>ERZ778028.5-NODE-5-length-877523-cov-789.837485_pt1 | contig 877523 bp, 845 predicted proteins | sample MGYA00375758_ERZ778028 | MGnify/ENA primary metagenome ERZ778028 (study PRJEB29350, sample SAMN05389828) | bioreactor metagenome | isolation source: Thiocyanate bioreactor | place: South Africa: University of Cape Town | collected 2014-03-17 ...
CTTCTTCCAGGATCAAGGTGCGCCACTCATTGGAGTCGTCAAGGCCAGACCGGCATACGTCCGGTTCAAATTGCCCGCTTGCCATCGCAAGCACCCACCAGGCAGCCTGACGGCTTTGCGCGTTCTCTTTCAAATCCAGTGGGCCATTCTTGGGGAATCCCATGCAATACCCCATGGGCATGCCGGGTGCAGGTTCATAGCAGGAGCCGAGGCCAGCGGAGACAAGCACTTGCTGAATCAAGGTCAACAACCGGCCCTGCTCTCCACTCTCAGTTGAGATCGGGGGGAGACTGACTGTGGAATGGGGAGCCGTTGAACTCACTCTTTGGCTGCATTCACCGTGTTCAGTAGCGGCCGGATTAGCGGATGTGGCCCTCCCAGGCAATCGTGAAGCAGGAGCAATGGGCTGTGACGATTTCCCCTGTTCCTGGCCGACAGACTCTGGTGTGGATTGAGTATGGATGCCGCCAAGAGCAGGATTGACCGGACGCTGGGGCTTGCATATACGCTGCAAGTCTTCCAAGGTCATGTCGGGGAAGCGCTCCATGGCGGTGAGCATCTTGCCCATATCCCGCTCATTCAATTCCAGCCGGGCAGATAAGCTGGCCCCGCATCGGCCAAGCAACAGTTCTGCGGCAAACGCATGGCTTTCTTCCAGCACCATGCCGGCTACGGCCTTTGCGGCAGGCGTGACCACCTCGGCGTAGAAGGCGCCTTCTTCAATATCGTGATGATTAGCCAGCTTCAACAACAGGTTCAGGCGGGGCTGGATGGTTCGCACGGATAAACCGGAAAGCCACGGGCCGACATCGGCAATTTTTTCGACTGCGAATCGGTACATGCTGAGTGTTCGCAGATCAGTCTGGAGGCCGAATTTCTTGATTTCGGCTTCAAACTCCCGGTGTGAAAGTGTTTTACCGCTCTCCTCTTCCATCTGCCGCTTGATTTCCAGCGTCCCGTTGGCACGATCCCAGAAGGTCATATCGTTGCGCTGGGTGTTTTCGGCCATGTGGGCAAGCAGAACGGATGCTTCACCGCGCCAGGCTTTGATGATGACGCGGGTTTCGCGGAGCTTCGGATCCCCGGTTTCTTCCCACAACTCCCGGATGGCCTGCAGGCGGGTATTGCCACCTGCGTACAGGATGTAATGGGTTTCTCCCGGCCGCTTGGTGACAGTCAAGGGTTGGAGGATTCCGTTGACCCGGATGCTCTCCTTCAGCTCAGCGTAGGCTTCGTTGTTCGCCTTGCGGGGATTTCGCTCATAGAAGTGAACGGCGGTTACGGGAAGACTCGCCCACGAGTCGTCCACTTCAGTGTCGTGCTTGAGGTCGCTACCGCTGTTTGGCGCCGGCACGTTCAGGCTGTTGGACACTTCCAGCTTCAGGCGCTCCCGTACCGTCCGCTTTTCAGAATCGGACTTTGGGGTAAACCCATGCTTGGCAGCCAAGTCCACCATCTTGATCGAACTCGGGATGTTCATGAGTGGTGGCTTTTTCTTTCCGCCCGCCATCATGCTTCAGCTCCGTCACGGCCTATGTCTTGTGCTGCCTCCGATCCGGCGTAATGCCCTGCGAGGCTCGGCACCAACTCCCAGAGGAGAGCGTGCATGGTTTCATAGGCAGATGGCATCGTGCCTTTGCGCGACGGTTCATGCCGGTGCGCAGGGATGCACAGGGTGGCCGATTCCTTGTAGGACTTGGCGTCTGGGACTACCGTGTCAAGGACCGTGACCCGTCCGCCCAGCTTGATGAAGTCCTGTCTGATCGACTCCGCGATGATTCTCGCGTCGGCAGTCCGGTCCTGCATCGAAATGACTGCTTTGACCGGCCCTACCCTGTATTTCGAGTTTGGTGATGGCTCAAGCCGCGCCAGCAGTTCCATCGTTCCCGTTTTGAACTCACGAGCTGACAGAATTTCCGGCTTGATTGGAGAAATGATCTGCGTGGCAGCGAGTGCGGCAGTGTCCTGCAGTGGGCCTACGGTTCCCTGCGTGTCGATTAAGACACAGTCGTAATAGTCTTCGGATACGGCGGGGGAATTCAGGGCATTGCCAAGTCGTTCGCCGCGATCAATCCGATGCAGGAGCCAGGTTTGGAGACTGCCATCTGGATCGTCCGACCGGATTACATCGAGCCCATCGATTACCGTCTGAGAGATGCAATCCTCAGTGACATACCCGGTGGTGATGACTTTTGTGAGGCCAAACGGAGCTTCGCGCTTAATACGGTAATATTTTGATAGCGCGGGCTGCACATCAGCGTCGACAAGCAGGACTCTCAGCCCCATGTCCGCCATGAGTGCGCCAAGATTTGCTGCCAATGTCGTCTTGCCGACCCCGCCCTTCGTACTCAGTACAGTGAACTTGATCATATCCCTCCCCAGGTTTAACGAGGGACATGGAGACAACCAGTCTGAATGCTGCGGAACCCGCAGCAGGCTTGAGTTTCGCGTTACTCAATAGAGTGCTATATCAGGACTTGCTAATATACATTATGCGAAGTATTCGGGGCGAAGAGGCAATCCGTGCCGCCTCCGGAACCCGCATTCCTGCGTCGGCTAAACCGCCCCGTTTCGGGCACGTCACAGGCGCCGTTTCAATCATAGCCAGCATATTCTCCACTCAACATCTCCAGAACCAGGCTGCGGATCATGCTTTCTTCGTCGGCCGGGATGCGCAACACCGGCTTGGCCGTCCGCTCGTTGAGCCAGGTATCGTGACGCAAGTTGGCTTCATGATCGAGCCGAAATCCCATGAAGCCCAAGGGCTCGCAGATCGCGGCGCGAACCTGCGCGGCGTGTTCGCCGATGCCGCCGCTGAATGCCAGAGCGTCGACGCCTCCCGCCTTGGCCGCATAGGCGCCGATGGCGGCGCGCACCTGTCTGCTGAAATAATCCACCGCAAAGCGGGCGGCGGGTGTGGCGCTGGCCAGAAGTCGGGCCATGTCGCTGCTTTCGCCGTCCGACAGGGCGAGCAGTCCCATGCGGCGGTAGACCAGGTCGGTCAGTTCGCCATCGCCGAGGCGTCGAGCCAACTCCAGCATGACGCCGGGGTCGAGGTCGCCGCTGCGCGTGCCCATGGGAATGCCGCCCGCCGGGGTGTAGCCCATGCTGGTATCCACGGATTGAAGGTTTTCCAGCAGACACAGGCTGGCCCCGTTGCCGAGATGCGCCACCACCACCCGGCCGCGCGCGGCATCGCCGAGCAGTCGCGGTAACTGGCGCGCGACATGGGCGTAATTGAGTCCGTGAAAGCCATAGCGGTGCAGGCCGAGCGATTGCGGGATCGGCAGGCGCCGGGCTGACTCAGGCAGGGTGACGTGAAAAGCGGTGTCGAAGCAGGCGATTTGCGGCACGTCGAAGCTTTCCCTGCACAAGTCCACGCCCAGCAGATTGCCGGGCAGATGCAGCGGCGCGAGCGCGACGACGGATTCCAGGCGCATTCGTTCGGCATCGTCGATCAGGCGGGCCGCTTCGGTGATTTCGCCGCCGTGCACCAGGCGATGGCCCACCGCCGCCGGCGTCTCCGCGCCCAGCTCGCGCATCAGGGCGGCGAACGCGGCGCGGTGATCGGGCAAGCGGCCCTGGCCGATATGCTCGAAACGGAAATTCCGCCTGCCGCCGCCCGCCGTGAACAGGCTGGCCTTGAGCGAGGACGAGCCGCTGTTGATGACGAGGATGGACATCAATAAGGCCACTGCCAGTTGCGGATCTCCGGCATGTCTTCCCCGTAGCGCTCGATGTATTGCTTGTGCTCGACCAGGCGGTCGCGCATGGCCTGTCTGACATGGGCGGCCCGGGCCTGCATCTTCGGCACCCGGTGCATCACGTCCGCGACCAGGTGAAAGCGATCCAGGTCGTTCAGCACCACCATGTCGAAAGGCGTGGTGGTGGTGCCCTCCTCCTTGTAGCCGCGCACGTGCAGGTTGTCGTGGTTGGTGCGCCGGTAGGCAAGACGGTGGATCAGCCAGGGGTAACCGTGATAGGCAAAGATGATGGGTTTGTCGGTGGTGAACAGGGCGTCGAAGTCCCGGTCCGGCAGGCCGTGCGGATGCTCCTCCTTCGGCTGCAGAGTCATCAGGTCCACCACATTGACCACGCGCACCTTCAATTCAGGGGCGAGCCGGCGCAGCAGGTCGACCGCAGCCAGGGTTTCCAGCGTCGGCACATCGCCGCAGCAGGCCATCACCACATCCGGCTCGCCGCCCTCGTCGCTGCCCGCCCATTCCCAGATGCCGATGCCGCTGCTGCAGTGCTTCACCGCCGCCTCCATCGTCAGCCACTGCGGCGCCGGCTGCTTGCCGGCGACGATCACGTTGATGTCGTTGCGTCTTCTCAGGCAATGATCCGTCACCGACAGCAGGGTATTGGCGTCGGGCGGCAGATAGACGCGGATGATGTCCGCCTTCTTGTTCACCACGTGGTCGATGAAACCGGGGTCCTGATGGGAAAAGCCATTGTGGTCCTGGCGCCAGACGTGCGAGGTGAGCAGGTAGTTGAGCGAGGCGATCGGCCGGCGCCAGGGAATTTCCATGCGGGTGACCTTGAGCCACTTGGCGTGCTGGTTGAACATGGAATCCACGAGATGGATGAAGGCTTCGTAGCAGGAAAAGAAACCATGTCGCCCGGTCAGCAGATAGCCTTCGAGCCAGCCCTGGCAGGTATGCTCGGAAAGAATTTCCATGACCCGGCCATCCGCTGCGAGGTGGTCGTCGTAGTCGAAGCGTTCCGCCATCCAGGTGCGGTCGGTGACCTCGAACAGGGCATCGAGGCGGTTGGACGCGGTTTCGTCCGGGCCGAAGACGCGGAAGGTCTTCATGTTGCCGGCCATCACGTCGCGCAGAAAGCCCCCCAGCACGCGCGTGGCCTCGGCGTCGGCATGGCCCGGCCGTTCCACCGTCACCGCGTAATTGCGGAAATCCGGCAGGCGCAATTCGCGCAACAGGATGCCGCCGTTGGCGTGCGGGTTGGCCCCCATGCGGCGCGCCCCTTTGGGCGCCAGCACCGCCAGTTGCGGAATCGGGGCGCCGCGCGCGTCGAACAGCTCGTCCGGGCGGTAGCTCTGCATCCAGGATTCCAGCAATTTCACGTGCTCGGGCTTGCTCGCCATCTCGGACAGCGGAACCTGATGCGAGCGCCAGTACCCCTCGGTCTTCAGCCCATCCACTTCCTTCGGCCCGGTCCAGCCTTTGGGGGTGCGCAGGATAATCATGGGCCAGCGCGGCCGCGTCATGTCGCCCTCCTCCCTCGCCTTGCGCTGAATTTCCTTGATCTCGGCCAGCACCGTGTCGAGCGTGGCGGCCATCTTCCGATGCATGGTTTCGGAGTCGTCGCCTTCGACGAAATAAGGCGTGTAGCCATAACCGACAAACAGTTTTTCCAGTTCGTCATGGCTGATGCGGGCCAGCACTGCCGGGTTGGCGATCTTGTAGCCGTTGAGATGCAGAATCGGCAGCACCGCGCCATCGGTTCCCGGATTGAGGAATTTGTTGGAATGCCAGGCCGCCGCCAGCGGCCCGGTTTCCGCCTCGCCATCACCCACCACGCAGCAGGCGATCAGATCGGGGTTGTCGAATACCGCGCCGTAGGCGTGAGACACGGCATAGCCCAGTTCCCCGCCTTCGTGGATCGAGCCCGGCGTTTCCGGGGCAACGTGACTGGGGATGCCACCGGGAAAGGAAAACTGCCGGAACAGACGTCCCATCCCTGTCGCATCCTGGGAAACGTTGGGATAAAACTCGCTGTAGCTGCCTTCCAGCCAGGTGTTGGCCACCATTGCCGGCCCGCCGTGGCCGGGGCCGGCAATGTAGATCATGTTCAGATCATCGCGCTGGATGACCCGGTTCATGTGCGCATAGATGAAATTGAGGCCGGGCGTGGTACCCCAATGGCCCAGCAGGCGCGGCTTGATGTGTTCCAGGGCGAGCGGCTGTTTCAGCAGCGGATTGTCGAGCAGATAGATCTGTCCGACGGAAAGGTAGTTGGCGGCGCGCCAGTAGGCATCGAGCTGCCCCAACGCTTCGGCGGAAAGCGGATTCGCTTGCATCGTGTACTCCTTCGCGCGCTGGATATGGCCGGGAAACTGCCTGGAAACCGCTTGACACGAAAAAACAGGCTGCGTGGCCGCCTCATCGAGCCAGAGGGAGCCCGATCCGGCTTGTCCGCTGCTCAACGCCCGAGCAATCTGCGCCCGAACCGCCACGCGCCCCAGACGAGGCCGAGGCCTCGGCCCAGGCGCTGCGGGCGCAACGCTGCGATCGTGAGCGTGGCGACCACCAGCAAGGCGGGGTGGCGTCTGACGTAACGCAGCGCGGCCACGCCCTTGTCCGCCCACGCCAGCGGCGCGCGCCAGGGCGCCAGGTTTTGCGCCAGCGCCGTACGCTGAGCGGCAGCCTGCGCCACCAGGCGTTCACGGCGTTCTGCCAGCCGGGCTGATTTTCCGTTCATGAGGGATGGCCAAGCTGCTGCCGGTCTTTCGATAATTCAGCCAGGCTTGCAGCGAACAATTTCGGTTTGGTTTTCAGCTTGTGCCGCGCAACGCCAAGAGCCGCCGCGCCGCCCGCCAGGAAAATTCCGCCAAGCCCGCCCAATGCCAGGAACCGGTGGCTGTCCCAGAATGCGGCCGCCACCAGGATCGCCAGCAGCAGTACGCCCACGCCCAGACAGAACAGCGCGACCAGCAGCATCGCCAGCACGGACATCAGCCGCGCCCGCTCTTCCTCCAGATCCATGGACAGCAGATCGAGCCGGGTATGGACAATAGCGATCAGGCTTGCGGCAAGTCCCTTCAGCGAGTCGAACAGTCCTTTGCTTCCTCCTCGCGTTTCTTCGCTCATGACCGGTCGGCTAGCGGCGGCCCATGAGGAAACCGATCAACAGTCCGAGGCCGGCCGATATGCCGATCGCTTTCCAGGGGTTCTCGTGAACATAAACGTCGGTCGCCTTGGCTGCCGCCTTGGCCCGCACGAGCAGCGCCGCTTCGGCATCGGCCATCCTGGTCTTCGCCGCGGCGAGCGACGCTTCCGCTTTGGCGCGCACCGTTGCCAGCGCCTCGCCGCCCTGGTTGGCCGTGGCCTTGACCAGAGCCTCCGCATCCGACATCACCGTCTTGAAATCGGCAATCAACTGCTCTTTGGTCACGTCGGGAGAATCGATTTCGCCCACTGCATTTCGAGTGCTCATTGTTATTTCTCCATAAGATGCTGATGCGATGAAGAGTGCTGCCCTTGAATGCAAGACAAGTTCACCTCGTTTCTGTATAGCTCAATACAGCCGCCGCGTCTGAAACCGCAAACGGCCATGAATCCAAGGCCAAGCCGGCGGGCTTGGCGCGCAGCCCCCGTATGCCGGCCAGACGATTGCTATATTGAGAAGCGGGCTGGAAATATATCGACAGGCCTGAGCATCGAAAATGCAACCCGCTACGGAGGAACCGAAATGGCTGGAAAGACAAGTACGCCCGCGATGCAGGAAGCCCGCTCCGACATGGCAAGGAGGCGCAATCTCGAACGCGAGGAACGCCTGAACATGATTCGCGAGGCCGCCTATTACCGATTTATGCGGCGAGGTTATGCCCATGGCTTCGATCTTGAAGACTGGCTTGCCGCCGAGGCGGAACTGTTTTCAGGACATCCCGAACCAGGGGCGACCGCTACGGCCGCACCGCCTGAACCCGGAATGCAGCAGCGCAGCACCCATAGCCCGAGGGAAGACGAGGTGCTGAAGCGGATCATCAAGAAGCACCCGCAAAGGGACATCCCGCAGATTGAAGGCATCGATCCGCAGGAAGCGCCGCTGCGGGAATGAGAGCGCCGCCTCCGGCGCTTCGGGACCGACGCGCGCTAATGCAGTTCTTCATCCTGATCGTGATGGAAGACCAGTTCCCTCAGTTCGACCCCGACCGGCTTGCCCACCGGCTTGCCGTGCACATCCACCGCCTGAAACAGCCACCGTCCATCCGACAGCCAGCAGTAGCCGAACTGCTCCTGATAAAAACATTCCTTGGGTTCCATGCTGCCTGCCTTTCTGCCGGACCGTCGTTGTTTTTGAGTCTGGCATATTATGAAAACGATGCCAGTACCCGGAGCAGCCCGCTCGATGGCCGGCGAAGCGCCTTGCCTGTTCGCGCTTGACGCCAGCCGCCCCTACGGCGAACGGGTGGCCGCCGCGCTCGGCGTGGCGCTTGCCCGCCACGAAGAACGCGAATTCGAGGACGGCGAGCACAAGGCGCGGCCGCTGGAAAGCGTGCGCGGCCGCGACGCCTACGTGATCCATTCGCTCTACGGCGAACCGGGCATAAGCGCCAACGACAAGCTGGTCCGCCTGCTGTTCTTCATCGGCGCCTTAAAGGACGCCTCGGCCGCCCGCGTCACCGCCGTCTGCCCCTATCTCGCCTATTCCCGCAAGGACCGCCGGACCAAGCCGCGCGACCCGGTCGGCAGCCGTTATGTCGCCCAGCTGTTCGAGGCGGTGGGATGCGACCGCATGGTGACGCTCGACGTGCACAACCTGGCCGCCTACCAGAATGCCTTCCGCATCCCGGCCGAGCATCTCGAAGCGCGCGGCCTGTTCGTCGCCTGGTTCGCGGCCCGGCTGCAGGACGAGCCCATCGTGGTGGTGTCGCCGGACGCAGGCGGCGCCAAGCGGGCGGATGCCTTTCGCGATTCGCTCGCCCGTGCCCTTGGCCGCCCCGTCGGCTCCGCCTTCATGGAGAAGCGCCGCAGCGAAGACGTGGTGTCCGGCGAAGCGGTGGTGGGCGAAGTCGGCGGCATGACCGCCCTCATCGTCGACGACCTCATCGGCAGCGGCACCACCCTCGCGCGCGCGGCCGCCGCCTGCAAAGCGCTGGGGGCGGCGCGGGTGTTGGCCGTCGCCAGCCACGGCCTCTTCATCGGCGCGGCAGCCAGCGTGCTGGCTGACCCGGCGCTGGAAAAGGTGCTGATCACCGACTCGGTGGCGCCCTTCCGGCTGCCGCCAGCACTGCCGGGAAACCGGGTGGAGGTGCTGGAGACGGCCGCCCTGTTCGCCGAGGCCATCCGCCGCCTGAACGCCGGCGGTTCGCTGGTCGAACTGCTGCCATCCTGAGCCGTTCAGCTTGCCGCCGCAGCGGCATGCCGCAGCGCCAGTTCGAGATAGCCGCTGGCCGTTGCGGTCCATTTGCCGGGCGGATGCCTGCCGTCGTCCCGCAGGTGCCACAGGGCAAGCTTGGCGCGCAGGACGGCCCGGCAACACTGATAGAAATGCAGCAGGGAAACCGGCGCCACATCGCCACTCGCCAGCCGATAGCTTTGCAGCAGCCAGCGCCCCACCTGCGGGGCGTGCAGCCGTTCGCATTCCAGCGCCAGGTAGCCCAGCTCATCAAGCGGATCGAGAATGCGGAATTCGCGGTTGAATTCCAGGCAATCGATGACGACCGGCTCCGGCAGCAGGCACACGTGCTCCGGCCGCAGGTCGCCGTGGCCCTCGACGATGCGGCCCTGCCGCACGCGGCGCTCGAACCAGTCCGCACGCTCATGCAAGAAGCCAATCTGGAAACGGGCAAGGCGTTCCGTCGTCGCCCGGGGCAGGCCGAATTCCGGGCGGGCAAGCTCGCGCCGGTTGTCTTCGATCCCTCCGGCCAGGCTATGCCGATAGGCGGCCGGCGCGATGGCCTCCGCAACAGCTGCAGCGTAGAAACGGGCAAGCCGGCAAGCCAGCCGGCCGATCTCCGCGCGGGTGACCGTCCCGCTCGACAGCAGATGATCGAGCATGCGATCCGCCGGCAGCCGCCGCATCTGCACCAGCCAGTCCACCGGCTTCCCTGCCCCGCCCAGCTGCAGGCACCCTGCCGCATCGAGCGCCAGCGGCACCACGCCCAGGTAGATCCCGGGTGCCAGGCGGCGATTGAGCCGCACTTCCTCCTCGCAATCCAGATGCCGTGCCTCGATCGAACCGAAGTCGAGATAGGCATAGCGCACCGGCTTCTTCAGCTTGTAGGCACAGGTATCGGTGAGGAAGACCCAGGACATATGGGTCTCCACCGCATCCACCCGCGAGGTCGCCTCCGCGTAGGCGCCCGGCTGCCCGAGGAAATCAAGCTTGGCCGCAAGCGTGACCGCCTGCGCCCACGGATCGGAGACGTGCATGGTATGGCCTGTGTCCATCGATATCCGTCGGGTTCCATCGCGCGATACGGCGATGTCCGGCGCGAGACCCGAAAACCTTCTGCTATACCTTGATATAGGCAGTGAGATTGAAGAATTCACGATCCGCCACTGTGGCCCCGGACAAGCAGGAAAAGCCATGACCCGAAATTCCATCGATGTTGCCAGTCGCGTCAGCCCGCATCTGTCGGCACTGCTCAGGAGCCGCATCAACAACCCGGAGTGCGAACAGCCCGTCACGCTGATCGCGGTACGCCGCTTTCTCGGCGACCTGCTGCCCGCCGATTTCAGCGAGGCCGAACGGATGCATCGCTTCGACATCGGCGAATCGCTGCTCGACGAACTGGACGCGCTCATCGAGGAGTTCGGGGCAAGCGCGCTGGCTGTCGATTTCACGCAGGCCGCCGCCAGCGAATCGCTCTCGCGCGCAATCGAGGCGGTGATCAACGACGAGAACCGCGAAAACCCGCCCACGCTTGCGGCGATCCGCGATGCCATCCTGGCCGGGCTGGGCGCCAGGATGGTGGGGGACGGCGCGCTGGAAGACGACGAGGGCGATACGCTGCTGGCGGAAATCGAGGCGCTGATCGAACAGTTTGGCGCCGACACCCTCGCCGAAGACTTTCTGCGCTACGAGTAGCCTGCCAGGAACGGGGGAAACCGGCATGTGGAACAAGCGGCAATCGAGACGTGTTCTGGCGGGGGTGCTGGTGGGACTGGGCGGCGTGCTGATGGCGCTCGCTCCCGAAATATGGGCCGGCCTGCTGGTGCTGGCGCTGGGCGTGCTCATCGAGCTGGCTGGAATCGCGCTGGAACGCCAACCCTAGCCTGCCACCGCGATGGGGGCCTGCCCGGCTGCGTGCCGGATTTTCGTCTTCACCGAAGGAGCGCAATATGAAAGAGCGATTCGCTGGATTTCAACCCGTCCGCCGCGACCGCCTGGTCCAGGAAACGCGCCACGACACCTACCAGGCCAAGCACAAGCTGCCGGAGCCCACGGTTTGCCCGCAATGCGGCGCGGTATTCCACGATGGGCGCTGGCAATGGCTGGTGAGGCCGGCCGCGGCCCATGAGGAAAGCTGCCCGGCGTGCCGCCGCATTCACGACGAATTTCCGGCCGGCTATGTGACCGTGAACGGGCCGTTCTTCGCGGATCATCGCGAGGAACTGCTGCAGCTGGCCAGGAACGAGGAGGCCCGCGCCAAGGCGGAGCACCCCCTGAAGCGGATCATGCAGATCGAGGATCGGGATGACGGCATCCAGATCACCACCACCGACATCCATCTCGCCCGCGGGATCGGCGAAGCGCTGCACCATGCCTACCAGGGCGAACTGGAGTACCACTACAACGAACGGGAAAACCTGCTGCGCGTGGTGTGGGAACGCTAGGGCGCGTTGACGCTGGGGAAGGACGGCTTTCATGCATCCGAGCGTCTTGCGTCTGCCGGTCAGGATGCTGCCGCAACCGGACGAGACAACCTGCGGCCCCACCTGCCTGCAGGCCGTCTACAGCTACTGGGGCGGGGAGGCGCAGCTTGCCGAGGTGATCGCCCGCACCCACAAGATGGAGCACGGCGGCACCTTCGCAATCTTCCTGGCCTGCGATGCCCTGCGCCAGGGTTACCAGGCCACCATTTACACCTATAACCTGACGGTGTTCGATCCCACCTGGTTTGCGCCGGATGCGAACATCGCGGAGCGGCTGCAGCGGCAGCGCGAGGTGAAAAAAAACGACGCGAAACTGCAGCAGGTCACCGAAGGCTATCTGGAATTCCTGCGTCTGGGCGGCCGCCTGCGCCTGACCGATCTCTCGCGCCAGCTGGTTCGCGGCCTGCTGCGCCGCAACCTGCCCATCATCACCGGCCTGAGTTCCACCTATCTGTACCGCACGGCACGCGAATACGGGCCGAACGACGACCCCGACGACCTGCGCGGCCTGCCTGCCGGCCATTTCGTCGTGATCGCGGGCTATGACCGGAAAAAGCGCAACCTGCTGGTGGCCGATCCCTACGGGCGCCATCCCTACGGTCCGTCGCACGCATACTGGCTCAGCATCGATCGCGTCATCGGCGCGGTGCTGCTGGGCATCGTCACCCACGATGCCAATCTGCTGCTGGTTTACCCGCCCCGGGCGGCGCCGTGAGCATCCTCATCGTCGTCGACGCTCCGCACGACTGGCCGCTCGACATCGCAGGCGTGAGCGTCGTTTCGTCCCGCGCCTACCTGACCGATCCTGCCTATGGCGAGGAACGTTCCGCCAAGGTATTCAATCTGTGCCGCTCCTATCGCTACCAGAGCCTGGGCTACTACGTCTCGTTGCTGGCCGAGGCCCGCGGCCACAAGCCGCTGCCCAGGGTGGGCACGATGGAGGACTTGAAATCGCAGAACCTGGTGAGACTGCTCACCGAGGGTCTGGACGAACTGGTGAAGAAATCGCTGGCGCCGATCAAAGCGGACGCATTCGAGCTCAGCATCTACTTCGGCCGCAACATGGCGAGCCGCTACGATGCGCTCAGCCATCAACTCTTCGGCTTGCTGCAGGCGCCCTTGCTGCGCGCCCATTTCGAGCGCCAGCGCGGGCAATGGCGCCTGCGCAGCGTACGCGCCATTGCCGCCAGCGACATCCCGCCGCCGCATCACGACTTCGTGGTGGAGGCCGCCACGGCGTATTTCATGGGCCATCGGCGGCGCATGCACAAGCGCCCGCAACCGCGTTTCGACCTCGCCATCCTGCACCACCCCGGCAATCCGGAACCACCGTCCAATGCCCGCGCCATGCGGCATTTCGAAAAAGCCGCAGCGGAGCTTGGCTTGCAGGTGGAATACCTCACCCGCAACGATCTTGCCAGGCTGCCCGAGTTCGACGCGCTATTCATCCGCGACACCACTTTCGCCAACCACTACACCTACCGCTTCTCGCGGCGGGCGGCCGCGGAAGGCCTGGTGGTGATCGACGACCCGGACTCCATCCTCAAGTGCAACAACAAAGTCTATCTCGCCGAGCTGCTCGCCCGCCACGCCATTCCCGCGCCGCGGACGCTGATGGTGCACCACGGCAACGTCGGCCAGATCGTGCCCCGCCTTGGGCTGCCGTGCGTGCTCAAGCAGCCGGACAGCTCGTTTTCGCTCGGCGTGGCCAAGGTGGAATCGGAGCCGGAACTGCTCGAAAAGGTGGGCGAACTGCTGCAAAAGTCGGAACTGATCGTCGCCCAGGAATATCTCCCCACCGAGTTCGACTGGCGCATCGGCATCCTCGACCGGCGCCCGCTGTTCGTGTGCAGGTACTTCATGGCTGCCGGGCACTGGCAGATCGTCAGGCGCGAGCCCGGACGCGCAGGCTACGAGGAAGGCCCGGTGCAGGCCGTGGCGGTTGCCGAAGCGCCGGAAGAGGTATTGAAGCTCGCGCTGCGCACGGCCAACCTGATTGGCGATGGCCTCTACGGGGTGGACCTCAAACAGGTGGGCAGCCGCTACTGCGTCATCGAAGTCAACGACAATCCCAGCGTCGACGCCGGCAACGAGGACGGCGTGCTGAAGGACGCCCTCTACCGCGAGATCATGGGTTCGTTCGTGCGCCGCATCGAAGCGCGCAAGCGGGTGAATGCCTGATGGGCACGGCCCCTGCGTTGCCCGCCTTTGCGGGATTCGGCATCGAACTGGAATACATGATTGTGGACCGGCAAACGCTGTCGGTGCGTCCCATCGCCGACGCGCTTTTGCGCGCGGCGGATGGTAGCGTCGCCAACGAAGTCGCCCGTGGCCGCTTCGCCTGGTCCAACGAGATCGTGCTGCACCTGCTCGAACTCAAGAACAGGCGGCCGGCCCCGGCGCTCGCCCCCTTGGCCGTTGGTTTCCAGGCAGAAGTAGGAGCGATCAATGGGCTGCTCGCCCCCCTCGGCGCCTGCCTCATGCCCACCGCCATGCACCCCTGGATGAGCCCCGCCGCCGAAACGTGTTTGTGGCCCCACGGCGACGCCCCCATCTACCGGGCTTACGACCGCATCTTCGGCTGCCGCCAACACGGCCAGGCCAACCTGCAGAGCATGCATCTCAACCTGCCCTTCGCCGACGACGCAACCTTCGCCCGCCTGCACGCCGCAGTGCGGCTGCTGCTGCCCATCCTGCCGGCCATCGCCGCGAGCTCGCCGATCGCCGACGGCATGCCCAGCGGCTTTCTGGACACCCGCCTGGAGGCCTACCGCACCGCCGTCCGGCGCGTCCCTTCAGTGATCGGCCAGCTGATCCCGGACACCGCCGGCAGCCGGGCCGAATACGAAACGCGGGTATTCGAGCCGATGTACCGGGACATCGCCATCCTCGACCCGCAAGGCGTGCTGCGGCACGAATGGCTCAACGCGCGCGGCGCCATCCCGCGCTTCGAGCGCAGCGCCATCGAAATCCGCGTGATCGACCTGCAGGAATGCCCGCAGGCCGACCTCGCCATCGCCGCCGCCGCCGCCAGCGTCATCCGGGCGCTCCACGACGCCCGCTGGTCGCCGCTTGCCTTGCAGCAGGACATCGGCACGGCTGCGCTGGCGAGGATTCTCCATGCCTGCATCCGCAATGCAGAGCAGGCGGTGATCGGCGACGATGGGTATCTGCGGCTGCTGGGTTTTCCCGGCCGGCAATGCCGGGCCGCTGAGCTCTGGCGCCACCTCGTCGCCACGACGCCGCCGGACAGCACCGGCCCCTGGCGCGAACCGCTGCAGGTGATGCTGGAACATGGGCCGCTCGCGCGCCGCATCCTGCGCGCGCTGGGCCCGGACTGCTCCAAAGCACGCCTGCATGCGCTCTACCGGAGATTGTGCGGCTGTCTGGCGGAAGGCCGGATGTTCGTGAGCTGACGGCTCCGCCAGCCGGGAATAACGGCGCGGCGCAGCGGTCTTGATATGCCTTCCCGATGGTCTAGGGTTGAAGAGGCAGTTGCTAGGCCGCTGCCGTTTTTCCATCCACTCACTTGATGCGGAGAAACCCATGAGCAAGCTTGCCCGTTACGACCCATTCAGCCTGACCCGTATCGATCCGTTCGAGGATATCGATGACCTGTTCAAGGGCTTTTTCGTTCGCCCGGTTGCCTTCGAAGGGCAACCCCAGATGCAAATCAAGATGGACGTGAAGGAGAACGACGATACCTATACCGTTCACGCCGACATTCCCGGCGTGAAAAAAGAGGACATCCACGTCAGCATCGACGGCAACCAGGTTTCGATCAGCGCCGAGACGAAGACGGAAAGGGAAGAGAAAAAGGGCGAGAAGGTGCTGCGCTCGGAGCGCTACAGCGGCAAGGTGATGCGCAGCTTCACCCTGGCGCACGACGTGGATGAAGCCAAAGCCCAGGCCAAATACAGCGACGGCGTGCTGGAACTGAGCCTGCCGAAGAAGGCGGCCAGTTCGGCCAAGAACCTGGCGATCGAGTAATCTCCCGAATTGCAGAAAAAGGCGGCATCCAGGGGGTGCCGCTTTTTTTTCACCCCCAGCCCAGCCGCAGGAAAACTCATATAGAACAAAAAGCTACCGACGAATCTGTAGAAAGATTCGTTCTCCGGTTTACAATCCCAAGCATGATTCTCCCTCGTCGCCACATGGTTATCGTTGCCCTCATACTGACGACTATCCTGGGAGCTTTCCTGTTGCTGCGCCCCACCCCGGCATCGCCAATCCGCATCGGCGTGCTGCATTCCCTCAGCGGCACCATGGCCGTGGACGAGCGTCCGCTGGTGGACGCAGTGCGGCTGGCGGTCGAGGAAATCAACGCAGCCGGCGGGCTGCTGGGACGGCCGGTGGAAATGCGGGTCGCGGATGGCCGATCCGACGATGCCGTATTCGCGGCCGAAGCCGAGCGGCTGATCGCAGCGGAGCGGGTCAGCGCCCTGTTTGCCTGCTGGACTTCGGCATGCCGCAAGGCGGTGAAGCCAACGGTGGAAAAGCACCGGAACCTGATGTTTTACCCGCTGCAGCACGAAGGGCTGGAGCAATCGCCGTCCATCTACTACACCGGCTCCACGCCCAACCAGCAGATCATCCCGGGCACGCAATGGGCGCTCAATACGCTGGGCAAGCGGGTGTATCTGCTCGGCTCGGACTACATCTTCCCGCACGCCGCCCATTCCATCGTCCGCGACCTGGTCAAGGCCAACGGCGGTAGCGTGCTGGCGGAACGCTACCTCCCGCTGGGCGACACCCGCCTTGACGCGGTCGTTGCGGAAATACGCGCACTGGCGCCGGACGTGATCGTCAACACCATCAACGGCGACAGCAATACGCATTTTTTTCGCGCACTGCACGGGGCCAGCCTCGGCAGCGTTCCGGTGGTGTCTTTCAGCCTTGCCGAAGAGGGCCTGAAAGCAATCGGGCCCGCCGCTTTTCACCCCAACCATTACGCGGTCTGGAGCTATTTCCAGAGCATTCCGGATGAAGCCAACCAGCGTTTCGTCGCCGCATTCCGGAAACGCCATGGCGCCGACCGGGTAACCAGCGACCCGATCGAGGCCGCCTATGTCGGAGTCCGGCTATGGGCTCAGGCAGTGCGCGATGCCGGCACCGACGACTCCGAACAGGTCAACCGCGCCATGCTGCAGCAGAGCACGGCCGCACCGTCGGGCGTGGCCGCCGTCGATCGCGGCACGCGGCACCTCTGGAAGCAGATGCGCATCGGCAAGGCGCGCGCGGACGGCCAGTTCGAACTGGTATGGCATTCCGGGAATGCGCTGCGCCCGGCCCCGTTTCCCGACTACCACTCGCAATCCGCACTGCAAGGGCTGCCGCAACCGTTCGGAGCCCGGCCATAAGCGCGCTTCCCATTTCCATTCGCCTGTTGACGAGCTATCTGCTGGTGGCCGTGCTGCCGCTGGCGGGGCTGGCCGCGTTTTATCTGGCCTCGTTCGAAGCGTCGCTGCGCGAAACCGTGCTGGCGAACATGACCACGATCGCGGACAAGAAAGCCGAGCAAATCGACAGCTATATGGCTGAACGGCTGGCGGATGCCAAACAACTCAGCCAGAGGAATATCATCCGCAACGGCCTTGCCGCGCTGGAGCGCGCCTTCCACGCAGGCGGCTTGAACTCCCCCGCCTACAGGGCCGCCGAACGCCGCTTGCGCGACAGCCTCGGCGCCTCCTACGGCGCCGAGGGCTTCTACGACTTGCTGCTGCTCGACAAGGCCGGCAACGTGGTGTTTTCGATCGCGCAAGAGCCGGATACCGGCGCCAGCATGAAACACGGCGCCTATCGCGACACCCAGCTGGCGAAAGGACTCGATCAGGCGATGCAGACCCTGCAGGCCCATCTCAGTCCTTTTGCGCTTTACCCGCCTTCCGGAAACCGGCCCGCAGCATTTCTGGTGGTGCCGGTGCTGGAAAACGGCAAGGTGGCCGGCGCGCTCGCATTGCAGCTGGATGTAAGCAGGCTGGAATCGGTGACGGCCGACCGCACCGGCCTGGGGCGCACCGGCGAAACGGTGCTGGTGCAGAAAGACGGAGACGACGCCGTTTACACCGCTCCGCTGAGGCATGTCCGGGAGGCGGCCTACCGCTACCGGAAGCCGCTCCGGGAGACGCCGTTGCCAATGCAAAAAGCGCTGTCCGGGGATCGCGGCCGCGACATCATCCGCGACTATGCCGGCATCGAAGGCGTGGCGGCCTGGCGCTACCTGCCCGCCCTGGGCTGGGGCATGGTGGTGAAGATCGACGCCGCCGAGGCGTTGGCGCCGGCCCTGCAGTTGCGCCGGATAACCTATCTCGCGCTGGGTTTTTTCCTGATGCTGTCCGGCATTGCGGCCTATTTTCTGGGACGCGGGCTGTCGCGCCCGATCCGCAACCTTACCCGGGTGGTCGACCGCATTGCTGCCGGCGACTTGTCGCAACGGGCGCCGCAGGAAAAGATCGATGAACTGAACCGGCTGGCCCGCGCCTTCAATCACATGACCGACGCCCTGGCGGATGCCCGTCACAACCTGGAAGCCCAGGTGGAAGCGCGCTCGCAGGAGCTGCGCGAAATATCCTCGCTGCAGGACGCGATTCTCGATCAGGCCGGAGCCCTGGTGCTGGTGCTCGACCGTGAAGGGCGCATCCGCCGCTTCAACCGCGCCTGCGAGAAGCTGACGCAGTATTCCTTTGCGGAGGCCGAGGGGCGCTTTGTCTGGGATTTCCTGCTGACGCCGGAAGAACGGGACAGCGTGCACGAGGAGGCATTCAACGCCTTTGCCCGCAATCCGCATGCCTTGCGCGCATCGCATACCAATTATTGGGTTGCCCGGGACGGGACCCGACGGCTGATCGAATGGTCGAACACCCTGTTGCTCGACGAGCGCGGCGAGACGGCCTTCATGGTCGGCATCGGCATCGACGTGACGGAAAAAAGAATGGCCGAGGCAGCGCTCCAGGAAAGCGAGCAACGCCTCAGCGCAGCGCAGCGCATCGCCCAGGTCGGCAGTTGGGAACTCGATCTGGCCAGCGGCAAACTGACCTGGTCGGACGAGATATTCCGTCTCTTCGAGGTCGACAAGTCGGCGTTCGGCGTCTCCTACGAGGCATTCCTGGGCGCGATCCATCCGGAAGACCGCGCCCGCGTCAACCGGGCCTACAGCGACTCGCTGGCGACCCGCACCCCCTACGAAATCGCCCACCGGCTGCGCATGCCGGATGGCCGCATCAAGTGGGTGAACGAGCGTTGCGAGACGTTCTACGACGCGCAAGGCGCAGCGCTCCGTTCCTGCGGCACCGTGCAGGACATCACCGAGCGCAAACAGGCGGAAGAAGCGCTGCGGCTCTATGCCAACGTGTTCGAACACAGTGGCGAGGCCATCCTCATCACCGACAGCGGCAACCGCATCCTGGCGGTGAATTCCGCCTTCACCCGCCTGACGGGATACGCCATCGACGAGATTCGCGGCGACAACCCCCGCATTCTCGCTTCCGGGCAGACGCCCGCCGAAACCTACCAGGCCATGTGGACCGCACTGAACGAGACGGGCTACTGGCAGGGCGAGATCATCGACCGCCGCAAGGACGCCACCCTCTACCCGAAATGGATGTCGATATCCGCCGTACGCGATGCCGACGGCCATATCACCCATTACGTCGCCAGCTTCACCGACATCTCGGAACGCAAGGCGGCCGAAGCGCAGATCCGCCATTTGGCGTATCACGATGCCCTGACCGGCCTGCTCAATCGCTTCAGCCTGCAAAGCCAGCTGGAACAGGCGCTGGCCATGACGCGCCGCGAGCAGCGCGCACTGGCGGTGATATTCCTCGACCTGGATCGTTTCAAGACCATCAACGACACCCTGGGCCACGCCGTAGGCGACGCCCTGCTCAAGGAAGTGGCACGCCGCCTGCGCGACAACATGCGCGAGAGCGACATCGTGGCGCGCCTGGGGGGCGACGAATTCGTGGTGGTGCTGACCGAAGTGGACGATGTCGCAGCCGCCGCCCGCGTTGCGCACAAGATTCTGCAGGTGCTGGCCCAGCGTTACCGTATCGGCGAAAAGGAGCTGCATTCGACGGCGAGCATCGGCCTCGCTTTCTACCCGGGCGACGGCGAGGACGGCGACACGCTGATGAAGAACGCCGACGCCGCCATGTATCACGCCAAGTCGCTGGGCCGCAACAATGTCCAGTTTTTCACCGCAGAGATGAACCTGACCGCGGTAAAACGCCTGATGCTGGAACATGACCTGCGGATGGCGATCGAGACAAACCAGTTCGAACTGCATTACCAGCCGCAACTGGACAGCTGGAATGGCCGCGTCGTCGGGGTCGAGGCGCTGGTGCGCTGGCGCCATCCGCGCAACGGGCTGGTGTCGCCGGCACTGTTCATTCCCGTCGCCGAGGAAACGGGAATGATCCTGCCGCTGGGCGGATGGGTGCTGGACGAGGCCTGCCGCCAGCTGCGCGCATGGCGGGACGCCGGGGTCGCGGAGGCGACCATGGCCGTGAATCTGTCGGCGCACCAACTGCACTCCCCCGTCCTGCTGGCGCAGGTTGCGCAAGCGCTGGAAAAACACGGCTTGACGGGCACCGACCTCGAACTTGAAATCACCGAATCGGCGGCCATGCACGACCCCGACGCCAGCATCCGCCAACTCAAAGCCCTGCGCGATCTCGGCGTGCGCCTGTCGATCGACGATTTCGGCACGGGCTATTCTTCGCTCAGCTATCTCAAGCTGCTGCCCATCCACACCCTGAAGCTCGACCAGTCCTTCGTCCGCGACATCGAGAGCGACGCCAACGACGTCGCCATCTGCACCGCCACCATCGCGCTTGCCCACAACCTGGGGCTGGCCGTGACCGCGGAAGGCGTGGAAACCGAGGCGCAGCGCCTCCTGCTGACCTCGCATCACTGCGATTTCATGCAGGGCTATCTGTTCAGCAAACCGCTGCCGGCCGACGCCGCGCTGGCATTCATCCAGGCGCGGGCACCCGCAGCCCGCGCAAACCCGGGGTGAAGCGCGCCCGCGTCCTGTGCGCACGCCGATAGCGCCGGGGGTCGCCATCGAAATGGGAGCTTGCTATCCTGACACTTCCGGCAGGCAGCCCAAACCCGACACGCGCAGGAGCTTCGATGGCCGCACTTCATCAAACCGAACTCGACCGACTGGTCGAAAAACTCAAGACGGATTACCAGACGCTGTTGCGCGAAGTGCGCACAGAACTGGAAAACTCGGACGACCAGCATCGCATCGACCTGCTCAACAGCGAACCCGGCGACAGCGGCGACGAATCGATGGCGAATGCGCTGGCGGATTTCAACGTGGCGATTCTGGACCGCCAGATTCATGGCCTGCGCGACATCGAGGCCGCATTCCGGCGCATCGAGAACGAGGAATATGGTGTGTGCATCGACTGCGGGGAGGAGATCGGTTTTGATCGCCTGATGGCCTACCCGACCGCCAAACGCTGCATCGTGTGCCAGGAGCGGCGCGAAAAGCAGTACGCCCAGGAAGGCCACTCGAAAATGTAACCGGGACAAGACAGCCCGGCATCATCCCAACCCAACGGAGCCCTGCATGAAAACCCCGCTTCAAATCACTTTCCGCGACATGCCCCATTCCGACGCCCTCGACGCGCACATCCGCGACAAGGCGCACAAGCTCGAACAGGTCTTTGCCGACATCGTCAGCTGCCGGGTGGTGGTCGAGCAGCCCGCCAGGCATCAGCAGCAAGGCAAGCCGTTCAACGTCCGCATCGACCTCGGCGTGCCCGGTTCGGAAATCGTGGTGGACAGGCAGCAGAACGAAGACGTCTACGTCGCGCTGCGCGACGCCTTCGATGCCGCGAAACGGCAGCTGGAAAACTACGCACGCCAGCTGTAGGCATGCGCGCCACGGTCGGTCCGGCACGGACGCGGTGCCGGAAGCGATGAGCGAGACGCCCGAACTGATCCGCAGCCTGCATGATCCGGCCTGCTACGATCACGCGGCAGGGCCGGTCCGGGTGATCGAAACCCACGTCTCCCACGTCCTGCTCACCGGCGAATTCGCCTACAAGATCAAGAAGCCGCTCAACCTCGGCTTCCTCGATTTCAGCAGCCTCGACAAGCGCCTGCACGCCTGCCGCGACGAAGTACGGCTCAACCGCCGCCTTGCGCCGGCCATCTATCTCGACGTCGTGCCCATCGCCGGCAGCCCCGCCGCCCCGCGCATCAACGGCGCCGGCGCGGCCTTCGAATACGCGGTGAAAATGCGCCAGTTCCCGCCCGACGCCACGCTCGACCGGCTCGATGTGCAGGGCCAAATGACCGCACGGCAGGTCGAGACCATCGCGGACACCATCGCCCGCTTCCATCTGCAGGGCTGCGCGCGTGCCGCGGAGGGCCAGCCGTGGGGCAGCCCGGACGCCATCCGGCAACCGGTGGCGCAGAATTTCCTGCAGATCGCGCCGCACCTCGAAGCCGCCGCCGACCGCCGGCAACTCGACACCCTGCGGCGCTGGAGCGATGCCGAGCATGCACGGCTCGCCCCGCTGATGGCTGCGCGCAAGCGCGACGGCTTCGTGCGCGAATGCCATGGCGACCTGCACCTCGGCAATCTGGCCTGGGTCGACGACCGGCTGCTAGTGTTCGACTGCCTCGAATTCAATCCGGAACTGCGCTGGATCGACATCCAGTCCGAGGCCGCGTTCGCCTACATGGACCTGCTGCAGCGCGGCCACGCGGACTGGGCCTGGCTGTTTCTCAACGCCTGGCTGGAACAGACCGGCGATTACGCCGGACTCGCGCTGCTGCGCTATTACGCGGTCTACCGCGCGCTGGTGCGCGCCAAGGTCGCCGCGATCCGCAGCGGGCAGACCGCGGGCCCGGAACGCGCCGCCGCGCTCGCCGAAACGCGCGCGCTGCTGGAACTGGCGACGGCGCTGACGCACCCCCGCCCGCTGCGCCTCGACGTCACCCATGGCCTGTCTGGCTCCGGCAAGACCACCGTCACCCGCGCCCTGATGCAGGCTCCCGGCGCCATCCGCCTGCGCTCCGACGTCGAGCGCAAGCGCCTCGCCGGACTCGACGCCCTGGCGCGCAGCGGCTCGGCGGTCGGAGCGCATCTCTACGCCGCCGATGCCACCCGGCAAACCTACCGCCGCCTGGCCGAGCTCGCCGGCCAGTTGCTCGGCGCCGGCTGGCCGGTCATCGTCGACGCCACCTTCACCGCGCGCTGGCAACGCGAGCTGCTGCGCGAAACCGCGCGCGCGCACCAGGTCGAATTCCACATCCTCGATTTTCCGGTTGCGGCCGCCACCCTGCGCGAGCGCATCGTCCATCGGTCACGCACCGGCAGCGATGCCTCCGAAGCCGATCTCGCCGTGCTGCAGCATCAGCTCGACACCGAAGAGCCGCTCGGCGCCGACGAGCGGGCCGACATTATCGACGTCAGCCAATAGCTGCACGGGCTTGTGTTGAACCGCATTGAAATGCGCAGCGTAACGCATTGATTTTGTTTGCACGACGACATGGCTTCACCCATGGATGGCCATGACATTCTGCTTTTAAATAAACCGATAACACGCTGTTTCAATGGATTTTATCCGGACACAGATTGAATGCGTGAAGCTCGCCGCCCCTGCAGCCGCGAAGACGCCATCGCAGAGGAACCGGATCAGCTCATGCCAGGCCGCGGGGCGGGTGTTTTCCCCACCGCACAGATGTTTCTTCCCAGTTCCAGCTCCTGCGCCTGGCGCTCGTCCGGACTGGCCAGCCCGGCATTGGCCCGCTTGATCTCGACATAGGCCGGCGGAAACAGCGGCAGGTTCGCCAGGATGTAGTCGCAGAAAATCTTTTCGCCCTCGGCCAGCTTGAGCAGGCCCGGATTGCGCTGCTTGAGTTCCCCCAGGGTGGCGCGGAAGACGCCGTTGCCATCGCCTGCCGCGCTATCGCTGTAATGGGCCGGCAGCACCACCGTCTCGTCCGGCAGTTCCGCCATCCGCGTCAACGAGTCGTAAAGCAACGGGGTCCATGCCTCGGCCTTGCCGCCCAGGTCCGGACGGGCGACGGATTCCAGGAACAGGCTGTCGCCGCTCAGCAGATAGCGCCCCTCGATGAGAAAGGCGACCATCCCCAGGGTATGCCCGGGAAAATGCAATGCCCTGACCTCAGCCCGGCCGATGCGAAGCGTCTGCCCCGCCTCCAGCGGGCGATAAGCCACGCGGGCGGGCAGCAGGTCTACGGGATGGATGGCGTCGTAGGGATGCAGATGGTAAGGAATATGATCGTCCTGGCCCAGCGCCGGCCCGCCGCTCAGATGGTCGGCATGGAGATGCGTATCCAGCACCCGTTCGATCCGCGCATCCAGCGCGGCGGCCAGTTCGCGATAGATCCCGATGTGGCGGGCGGGATCGAATACTGCGGCGCGATGCTCGCTCGCCAGAACGTGGCTCAGGCAACCGCGCGCCGGACGCACCACCTGGTAAAGCGAAAAGCGCTCGCTCTCCTCGACTGGGCGCCAGGCGTAAAAATTGCCCCATGCCTCCATGCCGCCTTCCAGATTCGCCGCATCGAAACCCAGGCGGCGCAGCCCTTCCGCGACGTAAGCGGAGGTGTTGCCCTCGGCGCAGACGGCAAGGATGGGGCGGTCGGCGGGCAGTTGCGCCATGAGTTGCGTCTTCACCCCGCGCATCACGGCTTCGGCGACATCCTCCTTACCCTCCAGGTCGAGCAGATCGAAATAAGGGACATTGAGCGTGGGGACGGAATGCGGGCCTTCGACCCGCCAGCGCTCGAACTCGTCGCGGTTGCGCACGTCGAGGATGAACATCGGCGCGTTGCGCAACAGCCGTTCCCAGAGCTGCTGCGGACGCGTGACAGCGGTGGCTTTTCCCGTCATGAGGCACCTCCTGGCGGAACCCCGTACACCGGGCTGTCGCGTGGCCGGGATCGCGGCATGCCGTGCCGGCCCAGCGACTTGGTCCTTGAAATATAGCCGCCGGCTACGGGACGATGTGGTGGACAGGCAGCCGGGTCATCTGCCATTCGTTTTCTGCGGCGTCGTAGCGCGATGAGGTGAATACATGCCAGTCGGGATCGACCAGCTTCGGGTGGTCGGCGCGATAGTAATAGCCGGGCCAGCGGGTTTCCTCCCGGAACAGCGTGTGCCGGGCGACCGCTTCCGCGGTCAGGACGCGGTGATGAAGCTCCCAGGCCCGCTGGAGCTGGTGCAGGTCCTCGGCACCGAGATGCTCCAGATCCTCAGCCAGCATGCGCAAAAGCTCGAGGCCGCGGTCAAGCATCGGCCCGCTGGTCACATAAAACATGCCGACGCCGCCGACGTACTCGTCCATGATCTTCTCCAGCCGCTGCAGGCCCTGAAGCGGGGAGAGGTAGCCTGGCGCCACGCTCCCGGCGACGATCTCGTTGCGGTTGACCGCGTAGGTCTCCAGCGGCTGGAAGAGCCTGACCCTGAGCCGGTCGACTTCTGCCTGATCCGGCTGGGGCGGGCTTCCTGCCAGATCCATGACATATTTGACGGCCGACTTGCCGGCGATCCTGCCTTCCGTGAACGAGCCGGACGAGAATTTGTGCGCGGAGCCGCCGATGGTGTCGCCGGCACCGAACAGCCCGTCGACCGTGGTCATCCGGTTGTATCCCCACTGGTAGTCCGCCGGGGCGCAGTCCTCCGGCCCGCTCGCCCATGCCCCCGAACAGGTGGCGTGAGACCCCATGACGTAGGGTTCGGAGGTGATCAGCTCGGACGGCGTCTCCCTGGGGTCGATGTTCTGCGACGCCCAGACGACGGCCTGGCCGACCGTCATGTCGAGAAAATCCTCCCAGCCGATCGTCTCTTTCTCGTGGGTGTCGATCGCGTCCTGGGTATGCATGTAGATGGGCCCCTTGCCCGCCTTGATCTCCTGCAGCAGGGCATGATTGCGCAGACAGGTCGGCAGGGGCGAGGTCTCCGCGTACTTGCCGACGAGGGACTTCATTTCCTCCAGCATCGACGCCTCGAAATGCTCGCCGCGGGCGTTGGTGACGAAGGCCTTGAGCAGCAGAAACCAGGCGCCGACCGGCCCGTAGCCATCCTTGAAGCGGGCGAGGACGATCCGGTTTTCCATCTGGATCATTTTTGCGCCCGCCTGTATCAGCAGGGCGTAGGCCGAGGCGCTGCTCCAGGGTGCGTACCAGGTGCGCCCCATCCCCTCGCCCACCGAGCGCGGCCTGAACACGTGCGAAGCCCCGCCGGCGGCGTTGATGACGGCCTTCGCCCGGAACACGTAGAACGTGCCATCGCGGACGTTGAAGCCGACCGCGCCGGCGACCCGGTTGGGGCGCGTCCTGTCCATCAGCAGGTGGGTCACCATGATCCGGTTGATCACGTCGGCGGACTTCCTGGCGGCCTCGGCGATGATCGGCTTGTAGCTCTCGCCGTGGATCATGACCTGCCATTTGCCTTCCCGCAGATACCTGCCGGTCTCCGGGTCCTTCATGATCGGCAGGCCCCATTCCTCGAACTTGTGCACGGTGGCGTCGACATGCCGGGCGATGTCGAACACCAGATCCTCGCGCACCAGGCCCATCAGGTCGCCCCGCACATAGCGCACGAAGTCGTCCGGCTGGTTCTCGCCCCAGCGCATTCCCATGTAGCAGTTGATCGCCGACAGGCCGTGCGCGACCGCGCCGCTGCGATCGATGTTCGCCTTTTCGGCGACGACGATCTTCAGGTTGCGTCCCCAATAGCGGGATTCGTAGGCGGCGCCGCATCCGCCGAACCCACCTCCTATGATCAGGATGTCGGCATCCACGAAGCGGGTCTTTCTGGATGAGAAAAAGCCCATGGCATCACCCCTGCTTCGGATCGAAAGGCGGCAGCGATGGCAGCATCGCCACCATCAGCGCATCGGGTTCGTGCGCGAGCAGCGGGGAGCCCATGGCATCGGCGCCGGGCGCCTCGTAGGCGGATGGCGGCTTGATCGACCCCCAGGCGGTGGTCCTGATCGGGAAGGTGAACGCCTTCACCCGCCCGTCGCGGTAGCGGATCTTCCATGAGATGGTGTTGCTGGCCTCTTCCCTCAGCACCCTGACGCTGTGTCCCAGCGGCGCGAAATCCGCGTAGCCGCGGACGTCGATCGCATGCTGCGGGCATGCCTTTACGCACGAGTAGCACTCCCAGCAGAAATTGGGCTCGATGTTGTAAGAGCGCCGGTAGACCGGGTCGATATGCATGATGTCGGACGGACAGATATCCACGCACTGTCCGCAGCCGTCGCATCGCGTCATGTAGGTGAAGGTGGGCATCGGCCCCCTCCCGCCGTTGCGGATGCCGGCAGATCCGACGCGCCGTTCGCCTCCTCCACCCTTCTCTGCAAGGCCACCGCCGGTTTGTAGAACATGTGGGCGAACTTGGACCAGGGGACCGAAACGAAAAGCAGCGTCGAAAAAAGGATGTAGAGGCCGAAAAACACCCTGTCGGCAATCATGTTCTGCGCCATCGCCGAGAGCTCGAATATCAGGGCGAAGCTCACGCTTGCGAGGAGCGCGACGATGAACAGGTCGGCGCGCACCAGGCGCCAGGGCGAATGGCCGTCATGGGCGACGTTGACCCTGAGGAAAAAGAAGAACCAGTAGCCGCCGACGAGCACCATCAGGATGCCGGCGTTCCACAGGATCGGCAGGACAGCCGGGGTACGCGGGTCCGCCGGGTAGCCGAATACCAGCACAAGGGTCGCGATCAGATAGAGCACGAAGCCATAGGACATCAGGACATGGGAAACCCGTCGGCTCCGGTTGCAGAATTCGCCGGAAGTCGCCACCTCGTCCACGATGGTTCGGGCCGCGATGGCGGCCAGTTCCGCGCCGCCGAGCTGCCGCACGGCGGCAGCGCGTGAACGCTGCCCCTGCCGCGCGAAGAATTCGGCACTGCGTTTGCGATAAAGGTCGAACAAGGTTCCCGCGACAACCGCGAGAACCATCAGGACGATGTAGGCCTGCAGGTAGGAAGGGGGCAGAAAATCTGTCGCCGGGATGAACGGATTGTCGGTGAACACCATGCCCTCCCATCTCCGCCGGCGTTCTCCCGGATGGCGAGATGCCTTGCCAGGCGGACGAAGGCTGCGTTTCGAGGATGTTGCGGCGCCGGGCGGCGGAAATGCGGCTCGTCCAACTCACGCTAGCACCGATTGCGGCCTTGTCAATTTGCCCGCGGAGCGGGCCGGGCTGCCTCCCTTGAACTTGCCCATGCGGCGCCGGGGCTTTCGGCAGAGCATGTCGGCAGGCATGCCGGATTGCCATGCCGACGAAAAGTGGCGGAAGGGAGTGGGAGTCGAACCCACCCGGGAGCGACTGACACCCCCAACCGGATTTGAAGTCCGGCCGCACCACCAGGAACGCTTCCCTTCCAGTTCAAACTTGATTCAAACGGCCTGTTCCGCCTTGCCGAACAGGTCCGGATTGCGCAGCCGATGGGCTTCGCGCACCCGGCGGGTGAAGCCCACCCGATCGAAAAACTCCAGCACCTGCACCGCGCGCTTGCGGCCCAGGCCGGTGCGGTCGCGAAACGCGGCGGCGCGCGTCTCGCCCACCGTATTTTCCAGTTCCTGCACCACCGATGCCATCCCGGCCAGGGTTTCCGGCAGATAAAACAGGTCGCGCACCACCTGGTACAGCTTGCCCTGGCGCGCCAGCTTCTTCAGCAATCGCCGAACCGACGCCTCGTCATGGCCGCTCAGTCGGGCCAGATCGCGTACCCAGGGCGGATCGAAGGCGGCCTCCGCCAGCAGGGGATAAATGCGCCGGTAGAGCGCTTCCTCCTGCGGGCCGAGGGTGATGCGATGCGTCTGCAGATGCAGCCACGGCCCGCTGCGCTGCAGTTTATCCGCTGCCAGCAGCTCCTCGCTCAATACCGCGAATACCGCAGCCGGCAGGCGGGGCAGAAACATGCGCCGGGCCCGCGCCGCATCGGGGCCCAGTTCGTCCGGAAACTGTTGGTGAAAGCCGGCCAGATCGGCCAGCAGTTTCTCCTGCAGACGATGCCAGTGCAGAGCGGAAAAAGCCCAATTCTCAGTGCCGGCGCGCACCAGCCTGCTGGCGGACGGCAAATCGTCCGCCACGCGTTCGCGGTTCCAGTTCACGGCCAGGCTGTCGAGGTTCAGCCCCTGCGGGGCAAGTTCGAGCAATCGGGCCAGGCGTGGTGCCGTGTCTGCAATCTGCAGTGCGGCCAGCTCAGCCAGGCGCGAAGGCGTTTTGCGTTTGCGCGCCGGCCCGCCCGGATCCAGCACCGCGCCGCCGCCGATGGTGTGGCGCGCCGCGCTGTCGCGCACGATGAAACGGTCGCCGTGCAGCGCGCCGACGGGATGATCGGTCACCAGCTGGGCCAGCATGGTGCCGCCCGGCGCCAGGACGGCGCCTTCCAGCAGGGCCACCCGCGCCATGACATGGGCCGCCCCCAGATGGAGATGAACGGAAGACCAATGCTGCAAGGCATGCGGGGCATGCGCGGAGAGATCGAGCCGCACGTCGAGGCGTCCGCTGGGCGCATGCAGGTGCGGCGCGACGATCCAGTCGCCGCGCTGAATCTCGTCCTTGCCCACGCCGCCGAGGTTGAGGGCGCAGCGTTGTCCAACTGCACCCGCCTGCGCCGCCTGGTTCATGACATGCAGGCTGCGCAGGCGGGCGATCTTGCCGCCGGGGGTAATGCACAATTCGTCCCCCACCCGCACGCTGCCGGAAAACACCGTACCGGTGACGACCGTCCCCGCTCCCTTGAGAGAAAAGCTGCGATCGACCGCCAGCCGGAACCCGCCGTCGCCGCCAGGCCGCAGCGTGGAGTGCGCGGCCTCGTGCAGATGCCTGCGCAAGTCTTCGACGCCCTGCCCGCTCGTCGCCGAAACCGGAAACACCGGCATGCCGGCCAGCAGGGTATCGCTCAGCAACAGGCGCAGATCGCGTTCGACCTCGGCGATCCGCCCGGCGTCGGCCCGGTCGGCCTTGCTCAGCGCCACCGCGCCGCGGCGGATTCCCAGCAGGTCGAGAATATGCAGATGCTCCCGCGTCTGCGGCATCACGCCGTCATCCGCCGCCACCACCAAGAGGGCGAAGTCGACCCCGGCCGCGCCGGCGAGCATGGTGTGAATGAAGCGCTCGTGGCCGGGCACGTCGATAAAGCCAAGCACCTCGCCGTTCTGCAGCGGCTGATAGGCGTAGCCCAGTTCGATGGAGATGCCGCGCGCCTTCTCCTCCCTGAGACGATCGGTGTCGACGCCGGTGAGCGCATGCACCAGCGTGGTCTTGCCATGGTCGATGTGTCCGGCGGTGCCGACGATCACGATGCGGCCGCTTCCGCCGTCGCCAAGGCGCAAGCCGGCAGGGATTCGCGGCCCTGCATGCAGGACGGCGTCTCCCGAACATTCATGCGGCCAGCCTCGCCAGCTGGGTTGCGAAACACGCTTCGTCGGCCACGGCCAGGCAGCGCAGGTCAAGACGCAAGGCGCCATCCGCAATGCGCCCGATCACCGGCACCGGAAGGCCGCGCAATGCGGCCTCGATGTCGTGCAGCACGCCGCTTTTCCTTGTGGCGGGCCGCACCGCCAGCGCGCAGCTGTGCAGGCGCTCGATCGGCAGCGAGCCGCTGCCGATCTGCGACAGGGCCGGCTCGGCGCCCACGCTCACCGGCCAGCCGGCGAGCGCCTGCTGCATCGGCGGCAGCAGGCGCGCGGCCTGGGCCTGTATCTCCCCGGCCGGCCGGGTCAGCAGATGCAGGGCAGTGAGCCGGGCGGCCAGGCGGTCCGGGTCGCGGTACAGGCGCAGCACCGCCTCCAGCGCCGCCAGGGTGAGCTTGTCGACGCGCAGGGCGCGCTTGAGCGGATTCTTCCTGATGCGCCGGATCAGGTCGCGGCGCCCCGCCAGGATGCCCGCCTGCGGCCCGCCCAGCAGCTTGTCGCCGCTGAAGGTGACAAGGTCGGCGCCCGCCGCCAGCGAAGCCTGCACCGTCGGTTCGCGCGGCAGGCCGAAACGCGTGAGGTCGATGAGCGTTCCGCTGCCGAGATCGACCACGAAGGGCAGCCCATTGGCATGGGCGAGCGTCGCCAGTTCCGCCTCCGGCACGCTGGCGGTAAAGCCCTGGATGGCATAGTTGCTGGTGTGCACCTTCATCAGCATGGCGCAGCGCGGATCGATGGCGCCTTCGAAGTCGCGCAGGTGGGTGCGGTTGGTGGTGCCCACCTCCGCCAGTCTGGCGCCGGCGCGGCTCATGATGTCGGGTACGCGGAAGGCGCCGCCGATTTCCACCAGTTCGCCGCGCGAGACGATGACCCGTTTCTTCAGCGCCAGGGTGTTCAGCAGCAGGAACACTGCGGCGGCGTTGTTGTTGACCACGGTGGCGGCCTCGGCGCCGGTGAGCTCGCACAGTACCCCCTCCACCACGTCGTCGCGGTCGCCGCGGCCGCCGCTTGCGAGGTCGTATTCGAGCGCGCAGGGATGGCGTGCCGCCATGATCAAGGCGTCTACCGCCTCATCCGGCAGCGGCGCGCGGCCCAGGTTGGTATGCAATACGGTGCCGGTGAGGTTGAACACCCGCTGCAGGCGGGGCGCGTTGCGCTGCGCCAGATGCGCCGCAAGATGGACCGTCAGGCCGGGTTCGGTGTAGTCGACCAGTGCGCCATCGCGCGCGGCCTGGCGGGCCGAATCGAGCACGCTGCGCACGCCGGCGAGCACCGGTTCGCGGCCGTATTCGGCGATGAGCGGGGCGACCGCGTTCCAGCTGAGGACGCGGTCGATCGAGGGCGGGCGGAGATGCGGGGCGCTATGCACGATAGACCATCCCTTTGCAGTTTATGAATCGGTGTTTTGCGGCGCTACGGTTCTCTTTGCATGGACTCTTTTACGGGCTGCCCTGGATCAGATACCAGTTGGCCCCGCTGCGGGCAAAACCCGTCTCGTCCATCAGCAGATCGAGTGCGAGGCTGGCGAGATCGTCGGCCACCGGATCGGCCAGCGGGTTTTTGTCCTGGTGGACGATTTTCAGATAGGTCCGGCATTCCGGACAACTCTCGGCCCGCACCCCGTTGTCGCCGCCTTCCAGATGATGGTAGACGATGCCGCGGGTGTTGTCGCAGTTGCTGCACTTGGCCCGCACAACGTGCCACTCCGCGCTGCACAACGCGCAATGCAGATAGCGCAGGCCGTTTTCGGCGCCGCCGATACGCACCACGGAACTGACCGGATGCGAGCCGCATACCGGGCACAGGTTGGGATGCTCGGGCCGCGCCACCTGGGCGGATTCGAGCTGGCGCGCGAGCTTGACCCAGTGAACCTGCAGGGCGGCGCCGATCACCGGCGCCACGGCGGCGTCCAGTTCGTGCAGGCTTGCCTCGAGCAGGTGCCCGGCCTGCGCCTCCAGCCAGGCATCCTGGCCTTCGAGGACAGGCCGCAACGCCGCCCGGCCGGTCACGGGCAGCGCCTCCTGAACCGCCAGGGCCAGCTGCCGCGCCGTATCGCGCCATCCGGATGGACGCGCCAATCCGGCCGGAGCCAGTGGCGGCATGCGGTATTCGCGGCATTGCGCCAGCAGTTCGGGCGCAGGCAGGCTCGCCGCAGGGCCGTCATCGAGGCGTTCCTGCTGGGCGCGGGCAAGACGGGCGACGAAGCGCAGGTAGTCGCCCAGGGTGTGTCCTGCGGCCAATTGTTCCAGCCTCCGCGCACGCGTCAGAAACAGGTCGGCGGGCGGCAGCCGCAATTCGGGAATACTGCCGGCCGCCGCTTCGATCTGGCCGGGCTGCAGGAGGGTGGTGGTCATATGCGCTAGCGTATCCCTTGTGTGACGTCGCCAATAATCACTTGCCGGTCATCTCGCGATACCAGGCGCGGTGATGCTGCTTCGCCCAGGCGGCCGACACCGTGCCGCGCGTCATCGCCCGGACCGTTCCCTTGACCCAGATCGCCGCATAGACGTGGACGACGATGCCGAGGATCATGATCCAGGCTGCCAGGGCATGCACGACCACCGCCACGCGCAGCAGTCCGATGGGGAAAAACGGCGCGAACCACGGCTGCCAGATGACGATGCCGGAAATCAGCAGCACCGGGATGCTCACCACCATGACCCAGAACAGGATTTTCTGCCCGGCGTTGTACTTGCCGACTTCGGGAAGGCCCTGGTCGCGGTTGCAGAGCACGTCCTTGATGCGCTTCCGCCATTCGCGGTCGGCGGGAATAAAGCGGTTGCGTCCCCAGAATCGCACCGCCATCGCCATGAAAAACAGGAACAGCACCACGCCGATGAAGGGATGCAGGATGCGCGTCCAGGGGCCGCCGCCGAACAGGTTCGTGAGAAAGAAAAAGGCCGGGTGGAACAGCGCCAGTCCCGAGAGGCCGGCAAGTATGAAGGCAATCGCCACCACCCAGTGGTTGCTGCGTTCCCGCGCGCTGTAGCGTTGAATCATCGTGCTCATGATCGCTCCTTGATGTCGGGTGAAAGATCGGGAATGGCGCGGCTCAATCCGCTTTTTCCTCTTCCTCCACCTCCTTGGGTCCGGCCGTGACGAAATGGAAGAACCCAGCAAAAACCGCCAGCCCGATGCCCAGGCTCATCAACGGTTTGGCGATGCCCTTCCACAGGCTGACCAGCGGGCTGATGTGTGGATCCTTCGGCAGGTTCGCGTAGAGTTCCGGCCGGTCGCCGTGCTGCAGCACGTACATCACGTGGGTGCCGCCGACACCCTCGGGGTTGTACAGCGCCGCATTGGCATAGCCGCGCTCCTTGAGGTCGGCTATGCGTTCTTCCGCATGGCGGATCATGTCGCCCTTGGTGCCGAACACCAGCGCGCCGGTCGGACAGGTCTTGATGCAGGCTGGCTCCATTCCCACGGCGACCCGGTCGGAGCACAGCGTGCATTTGTAGACCTTGCTGTCCTTCTTCGACAGACGCGGGATGTCGAACGGACAGCCGGCGATGCAGTAGCCGCAGCCGATGCAGTGCTCCTCGTGGAAATCGACGATGCCGTTGCGGTACTGCACGATCGCCCCCGGCGCCGGACAGGCCTTGAGGCAGCCGGGATCATCGCAGTGCATGCAGCCATCCTTGCGGATCAGCCATTCCAGCCTGCCCTGCTCCACCTCCACCTCGGAGAAGCGCATCACCGTCCACGACTGGGCGGTGAGGTCGCGCGGGTTGTCGTAGGTTCCGGCGTTGGTGCCGATCTCGTCGCGCAGGTCGTTCCACTCCATGCACGCCACCTGGCAGGCCTTGCAGCCGATGCACTTGGAAATGTCGATCAGCTTGGCGACGTGAATCGGGTCGCGCGCGACCGGCGGCTGAGTGGTGGTGGCGGAACGGGCCTTGATGTCGAGCGATTGCAGTGCCATGTCATCGCCTCCTAGACTTTTTCAACATCCACCAGAAACGCCTTGAACTCCGGCGTCTGGGTGTTGCCGTCGCCCACGAAGGGGGTCAGGGTATTGGTGAGATAGCCATTCTTCGCCAGGCCCATGAAGCCCCAGTGGAGGGGAATGCCCACCGTATGGGTCCGCTTGCCGTTCACGTTCAGGCTCATGATGCGCTTGGTCACCACCGCGACCGCGACGATATGGCCGCGGTTCGACTTCACCCGCACATGGTCGCCGGCCTTGATGCCTTTTTCCTTCGCCAGCTCCTCGCCGATCTCGACGAACTGCTCGGGCTGGGTAATGGCATTCAGGCGGGCATGCTTGGTCCAGAAATGGAAGTGCTCGGTGAGACGGTAGGTGGTGGCGACGAACGGAAACTTGTCGGCCTTGCCGAACGTCGCCCAGTCGTCCTTGAACACCCGCGCCGCCGGTGAAGAGCGCACCACGGGGTTTTTGGGCGACAGCGGATTGGCCGCCAGCGGCGTCTCGAAGGGCTCATAGTGCTCGGGAAAAGGACCTTCCGCCATCTTGTCCACGGCGAAGAAGCGCGCCACCCCTTCGGGGTTCATGATGAAGGGATTCATCCCGTTTTCGGGCGCCGAATCGGCCACGAAGTCCGGCACGTCGGCCCCCGTCCACTTGCCCGCCCCGGCATCCCAGGCAATCAGCTTGCGCGTCGGATCGTACGGCTTGCCGCTCGGGTCGCAGGAGGCGCGGTTGTACAGGATGCGCCGGTTGGCCGGCCAGGAGAACGCCCAGTTCAGGGTCTGGCCGATGCCGAAGGGATCGGCGTTGTCGCGCCGCGCCATCAGGTTGCCCTTCTCGCTCCAGGCGCCGGCAAAAATCCAGCAGCCGCAGGAGGTCGAACCATCGTCGCGCAGTTCGCCGAAGCCGTTCAGCTGCTCGCCCGCCTTGACCAGCACCTTGGCCGGATCCTTGGGATCGGTCACGTCCTTCAGCGCCTTGCCGGAAAATTCCCGCGCCAGCTCTTCGGGCGACGGGAACGACGGCATCTTGTGCTTCCACGTCAGGTTGAGGATGGGGTCGGGGAAGGCCCCGCCCTCTTTCTGATACAGCGCCCTGATCCTGAGGAAGATGCCGGCCATGATCTGCTGATCCGTCAGGGCGTCGCCGGGCGGCTCGGCGCCTTTCCAGTGCCATTGCATCCAGCGTCCGGAGTTGATCAGGCTGCCATCCTCTTCGGCGAAGCAGGTCGACGGCAGGCGGAACACCTCGGTCTGGATCTTGGCCGGGTCGACGTCGTTGTATTCGCCGTGGTTCTGCCAGAATTCCGAGGTCTCGGTCGCCAGCGGATCGACGATGACGAGGAACTTCAGTTTGGCCAGCGAATTCGACACCTTGACCTTGCATGGCGCCGAGCCGAGCGGGTTGAAACCCTGGCAGACGTAGCCGTTGACCTTGCCCTGGCCCATGTCCTCGAATACCTGCAGCAGGTCGTAGCCCTTGTCCATCTTGGGCAGCCAGTCGTAGCACCAGTTGTTCTCCGCCGTGGCGGCGTCGCCGAACCAGGCCTTCATGAGGCTGACGTGGAATTTCTTGTAGTTCTGCCAGTAACTCAGCTGCCCCGGACGCAGCGGCTTGAAGGCGCGCTTGCCGATATAGGCATCGAAGTCCTGCTCCGCGTCGCGCGGCAGCGTCAGATATCCCGGCAGCAGATCGGACAGCAGCCCCAGGTCGGTCAGCCCCTGGATGTTGGAGTGGCCGCGCAGCGCGTTCATGCCGCCGCCGGGCGCGCCGATGTTGCCCAGCAGCAGCTGCACCATCGCGCCGGTGCGGATCATCTGCGATCCGACCGAATGCTGGGTCCAGCCCAGCGCGTACATGATGGTCATGGTCTTGTTGGCCGCCGCGGTCTCCGCGATCGTCTCGCAGACCTTGAGGAAGGCCGCCTGCGGGGTGCCGCAAATGGTGGCGACCATCTCCGGCGTGTAGCGGCTGTAGTGCGCCTTCATCAACTGGAAGACGCAGCGCGGGTGCTGCAGCGTGGGGTCGACCCTGGCGTAGCCGTCCTCGCCGATCTGGTAGCCCCAGGACGACCTGTCGTAACTGCGTTTCTCCGGGTTGTAGCCGGAGAACAGGCCGTTCTCGAACGAGAACTCGTCCTTCACCAGGAAGCTGGAGTCGGTGTAGTTCTTGACGTATTCGTGATGGATCTTGTCGTGCGTCAGCAGATAGTTGATGACGCCGCCGAGAAAGGCGATATCCGTGCCGGCGCGGATCGGCGCATAGAAATCGGACACCGCGGCCGAGCGGGTGAAGCGCGGGTCGACCACGATCAGGCGCGCCTTGCGGTGCGCCTTCGCTTCGGTCACCCACTTGAAGCCGCACGGGTGTGCCTCGGCGGCATTGCCGCCCATGATCAGAACCAGGTCCGTGTTCTTGATGTCAACCCAATGGTTGGTCATCGCTCCACGGCCAAACGTCGGGGCAAGACTTGCCACCGTCGGGCCGTGTCAGACACGCGCCTGGTTGTCGAATCCGAGTATCCCCATGCTACGGACGACCTTGTGCGTCACGTAGCCGGTTTCGTTGCTGGAGGCGGAAGCGGCGAGGACACCGGTGGTGAGCCAGCGATTGACCGTTTCGCCCTTGTCGTTGGTGGCGATGAAGTTCTTGTCGCGATCGTCCTTCAGCAGGCGGGCAATGCGGTCGAAGGCATCGTCCCAGGAAATGCGCTTCCATTCCTTGCTGCCTGGCGCGCGGTATTCCGGGTGCTTCAGGCGATTGGGGCTGCGCACGAAATCCACCAGGGCGGCGCCCTTCGGGCAGAGGGTGCCGCGGTTGACCGGATGGTCGGGGTCGCCCTCGATGTGGAAGATCGCGGTTTCGGTATTCTTGGATTTGTCGCCCAGGCTGTACATCAAAAGGCCGCAGCCCACCGAGCAGTAGGGGCAGGTGTTGCGGGTTTCCGTGGCCTGGGCAAGCTTGAATGTGCGCACTTCCGCCAACGCCTCGCCGGGTGCGAAACCCAGCGCCGCGAGGCTGGAACTGCCAACCCCCGCCGCACAGATTCTGAAGAACTGTCTTCGAGTCACTTGCATTTCGTCCCTCCCGTTTTTTTTGCGTCGGCAACGCATAAAAAAACTATAGAAACAAAAAGCACTTATGCAAATTTCTCAATCAATCGGATCACCTGCCGACGGAGGCAATGCATCCTCGATCCAAGCGCCGGCTATTGCTCTCCTGACCGTTCCTGCGACGGGCTCACGCCCGCCGACACCAGATAATCGCGGACATGGCGCAATTCCTGTTTGCTGCAGGTGTTGCTGTTGTGCGGGCGGTGCAAAAAACCTTCCACCCCGTTCAGGACCACGCGGAAATTCGCGCCGTGATGCGGCTCCACCCTGGCGCCCAGGTGCGTCAGCATCGATTCCACCTCGCGCCAGTGGACGTTGCCGCTGATCGGTCCTTCAAAAATGGATCGCAGCAAACTCTCGCGCTTGTGACTCATAGCCGTTACCCGCAATGGCAACCAACATGCTTCCAGCATAGAGCGAGAGGCGCCGGGAGGCGAACCGTAATTACGGCGCCGCGCCGTCCGGCGCGATGCGTTCGCGCAAAAAGGCCTCCATGGCGGCCGGCGGCAGCGGCCGGCTGAACAGGTAGCCCTGCGCTTCCCGGCATCCCTCCTCGCGCAGAAAAGCCAGTTGCGCCGGTGTTTCCACGCCCTCGGCGACGATGTCCAGGCGCAGGCTGCGGGCCAGCTGGATGACCGCGCGAACGATGGCGGCATTGTCCGGGTCGGTATTGACGTCGCGCATGAAGGACTGGTCGATCTTCAGCCGATCGACGGCGAAACGCTTGAGATAGCTGAGCGACGAATAGCCGGTGCCGAAATCGTCGATGGACAAGCGTACGCCCAGGCGTTTCAGCTGCTGCACCGTATCCAGGGTGCTCTCCACGTCCTGCAGCAGGATGGACTCGGTCAGTTCCAGTTCCAGCAGATGCGGCGGCAGGCCACTCCTGCCCAGCACGCCCGCGACCATCTCGATCAGGCTGAAACGGCGGAACTGCATGGCGGACAGGTTGACCGACACGGCGAGGTCGGACAATCCGGCCTGGCGCCACGCCTGGGCCTGGAGGCAGGCCTGCTCCAGCACCCAGGCGCCGATGGGCACGATCAGGCCGCAGCTTTCCGCCACCGGGATGAAGCGGGCCGGCGCCACCTCGCCCAGCTCCGGATTCCGCCAGCGCAGCAGCGCCTCCACTCCGATCACCTTGCCGCTGCCGATTTCCAGTTGCGGCTGATAATGCACCTCGAGCTCCGCACGGTAGAGCGCCTGGTGCAGCCGGTGCTGCAACATCAAATGCTCCTGCGCCTGCAGGTTCATCTGCTCGTCGAAGAAGCGGTAGCTGTTGCGGCCGGCGCCCTTGGCGTTGTACATGGCGGTATCGGCCTTCTGCAGCAGGCTGTCGAAATCGCTGCCGTCCTCGGGATAGATCGCGATGCCGATACTGCAGGACGCGTTCAGCACGTGGCCGTTGATCTCCACCGGCTCGGCCAGATGGCTGAGGATGTCGGTGGCAATCCGTTTCACCGTATCCAGATCGGGGATGTCGTTCAGCAGCAGAACGAATTCGTCGCCGCCCTGGCGGCTGATGGTGTCGCTGTCGCGCATACGGTGGGACAGGCGCGAGACCGCGGCCAGCAGCAGTTCATCGCCGGCGGCGTGCCCCAGGCTGTCGTTCACCACCTTGAAGTTGTCGAGATCGAGAAACAGCATGGCCACATGCGGCCGGGTCCGCTGCGCCACCGCCTGTTCGAAGCGATCGCGCAACAGCACGCGGTTGGGCAGGCCGGTCAGGGCATCGTGATGGGCGAGAAACGCGATGCGCGCTTCCGCCTGCCTGCGCTCGGTGATGTCGCGGTCCACCCCCTGAAAGCCGGTCAGCTGCCCGGTTTCGCCGAACAGCACCGAAGCATTGGATTCGAAGGTGCGGTAACTGCCGTTGCTATGGCGCCGGCGCAGCACGACGTTTTGCCAGCCCTGCCGCGAGGACACGGCGTTTTCGAAGGTCGCGCGAAAAAGCGGCAGGTCGTCCGGATGCAGCATGCCGAACAGGTCCATGGCGAGAAACGCTTCCGCCGTATAGCCCAGGCTGGCCATGCCCCGCTGGTTGCTGTAGGTGTACCGGCCGGCGGCGTCGATCGACCAGATCCAGTCGGCGGAATGCTCCATCATGGCGCGGAAACGCGCTTCGCTCTCGCGCAGCGCCTCAGCGGCGCGCTTGCGGTCGGTGATGTCCTGGCAGGCGCCGTACAGCCGGTGCTGCCCGTCATCCGACTTCACCTCGATGGAATAGGCCCGGATGTAGTGGATGGCGCCATCGCGGGCGAGGATGCGCAGCTCGCATTCGCTGCGCTGCCCCGGCGCCAGGTGGGTGATGTTGCGGTCGAATTCGGGCAGGTCGTCCGGATGCACGTAGCTGCGCCAGCAGCCCTGCTCCAGGATTTCGTCCAGCGTATAGCCGAAGATGCGATCCGCCGAGGCCGTTGCCCAGTCGATGGCATGAAACCCCGCCCCGGTCTGCCGGCAGGAATACAGCAGATCGGTGGCGACGCTGGAAATCAGCCGGAAGCGTTCCTCGCTCTCGCGCAGCGCGGCCAGTGCCGCGCGATTGCCCATGGCCACGCCGAGATCGGCGGCCAGCTTTTCCAGCAGCATCCGTTTTTCTGGCCCGAACGCGTGCGCTTCATCGCTGTAGACATTGAGCGCGCCGATCACGCGCCCGTGCATCCGCAACGGCGTCGCCGCCGACGAACGATAGCCCTGGGCACGCGCCCGCTCCCGCCACGGTGCGAACCGCCGGTCGGTCTCGGTATCGTCGTTGATCACCGTGATGCCCGAACGAATGGCATTGCCGGTGGGGCCCTGCCCCTGCGGCGAGCCGTCGCAGCGGATATCCGCCTGGGCCGGGTAGCCGCGGGCAATGCCGGCCTCGGCCACCGGACGCACCGTCACGCCGTCCTCGTCGACCAGGCCGATCCAGGCCATGCGGAACAGGTTGTCGCGCACCAGCTCCTCGCAGATGCGCGCCATCAGCTCCTGTTCCGGCAGCTCCGCCATCAGCATCTCGTTGACCGCGGCGATGGTCTGCAGCAGCAGATTGTGGCAGCGCATGACCAGCGCCGCATGCCGCTGCTCGGTCACCTCGCGCAGGCTGCCCACCATGCGCAGGGGCGTGCCCTCGGCGTCGCGCCGCATGACCTCGCCGCGGTTCCGCACCCAGATCGCGGTGCCGTCGGCATGGCGGATACGGTGCTCGCACTCGAAAGCGGCCGTGCCGTCGAGGCAGTGCCGTATCGCCGTCATCACCGTTTCCCGGTCCTGCTCATGCAGCGCCGCCACGGCCTGCTGCCAGTCGTGTTCCTGCCGCCGCTCGTCCAGCCCCATCAGCCGCGCCCACTGCGCGTTATGCCTGACCTGGCCGCTGCGCAGATCCCAGTCCCACATCCCCTCGCCGAGCATGGCCAGGGCATAGGCCTGCTCATCCGTGCCGGTCCCCGGCTTGTTAGCCTTGCCCGCCTTCCTGACCGCGCCGGGGTCCTGCCCGGCCGCCAGCAGCGCCTTCGCCGCACGGCGGCGCCTTCTCGCCTCGCCAAGCGAAATCTCCGGGTAGACGCCCAGCGCCAGCGTCTTGCGCTTGCCATCGAAGCGGTAATCCAGCCGCCAGTAACGCGAACCATCCGGCCGCAGCAGCAAATACATGCCGCCGCCATCGGCCAGCTTGGTCGGTCTGTCGGGCGCCTTGGTCTGACGGATACGGCTATCGGTGAGGGGGACGGCACTACGGGCCATAAGGCATGCGGACGGCTATTTTCGAGCCGGGCATGCTAGCCGTCCGATGCCGTCATGGGTACCGCCAATAAGGCCCGCGGCGAATGGTACAAAAGACAGCAAAAGGCCACGCAACAATCAAGGTTTTCAGCGCGGCCTGGCTATCGGACACGGCGCCCTTCCACGCCTTGGCGCCTGACGGCAGGCGCCCGGCGAATGGCTGCGCCGCTTCAGCGCGGCACCACGCGGGCGTTCTCGCCGCTGCCTTCGACGCGCACGCCCATGCCTTCGCGCAGGCGCCCATCCATCGGCTGCACGATCGTCACGCGCCCCCCGGTCTTCATGTCGACCGTGACGCGCTGCGCATCCGCCTTGTGGATTTTGCTCTCGGCATAGGTTCCAGCCAGGCCGCCCAATACCGCTCCCGCCACCGTGGCCGTGGTGCTGTCGCCCACGCCCGCGCCGAGAATGCCGCCCGCCACGGCGCCCGCCGCCGTTCCCACCCCCAGCTTGTACTTGTCGTCCACCTCGATGTTTTCCAGCTTGGCCACGGTGCCGTCGCGATCCGCCTGGCTCGCCACGGCGCCGTCCGCCGCGCCATATTTTGTTCCCCCCAGGCTGTCCAGTTCCGCGCATCCTCCAGCCAGGGCCGCCAGCAGCAGCAAGGGCAATGCAATCCGCATGTTCATGGCTCGACTCCTCTCGTAGCGCCTGGGCTGTTCAGTATAGGAAACAACCGCGGCGCCTATCCTGCTGCCTTTCATCCCATTCGGCGGTGTCGCCGGAGTGCGCATTCCGGCACAGGGCGGTTTCAACTTACAATCACTCCGGACGTCCTGCTTCACCATCCAGCCCCCACCCGTACGCCAACCCCGCCCATGAACGATCTGGCCCAACAACTCGGTCTTTCCTCCCTGGCCCAGCCCTGGCTTCCCGAGGCGCTGATGGCGATTGCCACGATCCTCGCCATCAATATCGGCGCCTACTATCTGCTGCGCCATATCGAAAAAATCGCCGCACGCACCTCGGCCATCTGGGATGACGCCCTGATCAGGGCCAGCCGCAAGCCGCTGACGCTGATCCTGTGGGTGGCGGGCGCGGCCTTCGCCATCCAGATCGCACACCAGCACCGCGGCACGCCCGTTCCCGATTTCGTCGGGCTTGCCCGCGACACGCTCGTCGTCGCCGCGCTGGCCTGGTTCCTGCTGCGGCTGATCGGCAACGTCTCCGGCAACCTTCTCGCGCGCCGCGCGGAGGCGGGCAAGGCGGTGGACCGCACCACGGTCGAAGCCCTCTCCAAGCTGGGCCGTGTCAGCGTCGTCATCCTCGCCGCCCTGATCATCCTGCAAACGCTGGGATTCAGCATTTCCGGCGTGCTAGCTTTCGGCGGCATCGGCGGCATCGCGGTGGGCTTCGCCGCCAAGGACATGCTGGCCAACTTCTTCGGCGGCCTCACCATCTACCTGGACCGCCCGTTCACCGTGGGCGAATGGATTCGCTCGCCGGACAAGCAGATCGAGGGCACGGTGGAATACATCGGCTGGCGCCACACCCGCGTGCGCGCCTTCAACAAGAACCCGATCTACGTGCCGAATGCCCTGTTCACCACCATCGTGGTGGAAAACCCCACCCGCATGACCAACCGGCGCATCAAGGAAACCATCGGCATCCGCTACGCCGATCTCGGCAAAATGGCCGCCATCGTTGCCGACGTGAAGGCCATGCTGCAGGCGCATCCCGAGATCGACACCGGCGCCACCCTGATCGTCAATTTCAACCAGTTCGCCACCTCGTCGCTGGATTTCTTCATCTACGCCTTCACCAAGACCGTCGAGTGGGCGCACTACCACGAGGTCAAGCAGGACGTGCTGCTGAAAGTCGCCGCCATCATCCAGGCCCACGGCGCGGAAATCGCCCTTCCCACCCGCACCCTGCATCTCGAATCCTCGGCGGACGCCGCCGGCGCCACCGGCTAGCGGCAATTTCCCCACTGGCGGCGGGGAAATCCCCTCCGGCCGGCGTGGGGCTCCGCCGCAGCCCCCACCCACAGCGGCGGGCCGGCGCCCGCCTTGCCAAGACGCGCGCCGGCCCCCATACTGGCCCGACGAATCGGTCTTTTGGTCAGTCCCTCTGCCCCTGGCGGGCAACCTGTCGGCTTTCCTCATTGGCTTTCCCAGCGCGCAACCACAGCGCGTCCGCCGCAGTTCCCGCTGCGATTTTTCACCTTTCCACCACGCGCCAGCGCACGCACTGCCGTGCCGCCGGCCCATCATGAGGAATCAGATCATGTCGAGAGAAGAATTAGTCGAAATGGAAGGCGTCGTCAGCGAAGTGCTGCCGCAGACCCGTTTTCGCGTCACCCTGGACAACGGCTTCGAGATCACCGCCTACGCCTCCGGCAAAATGCGCAAGCACCGCATCCGCATCCTGGCCGGCGACAAGGTCACCATCGAAATGTCGCCCTACGACCTGACCAAGGGCCGCATCAACTTCCGCCACAAGGACGCCACCTCCGGGCCGCGACCGGCTCCGCAGAGACGATACTGAATTACGCGGGAAAGCCACCGGGACCGCTTTTCAGCCGCCCCGACGGCAGCATGCCTCATGCGCTGATGCGCACCACGGTCCCCACCTTCACCAGATCGAACAGCTCGGCCACGTCCGCATTCTTCATGCGGATGCAGCCATGCGATGCCGGCGTGCCGAGCTTGTGTTCCTCGTTGGTGCCGTGGATGTAGATATAGCGGTTGCGGGTGTCCACCGTGCCGCCCTGGTTTTTGCCCGGCTCCAGACCTTCCAGCCACAGGATGCGCGTGAGTATCCAGTCGCGCCCGGGGTTCGCGGCATCCAGTTCGGGGGTCCAGATTTCGCCCGTGGGCTGGCGCGATTTGAAGGCCGCGCATAGCGGCGCGCCGGCGCCGATCTTTTCCGCGATGCGGTGGCGCCCGCGCGGCGTGCAGTAGCTGCCGTCCTGCTCCCCCGCCCCCTTGGCCGCGGTGGACACCGGATACTGGCGGATCAGCATGTCGCCGTCCGGATACGGCTCCCACAGGTACAACCGCTGCAGGCGCATGTCCACCTCGATCACCAGATCGCTCATTGCGCTGCCTCCTTTTTCTGCTGCCGGCGTGCCTCGAAGAAGCCCGAGATCATCGCCGCGCAGTCGTCCGCCAGCACCCCGCCGGAAATCTCGCAATGGTAGTTGAGGCGCGGCTCGGCAAACACGTCGACGATACTGCCGTGCGCGCCGGTCTTGTATTCCTTCGCCCCGTACACCACCCGCGCTACCCGCGCATGCAGGATCGCCCCCGCGCACATCACGCACGGCTCCATCGTCACATACAGGGTGCAGCCCACCAGCCGGTAATTGCCGAGCCGCCCCGCCGCATCGCGCAGCGCCATCACTTCGGCATGCGCCGTGGGGTCGTGGCTGGAAATCGGCTGGTTATAGCCGCGCCCGACGATTTCGCCGCCGCACACCACCAGCGCCCCCACCGGCACCTCGCCCGCGTCCCAGCCCTGGCGCGCCAGTTGCAGCGCGGCGCGCATGTAATCCTCGTCCTCGGTCATACGTGTTCCAGCCAGTCGCAAGAGTCAACCCGGTTTATGTCTTTCTGGCTGGTCATGCGCGGTCGTTCTCGCGCTCGACCCGGGTGTCGATTCCGGATAGAAAAGCACGCGCGGCGAGTGTGGGTTGTTCAGCGATCGATTCGATGTAGCCGCCCCGAACGCGTGCCCCGAGTTTTTGGCCTGGCCGGACATTCAGCAAGCAACACGGGTTGCGTGAGATGACGGCCTGAAATTCGGGAGAAACAGCGATGGTTGTCATACAAAATCTCTGGAGGCGAGAGTCATTTCCCCGTTATTCGGCTGGTCGCCGTATCGTCCAACAGACGTCTGCCGTGTATGACGGCCGTCACCAGTATGTGTGCCGGCTGAATCCGATAAATCAAACGATAGCTGTATACAAAACGTTCCCGCAAGTCGGGTTGGTTCAGTTCGGGGACGATGCGTCCTGTCTGAGGAAACTGGCCCAGCCCAGAGGCTGCCACCAGTATTTTTCGACAACCGCAGCCGCATAAAATGCTGAATCGCGCGCGATATAACGCGCTATGTCATCTACGTCGTCCAGTGCTTCGGGCGACCAGACTACGACTTGATCAACCATTTACCCAGACGATCCCCTGCCTGCACTTCCGATATGGCGCCTTCGGCTTCTGCCCGCTCCAGCCCGCGCCGTATTTTCTCGATGACATACAGATGGTATTGCACGTCTTCCAGCGAACTGCCTTCCGGCAGCCGTTCGAGCAGGGATGCGGCTTCCTGTTTCGCTGTTTGCATGGCGGTCTCCAGTAAATAGCTGCCTTGACAGTTTATCACCCAGCGCCTGCGTCTTCCTCCAGCGCGGCGCGCATGTAGTCTTCGTCCGTCATCACATATCCAGCGGGCTCAACACCCCGTGTCCGCCCTTGTTCAATACATGGGTGTAAACCATCGTCGTCGCCACGTCCTTGTGGCCCAGCAGTCCCTGAATCGTGCGGATGTCCTGCCCGCGCTCCAGCAGATGCGTGGCGAACGAATGCCTCAGCGTATGCGGCGTTGCGGGCTTGGCCAGGCCCGCCGCCTGCACCGCCCGCTTCATCGCGCGCTGCAGCAGTTTTTCGTCGAGATGATGCCGGCGTTCCTCGCCGCTGCGCGGGTCGATCGAATAACTGCCCGACGGGAACACATACTGCCAGCCCCACTCCGTCGGCGCGTTCGGATACTTGCGTGCCAGAGCGTCCGGCAGGTAAACCGAGGCCTTGCCTGCCCGCAAATCCCGCTCGAACAGATTTCGCCGCCATGCCAGCTGGGCCCGCAAATCGGCCTTTACCGACTCGGGCAGCATGGTCACCCGGTCTTTCGCCCCCTTGCCATCGCGTACCACGATCTCGCCGCGCGTGAATTCCACATCCTTCACCCGCAACCGGATCACCTCCATCAAGCGCATCCCCGTGCCGTACAGCAGACGCGCCAGCAGTCCGTAGACGCCCTCCATTTTCCCCAGCACCGCCCGCACCTCGTCGCGCGTCAGCACCACCGGCAAATGCCGCGGGCGCTTGGCGCGCGTCACCTTGTCCAGCCTGGGCAACTCGATACCCAGCACCTCGCGGTACAGAAAAAGCAAGGCCGACAAAGCCTGGTTCTGCGTCGCCGCTGCCACATTGCCCTCCACCGCCAGATGCGTCAGGAACGCCTCGACTTCCTGCGTGCCCAGGTCACGCGGGTGGCGCTTGCCGTGGAACAGAATGAAACGCCGAATCCACTGCACATATTGCGTCTCGGTACGAATGCTGTAATGCTTGACACGAATCCGGTCACGAACCTGATCGAGAAGTTTGGGAGACGGGGAGGAAGGTGTGTCTGCTGGCGGCATATATCCCCCTATTAATAACGAGAAACCATATAAATCAAATAGATCATGAAGCTCGTTCTCGTTTTATACACCTTGTTTGAAGCTATATATACACCTTTCAAGGTGTATATTGCACGTTAAGCTCAGATAGCCCTGCGCGACCGCGAGATTGCTTTGCGAGCACGTTCCCATCTGTTGTGACAGTGGATGTGGAATGGAATTTGATGAATTTACAATGACTTATAAAAATGCTATTGAGCGAAGCGTAGTGTAACGTTCGCCGCATAACTCAAAGCCGTTGATGCGGACGACGTTCACTACGCTTCGCGCCAAATAACAAAATTGCGGGGGACGTTTTTCCATTTCACATACCCGAACAAAGGGAGGAGGAAAGCGTAATTCAAACCAGTTCTGTGGATGCATGGTCATCTGCGCCTAACGCCTCGTTCGAGCGAACACCGCTCGCTTTGCTCCCGGCTTACGCCCCTTCGGGGTGTCGCTCAACTCGAACACGTTAGACAGCATGAACAACTTTCCCACTGATATATTTGAAGGGTTTGATGTATCTGAGGACGAAGTGACTCACTTCAGAAATAATCATGTAGGGTTCTGCCGGATTGATATGAATCGGCTAAGTCAGCTCTTATTGATTCAACTAACCTCAATTAGCAAGCATAGAACTTACAATTCTTTTTCCATTACCGATGTTATCCAAGAGTTGGAAGGGGTTGGGCGTGGTTGCAAGCAGCGGTTCGAGCAATTCAAATATCTACCTCTTAAGGGGTTGTTCAAAGCTCACTTTTTTGATGCGCGATTCATGGCTAGAAACCTGATAAACCACTGGGGGCTAGAGTTTGAAAACAGCCATAAATTTAATTCTCTCTTCTCCCGAGTGACAGAGGAGGAAGAAAAAAATCCGTCAAGGTTTGGCTGGCAAGGTCGGCTTGCCCACGAAATGACAGTAGGTGGGTATGAAGAAAGGGCAAAGAAAAACAAACGTACCGGAGAATGGATTATTTTTGCAAAGCACAACAATCTGAACTATTACCTTTGCATTTCTAGGCACTCGAAATCAAAACCAGAAGACCAAGAGATTTATGATTTCCTCAAATTGCTATGCAAAAATGAATATCCATTCCTATTGTCCGGAGAAGCTGTCTAACCCTGCGCTCAAGCGGGACTGCGCAAAAGCGCGCAGCCCCTTAGCTCCACGTTATGCATAGGAATTGCTATGGCCTTTAAGCCGTTACGAAAGGACCTTACAGAGACAACTAGACGATGCGATTTCTGTCCGAAATTTCTAACCTCATTAAAGGCCTATGTCCTCGAAGAGGAGGGATCGGGAAGAATTGCATATGCCGGCCCAACGTGCGCCAAAGCCAAGATTGGTACTAACTACACTCTTGCAGGAATTCCCGACCTGACGAGATTCACTCTACCCAACGGGGAAGGTGAAGGTGGAGCCGGCGGGGCTGGCGGTTCGGGTAGCAGCACCTCCGCAGATCCAAATCGTCAGGCACTTGAGTATCTGCTCCTCCGTGAAGAAAAACTGGCCGAGGAAATGCAGACCTCCTATTCGGTATTAAGAACCTACTACATCAAGTCAAAAGCAGAATCACTTGATGATGCTGAGCTTCGCCACATAAATAATATCGAAGCAAAGGCTCCGGAAAAGTTTAGGCTGGCCAATCTTCAAAAATGCTACAACTATCTCTTCTGGATAGATGTTGGCATCGAAAGACTGCCCGCTGAGAAGACTGAATTTCTTAGCAACATCAGGCAAGCCTTGGTAAGCAACAGTGAAATCACTCAGGGGCAAAAGATTGCCGTAAACAAATGGTTAAAGAACATCCCAGGTGTTCCACAGCTCAAGTAGCAATGCATAACATGGCGGTCAACCGGACCTGCGCAAAAAGCCGCGCAGGCGGGTTACCTCTACGTTATGCGTCATGAACGAGTTCACGGATATTCTGCAAGCAGCTACGGCTGGCGTCGAAGCAATGTACTTTCATCTGAGCATCGACGGTGGCGACGCGGTTTTTCGCGAGCGTGTCTACTGTTACGAGCTGTACCATCAGATGCGCGAAAACTGGCCGACCGAGAGCCAATATTTCCTCAATGGCGAACTCGACAAAAGTGCTCATCCCATACTACGAGAGCTTGGCGCTGACCATGCCAAACCAGACCTATTAGTCCACACGCCAGGCGCCATGGCAGGCAACTACGCGATCATCGAAGTCAAACACTCCACGGCCCCAAAAGGCATTCGCAAGGATTTAGAAACGCTTGATCTCTTCGTCCGAAAAGTCGGGTACCAGCGCGCCATCTATCTGATATACGGTCACGAGGCCAATGCTCGCAGCGTTGGGAAAATTAAGGCTATAGCCGATGAGTTCCACGATTTAGTGCCAATTGAAGTGTGGCTGCACTCAGATGTGGGGCAACCGGCTACGCATAACACTACGCTCCAGCGGACCGGTCAAAGCTTCGCTTTGCCCGTCCGCTGAGCTACGACGTTAGATTGCAGCTGAACCGCGGCTAGGGAGGGATGCGATGGAACAAATAGATCGACAACCGCGTGTAGCGCTTCCGAGGAAGCACCACGGCACTGTCATGCGCGTGGTTGAACGGTGGCGCGAAAGCGGCGTTATTGACGACGAAACCACAACACGACTTACGGCATCGATCTCCATTGCACCTTTCGACTGGCAAAGAACGGCGCGCTATTCGTTCATCATCGCCATCTTTTGCTTCGTCATTGCGGTGGGCGCAGTGCTGGCTGACGAGTTGCTCATGGAACTGCTCATGCGCATCTTCAACGCCCCGGCTGCTGTGAAATGCGCATTCTTTGCAGCTGTATCGGGCGTGATCTTTTGGTATGGCCTGCTATTGCGGAAGAAGCATCCGCACCGTGTCTATGGCAACGAATCCATCTTCTTTCTCGGCGTATTTGCGTTAGCGGCGGCGGTCTTCTTTCTGGGCGTCGCAATCGACACGGGTAGCGGCCATTACTCGGTGTTGTTCTTGATTGCGTCCGTCCTGTATGCCTTGCTCGGCCTATGGTTTCCATCAGCGCTCGTGTGGGTTTTCGGATTGCTCTCCTCGGGCGCTTGGATGGGGACGGAGACCGGCTACGTCTCCGGCCACGGCATGTATTTTCTCGGGATGAACTACCCGCTACGGTTTGTCATCTTCGGCGGCGCACTAACAATGCTCGGAATAGCGGGCCAGCACGTCTCCGTTCAGGCGATCGGCTCGACATTCCAAGCCCGCTTGCTTTCCATGTCGCCGCAAACGAAAGTCATCGGTCTGCTTAATCTGTTTATCGCACTTTGGATCATGTCCATTTTTGGCAACTACGGAGACATGACGCAATGGCAGCGAGTTCGACAGTACGAGCTCTTTCACTGGTCTCTACTGTTCGGTGCTGCCGCCATCGCGGCAATTTGGTATGGACTCAAGCGTGATGACGGTGTACTCCGCAGGTTTGGCTTGACCTTCCTTTTCATCAACCTCTATACGCGTTTCTTCGAATACTTCTGGGACTCCATACATAAGGCAGCATTCTTTGCGGTACTGGCTGTTAGCTTTTGGTACATAGGCAGTCGCGCTGAAGCGATCTGGAATTTCGGGGAGCGCAGGCTGCAATCTAACAACGGCGTGCAGCCGACGCCCGCAAGCGGTCGCGGCTGACGCCGAACGTTGGGCAGCCTCGCATGAGGCTGCCATTTGCCCATCACACTAATGGCAATACAAAGAATTGACGGGGCTTCTGCCGTCATATTGAACATTTACCTTCAATATTTTAATGGTCAAATCAGCCGTGATAGATTGTAAAAAATTTTTCGTCTCTAACCCCATGTCAGAAATGACATGTTTATAGCAAGGAGATGCGCCATGTCCTCTGCATCCTTTTTTATTCCCCCCACGCAACCGCCAATATCTGCAATGGCTGCAAAACTCACCGCTCAACAAACAAGAGTTGCCGCATCCCAGCCGCAGTCTGCGGTCCATGCCAGTAGCGCCACGATTTCACAAGCAGCACGGGATGCGCTCGCGGCATCGAATGCCTCTTCTTCATCTTCCTCAGCCGCTGCAAACGTCGACAAGTCGGTCGAAGCGCGGCTTGCTGAAATCAGGGCCAAGGGCTCAGTGAACAGAAGTCAGAAAGACCACGATTTTCTGTTCGCCAACGACAAAAGGCTTGCCGAAATCTCCGCCAAGTCATACAACACGCGCACCGCCGACGAGATCGATTACATGCAAAAGGCGACGGGGTTCGTTAACACCTTTGCGCATCTCAGTTCAGCGGAAAAAGCTCTGTATGACAAAGCTGTCGCCAGCGGCAACACCGCAGCCGCTGAGGGTATCGCCCAAATCGCGCTCATTCGTCAGGGTGGGGAAATGGCAGGTGGTGCCAATGGAACGACATACAACTCGCGCACTACCGAAATAACGGCCGCCAACATCGAGAAATATTTCAGGCACAACATCGTCGATCCCAGTGGCAACGCTGAGTCAAAGTTCCAGGCGCTGATCCAGTTTTTGCAAAACAATCCGGTGGCTTGACGCATTACCGCTAAAACAGCGCGATGCCCAACCCACCGCCCCAGAGGGACGCTCCGCCGGCAAGCCGGCTCCGCGCTCCTGAGCTTCAACGTTAGGTTTCGGAATATGCCGACGCGGTGGTGTCCATACACTGATCAATATCTCGACTTAGTCGAGATGAATGACGAACACGTGATTCCTCTTTCTTTGGGTGGCCACAATCAATTTACGATTCCGGTCGAACGAGTAAGAAATGCTGAACTTGGAAGCAAACTTGATGCTGCCATTTCTGCGAGCCCACTTGTAGCTTCAGCCCGTCGACACTACGCGCTTTTGGGACATTCGAAGAGCGATCCTGTCGCACGTTGGCCCACACACCATAAAGGCATGAAGGGGACATTGGACCTAACCAATGAGGAGGTCAAGTTCATAACGTACAGAAGCCTGAACCCTAACGGTCTAAATCTATCGCTGACTCCACCTTCATGTGACCGCCTTACATCCAACTTCACATTCGACGAGAACCTTATCTTGTCCTTTGGCGCAAAGCTGGCGCTTGGCGCATCCACCTTTCTTTTTGGTGACACATTTCGGAACCACGGTTATCACAACGAACTACGTGCGCTAATGAACTCGTCTAAGTCTATTGACGACTTGAAATTCATGGTGAGCACCAACGGAGGAAAAGGCTTTTGGGCGCTTTCGTGGCCTAGGTCACTACAAACAACAACCGTATTTCCTGCGTGGTTCGACGCGGTACTCGGCCAACCCGATAAGAATGTCGTATTTACACTTCACACAACGTCTGAAGTCATTTTGGGATGTTCAATTCTTTCAGGCTTCTATCGCTGGTTTTTCAATGTTGCCAGAGACCCTGAGTGCTTTCCCATCGATGGCGATTTTGAACTCGGTGCTGTTATTGATATCGATTTGAAACCGAGGCAGTTTCGGCAATCCAATCTTCGAGATTATCTTTACCACTGGGTGGAAATTGAAACCTAACATGGCGCTCAGCCTCGCTCCCTTCGGTCGCTGGACGCTGCGCGAAAAAGCCGCGCAGCGCCGGTTAGCTCTACGTTAGGTTCTTGATCACCCATGGAGCGGGTATTCAAATCTTGGTCTGGTCTTGCTAGCCACCTAATTGGCGAGTGTTTCGATCTTGCCAAACCGTTTATCGACAGCAACCACCAAGAACTCGATCCGCTAGTTCGATTTGTCGCCGCACAACTCTTCATCGACTGCCATCTTTCAAGCGAAAGCGTCTTGTTACTTGTACGTGAGCAAAAGGAATGGGATGCTGATCTCATTTCTCGCGCGGTGATGGAAGGTTCTCTCAAGTTAACCTACATGCTAGATGGGAGCGCCGAAGAGGTGAAGACGAAGGTTCACGAATACTGGAACTTGCTTCCACAGTTCTCCGCCATCAAACACAGCGAACGGGCAAAGCGCTTCCTTGAGGAAGTTCCCAATCCGGAGAATCCCGAATGGAAACCATTCCGCGACTTGATTATTGACGATTCCGAAATATCGACCACCCGCGCAACCTACTCCCGGCAAGAACGCAAAGTCCTTGAAGAGAAATGGTCATTTACCGGAATCTGCAAATCCTTTGCGAAATCTGGAAACGATGGCCTTAAAGCCTTTGTGCATCTCGCGCACGGTTATGGAATGAGCAGTCATCTGCTTCATAAGGACGCCGACGGAGTCGGGATGGTATGGGAACGCTTTGGACGCGACGCGGAACGACAGGCTGTAGTTAAGTTGGGCCACTCCGCTAGAGTGGTGTCTGACATATGCACCTTCGCTCTGCTACGAGCATTCACACTATTGCGGGCTTGTAGCCAGCCGACGCAAGTATTGCGGGAAATTGAAGCTAGGTATGCAGCATCGCTGTTCGCCGAGTTAGCCAAAGCCGGTCAAAGGTTCACGGAGGTTGAGTATGACGCACGGACCTAACCTTTCGGTCCACCGGCGCTGCGCGGTAAAACCGCGCAGCGCCGGTGACCCCCACGTTAGGTTTAAGGATGTCCATGGAAATCAAAGAGTTTGATGCCAATTATCTGCAATACCTGAGAGAACTCTATTTGTGTTCTAGGCGTGATAGTTTTTCATGGCTCCAAACGGATATTTTTCAGTTAGAAGACTTCGACCGAGATAGCCAAGGAGAACGAATTTGGTTAATCGAGGTTTCAGGAAACGTTGCTGGATTTATTTCGATCTGGGAACCAGACAAATTTATTCATCATCTTTATGTTTCAAGTGAGTACCATAATCAAGGTGTTGGTTCGATGCTACTCAAGAACGCGAAAGCTGAATATGGCGAATTGAGTCTTAAATGCATGGTTAAAAACAAAAAAGCCATCAACTTCTATCTGTTACGAGGTTTCGAAATCGTATCGCAAGTGGATGACGAGTTTGGTGGTTATTACCTAATGAGCACCGGAGCATAAACCTGACAAATGGCTCAAGAGGGACTGTCAACTCGTGGCGTTTCAAGCCCTTCTGACCCGTAGTGGTTAAACAAATATGGCTTCAATATTGAAGGTGAAACGCCCAGCAGCTACATCATGGCTCTTGCATAGCCCTGCGCTCAAGCGGGATGGCGCAAAAGCGCGCCGCCCCTTGGCTCCACGTTAGTCGTCACGGAGGCAGTCCCTTGCAGTTCGATACCTGGCTCGTCTACCTCGTTGCTTCGATCGGGCTCTCACTTTCGCCGGGCCCGAACGGGCTCCTCGCGCTAACCCACGGGGCACTGCACGGCCGGCGCAAGACCTTGTTCACCATCTTCGGGGGAGCCGTTGGCTTCGTGATGATCATCGCCCTGTCAATGTTCGGCATTGGCGCCCTCATCAAGTCGTCGGTGGTCTGGCTCGCCGTGCTCAAGTGGCTTGGCGGCGCCTACCTCGTGTGGCTGGGCATTCAGGTTTGGCGCTCCCCTCCGATTGCCGTTGAGCTGGGCGAATCGCGCCCACTGGCAACGGGTTGGTCGCTCTTCCGCCAAGGCGCGTTGTCGGCGGCCACCAATCCAAAGGGTTTGCTGTTCTTCACCGCCTTTCTGCCGCACTTCATCGATCCGGGCCGCGGTCTTGTGCTGCAGTTCGCCGTGCTGGCAGGCACCTTCGTGGCAACCGAGGTGCTCACCGAGTACATGCTTGCCAGTGCGGCAAGCAGGATCCGCCCCTGGCTCGGCCGCGTCGGGCGCCGGTTCAACCGAGCCTGCGGTGGCTTGTTTGCAGTAATTGGCGCGGCACTTCCACTCCGCAGCTGAACGCAGCGACGCCCAAACCCTTGCTCTGGCGGAGTGCCACGCCGGCGCTCCCGCTTGGCTCGAACGATATGCCCGTATACGCTACGGCTTTTTGAGGGGTCACCGGATCATGGCGAAGAAGCCGCCTTCAAGCATGGCGCCGGCAGGCGCGGAGCAGGCAAACGACGGGCAATCGCCGTCGTGGGCGAACAGCAGCGAGCGCTACGGGTCGGTCGCCCAGGCATTGCACTGGAGCATCGCCGTCCTGTTCCTGGTCTGCTATGTGGCGGTCTACTACCGGCACTGGTTTACGCTGCCGAAAACGCCCGCCAACTGGCTCGCCCTGCAAACGCATCTGGTCGCGGGCGTTGCCGTCGCCGCACTGGTCGTGGCGCGCGTGTTCTGGTTCTTCCGCAGCATCCAGCCGGACGACGCGCCCGGCACCCGTTTCGAGCACCTCGCATCGCACGGGATGCATCGCGCGCTGTACCTGTTCATGATCGTCATGCCCATCAGCGGCTATCTGGGAACCGGGGTTGCGATCGAGTTCATGGGGCTTGGCGACATCCCGAGCTTCAAGGACACCGGACTCTTCACGTCGCTCGGCGTGGCCTGGGAAGCATTCGAAAAACCGGTCGACTTCGTGCACAAGAATTCCGGCGCGTATCTGGTCTGGGTTCTGGTTCTGCTCCATGCCGGCGCCGCCCTCTTCCACCATTACGTCAAGCGCGACGACGTGCTGCGTCGCATGCTGCCTTGAGCCTGGGCATCGGGCATTTTCATCCGGTCTGCGGCCGCCACGGGCACCCCCCGCAAGGCAAGCCGCCGCCATCCGCGACGTGGGGACGACCTCGCGCGCTCGCTTCAACCATGGGACGACCCAGCGCAAAGGAGATTCGTTGAATGAACTGGGCCATTTTGTTCGTCGCAGGACTGCTCGAGATCGGCTGGGCAATCGGCTTGAAGTACACCGACGGCTTTACGCGTTTCTGGCCGACCGTTGGAACCGTGGCGGCGATGGTGGCGAGCCTGGCATTGCTCGGTATCGCGATGCGTTCGCTGCCGGTCGGCACGGCGTATGCCGTCTGGGTTGGCGTGGGCGCTGTCGGCACGGCCTTGCTCGGCATCGTGCTGCTGGGCGAGGCGGTGAACGCGGCGCGGATTTTCAGCCTTGGGTTGATCGTGGCGGGCATTGTCGGATTGAAGCTGGCGACGCCTGCCTGACCCGGCGGCACCGACGGCCCCGCCGGGGGCGCGGCTCGATTTGCGCAGGTGCCCGCTTGTCTGCGGAGTGGCTATAGTGGTTGGGAGGGTGCTGGCCCGCCATCTCGGGTGGCCGGCGATCCGACGGCGCTTTTTTTCGACCAGGGAGGTTTTATGAACAATGCAATCACGCTGCTCGCACGGATTCTTCTCGCCCATATTTTCCTCATCTCCGGACTGGGCAAACTCGGCGCCGGCTACCTCGGAACGCAGGGCTATATGGAGGCCATGGGACTGCCCGGCATGCTGCTGCCGCTGGTCATCGCGCTGGAAATCGGCGGCGGCCTCGCCTTGATCGCGGGTTTCCTCACGCGCTGGGCCGCGCTTGCGCTGGCAGCATTCAGCATCGTTTCGGCCCTGCTCTTCCACGCCAACTTCGGCGACCAGACCCAGACGATCATGTTCATGAAGAATCTTGCCATGGGAGGCGGGCTGCTGATGCTCTATGTCCACGGCGCCGGCGCATTCAGCGTGGATGCGAAACGCGGCGGGCAACGCGGATAGCCGGATGGAGCTTCGCGTCAAGCGCGTCTACGCATCCCCGTCGCCGGAGGACGGCGCGAGGATTCTGGTCGACCGCCTGTGGCCGCGCGGCCTCAGCCGCGAAAAGGCCCGCGTCGACCTATGGCTGAAAGAGCTTGCGCCCAGTACCGAGCTGCGCAAATGGTTCAATCACGACCCTGCAAAGTGGGACGAATTCAGGCAGCGCTACCAGCAGGAGCTGCGCCAGCAGCCGGCGGCGCTGGCGCAGCTGGCTGAACTGGCCGGCACGCGCCCCGTGACGTTGCTGTTCGGCGCGAAGGAAGAAAGGTTCAACGACGCAGTAGCCCTGAAAGCCTTCATTCTTGCCCATGGCCGCTAGCGCAATCCGTCATCCCCGCGCCCGGAACGCTCCGCGCCTTGGGCGGTCCATGGGGTCATCCAACATTATCGAATGCGGACCGGGAACGGCGGCGCGCAGGCCGGCACCCGCCCCAGGCATCAGACCATGAAAAACCCCGCTTACCTCGCCAGCCTTGGCGCCGCCGCTTTGCTGGCGGCGTGCATCACAACGCCCCACCCGCCGCTTCCGACGGTACAGGCTGTCGATCTGGGCCGCTATTACGGCACTTGGTACGAGATTGCGCGCCTGCCGAACAGCTTTCAGGCGAGGTGCGCATCGGATACCCAGGCGCTGTACCGCCCGGAGGGAAAAGAGGTGGCAGTGGTGAATCGCTGCCGCACCGCAGACGGCGCGATCGAGCAGGCCGACGGAATCGCCAGGGTCGTGGCGGACAGCCATGGCGCCAAGCTGCGGGTCAGTTTCTTCCGTCCCTTCTATGGCGACTACTGGATCCTGGCGCTCGATCCGGGATACCGCTGGGTGCTGGTCGGCGAACCCGGCCGGAAATACGCATGGATACTGGCGAGGCAGCCGAAGCTCGACGAGGCGACGCTGGAAGCCTTGTTGAATCGGGCCGCAGCGCTTGGGTTCGACCGGCAGGCATTCCTGAGAGCCCCGCACACCGGGGCGGAGCCTTGATGCCTATGGCGCCAGCCAGCGGAAAATGAGGCGTCGACGGAAAAGAGAACAGGCGCGGCGTCCCATCGTCAAAGCCTCCGCCATGCCCGCCATACTGCGCGCCGCTCAGGCCGACATCGCCGGACATGGCGGGGAAAGCCGGCCCGGGCCTTGTTCCGCTCCTTCTGCAACCCACACAGCGCTTTTCGGCAACGCATGGACCTGGTTTTGATTCATGGAATGGGCAGAACCCCCCTCTCGATGGCGCGGCTGCGCCGGCGATTGCGGCGGGCCGGCCACAATCCGGTGCTGTTCGGCTACGTTCCCGCGTTTGAAACCCTGCAGGGCGCGGTCGCGCGCCTGGTGAAACTGATCGATCGCCGGGTGGACAGCGGGAACTACGCGCTGGTTGGGCATTCGCTGGGGACGGTGATCATCCGGATGGCGCTCGGCCAGCTGGAAAACCGGGCGCCATCCGCCTGTGTTTTCCTGGCGCCGCCGATGCTTGCCTGCAGGGCCGCGAGGTTTTTTTCCCGCTTCCGGCTGTATCGATTGCTGACGGGCGAAATGGGCCGGTTGCTGGCGCTCGAATCGTTCATGCTGCAATTGCCGATGCCGTCGATGCCGACCCGGATCTATGCGGGCGTCGGCTGCCCGCGCGCGCCCTGGCTGCCGTTCGGCATGGAAGCCAGCGACTGCATTCTCGGCGTGTCCGAAGCCACCGGCCGCTTCGAGGCGGAATCGGTCAAGGTGCCTTGCACCCACACGTTCATCATGAACTCGAAGCAGGTTTTCGACGACATGCTGGATTTCCTGAAACCGCTGGCCTGACCGCACGCTCGCACGGGAGAACGCCATGGAACCACGCATCAGCCTCATTACCCTCGGCGTCGCCGACCTCGGGCGCGCCACCCGCTTCTACCAGGATTGCCTTGGCCTGCCGCGGCTGGAAACGCCACCGTCGGTGACGTTCTTCGAACTCGGGAAAACCTGGCTTGCGCTCTGGTCACGGGAAAGCCTCGCCGCCGACGCCGGCCTCGCACCACAAGGCGCGGGCTTTCGCGGCTTCGCGCTGGCGCATAACGTGCGCTCGCCGGCGGAAGTGGATACGCTGCTGGCGCGGGTTGCCGCCTGCGGCGCCGTCGTCACCAAGCCCGGACAGCTGACGGACTGGGGCGGCTACTCCGGCTATTTCACCGACCCGGATGGATTTGTCTGGGAGATTGCGCATAATCCGGGGTTTCCGCATGTCTGAGCAAGCGGCGTCTCAATCAGACAAGGAGCCGCGTCCATGATCCACCTGCCCGACTCGCTGCATGCCTGGGGAACGCCCGGATTCGAGGCCGTTTTCAAGCAGGAAATCGAACGGCTGGATGCCGCGCTGCTGCCGCTGCAACAGGCCCTGGCCATCAGCAGCCACGTCACTGACCGGCCTTTCCAGGCGATGCCGATCAGCGCGCGCGAAGAATCCGGCCTGATCCGCGTCAAGGCGGGGATTTTTTACACGGGGGTGATCGCCGGCTGCAGTTGCGCGGACGACCCCACGCCCATCGACGAACAGACGGAATACTGCGTGGTGCAGTTCGACATCGATCCGGCGACGGCCGGCGCCACGGTGACACTGCTGGAGGAATAGGCGGGCTACCGGGGCGCGGCAGGCTTGATTTCCAGCTCTTCCGGATACGGCCGGCTCGGGTACTGGAAGGCAACCGGTCCGTCTGGCTTCGCATGCACGAACTGGTGCACGAACGGGTCGGCGGAACCGGCCATCTCGGCGGCGTTGCCCTCGGCCACCACCACGCCGTCGTGGATGAAATAGACGTAGTCGGCGACCTTCAGCGATTCCGACACGTCGTAGGTCACCACGACCGAGGTCAGCCCGAGCGCATCGTTGAGGCGCCGGATCAGGTTGGCGATGGTGTTGAGCGAGATCGGGTCGAGGCCGGCGAAAGGCTCGTCGTACATGATCAGCATGGGATCGAGCGCGATCGCCCGCGCCAGCGCCACGCGGCGCTCCATGCCGCCCGACAGCTCGCCGGTGCGCAGGGCGTGGGCGCCGCGCAGGCCGACGGCGTGCAGCTTCATCAGCACCAGATCGTGGATCGCGTCCTCCGGCAGGTCGGTATGCTCGCGCATCGGATAGGCGATGTTGTCGAACACCGACAGATCGCTGAACAGCCCGCTGACCTGGAACATCATCCCCATCTTGCGCCGCATCGCGTAGAGGTCGGCGTTGTTCAGTTCGTGCACCACCCGGCCGTCGAATGCCACGCTGCCGCGCGAAGGTTTGAGCTGGCCGCCGAAGTGGCGCAGCAGCGTGGTCTTGCCGCAGCCGCTGACGCCGAGGATGGCGACGATCTTGCCGCGTGGGATGGCGAGATCGATCCCGCCGAGCACCTGGCGCTCGCCATAGGCGAAATGCAGGTCGCGGACCTCGACCAGGGTGTCGGTGTTCGCTTGCAGGGGCGGCATGATCAGTTTTCGCTCAACAGCGCTTGCGGCGCTTCCAGCGCGGCCTTCACCGCCACCAGGAACTGCACCGCGTCGCGGCCGTCGATCAGCCGGTGGTCGTAGGTCAGCGCCAGGTACATCATCGGGCGGATCACCACCTGGCCGTTTTCGGCGACCGGGCGTTCCTGGATGGTGTGCATGCCGAGGATGGCCGACTGCGGCGGGTTGAGGATGGGGGTCGACAGCAGTGAACCGAACACGCCGCCGTTGGTGATGGAGAAGCTGCCGCCCGACAGCTCTTCGAGGGTGAGCCTGGACTCGCGCGCGCGGCGGGCGAAGTCGGCGATGGCCGCTTCGATCCCGGCCGGCGACAGCGTCTGCGCGCGGCGCAGGATCGGCACCACCAGCCCGCGCGGGCTGGAGATGGCGATGCCGATGTCGACGTCGCCATGCCACACGATGTCGTCGCCGTCGATGCTGGCGTTGACGACGGGAAACTGCTGCATCGCCTGGCACACCGCGCGCACGAAGAACGACATGTAGCCGAGCTTGACGCCGTGTTTCACCTCGAACTCGGCCTTGAAGCGCTGGCGCAATTCGTTCACCGGCTGCATGTTCGCCTCGTTGAAGGTGGTGAGCATGGCGGCGGTGTGCTGCGCCGCGACCAGGCGCTCGGCCACCCGCTGGCGCAGGCGCGACAGCGGTTCGCGGCGGCTTTCGCCCGGCGGGACGGCGGCCGTTGCCGGGGCGGCAGGCAGCGGCACGCTGGCTTTTGCCGGCGCCGTCATGCCCGCGGCCGGCGTGCCGGCTGCAGCCGGCGACGGCGCGGCCTGCGCAGGCTTCGGCTTCGCAGCGGGCGCGGGTGCAACCATGCCCTCGCCGGTCTCGATCACCGCCACCACCTCGTCGGCCTTCACCACCGCACCCTCCTCCCTGCGCAATTCGAGCAGCGTGCCGGACGCCGGCGCGGGAATTTCCAGGATCACCTTGTCGGTTTCCAGATCGACCAGGGTTTCGTCGCGCGCCACCGTCTCGCCCACCTGTTTGCGCCACGGCAGCAGGGTGCCGCTGGCGACCGAATCGGACAGGGTCGGCACACGCACGTCAATTTTCATACGAAGTCTCCAGCGCATCGTTCAGCAGCGCGTCCAGTTCCGCCCGGTGGCGCGAGGCATAGCCCGACGCCGGCGCCGCGGCAGCCGGGCGGCCGGCGTAATTGAAGCGCCGGCCGTTCGGCGCGCAGTGGTTGAGATGGTGCAGGGTCTGGAACCACGCGCCCTGGTTCATCGGCTCTTCCTGCGCCCAGACCAGGGTGCCGGCCCGCGGATAGGCGTTCAGCACGGCGCGGAATTCGGCTTCCGGGAAGGGGTAGAGCTGTTCGATGCGCACCAGCGCGATATCGTCCAGCCCGCGCGCGACGCGCGCCGCTTCGAGGTCGAACCATATCCGCCCGCTGCACGCCACCACGCGTTTGCAATCGCGCGGCGCGCGCGGATCGTCGATCACGGGCAGGAACGCTCCGCCGCTCAGGTCCGCCAGCGACGAGGTCGATTCGGGATGGCGCAGCAGGCTCTTCGGGCTCATGATCACCAGCGGTTTTCTCAACGGGCGCACGATCTGCCGCCGCAGCAGGTGAAACATCTGCGCCGGCAGCGTCGGCACGCACACCTGGATGTTGTCCTGCGCGCACAGCTGCAGATAGCGTTCGAGGCGGGCCGACGAATGCTCCGGCCCCTGCCCCTCGAAGCCGTGCGGCAGCAGCAGCGTGAGGCCGCACAGCCGCCCCCACTTGGCCTCGCCGCTGGTGATGAACTGGTCGATCACCACCTGCGCGCCGTTGGCGAAATCGCCGAATTGCGCCTCCCACACCACCAGCGTGTCGGGGTCGGCGGTGGCGTAGCCGTACTCGAACGCCAGCACGGCCTCTTCCGACAGCAGCGAATCGATGATGGTGAAATCGCCCTGCTGGTTGTGGATATGCTCAAGCGGGACGTAGACGCCGCTCTGGCGGCGCTCGCGCTTCTGATCGTGCCATACCGCGTGACGGTGAAAGAAAGTGCCGCGCGCCGAATCCTGGCCCGACACCCGCACGTTGTGGCCGGCGTCGAGCAGGCTGGCGTAGGCCAGGTTTTCGGCGTAGCCCCAGTCCACCGGCAGTTCACCCGCGCGCATCCGGCGGCGGTCGTCCAGCACTTTCCGCACCCGCGGATGCAGTTCGATCTCGTGCTGCAGCAGCGTGATGCGATCGCCCAGAAAATCCAGCCGGGCGGCCGGCACGGCAGTCGGCACGTCGCCGGGACGGCCCTTGAAGCGCTCCCAGTGGGTGGCATAGGTCTGCTTGAAATCGGACAGCGCCGGCGCGCTCAGCGACTCGCCGTGCTCCAGCCGCGCGCGGCAGGCATCGACCAGGTCGTCGGCCTGCGCCTGGTCGAGCAGCCCCTCGTCCACCAGCCGCTGCGCATACAGGGTGCGCGTGCTGGGATGCGCCTGGATGCGGCGATACATCAGCGGCTGGGTGGCGAGCGGCTCGTCCTGCTCGTTGTGGCCGTGGCGGCGGTAGCACACCAGGTCGATGAAGACGTTCTTGTGGAAGGTGTAGCGGTAATCGACCGCGGTCTGCACCGCGAACGCCACCGCCTCGGGATCGTCGCCGTTGACGTGCAGCACCGGCGCCTCGACCATTTTCGCCACGTCGGTGCAATACAGCGTCGAGCGCACGTCGCGCGGGTCGGAGGTGGTGAAGCCGATCTGGTTGTTGATCACCACATGGATCGCGCCGCCGTTCCGGAAGCCGCGCGTCTGCGACATGTTGAGGCTTTCCATCACCACGCCCTGCCCCGACAGCGCGGCGTCGCCGTGCAGGATCACCGGCACCACTTCGTAGCCGAGCACGTCGCCGCGCCGGTCCTGGCGCGCGCGCACCGAGCCGCGCACCACCGGATGCACGATCTCGAGATGCGAGGGGTTGAACGCCAGCGCCAGGTGCACCGGTCCGTATGGCGTGGAAATATCGGTGGAAAAGCCCTGGTGGTATTTGACGTCGCCCGACAGCGGCGAGTCCGCATCGCCGTTCGCCGGTTCTTCGTACAGGCTTTCGAGCGGGCGCCCCATGATGTTGGCCAGCACGTTGATGCGCCCGCGATGCGCCATGCCCATGACGATTTCCTTGGCGCCGTGGCGCGCGCAGCGCGCGATCACCTGGTCGAGCAGCGGGATCAGGCTCTCGCCGCCTTCCAGCGAGAAGCGCTTCTGCCCGACATGGCGGGTGTGCAGGAATTTTTCCAGCGTCTCGGCATCGGTCAGCCGCTTCAGCAACTGCATCTTGAGCTGGGTGGACACGCCAAAACGCCCCTGCGCACTCTCGATGCGTTCCTGCAGCCAGCGTTTGCGCGCCACGTCGGTGATGTGCATGTATTCCACGCCGACGTGGCCGCAATAGGCGCTGTTCAGGCGCTGCAGAATATCGGCCAGGGTAGTGCGCCCCACCCCGAACAGCGATCCGGTCTCGAACTCGCGGCTCAGGTCGGCCTCGGTCAGGCCGTAGTGCGCCGGGTCGAGTTCGGGGCTCGGCGGCGGCTCGAAACGCCGCAGCGGATCCAGCTCGGCCTGCCGCACGCCCAGATAACGGTAGGCATTGATCAGCCGCAGCACCGCGACCTGGGCGGCATCCGATGCGGCTGGCGCGCCCGGCAACGGCTGTTTCAGCCAGGGCGCCAGCGCATCGTCGCCGAACTGCTCCAGATACGCCGCGTTGCCGGCGTAAAGCGGTGACGTCAGGTGCCAGTCGGGTTCGTTCATGTCGAAGCGGTCGGCCAACGCGCTGCCTGCTCAGGCGCCGCGCCGCTCCAGCGGCACGTATTCGCGCCGCGTCGAGCCCGTATAGAGCTGGCGCGGGCGGCCGATCTTGTGGGCGGGATCGGCGAGCATTTCGTTCCACTGCGCCACCCAGCCCGCGGTGCGGGCGAGCGCGAACAGCACGGTGAACATGCTGCTGGGAATCCCCATGGCGCGGAAGATGATGCCGGAATAGAAATCGACGTTGGGATAGAGCTTGCGCGAGATGAAGTAGTCGTCTTCCAGCGCGATGCGCTCGAGTTCCATCGCCATCTTGAACTGCGGGTCGTCGCGCAGGTCGAGTTCGTCCAGCACCTCGTAGCAGGTCTGGCGAATGATGCGGGCGCGCGGGTCCATATTCTTGTAGACGCGGTGGCCGAAACCCATCAGGCGGAAGGCGTCGGTCTTGTCCTTGGCGCGCTTGATGTATTCGGGAATGCGCGAGACGTCGCCCATTTCGTCGAGCATCTTCAGCACCGCCTCGTTGGCGCCGCCGTGCAGCGGCCCCCACAGCGAGGCCATGCCGGCCGCGACGCAGGCATAGGGGTTGGCGCCGCTGGAGCCGGCCAGCCGCACGGTCGAGGTCGAGGCATTCTGCTCATGGTCGGCGTGCAGGATGAAGATGCGGTCGAGCGCGCGCGCCAGCACCGGATTGGGTTCGTAGGGCTCGCACGGGGTGGAGAACATCATGTGCATGAAGTTCTCGGCGTACGACAGGCGGTTCTGCGGATAGACGAAGGGCTGGCCTTCGTTGAACTTGTAGGCCCAGGCCGCCACCGTGGGGATCTTGGCAATCAGGCGATGCGCGACGATTTCGCGATGACGCGGATCGAACAGGTCGGTGCCTTCATGGTAGAAGGCCGACATCGCGCCGGTGACGCCGATCATCACCGCCATCGGGTGCGCGCTGCGGCGGAATCCGCGGAACACGTTCTCCATCTGGTCGTGCAGCAGGCTGTGATGGCGGATCGAGTGTTCGAACGCCATTTTCTGCTCGGCTACAGGCAGCTCGCCGTGGACCAGCAGATAGCAGACCTCCATGTAATCCGACTGGTAGGCCAGTTCATCGATCGGGTAGCCGCGGTAATACAGCAGCCCTTCGTCGCCATCGATGTAGGTGATGGCGGAATTGCAGCTGGAGGTGGCGGTGAAACCCGGGTCGTGGGTAAAGTAGCCGTGCGAACCGAGCGTGCGGATGTCGATCACCGGCTTGCCATAGGTGCCCTGCTCGACGGGCAGCTCGATGGACGGACTGCCGTCGCTGAAAGTGAGGGTGACGGTTTTTTTCATTGCAATTCCAAAAATACTGCAGCCCGATAATGCCGTAGGCGTTCAACAAGCGCTTCGAGAGCGGCATCGCCCGCAGGCGCCCTGCCTTGCAGCCGGTCGACGATTTCCATGTCGGACAAGGCCAGCAAGCGCTCCAGCGCGGCCGTCTCGCAAGGCTGAAGTGTAGCGCGGTGCGCCTGCAGAAAGCCACCCAGCCAGAGATCGAGTTCGAGCAATCCGCGGCGGCAGCGCCAGGCCAGCGCGTCAGACACGCCGTTTCACCAGCAAGGATTTGATGCGCCCGATTGCCGCCGTCGGGTTCAGCCCCTTGGGGCAGGCATCGACGCAATTCATGATGCCGCGGCAGCGATACAGCCGGTATGGGTCTTCCAGGTTGTCGAGCCGCGCGGGCGTTGCTTCGTCGCGGCTGTCGGCAATAAAGCGGTACGCCTGCAGCAGACCCGCCGGGCCGACGAATTTTTCCGGATTCCACCAGAACGAAGGACACGCCGTGGTGCAGCAGGCGCACAGGATGCATTCGTAGGCGCCGTCGAGCAGCGCGCGGTCCTGCGGACTCTGCAAACGTTCCACCTCGGGCTCGGGGTCGTCGTTGATGAGCCAGGGCTTGATCGAGCGGTACTGCCTGTAGAACGGCTCCATGTCGACGATGAGATCGCGGATCACCGGCAGGCCCGGCAGCGGCCGCACCTCGATCGGCTGCTTCAATTCGCCCAGGGGGGTGATGCACGCCAGCCGGTTGCGGCCATTGACGTTCACCGCATCCGACCCGCACACGCCTTCGCGGCAGGAGCGGCGCAGCGACAGCGTTTCGTCCTGCGCCTTGATCGCCAGCAGGGCGTCGAGCAGCATCTTGCCGGCGGGGTCGATGTCGAGGTCGACGTCCTGCATGAAGGGCTTGTCGCCGGACTCGGGGGAGTAGCGGTAGAGGCGGAATTTCATGTTAGCTTCCGAGGGAAGGCTGGGGCTTCGCTTTTCGCCTGTGGGCGAGTCACTTTCTTTTGCTTCGCCAAAAGAAAGTAACCAAAGAAAAGGCGACCCCACATCGCTGCCCTGCGGGTTCCCGATTTGGCGTGGGCGGGCGGGACAAGAGCGGAACCGTGTCCGAGCTCCGCAGCAAGGCACGTTTTGTGTGCCTTGCCAGGGCGAGTTGGTGGAGCGCCCGCCCGCGCACGCCAAATCGGCAGCGCTGAAGGGGAACACCCCCCGCTACCGCCGTCACGTAATGCCATCTCACCACCAAGCACTGGCGCATGCTTTGGAGCCCCTCGTGTGTCGCCGAGAAGCGCAGCCGGACGGGGGGGAAAGGTGCGGGGTGTCTGAGCCCGCCAGGGCGAGTTCCCGCACCGCCCCGGCCGGCGAGCATCGCAGGGGAGCCGAAGGCCGACACAGCAGGGGTCGCCTTTTCTTTGGTTACTTTCTTTTGGCGAAGCAAAAGAAAGTGACTCGCCCAAAGGCGAAAAGCGAAGCCCTCGCAAGGCAAGATAAACCATGTCCCCCATCAATACACCCTCTCCTTCGGCCGTATCGTCTCCACCGTCAGCGGCTTCAACCGCACCGGCTTGGCATCCACCTGATCCCCCGCCCGCGAGTACAACGTGTGCTTCAACCAATGCGCGTCGTCGCGCTGCGGAAAGTCTTCCCGGGTATGCGCGCCGCGGCTTTCGGTGCGGGAAATCGCCGACACCAGCGTCGCCCGCGCCACCCCCATCAGGTTTTCCAGTTCCAGCGCCTCGACGCGCGCGGTGTTGAACACGCGGCTGCTGTCCGCGAGGCCGGCGTGGGCGAGCCGCGCTTCCAGTGCGTCCAGTTTTTCCAGGCCCTCGCGCAGCACCGCCTCGGTGCGGAACACGCCGGCATGCAGCTGCATCGTGCGCCGCAAGTCGTCGGTGATCGCCGCCACGCGTTCGCTGCCGGGCTTTTCCCAGCGCTGCAGGCGGGCCAGGCCGGCATCGGCCGCGTCACCGGGCAAGGGGCGCGCATAGGGGTTGTCGCGCAGATACTCCAGCATATGCCTGCCTGCGGCGCGGCCGAACACGACCAAGTCGAGCAACGAATTGCCGCCCAGCCGGTTGGCGCCGTGTACCGACACACAGGCGCATTCGCCGACGGCATACAGTCCCGGCACCGGCTCTTCCGGGCCGAAGCGGGCGGGCGCGACGACCTGGCCGTGCAGGTTGGTGGGGATGCCGCCCATCATGTAGTGGGCGGTGGGGGCGACCGGAATCGGCGCCTTGACCGGGTCGACGCCGGCGAAGCGGATCGACAGATCGCGGATGCCGGGGAGCTTGTCGGCGATGGCCCGCTCGCCCAGGTGGTCGAGCTTGAGATCGATGTAGTCCGCGCGCGGCCCGCAGCCGCGCCCCTCGGCGATCTCGACGGCGATGGCGCGCGCCACCACGTCGCGTCCGGCGAGATCCCGGGCATGCGGCGCATAGCGTTCCATGAAGCGCTCGCCGTGCTTGTTCAGGAGATAGCCGCCCTCGCCGCGCACGCCTTCGGTGATGAGGCAGCCGACGCCGGCGATGCCGGTGGGGTGGAACTGCCAGAACTCCATGTCCTGCAGCGGCAGCCCGGCGCGCAGCGCCATGCCGAGACCGTCGCCGGTGTTGATCATGGCATTGCTGCTGTTGCCGAACACGCGGCCGGCCCCGCCGGTGGCAAGCAGGGTGGTGCGCGCCTCGATCAGCAGCGCTTCGCCGGTTTCGATCGAAAACGCGCTGACGCCCAGGCAGTAGCCTTCGGCGTCGCGCAGCAGGTCGAGGGCGAAATATTCGTCGAAGAACTGCGTGCGATGGGCGATGTTCTGCTGATACAGGGTGTGCAGCAGCGCATGGCCGGTGCGGTCGGCGGCAGCGCAGGTGCGGGTGGCCTGGTCGCCGCCGAAATGCTTCGATTGGCCGCCGAACGGCCGCTGATAGATCTTGCCGTTGTCCAGGCGCGAAAACGGCAGCCCCATGTGCTCGAGTTCGTACACGGCCGAAGCCGCTTCGCGGCACATGAATTCGATCGCGTCCTGGTCGCCCAGCCAGTCGCCGCCCTTGACCGTGTCGTACATGTGCCATTCCCAGCGGTCGTCGTCGACGTTGGCGAGCGCGGCGGTGATGCCGCCCTGCGCCGACACCGTGTGCGAGCGCGTGGGAAAGACCTTCGACACCACCGCGACCTTGTAGTCCGAGCGCGCCAGCTGCAGCGCGGCGCGCAGGCCGGCGCCGCCGCCGCCGACGATGAGCGCGTCGAAACGGCGCGTGTTCATGCCGCACGCCCCAGCGCCGCATCGAACAAGATCGCGGCCAGCCACGTCACGCTGCCTGCCAGCGTGGCAATCACTGCCAGATAGAGCGCCAGCCGCAGACCGACGGGGTGTATGTAATCCATCAAAATATCGCGCACCCCCACCCAGGCGTGCAGCGCCAGCGCCGCCGCCGAGAGCAGCATCAGCACGCGCATCCAAAGCGGTGCGAACAGTTTCTGCCAGCCGGCGAAATCGAGCGGGATGGCTGCCAGCAGATAAAGCGCCAGAACGGGCAGGGCCAGCGCCAGCACCGCTGCCGTGGCACGCTGCAGAAGCCAGGTGCCGGTGCCGGTATGCGAGCCGGTGGTGGATTTCATGCGAACAGTCTCCAGGCGGTAAACAGCGTGATCAGCCCGCTCGCCAGCAACACCGCGATGCTGCTTTGCCGCGCCCGGCGCAGGCCAACGCCCCGGTGCGCATCCAGTGCCAGGTGCCGCAAGCCGGCAAGGAGATGATGTGCCAGCGCCCAGACCAGCATGACTACGGCCAGCCTGGCCGGCGGATGGGAAAACGCATCCGCCATGCGCCGGAATCCGGCCGCGTCCGCCAGCGACACCGACAGCGCCCACACTCCGAGCGGCAGCGCCGCGAACAGCAGCGCGCCCGAAATCCGGTGCAGGATCGACACCCAGCCCGCCAGCGGCAAATGGATGCGCAGCAGGTCGAGATAAACGGGGCGCGTGGTCGGCTTCACGGCGCGGTTCGGATTATCCGTTCGGCGGGTTTAACGGCGCTTGGCTGCCGCCTTCGCCGCCGGTCTGGCCGGCTTTTTCACCGCGGCTTTCTTCACCGCGGCCTTTTTGACCGCAGCCCTGGCCACGGCCTGCGGCACCCGGTCGAGCAGCCGCGGATCGAACGGCTTCGGCAGGATGTAATCCGGGCCGAACTTGAGCTTCTTCAGCTTGTAGGCTTTCAGCACCGACGCCGGCACCGGTTCGCGCGCCAGTTCGGCCAATGCGTAGACCGCGGCGATCAGCATGTCCTGGGTGATCTCCCTGGCCCGAGCGTCGAGCGCGCCGCGGAAGATGAAGGGAAAGCCGAGCACATTGTTGACCTGGTTGGGAAAATCCGAGCGCCCGGTCGCCATGACCAGGTCGCTGCGCACGGCCATGGCCTTTTCCGGCAGGATTTCGGGGTTGGGGTTGGCCAGCGCGAATACGATGGGGTTCTCGGCCATGCTCTTCACCATCGCCGGGCTCACCAAATTGGCGCCCGACACGCCGACGAACACGTCCGCGTCCTGCATCGCCTCGGCCAGGGTGCGCAGCGTGGTCTTGCGCGCAAAGGCTTTCTTGAAGCTGTTGAGGTCGGCGCGCTCCTTGTGCACCACGCCCTTGGAATCGACCAGGGTGATGTTGGCTTTTTTCGCGCCCATCGCCACCAGCAGCTTCAGCGACGCAATCCCCGCCGCACCGGCGCCGAGGCAGACGATTTTCGCCGTTTCCAGCGCCTTGCCCTGCACCTGCAGCGCGTTGATGAGGCCGGCGCAGATGATCACGGCGGTGCCGTGCTGGTCGTCGTGGAACACCGGAATGTCGAGCTTCTTCTTCAGCGCCGCCTCGATCTCGAAGCAATGCGGCGCAGCGATGTCCTCGAGGTTGATGCCGCCGAAGGTCGGTGCGATGGCTTCCACCACCTTGATGAAGTCCTGCGGGGTCTTGGCATTGACTTCGATATCGTAGACGTCGATGCCGGCGAACTGCTTGAACAGCACGCCCTTGCCTTCCATCACCGGCTTGGCGGCCAGGGGCCCGCGGTTGCCCAGCCCGAGGATCGCGGTGCCGTCGGTGATCACCGCGACCAGGTTGCCCTTGTTGGTGTAGTCGTAGGCGGTCTTGGGGTTCTTGGCGATTTCCAGCACCGGCTGCGCCACGCCGGGGGTGTAGGCCAGCGACAGATCTTCCTGCGTGGCGCAGGGTTTGGACGACTCCACCGAGAGCTTTCCGGGCTTCGGCAGGCGATGGTAATCGAGGGCTTTTTTCTTGGCTGAGTTCTTTGCGAGGGGAGCTTGGCTCATGGCGGCGGATACAGGCTGGATGAACAAGCCGCCATTATCGCGGATTTATAAGCGATCCGCCCCGCTTTGGCCTGCGCGGCCTGACCGCCTCAGTCCTTCCAGATCTTGAGCTGGGCACGTAAGCGCGCCACCGCCTGCGAATGCAGCTGGCACACGCGCGATTCGGAGACGCCGAGCACCGCGCCGATTTCCTTGAGATTCATGTCCTGTTCGTAATACATGCCCATCATGCTGCGCTCGCGCTCGGGCAGATGATGAATCGCGGCAATCAGGCTGTCGCGGAAACCTTCGTCTTCCAGCACCGCGAGCGGATCGCTGCTGCCGTCGACCAGGTAGCGTTCCAGGAAACTGGCGCTGTCCTCGTCGGAGAAATCCTCGTAATACAGCAGCTGCGAGCATTTCACGTCGCCCAGCATGGACTGGTACTGATCGATCGGCATGCCCAGCTCGGCGGAGATCTCCTGCTCCGACGGCGCCTTGCCGTTGCGCTGTTCCAGCCGGTGGATGGCGGCTTCGATCTGCCGCGATTTCTGCCGCACGTGGCGCGGCAGCCAGTCGGCCTCGCGCAGCTCGTCGAGCATGGCGCCGCGGATGCGCTGGGTGGCATAGGACTCGAATTGCGCCCCCTGGGTGCCGTCGAAGCGCGACACCGCGTCCATCAGGCCGATCAGCCCGACCTGGATGAGGTCGTCGACTTCCACGCTGGCGGGCAGGCGCGCCATCATGTGATACGCAATGCGCTTGACCAGCGGCGCATGTTTCGTGACTTGTTCGTCTTTTGACGAGGCTTTTTCAGCCATGCTTCAGGACCATATTCTAGATTTTTCCTGTTTTATCAACGAGCCGCCAGGCTCGCCTCCTCTCATGCCATTCTAACGGCAAGCGCGGCGAATAGGCCATCTTCGTGGGCCGCGCTGTAGATGGCTTGCGCGAACCGCCGGTCGAGAAAGTGGCCGCAGGCAGCGCACACGCGATCGCAGGCAGCGGCCGCACCCAGCAAGCCGATGCTGCCCACCGCGTCGGTCCCGGACAGGGTCTTGAGCAGGGCGTAAGCGCGCAGCATCGACTCGTGCGCAGCGTTCACCTCGATGACCACGGCATGGACTGCGCCAGGCATCAGCGCCAGATCGTCGCGGTTCGGGCCGGCGTCGAACACCACGGCATCGTAGCCCTGGGCGATGCCCGCCAGGGCGGGTTCGTCCGCCCTGGCGCCGGGCGCATGCCAGCCGTCGCCGTGCGGCAGCGGCAGCGTGTGCGCCCGTCTGCGTTCAAGCTGCTGGCGCCAGCCGAACAGGCTGCGGGCGGGCGCGTCGGCCAGCAGCCGTCCCCGCGCATCGACCAGCAGCGCAGCCCAGCCGCGCTGGTGCAGCGCCAGTGCCAGCCGGGAGGTGGATTGGGCGGAGTCGAAAAAACACTGGATGCAGCGCAGCGGCTGCCGGGCGCTGCGCCGCCGTAGCCCGGCGGCCTGGTCAGCCGGCATTGATGCCCTTCAGGGCAAGGCGCTCCGCGCGCTCGGCCTCGACGCCGGCAAACAGCGGCCAGTCCTCGGCCTGCAGCGCATAGGGCGTGGCAAGCTGGCCGCCCTTCAAGGCGCGATCGACCAGGTAGGGGGCGCTGGGCGGGTGCAGGTCTTCCGGCACGCGCTGGCCGCCGCTGATGTACGCCAGCGGCAGGCGATGGCGGATCAGGCTGTCGAGCGCCGCCCCGGGCTGCGGGGCTTCGTCGAGCTTGGTGAGGATGCAGGCGGCCGCGCCCTGGCCGAAACGCGTCATCGCCTGCTCGATTGCCGCGCCCTGCTGGCCGGCGGAGATCACCGCAAGGCGGCGCACGCCGAGGGCATCGAGCGCCTGTCCCTCGCGGGTGCGCGGGTCGGACGGCGAAAAGCCGGCGGTATCGACCAGCACCAGCTTGTTGGCGGCAAGTTCGGGCAACAGCCGCGCCAGCCGGGCCTGGTCTTCCGCCACATGCAGCGATACGCCCAGCAGGTCGGCATACACCGTCAGTTGCGCCGCCGCGCCGATGCGGTAGGCGTCGGCCGCCACCAGCGCCACCTTTGCCGCACCGTGCGCATCCGCCGCGCGGGCGGCGAGCTTGGCCAGCGTGGTGGTTTTTCCGGAACCGGTGGACCCCACCAGCGCGTAGCACCCCCCCCTGGCCAGCAGATCGGCTTCGCGCCCCTGTAGCGGCAGATTGCGGATCAGCACCTGGCGCAGCCAGCGCAAGGCGGCATCGGCATCGAGTCCGCGCGGCAGACGCGCGGCCAGGGTGCGGGCGAGCGTGCTGCCGAAGCCGGCGGCGAACAGGGTCTGCATCACGGCCACCCGCGCCGGATCGCGCCGCCGCGCCGATCCCCAGGCAAAGCCCGCCAGCTGGTTCTGCAGCAGGCCGCGCAGGCGCGCCAGCTCACTCAGGATGCGCGAGCCGCCGGCCGCGTCCGGCGCCTCGCCGGCAGGCCGCGCCGCCAAATCGCCGTAGGCGCTGGCCAGCAGCTCGACGCCCTGCGGATGCGGCCGGGTGGCCAGCACCACGGCGTCGTCGCCCAGCTCGCGGCGAATGCGCGCCAGGCCTTCGCGCGCATTCGCCGCCACGAATACCTGCGCGCTCATGCTCCCTCCTCGATGGTCAGTTCCGTGCTCACCTGCACCATTTTATCGGCAGGCACCTCGGCATAGGCAATCACCGAAAGCTGCGGCAGGTTGCGCCGCAACAATCGCGACAGGATGGCACGCAGGCCGGGAGAAATCAGCAGCACCGGCGGGTAGCCCGCTTCCTCCTGCTCGGCCAGCGCACGTTCGGCCGCTTCGTTCAGCGCATCCAGCGTGGCGGGCGACAGCAGGGCTTCGCCTTCGTCGCCCATCTCGTTCAGCAGGCGGGTTTCGGTGGATGCGGCCAGGCCGATGACGTGCAGCGCGTTGCCGCCTTCGAACAGGCGGTCGACGATGCTGCGCCCCAGCGCCGCGCGCACGGTTTCCACCAGTTCGTCGATCGCCTGGTTCTTCGGCGCGCGCGCCGCCAGCGTTTCGAATAGGGTGCGGGTGTCGCGGATCGAGACGTTTTCCGCGATCAGCTGCTGCAGCACCGCCTGCACGCTGGTCAGCGGCAGATGGCGCGGCGTCACGTCCTCGACCAGCCCGGGATGGCTGCGCGCCAGCGTGTCGAGCAGTTGCTGCACCTCGGTGCGCCCCAGCAGTTCCGGCGCGTGCTGGCGGAACACGGCTTCGACCTGGCGCGCGATGAGCTCGGCCGGTTCCAGCACCACGAAACCGCGCAGTTCGGCTTCCTCCTCCCGCCCCGCCTCGATCCAGACCCCGGCCAGCCCGGTCAGCGGATCGGCCCCGGGCGTTCCGTCGATGCGCCCCAGCACGTCCCCCATATCCACCGCCAGCACCTGGCCGGTAGGCAGCTCGCCGTGCGCCACGTCGACGCCCTTGAGGGTGATGCGATAGCTGTTGGGCTTGAGGTCGAGGTTGTCGCGCACACGGATCAGCGGCACCACCAGTCCCATGTCGGTGGCGAAGCGGCGGCGCGCCTCGGTGATGCGGGCCAAGGCGGCGCCGCCCTGGTTGCGGTCGACCAGCGGAATCAGCCGATAGCCGACTTCGAGCGCCAGCACGTCGACCGGCGGGATGTCGTCCCAGGTGACGTCGGCCGGCGCGATCTCTTCTTCCATCAACGCCAGCGGCTCGACATCGAATGCCGCGCTCTGGCGGCGCTTCAGCCAGAAGCCCAGCCCGCCCAGCGCCGCGGCGATGGTCAGAAACGCCAGGTGCGGCGTCCCCGGAATCAGTCCCAGCACGCCCAGCACCGCAGCCGCGACATACAGCGTCTGCGGACGGCCGAATATCTGGGTGGAAAATTCGCGGCTCAAATCCTGCTCGCTCGACGCGCGGCTCACCACGATGCCTGCCGCGGTCGAAATGATCAGCGCGGGAATCTGCGTCACCAGCCCGTCGCCCACCGTCAGCAGCGCATAGCGCCCGAGCGCTTCGGTGACCCCCAGGTTGTGCTGCAGCAGGCCGACCGCAATGCCGCCGATCAGGTTGACCACGAGGATGATCATGCCGGCGACGGCGTCGCCGCGCACGAACTTCGAGGCGCCGTCCATCGCGCCGTAGAAGTCGGCCTCGCGGCCGATCTCGTGGCGGCGTGCGCGGGCTTCGCCTTCATTGATGAAGCCGGCATTGAGGTCGGCATCGACCGCCAGCTGCTTGCCCGGCATCGAATCGAGGGTGAAGCGCGCCGCCACCTCGGCGATGCGCCCGGCGCCCTTGGTGATGACGACGAAATTGATGATGACCAGGATCAGGAACACCACGAAGCCGACCGCGATGTTGCCGCCGACCAGGAAATTGCCGAACGACTCGATCACCTTGCCCGCCGCGTCCGGGCCGGTGTGGCCCTGCATCAGGATGATACGGGTCGACGCCACGTTGAGCGACAGGCGCAGCAGCGTGGTCAGCAGCAGCACCGTGGGAAACACCGAGAAATCCAGCGGGCGCCGCGCGTTCAGGCTCACCAGCAGCACGATCATCGCCAGCGCGATGTTGAGCGTGAACAGCACGTCGAGCATGAAGGTGGGCAGCGGCAGCACCATCATCGCCAGGATCAGCAGCACCAGCCCCGGCACCGCCAGCCGGTTGACCGGCATGCCCAGCACCATCGCGCCCTGCGCGCTCACCCGATCACCTCGTCAATCGCCTTGGATTTGGCGTTCGTCCCTGTATGCCCTTCAGGGTGCGCCCCCACCGGAGGAAGACCGGGGAGAGGGCCAGCCTCGTCCCGCACCGCCGGCTGCCGGCGGCCGTGCAGCCGGGCTCGCATTTCCGGATGGAGCTCGGATTCGCGTGCCTCGGCCAGTACTTCCTGCCAGCTCATCGCGTGACGCCGCAGGTAGCGCCACCAGCGCCAGCCGGCGTCGAGCGCCGCGGACAGCGCCAGCGCCGCCGCCAGCGCCAGCACGCCACGCCCCACCCAGGCGGCGGTCGCAGGCAGCGCCACGCCGATCCCGTTGCCGGCCAGATCCTGCAGTTCCGGCCAGCCGCTTGCCAGCGCCCACCCCGCCGCCGCCGCGGCGAGCACCAGCTTGAGCAGCGCCTGCGTTCCATCGAACAGCGAATCGACGGAAAACAGCCGGGCAAAGGGTTTGAGGGGGTTGGCGCGGGTCAGCTCGGCCCGGGTTAAGCGAGGCACGAATACCCAGCCCGAGAGCAGCATCGGCGCTACCAGCGCGGCGGCAAAAATGACGCCCAGCACCGGCAGCAAAGCCCATAGCGCCGACCAAACCGCTTCAAGAAAAACCGGGGAAAGCGGCGTCGCCGCATGTATGAAGGCCGCCTCGGTCATCGCCTGCAGGGCAGTCGACAGTCGCGGCGCCAGCCAGCCCAGCATGCCCAGTGCCGACAGCAGCACGACCCACGCCGTGAGTTCGGCAGAGCGCGGCACGTCGCCCGCGCTGCGCGCCTGCTGCAGGCGCTGCGGGCTTGCCGGTTCGGTACGGGAAAGATCAGTCTCCTCGGCCATGCTTGTCTCGAATTTTGGGGGAGTCTAGCACGAGGCGGAACAGGCTTTCTGCCGTCGAAACGGCAGGCGCCCTTGCTCACACAGCGATATTTTCGATTGGGCCGATCGTCAACCCGCCCGATTCCATGGATGCCGACCGGCGTTGAAGAATATCGAAAGCGGGATCGATCCGGCAGTACGGCGGCCGCTTAACTGGCCTCGTCGATCCACGCCATCTGGATCGCCTCAAGAATCTTCTCGCCGGAATGGTTGGGATCGTCGTCGAAATCGGGCAGCTCCATCACCCAGCCATGTAGGTCGGTGAAACGGATGGTGCGCGGGTCGATTTCGGGATGCGCCTCGGCGAGTTCGATGGCGATGTCGAGGGTGTCCGTCCACTTCATATCAATGCCCTTCCTTGACCATGTTGATGGTGTATTTGGGAATCTCGATCACCAGGTCGCTGCCGGCCACGCGCGCCTGGCACGACAGCCGCGACTGCGGCTCCAGGCCCCAGGCCTTGTCGAGCAGATCGTCCTCTTCCTCGGTGGAGGGCGCCAGCGAATCGAAGCCTTCGCGCACGACGACGTGACAGGTGGTGCAGGCGCAGGACTTTTCGCAGGCGTGCTCAATCTCGACGCCGTTGGCGAGCAAGGTATCGCAGATGGTGTCGCCGGGCTTGGCATCGATCACGGTGCCTTCGGGGCAGAGTTCGACGTGGGGCAGTACGATGAGTTGGGGCATGGCTTTTTGAATACGGCTGAATTGGGGAGACGGTCAGGCGGCTTTGGATTGCCGGCTCGGCAAGGCGGCAAATGCGCCGTCCCATAATTGTAACCGCGCGACGACGGCGGTTTCGGCCGCCGCCTCGGCCTCGCGCCATTTTCCCGGGTCATCGCCACACAGGGCGGCGAGCAGGCGCAGCGACAGCGGCGCGTGGGAATCCCCGTCCAGGTGAATGTGGCGCTTGAGGTAATAGTGGAAGCTCGGCGCCTGCGCTTCGCTCACCGCCATACGCGACAGCAGCGCGCGGAACATCGACGGGATGATGTGCTCGCGGCCCAGCGCCAGCGCGGCGGCAACGGCGTGCGGCTTGCCGCTGGCAAGAAAATCGAAGGTGGTGCGGGTGAAAGCGACGGACGGCGCGGGCGCCAACCCTGCGTCGAGGGCCGCGGCGATCCCCTGCTCCGCCACCTTCTGCACGAAGCGCACAGGCACGTCGGCATCGGCGCCGATTTCGCGCATGGCGGCGAGATACAGCATGAAGTGGCTGGTATGGCCTTCCTGTCCCGGCGGCGCGACGTCGGTTTCCTCTTCAAGCACCATCTCGTTGATGAAGCGCTGCACCGCGGCGTCGCCGCCCGGCAGCCACGGCCAACGCGCGGGCGCGACTTCGTTCTGCAGATACTTGATCAGCGACATGAAGTCCCATACCGAATAGACGTGATGCTGCATGAATACGCGCAGGTCGTCCGGCGTGGCGACCGCCGCATAGATCGGGTGCGCGTCGAGCCGCACCCGCAGGGATTCGATGAAATCTGCGTTCAACATAATCAGGTTCAACCAAAAGTTTCCAGTTTTTGCCCGGCCATCGCCCGGCGTACGTTCCGGTCCATGCGGCGCTGGGCGAATTCGGTGGTGGCCGCATTCAGCGCCTCGATGCCGCGCTTGATGGCCAGATGATGATCGGGTTTGGCATCGGGGCTCGACAACAGGCTTTCAAGGGCGCCGATGCCGGCTTCGATCGCCGCGCTTTCCGCCGCGTCGAGCAGTGCGCCGTCTTCCGCCATGGCCGCACGGGTGGCGGCGATCAGGCCCTGCGCATCGACGATCTGCTCGTTCAGCGCGCGCGCGTACATGTCGTCCTTGGCGTGGGTGAAAGCGTCCTTCAGCATGCGGGTGATGTCTTCGTCGCCCAGCCCGTACGAGGGCTTGACCTGCACGCTCGCTTCGACGCCGCTGCTTTGCTCGCGCGCCGACACCGACAGGAGCCCGTCGGCATCGACCTGGAAGGTGACGCGGATGCGCGCCGCGCCCGCCACCATCGGCGGAATGCCGCGCAGCTCGAAGCGTGCCAGCGAGCGGCAGTCGGACGCGAGTTCGCGCTCGCCCTGCAGCACGTGCACGCTCATCGCGGTCTGGCCGTCCTTGAAGGTGGTGAATTCCTGCGCACGCGCGGTGGGAATGGTGGTGTTGCGCGGGATGACCTTCTCGGTCAGTCCGCCCATGGTTTCCAGCCCCAGCGACAGCGGAATCACGTCGAGCAGCAGCCAGTCGTCGCCGGCGCGGTTGCCCGCCAGCACGTCAGCCTGCATGGCCGCGCCGAGCGCGACGACCTTGTCGGGGTCGAGGTTGGTCAGCGGGGTCCGCCTGAAGAAATCGGCCACCGCCTGACGCACGCACGGCATGCGCGTCGAACCGCCTACCATCACCACACCTTTCACTTCGTCCGCGGCCAGGCCCGCGTCGCGCAGCGCCTTGCGGGTGGGGGCGAGCGTCTTGCCGACCAGTCCCGCGGTCATGGCGTTGAACGCGGCCTGGGTGAGCGTCGCATCCATCATCTCGCCGGTCGACAGCACCGCGGTGACGCGCACCTCGGTATGTTCGGTCAGGGCTTCCTTGGCGTCGCGCGCCTTGGTCAGCAGCAGCCGCATGTCGCCCGCCGACAGCGGCTCGAAACGAGCCTGCTCGAGCATCCAGCAGAAGATGCGCTGGTCGAAGTCGTCGCCGCCCAGCGCCGAATCGCCGTTGGTGGCGAGCACCTCGAACACGCCTTTCGACAGCCTCAGGATGGAAATGTCGAACGTGCCGCCGCCGAGGTCGTACACCGCATAGACCCCCTCCGACGCATTGTCGAGGCCGTAGGCGATCGCAGCCGCGGTCGGCTCGTTCAGCAGGCGCAGCACGTTGAGGCCGGCCAGTTGAGCGGCATCCTTGGTGGCCTGGCGCTGGGCATCGTCGAAATACGCCGGCACGGTAATCACCGCGCCGACCAGCTCGCCATCCAGCGCGGTTTCCGCGCGCTGGCGCAGGGCTTTCAGGATTTCGGCCGACACCTCGACCGGACTTTTCACGCCGGCCGCCGTTTTCAACTGCACCATGCCGGGCGCATCGACGAAGCGATACGGCAGGCTGGCGATGTCCTCGATGTCGGCGATGCCGCGCCCCATGAAGCGTTTGACCGAGGCGATGGTGTTGTGCGGATCGCTGTTTTGCGCGGATTTCGCGGCATAACCCACGTCGACCCGGCCCGTTGCGTGATAACGCACGACCGAAGGCAGCAGCGAATACCCGGCTTCGTCGTCCAGCACCACGGCCAGGCCGGAACGCACCGTGGACACCAGCGAATTGGTGGTGCCCAGATCGATGCCCACCGCCAGCCGATGCTGGTGGGGCGCGGTGGACATGCCGGGTTCGGCAATTTGCAGCAGAGCCATCTTAACTTTCCAGTTCTTCGTAGACGTCGCCGACTTCGGCGATGAGTTTGTCCATGAATCGCAGCTGGCGCACGGCTTCGGAGGCCGCCGCAAAGTCGCGTGCCGCGTCGATCAGCTCGGCCAGTTGCGCCTCGATACGGCGATGCGCTGCGCGCAGGTCGTCGGACAAGGCGTCCAGTGCCGTTACGCTTTTGCCCGCGCGCGCGTCCTCGATCGACTCGCGCCATTCCATCTGCTGCATCAGGAATGCCGGGGACATTCTGGTGTTGCCGGCATCGAGCGCGTCGATTCCCTGCAGCCGCAGCAGATACACGCCCCGGTTCACCGGGTGCTTGAGCGTCTGGTACGCCTCGTTCACCTGCGTCGCCCACTGCATCGCCACCCGCTGCTCGGATTCCGGCTGCGCGGCGAAGCGGTCCGGATGCACGGCGTTCTGCAGTTCACGGTAGGCGGCGTCGAGCTTGTCGCGGTCGAGCGCATAGGCCGTGGGCAGGCCGAACAGTTCGAAGTGGGTCTGGGTGAAGTCCATGGCAGGTGAGGCGTCAGGCGTAAGGGGCGAGGCACAGGGCAAGACGTTCCACCTCGCCCCTCACCCTTTACCCCTCACCGAATGATCAGACGTTGAACGACTCGCCGCAGCCGCACGCGTCCTTCACGTTCGGGTTATTGAACTTGAAGCCCTCGTTCAGGCCCTCGCGGGCATAGTCGAGTTCGGTGCCGTCGATGTAGGGCAGGCTTTTCGGATCGACAAACACGGTCACCCCATGGCTGGTGAAAACCTCGTCGCCTGCGGGCGCCTCGTCGGCGAATTCCAGCTTGTAGGCCATGCCGGAACAGCCGCTGGTGCGCACACCGAGACGGATGCCGACGCCTTTGCCGCGTTTGGCAAGGAAGTTCGTGACGTGTTGCGCTGCGCGCTCGGAAAGTGTGACGGCCATGGTCTACTCCTGGCTGTGCTTTTGCTTGTAGTCGGCAACCGCGGCCTTGATCGCGTCTTCGGCGAGGATCGAGCAGTGGATCTTGACCGGCGGCAGCGCGAGTTCCTCGGCGATGGCGGTGTTCTTGATCGCCATCGCCTGGTCGAGCGTCTTGCCCTTGACCCATTCGGTCACCAGCGAGGACGAGGCGATGGCCGAGCCGCAGCCGTAGGTCTTGAACTTGGCGTCTTCGATCAGGCCATCCTTGCCGACCTTGATCTGCAGCTTCATCACGTCGCCGCAGGCGGGCGCGCCGACCATGCCGGTGCCGACGTCCTCATCCTCCTTGCCGAAGGAACCGACGTTGCGGGGGTTTTCGTAATGGTCGAGTACTTTATCGCTGTAGGACATTTGGGTTCTCCTTCACTTCAGAATCAGTGTGCCGCCCACTGCACGGTATTCAGATCGATGCCTTCCTTGAACATTTCCCACAGCGGGGAAAGCTCGCGCAGCTTGCCGATCTTCTCGTGCAAAAGCTTGATGGCGTAATCGACTTCTTCCTCGGTAGTGAAGCGGCCGATGGAGAAGCGGATCGAGCTGTGCGCCAGTTCGTCGCTGCGGCCCAGTGCGCGCAGCACGTAGGACGGCTCCAGGCTGGCCGAGGTGCAGGCGGAGCCTGAAGACACCGCCAGGTCCTTGATCGCCATGATCAGCGACTCGCCTTCGACGAAGTTGAAGCTGACGTTGAGGTTGTGCGGCACGCGCTGGTCCATGTCGCCGTTCAGGTGGACTTCCTCGATATCCTTGAGGCCCGCGTAGAGGCGGTCGCGCAGCATGCGGATGCGCTCGTTCTCGGTCGCCATCTCTTCGCGGGCGATGCGGAAGGCTTCGCCCATGCCGACGATCTGGTGCGTCGCCAGGGTGCCCGAACGCATGCCGCGCTCGTGGCCGCCGCCGTGCATCTGCGCCTCCAGGCGGATGCGCGGCTTGCGGCGCACGTACAGCGCGCCGATGCCCTTGGGGCCGTAGGTCTTGTGTGCCGAGAACGACATCAAATCGACGGGCAGCGTCTTCAGGTCGATCGGCATCTTGCCGGTCGCCTGCGCCGCGTCGACGTGGAAGATCACGCCCTTTTCGCGGCAGATTCTGCCGATCGCGTCGATGTCCTGGATCACGCCGATTTCATTGTTGACCGCCATCACCGAGGCCAGCACGGTATCGGGACGGATCGCCGCGCGGAATGCGTCGAGGTCGATGAGGCCGTTTTCCTTGACGTTGAGATAGGTCGCCTCGAAACCCTGGCGCTCCATTTCGCGCACGGTGTCGAGCACCGCCTTGTGCTCGGTGCGCACCGTGATGATGTGCTTGCCCTTGGCGGTCGAATAGAAATGGCCCGCGCCCTTGATGGCGAGGTTGTTCGATTCGGTGGCGCCGGAAGTGAACACGATTTCCTTGGGGTCGGCGCCGACCAGCGCGGCAACCTGGGCACGCGCGTCTTCCACCGCCTTTTCGGCCTCCCAGCCGAACGGATGCGAGCGCGATGCCGGATTGCCGAAATGCTCGGTCAGATAGGGGATCATCTTTTCGGCCACGCGGGGATCGACCGGGGTGGTGGCGGAATAATCGAAATACAGTGTTTTCATCGTTTTGCCCTAATTGAATCGTTCAAACAGCCAGCGTCATCTTCGATTTCGATGCGCGGCGATCCTGAATCACCTTTTCCTTGCATTCGTCCTGCCTGGCCACCAGCGTGGCCAGCGTCACGTTGTCCAGGTAATCGTAAATGTGGGCGTTGAGTCCCGTCCACAAGTCGTGCGTCAGACAACGGTGTTCGTCGTGGCAGTTTTCCTTGCCGCCGCACTGAGTGGCGTCGATGGGTTCGTCGACCGCGCGAATGATGTCGGCCACGCTGACATCTTCGAGCGGCCGCGCGAGGTAATAGCCGCCGCCCGGGCCGCGCACGCTTTCGACCAGTTCATGGCGGCGCAGGCGGCTGAAAAGCTGTTCCAGGTACGACAGGGAAATGTCCTGGCGCTCGCTGATTCCGGCCAGCGTCACCGGACTCTTGCCGCCGCGCAGCGCCAGGTCGAGCATGGCGGTGACGGCAAAGCGACCCTTGGTGGTCAATCTCATGACTATTCTCCTGAAATTTCGCCCGAACTATAAAATACCCGAGCATTTCGGTCAACTATTCCTTACCCAAGCAATTTAGTCAACTATTTTATTCAGGTAGTTCGGATCGAAATCGTCGGGCTTGTCCTGCCCCGCCGGCATTTCCGCGCCCAGCTTCTGCAGCTGCGCCAAAATCAGTTCCAGCCGATGATCGATGTGGGCGGAATGGTCGATCAGCCCATGGATCGCCTTCACCACCGGGTCGTTCATGTCGGCGGAAATGGCATAGGCCGAGAAACCCAGCTTTTCCGCCTGCTGGTTGCGCTGTTTTTCCGCCGCGCTGTCGAGGATGCGGGAGGGAATGCCCACCGCCGTCGCATTGTCCGGTACGTCCTTCACCACCACGGCATTGGAGCCGACGCGCGCGTTGGCGCCGATGGTGATCGGGCCGAGGATCTTGGCGCCCGCGCCCACCACCACGCCGGGCATCAGGGTGGGATGGCGCTTGCCCTTGTTCCACGAAGTGCCGCCGAGGGTCACGCCGTGATAGAGCGTGCAGTCGTCGCCTATATCCGCGGTCTCGCCCACCACCACGCCCATGCCGTGGTCGATGAACACGCGGCGGCCGATGGTGGCGCCGGGATGGATCTCGATGCCGGTGAGCCAGCGGCCGAGATGCGAGATGAAGCGCGCCAGCCATTTCCACTCCATGCGCCACAGCTTGTTCGCCAGCCGGTGGATGACGATGGCGTGAAAGCCGGGATAAGTGGTGACGACTTCAAACGTCGAGCGCGCCGCCGGGTCGCGGTCGAATACGACGGCGATGTCTTCCTTGAATTTGCTGAACAGGTTCATGCGCTGGAGGATGCTTTTTCCGAGTGATTTGGTCAACTATTGGGCAGCGGGATTCCGCGCCTTGAGCGCCGCCTGTTTCGCCTCTTGCGCCGCGGTCAGGATCCCGCGCAGGATATTCACTTCTTCCTTCGCCAGCCGGGTGCGCGCGAACAGCCGCCGCAGCTTCAGCATCAGCTTGCCGGGCGAGCCGGGGTTCAGAAATTCCAGTTCTGCCAGCGCGGTTTCCAGATGGCCGTAGAATTTCTCCGTCTCGTCGCCCGTCGCCGCGTCGATATCCGGCTGCGGCCAGCTCGCACGCCCCAGCCAGGTCTGGCGGATCTCGTAGCTCAGCACCTGCACCGCCGCCGCCAGGTTGAGCGAACTGTAGTCGGGGTTGGCGGCGATCGTCACCAGCCCCTGGCACAGGCTCAGCTCCTCGTTGGACAGCCCGCTGGTCTCGTTGCCGAACACCAGGGCCACCGGGCCGGTTTGCGCTTCGCCCAGCAAGCGGACGGATGCCTCGGACGGCGTCAGCACCTCGGCCACGATATCGCGCCGGCGTGCCGACACGCCCAGCGCCAGGGTGGTGTCGGCCAACGCCTCGGCCAGCGTGGCGCACACCCGCGCCTGCGCCAGCAGGTCGGTCGCGCCCGAGGCCATGGCGTCGGCCTGGCTGTTGGGGAAGATGGCCGGATCGACCAGAACCAGCTGCGCCAGCCCCATCGTCTTCATCGCCCGCGCCGCCGCGCCGATGTTGCCCGGGTGGCTGGTGCGCGTCAGCACGATGCGAATATTGGCGAGAAGTTTCGGGTCTAGCGAGTCCGTAGGTTTCATAAATTCGCGTGATGATCGCGCAGGATTTTGTTTTGCAGGGGAATTTTGTAAAGGAGTGGCGTAGTTATTCATACGCCCGACCGAGCAAAGTTTCCATGCGAAACAAAAGACCAGCGAGGGCACGTGAATTTATGAAACATACGGACTCAATACATCAAGTAAAATAGCGAGTTCGTTCTTTGAATCTATTGCCAGACACCATGCATCCCATGCTCAATACGGCGGTGAAAGCCGCTCGCAAAGCCGGGGCGATCATCAATCGCGCCTCGCTCGACCTCGATCAGCTCACCGTGCGCAGCAAGCAGGATCGCGATTACGTCAGCGAAGTCGACCAGATGGCCGAACGCGCCATCATCGAAACCCTGCTCGACGCCTATCCGAATCATGGGATTTTAGCAGAGGAGTCCGGCGCGGCCGATGCCAAAAACGGCGAGGATTACCAGTGGATCGTCGATCCGCTCGACGGCACCACCAACTTCCTCCATGGCCTGCAGCAATATTCGGTCTCCATCGCGCTCAGGCACAAGGGCCAGATCACCCAGGCCGTGGTGTACGACCCCGCCCGCAACGAGCTCTTCACCGCCAGCCGCGGCCGCGGCGCCTATCTCAACGAGCGCCGCATCCGCGCCAGCAAACGCAGCAAACTCTCCGAATGCCTGATTGGCACCGGCTTCCCCTTCCGCGACTTCAGCTTCGCCGAGGCCTACATCGGCATGTTCCGCGACATGATGCACGCCACCTCCGGCCTGCGCCGCCCCGGCTCCGCCGCGCTCGACCTCGCCTATGTCGGCTGCGGCCGCTACGACGGCTTCTGGGAGATGCGCCTGCAGCCCTGGGATCTTGCCGCCGGCAGCCTGATCGCACAGGAATCCGGCGCGCTGGTCGGCAATTTCATGGGCGACGAGGGCTTTCTCGAATCCGGCAACATCGTCGCCGCCAGCCCGAAAATCTTCGCTCAGATGCTGCAAATCCTCGCTCCCCACCTGCCGCCCGAACTGAAGGTCTGACTGATTTCGAAGCGGCAACCGGCAACAGCGCGGCAATCCGAGCCCGCCCTTGATTGCAAGGGCGGGCCGACCCAATTACTGCATGAACGAATGGTTCCGCTTATCGCCGATAGCGCGGTTCAAAGGATTCAGTTCGTAATACACGACAACCTCGTTGCCGGCACCGGCGTATAGCACTTCATGGCTCAAGCGCCGCACCAGCTCGATGCCGCGTCCATGCAGCCCGCTATCCGACATCCGTGAGCGGGCCGTCCAATTGAATCCGGGACCGCTGTCGCGCACGGAGATTTTCACCATCTTGCGGTTATCGCGCCGCAGGATCTCGATCCCGATGTCGATGAACCCCTCCTGCAGCTCCTTCAAGGCGTTCTGGCGCCGAGCCGCGTAGGCGGCGAAACCGTCGTTGCTCGTTTTAAGCGAGGAATCCATCCGCAACAGCCCATGATCCAGCGCATTGGACACCAGTTCGGACAGAATAAGGAAAATCTGGCCGGCATGTTCTTTGGTCGCCGCGATCCGCTCGATCACGCCGGACAGGGTCGGCACCACATCCAGGTTTTTCAGGTCCTGCGCCTCGAAATGGAACGACATGCACAGGCCGTCGCTCCCGTATTCCGCAGCGGCCGCATGCACAGCCGGCGGCTCCAGCGTGCCCGGAGCGGGAACGGCCACCATCAGCACGCTGATGTCGTCCACCAGCGCACCCGCCCGATGCTCGTCCAGCGCCGCCACCAGCGCCTCGAAACGATGCGCCGGCGCGGCCGATTCCAGCGTTGCGCAGGCACGCTCGGCGCCAAACTGCTCGCCTGCGGCATTTTCAGCCTCGGTCAGGCCATCCGTCCACAGGAACAGCTGGCATTCCCCTTCGTAGGAATACACCTCGAGTTCCGCCGAGAACTCTTCCGGCGGCAAGAGGCCGAGCGGCACATGCCGGGATTTCCAGTGCTTGACGATTTTCCCCTCGACATCGACCAGGCGGGGATAGGGATTGCCGCCGTTCCAGACCTCGATCGTCCCCATCACGGGATTGATCGAAACCAGTGTCAGGGCGGCATAGCGTCCCGGAGGCATCATGGTGTGCATGCGGCCGTTCATGACCTCGGCGATGCGTCCGATGCCGTAGCCAAGCTCGGTCATGGCGTAAAAGGTATCGAACTGCGGCAGCGAAGCCATCGCTGCCGGCAGGCCATGGCCCATGCCGTCGCTGAGCAGGATATGGTGGCATTTTCCGGGCGTGCGCGCGGCGGCGATCAGATCGCCGCTGAAATGCCATGCGGGGGTCACGCGGTAGCGCAAGGCGGGGTCATCGAGTCCTTCGCGGTTGACCATGTACTCCATCAGCCGCGCCCCGAGGCGCCGCTCGTCTTCCGCCTGCCGGTAGTAGGCGGCAAGCTCCGCCGAGTGCCGGGAAAGCGCCTGCTGCAGCTCGGCGATCCGCTGGAACACCTGGATCTTGGCCTGAAACACCGGAAACGACAGCGGCTTGGTCAAATAGTCGTCCGCCCCCGCCCGCAAGCCTTCAAGAACCTCGTCCTCACGCGTAAGCGCGGTCACCATCAAGATCGGCAGCCAGCGCGAGCCCGCCGCCTGCCGGATGCGCCGCGTCGCTTCCAGGCCGCCGATCCCGGGCATCATCACATCCATCAGGATCATGTCCGGCGACTCGGCGAGAAACTTCTCCAGCGCCTCCTCTCCCGAACGCGCCTCGATCAGGCGGTGCCCCATTCTTTTGACCACCTGTCCGGCGATTGCAACATTGTTGGCGATGTCGTCCACCACCATGACCGTCATACCCATGCGACCATCCATTTACCTGATGGTGAACAGGCGGCGGAAATTCGATAGCTCGAAAACCTGCGCCACCGCGCCCTTGCAATTCAGCAGCGTGATGGATTTCGACGCGCCTTTTGCGCGCTCCTTGAGCAACAGCAGCATGCCCATGGCGGAACTGTCGATATATTTCACCTGGTCGAAGTCCAGTTCCAGTTCGCTGATGCTCGCCTGCCTCAGCAGGGAATCGGTCGTCTCGTTAAACGAGGCGTGGCTGTTGAAATCGAAACGGCCATTCAGCACGAGGCGCGCCCTGCCGCCTTCCATCCGGGTATCTATGTCCATGAACTCCACTCCTTTCAAAAATCAACAAATCGGTAATCGGGCCTGCGCGATGCACGGTATCCATCAAGCCGTTTCCGGCAGGCGGCACGATACAGGAAGCTCGACCGTGAAGCGGCTTCCTTCTCCCGGGATGCTCTCCACACTGATATTGCCCCCCATCAAATCCACCAGATGCCGGCACAGCGCCAGGCCCACGCCGATGCCCGGAATACTGGAGTTTTCCGCACCCAGCCGGCTGAAATACTGGAACAGCTCATCCCGTTTCTCCGCAGGAATGCCGATGCCGGTATCGCTGACCGCAATGCGCATGACGCCGTTGTCCGGCAAGTGGCAGGACACCGTCACGCTGCCGCCTTCGCGGTTGTATTTCACCGCATTGCTCAGCAAATTGAGCACGACCTGCTTGAAGCGCCGCGTATCGACGCGCACCCGCCGCAGGGCGCATTCGCCGCCCGGATTGACGATCTCCACGCCTTTCTCGGCAGCCTGCGCGGCGATCGCCTCCTGGCACTCGCGCAGCAGGTCGAGCACATTGACGTCCTCAGGCTTCAATTCCAGCCGGCCGGCCTCGATGCGGGACAGGTCCAGCACATCGTCGATCAGTTCGCGCAACAGCCAGCCCGCCCCCAGAATGCGCTCGACGCAGTCGCGTTGTTCCTCGTTCAGCGGCGCGCCGGGATCGGACTCCAGCAACTGGGCGAAACCGACGATGGCGTTGAGCGGCGTCCGCAGTTCATGGCTGACATGGGAAAGGAATCTCGATTTGGCCTGGCTGGCCTGTTCGGCCGCCTCCTTGGCGCGCACCAGCGCCGCCTCCATGAGCACCTGCTCGGTCACGTCGCTGATCGCCACGACGTAGTGGGTGACCTCGTCCACCTCGTTGCGCACCGGCGAGACAAAAATATCGCACCACAGATTGCGGCCCCGGCGCGATATGCCCTCCACCACCGCATGCATCTCGTCGCCCGCGATCACGGCGTCGAGGAAAAGCTGCCAGGCCCCGGCGCTCCCCGCGGGCGCCACCAGTATGGGCCAGCGCTGCCCAGGGATATCCGCCAGGGGAAGTTCGACGATGTCCGAATATACCGCGTTGGCGTACTCGATCGCGAAATCGCCGCGCCGGACGATCACGATGCCGCTTCCGCTCGCGGCGATCGCCTGGCCGCGCAGGCGCAACGCATCCTCCATCTGCTTGCGGGCCGTCACGTCGCGGACGGAAACCTGAATGCTCACGATGTTGCCGATTTCGTCCCGGGTCGGCGCGGCGGAAGCATCCACCCAGATGTATGCGCCATTCCGGTGCCGCATCCGGACATACCCGCACGCTCCCGTTTCGCCGAACAGCGCAGGCTGATGCAGCTCTTTTCGCACCCGTTCGGCATCGTCCGGATGCACCAGTTCGTAGCCGTCATGCCCGATCAGATCGGCCGGCGCATAGCCCAGCACGCGCTCGCAGGACGGGCTGATATAGGAATAGCGGCCATCCGGATCGTGCAGCGAAATCACGTCGGTGGCGTTCTCCGCCAGCAGCCGGAAGCGCGCCTCGCTCTTCAGAAGCTCCGCGTCGACCGCCAGCGCGTGCGTGATATCGGTGCGAATCGAGAAATAGCGTTCCAGCCGGCCGTTTTCGTCGAAAAAAGGCACGATGGTCGAGGCCACCCAGTAATGGCTCCCGTCCTTGCGCCGATTGCGGATGTTGCCGTGCCAGACCTCGCCCCGGGAAAGGGTTTCCCACAACGCGGTGAAGAACTCGGGCGGATGGAAGCCGGAGTTGACCAGACGGTGATTCTGGCCGATGACCTCTTCCCGGTTGTACTGGCTGATCTCGCAGAACTTGTCGTTGGCGTAAACGATATTTCCTGTCATATCCGCGGCGCTGACGATGGCGTGCGCGTTGAACGCATGCAGGTGCTGCGCCAGTACGCGGTCGCGCTCCGCCAGCTTCGCCGCCATCTCGTCTAGCGCATGCGCGAGCTCGCCCAATTCGCTGTCCGCGGCCACCCCGCTGCGCTGCGCCAGGTCGCCCGCTGCATGCGCATTCGCCTGGCGGATCAGGCGGCGCACCGGCGCGATCACCAGGCGCTCGGTTCCCGCCCAGGCCAACAGCAGCATTCCGCCGAACACGCCCAGAACAATCAGCACCGCCACCCCCCCGGTGCGGCGCACCTGCGCCAACGCGGTATCGGCGGGGATGCCGACGGCGACAAACGCATTTTCCCTGGCCGAGCTGCTTTCCATCCTGGCGAAGGAAAACAGGCGCGCAATGCCGTCCCTGCCGTAGCCCTCGACGACGCCCGTCTCCGGGTCCGGCACGCCGACCAGCCGCATCGCCGCACCGACAGGCTGGCCCCGCCAGATTTCCGGCTCCGAATCGCTGTGAAGAATGATGCCGTTGTTGTCGTAAAAAACCATCTCGGCGTCCTCGGGCAATACGCCGCCGAGCTTGTGCCGATCGAACCAGGAAAGGTCCACCGACACGAACAGATAGGCCAGATGCTCGCCGCGCCGGTCCAGAATGGGCTTGGCGACGATCACCACGGGTGCTTTCACCATGACGCCGAGATGGTAGTCGCCCACCACGATCTCGCCATGGCCCTGGCGTATCCGGTGGAACCACAGGCGGTCGCTGAAGCTGCTCTGATGCGTCTCGGCAGACCCGCTGCAGATGGCCGTCCCCTTGGTATCGGTCATGCCGACATTGGCAAAAATCGGCCGCCGCGCGAGCGCCTCGCCGAAAACCGAACAGAATCCCGGCCGGCGCTCGATGATCGCAGGGTTGGCCGACAGGGCGAACAGCAGTTCGCGGGCCGCATTGATATGCTTGTCCTGCTCCAGCGAAATGTCCTGCACCAAGGTTTTCGTCTCGCGGTAGACATCGTCGACGGCGTGCCGGTACATCTGCATGCCGATGAGCCAGGCTATGGCCAGCATGGGCAGCATGGCGAGCAATATCAAGGCGATCAGGCGGGAACGCAGGCTTTTGAATACGCGTTTCACGCGCCCTCCCGCACATCGTTCAGCCCATTCCCGGCGGTCACGGCCCGCGCCGGCCCTTCGCGTTCGAGCGCGTGCATGTCCAGCCGCCGCACGCCGCGCAGCAGGCTCTCGACGGCCTCCGCGGGCAGCGGGCGGCTGAAGTAATACCCCTGCAGTTCGTCGCACTTCACATGGCGCAGAAAAGCGGCCTGTGCCGTCTCCTCCACCCCCTCGGCCACCACCGTCAGACCCAGGCTGTGCGCCAGGGTGACGATTGCGCGCACGATCGCGGCATCGTCGGGGTCCGCCGTGACGTCGCGCACGAAGGAACGATCGATCTTGAGCACATCGATCGGAAACAGCTTGAGATAGGACAACGAGGAATAGCCGGTACCGAAATCGTCCACCGACAGCGCAACGCCGAGCCTCTTGAGCGCGCGCAGCGTGCCGATGGCCGCCTCGCTGTCGTGCATCACGGTGCTCTCGGTGATTTCCAGTTCGAGGCAAGCCGGATCGAGCCCGCTTTCCGCGAGCACCTGCTCCACGCGCTCCACCAGACCCGGGTCGCGGAATTGCCGCGCGGAAAGGTTCACCGACATGCGCATCCCCGCAAATCCCCTGTCCTGCCATTGTCGCGTCTGCCGGCAAGCCTGCTGCAAAACCCAATCGCCAAGCGGCATGATGAGACCGGTATCCTCCGCCACGACGATGAATCGATCCGGGCCGATCAGGCCTTCGCGCGGGTGATTCCAGCGCACCAGCGCCTCGAAGCCCAGCATTTCTCCGCTAATCAGGCTGACGCGCGGCTGATAGTGAAGCACCAGCTCGCCGCGCTTGATGGCCAGGCGCAGGTCGTGTTCGGTCTCGACCCGGGCGCGCATGCGCGCATCCATTTCCGGGACATAGAAACGGAAGGAATTGCGCCCATCTTCCTTGGCGCGGTACATGGCGATGTCGGCATTGCGCAGCAGGGATTCGGCATCCTCGCCATCCGACGGGCAGACCGACAGGCCAAGGCTGCCCGTCACATACACTTCGCGGCCGTTCAGCGAAAACGGCCATGCCAGCGTATCCAGGATCTTTTCGGCCACGGTCGCCGCATCCTCGATGTGCGCGACATCCGGCAACAGCAGAATGAACTCGTCGCCGCTCTGGCGGCCCACGGTATCGCCCTGCCGCAACACCCCGCTGATCCGCATCGCGACCTGGCGCAGCAGCGCGTCTCCCGCGTCATGGCCCAGGGTATCGTTGATTTTCTTGAAATCGTCCAGATCCAGATAGGCCACGGCGAGCAGCCGCTGGCCGCGCTGCGCGTGGGAAATCGCCTGCCGCAGGCGGTCCAGGATCAGCGCGCGGTTAGGCAACTCCGTCAGCGCATCGTGGCGGGCCTGATGAAACAATTGATCCTCCTGGCGCTTGCGCTCCGAGATGTCGCGCGCGATCACCAGCACCGAAGCAACCCGGTTTTCCATGTCCCGCTCGGGCACCATGCGCACATGGAAATGGCGCAAACCCATCCGCGGCATTTCAATCCCGCACTCGACGGTCGTCGCCTCGCCGCGTTGGAACACCTCGCGCACACCTTGCTGCCAAACTGCTGCCGCCTCCGCAGGCAGCCCCAGTTCATCCCAGGTCCTGCCCAGACATTCGCCATTTTCCACTCCGATGGCCTGCTCGTTCGCCGGGTTGGCATAGAGGTAACGCAGGTCGCGGTCGAAGCGCACGATCACGTCCGGCGCGTTGTCCACCAGCGCCTGGAATTCCTGCGAATGGCGGCGCAACAGCCTTTCCATTTCCCTGGTCGTGGTGGTGTCGCGCACCACGGCAATGGTTTCGCATTGATCGTCCAGTTCGATCTGCGACAGGCTGACGGAGACCGGGACGTCCTCGCCATCCTTGCGCCGTGCCACCATGTCCGCCTGAACAGCCGTCGATGCCGGCGCCGGATGCGCGGCACAGCGCCCGCGCTGCTCCGCGTAGATGGCGCGCATGTTTTCCGCAACCAGGATTTCCATCGGCTGGCCGATCATCTCTTCGTGCCGGTAACCCAGCATCGTTTCCGCGGTCGAATTCGCCATCGCGATGCGTCCTTCCGCGTCGAGCAGGAATACGGCATCCGGCGCCGCATCGAAAATCATGCGGAAGCGTTGCTCGCTTTTCTGCACCTTCCTCTCGGAAGCGGCCAGTTCGCGATAAGGCTGCAGCACTGCCGCCACGAACACGGCGCGGTAGAGAAAACCGTAGGCTACGATTTTGTAGACGTGGCCGAGGAAATTGAAGCCGTCGTTCACCTCGCTATAGAGCGTGAAATTCAGCTCGCTCAAGGCCATGATGCCGACGGCCGCCAAAAGATGCGGCGCAGCATAGCTGCCGGCCGTCCGGAGCCGGGCAAGAATGGCGAGCGCAGCCGCCAGATGCAGCCCGACGACGAAATACTCGACGCCGATCTTGAACGGCGTCAGCCCCTGTCCCGCAACGAAGGTGGCGGGAAGCCATTCCGCCCGGTACAGCGCGGCCCAATACACTGCGGCGACCCATGCCAGCGCCGCGGCCAGGGCCGCGTAGCGCAAACCGGGGTTCACCGGCACCTGGGGCACGAGCACCGCCGCCAGCAGCGCGACTGCCGCCGTGACGCGCGCCGCAAGCCAGAAATTGATGGCCTTTTCCGCGCCCGACGGCGTAACGAAATGCGGCATGCCCGCATACGACAGCAGATGCGCGGCGTCCAGCAGTCCCACTGCGAGGAACGCCACGGACAGCACCATCGCGAATGCCGGCCCGCGCTCCTTCGCCGCATGCCATCCGACGCCGAAGATCATGGCCGCCACCACCACGGCGAGGATTTCCGTCACGTTATGGAATGCGAGATAGTCCCCGATATGCACCGCCGGCTGCGGCATCATGGCGTGCACGATGCCGAACAGGATCGCCAGGCAGGCGATCGCGAACAGGGCGGTACCCATGCCACCGGCAAGGAATAATTGACGCGCCTGTGCCGGCGCGGTTCGGTGATCAGACACGGATATTCAACCCCGCTTGGCGTTCACGCATATTTCATGATCTCTGCCGGAATCGCCTGCAGCGATGCGCTGCGATCCACCCCGCCCAGTTTCACCGCTTCCTTGGGCATGCCATAGACCACGCAACTGGCCTCGTCCTGCGCCACGGTGGCCGCGCCCGCATCGCGCATTTCCTTGAGGCCGCGCGCGCCGTCATCGCCCATGCCGGTCATGATGACGCCCAGGGCATTCCTGCCCGCGAACTTGGCCACCGAGCGGAACAGCACGTCCACCGACGGCCGGTGGCGGTTGACCACCGGGCCATCCACCACTTCGACGTGATACTGGGAACCGTTGCGCTTGAGCAGCATGTGCCTGCCACCGGGGGCGATCAGCGCCCGCCCGGGCATGACGCGATCGCCGTTCTGCGCCTCGCGCACCTCGATCTGGCACAGGGTGTCGAGCCGGGCCGCGAAGGAGGCGGTGAACTTCTCGGGCATGTGCTGCACGATGACGATCCCGGGCGAGACGCGCGGCAACGCGGTGAGCACCGCTTCCAGCGCCTGGGTACCGCCGGTCGAGGTGCCGATGGCGACGATGCGCTCGGTGGTCTGCGCCATGGCCTGGCTCGCGGCAGGCAGGATCGCGTCGGCATTGAGCTTGGGCATCGCGGCGACAGGCGGCACGGCGCTGTTGATCTTCAGGTTGCGGACATTGGCGTGCGCCGCGGTTTTCACCGCGCGAACCAGGTCCGCGCCGGCGTCTTCCAGCGCCGCGCGCCGGTTGCCGATGCCCGGCTTGGGCACGACCCCGACCGCGCCTGCCGCCAGGGCCTGCATGGCGGTTTCCGATCCCTTCTGCGAAATCGACGAGCAGATCACCACCGGCGTCGGCCGTTCCGCCATGATTTTCCTGAGAAACGTGATGCCATCCATGCGCGGCATTTCGACGTCCAGGACGACCACGTCCGGCCACTGCTTCTTCATCTTCTCCTGGGCGAAAATGGGGTCGGGCGCGACGGCGATCACCTCGATGCCGGCATCGCCGTTGAGCACTTCGGACAGCACCTGCCGCACCACGGCGGAATCGTCCACGACCAGGACTTTTATGCGTGTCGACATAGATCCCTTGCCTTAAGAGCCATTGCAATACTCCACGCCCTTGGGGGCAAACTGGCGCACCCATACGTTGCCCGACCAGATGTCGAACAGCACCGTGCGATGGCCGGTGCCGCCCAGATCCTCCGACGCCGGGCGCAGCCCATGGTGCTTCAGCAGATGCCGCCCGGCCTCGGCATTCTTGATCCCGATGTGGCTTTGCCCGACATCGACCTGCCGCTGGAACATGTTTCCCCCGCCGAACAATTTGACCTCGTAGTCCTCAAGCGCCGTGCCGTTCCTGCGAATCTCCTCGAACAGGAGCCCGAGCGCCTCGTCCGCGTATTTGCCGTCCGCCAGTCGCGTTTCCCGCCCTTGCCGGCTCGGCAGCATGTAGTGGCACATGCCGCCGATCAGCAATTTCGGATGCCACAGCGTGATGGAGACGCAGGAACCCAGGATCGTCCGGATGCGGACATCCCGATCCCCGAAGTAGAACTCGCCGGGGTTGAGGAAGATTTCGATGACGTGGGGCGGCTTGCGCATGGGGGATGTCGCCGGCCTATTTTCTGTATACCGACGGCCGCACGGCACTCAGCACGTCGGTCACGCCGTTGAGGCTTTCCGAGTGGCCGATGATCAGGTAGCCACCCGGCTTGAGCGTGGCGGCGATGCGCTCGACCACCCGCGCCTTGGTGTCGGTATTGAAGTAGATCATCACATTGCGCAGGAAAACCACGTCGAACTCGCCCAGCTGCGGCAGGGTTTCGTTGAGGTTGATCTGCCGGAAACTCACGCGCGCGCGCAGGCGCTTGTCGACGAGGAAACGGCCTTCCTGCGAGCCCACGCCCTTGAGGCAGTATTCCTGCAGGTAGCGCTGGGGAATATGGCGGGCGCGCTCCATCGCATACAGCCCGCTGCGCGCACGCTCCAGCACGCGCGTGCTGATGTCGGAAGCGACGATTTCCCATGGCGCCTCGCCCAGTTGGTCGGCCAGCACCATCGCCAGGGTGAAGGGCTCCTCGCCGCTCGAGCAGGCCGCGCTCCACACGCGGAACGGCGAGCCGGGGCGCCGCTCGGCGAGGATGCGCTGCTGCAGGAACTCGAAGTGCTTGGGCTCGCGGAAGAAATAGGTTTCGTTGGTGGTGAGCAGGTCCAGCGCGGTCTGCAATTCCGCCGGCTCCTTGCCGCTGGTCAGCAGGTGCAGATAGTCGCGGTAGGAGTCGAGCGAATAATGCTTCAGCCGCTTCGCAAGGCGCCCGCATACCAGCGCCTTTTTCGCCGGGGAAAGGCTGATCCCGGCGAGCCGGTAGATCAGCCGCTGGAACTCACCGAACTCCTGATCGGACAGCGTGGACGCCTGCATGCTCCGCTCCCTCCCGGTTCAGCCCGTTCGGCATGAAACTTCCACCCAGGTCTTGTTTGATCCCGATCATCCCGCCGCAGCCCCGTTCGCGGATTCCATGCCCTGCGCATTCGCCTGCTCCAGCAATGCCAGATCGTCGATCGACAGCACATTGCCCACGTTCAGGATGATCACGAACTTGCTGTCCACCTTGCCCATGCCGCGGATGAAGTCGGTGCGGATCTTCGCGCCGAAGGCCGGCGGCGGTTCGATCTGGTCCTGCGGTATTTCCAGCACCTCGTTCACCGCATCCACCACCACGCCCACCACCTGCGTCTCCTGATCGGACGCCACTTCGATGATGACGATGCAGGTGCGGCGGGTGAGTTCCGTGCTCTTGCGGCCGAAGCGCGTGGAGAGGTCCACCACCGGCACCACGCTGCCGCGCAGGTTGATCACCCCGCGGATGTAGTCCGGCATCATGGGCACCTCGGTGAGGTTGCCGTACTCGATGATTTCCTTGATGGCGAGGATGCCGATGGCGAACGTCTCGCCCCCCAGCATGAAGGTCAGGTACTGCTGCTGATCCTGCGGCGCAGCCAGTCCCGTCCGTTCGTCCATTTTGACTAGCGCACTCATGTCGCCTCCTCAGAACTTGACGAACTCAAGTTCGTCGCTGGCGCCTGCCATGGCTTTCGGTGCCGGCTTGCTGCCGGCGTTCCTGGCGTGCGCCACCTGGACAGCTTTCTGGGTGGCCGGCTTCCTGGCGCCCGACACCGTCCCGCCGGCGCCGCTCTCGAGGCGGAAGAAGCCCATGGCCTGCTGCAGCTGCTCGGCCTGGCTGCTCATTTCCTCGGCGGTGGCGGCCAGCTCTTCCGAACTGGAGGCGTTCTGCTGGGTGATCTGGTTCAGCTGGGTCATGGCCGTGTTGATCTGCCCGACACCGGAGGATTGCTCCTCGGAGGCGGCGGTGATTTCCTGCACCAGGTCGGAGGTCTTGTTGATGGAGGGCACCATCTCGTCGAGCAGCTTGCCGGCCCGCTCCGCCAGGTCCACCGAGCCGCCCGCCAGTTCGCCGATCTCCTGCGCCGCCACCTGGCTGCGTTCCGCCAGCTTGCGCACTTCCGCCGCCACCACCGCGAAGCCCTTGCCGTGCTCGCCGGCGCGCGCCGCCTCGATGGCGGCATTCAGCGCCAGCAGGTTGGTCTGGTAGGCGATGTCGTCGATGATGCCGATCTTGCCGGCAATGCTCTTCATCGCGGTCACCGTCTGCTTCACCGCCTCGCCGCCCTCGGTGGCCTCCTTCGCCGCCTTCGACGCCATGCCGTCGGTCACTTTGGCGTTCTCGGTGTTCTGGCTGATGGATGCGGACATCTGCTCGACGCTGGCGGACGTCTCTTCCACGCTGGCCGCCTGTTCGCTGGAGGCCTGGGAGAGGGATTGCGCCGTTGCGGACACTTCTTCGGACGCGCTGGAAAGGTTGTCAGCCGCGCCGCGCACCTCGGTGATGATCTGCGAAAGCTTTTCCACCATGTTCTTCATCGCGGTGAGCAGCATGCCGGTCTCGTCCCTGGACTGCACATCGATCGTCACGCTGAAATCGCCCTCGGAAAGGCTGTTGGCCACGCCCACGGCCTGGCCGAGCGGACGGGTGATGGAGCGGGTGACCCAGAAGGCGATCCCTATCGCGAGCAGGAAGGCCGCCGCGCCCATGGCGAGCATCAGTGTCCGCGCCTGGCTGTATTGCTCGCTCGCCGTTTTCCCCAGCTCGTTCATCAGCTCGCCCTGGAACTGGACGAGGTCGTTGACGCGCTTGCGGTACTCGTTCGCCGCCGGGCGGAACTCGGATTCCATGAATGCCCGGCCTTCTTCCGCCTTACCTTCCTCGGCCAGCTTGATGATCTGGTTTTGCGCCGCGATGAATCGCTCGCGCGATTCGAGGATCAGCTGGAACATCTCGATTCCCTTGGGCTGAACCAGCGTCGGCTTGAGCTTCTCCCAGGCCTTGCCGATGTTGTTGCGTCCCTCGATGATGCGCTCCTTCGCAGCCTGGATACCCGGCTGGTCCCTCGCCATCAGGATGTCGCGTGCGCCGAGGCCGATCGCGTTGACGCCGGCGAGCCCGTCCTGCAGCAACAGGACTTTCGGCCATTTGTCATGGTTGACGTTTTCCAGCGACTCGTTGAGGACGGCCATGCGGGTGATTCCAATGATGGCGATCGCCACCATCAGCACCACAACCAGGCCAAAGCCCACCCCCAACCGCACCCCGATCTTCATGTTCTTGAACATTGCCGTGCCTCCCCTGTCTATCTCTGAAAAAATAAAAACCCCAAGAATCCAACCCGGTCATGCGCCATGCATGGCCATCTGCTCGTCCCGCGCGACAGCGAGCTGCACCAGCGTCGGCACGTCGAGAATCAGCGCCACTTCGCCCGTTCCCAGAATCGTGGAACCGGAAATACCCCGCAAATTCCTGAATACATTGCCGAGCGGCTTGATGACGGTCTGAAATTCGCCCATCAGCTCATCCACCACGAATCCGGCCTTCTGCCCGCCGTATTGCACGACCACGATGTTTTCACGCTTGCCCGCGGCCGCCTTGACTTCGAATTGATCGCGCAGGCGAACGAAGGGCAGCACCTCGCCGCGCAGATTGACGTAATTGCGCGTATCGGCGGCCTTTCTGTCCGCTTCGGACAGCTCGATGCATTCCAGCACCATGTCGAGCGGCACCACGAAAGCCGACTTGCCCACGCCGACCAGGAAACCGTCGATGATCGCCAGGGTGAGCGGCAGCCGGATGCGCACCGTGGTGCCGCGCCCCTCCGCGCTTTCTATGTCGACGCTGCCACGCAGCGCCTGGATGTTGCGCTTGACCACGTCCATGCCGACGCCGCGGCCGGAGAGATTGGTGACCTGGTCGGCGGTGGAAAACCCGGCCTCGAAAACGAGGTTGTAAATCTCGTTGTCCGACAGGCTCTGGCCCGGGCTGACGATGCCGCGCTCGATCGCCTTCTTGAGGATTCTTTCCTTCTTGAGGCCGCCGCCGTCGTCCGCCACTTCGATCACGATGCTGCCGGAGTCGTGGTAGGCGTTCAGCCGCAGGCTGCCCTTGGCCGGCTTGCCGGCCGCGGCGCGCGCCGCGGCCGGTTCGATGCCGTGATCCATGGCGTTGCGCACGAGATGCATGAGCGGGTCGCCGATTTTCTCGACCACCGTCTTGTCCAGTTCGGTTTCCGCGCCGCCGATCTCCAGGCCGATGTCCTTGCCGAGTTCCTTGCTCACATCGCGCACCACGCGCTGGAAGCGGTTGAAGGTCTCGCCGATTTCCACCATGCGCAGCTTGAGCGCGCCGTCGCGGATTTCCTCGACCAGCCCCGAGACGACGGAAGTGGACTCGTGCAGCGCCGCGTCGCCGGAACGCTGGGCCAGCAGCGAGGCGCCGGCGCCGGCAATGACGAGTTCGCCGACGAGATTGATGAGTTCGTCGAGCTTTTCCGCGCTCACGCGAATGAACTTGGCTTCCTGGGCCTTGTGGTCGCGAATCTGGCGCTGCTTCTCCAGCGCCACGTCCATCACCTCTTTCTGCACCACGCCTTCGTTGACCAGGACTTCGCCGATGGGCGGCTTGGCGCCGCCGCCGGCCGCCGCCATGCTTTCCTGGGCTGCCAGCGCATCCTCCAGCTCATGTCCGGTGAGAATGCCGGCCTCGATCAGCAACTGGCCGAGCATGTCGGTATTGCCGCTCGCATGCTCGAGCCGGTCGACGAAAGCGGCGAGATGGCTCGGCGGCGGGAAGATGCGCAGCTTGCAGTCCTCCCGCACGAACTCGAAAACATCCTCGATGGTTTTCTTGTCCGCCTCGCTCTTGAATTCGATCGAGAAGCTCAAATAGCAGGACTCCGGATCTATCGCATTCAGTTCCGGCAGTTCGCTGTCGTCTATCCTGAGCGAGACGATATCGCCGATGGTCGAGAGGTAGCGGATGAAGGAAATGGGATCCATGCCATTTTTCAGCACCTCGCGCCCAAAGACGAGCGACAGGTGCCAATAGTCCCCTTCGAGCAGTCCGCCGCCGCTCGCCGCAAGCCGGGCCTCGTGAACCGCGGGCATGGCGTCCGCCGCGGCCGCGCCTCCCAGCAAGGATCTCAGCGCCGCGGCGATCGCCTCGCCCGCGGCCGCCTGTTCCGCATCGAGCGTTTCCCCGGCTTCCGCCACCACGGTGATCAGCAGGCCGATATGGTCGCAGCATTTGAGCAGCAGCTCGACAAGCTCGCCGTTGACGGCCAGTGCGCCTTCGCGCACCTCGTCGAGCGCATTCTCGACGACATGGGTAAACGCCACGATCGCGTCGAGCCCGAACAAGCCCGCGGAGCCCTTGATGGTGTGCGCGGCGCGAAACATGGCGTTGACCGTTTCCTCTTCCTGCGGCTCGCTTTCGAGCCGCAGCAGGATGCCCTCCATTTCCTCGAGCAGCCCACGGCTTTCCTCGATATAGGTCTGCAATGCCTGATCCATGCTCACTCTCGTCTCCTTGGTATCTATGACGGCTGTTACTGTCGAGCTGAAAGCAGCAGGGGATCGCCGAACTGGGCTGCCATGTCGTAGAGATCGATCACTTCCAGCGCGGCCTGGCTATGGGAGACGAAACGCACGGCTTTGCCCAATCGGGTGCCTTCGCGCTTGGCCGCCAGCAGCAGCTGGAATCCGGCGGTATCCATCTCGGTGACGCCGCTGAGGTCAAGCTCGATCTCGGCGTTGGCGGCCAGATGCCCCATCAATCCATCCCTGATTTCCAGGCTGTGGTAGATGGTGAGTTCGCCTTCCATTTGCAGCCTGCAAATGCCGTTTTCCTGCTGCGCGTTGATGTGCATGGTGTGCTCCCCGTCGCCGCCCTCAGGGCATGATCAGCTTCGACACGGCAGCCAGCATCTGCGCCGGCTGGAAGGGCTTGACCACCCAGGCCTTGGCGCCAGCCGCCTGCCCTGCCTGCTTTTTCGCCTCCTGCGATTCGGTGGTGAGCATGATGATGGGCGTGAACTTGTAGTTCGCCAGCTTCTTGACCTCCTGCACGAAGGTGATGCCGTCCATGTTCGGCATGTTGACGTCGCTGATGATGAGATGGATCTTCTGTCCGTTGATCTTGGACAGGCCGTCCTTGCCGTCGCACGCTTCGATGACGTCGAATCCGGCGCCCTTGAGCGCGATGCTGACGACCTGGCGCAGCGAAGCCGAGTCGTCGACGACCATGATGGTTTTTGCCATAGTTTTCTCCCTAAAAGAAGGTGATTTCCGAACCGCTCGACTGGCTGGCGCTGGCGCCGCCGTGCATCTCCCGCTGCTCGGTCGTGGTGTAGGTTTTCGACAATTCGTCCAGCCATGCCTCGGCATCGATCGGCGCGCATTGCCCTGTGTTCAGGCATTCGTTGACATGCGCTTCGAACTTGCGGATGTCGTCGCGGATATGCGAGAGAATCTGGCTCACGCGATCCTGAAACTGCAGCGAGACCAGCACGTCGGAAATCTCGTCCCGAATGCCCATGCTGGCCTCGTTCAGGATGCTTGAAGACTCCGTCAAGCGGCTCGCCACGCCGTGAAAACGCTCGATCACCTGCCCGATGACCGCTTCGGAATGCGTCACCGACTCGGTATCCCGCGTCACCGACTGCTCGGACGCGGCCACGGCGGAGGCGATCGCGGCGTTGACCTGTTCCGCTCCCTGGCTGATTCGCTTGCCCGTTTCGGCGGACAGCGTGGAAAGCTTGCGCACCTCGTCGGCGACCACCGCGAAACCCCGCCCTGCCTCGCCGGCGCGCGCCGCTTCGATGGCGGCGTTGAGCGCGAGCAGGTTGGTCTGCATGGCAATACTGCCGACCTCGGCCGCCATCTGCTTCAGTTCGCCCGTAAACAACGCCAGCTGATCCACCTCCCGCAGCAGGTTTTGCTTGGAAATGGTGGACTCGCGCAGCGAATCGATGATCGAGCCGAGATCCCGCTGGCTTGTCTCGAGCAGATCCACCAGGCCATCCTGCCCCTGTTTCGCGCCGTTGCCGCCTGCCGTCGATTGCGAGGCGGACACCGCCGTCTCCAGTTTTTCCACCAGGCCGGAAAAGCGCACGGCGAGCGCGGTAACCGCCTCCTCTGTCTGTGCGCGCCCCGTCTCCACCTGCAGCGACCAGATCGGCATTACGCTGGCGCATACCGTGTCGAGATTGGGGCTGCAATTGCCCGCCGCACCCCGCATGGACGTCTCGCGCGTCCGCTCGAGCATGGCGGCGCGCCTGGATTCCCTGAATCGATGTGCGACCCATCCGCACGCCGCGCCGCAGGCGAAAATCAAGATTCCGAGCAGCGCGAGCTCCACGCTGCCAATGCCGATCGCAGCATCTGTCGTCAGGACTTCACTGGCATTGAATTCCATACCACCTTCCACTTGTCGATATTATTCATGTCATGGCGCCGCACGCAGATGCGCCTGGCTGTGACGCCGCACCACATTCAGCAGCAGGTCGAGCTGGGCGGACAGATCGAAAAAGTGATCCGCCCCTGCCTGCAGCCAGCGTTTTCTGTATGGCTCCGACGAATAGGAGCTCATCACGATCAGGCATGCCGAAGGGCATGCGTGCCTCGCCCGGGCAAGGGCCTCGCAGCCGCCTTCGTCCGGCAGCCTGGCATCCATGACCACAATTTCCGGCTGCATGAGGCGCATGATCCGATTGGTATCCTCAGCCGCAGTGCTTTCCACGATCTCGGCGCAACCAAGGCTGGCCAGCATGGCCGCCAGGCGTTCCCGCAGCAGAATCGATGGCTCGACCAGCAGTAATTTCATTCCCCTCAATCCCACATTAGGCCGGGCAATCCGGGCAAGCGGATACAAGCCTGACTTCCATTCCGAGATTCATTATCGAAAGCGATCACCGGGAAATGAAGTCGGCATAATCTGCTTTTGCGTCAGCTATTGCTCACAGCGGGGTAGGAATAATCCTAGGGGGCGGCCGGGCAAGACTTGAACCCGGCAGCGTTTTTTCGCGCCGTCCTGGGGGGACGGTTCGTTTAGCCGCCTCGCCCAGTCCGGACAAGGCCGGTGCGCAGGGGTGCGGCCGGCGACGCGGCGACGTTGGATGCGTCGCGCAGGGAAAAACTCAGCCGTCGATCAATCGATGGCGGATGGCATAGCGGACCAGGTCGGTCGATGTCTGGAGATTCAGTTTCCGCATGAGACGGAATTTGTGCGTGCTGACCGTCTTGATGCTCAGGAACAAGTCGCCCGCGATCTCGCTTATCGTCCTGCCGGAAGCGAGCATGAGGAACACCTGGAGTTCCCGTTCCGACAATGCTTCATGCGGGGTGCTGCTTTCCGCTGCATGGTCGAACACGAGTTTTTCGACCAGTGCGGCATCGATGAATTTCCCTCCGCCGGAAACCTTGCGAATGGCCCCGATGAGGATTTCCGGCTCGCTGTCCTTGGTCAGATAACCGCTGGCGCCCGCCTTGAGCGCGCGACTGGCGATCGGCCCCTCGACATGCATGCTCAATATCAGAATCGGCAGATCCGGATATTCCGCGTGCATCCATTCGATCAGCTCAACGCCCGCCAGGCCCGGCATGTTCATGTCGAGCAGGACAAGATCGCAGGCGGTTCGCGCGAGCACGGCCTGAAGCTCCTTGCCTCCGCCGGCCTCGCCGACGACGCTGATGTCGGGCGCCAGCGCAAGTATCTGTTTGAGCCCGTGACGCACAATCGCATGGTCGTCGACAATGATGAGCCTGATCATCCTGAAAGCCTCGGTTGGACGGGGTGGGTCACGCCTGGGGTAAACGCCGCGCTCATGTCACCGGGACGCACACGCGAATACGCGTACCCCGTTCCGGTTCGCTGTCCAGCTCAAAATCGCCTTCCATCATCGCCACCCGCTCGCGGATGCCGACCAGGCCGAACGACTTACGGCTTGCCGCGGCATGCGGATCGAACCCCTTGCCATTGTCGCTCACTTCGAAGCAGAGCTGTCCATCGGTCCGGGTCACGACGATTTCGACCTGGGTCGCTTCGGCATGGCGTGCGATATTGGTCAGCGACTCCTGAACGATGCGGAATACCGCGGTCGCGGTGAACTCGTCCAGGGTGATGTCGCCATCGCCCAGCACAAGTTCGCAGGGGATGCCCGCATACTCGATGAATTCCTCGACCAGCCATTCCAGCGCGGCGACGATGCCGAGATCCAGCGCCCCCGGCCTCAGGCTCGACGTGACATGCCGTGCGGTCTTGATGGTGCGGTCCACCAGCTGCTTCATGGACTGCAGGCGTGCCATGAGTTGCGGATTGGCTTCGCCGAAGCCGAGACGCGCCAGCGAAACATCCATCCGCAGCGCGGTGAGCGTCTGCCCCAGTTCGTCGTGAATTTCGCGTGCAATGCGCTTGCGCTCTTCCTCGCGCACGCTTTCGAGATGCGCGGAAAGCTCGCGCAGCATGTTTTTCGAATCGACGAGCTTTTCCTCGCTGGTCTTGCTTTCGGTAATGTTGATCGCAACGCCATCCCACATGCATACATTTTCGCCGTGGCGGCGCGGGGTGGCGCGCAGGTTGATCCATCGCGTCTCGCCGTCCGCCGTGACGATGCGCCCTTCCCAGTTCCAGAACGACAGTTCCTCCTGCGACTGCGCCAGGCTGTCATGGAAGGAACGCTCGTCGTCCGGGACGATGAAGCCGGTGAACGCGCGCCCGTTGCGCAGGATCGCTGCCGCATCCAGGCCCAGCAGCCATTTTGCTCCATTGCTGATGTAGGTGAATTGCAGTTCTTCGTCGCCGGCATGCCGGCAGCACTGGAACACCATGCCCGGCACGTTGGAGGTGATGCCGTGAAGGCGTTCCTCGCTTTCGCGCAATACCGCTTCGGCGCCCTTGAGGGTGGAGATGTCGCGCGCGATGGTCAGTACCGATGCAACCTTTCCCGATGCATCGCATTCCGGCACGGCCCGGGTGTGGTAGTACTTGACCACGCCGTGCTTGGTCGTGAATTTGAATTCGAACACCTCCGGCTCGCCGGTGAAAAAAACCCGGCGCAAGGCATTGGTCCATATTTCCACCTCTTTGTCCGGCACCCCAAGTTCGGCATAGGTCTTGCCCAGCAGGGCTTGCCGCGACATGCCGGTGGATTTCTCGATCTCGGGATTGACGTAAACGCGGCGCAATTCGCTGTCGAAACGGGAAACGATGTCCGGCAGGTTCTCGGCCAGGGAGTGAAACTCGCGTTCCAGACGCCGAATCTCCGCATCCGTCCGCACCTGCTCGGTGATGTCCTTGCAGACCATCACGGCCCCGGCGACGGCGCCCTCTTCGTCGTGCAGCGGCAGGGCCGAATTGCTGATGACTTTACGGCTGCCGTCGAAACACTCGATGTCGATGACTTCGTCAAGAGAGGTCTCGCCACGCTCGATGGCACGGGCAAGCGCCCAGTCGTGCGCCTCGATGCGCTTGCCGGTGTCATGCCGCCAGCCCTTGAACTCACCCGGCCGCTTGATGGCGATCTCGCGTTCGCCTGCCCAGATACGGCTGCCAGCAGCATTGTTCAGGATGAAATGCCCGGATGCATCCGTCAGCCACACGCCGACCGGCAGCGCTTCCAGCACGCCGCGCAACTGCCGTCCGGTGTCGACGGCGCGCCGCACCACAAAGCGGACCCGCAGATGGATCAGCAACGCAGCGATCGTGCCGATGCCCGCCATGATCGCAATCGCCCGCCACACAGCGGTGCGGATCGGCTGGTACATCTTGTCGACGTCCACTTTGCGCACCATGCCGAGACCGAGTTTGGCCACCGGCGCGTAGGCGGCCACCACCATGACGCCCCGGTAATCCGGCGCAGCGACGACGCCACGCTGCGCATTGAGGGCGTACCACATCGGGACAGGCTCATCCTTGTAGCGCATCGGCGCCAGCAACGGGCGCGGCATGAATGCTGAAGGAAGGCAGACCATGTGCTCGCTGCCGGCGCGTCCGCACAGGCGCGTTTCCACCCCGCCCTGCGTATCCGACAGCGCCTCCGTAAACAGGCGTTCAAGCTCGGGCAACGGCTCCTGAACCACGATGCTTCCCTGCCCCGGCGCCGCCGGCAAACGGATTTCAAGCATCCAGCCGCGATTCCAGGTCAGCCAGGCAGGGCTTGCGTTGTCAAGGCGCAGGCGAAACCGCGGATCGGCCGGCGGCAGGCCTGCATGCAGCCTGGCGGCGCCGTCGCTGCCTTCCAGCCATGCCGAGCCGCCCGAACCGGCCATCTCCCGCAGCGCGGCTGGCAGGTCCGCGCGCGACGCAAGCCCGCCCGTCCGGGCATGCAGGCTGTGCAATGCCGATGACAGCACCAGCGGAAAAATGGCTGCCTGCGTCCGTACCGAGCTGGACAATTCCTCCTCCACCGTCGCCTGCATCTGCTTGCCGAGCACGGCAACGGAAGCCGCGCTGCCGAGCAACAGCGCGGCGGTGAATCCAATCAGGCCGATTGCCAGGGCTTGCCGTTCCTCGCGCGCGGCGTAAAAACGGCGAAACCAGGGGGTTTCGGCCATGGCCGCAAGATAACCGGAGACCCATATGCACAAAGCCACCATGGTGGGCAGGCTCATGACGGCATGGCGATCGAGGGTGGCCACGAACAGCAGGCCATCGAGGCTGCGATTGAGCGCGCCGCCCACTACGGCCGCCAGGATGAGCCCGGGCGCGGCCTGCAACAGGATCTGCCCGGGCAACTTGCGCGGCCGATCGAGGGCGGCCAGCGCCAAGCCCGCGCACAGCAGGGAAAACGCGGCGAGGGGGGACATCTGCCAAGGCCAGGGCAAGCCGCGTCCGTCGACATTGAGCGCAATGCGCCAGAAACCGTCGGTCGGCATCCAGGCAAAAAAATATTGCCCGAGTACTGCCGCACCGATCGCTGCGATGAGCCCGCCCAGCCCAGGCCGGAGACGCGGCAGGAGCAAGGCCATACCCGCCAGCAGCAGCGCGACGGAAGTATTCAGCCCCATTCCTGCCAGGATCGGTACGTGCGTGCGGACCACATCCGGCGCCGACCAGATGCCGGCAAAAACCGCCGCCATGGCAATGGCGAGCGCCATCCCCGCCATCCGGCGGACGGCGGCGCAGGCGCGGCAAGGAGCGGGTTCGGTCGGGTGGAGGGGGATATCGCTCAAGGTACGACTATTCGCATGATTATTTTCACGGTTCGGGCCAAACCTTGCCCGCTTCGAAACTGTAGCGCCGCCGCAATCCTCTTGTCGCGTATCATCCAGCTATTCACTGCGGCCTATCCCATACAAGCTTTTCCAGCCGCATCTTAACTACATTTCGTTCGCATCTGGGTGCAATCACCGGCTGGAGCCTGCGATTCTTGCATGGAAGACTCGGTATAACCGTTTGTTTTAACTGGACAACATCTTGCTGGACAAGGCAATAGACAAGCATACGCCGATGATGCAGCAGTACCTGGGCATCAAGGCGCAGCATCCCGACATGCTGCTGTTCTACCGCATGGGCGATTTTTACGAGCTGTTTTTCGACGACGCCGAAAAAGCCGCGCGACTGTTGAACATCACGCTCACCACACGCGGCGCTTCGGCCGGCACGCCGATCAAGATGGCCGGCGTGCCCTACCACAGCGCCGAGCAGTACCTGGCGCGGCTGCTGAAGCTGGGCGAATCGGTGGCGATCGCCGAGCAGGTGGGCGACCCCGCCGCCAGCAAGGGGCCGGTGGAACGGCAGGTATCGCGCATCGTGACGCCGGGCACCCTGACGGATTCGGGCCTGCTGGACGAGACGCGCGACACGCTGATTCTGGCGCTCGCCCCCGGCATGGTTGATACAGCGAGGCTCGGCGTCGCCTGGCTCAACCTTGCCGCCGGGCGCTTCCATGTCAGCGAGATCAGCCCGGCTGCCCTGTCCGCCCTGCTGGCGCGAGTGCGGCCGGCGGAAATCCTCGCGCCCGACGATTTCATGCTTGAGGGCGCCCCTTGCGCGGTGCGCCGGCTGGCGCCGTGGCAGTTCGACGCGGCGGCTGCGCAAACCCGGCTGGCGCAGCAGTTCGGCAGCCGCGATCTGGCCGGCTTCGGCGTGGCCGGCCTGCCCCTGGCCATCGCCGCCGCGGGCGCCCTGCTCGACTACATCCAGACCACCCAGCGCACCGCGTTGCCGCATATCCAGGCGATTCGCGCCGAGCGCGACAGCGATTACGTACAGCTCGACGCCGCCACCCGGCGCAACCTGGAACTCACCGAAACGCTGCGCGGCGAAGCGGCGCCCACCCTGCTGTCGGTGCTCGACACCACCGCCACCGGCATGGGCACGCGGCTGCTGCGGCACTGGCTGCACCACCCGCTGCGCGACCGTGAAATACTGGCTCGGCGGCGCGACGCCATCGGCGTGCTGGCCGGGCTGCCGGAAGCCGCTGTTTCCCTCACCCGGCTGCTGAAAGGCTGCGCCGACGTCGAACGCATCAGCGGCCGCATCGCGTTGAAGAACGCACGTCCGCGCGACCTGTCCGGCCTGCGCGACACCCTGGCGCTCTTGCCCGAACTCGCCGCCGCGCTGCCCGGCGACCATGCGCGCCTGTCGGCGCTGCAGGCGGCGCTCGCCGCGCGTCCCGACCTGCATGTCCTGCTCGCCCGCGCCGTGCAGCCAGAGCCCGCCAGCGTGCTGCGCGAAGGCGGCGTCATCGCCGACGGCTACGACGCCGAACTCGACGAGTTGCGCGCGCTGACGCGCGACGCCGGCGCCTTCCTGCTGGAACTGGAAAAACGCGAGCGCGAACGCTCCGGCATCGCCACCCTCAAGGTCGAATACAACAAGGTGCACGGCTTCTACATCGAAGTCAGCCGCGCGCAGTCGGACAAGGTTCCCGACGACTACCGCCGCCGCCAGACGCTGAAAAACGCCGAACGCTACATCACGCCGGAACTGAAAGCCTTCGAGGACAAGGCGCTGTCGGCGCAGGACCGCGCGCTGGCGCGCGAAAAGGCGCTGTTCGACGCGCTGCTGGAATCGCTGACGCCGTACCTGCCGGACCTGCTTGCGATTGCCGCGGCGCTCGCCGAAGTCGACGTGCTGGCGAGCCAGGCCGAGCGCGCCGGTGCACTCAGGCTGTGCGCGCCCGACTACAGCGAGGAGCCCGGCATCGTCATCCGCGGCGGCCGCCATCCGGTAGTCGAGGCGCAGGTCGAGCACTTCATCCCCAACGACACCGCACTCAACCGCAGCCGCCAGATGCTCTTGATCACCGGCCCCAACATGGGCGGCAAATCGACCTACATGCGGCAGGTGGCACTGGTGACGCTCTTGGCCTGCTGCGGCCTGTGGGTGCCCGCCAGTTCAGCGAAAATCGGCGACATCGACCAGATCTTCACCCGCATCGGCGCGTCCGACGATCTCGCCGGCGGCCGTTCGACCTTCATGGTCGAGATGACCGAAACCGCGCACATCCTGCACAACGCCAGCGCCAACAGCCTGGTGCTGCTGGACGAGATCGGCCGCGGCACCTCCACCTTCGACGGTCTGGCGCTGGCGTGGGCGGTGGCGCGCCATCTGGTCGCCGCCACCCGCGCCTTTACCCTGTTCGCCACCCACTATTTCGAGCTGACCCAGCTCGCCAACGAGTTCAAGCAGCTCGCCAACGTCCATCTCGACGCCAAGGAGCACGGCGCCGGCCTGGTGTTCCTGCACGCGGTGGAGGAAGGGCCGGCCTCGCAGAGCTACGGCATCCAGGTGGCACGGCTGGCCGGGGTGCCGAGCCCGGTCATCGTTGCCGCGCGGCGCCATCTGCGCGAACTCGAGGACGCGCAGCTGCAGCCCGGCCCGCAGGGCGACCTGTTCGCCGCCCACCTGCCCAACGACGAAGCGCCGCCGCATCCCGCGCTCGACCAGCTGCGCGAGCTCGACCCCGACACCTTGACGCCGAAGGCGGCGCTCGACATGCTCTACGCCCTGAAAGCGCTAACCAGCACCACGCCATGAAAACGCTGCGCCTGGATACCGCCGAACTCGGCCTCGATTTCAACGCATCCCTGAAATTGGCAACGACCATCGCCCAGCGGCAGTTGGGCGACGACGCCATGTTGTTGAGCTGGTACGACCGCGAACGCGATCTCGAATCCCCGGCCGGAGTGAGCGAATGCCACGAGGGCTGCGCGACAAAAGGGTCGTGGGACTATGCGAAGAACCGCGGGGCGCGGCTGGCGGTGGAATTCGATTCCGGGCGCTGCTTCTTCTGTTTTCTTTAGGCTGGGGCCGGCAGAACCCTGACCGTCTGTCCGAGGCAGCTCACCGTCTGGCCCGCCCGGATTTTCGCCGTCTTGCGGCGCTCGGGCTGGCCGTCGACCGCCACCTCGCCATTGGCGATCATCAGCTTGCCCTGCCCCCCGCTGTCGGCGATGCCGGCGAGCTTGAGCAGGTCGCACAGCGCGACGTGCTCGCCACGCAGCTGGAATTCCCGAGCGCCCATTTACGCCCCGCGCCGCCGCCACAGATAGCGGTAGACGAATCCCGGATAGGCGAACACCACGAACAGCGCGGCGTTGACCGCATAGAACTCCCAGTTCTGCTTGTGGACGTCGCCGAGCTTGCCTTCCAGCAGCAGCGCGATGCCGCCGACCACGAAGAACATCACGACCAGTTCCAGCAGTTGCCAGGAAAAGGCCTTGCTGCCCGACTTGGGCCGAACGACGAAAAAGATGCGCCTGGCAAGAAACGGCAGGTTGGCCGCGGCAAAGGCCAGGATCAGCAGCAGGGAGGTGGAAAAGTTCACGATGGTTCCGGAAACGGGTGATACCGGAGCACAGACCCGCTCCGGCGTGATTTAGTTCAGAAAGACGCGCCGATGGCGGTCACGCATATCGCCATCAGCGGCTGCGGCAGGATGCCGAGCGCCAGCACGGCCAGGCCGTTGGCCGACATGATGAGACGGGCATCGGGGCGGGCAAGGATCGGCGCAGTATCGTGCGGCGCATCGAAATACATCAGCTTGACGACGCGCAGGTAGTAGAACGCGCCGACCAGCGAGAACAGCACGGCCGCCACCGCCAGCCACACATAGCCGATCTCGACCACCGCCTGCAGCACGGCGAGCTTGGCGTAGAAACCGACGGTGGGCGGAATGCCGGCCATCGAGAACATCAAGAGCAGCATCAGGAAAGCCAGCCACGGGCTGCGCCGGTTGAGTCCCTTGAAATCGTCGAGCTGGTCGGCCTCGAAGCCGGCGCGCGACAGCAGCAGGATCATGCCGAAGCCGCCCAAGCTCATCAGCGTGTACACCAGCACGTAGAACATCGCGCTGCCGTAGCCGTTCTGCGAGCCCGCCAGGATGCCCAGCAGCATGAAGCCCATGTGCGAGATGGTCGAATAGGCGAACATGCGCTTGAGGTTGCTCTGCGCGATGGCTGCGATGTTGCCCACGGCCATCGACAGCACCGCCAGGATCACCAGCATGTCGCGCCATTCCGCCACCTGCGACTCCAGCCCCTGTCCGAGGATGCGCACCGCGAAGGCGAACGCGGCGATCTTGGGCGCGCTGCCGATGAACAGCGTCATCGCAGTCGGCGCGCCATGATAAACATCGGGCACCCACATATGGAACGGCACCGCGCCGAGCTTGAACGCCACCCCGGCGACGATGAAGACGATGCCGAACACAAGCGGAATGCGCAGGTCGGTGCCGTCGGCCAGATTCTGCGCGATATCGCCCAGCGCCAGCGAGCCGGTGACGCCGTAGACCATCGACATGCCGTAGAGCAGCATGCCCGACGCCAGCGCGCCCAGCACGAAATATTTCATTGCCGCTTCAGTCGCCATGCTGGAATCGCGCCGCAGCGCGACCATTGCGTACAAGGACAGGGAGAGCAGTTCGAGACCGAGATACAGCGTGAGGAAATGGCTGGCCGACACCATCACCATCATGCCGAGCAGCGCGAACAGCGCCAGCACGAAGAACTCGCCCTTGTAGAGTCCGCGCTCGCGCAAATAGCCGCGCGAATACACCAGCACCGCCGCGACGCTCAGGTAGAGAAACAGCTTCAGCACGTCCGCCAGCGGGTCGTCGATGAAGAGGCCGCCGAGCGCCAGCAGCGGCATGGTCGAGAAATCGCGCACGGTGAGGAAAGCCGCACCGGCCAGCGTGACGAGCGACAGCACATAGGCGATGGCGCGCTTGCCGTCATCGACGGCGGCATCGACCAGCAGGATCAGCGAGACCATCGCCAGCACGAAGATCTCGGGCAGCACGGGTGCAAATTGAATGAGGGAATCGCGCATTTCGGAACCTTAAGGCAGTTTGCTTTGGGCGACATGCGCCAACAGGTCGACCACCGACGCGTGCATCACATCGGTGAAAGGCTTGGGATAGAGGCCCATACCGAGCACGCAGACGGCGAGCACGCCGAGCAGCAGGATCTCGCGCGCATCGATGTCGCGCATCGCCTCGACCTTCGGGTTGGTGACGCTGCCGAACACCACCCGCTTGTACATCCACAGCGTGTAGGCCGCGCCGGTGATCAGCGTGGTGGCGGCGACGAGGGCATACCAGAAGTTGACCTGGGTGGCCGCCATGATGACCATGAACTCGCCGACGAAGCCGCTGGTGGCGGGCAGGCCCGCGTTGGCCATGGCGAACAGCATGAAGAAGGCGGCAAATACCGGCATTCTGCTGGCCAGGCCGCCATAGTCCTTGATCTGGCGCGAATGCAGGCGGTCGTACATGACGCCGATGCAGAGGAACAGCGCCGCCGACACGAAGCCGTGCGAGATCATCTGCACCAGCCCGCCCTCCCAGCCGAGCGGATTGAACAGGAAGAAGCCCAGGGTGACGAAGCCCATGTGCGCAATCGACGAATAGGCGATGAGCTTTTTCATGTCGGCCTGCACCAGCGCGACCAGACCGATGTAGACGACCGCGATCAGCGACAGCATGATGACGAACCAGGCGAGCTCGTGGCTGGCATCCGGCAGGATCGGCAGGATGAAGCGCAGGAAGCCGTAGGCGCCGACCTTCAGCGTGATCGCCGCCAGCACCACCGAGCCGCCGGTCGGCGCCTCGACGTGGGCGTCGGGCAGCCAGGTATGCACCGGCCACATCGGCACCTTGACCCCGAACGCCAGCAGGAAGGCGAAGAACATCAGCGTCTGCGCCGTCATGCCGAGCGTGGTGGCATGCCAGGTCTGGATGTCGAAGCTGCCGCCCGACTGGAAATACAGATAGATCATCGACACCAGCATCAAGAGCGAGCCGAGCAGGGTGTAGAGGAAGAACTTGATCGCGGCATACACGCGGTTCGGCCCGCCCCACACGCCGACGATCAGATACAGCGGGATCAGCATGCCCTCGAAGAAAACATAGAACAGGATGCCGTCGAGCGCGGCAAACACACCGTTGATGAGGCCGGACATAATGAGGAAGGCGGCCATGTACTGCGCCACCTTGTCCTGGATCACCTGCCAGCCGGCGATCACCACCAGCACGGTGACGAAGCTGTTCAGCAGGATCAGCGGCATCGAAATGCCGTCGACGCCGAGGTGGTAGTGGACGTTGAACGCCGGTATCCATGTCGTCTTCTCGACGAACTGCATCGCCGAGGTGGCGGTGTCGAAGCCGGTGACCAGCGGAATCGCCACGATCAGGCCCATCAGCGCGCCGCCCAGCGACAGCCAGCGGGCCAGCGGCGCGTTGCGGTCGGAACCGGTGGCGAGCACCGCCACCCCGGCCAGAATCGGCACCCAGATGACGAGAGAGAGGATCGATTGTCCGAACATGGGCATGGGATTTCAATTAGGCACGGCTAGTTGAGCCGTGCGAACCAGGTCACCAGGGCGAACACCCCGATCAGCATGGCAAACGCGTAGTGGTAGATGTAGCCGGACTGGAAGGCCTTGACCAGGCGCGAGAAGCGTTCGACCAGGTGCGCCGAGCCGTTGACGAAGAAACCGTCGATCACGTTCTGGTCGCCGCGCCGCCACAGTCCGCCGCCGAGCATGCGCGCACCCTTGGCGAACAGCCAGCCGTAGAGTTCGTCGAACCAGTATTTGTTGAGCAGCATCCGATGCAGGAACTTGAAGCGCTGCGCGATGGCTGCCGGGATATCCGGGCGCTTGAGGTAGAAGAATGCCGACAGCCCCACCCCCGCCGCCGCCAGCCAGAACGGCAGCGTCACCACTGCGTGCAGCCCCATCGCCAGCGCGCCATGGAAATGCTGGTTGAGCTCGTGCATCACCGGGTGACGGTCGGCGACGTAGATCGCGCCGCCGAAAAAGTCGCCGTACAGCATCGGTTCGATGGTCATGTAGCCGATCGCCAGCGAGGGCAGCGCCAGTGCGAGCAGGGGCCCGGTGACCACCCACGGGGTTTCGTGCGGCGTCCCGCCATGATGCGCGGCATGATGCGCGTCGGGTTCGTTGCCGTGGGCGTGCCCCTGATGGAAGCGCTCCTTGCCGTGGAACACCAGGAAATACATGCGGAAGGAATAGAAGGCGGTCACGAACACGCCGATCAGCACCGCCCAGTAGGCAAGGCCGGCCAGCGGCAGGTTCGACAGCTTGACCGCCTCGATGATGGTTTCCTTGGAATAGAAGCCCGACAGGAAAGGCGTGCCGATCAGCGCCAGCGAGCCGATCAGCGAGGTGATCCAGGTGATCGGCATGTACTTCTTCAGGCCGCCCATGTAGCGGATGTCCTGGTTGTGGTGCATGGCGATGATGACGCTGCCGGCGGCAAGGAACAGCAGCGCCTTGAAGAAGGCGTGCGTCATCAGGTGGAACACCGCGACCGAGTAGGCGGAGGCGCCCAGCGCCACCGTCATGTAGCCGAGTTGCGACAGCGTCGAATAGGCGATCACGCGCTTGATGTCGTTCTGCACGATGCCGAGGAGCCCCATGAACAGCGCGGTGATGGCGCCGATCACCATGATGAAGGAGAGCGCCACGTCCGACAGTTCATACAGCGGCGACATGCGCGCCACCATGAAGATGCCGGCGGTCACCATGGTCGCGGCATGGATCAGCGCGGAAATCGGCGTCGGGCCTTCCATCGAATCGGGCAGCCAGACGTGCAGCGGGAACTGCGCCGACTTGCCCATCGCGCCGATGAACAGGAGGATGCCGATGACGGTCATCAGCATCCACGATTCGCCGGGCCACAGGGTGACGGTCTCGCTGGCGAGCGACGGCGCCCTGGCGAACACCGTGGCGTAGTCGAGCGAACCGAAATGCGCCAGCACCAGGCCGATGCCGAGGATGAAGCCGAAGTCGCCGACACGGTTGACCAGAAAGGCCTTGAGGTTGGCGTAGATCGCCGTCTCCTTGGTGTACCAGAAGCCGATCAGCAGATAGGACACCAGGCCCACGGCTTCCCAGCCGAAGAACAGCTGCAGGAAGTTGTTGCTCATCACCAGCATCAGCATCGAGAAGGTGAACAGCGAAATGTAGCTGAAGAAGCGCTGGTAGCCCGGGTCGTCGTGCATGTAGCCGATGGTGTAGATGTGCACCATCAGCGAGACGAAGGTGACGACCAGCATCATCATCGCGGTGAGCGGATCGATCAGGAAGCCGACCTCGAAGCGCAGGTCGCCCAGCACCATCCAGGTGTAGACCGTACCGTTGAAAGTGTGCCCGGCAAGCACGTCCTGGAACACCAGCACCGAGGCGATCAGCGACACCGCCACCCCGGCGATGGTGGCCAGATGCGCGCCGGTGCGGCCGACCCATTTGCCGAACAGGCCGGCGATGATGGCTCCAACGAGGGGCGCCAGCGGCACGATCAGGTAGAGCGTCTGCATGTTCATCGCATCAGCCTTTCAGGCGGTCGAGGTCGTCGACGTTGATCGTGTGCAGATTGCGGAACAGCAACACCAGGATCGCCAGGCCGATGGCCGCTTCCGCTGCGGCGACGGTGAGGATGAAGAAGACGAAGATCTGGCCGTGGATGTCGCCCAGGTAATGCGAGAACGCGATGAAGTTCATGTTCACCGCCAGCAGCATCAACTCGATCGCCATCAGCAGAATGATGACGTTCTTGCGGTTGAGGAAGATGCCCAGCACGCTGATGGCGAACAGCATGCCGCCGAGCACCAGGTAATGCGACAAGGAAATCACGCGCCCTCCTCCCCTGACCCCTGGCCCCTGGCCCCTGGCCCCTTTTCTGCCTGCATTTTCACGATGCGCAGCCGGTCGTTGCGCTTGACCCTCGACTGCGCGGCGGGATCGATGTACTTGCTGTCCTTGCGGCGGCGCAGCGTCAGCGCAATCGCGGCGACGATCGCCACCAGCAGGATCACCGCGGCAAGCTCGAATGCATAGACATAGTCGGTATACAGCAGCCGCCCGAGTTCCTTGGTGTTGCTGTAATCGGCGGGATGCGGCGCCGGCGTGCCCATCACCTCCAGGCCGAAATGGCGGCTGCCCAGTATCAGTGCCATTTCGATCACCAGCAGCACCGAGACGAAACCGGCGAGCGGCAGGTAATCCCAGAAGCCCTCGCGCAACTTGTCGAGCTTGATGTCGAGCATCATCACCACGAACAGGAACAGCACCATCACCGCACCGACATAGACCAGCACCAGGGTGATCGCGAGGAACTCGGCTTCCAGCAGTATCCACAGCCCGGCTGCGGTAAAAAACGCCAGAACCAGAAACAGTGCTGCATGCACCGGATTGCGCGCGGTCACGACGCGCATTCCGGCAAACACCAGGATGGCGGCGAAGAAATAGAAGATCGCGGTCGTGTAAGTCATATCGATTGGTCAGCGGAATTTCGCATCGGCCGCGCGGTCCTTCGCGATCTGCGCTTCATGCTGGTCGCCGATGGCGAGCAGCATGGACTTGGTATAAACGAGGTCGCCGCGCTGCTCGCCATGGTATTCGAGGATGCGGGTCTCGACGATCGAATCGACCGGGCAGGATTCCTCGCAGAAGCCGCAGAAGATGCACTTGGTGAGGTCGATGTCGTAGCGCGTGGTGCGGCGAGTGCCGTCGGCGCGCTGTTCCGACTCGATGGTGATGGCAAGCGCCGGGCAAACCGCCTCGCACAGCTTGCAGGCGATGCAGCGCTCCTCGCCGTTGGGGTAGCGGCGCAGCGCGTGCAGGCCGCGAAAACGCGGCGACTGCGGGGTTTTCTCTTCGGGGAACTGCACCGTGATCTTGCGCGCGAACAGGTGCCGCCCGGTGAGCATCATGCCGCGCAGCAGTTCGATCAGGAGCAGGCTGCCGAAGAATTGGGTGATCCGTTTCATGGCGCGCTCAGTGGAAGAGATGACCATACGGCGTCTGCATCATGGCGCCGACGACGACGATCCAGATGAGGGTGATGGGGATGAACACCTTCCAGCCGAGGCGCATGATCTGGTCGTAGCGATAGCGCGGGAAGGTGGCGCGGAACCACAGGAACAGGAACAGCACGAAACCGGTCTTCGCCAGCCACCAGACGATGCCGTCGGGCAGGAAAGTCACCGGCGACAGCCAGCCGCCGAGAAACATCAGGGTGGTGAGCGCCGAGACCAGGATCATGTTGGCGTATTCGGCGAGGAAGAACACCGCGAACGCCATGCCGGAATATTCGACGTGAAAGCCGGCGACGATCTCGGATTCGCCTTCGGCGACGTCGAACGGCGCGCGGTTGGTCTCGGCGACACCGGCAATCAGGTAGACGACGAACAAGGGAAACAGCGGCCAGATATACCACTGATGCAGCCCGCCTGTCTGGCCCTGCACGATATCGACCAGGTTGAGCGATTGCGATGCCATCAATACGCCGACCAGGGCAAAACCCATGGCGATTTCGTACGACACGATCTGCGCCGCCGAACGCATGGCGCCAAGGAAAGCGTATTTGGAGTTGGACGCCCAGCCCGCGATGATGACGCCGTAGACCCCCATCGAGGTGACTGCCAACACATACAGCAGACCGGCGTCGATGTTGGCCAGCACCAGCGTATCGGTGAACGGAATCACCGCCCATGCCGCCAGCGCCGGCGCGATGGCGAGGATGGGGCCGAGGATGAACAGCCCGCGGCTGGCGCCGGCGGGAATGATGATTTCCTTCATCAGCAGTTTCACCGCATCGGCGATCGGCTGCAGCAGCCCCTGGAAGCCGACGCGGTTGGGGCCGATGCGCACCTGCATCCAGCCGATGACTTTCCTTTCCGCGTAGGTGAGATAGGCCACGCCCAGCATCAGCGGCACCACCAGCGCCAGAATCTTGATCAGCGTCCAGGCGACGGTTTGAATGGCAGCCCAGTCCATGCCCACGCTCTCCATGAGTCCTGCCTCCATCAGACCGGCTCCGCCGTGATCGGGCCGAACATCGGCCCGAGGCCGGCCGTCAGCGGATGACCGCTGGGAATACGCACGCAGGTATCGGGCAACAGATCGTCGCGCTGCACTTTCAGGGTCAGCGCGCTTGCGGTCTGGCGCACCGAGACGCGGCCGTTTTCCTGCAGCCCCAGCCTGGCGATCAGGCGGCTGTGCATGCGCGCCACCGGCAGGGCCGCATCCAGCGTCATCTGCAGCGATGGCGAGCGGCGCACCACGGCGTCGGTTTGATAAATCGGCACCTCGGCGACGCGCTCCAGCCCGCCGCCAAGCGGCGGCGGCGCCACCGCCACACCGCTGACTTCATTGTTGAGGAAAGCCTGCACCGAGCCGGTGGGCGTCTCGCCCAGCGCGTCGCGCAGCACCTCTTTCGAATCATTGTGGTCGAACCCGGCCAGCCCCAGCAGGTTGCCCAGCACACGCAGCGCCTTCCAGGCCGGACGCGTTTCGCCGAGCGGCTTCACCACGGCACTGAAGCTCTGAACCCTTCCTTCGGTGTTGACGAAGGTTCCCGAGGTTTCGGTCCACGGTGCGACCGGCAGCAGCACATCGGCGTAATCGAGCGATTTGCCTTTGTAGGGAGACATCACCACGACAAACTCCGCTGCATCGATGCTGGTCATCGCGGATACCGGGTCGTGGGTATCGAGCTCGGCTTCCACGCCCAGCAGCAGATAGGCGCGCAACGGCCGGGCCAGCATCTGCTGCGCATTCAATCCCTTGATGGCGGGCTGTCCGAGCGGGCCGCAGCCGGGAATCGCACCCACCGCCACCGCGCCAACGCTGTTGGCCGCTTCGCCCAGCACGCCGAAGCTGGCACCCGCGAGCTTCGCCACTTCCTGCGCCAGAGCGTGAATCTGCGAATAGCCGGGGTGATGCTGCGCCATGTTGCCGAGAAAGACCGCGCGCGCCTCTCCACCTGAAGAGCCCGGGCCGCCGCCCGACAGGCTCTCGGCCATCTTGCGGGCGACGTCATCCACCGCGCCGTGCGCGGCGATATCGGGCACCGGCAGGTTTTTCAGTTCGGCCAAGGCGCGGCATACGCCTGCCAGCGCCGCAGCAAGCTGCGACGGCGCGACGATGCGCTTGGCGTGCACCTTGCCGAGGAATTCGTCTTCCGCCGCATTGATGAGGTTGAGCTGGCCGTACCAGCGCACCGACTCGCGGATGCGGTGCGCCATCAACGGATGATCCTTGCGCAGGTTGGAGCCCACCACCAGCATGCGGTTGAGGCGCGACATGTAGGTCACCGGCATGCCCAGCCAGAAGCCGCCGCGCGCCTTGTCGTCGAGCGAGAAATCCGACTGCCGCAGACGATGGTCGACGTTGCCGCTGCCGAGGCCGCGCATCAGCTTCTGCAGCAGGAAAAGCTCTTCCGCCGGACGATACGGCGTCGACAGCGCGCCGATCTGCCCGGCCGGGATCGATTTCAATTTGTCCGCCACATGTTCCAGCGCGGCCTGCCAGGTGGTTTCCACCCATTGCCCGTCCTGCTTGACCATAGGCTGGGTCAGGCGCTCGGGCGTGTTGAGACCTTCATAGGAAAAGCGGTCGCGGTCGGCCAGCCAGCATTCGTTGACGTCTTCGTTCTCGCGCGGCAGCACCCGCATCACCTTGTTGTCCTTGACGTGGACTTCGAGGTTGGAACCCAGGCTGTCGTGCGGGCTGATCGAGGCGCGGCGCGACAGTTCCCAGGTGCGGGCGGTGTAGCGGAAGGGTTTGCTGGTCAGCGCGCCGACCGGGCACAGGTCGATGACGTTGCCCGACAGTTCGGACGCCACCTGGTTTTCCAGGAACGGCATCACTTCGGTGTGTTCGCCCCGCCCGGCCATGCCGAGTTCCATCACGCCGGCGATTTCCTGGCCGAAACGCACGCAGCGGCTGCAGTGAATGCAGCGCGTCATGTCGGTGGCGATGAGGGGGCCGAGATTCTTCTCGCGCACCACGCGCTTGACTTCCTGGTAACGCGACGACGACCCGCCGTAGCCCACCGCCAGATCCTGCAGGGTGCATTCGCCGCCCTGGTCGCAGATCGGGCAGTCGAGCGGATGGTTGATCAGCAGGAACTCCATCACGCTTTTTTGCGCATCGATCGCGTATTCCGAGCGCGTGTGCACTTTCATGCCGTCGGTCACCGGCGTGGCGCAGGCCGGCAGCGGTTTCGGCGCCTTCTCCACCTGAACCAGGCACATGCGGCAGTTGGCGGCGATCGACAGCTTCTTGTGATAACAGAAATGCGGAATCGTGATGCCGGCCTGATTCGCCGCATCCATGATGGTGTCGCCGCTTTCGACCTGCAGCGCGCGTCCGTCAATTTCGATATTAAGCGTAGCCATCGTTACTATTCCGTTCAGACCATGCAGCGCTTGTGCTCGATGTGGTGCTCGAACTCGTGGCCAAAGTGTTTGAGGAAGCTTTGCACCGGCATCGCCGCCGCGTCGCCCAGCGCGCAGATCGTATGGCCGCCTATGTGCCCCGCCACGCTGTTGAGCAGGTCCATGTCTTCCGGCCGTCCCTGGCCGTGTTCGATGCGGTGGATCACCCGGTACATCCAGCCGGTGCCCTCGCGGCACGGCGTGCACTGGCCGCACGATTCCTCGAAGTAGAAATAGGACAACCGCTCCAGCGCGCGCACCATGCACACGGTTTCGTCCATCACGATGACCGCGCCCGATCCCAGCATGGAGCCCGCCTTGGCGATGGAATCGAAATCCATGGTGCAATCCATCATGATGCCGGCCGGCAGCACAGGCGCGGACGATCCGCCCGGGATCACCGCTTTCAATTGGTGGCCGTTGCGCACCCCGCCCGCCATCTGCAGCAGCTCGGAAAACGGCGTGCCGAGCGGCACTTCGTAATTGCCGGGTTTGTTGACGTGGCCCGAAACCGAGAACAGCTTGGCGCCGCCGTTGTTGGGTTTGCCCAGTTCCAGGAAGGCCTGGCCGCCGTGCTGCATGATCCACGGCACCGAGGCCAGCGTCTCGGTATTGTTGATGGTGGTCGGCTTGCCGTACAGGCCGAAGCTGGCCGGAAACGGCGGCTTGAAGCGCGGCTGGCCTTTTTTCCCTTCGATCGATTCCAGCAACGCGGTTTCCTCGCCGCAGATGTAGGCGCCGTAGCCGTGATGGGCATGCAACTGGAAGCAGAAATCGGTGCCGAACAGATTGTCACCGAGATAGCCGGCCTCGCGCGCTTCCTTCAAGGCGCGCTCGAAGATGTCGTAGGTCTCGAAGATTTCGCCATGGATGTAGTTGTAGCCCACGCGAGCGCCGAGCACGTAGCCGGCGATCGCCATGCCTTCGATCAGCTGGTGCGGGTTGTAGCGCAGGATGTCGCGATCCTTGAAGGTGCCCGGCTCGCCCTCGTCGCTGTTGCAGACGATGTATTTGTCGCCCGGGAACGCGCGCGGCATGAAACTCCACTTCAGCCCGGTGGGGAAGCCTGCGCCGCCGCGGCCGCGCAGCGCGCTGGTCTTCAACTCGGCAATGATGGCGTCACCCGGCATCTGCTCGGTCACCACGCGGCGCAGCGCCTGATAACCGCCGTTGGCGACATAGGTCGCGAGCGATGCCGGATTGTCGAGCGCCTGGGTCCAGCTGCAGACCTGGGGGGTGGGGGTGAGCAGGCTCATTTCAGCTTGTCCAGCAGCTCGTCGATCTTCCCGGGGGTCAGGTGCGTGTGCATCGCATGATTATTGTGCAGACACATCGGCGCATCGCCGCACGCTCCCATGCATTCGCCCTCCTTCAGGGTGAAGCGGCCGTCCTCGGTGGTTTCGCCAAAGCCGATGCCGAGCTTCCGCCTGAGATGCTCGGCAATCTCGTTCGCCCCCATCAGCGCGCACGGCAGATTGGTGCACACGGTGATCTTGTGGCGCCCCACCGGCTGGGTGTCGTACATGTTGTAAAACGTGGCGACCTCGTATGCGGCGATCGACGGCATCTCGAGGTAGTCCGCGACATACTCGATCAATTCCGGCTTGAGCCAGCCGCATTCGGTTTGCGCGATGCGCAACGCAGCCATTACCGCCGACTGCTTCTGCTCCGGCGGGTATTTGGCGATTTCGGCATCGATCAGTGCAAGGGATTCGGCACTCAGCCGCAGGCTGTTCAAGTCAGGATTGGCCATCAGCGGTCGATCTCTCCGAAAACGATATCCTGCGTGCCGATGATGGCAACGACGTCGGCGATCATGTGCCCACGGCTCATTTCATCGAGCGCGGCCAGATGCGCGTAGCCCGGCGCACGGATTTTCAGGCGGTAGGGTTTGTTGGCGCCGTCCGACACCAGATAGATGCCGAACTCGCCCTTGGGGTGCTCCACCGCGGCATAAGCTTCGCCCTCCGGCACGTGCATCCCCTCGGTAAAGAGCTTGAAGTGATGGATCAGCTCTTCCATGTTCTGCTTCATGTCGATCCGCGCCGGCGGTGCAACCTTGTGATTGTCGACGATGACCGGGCCGGGATTTTTGCGCAGCCAGTCGACACACTGTCGGATGATGCGATTGGACTGGCGCATTTCCTCGATGCGCACCAGATAGCGGTCGTAGCAGTCGCCGTTGGTGCCGACCGGGATGTCGAAATCCATGCGGTCGTAGACCTCGTAGGGCTGTTTCTTGCGCAGATCCCATTCGACGCCGGAACCGCGCAGCATGGGGCCGGTAAAACCCAGCGCCAGCGCGCGCTCGGGCGACACCACCCCGATGCCTACGGTGCGCTGCTTCCAGATGCGGTTGTCGGTCAGCAGGGTTTCGTATTCGTCGACATAGGTCGGGAAGCGGCGGGTGAAGTCCTCGATGAAGTCGAGCAGCGACCCCTGACGATTGGCGTTCATCGACTTCAGCGTCGCCTCGTTGCGGGTGTGCTGCGCCTGGTATTGCGGCATGCTGTCGGGCAGGTCGCGGTAGACCCCGCCGGGGCGGTAGTAGGCCGCATGCAGGCGCGCGCCGGAAACCGCCTCGTAGCAGTCCATCAGGTCTTCGCGTTCACGGAAGGCATACAGGAACACCGTCATCGCACCGACGTCGAGCGCATGCGCGCCCAGCCACAGCAGGTGGTTCAGTACGCGGGTGATCTCGTCGAACATCACCCGGATGTATTGCGCGCGCTCGGGGACGTCGATCTGCAGCAGCTTCTCGATCGCCATCACGTAGGCGTGCTCGTTGACCATCATCGACACGTAGTCGAGACGGTCCATGTAGGGCACCGACTGCAGGAAGGTCTTGTGTTCGGCCAGCTTCTCGGTGGCGCGGTGCAGCAGGCCGATGTGCGGATCGGCGCGCTGGATCACCTCGCCGTCCAGCTCCAGCACCAGGCGCAGCACGCCGTGCGCGGCCGGATGCTGCGGGCCGAAGTTCATGGTGTAGTTGCGGATTTCAGCCATTAGCGCCCTGCCCCGTAGCTTTCGTCGCGCACGATGCGCGGCACGATTTCGCGCGGCTCGATCGACACCGGCTGGTAAATCACCCGCTGCTGGGTCGGGTCGTAGCGCATCTCGACGTTGCCCGACAAGGGGAAGTCCTTGCGGAACGGGTGGCCGATGAAGCCGTAGTCGGTGAGAATGCGGCGCAGGTCGGGATGGCCTTCGAACACGATGCCGTACAGGTCGAAGGCTTCGCGCTCGAACCAGTTGGCGGCCGGCCAGGTGTCGACCATCGACGCCACCACCGGCAGATCATCGTCGGGGCAGAACACGCGTACCCGCACGCGCCGGTTGTTGGCCACCGACAGCAGATGCGCCACCACGGCAAAGCGCGAACCGTCCCATGCGCCGTCGCCGTAATCCGAATAATCCATGCCGCACAGATCGATCAACTGCTCGAAGCGGCAGTCGGGATGATCGCGCAGTGCGAGCATGGCGGACGCATACGCCTGCGGCTTGACGACGAGCGTCAGCTCCCCTAGCCGTTCGGTGACCTGGGCGAGCGCATCGCCAAGAACGTTATGCAGGCAAAGAGAATAGGACTCCAGCGTCGTGGCCATAAGTGACGTTTAACGGGCGATGGTGTTGGTGCGGCGGATCTTGTTCTGCAGCTGGATGATGCCGAACAACAATGCCTCCGCTGTGGGCGGGCAACCGGGAACGTAGATGTCCACCGGCACGATGCGATCGCAGCCACGTACCACCGAATAGGAGTAATGATAATAGCCCCCGCCGTTGGCGCACGAGCCCATGGAAATCACCCAGCGGGGTTCGGCCATCTGGTCGTAGACCTTGCGCAGCGCGGGCGCCATCTTGTTGCAGAGCGTCCCTGCCACGATCATCACGTCGGACTGCCGCGGGCTGGGGCGGAACACGATGCCGAAGCGATCGAGATCGTAGCGTGCGGCACCGGCGTGCATCATCTCCACCGCGCAACACGCCAGCCCAAAGGTCATCGGCCACATCGAGCCGGTGCGCATATAGTTGATCAGCTGGTCGGCTTTGGTGGTGACGAACCCCTGCTCGAGGACGCCTTCGATGCTCATGCCGCCCGCTCCGCACGCATCGCGCCAGAATTCGCGCCGCGGACATCGGGGCCGGCCCCGATGCCGCGCACGGGACCACTCGCCCGGCGATTCAAAGACCCTATTCCCATTCCAGCGCCCCCTTCATCCATTCGTAGATGAAGCCAACGACCAGAATCCCGAGGAATACCATCATGGCAACGAAGCCCGCCAGGCCAATTTCCTCCAGCACGATGGCCCAAGGGAAAAGAAAGGCAATTTCCAGGTCGAACAGGATGAAAAGAATGGCGACCAGATAGTAGCGCACGTCGAATTTCATGCGCGCGTCCTCGAACGCCTCGAAGCCGCATTCGTAGGGAGAGAGTTTTTCGCTGTCAGGGCGATGCGGCGCCAGCAGGCCACCTGCAATGATGGGGCCGACACCGAAAGCCAGCCCGACCAAAATGAACAGCAGAATGGGGAGATAGTTCTCCAGCACCGTGGTCCTCCGACTATGCCCGAGTGCGAGCTGTTGAGTGATTATGACCGCAGTGTATTAGCGCCACGCGCACACTGTCAAGCTGAAAAACTACCGATTTCCCCTGATTAATCAAAAGCTTATCAAATAGCAACAGCTGATGAATCAATCAGGAAATTTGATGGTGCCGACGGCGAGACTCGAACTCGCACGACCAAGGTCACTACCCCCTCAAGATAGCGTGTCTACCAATTCCACCACGTCGGCCAAAGGGCATGCGCCCAGATTTGTACTGCTGATTTACTGCGGGATGGCCCCCGCTTTCGAGCCGGCATTCTGGTCCGCAGCCGGAGTAGCCGGCTGCGTCGCCGGTGCCGGCACCGCCGTCCGATCCAGCACGCTGGACGGCTTATGCTGCTGCAGCCCGAAATAGGCCAGGCCCAGGCTGGTCAGAAAGAACAGGGTCGCCACAACGGCCGTGCTGCGGCTCAGGAAATTGGCCGAACCGCTGGCGCCGAACAGGCTCCCGGCAGACCCGCTACCGAATGCGGCGCCCATGTCCGCGCCCTTGCCGTGCTGCAGCAACACCAGCGCAATGACGGCAAGCGCTACGATGACATGAACGATCCAGACCAGTGTTTCCATAAATTTTGATTCTTACTTGGCGGCTGCTTGGCAAATCGCGATGAACTCGTCGGCAACCAGAGAAGCACCGCCAATCAGGCCGCCGTCGATATCCGGCTGAGCCATCAATTCTGCCGCATTCGCGGCTTTTACGCTACCCCCGTACTGGATCACCAGACCATCCGCCACGCCGGCATCGAGGGCGGCAATCTTGCCGCGGATGAATGCGTGCACGGCCTGGGCCTGCTCCGGCGTGGCGGTTTTTCCGGTGCCGATCGCCCACACGGGTTCGTAGGCAACTACCGCCCCGGCCAAGGACGCCACGCCGGCAGCCTTGATCACGGCATCGAGCTGGCGTGCGACGACCGCTTCGGTCACGCCCGACTCGCGCTCGGCCAGCGATTCGCCCACGCACAGGATGGGCGTCAGGCCGGCCGCCTGTGCGGCCATGTATTTTCCGGCCACCAGCTCGTCGGTCTCACCATACAGGCTGCGCCGCTCGGAATGGCCGACGATCACATAGCTGCAACCGAAATCGAGCAGCATGGCGGCGGACACTTCACCGGTAAACGCGCCCTTGGCCTGCTCGGATACGTTTTGCGCGCCCCAGGCAATGGATGACTCGGCAAGTGCGGCCTGCGCTTGTGCCAGATACGGGAAGGGGACGCAAACGACTGCCTCGATGCCGGCCAGTGCCGGCTTGAGTGCAGACAGCAACGCGGCATTCTCGGCCAGGTTGCCGTGCATTTTCCAGTTACCGGCTACGAGCTTCTTGCGCATGGGAATCCGCCAAACAAAAGTGCGCGATGGTAAGCGCAACGCGCCCGCAGGTCAACCGCCGGGCGCGCTGCCATGGGAAAGGCAATCAGCCGAACCGGCCGGTAATGTAGTCTTCGGTCTGCTTTTTGCCCGGCCGCATGAAGATGGTGCCGGTCTCGTTGAACTCGACGAGTTCGCCCAGGTACATGAAGGCGGTGTAGTCGGAAATCCGCGCGGCCTGCTGCATGTTGTGGGTGACGATGGCGATGGTGTAATCGTTTTTCAACTCGTTGATGAGTTCCTCGATTTTCGCTGTGGAAATCGGATCCAGCGCCGAGGTCGGCTCGTCCAGCAGCACGATTTCCGGCTTCACCGCGACCGCACGCGCAATGCACAGGCGCTGCTGCTGGCCGCCCGAAAGCGACAGACCGCTTTTCTGCAGCTTGTCTTTCACCTCGCCCCATAGGGCGGCCTTGTTCAGCGCCCATTCGACACGATCGTCCATTGCGCTTTTGGACATGCGCTCATACAGACGTACGCCGAACGCGATGTTTTCATAGATCGTCATGGGAAAAGGCGTCGGCTTCTGGAACACCATGCCGATCTTGGCGCGCACCAGATTCACGTCCTGGCTCTTGTCGAGCAGATTTTTGCCATGCACCAGGATCTGGCCTTCCGCGCGCTGCCCCGGATACAAGTCATACATGCGATTGAAGGTGCGCAGCAGGGTCGATTTGCCGCAGCCCGACGGCCCGATGAAAGCCGTCACCTTCTTGTTGACGATATCCAGATTGATGTTGTTGAGGCCTTTGAAATCGCCATAGAAGAAATCCAGGTTGCGCACCTGCATGGCAGCATTTTCGCCGGTTGGCATGGCTAGATCGGGCATCGGAAAGCTCCGGGGAAATTAACGTTTGTCTTTGTTGCGGAAAACGACGCGCACACCGATGTTGACCACCAGCACCAGCAAGGCGATCAGCAGCGCCCCGCCCCAGGCCAGGCCCACCCAATTGTCATACGGGCTCAGTGCGAACTGATAGATCACCACCGGCAGGTTGCCCATGGGTTCCGCCATATTGGTGCTGAAGAACTGGTTGTTCAGCGCAGTGAACAGCAGCGGCGCGGTCTCGCCGGTGATACGCGCCATCGCCAGCAATACGCCTGTCACCACGCCCGACTTGACCGCAGGCAGCGTCACCCTGAGCGAGACCTGCCAGCGCGGCGCGCCCACTGCAAATGCCGCTTCACGCAGGCTGGTCGGCACCAGCTTCAACATGTTTTCGGTGGTCCGCACGACCACCGGGATGGCGATCAGCGCCAGCGCCAGCGACCCGGCCCAGCCGGAAAAACCGCCGGTGGTCGCCACAAAAAGCGCGTAGACGAACAGGCCGATGACGATGGAGGGCGCCGACAGCATGATGTCGGTCATGAAGCGGGTCAGCGAGGCGAACCGCGAAATGCGTCCGAATTCGGCCAGATAGATTCCCGCCAGAATGCCGATCGGCGTCGAGATCAGCATGGAAAACAGCAGGATGAGGCCGCTGCCGACAATGGCATTGCGCAAGCCGCCGCCTTCGGAGCCTGGCGCAGGCGTATCCTGGGTAAACAGATCCCAGCTCAGCGCGGCAAAGCCCTTGGAAAACAAGGTCCACAAAATCCACAGCAGCGCGATCAGCCCCAGGCTCATCGCCACCATGGACAGGGTGATGCCGATGCGGTTGATCCAGATACGGCGGGTGTACAGGCTCATCATGGCGGTTTTCCTCACAGACCTTCCGAGCCCATGCTGCGGCTGATGAGCCAGCGCGAAATCGCCAGCACGACAAAGGTGATGACGAACAGCACCAGGCCCAGCGCAAACAGGGAGGCGATATGCAGGCCTGGGTCCGCCTCGCCGAATTCGTTGGCCAGGGTGGAAGCAATCGAGGTGCCGGGCGCGAACAAGCTGCCGTTGATGCGGTTGGCGTTACCGATCACGAAGGTGACGGCCATGGTCTCGCCCAGTGCGCGCCCCAAGCCCAGCATGATGCCGCCGATGACGCCGACGCGCGTGTAGGGCAGCACGACGTTGCGCACCACCTCCCAGGTAGTGCAGCCGATGCCGTAGGCCGATTCCTTCAGCACATGCGGCACGGTCTCGAACACATCGCGCATCACCGAGGCGATAAAAGGGATGACCATCAGCGCCAGCACAATGCTGGCGGCGAGAATGCCGACTCCGATGGGTGGCCCGGAGAACCAGCCGCCGATGACCGGAACATCGCCCAGCAGTGCCTGCAACGGCGGCTGGACGTATTCGGCGAACAGGGGGGCGAACACGAACAGCCCCCAGATGCCGTACACGATGGAAGGAATGCCCGCCAGCAATTCGATCGCGGTGCCCAGAGGACGGCGCAGCCAGACCGGGCAGGTTTCGGTCAGGAACAAGGCGATACCGAAACTGATCGGCACGGCAATCAGCAGCGCCAGCACGGACGTCACCACCGTGCCGTAAATGGCCGCCAGCGCGCCGTACTGATCGTCAGGCACGCTCCAGATGTTGGTCCAGAGGAAAGCCGGGCCGAATGTCTTGAGGGTGGGCCAGGCCTCGAGGGTAAGCGACACCAGAATACCCACCAGCGCCGCCAGAACGACAAAGGCGAAAAACTGGGTGGAATAATGGAAAATTCTGTCCTGCAACCGAAATCGTCTGACCTGCTGGGCATGCAGGTCGATTCCGGCGGATGCGCTGGGCTCGCTCACGGTGGGGTGCCTATCGGTTCGATTTTTTATCTGCCAAAGCAGCCGCCGCAAGGCAGCTGCTTTGGCAGAGCGCCGGGGGCGGCACGCCGCCCCCGGCCAATCATCTAATCAGTCAATCCAGATGCCTTACTTGATGTTCTTCATTTCTGCTTCGACCATCTTCACGACATTGGGCGGCAGCGCCACAAAGCCGAGGTCGGCGGCCATTTTCTGGCCATTGTTCAAGGACCAGGTGAAGAAGTCGACCACGCCTTTCTGCTTGACGGCATCGGTGCCTTTTTCATACGCCAGGATATACGTGGCCGTGGTGATGGGCCAGGCATTCTTGTGCGACTGATCCAGCAGATCGGGCGCCATGCCGCGGACCTTGAAATCGGCACCCGCTGCCGCGTCGGCCACTGCCGCCTGATCCGGCACGATGTAGTTGCCGGAACGGTTCTTCAGCGCAACGAAATCCATCTTGTTTTTCATCGCATCGGCGATGTCCACATAGCCGATCGCCCCCTTGATCTTCTGCACGTTGGCAGCAACCCCGGGATTGCCCTTGCCGCCCACTCCATTGGCTGGCCAGTTCACCGTGTTGCCCGCGCCGACTTCGCGCATGAAGGCCATCGACTGCTTGGCCAGATAATGGGTAAAGGCATAGGTGGTGCCCGAGCCGTCGGAACGATGCGACACGGTGATGGCCAGATTCGGCAGCGTCACGCCGGGGTTCAGCTTGGCGATGGCAGGGTCGTTCCACTTGGTGATGGCGCCGCGGAAGATGTTGGCGGCGGTGACGCCGTCCAGCTTCAGCTTGCCGGAATCAATACCCGGAACGTTCATGACGATGGTGACCCCCCCCATCACGGTCGGAACCTGCACCAGCTTGGCGGCATCCAGGTCGGCTTCCTTGACCGGCGCGTCGGTGCCGCCGAAATCGACAGTCTTGGCCTTGATCTGCTTGACGCCACCCGACGAGCCGATGCCCTGATAGTTGACCTTGTTGCCGGTGGCGGCCTGATAGGCTTCAGCCCATTTGGTGTAAACGGCGTAAGGGAAGGTTGCACCCGCGCCGGTGATGTCGGCAGCCAGCGCGCTGGCCGAGAAAGCCAGGCCCATGGCCGCGGCCAGAGCGCCTTGAGCCAGTTTGTTGAGTGTACGCATGTATATCTCCGGTAGTAGTTGACGTTGCCGCATGGGCGACGCCGCCATACTAACGGGCGAATATTACAGATATATTTCAAGGCAGGAAATCACCCGGCCGCTGCAGCATCCCTCACGGCAGCGGCAATGGTTTCGGCCGTATGCCTGACCAGATCGGCATCCCGCCCTTCCACCATCACGCGGATCAGCGGCTCGGTACCGGACGCGCGCAGGACGACCCGGCCGCTGCCGGCCAGGGCAGCCTCCGCCTCCGCGACCGACGCACCGATCGCAGGCGCGGCATCCAGCTTGAAACCTTTGGCAACCGGCACGTTGATCATCGCCTGGGGATACGTCTCCAGGTCCGTGGTGAATGCATCCAGCGTCTCGCCCGTCTCGCGCAGTGCGCGCAGCACCTGCAGCGCGGAAACGATGCCGTCGCCCGTGGTGTGTTTATCCAGACAGAGGATATGCCCCGAGGTCTCGCCGCCCAGCGTCCAACCGTTGGCATGCAGGCGTTCCAGCACATAGCGGTCCCCCACCCTGGCGCGTTCGAACGGAATCCGGATGCGGGCCAGGGCATGTTCGGTGCCGAGATTGGTCATCAACGTGCCCACCACGCCGCCCTTCATGTAGCCGGTCTGGATGCGGTGGCGCGCGATGACGTAAACCAGCTGGTCGCCATCGTATATCCGCCCCTTCGCGTCGGCCATCATCAGACGGTCGCCGTCGCCGTCGAGCGCAATGCCGAGATCCGCGCCTTGCGCACGCACCGCGTCCGCCAGCGCCGCAGTGTGCGTGGCACCGCACTTTTCGTTAATGTTGTAGCCGTTCGGCTCGTTGCCGATGGCAATCACTTCGGCACCCAGTTCGTGCAGCACATGCGGAGCAATGTGATAGGTCGCACCGTGCGCGCAGTCGACCACGATACGCATCCCGCGCAGATCGAGGTGATTGGGAAAGGTGCTCTTGCAAAACTCGATGTAGCGCGCCGCGGCGTCCTCGATCCGGCGGGCACGCCCCAACTGGCGCGCCTCGACCGTGTCGATGGGGAAATCCAGGCGCGCCTCAATCGCTTCCTCCACGCTATCCGGCAGTTTCTGCCCGCTGGCGGAAAAGAACTTGATGCCGTTGTCCTCGAACGGATTGTGCGATGCCGAGATCACCACCCCGGCCTGCAGGCGCAGCGCGCGCGTCAGGTAGGCCACAGCAGGCGTCGGCATCGGTCCGGTCATCAGCACGTTCACGCCGGCAGCGGTCAGGCCGGCTTCCAGCGCGGCTTCCAGCATGTAGCCGGAAATGCGGGTGTCCTTGCCGATCAGCACGGTCGGGTGCTGATTCGGCGGCAGGCTGCCGCGGTCGGCCACCAGCACCTGTCCGGCAGCGTAGCCCAGATGCATGACAAACTCCGGCGTAATCGGCGCCTCGCCCACCTTGCCGCGCACGCCGTCGGTGCCGAAATATTTACGTCCCATCCTGTTGTTCCTCCACTGCATTCCATACCGCCAGCGCATCCCGCATGGCTGCCACATTGTGTACCCGGAGCAAGCGCGCGCCGCGTGCCACGGCGGCCAGATGCGCCGCCACCCCGGCGAATTCGCGCCCATCAACGGCACGCCCGGTCAATGCGCCCAGCATGGATTTGCGCGACATCCCGGCCAGCACAGGCACGCCGGTTTCCGCCAGGCAGCGCAGCTGCTTGAGCAGGGCCAAATTGTGCTCCAGCGTTTTGCCAAACCCGAAGCCCGGATCGATCACCAGTCTCTCGCGGCTGATGCCCGCGGCTTCGCAAACCTGCACCCTGTCCTGCAAAAACCGCTTCACGTCTTCGACCACATCGGCATAACGGGGCGCATGCTGCATGCTCTGCGGCTCGCCCTGCATATGCATCAGGCACACCGCCGCATCGGACGCCACCACCGCCTCCAGTGCGCCAGGCGCACGCAAGGCCATCACATCGTTCACCATGGCCGCGCCTGCGTCGAGCGCAGCGCGCATCACTTCAGGCTTCGTGGTATCGACCGACACCACACAGCCGCACCCGGCAAGCGCCTCGATCACTGGCCGCACCCGGCGGATTTCCTCATCGGCAGGCACAGCTGCCGCACCCGGACGGGTGGACTCCCCACCGACGTCGAGGATATCGGCGCCTTCTTCCCGCAGCTTGAGGGCATGCTCGATCGCTGCCTGTGCGTTGTTCAGCCGCCCGCCGTCCGAAAATGAATCCGGCGTGACATTGACGATACCCATGACAAGGGGACGGGCCAGGGAGAGGCGGTGCGAACCGGCGCGGAGTATGGACATAAAAATAGAGGGGCCAAGGCCCCTCTATTGTAGTGCGCGATACCGAATCTACGCTCAGGCTTCCTGCGCGGGTTGTGTAGTCGGCGCAGGCGCACTCGGCTTGTCGCCGCCGCTTGCCGGTGGCGGTGGCGTGACGGAGGGCTTGGGCGGGCGCGGCGGGAGGCCGGCCATGATGTCGGCAATCTGTTCGGCATCGATGGTTTCCCATTCCAGCAGAGCGGTGGTCATCGCCTCGACCTTGTCGCGGTTGTCGGTCAGAATCTTCTTGGCCAGCGCGTACTGCTCGTCCAGGATGCGGCGGATTTCGGCATCGACCTTCTGCATGGTCGCTTCGCTCATGTTCTTGTGCGTGGTCACCGAACGCCCCAGGAACACCTCGCCTTCGTTTTCGCCGTACACCATCGGGCCCAGCGCTTCGGACATGCCGTAGCGGGTCACCATGTCGCGCGCGATGCTGGTGGCGCGCTCGAAGTCGTTGGACGCGCCGGTCGAGATGCTGCCGACGAAAATCTCCTCCGCCACCCGGCCGCCGAACAGCATGCTGATCTGCGACAGCATCTCGTCCTTGTACAGGCTGAAACGGTCCATTTCCGGCAGCGACATGGTCACGCCCAGGGCACGGCCGCGCGGGATCACGGTCACCTTGTGCACCGGGTCGCAGCCCGGCAGGGTCATGCCGATCACCGCATGGCCCGACTCGTGGTAAGCCGTTTTCTTCTTGTCCTCGGGCGTGATCACCATGGACTTGCGCTCGGCGCCCATGAGGATCTTGTCCTTGGCCTTCTCGAAATCGTCCATGTCGACCAGGCGCTTGTTGCCGCGCGCGGCGAACAGGGCGGCCTCGTTGACCAGATTGGCGAGGTCGGCGCCGGACATGCCGGGGGTGCCGCGCGCCAGAATGTCGGCCCGCACATCGGGGGCGAGCGGCACTTTGCGCATGTGCACCAGCAGGATCTGTTCGCGGCCGCGGATGTCGGGCAGGCCCACCACCACCTGGCGGTCGAAGCGTCCCGGACGCAGCAAGGCCGGATCGAGCACGTCGGGGCGGTTGGTCGCGGCGATGACGATGACGCCGGTGGTCGCCTCGAAGCCGTCCATTTCCACCAGCAACTGGTTCAAGGTCTGCTCGCGCTCGTCGTTGCCGCCGCCAAGGCCGGCGCCGCGCTGGCGGCCGACCGCATCGATCTCGTCGATGAAGATGATGCAGGGTGAATTCTTCTTCGCCTGCTCGAACATGTCGCGCACGCGCGCAGCGCCCACGCCGACGAACATCTCGACGAAGTCCGAACCGGAGATGCTGAAGAACGGCACCTTGGCCTCACCCGCGATCGAGCGCGCCAGCAAGGTCTTGCCGGTTCCCGGCGGGCCGACCATCAGCACGCCGCGCGGAATATGCCCGCCCAGCTTCTGGAATTTGGTCGGATCCTTCAGGAAATCCACCAGTTCCGCCACGTCTTCCTTGGCCTCATCGCAGCCGGCGACGTCGGCAAAGGTCACCGGATTGGCGTTTTCGTCGAGCAGGCGCGCCCGGCTCTTGCCGAACGAGAAAGCCCCGCCCCGCCCGCCACCCTGCATCTGGCGCATGAAGAAGATCCACACGCCGATCAGCAGCAGCATCGGGAACCAGGAAATGAACAGGCTCATCAGGAACGACGGCTGCTCCTCCGGCTTGGCCTCGACCGAGACGCCGTTTTTCAGCAGGTCGGACACCATCCACGGGTCGCTCGGCGCATAGCTGGTGAAACGCTGGCCATCGCTGCGCTCGCCCTTGAGAACGTTGCCTTCTATCACCACCTTGGAGATCTGCTGCTGGCGCACCTCCTCGATGAATTGCGAGTAGGGCATCTGCTTCTGGGCGGTGCGCTGGGCGCCGAACTGGTTGAATACCGTCATCAGGACGACGGCAATAATCAACCAGACGGCGATGTTTTTGGACAGATTGTTCACGTTTACTCCTCGGTGCCGAATGCAGCACGTTTAGACTCATTCTAAACCCTATTTGGCAAGCATGCCACGGCAGCCTTGCAACTCGCCATCCCGTGCTGCAACCGGGCGGCGTCCCAGCAGATAAACCTCGGTGCTGCGATCGCGCGAGGCATCGGGTTTGCGGATCAGCACCTGCTCGAATGCCTGCCGCATCCGGGCCCGGAAATCCTCAAAACCGACACCTTGGAAAACTTTGACGAGGAAACAGCCATCTGGTTTCAGCCAGCTTGCCGCAAATTCGAGCGCCAGTTCGCATAGTTCGTAATGCCGCGCCTGGTCTGCCAGCATCACTCCGCTGATGTTGGGCGCCATATCGCTTAATACAAGGTCAAGTTGCCCGGATTGCAACTTTTCTTCCAGCCAGGCCAACGCTGCCGGCTCGGTGAAATCGCCCTCCAGGCTGTCGACGCCGGGCATCGGTGCCACCGGCAGCAGGTCGATCGCCAGCACCCTGCCCTGCCGCTTCATTTTCTGCACCGCCACCTGGCACCAGCTGCCGGGCGCGGCGCCCAGGTCCACCACTGTCATGCCGGGACGCAACAGATGATCGCGCTGGTCGATTTCCAGCAATTTATAGGCGGCACGCGAGCGATAGCCGTCCTGCTGCGCCTTTTTGACGTAAGGATCCGTCACGTGCTCGTGCATCCAGGCACTGCCCGATTTGGTCCGCTTGGGTTTCTGTGCCATGTCTATCGGCTCTATCGGCTACAATCCGCGCTCATTTAAGGAACAAGCATGAAAGCACTCACGCCCGCACAACGGCAGTTTCTGAAGGGGCTGGCACACACGCGCCAACCGGTGGTCATGATCGGCAACCAGGGTTTGACGGCTGCCGTATTGAAGGAAATCGATCACGCGCTGGCTGCGCACGAACTGGTCAAGATCAAGGCAGCCAGCAACGAACCGGACCTGCGCCGCAGCTGGCTGGAGGAAATCTGCACCGCCACCGGCGCTGCGCCGGTACAGCAAATCGGCAAGGTGCTGGTGATTTATCGCGCCGCAGCCAAACCCGTCATCGTCCTGCCGGGCTGATTGCTGCCCAACGGGGCTTATCGCGCCAGCCCGGAACGCCAGACCAGCAACAGTCCCAGCGCGCTCTGGATCAAATACAGAATGCTGGACACCCCGTGCCAGCGCGCAAAACGGTCGGCAAACACACTTTGCATCACGGCATGCGGCATGGCCTGATCCTTCAGGCTCTGCATGATGGGCTGAATGCCGAAATGGCCCGCCAGCGTCAACGCCAGCATGACCACCACCGCCCAGAAGAACAGCGTTTTCAGCGCGGCGCCGCCGTCGCGGGCGATGCGGTAAATCAGCAGATAGATCCCGGCAGCGATGCCGATCCAGGCCATCCATTCGAACAGATTTCCGGCCAGCACCCCGGCCAGCTGCTTGTCGCCGAGGCTGGCAAACAGCACCGGCGCCGCGACATAGCCGATCGCCCAGATGCCGCCGATCCACAGCACCAGCATCGTCCCGGCGAGGCCGTCCCAGAAACGCCGCATTATATGTATTGCACGTCCAGCACTTCGTACTGGCGGAGACCGCCCGGCGCCTGCACGTCCACGCTGTCGCCCGCATACTTGCCGATCAGTGCGCGCGCGATGGGCGACGACACGGAAATTTTGCGCTGCTTGATATCGGCCTCGTCATCGCCGACGATCTGGTAAACCACGCTGTCGCCGGACTCGGCGTCTTCCAGTTCAACCGTCGCGCCGAAGACGATGCGGCCGTCCGCATCGAGGGTGGTGGGATCGATGATCTGCGCATTCGCCAGCTTGCCTTCGAGGTCGGCAATACGGCCTTCGATGAAGCCCTGCTTTTCCTTGGCGGCGTCGTACTCGGCGTTTTCAGACAGATCGCCCTGCGCGCGTGCCTCGGCGATCGCCTGGATGACAGCGGGGCGCTCCACGCTTTTCAGATGTTGCAACTCGGCGCGCAGCTTTTCGGCGCCGACCACGGTGAGGGGGAATTTGTTCACAGCCTTGCCTTATCGGTCAGTGCAGGCGCTGATGCAGCGCCTGCAGGGAATACACCTTGAGCTCGTCGCCGTGCCGCATGCCCATGCAGGCGGCACGCGCACCGGCCAGGGTGGTGAAATACACCACCCGGCGCGCCAGCGCTTCGGCGCGGATAGTGTAGGAATCCTTCACTGCCTTCTTGTCTTCGACCACGTTGACGATGAAATCGATATCGCCGTTCTTGATCATGTCGACGATGTGCGGGCGGCCTTCCTTGACCTTGTTGACGATCGCCACCGGAATCCCCGCCGACTCGATCGCCTGGGCAGTGCCGCGCGTGGCGACCAGGCTGAAGCCGAGATCGCGCAACGCCTGCGCCACCTCGACGATGGCATCGCGGTCGCCCGAGCGCACGCTGACGAAGGCGCGTCCGCCCGGCTTCGGCAATTCGGAGCTCGACGCCAGTTGCGACTTGACGAAAGCCTCGCCGAAATTGTCGCCCACGCCCATGACCTCGCCGGTCGATTTCATTTCCGGGCCGAGGATGGTGTCGACGCCCGGGAACTTGCGGAACGGGAACACCGCTTCCTTCACCGAGAAATACGGCGGGATGATTTCCTTTTCAAACGCCTGCGACTTCAGCGAAATGCCGGCCATCGCCCGCGCGGCGATCTTCGCCAGCGGCGCGCCGATGGCCTTGGACACATAGGGCACGGTGCGCGACGCGCGCGGGTTCACCTCCAGCACGTACACGGTGTCGCCCTGGATCGCGAACTGCACGTTCATCAGGCCGACCACTTTCAAGGCCTTCGCCATCGCCACGGTCTGGCGGCGCAACTCGTCCTGCAGTTCGTTCGACAGGCTGTAGGGCGGCAGCGAACACGCCGAATCGCCCGAATGCACGCCCGCCTGCTCGATATGCTGCATGATGCCGCCGATCACCACCTGCTCGCCGTCGGACAGCGCATCGACGTCCACCTCGATGGCGTCGTTGAGGAAGCGGTCGAGCAGCACCGGCGACTTGTTCGACACCTTCACCGCCTCGGTCATGTAGCGGACGAGGTCGGCTTCCTCGCGCACGATTTCCATGGCGCGGCCGCCCAGCACGTAACTGGGGCGCACCACCAGCGGGTAGCCGATTTCCTCGGCCATGCGGATGGCGCTGTCGGGGTTGCGCGCGGTGCGGTTGGGCGGCTGTTTCAGGCCCAGATCGTGCAGCATCTGCTGGAAACGCTCGCGGTCTTCGGCGGCGTCGATCATGTCGGGGCTGGTGCCGATGATGGGCACGCCGTTCCGCTCCAGATCGCGCGCCAGCTTCAGCGGGGTCTGCCCGCCGTACTGCACGATCACGCCGAAGGGCTTCTCGATGCGCACGATTTCCAGCACGTCTTCCAGCGTCAGCGGCTCGAAGTACAGGCGGTCGGAGGTGTCGTAGTCGGTCGACACAGTCTCCGGGTTGCAGTTGACCATGATGGTCTCGAAGCCGTTCTCGCGCAGCGCCAGCGCGGCGTGCACGCAGCAGTAGTCGAACTCGATGCCCTGGCCGATGCGGTTCGGCCCGCCGCCCAGCACCATGATCTTCCTGGCGTCGGTCGGATGCGCCTCGCACTCTTCCTCGTAGGTCGAGTACATGTAGGCGGTCTGGGTGGCGAACTCGGCCGCGCAGGTGTCGACCCGCTTGTAGACCGGGTGCAATGAAAGTTCGTTGCGGCGCGCGCGCACCGCGTGCTGGTCGGTGTCCAAAAGCCTGGCCAGACGGCGGTCGGAGAAGCCGGCGCGCTTCAGCTCGCGCAACTCATCGCGGCCGAGGTCGGTCAGCGCACGTCCGGACAGCGAAGCTTCCAGTTCGATCAGGCCCTGGATCTGGTCGAGGAACCACGGATCGATCTTCGACACGGCGTGGATCTCTTCGAGGCTCATGCCGACGCGGAACGCGTCGCCGACGTACCAGATGCGCTCGGGGCCGGGCGACATCAGTTCGGCCTCGATCTCCTCGCGGTCGGCGGTCTTCGGATCGAGGCCGTCGGCGCCGACTTCCAGCCCGCGCAGCGCCTTCTGCAGCGACTCCTGGAAGCTGCGGCCCATCGCCATCACCTCGCCCACCGACTTCATCTGCGTGGTCAGGCGGTCGTCGGCCTGCGGGAACTTCTCGAAGGCGAAGCGCGGGATCTTGGTGACCACGTAATCGATCGACGGCTCAAACGAGGCCGGGGTCGCGCCGCCGGTGATGTCGTTCTGCAGCTCGTCCAGCGTGTAGCCGACCGCCAGCTTGGCCGCCACCTTGGCGATCGGGAAGCCGGTCGCCTTGGATGCCAGCGCGCTCGAGCGCGACACCCGCGGGTTCATCTCGATCACCACCATGCGGCCGTCGGCCGGGTTGATGGAGAACTGCACGTTGGAGCCGCCGGTTTCCACGCCGATCTCGCGCAGCACCGCCAGCGAGGCGTTGCGCATGATCTGGTATTCCTTGTCGGTCAGCGTCTGCGCCGGGGCCACGGTGATGGAGTCGCCGGTGTGCACGCCCATCGGGTCGAAGTTCTCGATCGAACAGATGATGATGCAGTTGTCCTTGCGGTCGCGCACCACTTCCATCTCGTATTCTTTCCAGCCGAGCAGCGATTCCTCGATCAGCAGCTCGTGGGTGGGCGAAGCCTCCAGGCCGCGCTCGCAGATGGCGACGAACTCGTCCTTGTTGTAGGCGATGCCACCGCCCGAGCCACCCATCGTGAACGAGGGCCGGATGATCGACGGGAAGCCGAGCGCGGCCTGCACCTGCAGCGCCTCTTCCAGGCTGTGGGCGATCGACGAACGCGCGGAGCCCAGTCCGATCCTGGTCATCGCAGCCTTGAACTTTTCGCGGTCTTCCGCCTTGTCGATCGCTTCCTTCGACGCGCCGATCATCTCGACGCCGTATTTCTCCAGCACGCCGTGCTTGGCCAGATCGAGCGCGCAGTTGAGCGCGGTCTGCCCGCCCATGGTCGGCAGCAGCGCATCCGGGCGCTCCTGCTCGATGATCTTCTCGACCACCTGCCAGGAAATCGGCTCGATGTAGGTGACGTCGGCCATGTCCGGATCGGTCATGATCGTCGCCGGATTGCTGTTGACGAGGATGACCTTGTAGCCCTCCTCGCGCAGCGCCTTGCACGCCTGCGCGCCGGAATAGTCGAATTCGCACGCCTGGCCGATGACGATGGGGCCGGCGCCGATGATGAGGATGCTTTTTAAGTCAGTGCGCTTGGGCATGGTCGGCCATCAGCTGGATAAATCGGTCGAACAAATAACCCACGTCGTGCGGGCCGGGACTGGCTTCGGGATGCCCCTGGAAGCCGAACGCGGGAGCATCGGTGCGGGCGATGCCCTGCAGCGAGCCGTCGAACAGCGAGACATGGGTGCTGCGGATATTGGAGGGGAGCGTCGCCGCATCCACCGCGAAGCCGTGGTTCTGGCTGGTGATGGCGACCCGCCCGCTGTCGAGATCCTTGACCGGATGGTTCGCACCGTGGTGGCCGAACTTCATCTTGACGGTCCTGGCGCCCGAGGCCAGCGCCAGCAACTGGTGGCCGAGGCAGATTCCGAAGGTCGGGATCTGCGCCGCCACCAGATCGCCGATCGCCCGGATCGCGTAATCGCACGGCTCCGGATCACCCGGGCCGTTGGAGAGGAAAATACCGTCCGGCTTCAGCGCCAGAGCCTGCTCCGCGGTGGCGGTCGCGGGCAGCACGGTCAGGCGGCAGCCGCGCTCGGCGAGCATCCGCAGGATATTGCGCTTGACGCCGTAATCGAAGGCCACGACATGGAAACGCGGCGCGTCCAGTTGGGCGTAGCCACGCCCCAGCTTCCATTCGGTTTGATTCCATTCGTACGCCGCCGGCGCGCTCACCACCTTGGCCAGGTCCATGCCAGCCAGGCCGGGGAACGCGCGCGCGGCGTCGAGCGCCTTCGCCTCATCCACCGCGCCCGCCATGACGCAGCCGCCCTGTGCGCCCTTTTCGCGCAGGATGCGCGTCAGCCGGCGGGTGTCGATGTCGGCAATGGCGACGATGTTCTGGCTCTTGAGATAATCGGGCAGCGACTGGCCGGCGCGGAAATTCGAATGCAGCCGCGGCACATCGCGCACCACCAGTCCCGCCGCATGGATGCGGTCCGCCTCGACATCCTCGGCATTGACGCCGGTATTGCCGACATGGGGATAGGTCAGGGTGACAATTTGCCGCGAATACGAAGGATCGGTAAGGATTTCCTGATAACCGGTCAGCGCGGTATTGAATACCACCTCGCCGGTCGTGATGCCGTCGGCACCGATCGACAGGCCGCGAAACACCGAGCCGTCAGCTAAAACCAGGATGGCAGGTTGGGCACGAGACAAGAAAAACTCCACAAGACTATTGAGCGTGGCGCAGGTGACAAAATTCAGGCGAGCCGCTTGCGCGCACCCGCCTGAACTTAGAATTGCGCAATTGTAGCCGATCTGAAGCCTGGCTTCAATGCGGGGCGATGCCTCCCGGGCCGCCCCCTGCTTCGGATCAGGGCTGGAGATGATCCAGGCCGCCGTCCATGTCGAGCTCGGTCAGTTCGCTAAAGCCGCCGATGCAGGTGCCATCGACCACGATCTGCGGAACGGTGCGCGCGCCGTTGGTGACGACGGAGAATTCCTTCATCGCCTCGCGGTCGAGGTCGATGCGGACTTCGTCATAGCCGATGCCGCGCTTGTCGAGAAAAGCCTTGGCCTTGACGCAGATGGGACAGGTGCCGGTACTGTAGACCTTGACGGTATTCATGGTGGGTTCCTGTTGCATACGGTTATCCAGTTTCGGCTATTTCAAATTCAGCACATCGCGCATGTCGTACAGACCCGGCGCGCGGCCTTGCAGCCATTTGGCGGCGCGCAGCGCGCCCTGAGCGAAGGTGGCGCGGCTGCTGGCCTTGTGGGTGAGCTCGACGCGCTCGCCGATGCCGGCGAACAGCAGCGTGTGGTCGCCGACGATGTCGCCGCCGCGCACGGTGGCAAAGCCGATGGTCTTGGGATCGCGCTCGCCGGTGACGCCCTCGCGCCCGTAGACCGCGCACTGGGCGAGATCGCGGTCGATGGCGCGCGCCACCGCCTGCCCCAGGCCCAGCGCGGTACCGGAGGGCGCATCGACCTTGTGGCGGTGATGCGCCTCGATGATTTCGATGTCGTAGCCGTCCTGCAGCACCTGCGCAGCAAGTTCGGCCAGCTTCATCAGGAGATTCACGCCCACGCTCATGTTGGGCGCAAACACGATGGGGATCCGTTGCGCCGCCGCGTCGATGCGCGCCTTGCCGGCGTCATCGAAGCCGGTGGTGCCGATGACCAGCGGCACCCGCGCCGCAACGCAGGCATCGAGATAGCCGACGGTGGCTTCGGGGCGGGTGAAGTCGATCAGCGCCTGCGCGCCCGGCAGGACGACGCCCGGCTGATCGCTGATGCGCACGCCACTGGCGCCTCCCCAGGCGGCGCCGGCGTCCTGTCCTGCCAGCGGACTGCCGGGACGGTCGATCGCCGCGCACAGCGCGCAAGCGGGATCGGCTGCCACGGCTTCCAGCAGCGCACGCCCCATACGGCCGGACACGCCGGCAATCGCGATCTGCACGCTCATGGCCGGCCCCCTTGCAAAACCGACAGCACCTTTTCCTCGACGATCAGCCAGCGGCCATCGCGTTCGACCATGCGCAACTGCTTGACCACGGCATCGCGGTAGCTGTCGGAACGGTAAAACTGATTGAAGGTCACCGTGGCGGCAGCATCGTCGGTCCGTTCGACCACGGGCGAATCGATTTCAAGTTCGATGCGCTTGGCCGCGTTCAGCGCCTGGCGCTTGCGCTTCTCCCAATCGGCGCGGCTGGCGCCGCCCTGCGGGATAAAGCCGGCATCGTAGGCGGCGAGGTAGGCTGCGTTGTCACGCCGCGCCCAGGCCGCCGCCCACTCGTTCACCGCATTCAGTACGCTGGCGTCGTTCGCCGCCGCCAGCGGAGCCGCCGCCGGGAAAGACGGAACGACGTCCGGCTGGATTTTCGTCACGTCGGTCTCGGGCTGCAGGCTCAGTTCGGCTGGCGGGCGCGGATCGACATACGCCGGCGCGTTTTTCGGGCTGGGCAGCGGGGGCACGGCGCTGCTTGCCGCGGTTGCCGCCTGCCCGGGCTGCGGCGCCGCAACGGCCGCAGGAGCAGCCGTCGCTGCCGCAGCGGGGGACGCCGTGGGCGCAGGCGCCGCAGCAGGAGGTGCCGCAACCGCAGCTACCGCAGCTACCGCAGCTACCGTAGCAGCCGGGGAGACGGGCGGGGCGACCGCAGCGGGCCGGGAAGCCGGCGCCGGAATCGGTGCCGGCTGAGGCACCGCTGCCTCGGGCATCGGCGCGGTTGCCACGGCCGACGGCGCAACCGGGGCTTCGGTTTTCGGCGCGGCCTGCGCAACCTGCGCAACCTGCGCAACCTGCGCAACCTGCGCGACAGGCGCGACAGGCGCGGGCTCGGCCGCCGGCAGGTCGCCGTCGATGCGCGTCAGGGTGTCGCCGTCGAAAAACAGCGTGATGCGCTTTTGCTCGGCCAGCTTGCCGGCCTTGTAAAACACGTAGACGTAATCCCAGCGATCGGTCCGGAATGGGTCGACCACCAGCGGGGTACCCAGCAGGAAGCGGACTTGCGAACGGTTGAGGCCGAGCTTCAAACGGGCGACGTTTTCCTGGTCGAGCGCATTGCCCTGCTGCACATCGATGCGATGGGGGCCGATTTTGACGCTGGAACACCCGGCAGCCAGGCTCAGAAGCAGAACAGGAATCAGGAAATGACGCATAGCCGAGAAGCCGGAAGGGTTTGGGCGGGTTGGAAAAGAACGTATCATAACGTATTCGCGTTCCCGTTCTGGAGCCTCTTTTGAGCAATCCGTACGACCTCAAGAGCATTGGCCTGAAAGCCACTTTGCCGCGCCTGAAAATCCTCGACTTGTTCGAGCAGGGCAACAAGCGTCACATGACCGCAGAGGAAGTCTATCGGTTGCTGTCCGACGAAGGCCATGATATCGGCCTCGCCACCGTCTACCGCGTGCTCACCCAGTTCGAGCAGGCCGGTTTGCTGATGCGCCACCACTTCGACAGCGACAAGGCGGTGTTCGAGCTCAACCAGGGCGATCACCACGACCATCTGGTCTGCCTGCAATGCGGCAAGGTCGAGGAGTTTTACGACAGCGAAATCGAAAAGCGCCAGACCCGCATCGCCAAGGAACGCGGTTTTGCCATCAACGATCACTCGCTGCAGATCTACGCCGACTGCATCAAGGAAAACTGCCCCAACCGCAAGCCAGGCGACAACCGTCACCGGGCGTAACGCCTATTGCGACAGGCGCCAGGGCGCCACCGCCGCGCACAGAGCGGCCACGCCCTCGATCAGGCGCGGCGCGGGGCGATGCAGGCGATCCGCATCCAGCCGCACAAACGCCTGGTTTTTCACCGCCGGCAGGCCGGCAAAACGCTGCCACTGGCGACGCACATCGGGCGCATCGCTGCCACTCACAATCAGCGCCGGCGCGCGCCGCAGCACCGCCTCGCGCGACACCACCGGGGAGATTGCGCGCAGATCGGCAAACACATTGCGCGCGCCGCACAGCGCCAATGCATCGCTGATCCAGTGCTGCCCGCCCACCGTCATCAGTGGCCGGTCCCAGACCTGATAGAACACGCCGAGCGGCGGGCGCCGGGTGGCCCGAACCTGCAGCGCGGCCAACCTGGCCGAAAAATCCCGCGCGGCCGCCTCGCCTTCCCCGGCGTGGCCGCTCGCCTGCCCGATCAGGCGCAGCAGGCGCGCCACGTCGGCGAGCCGGGTGGCCTGTGTGTGCAGCACCGGCAAACCCAGTTTTTCCAGGCCGTGAATGTCGGCCGCGCGGTTGCCGCCGAGCCAGACGACGACCAGATCCGGTTTCAGCGCCAGGATGCGCTCGAAGTTGATGCGGCTGTAGTCGCCGACGCGCGGCAGCATTTTCGCCGCTTCGGGATAATCGCTCGCGCTGTCCACCCCGACCACCTGTGCACCCGCGCCGGCGGCGAACAACAGCTCGGTGAGATGCGGCGTCAGCGACACGATGCGCTGAGGCGGCCGCTCGAACTCGAGCGCCCGCCCGGCGTCATCGACCATGCGGATGGCGGCGGCCTGCGCCGGCGCGGCCAGCAGCAGGCATGTCCAGAGCACAATGCGGCGGATCACCGGGCGATGCGCGGACTGCCGTGGAAAATCAGGCTCGCGTGTTCGCCGTCGAAGCGCAGCCGGGTCAGCCCGGCATTCGCCACCTCGATGCGGTAGGCGTGTTCCAGCGGAATGTGCAGCGCCCACGCCAGCGCCATGCGGATCACTCCGGCGTGCCCTACCAGCAGCACGTGCTGGCCGGCGTGCTGCGCGAGCAGGTCGCCGAGCGCGGCGGCCACCCGCGCATGAAAATCGGCCAGCGGCTCGGCGCCGGCCGGGCGCGCATTGACCGGATCGGCCTTGAAGCGCGCCAGCGTGCCGGGCGCTTCCTGCTCGATCTCGGCCGCCGACCTGCCCTCCCATGCGCCGAACCCGACTTCCTTCAGCCGCTCGTCCAATGCCAGCGGCAAGCCGTGGCGACCGGCCAGCGTTTCGGCAAACGCACGGCAGCGCAGCAGGGGCGACGCCACAATGCGCGTCCACGGTGCGGCATCGCCGACCGCCGCATGCATCTGCGCCCAGCCTTTTTCCGACAGCGGATCGTCGACCTGGCCGCGATAGCGGCGCCCGCCGACGGGCTCGCCGTGGCGCATCAGGTCCAGCGTGGTGGTCACGCCAGCACCACCAGATTGTCGCGGTGGATCAATTCCGGTTCATCCATGTAGCCGAGTTCGGCCTCGATCGCGCTGCTCGGCTTGCCGGCGATGCGGCGTGCCTCGCTGGCGCTGTAGTTGGCCAGGCCGCGCGCGACTTCGCGGCCGTCGGCATCGACCACCGCCACCGCTTCGCCGCGTTCGAATTCGCCGGTCACGCCCTTCACTCCGACCGGCAGCAGGCTCTTGCCTTCCTCGCGCAAGGCGCGCACCGCGCCGGCGTCGAGCACCACGCCGCCGCGCAATTGCAGATGATCCGCCAGCCACTGCCGCCGCGCGGCGAGCGGCGCCTGGCGGGCGATCAGCTGGCTGCCGATGGCTTCGCCCGCCGCCAGCCGCAGCAGCACCTGTTCTTCGCGGCCGCAGCAAATCACGGTGTGCGCGCCGCTTCTTGCCGCGCGCCTGGCGGCGAGTATCTTGGTCAGCATGCCGCCGGTGCCGACACTGCTGCCCGCCCCGCCTGCCATGCGTTCGAGCTCGGGATCGCCCGCGTGCGCCTCCATCACCAACGTCGCCTGCGGATCCCGGCGCGGGTCGGCGGTATACAGGCCCGTCTGATCGGTAAGGATGACGAGACAGTCGGCTTCGATCAGATTGGTCACCAGCGCGCCCAATGTGTCGTTGTCGCCAAGGCGGATTTCGTCGGTGGCAACCGTATCGTTCTCGTTGATGATCGGCACCACGCGCAAGGCCAGCAGCGTGCGCAGGGTCGAGCGCGCATTCAGGTAGCGGGTGCGGTCGGCAAGGTCCTCGTGGGTGAGCAGCACCTGCGCGGCATGGAGATTGTAGGTACGGAATATCGATTCGTACGCCTGCACCAGCCCCATCTGCCCCACCGCCGCAGCCGCCTGCAATTCGTTGACCGCCTTCGGGCGCTTCTTCCAGCCCAGCCGCGCGATACCCTCGGCAATCGCGCCGGACGACACCAGCACCACCTCTTTGCCCTGCGCGGTCAGCGCGGCAATCTGCCCGGCCCAGCGCGACAGCGCGGCGTGGTCGAGCCCGCGCCCCTCGGCGGTGACCAGGCTGGAGCCGACCTTGACGACGATGCGCCGCGCGTGTTTGACGACCGAGGCGCTCATCGTGCCGCCCGCCGCAGATTCTGCACCGCCTCTGCGGCGTTGCGGACACGCAGGCCGTTGGGGCAGAAGTGATCCTCGAACAGGGCTTTCTGGTACGACAGCAGCGAGCGGAACTTGATGCTTTCCCAGCCGGCGTTGCGCGCCTTCGACCAGGTGCCGTCCGGATGGCCGTAGGCGTATAGCCGGCGCTCGCCCGATTCGCAGCGCAGGCCCTCGAACGACACGTTTTTCGCTCCGCCCGCGGCCTCGACCACCACGACGTAGCGCACTACGTTGTCGGCGCCGACGCTGATCGATTCGGCGTCGACGAAGAACTTGTTGCGCGTCGCCGACGACACCTTGAACGGAACCAGGTTCTCGGCCTTGGGGTAAGGCGGCAGCTGCGACGCCACCTCGGCCCAGGGCTTGTCCTGTTCGAATTCGCCTTCGAAATCAATCCATGCGGCATGGGCGGCAAGGGGCAGGCACAACAGCAGGGCGGGCAGGATTTTCATGCCCGGCATTTTATTGATTCGGCCGCAGGATGTCTGCAAGAAAGATCGACGCGGCAGGAAATGCCGGGGGCATGCGGCCGGGATAAAATCCAATGCACGCAATGAAACAGGGCATGGAAATCCGGACTGGATCGTTCCCGCTGAAAACCGACATGCTGACCGCCTCCCTCAAACGCTACGCCTGGCTCTCCATCGCTGCGGCCCTTGCCACCATCCTGCTCAAGGGCTGGGCCTGGTGGCTCACCGGCTCGGTCGGCATGCTGTCCGACGCGCTCGAGTCCTTCGTCAATCTGGCAGGGGCGATGATGGCACTGGCCATGCTGTCGCTGGCGGCCATGCCTGCGGACGACAATCACGCGCACGGCCACGGCAAGGCGGAGTACTTCTCCAGCGCATTCGAAGGCTTCCTCATCCTCATTGCTGCCGCCAGCATCGCGTATGCCGCCATCGAGCGCCTGCTGAGCCCGCAGCCGCTCGAAGCGGTGGGGATCGGCCTGGCGGTGTCGGTGGCCGCCTCGGTGATCAACCTGCTCACGTCGCGCATCCTCATGGGGGTGGGCCGCAAGTACAAATCCATCACCCTGGAAGCCGACGCCCACCACCTGCTCACCGACGTCTGGACGTCCGCGGGGGTCATTGCGGGAGTCGGGCTGGTATGGGCGACCGGCTGGCTCTGGCTCGATCCGGCGATCGCCTTGCTGGTGGCCCTGAATATCGTGTGGACCGGGTGGCGGCTGCTGCAGCGCTCCGCCGCCGGCCTGATGGACGTTTCCCTCCCCGAGGAAGACATCAGGGCCATCGAAGCGATACTCGACGGCTACCGCCAGCAGGGGCTGGAATTCCATGCCCTGCGCACGCGCCAGGCCGGCGCCCGGGCCTTCATTACCCTGCATGTCATGATGCCTGGCGCCTGGACTATCCAGCGGGGGCACGACTGCTCGGAGCGTCTCGAAGCCGACATCCGCCAGGCTGTGCCGCACGTCCACATCACCACACACCTGGAACCGCTGGAAGACCCCGTCTCCCTGGCCGATCAGGAACTGGATCGGCGGACGGACTGAACCTGCCGGGCCCGGACCGTGCGGCGCCAGGCCCGGCAAGCCAGCGCATACGCCGCCAAATTCACCGCCACGACCACGCCGCCCAGCACCTGCTGGAGCGGCAGGGTCAGATGCCCCGGATACAAGATCGGCAGCAGGGTGTGCTCGATGAAATCGCCGCCGTAGGCGCTGCCCCCGCCGACGACGCGCAGGTGATTTTCCAGCGGCGTGAGCGGACAGATCCCGCCGCTGAACTCGATGAATGCGCCCCAGGCGGCGGCAGGCAGATGCAGCCAGGCCAGCCTTGGCCAGCGCGCCAGCAGAAACCCGCCCGCCACCACGAAGGCGACGAAAAGCAGGTGCACGACCACCACTGCGTCGGCAAGGATGGCGGCCATTCTCATCGCCAGGAAACCGGGGCTGCCAGGCGTTCCCCCTTCGTCCGTTCGAACGGCACGATCCCTGCTGTGCCCGCGACGAGCGCCGGCAGCGCATCGCTCGCGTGCAGGCAGATGAAGCCGAACACCTCGCGCAGGGCCTGCAGCGCGCGCTCGGTCTTGTGGGACGGATAGAGGGCAATGCCCATCGCCACCCCGGCGAAGAGCAGCAGCAAGGCTTCGTGCAGGTCGCCCAGCACAAGGCAGATGCCGGCCGCAGCGATGGGCAGCAGAAACATCGGCTCGCGGATCACTTCGAGCACCGCCGCTGCCGTGCCGGGCGGCCCGCTTTCGGGCGACGCGTTCGGCCTCTTTCCCGCCGGGCGTTCGCGCGCAAGGACCGTCGCCACCCCCTGGAAGACAGGCGGCTCACCGGAGGCAGGATCATCCATCGCGGGTTTTTGTTTCGTCACCCGGGCATCCTACGCCGCGCCCATCTTCTTGGGTATCGCAGGCCGATTAATTAATAATCAAGCAGCCGCGCCAGGCATGCTCAAGGAAGCGATCATCCTGGGGGCAATGGAAGGCAGACCCTCGCCTCCCCGGCGAACAGACAAAACGGGCGGCTCATGGGCCGAGCCATTGCGCTCATTCGCATGAACCCGGTTGGGCCGATAGCAGAGCGGATACACGTCGCAGACGTGACTGCGGCGTCGATGGAAGGCTTCCATCGACGCCGCGGCCAATGTGCGCAAAAGCATCAACCGATGACGGCTTCGGCGGAGTTCTTGTCGCCTTTGTTGTCGACCCAGTTGACGACGACCTTGTCGCCTTTCTTGGGCCCCTTGACCTTGAAGCCCAGGTAGGGGTTCTTGGAGATGCCGGTGCCGAAGTCGGCGTTCAGCACTGTGGCGCCGTTGATGGTGGCCGTCACGTCCTGAATGAAGTGGGCGGGCACCAGCTGGCCGGTTTTGGCGTCTTTGCGCAGGCCGGTTTCCATCGGGTGGTTCATCAACACTTTGACGTCGGCGACGTCGCCTGCCATGGTGGCGCGGATACGCATGGGTTCAGCCATTTGGCTTTCCTTTCTAAAAAGAATTCAGTTCAACGAATGATGTCCGGCCAGGCCGGGATCAGCCGCCGCAGCCGCCGACGGTGACCTTGACTTCCTTGGCCGCGGTGTAGGACTTGCCGCCGGCGTTGACCACCGCACGGATAAACGAAGTCTGAGCCACCTTGATGCGGGTGGCGATGTAGCCCTGGGCGCCGCCCGACAGGGTGTAGGAGCCGACCAGGGGGGTGCCGTTCTTTTCGGCAAAAATGGCGATGCCGGTCGTGCCGGCGATGCTGCTGGTGACTTCCACCGGCACAACCGAACCGTTCTCGGCGATGTCCGGCGCCTTGATGGCGATCTCTTTGCTGTCGGCCGGGCCGGCAACGCCGAGCCCCTTCATCGCGTCGCCGACGTTCTTGGCCTCGAAGGCGGCCTTGTTCCAGGCGGCCATCGCCTGGGTGGGCTTCAGCAGGCCGGCGGCCACGGCGATGGCCACGGTGCCTGCGCCTGCGGCGCCTTTCAGTACGTTTCTACGAAGTGCATTCATTTGCCTATCTCCTTTTAAATAGCAAAATCATCAATATTCCCGGAGTTACCGTTTTCCATATTCAAGCTATTGAAATAACCTGTTTTTTGAATGGGAGATTGAGCAATTCACAATTTCCCCAACCGACCCATGATTAGCAAACACCATGCCAAGCAACGAATCAAAACCAAGGCATTGATAACAATCAAAAATATTTTTCACGCCTCGAACCGTAAAAATCCAGCCATGGCGTAACGCCAGTCCCTTTGGCCTTGCATCTGGAGAAATGGGACACTGCAGGCACCGTGTTCTTTCAGGGCACCCTTTGCAGCGCAGCGCTTGAATTACCCTGCGCTCCCCACATAGTCCTCGCATCGCAAAATCCGGGTACCCCGATACCGGCGGGAAGCAAAAAAAACCGCCCCGAAGGGCGGCAGAAGGCATAACACATCAGAAACATCGATTTTCCCGATGCGTTATGGAGGAGGCTGTTGATAGAGCGTTACATGATTTTCTTGGCAAAAGGCACCGTGACACGGACGGTGAAAATATTGTCTTCAATCGTATTGTTGTCGTTCCGGATACGGTCTGCCTGGTATTGCAGGCGAATTCCGCGGTCAAGACGCTGAGTCAGGCCCAGCGAGGTTTCCTGGAATGTATTGCTGCTCAGGGAAGTATTCGGGTCATATTCGGAATAGCGCGCCACCGCCTCCCATTTCGGAGTCAATTTATAACCGAGCGAAAGCTCATAGCCCTTGGCCTTCAGATCGGCAGCACCGCCTAGGGCTTCATCCTTGCCGGTCATGACTTCGCCCCAGGCCCACCACTTGTCCTTGGCAAAGTCGTTGTAGCGCAGCACGAAGGCATGGCGTTCGCGGTCGAGTTCCGGCCCCCCGTTGATCTGCGCGCTGCCGAGCCGCAAGCCGTAATGCGCCCAGATCGATCCCTTGTGAAACTCCAGGCTGCCGTTGAAGTCTTTTTGGTCGCCTTCATCCTGCTGCTTGACGCCCGTGCTGTTGTAGACGCCGGCGGTATAGGTCAGGCTGCTGTCGCTGCCCAGGTTGACCTGATTGAAAGCCATGATGCCGGTCTTGAAGATGTTGGTCACGACTTCACCGCCATCCGCCGTGCAGCCGATCGAGCCGCAACCATAGAGTTGCGAAGTCATGCGGGTGTAGTTGACCCATGGCGCAATTCCGGCCGGAACGTAAAAGGCATGGCCGAACGGGACGATCACGGACCCCACCTGAATATTGGTCACGTCGAGGACATCGCGGAAGGTGGCGCTGGCGCGAAAGACGCGCGCACTGCCGTTGGCGGCAGAAGTGACCCCGTTGCGCGCCCATTCGGTGACGACCAGATAATCCACGTCTTTGGTGATGCTGCCTTTCATGTACCAGCGCAGGCGCTGGAATGAAAACTCGCTCTTGTCGGACGCCGCATTCTTGCTGTCGGTCAGCGTGAAAGTGGGCTGCATCTCGACGCCCATGGTCATGGTGACGTCGTCTGAAGGCGCGGACTCGCGTCCGTACAGCATGGGCCAGGCCTTGTAGGAATCGACCTTGGCTTCCGCCTCGGCCTGGGCTGCCTGGTGGAACAAGGACATCCCCGTAAGGCACAGCGCCGACAAGGTGTATTGGGTAAGCTTTTTCGAAGAATCAGTCATTTTGATTTCCTTTCCGCGCGTTGGCGCGGGATTGCGATCGTTGTCCGGGAAACGCGTATTCACTTGGTGTACAGGAATGCCATGACATCCTGGATATCCTGGTCGGTCAGCACCTTGTTCGGGCCATAAACGGGCATGAAGGCATTCGGGTTGTAGAAGCGGACATCCCAGAGACGCTGATAGGTGTAGTCCAGCGGCATTTCCCGATGCGCATACCCCTTCAAGCTGGGGCCGATGCTGCCGCCTTCATGCTTGGGCAGCGCATGACAGGCAATGCAGTTCCCCCAACGCAGGTTGGTTGCGATTTTCTCGCCCCGTTCCGCGTCCCCTTTGAGCGGGCCCTTGAACTCGACACGCTCCACCGGCGGCGAGGTCATTTTTCCGCAGGGCAGGTCGTAGTCGTGGCAAGGAAAGTTCTTGAGCAGTTCGCGCGGATACTGTTCGCCGGGAACCCACTTCGGCGCCTCCTCGGCCGAGCTGGGAGCGATTGCGCCAACGGTCAGAGAACCCGCCAGCACAAGCAGTGGCAGATAACGCTGTTTGAAGCCAAATTTCATGTCAGTTTTCCTTTTTAATCAGTTGCGGCAGCGAAGATTCGCTTCAATCCAGATAGCTGGTATCCATGTTGTATTCCGCGACCGGGACACTCATCTTGTAGCCATTCGCCGATGCCTTGAGGAACACCTCGATATCCGTCATGGCGGGGCTGCCCTCCTCCCCCGGATAGATGCGCGACAGAATCTGGCAGGACTTGATCTGGTGCTGAAGGGTGAAGACGTACTCGAAGTCGTCGCCCGGCAACGAGTAGGGGAAGTGATAGATGGGGTACTGGGCGGCGTCGCCGAAGAAAGTAGTCGGACGCTGGCCGCGCAGATACTTGCCTGCGGCCGGCGGGGTATGGCAGCTCGCGCAGGCAAAGTTGAAGTGCCCGCCGCGCTTGAAGAACAGATCGCGGCCCCGTTCATAGGACGCCTTGATCGGGCCCGGAGAGGTGGCATCGATCTTCACGACCTTGCCATCCGACAGGGAGCCGACGAAGAAGTCGATCAGCGTGTTCTGACGCGTGTTCTCCTTCCAGTCGAAACCGAGCCGCTCGGTCGCGCAGGCTTTGATCTGCGTGGGGACGGTCACGACACGCTTCAGGCGCTTGTTGTAGGCGGGGTAGTTTGCGTATATCCCCTTGAGCTTTTTCCCCTCTGCGCCGTGGCAGGAAGCGCAGGATTGCCCCTTGGCATTCTTCTCGTTGTAATACCCCCTGCCGATGTCGATCGCGCCTTCCGCGTCGAAGCTTTTGACTGCCCAGCGGAAATCCTTGTAGTTCATCTCATGGGACATCTTTCCGCTTTTCTTGGCGTCTTCAAGCGCCTTCTCATCCTTCCAGTATTGATAGGTATTCGAGAACTTCGCGTCCCCCGAAACGTGGGGGATCGCCAGCTCCTTGCCTGGCATGTAATCGAATTTCGGGTACTCCTCGGCGCTTGCCGGAAGCGCGGCGGCAGCAAGGCAAGCGCCAAATGCCAGCAATTTGAGTTTTCTTGGAATGTTCATAGCCTCTCCATTAATTGAAACAAACGAGTCGGGCGGAAGATCGCTGTTGCCGCCCGAGTCGCGTCCACCCGACAGGCTTAAAGCAGACACCGTGCCACCAGCGAAGCAAGGCAATAATCAATTGAAAACAAAGGGAAAATTAAAAAAGCGCCCGGCCATCCAGGCGCCGCCACTGGCGTATCGCCCATCGCCCAGGCCAGGGCATGGGAGAAACGCCATAGCGCGCGCGTGTGCCGTTTTTTCCGGATGCCCGGCCGATAGCCCGCGAGCTTGACGCTGGCCGCAGGATGAGACTAAGGTGGTCCGCAGATTGCGTTTTAATGACTTGGCTTCTTCCCGGTTCCATGTGCCCTCCTGATCCAAAAGACATATCCCAGCCTCCCGAACCGATCGGTGCGTACAAGGTTTTGATCATTGATGACGAACCGGAAATCGCACGCATACTCGGGCGCGTGATACAGACCTGCGGCGACTTTCAGGTCGCCGTCCGGGTCGGCAAGTTCGATCTGGAGCACGAACTCGCCGCGCTTGAGCCGACCCTGATATTCCTCGATCTGGTGATGCCGGATTTCGATGGATTCGAGGTATTGAGCCGGATTCAAGGCATCCTGCCGGACACCCCGGTTGTGGTCGTTAGCGCATATTCCACCATCGAAAATGCCGTACGCGCAGTGAAACTGGGGGCATTCGACTTCCTGCCGAAACCCTTCGATCCCGAGTCCGTGCAGCTGATCGTCGCCAAGCTCGAACAGGACCTGGTGCTGCGCGCGCGTTGCGAAGCCCTCAAACGCTCCCTGCTGGGCCAGGACGGATACCTGCGCAGCATCAACGGCCAGAGCGCAGCCATCGAGCGCCTGCATAGCTGGATTCTGCGCGTGCGCCATACGCGCGCGAGCGTGCTGATCGAAGGCGAAAGCGGCACCGGCAAGGAATTGGTCGCGCGCGCGATACACGCCGACCAAGGGCCTTTCGTGGCGGTCAACATGGCAGCCATTCCCGATGAGCTGGCCGATTCCGAACTGTTCGGCCATCGGCGCGGCGCCTTTACCGGCGCCACCCAGGACCGCAAGGGCCTATTGTGCGAGGCGCATGGCGGGACCTTGTTCCTGGACGAAGTGAACTCCATGTCGCCCCTGATTCAAGCCAAGCTGTTGCGCGTCATCCAGGAAAGACGGGTGCGGCCCGTCGGGGGCGACAAGGAGCAGGAAGTCGACTTCCGCATCATTTCCGCCACCAACGAGAAACTGGAGAAAATGGTGCAGGACGGCGGGTTCCGCCGCGACCTTTATCATCGCCTGCGCGTGCTGGGAACCACGCTGCCGCCGCTGCGTGAGCGCATCGAAGACATACCGCTGCTTGCCCAGCAATTCATGCAGCACTACAGCCGCGCCCACGGCAAACGGGTGCGCCAGATCCGCTCCGATGCGCTGTACTACCTGCAGCAGATGGCATGGCCGGGCAACGTGCGTGAACTCGAAAACCTGATCGAGGCGGCGGTGATTCTGTGCGAAGACTCGGCCCAGGAAATCACGCTGCCCATGCTGAACCACATTGCGCGGGGAGAAGTCGTGGCGGAGGAAACCGGGCAGGACACGATCTTGACGCTGGCCGAAGCGGAGCGGATCCATGTCCGGCGCATCCTCGAAATGACGTCGGGCAACAAGACCCATGCCGCCCGGCTGTTAGGCATCGATTACAAGACGCTATTGCGCAGGCTGTAGCTGGCGAGAGGAAAAAAACATGGCGAAAATGCGGGATTTTGCGCGCGGAAGAAGAAGGTTTCTCACCGCATTGGGCGGATTGGGAATGAGCGGCCTCGCGCTGAGCCTCGGCGCTGCGACCCGGCGCGAAACAGCACTGGACCGATTCGAGGGCGTCGTCGACAGAAACCTGTGCATCTCGCCCTCGTCCATGCCGGCATTGCGCATCGATCCTGCCGCCCTGCCGAAAGACCTGACTTTCGTTGGCACCCGATTGCTGAAACTGGGCTTTCTGGACGAGATCGCCCAACTTTACGGGAAGCGCACCGGAAACCGGGTCAGGGTGATCGGCGATGGATGCGATGGCGGCCTACTCGCAACGCGGTCGGGCAAGGCCCACTTCGGCGAATTATGCTGCCCGGTTCCGGATTCACCCGCCGCCGGCATGCGCTGGCTGCCCGTGGCGCAAGACATGAAAGTGGTACTGACCTCGCCCGACAACCCGGTGCACGACATCAGTCTTGCCAACCTGCGCAAGGCGGCGACCGGCGAAGTCCGGAACTGGCGCGAATTGGGGGGGGCCGACCGGCCGATCGCGTTCATCGTGCACAACCACTGCCCGCCTTATCTTGAACCTGTACGTACCGTCCTGCTCGATGGCGGAAAAACCTGGTCGAAGCACGCCATGCGGTCCAACACCGACACCGACCACTTGCGCCATCTGGCGCGCTTTCGACCGTCCCTGGGGGTCGACAGCTGGGTGCTCGCCGCTCCCTACGTCAAGCGGGGCCAGCTCAAGGTCCTCAGCGTCGACGGCGTCATGCCAAGCGTTCACAGCGTTTCGCGCGGGGATTATCCGCTGAGCGGTCCGCTCAACCTTATCTTCGCGCTGTGGATGGATGACTTGATGCGGCCATTCCTGGATTTCATCTACAGCGAGGAGGGGCAACGGATCATCGCCAGAAACGCGGTCCCCGTGAGCGGCATACAGGCCGCCAAACTGGGCGATGCGCCGGAATACATCCGGGGATCGAAAAGCGGTACGCTCAAGGGCTAGGTTTGAGCCATACCGTGATGCCGCCGTTTGCGGCATCGGTGACCCGGATGTCGCCGCCATGCGCTTGCGCAATGGCACCGGCATTTGAAAGTCCCAGGCCCGTGCCGGTCGGTTTGGTCGTGAAGAACAGTTCGAAAGCCCTCTTCGCTTCGTCATCCGTGAAGCCCTTGCCGTAGTCGGTAAAGCGAATGAAGTAGCGGCCATCCGGATCGGCGCCGATGACCACCTCGACAATCTGGTTTCCATTGGCCTCGAAGGCATTGTCCAGAATGTTGTCCACCATCTGCTCGAGCTGATAGCGGTCGCCCCTGGTGAAGTAGGGTCCGCCCGGCTGCAAGATCAAGTTGATCTTCGTCTCGTAATTCAGGTGCTGCCGCCTTTCCTGGTAGGCAAGCATGCAAGCGCCGAGTTCGATGGTTTCTATCTTCAGCTTGGCAGGCTTGCCAAAACGCAGCAGGTTGTCGATGGTCGAAGAGCAGCGGGTGCAGTAGTGCAGGATCAGATCGATCTCGGCGAGCAACTCGGGCTGGTTGGCGAAGCCCGGCTTCAACAGGTGGGCCGTGTTTTTGATCACCGTCATTGGATTGTTCAGATCGTGCGCCACCCGCATCGCCACCCTGCCCACGGCGGACAGTTTCTCCTGAGCGTGCATCTCGGCTTCCAACTGCCGCAGGCGCGACAGATGCCGAATCATGTCGTTGAAGGCGTTGACCAGTTGCCGAACTTCGCCGTGGCCACCGATTTTCAGGAGATTGAGCTGATCCGTCTTGATCTGTTCCGGCAGGTGGCCGACCGCCGCCGTCAATTGCCTGACCGGCGTCAACACGCGATGCAGGTAAATCGCGATGGCAATGGCAAGCAGCACGGCGCTAGCCAGGAGGGTCAATGCAATCAGACGCTTGGTGTGCGCCAGCACCTCGCGTGCCGGATCGGCGACGACGATATCGAGTGCCTGTATGTCATTTCCCGGAGACCAGACCGGAATGCGTATCGACGATGGCGGCTGCGGCCTGCCGGCCTGGACCGGATGCAGGGTCAGGCGCTCGTCGGACAGGATGGTCGCGTTCCCCCGCGTGCTGGTCTGGCGGCCCAGTTGAACCCAGCCGGTGATATCGTCGCCGACGATGATCGGCGTGGAGGAAATCACCCAGAGCTTTTCGTCGATCCAGGCCAGGGAAGCCCAGGTCTTGAGGGCAGTCCGTTTATCCTTCGGCATGCGGGCCAGCGCTTCGTTGCCCGCCGCAACGAGCCTGCCCGACGTGTCCCAGACTGCAAGCCACTCCAGGCGAAACGCTTTGGCTATGCGATTGAGGTCCGCCCGCAAGGGCACGGCCTCCCCATCCAGGTAAAAATGATATTGCGCGCTTTGCCGTAAATCGGAGTCGGCCACCACAAGCTGGGCTAGCGCCTCATAGGTGGTGAGTTCATCCTGAATCAACTGGTGGATCTGGCTGTTCTGAATGGCCACACGCTCATTGTGCAGCCGGCTGAACTGCTGGCTGACGAAGCCGTCGATCCCGTAAAACATGACTGCCGAGATCATGGCCAGTATGGCCAGAAGGCCGGCCACGGCGCGGAACATAAGACTGTCCGGCAGAATGCCGGCGCCTCGCCTGATCAAGCCGGGAATGCTCGCCATACCCCTGGACCCAGGGAGGCTGCCGTGCTGGAGGGTTTCGTGCATGATGGCACTATGCTACTGCAATAACCTGGTGTGGCCATGTGGGCGGCATTCGGTTGTTGAATCCTTGGGGCACGCCGGCAGCCCGGACGGGCCAACAAAGCCACCCAATTCGGCAAGCATCCACTGCGGCACGCAGCAACGCTTGCCGGCTCCGATGCGCCGTCGTCCGGCGACGACTGTCCGCTGCGTATTGCGCCCGGCCAGAAAACGCCCCGGGGTTATTGCCGTTGCGGCTGCCTCGGGCCTTGCGTGCGCGCCATTCAATGTCCGGTCATCGCCGCCCGTGCCCGCACCAGCCGGTCATCGCGATAATCCGCGAAAGCCTGCTCGATCTCCTCGCGGGTGTTCATGACGAAGGGGCCGTACTGCACCACCGGTTCGCCGATCGGCCGGCCCGCCACCAGGATGAAGCGGGCGCCCTCCTCGCCTGCCACGATGTCCACCGTATCGCCGGTCCCCAGCACGGCCAGGTTGTGCGTCTGCAATTCCTGCCCTGCCAGGCGCGCGGCGCCTTCGAAAACATAGACGAAGGCATTGCGCGTTCCGCTCAGCGGAAGACTGAAACGCGCCGCGGCGGCGAGGGTGACGTCGAGATAGAGAACATCGGTGGCGGAGTCCTCGATGACGCCGCGCACGCCGCCGAACTCGCCCGCCAGCACCCGCACCCGGCCCGCGTCCAGCGCCACCTCGGGAATCGCCGCCGAGGAGAACTCCTGATAGGCCGGATCGGACATCTTGTCGCGGGCCGGCAGGTTGATCCACAACTGAAAGCCGCGCATCAGGCCATCGGTCTGCTGCGGCATCTCCGAGTGGATGACGCCGCTGGCCGCCTTCATCCATTGCACGCCGCCGGCCTTGAGGTCGCCGCGGTTGCCCATGCTGTCGCGGTGCTCCATGTGGCCGTCGAGCATGTAGGTGAAGGTGATGAAGCCGCGATGCGGGTGCTCCGGAAAGCCGGCGATGTATTCGTCCGGATTGTCGCTGCCGAAGTGGTCGAGCATCAGGAAGGGATCCAGGTTCTTCAGCGCCGGCGTGCCTATGCTGCGGTGAACGGTGACCCCGGCACCTTCGGTCACTTCAAAGGCGGGGACAAGCTGGCGAATGTGGCGTGTGTTCATGGAAACCTCCTTGGTCCGACTATGCATGATGGTCCGGCTCGACCCCGAGTTCAAACCGCCTCGGCGAGCGCCGGCCAGTCACGCTCCAGCACCTGGGCGATGCGTTCGGCCGCCTGCTGGCGCGCAACGTCGCCGCGCGCCATGCCGCGGTCGGCGGCGATCACCTCGACGTCGGCGATGCCGAGGAAGCCCAGCACGAATTTCAGCCAGGGCGTGGCGAAGTCGATGGCGCTGCCTACTTCGGTGCCGCCGCTGGCAGCGAGGACATAGACCTTCTTGCCGCTCAGCAGGCCTTCCGGGCCGTATTCAGTGTAGCGGAAGGTCAGCCGGGCACGCGCGACCTGGTCGATCCAGGCCTTGAGGCTGGCCGGCACGCCGAAGTTGTAGATGGGTGTGGCGATCACCAGCACGTCGGCCGCCATCAGTTCGCCCACCAGTTCGTCCGATCTCGCCAGGGCCTGGCGCTGGGCTGCGGTGCGCGCCTCGGGCTCGGTCAGGTTGGCATCGACCCAGGCGGCGTCGACCAGAGGCAGACCCGGCGCCACGTCGCGCCGGACCAGCTCCAGGCCGGGCATGCGCTCGGCCAATTCATCGAGCATCAGGTCGGCGAGCCGGCGGCTGACGGAGTCCTCGGCGCGGGCGCTGGCATCGACGCGCAGCACGCGCAATTTGGTGGTGGGGGAAGGGGTTGGGTTTGCTTGCATGACAATGATCTCCTGTGCGGCGCGGCACCCGTTTGGCACCATGGAAACATTGTCTGATTTGCAAATAAAAGAATAAAGATTAAAAATTAGAAATCATTGTTCTTTATTTTGCAACAAAATGGACCGATTCGCCGACATGCACATGTTCGTGAGCGTGGTGGAAACCGGCAGCATCAGCGCCGCGGCCGAGCGCCTGGGCGTGGCCAAATCGGCCGTCAGCCGCCGCCTGGCGGAACTCGAATCGCGCCTCGGCGCCTCCCTCATCCATCGCACCACGCGCCGACTCAACCTGACCGACAGCGGCCGCGCCTATTACGATCGCTGCGTCGTCATCCTGGCCGACCTGGACGAGGCGGAAGCCGCCGTATCCCAGGCCCATCAGGCGCTCAAGGGACGGCTCAAGGTGGCGCTGCCGCATTCATTCGGCCTGCTGCACCTGGCCCCGCTGATCCAGGAATTCATGACGCAGCATCCCCAGGTGCGCTTCGAACTCGATTTCAACGACCGCCAGATCGACCTGATGCAGGAAGGCTTCGACCTCGCCATTCGCATCGCCACGCTGGCCGATTCCAGCCTGATCGCCCGTCGCCTGGCGCCGATCCGCCACGCGATATCGGCCAGCCCGGACTATCTGGCGCGCCACGGCATCCCCGGGACCGCGGCCGAACTGGCGCATCACGTCTGCCTGGCCTACAGCAATCTGGAGCATCCCGGTCTGTGGTCGTACCGCGGCCCGGACGGCCTGCCCGGCAGCGTGCGGGTGCCGGTCCGCCTGGCGTCCAGCAGCGGCGATTTCCTGATGCGCGCCGCCATCGCCGGCGAAGGGCTGATCATGCACCCCACCTTCTACCTTCACGCGGCCCTGCGCAGCGGCCAACTGGTGCAGGTGCTGGCCGACCACAGCTGGCCGGAACTCTCGGCCTACGCGGTGTATCCGCCGACGCGCCATCTTTCCAGCCGGGTGCGGGCCTTCATCGACTTCGTGGCGGAGCGTCTGGCGGGCGAACCCTATTGGGACCGCGCCGGCCCGGCCTGAAAACACGCCCGGCCCGCCCGCCGCGCATGGCCGGCGACTCACTCGCCGCGATAGATGAAATCCCGCCTGAACGGATAATTGGGCTGGCTGCCGTCGACGCCCTTGCCCGCCAGCACCTGCCACAACTCCAGCCAGCCACGGTCGAAGGCATGGGCCGAACCCGCCATGTAGATGCGCCAGATACGGTATTTCTGCTCGCCGATCAGGCGGCGGGCTTCGTCGGCATGCTGCTCCAGCCGGGCGACCCAGTGCCACAGGGTCTTGCCGTAATGGGGGCGCAGGTTTTCGGCGTCGAGGCATTCGAGGCCGCTGCTGGCAGCGGCGCGCAGCACGTCGGAGGCGTGCACCAGCTCGCCGCCGGGGAAAACATAATCGTCGATGAATTCGGATATCCCGCTGCCAAGGCCGCCGGATCCGGTTGCGGCGGCGGTGATGCCGTGATTGAGCACCAGCCCGCCGGGTTTGAGCAAGGCCATGATCTTGTCGAAGTACACGGCGAGATTCGCACGCCCGACATGCTCGAACATGCCGACGCTGGCGATCTTGTCGTAGCCGCCCAGTTCGGGCACGTCGCGGTAGTCCATCTTGCGCACCTCGACCCGGTCGCCCAGGCCGCGCGCGGCAATCTGCCGGCGGACGTAGGCAAGCTGATCGTCCGACAGGGTGATGCCCGCCGCACGCACGCCGTAGCGCTCCGCCGCATGCAGGATCAAGCCGCCCCAGCCGCAGCCGATATCGAGAAGGCGCTCGCCGGGATGCAGGTCGAGCTTGCGGCAGATATGTTCGAGCTTGGCTTCCTGCGCCGCATCGAGGCTCATGTCGACCGACTTGAAATAGGCGCACGAATACACCCGCCGCGCATCCAGCCACAGGCCGTAGAAATCGTTGGAAACGTCGTAGTGATACTGGATGTTGCGGCGGTCCCTGGCCCGCGTGTGGCGCCACCACTTCCACCCCTCCGAGCCGATTTTCGGCGCGCAGTCGCCGGCGTTGCAGAGGCGGTCGCCGAGCGCCAGGATGTCGCGGACGTCGCCGACGAGATCGAGCCCTCCTTCGACATAGGCCCGCGCCAGCGCGCCCAGGCTGGGGTCGGCCATCGCCTTGAGGCTGGATGGCCGCTGCAGCCGCACCCGCACCACGGCATCGGCGGCAGTGCCCACCCGCTCGCCGTTCCACAATTCGACGACGAACGGCAGGCCCGAGGCTTCCACCCGCCGCCGCAGCTGATGAACCAGCAATTGATTCAGCATCGCGCCCTCCTCCAAAGCAGGCGGCGCGTTGGTGTCGTGGTTTTACCGCCTGACTATGACTTTAGGCCAAATCCATCGCCAGCGCTGCGCGGGCGCTGTCCGCCAGCGCCGTCGCTTCCACCGTGTAGGCGGCGAGATCGATGCCCATGCGAACCGGGCTGCCGGCCTTGGCGGCCGCGATCGAAGCGGGGTCGAGCTCGAAGCGCAGGAAGTGCACCGACGAGGTTTTCTCCTCGTTCTCGCGCTCCAGATCCTCGTCGGCGATGGCGAATACCTTCGGCTGCTCGGCCACCTGCACCCACACGCGGTCTTCGATGCCCTTCAGGCGGGCCAGCGCGAGCTTGCGCTCGTCCGGGTCGGAATACTGGATCATCATCGTCGCCTTCCAGTTGGTGCCGTCCGGAACCAGCGGGTTGTAGGCGTCGAGCTCGTCCTGGATGCCGGCGTCCTCGAAGGTGCGCTCGGCGCGCAGCATTTCCTGGATCTGGTAGCGCATGGTTTTCTCGTCTTCGAAAATCAGCGTCACGTGGCCGCCCAGCTCGACCATGCGGTTCTTCTTGTGCGCCATCACTTCGGCGCGCATTGCGGGACGCACCTTGGCGTAGCCTTCCAGGGTCAGCAGGCTGTCACGGGTTATCTGCGGCATGTCATTCTCCTTGCTAGCGATGTTTATTCCAGGCCATAGGCGATGCGCAGCAGCGTGATCGGATGCTGTTTCTGCGCGGTGGAATCGCCCATGCCCTGCAGGATGTGGCGCGCCGCGATCGCGCAGTCGGAGCTCACGTAATCCGGTTGCGGCGCGGCCATCTGGCGGAATACCGGCTTGCCGATCTTCATCGACTTGTCGAAATATTCGGTCTTCACGCCCCAGGTGCCGTCGTGGCCGGAGCAGCGCTCGACCAGCGTCACCTCGGCGCCGGCCAGCTGCAGCGCGTCGCGCGTCTTGTTGCCGATGTTCTGCACGCGCTGATGGCAGGGCACGTGGTAGGCCACCTTGCCGAGCGACGCCGTGAAATCGGTCTTCAGCAGACCATCGACGTTGCGCGCCATCAGGTATTCGAACGGATCCCACATCGCCTCCTTCACCGCCTGCACGTCGGCGTCGTGGGGGAACATCAGCGGCAGTTCCTGCTTGTACATCAGCGTGCACGAAGGCACCGCGGTAAGGATCGCGTAGCCTTCGCGCGCCAGCTTCGCCAGATGCGGGATGTTGGTTTCCTTCAGCCGCGCCACGGCGTCGAGGTCGCCCAGTTCCAGCTTGGGCATGCCGCAGCAGGCCTCCTTCTCCACCAGCACGGCGGGGATTTCGTTGTGCGCCAGGAGCTTCAGCAGATCGTGGCCGATGCCGGGCTCGTTGTAGTTGACGTAGCAGGTGGCGTAAATCGCCACCTTGCCGGGGGTTTTCTCGCCGGCCTTCACCGCGAAGTCGCTGCGCGGCCGGGCGGTGGAACGGAACTTGGCGCTGTCGTATTCGGGCAGCTTGCGGTCGGGGTGGATCTTCAGCACGCCGTCGACCAGCTTGCGGATCGGCTTGCTCTTCAGGCTGGCGTTCACCGCCTGCACCACCACCGGGATCGAGGCGAGCTTGCCCATCGCGTCGGTCGACGACAGCAGCTTGTCGCGGAAACGGGTGCCGCCCTTGCGGAACTTGACCGCCTTGGCGCGCAGCATGGTGTGCGGAAAATCCAGGTTCCACGGATGCGGCGGCACGTAGGGACACTTGGTCATGTAGCAGAGATCGCACAGATAGCACTCGTCGACCACCTTCCAGTAATCGGCCTTGGCGACGCCGTCCACTTCCATCGTCGGGGATTCATCGACCAGGTCGAACAGGGTCGGAAACGCGGTGCACAGCGACACGCAGCGGCGGCAGCCGTGGCAGATGTCGAAGATGCGCTCCAGCTCGTGGTTGAGCTTGTCCTCGTTGTAGAAATCCGGGTTTTTCCAGTCGAGCGGATGACGGGTGGGGGCTTCGAGGCTGCCTTCACGAGTGCTCATGCGAACTCCAGTAATCTTGGTATTGAGAAATCCGTATGCCCCAAGGGCACAAGTAAAAAAAGCGGGCCGAGCCCGACCCGCTTTTTGCTTGGGCGGAATTACGCGCCCAGGCTGTCCAGGGTCTTCTGGAACTTGTTGGCGTGCGAGCGCTCGGCCTTGGCCAGCGTCTCGAACCAGTCGGCGATTTCGTCGAAACCTTCGCTACGCGCATCCTTGGCCATACCCGGGTACATGTCGGTGTACTCGTGGGTTTCGCCGGCGATTGCGGTTTTCAGGTTGTCGGCGGTGGGGCCGAAAGCCATGCCGGTAGCGGGATCGCCACAGGTTTCCAGGTATTCCAGATGGCCGTGGGCATGGCCGGTTTCGCCTTCGGCGGTCGAGCGGAACACGGCTGCGACATCGTTGTAGCCTTCCACGTCGGCTTTGGCTGCGAAATAGAGGTAGCGGCGGTTGGCCTGCGATTCGCCCGCGAAGGCGGCCTTCAGATGTTCTTCGGTTTTCGAACCTTTGAGTTGCATAACCTGATCTCCTTGGTTTACATAGACATGCTTTGCAGCACTGACATTCCATCCCGTCCAACTCGTCAAGCTATCCATTTATAGCAGACCTGTTCGTGGATGAAATCCGGTTTTTAGACTAAGTCTAATAACTGAACGAAGATTAAACCGGCGGCGATGGCGCTGTCAACCTCGCCCGCGCCGGCCCGCCTCGGCCTGCGCTTCATCCACCCTGTCTTGCGGGACTTCTGGGCGCGGCGGATCGGCGTCCGGTATAGGATTCCACGCACTTGCTCGCGAAGCGGCACGAAGGCCTTACTCACAGTGCGGGCTGGCACCAACGGCTGGCCCCTAGCGGGTACACTTCCGGCTGAACGGAGAACTGCCATGAGTTTCGACCAAACCAAAACCGACGCCGAATGGCGCGCCGAACTGCCGCCCGAGCAATACCGCATCCTGCGTGAGCGCGGCACCGAACGGGCGTTCACCGGGCAATACTGGGACCACCACGAAACCGGCGAATACCGCTGCGCCGCCTGCGGCGAAGCGCTGTTTTCTTCGGCCGCCAAGTACGACTCAGGCAGCGGCTGGCCGAGCTTTTACCAGCCGCTGAACGCCGACGCGGTGGCGGAAAAAGCCGACACCAGCCACGGCATGGTGCGCGTCGAAGCGCTGTGCCGCCGCTGCGGCTCGCATCTGGGACACGTCTTCCCGGACGGCCCCGCTCCCACCGGCATGCGCTACTGCATCAATTCGGCCTCGCTGAACTTCCAGAAAAAACAGGACTGACCCTTGCATATCTTCGATGCGCAGATCACGGCGATCGCGTCCGCCACGCCCAGCATCCGCGTGCTGCGCCTCGCCATCCCCGACGCCGGCTTTCGTTTTTTGCCGGGCCAATGGGTGGACCTCAGCATCGAGGCCGACGGAACGACGCACACCGCGGGCTATTCCATCATCACCTCGCCCCTCCACCGGGGCGGGATCGAATTGGCGATCAAGGCCAGCGCGCGGCATCCGGTGGCGCGCTGGGTGCACGAGCATGCGCGGACAGGCGACACCGTTCGCGTATCGCAGGGCCAGGGGCCGTTTGTCTATCTTCCCGAGATGAGCGACAACGTGGTGCTGATCGGCGGCGGCGTGGGCGTCACACCGCTGCTGTCCATCTTCCGCCATGTGCGCGATGCCCGCCTTTCGACCCGGGCACACCTGGTCTACAGCGTATCGGACAGCCGCGAAATCCTGTTCCGCGAGGAACTCGACGCCGCGACCCGGATCCATTCCAACCTGCATGTGAGCATCACCGTCACCCAGCCCGATGTCCGCTGGCACGGCCTCACCGGCCGCATCGATCCGGTCAAGCTGCATGCGCTCGACGTGCCGGACGACACGCTGTATTACCTGTGCGGCCCCAAGGGCATGGTCGAGGACATGAGCGCCCTGCTGCACGATCTGGGCGTGCCGATGAACCGCATCATTTTCGAGAAGTGGTGGTAGCCACCGGAGATGGCCCGATTCGACTATTAAAGAAATCGCCCGGCCTGTGTATGTTCAATCCCTCAACCCAACGGAGACACCTCATGCGCATCATCCCCCTGCTCGCCGCCCTGGCTTTCTGCACCCCGGTGCTGGCGGGCCCCAAGGACGTCGTCCGCACCTATCCGGCGCAGAAGGTCGGCGCCAGCACGTATGTCATCCACGGCCCGCAAGGCCTGCCGTCGAAGGCCAACCAGGGCTTCATGAACAACCCGGCCTGGATCGTCACCGCCGATGGCGTCGTGGTGATCGATCCCGGTTCCAGCGTGCAGGCTGGCCGCATGATGGTTGCCCAGCTGCGCAAGACAACCAAAAAACCGGTCACCCACGTGTTCAACACCCACGTCCACGGCGACCACTGGCTGGGCAACCAGGCGGTTCTGGAGGCATGGCCGCAAGCCACGATCATCGCCCACCCCGACATGATCAGGCAGGCCAAGGACGGCGCCGCCGAGTTCTGGCTCAAGCTGATGTCGGACATGAGCGGCGGCTACACCGACGGCACCCGCGCGGAAATCCCCACGGTCGAGGCGGCCGACGGCCAGGAATTCAGGATCGGCGGCAAGACCTTCCGCATCCATTCCTCGACCGACGCCCACAGCAAGACCGACCTGATGATCGAGATCGTGGAAGACCGCACCCTGTTCACCGGCGACAACGTGCTGAACCGCCAGGTGATGAACATGCGCGACGGCACCTTCAAGGGCGTGATGAAAGCGACCGACCAGGCGCTTGCGCTCAACGCCGCGCTCTACGTTCCCGGCCACGGCAAGACCGGGGACCGCAAGTTCGTCGCGGAACAAAAGGCCTATTTCGACATCCTGATGGCGGAAGTGCGGCGCATGTACGACGAAGGCAAGAGCGATTTCGAGATGAAGCCGGTCATCGCCGGCAAGCTCAAGGCCTACAGGAACTGGGCGGAATGGGATACCAACCTGGGCCAGCAGATCAGCCTGGCGATCCTCGAAATCGAACAGGAATAAAGCTGGAAGCAAACCGCAGCCCCCGGGCTGCGGTGCCGGCGAGGAATCAGTGCAGGCGGCTCACGCTGGCGGCACGGCCGGGCTGCCATTCCCCGTCGAGGCTCACCCATTCGACCCGCTCGCCCAGCATGCGGATCACGCCCGGACGGCGGTTGTCGCCGGTATCGGAAAACTCGAACCGATAATCGCGCTGGAACTGCAGCTGGCCGCTGCCGTTGCGGGCGAAGCGGATCCTGCTCAAGGCCACGCTCTCGTCCAGGAACTGCAGCCCGGCGTCGGCGCAGGCGCGCCGTCCGACGGCAACAGCCTGTTCGCGCGTCCGCATGCCGGCATACCAGTACCAGCCGACCGCGCCGAACACGCCCAGCAGGACGATTTCCCAGCTCACTGTCCTGCCGTGTCGGGCTTGACCGGGCTGCGGAACAGCGCCGCCACCTGCTTCTTGGGAGCCTGGCGCAGCGCAGCCGGCGCGGTGTCGGGGCGCGGCGCATCGCTCGGCGTATAAGGGGTATCGAACAATGCATCGCGCACCGCGGCGGGCCTGCCGCGCGGGGCGCCGCGCTCGCGTTCGCCGTGACGCTCCGGCTGGCGCGGTGCGCGCGACTGATACGCGGGAACCTCCGCCGCCCCCGGTTCGAAGCCGGGAACGATCACCGGTTCGAGGGTGTTGCCGATGAGTTTCTCGATGTCCCTGAGATAGCGCGTTTCCGATTCGCTCACCAGCGAAATCGCTTCGCCCTGCGCGCCCGCGCGGCCGGTGCGGCCGATGCGGTGGACGTAGTCCTCGGCGTTGTGCGGCAGATCGTAGTTGACGACGAAGGGCAGCGCCTCGATGTCGATGCCGCGCGCGGCGACGTCGGTGGCGACCAGCACGCGGATCGTTCCGGCCTTGAAGGCGTCGAGCGCCTTGATGCGTTCCTGCTGGGTCTTGTCGCCGTGGATCGCGTCGGCATGGATGCCGGCCTTGTTGAGCTCGTTGGCGAGCCGGTTGCAGCCCAGCTTGGTCCCGGTGAACACCAGTACCTGGTTGAGGTCGCGGCTCTTGATCAGATGCGCCAGCAGCTGGCGTTTGCGCTCGTGATGCACCGGGTGCATCACCTGGGTGATGGTGACTGCCGTGGCGTTGCGCGCCACTTCGATGAAGGCGGGGTTGTTGAGGATGCTGTCGGCGAGCTTGCGGATCTCCTCCGGGAAGGTGGCCGAGAACATCATGTTCACCCGCTGCGCCGGCAGCAGGGCGACGATGCGCTTGAGGTCGGGCATGAAGCCCATGTCGAGCATGCGGTCGGCCTCGTCGAGCACCAGGGTGTTGACCTGGGTCAGCATCAGGGTCTTGTTCTGCACGTGGTCGAGCAGGCGCCCCGGCGTCGCCACCAGGATTTCGACGCCGGTCTTCAGGATCGGGATCTGGGTGTTGATGTTGACCCCGCCGTACACCACCAGCGAGCGCAGCGGCACATGCTTGCAATAGGCTTTGACGCTTTCCTCGACCTGGATCGCCAGTTCCCGCGTGGGGGTGAGGATCAGCGCGCGGATCGGATGCTTGGCCGGCGAGGTGCCGGTGTTGGCGAACGGCAGCAGGCGCTGGATCAGCGGCAGCGCGAACGCCGCGGTCTTGCCGGTGCCGGTCTGCGCCGCGCCGAGGATGTCGCCCCCCTGCAGGGCCAGGGGGATCACCTGTTCCTGGATCGGTGTCGGCGAGGCGTAGCCCATTTCGTCGAGGGCACGCAGGATGTCGGGCGCCAGCCCGAGTTCAGCAAAAGTCGTCAAAGTCTGTCCAGTGAATTTTCTGGTTCGGTTAGGTTCGATCAAGCGCCTGGCTGGCCGGGGCGTGTCAGCACGCCCTAGACCTGGATCCAGTCGAAGCCTGTCGTCTGGCAGGCCACGCGCACGTCTTCGTCCGCACAGTCCAGCACCTGGGCCAGCGCGCGCTGCGCCAGGGCGGGCGTATTGTTCTTTTTGGATACGTGCGCGGCCATCACGCAGCGCAATCTTTCATGTTTCAGCTTGTCCAGCAAGGCCGCCGACTGGCCGTTTTCCAGGTGTCCGAAGCGCCCGCCCACCCGGCGCCTGAGGCTCGCCGGATAGGGGCCGTTTTCCAGCATCTCCGCATCGTGGTTGCACTCCAGCACCAACGCGTCGACGCCGCAAAGCATGGCCTCGATATGCGGCGTGCTGCACCCCGCATCGGTCAGCACGCCCAGCCGGCGGTCGCCGTCGCCGAACACATACTGCACCGGCTCGCGCGCGTCGTGCGGCACCGGAAACGGCTGGATTTCCAGGCCGTCCACCGCGAACGCCGCGTGGCTGTCGATCACCTGCACCGCCACGCCGTCGAGATCCTGCGCCATCGCCAGGGTGCCGGCGGTCAACCACACCGGCAGCCCGTGCTTGCGGGCCAGCCGCCCCACCCCGCCGATATGGTCGCTGTGCTCGTGCGTGACGACGATACCGGCGAGGTCGGACGCCTGCAGCTGGAGCCGCGCCAGCCGCGCAATGCTGTCGGCCAGGCCGAAGCCGCAGTCCAGCAGTACGCGGGTGGAGCCGGCCTCGACCACCAGGCCGTTGCCCTCGCTGCCGCTGCCGAGGCAGGCAAACCGCATCACGCGCCTTCCCGCGTCACTTCAATTCTTTATGCAGCAGATTGATGATGCGGTTCTGCGTATTGGCATCGACCGGTTTGCCGTCGACGCCGCTGACGTTGACCCGGCTCTTGTCGCCCGCCTCGTTCACCACGATCTGCAACTGCGGCGAGGCCTGCTGCTTTTTGCTGCGCCAGAACGCGAATTTGGCCAGTATGCCGTCGTCGCGCTTGCTGGCGTTGTCGACATCGGGATCGATGTAGCGGACGAAATACACGCCCTTGGAACGGTCGCGGTCTTCCACTGCAAAGCCGACGCGATCCAGCGCCAGGCCGACGCGGCGCCAGGCGCGGTCGAAATTCTCGTCCATTTCCAGCACCTGGGCTCCGGCCTCCCTGGCAATGCGCGCCTGTTCCGGCGTCTGCTGCCTGGCCAGCAGGGTCTGGGCACGATTCTCCTCCACCCCGAAACGCAGCATCAGGCGGCGCAGCATCTCGGCCTCGAGTTCGGGGTCGGCCGGGCGCGGCTGCCACACGGTCTTGTCCTTGCCCTCGGTGGCATAGACTTCCATCATGCCGCGGTGGCTGATGTAGATCTCGGTGCCGTCCTTGCCGGCTTCGATGCGGGTGCGGAACTTGTCGCGCTCGGGGGTGGAATACAGGCCGTCGAGCACCTTGCCCAGCGTGCGGCGAATCGTGTCCTGCGGAATGTTGGCGCGGTTTTCCGCCCAGTCGGTTTCGATCACGCCGGTTTCCGGCGATTCCAGGTTGACGATGAAACCGGTTTCCTGCCAGAAATCCTTGATCACCGGCCACACCTGCTGCGGCGTCGCCTGCACCACCAGCCAGCGCTGGCTGCCGGCGCGCTCGATGCGTGTCTTGTCCTGCGCGGGCAGCAGGGTTTGCGTGCCGCTCGGGGTGGCCTTGCGCTCCTGGCTGTAGGTCGACAGGGTAGCCGTGCCGCTGCCCTGGGTATCGGGAATCGCGTAGCGGTTGTCCCCCGTCGGCGCGGTAAGGTCGGGCGGCACTTCCAGCGTCGGCAGCTTGTTGGCCGACTTGTAATCGATCTTTTTGGATTCCACGATGCCGCAACCCGAAGCCGTCAGGGCAAGCATCAAAAACAGAGGGAATAAACGCATAGGGGTCAGGATCCTAAATCAATGGGCTTTTACATCAAACCGGCGTGGCGCATCGCATCACGCAGGGTGTCGTGCAGACCGGCTGACAGCGGGGTCAGCGGCAGGCGCAGGCCGGACCGGATCAATCCCAGTTCGGCGCAGGCCCACTTGACCGGAATCGGGTTGGCCTCGACGAACAGTTTGCTGTGCAGCGGCAACAGTCTGTTGTTGAGTTCGCGCGCGCGCGGCAGGTTGCCTTCGAACGCCGCCACGCACATCTCGTGCATCAGTTTCGGTGCCACGTTGGCGGTGACCGAGATCACCCCGTGCCCGCCCAGCAGCATGAAGGGCAGCGCCGAGGCGTCGTCGCCGCTGTACAGCGCGAAATCCTTGGGCGCGCGGCGCAGCAGGTCCGACGCGCGCTCCATGTTGCCGGTGGCGTCCTTGAGACCGACGATGCCCGGCACTTCGGCCAGCCGCAGCGCGGTGTCGTTGGCCAGATCGGCCACCGTGCGCCCGGGGACGTTGTACAGAATCAGCGGCAGGTCGACCGCTTCGGCAATCTTCCGGTAATGCTGGTAGAGGCCTTCCTGCGTCGGCTTGTTGTAGTACGGCACCACCGACAGGCCGGCCTGCGCGCCGGCGCGTTTGGCGCATTCGGTGAGTTCGATCGCTTCGGCGGTCGAGTTCGCGCCGGTCCCTGCAATGACCGGCACCCGCCCGGCGGCCTGCTCGACGGTGGCGCGGATCAGCAGGCAGTGTTCGTCGTAGCTGACCGTCGGCGATTCGCCGGTGGTGCCGACGACGACAATACCGTCCGTTCCCGCTGCGATGTGCCAGTCGACCAGCCTGCGCAGCGCATCGAGGTCGAGCGCTCCGTCGTCCGACATGGGGGTGACAATCGCAACCAGGCTTCCTCTGGCCTTATTCATTTCTGCCATGCTGTTTCCGCCGCTTAAATTTCAGACCCGCGCCGTTGCCCGGGCGGATTAACGATAAATCGCAGCATTCTAATCCATCTGGCCATGCCTGGCTTCATCTCGAAACGAGCCTGTCAAGCCAGCCGGCCAGTTGTTCGACCCCCAGCCCGACGCCGTGCGCGACCAGCGGCACCGCCCATACCCAGGCCGCCGCCAGCCCCAGCGCGGCCAGCCCCAGCCCGGCCGAGAACATGTCGAGCCCCGGCGTGGTGCGCGCCACGATGCCGAACGCCAGCTGGATCAGCAGCGCCAGCGCCAGCAGCGGCAAGGCCAGCTGCACGCCGGCGGCGAACAGCCAGCCGGCGGCTTCGGCCAGCTGGCGCAGGTCGGCCGCAGCGGGCAGGACAGCGGCCGGCATGGCGACGAAACTCTCGCGCAGCGCATCGACCACCAGCAGATGGCCGCTGGCGCCCAGAAACGCCAGCGCCGCCAGCCATCCCGCGAGGGCGCGCCAGGCGGCATCCGCCGGCGCGGCCTGCTCGGCGGTCAGCGTCAGCAGGCCGCCGGTCGCGGTGTGGCCGGTCCATTGCAGCGCGGCGGCCGCCGCGGCAAACACCAGCCACACGCAGAGCGCCAGCGCCGCGCCCCAGACGGCTTCCATCCCCAATGCCAGCATGCCGGACACGCCGAAGGGCGCGACCGCGCCGAGCGCCAGGCCCGGCGTCAGCACGGCGGCCAGGACGGCCGCCATGAACAGGCGCAGCGGCAGCGGCAGGCGGCCGGTCAGCGGGTCGAACACCGCCCATCCGGCGAGACGGGCGAAGGCGAACAGCCAGGCCGCCAGGCTCGCTTCGCTCAGGGGCATGGCGCGCTCATTCGACGAGAACGGGGAAATCCGTCAGCAGCGTGCGCGCAAACTCCACCAGCTGGCCGCCCATCCAGCTGCCCAGCAGCGCCAGCACGATCAGCACGACGATGAGCTTGGGCACGAAGGACAGCGTGGGTTCGAGAATCTGCGTGGCGGCCTGGAACAGGCTGATGGCGAATGCGGTCAGCAGGCCTGCCAGCAACACCGGCGCGGCAAGCAGCACCACCAGCCAGAGCGCGTCGCGGGCGAGGCCTTCCATCAGAAGCTACCGAGCAGGGAGCCGACCAGCAGATGCCAGCCGTCGACCGTGACGAACAGCAACAGCTTCAAGGGCAGCGACACCAGTTGCGGCGGCAGCATGATCATGCCCAGCGCGGTCAGCACCGCGGCCACCACCAGGTCGATCACCAGGAACGGCAGCACCACCATGAAACCGATCTGGAACGCGGTCTTGAGTTCGCTGGTGAGAAAGGCCGGCGCCAGCGCGGCCAGCGGCACGCTGTCCACCTGCTTGGGGTTGATGCTCTTGTCGTCGCCGATGAAGAGATCGAGATCCTCGGCGCGCGTCTGCCGCAGCATGAAGCCTTTCAGCGGCGCCGCGGCCTGCTCGGCCGCCTCGTTGAATGTCAGCGCGCCGGAGAGATAAGGCTGATAGGCCTCGGTGTCGATGGTCTTCAACGCGGGCGACATCACGAAAATCGTCAGCAGCACCGCCAGCCCCATCAGCACCAGATTCGGCGGCGCAGTGTGGCTGCCCAGCCCCTGCCGCAGCAGGAACAGCACCACGGCGATGCGGGTGAAGGCCGTGAACGCCAGCAGCAAGGCCGGCAGGAACGGGAACAGCAGCAGCCACGGCAGGCTTGCGCCCGGCACCCCGATCACCTGTCCGCCCGCGCCGGGCGTCACACTCAGCAACGGCACGCTGGTTTCCGCGCCCGCGGCCGGCGCGCACAGGCCCAGCGCGATCAACAGCAGCAGCGTTTTCATCGCGCCTGCTCCGCCGGCAAGTGCGCCTGCCCGGGCTTCGGCAGGGTATGCAGCAGCCGCACGTTGCCGCCGCCCACGCCCAGCAGCAGCCAGGTGTTGTCGACCTCGACCACCACCACGCGTTCGCGCGCGCCGACCGCGGTCGTCCCCACCACCTTGACCGCGCCTTGCGCCCCCATGCCCGGCAGATAGCGGCGGGCGAACCACGCCACCGCGACGAATCCGCCGAGGATCAGCGCCAGGCTCAGCAGCACCGTCAGCATGCTGCCGGCGGTGCCGGATGCGGCGAACGCCGGCAATGGAATCGACAGCAACGCGCCTGCGGCGACAAATTTAGCCATGCCTGATGACCTCCCGCGCCCAGCGCGTCATATCGGTTGTGTGGGACGGCAACTGCACGGCGAGCGTAGCCGGCATAGGATCGGCCGCGATGCGCCACGCCAGCGCGGGGGGCAGCGTGGGCGCCGCCGCATCCAGCCAGCACTCCGCCAGCATGGCGTCGAGGGTGCGCAGCAGGCTGCGGGGCACGAAGGGCGCCGCCTCCACGCGCCGCCCGCCGAGGCGGCGCGTCAGCCACAAGCCGGCCAGCGCGGCGTCGGGTTGCCAGTCGGGTGTCGCCGGCGCGCCGCCCGCTGCAGCGTCTGCGGGTGCCAGCGCTGCCACCTGCACCGGCAGGCGCAGGCGCGCGCCCAGCGTCGCGGCCAGCTTGCGGGTCAGCCGCGCCTGCAAGGCCTCGGGCTCTGCGGGATGCGCCGTCAGAAAAGCGATTTCGGCGGGTGTCAGCTCAAGCAAGCGCATCAGCGCACCCGGCGGCCGGCATCGCGCCGATGCGTCAGTTCGACCAGCTCGTCGTGATCGCGCTGTTCGATGCGCTTCTGTTGAACGGCGGCCTGCGCCAGATGGCGCTGCTCCAGCAGCCGCAACGCTTTCACCCGTTGCTCGACCTGCATCCATTCGGCCAGCCGCGCCTGCCAGTCGCGCTGCGCAGCGTCGATGGCGTCCTGGGCAGCCTGCATTTCAGCGGCCTGCGCGTGCTGCAAACGATTCATTTCCTGCAACTGCACCGCCGCCACGCCGCCGCGCAATTCGCCGGCCAGTTGCGCGATGCGGGCGTCGCGCAGCGCGGCAAGCTGCACCTGCCGGCCGCGCGCGCGCAGCCAGACACCGTGCGCGAGCTTGACCGCGCGCGCCAGCGTTTCGCCGCGCCGCTCCGCCAGCTGCAGCACCCGCGCCAGGGCAAACGGTTTCACCCGAGCACCTCATCAAGGGCCGCGCGCGCGGCCTCCAGCGGTGCGCGCTCGCGCACGCCCTGCATCAGGTAGCCCTGCATTCCGGGGTACAGCCGCACCCCTTCGTCGAGCACCAGGTCGGCGCCCGGCACGTAGGCGCCGACGGCGAGCAGGTCGCGGCTGCGCATGTAGCGCGAATAGAGATACTTGAAGCGGCGCACGCGTTCCAGCGCCTCCTCGGAGAGCAGGTCGGGCTGCGCCCGGCTGATCGAGGCTTCGATGTCGATCGCCGGGTAGTGGCCGGCGTCGGCGAGGTCGCGGCTCAATACGATGTGGCCGTCGAGGATGGCACGCGCGGCGTCGGCGATCGGGTCCTGCTGGTCGTCGCCTTCCATCAGCACGGTGAAGAATGCGGTGATCGAGCCGCTGCCGCTGCGGCCGTTGCCGGCGCGCTCGGCCAGTTGCGGCAGCTTGGCGAACACCGACGGCGGATAGCCCTTGGTGGCGGGCGGTTCGCCGATCGCCAGCGCCACCTCGCGCTGCGCCATCGCGTAGCGGGTGAGTGAATCCATGATCAGCAGCACGTGCTTGCCCTGGTCGCGGAAATATTCGGCGATCGACATCGCATACGCCGCGCCGTTCAGCCGCATCAGCGGCGGATGGTCGGCCGGCGCGGCCACCACCACCGCGCGCGCCATGCCTTCGCTGCCGAGGATGCGGTCGATGAATTCCTTGACCTCGCGCCCGCGTTCGCCGATCAGGCCGACGACCACGATGTCGGCTTCGGTCATGCGCGCCATCATGCCGAGCAGAATGCTCTTGCCGACGCCGCTGCCGGCAAACAGGCCAAGCCGCTGCCCGCGCCCCACCGTCAGCAGGCCGTTGATCGCGCGCACGCCGACGTCGAGCGTCTGCCGGATCGGCGCGCGTTCCAGCGGATTGATCGGACGGCTGTACAGCGGCACCCGGCGCTCCAGCGACAGCGGGCCCATGCCGTCGAGCGGCCGCCCGGCGCCGTCGAGCACGCGCCCCAGCAGACGCTCGCCGACCGGCACCTGGCGCACCCGGTCCTGCGCGCGGCGCCGCGGCACATAGCGCATGCCCAGGCGCGGCGGCTGCGCCGCCAGCGGGTCGTCGGGGATCACCCGCGCCCCCGGCATCACGCCGTAGATGTCGGTGGCCGGCATGATGAACAGGCGGTCGCCGGAAAACCCGGCCACCTCGGCCTCGATGCTCTGCCCGCCGGGAATCTGGATGTGGCACTGGCTGCCCACCGGCAGGCGCAGGCCCACCGCCTCCATCACGAGGCCGGACACCCGGGTCAGCCGCCCGCTGGTGGCGACCGGCGTCGCCCAGCCCACCGCGCGGCGGCAGTCGGCCAGGTATTCGCGCAGGCGGACGATGCGCTCCATCATTCGATCCAGTTCAGGTTGGAACCGAGCACCTGCACCACCTGGCGCCAGCGTGCCGGCAGGGTGGCGTCGAGGTCGCCCTGCGAGGTTTCGATCAGGCAGCCGCCGCGCACGATGCGCGCGTCTTCCACGATGCGCAGGCGGTTCTTGTCGAGCACCTGGTCGAGATGCGGACGCACCAGCGCGGCGTCGTCCGGATTCAGCAGCAGGCGCGCTTCGCGGCTGGTTTCCGCCATCTGCTTCAGCGCCAGGTTGACCACATCGAGGATGCGTTCGGGATGCGCCGCGAGTTCGCCCGCCACCACCTGGCGCGCCACGTCGAGCGCGAGTTCGAGCACCATGTCGGCGAGGCGGAAATCGAGGTTGTCGAGGGTCGAGGAAAAGCTTTCGGCCAGCTGCTTCATGCGCCCGCAGGCCTGCTCCCCTTCCAGCCGTCCGGCGGCCAGTCCTTCGGCGTAGCCCTCGGCGCGCGCGGCCTCGCGCAGGCCGGCCAGCTCGGCCTCGGCATCCGCGGCCGGCGGCGGCGCCTCGCCTGCCGGCGCAGCCAGCTCCACCACCTCCCACTGCTCGAATGCGGTGTTGTCTTCGTGCGTGTTCATGCCGCCTCCTCTTGCGGGAACGGGATCGCCCCCTCTGCCGCCAGCCGCCGCAAGGTGGCGCCGGCATCGTCCTGCGCGGCCTGGATCGCGGTCACCGGCAAGGCGCCCAGGGTATCGAGATCATCGCGCATGCGCCGTGCCGCGGTCGGGCTCATCACCGCAGCGAGCGCGTCGAGCACCTGCCCGTCGCTGCCCTTCAGCGCATGCAGCAGGGTGCGTGCGCCGATATTGCGCAAAAAAGTCTTGCGGCCCGCTTCGGTCAGCCGTGCCAGATCCTCGAACGCGAGATTGCGCACGCGCAGGCGCGCGGCCAGATCCGCGTCGTTCCGATCGAGCTGGCTCAGGGCGGCTGCGGCGCTGCCCTCGCTCATCTGTCCCAGCAGGCTGGCGACCGCGGCCTCGCCCTGCGGCGGCGCGGCGGCTTCCCGGCCGGCCAGCCAGTCGTCCAGCTCGCGCAGCATGTCGGGATCGGGCGCCTCGCTGTGCGCCAGGCTCAACAAGGTGTCGGCGCGGGTCCTGGCGGGCAGCAGTTCGAGCACGGCGGCAGCGACGTCGCGCGGCAGATGCGTCACGACCACCGCGATCAGTTGCGGCGGCTGCGCCTCCAGCAGGCCGGCGATTTCCTCCGGTTCGCGCCAGGCCAGCTTTTCCAGCGACTGCGCACCCGCGGCGCCCAGCCGCTGCAGCATCGACCGCGCGCGCTCCGGGCTCAGCGCCCGCTTCAGCGTTTCGTCGAGAAAGCGCCCGGTGTCCGCGGCGAATCCGGTCTGCTCGGCCGCTTCGGCCGCGTAATCGCGCAAAATGGCACGCACGCGTTCGCGCGGCAGCACTTCCAGTTGACGCATGGCGCTGCCCAGGCGGCTCACTTCCAGCGGACTCAGGTAGCGGAACACGGCCGCCGTGGCCTCCTCGCCCAGGGCGAGCAGCAGCGCGGCGGATTTTTCGATCCCGGCCTGGCTCATGCGCGCATCCACAGCTTGATGACATCCGCCGCGACGCGCGGATCGGCCAGCACCTGGCCGCGGAGCGCATCCAGTTCGGCGTCGAAATCATCCGCCTGCGTTTCGCTGGCGGGCGCCCGGCGGATACGCCGCCAGCCCGCCACGCCGAGCACGGCCAGGGTCGCCGCGGCCGCCGCCAGCGGCCATTGCGGAAAGAGCAAGGGAGTGGCCGCGCGCGGCGGCGGACTGGCCGGCTGCACCCGCGGGATCGGGCCGGGCGCCGGGGGCGGCGAAACGGCAACGTCGGCCTGCGCCTTGGGCGCCCCTGCAGGCAGCGCATACACGCTCAGGCTGTCGCCGCGCGCCGGCAGCAGTTCCAGCGCCTGGCGCGCCAGCTGCCCGGCGCGCCCGAGTTCGGCGGCGCTGGCGTCGAACCCCAGAATCACGATGGCATTGATCCGCTGGACGCGGCCTTCGGGAACGCGCGTGGTGCGCACGGTCTTTTCCAGCGGGCGCGCCTGCCCGGCCACCACGACATTGCGCACGCGCTCGACCGTCTGCCGGGTTTCACCGTCCGCAAGCGTCGCGGTCACCTGCACGCTGACGCGCTCTGCGCCCAGCCATGGCGTCAGCACCGCCAGCGCGCGCCGCACCAGATCCTGCTCCAGCGCCAGGCGCTGCGACTGGGCGGCGTCGGGAACCGCGCCGCCCAGCAGGACGCCGCGCGGATCGAGCACCTGCACTTCGGCGCGCTTCAGGCGCGGCACGCTGGCGGCCACCAGCGTCTGGATCGTCGAGACCTGTCCGGCATCCAGCCGGGCGCCCGGACGCAGCCGCACCAGCACCGCAGCGGTGGCGGGCGGCGCATCGCGCAGGAACGGCGAGACCTTGGGCAGGGCGAGGTGGACCCGTGCCAGCTCGACCGTTTCCAGCTTCTGGATCGAGCGCGCCAGGTCGATCTCGAGCGCGCGCTGGTAACGCTGCTGTTCCTGCAGCGAGGAGGCGCCGAAGCCGGGAGAACGGTCGATTTCATCCTGCGCATCGGCATCGGTTCTGGGCAGGCCCAGCGCGGCCAGGCGGTAGCGTGCCGCGTGCAGCTGCCCGGACGGCACTTCGATGGTGCCGTCGACGGCGGACAGGCGATAGGGGATGTCGAGCCGTTCGAGCGCGCCGATGACCTCGCCGCCCGCGCGGTCGGACAGCTGCGTGTACAGCACGCGGTAGGCCGGCGGATTGAACCACAGATAGGCGGCAGCCAGCGCGGCCAGCGGCAGCAGCACCAGCAGGGCAAGCATGAAGCGGCGCAACGGGCTCGCGTCGGCGATCAGGTCGCGCAGACTGCTCAGCCAACCCGGCACTGCACGCACCTCGTCCGCGTTGTCGGGGTCACTGGGTTAGCCTCGCGCTTGATGGGTTGGGTGGTCACCCGCGGAATTATAACCAGTCAGGCGCGGCCACAGCGCGCAACACCACCTGCAGCCGCCCCGCCCGCTCGCGGCCCTGGAACCACCAGATGCCGCCCTTCTTCACCGCCAGATCGCCCGCCTGCCCGGCCAGCAGCTGCATCGCCACCTGCCCCAGCGTGGGTTGATGGCCGACGACCAGCACCGGATAGGCCGCATCCGGCCAGCCCGCCGCGGCCAGCACCGCCGCGGCGGCGGCGCCGGGCGCCAGCGCCGGCACCTCCTCGTATTCGCGCCCGAGCGCCTGCGCGGTTTGCCAGGCGCGGGTGGCGGGACTGGCCAGAATGCGGATGTCCGGCGGCAGCCGCGGATTGAGCCAGTCGGCCATGCGCGCCGCCTGCTTGCGGCCGCGGGCGGTCAGTTCGCGGGTGAGATCGGGGAGCGTGTCTTCCGCCTCGGTGTGCCGCCACAAAATCAGTTCCATTTCGGTTCCCTCGCAACGCCGGCCCCGAATCGCGAGCCACGCCTATTGTGCCGCAGCCGCGCCTGCCGAAGACGACAGCCCCGACAGCGGCAGCCTCAGGGTGAAGCAGCTGAATACTCCCGGTTCGCTCGCGACCGCGACCGTGCCGCCGTGCTTTTCCGCCACGGTGCGCACGAAATACAGCCCCAGCCCGGTGCCCGCCGTCCGTTCCGCGGCGCGGCTGAAGCGGCGGAACAGGCGCGCCTGATCGGCGGCGGCGATGCCGGGGCCGTGGTCGGTCACGCTGGCCTCGGCCCATTCGCCCGCGCAGCGCAGGCGCACCGTCACGCTGGAATGCGCCGGCGCGTAATGCACCGCGTTCAGCACCAGGTTGAGCATGGCGCGATGCAGCAGGCCGAACTCGCCCTGCACCCACAGCGGATCGTCGGGCAGCTGGCGCACCAGCCGCACCGGCTTGGCGCGCGCCGCCGCGTACGCATCGTCGATCGCCTGGTGCACCAGCGCGGCAAAGTCGAGTTCCTCGAAGCGGGCGGCGTCCAGCATTTCGGCACGCGAGGTGCGCAGGAACTCTTCCGCCAGCGTCAAGCCGCGGGTCAGCGGGTCGCGCAGGCGGGCTTGCGCGGCGGCGGGCAGCGCATCGAGCTGCATCAGGGCGGCGGCCAGCGGCGCACGGATGTCGTGCGAGATGAAGGCCAGCGTTTCGCGCTGCTCGTCCTGCAGATGGCGCAAGCGCTGCGCCGCCGCCTGCACCTGCTGGATACGTGCCGCGAACGGGTCGTGCGACAGCGCCCGCGGCTGGACATCGGCCACCGGCCCCAGTTCCTGGCGCAGCCGCTTCAGTTCGTGGTCGAGAAAGCGGCCGGCGCCCTCCAGGCGCCGCCAGCTCCATACCGGATAAGCCAGCAGGATTGCCAGCAGCGCGCCGGCAACCGGCATCCAGGCCCGCACCCAGAACGGCAGCGCGATGGCGGCCGCAGCCACGGCCACGAACCACAGCACGCTCGCCAGCAATCCGCCCAGCGGATTCAGGCGCGGCAGCCACAGCAGCGGCGCCAGCGCCAGCAAGGCGGCGGCCGGCAGCGCAACGGCGGGCGGCACGTCGCGCACCAGGCGGCCGCTTCGCATCGACTCCAGCGCATTGGCGTGCACCTCCACCCCCGGCATCGGCTGGCGTTGTCCCGACACCGGCGTCGGCAGCAGATCGCCCATGCCCGCCGCGGTGGCGCCCACCAGCACGATCCTGTTGCGGAAGGTGCCGGGGGCGAATTCGCCGGTCAGCGCCTGCACATACGACAGCGTCCGCACATGCCCGGGCGGCCCCAGGAACGTGATGCGGCGCGGCGCCGTCCGCACCAGGGCAAACGGCATCGCATCGGCAGCGGCGGGCGGAATCCGGCTGAACGACGCCGGCAGCTGGCCGGCGGTGGCCAGCACCGCCTGCGCAAAATGCGGCCACACCGGCGTGCCCACGCCTTCCCACAGGAAAATGCTGCGCGCAATGCCATCCTGGTCCAGTTCGACGTGCACCCGCCCCAGCGCCGCCGCCTGTTCCAGCAACTGCGGCAGCGGCAGGGTTTCCAGCAGCTGGCCGTTGACGCGGCTGCTTTCCAGCAGCACCGGCAGCACCACATTGCCCGCCCGCGCAACCGCTTCGGTCAGCGCCGCGTCGGCGGGCTGATCCGCGGTATCGGGCTCGGCGAACACCAGGTCGAGGCCGATCGCGCGCGCGCCGTCGGCATGCAGGCGGTCGATCAGCGCGGCATGCAGGCGCCGCGACCACGGCCAGCGGCCAAGCTTGGAGAGGCTGTCCTCGTCGATGGCGACGATCACGAGATCCGCCGGCGGCGGCCGGCTGTGCAGGCGCTGCCCGAGGTCGTACAGCAGGTTGTCGACCCGGTTCAATACGCCGCTGCCGCTAGTCAGCAGCGCGATCGACAGCAGGATCAGCGCCGCGGAGAAACGGTCGTTGCGCAAGAAGCGCAGCCGGAGCGGATCGCTGCGCACGGGCGGTCACATGGCCAGCAAGGGCAGCAGCAGCAACAGCGCTTCCCAGCGGAGGCGCGGCGGCGCTTCGATCACCCGGGTGGCGTAAGGCCCCGCGGTGCCGTCGGCCTCGACCAGCCGCGCGGCCAGGTAATACGTCGCCGGTTCGAGCGGCGAGGCATGCAGCTGGCCGTCGCGGCTGCTGCCCTGCCAGGCGATGCGGGTGCGTTCGGCGTCGCGCGCCAGCACCAGTTCGTAGTGCAAACCGGCGGGCGGCCGCGGCAAGTCGAGCTTGAGGCCGTTTTGCGCGAACGCCGGGGCGGCCTGGCCGAGTTCGGGGGCGCCCGGCAGCGGATCGTAGACGAAACGCTGCGGCGGCGAGAACGGCCCCTGCTCATCGGCTTCGATGCTCGCCACCCGCCAGTGGTAGGCGCCAGGCGTCAATTCCCCGGGCGGGGCCAGGCGCGTGGCCGTGGTCCGCTCGGCCAGCAGCATCTGCTCGAACGCCGCATCGCGCGCCAGCTCGACCTGGTACGCGGTCGCCCCCACCACCGCGCTCCATTGCAGCGCGGGTTGCGCACTGCGCACGCGCGCGCCGGGCGTGCGCAGCAACGGCGCAAACGGGCGCGCATCGAGCTCGAATGCGTGCACGGCATCGCGTCCCTGCAGGCCCAGGGCATCGGCCGCGCGCACCCGCAGCAGGTAGCGGCCATCGGGCAGGTCGGCAAAGCTCAGCCGTGGCGCCGCGCTGGCGTGCTCCAGCAGCAGCGGCCCGAACTGCGCCTCCGCCGCCGGTTCCCCGGCCGCACCGGCGCCGGGGGAACCGCCTGCCCGGGATGCGATCTGGCCCAGCCACGACACCGCGCCCGGCAGGGCCGGCAGCGCAAAGCGCAGCGGCAGGGTCTCGACCCGCCGCGGCAGCGCGGACACGTCCGGTGCGGGCAGCAGCGCCGCCGGCGGGCGCGGCGGTTTGCCGGCTTCCGCCAGGCTGCCCTGCCCCGCCATGACGGCCACGCGCTGCCCGGCCGCAGCCAGGCCCACCTCCCCCTCCAGCGTTTCTTCGCGGGTCACGCGCGGCTCCGCCGCGATGCGGAAGCGGGTGCCGCGCACCGCCGCCACCGCGGACGGCGTGATCACCTGCAAGCGGCTGCCCGGCGTGCGGCGCGGGTTGGCGCCGACGTCGAGGCGCCCCTGCTGCAGCCGCAGCCGGGTATCGACCATGCCGCCGCCGGCATAGACGCTGACACTGTCGAGCGTCATGCGCGCACCGGGCTGCAGCACCGCCACCGAGTCATCGGCAAAACGCAGCGTCGCGCTGCTGTTGGCGGCAGTCCTCAGGCTGGCTCCGGCGGCCAGCCGGTCCCCTGCCTGCAAGGCGCGCTCGGCGCCATCGGGCAGGCTCAGCCGCACCTGCCCTGTCACCGCGACCACCGTCGCCGGCGCCGGCGCATGCCGCAGCCAGGCGAGCGGGATGCGCAAGGCGCTGCCGGGAACCAGGCGATGGGGGTTGGCAATGCGGTTGTGGCGCTGCACCCGCGGCCAGTCGGCCGGACGTGCCAGATAACGCGCCGACACGCCGATCAGGGTGTCGCCCGGCCGCAGCGTATAGCGCCATTCCGGGCCGGGGTCGGCGGTTTCCGCCGCCGCAGACGCGGCAAGCAGCAGAAAGGCGAGCGAACCAAGCCGCAGGCGGGCGGTCATGGCGCCTATTCCACGCGCTCCAGCCGATAGCCCTGGCGGTACACCGAAGTCAGCCGCCAGCCGTTTTCCGGCACCAGCTTCAGCTTGCCGCGCAGGTGGCTGACGTGGACATCCACGGTGCGGGTATCGATGTCGGGGCTCGAACCCCATACCACCTGGATCAGGTGCCCGCGCGGCAGCAGCATGCCGACGCGGCCGAAGAAATACAGCGCAAGCTCGGTTTCCTTTTCGGTCAGTTTCACCGGTTGCCCGTCCAGTTCGAACTTGCGGCTGCCGAAATCCACCTTGACCGCGCCGAAGTCCTGCACCGGCTCCGGCCGCAGCTGCGCCGAACAGCGCCGCGCCACCGCGTGGATGCGCGCGATCAGCACGCTGCGCGAAGGCGGCTTGACCATGTAATCGTCGGCGCCGGCCTGGATCACCTGCACCACGTCCTCCTCCGCGTCGCGCCCGGTCAGGAACAGCACCGGCGGCAGCGTGCCTTTCAGCTTGAGGCTGGCCATGACGTCGGGACCGCTGATGTCGGGCAGCATCCAGTCGAACAGGCACAGGTCGTAGCGCTCGTCGGAGAGCGCGCGCACGCACTCGCGGCCGGAACGGAACCAGCTCACGCTATGTCCGGCCTGCTCCAGCCATTCGATGATGTTGACGGCAAATGCCGCGTCGTCTTCCAGAAATGCGATTTTCATTGTCGGAGGCGATGACAGCCGGGTGTCGGTGTTCATGGAGCGCGGATTGTGGGTGGAAAAGCCAAAACGGGGCTAGTGGCAATCTACCAGTAAGGCGCCGTTTCCATGAAATTTTGCAAATGCTTTGCATTTTCTCCGGTCGCGTCGGCCGCCAGCCGCGCCGCCAGCCAGCCGAGCACGAATTGCCCCATCGCGCCCGCGTCCGCCCCGGCCCCGGTCAGCAACCCCCGCGCCACCTGCGCATCGTTGGCGCGGCCCAGGCTGTCCTGCGCGTCCCGCAGCACCGCCTGGTACCGGCGCTGTCCGCCGCGGCCGAACAGCGCCTGGAAAAACTCCGCCGCGTAGCGCTGGCGCTTGACGGCAATGCGCAGGGCGTGGCGCTGCTCCGGCTGCAGTTGCGCGAACCTGCGCGCGCCGCGGACGATGGGGCGATGCCCCTGCTGCAGCGCCCGGCGCGCCCATTTTTTCAATGGCGACAACTGGACCAAGCGCTGCGCTTCGGCGGCGTCGCGCCAGCCGCGCTGCAGCAGCCAGCGCTGGAATGCCAGCAGCCACGCGCCCGGCTGCGCCTGCGCCAGCGCGGTCCGCATGGCCGCCCGCACTTCGGTTCTGCGCGCCTCCAGCGCTTGCCGGCCGCGCTGCCAGGCGGCGGCATCGGCGCAATGCGGCGCAATGGCCGGCAGGGTCTCGCTGCACAGCACGTCCCAGTCGCGTGTGGAACCGAGGGCGGCGGCCAGCGCGCGCAGGTCCGCCAGCAACGCATCCGGCACCGCGCACGCCTCCCGGTACAGCCGCAGCGCGGCGCGCAGGCGCCGCAGCGCCACCCGCGCCTGGTGCACGTATTCGATATCGTCGGATGCCAGCACCCCGGGCAGATTGGCCTGGAACTGCGCCAGGCAGGCCTGGCAGATCGCGGCGAAACCGTCTTCCACGCGCATTCCGCCGTCCAGCGCCAGCGGCGCAGATTTGGCCGGCGCCGCCGCCTCGCCGCGCGCCAGGCGCACGCCCCGTTCGGCCTTGCTGAGATCCAGCGGCACGCAGCCGAAGCGCCGCGCCCAGCCTTGCGCCAACGCAAACAGGACATCCGGCTGGCCGGCCTTGAGTTCGAGCTCGATCTCGCAAATCGGCTGGCTGCTCCGGCCGGCGCGCACCTCGCCGATATCCAGCGCCACTTCGATTGCCGCGCCGCCACGCCCGCCGACCAGCCAGGCGGTGCGGCTGAAGCGCGTTTCGAACACCGCCGCCAGTTGCGCGCGCAGCGCCTGCGGCACCAGCGCCAGCGCTTCGGGCGGAAATTTTTCCCAGTCCGGCTTGCCGCGGGATATCGCCATTTCGTACTCGGCGCGGCGCGACAGGCCGCCGTGCCGCTCGCCCTCGGTTTTCAGCGTTTGCAGCCAGCGCCGCCCGCTGCGCCGCACCCTGAGCGCCACGCCCTGCGCGCTCAGGGAAAAATCCGGCGTATCGAAATAGCGCGTGACGAGCTCCTGCTGCAGCGGTGCGCCGCGCCGCCGCGCCATCAGCTTCGCGAATGCCGCCGCCTGCTGCGGCGGCAGCGCCAGCTTGAGTTCGATTTCAACCGGCTGCGGCGGCGTCATATGGCTGTCATGTCATGATTGGAACAGGCGCTTATCATTGAAGCTCATCCTCGATACTAGATCATGAATCCTCCCAGCCCCGACACCCTCATCAACCGCGAACTCGGCATTCTCGAGTTTCAGCGCCGCGTGCTGGCCCAGGCCGACGACCCCGGCATGCCCTTGCTGGAGCGGCTGAAATTTCTCTGCATCTTTTCCAGCAACATGGACGAGTTCTTCGAGGTTCGGGTGGCCGGACTCAAGGAGCAGATTCGCGCCGACTCGACCCAGCGCTCGCCCGACGGCATGACGCCCCGGCAGCAGTACCGCGCGGTGTCGAACATGGCCCGCGACCTGGTGGCCAAGCAATACGCGCTGTTCAACAACGAACTGATTCCCGAGTTGGCCGCGCACGGCATTCACTTCTTCCGCCGCACGCAGTGGACCGAAGACCAGGCGGCGTGGATCCGCGATTACTTCTTTCGCGAACTGATGCCGGTGCTGACGCCGGTGGGGCTCGACCCCTCGCATCCCTTCCCGCGCGTGCTGAACAAGAGCCTCAACTTCGCGGTGGAGCTGTCGGGGCGCGACGCCTTCGGCCGCAACTCCGGCGCCGCCGTGGTGCAGGCGCCGCGCGCGCTGCCGCGCGTCATCCGCCTGCCGGAAGAAATCGCCGGCTGCGAATACGGCTTCGTGTTCCTGTCGTCGGTTCTGCACACCCATGTCGGCGAACTGTTCGCCGGGATGACGGTGGAAGGCTGCTACCAGTTCCGCGTCACCCGCAATTCCGATCTCTTCGTCGACGACGAGGAAACCAAGAACCTGCGCCAGGCCCTGCAGGGCGAACTGCCGCAGCGCAATTACGGCGCGGCGGTGCGGCTCGAAGTCGCCGACAACTGTTCGCCTTCGATGGCGGCCTTCCTGCTGGAACAGTTCGAGCTCGGCTCCGACGATCTCTACCAGGCGAACGGCCCGGTGAATCTGGTGCGGCTGATGCAGGTGCCCGACTGGGTCGACCGCCCCGAACTGAAATTCGCTCCCTTCGTCCCCACCCTGCCCGCCCGCCTGGCCAAGCAGGACGACATCTTTGCGCACATCCGCAAGCACGACATCCTGCTGCACCATCCGTTCGAATCCTTCCAGCCGGTGATCGACTTCATCGAGCAGGCCGCCGCCGACCCCCACGTCGTCGCCATCCGCCAGACGGTCTACCGTACCGGCACCGACTCCAAGCTGATGATGGCGCTGATCCGCGCCGCGCAGTCGGGCAAGGAGGTCACCGCGGTGGTCGAGCTGATGGCGCGCTTCGACGAGGAAGCCAACATCAACTGGGCCGCCAGGCTGGAGGAAGTCGGCGCCCATGTCATCTACGGCGTGGTCGGCCACAAGACCCATGCCAAGCTGGCGCTGGTGATCCGCCGCGAGGATGGCGAACTGCGCCGCTACGCGCACCTCGGCACCGGCAACTACCACGCCCGCACCGCGCGCCTGTACACCGACTTCGGCCTCTTGACCGCCGACGAAACCATGACCGCCGACGTCGCCAGCCTGTTCACCCAGATCACCGGGCTGGGCAAGGCCGGCAAGCTGAAGCGCCTGTGGCAGGCACCGTTCACCCTGCACAGCGAGGTCGTCGCCGCGATCAACCGCGAGGCCGAGCTGGCCGCCGCCGGCAAGCCCGCCGCCATCGTCGCCAAGATGAACGCGCTGCTGGAGCCGCAGGTCATCGCCGCCCTCTACGCCGCCTCGCAGGCCGGGGTGAAGATCGACCTCATCATCCGCGGCGTGTGCGCGCTGAAACCGGGCATCGCCGGCCTGTCGGAGAACATCCGCGTGCGCTCCATCGTCGGGCGCTTCCTCGAACACACGCGCATCTTCTATTTCAGGAACGGCGGCGACGAGCAGGTGTATCTGTCCTCCGCCGACTGGATGGACCGCAACTTCTTCCGCCGCATCGAAACCGGCTTCCCGATACTCAACCCCAAGCTGAAAAAGCGCGTCATCGCCGAGGGCCTCAAGCCCTATCTGCGCGACAACGTGCAGGCCTGGGAGATGCTGCCCGACGGCAGCTACCGCCGCCGCAGCCCGCGCCGCGCCGCGCCCTACAGCGCGCAGGCCGAACTGCTGGCGCTGCTGTCCAGGCAGTAACAGCGCCGGCATCCCGCTGCGCCGGGGCTTGAAACCCGCCGCCGCCGCCCCCATTTCCCGTTGCACCTTGTTTGTAGTCAACGGGAGATAAAGGCATGTCCGCCACCAAAGAAACCCTCGGCTTCCAGGCCGAAGTCAAGCAACTGCTGCAGCTGATGATCCATTCCTTGTATTCCAACAAGGACATCTTCCTGCGCGAACTGATTTCCAACGCCTCCGACGCCGCCGACAAGCTGCGCTTCGAGGGCCTGTCCGACCCCGCGCTGTTCGAGAACGACCCCGACCTCAGGATCCGCGTCGCCTTCGACCGCGAGGCGCGCACGCTGACGATTTCCGACAACGGCATCGGCATGAGCCGGCAGGAAGTCATCGACCACATCGGTACCATCGCCAAGTCCGGCACCCGCGAGTTCTTCAGCCAGCTCTCGGGCGACCAGAAGAAGGACGCCGCGCTGATTGGCCAGTTCGGCGTCGGCTTCTACTCCGCCTTCATCGTCGCCGACCGCGTGACGCTCACCACCCGCCGTGCCGGCCTCACGTCCGAGCACGGCGTGCGCTGGGAATCCGAGGGCGCCGGCGACTACACGCTGGAAACCGTCGAGAAGCCCGGCCGCGGCACCGAGATCGTGCTGCATCTGCGCGAAGGCGAGGACGAATTCCTCTCCGACTGGAAGATCAAGTCGGTCATCCGCACCTATTCCGACCACATCACCCTGCCCATCGTGATGAAGAAGAGCGAATGGAAGGACGGCGTGGAAACCCCCACCGACGAGGACGAGACCGTCAACAAGGCCTCCGCGCTGTGGGCGCGCGCCAAGAAGGACGTGACCGACGACGAGTACAACGAGTTCTACAAGCACGTCGCCCACGACTTCGAGCCGCCGCTCGCCTGGTCGCACAGCCGCGTCGAGGGCAAGCAGGAATACATCTCGCTGCTCTACGTGCCCTCGCACGCGCCGTTCGACCTCTACGACCGCGACCGCCGCCACGGCATCAAGCTCTACGTGCGCCGCGTCTTCATCATGGACGACGCCGAGCAGCTGATGCCGCAATACCTGCGCTTCGTGCGCGGCGTCATCGACTCGGCCGACCTGCCCTTGAACGTCTCGCGCGAAATCCTGCAGTCGAGCCGCGACATCGACGCCATCAAGGCCGGCTCGGTGAAGAAGGTGCTGGGCCTGCTGGAAGACCTGGCCGAGAACCAGCCGGAGAAATACGTCGAGTTCTGGAAGGCGTTCGGCAAGGTGCTGAAGGAAGGCCCGGGCGAGGACTTCGCAAACAAGGAGCGCATCGCCGGCCTGCTCCGCTTCGCCTCGACCCACACCGACACCGACGCGCAAGTGGTGTCGCTGAAGGACTACATCGGCCGCATGAAGGAAGGCCAGAGCGCGATCTACACCATCACCGCCGACAGCTTCGCCGCCGCCCAGCACAGCCCGCACCTCGAAATCTTCCGCAAGAAAGGCATCGAAGTCCTGCTCTTGTCCGACCGCGTCGACGAATGGCTGATGAGCAACCTCACCGAGTTCGACGGCAAGCCGCTCAAGTCCGTCGCCAAGGGCGGGCTGGATCTGGGCGCGCTGGAAGACGAAGCCGAGAAGACCGCGCAGAAGGAAGCCGAAGACAGCTTGCGCCCGCTGGTCGAGCGCATCAAATCGACCCTCGGCGAGCGCGTCAAGGACGTCCGCGTCACGCACCGCCTCACCGACTCGCCCGCCTGCCTCGTCACCGGCGAAGGCGACATGAGCGCCAACCTCGAGCGCCTCTTGAAGGCCGCCGGCCAGGCCGCGCCGACCGTCAAGCCGACGCTGGAGATCAACCCGAGCCATGCGCTGGTCACGCGCCTGAACGCCGAATCCGACGAAGACCATTTCAAGGACTGGGCCAACCTGCTATTCGAGCAGGCGCTGCTGGCGGAGGGCGGCCAGCTCGACGATCCGGCGAGCTTTGTGCGGCGCTTGAATGGGTTGCTGGCAATGCTGCCGGGTTGATGAAGGCAAAAGGCCGTTCGTGTTGAGTTTGTCGAAGCACGAACGACCTTACCTGTTGTTTAGAGCGCGACTAAGCGGTCAGTCGCGCTTTCTAACGTCCGTCCACGTCAGGCCGTTGCACCGTCGCGGAAATGCTGCGATTCTTTGCCTCGACCCGAGGACGCGAACCAGTACCTGCGCAGCCGGGTAACAGGGAAGAAAGTGTGTTTGCCGCAATGGCACAACAAAATCACTATCCAATAAGAACAGCGAGTTAGCATGGGACGAATTGCGTTATACACCTCCATCGGACTGGATATTCACCTGTTCGGGGGTCTATTTCACGTAAGGCCAATGCTAATTCAGCCACTTGTCCATCCACTTGGAATAACCGAACGTCCTTCACAAGAATCAAACAAGCATAAATGTTGAAACGAATAAACATCAAATCGCTATTGCAAGCAAAGGACTCTTTGCAAGAAGAAGGTTTCAAGGGGTTCTTAAATCACTATGGCATAGACATCAAAGGCGCAGAAATTGAAGACCTAAGAAGTCTAGCCAAGGCCCTGGGCGACATTGGGTGCAGCATAGGAGCCTTCGACAGGTTTTATGTGGGTTACAAAATTCCGCAGATAAGCAAAGAGTTTGACTTGCTGCGCTTTGGCCGAAAATGCATCGTAAACATAGAACTCAAGAGTAACTGCTCGGAAGAGAAAATTAGAAAGCAACTAATACGAAACAAATATTACTTGAGCTTCATTGGCAGGAAAGTTTACGCATTCACGTTTGTATCCGAACTCCAAGAATTGTACTTTTTGCGAGATGACGAACAACTAGAAAAAACCAAAGTTGATCATTTAGCTGAATTACTCACCACCCAGGAGATAGATGATACGGAAGCCCCGGATGCACTATTCAACCCATCGGATTACCTTGTATCACCTTTCAACTCCACGGGAAAGTTCTTGGCTGGCGAATACTTTTTAACAAATCAGCAAGAAGATGTGAAGAATCAAATCATCGATTCCCTGAATCCACCCAAAGCAGCGAAATTCATTTCGATCATAGGCAGCGCGGGAACAGGAAAGACCCTACTAACATACGACATTGCAAGGCATTTTATACTTATAGGCGGCGAAAGAAAGCCGCTCATCATCCACTGCGGACAACTAAATGGCGGCCACATTGAGTTGATAAAAAATGGCTGGGCAATCACCGCAATAAAAAATTACGGCAACCACGATCTTGCAAATTATGATTTAGTTATCTTCGATGAGGCTCAACGAATCTATCCCAAACAACTAGACACCATCATCGAAAAAGTAAGGCTTGCGAAATGTTGCTGTATCTTCTCCCACGACAAGCTTCAAACGCTAGCAAACTGGGAAGAAAAAAGTGATGTAAGCGGGAAGATTGGTTCGATCAACCCTATCACTCCATACAAGCTATCGGAGAAAATAAGAACAAACAAAGAAATAGCCGCATTCATAAAAATGCTCTTCAACAGCAAGAAATCTCTGCCCATATCAACCAACGGCAACATTGAAATAAATTATTTCAATACCAGCGAAGACGCAAAAAGTTACATCGACGCACTAGATGAAAGCAAATGGGAAATCTTGCGATTTACCCCGTCACAGTACAAAAAAGAACATCACGAGAAATATTCTGAGGAATCTAACAGGACTTCACACCAAGTAATCGGGCAAGAGTTTGACGGCGTAGCTGTAACGATTGATAAGTTTTTCTCCTATGCGGACAATGGCGATCTTATTTATACAGGTAGTGCGTACTACGACCCGCCCAAAATGCTATTCCAAAACATCACAAGATCCAGAAAGAAATTGAATGTAATAATCATAGGCAATGAAGAATTACTAAATAGATGCATCGCCATCCTCCAATAACCATTTAAAGCGCAGTAACCACATGCGGACAGCGCTTTAAAAACGTAAGCAACGTAAGCAACGGGGTCAGGTCTTGCATTAACCACATCCACCCTCTGGAAACCGCGGGGCAAGAAAACAGTGGGGCACGTCCTGCAATGCAGCACCAATGCGGCCGGGTGAACCATCACGCCAAGGAGGCTATCCACCGTGGACATCCCTCGAATATTCAACATCGCTGAAAGCGCTCACCGCATCCACAACCCGTTCACCCCCGAAAAGCTCGCCACGCTCGGCGCGGCGCTGCGTCTGGAAACGGGGACGCGGGTGCTCGACCTCGGCAGCGGTTCGGGAGAGATGCTGTGCACCTGGGCACGGGATCACGGCGTCGTCGGCACCGGCATCGACCTGAGCCAGCTGTTCACCGAGCAGGCAAAACGCCGGGCTGAAGAACTCGGTGTCGCCGACCGGGTCGAGTTCGTCCACGGCGATGCAACGGGCTACGTCTCCGACCAGAAGGCCGGGGTAGCGGCCTGTGTCGGCGCCTCGTGGATCGGTGGCGGTGTCGCGGGCACGATCGCGCTTCTGGCGCAGAGCCTTGGCCCGGGTGGGATTATCCTCATCGGCGAGCCCTACTGGCGGCAGATGCCGCCGACGGAAGACGTTGCCAGGGGGTGTCTTGCCGGCTCGATCGCCGACTTTCTCGGGCTTCCGGAACTGCTCGCATTTTTCGGCCGCCTCGGCTACGACGTGGTGGAAATGGTTCTGGCAGACCAGGACAGCTGGGACCGATACGAGGCGGCCAAGTGGCTGACCATGCGCCGATGGCTTGAAGCCAACCCCGACGACGCGTTGGCAAAAGAGGTGCGAGCCCAACTGACCTCGGAGCCCGCGCGCTATGCCGCTTACACGCGTGAATACCTGGGCTGGGGCGTGTTCGCGCTGATGCCGCGGTGAGGCGGGATGGCTCGGCGCCCTGAGCCGGAACGTTGATTTACGCTCCTGGGGTCAGGTCTTGCAAAACAACATGCAATACGCTCAGTCGATTGGGCTGGCCATGCATCACACCCAGGCCCAGCAATAAGCTGCAGCGCGCACCGGTTTGCTGTTCACAGCCAGGCTGGCGGCTTGAACGAGTGTAAACCATGGTTTACTATTCAGCATGATCGAAATCCACAAGAGCGCGACTTTCGACAAGTGGCTGCTCGGCCTGCGTGACCGCGCAGCGCGCGCCCGGATCGAGGCGCGGATTGCCCGAATGGCCCTGGGAACCCCGGGGATGCGAAGCCGCTGCGGCATGGCATTCACGAGATGCGCATCGATTACGGTCCGGGCTGCCGGGTGTATTTCCTGCAGCGCGGCCAGACGATCATTGTGCTGCTGGCGGGCGGCGACAAGCGCATGCAGGATGCCGACATCAATCGGGCGATTGAGATCGCCCGGGACTGGAAGGAGTGAATCATGGCCGAGGAATTCTCCCGCTGGGATGCAGCGGACTATCTCGAGACGGAAGAGGACATGGCGCTGTATCTGGATGCCTGCCTCGATGAGGACCCCGGCGACGGCAGCCTGATCCGCACCGCGCTGGGCGACATTGCCCGTGCGCGCGGCATGACGCAGCTTGCGCACGACACCGGCCTGACGCGCGAGGGCCTCTACAAGGCGCTTTCCAGCGAGGGCAATCCGGCGTTTTCCACCATATTCAAGGTGATCCGTGCGCTCGGCGTCAAGCTTCATGCAACGCCCTGACGGATTGCCGGTTGTCGCGCAGGAGTTCGGCGTCGCAACACTTTTTCAACCTACAACAGGCTGTCAGCACTTCGAATCTTTCCCCGTTGCATGACGACCGCACCCACTCACGAGCCATGACCGACCCCACCGATGACCTGAACGCCGACAACGGCGTCTACAAGACCCTGCTGGAATCGACCAAGGCGATCCCCTGGAAGATCGACTGGAAGACGATGCGCTTCGCCTACATCGGTCCGCAGATCGAGGCTTTGCTCGGCTGGTCGCCGGCGAGCTGGGCGAGCGCGGAGGACTGGGCGGCGCGGATGCACCCCGAGGACCGCGAATGGGTGGTCAATTTCTGCGTGTCGCAATCGAAGGACGGCTGCGACCACGAGGCGGACTACCGAGCCTTGACGCAGGACGGCCGCTACGTGTGGATCCGCGACGTGGTGCACGTGGTGCGCGATGCCGCCGGCGAGGTGGATTGCCTGGTCGGCTTCATGTTCGACATCAGCGAGCGCAAGGAAACCGAGCAGAAGCTGATCGTGCTGCAGAAGGAGCTGGAGGCGCTGTCGTTCAAGGACGGCCTGACCGGCGTGGCGAACCGGCGCATGTTCGATTCCATCCTCGAAACGGAGTGGACGAACGCGCGCCGCAACAGCCAGCCGCTGTCGCTGATCCTGATCGACATCGACTACTTCAAGCAGTACAACGACCACTACGGCCACATCCAGGGCGACGACTGCCTGAAGCGCGTGGGCCAGGTGCTGGATTCGGCGGCGACGCGGGCGCGCGACCTGGTGGCGCGCTTCGGCGGCGAGGAATTCGCGCTGGTGCTGCCGGAAACCGACGCGACGGCGGCGCTGAAGGTGGCCGAGCGCTGCCGCAGCCTGATCTTCAAGGAGCAGATCCCGCACCCGACCTCGCCGGTCAGCCGGATCCTCACGGCGAGCCTCGGGGTCGGCACGATCATCCCGGGCCACCAGGACCGGCCACTGGCCTTCATCGAGGCAGTGGACCGGCAGCTCTACCAGGCCAAGCAGGCCGGCAGAAACCGCGTCGCGTCAGGCAACGAGTGAGCTTGCGGTCAAGCGGTGAGACGCGATCGCGACGAATCGCCCGCCGCGCTCACCGCCTCTCTTTGCAATAGGCAAACACCGTGCTTGGATTGCAATAGAAAGTGCCTCTGTCCGGGATATGGTTGACGCCCAGGCTCGCCGGAATATCGCGGTTGCCCGGGTATTCGCGGTCGGTGGGATGGATGCCGAATCCGCAGCCGTAGGCGCGATAGCCCGCGACCATGCCGAGGTCGCGGACGTTGTTGCCCCCGCAGGCCTGGCGCACGGCCACGTTGCCTGACTGGGTGTCGAGCACGCCGCTCATGTTCTGCAGCGGCCCTCTGCACAGCCATGCCTTGCCGCCGTTTTTGGGCGGCTCGCACAGGGTGATGCCCTCCCGGTAGGCAACCGGCCGGTTGCGCGCTTCTTCCTCCTGGCGCTTGACCGCCTCCTCCAGCTGTTTGCTGCGCGCGAGCATTTCCCGCTCCGCCCGCTCCCGCTGGGCGGTTTCTTCCCGCCGGCGGCGCTCGGCGTCGGCTTCCAGCTGCCGTTTGCGCTCGGCCTCGGCGGCTTCGCGGCGGCGGGCTTCTTCCGCGCGCCGCTGTTGCTGCTGCTGCGCCAGCTGCTGTGCCTCGGCATTGCGCTGGACCCCTTGTTGCTGTTGCTGTGTCTGTTGCTGGGCGCGCTGCTGCCGCTCGAAATCCTGTTGCGCCTGCAATTGATGCAGCCGTTCCATTTCGGCGGCACGCTGACGCTCCATCTCGGCGGCCCGCTGACGCAAGGCTTCGGCAGCGCGCTCGCGCTCCCGCTGCAGGCGTTGGCGATCGGCCTCGGCCTGCTGCCGCAGGGTTTCGTTGGTGGCGACCAGCGCCGAGTTCACCACCGTCAACGCAGTGTTGAAGGCCTCGCGCCGTTCCCGCTTTCTCTGCTGCTCCTCGCGCTCACGTTGCGCTTTGGCTTCCTTTGCAGCGGCGACCAGGCGCGGGGCTTCCTTGTTGCTGACCGCAACCATGCTGCCCGTGTAGGCTTTGTACAGGGACCCGCCTTCGTAGTACTCGAAGCCACCGTCGGCCTTCCTGGTGAAGGACATGCGCCATCCAAGCATCCCTTTGGTTTCCAGCGTGATCGAGCGGTCGCCGTCTAGGGTGACGTCCGCTTTCCACGAGCCCCACAGGCTGGGTTCTGCGTACAGCTTGCCCGTCTCCGGGGACCTGACGACGTGATGATTTTCCACGCGGTCATCGGCAAGATTGTGCATGCGCACATACATCGCTTCTCCCGGAACGATCCAGCCAAAAGTAAAGAGAAGCTTGTCACCACTAGGAGTGTCATCGACCAGCCAGTGCTTGCCTGCAAGGTCAGCGTAGGCGCCCCAGGTTTCGCCTGGTCGCTGCCGACCGCCACGTGTCGCATCATCGCTCCCGGCGAGATACAGTGTCGTCCTCATGGTATTCCCCGGGGGAACGAGAAAATGCTCCAGGCGTGACGGGTTCGGCTGCGACATGGTGTAAAGCCGCTGGTCCAGGATGAGCCCCGGCTTTAACAACTGGATTGAGCCATCCGCCCTGATTTTTCCCGTAAGCGTCCGCGTCCCCGCCACCTCTCTGTCCAGGGTGAGGACGAGGCTGCCGGGTTTCTCTCCACGCCGGATCCTCGCAACAAGCTGCTGCTGGCCTGCATAGTCCCCCCGCTCCGCACCGTAGGTCCACGTCTCGATCAGTTCTTCACCCAGCTTGCTCCAGCGGATCGACACGTTGCTGGCGCCCCGCCAGTCCTTGCCCACGATGCTCGCGTAGACGCCCCAGTCCGCCGCCAGGGGCGAAACCGGCTCGGCCGCAGCGACGGCGGGGGCAGTCCCGGCCGCCTGGCCTGCCTCTTCGGCTTTCGTCGCAGGGTCTCCGCTTGAGCTGATAGCTGCCGGCACCGCTGGCGCATCGGCCGCGCCCCGGGATGGGGCCTGTTCTGCCGTCGACGACGCCACACGCGGGTTGTTAGCACTGACGCCGGACTGGCTCTGGAAACGCCAGACATCCTTGATGCCTGCAACCTCCGAGCCGTTCAGGCTGACGTAGTGCTGCTCCCACACGCCGTCCCGCGGTGCGAGCACGTGCATGGGCCATTTGAAGAAGCCGTTGCAGACGAACAGCACGCTGCCGTCTGGCCGCACCGTGCCGGTGCGGTTGGCGCACACGCCGTTGGTCGCGGCAAGGCGCAGTTCGCCGGGCCGATCGCCGCGGGTGATGACATGCGTCATCGGCCGGTATTGATTGTCGGTCGGCTCCCAGCGTTCGATCAGTTCGACTCCGGCTTCGCGCCACTCGACCGTGATTCGCCAGTTCGCCCCGAAGTTGTCGCCCTGGCGGTTGCCACCGCGCCAGCTCGTTCCCGCCAGGCTGGCGTAGATCCCCCATTCCTGCGCGCTCGCATGGGGCGCCTCGGCACATGCCGGCGCCGCGAGGGCGAGCCATCCGGAAGACAGCAGGAAGAGGGATCGGATCGCCTGATTTTTCTTCATGGGTACGGATAGTCGTTTTTTATTGTGCCAGCGCGAGTATAGGGCGGAATCGCGCGCCAGCGGCCGGGGCATGATGCAGGCGGATCTAGCATGAAACGGCAGGAAACCGTGCATGGTTTCCTGCCGTTCGTTAACAGCCCCTGATCAGTGCCTCAAGCTTCAGCCCAAAAATCACCGGGCGCCGCGGTAAACTGCCGCCGCATGAAAACCCTCTATTCCCTGATCGAATCCCCCTTCCCGCCCGATTTCAGCGCGCTGTACCGGGAGCTCGGCATCGAGTCGCAGCGTTTCGACTCGGCGCGCAATCTGCACCGTGCCTTGCAGAAGCAGCCGCCGGATTTTTTCGTCGGCGAGTTCGTCTACGGCTGGGGCAACAACTATGCGGGGGCCAACGTCTCCAATCTGGATGTGACGATCCGCACCCTGCAGCGCTTTGCGCCGCAGGCGAAGGTGATCGTGTTCATGCAGCCGCGCGAAGCAGACCATATCGGCAAGCTGCTGGAGCTGTTCCCCGTGCATGCCGTGCTGGCCTACCCGGTTTCGGAGCAGGCGATGCAGGCGGCCCTGCAAACGCCGGCGTGAGTCCGGAATCGGTCTGGAATCCGGGGTAAACGGTCATGCGCCATCAGGGAAGAATTACCGACTGGAAGGACGACAAGGGCTTCGGGTTCATCACGCCGAACGGCGGCGGCGAGCGCGTCTTCGTCCACATCAAGTCGTTCTCGAACCGGCAGATGCGGCCTGCCGGGAACGAGATTGTGACCTACGAACTCAGGCACGACGCCAAGGGGCGCCCACAAGCCGGGAGCGTGGCCTTCGTCGGCAGGCAAGCGGCGCCGCCCGGCCCGCCGGACCGGAGCACGTTCCCTCTCATCTTGGCTGCGGCCTTTCTCGCCTTCGTCGCCGCACTGACCCTTGCAGGTAAATTGCCGGCCGCAGTCGCCGGGGTCTATCTGGTTGCCAGCCTTGTCGCCTTTGTCGCGTACGCGTTCGACAAGTCGGCTGCACGAAACGGCCAGTGGCGCACCCCGGAAAGCACCCTGCATCTGTTTGCCCTGGCAGGTGGCTGGCCGGGCGCCTTGCTTGCGCAAAGACTGCTTCGCCACAAGTCCAGGAAACAATCCTTTCAATTCGTGTTCTGGGTCACGGTCGTTCTCAATGGCTGCGCCCTCGCCTGGTTCTACTCAGGCTCGGGCGCCGAGGCGCTGCGTTCCATGCTGGGCGCGACATGAGCATCGGCCCGTTCCAGGCGCTGGCCTGCCCGCTGGACGGCACGCCCCTGCATTGCCACGGCTCCGCCTGGACCTGCGCATCCGGCCACAGCTTCGACGTCGCCAGCCAGGGCTACACCCATCTGCTACCGGTGCAGCACAAGCGCTCGCGCGATCCGGGCGACAGCAAGGAGATGGTCGCGGCGCGGCGACGCTTTCTGACGGCGGGCTTTTACCAGCCGGTTGCCGCTGCGGTGGGCCGGGCCGTGCTGGCCGGTCTACCCGCAGACGCGACGATCAGCTGTCTCGATGCCGGATGCGGCGAAGGCTACTACCTGCGCGAGTTGGCCGCGGCGGTGCCGGAAGACCAGGCGCTGCAACTGCTGGGACTGGACATTTCCAAATGGGCGGTGCTGGCGGCGGCGAAGCAGGACAGGCGCGTCAACTGGGTGGTGGGCAGCAACGCCAGGCTGCCGGTGCTTGCGGGCACGCTCGACCGGCTGCTGTGCCTGTTCGGCTTCCCGGTGTATCCCGAGTTTGCGCGGGTGCTGAAGCCGGGCGGCCTGCTGCTGCAGGCCGATGCCGGGCCGGACCATCTGCGCGAACTGCGCGAGATCATCTACCCCAGCCTGAAGCCGGAACGTCCGGCCGGGGCGCAAACACCGCCAGGTTTCCGCCGCCTGCCGACGCAAACGCTCCGCTTCCCGATCGAACTGACGAGCGCCGGACAGATTGCCGACCTGCTGGCGATGACGCCGCACCTCCATCGCGCCAGCGCCGAGGGCCGCGCCAAGGCCGCTGCGCTGACGGCGCTGTCGCTCGGCGTGGAGGTTCGCCTGACCTGCTTCGAACGGTGCCTGGACTAAGCCGAGGGCTCATCCTGGCCCCGTTTTTTGTTTTATGTTTAAGATATAGAGCTCCTGATATCCCCTGCTTGCCGCGGCCTGATTCATGAAACGATGGAACCTGAAATACCCCCGCCGATTCGACCTCGGCTCGGACGAGGACTACCTGAGATGGCGCGACGAGAAGCTGGCGGCCTATCCCGGGAATATCGCCGAGCTGGTCGTCGAACTGGGCGACATGACCGCGCCGACTGCTGCCGAGAAGAGCAGGATCCTGGAAACGGTGGAACGGGCCAACATGTGCGTTTACACGGCCGGGGCCGCCGAACTGGAAATGGCTTCCCTGCTGGCCCTGGGCAGGCAGCTCGGCGTCAGCCGCACCGACAAGTCGGCGCGCCATGCGCAGTCCGACGAACTGACCGATTCGGGCATCCTGAACCGGGCCGTGCCGTTCTCCACGCGGCACTGCAACTGGCACACCGATGCCACGTATTACGGATCGGGCAAGCCCATCCAGGCGCTGTTCCTGCTGTGCAAACGCCCCGCGGTCGAAGGCGGCAGCAACAAGGTCCTCGACCACGAAGTGCTCTACATCCACCTGAGGGACACCTGTCCCGGCGCCCTCGATGTGTTGATGAACAGGGACTGCTTCAATTACCGCAACCCCGCCACCGGCGAGATCGACCCGCAGCGGGGCGGGAAGGTTTTCTGGACCAGCGCCGACGGCCATCTGTGCCACCGTTTTTCCTTCAGGAAAACGGACATGGCCTGGTCTGGGGACGCCGACGTCGCCGCCGCCAGGAAGGCGCTGGAGTCGCTGATTTCGGGCGAGCCGGCGCAGGTCATCGAAGGCCGGCTGGAATCCGGAATGGGCCTGATTTCAAACAACGTGCTGCATACCCGGGAAAGGCTGGTGGACAGCGACGACGCGGCGCAAAAGCGGCTGCTCTTCCGCGCCCGCTTCCATGACAGGGTCGATCCCGACTGCCCGGCTTGAGCGGGCAGGTCTTCGGGCAACCCGCCTCGACCGCGGGCTTCGCCGCATCCTTCCCTTAAGGAATCCCTAAGCATCGTGCGCAATGCTGCGCCTGTCGATCTTACGCAAAGGGAAAATGATGCTCACGAACGGGAAGTCCCCTGCAAGCCGCTACCGCGCTCCTTCCATCGGCCTCCACTGGCTGATGCTGCTGCTGTTCGTCGCCGTGTACGGAAGCATCGAATTGCGGCAATTGTTCGAAAAAGGCAGCGACCCCCGCGAGGCGCTGAAGACCTGGCACTTCATGCTCGGCATGCTGGCGTTCGCGCTGGTCTGGCTGCGGCTGGCGGCACGCCTGTCCGGCCCGGCACCCGCTATCCATCCGGGACTGCCGGGACTGCAACGCCTGTCTTCCAGGCTGCTGCATCTGGCGCTGTATGTGCTGATGATCGGCATGCCGCTGACCGGCTGGCTGGTGCTCAGTGCCGCCGGCAAGCCGGTGCCGTTCTTCGGCCTGGAACTGCCGGCGCTGATCGGCGAAAACAAGGCTCTCGCAAAGCAGATCAAGCAGCTGCATGAAACAGTCGGCACCATGGGCTATGTCCTCATCGGCCTGCATGTGGTGGCCGCCTTGCATCATCACTACATCAAGCGTGACGACACGCTGCTGCGCATGCTTCCCGGACGGGATTAAGCCCGCTCGCCGCAGGCCGCGGCGAGCGCAAATATCGGGATCCGCGTTTATCATTCGCTCATGAACAGCAATCAACCGATCAGGCTCGACGCCGCACATTTCGACAACAAGGCCCGCCAATGGGATGAAAACCCGGTCTTCCAGGAGCGCGGGCAAAAGATCGCCCAGGCCATCCGGGAAAGCGTGCCCCTGCATCGCCGCATGAGCGCCCTCGACTATGGCTGCGGCACCGGCCTGCTATCGTTTCCGCTCAAGGATGAGCTCGGCGCGATCCTGCTGGCGGACAGTTCGCGCGGCATGCTCGACGTGGTGGCTGAAAAGATCGCCGCGCAGGGTGCCGGCAACATGAAGCCGCTGAAGCTGGACCTACTCGCCGACCCTGCCCCGGCGCAAAAATTCGACCTTATCGTCACCTCGATGACGCTGCACCACGTGCCGGACACCGACCGCATCCTGCGCGTCTTCCACGACCTGCTGCAGCCCGGCGGCTATCTGTGCATCGCCGACCTGGACCGGGAAGACGGCTCGTTTCACGGCCCGGCGGTCGACGTGCACCATGGCTTCGACCGCGCCGACCTGAGCCTGCGCGCCGCGCAGGCCGGTTTTGCCGGCATGCAGTTCCAGACCGTGTTCAGCATCGCCAAGGAAAACGCGGGCGCGGCGCGGGACTATCCGGTGTTCCTGATGACGGCACGGCGCGCCGCGGCATAGCAGGCGCCGCGGCGCCCGCTTGCCACGCGGCGACGCGGGCGTTTATTCTCGTTGCCTTGCAACAGGGCAGCGGGGGTTGCCGATGGGCCTCGAATACATGTTTTTCGACGCGGCGCTGCGCGACCGCTTCGTGAAGTTCGCAGCGGGGCGCGGCATCGCAAGCACGACGCGGCCGGACACGATCGCGGGCTTTGTCGTCGAGCTGCCGGACGGACTGGCCGCCGAACGGCAGGAGGCCGTCGAGACCGAGTACGAATCGATCATGGACGAACAGATGCTGCGCGCCGAAGCGGACGCGGAACTGGTCGGCCGCCACGCTGCCGGCATCACGGTGACGCTGGCGGACGGCACGACCCGCAGCGTCCGCATTCCGCCGCCGATTGCGCGCCGCCTTCTCGAGCATTTCACCCCCGGCGAAGTCCACGAGATCGCCAGCGCCATTGCGCAAGGCCTCGAAAATCCGGTCGACGGGCCGCTTTGCCGCAAGCCGTCCGAATAACGGCGCCGACATGAACAAACGGAACGGACGGGGTGCGGGCCGGCCCCGTTTTCCATCAGAAGATGAACATCCATGGCGCACACCGGAAAACGGGCTGAACTGAAGAATCTGCTGCGCACGGAGTGGCGTCAGCTGACGACCGTCAATCCCAGCGACCGGCTGTGGCAGATGCCGTTCGCCGCAGCGCTGGCGGCGGGCCTGCCGTTGCTGGCCGGCGCCTATTTCGACCGCCTGGACTACGGCCTGATCTCGTCGCTCGGCGGACTGGCGTTTCTGTATCTGCCGCAAACGCCGCTGTATCACCGCATGCTGACGATCATGGTGTGCGCGTTCGCCATGGCGGCGTGCTACACGCTGGGGGTGCTCAGCCAGTTTTCCCCGTTGCTGATGATGCCGATGCTCGTCTTCACCAGCATCCTAGTCACGATGGTTTGTCGGTTCTACGCCCTCGGCATGCCGGGCAGCCTGTTCTTCATCATGGCGGCGGCCATCGGGGCGTATTCGCCGCTGGAGGCAGCGCAGGTGCCGCAGGCGGTGGGCCTGCTCAGCATGGGCTCCCTGCTGGCCTGCCTGATCGCGCTTTTCTACAGCCTGCTGACCCTGCGCCTGCAGGCCCCCAAGCCGGTGTCGCCCCTGCCGCCGGCCAGCTTCGATTTCGTGGTGTTCGACTCGGTCGTGATCGGCGTGTTCGTCGGCATTTCGCTGGCCCTGGCGCAGCTGCTGCAGCTGGAGAACGCCTATTGGGTGCCGGTGAGTTGCCTGGCGGTCATCCAGGGGGTTTCGCTGCGCGCGGTCTGGAACAAGCAGTTTCAGCGCATCCTGGGCACCGGCATCGGCCTGCTGCTGTCCTGGGGCCTGTTTCTGCTGCCGCTGGACCCATGGGGGCTCGCCCTCGCCATGATGGCGCTGACCTTCGTGGTCGAGATGACGGTGGTGCGGCACTATGCCTTTGCTGCCATATTCATCACTCCGCTGACGATCCTGCTGGCGGAAGCCGCCACGCTGGGGCAGGCGTCGCCGACCGTCCTGATCCAGGCAAGATTTTTCGATACGGTTCTGGGAAGCCTGGTGGGGCTGGCCGGCGGAATCTGCCTGCACAGCCCGCGCTTTCGCGACGTGGTGGGCCGCCCGATGCGGCGCCTGCTGCCGTCCCGCATCGCGCGGCCATGAACGGCTGAACCGGCCCGGCTTCCCTTCCGCCCCCACGCCCTCGGGCGCCTGCATTCGCATCATTTGCCTATTGCAACCGCGCTGCCGCAAGCGGAACCTCGTCGACGGCCCGCCCTGCCGGATGCGGGCATGCCCGAACCCGGCAGGGCGCCGACCGGAATCGCGGCAACCTGGCGATTCACAGACAGAAAAATTTCGCGTCGCGCTAGACTGCGCCCCGCAACCGGACAACAGGACACAAGCAGCCATCGCACATGAACCCGCCGTCAATCGTTTTATTCATTTCGTTTTTCGTGGCGCTGGCCATGAGCGGGATTCTGCTGGTCATTGCGCGGACCTATCCCAAAACCATTCGCGGCTTGCGCGAATGGAGCGTGGCCGCGCTCGTCATCGCGCTGTGCTTTCCGCTCTTCATCGCGCGAGACCGCATCCCGGATCTGCTCAGCATCGTGCTGCCCAACCTGATGCTTTTGATCGCCCTCATGGCGATGAACGTCGGCACCCGGAAGTTTTCGGGAACGCCGCCGAGATTCGACCGCGCCCTGCTGTTCCTGTTCGTGTTTGCGCACGTCGCCCTGTTTGCCTGGTTCACGTACGTTCAGCCCGATATCCGGGTGCGCATTGCAACCCAGGCTTTGTTCACGCTGGTCGTCATCGTGGACCAGCTGGTCCGTGTCCTGAAGGCATTGCCCGGAACCTTGGGGCGCCATGTGCTGGTCTTCTCGCTGGCCATCATGATCGGGTCGAGAGTCATGCGCCTGGGCGCCCTGGCCCTCGGCTTCGATCCGCCGGCCGGCCTTTTCGACGCCTCGGCCGCGCAGCTTGTCTATATCGCGATACCTGCCATCACGATTCCGCTCGGAACGATCGGTTGCATCATGCTCGCTTCCGAAAAGCTGCGGCAGGACCTGGAATTCATCAGCCGCCACGATGGCCTGACCCAGTGCCTCAACAAGAACGCGGCCATTGAAGAACTCAAACGGGAAACCGCCCGTGCCACGCGCCATGGCGGCAAGCTGTCGGTCATGCTTTTTGATCTGGACAACTTCAAGGATATCAACGACACGCACGGCCATCTCGAGGGCGACAGGATCCTGGTCGACTTCTCGAAGAAGACCAAAGCCTCGCTCAGGGGATCGGACCAGCTCACGCGTTTCGGCGGGGACGAATTCATGGCCATACTCCCCGACACCGATCTTGAACAGGCCTTGCTTGTTGCGAACCGCTTCCATGAAGCAGGCAGGCAAAGCCGGCCCATCGCCTGGTCGGTCAGCATCGGCATTTCGCAATGGCTGGACGGGGACGACTCCGTGGATGCCCTGTTGAGCAGGGCGGACCAGGCCCTTTACAAGTCCAAGGCGCTGGGCCGCAATCGAACGCAGGCCGCCTAAGCGCCGGCCGGCTTATGTCCCGGACGCTTCCGCCAGGCCGCGAAACACTTCGTTGAAAGACGCCTCGCGATTGCGGACAAAACAGGCCACTTCCGCCACTGCGCAAACGGACAGTTCGTCGCCCATCATCATCCAGCCCCGCGGCGGCCAGCCTCCGGTTCCGGAAAGGGTCATGAGCATATCGCTGCCATGGTGCATGATGCGGCCATTCGCGTAACACAACTCGGCCGCCAGTTGCAGGTCGAGCTGTTCCAGATGGCCGGCCGCCTCTGCGAGCGTCCCATCGTCATGGAAACGCAGCGCGGCGACGACCCCCTTGAGCACCGACAGGCTCTCCAAATCCGACAACATGCCATTCTCCTTTTGCGGACGCCGGGTTCAGGCGGCGGCATTGAAGCGCCGGTAAGCCGCGTCGTAATCGAAATCCTTGCCGTGCGCCAGAATCGCATTGCCGTTCATGCCCATCACCACGTGATCCAGCGTCATGAAGGCAAAACCGCGTTCGGGCAGAAACCCCTGCTGACCCGTCAATTTCGTCCACCCCGTGGCCTGCATCCGGTAGATCGCCATGTTGGCGGCGCACATCTGCGCAACGAGCTCCGCAAAATCCCGCTCCAGATCGCCGCGCATTTGCCCCAGTTCGCCCGTGCAGGAAAACTCGATCGCGCCATGTACCCCCGGCAAAGACATCAATTCATCCAATATCGGCATTTGGCTCTCCTTCCCCGCCCGGTTTGATTGGTTCAGCAGCCGCCGACGCCGTCATGGCCCCGACCATCTGATTGAACGAGACCTGTCTTCCCCGCACGACGCACAGGCTGTCGTGAATCGCGACGATGGCCATTTCAGGCCCCCACGTCACCCAGCCGTAGCAGCCATCCCATCCCGATTGATCGGCCAGGCGGCCCAGCAGGCGGCCCTGCATTTCCATGGTCAGCGTAATGGCCGCGCACAGGTTCGCCATTTCTGCCGCTTCGGCCTGGTTCAACGCCCCCTCGAACTCCTCCAGGAAGCCCTTTCGGGAAAAGAGGCCGGCGGCCACAGTGCCGGGCAGTTTCACCAGCTCGGATGTTCTCGACATGCCCCCTCCGCAAAATATCCAGACCTGAAGAAAAGTATAGGCAGTACTGAATATTTTTCCCCGGCGCCCCACGGCCACGGATTTTCAGGGCCGGGGAACGACGGCCCATTCCTGGCTGAAGTGCTGGGCGCCGGGTAGAATCGTTTCGCCAGCGGTGCCCGTCGATGGAATGCCCATCCGGCATTCCGGCAATGCGGGCACAAAATTGCATTCGATATAGCCAACCCCGGCCAACCTCTCCTCACACCGCAACCATGAGCCGTCCGACCGTCTACCACATCCCCGCCTGCCCTTTTTGCCAGCGAGTGGACATCCTGCTGACGCTGAAAGGCCGCCGGGACGAAGTCGACTTCCGGGCGATCGACATCACCCGCCCGCGGCCCGACTGGCTGCTGCAAAAAACCCGCGGCACTACGGCGCTGCCGGTGCTGGAGACCGCCGACGGGCGCATCATCAAGGAAAGCCTGGTGATTCTGCAGTACCTTGAGGATATTTACCCGGAGCGTCCGGTTGCCCAGCGCGATCCTTACCGGCGCGCGGTGGAGGGCATGCTGACGCGGATGGACGGCGATTTTTTCTCCCAGGGCTACGGCTGGCTGATGAATCAGGATCCCGCGCGCCGCGAAGCCCTCCGCGAAGGCATGCTGAAGCAGTATGCGCAGCTGGACGATTTTCTGCTGGAGCATGCGCTTGCCGGCCCGTTTCTGTTCGAGGAGTTCGGCTGGGCGGAAACCGTGTTCACGCCGTTTTTCCAGCGTTTCTGGCTGCTGGAGTATTACGAAGGCTTCGAGCTTCCCGGCGATGACCGATACGCGCGCGTGCGCCAGTGGATCGATGCCTGCGTCGCGCATCCGGCTGCGCAACAGGTTGCCAGGGAAGAAGTGGTCAAGCTTTACTACGACTACGCCAAGGGGGCGGGCAACGGTGCGTTGCTTCCTGGCCGCAGCCAGTCGTCCTTTACGTTCGAACCCGACTGGCGCGGCCGGCCATGGCCGCCGCAGGACAAGTACCGGCACAGCGCAACCGACCTTGAATTGGGCCTGTGACCCGACGCCTCGATTCGCTGCGTCCGCAGACGCACGCCACGTATCCGGGCGAGTTCATCGCGGCTTCGCGTTAGCCGGTCATTTCGGGGAAGTATCCTGCATGGCCGCCTCCCTGGCGGAGTCACTGGGCTGACCGATCGGCACAGCCATGCTCGCCGGATACTTGCGCCCGTCGATGGCGGTGAACGTCTCATCCCTGGTCAGACTGCCGTACACCAGCCAGGGGGTGCCTTGATTGAGCGCCTGCCCCTCGGCGAGGCGGAGGTAATGGGTAGGAAGCTTCACGCGCCCCCTCCTTTCTTGATCTGCATTGAGTTGCGCCGCCGCTCGAAGGCGTCGCGGTTGCGCCGGGCCGGATCGCGCTGGCGCATTGTTTTCCCCTGCGCCTCAGCGTACCGAGCGGTACACCTGCTGCCTTTCCGTCTTGCTCAGGACCAGCTGCCAGAGCTGTCCCTGGCGTGAGCGGAAGAAGCCCGCACAGCTCATCAGGTAGTATTTCCACATGCGGTAAAAACGTTCGCCGTATTTTTCCTGCAGGCCGGGCCAGGCCTGCTCGAAGTTGTCCCACCAGGCCATCAGGGTGCGGTCGTAGTCCGGACCGAAGTTGTGCCAATCCTCGATCAGGAAGCGGCGTTCCAGGACCGACGCAATCTCTTTGGCCGACGGCAGCTTGCCGTTGGGGAAAATGTATTTGTCGATCCACGCGTCGGTCTTAGGCGAGGTGACGGCGTTGCCGATGGTGTGCAGCAGGAACAGGCCGTCATCCTTGAGCGCGCGATGGACCGTATCGAAATAGGTCGCGTAGTTTTTCGGGCCGACGTGTTCGAACATGCCGACCGAAACGACCTTGTCGAATTTTTCAGCGAGATCCCGGTAGTCCATCAGCTCGATCGCCACCGGCAGGCCGGCGCAACGCTTGCGGGCCAGTTTCTGCTGCTCTTTCGAGACGGTGATGCCGACCACCTCGACGCCGTAGTGCTGCGCGGCGAAATGCGCCAGCCCGCCCCATCCGCAGCCGATTTCCAGCAGGCGTTCGCCGGGCTGCAATTCCAGCTTGCGGCAGATCATGTCGAGCTTTTTCTGTTGCGCGTCCGCCAGCCCGGTTGCGTTGTGCCAATAGCCGCAGGAGTAGCTCATGCTGGGGTCGAGCATGGCCTCGAACACGTCGTTGCCGATGTCGTAGTGCTGCTCCCCCACCTGGAAGGCGCGCTGGCTGGATTGGAGATTGAACAGGCTGTGGCGCAGGATTTCGCCCAGCAGGCGCAGCCGCGACCAGTTGTCGATCTTTTCTTCGGCATGGCTGCTGAGCAGGCGCTGGAACAGCTGGTCCAGGCGGTCGCATTCCCACATCCCGTCCATATAGGCCTCGCCGAAACCGAGCGAGCCTTTCGTCAGGACGAGCCGGTAGACATCGTCGTCGAATACCTGGATATCCCAAGGGGCGTCGCCGTTGATCGAAACGCCGGCTTCGGCCGTGAGGTCGCGGAGGATCGCAGGCGAGTCCTGCGGGGCCAGGGTATTTCCCGCTGGTTCAAGGACCAGGGCGTCTTCTTTTTGCATCGATGGGCTCCCTACTTTCTGACAACCATGAAGGCGCCAGAGTAGGTATTCGGGAACTATTCGACAAACGATATTTTTGTATCTTATATATCGAACATGTCGATATATTAATATTTTGATTCTCGATCAGCGGCAGCGGACACAAAAAATCCGGCCGTCATATTCATGGCCCGGCGAGCCATGTCCGTGACCGATCGGCCCCGCTTGCGCGCTGGCGGCGCGGCCCCTGCGCATGCGGGGCAAGACAGGTCAGGAAGCGGGCAAACGCCGCGCTTGAGCCGGACTATCGATACGCCGGATGCGTGATGGCGGATGAACGGATTTTTAGCCGAACGCGTATTTCGTCCCCACCGCATGCCAATGCACCGCCTCTTCCTCCAGTGCGCGCCGAGTCAGCGGGCGGCGTTCCAGCCAGCCTGCGGGCAGGCCCAGGCGGATGCGCTTGCTGCCGGCTTCGACGGTCGCATCGGTCAGATGCGGTTCGGCGCGGCTGCGGCACAGGATGACGGCCTGGCGCAGCAGCCACACCAGCAGACGGTCGTTGTCCGGCACCACGCCGGTGGAGAACTCCGGCAGTTTGGCCAGCGCGCCGCGCTGGGCACGCGCCAGCAGCGCCAGGCGCGCCTGCTCGGTGCGCGAGAAGCCGGGCATGTCGGCGTTTTCCAGGATGTAGCCGGAATGGCGATGGTAGCCGCCGTGCGACACCATGAGCCCGATTTCGTGCAGCCGCGCGGCCCAGTCGAGAAAGCGCACGTCGTTTTCATCGCTGCCGCCGCTGGCTGCCAGCAGTTTCAGCGCCACCTGCTTGACGCGTTCGGCCTGCCGGGTGTCGATGTGGTAGCGGCGCATGAATTCGTCCACCGTCGCCTCGCGCATGTCCTGCTTGTGGAAGCGGCCCAGCAGGTCGTACAGGATGCCTTCGCGCATGGCGGTTTCGGCGACGTCCATCCGCTCGATGCCAAGTTCGGCGAACAGCCCCGCCATGATGGCAAAGCCGCCGGCGATCACCGGGCGGCGGTCGCGCGACAGGCCGGGCAGATCGAGCGCGTCGACATGCCCGGCCTTGATCAATTGGCAGCGCAGCCGGGCGAGGCCGTCGGCGGTGATGCCGCATGCCGACCAGCCGCTCTGCTCGATGATTTCGCGCAGCGCGCGCGCGGTGCCGCTGGAGCCCACCGCCTGCTGCCAGTTGCCCCTGGAAAACTCCCGGGCGATGCGCTCGACCTCGACGCGCGCGCTCATCTCGGCGGCCTTCAGCGCGGCCTTGTCGATGACACCGCCGGCAAAGAAGCGCTGCGAGAAATTGACGCAGCCCATGTGCAGGCTTTCGCGCTCGTGCGGCTTCAGGCCATGGCCGATGATGACTTCGGTGGAGCCGCCGCCGATATCGACCACCAGCCGCCGGTCGGGCGAGGCCGGCAGCGAATGCGCGACGCCGAGATAGATCAGCCGCGCCTCCTCGCGCCCGGCGACGATCTCGATCGGATGGCCGAGCGCGGCCTCGGCCCGCGGAAGAAACCGCTCGGCATTCCTGGCGACGCGCAGGGACGAAGTGCCGACGCAGCGCACCGCGCCCGGCGACAGCCCGCGCAGGCGCTCGCCGAAACGCTGCAGGCAGGCCAGCGCGCGCGCCTGCGTCGCCTCGTCGAGCAGCTTGTCCTCGCCGAGGCCGCCGGCCAGGCGCACGGTTTCCTTCAGCGAATCGAGCGGATACAACTGGTCGCCGGCCACCCGCGCCACTTCCAGGCGGAAGGAGTTGGAGCCGAGATCGACCGCGGCGAGGGTGTCGTAGGTCTTCATGCAGCTGCGCCAAAGAAGAGGTAGGTCATGCCGATGGCAGCGAGAATGCCGGCGACGTCGGCGATCAGCCCGCAGGCGACCGCGTGGCGCACCCGGCGGATGCCGACCGCGCCGAAGTACACCGCCAGCACGTAGAAGGTGGTCTCGGTGCTGCCCTGCACGATGGAGGCGAGCCGGCCGGCGAACGAATCCGCGCCGTGGACCTGCATGGTGTCGATCATCATGGCACGCGCGCCGCTGCCGGAAAACGGCTTCATCAGCGCGGTGGGCAGCGCCTCGACCCAGCGCGCGTCGAGGCCCAGCCCGAGGACGAGGTTGCGCATCGCGCCCATCAGCAGGTCGAGCGCGCCGCTGGCGCGGAACACGGCGATCGCCACCAGCATGGCGACGAGATACGGAATGATGGTGACCGCCGTGTGGAAGCCCTCCTTGGCGCCCTCGACGAAGGCCTCGTAGGCGTTGACGCGGCGGCGCACCGCCATCAGCAGGAAGGCGGCGACGAGGCCGAACAGCAGCACGTTGCTCAGTATCGACGACTGCCGCGTCATCGCCGCGGCGTCGAGGCTGGAGAAGTATGCGACCAGGCCGCCGATCAGCGCGCTGGCGCCGCCGAGATAGGCCAGGGTGACGCGATTCCACAGATGCAGCTTCTGGAAGAAACCGGTGACGAAGAGGCCGACCAGCGTGCCGATATAGGTGGTGATCAGCAGCGGAACGAACACGTCCGTCGGGTCGGCGGCGCCAAGCTGCGCGCGGTAGGTGAAGATGGTGACCGGCAGCAGGGTGACCGACGCGGTGTTGATCACCAGGAACAGGATCTGCGCGTCGCTCGCGGTGTCCTTCGAAGGATTGAGCGTCTGCAGTTCCTGCATCGCCTTGATGCCGAGCGGCGTCGCCGCATTGTCCAGTCCCAGCATGTTGGCGCCCATGTTCATGGTCATCGCACCGAGCGCGGGGTGGTTGGGCGGCACCTCGGGGAACAGCCGCCTGAACAGCGGCGCCAGGCCGCGCGTCAGCAGCTCGAGCATGCCGGCGCGCTCGCCGATCTTCATCACCCCCAGCCACAGCGCCATCACCCCGGTAAGGCCGAGCGCGATTTCGAACGCGGCCTTGCTGCTGTCGAACAGGGCCTTCACCAGCGCGGCGAAGATGTCGGCGTCGCCGAGAAAAACCAGTTTGAACGACGCAATCAGGAAGGCGGCGAGAAAGAAGCCGACCCATAGCGTGTTGAGCATGGAGCCTTACGCCACCCAGCCTGCGATGACGATCAGCAGTCCCGCCGCCAGCCAGATCACCAGGCCGCGCCAGATCATGCTGACCGCGCTGTCGATGTAGTCGGCATCGGCCGCCTGGCCGGTGCCGAGTTCGGGCCGCCAGACGGTGTCGCCCCCCACGTTGAGGCCCTGCCCCAACCGCACGCCCATGGCGCCGGCGCCGGCGGCGAGCACCACGCCCTCTTCCGGCTCCGGCCAGGCGGCCGCCTGGGTGCGCCAGCAATAGGTGGCGTCCTCGAAATTGCCGGCAATGGCGTAGGTCAGCGCGGTCAGTCGCGCAGGCAGCCAGTTGATGACATGAAAGGCACGCTGCGCATACGCGCCGAAGCGTCCCTGCGCCGCTGTCCAGCGCCGCGCCAGAATCGAGGCGGCGCGGAACAGCACCGCGCCGGCCGGGCCCAGCGGCACCAGCAGCACGAACCAGAACAGCACGCCGAACATCTGGCGGTGGCTCGCCGCCGTGACCTGCTCGATGGTGACCCGGGCCACTTCGTCGGCGCTGAAATGGCTGGCATCGCCGCCGCGCCAGGCGTCGAGGCGCGCGCGCGCGCCTTCGAGATCGCCTGCGCGCAGCAGGCGCGCAATCTGCTCGGCGTCGTCGCTGTAGTACTTGAACCCGAGGGTCAGATACAGCACGGCCACATTCCATACCCAGCCGAGGAACGGGCTGATGCCGTCGAGCACGATGAAAATCAGCCACACCGCGACCAGCGGCGGCAGCACCGCCAGCGTCCAGGCGATGGCGCCGTGGCTGTATTCGCCCGCGTTGAAGCGGCGCTCCAGCCACTGGGTGAAGCGGGAATAGTGCCGATAGTGCGGCAACGGCTGCCGCAGCGGACGCAGGTGTTCGAGGATGACGGCGGCAAGGACGGAGAAGAAAGCCATCAGCGATTCATCTCCAGGGTAAAGGTGCCGATCCGGTTTGCCTGTCCCGCCGGGCGATACAGTTCGACCGTCGGCATGGCGATGGCCTGTCCGCGCGGCGCCAGCGTGTCGGACAGCGCCTGATAGGCCTTGGACGGCGCCAGCAGGACCGCCGCCTGCACCTCGGCCGCATAGATCGGGCGGCGTTCGATGCGGCCTTCCTGCAGCCCGTCGGGGACCGGGGCGGAGTCGGCCAGGGTATAGCCCAGCTGCGCGCGCACCTTGCCGTTGGCGGCACGCGGGTCGGTGAGGATCACGCTGATGGTGTCACCCGCCGCCACCTTGGCAGCGGTGAATTTGTCCAGCGCCGCGCGCTGCGATTTGCGCATGTCGCTGATCGGGCCTTCGTAATCCAGATACGCGTAGCGATAAGGCCCGGCGTCGGTTTCCGTCACGCTGACGGCGTTGAACCCGCCCCACCACCAGAACACCGCCAGCAGCGGCAATACGAACGCCAGCACAAACGCCGGCCACTGTTTCTTGAGCACGCATGACCCCCTTCTTCCAGCGGACGAAGATACCACAGCCGCGCCAGCGCTTCGGTGCCGCGATGCGGCGGCGATCGGGGAACTTCAAGTTTGCGGGAAGAACGACCGTAAAGCCGGTATTTACATTATCGATCCGCGTTCGGGTCTGCCGCTCCCCCGCGGCCCGGCGCCGCACGGTCGTTTCCGGGCATGCGTGCCGGGCACCCCGTTGCGCGCGCCGGAAAATCCGCCGACCGCTCCTTATGCACACGCCCGAAGCCTTTGACCTCCATCCACAGCCGATGTGGATTTACGACCTGGAAACCCTGCGGTTTCTGGCGGTGAACGATGCAGCGGCGGCGTATTACGGCTATTCCCGCGCCGACTTTCTGGACCTGACGACCCGCGATCTCGGCCCGGCCGCAGCTCCCCGCGCACAGGCTGAAACGGCCCGGCCCGCCGCCACCCGGCAGCAGGACGCGCAGACGCCGCCGCTGCATCTCATCTCGCAGCCGTTGACGTTTCAGGGCCGCTCCGCCGAGATGGTGCTCGCGCTTGACGTCGGCGGGCAGGAGCGGGCCGCGATGCTCGCGGATTTCCGTGAAATCCTGCTGAAGATCGCCGGGCAGAGCGCCGGCGGACCCGGCGAACGCAATCAGGCCGGCTTGCAGCCTGGCCTGCTGGAAGCCGGCATTGCGCACCTGAACGACATCGTTCTCATAGCCGAGGCCGGGCCCCTCGACGATCCGGGCCTGCGCATCGCGTTCGTCAACGATGCGTTTGAGCGCCTCACCGGTTATCGGCGCGTGGACGTGCTGGGGAAATCGCCGCGTTTCCTGCAGGGCACGCTGACCGACCCTGCCGAACTGGAGCGCATCCGCCAGGCGCTGGGGCAATGGCGGCCGCTGCGCAGCGAACTCGTCACCTACGCCAAGAGCGGCGAAGCCGTCTGGATCGAGTTCGACATCGCCCCGGTTGCCGGCGCCGCCGGCCGCTACACCCACTGGGTGGCGGCCGGGCGCGACATCACCGAGCGCAGGCAGGCCCAGCAGGCGCTGCATAAAAGCGAGCAGCGATTCAAAAACGTCGCCCGCACCACCACCGACACCATCTGGGACTGGGACCTGGTTTCCGATCGCATCTGGTGGAACGAAGGCATGCAAAGCGTGTTTGGCTACACGTCCGCCGACCTGCCGGCGGACAGTCTCGCCTGGGCGCGCCGCATCCACCCGGACGACCATGAACGCGTGGTGCGGGACATCCATCAGGCGATCGATTCAGGCAAGGAAAGCTGGTCCGCCGAATACCGTTTTCAGCATCGGGACGGCCGCTATGCCTATGTGCTGGATCGCGGCTCGGTGATTCGCGACCACAGCGGACGGGCGATCCGCATGATCGGCGGGATGGCCAATCTCACCACCCGCAAGGAAGCCGAACTGGAGCTCGCCCGCCTCAACCGCGCGCTGCACGTACGCAGCGCCTGCAATGAAGCCCTGATTCGCGCCACCGACGAAAGCGAACTGCTGCACGCGATCTGCCGCATCGCCGTCGACGTGGGGGGCTATCGCATGGCCTGGGTGGGCTTTGCGCAGGAGGATGCTGCGCAATCGGTGCGCCCGATGGCCCATGCCGGCGATGGCGCAGGCTATCTGCACGGCATCCAGCTCAGCTGGTCCGCGGACAAGGCGACCGGGCGCGGCCCGGTGGGGCGGGCCTTGCGCAGCGGGGAGGTCGTGATCATCGAGGATCTGACGCGCGATCCCGGCTTCCAGCCGTGGCTCGATGCCGCATTGCGCCACGGCTATCGCAGCCTGGTGGTGCTGCCGCTGCACGATGCACAGCGCACCTACGGGATTTTCGCCCTGTTCGCGCCCGAAGTGGCCCACATCGGCGCCGACGAAATGCGCCTGTTGCAGGAATTGACCGGCGACCTGGCTTTCGGCATCGCCATGCTGCGCAGCCGCCGCGAGCAGGACCGGATTCAGGCCGCCGTGATCAAAATCGCCGCTGGCGTCTCCGCCGGCACCGGCACGGCGTTTTTCGAGGAGCTGGTGATCAACATGGCCGATGCGCTGGGGGCCGCCGCCGGGTTCATCGCCTGTTTCCAGCCCGGCACGCTGCATTCGGCATGCACCAAGGTGGCGGTCGTCGCTGGCCGGCTGATTCCCAACTTCGAATACAAGCTGGCCGGCACGCCCTGCGAAGCGCTGACGGATGCCGTCAATCACGTCATTCCCTGCCGGCTGGATGAGCACTATCCCGACGCCCCCTCGATCGGCCTGCTGGATGCGCAGGCCTACGTCGGGCATCGCCTCGACGATTCGGCCGGCCAGCCGATCGGGCAGCTGTTCGTGCTGTTCAGCCATCCCCTGCAGGACACGGCCTTCATCGCCTCGACGCTGCAGATTTTTGCCACCCGGGTGGCCTCGGAGCTCGAACGCCAGAGCGCCGACGCGCACATCCGCCAGCAGGCCTCGCTGCTGGACAAGGCACAGGATGCCATCATGGTGCGCAGCCTCGACGGCCTCGTCCGCTATTGGAACAAGGGCGCCGAGCGCTTGTATGGCTGGACGCGCGACGAAGTCATCGGCCGCTCGATCGAACCCCTGTTGTACGACGATCCGGCGGTTTTTCGCGAAAACACCCGCAAGGTAGCGGACCAGGGCGAATGGAGCGGCGAAATCGCCCAGCGGAAAAAGGGCGGCGACGCGCTCATCGTCGAGGCGCACTGGACCCTGCTGCGCGACGAGAATCAGCTGCCCGACGCCATCCTGGCAATCAACACCAACATCACCGAACGCAAGGCCGCCGAGCACAAAATCCAGCACCTGGCGTTCTACGACCACCTGACCGGCCTGCCCAACCGCCAGCTGCTGCGCGACCGCCTGCAGCACGCGCTGGCGGTCGAAGCGGGCCGCAAGACGGTGGGGGCGCTGCTGTTCATCGACGTCGACAACTTCAAGACCCTGAACGATACGCTGGGCCACGCCATCGGCGATCTGCTGCTGCAGCAGATCGCCCAGCGCCTGCAGCGCTGCCTGCGCCAGGGCGATACCCTGGCGCGCCTGGGCGGCGACGAGTTCGTGATCGTGCTGGAAAATCTGGCCGCCACGCCGCACCAGGCGATGGCGCTTGCCACCCAGGTCGGCGAAACCATCCTGGCCGGCTTCAAATCCCCCTTCCAACTGGCCGGTTACGCGCACCACTGCACCTCGAGCATCGGCATCTCGCTCCTGAACGACCATCCGGCCTCTCTCGACGAACTGCTGCAGCGCGCCGATCTCGCCATGTACCAGGCCAAGGCCCACGGCCGCAATACCCTGCGTTTTTTCGACCCGGCCATGCAGGCGCTGGTCGCTGCCCGGGCCGAGCTGGAAGCCGATTTGCGCGACGCCCTGCAACGACAGGCGTTCGAACTGCATTATCAGGCGCAGGTCGACAGCCTGGGACGCATCTGCGGTGCCGAAGTCCTGTTGCGCTGGCAGCATCCCGCGCGCGGCTGGATGCCCCCCGTATCGTTCATTCCCCTGGCCGAAGAAACCGGCCTGATCCTGCCGCTCGGGCTCTGGGTACTGGAAACCGCCTGCGCGCAGCTCGCGGCCTGGGCGGCCCTGCCCTACATGGCGGACCTCGGCGTAGCGGTGAATGTCAGCGCGCGGCAGTTCCGCCAGCCGGACTTCGTCGCCCAGGTATTGCAGGTGCTCGACCGCAGCGGCGCCGATCCGCGCCGGCTCAAACTCGAGCTGACCGAAAGCCTGCTGGTGGACAACATGGACGAAACCATCGTCAAGATGAGTGCGCTGAAGGCGCGCGGCATCGGCTTCGCGCTCGACGACTTCGGTACCGGCTATTCCTCGCTTGCCTACCTGAAGCGGCTGCCGCTGGACGAGATCAAGATCGACCAGTCGTTTGTACGCGACGTGCTGACCGACCCCAACGATGCCTCCATCACGCGCAGCATCATCGCCCTGGGGCAGAGCCTGAATCTGGCCGTGGTGGCCGAGGGCGTGGAAACCGATGCGCAATACGCCTTCCTGGCCGAGCACCACTGCCATACCTACCAGGGCTACCTGTTCAGCAAGCCGCAGCCCGCGGCAATCTTCGAAGCCTGGGTGCTGAAACAGCGCTGCTGACGCGGCTTCCGGGCCGGTCCGGTGGAACGGGATGTCTATAATGCAGCTCACTGTCGGGAGCCTGCCATGATCCTTCACCTGTTCGCCCTGCTGTCGCTGATCCTGCTGCCTGCCGTTCACGCGGCGCAGCCCGCCGACATGATGGAGGCGACCGTGCCGATGAAAGCGGTGCGTCTGGGCGCCCACAGCTACTTCGTGCAGGGCCTGCCCGGCGCGGCGTCCAGCGAAAACCAGGGCTTCATGTCAAACGCCGGATTCGTCGTCACGCGCAACGGCGTGGTCGTGTTCGACGCGCTGGCCTCGCCGCCGCTGGCCGAGAAACTCGTCGGCCTGATCCGCAAGGTCACCAGGCAGCCGATCAGGCGGGTGATCGTCAGCCACTACCATGCCGACCATTTCTACGGCCTGCAGGTATTCAAGGCGCTGGGCGCCGAGATCTGGGCGCACCGTGCCGCCGAAGGCGCCACCCGCAGCGAGGGCGCCGCCGCGCGCCTCGCCCAGCGCAAGGAAGTGCTGTTCCCGTGGGTGGACGAGCGCACCCGGCTGCTGGAGGCCGACCGTTTCCTGGAAGGCGACACCGATTTCGAGATGGGCGGGCTGCACTTCGCTCTGCGCCATGTCGGCCCGGCCCACTCCAGCGAGGACATGGCGATGCTGGTCCGGGAGGACCGCGTGCTCTACGCCGGCGACCTGGTGTTTCGCGGCCGCGTGCCGTTTGTCGGCGACGCCGACAGCCGCGCCTGGATCGCTGCGCTGGACAAGCTCATCGCCCTGAAACCCCGCGTCCTGATACCCGGCCACGGCGCGCCCTCGCGCGTGCCGCGCAGCGACCTCGTCTTCACCCGCGACTATCTGCAGTTCCTGCGCGCCCGCATGGGCCAGGCCGCCCGCGATCTCGTTCCTTTCGACGAAGCCTACGCGCAGACCGACTGGTCGAAATACCGCTCCATGCCGGCCTTCGACGAAGCCAACCGCGTCAATGCCTACAACCAGTACTTGCGCCTGGAACAGGAAGGCGCCGGGGAATAGGCAGCCCGCGTGCACGGGCTGCACCGCCTGTTGCGCAGACCGCTTCCTTCATAAAACGGGACAATGGACGTTAATAAGGAAATTGACCAAACCTTATTGACCTCATGCTCTGCTCCCCGGAAGAACTCCTGCAAAAAAACCTGGCCCTGGCGAGCACATGGCAGCGGTACCGGGTGGCGCCGAGCTTCGAGAGCTTCGTCGAGCTGGCGGTGTCGATCAACAGCTTCACCGAGTTCCTGATCGACAAGGGCATCACGGCCCTGCACCACGCCAGCCATCAGCTGGAGCAGGTCACGCTGGCGCTGTTCCATGCGGACGTGGCGCATCCGCTGCCGCACGCCGCGCTGGACGATCTCAACGAACGCATCCTCGCGCTGGGCCGCATGACGCATACCCATGCCACGGCCAGCGCCGGCCTGGACGGACGGCTCCATGACCCGCAGCATGCCGCCGCCGAGACCATGCGGATGAGCCAGACCTGGCTGATCGGGGAGGACCCGGCGGACTGGCAGGCGCTGCAGGCGCAACTCGGCTACTTCGGCATGGCCGCGAAGTTCATCGGCTGGCAGCAGCCCTTGCCGGACAATGCTGGCGCCGCCCCCCTGCTGCTGCTCGACATGGGCAGCCTGCCCGAAGCCGAGTGGCACGACCGGATCCAGGCGCTGCGGCAACGGTTTGCGATGGGCCAGCTGATCTGCCTTGGGGTGCGTTCCGATTTCGAGCAGCTGCAGCAGGCCCTGCGGGGCGGCTGCGATAGCTGCCTGATGGCAGGCACGCCCGCGCACGCCATCGTCGAACACATCATGGAATTGAACGAGCGGCAGGAACAGGAAGCGTATCGCGTCCTGATCGTGGAGGACTCCAAGACAGCCAGCCACCTGATCCGGCGCACGCTGGCGGAAAACCATATCGTCTCCGAGATCGTCAACGATCCGCGCCAGACGCTGAACATGCTCAAGCAGTTCAATCCGGATCTGATCCTGATGGACATGTACATGCCGAACTGCACCGGCGTCGAAGTCGCACGCATCATTCGCCAGCACGACGAATTCCTCAGCACGCCCATCGTCTACCTGTCCGGCGAGACCAACGTCGCGCTGCAGGTCGACGCGATGCGGCTGGGCGGCGACCATTTCCTCACCAAGCCGTTCAACCCGGTGTTTCTCAACGCCATCGTCAAAAGCAAGATCGAGCGTTACCGCGCGCTGCGCCGCACCATGTACCACGACAGCCTGACCGGCCTGCTCAACCACTCCAGCGGCAAGCACATGCTCGACATGCTGCTGTCGGGGGTGGCGCACGAAGGCGGCTTCCTGTCGGTGGTGATGATGGACATCGACCATTTCAAGCAGGTCAACGACACCTATGGTCATCCGGTCGGCGACCAGGTCATCCGCAGCCTGTCGTGGCTGCTCAAGCAGCGCCTACGCAAGCACGACATCCTCTGCCGTTACGGCGGCGAGGAATTCCTGATCGGCCTGCCGCACACCGATGCCGAACAGGCGTTTGCCGTGATGGACCGCATTCGCCAGGACTTCGCGCAAATCCGCCACCCGTATCGCGATACCCATTTCCGCGCCAGCGCCAGCGGCGGCATCGCCACCTATCCGCTGCATCAGACCGGCGACGCACTGATCAAGGCGGCGGACGAAGCGCTCTACCAGGCCAAGCACGACGGCCGCAACCGCATCCACGCCGACGAGAACTAGGGCTGATGTTCAGCCCAGGATCAGTTTCAGGCCGATCAATAGCGTCACGATTTCAAACGCCCGCTTGATCCACAGATTGCCTTTCTTGATCGCCAGGTGGCTGCCCAGATAGCCGCCGATGAGCGAGCCCACCAGCAGCGCCGGCATCCAGTCCCACGCCACGGTGCCGATCGCGCCCAGCACCAGCGCGCCGGTGCCGTTCCATATCAGGCCGCAGAGGATCAGCGTGTAGGCCACCGCACGGGTGTAGTCGAGCCCGAAATAACGGATCAGCCAGATCGTGAGAAACAGCCCGGTGCCGCTGGTGATCGAGCCATTGAGGAAGCCGACGACGAAGAGTCCGGCCATGCCGCCGGCCAGCGCCGCGCCCTGCCGGTGCCTGGGCGCGTGCTCCAGCCCGAGCCGGGGCTTGAATGCCGAATACAGCCCCAGCCCGAGCGTCAGGACGCCCAGCGACAGGGTGGCGATGCGCTCGGGGACATGCAGGATCGTCGCCGCGCCCAGCACTACGCCGGGCAGGCCGGCACCGAGGATGAGCAGCGAGAAGCGGCGCTCGAGATGCGATTCCTTGAGGTGCCTGAGCGTCGCTCCCAGCCCGAGCGCCACGCTGGCGACCTTGTGGGTGGCCAGCGCAATGCCGAACGGCAGCCCCAGGAAAATCAGCATGGGGAACTGGATCAGCCCTGCCCCGCCGCCCGACAGGGCCGAAAAGAAATTGGCCGCCAGCGAGGCGACGAAAAGAATCAGCTGGTCAAGCACGCCGGGTCGCGTTATTTCTGGCGGCAGACCACTAGGCTGTGACGCCGATTTCGGCCGGCAGCCTGGCGTAGACTAGTTTCAATTCCGCCGCGGCGATGGCCTCCAGCAGCCGGTCGGCCATCGCCGCCTCGACGAAGAATTCCACCACCACCGGCAGCTCGCCCGCGAGCTCGAAAAAGCCTGCGTCGCGGCGCCCGTGGCGGCCGAACCCGGCCAGCGCACGAAATGCCGAGCCACCGCCGACGCCCAGTGTTTTCGCGGTATCGAGCAGCCATTCGTAGGTCGGCTTGCCGCGATGGCGGCTGGCTTCGGAGACAAACACCTGCAGGCAGACCGTGTTCATTTGAAAAGCCTCAGCGAATAAAACCCCAGCCCGGTGGCGAGGAAGGAGCCCGCCATGTGGGCAAGCGCGATCGAACCGCCGGTAAGCCACAGGCCGCGCATCAGCGCAGCGACGACTTCGGCGGAAAACGTGGAAAACGTGGTCAGCCCGCCGAGCAGGCCGGTGATGAGGAACAGCCGCGCTTCCGGCGGCACGCCGGGATGCTCGGCGAACCAGGCGATGACCAGGCCGATGCAGTAGCCGCCGATCAGGTTGGCGGCCAGCGTGCCGAGCGGCATCGCGGGAAACAGCGGGTTGAGCCACAGCCCCAGTCCCCAGCGCAACCACGCGCCGATGGCCGCCCCCAGGCCGATGGCGAGGAAGGCGGTCATGGCTGGAACGCGGCGGGCGGAATCATGCGCGCATTCTAGGGCGTGTTGACACTAATTTCACGCCCTGGCCGACGGCCCCGGAGTCAAGCGCCTACATCGCGTCCTTGATGATCTCGGTGAGCAGCGTCTCGACTTCGCCGAGCGCCTTTTTCAGCGCGGGATTTTTCGTTGCGGCCGGCTTGCGGTAGGCCATGTAGACCGCCTTGTCGCCGGGAATCGTGTACACCGCCACGCTGTAGGGGCACATCATGATCGCGTGGGGGTCGGCCTCCATCATCCTGCGCGAAATCGTGGCGCTGCAGAATTCGAACTGCTCGGCGTCCCCGTACACCTGCCGGGTTTCGCCGATATCCTTGCCGGTGCGCTCCAGCATCGCGGCAATCTTGTTGGTGTTGGTGATTTTCAGGCCCTTGCCCTCGATCGCCATCTGCAGCGAATCGCGCACGTCCTGGAAAGTCCCCTGGGTCTTGAACAGCACGCTGTAGCTTTCCGCGGCCAGCGCGGAAAACGGCAGGCAGAGCATCACGCACACGGCAAGTATTTTTTTCATGATCATCTCCTTCGATTAAGAACCTTATTTTTAGGCGCCTGCAGCGGGATAACAATGGTCGTTTGTTACGCCGCCCCTTTGTTAAACTGGAACCCATGAATTCCATGCTCAAGGCCGATGGCCGCTTCTGGCTGACCCTGGACGGCAGAAACTTCCTCGGACGCGGACGCGTCGAACTGCTGCAGCGCATTCGCGAAACCGGGTCCATCTCCAAGGCGGCCAAGGCGATGAAAATGAGCTACAAGGCCGCGTGGGACGCCGTCGATGCGATGAACACCGCCTGGGGCAGCCCGATAGTCGAAAGCGGGCCTGCGGGAAGCCGCCTGGCCAGGGATGCCGAACGGCTGATTGCGGCGTATCAGCAGGCCGAGGCGCAGCATGCGGCATTCATGGCGAAACTGGCGGAAAGTCTGCCGCAGCGTACGCCGTAAGCAAATTGCCGGGCCCATCTGCCCGCCGCCCGGCTCATCCCCGTGCCGCGGCCGGATTGGGGCCGGTTTTATAAAACTCCAGCGGCACGCCGCCTTTGGCGATGGCCGGCTTCAGTTTCCCGACGACGTGCATTTCGCACGCCTTGCAGTCGAAACGCAGGGTGAGTTTCTCGCTGCCGTTGATCAGCGTCAGCGGCGCGGCGCGCAGCGTGCCCTGCACGCCGGTGACGCCCTTGGCCTGCTTCGGGCACAGGGAGAGCGAATAGCGCACGCAGTGCTTGGTGATCATCAGCGAGACGTCGCCGGTTTCCTCATGGCTCTCGTAGGCGGCGGCGATGACCCGGACGCCGTGCTTCGCATAGAAGTCGCGCGCCTTGTGGTTGTAGACATTGGCCAGATAGCTCAGCGTGTCCTCGGGATAAATCGCCGGCGGCTCGACCGCCTGGGCGCACGGAGGGCGCCGGTACGCGGCGGCACGTGCGGCTTCCAGCGCGGCGACGGCGTCGCGGCGCAAGGCATTGAGGCAGGACGCGGGGATGAACCAGGGCTGCGCCAGTTCCAGCGCGATACCCAGCGGGGCAAAGCGCGTAGCGCCAAGCTTGCCGAGGTGCTCGCGCAAGCTGGCCTCGGCCCTGGCCGCATCCCTGGCAGGCTCCTTGGCATGCGCTGCTTCTTCCGTGACGCTGTGGCCGTCTTCGTCGGTCAGCGTCAGCGCGAATCCGGCTGCGGTTTCGTCAAGCCGCAACCACACCCCGATACGGCGCTCGCTGGAAGGCCTGTCGAGCAGGCGCATCCAGTTCATGTCGCGGTTGCGGTTGACCTGCGTGCCCGCGCGCAAGTCCTTGCAGCCCGCCGGCGGATCTTTCGGGTACACCCGCCACACCCCCTCGCCCACCTTCTCGGCGCGGTTGATCGCCAACCCGGCCAGCTCTTTCTGCAAGGTGTAGTAGCACAGGCCGTCGCCGTTGTTGAGCACGGTGTCGGGCGCATCGGTGTCGATCTCGACCCATTTGTCGCCGACCTTCTTCACATGCCCGATCGGCAGGCCGGGGTTCTTCGGCGTGTCGAACGCGCCGATGTCGTCGCGGCGGCCACCGACGAAGTAGTCGGTGAATTCGCGGTTGAAGTTCTGCTCGGGATCGGGGGTGAAGGCGAATGTGGTGCGCCCCGCAGACGCCCGCGCGAATTCCGGGCGGCGCTCGATGATCTGGTCGAGCAGCGTGCGGTAATGGGCGGTGATGTTCTTCACGTAGCCCATGTCCTTGTAGCGGCCCTCGATCTTGAAGCTGCGGATGCCGGCTTCGATCAGCGCTTCGAGATTGGCGCTCTGGTTGTTGTCCTTCATCGACAGCACGTGTTTGTCGTGCGCGACGATGCGCCCTTCCATATCGGTGACCTGGTACGGCAGGCGGCAGGCCTGCGAGCAGTCGCCGCGGTTGGCGCTGCGCCCGGTGTGGGCGTGGCTGATGTAGCACTGGCCGCTGTAGGCGACGCACAGCGCGCCGTGGACGAAAAACTCCAGGGTGGTTTCCGGCCGCGTGGCGGCGCGGATGGCGGCGATCTGTTTCAGATCGAGTTCGCGCGCCAGCACGATTTGCGACAGCCCGACGTCCTGCAGGAAGCGGGCCTTTTGCGGGGTGCGGATGTCGGTCTGGGTGCTGGCGTGTAGCTGGATCGGCGGCAGGTCGAGTTCCAGCAGGCCCATGTCCTGGATGATCAGCGCGTCGACGCCGGCGTCGTAAAGCTGCCGGATCTGCCGGCGCGCCGGTTCGAGTTCGTTGTCGGCGAGGATGGTGTTGAGGGTGACGAACACGCGCGCGTTGAAGCGGTGCGCGTGGTCGACCAGCCGCGCGAGATCGGCGATCTCGTTGCAGGCTGCGGCGCGCGCGCCGAACGACGGGCCGCCGATGTATACCGCATCGGCGCCGTGGTCGACGGCCGCGATGCCGATGTCGGCATCGCGCGCGGGCGCAAGCAATTCGAGTTGATGGGGTTCCACGGGGCGGTGTTCCGGACGGCCAAACCGGCATTTTACCGGAGGCCGCCCCGCCCGTCTTATTGCGCGCCCGGCTGCGCTTTGACCGCTTCGATCGCCAGGGTCAGCTTCACCTCGTCGCTCACGTAGGGCGCATTCTTGCCCATGTTGAAATCCGAACGCTTGATTTGGGTGGTTGCGTTGGCGCCGCAGGCTTCCACTTTCAGCATCGGATGCGGCTGACACTTGAAGTGGGTGATGTCGAGCGTCACCTGTTTCGTCACGCCCTTGATCGTCAGGTCGCCCACCAGGCTCACCGGCTGATCGCCCCTGAACGCCATCTTGTCCGACTTGAACGTGATCGTCGGGTACTTGGCGGTGTCGAAGAAGTCGGCGGCCTGGAGGTGTTCGTTGAACAGCGCATAGCCGGTGTTGACCGAGGTGGCGTCGATGGTCACGATGGCCGACCCGGCTTTCGCGGCCCGATCGAGCACCACCTTGCCGCTGGTCTTGTCGAATTTGTGGGTCTGGTTGGAGAAGCCGAGGTGGTTGTAGCTGAAATGCGGATAGGTGTGGCTGTTGTCGATGACGAAGGTTTCGGGCGCGGCCTGGGCGGCCGTGGCGAAGGCAACAAGTGCGGCGAGGGTGGCAAGACGTTTCATGCAAGGCTCCTTGGGAAGAATGAACAACGGGTTAGTTGCCGGTGGCGGCAATGCGGAATTTCACCTTGACTTCGTTGGCGACGGTGGCGACGTCGGCCCACATGCCTTCGCCGATGCCGAAGTCCAGGCGTTTGAGGACAAACGTGCCGTCGAACGTGGCGGCATTCTTGCCCGGCACATAGGTCACCGGCACGATCATGTCGCGGCTTCGGCCCTTGAGCGTGAGGCTGCCGCGCATTTCGTAGCGGTTGTCGCCCAGCGGGCGGATCTGGCTGGAGACGAAAGTCGCCTTCGGATAGGCGCTGCGGTTGAACCACAGCTTGCCGGCGGATTCGTCGTCGGCCTCGGGCGAGCCGGCGTCGATGCTGGCCAGGTCGATCTCGATCTTCGCGCTGGCGGCTTCGGGTCGGGCCGGGTCGAAAGCCATGTGCGCCGCGAAGCGCTTGAAGCCGCCCTGCACCGGCACGCCCATCTGGCGGAACTCGAAGCCGATGCTGCTCTGCTTCGGCAGGACCGTGCGGTATTCCACCGCATGCGCCGCCGGCGCGGCAAACGCCGCAAGCAGCGTGAACAAGCTCAGATTCGTCAGATTGCGTTTCATGTGCGCTCCTGTTTATTCCAGCCCATGCGCTGCAGGAAAGGCCGGCGTTCGATGAAGTGGTGCTGCAGGGCCGCACCCACGTGCATGATGACCAGGGCCAGCAGCGCGAAGTTCAGGGCTTGGTGCACGCCGGCGAGGAGGTCGCCCAGCTCGCGGTTTTTTTCGACCAGATCGGGCAGCGGCAGCACGCCGAACCACACGGTCGGAAAGCCTTTGGCCGAACTCATCAACCAGCCCGACAGCGGAATCGCGATCATCAGCACGTACAGCAGGCCATGCACGGCCTGACTTGCCCGGCGCTGCCAGGCGGCCATGTCGGCCGGCAAGGGCGGCGGCGTATGCGTCAGCCGCCACGTCACGCGCAAGGCCGCCAGCATCAACAGCGTGATGCCGATCCATTTGTGATAGCTGTAGAGCTTGAGCTTGCCGGGCGACAGCGGCAGTTCGTGCATGTACACGCCGAGCGGGAACGCCACGAAAATTAGCAGCGCCGCCAGCCAGTGCAGCACGATGGCCGGGGTCGAATAACGCATCGCGGGGGTCATGCCGTCTCCTTTCTGAAAGCCTGCTCCAGCACGCGCAAGGCGGTTTGGGCGCGCTTGTGTTCAGCCGCGCCCATTCCGGCAAAGCACGCCGCCAGATGCGCCATGTGCGCCGGGAAGACCCTGGCGAACAAGGCTTCCCCCCCCGGGGTCAGGCGGATGATCTGGCAGCGGCGGTCGCTGTCGTGCGCGGTGCGCTCCACCCAGCCGCGATCGACCAGGCGGTCGACCACGCCGGTCAGCGTGCCCTTGGTGATGAGGGTTTTTTCGCCGAGTTCGGTGGCGGTCATCCCGGCGGTGTTGCCGAGCGTGGCGACGATATCGAACTGCGGCGGCGTCAGCCCCTGCGCGCGGATGTCCGCGGCGGAATATGCCTCGAACGCCTGATAGCACTGCACCAGGGCTTGTACGGTCGGCAGGAATTCGGCTTGCTGCATCATCAGGCATCCATTTGGTTCTAACAGGAACCAAATTTAGTTCTTGTTAGAACCAATGTCAAGGATTTGAGTATGGCGCCGATCCCGGCCCGGCGGATCGAGACGGGCATCATCGTCAGCCTTGCAATCCAGCCGACGCCATGAACGCGCCCGCTCCACCGCCGCCATGAACGCGCGGCATGGCGACGGCGGCTGAGCGGTGCGCACGCGCGGCGGCCGGAGCGGGCACGCGGCCGCATCGTGCGCGCGCCGCAACGGGGTTAACGGGTGATCTTGCGAGTGCGCCGTCCATGGCGCAAAGAGGATGCGCCGGCCTGCTCTGGCCCGGCTGCAGAAAAAGGAATCAGGGCAGGTTCCAGCGCGCCGCCGCTGCGTCGTCGCTGGCGCGGGCATCCACCCAGCGCTCGCCCTCGGGGGTTTCTTCCTTCTTCCAGAACGGCGCGCGCGTTTTCAGGTAATCCATGATGAATTCGCAGGCGGCGAAGGCTTCGCCGCGGTGTTGGCCGGCCACCGCCACCAGCACGATGGGATCGCCCGGCAGCAGACGGCCGACCCGGTGGATCAGCGTCACGTCGAGCAGCGTCCAGCGCGACTTCGCCTCCTCGACCAGGGCGGCCAGCGCCTTCTCGGTCATGCCGGGGTAGTGCTCCAGCGTCATCGCCTGCACGCCGCTGCCCGCGTTGTGGTCGCGCGCCAGGCCGACGAAGCTGGCGATGGCACCGATGTCGGTGCGGCCGCGGCGCATCGCCTCGACCTCGGCGCCGAGATCGAAGACCTCGCTCTGGACAACGATCTTCACGCCGCTAGCCCCCGGTCACCGGCGGAAAAATCGCGACCTCGGCGTGTTCCGGCAAAGTCGCATCGAGCGCGACCAGGCTCTGGTTGACCGCCACCCGGAACGCCTTGCCCGCCGCCAGTTCCTCCGCCCACACGTCGCCGCGCGATCGCAATTGCGCCACCAGGTCGGCCGCGGTGGCGCCGGAGAAATCCAGGGCTTCCTCGGCCACGCCGAAGCGCTCGCGCAGGCGGGCGAAGTAGAGTACGCGCAGTTTCATGTCAGCAGCTCCGAGAAGGGAATGAAGCGCACCCAGTCGCCCGGCTGCACGGTCTGGCCGATGGCGATGTCGGCCAGACCGTCGGCCCAGGCGCACGAAGTCAGCACCCCCGAACCCTGGTTCGGGAACAGCGCCAGCTTGCCGTTCGGCTGCAGCTGCGCGCGCAGGAATTCGCGGCGCGCGCCCGGCCTGCTCCAGGCGAAATCCGCCGGCACGGCGAACGCACGGTACAGCACGTCGGCCGCGCCCATGCGCTTGAGCAGAAACGGCCGCACGAACAGGCAGAAGGTGACGAAGGCCGACACCGGATTGCCGGGCAGGCCGATGAAGTCGGCGTCGTTCACCCGTCCGTAGACGATCGGCTTGCCGGGCTTCATCGCCACTTTCCACATCTCGACCCGGCCGAGTTTCTCGACTGCGGCTTTCACGAAATCGGCCTCGCCCACCGAGACCCCGCCGCTGGTGATGACGACGTCGGCAACGCTGGCGGCGCCGGCCAGCGCGACTTCGGTCGCTTCCAGCGTATCCGGCACGATGCCGAGATCGATCAGTTCGCAGCCGAGGCCGTTCACCAGCCCGGTCAGCGTATAGCGGTTGGAGTTGTAGATCTGGCCCGGCTGCAGGGCGAGGCCCGGCGTCACCAGTTCGTCCCCGGTGAAGAAGCACGCCACCTTCAGCCGCCTGAACACGGGCAGTTCGGCCAGCCCGACCGACGCGGCAAGCCCCATTTCGGCCGCGCCGATGCGGCTGCCGGCGGCAAGGACCTGCGCGCCGGCGGCGATGTCCTCGCCCGCGCGGCGGATGTTTTCGGCGGGCTGCGGCAGCTTGTTGATGACGACATCCGCGCCGTCTGCGCTGCAGTCTTCCTGCATCAGCACGGCGTCGGCGCCCGGCGGCACCGGCGCGCCGGTGAAGATGCGCGCCGCGGTGCCGGGCTGCAGCGGCTGGCCGACCGCGCCGGCCAGGATGCGCTGCGACAGGGGAAGCTTGACGCCAGGGTGCGTCACGTCGGCAAGACGTACGGCGTAGCCGTCCATCGCGCTGTTGTCCGCCGGCGGCACGGCAATCGAGGAGGCCTGGGGGGCGGCGAGCACGCGCCCGAGCGCCGCGGTGATGGCGACGGTTTCGGTTGCGGTCAGGCCGCGCGCGCGTTCGAGCAGGGCATCAAGCAGTTGGTCGGCTGAGAGCATGGTTCAGGATGAAGTCCGTAAGGGATTGAATGGCATCGATGTCGATGCGGGGAAAGCCGTTGGGCGGCTCGGCGTCGGACGCCACCGCCAGAATCTGCCGGTCTTCGGGAAACAGCCAGGGTTTCCCGGTCTCGGCGCGATGCACTTCCAGCTTCGGGATGGGCTCGCGCTTGTAGCCTTCGACCAGCACCAGGTCGCACGGCGGCAGTGCCGCCAGCAAATCGTCCAGCACCGGCGGCGTGTTGCGATGCTCGGTCAGCACCGCCGTGCGGTGATCGGAGGCCAGCAGCACCGCCGCCGCACCCGCCTCGCGCGCGCGCCAGCTGTCCTTGCCGGGGCGGTCGATGTCGAAATCGTGATGGGTGTGCTTGATCACCGCGGCGCGCACGCCGCGCGCAGCCAGTTGCGGCAGCACGCGCTCGATCAGCGTGGTCTTGCCGCTGCCGCTGTAACCTGCGATGCCGAATACTTTCATTGCACGATCCCCCCAAGCTTGTTATATTTTTTCATATATAACCCATTCCTGCCAAGCACAGCCGACCTCATGAGCGCACCCGTTCTCACCGATCAGTTTGGCCGCCGTATCGACTACGTGCGGCTGTCGGTGACGGATCGCTGCGATCTGCGCTGCAGCTACTGCATGCCGGAAGGCTTCAAGGGGTTTGAAGAACCCGAACACTGGCTCGGCTTCGACGAGATCGAGCGCCTGATCGGCGCATTCGCCCGCCTGGGGGTGAGCCGCATCCGCCTCACCGGCGGCGAGCCGCTGCTGCGGCGCAACATTGCCGAACTGGCCGGACGCATCGCCGCCCTGCCCGGCATTCAGGACCTGTCGCTGTCGACCAACGCCACCCGGCTCGACAAGCATGCGCAGGCCTTGAAGGCCGCCGGCGTGACGCGGCTCAACGTCAGCCTCGACTCGCTGCAGCAGGCGCGGGTGGAAAAGATCAACGGCCGCGATGTGCTCGCCAAGGTGATGGCCGGGCTGGCGGCGGCGCAGGACGCCGGCTTCGCACCGATCAAGCTCAACATGGTGACGCTCGCCGGCAGCAACGACGACGAGATCGACAAAATGGTCGCCTTCTGCATGCAGCGCGGCTTCGTGTTGCGGCTGATCGAGGCGATGCCGATGGGCGAAACCGGGCGCAATGCCGAATACCTCGACCTGCAGCCGGTGAAGGAACGGCTGCGCACGCAGTTCGGCCTGGTCGAGACCACCCTGCCCGGCGCCGGGCCGGCGCGTTACCTCGGCACGCCGGACGGCCGTTTCAACGTCGGCTTCATCACCCCCATCTCGCAGCATTTCTGCCAGACCTGCAACCGCATCCGTATAGCCGTCGACGGCACCGCCTACATGTGCCTGGGGCAGGAAGAGAAATTCGAATTCCGCCCCCTGCTGCGCAGCGGCTGCAGCGACGCCGCGCTCGACGCCGCCATTCTTGAAGCGATCAACCTCAAGCCGGAGCGCCACGAGTTCCGCGAAGCGCCGCACAAGATCCTGCGCTTCATGTCGATGACCGGCGGCTGAGCCGCAGCCTCAATCCGCGCTCACGGTACGAAAGCCGGCGAAGGGATCGCGCCGCTCCGGCAAATAGAAATTGCGGAAGCCGGGGCGCTTGAGCGACGGATCGGTGAACGGCCCGCCGCCGCGCAATTCTCCGTGCGTGTGAAACCAGGGCTGCGCGTAATCCCGGTAGGGGTCGGGCGAAAACCCCGGATACGGCGCGAACGCGTCGCGCAGCCATTCCCACGCCATGCCCCGGCGAAATTCCGGCTGCCGCGCTGCCCGCAGCCACTGCGCTGCGGCGGGCAGCCGCCGCCCCATCCAGGCGGCGCAGGCCTCGGCTTCGTAACGGTTCACGTGCAGCATGGGGCGGTCTGCGCCGAGCGGTAGCCAGCGGTCGAAGCGGCGCATCTGCCAGGCAGCGTTTTCCCGCCGCCAGTAGAGGGGATGGCAGGCGCCGACGGCGGCCCGCCAGGCCCGGCCTGCGTCCGACCACCCCGCGCTGCGCCGGTAACCGCCGGCGTCGACGAATTCGGCGAAAGCCACCTCGGACAGCGGGCTCGCGTCGATGTCGAATGCCGGGACCGGCACCGGATGACGCCACTTCTCGTTGTCGAAAATGAAGCCTTCGCCGCTTCCGCTACCCAGTTCCACCTCGCCCGCGGCGAACGCCAGCCGCTGCGCCGGCAGCGCGCCGGCGCCGTCGGACCACGCGGGCGGCGCATAGCCCAGATTCTGGAATGCCATCCACCAGGCCTCGATATGCATCAGTTCGTGATACAGGCACAGCTCGGCGAAATAAGCGATCTCGGGGTCGAACCCGCTGCGCAGGCGAACGGCCACGGCGGCGGCGACCCGCTCTGCGTATTCGTCGACCGCGGCAGGTTCGGGCAAAGCCAGATCCCAGCGGCGATCGTGCGGAACGCTGGAAGAATCGTACAGCGCGTCGGCCGCCGCCAGCAGGCTCGCCGCAAACCCGCCGCCGGGCCGTGCCCGCAGGCACCAGCGCTCCTGAAACCAGACGATGTGCCCGTATTCCCACAGCGGCGGATTCAGATGCCCCGCGCGCGGTCCCAGCCAGCCGCCCGCGGGCAGGCAGCCGATCAATGCCCGCAGTTGGCCGCGCGCCTGCGCCAGCCGAGCGATGAGCTGGTTCGCAGTAAGGCCGCTGACGGGTCGGGTTCGGTTCATGCTATATAGATGCACTATGTCCAACCGAATTCTAGGCGCCCCTCCCGCGACGGGCGAATTCTGCAAATGAGCAAGCCCATTCCCGATCAGCCCATCCGATTGACCCAGTTTTCCCATGGCGGCGGATGCGGCTGCAAGATCGCGCCCGCCGTATTGCGGGACATCCTGGCCGACACGCCCTTCGCCTCGCACATGGCGACGGCCTATCCCGATCTGCTGGTCGGCATCGAGCACGGCGACGACGCCGCGGTCTACCGCCTCAACGACGAACAGGCGATCGTGGCGACCACCGATTTCTTCATGCCCATCGTCGACGACCCCTTCGAGTTCGGCCGCATCGCCGCCACCAATGCGCTGTCCGACGTCTATGCCATGGGCGGGCGGCCGCTGTTCGCCCTGGCCATCGTCGGCATGCCGATCGGCAAGCTGCCCAACGAGGTCATCCGGCAGATCCTCGCCGGCGGCGAAGCGGTGTGCAAGGCGGCCGGCATCCCCATCGCCGGCGGCCATTCCATCGACGCCCCGGAGCCGATCTACGGGCTGGTCGGCATCGGCGTGGTGGACCCGCGCAAGGTCAAGCAAAACAGCGGCGGCCAGGCCGGCGACCACCTGATCCTCGGCAAACCGCTGGGCGTGGGCATCTACAGCGCGGCGCTGAAAAAAGGCCTGCTCAGCGCCGAGCAATACGCTGCGATGATCGCCGCCACCACCCAGCTCAACACCGCCGGCGCCGATCTGGCCGCAACTGCTGGCGTGCACGCGATGACCGACATCACCGGCTTCGGCCTGCTCGGCCACCTGCTCGAAATCACCCGGGCATCGAACGTCTCGGCCCAGGTCGGGCTGGGCCGCCTGCCCCTGCTGCCCGGCGTGAGCGAACTGGCACAGGGCGGCCATGTCACCGGCGCCAGCGGCCGCAACTGGGCGAGCTACGGCGACGAAGTGAGCCTGGCCGGCGGCATCGCCGACTGGCAGCAGGCCTTGCTCACTGACCCGCAGACCAGCGGCGGCCTGCTGGTGAGCTGCGCCACCGCGGCGCGCGACACGGTGCTGGAAACCTTCCGGCGGCACGGCTTCGCGCAGGCGGCGGAAATCGGCCGCCTACAGGCCGGCCGCGACGTTGCGGTCAGCGTCTGAGTGGCGTTCACCTTTCAGGACTTTCCCGTCGCCGCCGACGATTTGCGCAGCGACGTGCTGGGCGGCCTGGCCGCCTGCCCCAAATCCATTCCGCCGAAATATTTCTATGACGAGACGGGCTGCCGTCTGTTCGAGGCCATTTGCGCGCAGCCTGAATATGCCCTCTGCCGTACCGAACGGACGCTCATGGCCTCCCGCCTGCCCGACATCGCGGCCGCCGTCGGCCCGCTCGACTGCATCGTCGAGCCGGGCGCCGGCGAGTGCCGCAAGGTGCGCCTGCTGCTCGACGCCCTGCACCCCACCCACCTCGTCGTCCTGGACATCGCCGGCGCCCCGCTGGCCGCCGCCGCGCAAACCCTCGCCCGCGCCTACCCGCAACTTGCCGTCACCGCGCTGGGCATGGATTTCCTCCGCGACCTGGAAGCCGCGGCCCCTTGCCTGCCGCCCGGCCGGCGACTGATCTATTACCCCGGCTCCAGCATCGGCAACTTCCCGCCCGACACCGCGACCGCCCTGCTCGCGCGCTTCCGCCAGCTGGCCGGCGCCGATGGGCACCTGCTCATCGGCTTCGACCTCAAGAAAGATCCGCTGCTCCTGCACGCCGCCTATAACGACGCTGCCGGCATCACCGCCGCCTTCAACCTCAACCTCCTCGAACGCCTGAACCGCGAACTGGACGCCGATTTCGACCCCGCCCGATTCCGCCACTATGCCTTCTACAATCCGGTTGCCGGCCGCATCGAGATGCATCTGGTCAGCCTTGCCGCGCAGACGGTGAGCGTAGCGGGCCGGCGTTTCCATTTCGCCCTCGGCGAGACGCTGCATACCGAGCATTCCTACAAGTTCCGCCGCGACGAATTCAGCGCGATTGCGGGAAACGCCGGCTGGAAACTGGCGGACGAATGGGAACAGGAGGGATTCGCTGTCCAGCTGTACGGGTAGGCAGGCGCGCGCCGGGCAAGCCGGAATGCGCGTCATGGCGCCCACGGTGGGCGGGTAACCCTGTCGTCGGGCGGGTCGCGCAAACCCTGCCAGGCTTTAGAATTTCCCCATGCCCAAACTTGAATCGCTGGCCTTCGACAACGGCTTCGCCCGCCTGCCGGAAATCTTTTATTCGCGCGTCTGCCCCACGCCCGTCCCCGATCCTTATCTCGTCTGCCACAGCCCGCAAGCGCTGGCGCTGCTCGACCTCGACGACAGCGAAATCGCCCGTCCCGAACTGATCCGCACGCTGGCCGGCAACCAATCGCTGCCGGGGATGGACGCGCTCGCCGCGCTGTATGCCGGACACCAGTTCGGCCACTACGTGCCGCAGTTGGGTGACGGCCGCGCGATCCTGCTGGGCGAGGTGAAGAATGCCGCCGGCGAAGGCTGGGAAGTGCAATTGAAGGGCGCCGGACGCACCCCCTACTCGCGCGGCGGCGACGGCCGCGCGGTGCTGCGTTCGAGCATCCGAGAATTCCTCTGTTCCGAAGCCATGCACGCGCTCGGCATCCCCACCACGCGCGCCCTCGCCATCGTCGGCAGCGATCATCCGGTCTACCGCGAGGAGGTCGAGACCGCCGCGCTGGTGACGCGGCTGGCGCCGAGCTTCGTGCGCTTCGGTTCCTTCGAGGTGTTCTACTACAGGAACCAGGTCGAGCCGATCCGGCAACTGGCCGACTACGTCATCGCGCGCTACTACCCCGAACTGGCGGCGCGCGCCGAACCCCACGCCGAACTGCTGCGCGAAATCGCCCGCCGCACCGCCGAGCTGATGGCGCAGTGGCAGGCGGTCGGCTTCTCGCACGGCGTGATGAACACCGACAACATGTCGATCCTCGGCCTCACTCTCGACTACGGCCCGTTCGGCTTCCTCGACGCCTTCGACCCCGGCTTCGTCTGCAACCATTCCGACAGCGGCGGACGCTATGCCTTCGACCAGCAGCCCGACGTCGCCGCGTGGAATCTCACCAAGCTCGCGCAGACGCTGGTGCCGCTGCTGTCGGTGGAAACCGCCTCCGCCGCGATCGGCGACTACCCGCGGCAATTCGGCCAGGCCTACCTCGCCCGCATGGCAGAAAAGTTCGGCCTCGCGGCCGGCGAGGGTCTGCTGCCGATCCTCACGGACGCGCTGCAGCTGCTCGCGCAAAACCGCGTCGACTACACGATCTTCCTGCGCCGCCTGTGCGATTTCGACAGCAGCCCCGGCGCCGTCAATCCGCCGCTGCGCGACCTCTTCCTCGACCGTGCGGCGTTCGACGCCTGGGCGGCCCGCTACGCCGCCGCGCTGCGCCAGCAGGGCTCGGTGGATGCCGAGCGCGGCCAGGCGATGCGGCGCGTCAATCCGAAATACATCCTGCGCAACCACCTGGCCGAAGTCGCCATCCGCCGCGCCGTGGACGAACGCGATTACAGCGAGGTCAATCGCCTGCACGCGCTGCTGTCGCGGCCTCATGACGAGCAGCCGGAATGCGAGGCTTACGCCGCCGAGCCGCCCGACTGGGCGAAGCAGATCGAGGTCAGCTGCTCGTCGTGAATTCCGAGCCGCCCCCCGCACCAGGTGACGCGCTGACGCGCGACCAGTGGGCATGGGAATTCCTGCGCCGCAACCCGGACTACCGGCGCGACTACCAGGCCTTCATCGCCATCTGGCGCGCGCTCGAAGCCGACTACGGCTCCCCGCCGCAGCGCAACTTTTCAAGATGGAAGCAGGATGCGCGCGCCTACGGCCCGCTGCCGGGCAACGCCGAAATCGCCGCGCCCGAAGGCGAGCTGTGCATGGGAGAAGACGAGCGTGTGCTGCTCGAATGCTGGATGGGCGCGAAATGGGGCTTCTACAAGTTCCCGCTCGATCCCGAGCGTGTCGCACCCGGCCCTGACGAACTCTCGTGGCGCCCGCCGCCGGAATCTGACAGCGAAGTCGAAGCGCCCTACCGTCTCGATCTCACGTTCAACCTGTCCCTGCCGCTGCCGCCGCAGCTCGAAGCCGCGAAGTTCCGCCTCGTCAGCCGCGCATCCGAGCTGCGGCGGCAGGGGCTTGCTGCGCCGAAGACCGTGGCGAACCAGCGCGAGCGCTGGACGCGCATGCTGCGCCTGCTCGACGGCAACGAATCGCCGAATGCGGAAAATGCGGCCCTGTTGAACGAAGCGCGGAGGATGGCCGAACGCGGCTATCTGGATATCCTTCACCTGGCGGACGCCAGCACGGAGACGAAATAAAACCGGGGCATTGCGCCCCGGTTGCGGTTTTCAGCAGCTGCTGGCCGCTTCAACGATGCGGATTCAGGCGAAGTTCGCTTCCGCGAACTTCCAGTTCACCAGGTTGTTGAGGAAGGTCTCGACGAACTTGGGACGCAGGTTGCGGTAGTCGATGTAGTAGGCGTGCTCCCACACGTCGACGCACAGCAGGGCCTTGTCGCCGGTGGTCAGCGGGGTGCCGGCGGCGCCCATGTTGACGATGTCGACCGAACCGTCGGCCTTCTTCACCAGCCAGGTCCAGCCGGAACCGAAATTGCCCACGGCGCTGGCCTGGAAGGCCTTCTTGAATTCATCCAGCGAACCCCACTTCTGGTTGATGGCGTCGGCCAGGGCGCCGGAGGGCGCGCCGCCGCCGTTGGGGCTGAGGCAGTTCCAGAAGAAGCTGTGGTTCCACACCTGCGCGGCGTTGTTGTAGACGCCGCCGGCGGGCGCGCTCTTGACGATGTCCTCGAGCGACTTGGTCTCGAAGTCGGTGCCCTTGATCAGGTTGTTGAGGTTGGTGACGTAGGCCTGATGGTGCTTGGCGTAGTGGTATTCGAAGGTCTCCTGGGACATGTGCGGCGCGAGCGCGTCCATGGCAAAGGGCAGTGCGGGCAAAGTGTGTTCCATAACTCTCTCCTGATATGAACAAACGATAAATATAGTGCCTGTACCGGACATTACAGATGTCGCAACGGCAACAGGGTTTCTGTCGCTGCAAAGAAAAAGGGCCGGGATGACCCGACCCTGATTCCCTGATTTGTTGGTCGGGGCGAGAAGATTCGAACTTCCGACCCCTTGCACCCCATGCAAGTGCGCTACCAGGCTGCGCTACGCCCCGACGAAGCCCGAGATTCTAACAGATGACCGGCACGACACGGAAGCCCGTCAGCCCAATATTTTCAGGATGGCCGAGATTTCAGCGCGCACATGGGAAAGATCCGGCGTCGCGGCGGGTGCGGCTTCGGGCGTGGGCTCGGCGTCGTGCTCGAGGCGTTGGCGCGCACCGCTGATGGTGAAGCCTTCTTCGTACAGCAGTTCGCGGATGCGGCGGATCAGCAGCACCTCGTGGTGCTGGTAATAACGCCGGTTGCCGCGCCGCTTGACCGGGCGCAACTGGGTAAACTCCTGCTCCCAGTAGCGCAGCACGTGCGCCTTGACGGCGCACAGCTCCGAGACTTCACCGATGGTGAAATAGCGTTTGGCCGGGATCGGCGGGAGTTCACTCCGGGCTGGTGGGCGTTCCAATTTGGGCGCCTTCGACCTGGGATTTAAGTTTCTGGCTGGCGTGGAAGGTCACCACGCGGCGCGCGGAAATCGGCATTTCTTCGCCGGTCTTGGGGTTGCGGCCTGGACGCTGCGGTTTTTCCCGGCACTGGAAATTGCCGAAACCGGATAGTTTGACGATGTCGCCTTTTTCGAGCGACAAGCGGATTTCATCGAAAAATGACTCGACGACATCCTTGGCTTCGCGTTTATTCAAACCCACTTTTTCGAACAGCAGTTCGGCCAGATCAGCTTTTGTCAGGGTGGTCATGGTCGTGTCAGCAGGGATGGCTCGTGAGGAAAAGCGTCACGCACGCAAACTGGCATTACACTGGCGAAGCGCGGCGTCGATCAGTTTTTGCACTGCATCCTCCACTTCCCGATCCGTCAATGTGCGTTCAGTATCTTGCATAACTACCAGAATGGCAAGGCTTTTTTGGTTTTCTCCTATGCCTTTTCCGCGGTAGTCGTCGAACACCTCGATCGACCGCACCTGGGGCGACGCAGCCTCGCGTAGCGCGGCCAATAGTTCACCGGCCGGGGTATGAATGTCCAGCATGAACGCCAGATCGCGCCGCACCAGCGGGAAGCGCGACAAGGCCGCATGGCGTGGCAAGGCACGCCGGGCGAGCGCCTGGCTGTCGAGCTCGAACAGCACCGGCACGGCCGGCAGATCGAATGCCTGCACCAGGCGCGGATGCAGTGCACCAATCCAGCCGATCGCCCGGCCCCCGGTCCAAAGTTCGGCGCACTGTCCCGGATGCAGTGCGGGATGGGCGCCGCGCCGGCTGTCGAGCGGGTGGCTGAACAGACGCTCCAGGTCGCCTTTGAGATCGAAGAAATCGATACGGCGCGCAGTTGCGCCCCATTGTTCAGGTTGCACCTCACCATAAGCGAGGCCGCCCAGCTTCATCGGCTGTTCGACCTGCGACGCATACACCCGCCCCAGCTCGAAAATGCGCACCCGTTCCTGCTGGCGGTTGAGATTATGGCGCAGCGTCTCGATCAGGCCACCCCACAGCGTGGTGCGCATCGCCGACAGCTGGCTGGCGATGGGATTGGCCAGGGGCAACGGGCGGGCGTCGGCATTCAACGCCGTTTCCCACGCCGGATCGACGAAGCTGTAGGTGATGACTTCCTGGTAATCCAGCCCGACCAGCATCTGGCGCAGGACGTCGTCGGCCAGCATGGTTTCGTCCTGCGGCAGCATACGCGACGGCGCTGCCGGCGGCTGCGCCGGAATGTTGTCGTAGCCGAACAGGCGCACCGCCTCTTCGATCAGGTCCTCCTCGATCGCCAGATCGAAGCGGAAGCTCGGCGGCATGACGGCCAGGCAATCGCCCTGGCGCTCGACCTGCGCGCCGAGCGCGCTGAGGCCACGCGCCACCTGATCCGCGTCGAGTTCGATGCCGGCCACACGCTTCAGCCGCGCCAGGCGCAGGGTGATCGGCTCGCGCTGCGGCAATCCGGCCACCGCTTCGGCGATCGGCCCCGGCTGGCCGCCGCAGATGTCGAGCAGCAACTGCGTTGCCCGCTCCATCGCCTGACGCGTCGCGGCGTAGTCGACGCCGCGCTCGAAACGATGCGACGAGTCGGTGGACAGGCCCAGCCGCCGCGCGCGCCCGGCGATCGCCGTCGGCGCGAAGAACGCGGCTTCGAGGAAGACATCGACCGTAACGCGTTCCACGCTGGTCGGCTGCCCGCCCATGATCCCGGCCAGCGCCACCGGCCCGCTGGCATCGGCGATCACCAGCATGTCGGGTGCCAGTTCTGCGGTCTGGCCATTCAGCAGCTCGAGTGTTTCGCCCGCACGCGCCAGCCGCACCTCGATGCCGCCGCTGAGGCGCGACAGCGCGAAGGCATGCATCGGCTGGCCGAGTTCGAGCAGCACGTAATTGGTGATGTCGACCGGCGCCAGCAGCGGACGGATGCCGCTGCGCTCCAGCCGCTCCGCCATCCAGCGCGGGGTGGGCGCCTGCGCGTCGATGCCGCGCACCACGCGTCCCAGATAGAGCGGGCAGGCCCCGCTTGCCGCCACGTGCAGCGGCACCGTGTCGTGGATACGGGCTGGCGTTTCGCGTATCTGCGGCAGACGCACCTCGGCACCGGTGATCGCCCCGACCTCGCGCGCCACGCCATGCAGCGACAGGCAGTCCGCACGGTTGGGCGTGAGCTTCAGGGTGATAAGGGTATCGTCGAGGTTGAGCCAGGCGCGGAAATCCTCGCCCACCGGCGCATCCGCAGGCAACACCATCAGGCCGTCGGCCGCGCCTTCCAGACCCAGTTCCTTGGTCGAGCACAGCATGCCGAAGGACTCGACGCCACGCACCTTGGCGACCTTGATTTCGATCCCCGGCAGCCTCGCCCCCGGACGGGCGCACGGCACCTTGAGTCCGGCCGCCGCGTTGGGCGCGCCGCACACGATGGTGACCGGCGCCGCCTCGCCGACGTCGACCCGGCACACGCGCAGACGGTCGGCGTCGGGGTGTTTTTCCGCCGCCAGGATCTCGGCCACCACTACGGTGTTGAACGGCGGGGCGGCCGGCGTCAAGGCCTCGACTTCCAGCCCGGCCATGGTCAATGCGTGGGCCAGTTGGGGCGTATCAAGTGCGGGGTTGACCAGGCTGCGCAGCCAGGCTTCTGAAAATTGCATGATGTATGCGCCCTAATTAATTGAACTGTTTAAGGAAACGCAAATCGTTCTCGAAGAACAACCGCAAATCGTCGACGCCGTAACGCAGCATGGCAAGGCGCTCGACGCCGAGTCCGAAGGCAAAGCCGACGAAACGCTCGGTGTCGATGTCGACATGCCTGAACACATTGGGGTGCACCATGCCGCAGCCCAGCACTTCCAGCCAGCCGGTGTGCGAACACACCCGGCAGCCTGCACCGCCGCACATCACGCAGCCGATGTCCATTTCGGCCGACGGCTCGGTGAAGGGAAAGAAAGACGGCCGGAAGCGCACCGGCAGATCGTCGCGCTCGAAGAAGTTGCGCATGAAATCGGCGAGTACACCCTTGAGGTCGGCAAACGACACCGACTCGTCCACCCACAGGCCCTCGACCTGATGGAACATCGGCGTGTGCGTGACATCGGAATCGCAGCGGTACACCCGTCCCGGCGCGATGATGCGCAGCGGCGGCCGGTGGGTCTGCATGTAGCGCACCTGCACCGGCGAGGTATGGGTGCGCAGCAGCTCGCCGCTCTGCAGATAAAAGGTATCGTGCATCGCCCGCGCCGGATGGTCTTCCGGGATGTTGAGCGCGGTGAAATTGTAGAAATCGGTCTCGATCTCCGGTCCCGTCGCCACTTCGAAGCCGATCGAGCGGAACAGCGCCTGGATGCGCGTCAGCGTGCGCGACACCGGATGCACCCCGCCGCGCGCCAAGCCCCGACCGGGCAGGGTCACGTCGAGCGTTTCGGCCGCCAGCTGACGGTCCAGTTCGGCCTGCTGCAACGCGTCGCGACGGGTCTTGAGCGCGGCTTCCACCGCCTGCTTGGCCTCGTTGATGCGGGCGCCGGCGGTCTTGCGCTCGTCGGCGGGCATCGCGCCCAGGCTTTTCAGCAATTCGGTGAGCTGGCCGCTCTTGCCCAGATAGCCGGCCTTGACCTGCTCCAGTGCCGGCAAGTCAGGGCTGGCCTGGATGGCGATAAGGGCGTCGGCAACGATTTCGTTGGGATTGCGCATGGCAATAGTCTCGTATCAATCACAAACAAAAAAAGGCCTTGCGGCCTTTTTTTGCGACGGTTTGACGGCTTACGCCGCCAGCTTGGCCTTGACCTGTTCGACGATCTTGGCAAAGGCGTCCTTGTCGAAAATCGCGATGTCGGACAGCACCTTGCGGTCGATCCCGATCTCGGCGCGGCTCAAGCCGTTCATGAACACGCTGTAGGTCAGGCCGTGCTGCCGCGAGGCGGCGTTGATACGGGCAATCCACAGTGCGCGGAACTGGCGCTTGCGCTGACGACGGTCGCGGTACTGGTACTGACCGGCCTTCATCACCGCTTCATTGGCGACGCGGAATACGTTCTTGCGACGACCGCGATAGCCTTTGGCGGCATCGAGGATTTTCTTGTGGCTGGCGCGGGCGGTTACACCCCGTTTGACGCGTGGCATGCTTTCTCTCCTTTATGCGTAGGGCAACATGCGGGCAACCGCTTTGTGGTTGCTGGCATTGACGGTTTCCATGCCGCGCAACTGGCGCTTACGCTTGGTGCTCTTCTTGGTGAGAATGTGGCGCATGAATGCGTGCGAGCGCTTGAACCCGCCGCCGCCCAGCGCGCGGAACCGCTTGGCGGCGCCGCTCTTGCTCTTCATCTTAGGCATGATGCTTCCTTTTATTTCATGCGGCCAGGTGATCCCGCGGCGCGGAATGCTTCACCAACCCGACTGCACGTATTGTGGCGTTTTTGATCCCGAAGGATACGAGAAACGCCGGTCTCGAAACTTAAGCCTTCTTCTTCGGCGCCAGCATCATCACCAGCTGGCGGCCTTCCATCTTGGGGAACTGCTCGACCACGGCGAGTTCGGCCAGATCCGCCGACACGCGCCGCAACTGGGCCATGCCGATTTCCTGGTGGGCCATTTCGCGCCCCCGAAAACGCAATGTGATCTTGGTCTTGTCGCCTTCTTCAAGAAACTTGATCAGGTTGCGCAGCTTGATCTGGTAATCGCCTTCGTCGGTACCCGGACGGAACTTGATTTCCTTGATCTGGACCTGCTTCTGCTTCAGCTTGGCTTCGTGCTGCTTCTTGCTTTCCTGGTACTTGAACTTGCCGTAGTCCATGATCTTGGCCACGGGCGGCTGGGCCGTCGGGGCAATTTCAACCAGATCCAGGTCGGCTTCTTCAGCCTGGCGCAGCGCATCGTAGATTTTCACGATGCCAAGCTGCTCGCCTTCCACACCGACCAAACGCACCTCAGGGGCAGTAATTTCGCCGTTGATGCGTGTCTGTTTCTTTTCTGTCGCGATGAGTTGTTCTCCAAATAAAAAACCTGGCGCAATGCGCCGAGGCAAAAAGGCCAAACAAAAATAAAGAAGGCGCGGGACAATCCCCCTACACGGGAAGCCCCGACGCCTTGTTTGACCGCTGCTACTGGCGCGCCAGCGTTTCCGCTTTCAGGCGCGCCATCAAGTCATCCAAACCGAACTGCCCCAGATCCTGGTTGCCGCGGGCGCGGACGGAGACCGCACCGGTTTCCATTTCCTTGTCGCCGACAACCACCAGATAAGGCAGCTTTTGCAAGCTATGTTCGCGGATTTTATAAGTAATCTTGTTATTACTCAAGTCCGACACCGCGCGGATGCCGGCCTCGCGCAGCGCCCGGGTGACTTTTTGCGCATAGTCGGCCTGACGCTCGCTGATGTTCATCACCATCACCTGCACCGGCGCCAGCCACAGCGGGAAGTTGCCTGCATGGTGCTCGATCAGGATGCCGATGAAGCGCTCCATCGAGCCGAGGATCGCGCGGTGCAGCATCACCGGCGGCTTGCGGCTGTTGTCCTCGTCGACGAACTCGGCGCCCAGCCGCACCGGCAGGTTGAAATCGAGCTGGATGGTGCCGCACTGCCACAGCCGGCCGAGCGTATCCTTCAGCGTGAATTCGATCTTGGGGCCGTAAAAGGCCCCCTCGCCCGGCTGCAGGTCGTAGGCCAGACCGTTCTTGTCGAGCGCCGCCGCCAGTGCGGCTTCCGCCTTGTCCCAGGACTCGTCGGAGCCGACTCGCTTCTCGGGCCGGGTCGACAGCTTGACCAGCACGTCGTTGAAGCCGAAGTCGGCGTAGACCTTCTGCAGCATGACGATGAAGTCGGCCACTTCCTGCTCGATCTGGTCTTCGGTGCAGAAGATGTGCGCATCGTCCTGGGTGAAGCCGCGCACGCGCATGATGCCGTGCAGCGCGCCCGACGGCTCGTTCCTGTGACACGAGCCGAACTCGGCCAGGCGCAGCGGCAGGTCGCGATAGGAATGCAGGCCGCTGTTGAAAATCTGCACGTGGCCGGGGCAGTTCATCGGCTTCACCGCATAGTCGCGGTTTTCCGATGCGGTGGTGAACATGTTCTCGTGATAGTTCTCCCAGTGGCCGGATTTCTCCCACATGCTGCGGTCCATCACTGCCGGGGTGCGCACTTCCTGGTAGCCGTATTCGACGAACTTCTGCCGCATGTACTGCTCGATCTGCTGCCACACGATCCAGCCCTTGGGATGCCAGAACACCATGCCCGGCGCCTCGTCCTGCATGTGCAGCAGGTCGAGCTGCCGGGCGAGCTTGCGGTGGTCGCGCTTCTCGGCCTCTTCCAGGCGGTGCAGATAGGCTTCGAGGTCTTCCTTCTTCGCCCACGCGGTGCCGTACACGCGCTGCAGCATCTCGTTCTTCGAGTCGCCGCGCCAGTAAGCGCCGGCCAGCTTCATCAGCTTGAAGTGCTTGAGCTTGCCGGTCGACGGCACGTGCGGGCCGCGGCAGAGGTCGATGAAATCGCCCTCGCGGTACAGCGAGATATCCTCATTGCTCGGGATCGACGCGATGATCTCGGCCTTGTACGCCTCGCCCATATTCTTGAAGAAGGTCACCGCCTCGTCGCGCGGCATCACGCTGCGCTCGACCGGGATGTCCCGCTTCGCCAGTTCGGCCATTTTTTTCTCGATCGCCGCGAGGTCGTCCGGCGTGAACGGGCGCTTGTACGCGAAATCGTAGTAGAAGCCGTCCTCGATTACCGGGCCGATGGTCACCTGCGCATCGGGAAACAGCGACTTCACCGCGTACGCCAGCAGGTGGGCGGTGGAATGGCGGATCAGGTCGAGGCCGTCGGCATCCTTGTCGGTGACGATGGCGAGTTGCGCATCCGCATCGATCAGATGACTGGTGTCGACCAGTTCGCCATCGACCCGCCCGGCGAGCGCCGCCTTGGCCAGGCCGGCGCCGATGCTGGACGCAACCTGCGCCACCGTGACCGGCGCATCGAACTGTCTGACGGAACCGTCGGGAAGCGTGACGTTGACCATATACGAACTCCGGGAACAAAAAAACGCGGGCCGGCCGCGCTTTTGGATACTGCTGATTTCAAAGATTTCAGGCGCACCGCAAACAGCCATGCTCCGGGTTCAGCCAGTGTCGGCGCACAAGTCGTGGCGACATTTCGCAACCCCCGGAAGCCATTCCACCCCCGATGAATATTGGCAGCCACGATTTGAACCCGACCCCACGGCCACTATTCCAGTGGCACACCCACTACACGGAACTGCTGCGGCTCAAGAATCTAAACTGTGAACTACACGAACAATTTTAGCATTCCCGTAGATCACTAGTCCATCGGACGCCATGCGCGATGATGAGGCCCATGCCGCCCGTTTGCGCACAACCCTGCCGTTCACGCCTCATCGCCGCGTCCCGGCGATGAGGCGGCGAGCCCGGATCGGGTAGTCCCTGATGCTAAACTACGCCGGGTTTCGCTTGCCGTTTCGAACCCGCCAAACGAATATTCAAACGCCGCAAGGGCCGGTTTCCCGAGGGACGGCCTTGTTGTTTTAGTGGAAACCGCTGAAGCCTTTTCCGTAAAATCGAGACTTCGACAAGAGGCCCAGAGACGTGCTGAACAAGTGTAAATAGAGCATGTCCTTGCTCCTGATTCTTCTTCTTCCGTTCGTTGGCAGCCTGTGTGCCGCCTTCCTGCCGTCCAACGCCCGCAATGCCGAAGCGTGGCTGGCCGGTATGGTCGCGCTTGCGGCCGCAGCCCTGGTGGCGAGCCTGTATCCGCAAGTTGCCGCCGAAGGCGTCATCCGCACGAGCATTCCCTGGGCGCCCGGCCTGGGGCTGGATTTCTCCCTGCGCATGGATGGCTACGCCTGGCTGTTTGCCATGCTGGTCACGGTGATGGGCGCGCTGGTGGTGGTCTATGCGCGCTACTACATGTCGCCGGACGATCCGGTACCCCGTTTCTTCTCCTTTTTTCTGGCGTTCATGGGGGCGATGCTCGGGGTGGTGCTGTCGGGCAACCTACTCCAGATTGCCATGTTCTGGGAGCTGACCAGCCTCGCTTCGTTCATGCTCATCGCCTATTGGCATCACCGCGTGGACGCGCGCCGCGGCGCACGCATGGCGCTTATCGTTACCGGCACGGGCGGGCTGGCCCTGCTGGGCGGCATGCTGCTGCTCGGGCACATGGCCGGCAGCTATGACCTGGATGCGGTCCTGGCTGCGGCGGACACGATCCAGAACCATCCCTGGTACCCGCTGACACTGATCCTGATCGTGCTCGGCGCGCTGACCAAGAGCGCCCAGTTTCCTTTCCACTTCTGGCTGCCCCATGCCATGGCGGCGCCGACGCCGGTTTCGGCCTTTCTGCATTCCGCCACCATGGTGAAGGCCGGCGTGTTCTTGCTGGCCCGGTTCTGGCCGGTGCTGGCAGGCACCGATCTGTGGTTCTGGATCGTCGGCGGCGCCGGCCTGTGTTCGCTGCTGATCGGCGCCTACCTGGCCTTGTTCCAGCAGGACATGAAGGGCGTGCTCGCCTACTCCACCATCAGCCATCTCGGCCTCATTACGCTGCTGCTGGGAATGAACAGCCCGCTGGCGCTGGTGGCGGCGGTTTTCCACATTGTCAATCACGCCACCTTCAAGGCTTCGCTGTTCATGGCGGCGGGCATCGTCGACCATGAAACCGGCACGCGCAATATGCAGCGACTTTCGGGCCTGTATCGGGCGATGCCGATCACCGCGACGCTGGCCGTGGTGGCGGCCGCGGCGATGGCGGGCGTGCCCCTGCTCAACGGCTTCCTGTCGAAAGAAATGTTCTTTGCCGAGACCATCTTCCTCGACCGCCCCGGCTGGCAACGCATCGGCCTGCCGCTGGCGGCGACGCTGGCGAGCATGTTCAGCGTCGCCTATTCGCTGCGCTTCATCCACCAGGTCTTCTTCGGCCCGCCGACCGATGAGCTGCCGCGTGCGCCGCACGAACCGACGCGCTGGATGCTGCTGCCGAGCGCGCTGCTGGTGCTGGCCTGCCTGCTGGTCGGGATGCTCCCCGGCGTCACCGTCGGCCCCTATCTGCAAGCGGCAACCGACTCGATTCTCGGCAGCGACGCGCCGCCCTACAGCCTGGCTGTCTGGCATGGCCTCAATCTGCCGCTGCTGATGAGCACCGCCGCATTCATCGGCGGCGTCGCGCTCTACCGCGCCTTCCTCTGGCGTACCGGCACGGAGGTGCCGCTGCTCGAACGCATCGACGGCAAACGCACCTTCGACTGGCTGCAGACGACGCTGATGTCGGGCGCCGAACAAGCCATGCGCTGGCTGTTTTCGCCGCGCCTGCAGATGCAGCTCCTGGTGCTCGTTCTCGTTGCCCTGGGCGGCGCACTGCTGCCCCTGCTCGATACAGGCAGTTCCTGGGGCACACGGGAAACGACGCCCCTGCATCCGGCCTTCGCGCTGCTCTGGATAGTCGGCGCCGCCTGCGCGCTGGCCGCCGCCTGGCAGGCCAAGCATCACCGCTTTGCCGCGCTGATCCTGTCGGGCGGCGCCGGACTGGCGACCAGCCTGACTTTCGTCTGGTTCTCCGCACCCGACCTGGCGCTCACCCAACTCACCGTCGAAGTGGTCACCGCCGTGCTGATCCTGCTCGGCCTGCGCTGGTTGCCGCGCCGCGAAGCGCGCTTCGCCCAGGGCCGGCCCGAGACGGCCCGGGTGCGCCTGCGCCGCCTGCGCGACCTGCTGATCGCCGCTGCGGGCGGCCTCGGTCTTGCGGCGCTGGCCTACGCCATCCTGAGCCGCCCCGACATCGATGGCATTTCGCCCTTCTTCATCGCACAGTCCCTGCCCCAGGGCGGCGGCCTCAACGTGGTCAACGTGATCCTGGTCGATTTCCGCGGCTTCGACACCCTCGGCGAAATCACCGTGCTCGCGGTGGTCGCGCTGACCGTATTCGCCCTGCTGCGGCGCTTTCGCCCGGCGCCGGAGAGCATTCCCCTGCCGCGCCAGCAGCGCGAGCAGAATGCGGCTGACGGCATCGAGGAAAACCGCGTGCCCGATCCCGACGCCAAGCTGCCGGGCGGCTACCTGATGCTGCCGGCGGTGCTCGTGCGCCTGCTGCTGCCGCTGGCGATGCTGGTCTCGCTGTTCTTCCTGCTGCGCGGCCACAACGCGCCGGGCGGCGGCTTCGTCGGCGGACTCGTGCTGGCCACCGCCATCATCCTGCAATACCTCGTCGGCGGCACGGTCTGGGTGGAGTCGCGCCTGCGCATCCATCCCATGGTATGGATCGCGCTCGGCCTGCTCAGCGCGGTTTCGGCCGGCGCCGGCGCCTGGCTGTACGGCTATCCCTTCCTCACCAGCCTCGCCTGGCACGGCGCATTGCCGCTGCTCGGCGAGCTGCACCTGTCGAGCGTGCTGCTCTTCGATCTGGGCGTTTACATGCTGGTGGTGGGCGCGACGGTGCTGATGCTGGTGGTCATCGCCCACCAGTCGCTGCGCCGCCACCACCGCAGGGCCGGCATCGGAGGAGGAACCTGATGGAAATCGTTTTCGCCCTCGCGATCGGCGTCATGGCCGGCTCGGGCGTGTGGCTGCTGCTGCGTCCGCGCACCTTCCAGGTCATCATAGGCCTGTCGCTGCTCGCTTACGCAGTCAATCTGTTCATCTTCGGCATGGGACGGCTGCGCGTGGGCGCGGTCCCGGTGATCGACCCGCTCAAAGGCAGCAGTCCCGATCTGTATACCGATCCGGTGCCGCAGGCCCTGGTATTGACCGCCATCGTCATCGGCTTCGCCACCACCGCGCTATTCCTCGTCGTCCTGCTCGCTTCGCGCGGCCTGAACGGCACCGACCACGTCGACGGCCAGGAAACCGAAAAAGAATGATGCCGCCCCGCCTTTCGCCCCTGCCGGCCCCCGGAGCGCTACATGGGTAGCTGGCAACAACACCTGCCCATCCTGCCGGTCGTGCTTCCCCTGCTGACGGGAGCCTTGCTGCTGCTGATCGGCGAAACCCGGCACCGTCTGCGCGCCACGATCGCGCTGCTCGCCACGCTCGCCCAACTGCTGCTGGCGCTGACGCTGCTGGCCATGACCGACGCGCAGCTGCCCGCTCCGTGGCGCGGCGAGATCGCCGTCTATTCGCTCGGCAACTGGGCGGCGCCTTTCGGCATCGTGCTGGTGGCGGATCGCCTGGCGGCCATCATGCTGACGCTGACGGCGACGCTCGGATCGGCCGCCCTGATCTACTCGCTGGCGCGCTGGGAGCGGGCGGGGGTGCATTACCTGCCCCTGTTCCAGTTCCTGCTGATGGGCTTGAACGGCGCTTTCCTTACCGGCGATCTGTTCAACCTGTTCGTGTTCTTCGAGGTCTTGCTGGTGTCTTCCTACGGCCTGGCGCTGCATGGTTCGGGGGTGGCGCGGGTCAAGGCCGGGCTGCACTACATCGCGGTCAATCTGGTCGCCTCGCTGCTGTTCCTGGTGGCGGCGGCCCTCATTTATGGCGTGACAGGCACGCTCAACATGGCCGAGCTGGCCCTGCGCGTGCAGGCCCTCAGCCCCGACGACCGCACCCTGTTCGATATCGGCGCCGCACTGCTCGGCGTGGTATTTCTGGTCAAGGCCGGCGCCTGGCCTCTCAACTTCTGGCTGCCTGCCACCTATGCGGCGGCCTCGGCGCCGGTGGCCGGGGTGTTCGCGATTCTGACCAAGGTGGGAATCTATGCTTTGTTGCGCTTCGAAACCCTGCTTCATGCGACCGGATCCCCGGCACCCTTCGGGGGCGAATGGCTCTTCTATTGCGGCCTTGCAACCATCGCCATCGGCAGCCTCGGCATTCTCGCCACCCAGCGGCTGGAACGGCTGGCGGGATTTCTGGTGATCGTCTCGTCCGGCACCCTGCTCGCCGCCATCGGCTTCCGCGGCACCGCCCTGACCGGCCCTGCCCTGTTCTATCTGGTCAGTTCGGTGCTGGGCGGCGGCGCATTTTTCATGGTGGTCGAGATGGTGCAGCGCAGCCGGGCCTACGCGGCCGATCTGCTCGCCATCAGCTTCGAGGCGTTCGGTTTGCAGGATCCTGCCAGCGACACGGAACACCCCGACGAAACGGTCGGTCTGCCAATACCGGGAGCGATGGCGTTTCTCGGGCTGACGTTCGTTTCCTGCGCGCTGCTGCTGACCGGGCTGCCCCCCCTGTCGGGCTTCGTCGCCAAGTTCTCCCTGCTCGCTGCGGCCATTGCCGAAGCGCCGGGCGGCAACCCCCTGCCTTCCTGGCTGTTTGTCGCGGCCCTGCTGCTGTCGGGCCTGGCGGGGATAATCAGCCTGTCGCGCTTAGGCGTCCGCGTATTCTGGAGCGGCGAGCGCAGCACGCCGCGCCTGCTCTGGGTCGAGGCCGGGCCGGTGGCCGGCCTGATCGCCCTCTGCGCCATCCTGGCGCTGGCTGCCGGGCCCGCCACGGACTACTTCAGGGTCACGGCCGAGTCCCTGCACAATTCCGCCGCCTACATCAATGCGGTGTTGCCGGCCTACGCCGGAGGAACCGGCGAGTGAAGCGCAAACCCCTGCTACCGCTGCTGCCGATCGTCCTGGTCGCGATCTGGCTATTGCTCAACGACAGTCTGTCGGCAGGGCAGATCGTCCTCGGCATCCTGCTCGCCCTGCTCGTCGCTTTTGCCGTCGCCCCGCTGCGCCCGCTTCCGGCCTGGCCCCACCGCCTGCACCTGGCCATCGGCCTGATCTCCCACGTGCTGCACGACATCGTCCGTTCCAACCTGGCGGTCGGCAGCATCATTCTCGGCGCCTCCCGGCGCCAGCCTCGGGTCGGCTTCATGAAGATTCCCCTCGACATGCGCGACCCCCACGGGCTGGCGATGCTGACCATCATCGTCACCGCCACGCCGGGCACGGTCTGGGCCGGGCACGATGCGGACAGCAACGTCCTCACGCTGCATGTCCTCGACTTGCAGGATGAAGCCGCCTGGGTGCGCACCATCAAGCAACGCTATGAACGTCCCCTGATGGAGATATTCGAATGAACGCCTTTCTCTCCGGATCGATCTACTTCGCACTGATCTGCTTTGCCGTCGCCATGCTGTGCGCCCTGCTGCGCCTGCTGCGGGGACCCTCCGCCCAGGACCGCGTGCTGGCCCTCGATACCCTGTACATCAACGGCATGCTCACGATATTGATGCTGGGAATAGGGATCGGCTCTGCCGTCTATTTCGACATTGCCCTGCTGATCGCCCTGTTCGGCTTCGTCGCTTCGACCGCGATGGCCAAATTCCTGCTGCGCGGCGAGGTGATCGAGCCATGATGGCCATCGACATTTCGCCATGGTTTGCCCTGCCGGCGGCACTGCTGCTGATCTGCGGCGGCCTGCTGACCCTGGTCGGCTCCCTCGGCCTGCTCCGCCTCGATACGTTCTACGCCCGCATCCACGCCCCGACCATGGGCAACACGCTGGGCGCCGGCTGCGTATTGCTGGCTTCGATCCTGGTGTCTTCCGCACTGGCCCAACGGCCGGTGATCCACGAAGTCCTCATTACCGTATTCATCCTCCTGACATCGCCGGTCACCGCAATGCTGCTGATGCGCGCAGCCGTCTTCCGCGGCCGCGACTGAGCTGCAGGCAGCCGTGCCGCAGGCCGGCCGCGGCCCGCGCAAAGACTGGCGCAGAAGCGGCACGCAACGGCTGGTTTAAACGAGTGGGGCGTTCCCGGCCGAATTTCTTGCCGGCCGGCCAAGTTCAGGCTGCAGGAACAAACTGCAGGGATGAGGCGGACACGCCGAAAGCGCGCCGTGCAGAAACGACAAAACGGGCAAAAGCCCGTCCTGTTTTACCTACCGTTGGTAGGCGCGATTGGACTCGAACCAACGACCCCCACCATGTCAAGGTGGTGCTCTAACCAGCTGAGCTACGCGCCTAATGCGGGGCGAATCATAACCGAAACGTCACGCGCGTGTCGAGCCGGAACGGCTTTTTTTCGCGTTATTTTCGCGGCCTCGGCTCCGCAACATCTTGGCGTTGACGGGCCTGGTTGAAGGGAACCGCGAATCCGTGGCCAGCAAGGCTTGGTGCCCGCGATCCTCGACAGGATCAGCGCGCTCATTTATCGAATGCTGACAGTCATGCGAAGCCGCCTTCCCCTGCCGGCATTTCACCCCAGGCTCCACCGCCGGATCACCTCGTACCGCGCACCCTCGGCTTCGGTGCGCGAGGCCACCAGCACGAACTCGCCTACAGGCCAGCCTACCGGCACACACGCCGGCGGTTCGCCGCCCGCCGTGTTGCGCAACAGGGTGACATGCGGCACGTGCGGGCGGGCGTCGACGGCATAGCCGGCAGCCTGCAGCGCGGCATTCAGGGCACCGGCCAGTTCGACGTAGTGCGGCGGCGTCCGGTTCGCGCCCAGCCAGCCGATGCGGTTGTGCCGCCAGTAACCGGGGCGGTCGAGGACCAGTTCGAAGGCATCGGCCTGGACGGTATCGGCGCAGGCGGCCAGCTCGCCAAGCTGTCCGGCCGGCGTGCTGCCGAGAAACGCCAGGGTGAGATGCAGGGTGTCGGCGCGCATGCGCCGGCCACCCCAGTGCTGGTGCAGCCATTTGCCGGTGCGGTTGAGTGCGGCGCGGGTGGCGTCATCCGGCCACAGCGCGAAAAACAGCCGCAGCGTGGCGGGCTTGGCTGCTGCGGCAGGGCCGGGTTCAGTCACGCCCGATCAGGCACACCGCCTCGGCTGCGATGCCCTCGCCGCGCCCGGTGAAACCGAGTTTTTCGGTGGTGGTGGCCTTGACGTTGACACGGTCGATGGCGATGCCGAGATCGTCGGCGATGTGCGCCGTCATCCGCGCGATATGCGGCGCCATTTTCGGCGCCTGGGCGATGACGGTGGCGTCGACGTTGCCGACGCGCCAGCCGCGCTCGCGCAATTGTTCGGCGACGCGGCGCAGCAGGATGCGGCTGTCGATACCGGCAAACGCGGCGTCGCTATCCGGGAAATGGCGGCCGATGTCGCCCAGCCCGGCCGCCCCCAGCAGCGCATCGCTGATCGCGTGCAGCAGCACATCGGCGTCGGAATGGCCGGCCAGGCCCAGTTCGTAGGGAATGTCGACGCCGCCGACGATAAGTTTGCGGTTGGCGACGAAGGCGTGCACGTCGAAGCCGTGCCCCACTCGGATCTCATTCATGCAGCTTCCTCAGAATCAGGCCTGCCAGCTCCAGGTCCTGCGGATACGTGACCTTGAGGTTGCGGCTGTCGGATTCGACCAGCCGCGGCTGCAGGCCGAGTTGCTCAATGGCCGAAGCCTCGTCGGTCATGTCGCTGCCGGCCGCACGCAGCGCTTGGACCAGCGTGCCATGGCGGAACATCTGCGGGGTCTGCGCCTGCCACAGGCCGGCGCGCGGCACCGTGGCCTCGGCCCGCGTGCCGGAAGCCGGCTCGGCAGCGGCGCGCTTGAGGGTGTCGGCCACCGGCACCGCGAGCAGGCCGCCCACCGGGTCGGCAGCGGCCTCGTCCAGCAGCTTCGCCAGCATCTCGTCCGGCAAACAGGGACGCGCGGCATCGTGCACCAGCACCCAGTCGTCGGCGGCACAGACCCGGGAGATGGCGTCGAGACCGTTCAGCACCGTTTCGGCACGGGTCGCGCCGCCGCAGCGCAGCACTTCGATGCGCTCTTCCCAGCCCTGCCACGCGTAGTTGTTCCAGCGCTTGTCGGTCGGCGAGAGCACCACAAAAATCCTGGCGATGCGCGGCTCGCGCGCCAGCACCATCATTGCGTGCGCGATCATCGGCAGCGAATTGAGGTCCAGGTACTGCTTTTCGATGGCCCCGCCCATGCGCGAACCCGAGCCGGCGGCGGGAATCAGCGCGTAGAAGCTCATGCCTCGCCTCCGGGCGCCAGCACGTCGCGGTTGCCGTTCGACTGCATGGACGACACCAGGCCGGCGCGTTCCATGTCCTCGATCATGCGCGCGGCGCGGTTGTAGCCGATGCGCAGCTGGCGCTGCACCGACGAGATCGACGCGCGGCGCGTCTTCAGCACGTAGGCGACGGCCTGGTCGTACAGCGGATCGGCCTCCGCGCCGGCCTCGCCGAATTCGCCGCCGCCCTCGCCTGCCTCTTCGGGCGACTCGAGCACGCCCTCGATGTACTCGGGCTCGCCCAGCGATTTCAGGTAATCGACCACGCGGTGCACCTCGTTGTCCGACACGAAGGCGCCGTGGACGCGCTGCGGCAGCCCGGTGCCGGGCGGCAGGTAGAGCATGTCGCCCTGCCCCAGCAGCGCCTCGGCGCCCATCTGGTCGAGGATGGTGCGCGAGTCGATCTTGGACGACACCTGGAAGGCGATGCGGGTCGGGATGTTCGCCTTGATCAGGCCGGTGATGACGTCGACCGACGGCCGCTGCGTCGCCAGGATCAGGTGGATGCCGGCCGCGCGGGCCTTCTGCGCCAGCCGCGCGATCAACTCTTCGACCTTCTTGCCGACCACCATCATCAGGTCGGCCAGCTCGTCGATCATCACCACGATCATCGGCATGGTTTCCAGCGGCTCGGGATTGTCCGGCGTCAGGCTGAACGGATGCGTCAAGGGCGTGCCGGCCTTCTTCGCATCGCGCACCTTCTGGTTGTAGCCGGCGAGGTTGCGCACGCCGACCGCCGACATCAGCTTGTAGCGCCGCTCCATCTCGCCGACGCACCAGTTGAGCGCGCTGGCGGCCTGCTTCATGTCGGTGACCACCGGCGCCAGCAGGTGCGGGATGCCTTCGTAAATGGAGAGTTCCAGCATCTTGGGGTCGACCATGATCATGCGCACCGCGCTCGGGTCGGCCTTATACACCAGCGACAGGATCATCGCGTTGACGCCGACCGACTTGCCCGAGCCGGTGGTGCCGGCGACCAGCAGGTGCGGCATCTTGCCGAGGTCGGCCACCACCGGATTGCCGGCGATGTCCTTGCCGAGTGTGACCGTCAATGGGCTGGCACTGTCGTGGTAGGCCCTGGAGCCGAGGATCTCGCTCAAGCGAACGATCTGCCGCTTGGGGTTGGGAATTTCCAGTCCCATGGTGTGCTTGCCGGGAATCGCCTCGACCACCCGGATGCTGATCACCGACAGCGTGCGCGCCAGATCCTTCGCCAGATTGACGATCTGGCTGCCCTTCACGCCTACTGCCGGCTCGATCTCGTAGCGGGTGATCACCGGGCCGGGCGAAGCCGACACCACTTTCACCTCGACGCCGAATTCGGCGAGCTTGCGCTCGATCATCAGCGAGGTGAACTCCAGCGCTTCGGGGCTCGCGGTTTCCACCGCCTCGTCCGCCGGGTCGAGCAGGTGCAGCGGCGGCAGCGGCGAATCCGGCAGATCGGAGAACAGCGGCGCCTGCTTCTCGGTGACCGCGCGCTCGGATTGCGGCACCTCCTTCACCACCGGTTCGATGCGGATCGGCGGCGCTTCGACTCGTTTCTTCTTTTCCACCGACACCTTGGCTTCGCGTTTTTGCTGCGCCACTTCGCCCAGCTTGCGGTCGCGATACGCCTGCCAGGCCTGGATCGTCTTCCAGTATGCCCGCTCCACCCACGCACCGGTGCGCTCGGCCATGCCGAGCCAGGACACGCCGGTGAAAAGGCTGAATCCCACGGCCATCAGCAGCAGCAGAATCAACGAGCCGCCGGTGAATCCCAGCAGCGCGCCCGCCGCAGTGCCCACGCCCGCACCCAGCACGCCGCCGTGGGCATCGGGCAGCGCCACGTCCCAGTGCCAGGTGCGCAGCCACTCGATGCCGGTGCTGGCCAGCAGCAGCAGGGCGAACCCGCCCAGCTTCAGCCAGCGTTGCCGCCCCCCCGCCAGCGGGGCCTCGTTCAGATGGCGGAACGTGTGAATGACGTAGGCCAGCGCCAGCACCACCCACCACCAGGCCGATACGCCAAACAGCATCAACAGCAAATCGGATAGCCAGGCGCCGCTCTTGCCGCCCAGGTTGTGCATCGCAGCACTGTCGCCCGTGGTGCTGAAGCCCGGGTCGGCGCCATCGTGGGTCAGCAGAATCGCCGCCAGCAACAGCGCGGCAAACCCCACCAGCAGCGCGCGCGCTTCGCGCAACAGGCGTTGCATGCGGGGCGGCAGGGGCGGGGACGAACGGGGAGCGGGGCGCGCCATGGAAACGGTTGAGCAGGAACTTATCGGGTGGGAAGGCTTCCGATTATACCGGGCGTGCGGCATGGAAATGCCGTCGCCATATTTGGTTAGAATAGTTCGCTTTCTCCGTCACCCGAGTACAGACCATGAGCACCACACACCACAAACTCATCATCCTCGGCTCCGGTCCCGCCGGCTATTCCGCCGCCGTGTATGCCGCGCGCGCCAATCTCTCGCCTGTCGTCATCACCGGCCTGCAGCAGGGCGGCCAGCTGATGACCACCACCGACGTCGACAACTGGCCGGCCGACGTCGACGGCGTGCAGGGCCCCGAACTGATGGACCGCTTCCAGCGCCACGCCGAGCGCTTCAAGACCGAAATCATTTTCGACCAGATCCACACCGCCAAGCTGACCGAAAAACCGTTCACCCTGATCGGCGATTCCGGCACCTATACCTGCGATGCGCTGATCATCGCCACCGGCGCCTCGGCCATGTACCTCGGCCTGCCGTCCGAGCAGGCCTTCATGGGCAAGGGCGTGTCGGGCTGCGCCACCTGCGACGGCTTCTTCTACAAGAACCAGGACGTCGCCGTCGTCGGCGGCGGCAACACCGCGGTCGAGGAAGCGCTCTATCTCGCCAACATCGCGCGCCACGTCACCCTGGTGCATCGCCGCGACACCTTCAAGTCGGAGAAAATCCTCGTCGACCACCTGATGGACAAGGTCAAGGAAGGCAAGATCAGCCTCGCCCTCGACAGCACGCTGGACGAGGTACTGGGCGACCAGACCGGCGTCACCGGCATGCGCATCAAGAGCACCAAGGACGGCTCGACCAAGGACATCGCGCTGACCGGCATCTTCATCGCCATCGGCCACAAGCCGAACACCGGCATCTTCGAAGGCCAGCTCGAACTGGAAGGCGGCTACATCGTCACCCGCTCGGGCCGCGTCGGCAACGCCACCGCCACCAGCATCGACGGCGTGTTCGCCGCCGGCGACGTGCAGGACCACATCTACAAGCAGGCCGTGACCAGCGCCGGCACCGGCTGCATGGCCGCGCTCGACGCCGAACGCTATCTGGACGCGCTCGGCAAGACCGCTTGAGCTGAGCCATGAAGCGCGGCCGCGTCACGGCGCTGCCACCCGCCTCGCTTGAGGCGCTGGCGCGCGTGCGCCGCGCGTTGCGCGAGCAGGCCGCCGCTCCGGGCGCGCGCCAGCAGGCGCCGCACAAGCCCCGGCCGCCGGCAGACGGCACCGTGCTGTTTCGCCGCGCTGTCGCCGACGCCGTGCCGCTGCCTCCGTCCAATCGCGCTGACATACCGCGCCCGCGCCCCAAGCCCGTCGCCCATCAAAGACGGGCCGACGAGCGGCAAGTCCTGATCGACGCCCTGTCCGACCCATGGGACTGGGAGGACGCGCTCGTCACCGGCGACGAACTGCTGTTCGTGCGCCCCGGCGTGCCCGCCGCCGCGCTGAGAAAATTGCGCCGCGGCGGCTGGGTCATCAAGGGCGAACTCGACCTGCACGGCCACACCGGCGACGAGGCGCGCCTCGCGCTGGCCGCCTTCCTCAACCGCTGCATGCGCGAAGACCGGCGCTGCGTGCGCATCATCCACGGCAAGGGCCACGGCTCGAAAAACCGCCTGCCGGTGCTGAAGAACAAGGTGCGCCACTGGCTGACGCAGCGCGAGGACGTGCTCGCGTTCTGCCAGGCGCGCACCGTCGACGGCGGCGCCGGCGCCGTTGTCGTGCTGCTCAAATCCTCGCCACGTTAAAGAAGAAAGGCCCGCCATGAGCGAACCCGTCATCACCGACTTCGAACTGCCGTCCACCGGCGGCACGACCTTCAAGCTGTCCGAGCATCGCGGCAGGAATGTCGTCGTGTATTTCTACCCCAAGGACAACACCTCCGGCTGCACCCTCGAAGGCCAGGAGTTCCGCGACCTGCACGCCGACTTCGGCAAGGCCGGCACCCTCGTCGTCGGCGTCTCGCGCGACAGCCTCAAATCGCACGAAGGCTTCAAGGCCGCGCACGGCTTCCCGTTCGAACTGCTCGCCGACACCGATGAAAAAGTCTGCGAACTGTTCGGCGTGATGAAGATGAAGAACATGTATGGCAAGCAGGTGCGCGGAGTCGAGCGCAGCACCTTCGTGTTCGACAAGGACGGCAGGCTGGTAAAGAGCTGGCGCGGGCTGAAAGCACCGGGGCATGCGGCGGAGGTGCTGGGGTTTGTGCAGGGGCTATAAGAAGCGCCGTTCGCCCTGAGCTTGTCGAAGGGCCTGTTCGCTGTAGTGGGGTGTTCGCTTAACCACTGACCGTTGGCCGGGGGTTGCCCGGCAGCTAGTCACTTTTCTTGGCGAGACAAGAAAAGTAACTTGCCGCCGGGCAACCCCCGGCCAACGGCCAGTGGTCCCGCAAAGCCAGTAACTACTCAGTGGTGCTTCGTGCCTAAACTCAACTGGATTGCTTCGCTTCGCTCGCAATGACAGGCAAAGCCTCATGCGAAGCAAAAAACCGCTCTACGATTTCCAGCTTCCGCGTCCGCGTCATCGCCGGCAGCGCATTCAGCAACAAGCGCCCATACGGCTTGTCCGCCAGCCGCGTGTCGCAGATCATCAGCACCCCGCGATCGGTCTCGGTGCGGATCAGCCGCCCGGCGCCCTGCTTCAGACTGATCGCCGCATGCGGCAACTGGTAATCCATGAACGGCTTGCCGCCGTTCTTCTCGGCCTGGGCGATGCGCGCGGCGACGACTGGGTCGTCCGGCGGCTGGAACGGCAGCTTGTCGATGATGACGACCGAGAGCACCTCGCCCGGCATATCGACGCCCTCCCAAAAGCTTTGACTCCCCAGCAGCACGGCGTTGCCGGCTTTCTGGAAACGCGCGAGGAGTTCGTTCTTCGGCGCGTCGCCCTGCACCAGCAAGGGGTAGTCCCAGCCGCGAAACTTGAAGGCATCGGTCAGCAGGCCGCGCGCCTTCTCCAGCGCGCGCAGGCTGGTGAACAGGATGAAGGCGCGGCCGCGGCTGACTTCCAGCACCGGCAGGGCGGCGTCGACGACGGCTTCGGTGAACTCGGGGGTGTTCGGCGCGGGCAAGCCCTGCGGCACGTAGAGCACGCCCTGGCGCGGGTAGTCGAAAGGGCTGTCGACGCACAGCGTTTCCGCCGTGTCTATCCCCAGGCGGGTTTTGAGGTGAGTAAAATCGCCGCCGACCGACAGCGTGGCCGAGGTGAGAATCCACGCCTGCGCGCGCTCCGTCAGCTTGGCGCCGAACATCGCGCCGACCGACAGCGGCGTCGCGTGCAGCAGCAGCGAACTCAGCGTGGTTTCGAGCCAGCGCACGCGCGGCTGCTCGGGATCGTCGTCGCGCTGCCAGCTGGCGAGGGTGGCCTGCACGCCCAACGCGCGCTCGAAGCAGTTCTTCAGGTCGGCGTCGCGTTCGGCCTGGGTTTCCAGCAGCCCGGCCGTTTCGTCCAGCGCCGCCGACAGCGTCTTCAGCGCATCCGGCCATTTGTCGTAGCGCACCAGTTCGGCGAGCGTGGATTTGACCGGGTTCTGCGGAAACGCCAGGCGCAGGTCGCGCGTGGCCTTGGTCAGGTCTTCCGCCGCGCGGCGCAGCGCCGGAAAATCGCCTGCCTTCACCGCCGCCAACCGCTTGGTGTCGCCCGCCAGATCGAGCAATTGCGCGGTGGACAGCGTTTCGCCGAAGAACTGCGCGGCGGTTTCGGCGAGCTGGTGGGCTTCGTCGAGGATCACGGTGTTGCAGGCGGGCAGCAGTTCGGCGACGCCCTCGTCCTTCAGCCACAGGTCGGCGAAGAACAGGTGGTGGTTGACCACCACCACCTCGGCGTCGAGCGCGGCCTTGCGGGCCGCCATCACGAAGCAATCCTTGAAGTGGCTGCATTCGCTGCCGAGGCAGCTGTCGCGGCTGGAAACCGCGTACTGCCAGGCCGTGGCGTCTTCGGGAATGCCGTCGGCCTCGGCGCGATCTCCGCTGGCGCTGGTTTCGGCAAAGCGGGCGATCCTGGCCAGCCAGGCGGCATCGTCGCGGTGGGCGAAACGGCCATCGCTCAAGTTGCGCCGCAGGTGATGGTGGCAGACGTAGTTGGCGCGACCCTTCAGCAAGGCCACCTTGACCGGCAACTTGAGCGCGCGGCGCGCCGCCGGCAGGTCGCGATGGAACAACTGGTCCTGCAAGGCCTTGGTGCCGGTGGAAATCACCACCTTGCCGCCCGACAGCAGCGCGGGAACCAGGTACGCCAGGGTCTTGCCGGTGCCGGTGCCGGCTTCGGCCAGCAGCACGCTGTTGCCGGCGATTGCGCGCTCGACCGCTTCGGCCATGGCGAGTTGCTGCGGACGCGAACGCCAGCCCTGCAGAACGGCGGCACACGCCCCTGCGGATGAAAAAATGTTTTCCAGATCAAGCATATCGAGATCGACTTCGGCGCGCAGTGTAACACCCGGAACAGGCTGCATCGGCTGCATTCGCCTCAAGTTTGCGCGTATTGCTGCCGTTAGTCTCACCGGTGCCGTCTACCCAATCCTGCTTATGCGCATATTCCTGCTCTGCCTGACACTAGCGCTGGCCCCGGTCTCGGCCCACGCTGCGATCGTCCGATTGGAGATGCGCCCCGGGATTGATGCCAGCGCCGAATATCTTGCGGGGCTGCGCAACAAGCCCGCGGTACTGCTGCTGCACGGTTTTTTGCAGACGCGCGAGTTTCCCACCGTCGCCACGCTGGCGCGCGGCCTGCAGGATGCAGGCTATCCCGTATTGACCCCCACGCTCAGCCTCGGCATTCCCAACCGGGCGCAAAGCCTGGCCTGCGAAGCGGTGCACCGCCACAGCCTGGACGAGGATGTCGCCGAAATTGCGCGCTGGGTGGACTGGCTGAAATCGCATGGCCACCGCTCCATCGTTTTGATCGGCCACAGTTTCGGCAGCATGCAGTTGCTGGCCTATCTGGCAGCCGGGCCGAGTGCGGCGGTAAAAGGCTATGTCGGCGCCTCGCTGATCGAAGTCCAGATCGGCACGACCCCGCGTGCAGCGCTGATCGCCCAGCTGGAAAGCCGCGTGCAGCGCAGGCAGCGCGACCTGGTCACCCAGCATGTGTCTTATTGCAGAAAATACCGTTCGACGCCGGAAGCCCTGTTGTCGTACGTGCGCTGGGATCAGGCGCGCACGCTGGCGGCATTGAGGCAATCCCCGGTCAACGTGAAACTCGTCATGGGGGATGCCGACGACATGCTCGGACATGGCTGGCTCAAGGCACTGCAGCACCTACAAACGCCCATGGCGATCGTGAAGGGCGCCAACCATTTCATGGATGGCGAACATGAGTTCGATCTGCTGGAGCACACCCTCAAATCGATGGAACCCGCACAGCCGCCCCTGCCTCGATGAAATGGTCTGAATCCATCTCCATCAAGCAGATCGCGCTCGCTTTCGTCACCGGGCTGCTGGTGCTGGTGAGCCTGATCGGCGGCTTTGCCGCCTACCAGACGCGCGCCGTCACGCGCAGCCTGGAACAGCACAACTGGGAAGCCGCGCAGTCCGAGCTTGCCAGCGGCGTCGAGCGCTTGTTGGCGCAGACAGGGGATCTTGCGAACAATCTGGCGCATTGGGATGAAACCCGGCAACAGCTGGTGACGCCCGAGTATTACACCTACTGGCGAGACCAGCGGGTATACGAAAGCGGCGTGCTGAACAGCCGTTTTGCCCGGGCGGCGCTGTATACCCGCGCCGGCACGCTGCTTGCCCCCAGTCCGGAAAAGAGCGGCCTGCCGTCGAAGCTGCCCGTCGGTTTGCCGCTGCAGCAGAACGCCAGCTGGCTGAGCAACCAGGCAGGCAGCATTGCCCTCTATCACGCATTCCCGGTATACAGCGACGAGCGTCGGCAAGCCCTGCTCGGCCACGGCCTGATCCGGATCGATTTCATGCCGGCATTGCTGCGGCAGGCAAAATTCCAGTTCACGGATACGCCGAGCGTCAAACTGGCACTCGAGCCGGGCGAAACGCTGGCCGCATCGCAGCTGTTTTCGCGCCTGAGTTTCAGCGCCCGCCCCGATCCCGATCAACTCAGGTTCCAGACGATTCTGTCGCGCACCCTGCTCGCGCTGTTTGTACTGCTGGTAAGCGCTGCACTGCTGGGTTTCGTGGCATACAACCGTCTGTTGATACGCCCGCTGGGGCGCCTGACACAGGACATCGACGCCATGCAGCACGGCCGTTTCAACCACAATCCGGCGCGCTCGCAGCCGATGCGCATCAGCGAACTCGAAAACATCCGCCGTTCGCTGCACGACTACCAGCTGCAATTGCGCGAGCTGCATGGCTCGCTGGAGCACCAGAACCGCGAATTTCACTCGCAGGCACGGCAGGATGCGCTCACCGGCTGCCACAACCGGCGCGCCTACGAAGAAGACTGGGAGGATTTCCGCCGGCAACTGCAAGCCGCGCCGCAGGGCGTGGCTTTCCTGTTGTTCGATTGCGACCGCTTCAAGACCATCAACGACACCTACGGTCACGCCAAGGGCGACCGCGTACTCACCATCGTCGCCGATGCGCTGGTGATGGCGCTGCGCGCCAACGATCGCCTGTATCGCCTCGGCGGCGACGAATTCGCCACCTTTCTGTCGCACACCACGCCCGCCCATGCCAAGCAGATCGCCCAGCGCTGCCAGAGCCTGCTCGAAGCCTCGGTCTTCAGCGATCTGGGAATCAGCGAACCGGTCGGGATCAGCATCGGCATCGCTTTCTGCGCGGCCGACCAGCTGGCGCACCTCGACGAACTGCCCAAACAGGCCGACATCGCCATGTATACCGCCAAGCAGCCGGGGCGCAACCGCATCGCACTGTACGGCGAAGACACCGAGCGTGCCGCGCAGGCGCTGGTGGCAAGCCGCGAGACCAGCGCGCTGTTCCAGGCGCTGGCCACGCCCGGCATGGTCGAGCTGCATTACCAACCCATCCATGGCCTGCCCGGGCGCAAGGTGGCGTATTACGAGGCGCTGGCGCGCATCCGCTACAACGGCGAGCTCATCATGCCGGGCGCATTCCTGCCGGTGGTCAGCAGCCGCCGCCTGGAAACCGAATTCGATCTGGCGGTGCTGCACCAGGTCGACGCCGATCTCTCGTCGCAGCAAATTCCGCCGGGAAGCGGCGTCTCGATCAACCTGTCGGCACAAAGCATTTCACGTCCCGAAATCGTGTCGCACCTGCTGGAACTGTCGCGCCACGGCACACGCCATCCCCTGATGCTGGAAATCACGGAAACCTCGCTGATCACCCAGATGATCGAAGTTCGCACCTATCTCGATTTGCTGCACACCGTCAATTACCGCATCGCCATGGACGACTTCGGCACCGGTTATTCGCCGCTGCGCTATCTGGTGGATTTGCCGGTGGATGTAGTCAAGTTCGACATTTCGCTGGTGAACAAGCTGGGACAGGACAACCGCGCCGGCCAGGTGGTGGCCGATTTCGCCCGCATGATGAAGGACGCCGGCTATGCGCTGGTGGCCGAGGGCGTGGAGACCGAAACCGTGCTGCAGAAAGTCGAAAGCCTGGGCTTTGCCCATGTGCAGGGCTATTTGCTGGGGCGTCCGGCCCCCCTGTCGCAGCTGGCCGTCCAGCCCGGCGCCGCCGGCCTGGACGCGCCGCCTGCTCCGCTTGACGATGACGGCTCAGTGTTTGCCTGAACGCCAGATGGAAAAGATGATCCACAGGCTGTTGAAAAACGCGATCAGGAACCCCAGCAATCCGAAAAACGGCAGGCCGAACAGCTGAGGGCCGCCTTCCACCGTCATGATGATGCTGGAGCCGACCACCAGCGAGGCGGTCAGAATGCCCATGGTCAGCCGGTTGCTGGCGCGGTCCAGCTGGTGGCCGAACTGGTCCAGCCGTTTCAGGTCGAGATCGACCTTCACCCGTCCGCGCCTCATGTCACGCAGCAGGTGGCGCAGGTCGCGCGGCAAGTCGGCCAGCACGTCCAGCGTTTCGCGCATGCTTTTGCGCCCGCGCGCCAGCAGCGCCTGCGGGGTATAGCGCCGCTGAATGACGCGTTCCACGAACGGCGTCACGTGGTCGATCATGTGGAACTCCGGGTCGAGCTGCTGCCCCAGCCCTTCCAGCGTGATCAAGGTCTTGAATAGCAGGGTCAGATCGGCCGGCAGCGCCAGGTTGTTGTCGCGCATCAGCGCCGTGATGTCGTTCAGCAACGCACCGATCTTGACATCCTTGAGCTGCAGGTCGTCGTAGCTTTGCAGCAGTTCCGCGACGTCGTAGGCCAGGCGGTCCTCATCCAGCACCGACTCGCCGCTCCAGTCCAGCAGTATCTGCAGCAGGCCCTGCACGTCCTTGCGCGTCAGCGCATGCAGCAGGTCGACAATCTGGTTGCGGCGGGAATTGGTCAGTATCCCCACCATGCCGAAATCGATCATGCCGATGCGGTTATCCGGCAGGAACAGCACATTGCCCGGATGGGGGTCGGCATGAAAATAGCCGTGTTCCAGCACCATGCGCAGCACCGTATCGGCGCCACGCGCCGCCAGCAGCCCGGGGTCGAGCCCGCGCGCACGCAGCTTGTCGGGCGCCACGCCCGCCATGCCGACGATTTCTTCCTGCACGTTGACGCGGTCGCTGGTGAATTCCCAATACACCCGGGGGATCTTCACCAGCGGATCATCGGCAAAGTGGCGTGCGAACTGGTCGATGTTGCGCGCCTCCTTGGCCAGATCGAGTTCGCGGTTCAGCGAGCGGCGGAACTGCGACACCATATGCACCGGATCGTAGCGCCGGAAATCCGGCACTTCGCTGTCCAGCAGCCTGGCGGCATGTTCGAGGATGCGCAGATCGGCCCGGATCACCGCCTCGATGCCGGGGCGGCGGATTTTGACGACGACCGGCGTGCCGTCCTTGTGCGTGGCGCGGTGCACCTGCGCGATGGACGCGGCCGCCAGCGGCAGCGGATCGAATCCGGCAAACACGTCGGCGGGCTCGCCCTTGAGCGCTGCGACCAGATCGGCATGCAGAATTTCATAGGGCACCGCAGGCACCTGGCTATGCAGTTTCTCGAATTCGGCGATCCAGTGCGGCGGAAACATGTCCACTCGGGTCGCCAGCAACTGCCCGAGTTTGACGAAGGTGGGGCCGAGCTCTTCCAGCGCGCGGCGGATGCGCACGGGCGCATCGAGCTGGCTGATTTCGCTGGTGCTGTGCCAGTGCAGCACCCGTCCGGCGCGTTCCAGGACGCCGCTGATACCCAGCAGGCGCACCAGATCGCCCCAGCCATAGCGAATCATCACCGAGGCGATTTCATGCAATCGCGGCAGGTCGCGCACGACCGAAATGGTTTCCCAGAGCATCGTTGGTTGTCGGAATCGGCAATGCCGAGAGTGTACCCGCAAGGGGCACGCCGGATTCGTAAGCCGCTAAAGCGACAACGACTCCGCTGTACCCGCAAGGGGCACGCCGGAATCGCAAGCTGCAAACGGCGCAGTGGGCGCGCTTCCCGCCACCGGGGTAGCGGGCCTCAGGAACGCAGGCGCTCGCTCTGCCGTTTGAGCGACTCCGACAGTGCAGCCAGGATGCCGCTCGCCACCTGCGACAGGCGCGCGGTGGCGGCGCTGGCCGACTCGCTCAGCCCGGCGCGCCCCGCTGCGCCGCTGGCCTTCATTCCGCCGGCCAGTTGCTCCAGCGCCTCGCGCACCTGCGTGCCGGTACGGGTGCCGCTGTGTTTCAGGTGGTCGCTCAGGGTTTCGAGCTCTTCCTTCAGCTTGCCGCCGGACTGGCTGGCGGTCTGCTTCAGGGTGTCGACAATCTGCGCTTCCAGATCGCGGAGCTGTTCCAGGCTGGCTTTCAGTTCATTGTCCTTGAAGGCCTTCCCCTGTTCGGCGGCTTCCTGCAGGGCATAGGAGGCAGCCTGCGCAGCGCTGCCGACGGCGTCGTCCAGGCCGGATACGGCCTGCTTGAGGCCGTCTTTCATTTCACCGCCGCGCGCAGTCAGGCCGCTGCCCACTCCGGAGGCAATCGCGGCGACGACCTCGCGCAACTCGCTGAGCGCCATGCGGCGTTCATGCAGGACGCGCGCGGTCAATTCGCGCACGCGTTCGCGCAGGTCGGGCGTGGACACGGCTGCCGCCGCCTCGTCGTGCAATTGCACCAGTTGCGTGTTGTCGGGGATACTGCTCCGGTCGGGAACGGGGGGTTGCGCGTCGTTCATGGTGCTGTCCTCGGGTCAAGATTCGCTACGCATGGTCGTAATTCTCGTTTCAACTATAGAGCAGATTGTCATTCGATGAAGCCTGTACTGCTGTCCCTGCTGGCCTTGCTGCTGACGTCTCACGCGTTCGCGGCGCCGCAAGACGATGTCCACATGTATGCCGTCAGCCTGGTGGGCAGCCCCTACCGATTGGGCGGCAGCGCGCCCGACAGCGGACTCGATTGCAGCGGTTTCGTCGGCCACGTATTCAGGCAGACGACCGGCATCCAGCTCCCGCGCGACAGCCGAGCGATCAGCGAAGCGACCCAGCCGCTCGCGCCGGCCGAACTCCAGCCCGGCGATCTGGTCTTCTTCAATACCCTCAACCGCGCGTTCTCCCATGTCGGCATTTATCTGGGCGAAGACCGTTTCGTGCACGCCGCGAGCAGCCGCACCGGGGCGGTCACGGTCTCCAGTCTCGGCGACCGTTACTGGCGCGAACGCTTCGACGGCGCCCGCCGTGTCGTCGCGGCCGGCGACATTCCGCCCGCGATTGCCGCGCTGCAATAAGCGCGGCCCGGGTGCGCTGCGGCACGGCGTGCTGGCAGCGGCCTTGCTGATGCATTTTGCGCATGCGGCAACCGATCTCAGCCTGGAAAGCGCGGATGCCGTCAACGAGGGGCAGCTGCACTTCCTCGAAACGCCGCCTGCCAAACCCCTCCACCATCACCAGAACCGCATCCGCATCGATGCCGACAGCCTGGCCAGCGGCTGGGTCGGGCTGTATCAATGTCACGACCGGCTGGACGCCGTACCGCTGCTGCAGATCACCTTCCGCGAGGGCTATGTGCGCGATCTCAAAATCGACCTCGCCAGCGGCATCGGGCACGCCCGGGTCGAAGGCGCCAGCGTGCAGCTGCGCAATGTCGAACCCGGTGCGCGGCTATGCCTGTCTGCGCAAACCCGCGCCCTGCGCAACACCGGAAACGGCTATTTCAGCCTGTTCAACGGACCCTACATGCGCAAATTCCTCGACGGCTATTACCCCATGCGGGTGACGCTCGAGGTCGACTATCCCGCCGAGTCGCTCCAGCTGATCGACGTCAGCCCGGCACCGCAACCCGGACTGAGTTTCGACGAACGTCCCGGCAACATCCGGCTGGAAACCCTGTTCGAAGGCGAGCTGCGCCTCCTGCTCCAGTTCGAGCGTCGCTGATCGACGCCGGAATTATTATGCTTTCCATGTATTGATAACCGTTCTCATTTTAAGTACGATTGCAAACATCGCCCCAACCGAGAAAGAATCCGTGATGAAACCGACCCTGACCCGACTGCTTGCCGCCCTGGCATTCAGCGCCGCCGCCCTGCCTGCGCTGGCCGAGGAAGTCGTGGTGTATTCCGCGCGCAACGAGCAACTCATCAAGCCCTTGTTCGACGCCTATACCCGCGAAACCGGCGTACAGGTCAAGTTCATCACCGACAAGGAAGGGCCGCTGATGGCGCGCCTGAAAGCCGAGGGCAAGAACACTCCGGCCGACATGCTGCTGACCGTCGACGCCGGCAATCTGTGGCAGGCATCCGAAGAGGGCCTGCTGCGTCCGATCCGCTCGCAAACCCTGCAAGCCAACGTGCCGGCCCATCTGCGCGACCCTGACAACGAGTGGTTCGGCCTGTCGGTGCGCGCCCGCACCATCGTGTACAACACGGGCAAGGTGAAACCGGCCGAGCTGTCGACCTACGAAGACCTGGCCAGCCCGAAATGGAAAGGCCGCCTCTGTCTGCGCACCTCGAAAAAGGTCTACAACCAGAGCCTGGTGGCGATGATGATCACCGAATACGGCGAAGGCAAAACCGAGGACATGGTGCACGGCTGGGTCGGCAACCTCGCGACCGCACCCTTCCCCGACGACACCAAGGCGATGGAAGCGGTGGCCGCCGGCCAGTGCGACGTCACGCTGGTCAACACCTATTACTTCGGCCGCCTGATGGAGAAGAGCCCCAACCTGCCGCTGGCGATTTTCTGGCCCAACCAGAACCTGAAAAACAAGGCGGCCGGGGTGCACGTCAACATCTCCGGCGCCGGGGTCACACGCCATGCCAAGAACCCGGCCGGCGCGCAGCAACTGATCGAATGGCTGTCGTCCGACAAGGCGCAAAACCTGTTCGCCGACGTCAATCTGGAATACCCGGTCAACCCGAAAGTGTCGCCCGACAAGACGGTCGCAGCCTGGGGCGGCTTCAAGCAGAACCTGATCAACGTAAAAGAGGCTGGCAGCCTGCAGACCAAGGCCGTAAAATTGATGGATCGCGCCGGCTACAAATAAGCATCCATCTTGTCTGACACTGTTGCAGTTCCGGCAAAAGCGCCCTCCGCGGGCGTTTTTGTTTTGCCTGACGCCCGCCCCCGCATCGGCGGCTGGATGCTGTTCGCCCTGGCGGTGGCCGCGCTGGTGCTGGTGCCGGTGGCGGTCACCTTCTCGTCGTTCGCCCGGGTCGAGGGCGACATCCTCGCCCACCTGACCGAATTCGTGTTGCCCGAACTGGTGGGCAACACGCTGTGGCTGGTGCTCGGGGTGGCGGTCGGCGTCGGCGTGCTGGGCGTGTCGCTGGCCTGGCTCACGGCGATGTGCGAATTCCCCGGCCGCCGCCTGTTCGACTGGGCGCTGCTGCTGCCGCTGGCGCTGCCCGCCTACGTCACCGCCTTCGTCGCGATCGGCCTCCTGGACTTCACCGGCCCCTTGCAGAGCTGGCTGCGCGAAAGCTGGGGCCTCACCGGCCTGCCCGAGATCCGCTCGCGCGGCGGCGTCATCCTGGTGATGTCGCTGGCGCTCTATCCCTATGTTTACCTGATTGCGAAAAACGCCTTCGCCACCCAGGGCGCGATCGCGCTGGAAGCGGCGCAGTCGCTCGGGCTGTCCCGCACCCAGGGCTTCTTCCGGGTGGCGCTGCCGATGGCGCGGCCGTGGATCGCCGCCGGGATGATGCTGGCGCTGATGGAAACCCTGGCCGATTTCGGCACCATGGCGATCTTCAACTACGACACCTTCACCACCGCCATCTACAAGGCCTGGTACAGCCTGTTCTCGCTGCCGGCAGCGGCGCAGCTGGCCTCGATCCTGATCCTGTTCGTGCTGGTCGCGGTGGTGTTCGAGCAGCGCTCGCGCACCCGGATGCGCTACGGCGCGGTCGGCCGCGGCGCCGCTTCGCGACGCATCAAGCTGTCGCCCGCGCTGGCCGGGCTGGCCCTGCTGTATGCCGGTGCGGTGCTGGCGGCGGCTTTCCTCATTCCGATCACGCAACTGGCGCTGTGGACGCGCGACGTCGTCGCCGCCGATCTCGACGCCCGCTACTGGGCTTTTGCCTGGCATTCGGTGCTGCTGGCCGGCATGGGCGCGCTGATGGTGGTGGCCGTGGCGTTGCTGCTCGCCTATGCCGGACGCCAGCGCCCGGGCTCGGCGATGATGTGGACGCAGCGCCTCGCCACCCTCGGTTATGCCTTTCCCGGCGCGGTGCTGGCGGTGGGCCTGTTCATTCCGGTGGCGGCGCTGGACAACTGGCTGATCGACGCCGGCCACGCCTGGTTCGGTTTCGACGGCAACGAAATCCTCAAAGGCACGCTCCTGGTGATGCTGCTGGCCTACCTGGTGCGCTTTCTCGCAGTAGGCTTCGGCCCCATCGACAGCGGCCTGCACCGGATCAGCCGCAACATCGACGAAGCGGCGAAAAACCTCGGCACCGGCGCGGCCGGCCTGTTGACGCGGGTGCATCTGCCGATGCTGCGCGCCAGCCTGTTGACCGCCGCCACGCTCACCTTCGTCGACATCATGAAGGAAATGCCGATCACCCTGATGACCCGCCCGTTCGGCTGGGACACGCTGGCGGTGCGGGTGTTCGAGATGACCTCGGAAGGCGAATGGGAGCGCGCCGCGCTGCCTTCGCTCGCCATTGTCATTGCCGGTATCATCCCCATCATTCTCATGACCTGGCGCGGAGCGCACTCCCATGGCTGAATTGATCCTCGATTCGGTTTCGCAGTCGTACGCCAAACGACAAATCATCGCCGATCTCAGCTTCAGCCTGCCGGAAGGCGCGATTGGCTGCCTGCTGGGCCCGTCGGGCTGCGGCAAGACCACGGCGCTGCGCTGCATCTCCGGCTTCGAGCCGATCCAGAGCGGCGAAATCCGTATCGGCGGCGAAGTCGTCAGCCGTCCCGGCTGGATGCTGGCCGCCGAAAAACGCCGCATCGGCATGGTGTTCCAGGACTACGCGCTGTTCCCGCACCTCACCGTGGCGGGCAACGTCGGCTTCGGCCTGCGCAATGAATCCAAGGCCGCACGCCAGGCGCGCATCGACGAACTGCTCGTGTTGGTCGGACTGACGGCCCACGCCGATCAGTATCCCCACCAATTATCCGGCGGCCAGCAGCAGCGCGTCGCGCTGGCGCGCGCGCTGGCGCCGCGGCCGCGCCTGATCCTGATGGACGAGCCGTTCTCCAACCTCGACGTGGAACTGCGCGAACGCCTGTCGATCGAGATACGCGACATCCTCAAGCGCGAGGCCACCACCGCGCTCATCGTCACCCACGACCAGCACGAAGCGTTTGCGCTGGCCGACTGGGTCGGCGTGATGCACCAGGGCCGCATCCAGCAATGGGATACGCCCTACAACCTGTATCACGAGCCAGGCAACCGCTTCGTCGCCGATTTCGTCGGCCAGGGTGCGCTGGTGCCGGGAGAGGTGATCAACGACCATCAGGTGGAAATCGAGCTCGGCGTGCTGGAAGGACACATCCCGGTCGAGTGCGACGCCAGCGGCTGCGACGAATGCGTGCGCAACTGCCACGTCGACGTGCTGCTGCGGCCGGACGACATCATCCACGACGACGACAGCCTGCTGCTGGCCGAGGTCGAAAACAAGGCCTTCCGCGGTGCCGACTTCCTCTATACGCTGAAACTGCCGAGCGGCCAGCACGCACTGTCGCTGGTGCCCTCGCATCACAACCACGCCATTGGCGAAAAGATCGGCATCAAGCTGGCGGTCGACCACGTCGTGGCGTTCCGGCGCGAATAACCGCCCACCCATGCTGCCCTCTCCGCTGCGCGGCTTGATGTTCAATGTGGGGCTTGGCTTCACCTCCGCCCTGTTGCTGATGCTGGCGGTGATCGGGCTGGGGGTCACCCAGATGGAGCATCTGAACGCCGAACTGGCCAATGTGGTTTCGGTCAACAACGTCAAGACCCGGCTGGCCTCGCGGATGCGCGACTCCATTCGCGACCGGCAGATGCTGATGCACAACATCGTGATCTCCAACGATCCCTGGGAGAAGGACGCGCTCTTCATGCTGTTCCAGGAATACGGCGAACGCTACGCCAAGGACCGCGGCCAGCTGGGCACCATGCTCAGCACGCCGGACGAGAAGCTGCTGATGGATGAACTCGACGTCCTCACGTCCTTCAACCAGCCGATCATGTTCAACGTGGTCCAGGCGGCCCTCGACGAAAACAATTACGCCGCCCTCAAGCAGTTGCAGGAGGAGGCCATTCCCCTGCAAAACGAGCTGATGGAGTCGCTCAACAACATGACCAGCCTGCAGCGCGAGGCCAACGAAGCGGCGCTCGGCAAAACCTTCACCGCCTACCAGGCCACCCGCAACCTGATGCTGGTGCTGGGCATCAGCGCAACCCTGCTGGCGATCCTGGTTGCGGTGCTGGTCAGCCGCCGCATGCTGACGCAGACGCGCCAGCTCGAAACCGAAAAGCAAAAATACCAGACCCTGTTCGAAAGCAACTCCGACGCCGTCGTCATTCTCGACGACCAAGGCTTCACCGACTGCAACCCCGCCACACTATCGCTGTTCGGCATGGACTCGGTTGCCACCTTCCTCGGCAGCTCCATTTCCCAGCTTGGCACCCCGCTCCAGGCCCATGGCATGAGCGCCCACGATCACGCCATGCAGGCGATCCGCCAGGCACGCAGCCAGGGCCATGCGGTGATGGACTGGCAGGGGCGGCGCCAGGACGGCTCGGTGTTCTCGGCCGAGATCGCCATGCACGCAATGCAACTGGAAGGCAGGCCGGTGATCCAGGCGATCATGCGCGACGTGTCCGAACGCCGCGCCGCCGAGGCCGCCAAGGAAGCGGCGCGCGAAGCCGCCCTGCAAATGGCGCATGCCAAATCGGGGTTCATCGCCAACGTCAGCCATGAAATCCGCACCCCCATGCACGGCATTCTGGGGATGAGCGGATTGCTGCTGAAAACCCCGCTCGACGGTCAACAGCGCGAATACGTGGCAACCCTGAAAAGCTCGGCGGAAGGTCTGCTTACCATCATCAACGACATCCTCGATTTTTCCAAAATCGAGGCCGGCAAACTGGCCATCGAACAGGTCGCCTTCTCGCCCGCAGCGCTGGCGCAGGGGGTGGCCACGCTGTTTCAGGCGCGCGCACTGGAAAAGAACCTGCACCTGAGGCTGACCCTGCCCGATGCGCCGCCCGCCGCCCTGCTGGGCGACCCGACGCGCATCCGCCAGATCCTGCTCAACCTGGTCGACAACGCCATCAAGTTCACGCACCAGGGCGAAGTCGAGTTGCGCTCGGCCTTCGAGACGGTGGAAGGTGCGGTCAATTGCCTGTTCAGCGTCCAGGACAGCGGCATCGGCATGAGCGCCGAAACGCAGGCGCGCCTGTTCCAGGCCTTTTCACAAGCCGACTCGTCGACCACGCGGCGTTACGGCGGCACCGGCCTGGGGCTTGCTGTCAGCAGCCAGCTCGCTGAATTGATGGGCGGTCAGCTCACGGTCGAGAGCGAACCCGGCGCGGGCAGCCGCTTCACCTTGGCGCTGCGCCTGCCGGCAACGACGCTGCCGCTGGTTGAGCTGCCGGCGCAGCAGGCCGCCATCCAGCTGCAGGGGCGTATTCTGGTCGTGGAAGACCATCCGGTGAACCAGAAAATGCTGGCGCACCAGCTGCGCGAAATGGGCCTGCAACATGCCGTTGCCGCCAGCGGAGCGCAGGCGCTGGAGATGCTGGAGAAGGAGACGTTCGATCTGGTGCTGATGGACTGGCAAATGCCGGAAATGGACGGCCTGGACGCCACCCGGCAGATCCGCCGGCTGCCGACCGACGTCCGCCATATTCCCGTCGTCGCGCTGACCGCCAATGCCAACGCCGATTTTCGCGAAGTCTGCCTCACCGCCGGAGCGAACGATTATCTGAGCAAGCCCTATACCGAGGCTGCGCTGGCGGCATTGCTGAAGCAGTGGCTGCCGCAAGCCGGGCCTGCCGCCCCCCGCGTTCCGCTGCTCGACCTGCCCGCCCTGCATGCGCGCTACCCCGGCAATCCGGGGCTGGTGAACGATCTGGCCGCGGTCTTCGCCAGCACCACCGAAGCCAGCCTGGCGGCGCTGAAGCGCGCGATCGGGCAAGGCCATGCCGAATCGTGCCGCAGGGAAGCCCATGCCCTGAAAGGCGCCGCAGCCAGCGTGATGGCCACGGCCATCCAGCAGGGTGCCGCGCGTATCGAGAGCAGCGTGCAAAAGGGCGATTTCGCCGGCGCCGCCGCCGAACTGGCGACGCTGGAAAACACCTTTCGCAGGCATGCCTGATGCCTGAGCGCGCATTGACGCACGCGCCGCAGCGTGCGTAGGATGGAAAAATTACAGCCCAGGAGACACGCCATGATGCGCATCCTTTCATTCGTACTCGCCTGGCTTTGCAGCCTGCCGGCGCTCGCTGCCGAGCCGCCCGCCGTCCCCGTCGGTCGCGATCCGCAGGGCGCGCCAGCGCAAGGCTGGATCGGCGTCGAGCCCACGCCCTACGGCCCGATGCTGATCCAGCAGGCGTCACCCCCGCCCTATCGGGACTACCAGATGAATCGTATTTTGACGCCCGAGGAAAAGCAGCGCTGGCGGCAAATGGTGATGCCCATGATGGCCAACATGGCGCAGATGGATCCGCGCGAAGCGATGAACTATTTCGCCGTCAAATACAAGGCCAAACCGGGCGTATCGTTCGATGAAGTGGTCGAATCGATGATGCTGCGCGCCAACCAGGTGAACCTGAAGTTCGTCGGCAGCAATTTGATGTGGAAGGATTTTCAGACCGTCCTGGGAGACGACAACGCGCCACGCGTCGAAGTGTTCAGCTTCTGCGACATCGCGATTGGCCGCGAATTGCTGAAGATCATTCCGGAAATGGTGGTTTTTCTTCCCTGCCGCATCGCAGTGATGGAAGACGCCGACAAGAACATCTGGGTGATGATGCTGGACTGGGATGTGACCGCGCTGCAGCTGGTAGGCAACCAGAAGGGCATCCCCGCGGAACTGCGCAAAGATGCCATCGAAATCCGCGAAAAGATGGAAAACGTGATGCGCGCCGGCGCCAACGGCGAACTTTGAGTTTCTCAACGCCCTGAATGTCACTGCCCCGCCATCCGTTCGCCTCCACAGCCTCGCTGGAACAAGGTTTTGCCGACGGACTGGCTGCGCTGCTGGAAAAGCATTCCGGGCTGGGCGTCTACATCCTCGTGCTGGCCAATGCCGCCTACGACGCCCGCCTGTGGGCGCTGCTCGCGCCCGCCCTGTCGGCGCGCCATGCCGAACATGCCGCCGCCCTCACGGCGGCGCTCCGGCACGGCCGGAAACTGAGCGAGCCGGACGACGACGTGCTGGTCTTTCTCAAGCTGCACGCCATCGGCTTTGCCCGCCTGGGAACCATGGAAAACCGCCGTACAGGGCCTTGGGAGGTGATGTTCAACCCGCTACGCGCCCTGCGCCCGCCGCGCATCAGCGGGATGGAATTCGACAGCCTGCAGCGCCCTTTCGATGCGGCGGGCTTCCATTTCAACAAACCGTTTCTTGCCAAGGAAATCTTCTGGGAGGGCAAACTGGCCGGCAGGCCGGCCCGCATCCTCTACAACAAGTTTCCCTTTGCCCGCCTGCACGGCCTGCTGGCGCCCGAACCGCTGCGCCAGGCGCCGCAGTTCCTCGCGCCGGAACTGCACGGCTGGGCTTGGGATGTCTGCGCGCAATCCGGCGTGCCCGGCCTGTGCCTCGGCTACAACAGCTACGGCGCCGGCGCCTCGGTCAACCATCTGCATTTCCAGAGTTTCGTGCAGGCGCAGCCGCTGCCGCTGCAGCATGCGTGCTTTACCCACAACGGCGGCGACAAGCCCTACCCGCTGCCCTGCCGGCGCTTCACCGACCCCACCGACGCCTGGCGCGAACTCGACCGGCTGCACCGGCAGAACACGCCCTACAACCTCGTCTACAGCCAGGCATGCCTGCATCTCGTCGCCCGCGTGCCGCAGGACAGCGAAAAACTGAGCGTCCAGTCGGCCGGCTACGGCTGGAGCGAAATGGCCGGTGCCGTCACGCTGTTCAGCCGGGAGGCGTTTGAAGGCTTGAGCGAGGCGGGGTTTGAAGCGGAACTGGCGGCTTTTGCGCCCTGAGCCGGGTCGCCGGAGTCTACAGCTCGATCACCTGCCCCTGCCGCAAGGCCTGCACGCCCCAGTCCGGCGCCGCGGCGCGCAGTTCGTCCATGATCGCCGCCTCGTTGCCGGGTTTGAGGTGGGTGATCCAGACGTCCGGCCGCCCCTGCAACGCCTGCAATTCCGCCGCCAGCGAATCCGGCCAGTGATGCTTCGATACCCGGGCAATGCCGGCCAGCGCGTTCTCGAACGAGGTTTCGATGATGAGGTGGTGCAGGTCGGGAATCGCGTTGAGGGCGGCGACGAAGGCCTCGCTGTGCGTGGTGTCGCCGCTGAACGCCAGGCTGCCCGCCGCCGTCGCCAGATGGAGGCCGCACGCCGGCACCACGTGATTCGCCGGCAGCGGCCTGAAAGTGCGTCCCTTCAGGGTAAGCGCCGCGCCGAAATCCAGCGGAGAAAAGCGCAGCCACGGCGCCTCCACACGCGGAATTTCCCGGAAATCCGGCCACAGACGCCAGTTGAACAGGTGGTCGGACAACACGTCCAGCACCGCAGGCAGCGCATGCACCGTCACCGGCGTGCCGCGCAGGTCGCCGACGCTGTCGAGCAGGAGCGGCAGGCCCAGCACATGATCGAGGTGGGCATGGGTGAGGAACACATGGTCGATCTTCAGCAACTGTTCGAAGTCGAGCGTGGTGAGGCCGCTGCCGGCGTCGATCAGTACGTCGTCGTCAACCAGCAGGCTGGTGGTGTGGCGCCCGCTGCCGATGCCGCCGCTGCAGCCCAATACGGTGAGTTTCATCGCTGTTTTGACCGTGGCTATTTGCTTGTGTAGACGAACACGCCGTCCCAGTCGGCCGGGGGCGGCTGCGTGCGGAAATGCGCAATGCGCTCAAGGTAGACATCGTACAGCGCGCGCGGCGCGCGGGCGTTGAGCGCGACGAGCGCTGCCTCGGCGGCAGCCCAGTCCTGCGCCTGGTAGCGCGCGAATGCGGCCTCGAAATCGGCGGCATCGCGGCGCACCGATTCGGCAAGCTCGGCGTCGAGTCCCAGCGGTTCGTAGATTGCCACCGGGTTTTCCTTGCCCTTGACGCGCACGTCGTCGACCTTCATGAAGGCGTGCGCCGGATCGGCGTCGACCGTGGACTGGGTGGCCAGGATGCCGACGCCGTATTGCTTGGTGATGCCTTCGAGGCGCGAGCCGAGGTTCACCGCGTCGCCCATCACCGTGTAGGCCATGCGGAACTCGGAGCCCATGTTGCCGACGCTCATGCGCCCGCTGTTGACGCCGACGCCGATCCTGACTTCCGGCCAGCCGCGCGCGGCGAACTCGCGATTGAGCTGCGGCAGCGCGGCCTGCATGTCGAGCGCGGTCTGCACCGCGCGGCAGGCGTGGTCGCTCAAATCGACCGGCGCGTTCCAGAACGCCATGATGGCGTCGCCGATGTACTTGTCGATGGTGCCGCGCTGCTGCTGCACGATGCGCGTCATGGTCGACAGGTAGGCGTTGAGCACTTCGGCGAGTTCGGCCGGCGGCAGCTTTTCGGAGAAGTTAGTGAAGCCGCGGATGTCGGAGAACAGCACCGTCATCTCGCGCGACTGTCCTTCCATCGTGTAGTGCGCGGGGTTCCGGCTCATTTCGGCCGCCAGTTCGGGCGGCACGTACTGGCCGAACAGCTTGGTGATCTGGCGCTTGCTGCGGGTGGCGGCAAAAAAACCGTAGGCAGTGTTGAGCGCATACAGGCCGAACAGCGTCAGCATCGGCGCCGCCATCGGCACCACCATGAAGCGCGACCACGCTGCGCCATAGGCGGCCAGCAACAATGCCAGCAGCGCAATGCTGGCAGCCAGCCCGATGGCCGGCCCGAACCGCAGCAGCACCGCCGTCAGCAAGGCGCCCAGCAGCAGCACGGCGACCAGCCGCGCGTCGTCCGCCCACGGCGGCGTGGCGCGGGTGGTGCCGTCGAGCATGCCGGCGATCAGGTGGGCATGGATCTCGACCCCTGGGAAGGCGTTGGAAAACGGCGTCACGCGCAGGTCGGCCAGTCCCGGCGCGGTCGAGCCCAGCAGCACGATGCGGTTTTCCAGCTGCTCCAGCGGCGCCTTGCCTTCCAGCACCCGGGCCGCCGAAATGTAGGGGAAAGGCGCGCCGGAACGGTACGGCACATGCACGCTGCCGTCCGCGCTGAGCGGGACGCGAAGGCCGCCCACTTCCACCCACGGCGCAGCATACTGCCGCCCCAGCAAGGTCTGCCGGTCGACGCCGGCCTGGAGCGGATCGCCGCCGAACGCCACCCGCAGGGTGGCGGCCGACAACGCCAGGTAGTAGCCCGCGCCATAGCGGCTGACCAGATTCATCTGGCGCGCCGTGCCATCCGCGTCGGCCCGCATGTTGAAAAATCCCGCGCCCTGGGCCGCGTTCTGGAAAACCGCCAGGTTCGCGCCGTAGCCCGTGGGCGCCGGCATGCCCGGCTGCAGCGGCGCGAACGCCGCGGCTGGCAGGGACGGCGGCGGCAACGCGCCGGTTTTGTCGTTACCGTAGCCCTGCGGAATGAAGTAATAGCCCAGCGACAGCGGGCGTTCGGCGAGCATCTGCGCAAAGCGGGCGTCGTAATCGAGGCGCGGCGCGAGCCGTTCGAGCGCGGCCCTGAAGTCGCGGCTACCCGCCAGATCGCGCTGCGCCAGCTGTTGGAGGGTAGCGAGCCCCGAACTGGTGTCCGGCTCGGCAAACACCACGTCGAAGCCGACCGCCGCCACGCCATAGCGGTCGAACAGCTGACCCACCAGCGCGCTCATGGTGTCGCGGCTCCACGGCCAGCGGCCGAGGCTTTTCAGGCTGGCCTCGTCGATGTCGAGGATGGCGATGCGGTCGTCCGCCCCGCTTGGCGCGGTGCGCTTCAGCCAGGCGTCATACAGCCAGGCCTCGGCGCGCTGCATCGGCGCGATGTGGATCAGCCCCGCGACATGCGCGGCCATCAGCAGGACAAACAGCGCAGACAGCCCGGCCTGCGCCAGCCTGGACAAACCGCGCTTCACCGAATGCGGTAGAAACGGTCGGCCAGTTCCTTGCCGCGAACGGCATCGAAACGCCCATCCACGGCTTCACCCAGCGCAGCGAGCCGATCGGCCGGATGCGGATGGGTTTTGTAGAGCAGGCTGGTGCGGTTGTCCTTGGCGGGCAGCCCCGCCATGTCCTGCAGCACTTCAGGCAGGCCCCACGGGGTATAGCCCGCGCGTGCGGCATACACGACACCGATGCGATCGGCCTCGAATTCGGCATTCTTGTCGAGCCCGCGCGCCATGATTTCGGCGCCGTTGCCGATCAGGTTCTGCACCGCCTGATCGCTGTCCTTCGCCTTGCTGCTGGCAACCTGCCCCAGCGCGCCGATGAGGCTGGATTGTTTCAGCACCTTGAGATGATGCTTCTGGCTGACATGGGCGATTTCATGCCCCAGCACGCCGGCCAGTTCGGCCTCGTTGTTGAGACGCCGGTACAGGCCCTTGGTCACGAACACGTAGCCGCCGGGCGCGGCGAAGGCGTTGATGTCTTCGGTATCGAGCACGCCGAAGTGCCAGCCAATATCCTTGCGCCCGCTCTGCAGCGCCACCCAGTTGCCCACCAGGTTGACGTAGCGTTGCAGTTTGTCGTCGCGCACCAGCGGCACCGCGCCCAGCAGGTTGCCCGAAATCTGCTTGCCGATGCGCGTTTCCTCTTCGGGGGTGTAGTCGCCGAACAAGGCAAACCCCAACTGCCGGGCATCGATTTTCTGTTTGGCCGGAGGCGGGGAGGCGGCGGCGCCTTGCGCCGTCGCGGGCGCCTGGCTGGGCGTCTGCGCCGGCTGCTGTGCGGGCGCCGGCTGGCTTTGCTTGTCCTTGTTCAACTCCTGCTTGACGCGCTCCTCCAGCAATTTCCCCAGATCGAGCCCGGCGGACACCCCGCTGAAAGAAGCCAGCGACAACGCCAATACCATCAGCTTGATTTTCATCAGTTGTTCTCCCACGGCGACGACGCCTGCTGCGGTTTGGGCCCGGGCAAGCCCGGCACATTGACCGCCGCCAGGCCGGACTGGCCGGCAAAACTTCTGGCCTGCGCGGTCGTCACCGCCCAGCCATCCAGCCGCGCCAGTTCGTCGCCATTGAACCTAGCCTGCTTCAACTCTTCGTCATTCAGGCCGCGCAAACCGGCCACCGCGACCACGCGGCTGGGGTCCGACCTGGTGGTGGCGGCGCCCACCACGTCGCCCAGCCCCGCGCCGCCGATCCCGCCTGCCCCGGCGCGCACCGACAGCAGGCGGATCCAGCCGGTGGTTTTGCCCGAGCTCACGCGCAGCCAGCCGCCCTGCTTGGCGAGGATGTCGACGCTGGCACCCTTGGCCGCGCTTCCCGCCACCCTGGCTGTTGCACTGGGTTCGCTGTAGAGCTTGTCGTTGCGCAGGACCGTGCCGGGCGCAGCCCAGGCGGCGGCTGCGGCAATGCACAGCGCCAGCGCGGCCGACGGAATCAAGAATTTTTTCATCGTGCGTCCTCTCCGTATGAAGCAAAACTGTATGGCCTGGCACCCGATGGCGCAAGCGCCTGCGATGACGTTATGATGCCGCGATGAATTTCCTTGCGGCTTCCATCGAATCGCTCGGCGCCAAGGTCGCCGGCTGGTTCAGCGTCGGCTACGGCATGTTCGCCTTTCTGGCCCAGGCCGGTTCGCTGCTGCTGGAACGCGCCACCTGGAACCGTGCCACCTTCGACGTGGTGGTGAAGCAGGTCTACTTTACCGCGGTGCAGATTCTGCATGTTTTCCTCGGCTACGCGCTGGTCATTTCGTGGCTCATCATCTCCATCATCCTGTCCACCGCGCGCGACTTCGGCCTCACCGAATTCGCCAGCGAAATGACCATTCGCGTGCTGGTGCTGGAACTGCTGCCCTTCCTCACCGCACTCTTTATTGCCTTGCGTTCAGGCAGCGCCATCAACACGGAAGTCGCGCTGATGCAGGTCAATAACGAATTGGATGCGCTGGCGCATTGCAAGGTTCCGCCGATGCAGTTCGAGTTCCTGCCGCGGCTGATCGGCGGCGTCATCTCGGTCGTCACCCTGGCAAGCCTCGCCGGCCTGCTCGCGCTGCTGATGGGCTACCTCGCGATTTACGGCATGAACACGGCGGGCTTTGCGCCTTTCACCCAGACCATCGCCAAGATTTTCGACTTCAAGATCATGGCCGGACTGCTCGCCAAGTGTGCGCTGTTCGGGCTGGCCGTCACCCTGATCCCGGTCACCGCCGGCCTGGAAACGCCGAAAAAGCTCTTCATGGTTCCGGTCTCCGTGTTGCGCGGCATGATGCGGGTGTTCTTCGCGATCGTGGCGATCGAGGTGGTGTCATTAGCGCTCAAATACGTCTGATCCCGTTTGCCGACCGTGCCGCACTGCTGGCAGCGGCCGCCGCCCTGCCCGACGACGTGGCGCGCGTTGCGCCCGACCTGCCGCTGCGTGCCAACCTGTCCGCGCTCGACAACATCGCGCTGATCCCGCTTTATCAGCGCCATTACAGCGCAGCGGAATCGAACCGCCAGGCCGAGCAATTGCTGGCGCAGCTCGGCCATGCCGACATCGCGCCGCTGCGCGATCCCGACATGACGCCGGCGCAGCGCTTCATCGCCAAGCTGGCGCGCGCGCTCATCCTCGGGCGTCCCCGCCTGGTCATCGACCGCCCCGGCGCCATGCTTTACGATGTGCCCTACCCGGACTTCATCCGGCAACTGGCGGCGCAGCAGGAGATGGCCGGCACCTGGGAAATTTACGACTTCAGCTGGAACCAGGCTCTATACAACCAGGCACTTCATCCGGAATGAACAAACTGCATTTCAAAGTGGGATTGTTTGCGGCGGCCTCGCTGCTGCTGGCGGGCGCCTTCGTCGTTTATCTGCTGCATGCGCGCGGGTTTTTCGAAGACACCTTCCACCTGCAACTGGCGGCGTCGAGCGCCGACGGCGTCGCGCCCGGCGTGCCCATCGTGTTTTCCGGCATCGAAATCGGCCGCGTCACCGCGCTGGGGCTGAACGACGACGGCGGCATCGTCATCCATGCCGAATTCCTCGGGCGCAACGCCAAATGGCTGAAGCAGGACAGCACCTTCACCCTGGACAAGCCCCTCGTCGGCGGCGCCAGGATCCGCGTCGACTCGCCCGACCTCGGCGCGCCCGCCCTGCCCGACCATTCCACCATGCTGCTGCTCACTTCCGACATCAGCAAGGAGATTCCGCTGCTGGTCGAACGGGTCAAGGCGATTCTGGCCAACGTCGAGCATCTCACCCGCAAGGATGGCGAAATCAACGCCACGCTGGCCAACGTGAAAACCGTGACCGGACGCATGACCGGCGAATACGGCGTGCTCGAAGGCGTGCTCGGCAGTCCCGAGAAAGCCCGCGCCGTCACCGATTCGCTCGACAAGACCCGCGCCCTCATCGGCAAGCTCGACAGCCTGGCCCTGAAGGTGGACGGCATGGCCGGCAAGACCGATCAATGGCTGTTTGCGCCCGACGGCGTGGCCGAACACACGCGCGAATCGCTGGCCCAGGTGCGGCTGATGCTGAACGATGCGCAATCCAGCCTGAAGCAAGCCGACGCCCTGATGACGAACGCGGTGGCGATTTCCGCCAACCTCAAGGACGGCACGCAGGATATCGCCAGGCTGCGCGCGGAGATCGACGATGCGGTGCGCAAGGCCAACGCGCTGGTCAACGAGATCAACAGGAAATGGCCGTTCGCGCGCGATCCCGAGGTGAAACTGCCATGAAGACCCTGCTTGCGCTCGCCGGCCTGCTCGCGCTCGCCGCCTGCGGCAGCGGCGGCCCGCCGCCGCCCGACTGGAAAACCGATGCAGCCGACCTGATCGGACGCTATCAGAAGCATGCGCTGAGGGGCGAAAACAGCCTGGCCGAACGCTATTTCCAGCAGGCCGTCGCCGCCACCGGCGGCGCCGGCCGCGTCGCCGAGACGGCGCGCCTGTGGCTGGTGCGCTGCGCCACCCGCCGCGCCATGCTGATCGACGATGCCTGCACCGAGTATGCCGAACTGGCGCCGCTCGAACCCAACGCCGCCGATCAGGTTTACTACCATTTCGTCACCCTGCGCTGGGAAGCCGTCGCAACGGCCCAGCTGCCCAGCCAGCACCGCGACCTGGTGAGCGCGGCGGCCGGCAAGCGGCACGAGGTACTCGGCAGAATCGAGGATCCGCTGGCGCGTCTGCTCGATGCCAGCCTGCTGGTGATGCGCCGGGAAGCCGATGCCGCCACGCTGGTGCTGGCCACGGAAACCGCTTCCGCCCAGGGCTGGCGGCAGCCCCTGCTGACCTACCTGAAACTGCAGGAAAAACAGGCCGCGGCCCGGGGCGACACCGCTGAGCAGGCCCGGCTTGCCCGACGCATCCAGCTGGTCGAGCAGAGCCTCGCGCCCGGCGACAAATAAAACCCGCCTTCAAACGCGGACCATCGTTGCATTCCTCGACCGCATTCTTGCGCCGCATCGGGCGCCGGCCCGGACGACGCCGGCTTTGCGCGGCAACCCGGCGGGCATGCCTGCCGGGCCGCATTGACAAGCCTGCACGGCATGATTAACGTGCAGCCTCGGAGAATTTCTTCTTCGTACATACAAATAAGTTGTAACCCAACATTCAATCAATAAAGGAGGAGGTACCATGAAATACACGTCAATCGCACTGGCCGCCCTGGCAGTATTCGCCACCGCTGCGCACGCTGCGCCCGCCATGATGTCTGCCGAGTGGACCGCGCAGGCTTGCGACGCCTGGAACAAGGACGCTGCCCTGACCGGTGGCCTGGGCGACAAGTGGATCAAGAACGACAGGGAGCGCGGCTACAAGATCATTCACCTGTACCGCACCGACTGCGGCGAGGCAACCCAGACGGAACTGAAGATCGTCCACAAGGACGGCAAAGCCATGTGCGTCTACGGCGGCGCGGTGCAGAACGCCAAGATGGATCACGCGGTCGACTACACCATGCACGCCACCACCGAGCGCTGGAATGAAATGGGTGCGGGCGAATACGGCCCGATGAAGGCAATGATGTTCGGCCGCCTCAAGTTCACCGGCCCGAAAATGGAAGCCATGAGCGTGATGGGGCCGTTCGAGGCCTTCCTGCGGCTGCCGGGAAAAATCCCCGGCGACCAGGCCTGCCCTGCCCACTAAGCTTGCCGCAATCGTAAAAAAGCCGGGAAGACTCCCGGCTTTTTTACGTCGCTACATCAGGGGATGTTGCCAGGCAAACGACCGGAAACCGGTTCGGCAGATCCTTCACCGCTCGCTCAAGTTGAGGAGGCTCCATTCACCAGCTTGGTGAGTAGCGAGGCCAGTCGGCGGGCTTCGGCATCCGTCAGCGACCGGCGCATCCAGTCGCCTATAACCGCATGCAGTTCCGACATCACCTTCTCCAGAACGGGCATCGCCTGAGCGGTGAGCGCAACGGGTTTGACGCGGCGGTCGGCATCCTGCATCGAGCGGCTGACCAGGCCTCGCGCTTCCAGTTGCCGCAACACTTTGGTCAGTCCGCCGGAGGTGATCAACACCGCGCGCTGAATATCCGACGGCGTCAGCGCATGGGGCGGCGGGGTACGGCGCAGACTGGCCAGCACATCGAACTCAGCCGGACTCAAGCCAGTGGCGGCCATGATCCGGGTCGCGCGGGAATGTTGCGCCGTGTAGGCCTGCGTAAGGGCGAGCATCAAAGGCAGCACCTGCGCATCGTAGGATTCGGGCCAATGCTGGCGATGCATATCGAGAGGATTGGCGATTCTTTCGGCCATGTCGGGGCGCTTGCTCATGGAGCGATTACGCTGCTAATTATCTTGCTAGATAGATAATAATGCAATATGCTTCATAGGTTGAAGCTGCCATCAATGCCAGGACCCGGACAGGTACGCCGATTCGCCGCCCTGTTTCAAGCCCGGCAGCACGAATGAACGAATACGCTCTATCCTTTATCCTAAATATCCAACGTCCACCAAGGCCAAGATTGATGATAACCCGTCCCGAGCCCGCCCTCAGTCCTCTCCAGCAAGGATTATCCCTGTCCAGACCGACCAGCCTCGTGCTGCTGGGTGCCCTGTTGCTTGCGGCCTGCGGCGGCAAGACGGAACCTGGCGCCGCCCCCGGTGCCGTAGCGCCCGCGGTGACGGTAGTGACGGTGCAGCCCGAACCGGTGCCGGTGACAGCCGAACTGCCTGGGCGCACCTCGCCTTATCTGGTGGCCGAATTGCGGCCGCAGGTGAGCGGCATCGTCAAGCAGCGCCTGTTCAAGGAGGGCAGCGATGTCAAGGCGGGCCAGGTGCTGTACCGCATCGATCCGGCAACGTATCAGGCGACCTACGACAGCGCCCGTGCCAATCTGGCGCGGGCCGAGGCGAATCTGGAGGTGGCGCGGCTGAAAGCCGGGCGCTACGCCGAACTGGTGAAGATCGAGGCGGTGAGCGCCCAGGCCAACGACGACGCGCAGGCCGCGCAGAAACAGGCGCAAGCCGAAGTCGGCGCGGCGAAGGCGGCGCTCGACAAGGCGCGCGTCGATCTCGATTTCACCCGCGTCACTTCGCCCATCGCCGGCCGCATCGGGCGCTCGGCGGTGACCGCGGGCGCGCTGGTCACCGCGAACCAGGCCGCGGCGCTCGCCACCGTGCAGCAACTCGATCCTATCTATGTCGATCTGACCCAATCCAGCGCCGAGCTGCTGGGCCTGAAACGCAACCTCGATTCCGGCAGGCTGCAGCGCTCGGGGGGCGACACGGTGCCGGTGCAACTGGTGCTGGAAGACGGCAGCCTCTACGGCGCCGCAGGCAGGCTGGCGTTCTCCGAAGTGACGGTCGACGAAGGCACCGGCAGCGTGACGCTGCGCGCGGTGTTCCCCAACCCCAAGGGAGAACTGCTGCCCGGCATGTATGTGCGCGCGCGGCTGACGCAGGGCGTGAACCGCGATGCCGTGCTGGTGCCGCACGCGGCGGTCAGCCGCACGCCGCGCGGCGAGGCGCAGGTGATGGTGGTGAACGGCGAGGCCAAGGTCGAGGCGCGCAGCGTCAAGGCGGAGCAATCGATCGGCGACAAATGGGTGGTGACCGGCGGCCTGGCTGCCGGCGACCGCGTCATCGTCGAAGGCTTGCAAAAGGTGAAACCGGGCGCACCGGTGCAGGCACAGGAAGCCGCCGCCGCTGCGGCGCCCGCGGCGGCGGCGAAGTGAGGTAACGGACCATGGCCCGCTTTTTCATCGACCGGCCCATCTTCGCGTGGGTCATCGCCATCGTCATCATGCTCGCCGGCGGGCTGTCCATCCTGACGCTGCCGGTATCGCAGTACCCGGCCATCGCGCCGCCCACCGTCGCCATCAACGCCTTCTATCCCGGCGCCTCGGCGAAGACGGTGGAAGACTCCGTTACCCAGATCATCGAGCAGAAGATGACCGGGCTGGACAACCTGCTCTACATGAGCTCGTCGTCCGACTCCTATGGCCGCGCCACGACCACGCTGACCTTCGACGCCGGCACCGACCCCGACATCGCCCAGGTGCAGGTGCAGAACAAGCTGCAGATCGGTCTGCCGCTGCTGCCGCTGGCGGTGCAGCAGCAGGGCGTGCAGGTGGCGAAATCGACGCGCAACTTCCTCATGGTGCTCGGCTTCGTCGCCAAGGACGGCAGCCTGAGTCGGGAGGATCTCGCCGACTTCCTCACCGCCACGGTGCAGGATCCGCTGTCGCGGGTGACCGGCGTCGGCGAGGTGCAGGTGTTCGGCGCCCAGTACGCCATGCGCATCTGGCTCGACCCGGCCAAGCTGACCAACTTCAAGCTCACCCCGGCCGACGTGCAGGCCGCGCTGCGGGCGCAGAACGCCCAGGTCTCGGCCGGCCAGCTCGGCGGCACGCCGGCGGTCAAGGGCCAGGGCTTCACGGCCTCGGTCACGGCGCAGAGCCGGCTGCAGACGGTGGAGCAGTTCGAGCAGATTCTGCTGCGCAGTTCGGCGCAGGGAGGCGAAGTGCGCCTCAAGGACGTCGCCCGCGTCCAGATCGGCGCCGAGAACTACGGCATCGTCGGCCGCTACAACGGCCAGCCCGCCTCCGGCATCGGCATCAAGCTCGCCGCCGGCGCCAACGCGCTCGAAACGGCGGATGCGGTGCGCGCCAAGGTCGAGCAGATGAAGCCCTACTTCCCCGCCGGCATCGAGGTCGTGGTGCCCTACGACACCACGCCCTTCGTCAAACTCTCCATCATGGGCGTGGTGCAGACGCTGGCCGAAGCGATCCTGCTGGTGTTCCTGGTGATGTATCTGTTCCTGCAGAACTTCCGCGCCACCGTCATTCCGACCATCGCCGTGCCGGTGGTGCTGCTCGGCACCTTCGGCGTGATGGCGGCGTTCGGCTTCACGATCAACACCCTGACCATGTTCGGCCTGGTGCTGGCCATCGGCCTGCTGGTCGACGACGCCATCGTGGTGGTCGAGAACGTCGAGCGCGTGATGAGCGAGGAAGGCCTGTCGCCGAAGGAGGCGACCAAGAAATCGATGGGGCAGATCACCGGCGCGCTGGTCGGCATCGGCCTGGTGCTGTCGGCCGTGTTCATTCCGATGGCCTTCTTCGGCGGTTCCACCGGCGTCATCTACCGCCAGTTCTCGATCACCATCGCGGCGGCGATGGGGCTGTCGGTCCTGGTGGCGATCGTGTTCACGCCGGCGCTGTGCGCAACGATGCTGAAGCCGATCGAAAAGGGCCACGGACACGGCGAGGGGGGCTGGTTCGCCGGCTTCTTCCATTGGTTCAACCGCGCGTTCGCCCGCAACACCGCGCGCTACGAATCGGCGGTCGGCAAGATCCTGCAGCGCAGCATCCGTTTCCTGGCGATCTACGCCGCGATCATCGGCGTGCTGGCGCTGTTGTTCATGCGCATGCCGACTTCCTTCCTGCCGGAGGAAGACCAGGGCGTGATGTTCACCCAGATCATGCTGCCGGCCGGTGCGACCCAGGAGCGCACCGTCGAGGTGCTGAAGAAAGTCGAGCATCATTTCCTCGTCAACGAGAAAGACAGCGTAAGGTCGATCTTCACCGCGGCCGGCTTCAGCTTCGGCGGCAGCGGCCAGAACATGGGCCTCGGCTTCGTCGGCATGAAGGATTGGGACGAACGCCGTGAGCCGGGGCAGGACGTGAAATCGGTCGCCGGCCGCGCGATGGCTGCGTTCTCGCAGATCCGCGAGGCGATGGTGTTCGCCTTCGTGCCGCCGGCGGTGATCGAACTCGGCACCGCCAGTGGATTCAACGTCCAGCTGCAGGATCGCGCCGGCCTCGGCCACGACGCGCTGATCGCGGCGCGCAACCAGTTCCTCGGCATGGCGGCGCAGGACAAGCGCCTGGTGGGCGTGCGTCCGAACGGCCAGGACGACGTCGCCGAATACCAGCTCGACATCGACCATGCCAAGGCGGGCGCGCTCGGCGTGGCGGTGGCGGACATCAACGACACCCTCGCCACCGCCTGGGGCGGCACCTACGTCAACGACTTCATCGACCGCGGCCGCATCAAGAAGGTGTATCTGCAGGCCGACGCCGAGGCGCGCATGAAGCCGGAGGACCTGGCCAAATGGTACGTGCGCAACAAGCAGGGCGACATGGTGCCGCTGTCGGCGTTCACGACCGCGCACTGGACCTACGGCTCGCCGCGGCTGGAGCGCTACAACGGCCAGCCGTCGGTCGAGCTGCAGGGCCAGGCCGCGCCCGGCCTGTCGTCGGGCGAGGCGATGGCGGTCGTCGAGGAACTCATCGCCAAGCTGCCGCCCGGCATCGGCTACGAATGGACCGGCACCTCGTTCGAGGAGCGCCGCAGCGGCTCGCAGGCCCCGGCGCTGTATGCGCTGTCGCTGCTGGTGGTGTTCCTGTGCCTGGCGGCGCTCTATGAAAGCTGGTCGGTGCCGTTCGCGGTGATGCTGGTGGTGCCGCTCGGCGTGCTCGGCGCGCTGCTCGCCGCGACCGGGCGCGGCCTGTCGAACGACGTTTATTTCCAGGTCGGTCTGCTGGCCACCATCGGCCTGTCGTCGAAGAACGCCATCCTGATCGTGGAATTCGCCAAGGCGCAGATGGAACAGGAAGGCAAGGATCTCATCGCAGCAACGCTGGAGGCGGTACGCATGCGGCTGCGCCCGATCCTGATGACCTCGCTCGCCTTCGGCCTCGGCGTGCTGCCGCTGGCGATCGCCAGCGGCGCCGGCTCGGGCAGCCAGAACGCGATCGGCACCGGGGTGCTCGGCGGCACCATCGCCGGCACCCTGCTCGGCCTCTTCTTCATCCCGCTGTTCTACGTGGTGATCAAGCGGATATTCAAGGACAAGCCGCAGGCGGCGGGCACCGCCCCCGCTGCCGCCCCGCCGGAGGCCGAATGATGTTCCCGTTACGCACCCTGACCGTCGCCCTCGCCGCCGTCCTGGCGAGCGCCTGCAGCCTGATCCCGGATTACCAGCGGCCCGCGGCGCCGGTGCCGGCAAGCTTTCCTGGCGCCGCGCAGGCTGCGGCGGCAACGCCGACGGCCGACGCCATCGCCTGGCGCGACTACTTCGCCGATGCCCGCCTGCGCGAGGTGATCGCGCTGGCGCTCGCCAACAACCGCGATCTGCGGACCGCCGCGCTCAACATCGAAAAGGCGCGCGCGCAATACCGCATCCAGCGCGCCGACCTGTTCCCCGCGATCGGCGCCAGCGGCAGCCAGAACGCGCAGCGCCTGCCGGGCGATCTGACCTCCAGCGGCGAGGCCGACGTCACCCGCCAGTACAGCGCCACGGTGGGTTTCTCCGCCTACGAACTGGATTTCTTCGGCCGTATCCGCAGTCTCAATGCGCAGGCGCTGGAGCTTTACCTTGGCACCGAGGAAGCGCGCCGCAGTGCGCAGATCAGCCTGGTGGCGGAAGTCGCCAGTGCCTGGCTGATCCTCGCAGCCGACCGCGAGCGCCAGGCGCTGGCGCGCAGCACCTACGAAACGCGGCAGAAATCCTACGATCTGACCCGCCGCAGCTTCGAGGCCGGCGCGGTCTCGGCGCTCGATCTGCACCAGTCGCAGACGCTGCTGGAAAGCGCCCGTGCCGACGTTGCGCGTTACCGTACCCTCGTCGCGCAGGACGAGAACGCGCTCGCACTCGTCGCCGGCGCCCCGGTGCCCGCCGAACTGCTGCCTGCCACGCTCACCGACAGCGTCAGCGCGGTCGCCGAATTGCCGGCCGGCGTACCTTCCGACGTGCTCGCCCGCCGTCCCGACATCCTGCAGGCCGAACGCGCGCTGCGTGCGGCCAATGCCAGCATCGGCGCCGCGCGCGCAGCCTTCTTTCCACGCATCACGCTGACCGCCGCGGGCGGCAGCGCAAGCAACACGCTGGACGAACTGTTCGGCAGCGGTTCCGGCACCTGGAGCTTCGTGCCGCAGATCCGCATCCCGATTTTCGAGGCCGGCCGGCTGCAGGCGAACCTGGACGTTTCCACGGTGCAGCGCGACATCAACGTGGCGCAGTACGAGAAGGCCATCCAGAGCGCGTTCCGCGAAGTGGCCGATGCCCTCGCCGAACGCGCCACCCTCGCCGAGCAGCTCGACGCGCGGCGGCGCCTGGTCGAGGCCACCGCAGCCGGCTTTCGCCTGTCGGAAGCACGCTACAAGGGCGGCGTCGACAGCTACCTCGGACTGCTCGACGCGCAGCGTGCACTCTACGGCGCCGAACTGGACCTGATCGGCGTGCGCCTATCCGAGGCCGTGAATCGCGTGGCGCTGTACAAGGCACTGGGCGGCGGCTGGCAGTAAGTTCCGCCCGCGCCTGCGTCGTCGTACCCTGCGCATGCGCGCCGTCGCGAATGCGGCCGCAACCCTCCGTCCTGTGCCGAAAGGAGTTCGACATGAAACGACTGCCCAGCTACTTCCTGTCCCACGGCGGCGGCCCGTGGCCGTACCTCACGGGTGAGTTCCGCGCGCACTATCGCCTGCTCGAAGCGTCGCTGCAGGCGCTGGCGCGGGAACTCGGCGCCAAGCCGCGCGCGGTCCTGATGGTGTCGGGCCACTGGGAGGCGAGCGAATTCACCGTGATGGCGAACCCGCGCCCGCCCATGGTCTACGACTATTACGGATTTCCGGAGCACACCTACCATGTCCGCTACGACGCGCCCGGCTCGCCCGAACTGGCCGACCACGTGAAGAGCCTGCTCGAAACGGCGGGGCTCGGAGCCCGGCTCGATGCGGACCGCGGCTTCGATCACGGCTGCTTCACCCCGATGGCCGTGATGTATCCGGAAGCCGACGTCCCCGTCGTGCAGCTATCGCTGAAGGCCGGCTACGACCCGCAAACCCATCTTGCGGCGGGCCGGGCGCTCGCGCCCCTGCGCGACGAAGGCATATTGATCGTCGGCAGCGGTCTGAGCTATCACAATCTGCGGGAGTTCGGCGAGCAGGCCAAGACAGCATCGGAGGCATTCGATGAATGGCTGCAGGAGACCCTCCTGCGCACGCCGCCCGGCCAGCGTTCACAACGCCTGCTGCAATGGGACCATGCACCGTCGGCCCGGCGCGCCCATCCGCAGGCAGACCATCTGATCCCCTTGATGGTGGCAGTCGGCGCCGCCGAGGACGAAGCGGCCGCCTGCATTTACCACGAGCAGGGCTTCTTCGGCGGCGTGACGGCATCAAGCTTCCGCTTCGGCCCTGCGGGGGAATGACGGCGCGTCAGCCGATACCCGCTACTGCTCGAAGATACCCGCGCAATCAAGCACCTCCGGCCCGGCCGGGCCGGAAATCCCGGGCGATCCCTCTCTCCTCGCCCCGTCGCCTCAATGCATCGTGCCCTGGGCCGCGTCGAGCGGCCGGCCATTACGGATTTCCTCCGGCGTGGCATCGCGGATGTCCATCACATTCACCAGGCAGGTCACGCTCTGCCCGGCCAGCGAGGGATTGCCGTCCAGCCTGAGCTTGCCGTCCTCGATCGAGGTGACGTAAAAGGCCTTGGTCTCGCCCGACTCGTTTTCAAACAGGACCTCGGCGCCAACCCGGCGGAACTGCGGCGGCACATTATCGAGCTCCTCGACAAACACCAGGCTCTCGTCGCGCAACCCGTACCCCTCTTCGGGCGCCAGCGTGATCTCGACCCGGTCGCCCACCTTGCGGCCCGCTACCGCCGATTCGATCGCCGGCAAAATGCCGCTGTTGGCGCCGTGCACAAAGCCGACCGGAATGTCGTGCTGCTCGACGACCATGCCGCGCGCATCGAGTATTGAGTAGGTGATATATACAAGTTTGTTGCGTGTCACGGTAACCATGCTGTCCCATCCCGAACCGTCAAAGAAAGCGCCGCGCCACGGCCTGACTGGCGCCTACGCCGCCTGCTGCTTATGATACCTTCGAAGCCTGCTCCGCACACCGCCCGCCATGAAGCCACTCAAACACCTGCCCGCCTGGAAAACGCTGGAACAGCACTTCAAGGACATGCGCGCATTCGACATGCGCAGCGCATTCCGCGAAGACGCCCATCGCTTCGAGCACCTGTCGCTGCGCTGCGGCAACCTGCTGCTCGACTACTCGAAGAACCGCGTCACGCCGGACACCATGCGGCACCTGATGCAACTGGCGCGCGAATCCGATCTGGAGGGCATGCGCAATGCCATGTTCAGCGGCGAGCGCATCAACTTCACCGAGCGGCGTGCGGTGCTGCACACCGCTCTGCGTGCGCCGGTGCGCCCGCCGCTGGTGGTGGAGGGCATGGACGTCGAGCGCGAAGTCGCAGCCGTGCTCAAGCGCATGCAGCGCTTCGTCGAATCGATCCACAACGGCAGCTGGCGCGGCCATACCGGCAAGCCGATCCGCGACGTGGTGAACATCGGTATCGGCGGATCGGACCTGGGGCCGGCGATGGTGTGTGCGGCGCTCGACCATTACGCGCTGGAAAGCGTGCGGGTGCATTTCGTCTCCAACCTCGACCCGGCGCATCTGGCCGGCACGCTCAGGCAGCTCGATCCCGAGACCACGCTGTTCATCGTCGCCTCGAAAACCTTCACCACCCTGGAAACCCTGGCCAACGCCAACTCGGCCAAGGCCTGGCTGCTGGCTGCGCTGCGCGCCCCCGCCGCGGTGGCGCGGCATTTCGTGGCGCTGTCGACCAACGCGCAGGCAGTCGAGGCCTTCGGCATCGACCCCGACAACATGTTCATCTTCTGGGACTGGGTGGGGGGGCGCTACTCGCTGTGGTCGGCAATCGGCCTGTCGATCGCGCTGCAGATCGGCTGGGGCAATTTCCAGGCGCTCCTGGCCGGCGCGCATGCGATGGACATCCATTTCAAGGAAGCCCCGCTGGAAGCCAACATGCCGGTCATCCTCGGCATGCTCGGCATCTGGTACGCCAACTTCTGGGGCACCGACACCTACGGCGTGTTCCCCTACGACCAGCGCCTGCGCCTGCTGGTGCCCTTCCTGCAGCAGCTCGACATGGAGTCGAACGGCAAGAACGTCAACCGCGGCAACAAGCTGGTCAACTACAACACCGGGCCGATCCTGTGGGGCGCGCCCGGCACCAACGGCCAGCACGCCTTCTTCGAGCTGGTGCACCAGGGCACGCGTCTGATCCCCACCGATTTCCTGGTGGCAGCGGTCAACCCCACGCCGCTGGCCGACCAGCACGAATGGCTCCTGGCCAACTGCCTGGCGCAGACCGAGGCCCTGTTGAAGGGCAAGTCGCGCGCGGTGATCGAAGCCGAGCTGATCGCCCAGGGCATGAGCCGCGAAACCGCCAAGGCGCTGGCGCCGCACAAGGTCTTCCCGGGCAACCGCCCGAGCAACACCCTGCTCTATCAGAAACTCGACCCGCACACGCTGGGCATGCTGCTCGCGCTCTACGAACACAAGGTGTTCGTGCAGGGCGTGATCTGGCAGATCAACAGCTTCGACCAGTGGGGCGTCGAACTCGGCAAGCAGCTGGCGCCGCCGATCCGCGCCGCGCTGAGTTCGGTGCGTGCGATCGGCGAACACGACGGCTCCACCCTCGGCTTGATCACCGACATCCGCCGGCGCCGCGGCCTCAGCACTTAGCGCATGATTTCTACTGCATCAGGCTCTTGACCCGCACGCGGTAGCTGAGCGTCGCGCTGCCCTCGGCGGGCACCCGCACCCGCCATTCGGCAGTGCCGGCCGCCACCCTGGTATGCGGCTGCGATTCGGAGAGCATCGTCCAGTCGCCCGGTATCGGCTCGCGCACTGTGACGCTTACCGCTTCCGGCTTGGCATTCTTCAGTACGATTTCATACGCCGACTCGAACACGTAGCCGGTGCGGCCGTTGCCGGCCAGCTTCTGGAAGGCGGTCTGTTTCTTGTCCGCCGTCAGGTCGAAGGCATTGCCGAGATTGAGGCGCACCGTTTCGTTCTTTGGCGTGTGATCGATGCGATCCTCGCCGACAAACTGCGCGTTGCCCTGGCTGTCCTTCTTGTAAACCCGGACGACTCCCCTGGGCAGCGGCACGCCCAGACCTTCACCCTTGTTGTCGAATTCGACGAACACGCCCACCTTGATTTTATGCCCCAGCTCGCCATGCTGACCCGAGTAGTAGTAAGCCGCGCCTTCGAGCAGGAACGTCTTCTTCAGCGGCACCCGGCCGGCCGACAGCAGCGCCACCTGCTTGGTCTGGTTTTCCGCCAGCGTGGTGGGGCGTTGCAGCGTGTAGAGGTGGTATTCGAACAGGGATTCCTGCTGCAGCTCGGCCACGTCGGCCGCTTTCGCCGCCATCGCCATCGTCGCGCGCGGCACCGCCTGGGCGTCGCGCACCCGGTTGAGGTCGCCCGCCACCAATTGCAGCTTGGCATTGGGATAGGCTGCGCCGCTCTGGTTGGTCAGTGTCACCCAGCCGTTGAGATCCAGCCGGTCGTCAGCGGCATTCAGCTCGGCGACATAATCGGCCCGCCACGACAGCCCGCCGGTCAGATAGGACAATTCCAGATCCTGTGCGCCCGCCGACGGGTTGATCAGCGAGATGACGAGCGTGGGCTTGTCGCGCAAGCTGTCGGGCACGCCCGCAAACGCCAGCCGCCCCGGCACACCGGTTTCGATGCGATCGGCGAACTTGAGCACCACGCCGCCGTTGGTCGCCAGCACCTGCGCCGTTTCGCGGGTTTCCGCGCCGCTGGCGGGGTGGGTGCGAATGACGCCGACCTCGCGTCCGACGTATTTTTCGAGCAGCTTTTGTGGCGTCAACAGGTCGAAATCGAAGTTCTGTTCCAGCAGGCGGAATCCGGCGGGGCTCGACACATTGCGCAGCTGCGCCGTCTCCGGGTGCATCTGCGCCGCGACTTCGCGCCATGCCAGCCGGTTGAAGTCGCGCGCGAGCCCGACCCGCCGCGCATCCCTCACCAAAGCCAGATTGTCGTTGTAGATGGTGACCGCGACGCCTTGCTGGTCGGCTGCCGTGCTGCCGGTCTCGTCGCGCGGCGCGCCCCAGCCGGGTTGAGAGGCAAAGAGCAGGCCGCCCAGCAGCGCATTCAGCAGTTCCTTCTTCGTCATGTCGTCTCCTTCGCGTTTTGCGGCAACGGGCATGATGCCCGATGCACGCGAAAAATGGTTCGCGGCGCTAGAATGGCCGAACCCATTTTGCAGTGACTGTCATGAGCGCAGACGACCTCCATCCATCCCGCATAGTCGGCGGCGGCATCAATACCCGCGAATCCGATCAGCCCGTGGTGGTGACGCAGATGCTGGGCATCGCCAGCAGCAACCCGGTTCGCGAGGAAGTCCTGCGGGAGCGTTTCCTGTCGTTCGATCCGCTGTTCGACGCCGCCTCCAGCCTGGTCGCCCACCAGCTGGTGCTGCGCGGACGCACCGCTGCCGCCGATGCGCCAGCCGAGCTTCGGCAGATGGACGAGGACATGTTGCTGACTGGCCTGTATTCCCTGACGCAGGACGGCCTGACGGGTGAGCTGCCCTTGCTGGTGCGGATCAGCGCCGGCGTGCTGTTCAGCGACATCCCGCAGCAACTCGATCACCGCCAGCTGATCTGGTGCGTAAGCCTTGATAACGAACAGCATCTGGCGCGCGCCCTCGCGCTGCAGGACGCCGGGCTGACGTTCTGCCCTGCCTTCGACAGCAACCACGCGGTGATGCAGGATAGCGTCTCCGCCTGGCGCTATCTGGCCTGCCGCGCCGACGACATTCCACCCGCGGTGTCTGCGCGCCTGATCGTGGAGGGGGTACGGCACGCCCATACCCAGGCACGCTGGCCTGCCAACGCCTGGTTCAAAGGCAGCCTGTTTTCGGGCGACACCCAGCCGGCCGCCAATACCCGCGAGCAGGCCGTGCAGTTCGACTTGCTGGCGATCGCGCTGCGCCAGTCGCTCGACACACTGATCCAGTTTTTCCGGCTGAACCCGGACATGGCGCCACGCCTGCTCGCCATCGCCAACTCGCCGATCGGCGGCCTGAGCCGACCCGCCGAATCGGCCGCCCACGCCCTGGTCATGCTGGGCCCCCAGCGCGCCGCGCGCGTGGCGATACTGCTGGCCCTGGCCGGCACCCATCCCACCGAGGCCACGCGCCACTATGCCGTGACCGCGCTCACGCGCGCGCTCTTCATGGGCAAGGTCACGCGTCTGGGCGCGCCGGCCGAGAGCGCCGCCGCCGCATTCGAGATCGGCCTGCTGTCGGCCGCCCCCCATGCGCTGTCGCTACCGCTGGAGGCGCTGATCCGCAAGCTGGGGCTGCCGGCGGCCAGTGCGCTGGCCTTGAGCGTGCATCCCTCCCCCGAAGGCGCGATGCTGCAACTGGCGCACGCCTGCGAAAACAACGATGCCGGGGTACTGGCCCGCTATGCGCAGCAGCTGGATATCCCGCTGCACCAGATTTCGGTGGCCTACCTGGATGCCCTGATCGCAGCCTCGGCGCTCGACGCAGCATTGCATTGAAGCAGCGTAAAATGGCGGTTTTTGTCCGCGCGCCCGTGCCATGCATCCCACCCTGGTTTTCGACATTGAAACGATCCCCGACCTCGCCGGATTCGCCGCGGTCAACGGCATAGCCGAAACAGCGCTCCCGCACGCGGAACTCGCCGAAATGGCGCTGTTGAACCGCCGCCAGAAAACCGGCAGCGACTTCATGCCGCATCACCTGCACCTCATCGTCGCCATCTCCTGCGTGCTCAGGAGCGGCGACCAACTGAAGGTATGGTCGCTCGGCGAACCAGGCAGCAGCGAGGCCGAACTGATCCAGCGCTTCTACGACGGCATCGAGCGCTATACCCCGCAGCTGGTGTCGTGGAACGGCGGCGGCTTCGACCTGCCGGTGCTGCATTACCGCAGCCTGATCCATGGCGTGACGGCGGCGCGCTACTGGGACTGGGGCGACGACGACAAGGATTTCAAGTGGAATAACTATCTGGGCCGCTACCACACCCGCCATCTGGATTTGATGGACGTGTTGGCGATGTACCAGCCGCGCGCCAATGCGCCGCTCGACCAGATGGCCAAGCTGTGCGGCTTTCCCGGCAAGCTGGGGATGGACGGCTCGAAAGTGCTGGACGCCTTCCAGCAGGGGGAAATCGACGCCATCCGCAATTACTGCGAAACCGACGTGATGAACACCTGGCTGGTCTATCTACGCTTCCAGAAAATACGCGGCACGCTCTCCGAGTCGGCCTACGCCGCCGAGATCGAACTTGCACGCAGCACAGTGCAGGCCCACCCTGCCCCGCACTGGCAGGAGTTCCTGGCGGCCTGGGCATGAACCCCATCGTCGACATCCTCTCCCTCGACCACGAGGGTCATGGCGTGGCGCGCATCGACGGCAAGGTCACTTTCGTCGACGGCGCCCTGGCGGGCGAACGCGCGGAAATCGCGGTCTACCGCAAGCATGCCAAATACAATTCGGCCAACGCGGTCGCCATCCTCGACGCCAGCGCCCAGCGCACCGAGCCGCGCTGCCGCTATTTCGGCCGCTGCGGCGGCTGCTCGATGCAGCATCTGGAAGCCAGCGCCCAGGTCGCCGCCAAGCAGCGCGTGCTGGAAGAAAGCCTCGCCCGCATCGGCAAGGTCCGCCCCGACGTCATCCTGCCCGCCCTGCACGGCCCCAGCTGGGGCTATCGCCACCGCGCGCGGCTATCGTCGCGCCGGGTCGACAAGAAAGGCGGCGTGCTGGTCGGCTTCCACGAAAAACGCTCCAGCTTCATTGCCGACATAGCGAGCTGCGAGATCCTCACGCCCGATGTCTCGGCGCTAATCCAGCCGCTGCGCGAGCTGATCGTGCAGTTGTCGAACGCCGACCGCACCCCGCAGATCGAGGTCGCCGTCGGCGAACACGTCACCGTGCTGGTGTTCCGCCTGCTTGAGCCATGGAGCGACGAGGACGCCGCAAAAGTGCGCAGCTTCGCCGAACGCCACCGCGTGCAGGTGTGGGAGCAGAAAAAAGGCCCCGACACCGCGCGCCCATTCTGGCCGGAAATTGCGCCCGAACTCAGCTACAGCCTGCCGGAGTTCGGCCTCGTCATGCCTTTCAGGCCGACCGAATTCACCCAGGTCAACACCGCCATCAACCGCGCCCTGGTCGGCCGCGCGCTGCGCCTGCTGCAGCCCCGGGCCGGCGAGCGCATCGCGGACCTGTTCTGCGGCCTGGGCAATTTCACCCTGCCGATCGCCAGCAGCGGCGCCGAGGTGCTCGGCATCGAAGGCAGTGCCGAACTGGTTGCCCGCGCGCGCGAAAACGCCCTGCGCAACCGCCTGCCCAACGCCCGCTTCGCGGTCGACAACCTGTTCGAGATGACCCCGGAAAAATTCGCCGCCCTCGGGCATTTCGACAAACTGCTGATCGACCCGCCGCGTTCCGGTGCCATCGAGGTCGTCAAATCCCTGCCCGACAGCGGCGGGCCGCAGCGCATCGTCTACGTCTCGTGCGATCCCGCCACGCTGGCGCGCGACGCCGAGGTGCTGGTGCACGTCAAGGGCTACCGGCTCGAAGCGGCAGGCATCGCCAACATGTTCCCGCACACGGCGCATGTGGAGTCGATTGCGCTTTTCCAGCGCTAATCCATTAAACTCACGCGCTTAACTCATTATCGAAAACCATGGCACTCATCGTACAAAAATACGGCGGCAGCTCGGTCGCCAATGTCGAACGCATCCGCGCAGTGGCCGAACGCGTGGCCAAATTCAAGATGCTCGGGCATCAGGTGGTGGTGGTGCTCTCGGCCATGTCGGGCGAGACCAACCGGCTGATTGCGCTGGCCAAACAGATCCAGTCCACCCCCGACCCGCGCGAACTGGACGTGATGGTGTCCACCGGCGAGCAGGTCACCATCGCCCTGCTGGCGATGGCGCTGAAAGACCTGGGCCTGAAAGCGAAAAGCTACACCGGTGCGCAGGTGCGCATCCTCACCGACAACGCCTTCACCAAGGCGCGCATCCTGTCGATCGACGAATCCAGGATGCGCGCCGATCTGGACTCCGGCCATGTGGTCGTGGTCGCCGGCTTCCAGGGAGTCGACGAACAGGGCAACATCACCACGCTGGGGCGCGGCGGTTCCGACACCACCGGCGTGGCGCTGGCAGCCGCGCTCAAGGCTGACGAATGCCAGATCTACACCGATGTCGATGGCGTCTACACCACCGATCCGCGCATCGTGCCCGAGGCACGCCGGCTTAAAAGCATCACCTTCGAGGAAATGCTCGAAATGGCGAGCCTGGGTTCCAAGGTGCTGCAAATCCGCTCGGTCGAATTCGCCGGCAAGTACAAAGTAAAACTCCGCGTGCTGTCCAGCTTTCAGGACGAAGGCGACGGCACGCTCATCACCTTCGAGGAAAACAACCCCATGGAACAGGCCATCATTTCAGGCATCGCATTCAACCGCGACGAAGCCAAGATCACCGTGGTCGGCGTGCCCGACCACCCCGGTATCGCCTACCAGATTCTCGGCCCGGTGGCCGATGCCAACATCGACGTCGACATGATCGTGCAGAACGTGGGGCACACCCAGACCACCGACTTCACCTTCACCGTGCACCGCAACGACTTCGCCAAGGCGATGGATATCGTCAAGGTAACCGCCGCCGGCATTGGCGCGCGCGAGGTCACCGGCGACGACAAAATCGCCAAAATCTCCATCGTCGGCGTCGGCATGCGCTCGCACGTCGGCATCGCCCGCAAGATGTTCGAGACCCTGTCGGTCGAAAACATCAACCTGCAGATGATCTCCACGTCCGAGATCAAAATCTCGGTCGTGGTCGAGGACAAATACATGGAACTCGCCGTGCGCGCGCTGCATCAGGCGTTCGAGCTGGATAAAGCCACGGCCTGAGGTGGCGTTCGTCCGCGCATTCCGCTACAATGCGCGGCGGTTCGGAGACGTGGCCGAGTGGTTGAAGGTACTCCCCTGCTAAGGGAGCATGCGGGCTTAAACCTGCATCGAGGGTTCGAATCCCTCCGTCTCCGCCAAATTATGAGTTGTTGTACCTGCCATCGACGCAAAAAATGCGTATAATGCGCAACCTTCAAAGCGCCCGTAGCTCAGCTGGATAGAGTACTTGGCTACGAACCAAGGGGTCAGGAGTTCGAATCTCTTCGGGCGCGCCAAAATACCAGAAAGGCCGGTTCCATCAAGGGGCCGGCCTTTTTGCATTGCGGCCGCGGGGAGTGGCTCCGACGCCAAACGCCTGATATCGAAAACGCAAACCGCCCCACCAGAACCGGCCCAGGCGTGTTTGCGGAACGCCCGCACAGCAAACGGTTGCGGCACGCCCGGCACCGCAGTTCATCTCCTGGCGCACCCATTCAAAAGACCCGCAGCGTTGCGGGTCTTGTTCGTTTGCACGGCCTAAATCTTCATTAACCTCCGGCACGGCAACGCTTGCGCCACGCGCAGCACGGCTGCTCACCGTCCCTGTGCGCGCCCCGATCATCGGCCGGCAATCCGCTTCCGCCGGATCGCCCGATCCGCCCCTTGCTCCATGGAAGCGCCTTTCGCACCTTGGCAGCGCGAAATCACGCAGGCAGACGCGATAGCGGTTAACGGCCATGCGTTAACAATAAACGCACACTTAACTGTTTATTGTTAACAAAAAACATCTCGCCCATCGCACAAAAAACACAATCTCATTAAAAATCAAAAACATAAAAACTGGCACGACTATCGCTTACCAGGGTGCGTGTGAACTGATCGATTCAATGTCATGAAAAACACTCGACCGCTTGAGAAGGAAACGCCGATGCCACAAAACTCCACCGCATTCACCGCTGCATCCCATCTGAAGAACATGGCTTTCGCCCTTGCCGTACTGGCGGCGCCCACTGCGAGCTGGGCGGAAAAACGGACGTTCGACATGACGATCGAAGACACCAGAATCATGCTGGTGGACAAGCAGGCGTTCCACACCTTCGCCTTCAATGGCCAGGTTCCCGGACCGCTGGTCCACGTCAAGGAAGGCGACGAGGTCACGGTCAACGTCAACAACCTCACCACCCTGCCGCACACGATCCATTGGCATGGCTTGCTGCAACGCGGCACCTGGCAGCAGGACGGGGTGCCGGACGTCACGCAGATGGCGATCAAGCCCGGCGACAGCTTCACTTATAAATTCGTGGCCGAGCCTTCCGGCACCATGTGGTACCACTGCCACGTCAACGTCAACGAGCACGTGTCGATGCGCGGCATGTGGGGCCCCTTCATCGTGGTCCCGAAAAACCCCAATCCGATCGAGAAGAAAGTCACCAAGGATTTCATCATGATGCTGTCGGGCTGGGACACCAAATGGGCGTCCAAGCCGGGCGAAGGCGGGGTGCCGGGGGACGTGTTCAACTACTTCACCATCAACGGCAAGGCCTTTCCCGATTCCCAGCCGCTGCGCGTGAGCCGGGGCGACGTGATCCGCATCCGCCTGATCGGCGCCGGCGAACTGACCCACGCCATCCATATCCACGGCCATGTCTTCAAGGTGGCGTTCAAGGACGGCCACGCACTGCCCTATCCCTACGATGCCGACACCATCATGGTCGGTCCTGGCGAGCGCTACGACCTCATCCTCACCATGGACAACCCCGGACGCTGGGCGATTCACGACCACGTGGATGTCCATACCGTCAATGGCAGCAAGCCGATGGGCGGCGTGATGACGGTCATCGAATACAACGAAATCAACCACAACGACCCGCTCTACGCCTGGAAAGGCAAGCAGTTCGTCCCCGATTTCTACTATGAGGAATCGCTGAAAAAGCCCTACGGCATGCACGACGCAGCCGTGTTCAAGGGACAGGCCATTCAATAAGCGAAAGGATCAATGATGAATCGACACCTCCTGGCCGCATTGGGGTTGGGGCTTATCGCCGGCCCGGCACTTGCCGCCGACGGCATCGGCGCCGGCCTCCTGAAGTCGCAATGCATCGGCTGCCATGCCATCGCAAAACCGGAAAACACCAGTCTCGACCGCCTGTGGGAACGGAAGGGGCCGGACCTTTATTACGCGGGCAGCAAGTTCAACAAGCCCTGGCTGGAAAAATGGCTGCAGAACCCGGTGCGCATCCGCCCGGCCGGCGAGCTTTACGCCCGCCATGTGAAAGGCGGCACCAAGGAAGACGTGGTGGACGAGTCGGGCATGGCGCCTCATCCCAAGCTGCCCAAGGCGGATGCCGAAGCGGTTGCCGAAGCGCTCATGGCGCTTGTCGCCCCGGCCGAACTGGTGAGCAAGGGGGCATTCAAGGGCGAAAAAGTCAGCATGGCGATGGGGGGCATGTTCTTTGGCAAGCTGCGTGGCTGCGGTGCGTGCCATATGGCCAAACCCGGCTTTGGTGGCGCGTCCGGCGCCGAGCTCTATACCGCCGGCGAGCGTCTGCAGGGGGATTACATCTACAGCTACATCAAGAACCCGCAGCAGTTCGATCCGCGCATCTGGATGCCCACGCTCAATCTTGCCGAGCCCGATCTGCAGCGGCTGACGGGCTACATCCTTCAACTCGGCGCAACGGAGGCCAAATGATGACGAATAGCAGGCAACTCGCTTCCACGTTTTCCCTGGCGGGGCTCGCCCTGGCTTCCTGTTTCATGCTGCCGGCCAATGCCGCTGCCGCGGACGAGCAGTACGCCAAGGCTGCGCGCAATTACGACACCTATTGCGCCCAGTGCCACGGCATCAACCGCAACGGCCGCGGCATCAACAGCCGCGACATGTCGGTCCAGCCGCGCGACCACACCGACGCCAAGGGCATGGGCGACATTCCGGAAAACGAAATCCTCAAGGTCATCAAGGAAGGCGGCCTGGCGGTGAACAAGTCGGTGCTCATGCCCGCCTGGGGCAATGTGATGAGCGACACGGAAATCAGGGAAATGGCGGCGTATCTGCGCCATGTGTGCAACTGCGGTTCAGGTAAATAAACAAGGAGTTCGATCACATGAAACAAAGAAAACTGATGGGCCTGGCCCTGGCTGGATTGACGGCATTGTCATTGCTGGCATTCCAGGCCCAGGCCAAAACGGTGAAGGTCACGCTGCATGCGACGGAGGTGGACTTGCCGATCGACAACAAGGGCACGATGTACAAAACCTGGACCTTCGACGGCAAGGTGCCCGGCCCGGTGGTGCGCGTCACCGAGGGCGACACGGTGGAATTCACGCTGATCAATGACAAGAGCAGCAAAAACTCCCACTCGATGGACTTTCACGCGGCCAGGGTGGATGTGGTCAAGGATTTCGGCTCCATCAAGCCGGGCGAATCCAAGACCTTCACCTATACGGCGGACTACCCGGGCGTGTTCTTCTACCATTGCGGTTCCGATCCGATGATCCAGCACATCGCGCGCGGCATGTTCGGCGCGATCATCGTCGATCCCAAGGATCCGAAAGCCATGCCCAAGGCCGACCGCGAGTACGTGATCGTCCAGTCCGAGCTCTACGCCAACCCGGACGCCAAGGAAGACATGATGGCGAACAAGTGGAGCAACGTCATGTTCAACGGCGGCATCTTCAAATACGATCCGGTGCATGACCCGGCCGCGACCCGCTGGCTGCAGGCCAAGCCCGGCGAGCGCGTGCGCATTTACTTCGTGAACGCTGGCCCCAACGAGTTCTCTTCCTTCCACCCCATCGCCGGCATCTGGGACAGGGTCTACGCGAGCGGCAATCCGAAAAACGTCCAGCACGGCCTGCAAAGCTTCACCGTCGGCCCGGGCGACGCCGCCACCTTCGATCTGATTTCGCCGGTGGAGGGCGCCAACGCGATCGTCACGCATTCGCTGAAAGGCGCGCTGACCGGCGCGATCGCGGTGCTGATGTACAGCGATGACGCCGATCCGAAAATGGGCCGCGGCGAGCAGATCCTCGTGCGATAAGCCGGGTCCAGCGGAGGAAGCAAGCCGCTTCCTCCTGCCCCGCCGTCTTCAGGCCATGCGGCCTTCCCAACCTTGGCCGGACCGTGCAGCCGCACGGCCGGCCTGGCAGGAACCAAGAAATGAATTGCAAACTTATATACAAGATGCTCACGGGCATTTTGGCGCTCTGCTTGTTGCATGCCGGGGGCATCGGCCTTGCATCCGCTGCGCAACCCGCTGCCGCGCATGCAGCGGACGGCAGCGCCGCCGGCAGGACCGGCGTTGCCGCCAACGGCCGGCTGGACCCGCTGTCGCCAACCAACGCCGGGAAGGGCTGGACCTGCCCGATGCACCCCGAGGTGCACAAGCACGAGCCGGGCAAATGTCCGATATGCAAAATGAATCTGGTGAAGGCGAAAAGCCAGAACAGCTAGCGTGATGAACAAACCCGGTTCGAGCGGGGCCGCCCGGGCGACGGCAGGCCACCGCTTCACCCACGCCATCCGGCTGCCGCCGCACTCCGCAGGGCGCGACGCATGACAAGGCCATTCGCCAGGCTGCGCCGTTTCGGCCTGCTGCTGGTCATGGCTGCCGGCGCGGCCGCCAGCGGCTATTACGCCGGACAACGGCCGCACCATGACGCCGTCCGCACGCTGCCGTCCGCCCATGCGGAGGGCGGCCTCGACCGCCTGGACGAGGGGGTGCCCGCGAAGAAGCTTTGGGTATGCCCGATGCACTCGCACATACTCCAGGACCACGCGGGCTCCTGTCCCGTTTGCGGCATGGATCTGGTCGAGTCCGGCGGCACGCAGGGGCACGACAGCGGCGGCGTTCAGGTGGATGCGGCCTCGTTGCAGCGGCTGGGCGTCAGGCTGGCGAGCGTGGAGCCCCAGGAACTCAGCCGCGAGGTGCAAACCTACGGCAACGTGGCGATCGACGAATCGTCGATCCGCAACGTCAGCCCCAAGGTCGATGGCTGGATCCGCAAGCTGCACGTCACTGCCGTGGGGCAACCCGTTCGCGCCGGGCAAGTCCTGTACGAGATCTATTCGCCGGAGCTGGTGCAGCGCCAGCGCGAATACATCGAACTGCTGCAGCGGCGCGATCAACTGTTGCAGCGCATGACCGAACTGTCCGGGCAGAACGCCCAGGTGGCGGCCAGCCTGGCGCGGGAGCGGATTCGCAGCCGCGAACGGTTCGGCCACGCCGACGTCGGCGCAGACATCCTCGACAGGATCGAAAAAACCCACCGCACCGTGGATGTGGTGGCCGTGCGCGCGTCCGCCTCCGGTTTCGTCACCCAGATCGGCGCGCGCGAGGGCAGCTATGTCGGCCCGGCGACCAATCTGCTTTCGCTCGCGGATACCGCCTCGGTCTGGATCGACATCGTGCTGTATCCCGATCAGCTGGCCTGGGTCAGGGAAGGCGACGAAGCGACGGTCAGGCTGCCGCACTCCGACGAGCCCTTGCTCAAGGGCCGCCTGAAATTCGCCGGCCCGACGCTGGACAATGCAAGCCGCACCGTGCGGGCGCGGCTTGTCGCAGACAACGCGCGGCAACGGCTGCGGCCCGGCTCCTTCGTCGATGTCGTCGTCGCCGCCCGCCCGCACCAGGCGCTGGCGCTGCCGCGCTCCGCGGTGATGCGAACCGGCAAGGGCAACATGGTCATGCTCGCCCGCGGCAACGGGCACTTCCTCCCGTTTCCCGTCGAGACCGGCATTGAAAGCGGCGACCTGATCGAAATCACGGAGGGGCTGCAGGAAGGCGCGCAGGTTGCCGTGAACGGCCAATTCCTGCTGGATGCCGCCGCGTCCCTGAGCGACGCGGCGCAGCGCATGCAGGGCGACCGCTAGGCATGGTACAGCGCCTGATCGAGTGGTCGCTGCGCAACCGCTTGCTGGTGCTGCTGGGCACCCTGCTGCTGGCGGGATGGGGGGGTTATTCCGCGCAGCACATGGCGCTCGACGCCATCCCCGACCTGTCCGACACGCAGGTCATCGTCAAGACCGGCTACGCCGGCCAATCGCCGCAGGCGGTGGAAGACCAGGTGACCTTCCCGCTTGCCTCGGCGCTGCTGTCGGTGCCCGGCTCCACCGCGGTGCGTGGTTTTTCCATGTTCGGCGAGTCCTACATCTACATCATTTTCAAGGAAGGCACCGACCCTTACTGGGCGCGTTCGCGGGTGCTGGAATACCTGAGCCAGGTGGCGTCGCGCCTGCCCCCGGGCGTTACCCCCACGCTCGGGCCGGACGCTTCCGGCGTCGGCTGGGTATTCGAATACGCGCTGGTCGACCGGCACCACCGCTACGACGCCGACCAGCTGCGCGCCACCCAGGACTTCTTCCTGAAATACGAATTGCAGAGCCTGCCCGGCGTGGCCGAAGTGGCCAGCGTGGGCGGCATGGCGCGCCAATTCCAGATCGAGGTGAATCCGAACCGGCTGGCGGCCTACGACCTCACGCTGGACAAGGTAGGCCAGGCCGTGCGCGACAGCAACCAGTCCGGCGGCGGTTCGATCGTGGAGATGGGACATGCCGAGTACATGGTCAGGGCGCGCGGCTACCTCAAGACGCTGGACGATTTCCGGCAGATTCCGCTGGGAACGGACGCCGAGGGAATCCCGGTCCGGCTGCAGGACGTGGCGCATATCCAGACCGGGCCGGAAGTGCGGCGCGGCGTGGCCGACCTCGACGGCGAAGGCGAGGTCACCGGCGGCATCGTGGTCATGCGCTACGGCCACAATGCGCTGGAAACCGTGGAGCGCGTCAAGGCCCGCCTCAAGGAACTCCAGACGGGCCTGCCGCCCGGCATCGAACTGGTGGTCACGTACGACCGTTCCGGCCTGATCAAGCGCGCCATCGACAACCTGCGCAGCAAGCTGGTGGAAGAATCGCTGGTCGTCGCCCTGGTCTGCCTGCTGTTCCTGTTCCACCTGCGCTCCTCCCTGGTGGCGGTGGTCACCCTGCCGGTCGGCATCCTGGCCGCGTTCATCCTCATGAAGCAACAGGGCGTCACCGCCGACATCATGTCGCTGGGCGGCATCGCGATCGCCATCGGCGCCATGGTGGATGGCGCCATCGTGATGATCGAGAACATGCACAAGCATCTCGAGCGCGCCGGCCCCGGCTGCGACCATTGGGAAGTGGCGCGGGCGAGCGCGGTGGAAGTCGGCCCCGCGCTGTTCTTTTCCCTGCTGGTCATCACGGTTTCCTTTCTGCCGGTGCTCATGCTCGTCGGCCAGGAAGGCAAGCTGTTCGTTCCGCTCGCCTACACCAAGACCTATGCCATGGCGGCCAGCGCCGCCCTGGCGGTGACGCTGACGCCGGTATTGATGGGGTATTTCATCCGCGGCCGCATCACGGCGGAACACCGCAACCCGCTCAACCGCATCCTGCAGGCGCTTTACCGTCCGGCCCTGCTGGCCTCCCTCAAGCGGCCCAAGACTGTGCTGCTGCTGGCCGTGCTGCTGCTCGCCAGCGTGGCCTGGCCGGTTTCCCGCCTGGGCAGCGAGTTCATGCCGCCGCTGTATGAGGGCGACCTGCTGTACATGCCCACCACGCTGCCCGGCGTGTCGGTCGACGAGGCGGCGCATATCCTGCAGATCACCGACCGCCTGATCCGCCAGATGCCCGAAGTGGAGCGCGTATTCGGCAAGGCCGGGCGTGCCGACAGCGCCACCGACCCGGCGCCGCTGTCCATGCTGGAAACCACGATTCTGCTCAAGCCCAGAAGCGAGTGGCCGGCCGGCGAAACCGTGGAACAGCTGATCCAGAAGCTGGACCGGACGGTGCGGCTGCCGGGACTGACCAATTCCTGGGGCTATCCAATCCGCACCCGCATCGACATGCTGTCCACCGGCATCCGCACCGCGGTCGGCATCAAAATCACCGGCCCCGACCTGAATGGCATTGCCGCGCTGGCGGAAACGCTCGAGCGGGTATTGAAGCAGGTTCCCGGAACGCGCACGGTATTCGGCGAGCGCGTGACCGGCGGGCGCTATCTGGACATCGATGTCGACCGCGCCCAGGCCGCGCGCCACGGCGTCACGGTGGCCGACGTCCAGCGCCTGGTGCAGAGCGCCATCGGCGGAGAAAACATCAGCACCGTGGTGGACGGACGCGAGCGCTATTCCGTCAACCTGCGCTATCCGCGTGCCCTGCGCGACTCCATGGAAGCCATGGCCGCCAGCCGGGTCACGACCCCGGCCGGCATCCAGGTACCGCTCGGAACCCTGGCGAAGCTGAGCATCAGCGACGGGCCGGCCGAGATCAAGAGCGAGAACGGGCGGCTTGCCGGCTATGTCTACGTCGACATGGAGGGGCGCGATCTGGGAGGCTATGTCGCTGCCGCCAGGCGGGCCGTCGAAACGCAGGTCAGGCTGCAGCCGGGCTACGCCATCGCCTGGTCGGGGCAGTACGTGAACATGCAGCATGCCAGGGCGCGGCTGCAATGGGTCATCCCGTTTACCCTGCTGCTCGTTCTGCTGCTGCTTTACCTGCATTTCCGCCACCCCGGCAAGGTGCTGCTGGTGGCCATCTGCCTGCCCTTCTCGCTGGTGGGCGGTTTCTGGCTCACCTACTGGCTGGGCTACAACCTGTCTGTCGCAGTGGGGGTCGGGTTCATCGCGCTGGCCGGGGTGGCGGCGGAATTCGGCGTGGTCATGCTGCTGTATCTCGACAACGCCATCAAGGAATCGCGGCAGGCCGGGCGCCTGACCGACCACGCCGCGCTGCGGCAGGCGATCGTTCAGGGGGCGTTGCTGCGCGTGCGGCCCAAGATGATGACGGTGGCGGTGATCGTGGCCGGCCTGCTGCCCGTCATGTTCAGCGACGGCGCCGGCTCCGATGTCATGAAGCGCATTGCGGCACCGCTGGTGGGCGGCATGCTGACCGCGCCGCTGCTATCGCTCTTCGTCATCCCCGCCCTGTACTGGTTGTGGCACCGGCGCCAGCCGGTTTAGACGGTAATCTGCCTGAGCCGCTTCCATAAGGTGGTGCGCGACATTCCCAGCCGGCGTGCCGTCTCGGCCTTGTTCCCGCCGGTTTCGGCGAGCACCCGGGCAATGATTTCGGCTTCGTTTACAAGCTGCTGCTGCGGGCGGTAATAGGGCCGCGCCAGCAACGGCTCCGGCGCCGCAACGCCGGGCGCGGGCGGCGCAACATATTCGATCTCGGGCGGGAAATGCTGCGGCTGGATGACCGGGCCATCCGCGTGCACCAGCGCATATTCGAGCGCATTGAACAGCTGCCGGATATTCCCCGGCCAGTCGTAGGCTTCGAGGGCAAACAGTGCTTCATGGGCGAGCCGCATATTGTCCCGCTTGTAGCGCTTTGCCAGATCGCCAAGCAATTTGTTGGCGAGCATGGAAATGTCTTCCTTGCGCTCGCGCAGCGGCGGAACATGGAGAGGAAGCACGCGCAACCGGTAGTAGAGGTCTTCCCTGAATCCGCCGCGCTCGACCATTGACGCCAGATTCCGGTGCGTCGCCGCGATGACGCGGACATTCACCGGGCGGGCGTGGTTCTCGCCCAATCGCACCACCTCTTTTTCCTGCAACACGCGCAGCAGCTTGACTTGCGTGCCCAGCGGAATTTCTCCGATCTCGTCCAGCAGCAGCGTCCCCCCCTCGGCAGCCTCGAAGCGGCCGATTTTTGCCACGGTCGCACCGGTGAAAGCGCCCTTGGCGTAACCGAACAATTCCGATTCGAGAAGACTTTCGGGAAGCGACGCGCAATGCACCGGGATGTAAGGCCCCTTGCAGCGGTCGGAATTGTCGTGCAGCGCCTTGGCGACCAGTTCCTTGCCGCTCCCGCTCTCGCCGGTCAGCAGCACGCTGGCTTTGCTCGGCGCCGCCCGCAGAATTTGCGAATAAAGCTTCTGCATCGCGGGGCCATGGCCGACCATGCTGCCCAGCTGCAGACGTTCCGTGACTTTCTGTTCCAGCTCCGCTTCGTGCGAGCGGTCTCGCAAAATGATCGCGCAGGACAGCGGCAGGTTTTCCGACGGCGGCAGCAATCTGGCCCACATCCGCAGGAATACGGAGGTGCTGTCCGGGCGCTGCAGCACAATATCCTGAATGACGTCGCCGGCCTTCCAGTCCTGGGTCAGCGCACATCTCCCCCGGTTTTCGCACGCCTCGGCGCATCCCGTCCCCTTGAAAATGCTGGGGCAGAGCAGATTGACCAGATTCTCGCCTTCACGCCCGACCATCTGTGTGGCCGCCCGGTTGGCCGCCAGCACTTTCCGGTTCTTGTCCAGAAACAGCACCCCCTCTTCCAGGCTATCCAGAAACAGATTGAGCATGGGAATCGTCATCATGTCATCCACCTTCGTTCACAGTTAACGTAAAAGGTAACGTTTATTATGAACAACGACAATGGTTTTTTGCTGGCGGCAGCCTCCGCCCTCGGGGGGGAAATCCCATGCCGCCCCCCCATGACGGCAAACCCGTCGGGGGCGACATGACCCGCCGGCTCAGGTTTGATATCGGCAGCGATACCGGTTCGCCAAGTGCGGCGGCTCCGGTAAAATGCCGGGTTTTCCTGCCTGCACCCCCCTCATGGAAACCACGTCCGCATCGCCCCTTGCGCGCGATGTCAAGAAGCGTCGCACCTTCGCCATCATTGCCCACCCCGACGCAGGTAAAACCACGCTGACCGAAAAGCTGCTGCTGTTCGGCGGCGCGATCCAGATGGCCGGTACCGTGAAGGCGCGCAAAAGCGGCCGCTACGCCACCTCCGACTGGATGGAGGTCGAGCGCGAGCGCGGCATTTCGGTGGCCAGTTCGGTGATGCAGTTCTCCCACGGCGACTGCGTGTTCAACCTGCTCGACACCCCCGGCCACAAGGATTTCTCCGAGGATACCTACCGCGTGCTGACCGCGGTGGACGCCGCCATCATGGTGGTCGACGCCGCCAAGGGCGTGGAGGAGCAGACCATCAAGCTCTTGGAAGTGTGCCGCCTGCGCGACACCCCCATCATCACCTTCATCAACAAGATGGACCGCGAGGTGCGCGAGCCGCTGGAGCTGCTGGACGAGATCGAGTCGATCCTGAAGATCCACTGTGCGCCGGTGACCTGGCCGATCGGCATGGGCAAGCGCTTCCAGGGCGTGTACCACCTGATCAACAACGAGATCCTGCGCTTCAGGGCCGGCGAGGAAAACGCCGACCAGCCCTTCGAATCGCTGCAGGGCCTGGGCGACGCGGCCCTGAAGGAGCGCTTCCCGCTGGAAGCCGACGCCCTGCTGTCGGAAATCGAACTGGTGCGCGGCGCCGGCGCCAGCTTCGACCTCGATGCCTTCCTCAAGGGCAGGCAGACGCCGGTGTTTTTCGGCTCCGGGGTCAACAATTTCGGCGTGCGCGAAGTGCTGCGCGCGCTGGCCGACTGGGCGCCCTCGCCGCAGCCGCGCGAGGCGGTCGAGCGCACGGTCGACCCCGCCGAGCCCAAGTTCACCGGCTTCGTGTTCAAGATCCAGGCCAACATGGACCCGCAGCACCGCGACCGCATCGCCTTCTTCCGCGTCTGCTCCGGCCGCTACAGCCCCAACATGAAAGTGCGCCACCGCCGCACCGGCAAGGACATGAAGATCGCCAACGCAGTGGTGTTCATGGCCAACGAGCGCACCCGCATGGAAGACGCGGTGGCAGGCGACATCATCGGCATCCACAACCACGGCCAGCTGCACATCGGCGACACCCTCACCGAAGGCGAGGCCCTGCAGTACAAGGGCATTCCCTACTTCGCCCCCGAACTGTTCTCCAAGCCGCGCCTGCGCGACCCGCTGCGCGCCAAGCAGCTGAACAAGGGCCTGCTGGAACTCGGCGAGGAAGGCGCGGTGCAGGTGTTCGAACCGTTCGCCGACAACACCCTGCTGATCGGCGCGGTCGGCCAGCTGCAGTTCGAGGTCGTCGCCCATCGCCTGAAAACCGAATACGGCGTCGACGCCAGCTTCGAGAACGCCGGCATCTACACCGCACGCTGGGTCACCTGCCCCGACGCCCAGCATCTGGCCGAATTCACCAAGGCCAATTCGCTCAAGCTGGCGAAGGACGTCGACGGCAACCTGGTGTATCTGGCGGACACGCGGGTGAACCTGACGCTGGCGCAGGAACGCTGGCCCAAGGTCGCGTTCCACGACACGCGGGAGCATGGGCAGGTGATGGGCTAGTGCCGCGGCTCGGAAACAGGCGTCGTTTCATGTTGCGATATTTGCGGGTCGCGACACTCGACAGCCGTCGACCGCCAATCATGCGAACCCGCTCCAGCACGGATGGGTTAATGGACACCAACAAAGGACGTTATGCAGGACAGCTATGAAATACTGGGCATCTCGCCCACTGCAACGGCGGACGCAATCAAGGCCGCTTACCGTAAAAAGGCCGCGCAGTACCACCCGGACAAGAACCCGTCTGCGGATGCGCCGGTGCGCTTCAGGGAAATCCAGGAAGCCTATGAAGTGCTTTCCGACCCCGCGCGCCGCAAGGCCTACGACGAATACCGGCAGCGCAATCTGATCGAAGACCCTTTGGCTGTCGCCTGGGATATTTCAGGCAAATACATCCAGGATGCCCTGCAGTGAAAAAATCCCCTTATTTTTCCGAGCTCATCAAAAACTACATCGACGAGATCGATGATCTGGTGACGGACTCCGAAGGCAAGTCGGTGCTGCAGAAGCGCCTGAACGAGAAGCGCCGGGAGATCGATGCCATCCTGCCGATGATCGAATTCAGCCCGGAAATGGTCGCGGTTGCCTTCTACGGCGCGTTTGATTTCAACTCGGCTGAAATCATGCAGCAGGTGGTGCTGAGCGAACCCGGGGATAGCGCTTTCTTCGCCTGGTCCGAGCTGGAAAGCGAACTGACCGTGTCGAGCTGGGCCCGGCCCCTGATCGAATCGTCGCTGAAGGTGGACGGGGGCGACGCCTTCCTCGTCACCACGGCTGCGCTGGAATTCATGCGCGGCAGGGATTCGCTGTCTGCGCCGATGCGCGAGCCGGAGCCGGAAACCGATCAGGGGGACGGCGACGAAAACCGCGACGAGGAGGGAATGGATGACTTGAATGAAGCGGGCGCGGACTGGCTCGCCGAGCAGGGATTCGATCCGCTGGATCGCTAAGCGCAACTATTCATCGAGAAGGACATGGCATGCATCCGGTTGTTTTGAAATCCTCGCAGCTGATTTTTGCCGGCGATATCGCCGGCGCCGAGAACGCGCTCGCGACCATCGCCGACGAACAGGGCGATCACGCGCTGGTGGAGATCCTCGACGAGTTGCCGCCCAAGGATCTGCTTGCGGTCATGCGCGAATTCGATTCGTCCAGGGAATCCGTGGTGAACATGCTGGTCACGCCCGAGCAGTTCGCCCGTTCGATCGTGCTGGAAAAGAAATACGGCGATCGCACCAGCGAAAGGCTGCGTGCCATGATGAATGCCGTCATCCACCGCGACGCCGACAGCGTCCACGAGTACCTCGAAGCCATGGCCGACATCGAGGGGGGCAGCGACACGCTGGCCGACTATTTTGCCGACCATTACGACGAAATCTTCAGCTTCGCCTCCAGCGGAAGTTTTGTGCCGCAGCTCGATCCCGATTCCGATGCCAAGACCCACAACACCTGGCTCATGGAAAAAATCGAGGAAATCGACCATGGCCTGGCCTTCGGCAACTTCATCGAAGATACGCGGCCCGCGCTTTCCCGTTCGGAAATCGCCGATGGCGACTGGATGGAAACCGCATGGGTGCTTCGCTACGAAGTGCCCGATGCGTTCGAGGAAGTGATGATCATCCTGCGCGACCGTGCGCAAAAAACGCTGGAACAGCTTGACGTGGCGTCGACTCCCGGGGCACCGGGTTCCGAAGCGGCGGCGGGCGACGAAGAAGAGTCTGCTATTTAAGGGCGCGATGCATGGCCACCGCACTCACGACTTTCGACAACCGGCCGTTTTTCGACAAGGCCCTGCGTTACGGTGCCCAGCAGGGGATGCTCGCGCCTGCGCAGTTGCAAGGCATCCAGGAAGGCTTTTCGAAGGGCATCGTCCAGATCGCCAACTTTTTCGGCACCGCGCATTTGCGGCCGGAACTCGAACTCGCGCTGCACCGCATGGTGAACCTGATCAGCCTCTACCTGGAGGATCTGTCTGAGGGCGACCTGCAGATTGCTGCGGCCTCCCTGCGCGACAAGACCTTGCTGTCGCACTCCAAGGCCGGCTCGGACATGCTCAAGCGGCTCCATGCGATGCCGGACAGCACGCTGATCGTCGGCCGCTCGGTTTCACCCGAGAACCAACGTGCCTATCTCGATACAAAGACGGCTGCGGCCACCCTCCCCCTTGCCGAATACCGGTCCGAGCTGGCCATGCGTCAAGCGCACCGGAACACCATCGATTTCGCGTTCTGGCTGGCCGGGAAAATGGGCGTTTCCCGCGACGACATCGATGAAGCCGATTCTCTGATCCGCAGCGCCATGCTGGTGTTCTTTGTCGACCAGGCTGAGCTGACGCTGCCGACCCGCACCGCATTCGTCGGCTTGATCAAGGCCGCCAAACCGGCGAAAGCCAGGTTGAATGACGCCCGGATGAAGGCCTTCCTCAAGGAGGCTCCCACGGAATTCCAGCAGCTTGCGCAACGCGCGATGGCTCGCTTCATCGAAAAGGATTTGCCGCGGATTCGCTCCGCCTCCAGCACGGCCGATAAATTGCTGTATGGCGAGTCGAGCGAAACGTATTTCGTCCGCGAAAGCCTGGACGAGGACGTCAGGGAATACGATCGCCTGGTTGCCAGGGAGTGGGATCGCGTGACGCGCGGCGAGTCGGACGACCCGGCGGTCGTGGCCACGGTGTGCTTCTTCGTTGCCACCGGGCTCCCCCCCAAAGCCGCCATGCTGCTGCGGGAAGCCAGAGAAATCATCCGCATTTTTCGAGCGGGCGGATTTGATTCCCGGGCCGTCGTCAAGTTCATCGACGACCATGCGCCTGAGGCGATCCGCGAAGACTTAAAGGCATCCTGGATGGACGATCTGCGACGCGAAGCCGAAGAACGGCTCGCCGATCGCGACCCGAATTGGCCGGACGCCCACATGGAACGTGCCCTCGAATACCTGAGGCAGACCTGCCGCGCGACCTGGAAAGCCCGCAAACGCTAACGCTTGCCGCGAGCAGCGATCGAAACGGGCGCGCTCAGCTTTCCCTGAAAAACCGGATCGCTTCGTCCAGCCGCTGAACCGGGTGAATCTCCATACCCGCAATCTTCTGCTTGGGCTGGTTGGCGGCCGGCACGATGGCCTGGGTGAAGCCGAGCTTGGCGGCTTCCTTCAAGCGTTCCTGGCCGCGCTGCACCGGGCGGATCTCGCCGGCCAGCCCGACTTCGCCGAACATCACCAGCTTGTCGGGCAAGGGCTGGCTTCTGAGCGAAGACACGATGGCGGCGAGCACCGCGAGGTCGGCGGCGGGCTCGCTGATCTTCACGCCGCCGACCGCGTTGACGAACACGTCCTGGTCGAAACAGGCGATGCCGGCGTGGCGGTGCAGCACGGCGAGCAGCATGGCGAGGCGGTTCTGCTCCAGGCCCACGCTCAATCGGCGCGGACTCGGTGCGTGGCTGGCATCGACCAGCGCCTGGATTTCCACCAGCAGCGGCCGCGTGCCTTCCTGCGTCACCAGCACGCAGGAGCCGGGAACCGGCTCGCCGTGGCGCGACAGGAAAATCGCCGACGGGTTGGACACGCCCTTCAGCCCCTTCTCGGTCATCGCGAACACGCCGATTTCGTTGACCGCGCCGAAACGGTTCTTGAACGCGCGCACCAGGCGGAAGGACGAGCCGGTATCGCCCTCGAAATACAGCACGGTGTCGACGATGTGCTCCAGCACGCGCGGCCCGGCGATGGCGCCTTCCTTGGTGACGTGTCCCACCAGGATGATCGCGGTGCCGGTCTGCTTGGCGTGGCGCGTCAGTTGCGCCGCGCATTCGCGCACCTGCGCCACCGAGCCGGGGGCGGAGGTCAGCGCCTCGGAATACACGGTCTGGATCGAGTCGATCACCGCGACCTCGGGCTTCATCTCAGCCAGCTGCGCCAGGATGGCTTCGAGGCGGATTTCCGGCAGCACCGGCAGATTGGCTTCGGGAAGGCCCAGGCGTCGCGCGCGCAGCGCCACCTGGCGCGCCGATTCCTCGCCGCTGACGTAGAGCGTCGTCATGCGGCCGGACAGCCCCGCCATCGCCTGCAGCAGCAGGGTCGACTTGCCGATGCCGGGGTCGCCGCCGATCAGCGTCACTCCGCCCGGCACCAGGCCGCCGCCGAGCACGCGGTCGAGCTCGCCGATGTCGGTGGCGATGCGCGATTCCTCGCTCCCCTCCACCTCGTGCAGCATCTGCACCTGGCTGGTCGCCGCCAGCGCGGCGAAGCGCGGCTTGGCCGACTCGGCGATGGTCTCGACCAGGGTGTTCCAGGCGTTGCAGGCCGGGCACTGGCCCTGCCACTTGGGCGACTGGCCGCCGCATTCGGTGCAGCTGTAGATCGTTTTGGTTTTGGCCATCAGAGCTTGCGTTTATTCATGAATGTTCACAGGCCGACTTCGCGCTGATGGCGGATTGCCAGCACGCGCACCAGATCGCGGATTTCGTCGTAGCGATACAGTGCAACGTATCCGGTTTTGCCGCGCGAGATGACCAGTTCACGCAGCTGATTTCCGCAACGCCTGCCGATGTTCGGATGCAGGCGAAGCATATCCAGCGCGGATACGATCAGCGGAATGGTTTTGACGGCCTCCTGCGGGTCGGCTTCATGCAGGAAACGCGCAAGGCGCGCAAGATCGTGTGCGGCACTGGCCGAGTAGCGCAGCCTCGCCACACTCAGAGTTTTACCGGCTTCGGAAACGCTGGCGTCTCACCCGCAAGAACCGCCTGCAGATAAGCATGCACGTCGTCTGCGTCGTATCCCTCGCCCGTCTCGGTCATTTGGCGGTCGGCCTCCAGCGCTTCGGCCATGAACGCGGCGTAGGCCTCGGATTGCGCGACCCGCTCTTCCAGCGCGTCGATCATCCAGGCGTGAGGCGATTTACCTGCAGCCTCGGCTAGGGGCGCAATCCGCGCCTTGAGCGGTTCGGGCAATTTGAGCGTGGTGGTGGCAGCCATGACGGTCTCCTGTCAACGCGGTAACACCACGGTATCACCAGCATGGGCCATCGTCAATTCAGGCCGGGAACACGCCGGTGGACAGATAGCGGTCGCCGCGGTCGCAGACGATGGAGACGATCACCGCGTTCTCGACCTCCTGCGACAGCTGCAGCGCCGCCCACAGCGCGCCGCCGGACGAGATGCCGGCGAAGATGCCCTCCTCGCGCGCCAGCCGCCGGGTGGTTTCCTCGGCGTCCTGCTGGCTGACGTAGATCATGCGGTCGACGCGCTTCGGGTCGCAGATTGCCGGAACATAGGCTTCCGGCCATTTGCGGATGCCGGGAATCTGCGCGCCCTCGGTGGGCTGCACGCCGACGATCTGGATGGCGGGGTTCTGCTCCTTGAGGTAGCGCGAGCAGCCCATGATGGTGCCGGTGGTGCCCATGCTGGAGACGAAATGGGTGATTTTTTCCTCGGTGTCGCGCCAGATCTCCGGGCCGGTGGTGCGGTAGTGCGCGTCCGGGTTGTCGGGGTTGGAGAACTGGTCGAGGATCCTGCCGATGCCCTGCTTCTCCATCGCCACTGCCAGGTCGCGCGCGCCTTCCATGCCGGCTTCCCTGCTCACCAGCTGCAGTTCGGCGCCGAAGGCACGCATGGTCTGGCGCCGCTCGATCGACAGGTGCTCGGGCATGATGAGGATCATTTTGTAGCCGCGCATCGCCGCCGCCATCGCCAGCGCGATGCCGGTGTTGCCGCTGGTGGCCTCGATCAGGGTGTCGCCCGGCTTGATCTCGCCGCGCGCCTCGGCCTGCTCGATCATCGACAGCGCCGGGCGGTCCTTCACCGAACCTGCCGGATTGTTGCCTTCGAGCTTGACCAGCACGGTGTTGCTAGTCGTTCCGGGCATGCGCTTCAGGCGTACCAGCGGCGTGTTGCCGACGCAGTCTTCGATGGTCTTGTACATGTCTTACTGGCGTCCGATCGGCAGATAATCGAAGCCCATCCCGCGCATCGCCTGCGGCTCGTACAGGTTGCGGCCGTCAAAGATGAGCGGCGTCTTCAGCAGCGCTTTCATGGTGTCGAAGTTGGGGCTGCGGAACACCTTCCATTCGGTGACGATCAAGAGCGCATCGGCGCCTTTGAGCGCATCCATCGGGCTGTCGACCAGCAAGAGGTCGGCGCGCTCGCCATAGATGCGGCGGGTTTCCTCCATCGCCGCCGGATCGTAGGCGGACACGCTCGCACCCATCGCCCACAAGGCTTCCAGCATGCTGCGGCTGGGCGCTTCGCGCATGTCGTCGGTATTCGGCTTGAACGCCAGCCCCCACATGGCGAAGCGCTTGCCCTTGAGGTCGCTGCCCAGGCGCGCGGTCAGCTTGTTGACCAGAACCTGCTTCTGCGCGTCGTTGGCCTCTTCCACCGCATCGAGTACGCGCAGCGGGATGCCGTTCTCTTGCCCGGTGCGCCGCAGCGCCTGCACGTCCTTGGGGAAGCACGAGCCGCCGTAGCCGCAGCCGGCATACAGGAAGTGGTAGCCGATGCGCGGGTCGGAGCCGATGCCGTGGCGCACCTGCTCGATGTCGGCGCCGAGCTTCTCCGCCAGCACCGCGAGTTCGTTCATGAAGGAGATGCGCGTCGCCAGCATCGCGTTGGCGGCGTACTTGGTAAGCTCGGCACTGCGCACGTCCATCACCGTGAGGCGGTCGTGGTTGCGCTGGAATGGCGCGTAGAGCTGGCGCAGCAGGGCCGTGGCGCGCTCGCTGTCGGTGCCGATGACGATGCGGTCGGGTTTCATGAAGTCGTCGACCGCCGCGCCCTCCTTGAGGAACTCGGGGTTGGACGCGACGTTGAATTCGATGGCCGTGCCGCGCTTCGCCAGCTCTTCGGCGAGCGCCGCCTTGACCTTGTCGGCGGTGCCGACCGGCACGGTGGACTTGTCGACCACCAGCTTGTACTCGCTCATGTGGCGGCCGATGTTGCGCGCCGCCGCCACCACGTATTGCAGGTCGGCCGAGCCGTCCTCGTCGGGCGGCGTGCCAACGGCGATGAACTGGATCTGGCCGAAGGCGACCGATTCGGCGACGTCGGTGGTGAAATGCAGGCGGCCGGCGGCGACGTTGCGCTTCACCATGTCCTCCAGGCCCGGCTCGTAGATCGGGATGCCGCCGGACTTCAGGATCTCGATCTTGGCGGGGTCGACGTCGAGGCAGAGCACCTCGTTGCCGACTTCGGCCAGACAGGTTCCGGTCACCAGGCCCACATAGCCGGTGCCGATCACGGTAATTTTCACTGCGCCCCCTCCCTAAGTATTCTGTATATCGGATTGAATCTGCTTGAGCGCAGCCAGCGGATCGGCCGCGCCCGTGATCGGGCGCCCGATCACCAGATCGGTCGCTCCGGCGCGCAGGGCTTCGGCCGGCGTCATCACGCGACGCTGATCCCCCGCCTCGCTTCCTGCCGGCCGGATGCCGGGCGTCACCAGGCGGAAATCCGCACCCAGGTCGGCGCGCAGCAGCGCTGCCTCCTGCGCCGAGCAGACCACGCCGTCGAGCTTGCAGGCCTGCGTCAGCCGTGCCAGCCGCAGCACCTGATCGGCAGGCACTCCGGCCACCCCGGTTTCGTTGAGGTCCTCGGCGCTCATGCTGGTCAGCACCGTCACCGCGATCAACAGCGGCCGCTGCGGCAGGTCCAACAGGGCTTCGCGGGCCGCCGACAGCATGCGCCGTCCGCCCGACGCGTGGACGTTCAGCATCCACACGCCCAGTCCCGCCGCGGCGCGGCACGCCGCCGCCACGGTGTTGGGAATGTCGTGGAATTTGAGATCGAGGAAAACCTCGAAGCCGCGCGCGGCCAGCGCCCGCACCAGTTCCGGCCCCGCCGCGGTGAACAGCTCCTTGCCCACCTTCACCCGGCACAGCGCCGGATCCAGCCTCTCCACCAGCGCCATCGCCGAAGCCGCGTCGGCATAATCCAGCGCCACGATAATCTTTGTCGTATTCACGCCGCCACCTGCTCTTGAAACTTGCACCTTGAATCTTGCATCTCAGTTTTCGCCTTCGCGCCGCTCGGGATCGAAACTGTCCCAGCGCCCGCACGCCGGGCAGCGCCAGAAGAATTGCTTGGCCTTGAAACCGCAGCTGCCGCACTGGTAACGCATCATGCGCTGGCTGTGCGAGGCCACCAGGCTTTTTTCCACCTGCAAAAGCTCGCGTGCTTCCGGTTCCGCATTGATAAGCCGGGCTTCGAGCAGACGGTCGAGCGTGCGCAGGCTGGGATTGCGGCGCAGTTCCTCGCGCGCGAGCTGGCTGGCGGCGTCGGCGCCTTCGGTTTCGGATACCGCAAGATACAAGGCGTTGAACACGTCCTGCGACGGTTGCCGCGCATACAGCGCACGCAGCCACAGCACCCCCGCATCCAACTGGCCCAGCTGGCGATAACTGCCCAGTACGCGATCCACCACCAGCGCCATGTGCGCCGCGCTCTGCGTTTCGACCAGACGCCAGTCGGCAATCGCCGCCTCGTGCCGCCCTGCCGCCGCGTCGAGATCGCCCGCCATCAGATTGGCGCGCACCGACTGGCGATTGGTTGCCAGCGCCTGCTGCAAATGGGCAGCCGCGGCGTCGGGGTTGCCTTTCGCCGCTTCCTGCAGCGCCAGTTCGCACTGGAAGTGGGCGATGTCGGCATTGAGCGGTTTGCTGGTGTCTTTCTCCAGCAGGCGCGCCGCGTCGATGGCCTTCTGCCAGTCCTTTTCCTGCACGAAGATCTCCAGCAGGTAGGTGCGCGCCTGCCCGTGCTGCGGGGTTTCCAGCAGCTTGCCGAACACCTGTTCGGCACGGTCGAGCAGGCCGGCCTTGAGGTAATCCTGCCCCAGTTCGCTCATCGCCCGCAGGCGCTGGTCTTCGGCCAGGCCTTCGCGTTCCAGCAGGTTTTCGTGCATGCGGATGGCGCGATCGATCTCGCCGCGGCGGCGAAACAGACCGCCCAGCGCAAAGTGCAGGTCGATGGTTTCGGGTTCGAGCTTGACGACTTCGAGGAAGGCCTCGATGGCCTTGTCAGGCTGCTCGTTAAGCAGGAAATTCAGCCCGCGGAAATACGAATTGGGCAGCGCACGCGACTCAGTCACCACCTGGCGAATGTCGACCCGTGCCGCCAGCCAGCCCAGCACGAAAAACAGGGGGAACGCCAGCAACCACCAGAATTCGAATTCCATGGCGCGTTACACGACGGGCATGTCGTTGTGCGTACCCGTATCCGATTCGACCGCCTGCGGTTTACGGGCAAGCTCGCGGCGCAGCCGGAACAGGGTCGGCAGCAAGGCCAGCACCCCCGTCAGCGCGCCCAGCACGAACGCCAGCCCCAGCATGACGATCAGCGGCGCCTGCCAGACATAATCCAGATAGGAATAGAAGATGGTGGTATGGCTGTTTTTCAGGGCAAAACCCAGCACCAGCAGGAATACCAGCAGTTTCGCCGCCAGCGCCAGATAGCGTGTGAGATTTTTCATGGTTATTCGCGTGAGATTGGGGCCATTCTACCTTTGCCGGCCGGCTTCAAAAAGCGCGGCGGCGGGCGAAAAAAAGAAAACGGCGCAAATTGCGCCGTTTTCACCTGCCTTGCATCACGCTCACAGCGGAAAATCCACCCGGTCGCGCAGTTCCTTGCCCGCCTTGAAGTGCGGCACATACTTGGCCGGCACCTGAACGCGCTCGCCAGACTTGGGATTGCGTCCGAGACGGGCGGGGCGGAAGCTCAGGCTAAAGCTGCCAAAGCCGCGGATTTCGATGCGCTCGCCGCGCGACAGGTTTCTCGCCAGCGCGTCGAGGATCGTCTTCACTGCCATCTCGATATCCGCAACCGAAAACTGCGAATGCCGCGCCGCCAGTTGAGCAATCAGCTCGGACTTGGTCATGGGTTACTGCTCGGCGTTCTTGTTGTCGAGCTTGGCCTTCAGCAGCGCGCCGAGGTTGGTCGAGCCGCTGGCCGCCGCTGCGGATTCGGCGGCGAATTTCTTCATCGCGGAATCCTGCTCGGTCATGTCCTTGGCCTTGATCGACAGGTTGATCACGCGGTTCTTGCGATCGACGTTGATGATCATGGCTTCGATCTCGTCGCCTTCCTTGTAGTGGCTGCGCATGTCTTCGACCCGGTCGCGCGAGACTTCGGATGCGCGCAGGTAGCCTTCCATGTCGCTGTCCAGCTGCACGGTGGCGCCCTTGGGCTCGACGGTCTTGATGGTGCCCTTGACGATGCTGCCCTTGTCGTGGCCGGTGGCGTAGCTGGTCAGCGGATCGCCTTCGAGCTGCTTGATGCCGAGCGAGATGCGCTCGCGCTCGAGGTCGATGCCGAGCACCACGGCTTCCACGTCCTGGCCTTTGCGGAAATTGCGCACGGCCTCTTCACCGGGCGTGCTCCACGACAGGTCGGACAGGTGAACCAGGCCGTCGATGCCGCCCGGCAGGCCGATGAACACGCCGAAGTCGGTGATCGACTTGATCGCGCCGCTGACCTTGTCGCCCTTCTTGTGGTTCATCGAGAAATCTTCCCACGGGTTGGACTTGCACTGCTTCATGCCGAGCGAGATGCGGCGCTTGTCCTCGTCGATGTCGAGCACCATGACTTCGACTTCGTCGCCCAGCTGCACGATCTTGGAGGGGCTGACGTTCTTGTTGGTCCAGTCCATTTCGGAGACGTGCACCAGGCCTTCGATGCCCTCTTCGATCTCGACGAACGCGCCGTAGTCGGTCAGGTTGGCGACCTTGCCGAACATGCGGGTGCCCTGCGGGTAGCGGCGTGCGATGCCGACCCACGGATCGTCACCCAGCTGCTTGATGCCGAGCGAGACGCGGTTCTTCTCGGTGTCGTAGCGCAGGATCTTGGCTTCCAGTTCCTGGCCGACGTGCACCACTTCGGAGGGGTGCTTGACGCGGCGCCAGGCCATGTCGGTGATGTGCAGCAGGCCGTCGATGCCGCCCAGATCCACGAACGCGCCGTAGTCGGTGATGTTCTTCACCACGCCCTTGACGATGGAGCCTTCCTTCAGGTTCTCCATCATCGCTTCGCGGTCGGCACCCATGGTCTCTTCCAGCACGGCGCGGCGCGACACCACGACGTTGTTGCGCTTGCGGTCGAGCTTGATGACCTTGAATTCCATTTCCTTGTATTCGAACGGGGTGGTGTCCTTGACCGGACGCATGTCCACCAGCGAACCCGGCAGGAAGGCACGCAGGCCGCCCACCAGCACCGTCAGGCCGCCCTTGACCTTGCCCTGCACCATGCCGGTGACGATGCGGCCTTCGTTCATCGCCGCTTCCAGGTCCAGCCACGCTGCCAGTTTCTTGGCGCGCTCGCGCGACAGCTTGGTCGCGCCGAAACCGTCTTCGATCGACTCGATGGCGACCGACACGAAATCGCCGACCTTGGCTTCGATTTCGCCCTGGTCGTTCTTGAACTCTTCGAGGGGAATCAGGCTCTCGGATTTGAGGCCGGCGTTCACCGTCACGAAATTGTGGTCGACATCGATGATTTCAGCGGTGATGACTTCGCCCTGGCGCATTTCCTGATGCGAGAGGGACTCCTCGAACAGGGCGGCAAAACTTTCCATGGAAGCGGGGGCGGAAGAAGCGGTAGCAGTAGACATTAAAAACCTTCATTTCCGTCGGCAAGGACGGGGTTGGTTGCACATCGTCGGCCAGCGGGCGCGAGCCGACACGAATCGAAATCAAGCTTGATGCATCACCTGCCGCGGTAGTGGCCCAGCACCGCCTGCACCGCCGACTCGACATCCATCCGGGTCGTGTCGAGCAATAGCGCATCCGGCGCGGGTTTCAGCGGCGCAACGGCGCGACCGGTATCGCGCGCGTCGCGCGCCTGCATATCCGCAACAAGGGCCGGTAGGCTAGCAGAGTTCCCCTTTTCGATCAACTGCTTATACCGCCGCTCGGCACGCGCCTCGGCGCTGGCGGTGAGGAAGACCTTGGCCGTCGCATCGGCGAACACCACCGTGCCCATGTCGCGTCCGTCGGCCACCAGCCCGGGCGCCTGGCGGTAGGCGCGCTGGCGCTCGAGCAGCGCCGCGCGCACCGCCGGCAGCGCCGCCACTTTCGACGCGCCGTCGCCCACCGCCTCGGCACGGATCGCGTCGGTGACATCCTCTCCCGCCAGCCACACCGTGCCGTCGCGGAACGCCGCCGGCAGCGTGGCCGCCAGTTGCGCCACGCGGGCCGCATCGTCGAGCGCCACGCCGTGGCGCATCGCCGACAGCGCGGTCAGCCGGTACAGCGCGCCGCTGTCGAGGAAATGGAAACCGAGCGCAGCGGCGACCCGCTCCGCCACGGTGCCTTTGCCCGACGCCGAGGGGCCGTCGATGGTGATGACGGGGATGGGGGGCATGGGCGGCGTCACTGGGCAATCCCGGCAAAAACCCTGAAATACTCCGGGAAGGTCTTGTTCACGCACGCCGGATCGTTGATGCGCACCGGCACCCCGCCGAGCGTCACCAGCGACAGGCACATCGCCATGCGGTGGTCGTCGTAGGTGTCGATCACCGCGTGAGGCGTGAGGCGCGAGGCGTGAGGCGGGGTGATGCGGATGAAGTCCGCGCCCTCCTCCACCGTCGCGCCGACCTTGCGCAATTCGGCCGCCATCGCCGCGATGCGGTCGGTTTCCTTGACCCGCCAGCTGGCGATGTTGGTCAGCGTGGTCGTGCCGTCGGCGAACAGCGCCGCCACCGCCAGCGTCATCGCGGCGTCGGGGATGTGGTTGCAGTCGAGGTCGATCGCTTTCAAGCGTCCGCCCTGCGGCGCGCGCGCCTCGATCCAGTTCGGCCCCATTTCGATCCCCGCACCCATCAACGCCAGCGCATCGGCGAAGCGCACGTCGCCCTGCACGCTGTCGCGGCCGACGCCCTCCACCCGCACCGGGCCGCCGCCGATGGCACCCGCGGCGAGAAAATAGGACGCCGACGAGGCGTCGCCTTCGACCCAGATTTCACCGGGGCTCTGGTAGCGCGCCGCCGCCGGCACGCCGAAGCCTTGCCAGCCGTTGCGCGCAATCTCCACCCCGAAGCGGCGCAGCATCGCCAGCGTGATCCCGATGTAGGGCTTGGAAATCAGTTCGCCCACGACTTCGATCGTGGTGTTGCGCTGGCGCAGCGGCAGCGCCATCAGTAGACCGGTCAGGAACTGGCTCGACACGTTGCCGCGCACCTCGGTGGTGTCGCCGGCAATCTCTGCGGGATGGATTTTCAGTGGCGGAAAGCCTTCCTGGCCGAGATAGTCGATGCGCGCACCGAGCCGCCGCAACGCGTCGACCAGGTCGCCGATCGGCCGCTCGTGCATCCGCGCCACCCCCTTCAATACATATTCGCCGCCCGACAAGGCGCACGCGGCGGTCAGCGAGCGGAACGCGGTGCCGGCATTGCCCAGGAACAGTTCGGCCTGCTTGACCGGAAACGCGCCGCCGACGCCGGTGATCTCGTAATCGTCGGAATCGCCGCCGGCTGAATTTTTCTGGCGCGCCACGCCGACGCCCAGCGCGCGCAGGGCGTCGAGCATGACCCGGGTGTCGTCGGAATCGAGCAGCGCGCGCACGCTGGTCGTGCCCTGCGCCAGCGCCGCCAGCAGCAGCACGCGGTTGGAAATGCTTTTGGAGCCCGGCAGGCGCACTGTGCCGCGCGCCTCGCCGCTTGCGGGCAAATCGAGAAAATCCATCAAGAATCCTGAGTCTTAATCCAGTTTTCGCGGGCATTGCGGGCGCGCGAAAACGTCTTCATCAATGCATCAGCATCTCCCGCATCGACTGCCTGGCGCAGTGCTTGCAGCGATGCGAGGTAGGCATCCAGTTCGGCCAGCACTGCCTCCCGGTTCGCCAGCGCGATGTCGCGCCACATCTGCGGGCTGCTGCCGGCAATCCGGGTGAAGTCGCGGAAGCCGCTGGCGGCAAAGCGGAAGCAGGTGTCGCCGTCGGCGCGCTGCGCCAGCTCGTCCACCAGCGCGAACGCCGCCAGGTGCGGCAGATGGCTCACCGCTGCGAAGATGCGGTCATGCTGCGCGGCGTCCAGCGCTTCGACCTGCGCGCCCGCCGCCTCCCACAGCAGGCGCACGGTAGCAACCGCATCGGCACGCGTGCCGGCCTGCGGCGTCAGCACCACGCGCTTGCCCCGATAGAGATCGGCGCGCGCGGCGCCGGGACCGCACTGTTCGGAGCCCGCAATGGGATGGCCCGGCACGAAATCGGCAAAGCGTGAATCCAGGGCGGCACGCGCCGCTGCGACGACGTTGAGCTTGGTGCTGCCGGCATCGGTGATGATGGCACCCGCCTTCAGGTGCGGCGCGAGCTGCCTGAGCATCGTCTCCGTCTCCCCCACCGGCAACGCCAGCAGGATGCAGTCGGCCTGCCCGGCTTCCGCCCAGCCGGCGGCACGGTCGATCAGACCGCCTGCAAGCGCGGCTTCCAGGCTCGCCGGATTGCGCCCCACCCCCAGCACCTCGCGCACTGCGCCGGCCTGTTTCAATGCCGCCGCAAACGATCCGCCGATCAGACCGACGCCGACGACGGCAAGCTTTTCGACGATCACAGGCACGTTCTCAGGACATCGAGGAAACGGGCATTCTGCGCGGCGAGCCCGACCGACACGCGCAGGAATTCGGGCAGGCCGTAATTGTCGACCGGTCGCACGATCACGCCGCGTTTCAGCAACTCGGCGTTGATCCGCGCGGCAGCGCCGACCTTGGCCAGCAGGAAATTGCCTTTCGACGGCACGGTTTCGACGCCCATTTCGGCCAGCCCTGCCGCCAACTGCGCCATGCCGGCGGTGTTCAATGCATAGCTGCGCGCCAGAAACGCCTCGTCGCCGAGCGCCGCTTCGGCTGCGGCGAGGGCAGGCGCGTTGACGTTGAAAGGGTGGCGCACCCGGTTCAGCAGATCGATCACGCCGGCGCTGCCCAGGCCGTAGCCGACGCGCAGTCCGGCCAGGCCATACGCCTTGGAAAAGGTGCGGCTGATCAGCAGATTGGGAAAGCGCGCCAGCCAGGCCGCGGTGTCGCAGCGCTCGGCCGGCGGCAGGTATTCGCCGTAGGCCTCATCCAGCACCACCAGCACCTGCGGCGGCACGGTTTCGAGGAAGGCCTCGATCTGCGTCCACGGCAGGAAGGTGCCGGTCGGGTTGTTGGGGTTGGCGATCCACAGCACCCGCGTGTCGTCGCGGATCGCCGCGCGCATGGCATCGAGATCGTGGCCGTAATCCTTCGCCGCCACCTCGATGCATGCCGCCCCCGCGGTCAGCGTGGCGATGGGGTAGACGGCGAACGCATGCTGCGCATACACCGCCGACGCAGCCGGGCCGAGAAACGCGCGCGCAGCCATGTCCAGCACGTCGTTCGAGCCGTTGCCCAGCACGATCTGATTCGCCGCGACGCCCAGCTTCGCCGACAGCCTCGCCTTCAGCGCAAAGCCGGCACCGTCGGGGTACAGGGCCATGTCGTGCAGCGCATCCTGCGCCGCGACCAGTGCGGCGGGGCTGGGGCCGAGCGGGTTTTCGTTCGACGCCAGCTTGACGATGTCGGCCTCGTCCAGCCCCAGTTCGCGTGCGAGTTCGGAGATGGGCTTGCCGGGGCGATAAGGCGCGATGGCGCGAATGTGGGCGGGAGCGAGATCGCAACAATTCATGACTGTGCAGCGGGATAGGAGCCGAGAATCTTGAGGAAGGCGGCGCGCGACTCGATTTCGGCGAGCGTGGCGGCGAGTTTGGCGTCCTGCCGATGGCCTTCGCAGACGACAAAGAACAGGTACTCCCAGTTGGCCGAACGCGCCGGACGCGATTCGAGCTTGCTCATGGAAACCCCGGCATCGGCCAGCGGCTGCAGCAATTTGACGATGGCGCCGGGCTGATTGTGCACGCCGACGACGAGCGAGGTCTTGTCGCGACCGGACGGCGCGGCATCGGCGGGCGCAAGGACGAGAAAACGGGTGGTATTGCCGGCCTCGTCCTCGATGCGCGCCTCGACGATGGCAAGGCCATACAACTCCGCGGCCGCATCGCTGCCCAGCGTGGCGGCATCGGGCTCTGCCGCGGCACGGCGCGCGCCTTCGCTGTTGCTGACGACGCTCACCCGCTCGGCCCGGGGCAGATGCCGGTTGAGCCAGTTCTGGCACTGCGCGAGCGACTGGGCATGGCCGTAGACGCGGTCGATGCCCTCCAGGCCCGCGTTTTTGCGCATCAGGTTCTGGTGGATCGGCAGCATGATCTCGCCGCAGATCTTGAGCGGGCTGGCGACGATCAGATCGAGCGTGCGCGCAATCGCACCCTCGGTGGAATTTTCCACCGGCACCACGGCAAAATCGGCACGTCCGGTTTCGACGGCGCGAAAACAGGCGTCGATATCGGCTTCGGCAACCGCCTCGACGGCATGGCCGAAGTGCTTGTAGGCGGCCGCCTGGCTGAAGGTGCCGGCCGGGCCCAGGTAGGCCACGCGGATATTCTGTTCCAGCGCCCGGCAGGCCGACATGACTTCACGGATCAGGCGCTCGACAGTGTCGCCGTCGAGCGGTCCCGGGTTGGTTTCGCGCAGGCGGCGCACGATCTGGGCTTCGCGCTCGGGGCGATAGATCTTTTCGCCGTTCTTGGCACGGCCGACGGCTTGCGCAAGGCCTGCGCGTTCGGAAACCAGCTGCAGCAAGGTGTCGTCGATGCTGTCGATGCGCGCGCGCAGCGCCTTCAATGCCTCATCCATCGGGTCAGGCGTCGGGCAGATAACGCACCGCGAGCACACCGGCAATCCCGGTCAGCTGGCGCATCACGGCATCGCCCACCGCGCTGTCGACATCGGCCAGGGTATAGGCCATGTCGCCCTTGGATTTGTTGACCATGTTGTGGATGTTGAGTCCGGCGGCGGCCAGCACCGACGAAATCTGCCCCACCATGTTGGGCACGTTGGCATTGGCGATCGCGATACGATACGCCGATTCGCGCGCCATGCTGACGTTGGGGAAGTTGACCGCGTTCTGGATGTTGCCGTTTTCCAGATAGTCGGCCAGCTGCCCGGCCACCATCACCGCGCAGTTTTCTTCGGCCTCGGAGGTGCTGGCGCCCAGATGCGGCAGCGCGACGACCCTGGCGTGGCCCTTCAGCGCATTCGCCGGGAAATCGCAGATGTAGGCATGCAGCTTGCCGGCGTCGAGCGCCTCGATCACGGCGGCGTTGTCGGCCACGCCCTCGCGCGCGAAGTTCAGCAGCACCGCGCCGGGGCGCATGGCGCCGATGCGCTGGGCATCGATGAGATTGCGCGTGGCGTCCAGCAGCGGCACGTGCAGGGTGACGAAATCGGCCTGGCGCAGCACCTCTTCCACGCTCTCGGCGCGCTTGACCTGCGACGGCAGCCGCCACGCGGCATCCACCGTGATCGCGGGGTCGAAGCCGACCACGTTCATGCCGAGCTTGATCGCGGCTTCGGCGATGGTGGAGCCGATCGCGCCGAGGCCGACGACGCCAAGCGTGCGGCCGGGCAGCTCCGTGCCGGCAAACTGCTTTTTGCCGGCTTCGGTCGCCTTGTGCATTTCCTCGTCGCTGCCCGACAGGCCTTCGACGAACCTCAGCGCCGGCACCAGGTTGCGCGCCGCCATCAGCATGCCGGCAATGACCAGTTCCTTCACCGCGTTGGCGTTGGCCCCCGGCGCATTGAACACCGGCACCCCGCGTTCCGACAGTTTTTTCACCGGAATATTGTTGGTGCCGGCACCGGCGCGGCCGATCGCCTGCACCGAGGCGGGAATCTCCATCTCGTGCATGTTGGCCGAACGCACCAGGATGCCATCCGGGTCGGCAATGTCGCCGCCGACGACATAGTGCTGCGGCAAGCGCGCCAGTCCGCGTGCGGAAATGGCGTTGAGGGTGAGCACCTTGCGCGGTTCAGCCATGGCTTTTCTCGAATTCGCGCATGGTGTCGACCAACGCGCGCACCCCCTCGACCGGCATGGCGTTGTAGATCGAGGCGCGCATGCCGCCGACCGAGCGGTGGCCTTTCAGCTGGATCAGGCCGCGGTCCTTGGCGTCCTTGAGGAAGGCCTCGTCGAGCGCGGCATCCTTCAGGGTGAAGGGGATGTTCATCAGCGAGCGGTTGTCGCGTGCCACCGGAGAAGCGTAGAAATCGGTCGCGTCGAGCGCGTCGTACAGCAGGTTCGCCTTCTCGCGGTTGGTCTTCTCCATCGCGACGAGGCCGCCGCGCGCCTTCAGCCACTTGAACACCAGCCCCGCCGTGTACATGGCGAAGGTGGCCGGCGTGTTGTACATCGAGTCGTTGTCGGCGTGGATCTTGTAGTCGAACATGGTCGGCGTGCCGGGAACGGTCTCGCCGATCAGGTCGTCGCGCACGATGACGATCGTCAGCCCGGCCGGGCCGATGTTCTTCTGCGCGCCGGCGTAGATCACGCCGAATTTCGACACGTCGATCGGGCGCGACAGGATGGTCGACGACATGTCGGCCACCAGCGGCACGCTGCCGGTCTCGGGTGTCCAGAAGATTTCCACACCGCCGATGGTTTCGTTCGGCGTGTAGTGCACGTAGGCCGCGTTCGGATCGAGGTGCCAGCTATCCTGCGCCGGCGCGTAGCTGAAATTCCTGTCCTCGCTCGACGCCACCACGTTCACCGTGCCGTATTTCTTGGCTTCCTTGATGGCCTTCTTCGACCACTCGCCGGTGTTGAGGTAATCGGCGGAAGCTTTGCCGCGCAGCAGGTTCATCGGCACCATGGCGAACTGGCTCGACGCGCCGCCCTGCAGGAACAGCACCTTGTAGTTGGCGGGGATGCCCATCAACTCGCGCAAGTCGGCTTCCGCCTCGGCGGCGATGCCCATGAACTCCTTGCCGCGATGGCTCATTTCCATCACCGACATGCCGGAGCCGTGCCAGTCGACCAGTTCGGCCTGCACCTGTTGCAATACGTCCCTGGGCAGCACGGCCGGGCCGGCGCTGAAGTTGTAGATCGTCATGTTTTAATCCCCCAATTCCTCTTCGTTGTCGGTTTCAGCCACTTTTTCCAGGCTGATCAAAGTCTCGCCCTTGTCCAGGTTGATCAGCGTGACGCCCTGCGTCGCGCGGCTCATCGCCCGGATTTCCTTGACGCGGGTGCGAATCAGCACGCCGCCGGTGGTGATCAGCATGATTTCGTCGTCTTCCTTCACCAGCGTGGCCGCCACGACCTTGCCGTTGCGCTCGCTGGTCTGGATCGCGATCATGCCCTGCGTCGCGCGCGCATGCCGCGTGTATTCGGCGATCGGCGTGCGCTTGCCGTAGCCGTTCTCGGTCGCGGTCAGCACGAAATCGTTCTCGTCTTCCGCCACCAGCAGCGAAATCAGCTTCTTGCCCTTGGCGAGCTTCATGCCGATCACGCCGCGCGCGGTGCGGCCCATCGGGCGCACGTCGTTCTCGTCGAAGCGCACCGCCTTGCCGCCGTCGGAGAACAGCATCACGTCGTGGCGGCCGTCGGTGATCGAGGCGCCGATGAGGAAATCGCCCTCGTCCAGCCCCACCGCGATGATGCCCGCGGTGCGCGGACGCGAGAAATCGGACAGCGGCGTTTTCTTGACGATGCCGTTGCTGGTCGCCATGAACACGTATTGATCGTCGTCGAAGGTCTTGACCGGCAGCAGTGCGTTGATTTTCTCGCCGTCTTCCAGCGGCAGCAGGTTGACGATCGGCTTGCCGCGCGCGTTGCGTCCGCCCTGCGGCACGTTGTAGACCTTGAGCCAGTACAGGCGACCGCGGTTGGAGAAGCAGAGGATGTAGTCGTGGGTGTTGGCGATGAACATCTTTTCGATGAAGTCCTCGTCCTTGGTGCCCGCCGCCTGCTTGCCGCGCCCGCCGCGCTTCTGCGCCCGGTAGTCGTCGATCGGCTGCGACTTCATGTAGCCGCCGTGCGACAGCGTCACCACCATTTCTTCCGGCTTGATCAGGTCTTCCATCGACATGTCCTGCGCGTTCTCGACGATGGTCGAGCGGCGCGCGTCGCCGAACTGGTCGCGGACCTGGGTCAGTTCCTCGCGGATGATCCGGGTGATGCGCGAAGGATTGGCGAGAATGTCGAGCAGGTCGGCGATCTTCGCCATGATCTCCTTGTACTCGCCGATGATCTTGTCGGACTCCAGGTTGGTCAGGCGCTGCAACTGCATTTCGAGGATGCGCTGCGCCTGGATCTCGGACAGGTGGTAGCCGTCGGAATGCAGGCCGAACTCGGGGCCGATGTTCACCGGGCGCGAGAACTCGGGATCGATGCGCGCCAGCATCTCCTCGACCATCGCCGATTTCCAGGCGCGGCCGAGCAGACGCTCCTTGGCGATGACCGGGGTTTCCGAAGACTTGATCAGTTCGACGATTTCGTCGACGTTGGCGAGCGCCACCGCGAGGCCTTCGAGGATGTGGCCGCGTTCGCGCGCCTTCCTCAGATCGAACACGGTGCGGCGGGTGACGACCTCGCGGCGGTGACGCAGGAAGGCGTCGAGCATTTCCTTCAGGTTGAGGAGGCGCGGCTGGCCGTCGATCAGCGCCACCATGTTCATGCCGAAGGTGTCCTGCATCTGCGTCTGCTTGTACAGATTGTTCAGCACCACGTCGGCATTCTCGCCGCGCTTCAGTTCGATGTAGACGCGCATGCCGGACTTGTCGGACTCGTCGCGCAGATCGGCGATGCCGTCGATCTGCTTTTCGCGCACCAATTCGCCGATCTTGATCAGCAGATTGGCCTTGTTCACCTGGTAGGGCAGCTCGTCGATGATGATGGCCTGCTTGCCGCCGGCCTTGTCGAGATCCTCGATGTGGCAGGTGGCGCGCATCACCACGCGGCCGCGCCCGGTGCGGTAGCCGTCGCGCACCCCGGAGAGGCCGTAGATGATGCCGGCGGTCGGAAAGTCGGGCGCCTTGACGATCGCGATCAGCGACTCGATGTCGATCTCGGGATCGTCCAGCAGCGCAAACAGCGCGGTGCAGATGTCGGTGAGGTTGTGCGGCGGAATGTTGGTCGCCATCCCCACCGCGATGCCGGACGAGCCGTTGATCAAGAGGTTCGGGATCTTGGCCGGCAGCACCAGCGGCTCGTGCTCGGAGCCGTCGTAGTTGGGCCCGAAGTCGACCGTTTCCTTGTCGAGGTCGGCCAGCAGCTCGTGCGCGATCTTCGCCATGCGCACTTCGGTGTAACGCATCGCCGCCGCGTTGTCGCCGTCGACCGAGCCGAAGTTGCCCTGGCCGTCGATCAGCGGGTAGCGCAGCGAGAAGTCCTGCGCCATCCGCACCATCGTGTCGTACACCGCGGTGTCGCCGTGCGGGTGGTATTTACCGATGACGTCGCCGACTACGCGCGCCGACTTCTTGTAGGCCTTGTTCCAGTCGTTGGAAAGCTCGTTCATCGCAAACAGCACGCGGCGATGCACCGGTTTCAGGCCGTCGCGTACGTCCGGCAGCGCGCGTCCGACGATCACGCTCATGGCGTAATCGAGGTACGAACGCCGCATCTCCTCTTCGAGGCTGACCAGGAGGGTTTCCTTGGCAAACTGTTCCATAACCGGCTTTTATTGTTTCAGGCTTTAAAGCCCGCGATTTTAGCATGGCTGCCCGACGCGCCCGCCTTTGCCAAACCACGCCCAAACAGTGAGAATGCAGGCCACCATGAAAGCACCCGCCGACCTTCTTCTCCTGCCGCAATGGGTGGTGCCCGTCGAATCGGAAGGAACGCTGGCCGACCATGCCGTGGCCGTGCAGGACGGCCGTATCCTCGACGTGCTGCCTGCAGGCGCCGCCCAGGCACGCTACGCCGCCGCGCAGACGATCGCCCTGCCCGGCCAGGCGCTGATCCCGGGCCTCGTCAACCTGCACGGCCACGCCGCGATGTCGCTGATGCGCGGCTTTGCCGACGATCTGCCGCTGATGGCCTGGCTCAACGGACGCATCTGGCCGGCCGAAAAAAAACACGCATCCGATGCCTTCGTGCGCGACGGCACCCTGCTCGCCGCCGCAGAAATGCTGGCGGGCGGAATCACCTGTTGCAACGACATGTATTTTTTCCCGCAGGCCGCGGGCGAAGCTTTTTTGCAGGCCGGCATGCGCGCCACCCTGGGAATACTCGTACTGGAACTCCCCAGCGCCTACGCCTCGGATGCCGACGACTACCTGGCGCGCGGGCTCGCCATGCGCGACGCGCTCAAGGAAGAGCCGCTGCTCGGTTTCGCTTTCGCCCCGCACGCGCCCTACACCATTGCGGACGCCACCTTCGGGCGCATCAGCACCCTGGCCGAACAGCTCGGCCTGCCCCTCCACACCCACATCCACGAAACCGCCGACGAAATCCAGGCCAGCCTCAAGCAATACGGCGTGCGCCCGCTGGAGCGGCTGGCGCGGCTCGGCCTCCTGGGGCCGAATTTCATCGGCGTCCATGCCGTGCATGTAAACGACGCCGAGATCGACCTGCTGGCGCAACACGGCTGCCACGTGGCGCATTGCCCCACCTCGAACCTGAAACTGGCCTCCGGCATCGCGCCGGTGGCCAAGTTCGCCGCGGCAGGCATCAATCTCGGCCTCGGCACCGATGGCGCCGCCAGCAACAACCGTCTCGACCTGTTCGCCGAGATGCGCCTGGCCGCTCTGCTGGCCAAGGGCGCCAGCAATGACGCCGCCGCCCTGCCCGCCGCCGCCGCGCTGAAAATGGCGACCCTCGATGCCGCCCGCGCGCTCAACCTCGACGACCGCATCGGCAGCATCGTCCCCGGCAAACGCGCCGACCTGGTCGCGGTCGACCTGCATGCCCTGTCCAGCCAGCCGGTATTTGACCCGGTCTCGCACCTGGTTTACGTTGCCGGACGCGAGGACGTCACCCACGTCTGGGTCGACGGCAAGCTGAAACTGGATGACCGCCGTCTGGTCGGTCTCGACACCGACGACCTGACCGCCCGCGCCGCCTACTGGCGCACCAAACTTACCGCCTGAGGTTCCTGATGAGCAACGTCGACGCTGCCGAAATCGCCAAATTCTCCGAACTCGCCCACCGCTGGTGGGACCCGAATTCCGAGTTCAGGCCGCTGCACGAAATCAATCCGCTGCGCCTGAAATGGATCGACCAGCTGGCGCCGCTGGCTGGCAAGAAGGTGCTCGACGTCGGCTGCGGCGGCGGCATCCTGTCCGAGGCGATGGCCGGCGCCGGCGCCGCGGTCAGCGGCATCGACCTGTCGGAAAAAGCGCTCAAGGTCGCCAAACTGCACCTCTACGAATCGGGCAGGCAGGTCGACTACCAGCTGATCTCGGCCGAAGACTACGCCGCGCAGCACGCCGGTGAATTCGACATCGTCACCTGCATGGAAATGCTCGAGCACGTGCCCAACCCCGCCTCGGTGGTCGCCGCCTGCGCGCGCCTGGTCAAGCCGGGCGGCTGGGTGTTCTTCTCCACGCTCAACCGCAACGCCAAGAGCTACCTGTTCGCCGTCGTCGGCGCCGAATACATCCTCAAGCTGCTGCCGCGCGGCACCCACGACTATGCCAAGTTCATCCAGCCCGCCGAGCTCGCCCGCATGGCGCGCGAAGCCGGGCTCGACACCCAGGAGCTGACCGGCATGACCTACAACCCGCTGACCAAGACCTACAAGCTGGGGGCCGATACCGACGTCAACTACCTGCTGGCTACCCGCCGGGGAGACTGAAGCCGTGAAGCTTGAGAACATCCGCGTCGTGCTGTTCGACCTCGACGGCACCCTGATCGACACCGCCCCCGACCTCGGCTACGCGCTCAACCTGCAGCGCGCGCGCCACGGCCTGCCGCCGTTGGCCGACGAGGCGATCCGCCCGCAGGCATCGCACGGCGCACGCGGCCTGCTCGGCGTCGGCTTCGACCTGCATCCCGACGACCCGCGTTTTGCCCGCATGCGCGAGGAGTTCCTGCAGCTTTACGCCGACAACATCTGCCGCCATTCGCGGCCCTTCCCCGGCATCCTCGATCTGCTGGCCGAACTCGAAGCACGTCAGTTGAAATGGGGCGTGGTCACCAACAAACCGGCGCGCTTCACCGAACCCCTGATGTCCGTGCTCGACCTGGCCGAGCGCGCCGCCTGCATCGTCTCCGGCGACACCTGCCCGCAACCGAAGCCGCATCCGGCGCCGATGCGCGCCGCCGCCGAACTGTGCGGCGCCTCCCCCGCGCAGTGCCTGTATCTGGGCGACGCCGAACGCGACATCCAGGCCGCGCGCGCCGCCGCCATGCCCGCGCTGGTCGCCGCCTGGGGCTACCTCGACGCCGCCGACCAGCCGCACACCTGGGGCGCGCATGCGGAAATCCGCCACCCGGCCGACGCCCTCGACTTTCTTGGCTGAGCAATGGCCTACCTCATCCTCAAGAACCTGCACCTCACCACCATCGCCATCACCCTGACGCTGTTCGTGCTGCGTGGCATCTGGATGATGGCGGGCTCCCCCCTGCTGCAGGCGCGCTGGGTGCGCATCGTCCCGCACGTCAACGACAGCCTGCTGCTCGCCAGCGGCATCGGGCTCGCCGTGCTGATACGGCAGTACCCGCTGACGCACGGCTGGCTCACCGCCAAGTTTTTCGCGCTGATCGCCTACATCGTGCTCGGCACGATTGCCCTCAAACGCGGCCGGACCCGGGGCCAGCGCATCTCCGCCTGGTTCGCCGCCCTGCTGGTGTTCGGCTACATGGCGGCGGTGGCGCGCGCGCACGACCCCTTCCCCTTCATCGGCTGAGCTGGCGGATGGAAGTTTTCCCGGCGCCGGAACTTTTCCGCAGGCGCCGCCTCTATGCGGTACACTGTTGCAGCAACACAAGGGGCCGACCTGGCTTCGACGTGGGTCGCAAAGCAGCGTAGGGCATACCGAGGGTCAGAGCACCTCGTAAATCCAACTGAAAAACTTTAGTCGCAAACGACGAAAACTACGCCCTGGCCGCTTAAGGTCCAGGACTCACACTAGCCTGTTCATGGGCTAGGTCGGGGCAACCCGGCAGTGAGTTAATTCACATGAAATCGTGCTTGTCCGGGTCGCTTGGGCAGGCGCAAAATCCAAGGCGACTCGGCGAAATCCAGCCTGTTCGGCGGGCGTGATGGAGCTTAAAGCATAAAAACACCGGACTAAGTATGTAGAACTGCCTGTAGAGGGCTTGCGGACGCGGGTTCGATTCCCGCCGGCTCCACCAATAACGATGCCCAACTGTGTATGCAGTTGGGCATTTTTCTTGAAGCCCCGCGTACCTACGCGGGTTCCTGCGGATTCCTGCGGACTTCGCCCCGGCGCCCGGACGCCTGAAAACACCCGTTTTCACTCTCTCCACGCAATTCCTCGCTCTGGACTCACCCTTCGGAAGTGGCCGGAAGTCCGCAAAGGCCGCAATTCACGATCATATAAATCAACAGATTACGCGCGGACGAATCAAGCAGTTGTTTTTCAGCATCGGCAGGTGGAGGAAACCGCCCCGATTCGGAGAATGGAGAATGCGCCACCACGAGTCAGGAATTTGTCGACCAGTTGCGGCCGGTCCGATACAATTGTCCGGTCATTGGGGAGTAGCCTCTCTTCATCGCGAAGAGGCTTACGTCAACACACTTGACCGGCAGGTCATGGCGTAAGCGGTTCCCGAGCTTGGCAAGACCTTTGACCACAACGCCTCCGCACATGGCCGGGGATGCGTCGTGGTCAATCGTCTGTAGACCGGCCTGGGAATTTTTATGGAATCGCTCCTCGTCTCTACTGGCGTCGTCGCCCTTGCTGAAATTGGCGACAAAACCCAACTTCTCGCCTTCATCCTTGCAGCACGCTTTAAGAAGCCTGTGCCGATCATCCTTGGCATCCTCGCTGCAACGATTGTCAATCACGGCCTTGCCGGTGCACTTGGGGCATGGATCACTGCAACAGTGAGTCCAGAAATCCTGCGGTGGGTCTTGTGCCTCTCGTTCATCGGAATGGCTATCTGGACGATGATCCCCGACAAGATTGAAGAAGAAGAAACCCAGGTGGCCAAGAAGTTCGGCGTCTTCGGCGCCACCCTGATCACATTCTTCCTCGCCGAGATGGGTGACAAGACGCAGATCGCCACGGTAGCCATGGCAGCGCACTACGCCACGCCGTTAATGGTGGTCATCGGCACAACCCTCGGGATGCTGATTGCCGACGTACCTGCTGTGTTCGTCGGTGACAAGCTCGCATCAAGAATTCCGATGAAGCTTGTGCATTCGATTGCTGCCGCGATCTTTGCCCTCCTTGGAGTCGCGACATTGCTCGGCGCGGGATCAAAACTGGGGTTCTAAAGCCCCACGGATGTACACCATCGAGAGAGTGACTGCATCTCCAATGGCGGCATCTCGCCGCCTCTGATACCATACCCCCCTATGTTATGTTTTGGTCGACGAGTATGAGCCACACCGTCCGTGAAAAGTCGAAGCTGATGGGCCGAGTGCGACGCATCCGGGGTCAAGTCGAGGCCCTGGAGCGCGCGCTCGATGCCGAGAAGGGTTGCGCCGAAGTCCTGCACCAGATCGCAGCGGTACGGGGAGCCATCAACGGTCTGATGGCGGAGGTGCTCGAAGAGCACGTGCGCACGCACATCGCCGACCCTGCGATCACCAGTACTGCCGAGCGAACGCAAGGTGCCGATGAGTTGATCGATGTCCTGCGCGCCTACCTGAAGTGAGATCCGTCATGCATACCGAAAACCTGTCCAACTGGATACACGACCACGTCTTCGATACCGGCAACGACGCCGCCGAGCGCAGCACTCGGGTGGTGATGTGGATTACCGCCGTCATGATGGTGGTCGAGATCGCTGCGGGCTGGTGGTACAACTCGATGGCCTTGCTGGCAGACGGCTGGCACATGAGTTCACACGCCGTTGCGATCGGGCTTTCCGCGATGGCCTACGCCACCGCCCGACGGTACGCGAAGGACCCGCGCTTCGCGTTTGGCACCTGGAAAATCGAGATTCTGGGCGGCTTTGCCAGCGCCATCTTCCTGCTTGGCGTGGCCGTGATGATGGTGGTCGGCTCAGTGGAGCGGATCGTCTCGCCGCAACCCATTCAGTACCAGGAGGCGATTGTGATCGCTATCCTCGGGCTGGCGGTGAATGTTGTCTGCGCTCTGATTCTCGGCAAGGCGCACCATCACGATCACGGTCATACCCATGGACACGAGCACGGCCATGACCACCACGAGCACCATCACGATCTCAATCTGAAATCGGCATACCTCCACGTCATCGCTGACGCGGCCACTTCGGTCCTCGCCATTGTGGCCCTGTTCGGTGGCTGGATGTACGGCTGGTCGTGGCTGGACCCGGTTATGGGCATCGTTGGTGCCGTGCTGGTGGCAGCCTGGGCCGAGGGGCTCATTGCCGATACTGGCAAGGTACTGCTCGACCGCGAGATGGATCACCCGGTGGTCGATGAGATCCGTGAGGTGGTGGAAACGGGTGAGGACGCGGGCGACACCCGGATCGCCGACCTGCACGTCTGGCGTGTGGGCAAGCAAGTCTATTCGTGCGCGATAACGGTGGTGACCCATGACTTGGCGCTAACGCCAGACGTGGTGCGTGAGCGGCTGTCCGTGCACGAAGAAATCGTCCACTCGACCATCGAGATTCATCATTGTCGCGAGGAGTCAGCGGGAACGGTCGGAGCGACGGTGTGAAGACGCTCTCGCTTTACCTCATCACCGCGATCGCGGAAATCGTCGGTTGTTATTTGCCGTGGCTTTGGCTGCGGCAAGGCGGGTCTGCGTGGCTGCTGCTGCCCGCAGCGGCTAGCCTGGCCGCATTTGCGTGGCTGCTGACCTTGCACGACGCCGCATCCGGCCGTGTATACGCCGCCTACGGCGGGGTCTATATCGGCGCTGCCCTGATCTGGTTGTGGGCGGTGGATGGCATACGGCCTTCAACCTGGGATATGGCGGGTGCAGCTGTGGCTTTGGCGGGCATGAGCATCATTGCGTTTCAGCCACGGTAAAAGTCAATCGACCAAAGACAAGCCGCCTTACCCAGGATCGACATGACAAGAACCTCAAGAGAAATACGAAAAATTCCTGCGGGAATCTGGGTTCTCGGCTTTGTCAGCATGTTGATGGATATCTCCTCCGAGATGATCCACAGCCTATTGCCACTCTTCATGGTAAGCACCCTTGGTGCTACCGCTTTCGTTGTTGGAGTCGTTGAAGGACTGGCCGAGTCGACAGCGCTGATCGTCAAAGTGTTCTCTGGCGCGTTGAGCGACTACCTTGGCAAACGCAAAGGGTTAGCCGTCTTTGGCTATGCACTCGGCGCGTTGAGCAAGCCGCTGTTCGCCATCGCGCCCACCATGGGTGTGGTGCTAACTGCGCGCTTTCTAGATCGGGTTGGCAAGGGCGTGCGTGGCGCGCCACGTGACGCCCTGGTCGCCGATATCGCGCCCGCAGAGGTTCGCGGCGCAGCCTTTGGATTGCGCCAGTCGCTGGACACGGTCGGTGCGTTTCTTGGCCCACTGCTGGCGGTAGGCCTGATGCTGCTGTGGGCCAATGACTTTCGAGCGGCATTTTGGATCGCCGTCATCCCCGGTCTGCTGGCGGTCGCGCTGCTGCTCTTTGGCGTGCACGAGCCAGAGCGTCATATCGGCGAGAAGCGGTCCAATCCGATCCGTCGAGAAAATCTCAAGCGTTTGAGTGGCGCCTATTGGTGGGTGGTTGGCGTCGGAGCGGTATTCACGCTAGCCCGGTTCAGTGAAGCCTTTCTAGTGCTCAGGGCGCAGCAGGGTGGCATTCCCGTTGCTCTGGTGCCATTGGTGATGGTGGCGATGAATCTGGTTTATGCCGGCGCGGCCTACCCCTTCGGCAAACTGTCGGATCGCGTGAACCACAAGACATTGTTGGCGTGGGGCCTGGTTGTGCTCGTTTTTGCCGATCTGGTGTTGGCCAGTAATGACCACTGGACCACCGTCGTCGCGGGTGTAGCGTTATGGGGCGTTCATATGGGCATGACCCAGGGATTGCTGGCCACGATGGTGGCGGACACTGCCCCTACCGACCTGCGCGGCACAGCGTACGGAGTCTTCAATCTGATCAGTGGCGTCGCCATGCTCATCGCCAGTGTGGTCGCCGGACTTCTTTGGGATCAGTTTGGAGCGTCATTTACCTTCTATGCCGGTGCCCTGTTTTGCGTGCTCGCCCTGCTCGGGTTGATCAAGAGGGCCTAGCTACAGAGGAAGCAAGCACCCGTGCCAGCCCTCAGGAACCCGCATCTTTCCGCAGGAATCCGCATCCTTCCGAACGAGACTTCATATTCCCCTTCGGCCACCAATAACGAAACCCCAACCGTTCTCGGTTGGGGTTTTTTCTTGCCCGATCGCGCCAGTTCCCGCGTGTTGTTGGGGGTTCCTGCGGAAGCCTGCGGACTTCGCCAGCCGCCCGAATTGGCCGTTCCGGGCCACATTCCACTCTCTCCTGGCCATTCCTCGCTCCGACCTCGCTCCCTGGAACTGGCCCGAAGTCCGCAAAAGCCACAAGTCAGCGCCATATAGATCAAAGACTTACGCGCGGACGAATCAAGCGGTTGGATTGCAGCATTGGCTACCGGAGTGGGCAAACGTCCCTAGCGCAAAGCCAGCAGTCTTACCGTGCGTTCTATTCGATCTGGTCAAACAGTTTCTGCGCAGCGAGCCTGGCAGCGGCGTCTTGCGCCGGAGCAAGCGGTTCAAGATCTACCCCGTCACGACCTGCGACGTAGGCGGGACCGCCGACGTCATCGTCATAGTCCGAACCGTCCTCGTTGATGGCGTAGTGCGCGTCCCGAGTCAGATCCGTTCCGACCAACTGCGAGAGATACACCCACGTCCAGCATCGCTGTAAGTCACCTTGATCGTGTTCCTCAATGAGCTGGAGCATGGCGTCCGTATCTCCCCTCTCGGCAGCCAGCGTCAGCCAATGCTTGGCGTCTGAAGTGCGGCCCATGCGTTCTGCGATCGCCGCAATCGCTGCCGGGTCAGCATCGACGTCGTGGCGCGACTGCTCGAAGAAGGACGGATCGTCAAATCGATCCGCCAAGTCGAGAAGTGCATCCTGATTCCCCAGTCGACTGGCCTCCCTCAGGTGCCGCGAGTACTTCTCGGCTTGAGCGAGACGAGCCTCGTGGGCTTCGGCCCACTCCTTTTCCACCCCCGTCAGGACAAGGCCCTGCTGCCCCTGGGAGTACCAATAGGAACTTCCAGCGTCCGGGTCGTCTTCATCGTCAGGGGCGTGTATCAGCGCCAGCGCGTAGTGAGCCAGGGCATTGCCCTTACTAGCCGCTGCAGCCAATCCATCTAGAAGGATCGGTCCGAACGCCTCGTCGGTAGGGTCGAATAGCTCATCCTCGTCGTATTCGAGCTCTTCGTCTTGGCTGGACGATTCCCCTCTCAGGCGACTGACCAATGACGAGATGCTGGCGACACCGATCTGGCGCTCTGCCAGGAAAGATTCCAACGCCGACGACGCCAGAATCACGGTGTCAGGTTGATACCCAAGCTCGATACAACGCCGCTTGATGAGCGCACTTTGCGGGACCACCCGCCGGTCGTTCTGGCGAAGTTCCGTGAGCACAGTGTCAACGCCAAACGCGGCGTGAGAGTTGAAGCCGAAGGAAGCTGCCAACAGCTCGTAGACGTGGGCTCGCTTGAATGAGCCACCAGTGCTGGCCTGGAGGTGCTGCTGCGCGGAATACGCGAGTTCTTTGATTGTCATGACAAACCTTTCCTCAATGCCACGCCGATTTCGGGTCAGGCGCACACGTTTAAGTCCCCGACGACGAGGCTCAAAGAGAGGTTTTCAGTGACAGTGAGGCAACGCCTTTTTTTACTCGTGTGCAAGTAAGGTGGGCACCTGAGGCAATTTTACCCCTGTGCCCCCGCTCGGTCTACATGAGCCTGGCCAGCTGCTCATCCCACAGCGCTGGCGGATCAACCGCCAGATCAAACAGCGTGACGTGGTTCGGCAATGCGTCGTCCAGGATGGCCGCCACGATGTCGGGTGCCAGCGTGGTCAGGTTGACCATCCGGCTGACGTAGCTGTTGTCGATTCCTTCCCGCGTGGCGATCTCCTTCAAGGACTTCGCCTCTCCTGACTCCAGCATCGCCAGCCAGCGGTGGCCCCTGGCCAGCGCCAGTTGGATGGCGGTCGGTGCTACGTCCCACGGTCTAACCGGCGCGGTTTCGCCGTTTGGCAAGGTGACCAGCTTGCGGCCGCTGCGGCGTTTGATCTGGATCGGCACGGACAAGGTCAGCCTGCCGTCGCTGGTCTGCAGGATGTCGGGCTCGCCGGTCTTCTGGATGCGGATGTCGCTCATGCCAGTGCTTCCACTTGTTGCTCGACCGGCTCGGGGCGCAACTCCAGCACCAGGCGTTCGATGCCGTTGGCGCGCAGCCGCACTTCGAGGTCGTTGGGTGACACGATGACTTTCTCGACCAACAGTTTCACGATCCGGGTCTGTTCGGCCGGGAAAAGTTGATCCCAAATCGCGTCGAGCCGGGTCATAGCCACGGTGATCTTCGCCTCGTCCAAGGTTGGATCGAGCTTGATCGCCTGCGGCAGCATGTCGCCGAGTAGATTCGGGGCACGCAGGATTGCGCGCAGTTGGTCGAGCACGGCCGATTCGAGTTCGGCCGCCGGCAGTCGCGGCAGGCCCGAGGCGCCCGCGTGCTCCTTGGCGTCCCGCTGTGGCACGTAGTAACGGTAGCGACGGCCATTCTTCTTGGTCGTGTGCCACGGCGACAGTGCCCGGCCATCGTTGCCGAACACGATGCCCTTGAGCAGATACGCCACGGTTGCCCGAGTCGCGTTGCCTCGCACCCGGCTATTGGTGGCCAGGATCGCGTGGACGCTATCCCACAGTTCGCGGCTGATGATGGGCGGGTGCTCCGCCTGGTACCACTGGTCCTTGTGCCGCAACTCGCCAAGGTAGGTCCGGTTGCTGAGGAGCTTGTAGATGTGGCCCTTGTCGATCGGTCTGCCCTCGCGGGTCTTGCCGTCTTGCGTGGTCCACGCCTTCGACGTCACGCCATCCAGTTTCAGCTCCTTGACCAGCGCCGTACTGGAGCCGAGTTCAACGAAGCGCTGGAATATGTGCCGGATCAGTTTGGCCTCGCGTTCGTTGGGCACCAGTCGGCGGTTCTCGACGTCGTAGCCCAGCGGTGGCACGCCGCCCATCCACATGCCCTTGCGCTTGCTGGCTGCGATCTTGTCGCGGATGCGTTCGCCGGTGACCTCGCGCTCGAACTGGGCGAAGGACAGCAGGATGTTCAGCATCAACCGACCCATCGAGGTCGTCGTGTTGAACTGCTGGGTGACCGACACGAACGACACGCCGTAGCGCTCGAACACCTCGACCATCTTGGAGAAGTCCGCCAGGCTGCGCGTAAGGCGATCGATCTTGTAGATGACGACCACGTCGATCTTGCCGGCCTCGATGTCCGCCATCATGCGGCGCAGCGCCGGACGTTCCATGTTGCCGCCCGAGAAGGCGGGATCGTCGTAGTCGTCGGCTACTGGAATCCAGCCCTCGGCGCGCTGGCTGGCGATGTAGGCATGGCCAGCATCACGCTGGGCATCGATGGAGTTGTATTCCTGGTCGAGTCCTTCGTCGGTGGACTTGCGCGTATAGACCGCGCAGCGCATGCGGCGCTTCAAAACGTCGCTCATCGTCCACCTCGCTTCTTGGTGGACGGCTTGGCCTTGGCATTGGTTGGCGGCCTGAGCCCAAAGAACAACGGCCCCGACCAGCGCATGCCAGTGATCTCACGGGCGATCATCGAGAGGCTCGGGAACATGCGGCCGTGGAAGTCGTAATGGCCATCGGCAGTTGCGATCACCCGGTACTCGACGCCTTTGTATTCTCGGACCAGCACGGTGCCGGCGGCCGGACGGTAATCGCGGTCGCGCTTTTTCACCTTGCCGGTTTCCACCAGGGATTCGATGCGGCGCTGATTGCGATCCAGCAGGTTCGCGTCGACTTTGCGGAACTCTGCCTCCTGCAGCCGGTAGGCAATGCGGCGCTCTAGGAACTGGCGGTTGTGGGTGGGCGTGTCGCCGCCGACCAACTTCTGCCAGAGGGCCCGGATCTCTGCCATGGGCAACTCGGGCAACCTGGCGATTTGTGCTGCCACCGATGGCGGCGTTGAAAATGACGTGCTCATTTGGACTCCGTAGTTGTCTTGTTGACGGGGTCTGAATGAACGCGCTGGTTGCCAGATAAGCCAAGCTCAAACTCGCTCGCTTCGGCGATGTGTGCGGACTGTTCTGCACCGCTGATACGCAGACGGGCCAGGCCGTTGGCCAGCAGTGACGCGATCTCGTGGCGACGCTGCTCCGGCGTCATCCGCTCGGGCGGTAGATGGTTGATTTGGTGCATTGGTAGCAGTCCTTTCCGTCAAAATCACATGCAGTGAAATTGTCCGGATGGACCGCCGCCGACACCATGAGGGAGTTTCGGACGCGTGCGGGCTGGTGCGGGTTGGCGCGAAAACTGAAGCGCGGTAACGCCTACTTTCTAACCGGATACTGGCCGTTGCGGATGAACCGGTCGTAGGTGTCTTCCTCCGGCTCCTCGTCGTCGTGGCGCGCTCCCTGCCACTCGGCTTCAGGCAGCAGTAGCAAGGTCAGGGTGTAGTCGTATTGGCCGGCAACCCTGATCATTTCATTTACCTGCATGCTCTCCGGTTCGCGTGGAAACCAGAGCTGCGCCTGTGCCGTCTGTTGCTGGCTGCCGGCCCAGCCGTTGTTGCTGTGCGCCAGCGCATCACCCGGCAGTTCGATGGTGTTCCTGCGGGTCGCAAAGTAGGCGCCAGACTTCAGCGCCGCCTTGTTCGACTTGGCCCACAGCATGTGATCGTCGCGACTGGCCACGAGCACCGCTCGTTTGGGTGCAATCTCGGTCCAGCGCAAGGCGGCGGCCGTGAGCGATACACCATAGCGGTCTGCGCAGTGGCCCAGCAGATCGAAGCTGATCGGCTGGCCGTCGACTTGGCGCCGGAAGTCGTCCAGCGGCATCAGCAGGGTCGAAGCAAACAAGTCCGCCTCTGCCTCGATGTCGCGCTCGTTGTTGTCTCCCGTTTCGATGTCGCCGTCGCCGCACTCGAAAATGTCCTGCTGGTGACGGTGAAGGATGTAGTGACCGAACTCATGCGCAATCGTGAAGCGCTTGCGACCCTCCGACGGGGTGGCACTGTTGTAGAGGACCAGCCACTTCGACCGTGACTTATTGGCTTTCAGCAGACCATCGAAACCGTCGAGATCTTCGCCCTGGACCTTGTCGATCGGCGAGTCTGAGAAGCACTGGCGGGAATATTCCAGCGCCAGCTCGTCAACCTTGACCGGAAAGCGATCCGCACCGAGAACCGTGTTGAGCATGGACGAGATGCGGTTGGCCTCGGCCATGGGCTTCTTCGCGTCCGTCATTCATCTTCCCAGGCATCGATGATCTTGCGGATCTTCTTCTTGTCTGGCTCCGACATGGTTTTGTATTTGCGAAAGAAGGCCTCATCGAGCACTTCCTCGTCCGGCGTGGAGGCCGACTCGGTCAACAGGAACTCCGTGGTGACATCGAGGACGGCGGCGATCTTGCCGATCTTGTCGGCCGACGGTTTCGGATCGTCCTTGTTCTCCAGCTCCCAGATGTAGCTCTTGCTGGAGTCCGTCAGCTCGGCCAACTGCTCCAGGCTGAGCTTCTTCTGCTTCCGCAATGCGCGGATCTTGTCCCCCAGGGGCGATGGCACCGTTATCTCCTCATGTGTTCGCGTCAGGCCGAAAATAATACCACTCCGCCGAACGAATTCGTACCTGCTTGACAAACCCCTAACCGCTCCGAGACAATCACAATCGTTCGGTATACCGAACGTCATCGGTCTGCACACCCCACTCAGGAAAAGGGGCCGTCGGGGCTGATACCAAGCCAATCCAAACCTTTTGAGGGGTATGTAGATGAACGATGCAGAGAATTTGACCAAGCTCCTGGGCCACCTGCCGCCGGCAGTGTTCCGTGAATTCATGGCGGACGAGTTCAGCCTGGCCATGCCGGACCTGGACACCAAGAAGCCAAAAAAGGAGCAGCGTGAACAGATGGAGGCCGTGCTGTCCGCCCTTGGGGTGAGTGAGCGGCAGCGGATCGAGGAAGTGGCCGAACGGGTCGTGCTGTTGTCGGATGGCGCCGGCCAGGACGTCATCGACGGCTTCAAGGACGACATCTTCGATGACGCCGCCCGAGAAGCCTTCGCTGCGATCCCGAACCAGTACCAGCGCGCGCTGTGGCTGCACGTCAATGAGCCCGTAATCTTCGAGGAAGCCCTCAACGCCCGCCAGGCCGACGTGTTCCGGCAAAGCGCCGCCTGCTACTCGGGTTTCATGGCGCCCGCCAACCTTGCGGTACTCGACGATGCAGCGGCCAAGACGGCGTTCCACCAGACCGTCGCCCAACAACTCGGTTGCTCCGACGACACCGTCGCGATCCAGATCTTCAAGCGCCTGCGGCCCGATACGCAGACCGGCGAAGACGTGGACCTCTACCAGATCAGCATCCACCACAACCGCCCGCCGGAAATCATCGACTGCGTGCAGGCCAGCGAACTGGTGCCACAAGAGGTGATCCGAGCGGTGTCATCGCACATCACCTATGAGCCGGCCAATGGACACCTGGAGGTGCTGTCGAAGGATACGGGTGGGCGCGAAGCGCTGGCCCGAATCGTGGCCGACTCCCTGCTGCAATCGCCCATCACCGGCGAGAAGATCCCGCTCAAGCAGTACGACTACCAGAGCCTGGCGGCGCCGCGAAACTTCGACTTGGCTGGCGAGCCCGTGGCCTATGTCAAGGTCGTCGAGCTCGGCTATTCCGCTGCAAACGGGCGCTCGCTTCTCGTGAAAATCTGGACCAAGGATAGCGACGATATCTACACCGCTGCTCGGTCGTTGATCAGCCCCACCTTCGACTTCCGCGATCATCACCTGAACTACGCCAAGCTGTCCATCAAGCTGAAAAAGGTCGGCAAGGACCGCGCGCGGACGATCACCGTGATCCTGCGTGACGACAACAAGTGCAACATCAAGACGAAGCGGGAAAAGGACCGGGCGTTGTGCGATCGCCTGCTCGCCAAATGGCATCTGGTGAAGGAGATTGGCCATGTCGTCGAAGCCCCTGCCGACGCAGTCGCTGCTTGAGCTGATCGACCTGTTCGAGCAGTCGGGACAGCCGATTCTCGATGGAGATGGACAGCGGCTTCATGGCGTCCCAGGGTGGAGCGCTTTCGGACGTACTTCCCTGACCGCCAAGCAGTTCGAACACTGGGCGGATTGCGTCGGCTATGCCGGGAGCTACCCAGCGCCACTCGGCGATGACCGCGTGCATGTCGACCTGGCGGAGGATGACCAGCCTGACCGCTATCGATACCGGTGCCCCGAGACTTTTCGATGGAAGTTCGTCCCGGCCTCAGAGGTCGCAGTCTTCAGCGTCCGACCGCCGGCAATCCTGAACGTCGTCTGTGATCTTCTCGGTATCGCTCAGGCGCTGCGCAAGGGAATCGAGACGCCCTTGCTGGACGATTCACTGTGGCATCTTGGCAAGACCAGAGTGGGACCAGCACTGACAGACGTCTGGCTTGTTCGTGGGTTGGCGCGATCCGTCGAACAGGTGTTTCGGCATTTCAGCCAAACCAGTCTGCCTGATCAGGGCCTGATCTTGTCGTCAGGCGGTGTGCTGCCGCAGTTTGTCCGGCCGCCGCGTAGCTACCGATTCGCGTCGCTACGAGCTGCAATCGTCGACTACGTCGCCGCGCCGTGCATCGACATGGATCTCCTGCATCGCATACTGGCTGCTCCGCCCGATGGCGAGATCCGCCCCGTATTGCCTGTGCACTTCGACGAGTACACCAACACGCTGACCATCCGCACCAAGACCAAGCCATGGACGATCAAGGGCGAGCGTCAGGCTGCGGCAGTCCGCTACATGTTCGAGCAGGCTATCAGCGACAGGTGGATTCTCCCAGCCGCTGAAATTCTCGACGCAGCCTATGCAGACAAGAAGACGGCGCGCAGTCAGCGCATGCAGAACCTGTTCAGTGGCAACACCGACTGGGAGGACTACATCGACAACCCTGAAAAGGGGAAGTATGGCTTCCGCCGAGATTGACCGGCCACCAGTTGGCAGCTCCACGCACAACCGCCTTCGGGCGGTTTTTTGCTTTCTGGGCCCCGCTTTTCCCCGCAGAAGCTGCGCCCGTACATCAGCCCGTACATGGCGGCGGCAGACGCCCGCACAGGCCGACTTCGAAACTGACCTCACGAATTCGCAACAACCAGAAGGAGTGCATCGTGAGTGTCAAACATCTGAATCAAGGCCAATTGGCCGAACGTTGGGGAGTCAGCGAAGCAACGCTTGAACGCTGGCGCTCCGAAGGTATCGGCCCGGTATTCCTGAAGCTGCAGGGTCGCGTCGCTTATCGCATCGAGGACATCGAAGCCTACGAGTCCGAGAGCCTGCGCAAGAGCACCTCTGAACGCGTCAATGCGGGAGGTGCGCTGTGAACCGCATCTCCCCCGACGAAGTCCTGACCACCCCGGCCGGCGAACTGGCTGCGCTTGCCAGCGAGTCGCTGTTCCAGCTCAAGAACGACGCTGCTGATCTTCTCGCCGCTGCCAAGGCGATCGTCGAGCACGTCGATCGCGCACTGGATCTCAAGTATGCCGACCGCGCGCACCAGCTCCGCCTGGCGGCAGGCAAGGACACCGGCGTCGTCCACTTCGACGACGGCCATGTCCGCATCACCGCCGATCTACCCAAGAAAGTCGACTGGGATCAGACGCGGCTCGCTGAGATCACCCGTCGCATTGCAGCCAACGGCGACGAGCCGTCCGAGTACGTGGACATCAGCTACCGGATCTCGGAAACCAAGTTCAACGCGTGGCCCGAGTCGCTCAAGAGCGCCTTCGCCCCGGCACGCACCCTCAAGACCGGCAAGCCGGGCTTTCGTCTCGCTCTGCTTCAGGAGTAATCGCCATGAAAACCAAACCTACGCTGCTCGAACTGCTGCGCAAACAACCGGAGATGTACCTCCGGGATCTGCCCGAAACCATTCGCATCCCAGCGCTGGACGGCAGCCGCCCCGACGAAGTGGTGCGTCGCCTTGAGGACGCCACCATCGATGACGTGGCATTCGCGATCCAGGGCCTGGAGTCCGAAACCCGCGTTATCCATCGGCGCCTGAGTGGTCTGCGCGACCTGTACGAGATGGCCCGCAAGCGCGGCGCACTCGGCGTGACCACCGTCGCGGACGCGTTCGCCAACATCAGCACCGAGGAGGCCGGCAAATGAGCCTCCCCATCATTACTGCAGACCAGCGTCTGGCCGAGCGCCGTGGCGTGAAGGGTGTGCTCGTCGGCAAGAGCGGCATCGGCAAGACCTCGCAACTCTGGACGCTGAAACCCACGGCCACGCTGTTCTTCGATCTTGAGGCTGGTGATCTCGCGGTCGAGGGCTGGGCCGGCGACACGATCCGCCCGCGCACCTGGCAGGAGTGTCGTGACTTCGCGGTGTACATCGGCGGGCCGAACCCGGCGCTGCGCGACGACCAGCCTTTCAGCCAGGCCCACTTCGATGCCGTGTGCGCGCGCTTCGGAGATCCGGCCGTGCTGGACAAGTACGACACCGTGTTCGTCGATTCCATCACCGTGGCCGGTCGCCTGTGCCTGCAATGGTGCAAGGGCCAGCCCCAGGCCTACTCCGAGAAGACCGGCAAACCCGACAGCCGGGGTGCATACGGGCTGATGGGCCAGGAAATGATCGCCTGGCTGACCCATCTGCAGCACACGCGCGCCAAGAACGTGTGGTTCGTCGGAATCCTCGATGAGCGGCTGGACGACTTCAATCGCCGCGTGTTCTCCCTGCAGATCGATGGCTCCAAGACCGGCCTGGAACTGCCCGGCATCGTCGATGAGGTCGTCACCTTGGCCGAGCTGAAGGCCGATGACGGCGCCAGTTACCGCGCCTTCGTCTGCCACACGCTGAACGCTTGGGGCTACCCCGCCAAGGACCGCTCCGGGCGGCTCGATCCGATCGAGGAGCCGCACCTCGGCCGCCTCATGGAAAAGATCGCCGGTCCGGCCAGGCCCGCTACCGAACGGCTCGATTTCGCGCGCCCCGCGCCCGCTGCCATCCCCGAATCCACTTCGACTCAGGAGTCCTGATCATGACCTACTTCGATTTCAATTCCGCTTCCGAACAGACCTCTTTCGACCTGATCCCCAAAGGCACGCTGGTGCGTGTCCGCATGACCATCAAGCCGGGTGGCTTCGATGATTCGTCGCAGGGATGGACCGGCGGTTACGCCACCCGCAACGACAACACCGGCTCGGTGTACCTGAACTGCGAGTTCGTCGTGATGGAGGGTGAGTTCGCCCGTCGCAAGATGTGGTCGCTGATCGGCCTGCACAGCCCGAAAGGCCCTGAGTGGGCAAACATGGGCCGCACCTTCGTCAAGGCGATCCTCAACTCAGCGCGCGGCGTTCATCCTGGCGACAACAGTCCTGCCGCGCAGAACGCGCGCCGCATCAGCGGGTTTGCCGATCTCGATGGCATCGAGTTTCTCGGCAAGGTCGACTGGGACAAAGACCAGAACGGCCAAGACAAGAGCGTGATCAAGGCCGCGATCACGCCCGACCACAAGGACTACGCCGCCCTCATGGGTGGCGCGCAGGGAGCAGCGAAAGCGCCAGCACCCGCAAACGGGTCGAATGCGTATGCCCAGGCCACGGGCCGTGCCTCCGTGCCGGGTCGCCCGAGCTGGGCACAGTAAGGGGGACGCCGCCATGATGCTCCGCCCCCGCCAAGCCCTGCTGGTCGAGCGCTCTTTGGCGGCGCTCGCCCAACACGGCAACACCCTATCTGTTGGCCCCACCGGGTCGGGCAAGACCATCATGCTGTCGGCGGTGGCCGGCAGCTTGTTGGCCGAGCCAGATGCCAAGGCCTGCATCCTCGCTCATCGCGATGAACTGACCGGCCAGAACCTATCCAAGTTTGCACGGGTGAATCCGGGCGTCAGCACCTCCGTGTTCGATGCCAAGGACAAATCCTGGTCCGGGCGCGCCACGTTCGCGATGGTGCAAACGCTGTCGCGCGACAACCATCTCGCTGCCATCCCGATCCTCGATCTGCTGGTGATCGATGAAGCGCATCACGCAGCCTCAGCCTCGTACCGCCGCGTGATCGACCGAGTGCTGGACAAGAACTCGCGCGCCCAGATCTTCGGGGTGACGGCGACGCCTGCCCGCAGCGACGGCAAGGGACTACGGGAGGTTTTCAGCAACGTCGCGGATCAAATCACCCTTGGCGAGTTGATCGCCTCCGGCCACCTTGTGCCGCCACGCACCTTTGTCATCGATGTCGGCGCCCAGGAGCAGTTGACGCGGGTCCGACGCACCGCCACTGACTTCGACATGACGGAAGTCGAGGCGATTCTCAACAAGACGCCCATCACCGATGCCGTGATCCGTCATTGGCGCGAGAAGGCCGGCGACCGCAAGACGATCGTGTTCTGCTCGACCGTCGCCCATGCCGAATGTGTGCGCCAGGCCTTTCAAGATGCCGGTGTATCCGCCGTGATCGTGCACGGCGAGCTCTCAGACGCAGAGCGAAAGACACGACTGGCCGAGTACGAATCCGGTACCGCGCAGGTCGTGGTCAATGTGGCTGTGCTCACGGAGGGCTACGACTTCACGCCCACCTCCTGCGTGGTTCTGCTGCGACCCAGCTCGCACAAGTCGACTCTGACCCAGATGATCGGGCGTGGCCTGCGCACTATCGACCCAGCGGAGCATCCGGGCGTCATCAAGACCGATTGCGTGGTCCTGGACTTCGGCACCGCGACCTTGATGCACGGATCTCTGGAACAGGACGTCAATCTCGACGGACACCAGCATCATGGCGAAGCGCCCACCAAGGACTGCCCGTCCTGTGAAGCCACCGTCCCGCTCGGCTGCCGCGAATGCCCTCTGTGCGGCTTCGTCTGGGAGAACGAGACCACCGAGGAAGGAGATGCGCTGGCCGATTTCGTGATGACCGAGATCGATCTCCTCAAGCGCTCCAACTTCCGCTGGTGCGACCTGTTCGGCTGCGATGACGCGCTGATGGCGACTGGCTTCAACGCCTGGGGTGGCGTCTTCTTCCTGAACGGCCGCTGGCACGCCGTGGGCGGCGGTAAGGGTCTGCAGCCGCGCTTGTTGGCTGTCGGCGACCGCACGGTTTGCATGGCCAAAGCCGATGACTGGTTGAACGACCGTGAGTCGGCTGACTCCGCGCACAAGACCCGTCGTTGGCTGAACGAGCCGCCGACCGCGAAGCAACTCCAGTATCTGCCGCAGGCGCTGCGCGCCGACTTTGGCATGACGCGCTATCAGGCCTCGGCGCTGTTGTCCTTCCAGTTCAACAAGTCGTCGATTCAGCGCCTCGTGGTGGCTGCCAACGATGCCCACCGGGAGGCCGCGTGAAATGTGCAGTCTGCTCACGAAAGGCCAAGGGCTTCGGCTACTTCAATCCACGTCTGCCGCGCAGCGATCCACGACGTTACTCGGACCGCTGGGTGTTCTGCTCCATGCGCTGCCAGAACGCATTTTCGCGACTCATGGAAAAGACGGGAGGTCACATGATCGATCCCACTGATATGGAGCTCGCCGCCATGGCGTCCTGCCTGGCGCCGCTTGGCGAGTATGTCGGCTCCATCGGTATGCAGCGACCGCTGGCGGACTACAGCAAAGACGAAGTGCTGATGCTGATCGACGTAGTGGTGACTGCCTACCAGGAACACATGCTCGTCGAGCACGAGCGGATGGCAGAAAAGGATCGCGCCTTTCTCGAGGAGCGGCTCGCCCGGCAAGGCAAGCCGGCTTCGATGGGAGTGCCGTTCTGATGCTGGATTTCAATCACCGTCCCAAGATCCATGAGCTGATCGGCGTGCTCATCGACGCTGCACTAAGCGCCGACCGTGACAACCATTCCCGTCGCAACTACCTCGGTGCGTCGCGATTGGGCGTCGCCTGCGAGCGCGCGCTGCAATACGAGTATCTCCAAACCCCTGTCGATGCTGGAAGGGAAATCCCGGGTCGCGTGTTGCGCATTTTCGAGGTGGGACACGCTCTCGAAGAGCTGGCCATTCGTTGGCTGCGCATGGCCGGATTCGATCTGTACACCCAAAAGGCCAGCGGCGGTCAGTTCGGCTTTTCCGTTGCAGGCGGTCGTATTCAAGGGCACGTCGATGGCGTCCTGAACGGCGGCCCCGCAGAGCTACGAATGAGCTATCCGGCCCTGTGGGAGTGCAAGACCATGAACGACAAGTCCTGGCGGGATACGGTCAAGCACGGCGTCAGTAAATCCAAACCGGTCTATGCCGCGCAGATGGCTATCTATCAGGCCTACATGGAAGCCAGCATCCCGGGCATTTCCGCGAACCCGGCGTTGTTTACCGCGATCAACAAGGACTCCGAGGAGATCTGGTTCGAGCTGGTGCCGTTCGATGGTGGCCTGGCGCAGCGGATGTCCGATCGCGCGGTTCGTGTCATCACGGCGACCGACAGCCAGGAACTGTTACCGCGCCATGCGACTACACCGACGCATGTCGAGTGCAAGTTCTGCCCCTGGCAGGACCGCTGTTGGGGTTCGACATGATGGCCGACAACATCATCTGGCTCGACTTCAACGACGCCCCCGAGCAGCGCGACGAGCTGGCATCCGATACCGATGCGCTGCGTGCGGGGCTACTGGACCGGCTCGAAGCCGTTCTCCACTACCTGTTTCCGCAGGGGCGCATCCGAGGTGGAAAGTTCTACGTCGGCGATGTCGATGGCAACCCTGGCAAGAGTCTGGTGGTTGAACTCGACGGACCACGGCGCGGCCTGTGGAAGGACTTCTCCACCGACGAGGGCGGCGATGTCATCGATCTTTGGGCGCGGTCGCAGGGTCGCTCGGCACGCAGCGACTTCCCGCGCATCGCTGGCGAGATCCGGCAGTGGCTCGGTCTTGCTGCACCGAACATCACGCCGATGCGCCGCGATGTTCGCAGCGTGCCGATGGACGACCTCGGCGCTTACACCGCCAAGTGGGACTATCTCTCACCCGAGGGCGAACTGATCGCCTGCGTCTACCGCTACGACCCACCGACGGGCAAGGAATATCGCCCCTGGGATGTTCGTGCCCGCATGTGGCGCGCGCCCGACCCTAGGCCGCTCTACAACCTCCCGGTCATCTCGAGGGCTCGAGAGGTCGTCCTGGTCGAAGGCGAGAAGTGTGCGGCTGCATTGATTGTTTGCGGTATTGCGGCCACCACCGCGATGAACGGCGCCAAGGCACCAGTCGACAAAACCGACTGGAGTCCATTGGCCGGGAAATCCGTGGTGATCTGGCCGGACCGGGATGCACCGGGCTGGGACTACGCCGAGAGCGCGGCTCGGGCTTGCGTGATGGCAGGCAGCACATCCGTGGCCATCCTGGTGCCGCCCACCGACAAGCCAGCCAAGTGGGATGCCGCAGACGCTGTCGACGAAGGTTTCGACTGCGCGACATTCATCGCCCAAGGCGAACGCCGCGTGGTCAAGGCAGCGGCTCCCTCTCTGCCCACCTTCACTCTCGGCGAACTGCTCGATGACAACTCGCCGCTGCCCCCGGATCTGATCGCTCCGCGCGTGCTGACACCGGCTGGCATGTTGGTGTTCGGTGGCGCACCGAAAGTCGGCAAGAGCGACTTCCTGCTGTCTTGGCTGGCGCACATGGCTGCAGGCGCTGTATTCCTCGGCATGCAGCCACCCCGTCCGCTGCGCGTGTTCTACCTGCAGGCCGAGGTCCAGTACCACTACCTGCGCGAGCGCGTGAAGGATGTGCGCCTGCCATCACACCGGCTTTTGGATGCCCGCGCCAACTTCGTCGCCACACCGCAGTTGCGGCTGGTGCTCGATGACGCAGGGCTGGCGCAGGTGATCCCGGCGATCGCGCAGGCTTTCGGCGGCGAGCCTCCCGACATCATCGCCATCGATCCGATCCGCAACGTTTTCGACGGCGGTGACGCCGGTGGCGAGAACGACAACGGCGCGATGCTGTTCTTCCTGTCCCAGCGGGTGGAGCGCATTCGCCAGGCAGTGAATCCGGACGCCGGCGTCATCCTCGCCCACCACACCAAGAAGCTCGGCAAGAAGCAGTTCGAGGAGGACCCGTTCCAGGCACTGGCCGGCGCGGGAAGTCTGCGCGGCTACTACTCGACCGGGATGTTGTTGTTCAGGCCCGACGAGACCAGAACGACCCGCCAGTTGATCTTTGAGCTGCGCAATGGCGCGGGTATCCCGCAACGGCACGTCGACAAGATCAACGGCGAGTGGCGCGAGGTCGATGCCAACGAGCGGCTGGTGATGAAGGACTACGGTCAGCGCTTGGATGCCGAACGCCGCCGCAAACGAGACGCGATCCTCCAGATCTTGTTCGAGGAGGCCGGCAACGGGCGCTGCTACACCGCCAACCAGTTCGCTGAGTCCTTCGAGGGCAAGGCCGGCCTTGGCGGCGAGCGCACCATCCGCGAACGCGTCTCCGCGCTCTCGACGCAGGGCTACATCAAGTATTTCCGCAACGCTGCGGACTACGGTCTGCCCTCCAGCGGCCGCACCAAGTTCGGCTATCTCTGCGTCGAAGGCATGGTGCTGCGCATGCCTGCGGGCGATGTCGACACGGCCACCGGCGAGCTGCCGATGCGCGAGCACACGGTGCTCCCCACCCACTACAAGTGCCCGCATTCCGGCGCCTCGATGCCCGTCGAGAACCCCGAGGTGTGGGTCTACCACGACGAACTGAACGACCCGGAGGCCTCATGAACATTGCCCAATCGGCAGTTGGCAGCGTAGTTGCCAACTGCACTCATTTCCTTGCCAACTTCCCGCAGTTGGCAAACCCCTGCCAACTGGAACTCCAGTCAGATCAAGGCATTGCAGGGAATGACCCGCAGTTGGCAGTTGGCAACGATGCCAACTTGCCAACTGGCGCAAACCCGCGTGGTTGCTGGACTTTCTCCCATTCTCCAGTTGGCGAAAACTCCCCCTCCTACTACGTAGGAGAGGGACCAGGGGGTCCCTCCACCCTACGTAGGGGGCTTGCCGGCCACCCGGGATCAGATCATTGGCGGCCATCCGTGTCATCGATCCTGGCATTGGATCTCGGCACCCAGACAGGCTGGGCACTGCGCGACCGCGATGGCGCAGTGACCAGCGGATCGGAATCCTTCAAGCCGCAGCGCTTCGAGGGTGGCGGCATGCGCTACCTGCGATTCAAACGCTGGCTCACCGAGATCAAGCAGTCCTGCGACAGCATCGACGCCGTGTACTTCGAGGAGGTGCGCCGCCACGCCGGGGTCGATGCGGCACACGCCTACGGCGGCTTCATGGCCCACCTCACCGCATGGTGCGAGCACCACCAGATCCCGTACCAGGGCGTGCCGGTCGGCACGATCAAGAAGCACGCCACCGGCAAGGGCAACGCGAGCAAGGACGACATGGTCGCCGCCGCCCGCCGCCTTGGCCATGCCCCTGCCGACGACAACGAAGCCGATGCCATTGCCCTCCTGCACTGGGCGATCGAGACGCAGGAGGTGTGACATGAAGGTTCCGACTCCCGCATACCGCTGTGCCCTGGCTCGACTGCAGCCCGATCCGCGCCCCGATCCAGAGCAGATCAAGCGCGAGGGCTGGCGCGACCAACAGATCCTGGTGATCTCGCCTGACGACACCCGACTCGACTGGGTAGAACGTGAACTGCTTCGCCGGATCGGCGATCGGCTGTACGGGCCGAAGGAGCGTCGACATGGCTGAGTGGACGATCGAGACTGTGGCGGATCGCTTCATCGAGGCCGCGCGAACTGCCCACCGCCTGCCTCCGGTTCGCGTACAGGGCTACTTCAACTGCTGGCCCGCGATCAAGCGCATGCCATGGGAAAACCTGTGCGCCGAGCCGCCGGTCTACCGCTTTCCTCCCGACCCTGCTGCCATCGACCGGATGCTGGAGACGATGCGTTGGGTGCAATGGCTGGAGGAGGAACAGCGCCACCTCGTCTGGATGCGAGCACAGCGCTACCCCTGGAAGGAGGTCTGCTGCCGCTTTGGCTGCGACCGGACGACCGCCTGGCGTCGTTGGCAGAAGGCCTTGGAGATCGTCGTCGAGCAACTGCGAACAGAAAAATGTCATGGGGCAGCTGTCAACGGCCGCTGACGTTGCGTGTAGTTGCGAACAATCGCGACGCCGTTCGGAATCCTGCGTGCCGATGCGGGTTTCAGTCACTTTTTGGCGTGCAACATCCTGAGGCTTTTTCGCTAGTATTACGGCTAATCTTGCGAGCATTGGGTGCGTGAAGGCCACGGAGCGATCTGTGGCCTTCGTCGTTTCCCGCCCTCGATGGTCATGCCCCGTTGCGACGGGTCCTTCCTGGCCAGAAAGCAATGCGGGGGGCGCGAGCGCGGCGCTTTTTTAGCGTCAGGGTGCGAACCAAGGTTCGCACGGTTCGCAGTTCGCACCCCGCCAGTTCGCACCAACCCCAAAACCCGCCCACGGTTTGTCGTCGGCGGGTTTTCTATTTTCAGGACACCATCTTTGAATACGCTCAACGTCGAGTACCGCAAGGTCGAGGCGCTGATTCCCTACGCCCGCAATCCGCGCACACATTCCGATGCGCAGATCACCAAGATCGCCGCCAGCATCGTCGAATATGGCTGGACGAACCCGGTCCTGGTTGATGGCGACAACGGCATCATCGCGGGCCACGGTCGTTTGGCTGCCGCACGCAAGCTGGGGCTGGATCAGGTGCCGGTGATCGAACTGGCCCATCTCACCACCGCACAAAAGCGCGCCTTGGTCATCGCCGACAACCGGCTGGCGCTTGACGCTGGCTGGGATGAGGAGATGTTGGCGCTCGAACTGGCGGAGCTTTCCGAAGCGGGTTTCGAACTGGCGCTGACCGGCTTTGAGAACATCGAGATCGATGCGCTGCTGGCAGATGCCCCGTCGACTGAAGGTGAACCGGCGGCGCAGGATGGTGTAGACGCCGATGAACCCGATACGACCGATGACGTACCTGACACGCCAGTGGTGGCGGTGTCGCGCGAGGGAGATGTCTGGGCCATCGGCTCGCACCGGTTGATCTGTGGCGACGCCACCGACCCAGCCGTGGTCGCCACGCTGATGCAGGGTGACACCGCGCAGCTTTGCTTCACCTCGCCGCCGTATGGCAACCAGCGCGACTACACCTCCGGCGGCATTGCCGATTGGGATGTCCTGATGCGCGGTGTGTTCGCACATCTGCCGATGGCGGGCGACGGACAGGTGCTGGTCAATCTTGGGCTGATCCACCGCGACAACGAAGTCATCCCCTATTGGGACGGCTGGCTGTCCTGGATGCGTCAGCAAGGGTGGCGGCGCTTCGCGTGGTACGTCTGGGATCAGGGGCCCGGCATGCCCGGCGACTGGCAGGGCCGATTGGCTCCCAGCTTCGAGTTTGTTTTCCACTTCAATCGCAGCACCCGCAAACCCAACAAGATTGTTCCTTGCAAGCACGCAGGCCAGGAATCGCACCTGCGCGCTGACGGGTCGTCCACGGCGATGCGCGGTAAGGATGGCGAGGTCGGCGGCTGGACGCACAAGGGTCAGCCGACGCAGGACACCCGAATCCCCGACTCAGTGATTCGCGTGATGCGCCACAAGGGCAAGATCGGTCAGGACATTGATCACCCCGCCGTCTTCCCGGTGGCGTTGCCGGAGTTCGCCATCGAGTCCTACACCGACGCCGGAGACATCGTTTTCGAGCCGTTCGGCGGCAGTGGCACGACGATGCTGGCCGCGCAGCGCACTGGCCGCATTTGTCGCAGCGTCGAGATTGCGCCGGAGTACGTGGACGTGGCCATCAAGCGCTTTCAGCAAAACCACCTCGGCGTGCCGGTCACGCTCATCGCCACCGGCCAATCTTTCGACGAGATCGCCACTGAACGCGAAATGGAGGTGGCGGCATGAACTGGCTGGCCGACAAGATCGAGCAGTGGCCGACAGCCAAACTGCTGCCCTATGTCCGCAATGCGCGGACGCACTCGGATGATCAGGTGGCGCAGATCGCTGCATCGATTGCCGAGTTTGGCTTCACCAATCCGATCCTTGCGGGCAGTGACGGCATCATCGTCGCTGGGCATGGCCGCTTGGCCGCCGCGCAGAAACTCGGGCTGGAAATCGTGCCCGTGGTCGTACTGGATCACCTGAGCCCGACCCAACGCCGCGCCTTGGTCATCGCAGACAACCGCATCGCGGAGAACGCTGGCTGGGATGACGCGATGTTGCGGATCGAACTTGAGGCCTTGCAGCTGGAAGGTTTCGATCTGGACATCACCGGCTTCGATGCCGACGCGCTGGCCGAACTGATCTCGGGCGACGAGCCGGACAACGAGGGTCAGACCGACGAGGACGCGGTGCCGGAGGTCAGCGAGACACCCATCTCGCGCCCGGGCGATGTCTGGATCATGGGCCAGCACCGGCTGCTGTGCGGCGACTCGACCGTGGCCGAGAGCTATGCCCGGCTGATGCAGGGCGACGTGGCAGACATGGTCTTCACCGACCCGCCGTACAACGTGAACTACGCCAACAGCGCCAAGGACAAGATGCGCGGCAAGGATCGCGCGATCCTCAACGACAACCTGGGTGACGGTTTCTACGACTTCCTGCTTGCAGCATTGACGCCCACCGTGGCGAACTGCCGGGGCGGTATCTATGTAGCGATGTCATCCAGCGAACTAGATGTGCTGCAGGCAGCCTTTCGCGCCGCCGGTGGCAAGTGGTCGACGTTCATCATCTGGGCCAAGAACACCTTCACGCTGGGCCGTGCCGACTACCAGCGCCAGTACGAACCGATCTTGTACGGATGGCCCGAGGGTGCGCAACGCCACTGGTGTGGTGACCGCGATCAGGGCGATGTGTGGGCTATCAAGAAGCCGCAGAAGAACGATCTGCATCCGACGATGAAGCCGGTGGAGCTGGTCGAGCGAGCCATCCGCAATTCGAGCCGCCCGGGTAACGTGGTGCTCGATCCGTTCGGTGGTTCTGGCACAACGTTGATTGCGGCCGAAAAGTCAGGTCGCGTCGCGCGGCTGATCGAACTCGATCCGAAGTACGTGGATGTGATCGTGCGCCGGTGGGAGGACTTCACCGGCCAGACGGCTATCCGCGAGGCAGCAGACCAGGAAGTGTGCGCCAGTTGAATGGCTGGCCGGGCTGCTTGGCCTCTTCTTCCTCAGCGATGCGCCGCAGGATTTGCAGGGTGGTGAGATCGCGCGGCAGTGCCATGCACATGACGCGCACAGCCTGCTCGATGGAGATGTCTGTACGCCGGTTGGCAATCAGCCAACGCAGCGCCTGCTCGCGTTCGGTGGCGAGCGCTTTCATCAGGCAGCCATCTCTTCGCAGATTTCGCAGTGGATCACAAAGCCTGTCAGGTAAGGCAGGCCGCGAGGGATGCCGTACTGCTTGCTGGTCTGGCGGCCAATCGTCCAGCCCATCCACCGTTGGGTGGCGGCGTTGATCGCATCCTGCAAGGCTTGGCCTTGGTACAAACCGTTCTGGACATCGTCGGCAAAGTGGCGTCCGTGGCGACTGTCGAGGAAGGTCTGAACCGATTCGAGGGGCTGGTGGGTGGCGTCCGAAATGGCGTTCATGGCCAGGGGCCATGCGGCGCTGGCGTGTTCGTTCATCGTGCCCCAAAAACCCCAGGCTTCGTTTTGGGTGGCGGGTATCTGGTTGGTGGTCATGGTGTTTTCTCCGGGTTGATCGTTGCGACACCTGTAGTAACGCGCTGTTCGATTGAGAAGCCAAGCTGTTCCTGGCTTCTTTCTCGATCAATTTCGATCACCCGAGACGGGCTACGTAGCGGGCGTAATCACCGCCCTCGGGATTGACGTAGAGGTAAGGGCGTCCGGGAGCAGTGACCTCGACGCAGAGGTAGCCGTCGCCAGTGCCGCCACCCTTGCCACGCAGCCAGTCGCGTGACACCAGCAGGCTGCGCCCAAAGGCGTCGAATTCGGCAGGGGTGAGCTCCTTGGTCTCGGTGACGTAGACCTTGTGCTGGTCGCGACCGCCCAGTTCGCCGAGGTCGGCAGGTTTGCGTGCAAACGGCAGGCGGATGCTCAACTCTTCGACCTGGAGGCTTTGGCCTGCGAACTGCAGGGTGCGTGGGGTGCGTTCGATGGTGATGGTCATGGTGCTCATGGCGGTTCTCCTGGTGTGCGTCGTCAATCACGACACCTGTATGAACGCGCTGGCGGCGAGAGAAGCCAAGCTATTCATGGTTCCTCTCGCCATCTTTTTGGCTTCGCCGAATCTCGCTGTACTCCTTTTCAGGCGATGCGGTACACCCGCTCGCCGCCCTGCGGTTTGTCCGACACGATGGTCAGGCCAAGTTTTTTCTTGAACGCTCCGGCGAAGGTGCCGCGCACCGTGTGCGCCTGCCAACCGGTGGCGGTGCAGATCTGGCCGATGGTTGCGCCCTCGGGGCGTTGCAGCATCCGGATCACTTCGGCCTGCTTGCTGTTCTCGCGTGTGCGCGGCTTGACCCACGTGGCTTCGGCGGCGGTAACAAAGGCTTCCAGTTCGGGATCGCTCGCGGCCACAGGCGCGCCTTCGGCATTGGCGATGATCCGGTCGAGATTGGCTTCGAATTGACCGACGCGCTTCTTGTTCAATCCGGGACGCGGAATGCCCAGGGCGTCATAGCCCTCCGCAGCGACAAACCAGTCGGTGCTGTCGGTGGTGATCAGTGCGCGGTTGAAAAGTCCGTCGAGCACCTTCTTGCGTGCGCCGCCTTTGATGTTGTCGGGGAACCAGTCGATCTTGCCGCTGGTGTGTTCAACCGCGTGGGCCAGGATCGCTTGCTGGGCAGGGGTCAGTTGGGTGGTGGTCATGTTTTGCTCCTTCGATGTGGTGGACGGTGATGTGATGAACGCGCTGTTCTCAAGTGAAGCCAAGCGCTTTCTGCTTGGCTTCTTCGCTTCGCAATCAGGTGTTGGCCTTGTCTGACGGGTTGGCATTGCGCCCCTGCTCGAGCCCCGCGTTGAAGGCGGCTTCGAGCGCATCGCGTAGGCACCAGACCGCCACATCGTGGAAGTCGAGGCTGTCCGAGCGGCGGGTTTCCAGGGTTTCGATGCCCAGCTTGTTTTGCGCAATCTGGGTCAGGAGTTGTTCGAGCTTGCTCATGTCCGTGTCCTTTCATGGTGTTGATGACGAACGTATGAACGCGCTGTTCCAGATGGAAGCCAAGCTCAATCCGCAGGAATGACGAACAAATGATTGAAGGTGCCCCGAAGGGGAAATATGGGTATTTCGATTCGTGCCTACGCACGCCACCGAGGGGTGTCCGATGCAGCGGTGCGCAAGGCCATCGCTGCTGGGCGGATCACGCCGGAGGCAGACGGAACGATTGATGCCGAGCGCGTCGACCGCGAGTGGGCGCGCAATTCCGATGCACCGCGCAATGGCACGGCCACCCGCGCGGTCAAGGTCGCCGTCCAGGAATCCAGCGGGGCCACAGGAGACGGGCAAGCAGCCTCATTGGCAACATCCGCAGCAGGTGGCACGTCCTTGTTGCAAGCGCGGACGGTCAACGAAGTGGTCAAGGCGCAAACCAACAAGGTGCGTCTCGCCCGCCTCAAGGGCGAGCTGGTAGATCGGCCTCAGGCCATCGCCCACGTTTTCAAGCTGGCGCGCTCCGAACGCGATGCCTGGCTCAACTGGCCTGCACGCATCTCGGCACAGATGGCAGCCAAGCTCGGCGTCGATCCCCACACGATGCACATCGCCTTGGAGGCGGCGGTGCGTGAGCACCTGCAGGAACTGGGCGAGATGCGCCCGAGGGTGGATTGATGGACATGGACTACGAAGGCGCTGCCGAGATCGAACGCGCGTGGCGCGAAGGACTGACTCCCGACCCGCTGCTTACCGTGTCCGAATGGTCGGATCGCCACCGGATGCTTTCCAGCAAGGCCTCTGCCGAACCGGGTCGCTGGCGCACCAGCCGCACGCCATACCTGAAAGCGATCATGGATTGCCTGTCGCCGACCTCCCCGGTTGAGCGCGTGGTGTTCATGAAGGCGGCGCAGCTTGGCGCGACCGAGATGGGCTCGAACTGGATCGGCTACGTCATCCACCACGCGCCGGGGCCAATGATGGCGGTGTGGCCGACGGTAGAAATGGCCAAGCGCAACTCAAAGCAACGGATCGATCCGCTGATCGAGGAGTCGTCCGCACTGGCTGAACTGATTGCACCGGCGCGCAGCCGGGATTCAGGCAACACCATCCTGGCCAAGGAGTTCCGGGGTGGTGTGCTGGTGATGACCGGGGCCAACAGCGCGGTCGGCCTGCGTTCGATGCCGGTGCGCTACCTGTTCCTCGACGAAGTGGACGGCTACCCGCTGGACGTCGAGGGCGAAGGCGACGCGATCTCGCTGGCCGAAGCGCGCACGCGCACCTTCGCGCGACGCAAGATTTTCATTGTCTCGACGCCGACGATCTCGGGCGCAAGCGCCATCGAGCGCGAGTACGAAGCCAGTGACCAACGTCGCTACTTCGTGCCGTGTCCGCATTGCTCGCATCGCCAGTGGCTGCGTTTCGAGCAGCTGCGTTGGGACAAAGGGCAACCGGAGACCGCTGCCTACATCTGTGAGTCATGTGACACCGCGATTGCCGAGCATCACAAAACGTGGATGCTGGAACACGGCGAGTGGCGCGCGCTGATCACCGATGGCGCGGGTAAGACGGCTGGCTTCCACCTGTCGTCGCTATACAGCCCGGTGGGCTGGCGCTCGTGGCGTGAGATCGCCGCTGCGTGGGAAGCCGCCGTCAGTAAAGAGTCGGGATCGGCCGCTGCCATCAAGACCTTCAAGAACACCGAACTGGGTGAAACCTGGGTCGAGGAAGGCGAAGCACCGGACTGGCAACGGCTGGTCGAGCGCCGCGAGGATTACCGGATTGGCTCCGTGCCACCGGGCGGATTGCTGCTGGTGGGCGCAGCCGACGTGCAGAAGGATCGCATCGAGGCGTCGGTCTGGGCCTTCGGACGCGGCAAGGAGTCCTGGTTGGTCGAACACCGGGTGCTGATGGGCGATACCGCCCGCGACACGGTGTGGAAGAGCCTCGCTGAAATGCTGGCAGAGACCTGGACACACGCTTCGGGCGCATCGATGCCGCTGGTGCGTTTTGCCTTGGATACCGGCTTTGCGACGCAGGAGGCCTACGCCTTTGTGCGGGCTTGCCGCGATTCGCGTGTGATGGCGGTCAAGGGGGTGCCTCGCGGTGCAGCCTTGATCGGCACGCCGACCGCCATCGATGTCTCGCAGGGTGGCAAGAAGCTGCGCCTGGGCATCAAGGTGTACACGGTGGCGGTCAGCATCGCCAAGCTCGAGTTCTACAACAACCTGCGCAAGAGCGCAGATGTTGGCGAGGACGGATTGACCACGGTGTTCCCGGCCGGGTTCGTCCATCTGCCCAAGATCGACGCTGAGTTCATCCAGCAACTCTGCGCGGAACAACTGATCACCCGCCGCGACCGCAACGGCTTCCCGGTGCGTGAGTGGCAAAAGATGCGTGAGCGCAATGAGGCGCTCGACTGCTACGTCTACGCCCGCGCGGCTGCATCGGCGGCGGGTCTGGATCGCTTCGAGGAACGTCACTGGCGGGAGCTGGAGCGACAACTGGGGCTGTCTAGTCCGTCAGCCCTTGAAACACCTACTGAATCGATCAACGAGGCCACCCACCGCGGTGGCCTCGCTGTTTCTGGCAACCGTAACACAGGTCGGCGCGTGATCAAAAGCCGCTGGCTGTCCTGACACATCAAGGAGAAAACATGAGTCTTGCTACCCGTATCGAAAGCCTGGTCATCCGCGTCGCGCAGGAGTTCAACGACGTCCGCGCCAAGGCGGGCAACCTCGCCAATCTCACCACCACCGACAAGTCGAATCTGGTCGCGGCCATCAACGAACTGAAAGCCGCCGTGGTGTCGTCGGCGGTGATCGACGATGCGCACGTCGCGGCCACGACCACTTACTCGTCCAACAAGATCGTCTCACTGCTCGATGCGCTCAAGACTGAGATCTTGGGCGGTGCCGATGCCGCGTACGACACGCTGGTGGAAATCCAGCAACTGCTGCAGAACGGCACCAGCGGTCTGGATGCCCTGCTCGCCGCCGTGAACAACCGTGTGCGCTTCGATGCGGCGCAGTCGCTGACCGTGGCCGAGCAACTTCAGGCACGCAGCAACATCGGAGCCGTCGCAGCCACCGATGTCGGCAATACCGACACAGACTTCGTCGCGGTCTTTGTGGGTGCGCTGGTCTGATGAGCCTCGCATCGCGCATCAGTGCGCTGGCCAGTCGTGTCGGGCTCGAGGTCAAGACCAAGATCGACGCCACCCACCCCGGCGTGGCCCGGGCGTGGGTGTGCTTCGGCTATGTCGGCACGCAGGTCGTCGTGCGCGCATCGCACAACGTGGCCAGCGTGACTCGGACGGCGGCGGGTCGCTACCGCGTGACCTTCACCGTTGCCATGCCCGACGCCAACTATTGCTGGACGGCACTCGCCCGCAGCAGCACCAACAGCGGCACGCAGCGCATTGCCATCGTGCGATCCAGCACCGACCAGAAGACCGCCCAGTACGTCGACATCAGTTGCGCCACCACGGCCGCATCGTTCGACGACTCCTCCGAAATCAACCTCACGGTGTTCCGCTGATGGCCTACACACAAGCACACCTCGATGCGCTGGAAGCGGCGCTTGTCAAGGGCGAAAAGCGCGTGACCTTTGGCGACAAGACCGTCGAGTACCGCAGCGTCGATGAACTCCAGGCCGCCATTGGGGCGGTCAAGCGCGACCTCTTCGAGCAGGCCGTGGATACCGGGCTGTGGCCCGGTGCGCCACGCCAGATCCGGGTCACCACCGGCAAAGGGTTCTGAACATGCAATGGTTTGACCGAATGCGCAGGCGCGTCGGCATGAGTCTGCTTGGCGGCACCCCGTTCTATGACGGTATCGGTGGCGGCCGTCGCGCATTGGCGTGGCAGGTCGGCAACCCAGGCGCAGTCGCAGCACTGGCGTTCACCCAGAACGAATTGCGCGCCAAGAGCCGCGATCTGGTACGCCGCAATGCCTGGGCAGCGGCAGGCGTTGAAGCCTTTGTCTCGAACGCTATCGGCACCGGCATCAAGCCGCAGAGCATGCTGGCTGATCAGCCCCTGCGTGAAGCGATCCACAGCCTGTGGTGGGACTGGTGCGAGGAGGCCGATGCCGCCGGACTGACCGATTTCTACGGACTGCAGGCCTTGGCCTGTCGCGCCATGCTCGAAGGCGGGGAATGTCTGGTGCGGCTGCGCTATCGCCGCCCGGAGGATGGCCTGCCGGTAGGCCTGCAATTGCAGTTGCTCGAACCCGAACACCTGCCAGCCACGCTGAATCAGGAATTGGCTTCGGGAAATGTGATCCGTGCGGGCATCGAATTCGACAAGCTCGGACGGCGGGTGGCTTACCACCTGTATCGCTCACACCCGGGTGATGGCTCACTGGCTCCGATGTCGGGCACCGGTGGCGTGGTGGGCGGTCTCGACACAGTGCGCGTCCCGGCCAGCGAAATCATTCACCTGTTTCGTCCCTTGCGGCCCGGACAGATCCGGGGCGAACCGTGGCTGGCGCGCGCACTGGTCAAGCTCAACGAACTCGACCAGTACGACGATGCCGAGCTCGTGCGCAAGAAAACCGCCGCGATGTTCGCGGGCTTCATCACGCGCCTGTCACCTGAGGACAACCTGATGGGTGAAGGCTTGCCGGATGCCAGCGGTGCGGCATTGGCCGGGCTGGAGCCGGGCACGATGCAGATCCTGGAGCCCGGCGAGGACGTGAAGTTCAGTCAGCCCGCCGACGTTGGCGCGAGCTACGCCGAATTCCTGCGCATGCAGTTCCGGGCGGTGGCAGCGGCGATGGGCATCACCTACGAGATGCTGACCGGCGACCTGACGCAAGTGAACTATTCGTCGATCCGGGCCGGGCTGCTGGAGTTTCGCCGCCGCTGTGAGGCCATCCAGCACGGCGTGATCGTCCACCAGTTGTGCCGCCCGATCTGGCGTGCCTGGATGGAGCAGGCGCTACTTGAAGGCGCGCTGGCGCTGCCGCAGTTCACCGAGAAGAAGCGCGACTACTTCGCGGCCAAATGGATTCCACAGGGTTGGCAGTGGGTCGATCCCAAGAAGGAATTCGACGCGATGCTGACCGCCATTCGCGCCGGGCTGCTGTCTCGCTCGGAAGCCATCTCGGCCTTCGGCTACGACGCTGAGGACATCGACCGCGAGATCGCCGCCGACAACCAGCGTGCCGATGAGCTCGGTCTGGTCTTTGACTCCGACCCGCGCCACGACAAAGCGCCCCAACCATCGGCATCGGGCGCTCCCATAAATGCGGCCGCCACAGTGGCCGTGCCGCAAGACCAACAGGACAACTGACATGCAACTCGTTCATCTGGCGTCACGCCTCTACGGGACGCCGCTCCTCATTGCGCGTCCCAAACTCGACGTGATCCTCTCCGTGCTGGGTTCCCGCATCGGCTTGCCCGATCTGGACATGGCGATGCCGCTGCCCATGCCGCGCCAGAACGCCACATCGGGTCAGGCGGGCATTGCCGTCATCCCGGTGGTCGGCACTCTGGTCAGACGTTCGATGGGTATCGAAGCCGCCTCTGGCCTGATGTCCTACGGCGAGATCGAAGCCCGACTGGACGCCGCGCTGGCCGACCCACAGGTGGCGGGCATCCTGCTCGATCTGGATTCGCCCGGCGGCGAGGCATCGGGTGTGTTCGAGTTGGCCGAGCGCATCCGCGCTGCCAGCACCATCAAGCCGATCTGGGCGCACGCCAACGATGCCGCGTACTCGGCGGCTTTTGCCATTGCGGCAGCCTGCCAGCGCCTGACGCTGTCGCAGACCGCTGGCGTCGGGTCGATTGGCGTGATCGCGCTACACGTCGACCAGTCGGTGAAGGACGCCAAGGACGGCCTGAACTACACCGCTGTCTTCGCGGGCAGCCACAAGAACGATTTCTCCCCGCACGAGCCACTCACCCCCCAGGCCACCACCGCGTTGCAGACCGAGGTGGATCGCCTCTACGACATCTTCGTGAATCAGGTCGGACAGATGCGCGGCATCGATCCGGATGCCGTGCGCGCCACCGAAGCGGGGCTGTTCTATGGCGAGCAGGCGGTGGCAGCAGGCCTCGCCGACGCGGTGATGCCGTTTGATGCGGTGATGACCGAGTTCACCGACGCGTTGGCGGCCAAGCAGCGGTTGGCGCAGCCCGGCGTGGCCCGCGCCTCGCCGCGAAGCCTGTCCACTCAATCCATTTCAAACCCGCCCCGAAGCAAACCTTTCACCCTGGAGAACACCATGACCGACCCCAAAGACGACCACGAAAACCTTAAGCGACCGGCCGACACCGACCCACAGGGCGACCAGTCGCAGACCGACAGCGATCTTGAACCGACGCCTGCCGCCCAAGCCGCATTGGCGCAGTCGTTCGCCAGCGGGCGCGGCCAAGCTCAGGCCATTGCAGAGATGTGCCTGATCGCGGGCCAATCCCAACGCACGGCGGAATTCCTCGCAGCAGGCTTCTCGGAAGCGCAGGTGCGCCGCGCCTTGCTCGACGCCCGTGCCGACCAACCCGAAATCGCCTCGCGCATCACCGCAGAGGCAGGAACCATTCAGCGCCCGGAAAACAGTCCGGTGGTCGCTGCCGTCAAGAAGCTCACCGCCAAGGAGTAAGCCATGCCCACTGTCTCTCAACCCAAGAATCTCGGCGACCTGTTGAAGTACGAAGCGCCGAATCTCTACTCGCGTGACCAGGACACCGTCGCGGCCGCGCAGAACCTGTCGCTGGGCACCGTGGTGGGTCGCGAAACGGCTACCGCCAAGCTCAAGGCCCTCGACCCGAGCGCCTCGGACGGCACGGAAACCGCCGTTGGCGTGCTCGGCAATGACGTCGATGCGACGCTGATCGACCGTGAGGACGCGATCCTGATCGCCCGCCACGCCATCGTCGCGCGCGGCGCATTGGTCTGGCCGACAGGCATCAGCACTGCGCACAAAGTGGCTGCCATCAAGCAACTCGCAGAACGTGGAGTCCTGGCCCGCGAGACTGCCTAAAACCCGCGCCTGCCCCACTTCCATCGCTCCGTTTCGCTCCCCCAAAAACCCGCCGCTGGCGGGTTTCGTCATTTCTGGAGATCCCAAATGCAGAACCCTTTTGAAAACCCCGGCTTTTCGATGGCCAGCCTGACGGCCGCCATCAACCTCCTGCCCAACCGCTATGGGCGGCTGGAGCAACTCAACCTGTTCCCGGCCAAGCCGGTGCGCACCCGGCAGATCCTCGTCGAGGAGTACGCCGGTCGTCTGAATCTGCTGCCTACCCGGGCGCCCGGTTCGCCCGGCACGGTGGGTGAACGTGGCAAGCGCAACCTGCGCTCCTTCGTGATCCCGCACATCCCCCACGACGACGTGGTGCTGCCCGAGGAGGTGCAAGGTCTGCGCGCCTTCGGGTCCGAAACCGAGATGGAAGCCATTGGCGGTGTCATGGCCCGTCATCTGGAGACCATGCGCAACAAGCACGCGATCACCCTGGAGCATCTGCGCATGGGGGCGCTCAAGGGCAAGATCCTCGATGCTGATGGCAGTGAGCTTGTCGATCTGTTCGACGAGTTCGACATCACCGCGCAATCGGTGTCCTTCGAGTTTTCGACGGCGGCAGACAACGGGCAAATCAAGACTGCCTGCCTGGAGTTGCTGGGTCTCATGGAAGATGGGCTCACCGGCGAGTTCTCGACCGGCGTGCATGTGCTGTGCTCGACCGAGTTCTTCCGGGCGCTGACCACCCACAAGGAGGTCAAAACCGCCTACCAGAACTGGCAGCAGGGCGCAGTGCTGATCAACGACATGCGCTCGGGCTTCAGTTACAGCGGCATCACCTTCGAGGAATACCGTGGCCAGGCGTCCTTTGTGCAGGCCGACGGTACGCTGGGATCGCGCCGCTTCATTGCCGCAGGGGAAGCCCATGCCTTCCCGGTCGGCACGGTGGATACCTTCGCGACCTACTTCGCACCAGCGGACTTCAACGAGACCGTGAACACCATCGGCCAGCCGCTGTATGCCAAGCAGGAGCCGCGCAAATTCGACCGGGGTACCGATCTGCACACGCAGAGCAACCCGCTGCCGATGTGCCATCGCCCTGGCGTGCTGATCAAGCTCGTTGCTGCCTGATGGATGTCGCGACGTTGTACGAGGCGGCCCGCAGTGCAGGACTGCTGACCGCCGTCACGGTGGCGGGCAGCACCGTGCACTGCGCCTTCCGTGCCCCCGACGAAACCGTGCTGGATGGTTTTGCGCTGTCGCGGGACTACCAGATCGACTACCCGGCGTCCTGGCTGACGCTGGCAGCCGGGGACACGGTCGAGGTGGCAGGCAACACCTATCAGGTGCGCGACGTGCGCGCCATCGGCGACGGCACCGAGCGTCGCGCCTCGCTCACTCAACTCTGAGGAACACCCCATGAACTCCGTCCGCGAGCGCGTCTTGCGGGAGATCTTCACTCGCCTGGCATCTGCGATTGCCCCGACACCGGTTCTGCGCATGCCTGCCGTGCCGGTCACCCGCGAGGCCAGTCCGGCGCTGCTGTTGTTCGTTGATGGCGACAGCATCACCGCCCACGCCAACCACCTTGTCGACCGGTTGCTGGTCGTCCGGCTTGCCGTGGTGGCACGCGGTACGGATGCCTTCGACGTCGCCGACCAGGCGCTGGTCGCGGCCCACGCGGCAATGCTCGCCGACCCGAATCTGGGCGGTCTGGTCATCGCCGTGCGCGAGATCGACTGCGAATGGGAGTTCGACGACGCCGACGCCGGGGCCGTCGCGCTGCCCGCCCGCTACGAAATCCGCTACCGCACCCACGCCATCGACCTCACCCAAACAGGATGAACCCATGCATATCGAACTACTGAAACCCCATACCCACGCAGGCAAGCGCCTCGCCGTGGGTGATCGCCTTGATCTGAATGACGCCAGCACCCGTTGGCTGATCGCGCAAGGCACGGCCAAAGCGGCCGCCCCCGCCACTGATTCCAAACCCACCCGCCGTGATGCCACGTCCGGTGTTTCCACAACTGCAGCCACCCAAGGAGACTGAACATGGCTTATTTTTCCGGACAAGGCCGCGTCTACATCGGCGCACGTGATGAACTCGGCAACCCAGCCGGACTGACCTTCGTCGGCAACGTGCCCGAGCTGAAGGTCTCGCTGTCAGTAGACACCATCGAGCACCAGGAAGCGCAGTCGGGCCAGCGCCTGACCGACCTGCAGCTCATCAAGACCAAGAAAGGTGAATTCGCCTGCACGCTGGAAGAACTGATCGCCACCAATCTTGCGCTCGCGCTCTACGGCACCACGACCACGATCACCCCCGGTACGGTGACCGGTGAACTGCTGCCCAACCCGGTCACCCCGGGCAGTCTGTATCCGCTGGCCATGCAGAACGTGTCCGCCGTGCAGATCCAGGACTCGGACGTCACGCCCAAGACGCTCCCGGTCAGCCACTACAGCGTCAATGCCAAGCACGGCTCGCTGGTGGTGCTCGATGCCACGTCGGGCGGCCCGTACACCGAGCCGTTCACCGTCGATTACGCCTATGGCGCGGCGCAGAGCACGGCGATGTTCACCCAGCCACTACCCGAGCGCTGGATTCGCTTCGAGGGGCTCAATACCGCCGACGGCAATCGCGAGGTGGTGATCGACCTGTACCGCGTGGCCATCAACCCGGCCAAGGAGCTCTCGATCATCACGGACGAACTGCTGAAGTTTGAGCTTTCGGGCCAAGTGCTGGCGGATCTGACCAAGCCAGTCGGTGGCGATCTCGGCCAATTCGGTCGTCTGGTGCTGCTGTGATGGACGGCTTCAAAACCTTCCCCCCTGAACCTGTCGTCGTGACGCTGTCCGGTACCGCGCTGGAACTGACGCCGATCCGGCTGGGCGAGTTGCCACGGCTTCTCGCCGTGGTGCGCCCGCTGGCCGAGGAGATCAGCAGCGATCCGGACTGGATGGCGCTGCTGGGGCGACACGGCGATGCCGTGCTGGATTTGCTGGCGATCACTACCCGGCGTGAACGCGCGTGGATCAACGACCTGTCGCTGGAGGACGCCGTGCACTTGGCCGCCGCCGTATTCGAGGTCAACGCGGATTTTTTCGTGGCGCACGTCGTCCCGGCGATTCAGGGCGCGGCCCAGCGACTCGCGCCGACGCTGCGCTCACTGACGATCTCGGCTGGGACAGCGCCGTCGCCCGCCTGATCCGCGCCGGGCACCGCCTTGGCGACGTGATGGCCTACACGCTCACGCAGACGCAAACCTTTCTAGATGCCGACGGACAGATCGAACGGCAGCAACTTGCCCAGCTGCTCGGCATTCATGCCGTGGCAGCACAGGGCGAGAAGCGTGGCATCGAACAACTGCAACGCGATCTGCTCAAGGACTGACCCATGCGTCTCTCGCTCACCACCACCGGCCTGCTGGACCCGCGCCAATTGGCAGCATGGAGTACCGAGCGGCGTCGTGCCATCCACACCGCTGTCGCCAAGGGCATGCAATCGGGCGGGCGTGAAGTGCGTGATGCGGCGCGATCCGAGATGCGCAGTGCCTTCACCGTCAAGCGCAACAGCTTCATCTCCTCGATGGGCGTGAAGGTGTTCGACAAGAAGCCCGAACTGCTGCCCGCCTTGCTGGTGGGCAGCAAGATTCCTTGGCTCGGCCTGCATGAAAAAGGCGGCACGGTGAGCGGCAATTTGCTGATACCGCTGCTGCCCGGGCGCATCGGCCCCAAGCGCTTCAAGGCGGTCATTGACGGCCTGATGCGCTCGGGCAATGCCTTCTTCATCGAGAAGAACGGTCGCGTGCTGCTGATGGCCGAGAACATCAAGGAGAACGCCGGGCAGCTGGGCCGCTTCAAACGTGCCGAGCGTGGTCGTACCGGGGCCAAGCAGATCAAGCGTGGTCAGGAAATTCCCATCGCCGTACTGGTCAAGCGCGTCGATCTGAAACGACGACTGAATCTGGCGGGCGGCGTGCAACGTGCGCTCCCTGCCTTGGCGCGGGCGATTCAACAAGAACTGGACAAAGTCTGATGGCAAGCAATCGTGCCCAAATCCTGATCAGTGCCGTCGACCAGACCAAGACCGCTTTCGACTCGATCAAGCGGGGCCTAGGTGGCCTGACCGACACCGCCAAGAGCATCAACGGCGTGCTGGCCAACCTCGGCGTGGGCGTGTCGGTGGCCGGTCTGACCGCGATGGTCAAATCGGCCATCGACACTGGTGATGCGCTGGACGAGATGTCGCAACGTGTCGGTGTCAGCGTCGAGACCCTTTCGGTATGGAAACCGGCAGCCGAGCAGTCCGGTGTGTCCGGCGAATCGTTCGAGAAGGGGCTGCGCAAGCTGTCCACCACGATGCTGGAGGCCGCGACAGGGTCGGAAGATGCCGCGCGCGGATTCTCCGCCGTCGGTGTCGAGTTCAAGAGCCAGGATGGCACCCTGCGTGCCACCGATCAGGTGCTGCTTGATCTGGCCGAACGCTTCAAAGCCATGCCCGACGGCGCGGAAAAAACTGCGCTGGCGGTGCAACTGTTCGGCAAATCCGGCGCGGAGCTGATCCCGTTCCTCAACCAAGGGCGCGACGGCATCAACGAGCTGGCTGCCGAGATGCAGGCGCTCGGCGTACAGATGAGCAGCGAAACGGCGGCGCAGGCAGGCAACTTCAACGATGCACTCGACAAGCTGCATCTGGCCACCACCAGCATCGGCAATCAGATCATCGCGTCCTTGCTGCCTGCCCTGAACGACATGGCCGGTGGCATGGTCGAGTCGGCCAAGCAAGGCGGCACACTGCGCGCGATCCTGGATGGCGTGGTGCTGGTGCTCAAGACACTGGCGCTCGGTGCCGCCACCGTCGGCAAGGCCTTCGTCGCCTTGGGCGAGGCCATTGGTGCCGGTGTGGCGGCGGCGGTCGAGGCGCTCAAGGGCAACACCGACGGGGCCAAGGCCATCATTGCCGACCTCAAGGGCAATCTGGTCAAACGGCTGGATGAACTGGCGTCCTTTCGTGACAGCCTGTTCGACCCCAAGCCCATCGAGGTCAAGGCACCCAAGATCCAGGCCGATCCGGAACTACTTCAGCGCCTGACCAAGCCCAAAGCCGTCAAGCCAGCGCAGGACACGACCGGCGCGCAGACCACGCTGATGAAAGCGCAGCTGGACGCCGAGTTCGCGCTGCTCAAGGACGGTCTGACCCGGCAACAAACTGCGCTGGATGCTGCACTCGAAGACCGTCTGGTCTCGGTGCGCGACTACTACACGCAGAAAACGGCCATCGAGCAGCGCGAGATCGATGCCGAGATTGCCCGCAAGCAGCAGGAGCTGGCCCGCAGTCAGCAGGTCGCCACCACCGGCAAGTCGGAAAACGACCGCCTGCGCTCCAAGGCTGAAGTGGCCAAGGCGGAAGCCGACCTGATCACGCTCAACAACCGGCGCACGGACATCGAGCTGGCCAACGCGCGCAAGGCAGCGCAAGCCGAGCGTGAGCTAGCCGATGCCTTGGCGCAGGCGCGTGAGGAACTGGCCCAGATCACCAGCACCGCCACGGATGCCGACCGGCAAGCAGCCATTGAGCGCAGCTACCGCGATCTACGGGCGCGACTGGCGGCAGAAAGCGATGCCGACGGCGTGTCGCTCGTTGATCGGCTGATCAATGTGAAGGCGGCGCAGGCCAATCTGGCTGCGCTTGAAGCTCAGTGGCGGCAAGTCACTGAGCGTCTGCGTAATGCGCAGGAGGCCATTCAGACCCAGCAGCAGGCTGGGCTGCTGACCGAAGCACAGGCACGTCAGCAGATCGTGGCCCTGCAACAGCAATCGGCCACCGAGATGGAGCGCCTGTTGCCGACCATGCAGCAAGCCGCGCAGGCCATCGGGCCGGATGCGGTGATTCGCGTGCAGGCGTGGCGCAACGAGCTGGATCGCACCAAGCTCACCGTCGATGAAATGGCCCCGCTGTGGAATCGCATCGGCGAGAGTTTTGGTGGTGCGCTCAACGGGATGATCACCGGCGCGCAGACCTGGCGCAGTGCCTTGTCGAGCATCTTTCAGCAGGTGGCCGACGCCTTCCTGCAACAAATCGTGATCCAGCCGTTCCAGCAGTGGATCGCCATGCAGGCGCGGATGCTGGCGCTCAAGCTCGGTTTCATCCAGCAGGAGCAAACCGTCGATGCGGCGGCCAGCGCTGCCAAGGTCGCCCAAAAGACCACTGAAACCACCGCCGTGGTGTCGATGGATGCGGCCAAGGCGGGGGCCGGGGCGGCTGCGTCGCAAGCCTCGATTCCCATCGTTGGACCGGGACTGGCCATCGCCGCAATGGTGGCGATGGTCGCCGCTGTGATGGCGCTCTTGGGTGGCATCAAGAAGTTCGCGGGCGGCGGTCTGGTCTCCGGGCCGGGCAGCGCCACCTCGGATTCGATCCCGGCGCGTCTGTCCGCAGGCGAGTACGTGGTGCGTGCTGCCGCCGTGCGCCAGGTCGGTGTGGCCTTCCTCGATTCGCTCAACGGTTTGTCGGCAGGCCCACGTTTCAAGGGCGGCGAATTGGCATTCGCAGCGGGCGGGCTAGTACCGGAGGTGAAAGTGCCGCCCGCGCAGCCGCAGATGAATCAGGCCGTGCGCATCGTCAACGCGGTCGATCCGGGCGTGACCCACGATCACCTGCAGTCGCCTGCCGGAGAGCGGGTCATCGTCAACATCATCGGGCGCAATGCACGGGCCATCCGCTCGGCGCTGCAAAGCTGAATCTTTAGGGGAAAGTCCAATGGCACTTCTGTTCATCGACGGTTTCGATCACTACGACCCGCAGGCCGTGGACAGCTTTGGCGATCCGTGGCTTGCGCGTGGCAAAGCGGCGTATCTGTCACCGCAGGCCACCCGGATCAATGGTCGTCGTCCGTCCTCCTATGCCCTACGTTTGCCGGAAGGTTCGGGTGGTGGCTACGTCAAGAACCTCGACGCCACCAAGACCAGCCTGATCGTCGGGGCAGCCATTCGCGTGGTGCCGTACCAGAACACCTACACCGAGCCACTGCTACTGGGCGTGCGCGATGCCAACTCGCAGGTTGCGCATCTCGTGAAAATCGGCGAGGACGGTCGGCTCAAGCTCTACCGCTGGCAATACGGCTATGACCAGTTGATCTCTGTCTCAGTCGCAAGCGCTCCGGCGCGCGGCTGGCACTACATCGAGTTGCAGGTTACGCAAGGCACCAGCAACGGCATTCTGTCAGTGCGCATCAACGGCATCCTGGCCATACAGATGACTGCGCAGAACACCATCCAGGGCGGTGGCCAACTGCTCACGGCATTTGTGGGTGCCGTGCCCGGCCAGAGCTGTCCGCTCACCATCGACGTCGACGACTTCTATATCGCCGACACCAGCGGCACGATCAACAACACCTTCCTCGGTGATGTGCGCGTCGATGCCTTGCAGGCACAGGCCGATGGCAGCCTGAACCAGTGGACGGCCAGCCCGGTCGCTACCGCCGCATGGGAAGCCGTGAGCGACGAGGACGAAGCTACGGCGATCAATGCGCCGAACGTGGGGTTGCGCCAGTCCTTCGATGTCGAACCGCTGCCGGTGATGGCCACGCCCGCCATCTACGGCGTCCAGCTCACGATGCTGGCCCGCAAGACCGACGCCGGTCTGGGCAAGGTCAAAGGCCTCGTGGTCAGTGGTGCACAAAGTGCCGTCAGCACCGACATCATCCTGCAGGAGCAACTGGCCTGGCAGAGCACGCTGTTCGAGCGTAATCCAAACGGCAACGTGCAGTGGACGGAGGCCGCCTTCAATGCCGCTGAGTTCGGCGTGGAGTCGGCATGACGGATCGCGTCCTCGTTCAAGACCTCGCGGAGGTTTCCAGCAAGCCAACGCCGGGAAGCGAACTACCCGTTTTTCAGAGTGAGGTGCTCTCGCGCGCCACCTTCGGGGCGAGCGCAGCCAGCTTCACGCCGGAAACAGCTGTCGCTCCGCTGCCGCCCAATCTGGCGGCCAGCCTGCTGGCGGAATCCTTGGCGGGCCCCTGGCCACCCATCGATGCACCGACGTTCTTGGTCGAAGTGTTGCGCCGGGACACGGCCTCGAGCGCCATCGTCGCCACCGGTATGAATGCCTTTGGCGACCAGCCTTGGCCGGATGCGCAACGCGGCGTGTTTGCCTTCCGTCATGATTGGATGGAGCCCCTCGTCGAACGGCTGGAGTGGCAGACCAGCGTCACGCGGCTGGCCAGCGGCAACGAATCCCGGCAGGCACGCCGCCGCATTCCCCGGCGCTGGCTCACCTACAAAGTAGGCAACGCCCGCCAGACCGATGCCCTGGTGGCCGACTGGCTGGCCGATCATCTGGGCCAGGCCGCGTGGTGGCCCCTGCCACAGTACGCCGTTCATCTCACTGAGAACGCTGAGGAGGGCGCGCTGAATCTCGGGGTGTCGGAGGCTGACTGGCGGCGCTTTGGCCCACCGGCTGCCGCGCTGCGTCTGACCTATGACGGCGTGCAGGGCTGGAACAGCGACGAACGCTGGGTGCTGATCATTGCGCCCGAGGGCTGGCAAGTTGCCCAACTCAGCGACGTGGAAACCGATCTGCTGTGGCTGGCCGAACCCTTGGCGCGTGCTGCCGGAGCCGGTAGCAGCGTGATGCCCTTGGTGTGGGGACGCGCTGTCGATCCGGCGGACTTGACCCAGTGGGTGCCGGGGATGGTCGGCGGCAGCGTCACCACGACTGTCACGCCCGCGCAAACGCCGGACATGGATGCACTCGACGACGCGTGGCTCGACGAGATTCCGGTCTGGCCCGATGGCAACTGGCGTGACGATCCGACGACCGTCGCGCAAGCCACGATCACCCGACAAGACTTCTCGCCTGCAGATCCGTGGGTGCGCCGGGACGATCCCTGGGCGACGACAGCTTTGCAACGGCGCTATCTGGCCAGCTCACTCGATGAAATCGAGATCTGGCGGGCGCGGTTGTGGCAAACCCAAGGCCGTCTGGAAGCCTTCTGGCTGCCCGATGGCTTGGCTCCGATCCTGTGGGTGACGGCAGAGGCCGATCCCGAAGATGGCTACCTGCGCGTGGAAGGCAAAGACATCTCCGCGCGAATTTCGGATTTTTGGCATCGCCCCGCCGCCTGCTTGATCGTGCATCCAGACGGCTATAGGCAGTACGCACTGACGGCGACCTGCCATCTGGATCAAGGCGGTGTGCTGGTGCTGCGCTCGGGCCTCGATGACTGGGTGCCCACGGGCAGCCGCGTCATTCGCCTCGTGCGCTGCCGCCTCGACCACGATGCCATCGATCTGTACTGGCACAGCCCGACGCTGCTGGAGATCACCCTGACAGCGCGTCAGTTGCCCGAACCACGCGGCAATGACCGTCAAACCTACGAGGGAGAGTAAGCACGATGAGCCAGAATCCCTTGCTGGAAGTCGAGCTATACGCCTTCGCCAGCAACAGCGCGCAGTTCTACCTGACGCCGCACGAATTCGATGTCGACCTCGATGGCAATCTGTACGCAAGCCTGTCCATCGAACGCAACGAACTGGCGCTGGGTGCCGAGGCCGCCAAATCGGCGCTGGATCTGAAACTGCCGCCGAACTGCGATCTGGTGCGCCACCTGCTGGCCACGTCGCTCACCGGGGATACCACCTCGGTCACCTTGCGGATCGGACGGCGCGACACCTGGGGCGACTACTGGTGGATCTCCGGCACGCGCTGGATGGGCCGGGTGCTGGGCGTCGATGTCGCTGACGATGTCGCTCGCGTTCGCTGCGAGTCGGCGCAAGTCAGTCTCAAACGTATCGGATTGCGGCGGCTCTACAGCCGCAAGTGCTCCCACGTTCTGTATTCCGCGGCCTGCGGGGCTTCGCCGATTACGGCCAGCGCCATCGTCCTGGAGGTCTATGGCCGCAGTGTCGAACTCGATGGTGGTGTACCGGGTTGGGTCAGCGGCGGCCTGGCCGGTGGCTGGCTACAAACCCCGGACGGTGCGCGCCACATGATCATCGGCGACTACGGCAGCGGCGTCGAGCTGCTGTATCCAGCGGCCCTTGAGCCCGGCACGGAAGTGCTGCTGACCGTCGGCTGCGATCACAGCACGGCCACCTGTCAGACGCGCTTCGACAACCTCGACAACTACGGCGGCTTTCCCGCCATCCCAAGCAAGAACCCGTTCTCGACAGGCGTGTTCTGAATCCCCGGAGAAATCGCCATGTGGTACCTCGTCGTCATCGTGGTGGCGGCGCTGGTTTCGGTCGCGCTCGCGCCGAAGCCGCCCGAGCCCAAACCGGCATCGCTGTCCGATGTCGATGCCCCAACCGCAGAAGAAGGCAGACCGATTCCCGTCGTGTTCGGCACCGTGCTGCTGCGCGGCGCGAACGTGGTCTGGTACGGCGATCTGGAAGCCGAGCCGATCCGCAAGAAAGGCGGCAAGAAATGAGCACCAGCGTGATCGTCACTATCGACGACGTGCGCGCCGTCGGCCTGTGCGTGAACGGCTCGCGTACATGGTTCGAGCGGCATGGCCTGGACTTCCGCGCCTTTCTGCGGAAGGGACTTGATGCCGAAACCCTGCTGGCCACGAATGACGCGATGGCGCTGCGCGTGGTCGAGCACGCGCGTACCCGGCAGGAGATGCACTGATGGGTGGCAGCAGCAAGAAGCAAACCGTCGGCTACCGCTACCGGATGGGATTGCACCTGGTGCTATGCCAGGGGCCGGTCGATGCCGTGCAGGAGATCCAGATGGGCGACCGCACTGCGTGGGGTGATGCCGACCGTGCGCCGCTGTCTAGCGGGTACGGCCTGACCACTCTCAGCATCAACAAGCCCACGCTGTTTGGTGGTGACGAGCGTGAAGGTGGCGTGGTCGGCAACATCGATGTACTGCCAGGCGGCCCTGGACAGGGACGCAACGACTATCTGATGAGCCGCCTTGGCAGCGCCATTCCAGCCTTCCGGGGCGTGCTGTCCTTGGTGGCGCGCAAGATCCTGTTCGCGGCCAACAACCCGTACATCAAGCCGTGGGCAGTGCGCGTGCGCCGTTTCACGGCGGGTTGGAACGACTACCCGTGGATGGAGTGGAATGCCGAAGTCCGTGCCTGGGATGAAAATCAGGGCCGCGAGATCAGTGTCGGCATGAACCCAGCCCACATCCTGGTGCAATGCCTGACCGATCCGCACTGGGGCATGGGCTACCCGCAGGACAGCATCGGCTGGAGCTTCTGGAATGCAGCATGGGCCCTGTCGGACGAAGGCTTTGGTCTGAATCTGATCTGGACGCGCCAGCAGCCCATCGAGAGCTTCATCAGTCAGGTCATCGACCACATCGGCGGCATCCTCTACACCGATCCGGAGCAAGGCACGTTTGAGCTCAAGCTGCTGCGCGATGACTACTGGATCGATAGTCTGCCGCAGTTAGGGCCGGACGAGATCGTGCGGCTGGAGCGTTTCGAGCGCGCGCAATGGGGTGAGCTGCCCAACGAGCTGACCGTGGTTTACACCGACTGGCAAACGGGCGGCGACACCACCGTCACCGTGGAAAACCTCGCCGCCATCCAGTTGCAAGGTGGCGTGATCAATCAACGCCGCGACTACCCAGGCGTCAACTATGGCCCGCTGGCCGCGCGTCTGGCGCTGCGAGATTTGCGTGCCTTGGGTTCACCCCTGGCGCGAATGAGCCTGACCGTGGCACCCGACACGCTGGAACGCGCGCCGCTGCCCGGTGACGTGTTCCTGCTCAACTGGCCGCGCTTGGGCATCGACCAGATGGTGGTGCGTGTGACCGGCATCGATACCGGCACGCTGGGGTCATCTGAGTGGCGCATCGAGGCGATGGAGGATGTGTTCGGGCTGGATAACGCGGTGCTGGCACCGCCGCCACCGATCATCGACGAGCTAACCCTGGAGCCGCTGCCGCCCGCGTTGGTGCTGGCGGTGGAAATTCCGTACTGGGAACTGGCGCGCACCTTGTCACGAGCCGAACTGGACTACCTGACCGACACCGATGCTGCGCTTGGCGCATTGGCCGCAGTGGGTGGTGCGGGCCAGCTCAATTGGCAGCTCGCCACCGGTGCCTCGGCCAGTGATATCGCCAGTGTGGCCAGCGAGGACTACGCGCCACTTCTCACGATCGATGTGGCGCTGCCTGCCAGTGAAGCTGTTGCCGTCGGTGTGCCAGTGACCGCCATCAGTCAGCCGGAAAGGCTGACCGTGGGCGACTATGCCTATCTGGTCGATGGCAGCGGTGCAATCCGCGAAGCCGTCGCTGTCCTTGACTTCGATACCGCTGCGGCCACCGTTGTCCTTGCACGCGGCGTACTCGACACCACACCCCAAGCACATGCCTCGGGGACTCGGTTGATCGGTGTCGGCGAATGGCTGGCATCCGAAGGTGCGGAGCGCGCCCCGGGCGAGTCGGTGTTCGTGGGCGCGATCCCGCGCACATCGACCGATCAGGGCGATCCTGTGCTGGCCACCAATGGGCAGCCGATGGTGCTGACCGGTCGGCAGGCTTTGCCGTATCCACCCGGTCGTATCCGCCTCAATGGCCAGACCGAGCCTGTCGTGGTGGGAGGTGACCTCACCGTCGCGTGGGCCCATCGCGACCGCACGCAGCAGACCGCCTACCTCGTGCAGCAAGACGAGGGCGACATCGGGCCGGAGCTGGGCGTGACCTACACGCTGCGCATCCGCAATCGCAGCAACATGCTGGTTCGTACTGAGACGGGGCTGCTCGGCACCACTTACCTGTGGACGGCAGCAGTGGCCGCGCTGGATGCCGCTGCGCTGGGTGACCGCATCACGGTGGAGATCAGCGCCGAGCGCGATGGTTTGAGTAGCTGGCAGCCGCAGGTGCGGGTCATGGATCGCGCGGGCTACGGCCTGCGCTGGGGACAGTATTGGGGAGGTATGTGATGGAGCCGCGCATCGATGTTCATCTGCTCACCCTGAACGAGCCTGCCGAATGGCGGGATGCCTGCATCGCCAGTCTCGAGGACGCACCGATCCAGTTGCACGTTTTGCCCGGCATTCTGGGCCGTATTGGTGAGGCACGCGCGGCAGGCTATGCACAAGGCACGCTGCCGCTGGTGTCCTTTGTCGATCCCGACGATTTGTACGAAGCCAGTGCCTTCACACAACTGGCCGATGCGCTAGATGCCTGCCCGCAGGCCGTGATGGCCTACACCGACGAAGCGCTGACCGACGAGAACGGCCACGACATCGCGGTGCGGCGTCTGGCCTACAGCCGTTGGCAGCACGCCAACAGCGCCAGCCACGTTCACGGCCTGATCGTGATGCGCCGATCTGCCGTGGAAGCCGTGCTCAAGGAAACCACCGACCTCAACAACTTCGCCGACTGGCTGCTGACCCTGCTCGTAGCCAAGCGCGGCGGCGTGCTGTACCTGCCCATCGTTGGGCGTCATTGGCGACAACACCCGCAGCAAAGCCACCGCACCGGCGACCCGGAGGCAGTCCGGCACATTCGCCAAGCATCGAACCTCTGGAGATAGACCATGTCATCGACCGACCCGAACCTTGGGCTCAACTACGGCTGGACGCTCGGCGAGAGCGGCTGGGACACCGGCATGGACGCCAACCTCAAGCGCCTCGGCGCGGTGGTCGGCCTATCCGTGAAAGACCGCGACCTGACCACGCCACCGGCCAGCCCCGCCAACGGTGACCGTTACCTCATTCCTGCCGCTGCCACGGGCGTGTGGGCAGGCAAAACCAACCAAATCGCGGTGCGCATTGCCGATGCCTGGGAGTACCACTCGCCCAAGATCGGCTGGCTTTGCTACATCGAGGACGAGGCCAAGCTCTCGGCCTACAAGTCCACCGGCTGGAGCGCAGGCATCGCCATCTGATTTCCCATCTTCGTACCCACCAGAAACCCGCCCACGAGGCGGGTTTCGCATTTCTGGAGACTGCTATGACCGAACCCGAACAACAGCCTGCGCTCGTCGAGAACATGCTCCTGCTGCGACGCGAGGACTTCGACGAACTACTCGACCGCGCCGCAGAACGCGGAGCCGAGCGTGTGCTGGCGCACCTTGGCCTCGAAAACGGCCACGCAGCCCGCGACATCCGTGAACTGCGCGACCTGCTGGAAGCGTGGCGCGATGCCCGCCGCACGGCGTGGCAGACCACCATCAAGGTCGTGACCACCGGCATCCTGGCCGCGCTGCTGGTGGGGGCCGCCATCAAGTTGAAGCTGATGGGTGGCGTGCAATGACCGCCAAGCCGAAGATCTGCCTTTTGGACGACTGGCGGCGCGTGTTGCGACGGGCCTGGAGCATCCGCTTCTCGCTGCTGGCCGCTGCCTTCACGGCGGCGGAAGTGGTGGTGCCGCTGTTCGGAGACGTGCTGCCGCGCGGTGCGTTTGTGCTGCTGGCCTTTGCCGCCAGCATCGGCGCAACCGTTGCTCGCATCGTAGCGCAGCCGGAGATGCACCGATGACCCGGACACCATCACCCGTGATGCGCAGGACGGTGGCCGGACTGACGCTGTCCGCCGCCGCCCTGGTCGGCATCGTGCTGCACGAGGGCTACACCGACCGCGCAGTGATCCCGGTCAAGGGCGATGTGCCGACCATTGGTTTTGGCACCACCACTGGGGTGAAGCTGGGTGACACCACTACGCCGCCGAAGGCGCTGGCTCGGGCGCTCACCGATGTGCAGCAGTTTGAGGGGGCGCTCAAACAATGCGTGACCGTGCCGCTGGCCCAGCACGAGTACGACGCGCTGGTGAGCTTCTCCTACAACGTCGGCAGCCGCGCATTCTGCCAGTCCACGCTGGTCAGGAAACTCAATGCCGGTAACTACGCCGGGGCGTGCTCCGAGCTGCGGCGCTGGCGCTTCTTCCAGGGCAAGGACTGTGCGCAGCCTACCAACGCGCGGCTGTGCGGCGGGCTGGCTACTCGGCGAGAAGCCGAATACCGGCAGTGCATCGGGGAGGCGTCGTGAGCGTGATTCCGTGGCCGTACCGGCTGCTGACCCTCGCGGCGCTCAGCGTCGCCCTGGTCGGCTTCGGCTGGATCAAGGGTGCGAGCCACGTTCAAGCGCAATGGGATGCCGCCATCCAGCAACAAGCCCTGCAAGCCGCCGCCGTCCGCGAACGGCAGGCGCAAGCCACCGTCAAGGTCGTTACGCAGTACGTCGATCGCGTCCGCATCGTCCGCGAGAAGGGCGACACCATCATCAAGGAGGTCCCCGTCTATGTGCCCGTTCAAGCCGATGCTGCTTGCACTATCAACCGTGGCTTTGTGCGCCTGCACGACGCTGCCGCCGCCGGTGAACTGCCCGAGCCCGCCCGAGATGCTGATGCGGCCGCCGCAGGCATTGCGCTCTCTACCGTCGCCGGAACCGTTGCCGCCAACTACCAGACCTGCCACGAGAACGCCGAGCAGCTAAGGGCGTTGCAAACGTGGGTCAGGGAGATGAAGGTTGCCAGCGAGCAGTAGGGTTCAGCACCGCATCATGGATTGTTCCAGCATCCAGGGCTTCGCGAATCGAAGTACATCACTTCTGTGTCAGGCAAGGACCGGCCAGCAGCCTTAAGCACTTGGTGGCAGAACGCCTGCTGATCTCCATCTGGCTGACCAGTGAAAACCGAGACGGCCATTCGCTTTGGCGGACTCGATGCGATGGCGTCGAGCACGTGTTGGTCTCGCTCGTCAAAGCTCCAGCCATATACGACCAGGCTCTCTCCAAGGGCGGGCAGCACCTCTTCATATACGTTCGTCAGGTAGTGACTTCGGCGAATCGCAGCGACCTTCTGATGACTGGTTCCCTCGCTAACAAACACGGGCACATAGTGCCCGGACGCCCACCTCCGGGTTATGGTGCCAAGCAAGTCACCTGCGCCTCCCGCGCCTACAGAAAGCTTTGTCTCATCACCAAGGTAGTCACGAGCAACCGCAAGACTGCCGTGAGGGTAGAAAACTAATGTTGCTCCTGCAGCGTGCCCATAGGGTCGCCGCAGATATTCCCAATCCGTCTGAAATTCCCCGTCGTGGAATGCGTCTTTGAACCAACTTCCGTGCGCCGCGTTGAACAGCAGCATGGCCCAGTACAAGGTGAGGTCGTAGTTCAGGCTGACGACCGTGGGAAACGCGCTTGCAAACGCACCGACCCGCTGTAGGTCGGTGGCAACATCGGCATGCACCGGATGCACGCTGTGCACGGCCTCGATCAGCGCTGTGCGAACCTCCTCATAGGCTGCGGAGATGGCGGCCGACGGCGTCCCCAATGCCCCGTTGACATGCTCGGCATACCAGCACGCGAGCAGAACATGCTCGAAGTCGGTTGTCCCGAGCTTCGCGAATATTGGGGCAGTAGTGGCGAGCAGTCCTTTTGCATCAGCAATGCCATGGAGTGTTGGGTATGCGAACTCCTTGTGGATGGCGATGCTGGCGCCGTTGCCCAGAAGGAGGGAGCTCCAACCGTCAGCGCTGATGTTTGCCCAGGTGTCGATGTAGATTCGATCCATGCTCTTCACTGGCCTGTCACTAACTGGATCGGGTCAAAGAATCGCAGCAGTTGCGATCGAATATCCGCCGTCGACGCAGTCAGATCCACGGTGGCAAAACGAATGCGATGCCCCTGGATCAGCACTGTCTCGTCGACCATCTGGCCGATCGCGGGATGCAACAACAACCCACTCGCGTGATCTGCAAGCGCATCGCCGCACCCAACCTGGGAGCGCAGATAGGCGTAGATCTGGTACACGTATCCGCTGCGCAGGGTTTCCTCACGGTACCAACCGCTCGTCACAATCGAGGTGAACTTGGTATCGATGACGATCCGCTGCCCGTTTGACGGGTGGTCGAGCACGACATCAGTTCGCATGGTCGGCAATATCTTGTCGATCCCCGCTGTCTTCTGCTCGATCTGCCAGCCCATCGTCCCGCCGCACAGGACCCGCCAGCCCTGCGGACTCAATACGACTTGGTAGAAGCCGCCCACCGCTCGCTCAAACAAACGACGTACCCACGTCGCTTCTCGGTCCGGCAGAGAGAGCACATTCGCACCCGACGCCTCCGTAGGTAGCACTAGGTCGAACGCCAGCTTTGCGGCTGCCACCATGAACCGGTCGTCCGCATCGTTACGGCCGAAACGATCGGTGCTCATTTGGGCGCGGGTCGGTGCGTCCCCTGATACACCCATTGCTTTCATGCCACCCGCAAGTGCGCGGCACCGATGGGCAACGTCCTTCCTCTGAACGATCCTGGAGATGGACTCCAAGGCTGCTCGGACGAAACGATTGCGTGGTGTGTCGATGGTGAGTTCGTCGAACCGGCACGCCACCAGGCCTCTATCCATCAACTGATGGCGTTCGGTGGTCAAGACGTCGATCCGGCCACGCACGCGATTGATGACTGCATCACGAGATCGATATCCAAGACTCAAGCGGCGACGCTGTCGCACCTCAACCGCGTGGGCAAGGATCTCCGCGACTAGATCCGGTAGATCGTCCGGGCTGTCTTCCAAGCCGATCTTGCCGATGCCGCGAGTGCGGAACAGGTCAGAGGCGTAGAGCATCAGCAGCCAGAGGTTGCGCACCGGAATGCGTCCGATGAACCCCTCAGCGCTCATGGATGCACTTTCCACCTGTTCTGCGACGGCGGTCATCACCAGCCCTGCGTCAGCCGTGCAATCGCCTTTTGTGCTTCGTCGGGCGCGTCGAACCAGTATTCATCCAGCAACGGGCCGATCTCCGTATCCACGACCTGCTGGAACCACTTCTTCGTGTCTCCCGCCTCCAGTCGATGTGCGGGTGTCACATAGCTGTGACCAATCCGGAATTGCTTGCCAAGGCGCGCATCCGCCGCGATCTGGTCGTTCAGCTCGGCGATACGGCGCTCGATATCCGCGACCAAGCCCGGATCGACAGCGCAATCCTTGACCACCCAATCCCGCCAAACCTGGCCGAGTCTCGGCTCCAGTCCAACGAAAGCAAAGCGGCGACGCAATGCCAGATCGACCAGTGCAAGCGATCGGTCGGCGATATTCATGGTGCCGACCACATAGAGATTCTCGGGAATATGGACGGGACGTCGTTTGCCGTCCGCATCCGGATAACAGAGTTCCAGCGCTTCGTTGGGCGTCCGTTTGCCCGCCTCAAGCAGCGTCAGCAACTCGCCGAAGATCTGCGCCGGGTTTCCGCGGTTGATCTCCTCGATTACCACGACAAACTTCGACGAAGGGTCCTTCGATGCAGCCTTGATGGCTTCCATGAAGACACCGTCCGCCAGCGACAACTTGCCTTCGCCAGTGGGGCGCCACCCTCGAACAAAGTCCTCGTAGGACAGGTTGGGGTGGAACTGCACTGCACGGACCCTGCTGTCGTCCTTCTGGCCCATGAGCGCGAACGCGAGCCGTTTGGCTAGCCAGGTCTTGCCCGTGCCCGGAGGCCCCTGAAGGATGAGGTTCTTTTTTGTGCGCAGACGATCGAGCAAGCGGTCAATCTCGGCCCGCTCCAGGAAACAGCCGTCCTTGAGGATGTCCTCCACCGAGTAGGGAACGATTGGCGCTGCCACCTGAAAGGCTTCGCGAACTTCACCTTCAGTTTCCTGTTCTGCTCCGGCATTGGTACCGATATCGCCAGCCGGCACAGGCTCGTCAACCGGGTCTTTGTACATCCAGGACGCAAGCGACAAGTCTGGGAAACTGTGGACGGGATAGCCGTCTTCGCCGAAGCGCGAACGCAAATCGTCCAGCAGCTTCAAATAGGCCCGACCATCACATGGGCCTTGCTGACCACTGATGGCGACATTCAGGCCGAGCCGCTTGTTGATGTAGTGGCGCGACTGGCTATCCAAGGTCAGGAATTCCCACGGATGCGCCCAGTAGAGACCTGTCGAAAGGTTCCATGCGACACCCCACACTTGGGTTGCCTCGTCATAAGCCCGGATGAAGGCATCGCGAGTGTCCAACTGGTCGCCATCGACCATCTTGCTCGCGGCAACGAATACCTTCCATAGCGCGTCGATGTCGCCCGCACCACGCTTGTCGGCATAGGCGAAAAACCAGGAACGTTGGTTGTTGAGAACGGGAATGCCTTCGAATGAAGGCGGGACCGGCACCGTCACACCCAGCAACTTGGCAAGTTCACCCGCGATGGTCTTGCGGTTGGCATCGGTCATGGATCGGTTAAAGGTGCCCATCGTGGTGAATGGGCAAATGTCCCGCAGCGGACCACTGGTTCCATCAGGAAACTTATCCTGGAGATAGGTCAGCCCCGGCACCCGGGACGCGATCTCGTGGATGCCCTCGATGAGCGGAGTTCGATCGTCTGCGTGGGCCAGCAGCTTTTCGGCCACTGCCTCGTAAAAGTCAGTCCACTCGAAGCGCTGCTTTTCTGGCGAAGTCGTGCCGTAACGCTCCCGCCAAAAGGGCTCGTTGCGAAAGCGATCTACATCCTGCGGCTTGCCGTCAAACGCAAATGCAATCAGCGCATCGTTCATCCATTCGCCGGGCAGCACACGCCAGATCGTTGCTCGGTGAGTGTAGAAGTACCACTCCCGTACCGGCTCGACCTTGGCCCAGTCCACCTTCACCCGCTTCCCGTCGTTCAGGTTTTCGGTGATCGTGCCGACCGCCTTGATGCCCATAACCGAAACCGCTCGGCCTCGGCTATCGAAAGGCAGGCCGTGCTTTCGCGTGTAAGACGACTTGATGGCGATCCGCTCTCCCGGGCGCATGGAACGCACCACATCGAGGAGCTTGTCGTCGTAGCCATTCTCCCAAATTCCTTCTGCAAGAAATCGCGGCATCTGATCATCGGTACCGCCGTAGCTGGCGCCGACAAACCAGGTTGCATGCGGTGCACTATCTATCGTCTGAGTGGTCATCCTCCGCCCCCTTTAGTAATACTGCCGGATGTAGCTGTAGGCCTTCTCGAACAGCTCTTCATCCGCATGCAGCTTGTATTTGAAGAGGGCTTTGCGCAGGGCCTTCTTGACTTCACGCTCACCGGCCTGCGTGCCTTGCCAGCCCGGGAAACGGACCAGTCGCACAATCTCGTCGATGTCCGCGACCACGCGTTCGACCATGATGGGCGTCTCGGCCGTCTTGACCTCGTTGAATAGTTCAGTGAGCGCCGCCTTGCCGCGATCCTCATCCTCTTCGGGCGGGACCTCCTTCTCGGCTTGCAGCGTCTCCTTGGCGATCTCCAGTAACTGCTTCAGAAATTCGACGCTGTTGATCTGGCCAGACTCGAACCGGTCTTTCAGCGCATCAAGCCGCTCCGACAGCTTCTTGAACTTGGGGTTGCCGCCATGCCCGCGCAGCCGGCGCTTGAGCTTGATCTCGATCTCCTTGGCCTTCTTCGGGTCTGGGTTCGACAGCACCGCTTCCAGCAGATCGGCGTGCAACACCAAGGTGTCGAGGTCATCCCGCACCGCGTCGACATGCACGTTCTGGTGAATCAGCTCGATGGTCTTGGCGCCAAGCGAATGCCAGATCAGCTTGCCGTGGCCACTGGAGGGCTGTACCGACTGGTACACCTGCGACAACCACTTGTAGTCCTTCTCGAAGGGGCCCAGAACGGTGTCCGGTGACAGCGCCTCCCAGATCTTGTTGAGCACGCTGTACTCGGCGGCAAAGTTGTCTCGCACCTCGTTGTTGGGCAGGCACTGCTGTGCCGCGATCAGGCCCTCATAACCTTGCACGCTGCGATCGCAGCCAGAGAAGAAGGCCAGGCACTTCTGCATCGACTCGGGCAGCTTGTCCTTCAGCTCCTGGATATTGCTGACCACCTGCTTGACGCTCTGGTCGTCGAACTCCAGCGCTGCCGCCACGTCGTCGAAGATGCCGAGGTAATCCACGATCAAGCCGTGGGTCTTCTGCTCGGAGTAGGTGCGGTTCACGCGGCAGATGGCCTGCAGCAGCGTGTGGTCGCGCAGCGGCTTGTCTAGGTACATCGCCTGCAGGATGGGCGCATCGAAGCCGGTCAGCAGCTTGGCCGTGACGATAATCAGCTTCAGCGGGTCGGCCGGGTCGCGGAACCGATCCAGCAGTCGCTCTTCTTCGTCGCGGCTTCGGTCGTAGGGCACGTACTCTGGATGTTCCTTCTTGTCCGCCGCCTGCACCGACATCACGATGTCTGTAGCCTCGGGCGGCAGCAGCTTGTCCAGCTCGGCCTTGAACAGCAGGCAGGACTCGCGATCGAACGTTACGATCTGGCCCTTGAAGCCATTGGGCTCCACCTTGGTCTGGAAATGCTCGACGATGTCTTCGCACACCTTGCGGATGCGCTCAGGCGTCTTCACCAGCACGGCCATCTTGGCGGCGGTCTTGGCGAGGTTGTCTTTGTCCAGATCTGACAGGCCGCCGGTCAGGTCTTTGTAGGCGGCATCCAGCGCGGCCTTGTCAATGTGCAGGTCGATTAAGCGCGGTTCGAAGTGCAGTTTCAGCGTGGCACCGTCGCGGATCGACTCTTCGAAGCCGTACCGGCTCATGTAGCCCTTCTCGTCTTCGTCGGCACCAAAGGCGTAGAAGGTGTTGCGGTCGGCACGGTTGATAGGCGTACCGGTCAGGCCGAACAGAAACGCGTTGGGCAGGGCCTCACGCATCTTGCGGCCCAGGTCGCCTTCTTGCGTGCGGTGGGCTTCGTCCACCAAGGCGATGATGTTGCTGCGGTCGTTCAGGCTGCCAGTGGCCTCGCCGAACTTGAAGATCGTGGTGATGATGATCTTGCGCACGTCCTGAGCCAGCAGCTGCTGCAGCTTCTCGCGGGTGTCCGCCTTTTCCAGATTGGGAATGTCCGCTCCGGTAAACGTACCCGTGATCTGACTGTCGAGATCGATCCGGTCCACCACGATCAGCACGGTGGGATTCTTCAGGCCGGCATGCATGCGCAGCTTCTGCGCGGCAAAGACCATCAGCAGAGATTTGCCCGAGCCCTGGAAGTGCCAGATCAAGCCCTTCCTGGGGTAGCCCGCCAGCACGCGCTCGACGATCTTGTTGGCCGCTTCAAACTGCTGGTAGCGGCAGATGATCTTGATGCGCTGCTTTTTCTTGTTGGTGGCGAAGAGGGTGAAGCTGCCGAGGATGTCCAGCACCACATGTGGGCGCAACATGCTTTCAGCGGACAGTTTGAGCGACTTCAGCGGGTGGTGCTGACCATCGTCACCGTCGCCATCCAGATGCCACGGCCCCCAATCCTTGACCGGCAGGCCGATGGACCCGTAGTGGTAAGCCTTGCCTTCGGTCGCCACCGAGAACACGTTGCAGACGAAGAGCTCAGGCACGAACTTCTCGTAGTCGTCGTGCACCTGCACCGCGCCATCGACCCAGCTGATGCACTTCTTGACTGGCGTCTTGGCCTCGATCAGCACCAGCGGCAGCCCGTTGACCAACAACACCAGATCGGCGCGGCGCTCGGTGGGGCCTGCGCGGTAGATGAACTGCTGGGTGACGATGTACTGGTTCTGCGCCAGATCATCCAGGTCGATCAGCCGCACCGGCACATGCTCGTTGTTGGGGCCGAAGGGCATCGAGCGCTCACCGCGCATCCAGGCGGTCATTTCCTCGTTGGCGCGGATCAGGCCATCCGATCGCACCGACAGCACGATGGCGCGCAGCTTGTAGAGCACCTCGTCGGCGCGGTCGGGCTGGGCGGCAATCTCGGGGTTTAGGCGGATCAGTGCATCGCGCAGCCAGGGTTCGACCAGAACTTCCTGGATCTGGCGCGGCACCTCAGACGGAGCAGCGTAGCGCCAGCCGATGCCTTTGGGGTTGGGGCCGTAGCTGGCTTGAGGTTCCTGGGCGGTGTTAGCCGGGACAGCCTTGACTGGGCCGGCGAGCAGATCGCGGACGTAGGCTTCGACGGTGTTGGATTCGTTGAAAGAGCTCACTCTGCGTCCCCCGCAATTTCTGCCAGCAACTGCTTCTTCATCTCCTCTGCGGAAGAGCGGCGCACCATCGCTGCTCTTTCCGCAGACTTCGCGCACGCAATCTCCTCCAGCAGCTGCTTCTGCACCTCCAAGGGCGGCAAAGGAAGACGAACACGGAGTAAGTTACTGGCGTTCACGTTCGCCTGACTTACCGCTTTCGTTGCATATGCAAGAACTTGTCGACGGCCGAAATCAGAGTTCAGGTAAAGCGTGAGGAACTTCGGTTCCAGCTTTTCAGGGATAGTCTTGATCCGTACGAGGTACGAAGCAAAGACGTGATCGCCCTCGAGCTCGTACACCCCTGTTCGGCCAACCAGCTCATAGCTGTTTGTCCGGTTGAAAAGCACATCGCCGTCGACCAGCCGATAGGCTTCGAAGTCTTTCTCGCTGAGGTCTACATACTTGATGTCATTTTCGACGCAGAGCCCATCTTCGATATTCATCATTCGCAGCATCGGATATTGACCGTCCGATCCGGCGTTGATTGAGAGGCCGTACTGGGTCCCCTGAACGACTGAGCCAAGGTCGACAACTGGCCATTCTCGACTCAGTACGTCAGCAAGTAATGCGCGAGCAAGCTGATCGGCAAATCCGCCAACTTCCTGATGCAACTCACCGGTTCGCTCGACTGCTCGAAGCAGATCAACAAGGCGTTTCTGTTCGTTTATAGGAGCAAGGGGAAACGCAAACTCCGCCAAACTTGTCCAGTTTGTACGAGGGCTCAGAGACCCCGCCGACGTGCCAACAGCGTGATCGAAGAAGGCATCGGTCTGGCAAATGAATGGCAGCAGCTCCGGCAGCAAGACCTGCGCATCCTTGGTCTCCAGCACGTAGATGTCCCCGGAACACACCCCAGAGAAATCCGCCACAGCCACCTTGCGCTGGTAAGCGCGTCGCTTGCCGAACAGCACCTGGCCAGGTTGAAACACGCTGGTGAAGGTCACGCCGTCAGCGACGCTGCCCCAGCTGCGGATACGCAAATCACCTGGCTCGAGATGTTCCAGACCGACGTAGCGTTCAATGCCATCGGCCAACGGATCTTGGCTGCGTGCTTTCGAGAGGCGCACCACGTCGCCGAATTTCACCCGACGCCAGCCGGGCTTCAGGGTTTTATTGTTCTTGTCAGACACGCTCGATGTCCTCCGTAATCAGTCCATCCAGCGTTTCCACCAGCGCGTCCATCTGTTGCCAGAAGGCGCGGCCATCGGTTTGCCATTGGTCCCAGGCTGAGCGCAGCGATACCGCGTCACCATTGCTGTCGGTGGCGATGGCGGCGGCAATGCGCTTCACGTACAGCGGGATCGAGAGGTTGCCCGCATTGATGCCGATTTCGGCCAGGGTGGCGACCTTGGCGAAACCGGGTACATCGACAAAGGTCTTGTAAGCGCTCAGGATGCGCTGCTGGTGCTCGGGCTTCAGAAAGCTCTGCGCCCGTTCCCGGGTGACCTCATTCACCGCGTCGATGAAGATCACCTTGCCCTTGCGAGCGGCGGCCTTCTTGCGGTTGCAGATGACGATGCACGACTCCATCGGGGAGTTATAGAAAAGGTTGGGACCCAAACCGATGACAGCCTCGACCCAGTCCTGCTCGACCATCTTGGCGCGCATGGCCTGTTCTTCATTACGGAACAGCACACCGTGGGGCCAGAGCACGGCACTACGCCCCTTGGCGGTGAGGCTGGTCAGGATGTGCTGCTGGAAGGCGTAGTCGGCGCGGCCTTGCGGCGGCGTGCCAAGGGAGTTGCGGCCCCACTTGTCACTGCTCCAGGCCTCGCGGCTCCACTGCTTGATGGAGTACGGCGGGTTGGCCAGGATCACGTCGAACTGGCGCAGGCGGTCGCCTTCGATGTGCTTGGGTTCGGCCAGGGTGTCACCCCGGATGATCTCGAAGTCCTCCACGCCGTGCAGGAACAAGTTCATGCGAGCGATGGATGAGGTAATGAGGTTGCGCTCCTGCCCGTAGAGCTTGAGCGTGCGGTATTCGCCGCCTGCGCGCTTTACTTCATCTAAGGCCGAGATCAGCATGCCACCAGTACCGCAGGTGGGGTCGTAGATCGACTCGCCGGTCTGCGGCGCTAGAAGCTGCGTCATCAAGTGGACGACGGTGCGGTTGGTATAGAACTCGGCAGCCGTGTGGCCGGAGTCGTCCGCGAACTTCTTGATCAGGTATTCGTAGGCGTTGCCCAACTCGTCCTCGGGCACACTCGCCACCGAGAGTGTCTGCGTCGAGAAGTGCTCGATCAGGTTTTTCAGCGTTTCATCGGGCAGGCGCTCGCGGTTGGTCCAGGGGGCATCGCCGAAGATGCCATCGAGCAGATCCGGGTTGGCGGTCTCGATAGCGCGCATGGCTTTCTGGATGGCTGCACCGACGTTTTTGGGTGCCTGGCGAACATCGTTCCAGTGCGCGCCCTCGGGAATCTGGAAACGGTGGTTCTCCGCGAACTGGGCGTAGGAGAGGTCGCCCTTCGAGTTGGCGAGCGCCGCATGGTATTCCTCGTCCCAAACGTCCGAGACGCGCTTGTAGAACAGCAGCGGGAAGATGAACTGCTTGTAGTCGCCGGCGTCGATGAGACCACGCAGCAATACGGCGGCGCCCCACAGGTAGCTTTCGAGTTCTTGTTGGCTGATGCGTTTGCTTGGGTGACTCATTGCAGCCATCCCCCTTCAGTCATGACCTGCGCGAGCCGCTCTTCGGCTTCACGGCAGCGGGTGAGCGCGTCCTTGAATGCCGCGATAGCATCGGGCAGCGGTGGGATGTCTTCCTGCAATGGCGGAAGAACATAGCGCGAAATGTTCAGCGTCCAGTCCTCGGCTTTGATCTCGTCGAGACCGACCACGCGGACCGCGTCCTGCACATCGGCAAAGCCGCGATACCAGCCGAGGATCTCGGCGGCGTGCTCGGGCTCCAGATAGTTCTGCGCGCGGCCCCGACGGAACAAGCGCGACGCATCGGCAATCAGCACCTTTTTCTTGTGCTTGGCCGGTTTGCGCTTGCGCAAGACCAGGATGCACGCGGCCAGGCCGGTGCCGTAAAACAGGTTGGGCGCCAACCCGATTACGGCCTCGACCAGATCCATCTCCAGCAGTTTCTGGCGGATGCTGCCTTCCACACCTTTGCGGAACAGGGCGCCCTGGGGCAGCACCACGGCCATCCGGCCGCTGACGTCGGCCATCGACTTGACCATGTGCTGCACCCACGCGAAGTCACCGCTGGATGAGGGTGGCAGGCCAGCAAAGTTGCGGCCGAAGGGATCGTTCAGCCACAGGTCCTCGCCCCACTTTTCCAGCGAGAAAGGGGGGTTGGCGATCACGCAGTCGAAGGTAGCCAGTCGGTCGACCTCGAAGAAGGCCGGGTTGCGCAGCGTGTCGCCGCGCACCACCTGGAAGTCTTCAATGCCGTTGAGGAACAAGTTCATCCGCGCAATGGAGGAGGTGGTGAGGTTCTTCTCTTGTCCGTACAGCTTGCCCCACAGCCGCTTCACGTCGCCATGCTGTTCCTTCACGTGCTGCACAGCGGCCAGCAACATGCCGCCGGTACCGCAGGCCGGGTCGTAGATGGTCTCGGCTTCTTTGGGATCGAGCATGTCGATCATCAGCCGCACGACGCTGCGCGGGGTGTAGAACTCCCCGGCCTTCTTGTTGGTGGCGTCGGCGAACTTCTTGATCAGGTATTCGTAGGCGTCGCCAAGCAGATCCGAGTTGACGTTCTTGTTGCCAAACGGCAGCTTGGAGAAGTGCTCGATCAGGTCCTTGAGCAAGGCATCAGACAGCCGATCCTTGTTCGACCACTGGGCATCGCCGAACACGCCGTAAAGGGTGTCGGGGTTGGCCTTCTCAATCTCGCGCATCGCGCGCTGAAGGGCCGTCCCAACATTGCTGGCCTTGGTGCGAACGTCGTTCCAGTGGCAGTCTTCCGGGATCTGGAAGCGGTGCGATTCCGGGAACCAGGCCAGTTGCTCGTCGCCGGTCTCATCAACGATCTCCTGGTACTCCTCGTCCCAGACGTCGCAGATGCGCTTGAAGAACAGCAGCGGAAAGATGTAGGTCTTGAAGTCAGCCGCATCCACCGGGCCGCGTAGGATGTTGGCGGATTCCCAGAGGTGGCCTTCGAGTTGGCTGAGGGTGATTTGTTGGTCGCTCAAACGAATGGCCCTTCTATATCAATGCCGTCGCACTGCGGCTTGTGTTCTTGTTTAATCTTCATCGGTTACTCGAACAGCCGCTTTTGCTTGACGATGTAGCCCGCAGGTTTCTTCTGTTTTTCTAGTACGCCTTCGTCAACCAGGCGCTGCAACCACGCCTTGGCCTGCGCATTGGAAACGTCCAGCGCCGCTGCTACTTCGGCGTCCTTCATCGGCGCACTCAAGAGTTGCTGAATCGCAGCGCGCACGGCAGCGAAGAGCGCTTCGGCAGGGGTCGATTCCGGCTGCAGAGATTCCTTGGCCTCGTCTATTGGCGCCACGGCCTCTGGCGTGACTGGCGGCGGTTCTTCCAATGCCTCAGCGGGTGGCTGCGCATCGGAAACAACGTCGACCGGTGCCGATGGCTCACTCGCGGCCTGGGGCGCTGGCGCGGTGTCGGGTGGCACGGGCGCCGTTGGCTTGGCGTCAGCCGACGTTGGTTCTTCGTTTGAAAACAGCGCAAAACCAACCTGTGGGGATGCCGTCGGCGTGGGCATCGCCACGTTGAACACGTCCTCGAACGAATCCACGTCTTGCGGGTTCGGCCAGGGAAGTGCGCCTTTCTTTCGCAAACCATCTAATCCGGCTGAAGACTCGCCCGTCGATCGAATGAAGACCGGGACGAACTTGAGTTTGTCGAGCTGCTCGACAGCGCCCGCCCAAGTGCCACCTTTGTTGAGGTCGGAACTGACCACCAGTGAGGTGTCTGCCAGGGCATAGATCAGCTTGTTCCGCTGCATGGCGTTGCCGACATTGAACCCGGCACTCGGGTCGTAGGGCGAAATCAGAACCAGTTGCCCATCGAGCAGCAGGTTGCGGTGCTCGCGGTTCATGGTGGTCTTTTCCAGACTGTCCGCCAGAACGCCACAAACTTTTCCACCTCCCTCAAGCGCACCTCGCATGGCGGCCTGATCGATGCCCTTGGCGCCACCGGAGACAAGCGTTCTGCCTGCCCGAGCAGCGAGCCGGCCAACTGCCATGGTGTAGTCGATGAGGGCGTCGTCCACATGCCGCGATCCGACGACGGCAAGCCCACCGGTTTCGAGCAAAGCCATGTCGCCACAGCCGTAGAGCACTGCCGGCGCATCTTCACGAAGGCGGGTCTTCAGGCGACGCGGATACTCGGCGTCGGCGCGACTGACCACCCAAATGGCGCGCGCTTGCCAGCGCTCGATCACTTGGCTCAGCAGGAATCCGCGCCCCAGCAATTTCTGCAGGCGGCTCTCGTCAATCACCGGTTGGCACGCACGCAGGATCTCAGCTGCATCCGGTGAGAGGAGATCCGAAGGCTGACGCTGGATCTCGCGCAAATGACGCGCGAGACGTTTGTATTCACCAGGCGAGAGCAGATCCGATGACGCAGTGCCTCGTCCAGCAATGAGCGGCGCCGTCAGCAGCAGGATCGCCTGGGTGTTGGGTGAGAGGACTGGCGTCATTCGTCGTGCCCCGTCTGTGAAAGGGCCATAGGCCAAACCACGCCGCTGCCGCTTTTGCGCAGCAGCCATGCAGACACCGTCAGCGTCCAGCGTGAGTCGACCATGTCATCCACCAGGAGGACTGGTCCGGGAGGAATGGGCTGGCCGTTGAGTGCGAGCGAGCCATCAATGTTGCGCGCCTGTTGTGTACTGTTTGCCATCGTTTTCTGTTCGGGCCGTTCGTCTGTTTTTACGATGACCATATGAAACGGCAGACCCAGCGCAGCAGCCAAGCGTTGCGCGAAATTCGGCACCAATTCGGGATGCCGAAGCGAAGGAACGCAGGTCACCCAGGTCGGGCTCGGCTGCGGATTCCACTCCTTAATCATCTTCACGCACGCAGCAACGAGGTCATCGGAGAAGTGGCCGTCGTGGTACTTACCCTGTCGAACCAAGCCGCCCCAACCGGCATCACCCCAGACGCAGAGGGCTTTGCCTGGCTGCGCTTGATAGGTAATGGTGGATGCGGTGTGAATTCCGTACTGCGGCATTCCCCCCACAGGCCATTTTTTGCGAGGCTCGATGGGGAGGCTTGTGCGACAAAGAAATTCCTCGGCTTCCCGAACCAGCAACTGATCGACGTCTTCTGACAGCGGCGGCAACGACGGTGGGCTGACGGTGCTTGAATCGCCATCAAGCGCATCAATCAGAAAGCCCATGTGCTGCCCGAAAGGCCGAGAGACGTATTCCTGCATTTGCTGGAGTTCGGCACGCCTCAATTTGGTGAGCCGGTCTGCTCGCGCCCAGAATTCGTCTCCTAGCTCGGCTGCAGTAAGCTGCCACTTCGTACCTTGCTTGGCGATCGGCGCTGGAGATTCGAGAGACAGTGCCGTGATAGTCTTCTCGATGCGACCTTTGCTCATGTTCACGCAGGTCATGAGGTCAGGTATTGAAAGTCCTTCCGGTGCCTCATTAAGAGCCCCCAGGACCTCGCCTACCTCTTGGCGAGTTGGGAACGCGCTACGGATAAACCAGTCGGTAATTCCTTCTTCTTCATCTCCGCTCAAGAGCACGCCATATGCAGATTCCAGCGCTCTTCCTGCGCGCCCTACTTGCTGGTAATAGGCGACAACTGAGCCTGGCATCTGAAAATGGATAACGAATGCCAGATCCGGCTTGTCGTAGCCCATACCCAATGCGGTGGTCGCTACAAGTGCCTTAACCTTGTTCTCCTGCAGAGCCTGCTCTAGCTCCTCACGCCGATCACCTGTCTTACCTGTATAGGCCTCTACAGCAAAGCCCTGGGCCTTGAGCCAATCCGCCAGTTGATTGGCATCTCGGATAGTGAGTGTGTAAATGATGCCGTGCCCTGGAAGTGAACTGAGTTGCTGCGCGATCCATGCCAGACGGACAGCCTGACTGGGTAAACGCATCGTCTGCAGCGTCAGAGAACTTCGATTCAGGTCACCGCGCAGCACCTTCATGTTGGGGCCGAGCACAGCCACAAGGTCTTCCATAACGCGATCGTTTGCTGTTGCCGTTGTGGCCAGTAGCCGCAGATTGGCTGGAAGCGTTCTGGCGATACGTTCCAGCAGTCGGTAGTGAGGACGGAAGTCGTGACCCCAATCGGAAATGCAATGGGCCTCATCGATAACCATCAGCGAAATCTGCCCTGCGATACCAGCTAGAACCTCTGTGTTAAACCAGTCGTTACCCAGCTTTTCTGGCGCTATCAGCAGAATGTCCACTTCGTTTCGACGCAGCTTGGCTTCAACCGATTTCCATTCATCCTGGTTATCGGAGTTGATGGTGGCGGCGCGAACCCCCATCCGTTCTGCCGCTGCGATCTGGTTTCGCATCAGCGCCAGCAGCGGCGAGATCAATAACGCCGAGCCGGCTCCAGCTTCCCGCAGCAACTTGGTCGCGATGAAGTAGACAAAGCTCTTACCCCACCCGGTTTTCTGCACGACCAGCAAGCGCCCTTTGCCTTCGACGATGTGACGAATGGCATCTTCTTGGCCGTCGCGGAAAGTGGCATCGGCGCGTCCGGAGCCGATGCGGAGAAGTTCCAGCGCGCGTTTTGGGTCGTAGGCCACGTTATTGCTCTCCCTTGTTTTGGTCGGGCGAGCGGTACCCCGGCGCCAACACAGCGTTCTTGACGCCGTACAGCGCCAGGTGATCTTTCAGCCAGAGCCTGAATTCATAACCGCGCAGACTGTGGTCCGGAGAGCAGTCCACACTCCACTGCCGCAAGATGTATCCGGCGGTGGCAGCACGCAGCTTCATCCGTAGTGACCCGCGAACCATGCCGTAATCCATCTCCGTAATTTCAGGGCGGGGCTGGTCCGGGTGCGGCACCATCTCCAGCTCCACGATCCGGGTCCATTGGATGTCCTGATCACTGCGCTCATGGGGCTGCACATCTGCATCCCTCATAAGGAACGGGCGCTTGATCCGCGTGATGACGAAATCCCGGAACTCTTGGGATTTCCGGTCGAAGGCGCGGACGTGCCAGCGCAGGCCGTTGTCGATCAGCGCGAACGGGACGATCTCCCGCTCGGTGCGGCCACTGGAAATGGAGTGGTACTCAATACCGAGCGGACACTCCTGGTGAATCGCACGGGTCACGCTCGCAAGCACATCCAGATCCGGATGCGTGAGCCGTGACGGGCTCTCGCTGGCTACCCACGCCTTGAGCCGCATCGGCTCACCGTCGCCAAAGCCCTGGGTCAGCCACGACAGCACCCGCTCCGGGGGGAAGTCGAACACGGGCCGGAAATCCGGCCCCATGACGTAGGACTTGCCCTTGGGGTCGTAGTCGATGTTGCCCGGGGCCAACTCCTTGTACAGCGCCAGATCCCTGGATGCGGCGGCGGACTGGATGCCAAACCGCGTGACCAAGTCCTGACGGCGTATCTCCCCGATGAAGCGCACGCGCAACTCCACGAACGCGAGCCGGTCGCGTTGTGGCTGGGTTAGATCTGCAAGCTGTTCGTTTGACATCCTGGCTGGCTCGTTCGGGTTAGCGAATGCTTGTACGGGTTATTGCGGAAAGTATATGGTCTGCCCTAGAATCTGTCCATGACTCTATTTTGATTTGTGTGTGCGTCGTATAGTGATAACCACAAGCGGCGCAGCGATAAAAGGATCGGTACGGGCGCCATGCAAGATTTCGCAGAGCTTCATCTCAAGCCAGAGACGCTGGCGCAGTACGGGTTGCCGGACATCCCGTACCCCGTCCCCGCGACCGATCTGAAGTCGGCACTGCTCGATAAGGGGGACCTGCCGCTGGCCGTAATGCTGCACGGCCTGCAGCGGCGTAGCCGGGATGGGGAGGCCGAATGGCAGCAGGTCGAACCCGCAATGGATCGGCTTGCCGAGCTATTGGCGCCCGACGATGCCCGCGATGTCGTTTCAGCTGCTGGTGACCACTGGTGGCTCGAGGTCGGGCCCGTGGACCTCGGCGGCAAACTGGTCACCATCCAACGTGGCGATGCTCTGATCGCTGCCATCACCGCCCGGGACGGCGGACGCTTGCGGGTGGCGGTGTTTCGCCCGTTGGACGCCAAGAGCGCGGAATACCTGATCGGGCTGGGGCAGGTGCCTCACCCTGAGCACGGTGTCTGCATGCGCGAGAACAACTGGGAGTACGCGCTCGACTGCTCCGCCGGCAACGGCAACTACTACGCTGCCGACCGGGGCGAGGCCTACCTGTCCTACTGGGAGAAAGGCCTGGGCATCAGTTGGGACGGCTCCGATGTGCCCGAGTGGCGCAAGCAGCTGGACCTCGTTGCCCGACCCGTCGCCCGCGTAGTCGCAGAGTTGGGCGTCTACTACACATTGTCCGGCAATGAGGACGAGGAGCCTGTTGCCGATGCGGGCGCGGTGGAACGATCCGAGACGCCGGCGCCTCCGGCCTGGCGCAGCAAGCGCCAGCAAAAACGCACGGTCCAGGGGCGGTTTCTGGGCTGTCTGCTAGGTGGTGCAGTCGGCGATGCGCTGGGCGCACCGGTTGAGTTCATGAAGCGGACCGAGATTCTGCGTCGCTTCGGCCCGAAGGGAATCACCCAGTACGCACCGGCTTATGGTGGCCTGGGGACGATCACCGACGACACGCAGATGACCTTGTTTACCGCCGAGGGACTGATCCGAGGCTGGGTGCGTGGCTGCTTCACAGGCATCACAACCTATTCCGGGGTAACGGCGCACGCCTATTTGCGCTGGCTGCAAACCCAGGGCGAACGTCCGACATGCGACATCGACTTCGGCGCCGATGAGCCTGGCTGGCTGTTTCAGCAGCGTCAGCTGCACAGCCGTCGCGCACCGGGCAACACCTGCCTGGCGGCACTGCGGGCAATGAACTCGCTCGGGGAGCCGGCCCGCAACGACAGCAAGGGCTGCGGCGGCGTCATGCGGGTTGCGCCGGTCGGTCTGTTCGCCTGGCGCCTGCGTCAGTACGAATCTCCCCAAGACGCCTTCCGGCTGGGTACCGAGTTGGCTGCGCTGACCCATGGGCACCCGACCGGAGCCCTGACCGGTGGTGTGCTGGCGGTTCTGATCCTGGCCCTGACCGATGGCGCGTCGCTGCGCGAGGCGTTGGCCGCCGTCAAACTCTTACTGCGAGCTGAGCCCGGCTTTGAGGAGACGCTTCGGGCGATCGAGATGGCGGAGGAGTTAGCCGATTCCGATTTGCCACATGAAGAAGCCATTGCCAGGCTGGGCCAGGGTTGGATCGCCGAGGAGGCCCTGGCGATCTCCATCTATTGCGCGCTGGTCTCCCGGAATTTCAAACAGGGCGTGATCCTGGCCGTGAACCACGATGGCGATTCCGATTCGACCGGAGCGATCGTCGGAAACCTGCTGGGCGCGATGTACGGCGTGAAGGCGATCCCTGTCGAGTGGCTGGAGCCGCTGGAGCTGCGCGACGTCATCACCGAATTGGCGGAAGACCTCTACGCCTTCAAGGATTGGGCGATCGGCGAGTACAGCGACAACGAAGAGCTGAACCAGCGGATCTGGCGCAAGTACCCGGGATTCTGAGATGGAGTGAACTGGCATGAGCGGAAATCGATGGGACCAGCCGGGTGTGCCCCACAAAGGATGGCACTGCGTGGATGTGGTCGACCTGCGGGCCGACGGCGAGTCGGCGGACGAAACCGATTACGCGACCTGCCAGATGTGCGGCAACGAGAAGATCCGCTACGTCCACATCATGGAGCATCCGGACCTGGACGAGAACTTCGACGTCGGGTGCGTCTGCGCCGAGAAGATGAGCGGCGACTACGAGGGGCCGAAACGGCGTGAGGCCAAGCTGCGGAACCGGGCAGCACGCCGGACCCGATGGCTGCAGCGCAGGTGGCGAGTGTCCGCCAAGGGGAACAGCTTCCTAAACGTCGATGGGCACAACCTCGGCGTTCACATGAACAAGTTCAAGCGCTGGGGCTACCGGATCGGCAGCCGGTTCAGCACCAAGACCTACGCGACCAAGGACGAAGCCAAGCTGGCGCTGTTCGATGACTTCTGGGCCGCGACCCAGGATGACGAGCGGCTGTGGGCCAGTGACTGATCAGGGAAATAGATTCGATGTCGCATAACTTACCCAGCAGCACACCGCGAGACGGAAGCCCACTGCTCAAGGGCAAAAGGCCTGATTTGATCGAACTGATCGCCGCTACCCTTCATTCAGTAAAGGCGTATGACTTGCCGGCGGAATGCGAGCGGCTCGGATTGGCTACCGGGACAGGTAGCGAAGCGCACTCCAGCAAGCGCGTGTACGTGCGAAGCCGCCTCCAAGGACTGAGCAACGATCAGCTTCTCCAGCTCGCACGCCAGGTTGAGCAGGATCACGTCAGTTTTTCGCTGAGCGAATTTCTCCGACTGTTGGACGAGTCGAGCGACGGTCAGGCAGTCACTGAACTCACGCGGCGCTCGATCCTCAAGCTGCTGAACGACATGGATCTCTTCGGCGAACTCCCGCTTGTCGAGCAATTGTCCAAGATCTGGCCATTACCGGAAATGCGTGGCGCGGGCTTCGAGGCAAACTTGGAGGAGTCCGTTACACGTCACTGCGTGACCAACGACGACTGGACCAACGCTGAATTGCTTGAGGTGGTGGGCGCACTGAGCTGCTCCCGACAACTGTTCTTCAAGTTGCTTGAGGCGGTCGTCTCTCCAAATGCCCGAAGAGGAAAGGAGCAGGCGCAGCTCGTTGAAAAACTGAATACTCTCCTCAAGGCGGACGGCTTCCAGCTAAGGCTATCGGGGAGCATCTCAGGACATTCGGCGTTCGCGGTGAATCGAATCAGTGGTGGCGTATCTGGTGCGCCCAAGAATTTGATCTTCGCGTCGACGGGTCCGAAGCCCGAGATCGTCATCCAGGATGCCATCAACAATGACATCCGAATCGTAAGGAATGAAGAGCACTGCCTCGTGTACGACCGCCCGATTCAGGCCAACGGGCTTACCAAGGAGGAGATGCTCTCGTGGTGGAAAGAACGGCAAGGCACCCAGGACGAATCAGATGCACGACGATCGCTTTCTCAACGTCTGATGGCATCTCTGGCATCTGACGGCGAGCGAAACGTATTCAGCGTCTACTACCGGGCATTCAAGGATCTCGGTGACAAGCTGCCAGCCCTCATTCCGCAGGTCTATCTGCATTACGACCCATACACGCTGGCACAGCTCGGCGGGGTTGGACGCTTGTCTCGGCAACGCATGGACTTCCTGCTCCTGTTCAGCGACTCAGGCCGTGTGGTCGTCGAGGTTGACGGATCTCAGCACTTCGCCGAAGACGGGAAGCCATCCCTCGCAAGGTACGCGGACATGGTGGCGGCCGATCGTGACCTCCGGCTCGCCGGGTACGAGGTCTATCGTTTCGGGGCCAACGAGCTCACCGGCCACGGGTCGGCGGAACGGATCGAAGCATTCTTCCGGCGCTTACTTCGGAAGCACGCGGTCCTTCCCGGAGCCGGTTCGGCTGAGTGATGCCATGCCAACCGATCCGGAGTTGCGGACGTGGGTTCAATTCCGCAAACGGGAATCGAACTGGCGTCCTGGCTTAGGCACTTGGCTGATGACCTCGGCCGGGCAGAACTGGTAGGATTGTTGGCAGTTGGGGCTGGATTCCGCACCTTTCCGCTGGAGTTCGCAGCGGTTCTAAGGCGCTGAGTTACATAGGTTTGGCGCAGGGTTCCACCCCACCACCAGATTTTCGATCCCTGGTGGTCCAAAGATGGCCATAGTTCTTATTAAAAACAAGGATTATGGCCATTTTCACGTCCAGACTCATCCCATAAGGTACCGGCGGCAATCCGGGCGGCGGCTCATCGGCCGGTCGCTGCGAACCCTGGCCGGGCTCTGGCGATGCGGGCACTTGATGCGCATCAGCCGCCCTCCTCGCCGTCGTCGCCTAAAATCAGCTCGACCAGCTTGAAAAACAGCAAAAGACCACACGAGACGACGAACAGCGTCACCCACCATGGCGCCTGGAACAGCGCCAGCAGCACCAGGCCTGCCAACACCAGCACGATGCTCCCGGCAACGAACATTTCGATCATGCGCCCTCCCTTGCTGTCATCGCGGCCTCGATGGCCTCCCGCGTCGCGCGCAGCGCCTCGATGGCTTCCATCACCTCGCGGTACGCTCCCAACTCGCCGGCCCTGATGCCGACCCGCTGCGCCAGCGCGGCATTGCGTGCATCGGCGAAATTGGCCGCATAGCGCCTTCAGCGTTTCCCCGGCTTCGCCCTGGTGGAACACAAGCATTTTCCTTGGAGCTAAGGCTGCTTGATCCGCATCATGCCATGAAGCGGATTTTCAATGGACTCGCTGCGGGAACTATGCTATGCGTGTGTTAACGAGAGGGGAGATATCGGGCAAACAATGCTTATCCTCGAAGGAGTTGCGCCATGAAGACATACAAGGTCGGTTACATGATCGGCAGCCTCGCTAGCCAATCGATCAATCGCAAGCTTGCCAAGGCGCTGATTCGTCTTGCGCCGGAAAGCCTGCAATTCTCCGAAATCGCGTTCCGCGATCTGCCGCTATACAGCTATGACTATGACGACGATTTTCCGCAAGTGGCACGGACGTTCAAGGCGGCGATCAAGGCCTCCGACGCGATCCTGTTCGTGACACCCGAATACAATCGTTCGATCCCGGGCGGCCTCAAGAATGCGATCGACTGGGCGAGCCGTCCCTACGGCACCAACGCCTTCACGAAGAAGCCGTCGGCCGTGATCGGCACCTCGCCCGGCGCCATCGGCACGGCCGTTGCGCAGCAGAGTCTCAGGAGCGTGCTGAGCTTCTGCAACTCACCGCAAATGAACGCGCCCGAAGCCTATATCCAGTTCACGCCCGGCATGATTACCGACGACGGCGAGGTGACGGTCGAATCGACAGAGGCGTTTCTGCGTAACTACATGGCTGAATTTCATACCTTCATCGCCCACGTCCTGACGGTCCTGCCACGCGAGGACTGAAGGCCTCGCCGGGCTCTGCCGGGGGAAGCGGAATTGGGCCGTCTGGCCGACGGCCTTGCGAACACGGGGCAGCCCATACGGGATCGTGCGCAGCCTACGGAATCCCGGGCGATTCACCGCCCGGGCGGCAAGCGCTCGATCCAGGCACGCATCTCCATCGGGCGCTGGAAGTGATAGCCCTGGAAACGCTCGCACCCCTGCCGGCGCAGGAAGGCGAACTGGGCTTCGTTTTCCACGCCTTCGGCCACCACTTCGAAGTGCAGATGGCGGGCCATCGACAGGATCGTCTCCACCAGGGCGACGTCGTTGGGGTCGTGCGGAATGTCCTGCACGAAGCTCTTGTCGATTTTCAGTTCGGACAAGGGCAGGCGCTTCAGGTAAGCCAGCGACGAATAGCCGGTGCCGAAATCGTCGATGGCGAAGCGCAGGCCGAGCGCCGCCAGCTCGGTCATGCGCGCCACCGACTCGGAGGCGTGCTCGACCAACTGGTTTTCGGTGATTTCCAGCGTGAGGTAGGTCGGGTCGGCGCCGGTGGCGGCCAGGATCTCCCTGACCCGCTGCACGAAATCGGCCTGGTGAAACTGCCGCGGGCTGACGTTGACGGCAATGCGCAGGCCGCGGCCTTCGGCGTCGAGCCGGGCGATGAGGATGCAGGTTTCGCGCAGCACCCACTCGCCCAGCGGCACGATGAGGCCGGACTCTTCCGCCAGCGGAATGAAGCTCGACGGCATCACCAGCCCCCGGCGCGGATGCCGCCAGCGCACCAGCGCACCAGCGCTTCGGCCCCGATCACCTTGCCGCCCGCATCGACCTGCGATTGCAGATACAGTTCGAAGCTGCGGTCGCGCACCGCCTCGCGCAATTCGTGATCGAGCGCATAGCGCTCGGCGACGGCTTCCTGCATGGCGGGCTCGAAATAGGCCAGGGCGTTGCGGCCGCGCTCCTTGGCCCGGTACATGGCGGTATCGGCCTCGCGCATGAGATCGTCGACGCTTTCCGCTTCCTTCGGGAACAGGGTGATGCCGATGCTGGCGGTGGCGAGATATTCCTGGCCGCCGATGCTTACCGGGTGTTCCAGCGCACTGCGGATTTTCTCTGCCACCGCCATGACCAGGGAGCCGGCATCCTCCGGGTTTGTCGCCAGATCGGGCAGCAGGATCACGAACTCGTCGCCGCCCAGCCGCGCCACCGTGTCTTCCTGACGCAGGTAGAACGCCAGCCGCCTGGCCACTTCGCGCAGCACGGCGTCGCCCATCGCATGGCCATGCACATCGTTGATGCGCTTGAACTGGTCGAGGTCGACGAACAGCACGGCGCCGTAGCGCCGGTTGCGGCGCGCAGCCGCCAGCGCCTGGGTCAGCCGGTCGAGGAACAGGACGCGGTTGGGCAGTTCCGTCAGCGCATCGTGGTAGGCGAGGCGTTCGATTTCGGCCTCGGCCCGCTTGGCGTCCGTGACATCCATGCAGTGCCCGACATAGCCGGTGAACTGGCCCTGGGTGTCGAAGCGCGGACTGCCCTGGTCGATGATCCAGCGGTACTCGCCGCTGACGTGGCGCAAGCGGTATTCCATGGAAAACGGCTCGCGGCGGTCGAAGGCGGCGTTGTAGGTCTCAAGGCAGTGCGACAGGTCGGCCGGGTGCACCCCCGCGGTCCAGCCGTCGCCCAGCTCCTGCTCCAGCGAGCGGCCGGTAAAGCGCAGCCAGGGTTCATTGAAATAATCGCATCCGCGGCCCAGCCCGGCGGTCCACACCAGCGCCTGCCCGCTGTTGGCGAGGGTGCGGAAATGCAGTTCGCTGTTGGCCAGCGCCGCGCGCAGCTGGTATTCCTCCGAGACATCGCGGAACACCAGCACCACGCCCTGCAGTTCGCCGCGGGCGTTGCGAATCGGCGCGGCGCTGTCGGCAATGTGGTAACGCCGGCCGTTTCGCGCCAGCAGGATCGTGTGGTTGGTCAGTCCCACCACCCGCCCCTCGCGGATGACGCGCGCCACCGGAATCTCCGCCGGCGCACCGGTGAGCGCATTTTCGATCGCGAACACCTCGGCGACAGGCCGTCCCATGGCCTCGGCCCGAGACCAGCCGGTGAGACTTTCGGCCACCGGGTTCATGAGCGTAACGCGCGCCTCGGTGTCGGCGGCCAGGATGGCATCGCCGATGGAATGCAGGGTGATGGCAAGCCGTTCCTCGCTGGTGGCCAGATTTGCCTGGGCTTCCTGCATGGCGCACGCCATGGCATTGAAGCTTCCGGCCAGTCTCGCAATTTCCAGCGCGCCCTCTTCCGGCACCGTCACATCCAGCTGCCCGCTGCGCAGGGTGTTCGCCGCCTGCGCCAGGCGTCCCAGCGGCGAGGTCACGTGGCGATGCAACATCCAGCCCAAGAGGCCGATCAGCAGCAGGCTGGCAGTCAGATCCGCCGCACGCGCCTTGAACACGAACTCGCGCATCATCAGCCGGTCGCGAGCGAGATCGAATCCGACGTACACCGCGCCCTGCCGCCGGCTGCGCAACTGCTGCGCATCGGCCGCCAGCTGGAACGGCTGCATGGCGGCGATGTGCACGCCGTCGGCAGTGGTCGGAAAAAATACCGGAAGCTTCCCCTGCCTGATCTGCGCGAAACGGCGCATGTCGAAACCCGGCAGCACCTCGGTAACGAGCCGGCCGCGCCAGGCATAGCGGTGGGCCGCCAGCACGCGGCCGCTGTCGTCGAGCAGCAGCACGGCCTCCGCGCGCCGGTCGGTCGCTATCTGCGCCATATCCGCTTCCACCAGTTCCCGGCTGGTTTCCCAGCCCTGCTCCGCCATGCGCGCCAGATGGGCGGTGTGGGTCAGCAGATCCGCTCTGGCCTGCAGGCTAAGCTGGTCCAGGCGCTTGTCCAGCACATTCACCAGCGACATCCCGAGCACCACCAGCAGCAGCAGCGCCAGCCCGACCGGCAGGGTGATGCGCAGGGGCAGGCGCGGTATCCTCATGGCGACACCGGCAGAAAACGCGGATCAGTCAGGCCTGCCAGCGCGGGGGTCTGCCTCAGCAAGCCGGCGGAAACCATGATGCGGGCGACGTTGTCCGCCGCAGGCACAAGGCCGGGGCTGGCTCCTTCCAGCCAGCCCCGGTTGGCCGCAAGGTCCATGAAACGGATGCCCTCGAGTGCCGTGCGCACCTCGTCCGGGCTGACGCCGAGGCGCGGAGCCATGCGGCGAAAGGCGTCGCCGGGCGCGGCATGCAGATAATCCAGTGCCTGGAAATAGCCCGCTAGCAATTGCCGGAAGCTTTCGGGAGAGCGTTCCAGAGCGTCGGTTCGCGCCACCAGCGTGTCCACGATCAGGCCGGGAAAATGACTGCTGTCGTACAGGCGCCGCGCGCCCTCTGCCTGCAACTGCGTGGCGAAGGGCTCCCAGCTGACCAGCGCATCCACCTCGCCGGCGAGATAGGCCCGCAGCTGGCGGTCGCCGGTAATCCGCAGCAGCACGATGTCACGCAGCGTCAAGCCCGCCGCTTCGAGCGACTTGGCCAGCATCAGCGCGCCGGCGGCGGTCTCGTCCACGCCGATGCGTTTGCCCCTGAGATCCTCCAGCCGTTCGATGCCGGGACGGCTCATGATGGCATCCGCCCCGGCGGAATCGTCGAAGACCAGAATGGCGCGCACGTCCAGCCCGCCCTCGCGGGCAAGCAGGCATTCGTCGAGGGTGAGCGTGGCCGCTTCCACATCCCCGGTGGCCAGCGACATGAGATTGGCCGTGTTGGAGGGCATTTCCACCAGGCGCAAGGCGTTGGCGTCATACAGCCCCAGTTCGCGCGCAAGGAACAGGGGCTCGGAACCGACCCAGAGAATGCCGCCGACGCGCGTGAGGGGCGGCTGGCCGCTGCATCCCCCGGCCAGCGCAAGCGGCGCCAGCGCGCTGGCGGCAAGAAAACGACGGCGTCCCTTGTTCATTACCTATCCCCTTCAGGCTGGCTGTCCGTCAGCGAGCTTCCAGACGAACTGTTTTTGCCAGGAAACCGGATTCATGGGCAATATCCCACGAACTCGCCTTGTTGTTTTCGCTTATCAGGCCGTTTCTTGACCGGGCGGGCAGGAAAACAAGCCCGCAGCCGGCAGGCAAATGATCGCTGGATCGATGCCGGAATGGCAAGCTTCAACGCTACCATGCCTTTTTTACTGGAAGATGGACCGAGATGGAAGAATTGATCGCCTGGCTACCGGCCGAACTGGCCTCGCTGCCGCGCTACGTGGTGGCGCTGGCGATCGGCCTGCTGATGGGCCTGGAGCGCGAACGCAACCCGGCGGCGAAGGCGGGGCTGCGCACGTTTGCACTGACGGCGCTGCTGGGGGTGCTGACGGCGCATCTGGCGGCGGCGCTGGGCGAACCGTGGCTGATCGCGGCAGGACTGCTGCTGGTCGGCGCGATGATGATCGCGGCCTATCTGCGTTCCCCGCAACAAGCGGATGGCGACCCGGGGACGACGACGGTGGCGGCGCTGATGCTGTGCTATGGCCTCGGCGTGCTGGTCTGGCACGGCGAAATCCAGCTGGCGGTGATGCTGGGGATTGCGGCCACCATGCTGCTGTATTTCAAGCCCGAGCTGCGCGGCATCAGCCAGCACATGAGCCGTCGCGATCTGCTGTCGATGCTGCAGTTCGCGGTGCTGGCGCTGATCATCCTGCCGCTGCTGCCGAACCGCAATTACGGCCCCTACGGCGCGCTCAACCCGTATCAGATCTGGTGGATGGTGGTGCTGATCGCCGGCGTGGGACTGGCGGGCTACGCCGCGCTGCGGCTGGTCGGGCAACAGCGTGGCGCGGCGATGCTCGGCCTGCTCGGCGGGCTGGTGTCGTCCACCGCAACGACTTTGGCATTCAGCCGCCACGCCCGCGCCAGCAGCGCGATGATGCCGGTCGCCGTGATCGTCATCGTGCTGGCCAATCTGGTGGTGCTGGTGCGGCTCGGCGTGCTGGCCGCGGTGCTGGCGCCGGCGGTGTTGCCGCAACTGCTGCCGGTGCTGATCGGCGGACTGCTCACCGGCGGCCTCGGCGCCGCCTACGGGGTGCGCCGCCTGCAGCCGCAGGGCGAGCTGCCCCCACTGGCGATGGCCAACCCCACCGAATTGCGCACGGCGCTCGGCTTCGGCCTGATGTATGCCGTGGTGCTGCTGGCCGCGGCCTGGCTGTCCGACTGGCTCGGCACGCGCGGGCTGTATGCGGTGGCGCTGGTATCGGGGCTGACCGACGTCGACGCCATCACGCTGTCGAGCCTGCGCCTGCACAATCTGGACACGCTACCGGCGGAGGGCGTGGTCAACGTCGTCACCCTCGCGGTGCTGGCCAACCTGGCGTTCAAATCCGCGCTCACCCTCACCATCGGCGGCTGGCAGATGGCGCGCCACGCGATCGCCGGCATGGGTGCGGCGGGGCTGGGGCTGATGGCGGCCTGGGCTATAATTCGCGGTTTTTCCGCCTAGTCACGAGCCCTAATCATGGAAGCCGAAAGCCTCAATCAGATCGAATCCAAACTCGCCGACCTCGGCGAACGCGCCGGCCAACTCAGGGGGTTTCTTTGACTACCCTGTCAAGCGGGACCGTCTAGAGGAAGTCGTCCGTCTGTCCGAAGCGCCGGACTTCTGGAATGACGCCGCCCGCGCCCAGGAACTGGGCCGCGAACGCAAGGCGCTGGAAGACGTGGTGCTGGTGCTCGACCGCGTGGCGTCGGGCCTCGCGGACGCGGCCGAACTGTTCGAGATGGCGCGCGAGGAGAATGACGACGACACCCTCGCCGCCGTGCAGGCCGACATCGAGGCCATCGAAAAGGCCGTCTCCACGCTGGAATTCCGCCGCATGTTCAACAACCCGGCCGACCCCAGCAACTGCTTCATCGACATCCAGGCCGGCGCCGGCGGCACCGAGGCCTGCGACTGGGCCTCGATGCTGCTGCGGCAATACCTGAAATACGCCGAGCGCAAGGGCTTCAAGGCCGAACTGCTGGAAGAGTCCGAAGGCGACGTCGCCGGCATCAAGTCCGCCAGCATCAAGATCGAGGGCGACTACGCCTACGGCACCCTGCGCACCGAAACCGGGGTGCACCGCCTGGTGCGCAAATCGCCGTTCGACTCGTCCGGCGGCCGCCACACCAGTTTCGCCAGCGTGTTCGTCTACCCGGAAGCCGACGATTCCATCGAGGTGGAAATCAACCCCGCCGATCTGCGCGTCGACACCTATCGCGCATCCGGCGCCGGCGGCCAGCACATCAACAAGACTGATTCGGCGGTGCGCATCACCCACCTGCCGACCAACATCGTGGTGCAGTGCCAGAACGACCGCTCGCAGCACAAGAACCGCGCCGAGGCGATGTCGATGCTGAAATCCAGACTCTACGAAGCCGAACTGCGCCGCCGCCAGGCCGAACAGGACAAGCTCGAAGCCGGCAAATCGGACGTCGGCTGGGGCCACCAGATCCGTTCCTACGTGCTGGACAACTCGCGCATCAAGGATCTGCGCACCAACGTCGAAGTCTCCGCCACCCAGAAGGTGCTCGACGGCGATCTCGACGTCTTCATCGAAGCGAGCCTGAAACAGGGCGTGTAAATGGACGCTCCCGACCACAGCGGGAGCCTGGCGGAATTCCTCGCGCCGGGTCTGCTTGCGGAAGACATCCCGCCGCTGTTCCCGCTGCTCGCCGCGCGCCCGCTGGTCGGCGCGCTGATCGCGCTGTTTCGCGGCGGCGACGACGAGGTGCTGATCCGGCTGATGGTGCTGCGCGAAATCGGCCTGCGCGCCGATGCGCCGGAATGGACGCCGCGCGAACTCGAATCGCATTTCGCCTACCTGTCGCAGACCAAGCTCAACACGGTGCTGGCGCGGCTGCGCGAACACGCCTTGCTGCTGTGGGACAACGAGCGCCGCGTCTATCAGCTCTCGACCGAAGGCCGCATGGTGCTGTCGGCGCTGTCGAACCTGCTGGTGTTCAACGCCGAGCAGGACGGCGAGCTGGGCTTTCTGGCGGCGCAGGTCGCCGCCGGCGCGGCGGTGGGCAAGCTGGCGCCGGAGGCCTTGTCCCACCTCCTGGCGCGGCTGGGCGAACTGGAAGAGGAATTTGCGCAGGCGGTCGCTTCCGGCTCGGAATTCCGCCTGCGCGCGGCGCAGTCGAAACTGGCCTCGGTGCAGCAATGGCTCGACCGCGCCAACGCGGTGATGAAGGACCTCAGCGACGCCGGCCTCGACGACGGCAGCTGGCGGCTGGCGCAAAGCATCGGCCAGCGCCAGTCGCGGCTGTTGCGCATGGCGTCGGTGTTCCAGCGCGAACTGGCGGCGATCGCGCGCCAGCAGGTGCACCTGTCGCAGGGCGGGCTGTCCACCTCCGAACTCGCGGCCTGGCTGAAAACGCAGTCGCCCGACAGCCTCGCGGCATTGGCCGACGGGCGGCTGGCGGCGACGCCGGAGTCCGTGTTCGTGCTACCCGACGTGATGCTCGACAACACCGAGGAATTCGTCACGCGCGAGCAGCCCGCCCGCAAAACCTCGGCCATGCCCGCGCCGGCCGAGATCGAATACACCCGCGACGTGCCGCTGGAACCGCCGCGCGAACTGGTCGAATTGACCCGCATGCTCGCCGGGCTGGCATCGCCCGCGAGCGTCGCCGACACCGTCGCCGGCGGGCGCTTCGGCGCGGCGTCGTACCGCCTGTCGCTCCTGGCGCTGCTGGGCGAAACCAATATCGGCCCCGAACTCGCGCCGCTCGCCGAACTGCCGGTGACGCTGGAATGGGGCGACGCAATGGAGGCTGTCGGACGCGGCGAAGTGGCCTGGATCAGCGCCGGCCGCGTCCTCCCCGCCGCGCCTGCTTCGCCCCCTGCCGACGGCCACGCATCCTTGCCTGCCGCAAACCCGGACCAGAACCCCGATGAACAATGACCTTGCCGCCCGCCTGATCGCCCGGCTGCTGGCGCTGCGCACCCTGCCGCGCGAAGACCCCGAAGCACGCCGCCTGCTGATCGATGCGGGGTTTCGCGACGAAGTCGAAACGCGGCTTGCCGCCAGCGGCCTGCGGCTGCTCGCCCAGCCTTTCGCCGCCCACATTGCGGTCGCGCTCGCGCGCGAACACGAGGCCGCCGTGTTCGAGCAGAACGACGCCTGGCAGGCCTCGAACATCGGCCTGCCCAAGGATGCCGCCGCGCTGCTGGTGATCGTGTGGGCGCTCATCATCCTGCCCAAGCGCGAGCGCCAGCTGGCGAGCGAAGCGGCGCAGACCGACGCGCAAAACGAGCTGTTCGAGACCGTGAAGCTCACGCCCGCCGCGCATGAGGCCTCGCGCGGCATCCCCGAAAACGTGCTGCTGGAAGACTACGGCAAGCTGCTCGGCGGCAAGGCAAGGCTGCAGCAGTTCGCGCTGCCGCAGCTGTCGCGGCTGGGCTTCATCGAACGCCGCAACAAGGTCATTCACGAAGGCCCCCTGCTCGACCTGGCGTTCGACTACGCCGAGTTCGCGCCGCGCATTCTCGAAGGCGCGCTGTCCGACCTGCTCAAGCAACGCGGCGTGCTTGAAGAGCACGCCCCCTTAAGCCCGACGCTCGAAGATCGCGCCCCTTCAAGCCCGGCGCTCGAAGACCCCACACCCGAGGATCACGCCTGATGTTCCGCCTGCTTGAACTCGAAACCGTGCACTGGGATTTCTGGCGCAACTTCCGGCTGCCGCTCGACGCCTCCATCGTCACCATTTCCGGCCCCAACGGCTCGGGCAAGACCACGCTGCTCGACGCGCTGCGCACCCTGCTGGCCCTGGACTGCTCGAAAAAGCGCGACTACAAGCGCTACGTGCGGCGCAACGGCGAAGACTTCTGCTGGCTGCGCGGGGTGATCGACAACCAGCGCCCGCCGGGTTCGAGCCGCCGCCCGTTCGGCCTGCCGTACCAGAGCGACCGCATCACGCTGGCCTGCCGCATCGACAAGAAAGGCGGCGACTGGACGCGCAAATACTGGATCGCCGACGGCGAAGTCGCGCTCAAGGACCTCGAACAGCGGGGCGAGGAATTCGGCGTGCGCGACTACCAGCGCATCCTCCACGGCGCCGGGCTGTCGCCCGCCATCGCCCGCGTGCTTTCGCTCGAACAGGGGCAGACCGACAAGCTGTGCGAGCTGTCGCCGCGCGAACTGCTCGACCTGGTGTTCCAGGTGTTCGGCGACAAGGACGTGCTCGACCGCTACCAGGAAGCGCGCCATCACCAGGAACATACCGCGCGCGAACTCGACGCCGGACAGAACCAGCTCGAAGCGCTCGGCAACAATCTCGAAAAGCACGAGCAGAAGGTCAACCGCTACCGCGAGTGGCAGCGCCTCAACCAGGAGCGCGTCGAACTCGTCAGCGAAATCCGCCCGCGCCTCGAACACAGCCTGCTGCAACGCGAGGCCGACCACGCCGCGCGCACGCTGCTCGCCCAGCGCCGCGACTGGCGCGCCAAACGCGCCGAGCGCGTCGCACTGCAAATCGAAACCGAAACGCTCGACACCGCGCTCGCACAGGCGCAGCTGCGCAAAGAGGCGGCTGCGGAAAACGAGCGCATCCAGAACAACGCCCTGAACGACATCAACCGCGAACTCGGCGGCTGGGAAGTCATCGTCAAACAGCAGCAGCGCCTGCAGGAACAGGCGCAGGCCGCCGGCGGACAGGTCGCCGACACAAACGAAATCGAGCGCCTCGAATCCCAGCGCGCCGATCTGCTGGTCAGGATCGCCAGCCTGCAGCAGCGCCAGGGTCAGCTCGACGAGATGCTGGAAAACCTCGCCGCAGGACGCCGCGCCGACCCCCACGACGTCGCCGCGTTCCGCCAGGCGCTGACGCAGGCCGGCATCGCCCACCACCTGCTCACCGACGTCGTCGAGATCGTCGACGCGAGCTGGCAGCCGGCAGTCGAAGCCGCGCTCGCGCCCTTCGCCCACATCGTGCTGCTGCAGCACGCGCGCGACGCCGAACGCGCGATGGCGCTCGGCGAAAGACAGCGCTACCGCAACTTCATCGTCCCCGAATGCGTGACCGCCGGCCTGCCGCCGCAAGGTTCGCTGCTCGAAGTGGTGCGCTTTTCCAGCCCGGTGCCGGAATGGCTGCTGCGCACGCTGGAGCGCACCCGCCGCGTCGAAGACGTCGCGGCGGGCAGCAAGCTGCCGCGCGGCGAGGACTGGATCACGCGCCAGGGCTATCTGCGCGAGCGGCGCGGCGGCCGCCACGCCGCGCCCGAGCAGGCGCGCTTCGGCCGTGCGCGGCTGGATGCGCTGCGCGATGAGCGCGCCCAACTCGACAAGCAACTCGCCCCGCTCAAGGCCCAGCAAGCCGAGCTTGCAGGCAGGATCAACGGCATCAAGGCGCAGCTGAGCGGCGAAACCGCCGCCGCGCAGCTGGCCCAGCGTGCCGCCGAATTCGCCGAAGCGCGCACGCAATACGAGGCGCTGGTGCTGCGTCGCCGCGACAACGGCGTGCTGGCGGCGCAGCAGGAACGCGAAGCGGCGGACAAGGCCATCGCTGATCTTCGCAGCCAGCGCACCGGGCTCGATGGTGAACTTGTCCGGCTCGGCAAGGAGATCGCCGAACGCGAAAACCGCGCCGGGCGCGAAGAACAAATCCGCCGCCGTTTGCGGCTGCGGCGCGATCGCCGCCAGTTTCCGCCCGCCTGGCGCGACGCCGCGGCCAGCCAGCAGCTGGTGGAAAAATGGCGCGATGCCACCAACGTCGACCGCCGCCTCGCCGAAATCGACACCAAGTTCGCCGACGAAAGCTGGGAAACCGACGACAGCGTCGTCGCCCTGCGCGACAAGATCGCGGCCAATTACCGGCAGATGGAACGCGACCTGGCCGCGCGCCGCCGCGACAACGAGCTCGCCGGCGAACAAACCCAGGCCGCGCGCGAGAACTACATCGCCGTGCTGCGCCACACCGTCGGCCGCTACGCCAAGAATCTCAAGACGCTGGGCGAAGTCGCCGGCGTCCGTGTCGAACACGAGCCGGTGGCGCTCGGCAACGACGACGTGACGCTGGCGCAGGCGGGGCTGTCGGTGCGTTTCGACTTCGACGCCAAGGGCTTCATGGGCATGAACGACGGCGACGCCTCCGGCGGCCAGCAGGTGATGAAATCGCTGATCCTGCTGGTGGCGCTGATGATGGAAGAGTCGCGCCCCGGCGGCTTCGTCTTCATCGACGAGCCCTTCGCTCACCTCGACATCGTCAACATCGAGCGCGTGTCGGGGTTCTTGAAAGCGACGAAGGCGCAATACCTGCTCACCACCCCGGTCACGCACAACGTCAACATCTACGACCCGGCCACCCTGACGCTGGTGACGTTCAAGAAACGCCCGGGCGAGGCGTGGGCGCCGGGCGTGAAAGTGCTGATGCGCGACACCTCGACGGCACACTGACCATGCTGCGCGTCACCCCGCAGAGCAAAACCCGGCGGCTACGCGTATCGGGGCAGCCGCCGCGCGGACTCGACAGCCTGCCCGACGACTGGCGCCAACTGCTGAAGCGCTGGGTCAGGCGCGGCGGCGACAGCCGCTGGGAAACGCTCAAGGGCGACGCCGGCGTGGGGCGGCAGGGACTGGCGCAGGCGCTGCTCGACTGGCTGCTGGATAACGGCTGGGTGGCGCTGACCGAAAAATTCGAGCGCGCGGAATGGTGGCCGTACCGGGTGCGGTTTCAGGAATCCGCCGCCCTGCGCGCAGCGCTCGGCATCGCCGATGCGGATGCCATTGCTGCGAACTGGCAAACCCTTCGCGACGCCCTGCCGCCGGACACGCCGCTGCTCGACGCGCTCGATGCGCTGCCGCCAAAAACCGCGCTGGCCCGCGCCGACCTGGCCACCGCGCTCGCCCGCTGGCAGCTTGAGCAGCGCAGCGGCACCCAGCGCGATTTCGCCCTGTTTGCGCGCGGCGCCACCAAGGCGGTCGCCGCCGCCGAATGGGCATGGCTGGCCGCCGCAACCGATCTCGCCGTGTGGGGGATCGAGCGCCACACGCCGCTGCTGCTGGTGGCCGCGCCGGTGACGCTGCAGCTGCCCCGGGGTGCGTCGGACCTCGCCGCCTGCGCCGACTTTTGCGCCCTCACCCCCGCCACCCTGACCGCCGCCGCGTCCGCCGACGGCGCGCCCGCCCGCTGGTATCTGCTGGAAAACCGCACCAGCTTCGAGCGCGCCGCGCGCACGCGCGCAGCCGACGCCGGCGTGATCTGGCTGCCCGGTTTTCCGCCCGCCTGGTGGCGCGAAGCCGTGGCGCATTTGCTGACCCTGGCGCCCGCCCCCGCCGCCATCGCCTGCGACCCCGACCCGGCCGGCGTCGCCATCGCCCTGCAGGCCGGGGCGCTATGGCAAGCCGCCGGACTCGACTGGCAGCCCTGGCTGATGGACATCGCCGCCCTGCAAAGCCTGCCCAGCCGCAGCCCGCTCAAGGCGTGGGACCAGACGTGCATCGCCCAGCTCGCGCAAAGCGCCCTGCCCGATTCCCTGTCCGCGCTGCTTGCCTACATGCGCGAGCACAACGTCAAGGGCGAGCAGGAGGGTATCCTGTAGCGACGCCGCTGCATTTTCGGGAAGGCCGAATGCAACTTAAAACGCCATTTGCAAACCTGTCAGTTCCCATCGACATATTCCTGTTTACTGTTGTCAGCCCAAACCCGCCGCCGGAGCCCCCATGCGCACCGAAACACCCGTCACGCTGTTTCTCAAGGACTACACCCCGCCCGCCTGGCTGATCGACACCGTTGATCTTCGTGTGGCGATTTTCGATGGCCACACCGAAGTCAAAACCCGTCTCACCTGCCGTCGCAACCCGGCGACCGAGTCCGGCGCACTGGTATTGAACGGCGAAGCGCTGGAGTTGATGGGCATCACGCTCGACGGCGCCGTGCTCGATCCGGCACGGCATGTCCATGCCGACGGCCTGCTGACGATCGCCGGGCCGCTGCCGGATGCCTGCGTGCTGGAAACCGTGGTGCGCATCGACCCCGACAACAACACCCGGCTCTCGGGTCTGTACCGCTCCAAGGACGGCTATTTCACGCAATGCGAGGCGGAGGGCTTCCGCCGCATCACCTTCTTTCCGGACCGGCCGGACGTGATGGCGAAGTTCACCTGCACGGTCGAGGCGGATCGCGCGCGCTTTCCGCATCTGCTGTCCAACGGCAATCCCGTCGAAGCGGGCGCATGCGCCGACGACGCGGCGCGCCACTGGGCGCGCTGGGAAGATCCCTACGCCAAGCCCAGCTACCTGTTCGCGCTGGTCGCAGCCAAGCTCGACGTGCTGGCAGACGAGTACGCCACCGCATCGGGGCGCCGCGTGCGGCTGGCGATCTACGTCGAGCCAGGCAAGCTCGACCAGTGCGGCCACGCGATGGCGGGGCTGAAGAAAGCCATGCGCTGGGACGAAGAGCGCTTCGGGCTCGAATACGACCTCGACCGCTACATGATCGTCGCCGTCGGCGACTTCAACATGGGGGCGATGGAAAACAAGGGCCTCAACATCTTCAACACCAAGTACGTGCTGGCGCGCCCGGACACCGCGACCGACGCCGACTACCAGGGCATCGACCGCGTGGTGGCGCACGAGTATTTCCACAACTGGACCGGCAACCGCGTCACCTGCCGCGACTGGTTCCAGCTGTCGCTCAAAGAGGGATTAACCGTCTTCCGCGACCAGGAATTCGGCGCCGATACGCATTCGCGCGCGGTCACGCGCATCCAGGAAGTGCGCGCCCTGCGGGTCGGCCAATTCCCCGAGGACGCGGGACCGATGGCGCACCCGATCCGGCCCGCCTCCTACGCCGAGATCAACAACTTCTACACCGCCACCGTCTACAACAAGGGCGCGGAAGTCATCCGCATGATGCACACCCTGCTCGGGCGCGAGGCTTTCCGCCGCGGCATGGATCTGTACTTCCAGCGCCACGACGGCCAGGCCGTGACCTGCGAGGATTTCGTCGCGGCGATGCAGGACGCTTCGGGCGTCGACCTAGCTCAGTTCCGCCGCTGGTATGCCCGCGCAGGCACCCCGCGCCTGCACGCCACGGGGGCGTGGGATGCCGCGACCCGGCGCTACACCCTGACGCTCACCCAACACCTCGCACCGACCGCCTACGAGAAGCGGCTGGCCGAATCCGGCCAGGCCATCGCCGACGGCGCGCTGCACATTCCCGTCGCGCTCGGCCTCGTCCTGCCCGACGGCAGCGACGCGGCCTTGCGGCTGGCGGAAGAAGCCGAATCCGCAGGCACGACGCGCGTGCTGTCGCTGACCGAAGCCGCACAGACCTTCGTATTCGAGGATATTCCCGCCGCACCGGCCGCCTCGCTGCTGCGCGATTTCTCCGCGCCGGTGCAGCTTGAATTCGAGCAGACCGACGCCGAACTCGCGCACCTGATGGCGGCCGACTCCGACGCCTTCAACCGTTGGGAAGCCGGACAACGGCTGGCAACGCGCGTGCTGCTCGCAGGCATCGCGGCGGGCGGCACCGGCAGCGACTGGATTCCCGATGCCTTCGTCGCCGCCTGCGGCCGCATGCTCGACGACGGCCTCGGCGGCGACCCCGCGCTCGCCGCCGAGGCACTCAACCTGCCCGCCGAAGCCGTGCTCGCCGAGGCGGTTGTCGCGGCGGGCGGCGCCATCGACCCCGAAGCCATCCACGCCGCACGCGTCAACCTGCGCCGCCACCTCGCCGCCCATCTGCGCGGCCAACTCGAAGCCGCGTGGACGGCGCTCGCCCCCACCGCCGCCTACGCCCCCGACGGCGCGCAAGTCGGCCAACGCGCGCTGCGCAACGCCTGCCTCGGCTACCTGGCAGAAAGCGATGCCGGCTATTTGCAGACCTCAGTCGTGCCGCGCCTCACCGCCCAGCTCGCGGCTGGCAATAACGGGGCTGGCGGCAACATGACCGACGAAATCGCCGCGCTAGCGACGCTCGCCAACCTCGACCTGCCGGAACGCGAAGCTGCACTCGCCGACTTCTATACCCGCTGGCAGACCGAAGCCCTGGTCATCGACAAGTGGTTCTCGGTGCAAGCCACCTCGCGCCTGCCCGGCACCGCCGCCCGCGTGCGGGCGCTGATGCAGCACCCCGCCTTCGACCTCAAAAACCCCAACCGCGTCTACGCCCTCATCCGCGGCTTCTGCGGCGCCAACCCGCGCCACTTCCACGCCGCCGACGGCGCAGGCTACGCGCTCGCCGCCGACGTCATCAGCGAATTGCAGGCGATGAACCCGCAGGTCGCCTCCAGAATCGCCCGCAGCTTCGACCGCTGGCGCCAGTTCGACGCCGGGCGGCAGGCGCATGCGCGTGCCGCGCTGGAGCGCATCCTGGCGACGGACAACCTGGCGAAGGACGTGGCGGAAGTGGTGGGGAATGCGCTGCGAGGGTGAACGCAGCGATGGGTCTTGCCTGGATGGGGCGAAGGTAATGACGGAATATCAGCCACCGCTGTCGTTCGGGCGCGTCAGGCTTCATCAGCTTTGTGCTGATCGCCGATGGGCTCCGTTGGTATTCGCACGCCCTGGCACGTTCCCAACTTGACATGCCCGATCAGCTTCCTGGCGCAACCAGATGCGAAAAGCCAGAAGTGCCGGGTCGTCCTTGCGAATGGCGCGGTATTCCAGAAGCCAGTCGCCGCTTGTGTGCGCAACGATCGGGAACGGTGCAACCAGGCGGCCCGCTGCCAGCGCATCGCTGACGTAAGGGATTTGAGCGATAGCGACTCCGACCCCGTCGAGCGCTGCCTGCATCGCCATGACGTTGCTCTCGAATGACACCTCGCCAGCGGGGTGCACGGGGGAACGCAAGCCCGCCGCCGCGAACCAGTGTGGCCATTCATTGGGCATACCGGACACGACGATGAGATTTGCATTGCGCAGATCCTCGGGCGAGCGCAGCGTCGATGCGAGCCTGGGCGTGCAGACCGGCACGACGGCGCTCGGGAACAGGCGTTCCGCATCGTAGCCCGGCAACGCGTGGGTATCGCGCCGGATCGTGCAGGTCCAGTCATCACGTACCGGGCGCGTTGCGCCACCCGTCGCCATGCGCACTTCGACGTCGGGATGGCTTCGATAGAAGCTCGCCAGTCGCGGAATCAGCCAGGTGATCGCCAGGGTTGGGCCAACTCCAACCGTCAACACCGGGCCACTGCGCATTGCCGTAACGCTTTCAGTGAGCCGGGCGATGGAATCGAAAGCATCAGTCAGACCGGACAGCAATGCCTGCCCTTGCACCGTCAACTCCAGCGCGTTCGCATGTCGCAGAAACAGAGGAAAACCCAAACGATCCTCCAGCAAGCGAACCAAGCGGCTTACCGCGGTTTGGGTCACGTTCAGCTCTCTTGCCGCAGCGGTGAAACTGCCGTGTCGGCCTGCCGACTCAAAAGCGCGCAGCCCATTCAGTGAGGGTAATCGTCGCACCATATGAGATCCCGATTTTGTGATACCCCAATTTTTACTTGTTGATACGGTAAGTTAAACACGTTTGCCCGGCAATGAGCCTCTCCCTATCATTCCTCATGATTACCTTACTTCATACGGAAACCGTGTGTGTACAACCACACTGGTGCGGACTCAGTTTTTTGATGGGTTATCGTCAACGCAAGGCCCACTTCCAGTCGGACCACGGAATATGGATATCACAGACACATCAGGAGGCACAGCATGACCAAAGGCGTTCTCTTCAGCATCGTCATTGCGACAACAGGAGTCTTATGTATGGCTTGCACACAACCGGCAGTTGCCCAGGAAAGACGTATCGGCGTGATCCCGCATGCGCCGCTGCTGAAGACAGCGGTGCCCGACACGGCGAACCAGGAAGTCGCCGTCTATCACGTCGAATATGCGCCGGGTGGCATCAATCCACGGCACCTTCATCCGGCAGCGGTCACTTTCCACATCCTTTCCGGCACGGGCATCTGGCAGGAGGAAGGCAAGCCGCCAGTCACGCTACGCGCTGGCGACAGCCTGCTCGTTCCGGCCGGCACCATTCACACGCACTGGAATCCCAGCACGACTGAAAAGCTCCGCTTTCTCGAATTCATCGTGGCTGAAAAGGACAAAGGGCGGTCCATTCCCAAACCATTGAAAGACTAGGCCGCCTGCGCCAGCGTGAAATCGACCCGCACCCTGTCGAACGGGCATACGATTTTTCCGCTCTCGGTTTTTTCCAGCAGGCCGGTTTCCAGCAGGGCATGCACGTCGCGGTGTACGGATTTGACGTCGCGCTCCAGCCTACGGGCCAGTTCGCGCAGACTCATTTCGCCGGCGCCGCTCATGGCCTCCAGCACGCCCCAGCGCTTGGGGCTGATTTCCGAGAACAGCAGTTCGGGGCTGGCGTAGCTGAAGGTGAATTGCTGGGCGCGCCCCGATTTGGCGGCCTGGCGTATGCCTTTTGCACCGGCTCTAAGCGCAGCTTTCCAATCGGGATTGATTTCGATGACGGCGGTTTTCATTCAACTCTCCTTTCCACTTCTGCCAGGAAATCGTCCAGCAGTTGGTCGATGGAAACAAATCGGTATACGGACTCTTTCCCATCCAGATGCTTGTGATCGCCCTTGCCGCGCTCATTGTCGAAGCCGACGAGGCGCTTGTCATCCAGGATATAGACCAGGCGATACTTGAAGGCATGATCGCAAGGCGGCACCGGGCAATGCAGCTTCCATATTTTCATCTCAACCAGCCCGCCGTTGGGCAGGCGCTGGCGGTGCTGCTTGAGCAGTTCGGCCTTCATGTTGGCATTCTTGACAACAATCTGAACGGAGTCAAGCTGGCTGCCAGGGATCGGGCTGAATCTTCTGAGCGGGAAGCGCCCTCACCCCTCCGCCACCACCTCCAGCACCGCCTCGCCGTACGCTTCCAGCTTCTTCGTCCCCAGCCCCGATATCTCGCCCAGCTCCGCCAGGGTGGCGGGACGGCGCGCGGCGATCTCGCGCAGGGTGGCGTCGTGCAGGATGACGTAGGCGGGCACGCCCTTCTCGTTGGCGGTTTCGCGGCGCCAGGCGCGCAGGGCGAGGAACAGCGGATCTTCGTCGTCGTGGACGCCGGCGCCGGAACTGGGCGCGAAACGGGATTTCCTGCCGCGCGCCGGGCGCACTTCGATGGCGCGCAGCATGACGGTTTCCTCGCCCTTCAGCACCGGCCTGGCGGCCTGGGTGAGTTTCAACGCGCCGTAGGCGGTGTGGTCGACTTCCAGCAAGCCGCGCACGACGAGCTGGCGCAGCACGGCGCGCCAGACCTTGTCGGTCTGGCTGGCGCCGATGCCGAACACGCTCAACTGGCTGTGGCCGAGGCGGTCGATCTTCTCGGTGGTCTTGCCGAGCAGCACGTCGATGACGTGGCCGGCGCCGAAGCGCTGGCCGGTGCGGTAGACGGTTGAGAGCAGCTTTTGCGCGGCTTCGGTGCCGTCCCACAACGTGGGCGGGTTGAGGCAGACGTCGCAGTTGCCGCAGGGCTGGCTGATTTCGCCGAAGTAGCTCAACAACGCCACGCGGCGGCAGCTGGCCGCCTCACACAGGCCGACCAGCGCATCGAGCTTGGCGTGGCCGATGCGCTTGTGGGCGTCTTCCGCCTCGCCTTCGTCGATGAAGCGGCGCTGCGTGACGACGTCCTGCAGGCCCCACGCCATCCACGCCTCGGCGGGCTCGCCGTCGCGCCCGGCGCGGCCGGTTTCCTGGTAGTAGCCTTCGACCGAACGCGGCAGGTCGAGGTGGGCGACGAAGCGCACGTCGGGCTTGTCGATGCCCATGCCGAACGCCAGCGTGGCGACCATGATCACGCCTTCGTCGCGCAGGAATCTTTCCTGGTGGCGGCGGCGGGTGTCGTTGTCCATGCCGCCGTGGTAGGGCAAGGCGGCGAGGCCGGCCTGCTTCAGCGCGTCGGCGGTTTCCTCGACCTTCTTGCGCGTGCTGCAGTAGACGATGCCGGCTTCGCCCTTGTGTTCGGCGAGGAAATCGAGCAGCTGGCGGCGCGGCTCGGATTTTTCGGAAATGCGGTAGCGGATGTTGGGGCGGTCGAAGCTGGCGACGAACACGCGCGCGGCGCCGAGGTCGAGCCGGGCGAGGATTTCGGCGCGCGTCGCGGCATCCGCCGTGGCGGTGAGCGCGATGCGCGGCACCTCGGGAAAGCGCTCGTGCAGCGCCGACAGGCCGAGATATTCCGGGCGGAAGTCGTGCCCCCATTGCGACACGCAGTGCGCCTCGTCGATGGCAAATAGCGCGACGCGGGCTTGTTCGAGCAGGCTCTGGAAACGCGGCGTGAGCAGGCGCTCCGGGGCGACGTAGAGCAGTTTCAATTGCCCGGAGGCGAATTCGCGCTCGACCTGCGCGGCCGCCGCGCCGTCCAGACTCGAATTCAGGAACGCCGCCGCGATGCCGAGTTCCTGCAACGCGGCGACCTGATCCTGCATCAGCGCGATCAGCGGCGACACCACCACCGCGCAGCCTTCGCGCAGCAGCGCGGGAATCTGGAAGCACAGCGACTTGCCGCCGCCGGTGGGCATCAGCACCAGCGCGTCGCCGCCCGCCGCGACGGTGTCGACGATGGCCGCCTGCTCGCCGCGGAACGCGGGGTAGCCGAAGACGCGGTTGAGCAGGCTTAAGGGGGTGTCGGGCATGAAAATACGTCTGGCAAGCGATGTGTCACATTGGCTATAATTGTGTCACGTTTTGCCCCTTTGGAGGCTGCCCATGAAAACCCTGACCATCCGCGAAGCCCGAGAAGGCCTGTCGCACCCCGACCAGATGTTCGCCGACGCCGACGAAGTGCTGGTGGTACGTCATGGTGAGCCGGTGGCGCGCATCCTACCGGTCGAACCGCGCAAGAAAGCATTTCGTTCGCTCGCCGCATTTCGTGCCAGCCAGCCGTTCCAGGAAATTCCCAGCGAAGTCCTGATCAGCGAAGACCGTGAAGATCGCTTCTGATGATTTATGTCGATACCAGCGCGCTGGTGAAGCGCTACCTCAGCGAAGCAGGCAGCGACACATTTGACGCTTTCTTCCTGGCCCGGGCACCGCTCGCAATCAGTCGGCTGACTGTTGTCGAAATGCGTTGCGCGCTCGCGCGACGCCGCCGCAACCAGCAGATAACAACCGAGCTCGAAGCGCAGGTGCTCGAGGCCTTCAGACTGGATGTGCAGGACGGCGCCCTCGCGGTCTCGTCTTTCCTGGAGGACGACCTGACGCTGGCTTACCACCTGATGGACGAAGTCGCCGATCTGCCTTTGCGTACGCTCGACGCGCTGCACCTCGCTGTCGCGCGTCGCCAAGCCATTCCGGAATTTTCTACCGCCGACAAAAAACAGGCCGAAGCCGCTCAAAAACTCGGCTTTGCGCTCCACCGTTTCGATTGATCCCAGCCACCATGAATACCGAAAACACCGCTCCCCTGCAAGACGAGAACCAGATCATCATGGAGCGCCGCGCCAAGCTCGCCGCGATCCGCGAACAAGGCGTCGCCTTCCCCAACGACTTCGAGCGCCACGACTACGCCGGCAAGCTCGCACACGAACACGGCGAGAAATCCAAGGAAGCGCTGGAAGCCGAAGCCGTCCAGGTGCAGCTCGCCGGCCGCATGATGCTGAAGCGGGTGATGGGCAAGGCCAGCTTCGCCACCCTGCAGGACATGAGCGGGCGCATCCAGGTCTACGTGTCGAACGACCTCACCGGCAGCGAATCGCACGACGCCTTCAAGCACTGGGACCTGGGCGATTTCATTGGCGTCGCCGGCACCCTGTTCAAGACCAACAAGGGTGAATTGACCATCCAGGCAAAATCGATCCGTTTGCTGTCGAAGGCGCTGCGCCCGCTGCCGGAAAAATTCCATGGTCTCGCCGACCAGGAGCAGAAATACCGCCAGCGCTACCTCGACCTCATCACCAACGACGACGCGCGCGAGACCTTCATGCGCCGCTCGAAGATCATCCAGGCGATCCGCGAGTTCATGACCGGCCACGGCTTCCTCGAGGTGGAGACGCCGATGATGCATCCGATCCCCGGCGGCGCCGCGGCCAAGCCCTTCGCCACCCACCACAACGCGCTCGACATGGAGCTGTTCCTGCGAATCGCGCCCGAGCTGTATCTGAAGCGGCTGGTGGTCGGCGGTTTCGAGAAGGTGTTCGAGATCAACCGCAATTTCCGTAACGAGGGCTTGAGCACCCGCCACAACCCCGAGTTCACCATGATGGAGTTCTACGAGGCCTACCGCGAATACCGCTACCTCATGGACTACACCGAGGCGCTGATCCGCCACACCGCGGTCGCCGCCACCGGCTCCACCACGGTCGTCTACCAGGGCAAAGAAATCGAACTCGGCAAGCCCTTCGACCGCCTCACCATCGTCGAGGCGATCCGCAAATACAATCCCCAGTACACGGTCGAACAACTGAACGACCGCGATTGGCTGATCGCGCAGTTCGTGGCGATGAAGGCGAAGTACCGCGCGCAGGACGGCATCGGCGGCCTGCAATTGAGCTTCTTCGAGGAAACCACCGAAGCGCTCTTGATCCAGCCCACCTTCATCATCGACTACCCGGCCGAAGTCTCGCCGCTGGCGCGCCGCTCCGACAGCCAGCCCGACATCACCGAACGCTTCGAACTGTTCATCACCGGTCGCGAGATGGCCAACGGCTTCTCCGAGCTGAACGATGCCGAGGACCAGGCCGAGCGCTTCATGGAACAGGTGCGGCAGAAGGAGGCCGGCGACGAGGAAGCGATGCACTACGACGCCGACTTCATCCGCGCGCTGGAGCATGGCCTGCCGCCCACCGGCGGCTGCGGCATCGGCATCGACCGCCTGGTGATGCTGCTGACCGATTCGCCGAGCATCCGCGACGTCATCCTGTTCCCGCAGATGCGGCGGGAAGCATGAAGACAGCCCGCAAATGCGGCGGGAAAGTTAAATGAGCCCGCAGACGCGGCGCGAAGGCTGATCCCGCGGCCATGGGGCAATACGCACTCAAGATCGGCCTGTCTGCGCTGATCCTGGTCGCCATTGCCGAAGTGGCCAAGCGCAGCACCTTCTGGGCGGCCGCCTTGGCCTCCCTGCCGCTCACTTCGCTGCTTGCGTTCGTCCTGCTGTATCTCGACACCGGCGACGTGCAGAAGGTCGCCGCGCTCTGCAGCGGCATTTTCTGGCTGGTGCTGCCTTCGCTGCTGCTGTTCGTGCTGCTGCCGATTCTGCTGCGCAGCGGCTGGGGGTTCTGGTTCAGCCTGGCCGTTTCAAGCGCCGCGACCGCGCTGGCCTACCTCGGTACGATCAAGCTGCTGAGCATGTTCGGCATTCGTCTGTAAGGCGTGCCCGCAGGCCCGTCCATGCGCGATCGCTTCCGGTAAAATCGTGTCTTCCGGCCATTTTCACCATCAATCATTTTTACGAGTCACCCCATCATGACCGACGCCTTCAACACCCACGATTCCTTCACCACCGGCACGGGTAGCCATCGCTTCGCCTCGCTGAAGAAGCTCGAGACCGCGCTGGGGGTGTCGGTGGCGCGCCTGCCGGTGTCGATCCGCATCGTGCTGGAGTCGGTGCTGCGCAACTGCGACGGCGTGAAGGTGACGCCCGGGCACGTCAAGCAGCTGGCAGGCTGGAAGCCGAACGCCGAACGCACCGAGGAGATCCCCTTCACCGTGGCGCGCGTGATCCTGCAGGACTTCACCGGCGTGCCGCTCCTGGCCGACCTCGCGGCAATGCGCTCCGCCGCGCAGAAAATCGGCAAGGACCCGAAGAAGATCGAGCCGCTGGTGCCGGTCGACATGGTGGTCGACCACTCGATCCAGGTCGACACCTATGGGAACAAGGATGCGCTCGACCTCAACATGAAAATCGAGTTCGAGCGCAACCTCGAGCGCTACCAGTTCCTCAAGTGGGGCATGCAGGCCTTCGACACCTTCAAGGTGGTGCCGCCCGGCGTCGGCATCGTGCACCAGGTGAACATGGAATACCTGGCGCGCGGCGTGATGGAAAAGGACGGCATGGCCTACCCCGACACGCTGGTGGGCACGGATTCCCACACCACCATGATCAACGGCCTCGGCGTGGTCGCCTGGGGCGTCGGCGGCATCGAGGCGGAAGCGGCGATGCTGGGCCAGCCGGTGTATTTCCTCACCCCCGACGTCGTCGGCGTCAACCTCACCGGCAGCGTCAAGCCCGGCGTCACCGCCACCGACGTGGTGCTGACCGTCACCGAGATGCTGCGTAAAGCCAAAGTGGTGGGCAAGTTCGTCGAGTTCTTCGGCGAAGGCGCCGCCGCCCTGCCGGTGACCGACCGCGCGACCATCGCCAACATGGCGCCGGAATACGGCGCGACCATGGGCTTCTTCCCGGTCGACGAGGCGACCTGCCAGTACTTCGCCGCGACCGGCCGCAACGCCGCGCAGGTCGACCTGATCCGCGCCTACTACCAGGCGCAGGATCTCTTCGGCATCCCCAAGGCAGGCGAGATCGACTACTCGCAGACGCTCGACCTCGACCTCTCCACGGTCGAGCCTTCGATCGCCGGCCCCAAGCGGCCGCAGGACCGCATCGCGCTGTCCGCGATCGAGACGACGTTCGACACGCTGACGCAAAAACCGCGGGAAGACGGCGGCTACGGCAAGACCGCGGAAGACCTGCGCCGCACCTACACGGTCGAAGGCGGCGGCGAACTGCGCCACGGCAGCGTGGTGATCGCGGCGATCACCTCCTGCACCAACACCTCCAACCCCGGCGTGATGATCGCCGCCGGCCTGTTGGCGAAGAAGGCGGTCGAGCTCGGCCTCTATACGCCATCCCACGTCAAGACCAGCATGGGCCCCGGTTCGCGCGCGGTGACCGAATATCTGAAGGCCGCCGGCCTCTTGACCTATCTCGAACAGCTGGGCTTCTCGGTCGTCGGCTACGGCTGCACCACCTGCATCGGCAACTCCGGCCCGCTGCCGGAAGCGATCGAGAAGACCGTGCTCGACAATGACCTGGTCGCCTGTTCGGTGCTCTCGGGCAACCGCAACTTCGAGGCGCGCGTGCACCAGAACGTCAAGGCCAACTTCCTGATGTCGCCGCCGCTGGTGGTGGCGTTCGCGCTGGCCGGGCGGGTGCCGTTCGATGTCGAGAAGGAACCCATCGGCGCCGGCAAGAACGGGCCGGTGTACCTGAAGGACATCTGGCCGGGCAACGACGAAATCGCCGCGCTGCTGCACCATTCCACCGATGCCGGCGCCTACAAGAGCTACGCCGACGTCGGCGCCGGCAACCCGCTGTGGGACGGCGTGCCGGCGCCGGCCGGCGCCGTCTACGAATGGGATGCCGCTTCCACCTACATCCAGGAGCCGCCCTTCTTTGCCGGCGGGAAGGCCGCCGCTCCCGCGATCAAGGGCGCGCGCGCGCTGGCGATCTTCGGCGACTCGGTCACCACCGACCACATCAGCCCGGCCGGCGGCATCAAGCCGACCTCGCCGGCCGGCCTCTACCTCACCGAGCACGGCGTGCAGAAGGCCGACTTCAACAGCTACGGCGCGCGCCGCGGCAACCACGAAGTGATGATGCGCGGCACCTTCGCCAACGTACGCATCAAGAACCTGATGATCCCCGGTTCCGAGGGCGGCATCACGCTGCAGGGCGGCGAGCAGAAGCCGATCTACGACGCCGCCATGGCCTACCAGACCGAGGGCACGCCGCTGATGATCTTCGCCGGCGAGGAATACGGCACCGGCTCGTCGCGCGACTGGGCGGCCAAGGGCACCACGCTGCTCGGCGTGAAGGCGGTCGTCGCCAAGAGCTTCGAGCGCATCCACCGCGCCAACCTCGCCGGCATGGGCGTGCTGCCCTGCCAGTTCAAGGACGGCGTCGATGCGGCCACGCTGAAACTCGACGGCAGCGAGACCTTCGATCTCGAAGGCACCGAAGCCGGCATCGCCCCGCAACAGGACGTCACGCTGGTGATCCACCGCGCCACGGGCGAAACCGAACGCGTCGCCCTCAAGCTGCGCATCGATACCCCGATCGAGGTCGAGTATTACAACAAGGGCGGCATCCTGCCGTTCGTGCTGGGCCAGCTGGTGAGCTGACCCCCGGGCGGGCCGCCTCGCCATTCGCGCAATACGGTTCTCGGCAGGCAGCCTCCGTATTGTTCCGCGCTGAATGCCGCGGCCCCGGGCTCATGCCTGGAATGGGTCAGAAGGCGAAACGCCGTGCAAACAGTTCGCTGATCTTGGCGGACGCCAGCGGCTTGCTGACGATATAACCCTGAATTTCGTCGCAGCCGTTCTGCCGCAGAAACGCCACCTGATCGGCCAGTTCGACCCCTTCGGCCACCACGCGCAGCTTCAAGGCGTGCGCCAGGCGAATGATGGCGTTGACGATTTCGGCATCGTCGCTGTCGGTCAGCACGTCGCTCACGAAGCTCCTGTCGATTTTCAGCGCATCGATCGGCATGCGCTTCAACTGGCCGAGGTTGGAATACCCCGTGCCGAAATCGTCGATGTAAACGTGCAGCCCGCGCTGGCGCAGCGCCTCGAGCATGCCGAAGCTGCGCACGGGATTGTCCATCGCCGCGCTCTCGGTCACTTCCAGCTGTAAATGCGCAGGGTCCATTCCGGTTTCCTTCAGGATGGCATCGATATCGTCGATCAGGTGCGCATCGGAAAACTGCCGCGGCGACAGGTTGACGGCCACCGGCGGCGGATCGCACCCGGCATCGCGCCAGGCGATCCACTGTTCGCACGCCGCCCGCACGACCCAGCGGCCCAGCGGGACGATAAGACCGGTTTCCTCGGCCACCGGGATCAACTGTTCGGAACCGACGCTGGCGCCCGTGCCGGGAAGCCAGCGAATCAGCGCCTCCAGCCCCACCACCCGGCCGCTGGCGAGATCGATCTTGGGCTGGTAGAGCAGCGCCAGTTCGTCGCGCTCGAGCGCCTGGCGCAAGCCGCTTTCCAGCGTCTGCAACTGCTGCGCCACCGTGTTCAATTCGTCGCTGAAGTACTCGAAGCCGCTGCGGCGATGCTTGGCCTGGTACATCGCCAGATCGGCCTGACGCAGCAGGGTATTGGCGTCGAGGCCGTCGTCCGGATACACGCTGATGCCGATGCTGGCGCCGATGGCGTAACGCCGCTGCGCGAGCCTGAAGGGCTCGGCCAGCGCCTGAAGCAGCTTGTACGCCACCCGGCTGGCCGTCCGCGAGGCCGGCGCATGGGTCAGGATGACGGCGAATTCGTCGCCGCCCAGGCGGGCGACGAAGTCATCGGCACGCAACTGTTCGTCGAGCCGGTTGGCGACGATGCGCAGCACCTGATCGCCCACTTCGTGCCCCTGCGAGTCGTTGATGTGCTTGAAGCGGTCGAGGTCGATGAACAGCAGCGAAACCTGGGATTTTTCACGCTGCGCGCGCGCCAGCGCATGGCCGAGGAAATCCTGGAAATACGAGCGATTGGGCAGGCCGGTGAGCGGATCGTGATTGGCCAGCATGTCGAGCCGCATTTCGGAATAGCGGCGCTCGGCCAGCGCGGCCGACACGAACAGGCCGCCCAGCGCCATGGTCATCATGCTGACTTGCAACGCGAATACATCGCGCAGACTCGCGGCGCCCGCGAGTCCGCCGTAGGAGACAACCGCCACGCCCAGCACGATGAGCGCCGACAGGAAAATCGCCAGGCTCGCGCCGGTCACCGAAAACCGCAGCGCGGCCCACAGCACCGCCGGCATCATCACGAACAGGACAATTTCGGCGGGCCGCAAAGGCTCGACGTACTCCATCATCGCCAGCGTCAGCGCCAGCATGCCGAGCACCAGCGCCAGGCCTTCCAGCCGCGCGCCCCGGTTGGTCGGCAGCCAATCCCAGCGTGCCGCCGTCAGCAGCAGCGGTGCGACCAGATACACCCCCAGCAGATCGCCCAGCCACCCTACCCACAAGCCCCGCAATACCGCGCCGGCCGGCAGATCGGCAAAGAAGTGCAGGCTGAGCATGCCCGTCAGCGCGCTCAGCGCGCAGCCCAGCGGGGCGGCCACCAGCGCAAACTTGGCGACGCTGGAGACATGATCGAGGGTGGCGCTGAAAGGCTGCAGGTAACGCGGCAGGTATCCGATGATCCACGCTTCCGCAGCCGCGCCGAGCGCAAAGCGGAATGCCGCGTCCGGCGGCAGGACCTGGCTGTTGATCGCGAGCGATCCCAGCGCCACCCCCGCCACGCCGGCCGCTCCAAAGCGCAGGCTCGCCACGGCGCCGACGCCGGCAGCCAGCCAGACGGTGGCGGCCACGTCGGCAAGGTAAGCCGCAAGCTTGAGGCTGAGCCAGCCTGCCAGCGCATACGCCAGCGCCGTCAGTCCGGCGATCAGCGCAAAGCGCCCGACCTCGGCGAAGCCCGGCAGCGGCAGACGAGCCAAGGCGCGGAAGCCTGCCTACTACACAGGATCGAGTTCGGCGCGCACCGACTCCAGCGCGTCCTTGAGGGTTTCCTCGGACAGTCCGTTGAGCTGCTCCGCCAGCATTTCGGCCGCATCGATGGTATCGGCCTCATCGGGCAGGCTGTCGGTGTCGAGATTGGCCACGAACACCGCCGCCGCCCCCGTCACCTGCAACAGCTGGCGGCGCTCGTTCATCAGCATTTCGATTTCGCCGCGCAACAGGCGGACTTCGTCTTCTTTCATGGCGTGCAGGGTCATGCTTGTCTCCGTGTTCACTACTTGGGTCAGCCAAACAGAGTTAACACTCCGGTGTAGCCATATAGGCGGTTGCGGGAAATTTCACCGTTGGCGAAAAACCCCACCAGCGGAAAATCCCCGAGGGTGGCGCGAATCAGCTCCATTTCCCGGTTCGGCGCGCCGAACATGTGCCGGCCGCGTCCCAGGCAGGAATAATACACGCCGCCCCGGATCGGCGAGCCCAGTTGCGCGCCGATGGCTTGCAGCATCCGCAGCAGGTCGTCTTCGGCGGTTTGCCGGTCGCGGCGGCAGAACAGCAGTTCATCTCCCGGCTCGACGGTTTCGCTGACCGCCACCAGGTGGTTCTGCGGATCGACGCCAAGAATATTGCGCACCAGATAATCGCCGGTATCCGATCCGCGCACCGGCAGGCCGACAAAGATATAGCCGGCCGCGCGCCGCAGGTCGTGCGCCAGCACTTCGCCGATCTCTTCCTTCATCACCTCCAGCGCCGGGCGCTCATCCAGGCTGCCGACGATGTTCTTGCTGGCGGTGGTGATGCGGTGGCGCGGCCCCAGCGGCGAAATGCCTTGCGTCAGCCGGGTCGCCAGCCTCACCCGTTCGCTGAACAGCACCCCGGACAGGCCGCCGCTCACCACGCCGTCGCTGATCTGCGCGGTCGCGCCGCGCGAGCTCGACAGCCCGCCGACGACAAAACTGCCCGACACGTGCGCGGAGAGACCTTCGATCAGTTCCTGGATATGCGCGTTCGCCGGGTCGCCATGCACCATCGCGACATACGCGTCCGACGGCTGCGCAGCGACGTCCTGCAGCGTGCGCAACACCGGCAGCATACGGAAATCGGCCGGCGCGAACTCACCCAGCATCACCGCCAGCGCCGGCTCTTCCAGGTATTCCACGCCGGTGGCGCAGACTCCCACGCCCACGCTGCCGGTCCAGTGCGTCAGCCCGGTCGCGCTCCTGAAAAACGCCAGGATTGCGGCGAGCTCGCCGGCGAAGGCATCCGATACATACAGGAATCCCAGCGTCGCCGTAGCGGGAATTGCGCCCAGCTGGCCCATGCAGTCCTGCGCGGCGCGGGTCCAGTCGGCGTGCGCAGCGTGGGCGAATTTGAAGGGGGAAGTCATGTCGGTTGAACGACGATCGCGGCAGGCCTGGCTGCTGGCAACCCGGCCTGCCCTGTCTCAGTAGCCCGTCTGGCTGCTGCGCGGCAATTCGCCTTCGCCGAAGAAATTCCACAGCAGATGGGCGACCACTTCGGGGGCGATCACGGTGTGCTGGTTATGGGTTTCCTGCAGCGCAGCCCGCAGCTTCTTGCGCAATTCGGGGTCGCCGGTCAGGTCGAAAATGATGTCGACCTTGGCGCCCATCGAGACCACCTCCATCGCATCCTTGAACACCGGCACCTTGCTGTGGGCAAAGCCCAGCGCGACGGGCGACTCCAGATTGCGATGCGCAACGGCGACGATTTCCACGTTGACGCCGTTTTCCTGGATCTTCTCCAGAAAATGCTCGGCAAACTTTTCTCCGACCTCACCCAGGCCCAGCAGGGCGACCTTGACGGCATGACTCATGAACAACTCTCCTCGTATCGGTTATGGTTGGCAACGGGACATTCCGTCCCGTTGGCGCATTTCTTGCGCACCGGAAGCATACGGTCCCCGCACGCGCCTGTCGATACTGGCCCCCGTCAGCTGTGCTGCGCACCCTCGCCTGTTCACGCCCGCGGGCCAGGCGATATGATGCGGGCTGTCGACTCAAGGCTCTGCCATGCCAGATACCGCTCCGCTCTATCCGCCGCTCACCCCCTACGCCAGCGGCATGCTGGAAACCGCCGGCGTCCACCGCATCTACTGGGAAACCTCCGGCAACCCGGACGGCATCCCGGTATTGTTCGTGCACGGCGGCCCCGGCTCCGGCACCTCGCCCGACCAGCGGCGTTTCTTCGATCCGGCCCGCTACCGCATCGTCCTGTTCGACCAGCGCGGCAGCGGCCGCTCGACCCCGCACGGCGAGCTCGCCGACAACACCACGCCGCACCTGATCGCCGACATGGAAGCGCTGCGCGTCGAACTCGGCATCGACAGCTGGCTGGTGTTCGGCGGCTCATGGGGATCGACCCTGGCGCTGGCCTACGCCGAGGCCCACCCGCAACGCTGCCGCGGGCTGGTGCTGCGCGGGATCTTCCTGTGCCGCAAGAGCGAGATCGACTGGTTCCTCGACGGCATCCGCGCCTTCTTCCCCGAGGCGCAGCGGCAGCTGGCGGAATTCATCCCCGAAACCGAACGCGACGACCTGCTTGCCGCCTATCATCGCCGCCTGGTCGACCCGGACCCGGCCGTGCACCAGCCGGCAGCCCATGAGTGGGCCACCTTCGAGGCGTCCTGCTCGACCCTGCTGCCCAGCCCGGAACTCGTCGCCGCCTTCGGCCGCGACAAGACCGCGCTTTCGCTTGCAAGGATCGAGGCGCACTATTTCGCGAATGACATCTTCCTGCCCGGCAACAGCCTGCTCGCCAACGTCGGGCGATTGCGCACCATTCCCGCCGTCATCGTGCAGGGGCGCTACGACGCCGTCTGCCCGATCGTTTCGGCCGACGAACTGGCACGCGCCTGGCCCGAGGCCCGCTATGTGATCGTGGCGGATGCCGGCCACTCGGCCTTCGAGCCGGGCATCTGCCGCGAACTCGTCGCCGCGTGCGACCGTTTCGCCCGGACCGGAGCCTTCGACTGATGGCCCTGTCGCCCTACGTCTTCGATGCCAGCGCCGAGAACTTCAACCGGCTGGTGCTGGAAAATTCGCACAAGGGCCCGGTGCTGGTGCACTTCTGGACCCCCAAGGCCGGCCCCTGCTTCATCCTGATGCCGCGCCTGGTCAAGCTCGCCGCCGAATACGGCGGCAAGTTCCTGCTGGTGATGCTGAACGCCGACGCGCTGCCCGAACTGGCGCGGCGCTTCGGCGTGAACTCGGTGCCGACGGTGAAGTTCTTCTGGCGCGGCGAAGTCGCCCACACCATCCACGGCGCCGACCCCGACAGCAGCTTTCGCGAAGTACTCGACCGCTTCATCGCCGGCGACGCCAACCGCGCCCACGCGCTGGGCATGGCGGCATGGCAGGCGGGCAACAGCCAGCAGGCGCGCATGCTGCTCGCCAACGCGGCGATGGCCGAGCCCGACAATCTGGCGATCCCGCGCGACCTCGCCAAGCTGTTGTGGGCCGAGGGCGAAGGCGAACAGGCGCTGAAGCTGCTCGACAGCCTGCCGCCCGAGGCACGCGCCGACGCTGCCATCGCCCCCCTGTACGCGCATTTGAATCTGGCGGAAACCGCCCGCCTGGCGTCGCCGCTGGCCGACCTCGATGCACGCCTCGCCCACGACGCCGACGACCTCGCCGCACGCTATCAACGCGCAGCGGTGCTGCTGGCGGGCGACGACTTTTCCGGCGCCATGGCGGACCTGCTGGCCATTGCGCGCACCGACCGCGGCTTCCGCAACGATATCGGCCGCACCAGCCTGCTTGCCCTGTTCGACCTGCTGGGCAGCGCGCATCCGCTGACGCGGCAATACCGCCAGGCGCTGTCCGAATCGCTGCATTGAAGTTCGACCATCCCGCCTTCGCGCCCTACCGGGCGCTGATCGATGCGCTGCAACTCGCACGTTCCCGGCCTTCGCTGGATGCGCTCAACGCACAGGCCGCTGCCCGCGGCACGACGCAGACGCGCGGGCTGCCGCTGCGTTTCTGCGCCCCCGACGGCCGCCTGTCCGCGCGCGATTACGAAACCCATATCCTGCACACCGGCGAGGTGCCGACCCGCGCCGACACTTGGCACGACGTGCTGAATGCGCTGGTGTGGCTGCGTTTTCCGCGCTTCAAGTCAGCGCTGAACGCGGCTCACGGCGAGGCCATCGCGCTGGAGACCGATACCCGGCGCGGGCGTCGGCGCGACGCGCTGACGGTGCTCGACGAATCGGGCGTGTGGGTGATCAGCCGCGACCGGATCTTGTCCGAGCAACTGGCCGGGCGTGCATGGCACGCGCTGTTCTGGGAAGCGCGGGGCCGCGTGGAAAGTGACATGGGCTTTGTGGTGGTCGGCCATGCGCTGCTGGAAAAGGCGCTGGCGCCTTATCCCTCGATGACCGGAAAATGCCTGACGCTGTTCTCGGATTCGCTCGACCCCGATGCCGCCGATGCGCTGGCGGTCGCCGCGCTCGAAACCGTCGACACCCCACGCCAGCTTGCGCCCCTGCCGATACAAGGCATTCCCGGCTGGGATGCGGCCAGCGCGGACGCCGCATATTACGCCAACGCGGAAATCTTCCGGCCTGCGCGCTAGGCTGTCGCGGCCGGCAGTTCGCCGCCGGCGACCCAGGACTGCGCCAGTTCCAGTTCGTCGAACAGGCGGATGTCCGCCGACATGAACAGGCGGTTCACCCACATGCTCCACGCCACCCACTGGTCGCCGGTCAGGATCGCGATGCGGCCGAAATCGTTCCTGTGCTCGCGCGAGAATTTCAGCTCCTCCCACGCCACGTCGACGCTATAGGACAGCATGTCGCGCAGGTCGAACAGCAGGTTGACCGTGCCCTGAAACTGGATGCCGTAGCACACCGCCTGCTCCAGCTCGCGGTAGTCGTCCAGGGTGAACTGGCCCATCACGGTGACGGCGATCTGGTTGTCCTTGACGTTCAGGTTGATCATGGCGCACTCCTCATGTCCGAGTTCCAACTATAGCGAATCGGGCCGGATTGGGGTTGACGCGCGCACCGCCCACACCCCGGCTGCCGCCACCAGCGCCATGCCGATCCAGGCCAGCAAGGGCAAGCGCTCGCCAAACAGCAGCACGCCGTACAGGGCGGAAAACCCGACTGTCGTGTAGGCCAGCGAGCCGACCGTGAGCGTGCGGCCGCGATGGTAGGCTCGCGTCAGCGCCAGCTGCGCCACGGTGGCGGTGACGCCGATGCCGATCAGCCACGGCCAGTCGCCGGCCTGCGGAAGTTGGAATCCGGCCACCGCCATCCAGACTGCGCCGCCCGCAGTCGACAACAACGTGAAGTAGAACACCACGCGCCATTCGGATTCGCCCAGCCTGCCGAGTTGCTTGACGTTGACGTAAGCCACCGCCGCCAGCATGCCCGACGTCAGCCCGGCCAGGGCCGGCAACCAGGCCTGCCCCTGAACCTGCGGCTGCAGCAGCAGCACGATGCCGACAAAGCCCAGCAGCACCGCACCGTTCAGGCCGCGCCCGTGACGTTCGTGCAGCCACCACGCCGACAGCGCGGCGAGGAACAGCGGCGCGGTGTAGTTGAGGGTGACCGCGGTGGCGAGCGGAAGCCGCGCCAGCGCGTAGAAGAACAGCACCAGCGCGGAAAAGCCGGACAGGCTGCGCCAGAAATGGGCTTTCAAATGAGGTGTGGCAAGCGGCGCCAGCAGCCGCCGATGGCGGATCGCGATCACGCCCCAGATCGCGAGCAGCCCGAACGCCGAACGGTAAAACACCAGTTCGGCCGGGGAAAAGGTGGCGGACGCGTGCTTCACCAGCACGCTCATCAGCGCGAACAAGGCCGCCGCCACCAGCATCCAGCTCGACTTCATCAAAAGCGGCTCATTGCAGGCGGGCGAAAAAAACGGGCGGTGTGCGCCGCCCGTTGGAGAGTTTGGAAAAGCTCATTTCAGGTATGGCTCGATCTCGCGCCGCAGGAAAGCATGGAAATGCATCATGCCGTCTTCCAGCGGCGACTGGTACGGCCCGGTTTGCGAAATGCCCTGCCGGTACAGCGCGCGCCGGCCCTGGTGCATACGCTCGCAGATATCCTCGTCTTCCACCGCGGTTTCGTGATACGCCGCCTGCTCGGCTTCGATGAAGGCGCGCTCGAACAGCACGATGTCCTCGGGATAATAGAACTCGACCACGTTGCTGCACGACTCCACCCCGGTCGGCACGATCGACGACACCACCAGCACGTGCGGATACCACTCGACCATCAGGCCCGGATAGTAGGTCAGCCAGATCGAGCCGTGCGCGAGCGCCTTGCCCTGCTGGTAGGCCAGCACCTGTTCGTGCCATTTCCGGTACACCGGCGAACCCGGCTTGGCCAGCCCGCGATTCACCCCCACCGTCTGCACCGACCACCAGTCGCCGTATTCCCATTTCAGGTCGTCGCAGGTGACGAAATGTCCGAGCCCCGGGTGATAGGGCGCGACGTGGTAATCCTCCAGATACACCTCGATGAAGGTTTTCCAGTTGCAGGCGTAATGGGTCACCTGCACGCGGTCGAGCATGAAGCCGGAAAAATCCAGTTCGCGCGCCGCCTGCATGCCGGCCAGATCGGCCTTGACGTCGCGCGCCCCGGCGAACAGCAGGCCCTGCCAGTTCTGCAGGCCGCTGCGATCGAGGTTGAGGCAGGGATTGCCGGGAAACTCCGGCGCCCCCATCAGCGTACCCTGGCTGTCATAGGTCCAGCGGTGGATCGGGCAGACGATGTTGTTGGACGGCAGCTTGCCGCGCCCCTGCAGCATCAGCGCCTGACGATGGCGGCACACGTTCGACAGCAGCTCGATGCCGGATCCGCTGTTGACCAGCATCTTCGCGCCGTCGAACATTTCCAGCACGTGATAATCGCCCGCTTCGGGCACCATCAAGCGATGGCCCGCATAACCGGGACCCTGCTTGAACAGATGCTTCAGTTCCAACGCGTAGATGGCCGGATCGAAGTACCAGGAAACCGGCAACTGAGGCGAAGTTAGCGACAAGGCGCTGGATTCGGCGAGATCGCTCATGGCGTACCCTACTCAAAACCAAGCCCCCTTCCGGTCTGCACCGGAAGCGGCAAGCGTGATCGCGAAGCGACCACCATTAAAAAACTATCGGGGCCCTGGCCCCGATGCCCACCGGATTTACGGATGCCCCTGCCTGGACACGATGCTTTACGACGCAGGGTAAAGCGCGAAATTCTAGCACAGGCAAGCATTCCGGAGAGGCGCCTGCGCGCCGAATTTGTTAAAGTAGCGTCCTTTCTCCGCCGGGTTCGATATTTCATGGCCAAATCCCGTGCCGCCACGCCCCCCAAAGATTACGAGTCCGCATTGGCCGAGCTGGAAGCCATCGTGGGCGAGATGGAATCCGGCCAGCTGCCGCTGGATGCCTCGCTGACCGCCTACAAGCGCGGCGCCGAACTGCTGCAGTATTGCCGCCAGCAACTGGCCGATGCCGAGCAGCAAGTGAAGATTCTGGAAAACGGCGCCCTGCAGCCCTTCAAGACCGAAGACACCGATGACTGATTTTGCCGCCTGGACACAGGCATGCCAGGCGCGCATGGAAAGCGTGCTGGCCGAATGGCTCCCCGCTCCGCAGATTGCCCCGCAGCGCCTGCACGAGGCCATGCGCTACGCGGTGCTGGGCGGCGGCAAGCGAGTGCGCCCGCTGCTGGCGTTTGCCGCCGGCGAGGTCGCGGGTGCCGCTATCGAACGCGTACGGCACGCCGCGGCGGCAGTGGAACTGATCCACGCCTACTCGCTGGTGCACGACGACATGCCGGCGATGGACGACGACGCATTGCGGCGCGGCAAGCCGACGGTACACGTCGAATTCGACGAAGCCACCGCCCTGCTGGTGGGCGACGCGCTGCAGAGCCTGGCGTTCGACATCCTCGCTGCGCAGCCGCTGGCCGACGACGCTGCCGCCCAGTTGAAGATGGTGCAGCTGCTGGCGCAGGCGGCTGGTTCGCGCGGCATGGCCGGCGGCCAGGCGATCGATCTGGCCAGCGTGGGCAAGCCGCTCGACCTGGCCGAACTCGAATTCATGCACATCCACAAGACCGGCGCCCTGATCCGCGCCTCGGTGCTGCTGGGCGCGCAGTGCGGCGCCTTGTCCGATGCGACTGCCGCGGCGCTCGACCGTTACGCCAAATGCATCGGCCTGGCCTTCCAGGTGGTGGACGACGTGCTCGATGCCGAAACCCCCACCGCCACGCTGGGCAAGACCGCCGGCAAGGACGCCGCCAACAACAAACCGACTTACGTCAGCCTGCTCGGCGTGACGCGCGCGCGCGAACTGGCGCTGGAACTGCGCGCCGACGCCCGCACTGCGCTGGCCCCGCTCGGCGCGCGCGCCGAGCGGCTGCGCCAGCTGGCCGATTTTGTGGTCGAACGGACGTTTTAAGATGGCCACGCCTTTGCTCGACACCCTCCACACCCCCGCCGACCTGCGCGCCCTGGCGCCGGCCGAGCTGCCGCAACTCGCCGCCGAGCTGCGCGAATTCCTGGTGCAGTCGGTTTCCCGCACCGGCGGCCACCTGGCTTCCAATCTCGGCACCGTTGAACTGACCCTCGCCCTGCATTACGTGTTCGACACCCCGCGCGACCGCATCGTCTGGGACGTCGGCCACCAGACCTACGTCCACAAAATCCTGACCGGCCGGCGCTCGGCGATGGCCGGCCTGCGCCGGGCAGGCGGCATCGCCGGGTTTCCGCGCCGTGCCGAAAGCGAGTTCGATGCCTTTGGCGTCGGACACTCCAGCACCTCGATTTCGGCGGCGCTCGGCATGGCCGAGGTGTTCAATCTGCTTGATTCCAGCCAGCGCGCGGTGGCGATCATCGGCGACGGCGCCATGACCGCCGGCATGGCCTTCGAGGCGCTCAACAATGCCGGCGCCACCGACCTGCCCCTGCTGGTGGTGCTGAACGACAACGACATGTCGATTTCGCCCAATGTCGGCGCGCTCAGCAATTACCTGGCACGGCTGATGTCGGGGCGCTTTTATGCGGCTGCCCGCCGCGCCGGCGAAAAGGTCCTGTCCGTCGCGCCGCCGATCCGCGAACTCGCCAAGCGCGCCGAGGAGCACATGAAGGGCATGGTGACGCCAGGGACGCTGTTCGAGGAATTCGGCTTCAACTACATCGGCCCGATCGACGGTCACGACCTCGGCGTGCTGCTGGAAACGCTAGGCAACATCAAGCAGTTGAGCGGCCCGCAATTTCTGCACGTGGTCACCCGCAAAGGCAAAGGCTATGAGCCCGCCGAAACCAACCCCTGCCTGTATCACGGCGTGTCGCATTTCGACCCGGCGGCCGGCATCGCCGAAAAGCCCGGCGGCAGGCCTACCTACACCCAGGTGTTCGGCGACTGGCTGTGCGACATGGCTGCCGCCGATACGCGGCTGGTCGGCATCACCCCGGCAATGCGCGAAGGATCCGGGCTGGTGCGCTTTTCGCAGGATTACCCGAAACGCTATTTCGACGTCGGCATCGCCGAACAACATGCGCTGACTTTCGCCGCCGGGCTGGCCTGCGAAGGCGTGAAACCGGTGGTGGCGATCTATTCGACCTTCCTGCAGCGCGCCTACGACCAGCTGATCCATGACGTCGCGCTGCAGAACCTGCCGGTGATGCTGGCGATCGACCGCGCCGGCCTGGTCGGCGCCGACGGCCCCACCCACGCCGGCAGTTTCGACCTCTCCTTCCTGCGCTGCATTCCCAACCTGCTGATCGCCGCGCCATCGGACGAGAACGAATGCCGCCGCCTGTTGACCACCGCCTTTCTGCACGACGGCCCCTCGGCGGTACGCTATCCGCGCGGCAGCGGCAGCGGTGCCGCGATCGAACCCGGCCTCGATCCGGTCGAGATCGGCAAGGGCCTGCTGCGCCGCCGCGGCCGCGACGTCGCGCTCGTCGCCTTCGGCAGTCTGGTCGCGCCCGCGCTGCAGGCCGCCGAGGCGCTCGACGCCAGCGTGGCCGACATGCGCTTCGTGAAACCGCTGGACGTGGATCTGCTGCGCGAACTGGCGCACAGCCACCGCCTGCTGGTGACACTGGAAGAAAATGTGGTGGCGGGCGGCGCCGGCGCCGGGGTGGCCGAGGCGCTGGCCGGGCTTGGCCTCACCATGCCGGTCCTGCATCTGGGCCTGCCCGACACCTTCATCGAACATGGCGACCCGGCCGCGATGCTGGCTGGCTGCGGGCTCGACGCGGCGGGGATAACCCATTCCGTGCGTCGGCGGATAACCCTATTACCCGAGTAGTTTACTCAACTATTCAGGCAGTTTATACTTAGTCTAAACTGTAAACCGCATTCAGCCTGTGCTGAAATCAAACACCAAGGAGCCCGCCATGAACCAGATTTGCGACACCGCCGTTTGCATGCCGGACGTGCAAAGTTCGGCCGACACGCGGCAAATCGCCATCAACAAGGTCGGCATCAAGAGCATTCGCCATCCGATCCGGGTGGCGGACAAGAACGACGGCGTCCAGCACACCATCGCCAACTTCAACATGTACGTGTACCTGCCGCACAACTTCAAGGGCACGCACATGTCGCGCTTTGTCGAAATCCTCAACACGCGCGAGCGCGAGATTTCGATCGAGAACTTCGAAGACATGCTGCGCCAGATGGTGGAACGCCTGGAAGCCGAATCGGGCTACATCGAGATGACCTTCCCCTACTTCATCAACAAGTCGGCGCCCGTCTCCGGCGTACAAAGCATGCTCGACTACGAAGTCACCTTCATCGGCGCGATCGAGAAAGGGAAATACACCCACACCACCAAGGTCGTGGTGCCGGTGACCAGCCTGTGCCCGTGCTCGAAGAAAATCTCCGATTACGGCGCGCACAACCAGCGCTCGCATGTCACCGTCACTGCGAGAACCAACGGCTTCCTGTGGATCGAGGACTTGGTGCGCAAGGTGGAAGACCAGGCTTCGTGCGAACTCTTCGGCCTGCTGAAACGGCCGGACGAGAAGTACGTCACCGAGCGCGCCTACGACAACCCGAAATTCGTCGAGGACATCGTGCGCGACGTCGCCGCCGCGATGAACGCCGAACCGATGATCGATGCCTATGTGGTGGAAGCCGAGAACTTCGAGTCGATCCACAATCACTCGGCGTACGCGCTGATCGAACGCGACAAGACAAGGCAATAAATTTTTGCCGCACCCCAGAAGCGAGGCCCGCAACCGCGGGCCTCGCTGCATTTTGCCCGCGTGCAATCAATACCGCTGGGTTAGCGTCATCGTCTGCCCGTCGCGCCGCATTTCCATCCGATTCAAAAAGCTCATCCCCAAGAGCGGAACGCTCAAACCGGTCTCGACCACCATGCCGTCGACCTGGCTGACGGTGATGCCGCCGACCTTGACGGTATTGAACTTGACGCGCCAGGCGGGCACCACGCCTGCGGCAGTGCCGACGCCGGCGGCCTCTCCGGCCTTGTAGTCGAGTCCGATGCGCTTGGCTTCGGCAGCGCTGATGGCGATGGACGTCGCGCCGGTGTCGACCAGAAAAGTCATCGGATACCCGTTGAGCGAACCGGCCGCGGCAAAGTGGCCGCGTGCATCGGCAGTGAGCGACACGCTCTGGCGCGCGGCAGGCTGGGCGCCGCCGGCAAACGATTGTCCCATGCCCAGCGTGCGGCGCTTGCCGTCGACGTCGAAACTGGCGCTGCCGGAATCCGCAGCCACCAGCTTCACCCCCTGAACCGTCTGTCCCACGCTCAGGGTGCGGGGCCGGCCGCCGTCGATGCTGACGATGGCCTTGTCCTTGAACAGCCCCACCACCGACACGCTCGCCGCCCATGCGGGCGTGCAGGAAAACACCCCCGCCGTTAAGATGAGCAGCATCGATTTATGTTTGAAAGCCATCATGAATCCTGTTCTGATTTTCCGTCATTCCCCGACCGAAGGGCCGGGGTATTTCACCACGTTCCTGGATCGCCACGGCATTCCCTGGAAGCTGGTGCGCATCGATGCCGGCGACGCCGTCCCTGAAGACCTTAACGGCATATCCGGCGTCTGCTTGATGGGCGGACCGATGAGCGTGAACGACGATCTGCCGTGGATTGCGCCCGTGCTGGCCCTGATCCGCCAGGCCGTCGCATCGGACATCCCGGTGATCGGCCATTGCCTGGGGGGGCAACTGATGTCCAAGGCGCTGGGCGGCACGGTGAGCCGCAACCCGGTCAAGGAAATCGGCTGGGGCGATGTCCGCATCAGCGACGCCGACGCCGCGCGTCCCTGGCTGGGCGAAGTCACGCAGCCCATGCTGGCCTTCCACTGGCACGGCGAAACCTTCAGCCTGCCGCCGGGCGCCACGCGCATTCTCGACAGCGCCTGGTGCGCCAACCAGGCCTACGTCCTGCATGGCCGCCATATCGGCATGCAGTGCCACGTCGAAATGACGTCCGAACTCATCGCCAACTGGTGCGCCAGCGGCGCCGCCGAAATCGCCGCCAGCCGCAGTCCCGGCGTGCAGTCGCCCGGTGCCATCCAGGCGGACATGGACGCCCGCACCGCCCGCCTGCACCAACTGGCCGACAAAATATATTCCCGCTGGATTCAAGGGCTTAGAAAATAATCGCGCGGACCTCCGGAGAAGACGCTGGACAGCCGTATCGCGTGGCGTAGGATAGCTAGCGGAGTTACATCCAGTTTTAAAGATTCATCTGATAACGGAGGATTTATGCAAAACGTCGACTATGCCAACTTCGACTTCGGCGAACGTCTCAACGGCTTCATCCACGAGGTGATGAATTACGGCGGCAGCCCCCGCACCGAAGCCGACCTCACCGAAGGCCAGAAAGTCTTCGTGCGGGCGGTCAAGCGCGAAATGGTCAAATACGCCGACCCCAACCGTCATGGCTATCCGCATAACCTGCTTGAGCAGATGGAGGCCTTCACCCGCACCGTAGGCGACCTGCATAACTCCTATTTCGATTCGGGCATGCGCAAGGTCAGCGACTGCCTGTACAACCGCTGGAAAATGCTCTACGAAGAAACCAAAAAACTGGCCGCGGCCGGCGGCGACACCAAGCCTGCCTGGGTCGACGTCATCAAGACCGAGCAGACCGACATGCCTGCCTTCTTCGACGCATAAGCCGTTGTTCAAGAACAAAAAAGCCCGGTTGATCCGGGCTTTTTTGTTTTGAAGTTGAATATCAAACCCGCTTATCCTCAAATAAAAATAAAGCATTATTCAGGGGTCAGCCCCGGTGCTATGCTGCTGCGACTCAATAACCCCATCGATTCTGAGGAGACAGCATGTCCAAACTGGTACGCCCCCACGGTGGCGGCGAACTCAAACCCCTGCTGCTGACGGGCGCCGCACTTGCTGCCGAACAAACCCGCGCTGCCTCGCTGCCCAAGGTCAAGATGACCTCGCGCGAAACCGGCGACCTCATCATGATGGGGATCGGCGGCTTCACCCCGCTCGAAGGTTTCATGACCCACGCCGACTGGCAAGGCGTATGCGACGGCTACAAAATGGCCAGCGGCCTGTTCTGGCCGATTCCGGTCACCCTCTCCACCGATGAAGTCACCGCCCAGAGCATCGCGGTCGGCGCCGACATCGCGCTGGTCGACGGCGAAAGCGGCAACATCATGGGCACCATGAAAGTCACCGAGAAGTATTCCATCGACAAGGCACACGAGTGCATGCAGGTCTACAAGACCACCGATCTCGAACACCCTGGCGTGAAGATGGTGATGGACCAGGGTCCGGTCAACCTCGCCGGCCCGGTCAAGGTGCTGTCCACCGGCAGCTTCAAGGAAGAGTACGGCGACCAGTTCATGACCCCCGCCGAAACCCGCGCCGCCTTCGAGAAAATGGGCTGGTCCAAGATCGCGGCTTTCCAGACCCGCAATCCGATGCACCGCTCGCACGAGTATCTGGCCAAGATCGCCATCGAGACCATGGACGGCGTGCTGATCCACTCGCTGCTGGGTGCACTGAAGCCGGGCGACATTCCCGCCGAAGTCCGTTCCGAAGCGATCGCCACCCTGATCGACAACTACTTCGCCCCCAACACCGTGATCCAGGCCGGCTACCCGCTCGACATGCGCTACGCCGGGCCGCGCGAAGCCCTGCTGCACGCGCTGTTCCGCCAGAACTACGGCTGTTCGCACCTGATCGTCGGCCGCGACCACGCCGGCGTGGGCGACTACTACGGTCCGTTCGACGCGCAGAAGATTTTCGACGAAATCCCCAAGGATGCGCTCGAAACCAAGAACATGAACATCGACTGGACCTTCTGGTGCAAGAAGTGCGGCGGCATGGCCTCGCAGCGTACCTGCCCGCACACCAAGGACGACCGCATCCTGCTGTCCGGCACCAAGGTGCGTTCGATGCTGTCCGAAGGCCAGGATCTGCCGGTCGAATTCAGCCGGCCCGAAGTCGCCAAGGTGCTGCAGAAATACTACGCCGGCCTCAGCGCGGAGCAGAACGTCAAAGTCGAGTTGAAAGGCCACTCGGCAGCGTGATTTTTTCCGGATGGCAGAACTGCCGGATGGAACCACCCCGACCGCTGCAGCAGCGACTGGGGAAGCTTTTAGGACACGAGCCTACCGGAAGCGGATTCGCGAGTCGCCCCGGCCAAGGACGGGTTCAGTTCTAAGCGGACCGCGACGTACGCGGATTGTTAGCTAACTTTAGGAGACTGTAATGCCAACCTATGTTCGTACCGACAAGTGCGACGGCTGCAAGGGTCAGGACAAGACCGCTTGCATGTACATCTGCCCGCACGACCTGATGAAGCTGGACAAGGACGGTTCGGAAACCGGCCATGCCATGCGCGCGTTCAACCAGGAACCCGAGCAGTGCTGGGAATGCTATTCCTGCGTGAAGATCTGCCCGCAGCAGGCGATCGAAGCCCGTCACTATGCCGACGTCGTGCCGCTGGGCGGCATGGTGCAGCCGCTGCGCGGCTCCGACTCGATCATGTGGACGATCAAGTTCCGCAACGGCACCCTGAAGCGCTTCAAGTTCCCGATCCGCACCACGCCGGAAGGTTCAATCGACCCGTACGGCGGCAAGCCCATGCCCAAGATGGCCGATATCACGTCCACGGGTTCGTTCACCCGCGACGTCATGGGTGGTTACCGCGCCGGTAACCCTGCCGAACTGATCCGCAAGTAATTACAGAGAGGTAAACGAAATGGCTGGAGAATTTGGTAATCCCGAAGTTGTCCAAGAGGACGTCGATGTCCTCCTGATCGGCGGTGGCATGGCATGCTGCGGCGCCGGTTACGAAATCATGCGCTGGGCCGACGCCGCCAAGGCGGAGCTGGGCATGGATCTCAAGATCAAGCTGGTCGACAAGGCCGCGATGGACCGTTCCGGCGCCGTGGCGCAGGGCCTGTCCGCGATCAACACCTACATCGGCACCGAGCAGGATCCCGCCGACTACGCCCGCATGGTCTCCAACGACCTGATGGGCATCACCCGCGACGACCTGGCCTACGACCTGGGCCGCAACGTCGACGATTCGGTGCACCTGTTCGAGGAATGGGGCCTGCCGATCTGGAAAACCGACGAAAACGGCGAGCGCCACGACGGCGCCCAGGGCCTGCCCGCGCTGAAGGACGGCGGCAAGCCCGTGCGTTCCGGCAAATGGCAGATCATGATCAACGGCGAGTCCTACAAATGGATCGTTGCCGAAGCCACCAAAAAAGCGCTCGGCATGGATCGCATCGAAGAGCGCATCTTCATCGTCAAGCTGGTTAACGACAAGAACGACCCGAGCCGCATCGCCGGTGCCGTCGGTTTCTCGACCCGCGAGCACAAGGTCGTCGTCTACAAGGCCAAGGCCATCCTGCTGGCCGCCGGCGGCTGCGTGAACATCTTCCGCCCTCGCTCCGTCGGCGAAGGTACCGGCCGCGCCTGGTACCCGGTGTGGAACGCCGGTTCGACCTACGCCATGGCTGCCGAAGCCGGCGCCGAGCTGACCATGATGGAAAACCGCTTCGTTCCCGCCCGCTTCAAGGACGGCTACGGCCCGGTTGGCGCCTGGTTCCTGCTGTTCAAGGCCCAGGCCGTCAACGCCTACGGCGAAGTCTACATGCAGAAGAACAAGGAGCTGCTGAACGACTACCCCCCCTACGGGCAGGCAGCCGTTCCCGCATCGTGCTTGCGTAACCACCTGATGCTGAAGGAAATGCAGGAAGGCCGCGGCCCCATCTACATGGACACCGTGACCGCTCTCGCGAAACTGCGTGAGACCCTGACCCCGCGCGAAGTGAAGCACCTCGAGGCCGAAGCCTGGGAAGACTTCCTCGACATGTGCGTCGGCCAGTGCGGCATCTGGGTGGGCGAGAACATCGAGCCGGAGAAGAAGAACTCCGAACTGATGCCGACCGAGCCCTACCTGCTGGGTTCCCACTCCGGCTGCTGCGGCATCTGGGTGTCGGGCCCCGAAGATCTGGGCGCCCCGACTGACGAAAACCACGCCGATGCGGGCAAGATCCCGGCCCACCTGCCCAAGGGCTGGAACTGGGGCTACCGCTCGATGACCACGGTCAAGGGCCTGTTCACCGCCGGCGACGGCGTGGGCGCCTCCGGCCACAAGTTCTCCTCCGGCTCGCACGCCGAAGGCCGCATGTGCGCCAAGTCCATGGTCAAGTACTGCATCGACAACAAGGACTGGAAGCCGGAACTCGACACCCCCGTCGAGCAACTGGTGGAAGAGATCTACAAGCCGGTGCGCACCTTCCTCGAGCACAAGGACTACACCACGGCGATCGACGTCAACCCCAACTACATCACGCCCAAGATGCTGCAGTTCCGTCTGCAGAAAATCATGGACGAGTATGTTGCCGGCGTCGCGACCTACTACACGACCAATGCCAACATGCTGGGCGTGGCCGAAGACAAGCTGAACATGCTGAAGGAAGACGCGGAGAAGATGCGTGCGAAGGACCTGCACGAATTGCTGCGCGCGTGGGAAAACTACCACCGCATCCTGACGGCCGAAGCCCACATGAAGCACATCCAGTTCCGCGAAGAAAGCCGTTACCCCGGCTTCTACTACCGCATGGACAAGAACTTTGTCGATGAGGAAAACTGGCATTGCTTCGTGAACTCGGTCTACGACAAGAACTCCAAACAGTGGAACTGCTTCAAGCGCGCCCACGTGGATCTGGTCGACAAGTCCAAGCTGTTCAAGCCCGCTGCGCACTAATCCATCAGTGATGCAGTAAACTCCGGGCGCCCTTGCGGCGCCCGGTTTTTTGGGCGACGCCAAATCACTACAGCGCGCCCGGTTTTTTTCAAGCGGTTAAAACTGCAAGACCGACAAGGTTTAGCATCCAGCCGAAAGCGCGTACTCTAGAAAAGGTTGCAGGAAAGTTGGCGCTTTCGCGTGCGTGTTACTGAAATGAAGTGGGGTTCGCCCCTGGAAGGTAGTGTGAAATGAACGAAAACGAATTCAAGGACCTGATCGAGGACTCCCCGTTTGCCAGCAGCCCGGTCAAACCCACCATGCTGGCGGAAGACGCCAAGCTGCAATTCCGCTGCCATCGCGACGTCAAGTGCTGGAATGCCTGCTGCAGCAACATCGACATTCCTTTGACCCCCTACGACGTGCTGCGTCTGAAAAAGCGCCTCGACATGTCGTCGGGCGAATTCCTCAAGCAGTACTCGGTGCCGTTCGAGATGGACAAGGACGGCATGCCCGGCATCAAGCTGAATCCGGTCGAGGGCGGCACCGCCTGCCAGTTCATGACGCCCGAAGGCTGCGGCGTCTACGAAGACCGCCCCACCGCCTGCCGCTATTATCCGGTCGCGCTGTTGACCATGCGCCGTTCGGACGAGTACGTCGACCGCAGCGCCTACGCGCTGGTGAGAGAAGCCCACTGCCTTGGCCACTTCGAGGACAAGGTCCAGACCATCGAGGAATACCGCCACGAACAGGGCGTTGACGAGTACGACCAGAAAGCGCACGCATGGCGCCAGCTGGTGGTCAAGCGCAAATCGGCCGGCCCCGCCATCGGCAAGCCCACGCCGGTTTCCAACCAGTTGTTCTTCATGGCAAGCTACGACGTCGACCGCTTCCGCGCCTTCGTCATGAGCCCGAGTTTCAACGACACCTACGACATTCCGGTCGAGATCATGGCGGCGCTCATCGCCGACGACGAAGCCCTGCTCGATTTCGGCCTGAACTTCCTGCGCCACGCGCTGTTCGGCGAAAAATTCGTCGAGGAGCGGCCGGACGCCTACGAGAAGCGTCTCGCCCGTCGCCGCGCCCTGGCCGAGCAGGAGAAAGAAGCCGAGTTCCAGCAAAAGATGGCACTCGAGGATGACAAGTATTCGGGCAATCATTGAGCCGATGCGCCACCTGATCGCGCTGACCGGCATGGCCGCGCTGGCACTGGCGGCCGGCACGCAAGCCGCTACGCTCAACAAGTGCATCGATGCGCAGGGCAAGGTCACCTATTCCAACCTGCCCTGCCGCAATGCCCGGGAAGCCCGTACAGTGGAAATCGATCCCGTACCGCTGCCTGACCCGGTACGCTCGCAGCCGGAGCGGATGCAAGCTGCCAAACCTGCCGCACCCGATGCCCGTTCCAACGAACCCGCCAGCCTCCACCTCGACACCCGGCGCGCGACGGGCAAACCGGCAACGGGCGCCTCTGCGCGCCAGTGCGATGCGATCGCCGACAAGCTGGGACGCATATTCGACAAAATGGACCAGGCGCGCCGCAATGGCTACACGCAGAAGCAGATGGATGCGTGGAACCGGGATGTCAAAGACCTCGAGCGTAAAAAACAGCAGTCCGGCTGTTTCTGAGAATGCCCCTTCCAAGCATGGCTGCCCGCACCCTCGACCCCACCCACCGCCTGATCGAAAAAGAGCCCTACTACGAAGCCGTCGGCGATGAAATCCGGCTATTCGAAGCCGCCTACCGGCAACAGATCCCGGTCTTGTTGAAAGGCCCCACCGGCTGCGGCAAGACGCGCTTCATGGAACACATGGCCTGGCGCCTCAGGCGGCCGCTGATCACGGTTTCGTGCCACGACGACCTCACTGCCTCCGACCTGGTCGGCCGCTATCTGGTGAAGGGCGGCGAAACCGTGTGGGTCGACGGCCCGCTCACCCGCGCGGTGCGCGCAGGCGGCATCTGCTATCTGGACGAAATCGTCGAGGCGCGCAAGGACACCATGGTGGTGATCCATCCGCTAGCCGACGATCGCCGCACCCTGCCGATGGAAAAACTCGGCCAGATCGTCGAGGCGCCAGCCGAATTCTGCCTGGCTATTTCCTACAACCCCGGCTACCAGAGCGTCCTGAAGGATCTGAAGCAGTCAACCCGCCAGCGCTTCGTCGCACTGGAATTCGACTACCCTTCGGCCGCGCTCGAACGCCGTATCGTCGCCGCCGAATCCGGCGTGGCCGAAGCCGTCGCCGACAATCTGGTGCGCTTCGCGCAGATGACGCGCAACCTCAAAGGCAGCGGGCTGGAGGAAGGCGCTTCCACGCGGCTGCTGGTGCATGCCGGCAAGCTGATCGCCGACGGCATCAGCCCGGTGACGGCATGCAAATCTGCGGTCGCGCAGGCAGTCACCGACGACGCCGACATGCTGAAAGCGATCCAGGAACTCTCGTCGTCGATTTTCTGAGCCGAAGCGGGCATCCGACATGGCGCAGCCGCCGCTTTCCGCCGCAGACATGGAATCCAGCCTCCACATCTGGCTGGAAACCGAATTCACCTACTTCAAGGTCGAGCAACTCGCCGCCGAGCTCGAACCGCTGGCGCGTGACGAGCAGGACTTCATCCTCGGCTGGATTCGCCGCATCGCCTCCACCCACATCACGCTCGCCTGGCAGTTCGGCCGCCGCGCGCCGGCGCTGCTGCCGCGCCTGGAGCGACGCCTGCTGGAGGCCTGGGCGGTGCATGCCTGCGACGTCTACGACCGTACTGGCCTGCAGACCGCGCTCAGGGTGATGGAGCAAGTCGACAGCTTCGATGTGGCGCAGCACCGGAACGATGCGGCCGGCGCGCTGTTCGACGAAATCGCGCCGGTGCTCGGCAATTTCGTCTGCGGCCTCTCCGGCCGGCGGCTGCGCATCGAGGAAGGCGACGCCGCCTGGACCGACGGCGAGCGCATCGTGCTGCCGCCATTGATCGCCGCATTGCCGGATCGGGACGACAACTTCCAGCTCGCCAAGGCCACCGTCGCACTGCTATGGGCGCAGACCCGTTTCGGCACCCTGCGCATCGACCATGAAGGCGTCGCGGCCCACTATGCCGACCCGGAACGCGCGCTCGCCCGTCTTTACGCGCTGGAAACGCTGCGGCTCACCGCGCGCATCGCACGCGAGCTGCCCGGCCTGCACCGCCAGATGCAGCGCCTGCGCGCGCAGCTCGACCCTGAATTGCCGCCCGGCTGGCGGCGTTTCGAAACCGCGCTCGCCGCCGACCATGCCACGCAGGACGACAGCCTGGCCCTGCTCGGCGCCGCCTACGCCGAAGCCGAATGCCCGCAATGGAGCGACCAGGGCAGCCTGCGTCCGGAGGCGATTGCCGCCGCCCGCGCCGCCCGGCTGGACAAGGAGAAGGCGCGGCTGCGCATCAGGCTGGCCGAGTTGCTGGAAGAGCACCAGGCTGCGCAAACCGGCCCGCATCCAGCGCCCGCAACGCCGCCTGCGCTGGATGCCGAGCCGCGCGACGAAAACGGCCGGCTCGATTTCGAGATCACCCTCGACGGCGCACCGCTGGCGCCGCCCGACGACGTCAAACAGCTGCTCACCTCGGTCTATCTCGACTTCGGCGGGATCCCCCCGGAATACCTCATCCCGGCGGGCGACGGCGAATACGATCCGAAGCGCGTGTTCGACCAGCCCGAGGATCCCGATGCCGTATGGCATGGCACCTATCATGAAAAGGGCGCCGAACTGTATCCCGAGTGGGACCACGGCCGCCAGCATTACCGCAAGAACTGGTGCGTGATGCGGGAAAAAACCGTCACCCCTGCGCACGACAGCTTCCATCGGGACACGCTCGCCAAGTACGCCGGCGTGGTCAAGCACCTGCGCAGGAAATTCGAGGCGCTGCGCGACGAAAACCGGATCGAGAAACGGCAGATCCAGGGCGACGAAATCGACCTCGACGCGCTGATCGAGGCGCTCGCCGATGCGAAGGACGGCCGCGAAATGAGCGACCGCCTGTTCGTGCGCCTGCACCGTGCCGAACGCAACATCGCGGTGGCCTTCCTGGTCGACATGAGCGGCTCCACCAAGGGCTGGATCAACGAGGCCGAGCGCGAGGCGCTGATCCTGCTGTGCGAGGCGCTGGAACTCTTGGGCGACCGCTACGCGATCTATGGCTTTTCGGGCACCACGCGCAAGCGCTGCGAGCTGTTCCGCATCAAGACCTTCGACGAAGCCTACGGCGACGAGGTGAAGGCGCGCATCTCCGGCATCCGTCCGCAGGAATATACCCGCATGGGCTTCGCGCTGCGCCACATGAGCAAGCTCTTGAACCGGGTCGAGGCCAGGACCCGCGTGCTGGTAACGCTGTCGGACGGCCGCCCGGACGATTATTTCGACGTCTACCGCGGCCAGTACGGCATCGAGGACACGCGCATGGCGCTGCTGGAAGCGACACGCACCGGCATTCACCCCTTCTGCATCACCCTCGACCGCGATGCGCGCGACTACCTGCCCCACATGTACGGCGCGGCGCGTTACATCATCCTGGATGACGTGCGACAATTGCCCGTGAAAGTCACCGACATCTACCGACGCATCACGACATGAGCCTCGACGAACTCAAGATAGGGCATTTCTACAGCAACGGCGCCTACGGCCGCACCTGGGGCGTGCGCCAGCTGGCCGAAATCGCCGCCGACAGCGAAACCGGCGAGGCGGTGGTTCGCTTCAGGGGAATCGCCGGCACCTGCCGCCGCAAGAAAGGCCATTGCAGCCCGGCGGAATTCGCCCGCTGGGCCAAGTACCAGGTTGCGCTGGTTGAAAACGACTGGAAACGGGTCGGCGGTGACGCGCCGTCCGCCGCCGAATCCCCGGCAGTTTAATCGGCGGTGGGCAGGTCCGCGGCCGGCGCGTCGGCCACAGGCTCAGCCTCGAGCGACCGCGACTGCGTGCCCAGATAATCCATAATCGCATAGCTCAGCGCGCTGCAGCCGGTGCCATCCAGCGCTGAAATCGCGAACACCGGCCCCTGCCAGCCGTAGTCCGCCACGAACTTCGCCACCACAGCCTCGCGTTCGGCCTCATCCACCATGTCGAGCTTGTTCAGCACCAGCCAGCGCGGCTTGTCGTAGAGCTGCTGATCGTACTTGCGCAGTTCCTCGACGATGGCGCGCGCCTCGTGCACCGGGTCGCCGGCCTCCCAGCGCGGCGAAATGTCGACCAGATGCAGCAGCAGCCGCGTGCGTTGCAGATGCCGCAGGAACTGGTGGCCGAGGCCGGCGCCTTCCGCCGCACCCTCGATCAGCCCGGGAATGTCGGCGATGACGAAGCTGCGTTCGCTATCCACCCGCACCACGCCCAGATTGGGCGCCAGCGTGGTAAACGGGTAATCGGCCACCTTGGGGCGTGCCGCCGACACCGCGCGGATGAAGGTCGATTTGCCCGCGTTGGGCATGCCCAGCAGCCCGACGTCGGCCAGCACCTTCAGTTCCAGCGCCAGCTCCCATTCCTCGCCCGGCTCGCCCAAGGTGTGCTGGCGCGGCGCGCGGTTGACGCTCGACTTGAAATGCAGGTTGCCCAGGCCGCCCTTGCCGCCTTTTGCCAGGCAGACTCTTTGTCCGTTCTCGGCCAGATCGGCCACGACTTCGCCGCTGTTGATGTCGGTGAACACCGTCCCGACCGGCACGCGGATGGTCAAATCTTCGCCGCCCTTGCCGTAGCATTGCGCGCCGCGCCCGCCTTCGCCATTTTGCGCCTTGAAAGTACGCTTGAAGCGAAACTCGACCAGGGTGTTGATATTGCAGTCCGCCACCGCGTACACGCTGCCGCCACGGCCGCCGTCGCCGCCGTCTGGACCGCCCTTGGGAATGTATTTTTCACGGCGAAACGATGCACTGCCGTCGCCACCCTTGCCGGCCAGCACCTGAATTTTCGCTTCGTCGATGAATTTCATATCGGTTTTTCCAGAAACAAAAAAGCCCCATCCGGCGGACAGGGCTTTTTGGCGGCCGAGTCGGACTCAGCTCAAATCAATTCAAGCCGCAACCGGCTCGATACGAACCACGCGGCGGCGGGCGGCGCCCTTGATCTCGAACTTGACCGTTCCGTCCGCCTTGGCGAACAGGGTGTGATCCTTGCCGATGCCAACGTTGTCGCCAGGATGGAACTGGGTGCCGCGCTGACGCACGATGATGTTGCCTGCCAGAACCAGCTCGCCGCCGTAGCGCTTCACGCCAAGACGTTTCGACTCCGAATCGCGACCGTTACGCGAACTGCCGCCTGCTTTCTTGTGTGCCATGTTGTGTGCTCCTTATGCGGTGATGCCGCCGATTTGTACTTCGGTGAAGTACTGGCGATGGCCCTGGCTCTTGCGATAGTGCTTGCGGCGGCGCATCTTGAAAATCTTGATCTTGTCGCCACGAGCCTGGTTCAGCACGGTGGCTGTGACCGTTGCCCCACGCAGCATGGGAGCGCCCATTTTGATGTCGGCACCATCGCCCACCATCAGCACCTGATCAAAGGTGATCTCGCTGCCGATCTCGGCTTCGAGCTTTTCAATTTTAAGTTTGTCGCCGGCACTCACGCGATATTGCTTGCCGCCGGTTTTGATGACTGCGTACATGGGGGGTCTCCAACCAATACGAACCCAGGAAAGCGCGAGATTCTAGCGGCGAACAAACAACGAGTCAAACGATTTAATCCGGCCGCCACATGATTATCTGGCCGCGAGCGGTGAAAAACCGTGCCCGGACTGCTAACATCACAGGTTTTTCCCTATACAAGCCCTTACCGTGTCCCTGGAGAGCCTGCAATCCTACCTGGCCGACGACATGCACGCCGTCGATCACGTCATCCGCCAAAGCTTGCATTCCGACGTGGCGTTGATCCGTCAGGTCTCGGAATACATCATCAACAGCGGCGGCAAACGGCTGCGCCCGGCGCTGGTGCTGCTATCCGCGGGCTGCTTCAATTATTCGGGGCGCGCCCATTACGAGCTTGCCGCGGTGGTCGAGTTCATCCATACCGCCACCCTGCTGCACGACGACGTGGTCGACGAATCCGAACTGCGGCGTGGCCGTGAAACCGCCAACGCCCTGTTCGGCAACGCCGCCAGCGTGCTGGTCGGCGACTTCCTCTATACGCGCGCCTTCCAGATGATGGTGGGGGTCGACAGCATGGAGGTCATGCGCATCCTGTCCGATGCCACCAACGTCATCGCCGAGGGCGAAGTACTGCAGCTGCTCAACTGCCACGACCCCGACATCGACGAGGAGAACTATCTGCGCGTCATCCGCTACAAGACCGCCAAGCTGTTCGAGGCCGCGAGCCGGCTGGGTGCCGTCATCGGCGGCGGCACCGACGAGGAAAAGGACGCGCTGGCGCACTACGGCATGCACCTCGGCACCGCATTCCAGCTGATCGACGACCTGCTGGATTATTCCGGCGACTTTCTCAAAACCGGCAAGAACATCGGTGACGACCTGGCCGAAGGCAAGCCCACCCTGCCCCTGCTGTACGCGATGAAGCACGGCACCCCGGAGCAGGCCGCCAGCATCCGCCAGGCAATCGAACACGGCGGCCTCACCGAATTCCAGAGCGTGCTCGCCGCAATCAAGGATACGCGCGCCCTGCAATACACCCGCGAAGCCGCGCAGCGGGAAATTCAGATGGCAAATAATGCAATTTCTGCATTACCTGATTCAAAATCCAAATCAGCTTTGCTACAATTAGCGGCTTTCGCGGTTGAGAGAAGTTTTTAATCGCGCTGTTTCAGTATTTCCCGGTAGTTCTTCAAAAGGGTTCAGCACATCACTGGGCCCGCCATATCTGCCTCGGGGTGTAGCTCAGCCTGGTAGAGTACTGCGTTCGGGACGCAGGAGTCGGAGGTTCGAATCCTCTCACCCCGACCATGAATTCTCATTCATGACAGCCGGCAGCACTTCTCGGTGCACGACTCGGCTTCGTCATGTCAGCGTCAATTGCCACAAAAACCATACGGATTTCAAAGCGTCCAATACCGCTAGAATGGCGCTTTTTTCACAGGAACAAGCCATGTCCGATCCCGTTGTCTATGACCGCAACCCCGCCGAGCTCGAACTCGAACCCGGCGAATACTGGTGGTGTTCGTGCGGCCGCTCGATGACACAGCCGTTTTGCGACGGTTCGCATGAAGGCAGCGGGATCGAGCCGATGCTGTTCGTCATCAAGGAAAAAACGACAGTATGGCTGTGCAACTGCAAGCACAGCAAAGACAAGCCGTTCTGTGACGGCGCGCACAACGAGCTGCCCGACGACATGTTCTGAGCCGCACCGAGCCCGCCATGACAAACGCCTCCGAAAGTGTGCTCGCTTTCTGGTTCGGACCGCCCGGCAACGCGGCCGAAGTGGCCGGGCGGCAGCGCAAGCTGTGGTTTGGGAAATCCCCGGAAAATGACCGGGCGGTGATTGAGCGTTTTTCGGGCACGCTCGTTGCGGCAGCCGCAGGCAAGCTCGACCACTGGGCCGCCACGCCGCGCGGACGGCTGGCGCTGTTGATCGTGTTCGATCAGTTCCCACACCACATCCACCGCGATCAGCCGCAGGCATTCGCCACCGATCCGCAGGCGCTGGCCTTGAGCCTGGATGCCCTGACGGCGGGCGAAGACCGGCAGCTGGCGCCGATCGAACGGGTGTTTCTCTATCTGCCGCTGGAGCACGCCGAGTCGATTGAAATGCAGGATCGCTCGGTGTCCTTGTATGAACAGCTGGCACGCGAAGCGACCGCCGACGAGCGCGCGCTGTTCGATGGTTTCCTGGATTACGCACGCCGGCACCGCGATGTCGTCGCGCGCTTCGGCCGTTTCCCGCATCGCAATGCGATTCTGGGGCGGCCGTCTACGGATGAAGAAACCGGGTTTCTGAAACAACCCGGCTCGCGTTTTTAGCGTATCGCCGAAGGACTCCGCGGCCTGCTGGCGTTAAAATGGCGGATTCTTGTGCCCCTTGGGTATCCGCCCGGCTGTTTCCATGTCCCGCCAAATCCTCGTTACTTCCGCCCTGCCCTACGCCAACGGCAGCATCCACCTCGGCCATCTGGTCGAATACATCCAGACCGACATCTGGGTGCGTTTCCAGAAGATGCGCGGCCATGACTGCCGCTACATATGCGCCGACGACACCCACGGCACTGCGATCATGCTGCGCGCGGAAAAGGAAGGCATCACCCCGGAAACGCTGATCGGTAGGGTGTGGGACGAGCACACGCGCGACTTCGCCGGCTTCCACATCGGCTTCGATCATTACTACTCGACGCACTCCGAGGAAAACCGCCAACTGGCGTCGACCATCTATCTGCGCCTGAAAAAAGCCGGCCTGATCGAAATCAAGACGATTGCGCAGCTGTTCGACCCGGTCAAGAACCTGTTCCTGCCGGACCGCTTCATCAAGGGCGAATGCCCGAAATGCGGCGCGGCCGAGCAGTACGGCGACAACTGCGAAGTGTGCGGCGCCACCTACAGCCCGACCGAACTGAAGAATCCGGTATCGGCGGTGTCGGGCGCGACGCCGGTGCACAAGGATTCCGAGCATTACTTCTTCAAGCTTAGCGACTGCGAGGCCTTCCTGCGCGAATGGACGACCTCGGGCAGCCTGCAGGAAGAAGCCGCCAACAAGATGCAGGAGTGGTTCGCCTCCGGCCTCAACAACTGGGACATCAGCCGCGACGCACCCTACTTCGGTTTCGAGATCCCCGGCGCGCCGGGCAAGTATTTCTACGTGTGGCTGGATGCGCCGGTGGGCTACATGGCGAGCTTCGCCAAATACGCTGCGGACAATGGCCTCGACTTCGACGCCTGGTGGGGCGCCGATTCCAAGGCCGAACTGGTGCACTTCATCGGCAAGGACATCCTCTATTTCCACGCCCTGTTCTGGCCGGCGATGCTGAAGTATTCCGGCCATCGCCTGCCGACGGCGATTTATGCGCACGGCTTTTTGACGGTGAACGGGCAGAAGATGTCGAAGTCGCGCGGCACTTTCATCACCGCGGAAAGCTATCTCGATCAAAAACTGAACCCCGAGTGGCTGCGCTACTACTACGCGGCCAAGCTCAACGGCTCGATGGAAGACATCGACCTCAACCTCGACGATTTCGTCGCGCGGGTGAATTCGGACCTGGTCGGCAAGTTCATCAACATCGCCAGCCGCACCGCCGGTTTCATCCACAAGAACTTCGAAGGCAAGCTCGCCGACGGCGTGGAAAATATCGAACTGATCGGCTCATTCCAGACTGCTGCCGGTTCAATCGCCACGCATTACGAAGCGCGCGATTACGCCAAGGCCCTGCGCGAAATCATGGCGCTGGCCGACCGCGCCAACCAGTACGTGGCCGATGAAAAACCCTGGGAACTGGCGAAGAAACCCGAAGCCGTCTATCGCCTACACGAGGTCTGCACCGTCGCGCTCAACTGCTTCCGCCTGCTGACCCTGTACCTGAAGCCGGTGCTGCCGAAGCTCGCCGAGCAGGTCGAGGCCTTCCTCGACATTCCGCCGCTGGCCTGGGACGATTCCCAGAGCTTGTTCATCCGCCGCCGCATCAACGCTTACAGCCACCTGATGACCCGTATCGACCCCGCCACGATAGCCGCCATGGTAGACGCCAACAAACAGAATCTCGAACCCGCGCCCGCCCCCGCGCCGGTGCGCCACGCCGAAGCCCAGGCACACGCCGCGCAGCCGGTGGCCGCCGCGCCAGTATCTGAAACCATCAACATCGACGACTTCGCCAGGATCGACCTGCGCATCGCGCGCATCGCCGAGGCCTCCCACGTCGAGGGCGCCGACAAGCTGCTGCGGCTGACGCTCGACGTCGGCCCGCTCGGCACCCGCCAGGTGTTCGCCGGCATCAAGTCGGCCTATGCGCCGGAAGCGCTGGTGGGCCGGCTCACCGTGATGGTCGCCAACCTGGCGCCGCGCAAGATGAAGTTCGGCATGAGCGAAGGCATGGTGCTGGCAGCTTCCGGCGATGCGCCCGGCCTCTTCATTCTGTCGCCCGACAGCGGCGCGCAGCCGGGCATGAAGGTGAAATAAGCCGCGCATGAAAACGCAGCGCCTGCGCATCCATGGCCGCGTGCAGGGCGTGTGGTTTCGCGAGTCGATGCGGCGCGAGGCTGAACGGCTGCATGTGGCCGGCTGGGTGCGCAACGCGCCCGATGGATCGGTCGAAGCGGTGGTTCAGGGCAGCGCCGCAGCCGTTGACGCGCTTATTCAATGGGCGCGCAGCGGCCCGCCGTTGGCGCGGGTGGAGCGCATCGAGCTCGATGAGGCGCACGGCCGCTTCAGCGGATTCGAGAAGCGGGTCGATTAGCTCGACGCCGGGATGCCGCCTCGCCCAGGCAGGCAGGCAAAAAAATGCCCGGCTCAAGAGCCGGGCTGAATATCCACCAAAGGAGGAGGATTGGAGGAGACAACACCGAGTGCTATTGCAGCGACCTCAGCGTTATTAGAATAATCTAATATAATTGATTTCATGTCAACACTTTGTTGAAAAAACTTCAGCCGGGCTTCCCGTGTCGCCCGGCATTCAATAAATAACGTTCACGGCTTCGGGCTTGAGCCAGCCTCCCAGCGATTCGAGCAGCCGGTCGTCCAGGCGCACCCGCCACTCCTCGCCCAGGCGCACGCGGCAGCACGCGCCAGGATTGCAATAGTCGACCCACACCGGACAGCCCCCCTCCTGCGCCTTGTAGGGTGCGAGCAATTCGGCCAGTTTGCGGCTGCCGGACTGCCCGTTGCACGTCAGCCGCAGGCCCTGGGCAAAGCGGGTGCGCGCACCGGCGAGGTCGTAGATCCGCTCCGCCGTCACCCGCACGCCGCCCGAGTAGTCGTCGCGGTTGATCTTGCCTTCGATGATCAGCAGGGCATCGTCTTTCAGCAGATGTCGGCTCTGCTCGTAAAGCTCGTTGAAGATCACCACCTCGACCTGCGCGGTCGCGTCGTCCAGCAGCAGGATCAGCATCTTGCCGCGGCGCGTCATCTGGGTGCGCAGCGAGACGGCAATGCCGGCCAGCATCACCGGATCGCGCGAGGGCTCCAGGCTGTCGAGCTGCCTTTTGGCGAAGCTGGACACCTCGGCCAGATACGAGGTGAAGGGATGGCCGCTGAAGAAATAGCCGAGTGCGGATTTCTCCTGCAGCAGTTTTTCCTGCTCCGGCCACAGCGGCACGTCGATCAGATCTTCGCCGCCGCCGTCGAGCGCTTCGCCGAACAGCCCGACCTGGCCGCCGCTGCGCGCTGCGCGATCGGCGGTTTCGAGGGCAGCGCCGACGGACGCCATCAGGCTGGCTCGGTGATCGCTGATGCGGTCGAACGCGCCCGCCTTCACCAGCGCTTCGAGCACACGGCGGTTGAGGTAGCGCTTGTCGACCCGCCGCGCCAGATCGAACAGGCCCCGGTATGGGCCGTTGAGTTCGCGTTCGGCGACGATGGCGCCGATCGCCGCCTCGCCGCTGCCCTTGATCGCGCCCAGGCCATAGCGGATTTCGCTCTTGCCGACCGGCTCGAAGCGGTAGCCGGACAGGTTGATGTCGGGCGGCAGCATGGTCAGCCCGTTGGCGCGGCAGTCCTCGTAGAACACGCGCACCTTGTCGGTGTCGGACATTTCCGACGACATGGTCGCTGCCATGAATTCGGCCGGGTAGTAAGCCTTGAGCCAGGCGGTGTGGTACGCCACCAGCGCGTAGGCCGCCGAGTGCGACTTGTTGAAGCCGTATTCGGCGAATTTCTCCATCAGGTCGAACAGGCGCTCAGCGACCTTGGTGTCGGCCCCGCGTTTGGCCGCGCCTTCGAGGAAGATCGTGCGCTGCTGCGCCATTTCCTCGGGTTTTTTCTTGCCCATGGCGCGCCGCAGCATGTCGGCGGCGCCGAGGCTATAGCCCGCCAGGATCTGCGCCACCAGCATCACCTGCTCCTGGTAGACGATGATGCCGTAGGTCGATTTCAGCACCGGCTCGAGGTCGGGATGGAAATACTCCGGCTTCTGCTTGCCCTGCTTGCGCGCGATGAAGTCGTCCACCATGCCGGAACCGAGCGGGCCCGGCCGGTTCAGCGCCATCAGCGCGATGATGTCCTCGAAGCAGTCGCCTCTCAGCTTCTTTTCCAGGTCCTTGGCCGAACGCGATTCGGACTGGAACACCGCAGTGGTGTTGCCGGCGGCAAACAGCTTGTACACCGCCGGATCGTCGAGCGGCAGATCCTCCAGACGGAAATTCTTGCGGTCCTCGTGACGCTGCACGAAGCGCACCGCCTCCGCCAGGATCGTCAGCGTGCGCAGGCCGAGAAAGTCGAACTTGACCAGGCCGATCGCCTCGACGTCGTCCTTGTCGAACTGCGACACCGCCGCGTCCGAGCCTTCGGCCTGGTACAGCGGGCAGAAATCGGTCAGCTTCCCCGGCGCGATCAGCACCCCGCCGGCGTGCATGCCGACGTTGCGGGTGATGCCTTCGAGCTTTTCCGCCAGCGGCAGCAGCTCGGCGAGTTCCTCCTCGTTGCGTGCGCGTTCGTCGATCTGCGGCTCCTTCTCGCGCGCCTCGGCAAGGCTGATGCCCAGCTCGTTGGGCACCAGCTTGACGAACTTGTCGACGAACAGATACGGCAGGTCGAGCACGCGGCCGACGTCGCGCAGCACCGCCTTGGCCGCCATGGTGCCGAAAGTGGCGATCTGCGACACCGCCGCGTGGCCGTACTTGTCCTTCACGTACTGGATCACGCGGTCGCGCCCGTCCTGGCAAAAGTCGATGTCGAAGTCGGGCATCGACACCCGCTCGGGGTTGAGGAAGCGTTCGAACAGCAGGTCGTAGGCCAGCGGATCGAGGTCGGTGATGCGCAGGCTGTAGGCGACCAGCGAGCCCGCGCCGGAGCCGCGCCCCGGCCCCACCGGCACGTTGTTGTTCTTGGCCCAGTTGATGAAGTCGGCCACGATGAGGAAGTAGCCGGGGAAGCCCATCTGGATGATGGTGCCGAGTTCGAATTCGAGCCGCTTGGTGTATTCCGGCAGCCTTGCGGCACGCTGGGCCTCATCGGGATAAAGCTGGGCCATGCGTTCCTGCAGGCCCTCGAAGGAACGCTGCCGCATGTAGTCGTCGAGACTCATGCCGTCTGGGGTCGGAAAATCGGGCAGCCGGCTCTTGCCGAGTTCCAGCGTGAGGTTGCAGCGCTTGGCGATTTCCACGCTGTTCTGCAAGGCTTCTGGCAGGTCGGCGAACAGCTCCGCCATCTCGTCCGGCGTCTTGAAATACTGTTCGGTGGTGAACGGCCGCGGGCGGCGCGGGTCGCCCAGCATCATGCCTTCGGCGATGCACACGCGCGCCTCGTGCGCCTTGAAATCGTCCGGCGCGATGAACTGGATCGGATGGGTGGCGACTGCCGGCAGGTTCAGCGCCGCGCCGAGATCGAGCAGGCCATCGATCAGACGTTCGGTATGCGGCTGTCCGAAGCGCTGCAGCTCCAGGTAATAACGTCCCGGAAACAGCGCGGCCCAGGCCTCGGCGGCAGCGCGTGCGGCAGCGGGCTTGTCGTCGAGGATAGCCTGCGCGACGTTGCCGGCGTCGCCGCCCGACAGCGCCAGCAGGCCGTCGGCGTCCTCGGCCAGCCAGGCCGGGTCGATCTCGGCGCGGCCGCGGTGGAGGTTTTCCTGATAGGCGCGGGCAAGCAGTTCGCACAGGCGGCGATAGCCCGCGCGGTGCTGCACCAGCAGCAACAGGCGCGAGGGCCTGTTGCTGTCCGCAGCATTGGTCACCCACACGTCGCAGCCGAATACCGGCTTGATGCCGGCGCCGCGCGCGGCGCGATAGAATTTCACCCAGCCGAAGGTGTTGGAAAGGTCGCTCACCCCGAGTGCCGGCATCGCCGTTTCGCGCGCCCGCCCCACCGCCTCGCCGACCCGCACCAGGCCATCGGTGACGGAATACTCGGTATGCAGACGAAGATGGATGAAACGCGGATCGGTCATGGGGCGGGCACGGGGAAACAGCCCGCTATTTTAACGCCGGGGGCGGACAGCAAAAAACAAAAGGCAGCCTAAGCTGCCTTTTTCAGGGACGAGCGCCGGAACTCAGTTGGCGCGGCGCTTGAACTCGTTGGTGCGGGTGTCGATCTCGATCATGTCGCCGATCTCGACGAAAGCTGCGACCGGCAGTTCGAATCCGGTGGGCTTGATGCGTGCCGGCTTCATCACCTTGCCGGAGGTGTCGCCGCGCACGGCAGGCTCGGTGTATTCGACTTCGCGGATGACGGTGGTGGGCATTTCAACCGAGATCGCCTTGCCGTCGTAGAACACCACTTCGACCGGCATGCCGTCGTCCAGATAATTCAGCGCATCGCCGAGGTTGTCGCCCTCGACTTCGTACTGGTTGTACTCGCCGTCCATGAACACATAAAGCGGGTCGGCAAAGTAGGAATAGGTGCATTCCTTGCGGTCGAGGTTGACGGTTTCGAATTTGTCGTCGGCGCGATAGACGCTTTCCATGCCGGAACCGTTGAGGAGGTTCTTCAGTTTCATTTTGACGACGGAGGCATTGCGGCCCGATTTCGAGAATTCGGCCTTTTGCACCACCATCGGGTCTTTGCCGATCATCACGACGTTGCCGGCGCGGAGTTCCTGTGCGATTTTCATGGATGTGTCTGCTGCGGTAGCTGTTAAATTTTAGAAAACTCGCTATCTTAACTTATTTTCCACAAAGTCAACCAGCTTGTCGGTCAGGCGTCCGGCCGCGGCGAGCCGCTCGGGCCAGGCGCGTGCATGGCGCTCGATCGGGTCCTGCTGCCTCCGCCACGCCGCCCAGCATTGCGCCATATCCGGCGTATCGGGCTGGCCGTTCCAACGCTGCCACAGATCCGCCACCGCCCGCGCCGCCGCAGCATCCAGCCCCGCCGTGTACCGTGCCAGCAGCGCATTCAGCTTGACCCAGTGCGCCGTGCCGGCCTGCGGATAGGCTTGCCAGACCAATGGATGCGCTGCCCACTGGGCTCGCACGCAGGAATCCTCGCCCCGCACAAAATTAAGGCCACACGCCCATAACAGGCAGTCGTACGTGTCCTGATCCAGAAACGGCAGAATGCGCAGCCGCAAGGCGCCACGCCGGTGTTCGTCTCCCGCCTGCAGTGCGGAAACCGGCAGCCACGCCGCCAGTTGCGGGATGGCCCGGCCTTCAGGCACGAGGCAGGTAACCGGACGCGTGTCGGCTGCCCAGGTGTCGAGCAGGGCAGGAAGCGCAGGGTTTTCGTAAGCGAACAGCGATACCCGCAATTCCCCGGGCTGCGGCGTATCCAGCCCAAGCCGGCGCCAGAACGCGCCCGTCTCGGTGCGCACAAACGCCGCACGCCGTCCGGCCAGATCCGCCTCGGCCAGCAAACCGCCGGTGCCAGCCGTGTAGCCGGGAAAGAAAAAATATTTGGTCAACGGCAAGCGCGGATGCGGCGACGGCAGGCCATGATGTTCCGCCACCCAGGATTCGGCGCTCAGGTATTCGAGATTGATCCAGACCGGCGGCGGCGCCTGCAGGCTCATCGCGGCCAGATAGGACTCCGGCAAGGCACAGCCAAACGCCTCGATCACCACCTGCGCCGGCTCGGCGGCGGCAAACGGCATGCGCCACGCGCAGACCGTCACGCCCTCGCTGGCTTGCCGCTCCGCATCCGCCGCGATGGCCGGCCAGATGCGGTGGAACGCATGCAGATCATCGACCCACAGCCGCACTGCCAGACCATGCTCCCTGGCCAGCCCGCGCGCCAGCCGCCAGGCAATGCCGATGTCTCCATAGTTGTCGACGACGTTGCAGAAGATGTCCCAGGTGGCGCGCATGGCACGCATGCTACCGCATCCTCCGAACGACAGAAGACCCCGCGCAATGAACCTGCGTTCGGCTTACTTCCCGGACAAACAGGACTTCATGAAGGCCTTGCGCGCATCGCCCTTCATTTGCTTGCCGGCGGCCTCGGCGTTGCAGTCCTTCATGCGCTGCTGCGGGGTGATCTTTTCGCCGGATTGCGTTGGGCCGGACAAACAGGATTTCATGAAAGCCTTGCGCGCATCGCCGGCAAGGCCCTGTTTGCCAGCCTCGACATTGCACGATTTCATCCGCATCTGCGGGGCCGTTTCGGCCCACGCGCCCGTGGCCAGCATGACGCCAGCCATCAAGCCAATCAAGACAGGGGTTTTCATCGTTCTCCCTCCTTTGGTTGAATGGAAACCACAGTCTAGTCGAGCCCATTGTTTTTTCCCGGCTTTACACTTGTAAAAACTCATGCACGGTAGTAAAAAGCAGAAAGTTTGGTTTCAAGAACCGTGCAGGTTTGGCATTACCACAGGGCATCACCGGGTAGCGCGCTTGAACTCAGACCGACGGCTAAAAAAATCACGCCGTCCAGTCATCCGCCAGCGCAATTGTGCTTATCGCGGTTATGTCTTTAGTGTTACGCCAAGGAGGAAGTTTGAATGGCAACAGGTACTGTCAAGTGGTTCAGCGATGCCAAGGGTTTTGGATTCATCACCCCCGATGACGGCGGCGAGGATGTGTTCGCACATTTCTCCGCCATCCAGTCCAATGGCTTCAAAACCCTGAAGGAAGGCCAGAAGGTCAGCTTCGAGGTCAGCCAGGGCCCCAAAGGCAAGCAGGCTTCCAACATCCAGCCGCAAGGTTGAGTTGCTGGATTGATAAAAAACCCCGCTTCGGCGGGGTTTTTTGTTGGGCTGCCCTCTGCCAAGGCAGGCCTTACATCTTCGCGACCATTGCCTCGGCAAAGGCCGAGCACTTCACCTCGGTCGCGCCGTCCATCAGCCGAGCAAAATCGTAGGTCACGGCTTTGGCGGCGATGGCCTTTTCCATGCCGGCCACGATGAGGTCGGCCGCCTCGGTCCAGCCGAGGTGGCGCAGCATCATCTCGGCCGAGAGGATCAGCGAACCCGGGTTGACGTAGTCCTTGCCGGCATACTTCGGCGCGGTGCCGTGGGTGGCCTCGAACATCGCCACTGTGTCCGAGAGGTTGGCACCCGGCGCAATGCCGATGCCGCCGACTTCCGCCGCCAGCGCGTCGGAGATGTAGTCGCCGTTCAGATTCAGCGTGGCGATCACGTCGTATTCCTCGGGGCGCAGCAGGATCTGCTGCAGGAAGGCGTCGGCGATCACGTCCTTGATGACGATGCCGTTCGGCAGTTCCATCCACGGGCCTTCGCCGATCGGCTTGGCGCCGAACTCGCGCGCGGCGAGTTCGTAGCCCCATTTCTTGAAGCCGCCTTCGGTGAACTTCATGATGTTGCCCTTATGTACGAGCGTCACCGATTTTCTTCCATTATCCAGCGCGTACTGGATCGCCTTACGAATGAGTCTTTCTGAGCCTTCGATCGACACCGGCTTGATGCCGATGGCCGAACTGGCCGGGAAGCGGATCTTCTTCACGCCCATCTCCTGCTGCAGGAAGGCGATGACTTTCTGCACCGCCTCGGAGTTGGCCTCCCACTCGACGCCGGCATAAATATCTTCAGTATTTTCGCGGAAGATCACCATGTCGACCTTTTCCGGCGCCTTCACCGGGCTGGGCACGCCGGTGAAGTAGCGTACCGGGCGCAGGCACACGTAGAGGTCGAGCATCTGCCGCAGCGCCACGTTGAGCGAGCGGATGCCGCCCGAGGTCGGGGTGGTGAGCGGGCCCTTGATCGAGATCACGTAATCCTTCACCGCCTGCACGGTCTCGTCCGGCAGCCACTGGTCGCTGCCGTAGACCTTGACCGCCTTCTCGCCGGCGAAGACCTCCATCCAGGCGATCTGCCTGTTGCCGCCGTAGGCCTTGGCCACCGCCGCATCGACCACGCGGCGCATCGCCGGGGTGATGTCGATGCCGGTTCCGTCGCCTTCGATGAAGGGGATGATGGGAGTGTCGGGCACGTTCAGCGTGTTGTCGGCGTTGACGGTGATTTTCTGGCCCGCGGCGGGAATCTTGATGTGCTGGTAGGTCATGGCTGGATAAATTAAGGTGGATGCTCGGGTAACGTTAAAATGGGCGTCTTTTACGAAGTTCGTCTTGCAGCGTGGCGCGATTGATCCTGTTCAACAAACCCTACGGCGTGCTGAGCCAGTTCACCCCCGAGGGGCGCTGGCAGGGTCTGCGCGACCATCTTGCCGTGCCCGGCGTGTATGCGGCCGGCCGGCTGGACGCTGACAGCGAAGGCCTGCTGATTTTAACCGATGACGGCGCGACCCAGAGCCGCATCGCCGATCCCCGGCACAAGCTGCCCAAAACCTACTGGGCGCAGGTCGAGGGGGCTCCCGACGATGCCGCGCTGGAGCCGCTGCGCCACGGCGTCGATCTCGGCGACTTCGTCACCCGTCCGGCACACGCGCGGCTCATCGACGAGCCTGCCGGCCTGTGGCCACGCAACCCGCCGATCCGCTTTCGCGCCAGCATCCCAACCCGCTGGATCGAACTGACGATCAGCGAGGGCAAGAACCGTCAGGTGCGGCGGATGACGGCGAAGATCGGCTTTCCGACGCTGCGCCTGATCCGCGCCGCCGTCGGCGAATGGACCCTGGGCGTCTTGCAGCCCGGAGAATGGAAGGAACAGCATGTCTGAAACCTGGTTGCCCCATGTCGTCGCCGCCGCCATCGTCGAGCGCGACGGCAAATTCCTGCTGGTGGAGGAGCACACCGCCGAGGGCCTGCGCCTCAACCAGCCCGCCGGCCACTGGGAGCGCAACGAGACCCTGCCCGACGCGGTGCGCCGCGAAGCGCTGGAGGAAACCGCGCATCACGTCGAGCCGCTTGCATTGCTGGGCTGCTACAGCACCCACTATCCGCGGCGCGACATCACCTATCTGCGCTTCGCCTACGTCTGCAGCGTCACCGGCTTCGACGCCGGGCGCACGCTCGACCACGGCATCGTGCGCGCTATATGGCTGACGCCGGAAGAACTCGTTTCCCACCCCACGCCGCAGCGCAGTCCGCTGGTGATGCGCTGCATCGAAGATTACCTGGCCGGGCGGCGCTTTCCGCTCGATTTCGTGAGCCACGCATGAGCACGAAAGTCGTCGTCGGCCTGTCGGGCGGGGTCGATTCCGCTGTCGCCGCCTATCTGCTGAAGCAGCAGGGCTTTGATGTGCTCGGCGTCTTCATGAAAAACTGGGACGACGACGACAATACCGAGCAGTGCACCGCGCGGCAGGACTTCCTCGACGTGCTGGCGGTGGCCGAGGTGCTCGGCATCGAGGTCGAGGCGGTCAACTTCGCGGCCGAGTACAAGGAACGCGTGTTCAGCTATTTCCTCGCCGAGCACCAGGCTGGACGCACCCCCAACCCCGACGTGCTGTGCAACGCCGAGATCAAGTTCAAGGCCTTCCTCGACGACGCCATCGCGCGCGGCGCCGAATTCATCGCCACCGGGCATTACGTCGGCAAGGGCGCCGACGATGCGGGCCGCGCCACCCTGCTGCGCGCCCAGGACGGCAACAAGGACCAGAGCTATTTCCTCTACCGCCTGAGCCAGGCGCAGCTCACCCCTGCCCTGTTCCCGCTGGCGCAACTGCCGAAGCCCGAGGTGCGCAGGATCGCCGCCCGGATCGGCCTGCCCAATGCGCAGAAGAAGGACTCGACCGGCATCTGCTTCATCGGCGAGCGCAATTTCCGCGAATTCCTCGAACGCTACCTGCCGCGCGACCCCGGCGAGATGCAAACGCCCGACGGCCGCGTGGTCGGCCGTCATCAGGGCCTGATGTATTACACGCTGGGGCAGCGCCAGGGGCTCGGCATCGGCGGACAAAAGGACGGCAGCGCCGAGCCGTGGTTCGTCGCCGCCAAGGACATGGCGACGAACACGCTGATCGTGGTGCAGGGCCACGACCATCCCCTGCTGCTGCGCTCGACGCTGGCCGCCGGCCAGCTCAGCTGGATCGCCGGTGTCGCGCCCGACCCGGACAGACCCTATACGGCGAAGACCCGCTACCGCCAGACCGACGCCGCCTGCCGCATCACCAAGCTCGACGCCGGCGCGTTCGAGCTCGCCTTCGACACGCCGCAGTGGGCGGTCACGCCGGGCCAGTCGGTCGTGCTGTACGACGGCGAGGTCTGCCTGGGGGGCGGCGTCATCTCCTGAAGCGACCCCGCGCCGGGTCAAAAAACAACCGGCCATGCCGAGGAATCGGGATGGCCGGCCGATTGAAAATGCCTGTCTGCATATTTCGATGCAAAGCAGGTTCAGCGATTACTTGATCGTAGACAGCAGCCCGGGATTGGTCACCAGTTTGCGCACGCCATGGGCATGGTCCTCGCCGAACGCATTCTGCTCGCACCACTTGCCGACGCTGCTGATGTCCACCTTGGCACAGTTCGGGCGCACGCTCCAGGTCACCTGCAGCGGCGAGCAGGTCTGATCACTGTACTTGGGGCCGGTGGTGGACCCGAGGAACGTGACCGGCTTGCCGGTATTCGACGGAATCGCGTTCGCCTGATGGTAACCCTTGACCGTGCGGCCCTTGTAGTCGAGGGTCATGAAGTCCAGGGCCCTCGGATCATTCACCACCGTGAACACCTGGGTTTCGACGCGGAGCGCCGGGTTGGCGCAGGACGCGGACAGACACGAACCCAATCCGTTGCCGGGTTTGACATCGCAAGACGAATGCACCCAATGAACTTCGATGGTGTCGCCCGGCTTGAGTTCGCCATGCTCACCCTTGCAGATCGGTTTTGCGGTCGGCGCAAGCTCGGACGCAGTCAAGCGCTTGCTGATATTGCACTGATAGCCACTTTCATGGCCATGGCCGTCCCCTTCACCCGCATAAATGGAAAATGCCCTGGCCTTGTGTTCGGCATTCTTGTGGAAATGGATATTGCAGAGATTCATCTGCCTGTAGTCCGGTGCCATCGTGAAAACACGCCTGTTCTCGCCCTTGCGATCATCGATATCACGCGGTGTTTGCGGACCGAAGCCTTCGCATACCTCACCCCCCTTGGCCTGTGCGTGCAGCCCCTCGGCTGCCCCGGTGCCGGATATGGCCAATCCCGAGACCAGCCCGATACACGCAGCCAGCACCCCGGCTTTCGAACCGCTGATCAGATTCATGATTCATTTCCCTCTGTTGTCAAATGCCGATAAACAACAGCAGATTACCCGCGAACCTCAAGTCTTTTCGCATGCCGTACATAATTTTCACGATATGGAAAAACGAGGACCAACACACGCAAGCCCCCCATGGTTCACCCCGTCCCGGCGCCGGCAATTGCCTTGCCCGCCGCTAAATGGCTATGATTCCGGACCTGTCATCCCGGCTGCAGAGCGCTTCACATGAACCCCACCCCCTCGTCCGCACCCGCGACCAACTTCATCCGCAACCTCATCGACGAGCACAATGCCAGCGGGAAATGGGGCGGCCGCGTCGAAACGCGCTTCCCGCCCGAACCCAACGGCTACCTGCACCTCGGCCACGCCAAGTCGATCTGCCTCAACTTCGGCCTCGCGCGCGACTACGGCGGCGTCTGCCACCTGCGCTTCGACGACACCAACCCGGAGAAGGAGGAACAGGAATACGTCGACTCCATCATCGAGTCGGTGAAATGGCTGGGCTTCGACTGGGGCACGCACCTCTACTACGCGTCGAACTACTTCGACACCATGTACGCCTGCGCCGAATACCTAATTCAATCCAGCCATGCCTACGTCGATTCGCTCTCCGCCGACGAGATGCGCGAGTACCGCGGCACGCTGACTGAAAAAGGCAAGGACAGCCCTTACCGTACTCGTTCGGTTGAGGAAAACCTCGACCTCTTCCGCCGCATGAAGGCAGGCGAGTTCCCCGACGGCGCGCATGTCCTCAGGGCCAAGATCGACATGGCTTCGCCCAACATCAACCTGCGCGACCCGGCGATCTACCGCATCAAACGCGCGACGCACCACAACACCGGCGACACCTGGTGCATCTACCCGATGTACACCTACGCTCATCCAATTGAAGATGCGATCGAGCAGATCACGCACTCGATCTGCACGCTCGAATTCGAGGACCAGCGCCCGTTCTACGACTGGCTGCTCGACAAGCTCGCCATTGGGGGCTTCTTCACCCGCCCGCTGCCGCAACAGATCGAATTCGCGCGCCTCAACCTCACCTACGTCGTGCTCTCGAAGCGCAAGCTGATCCAGCTGGTCGACGAAAAGCATGTCTCCGGCTGGGACGACCCGCGCATGCCCACGCTGGTCGGCGCGCGCCGCCGCGGCTACACGGCGGAAGGCTTCCGCCGCTTCACCGACCAGATCGGCGTATCGAAATCCGACGGCTGGATCGACTACAGCGTGTTCGAGGCCTGCCAGCGCGATGTGCTCAATGACAGCGCGCTGCGCCGCATCGCCGTGCTCGACCCGGTGAAGTTGATCATCGACAACTACCCGGAAGGCCAGAGCGAGGAGTGCTTCGCCCCCAACCATCCGCAGCAGCCGGAGCTCGGCAAGCGCGCCGTCCCGTTCTCACGCGAACTGTGGATCGAGCGCGAGGACTTCGAGGAGACCCCACCCAAGGGTTACTTCCGGTTATACCCGCCGCGTCTTGACGCGTCGGGCATTATGCAGCCCGGCAACTCGGTGCGCCTGCGCTACGGCTATGTCGTGCAATGCACCGGCTTTGACCGCGACGCCGACGGCAAGATCGCCGCCGTCCACTGCGACTACCTGCCCGACACCAAGTCCGGCACCCCCGGCGCCGACTCGGTCAAGGTCAAGGGCAACATCCACTGGGTCAGCGCCGCCCACGCCTACGAAGCCGAAGCGCGCCTCTACGACCGCCTGTTCAAGACCGCGCAACCGGGTCAGGAAACAGGCAACTTCCTCGACGACCTCAACGCCGATTCGGTGAAAGCCATCCGCGCGCAACTGGAGCCGGCGCTCAAGGACGCCGCGCCCGAGCAGTCGTTCCAGTTCGAGCGGCACGGCTACTTCGTCGCGGATCGGGTCGATACGAAGCCCAGCGCGCCGGTGTTCAACCGGACGGTGACCTTGAAGGATTCGTGGGTGAAGGGGGAAAAATAACTATCGGCCCATAAGCCCAGCGTCCGATAGCGTACATCCGACCAAGGCTTCTCCTTCCCCGAAGCCACTGAGCGGCCATAGCTGCCGCCCATTCATGGCTTGTCCTTGTAGCGTTCCAGAACAGCCTTGTTGTGTGCCGCCATGTGCCGTATCTGCTCCATGATGGTTTCCTTCTCGACTGGGAGCAGGTAACCCCAGGCTTCTAGCAGTTCAGCATGGTCATTCAGAAACGATAAGGCTTCAGCTTCCGACAGCCGGTCCTGTCCATCCAAGTAGCCTCTTGGTAGTCCAAGCGAGACTTCCAGACTCCTGGCTTTCTTCTCACCAAAAGCCTTTGACCGAGGCAATCCATAAAGCTTTCCCGCGTTGATCTCAATAGCCTCAACGAGTTTGGACTGCTTGCCCCCGTATTGCCCGTCGATTACCTGCTGCAAGCGCTTGCGGCGGATTGACACTATGTCAAAAGGCTCTGGGTTATTGCCTTGCGCGGGGCTGCTGGGTTCTTCTGCGGTACCCATTCTTAGTTTTTCCCTCAACCTAAAGGGGTCAGCATCGCAACACTTCCCCACAAAACACCGCAGGCGTCACGATCCGCGTACGCTTGATATGCCCACGTTGCAGCAATCCCGCGCGGCGGTCGCCGGTGACGAGATAGTCTGCGTCGCCAAGGATGGCCATCGCCAACAGGAATGCGTCGTCAGGATCGTCCGCCTCGGCTTCGACATCGAGCCGGTCAAGCACGAGGGCGCGCTGCAGGTTGTTGACCATGACGCCGACACGCGCGGGTTGCAGCACGGCCTGGAACTTTGGATAGCGGCTGGCGCGGCGGATTTCATCGAGCTGCATCCGCGAGGTCACGACTTCGAAGCGGGCGGCGCGCCAGGCGCGGTAGATGGCATCGGGAAAGCCGTGCGGCGAGATAAGGGCGCTGAACAGGATGTTGGTGTCGAGGACGACCCGCATCAGTTCTTGCGCGCCCAGCGCAGGGCTTCATCGATCGCGCCGGACAGTTCGGCTTCGCCGATGGCCGCGTTGGCTTCCTTGGCCTGCTTGGCGGTCAGTTCGAGAATGTGCGCCCGCACGGCTTCTTCGATGAAGCGCGACAGGTCGCCTTTCTTGCCGCCGCCCTGACTGGCGAGGAACATGCGCAGGGCCTGGTCGGTATCGGCCGAGACGGCGACGTTCCAGCGTATGGTGTTCATGATGCGCCTCCTGCAATGGGTGTTTGTGTGTTTATACACCCAACACAGAGGTGAGTCCAAGCGGCCCAATCAACAGGCCTCGCTGCGAGTCATCGCTGAAGCTGGTCGCCGAATTTCCCCTCCGCCTTCGCCACCTTCGGCTCCACCACGAACTGGCAATACGGCTGGTACGGGTTCTGCTCGCAGTGGCGCTGGTGATAGTCCTCGGCAGGATAGAAGGTCGTTACCTCGATGACTTCCGTCACGATCGGCGCGGCGAACTGCTTTGTTGCGCCGAGTTCCGCATGCACCGCCTCGGCCTTCTGCTCTGGCGTATGCCGGAAGATCGCCGAGCGGCACTGCGTTCCGGCGTCATTGCCCCGGCGGTCGAACTGGGCGGGCCGTGGAGGGTGACGAAGACGTCGAGCAGGTCGCGGGCAAGATCACGCCCGGGCCGAAGCGGGTCTGCCCGGCTTCGTGCATGAGCGACTAGGGCTGTGCGCTCCGTGCCTGTTCCACGAGTTGCGCCACGAGATCCTCCGTGGCCGCGAGCACTTGCTCGCTCAGTTCGGCCACCCGCGGCGCATTCCGGCGCATCTTCCCGGGTTCCCGGTTCGCGAACAGCGCTTCCTGGTATGGCTCCCACGCATCCCGCACGCGCGCCACGCTTGCCTTGACCTGTGGCGATGCGAGGAGCGAATTCTCAATTTGCTTGAGTACGGCGGTGAAATGCGCACGGCTCAGATGCAGCTCCATATCGGCTGCAGCGTCGTAGAGTTCCCACGTACGATAGAAATAGAACTTGGCCATGCGCTGCGACAGCATGCGCTGGCGTCCCGCGATACCGATCAGGTGATCGAGTGGCGCGAGGGTGACGCCCTCATAGGCCAGCGTCACACTATGCGCTGTCTTCTGCAGATCCTCGTTGAGATCGTAAAGCGCTGCGGCACCCGCCTTGCTCGGCGATGAAGCCAGGATGGGCCTGCATGTGTTCCATGCAGCTTCCAGGCTGACAAGCGCGCTCCGCACCCCCGGCGTCGGTTGAAACGCTTTCAGCGCCGCGAGCTGCGATTCAAACTGTTCGATCGATTCCTGCAGGATGGCCCGCGCGTCATCGGCCGCGATCCCCTGCCCCGCCATGAGATATGCCTTCACGATGCGCTGCGACAGCATGCGCTGACGCCCGGCCAGATTCACGGCGGCTGCGGTACCGAGGCTCGCCGCCGCCGGAGACACCGCCGCATGCACAACCGATGGCGATGCCATGAATGCCAGCCCGGCCAGAAGCAATATGCAGAAACGGAGTCTGTCCATCACAAAATCTCCTGGCGGGCGACTGAAAGAATGGGGGGCTTGCAAACAACATCCTCATGCCGCGCGATGAATGATTCGCAAATCACTTCAGGCGGTCGCCGAACTTCCCCTCCGCCTTCGCCACCTTCGGCGCCACCACGAACTGGCAATACGACTGATGCGGGTTCTGCTCGTAGTAGCGCTGGTGATAGTCCTCGGCAGGATAAAAGGCCGTCGCTTCGGTGACTTCGGTGACGATCGGCGCGCCGAACTGCTTTGATGCGGCCAGCTCGGCAATCGCCGCTTCCGCCTCGGCCTTCTGCTCCGGCGTATGCCAGAAGATCGCCGAGCGGTACTGGGTGCCGACGTCGTTGCCCTGGCGGTTGAGCTGGGTGGGGTCGTGCAGGGTGAAGAAGACGTCGAGCAGGTCGCGGTACGCAATCACGTCGGGATCGAACGTGACCTGGACGACTTCGGCGTGGCCGGTGTCGCCGTTGCAGACGGCTTCGTAGGTGGGGTTGGGCGTGTGGCCGCCCATGTAGCCGGAGACGGCAGATTCGACGCCGCGCAGGCGGTTGAAGACGGTTTCGATGCACCAGAAGCAGCCGCCGGCGAGGGTTGCTACCGAGAGGGTCATGTCGCGTCTCCTTTGCGCATGCGCTGGCCGAAGGGTGTGCCCGGCGCCTCAGGCGACCGGCACGGTTTCCTTGAACGAGGCGCGCGTCATCAGCTTGTCGTAGAGCTTCGCCAGGTTGGGGTGCGCGCCGCGCCAGTCGATTTCGGGAAAGCGCAGGCCCAGATAGCCGAGCGTGCAGCCGCAGGCGACATCGGCCAGCGTCATGCTGTTGCCGAGGAACCAGGGCTTTTCGCCGAGCGCTTCGGACAGGGCTTCGAGGCTGCGGAACAGGGTCTTTTCCTGCAGCACCAGCCAGTCGCCGTTCTGCTGGCCGGGCACGCGCTTTTTCTCCAGATACACCGCCACCGCGGCGTCGGTGACGCCGTCGGCCAGCGCCTCGACGCCGCGCACCATCATGCGGCTTTTCGGCTCACCGGGAATCAGGTGCGCAACCGGGCTGACATGGTCGAGATACTCGACGATGACGCGCGAATCGAACACGGACACGCCATCTTCCAGCACCAGCACCGGCACCTTGCCGAGCGGGTTGAGGCGGGACACCGGGCTGTCGGGCAGCCAGGGATTTTCGACCTGGAGCTGGAAGGGGATTTTCTTTTCCGCCAGCACCACGCGGACTTTGCGGCCGTAAGGGCTGGTGAGCGAGGTGACGAGTTTCATGCGGGTTCCCTGAGTACGGCTTTATTAGGCTTGGTTATAGCGCAGCGCCGCCATTATCGCCTGTCGAGAGCAGCGCTCCAACCCGTTCGCGCAGGGCCGGCAACACATCGGTTTCGAACCAGGGGTTGCGCTTCAGCCACAGCCGGTTGCGCGGGCTGGGGTGCGGCAGCGGAAAGAAATCCGGGAAAAAATCGCGCCATGCATGCACCGTGTCGGCCAGCGTGCGGCCGCGGCGGCGGCCCAGGTAATACGCCTGCGCGTAGGCGCCGATCAACAGCGTCAGCCGGATCTGCGGCATGGCCTGGACCAACTGCGGATGCCACAGCGGCGCGCATTCCGGGCGCGGCGGCAGGTCGCTGCCTTTCACCGTGCCGGGGTAGCACAGGCCGGTGGGGACGATGGCGATGCGCGCCGCATCGTAGAACTGCTCGCGCGTCATGCCCAGCCACTGCCGCAGCAAATCGCCGGAGGGATCGTTCCATGGAATGCCGGTCTCGTGCACGCGCCGCCCCGGCGCCTGGCCGACGATCAGCAGGCGCGCAGTGGGGGAAACGCGCAGGACGGGACGCGGGGAATGCGGCAGGTTTGCGGCGCAGACGGTGCACGCCCGCACCTTCTCCGCCAGCCTGCCGAGGCTTTCTGGCTGGCCTGGCTCAGGCGGCGTGGTCGGCGATGAACCGCTTGACCGCATCGACGTCGGCGTCGAGGACGTGCTTTTTCTGCGGCTGCGCCTCCAGGCCGGCCAGTTCGGCCGGACGCAAAGGCTCGATGCCGAGCGCTTCGCGGATCGCATCCTCGAACTTGGCGGGCTGCGCGGTTTCCATGCAGACCAGCGGCACGCCCGGTTCGCGGTGCTCCAGTCCGACTTTCAGTCCGTCGGCGGTGTGCGGATCGATCATGGTGCCGTAGACCTCGTACACGGTGCGGATGGTGTCGATGCGGTTGGCGTGGCTGCTCGACCCCGACACCATGCCGAAGTCGGCCACCTTGGCGAACAGGCCGTCGCCCGCGAGGTCGAAGCTGCCGCCCGATTCGACCGCGCCCCACAGGCTGCGGATTTTCGTGGCGTCGCGCCCGGCGAGGTCGAACACGAAGCGCTCGAAGTTGGACGCCTTGGAAATGTCCATCGACGGGCTGGAGGTGTGCCTGGTTTCCGGGCGCGGCCGGTAGACGCCAGTACGGAAGAACTCGTCGAGCACGTCGTTTTCGTTGGTGGCGACGATCAGCTTCCTGATCGGCAGGCCCATCTGACGCGCGATGTGGCCGGCACAGACGTTGCCGAAGTTGCCCGAGGGCACCGAGAACGAAACGCTCTGGTCGTTGCTGCGCGTGGCCGCGAAATAGGCCTTGAAGTAATACACGCTCTGTGCCGCGACGCGCGCCCAGTTGATCGAGTTGACCGCGCCGATGTGGTGTTGGGCCTTGAATTCGAGATCGTTCGACACCGCCTTGACGATGTCCTGGCACTGGTCGAACACGCCGCGAATGACGAGATTGTGGATGTTGGCGTCGGTGAGCGCATACATCTGCGCCTGCTGGAAGCGCGTCATGCCGTGCTCGGGCGACAGCATGAAGACACGGACGCCGCGCTTGCCGCGCATCGCGTATTCGGCGGCCGAACCGGTGTCGCCCGAGGTGGCGCCGAGGATGTTGAGCTCGCCGTGGGTCTTGTCGAGCACGTACTCGAACAGGTTGCCGAGCAGCTGCATCGCCATGTCCTTGAACGCCAGCGTCGGGCCGTTCGACAGCGCCAGCACGTGTAGGCCGGGTTCCAGCGTCTTCAGCGGGGTGATGTCCTCGGCGTTCTCGCCCGGGTTGGCGTAGCGGTAGACGTCGGCGGTGTAGGTCTTGTCGATCAGCCGGCGCAGGTCGTCGTGCGGGATATCGTCGATCAGGCGCGACAGCACGGCGAAGGCCAGTTCGCGGTAATCCATCCCGCGCATCGCCGCGAGTTCGGCGTCGCTGAAGCGCGGGTAGGACTCCGGCACATAGAGGCCGCCGTCGCTGGCGAGCCCGCCGAGCAGGATTTCGGAGAAACGGAGTTGCGGAGCAAGGCCGCGGGTGCTGAGGTAGTTCATTGCCTGACCCTGGTTACCTGGCCGCCAGTTCTTCGAGACGGATGCGCATCACCTGCCCCGCCACGGCGTCGAGCGCCTCGATCTTGGCGATCGCGGCATTGATGTTTTTTTCCACCGTGATGTGGGTCAGCAGGATGATGTTGACCTGCTCCTCGCCCTCGGCGGGCTCCTTCTGCACCATGGCGTCGATCGAGATATCGCTGTCGGCCAGGATGCGGGTGATGTCGGCCAGCACGCCGGGGCGGTCGAAGGCGCGCAGGCGCAGGTAGTACGCGGTGCGCACCGCGTCCATCGGCAGGATCGGCGTGTCCGCCAGCTGGTCGGGCTGGAACGCCAGATGCGGCACGCGGTGGTGCGGGTCGGCGGTATGCAGGCGGGTGACGTCGATCAGGTCGGCGACCACGGAAGAGGCGGTCGGCTCGGCGCCTGCGCCGGCGCCGTAATACAGCGTCGGGCCGACGGCGTCGCCCTTCACCAGCACGGCGTTCATCGCGCCGTCGACGTTGGCGATGAGGCGCCGCTCCGGAATCAGCGTCGGGTGCACGCGCAGCTCGATGCCGGCCTCGGCGCGCCGGGCGATGCCCAGAAGCTTGATGCGGTAGCCGAGTTCCTCGGCGTACTGCACGTCCTCGCGGGTGAGCCTGGAAATCCCTTCCGTATAGGCGCGTTCGAACTGCATCGGGATGCCGAAGGCGATCGCCGACAGGATGGTCAGCTTGTGCGCGGCGTCGATGCCCTCGATGTCGAAGGTCGGGTCGGCCTCGGCGTAACCCAGGCGCTGCGCCTCCTTCAGCACATCCTCGAAAGCGGCGCCCTTGTCACGCATCTCGGTGAGGATGAAGTTGCTGGTGCCGTTGATGATGCCGGCCAGCCACTCGATGCGGTTGGCGGAAAGGCCTTCGCGCAGCGCCTTGATGATGGGAATGCCGCCCGCCACCGCCGCCTCGAACGTCACCATCACGCCCTTGGCCTGCGCCGCGGCGAAGATTTCGTTGCCGTGCTTGGCGACCAGGTGCTTGTTGGCGGTCACCACGTGCTTGCCGTTGGCGATCGCCTGCATCACCAGTTCGCGCGCCGGTTCCAGGCCGCCGATCAGCTCGACCACGATGTCGATCGCAGGATCGTCGACCACGTCGAACGGGTTGGTCGTCAGCGGCAGATCGCCCGCCAGCGCCCTGGCCTTTTCAGGATTGCGCACCGCCGCGCGCAGCACGCGGATTTCGCGGCCGGCACGGCGGGTGATTTCTTCGGCGTTGCGGCGCAGCACGGTGAGCGTGCCGCCGCCGACGGTTCCCAGGCCCAGCAGGCCGATGTTGATGGGTTTCATTGTGTGATCTCAGTCAAAAATAATCAGCGATGCGCGCGATAGCGGTCGAGGAAGCGGCTCATGCGCGAAATCGCCTCGGTCAAGTCTTCCTCGTGCGGCAGGAACACCACCCGGATGTGGTCGGGATGCGGCCAGTTGAAGCCGCTGCCCTGCACCACCAGCACACGTTCTTCTTCCAGCAGGTTGAGGATGAATTTCTGGTCGTCGTGGATGGGGTAGTGCTTGGGGTCGAGCTTGGGGAACAGGTACATCGCCGCCTTCGGCTTGACGCAGCTGACGCCGGGAATCAGGGTCAGCAGTTCGTGCGCCAGGTCGCGCTGGCGCGTCAGCCGCCCGCTCGGCGCGACCAGATCGTTGATGCTCTGGTAGCCGCCGAGCGCGGTCTGGATCGCATACTGCCCCGGCACGTTCGAGCACAGGCGCATCGACGCCAGCATGTTGAGGCCTTCCAGATAGTCCTTGGCGTGGCGCTTGTCGCCCGACACGATCAGCCAGCCGGAACGGTAGCCGCAGGCGCGGTAGTTCTTCGACAGGCCGTTGAAGGTGACGATCAGCACGTCCTCGGCCAGCGAGGCGATCGAGGTGTGCACCACGCCGTCGAACAGCACCTTGTCGTAGATCTCGTCGGCGTACACGATCAGCTGGTGCTGGCGGGCGATTTCCAGGATTTCCAGCAGCAGTTCGGTCGGATACAGCGCACCGGTGGGATTGTTCGGATTGATGAGGACGATGGCGCGGGTATGCGGCGTGATCTTGGCGCGGATGTCGTCGAGATCGGGCAGCCAGCCGGCGCCCTCGTCGCACAGGTAGTGACGCGGCTTGCCGCCGCCCAGGCTCACCGCCGCGGTCCACAGCGGGTAGTCCGGCGCCGGCACCAGCACCTCGTCGCCATTGTCGAGGAGCGCCTGCATCGCCATCACGATCAGCTCGGAGACGCCGTTGCCGATGATGATGTCGTCGATGCTCACCCCGGCGATGCCTTTGCGCTGGGTCTCGTGCATGATCGCCTTGCGCGCCGAAAACAACCCCTTGGAATCGCTGTAGCCCGACGCGTTCGGCAGGTTGACGATCACGTCCTGCACGATTTCCTCGGGCGCCTCGAAGCCGAACGGCGCCGGATTGCCGATGTTCAGCTTGATGATGCGCTGGCCTTCTTCCTCCATCTGCCGCGCGCGCGCCATCACCGGGCCGCGGATGTCGTAGCAGACCTTGTCCAGCTTGGACGATTTATGAATGGTGCGTAAGCATGGCGTGGTGTCTGCCGTCACAACGGATCCTTGTCAACCTGCGTAAAATCAAGGCAATAAATCAAAACAAAACAACGCCTTGGAAAAGGCGCGATTTTACCGGAGCCGCCCTGCCCCGGCAAACGCCGGCTGCCCTCGAATCTGCTATGGTTTCGACATGAAACTGCACCTCAACACCGCCCCGAACCAGTTGCTGTTCACCGGCTATGCCGCCGGCCACGTGCTGATTGGCGGCACCCGCCACGATACGAGCCTGCTGCTCAGCGCCCGCGGCGTCGAGGTGGCGCCCTGGGCGGGACTGGATTTTTCGGCGCTCACGGCGGCGCACTTCGCCTGGATCGCCGAGCGCCCCGTCGACATCGTGCTGCTCGGTACCGGCAGCCGGCTGCGCTTTCCCCACCCCGCGCTCACCCGCCCGCTGCTGGACGCCCGCATCGGGCTGGAGGTCATGGACGTCGGCGCGCTTTGCCGCACCTACAACATCCTGGTCGCCGAAGGCCGCAACGTGGGCGCAGCGGTGCTGCTCGACCGCGTTTAACCCGCCTCCCCGCGCAACGCCTGTCCGGCGCGCCTATTCCGGCATCACCTGGGCAAAGCTGGCGATGGCGGCGAATTCGCCGCAGTCCTTGTGCGGCTGTTGCGAATCCGGGTTGCACACCGCCAGCAGCTGGGCGATGCCGTAAGTCCGCGCGCTCCGCAGCACCGGCAGGCTGTCGTCGACGAACAGGGTGCGCGTCTTGTCGTACGGCTCGACCGCCTGCAAGCCCTGCCAGAAATCCGGATGCTCCTTCGGCAGGCCGACCTGGTGGGAAGAGACCAGCGCATCGAAATAGGCATCGATGCGGGTTTCGCGCATTTTCAGGCCGAGGCTCTTGGGGTGCGCGTTGGTCACCATCACCACCCGCCGCCCCGACGCGCGCACCGCCTGCAGGAAGGCCGGCACGTCCGGGCGCACGGCGATCAGGTGCGCGACCTCTTGCTTCAGCTGCACGATGTCGAGCGCAAGCTCGCTGCTCCAGAAGTCGAGGCAATACCAGTTGAGGGTGCCGCTGTGGCGCTCGTAATGCGCGGTGAGACGGGCGCGCGCCACTTCCGGCGCAAGGCCGTGGTATTCGGCATAGCGGCGCGGCATGTGCTCCAGCCAGAAATGGTTGTCGAAATGGAGGTCCAGCAGCGTGCCGTCCATGTCGAGGAAGACGCTGTGTACCTGCCGCCAATCGATCATTGCAGCACCTCCCCATGCGCCAGCGGCGGCCGCTGCCGTTTGCGGGTTAAAACAGTTCGTCCTTGGACACGCCGCGCCGCCGCAGCAGCTGCCGAAGCACGCGCAGGGATTCCATCTGGATCTGGCGCACACGCTCGCGCGTCACCTGCAGTTCGAGCGCCAGGTCTTCCAGCGTGCAGGCTTCACAGCCGTTCAGGCCGAAGCGCCGCTCGATCACCCAGCGCTGCTTGTCGTTGAGCTGGGTCAGCCATTCGCGGACATGGTGTTCGATTTCCTCGACCTGCAGCATTTCGTCCGGCAGATGGACATTGTCGTCGGCGATCGTTTCGCCCAGCGACAGCGTGGGGTCGACCTCGAGCGGCGCATCGAGCGATGCCACTCTCTCGTTCAGCCGCATGATGCGGCGCACGTCCTCGACCGGATGGCCGGTCAGCGCGGCGATGTCGTCCGAGGTGGCGTCGGTCACGCCGTGGGTTTCCAGATGCCGCTTGGCGCGCAGGTAGATGTTGAGTTCCTTGATGATGTGCACCGGCAGGCGGATGGTGCGCGACTGGTTCATGATCGCGCGCTCGATGTTCTGGCGGATCCACCAGGTGGCATAGGTGGAGAAGCGGAAACCGCGCTCGGGATCGAATTTTTCCAGCGCGTGGATCAGTCCGAGGTTGCCCTCCTCGACCAGGTCGAGCAGCGTCAGGCCGCGGTTGGCGTAATGCTTGGCGATGTTGACCACCAGCCGCAGGTTGCGCTCGATCATGGTCTGGCGCGCCTCGAAGTCGCCCAACACGGTGCGCCGCGCCAGCGCGACTTCCTCCGCCGCGGTCAGCAGCGGCGCCTGGCCGATTTCGTTGAGATAGAGCTGGGTGACGTCGACCTGCGGCTCGTCGAGGATGGCCGACGCCAGTTCCTCGCTGCTGTCCGCCGCCGGCTGTGCCGCTTCGGCATCGTCTGGCGTCAGGTCTTCGGATTCGTCACTGGATTCACGGCTCATGAACGCTCCGGCAGGTAGTTCAGTGGATCGAGCGGTTTGCCATAACGGCGGATTTCAAAATGCAGTTTAACCCGATCGGCGTCGCTGTCGCCCATCAGCGCGATTTTTTGCCCGGCGCTCACGCTGTCGCCTTCCTTCACCAGGATCGTTTCGTTGTGCGCATAGGCGGAGAGAAACTCGCCCGCATGCTTGACGATCAGCAGACGCCCGTAGCCGCGCAGGCCGCTGCCGCTGTATACCACCTTGCCGGGCGCCACCGCTTTCACCGGTGCGTTGCGCTGTCCGACGATGTCGATGCCTTTGCCGCCCGCCGCGCCAAAGCGCCCTGCCAGCGTGCCGTCGGCCGGCCACAGCCAGCCGTCGGCTGCCGCGCTGGCAGCGGATGCCGGAGCGGCAGGTGGCGCCGCAGCCGGCGCCGGCTGGGCCGCGGCGGGTGCCGCCGGCACTGCGGGCGCGGCCGACACCTGCGCCCAGTTGGCCTCGGAATACGCCAGCAGCACGGCTTGCGGTTCGCGCTGCAAGGGCGGCTCGGGCAGCGGGCGCGCGCTCGGCGCGGGCACTTCGTCGAGCGGCTTGATTTCGACCGCGCCCGGCGGCGGCGTCAGCCGCAGCACCTGGCCGACCAGGATGCGGTCGGGCGACTCGAGCCGGTTCCAGTCGGCGACTTCGCGGTAATCCAGGCTGTTGGCAAACGCAATGGCATACAGCGTATCGCCGCGCTGCACCGTGTGCAGGCCGTTGGCGGACGGCACGATCGGCTGCGCCGCGGCGGGTTTGGCGGGGGCGGGCGGCATGCTGGCGACGCGCGCCGGGGTCCGTTCGCTCACCGGCGCCGGCGTGTGCGAGGCGCAACCCGCCATTCCCAGCAGCAGTGCGCCCAGCCATGCGGCCCTCGCGCTGCCGCGGGCGGCCATTCCGATCACGCCACCCCCGGCAGCAAGGGGACGAACTTCACGCCCTCGAGCAGGCGTTCGGTGAACTGATCGCCCTGGCGCTCGAGCACGCACAGCGTCTGCGTGGCATTGCCGAGCGGCATCACCAGGCGTCCGCCCTCGCCCAGCTGGGCCAGCAGGCCGTGCGGCACCTCGGCAAACGCGGCCGCAATCACGATGGCGTCGAACGGCGCAAAATCCTTCGCCCCCGCCATGCCGTCGCCGTGCTTGGGCTTGACGTTGTTGACCCGCAGTTCGCGCAGGCGCTGGCGGGTTTTGCCGACCAGCGCGGCGATGCGCTCCAGCGACACCACTTCGCGCGCCAGCTTGCCCAGCACGGCTGCCTGATAGCCGCAACCCAGCCCGATTTCCAGCACGCGGCCCAGTTCGCGGCCCTGGCTCGCCTCGCCGTGGCGCGCCAGTTCGGCCATGCGCGCCACGATGTAGGGATTGGAAATGGTCTGCCCGAAGCCGATCGGCAGCGCCGTGTCCTCGTAGGCGCGCGACTCCAGCGCCTGGTCGACGAACAGGTGGCGCGGCACGGTGCCCATCGCCGCCAGCACGATCTCGTCCTTGATGCCCTGCTCGCGCAGGCGCTCGACCATGCGGCCGCGCGTGCGCGCCGAAGTCATGCCGATGCCGGCGCGCAGGTTCAGGGATTCAGCCATACGCTTACGCTGTCCATCTGGCCGAAACGGGTCAGGTCCATTTGCAGCGGGGTGATCGAAACGAAGCCGTTGGCGACGGCATGAAAATCGGTGCCTTCGCCCGCATCCTGCGCGCCTCCCGCCGCCCCCACCCAGTACACGGTCTGCCCGCGCGGGTTGGTGGTTTTCACCACCGACTCGGCCTTGTGGCGCTTGCCCAGCCGGGTCACGCGGATGCCGCCGAGATCGGCCCAGGCACGATCCGGCACATTGACGTTGAGCAGCATCGGCTCGGTCGGCGGCTGCGCCTGGATGCGCTGCACCAGTTCGACCACCACGCGCGCGGCGGTGTCGAAGTGCTGCGCATTGTGATTGGCGAGCGATACCGCAATCGACGGGACGCCGAGCAGATAGCCTTCGGTGGCGGCGGCGACGGTGCCCGAATAGATCGTGTCATCGCCCATGTTGGCACCGTGGTTGATGCCGGAGATCACCATGTCCGGCGTATGGTCGAGCATGCCGGTGACGGCCAGGTGAACGCAGTCGGTCGGGGTGCCGTTGACGTAGTAAAAACCGCCGGGCTCCTGCCGCAACATCAGCGGGCGATCGAGCGTCAGCGAATTGGACGCGCCGCTGCGGTCGCGCTCGGGCGCCACCACGGTGATGTCGGCCAGGGGGGCGAGCGCCCGCGCCAGCGCGGCAAGGCCGGGGGCGAAGTAACCGTCATCGTTGGAAAGCAGGATGCGCATCAGCGGCCCCCAGCACTATCTATCGTCGAAAACACGGGCTGCATGAGAACAAGCAGGGGATAAAACATGCCCGGATTCTAACATCGTCGCCCGATGGATTCAGTCGTATTCCAGGCTGTAAAACGCGTCGAAGCTGCTTTGCTGGCCGGCCTGCGCCTCCAGGCGCACGCGCGGCGTCAGCTGGTACAGCACCTTGACCACCTGGCTCAGCCCGTCCAGGCTCTGCTCGTAGCTCAGCATGGCGCGCGACGAGAGGCGCTTGCCGACGCTGACCACGCTGCTCGCGAGGGCTTCGCCGCTGCCGGCGCGCACGTCGAAGCTGTCGATGCCCAGCGCGTCGGCCAGTTTCGCCTGAAAATTCACCGATTCGGTCTGGCTCAGCAGCGCACCGGCCGCGACCTGCAGCAGCACGAATTCCTGCTGCCCGCCGTTTTCCAGGCCATGCCCCAGCACCAGCCAGGCGAGCTTTTCGGTATCGGGCAGAACCGGATCGGAATACAGCTTCACCACCGGGCGCTGCACCGTGCCGCTGACCTGCACGCCGGCCTTGACGCGCGGATTCTTGCGCACCGCCAGCACGTCCAGTCCGGGATTGTCGATCGGCCCGGCGAAGCGCAGCACCCCGCGCTCGATCTCCAGCGTCTGCGCATAGGCCGCGTAGCGCCCCTCTTCCACCTGGATCGTGCCTTCGCCGCGCAGCACCTGCGAGGGAAACGCCGCCTGGCGCCCGCCCTGCGGGCGGTCCTGGCGCGGTGCCTGACTTACGGTGAACACGCGCAACCGGCCGCCCAGCCGCGCATCGAGCCCGCCGCCCTTGAACAGGAAATCGTCGCCCAGCTTGAGCGTCAGATCGAGCGCCAGCGGGAAACGCTGCGCCACCGGCTTTTCACGCGGCGGCTGGCCGATGACGACGACATCGGCCGACAACGCGGGCCGGCTCGCCTCCGGCATTTCCAGCCGGGCGCGGTCGGCGGTGAGTTCGCCGGTGAGGTGCAGGCGCTGCGGGTCGAGATTGAGACGGGTCGTGCCGGACACGCTCACGCGGCGGTCGCTGCGATTGGTGGCGGCAAATTTCTCGAAGACCAGCGTGAGGCCCGCCTGGGGATTTTTCAGCTGCGCTTCGCCGCTCACCACGATGCGGCCGCTCTGGCCTTTCAGCTCGCCCTGCTGCACCCGCACCCGGTCGCCGGCGAGCAGCAGTTGCAGCGTGCCGTCAGTGATGGCGATGCCTTCTTCCGGCATGGCAAAGCGGATCGCGCTGGCATCGATCCGGCCGTCGATGCGCGGCGCCGCCAGGCTGCCGCTGCCCGAAAATTGCGCGGCCAGGCGCGAATCGAGCCGGATGCCGACCGGCAGGAAGGGCCTGGCCAGGCGCAGGTCGGGCACCTTGAGCGTGGCCGTCCATGCCAGCGGCGCGCTGCGCGGCAAGCTGAAGGCGGCGCCCGCGCGCGCCAGCGTGGCGCGCCCTTCGGCACGCACCTGCCCGGCCTCGCGGGTATCGGCTTCGAGGCGGGCGGTGACACGGCTGGCGTCGGCGCGAAAATTCAACGCGAGCGCGGTCAGTCCCAGATTCATCGCCGGATTGGCCAGGCGCACGTCGCCGCTCTGGCGCAGCAGGCGCGCCTGGCCGTCGAGCATCTCGCCCAGGCGCAGGTTCCAGTCGCCGTTCATCCGCAGGTCGGTGGTAAACGGCAACGGCTTCTCCAGCAGGCCGAGTGCGGGCGCCAACGGCAGGTTGGCCAGGCTGCCGCGCGTGGCCAGCTGCGCGCCCTGACGGTCGAACTGCGCCACGTTGACCTGGCCGCCCGCCAGCGTCAGCGCCAGATCGGTCACCTGTTGCCGCTCGCGCGACAGCAGCAGCGCGGCGGGCGCGCTCAGCCGCATCGGCCAGGCGCCCTCCACCTCGGCCCGGCTCAACTGCCCGCGCCACGACATCCGCGTGGCGTCCAGTCCGCCGGCGAGACTCGCCGTCACCCGCCAGGCGGGCAGGCGGGCGTCGAGCGACAGCGTGTGCGCATTGCGGCGGCCTTGCAGGTCCGCGCGGATGGCGCTCAGGCGCTGCCCGGCCAGGCGCACCCCGCGTGCGTCGAGCCGGCCGTTGAACGCGCCGGCCGCCGTCGCCTGCAGTTCGAGCTGCAGATTCAGCGTATCGGCGGCGATGTCGCCGGGCAGGCGCAGGCCGCTGGCCGCCACCTTCGCGTCGATCTGCGGCCGGGCAGGGTCGCCGCCGGCGCTGCCCGTGCTGGTCAGCCGCCCGGCCAGCCCCAGATTCAGCCGCGCCAGCGCGGGCGCGTCGACGTCCCACTGCAGGCGGTCGCCGCCGCGGCCATAGGCGCCCGCCAGCTGCGCCCGGTTACCGGCGATATCGAGGTCGATGTCGGCCTCGGCCAGATGCCGGTTTTCGTAGCGCAAGCGCCCCTGCCCGCGGACCGGGCGGCCCTCGAGTTCGCCCGGCGGCAGGGTGAATTGCGTCTGCATCCGCAGGCCGGGCCGCAGCGCGCCGCTCGCCTGGCCGCGCGCGTTGAGCCGCGCGCGCGGAAAATTTCCGAAGCGCGCCGGATTGATCTGCGTGGCGTCGAACGTGGCGGAAAACGCGCGGCCGGCATCGAGCTGCAGCATGCCTTTCGCCGTCAGCCGGCCTGCCTGGCCGCTGAAATTCGCCGCCTCCAGCCGCAGGGCCGAATCGGCATGGCTCAGCGTGAAGCGCCCCCGCCCCCAGGTTTCGTCCACCTCGGCGTCGAGCGTCTGGCGCGCCGCATCGCCGGCCAGCCGCAGCGTCGTGTGCAGACGCGTGGCATAGAGATCGCGGTGCAGACCGGCCAGATCGAGACGCGGACTGGCGAGATCGAGCGCAAAGCGGCCGGCGCGCCACTGGCCTGTTCCGGTGAGCTGCCCGGCCGCGCCCAGGTCGATCGCCAGCGCGCTGAAGTCCGCATGGCTCGCGTCGCCCGCCACCGCCCCGGTCAGGTTGGCCAGCGGCAGCCGGCGCTGGTCGAGCCGGCCGGCCAGCCGGTTGGTCAGGCTGAAGCTGCCGAGCAGGCGCTCGCCGGCACGCCCCTCGAACACCCCGGAAAACGCCAGATCGGCGGCCGGCGCATCCGCCACGAACAGCCGCGGGTCGATCCCCTGCCCGCTCACCAGCAAGCTGGGCAGGCGCACGCGCGCGAACGGCGTGGCTTCGCCGCGGGCCATCATGCGCATGCTTTGCGCCTCGGCGTCGAGCCTGAATTGCAATGCCGCCAGGGTGCCGGCCAGGCCGAGCCGGGCCGTTATCGGCACCGGTTCGTTGCGCACGGCGTCGATGCGCCCCTGCAAGACGAACGGCGCGTCCTTGCCGATCTCGAACTGTCCCTGCAGCCCGGCCCACGGCGAGCTTGCGCTTGCCTGGGTCAGGCGGTAGCGCTGGCCGTCGTCGTCGAGCCGCCCGCGCAGCGCGCCGAACGTCAGGCGTGCACCGGCATCGACGATCTCCAGCTGCGCCAGGTCGAGTGTGCGCACCCGCACATCGAGCGGCAGGCGCAGGCTGCGCGGCAACTGCGGCGGCGTGGTGTCGGGCTTCAGGATCGTCAGCCGCGCATTGCGCGCCGCCAGCAGGTCGACGTCGAGCCGGCGCTGCCACAGCGCGCGCGGCTGCCATTCGAGGCGGAGATCCTCGACTTCGATACGCCGGCTGGCGGTGGCGATGGTCAGTTTGCGGATGCCGAGCGGCATGCCGAGATGGCCGTCGACGCCTTCGATCTGCACCCGGCCGCCGCTCAGGCTCGTCGCCGCTCCGGCCAGCCAGCGGAACCCGGTGGCCGTGCCCGCCAGGAAGGCGCCCGCCGCGAGCAGCAATCCCAGCAGCGCAAGCAGGCCAAGCAGCCACCGGGCAGTGCGCTTCAAAACGATACTCCGAGCGAGAAATGCAGGCGGAATTTGGAAGTGGCTTCGCCGTAGGCGAGGTCGAGGTTCACCGGCCCGACCGGAGAGCGGTAGCGCGCGCCCACGCCGTAGCCGAATACCGGCGACAGGGCGCCCGGACTGTCGGCCGCGTTGCCGGCATCGACGAACAGCGCCATGCCCCAGTCGCGGTCGAAAAAATAGTTGTATTCGACGCTGCCGGTGGCGAGGTAGCGCACCGATGCCACCCCGCCGGTGAGCGTGCGCCCCAGGCTCTGATAGGCATAGCCGCGCACCGAGTTGTCGCCGCCGGCGCGGAACAGGAAATCGGTGGGGATGCCGTCGCGCGACTCCGCCAGCACGCTGCCGAATTCGCCGCGCAGCACCAGCCGCCCGTTGCCGCCGGCCTGGAAATACTGGGTGTGGCGGCCATACAGGCGAATGAAGCTGGTATCCGACAGCAAGGCCTCGGCCGCGCCGCCGCCCTGCAGGCTCAGCACATGGCCGCGCCGCGGATAGAACGCGCGTCCCACCGTGCGCTGGGTCCAGGCGTAGTTGGCGGTCAGCGCCTGGTTGCGCACGTCCAGCACGTCGGCAATGCTCTGCTGTTCGGTCTGGTATTGCAGCGACAGGGTCGATTCGATCTGCCCGCGCGTGCGGCTGCGCTTGGCCGCGAATACCGTGGAGCGGGTTTCCTGCCCCTTGATGTCTTCCTGCTTCAACTGCACGCCGAGGCTGTGTTCGTAGCCTTTTGTCGTGCGCGGCCAGGCCAGCTCCGCCGCCCCGGTCTGGCGCGTGGTTTCCAGGCGCGCATCGAGCTTGAGGCGCATGCCGCGGTCCAGGATGTCGCGATCCAGCCACGACGCCTGCACCCGTGCGCCGGTGTCGGTGCTGATGCCGGCGCCGACGCTGAGGCGCTTCTCCGGCCGCTCCACCACCTCGACCTGGAGCGGCACCGCCGCCGCCAGCGCCGGGTCGGGTTCGATGCGCACCGCGGCCTGCGCGTAATAGCCGCTGGATTCGAGCGCCGTCTGATAGTCCAGCAGATCCTGCTGGCGCACCGGCTTGCCGGGGCTGACCGGGTTGAGGTTGCGGATGATCGACTCGGGATAGCGCCGGCTGCCGCTGATGGCCGGCTGGCCGTAAAAGAAGGCAGGGCCGCTGTCGAGCGTCAGGGTCAGGTCCGCCGCCTGCGCGGCGGGATCGATGCGCGCCTCGCTCGCCTCGATCCGCGCCGCCGGATAGGCGCCCGCCAGCAAGGGCCGCAGCACCGCCAGCTTGGCCGCCTCCCAGTCCGCCTGGCGAAACGGCATGCCCTGCTTCAGCGTAAAGCTGCGTTCGACGCGCCCTCGCAGGCTGGCCGCATCGGCCCGCGTTTGCAAGGCGCCGCCGAAGGCCAGCTTGACGCTGCGCACCCGCGTGCGCGCACCGGGGTCGACCCGGTAGGTCACCCGCCAGTCGCCGCCCGAGCGTTCCACCACGCTGTCCACCTGCGGCGAAAAATAGCCTTCGGTCGCCAGGAGGTCGCGCGCCGTCAACTCGCTCTGCCGCTGCAGCCGCGCGATTTCCTCGGCATCGGGTTTGGCGCCCGAGCGTGCCGCCCGCGCCGTTTCCAGATGCTGCGTCAGAAGTGCCTTGAGTTCATCGGGAGCCTGCACCTCCACCGTCAGCGCGTAAGCCGGCGTCGCAGCGAGCGCGGCGAGGAAGAGCACGGTTTTGCAAAGACGAGCTGGCAAGACGATCCACGCGGAAGAAGAGGTCAGCCCATTCTAGGGGGTGTGTCCGGGATCGGGCAAAACTGCGGACGCCCATACGGGCGTCCGGGTATCGACAGCAGGCGCAGGCCCGATCCTTGAGCCGTCTTGCCCGTGCATCATCGAAGATCCACGGCAACCCCTTGGTACAAGGAGATCCACATGGCGCAGATTGAGGCAAGGCCGCCCGGCGCGATGATCGCGAAACCATTGCGTCAATGATTGGCCTGACAGACGTGATGTTCATAGGGGCAGCCAATGGCCCCGATGCGCTGGAATCTGCGGGCAGCGCCGCGCCTTCCCATGCGAATCCCGTGGCCGGACGCGCAATAAAAAGAGGGCGGAATCCCGCCCCCTTTCAGCTTCACTTACCCGCCACCGGTCACGCCTTCTCGAAGCTGAACGCCCCGTTTTGCGCGTCGACGCGTATGGTGTCGTTGGGCGCGAAGCGGCCACCGAGGATTTCCTTCGCCAGCGGGTTTTCCAGTTCGCTCTGGATGGCGCGCTTGAGCGGCCGCGCGCCGTAGATCGGGTCGAATCCGGCCTTGGCGATTTCGGCCAGCGCGGCGTCGCTGACGTCCAGCTTCATCTCCATCTGCGCCAGGCGCTGCTCCAGCGCCTGCAGCTGGATGCGCGCGATGCTGGCGATATGCCCTTCGGACAGCGCGTGGAAAACCACGACCTCGTCGATGCGGTTGATGAACTCGGGGCGGAAGTAGGATTTCACCTCGCCCAGCACGGCGAGCTTGACCACCTGGTAGTCGTCGCCCGCCATCTGCTGGATCATCTGGCTGCCGAGGTTGGACGTCATCACGATCACGGTGTTGCGGAAGTCGACGGTGCGGCCCTGGCCGTCGGTCAGGCGGCCGTCGTCGAGCACCTGCAGCAGCACGTTGAAGACGTCCGGGTGCGCCTTTTCCACCTCGTCCATCAGGATGACGGAATAGGGCTTGCGGCGCACCGCCTCGGTCAGGTAGCCGCCTTCCTCGTAGCCGACGTAGCCGGGCGGCGCGCCGATGAGGCGCGCGACCGAGTGCTTCTCCATGAATTCGCTCATGTCGATGCGGATCATGTGGTCGGCGGAATCGAACAGGTATTCGGCGAGCGTCTTGCACAGTTCGGTCTTGCCGACGCCGGTGGGGCCGAGGAACAGGAAGGAGCCGAGCGGCCGGTTGGGATCGGACAGCCCGGCGCGCGAGCGGCGGATGGCGTCGGAGACGACGCGCACGGCCTCGTCCTGCCCCACCACGCGGCCGTGCAGCTTGTCTTCCATGTGCAGCAGCTTGTCGCGCTCGCCCTGCAGCATCTTGGCCACCGGGATGCCGGTGGCGCGCGACACCACCTCGGCGATTTCCTCGGCGCCGACTTCGGTGCGCAGGAGCTTGAACGCGGGCTTCTCGCCGCTGGCTTCAGCCGTCTTCAGCTGCGCTTCGAGCTGCGGCAGCTTGCCGTACTGAATCTCCGCGAGCTTGTCGTACTGGCCCTTACGCTGCAGTTCGGCCATTTCGCCGCGGAGATGATCGATCTCTTCCTTGATGTGGGCGCTGCCCTGCACGTGCGCCTTCTCGGTCTTCCACACCTCTTCGAGGTCGGCGTATTCGCGGCCGAGCTTCTCGATCTCTTCCTCGAGCAGCGCCAGGCGCTTTTGCGAGGCCTCGTCGGTCTCGCGTTTCACCGCCTCGCGCTCGATCTTCAGCTGGATGATGCGGCGGTCGAGCTTGTCCATCACCTCCGGCTTGGAGTCGATTTCCATCTTGATGCGCGCGGCCGCCTCGTCGATCAGGTCGATCGCCTTGTCGGGCAGGAAGCGGTCGGTGATGTAGCGGTGCGAGAGTTCCGCGGCGGCGACGATCGCCGGGTCGGTGATGTCGACGCCGTGGTGCAGTTCGTAGCGTTCCTGCAGGCCGCGCAGGATGGCGATGGTCGACTCGACCGAGGGCTCGTCGACCAGCACCTTCTGGAAGCGGCGCTCCAATGCCGCGTCCTTCTCGATGTACTTGCGGTATTCGTCGAGCGTGGTGGCGCCGATCAGATGCAGCTCACCCCGCGCCAGCGCGGGTTTGAGCATGTTGCCGGCGTCGATCGCGCCTTCGGCCTTGCCGGCGCCGACCAGGGTGTGCAGTTCGTCGAGGAACACGATATAGCGGCCTGCGTCCATCGCCAGTTCCTTCAACACGGCTTTCAGGCGCTCCTCGAATTCGCCGCGGTACTTGGCGCCGGCGAGCAATGCGGCCAGATCGAGCACCAGCACTTTCTTGCCCTTGAGCGTCTCCGGCACCTCGTCGTTGACGATCCGCTGCGCCAAGCCTTCGACGATGGCGGTTTTTCCGACGCCGGGCTCGCCGATCAGCACCGGGTTGTTCTTGGTGCGGCGCTGCAGGATCTGGATAGCACGGCGGATTTCGTCGTCGCGCCCGATCACCGGATCGAGCTTGCCCTCGCGCGCCCGCGCGGTGAGGTCGAGCGTGTATTTGGCAAGCGCCTCGCGCTGGCCCTCGGCTTCCTGCGACTGCACCGCCTCGCCCCCGCGCACGGCCTGGATCGCCTGTTCCAGCGCGGCCTTCTGGGCGCCGTGCTGCTTCAGCAGACGGCCGGTTTCGCCCTTGTCGTCGAGCGCCGCCAGCAGGAACAGCTCGGACGCGATGAAAGCGTCGTTGCGCTTCATCGCCTCCTTGTCGGTGAGGTTCAAGAGGTTGTTGAGTTCGCGCGAGATGCTCACTTCGCCGCCCTGGCCTGCCACTTTGGGCAGCCGCGTCAACGCCTGGGCCAGCGACGCTTTCAGCGCCGGCACCTGCACCCCGGCGCGCGACAGGATGGCCGCCGCGCCGCCGCCTTCCTGGTTCAGCAGCGCCAGCAGCAGGTGCTGCGGCTCGATGTAGGCATGGTCGCCGCCGACGGCGAGGCTTTGCGCGTCGGAAAACGCCTGTTGGAACTGGGTGGTGAGCTTGTCGAAACGCATGGGTGGCCTCGTGCTTAAGGTATATTGAATGTCAGCTAAATGATGCCTTGCCGGGCGATTTCAACCCTTTATGTCTGAACTGAATGTAGAACAGGTTTTGTCCGATGTCGCGCGCGCGCTGGCCGAAGACGTCGGCAGCGGCGATCTTACCGCCCAGCTGATCCCCGCAGCGCAAACCGCCCGCGCCCGCGTCATCACCCGCGAGCCCGCCGTGGTCGCCGGGCGGCCGTGGTTCGACGCCTGCTTTCGCGCGCTCGACCCCGCCTGCATCCTCGACTGGCGGGTCGACGAGGGCGACTTTGTTGCTGCCGGCGACGTGCTGGTGGACATCGGCGGCCATGCCCGCGCGCTGCTGACCGCCGAACGCCCGGCGCTGAATTTTCTGCAGACCCTGTCGGCGGTGGCCACCGCCACCCGGCCCTATGTCGAGGCGGTGCGCGGCACCCACGCCGCCATCCTCGACACCCGCAAGACCCTGCCCGGCCTGCGCATCGCCGAGAAATACGCGGTGCGGGCCGGCGGCGGACAGAACCAGCGCGTGGGCCTCTTCGACGGCATCCTGATCAAGGAAAACCACATCGCGGCGGCGGGCGGCATCGCGCAAGTGCTCGACGCCGCGTTCCGCCTGGCGCAAGACAAGGTCAGCGTGCAGATCGAGGTGGAAAACCTCGACGAGCTCGTTCAGGCCCTCGCCGCCGGCGCGCCACTGATCCTGCTCGACAACTTCAGCCTGGCCGACCTGCGCCACGCGGTGCAGCTCAGCCACGGCCGCGCCCTGCTCGAAGCGTCCGGCAACATCACCCTGGAGACGGTGCGCGCAGTGGCCGAAACCGGGGTCGACCGCATTTCCATCGGCGGCCTCACCAAGCACATCCGTGCGGTCGACCTGTCGATGCGCATCGACGCCGATGCTTGAGCTTGTCCGCGCCCGCTACGACGACCCCGTACACGCATCCGCGCTGATCGACCTGCTCGACCATTACGCGCGCGAGCCGGCGGGCGGCGGCGCGCCGCTCAGCGACTTCGCCCGCGGCAAGCTGATCGGGGAACTCGCTGTGCGCCCCTTCATCTTCAGCGTGCTGGCGTTCGACGACGGCGCCCCGGTCGGCCTCGTCAACGCCATCGAAGGCTTTTCCACCTTCGCCTGTGCCCCGCTGGTCAACGTGCACGACGTCGTCGTCATGCCCAGCCATCGCGGCCGCGGCATTGCGGCACGACTGTTCGCCGAGGTCGAGGCCATCGCGCGCGAACGCGGCGCCTGCAAGCTGACCCTGGAAGTGCTCTCCGGCAACCGCGCCGCGCGGGCGCTCTACGAAAAGCTGGGGTTCGACGACTACCGGCTCGACCCCGCCATGGGCGACGCGCAGTTCATGCAGAAGTGGCTGGCCTGATACGCGCCCTTTCCGCACTGTGGCTGGCGCTGGCGCTGGCCGCCCAGCCGGCATGGGGCGATACGCCGCCGAGTGCTCCGGCCATGCTCCTGGCCGAGGTCTATGCCGGCAACGTCGACCCCAGCCAATACTGGGTGAGCGAGAAATTCGACGGCGTGCGCGCCCAGTGGGACGGCCGCGCCCTGCGCTTTCGCGGCGGCGGCCTGGTTCCTGCACCGGCGTGGTTCACCGCGAATTTTCCGGCGCTGCCGCTGGACGGTGAATTGTGGATCGCACGCGGCCGGTTCGATGCGCTGTCGGGCACGGTGCGCAAGATCGAACCTGTGGACGCCGAATGGCGGCAGGTGCGCTACCTGATTTTCGAATTGCCCGGCGCGGCGGGCGATTTCAGCGAACGCGTCCAGCAGATGCGGGCCATTGTTGCCCGGGCCGGCGTGCCCTGGCTTGAGGCCGTCGGGCAGGCACGCGTGGCCGACAAGGCCGAACTGATGCAGCGCCTGGATGCCGTGCTGCGCGCGGGCGGAGAAGGCCTGATGCTGCATCGCGCGGACGCGCCGTATCGGACCGGCCGCAGCGATGTGTTGCTGAAGCTGAAGCCCTGGCAGGATGCCGAAGCAGTCGTCGTCGGCCACCTCCCCGGCAGCGGCAAATACCGGGGCATGACCGGCGCGCTGCAGATGGAAACGCCGGACGGCAAGCGCTTCCGCATCGGCAGCGGACTCTCCGACGCGCTGCGCCGCCAGCCGCCTCCCATCGGCACGCGCATCACCTATCGCTATCAGCAACTGACGAAAAACGGAGTGCCGCGGTTTCCGCGCTATCTGCGCGTCAGGGAAGATTTCTAACGGCTTATTCCAGCCAGATCAGCGCCGCCATCCGCCCGGTCACGGCGTCGCGGCGGTAGGAGAAGAAGGCATCCGCTTCGCTGAAGGTGCAGCGTCCGCCACCGTAGATCGCCTGCACGCCGATGTGATTGAGGCGGATGCGCGCAAGCCGGTAGATGTCGGCGAGCCATTTCCCAGGCACGGGCAGCGGCACGAAGGCTGCGGCGGCCTCAGCATGCTGCGCGACAAAGGCCTCGCGCACATCGTCGCCCACTTCGAACGCCTGCGGCCCGATGGCAGCCCCCATCCAGGCGAGGACTTGATCCGGCGGCACCTGCATCGCGGCCACGGCGGCTTCGAGCACGCCGCCGGCGAGTCCGCGCCAGCCGGCGTGGGCGGCGGCGACCACGCTGCCGGCGCGGTCGCAGAACAGCACCGGCAGGCAGTCGGCGGTGAGCACGGCGCAGGCTGCTCCCGCTTGGCGGGTGAACGAGGCATCGGCTTCGCGCTCGGCGTCGCGGCCGAGTTCGGCCACGCGCGCGCTGTGCACCTGCCTGAGCCAGCCCGGCTCGGCGGGCAGCCGTTCCCTCAGGCGCGCCCGGTTGGCGGCGACGTGGACCGGATCGTCGCCGACGTGATCGCCGAGGTTGAGGCTTGCCCACTGCGCCCGGCTCACCCCGCCCGTGCGGGTGGTCATCAGGCTTTTTACCCGCGCCGGGGCGGGCCAGTCGGGAACGATCGGGTTCATTTGCCCCAGACGGTATTGTCGCGCAGCGCCTGCAGCAGCGAGGCGAAGTCGGGCGGCAGCGGACATTCCCACTGCATGAATTCCTCGGTGATCGGGTGGATCAGGCCCAGCCGCTCGGCGTGCAGCGCCTGGCGCGGGAACGGAATCTTGAGATGGCTGCGGCGGCTGGCGCTGTAGACCTGCTCGCCGACCAGCGGGTGGCCGATGTGCTGCATGTGGACCCGGATCTGGTGGGTGCGGCCGGTTTCCAGCCGGCAGCGCAGCAGCGTCACGCCGGGGAAGCGTTCGACCACGTCGTAATGCGTGACTGCCTGCTTGCCCATGCTGTGCACGGTGCGCTTGGTGCGGTTGTGCGGATCGCGCGCCAGCGGCATATCGACGGTGCCCGCGTGGTCGACCTCGCCATACACCAGGGCGAGGTATTCGCGCTTGACGCTACGCGCCTGCAGCTGGCGCACCAGGTCGGTATGGGCTTGCAGGGTCTTGGCGACGACCAGCAGGCCGGAGGTATCCTTGTCGAGCCGGTGCACGATGCCGGCGCGCGGCAGCTCGGCCGACTGCGGCACCCGGTGCAGCAGCGCGTTCAACAGCGTGCCGCGCGGATTGCCGCTGCCGGGATGGACCACCAGCCCGACCGGTTTGTCGATGACCAGCAGCACCGGATCTTCGAACACCACGTTGAGCGGGATGGCTTCCGGTGCGTCGGGGGTGGCGTTCGGATCGGGCTCGATCTCGACCCGCACCGCCTCGCCGCCGCTGACCTTCATCTTGGTCGTGCCCCAGGCGTCGTCCACCGCGATCTTGCGCGCACGGATCCAGTTCTGGATGCGGTTGCGCGAAAACTCCGGCAGCAGGGCGGCCAGGGCCTGGTCCAGGCGCTGGCCGCCCTGCGCATCCGGGATCACCAGCTGGCGGATATCGCCTTCGCTATTTCCCTTATAATCGGCCGACGAATTTTCTGTGTCTTTTTCCATGCTTAAGCAACGTTCATCCGGTTTCACTACATTCAATCGGGCGCCTGGCTTCAAACGGGCGCTGGGCAGCGCACTGCTGGCCGCTGCGCTCACCCTGGGCGGCTGCGGACTGCTGCCCGAGGTCAAGGATGAAACCGCGGGCTGGTCGGCGCAGAAGCTCTATACCGAGGCGAAAGACAATCTCAACGAGGGCAACTACGACCGCGCGGTCAAGCTGTTCGAAACGCTGGAGTCGCGCTACCCGTTCGGCCGCTATGCGCAGCAGGCCCAGCTGGAAGTCGCCTACGCCTACTACAAGGACAATGAGCCGATTTCCGCCATTGCCGCGTGCGACCGCTTCATCAAGCTGCACCCCAATCACCCTAACGTCGATTACGCCTACTATCTGAAGGGCCTGGCGAATTTTAACGACGACCTCGGCCTGCTGGGCAACCTGGTCGACCAGGACATGAGCGAACGCGACCCCAAGGCCGCGCGCGATGCGTTCCTCGCGTTCAAGGAACTGAGCACCCGCTTCCCCGACAGCAAATACGCCGCCGACTCGACCGCCCGCATGAAGTACCTGGTCAACGCGCTGGCCGGCAACGAAGTCCACGTCGCCAAATATTATCTGAAACGCGAAGCCTGGGTGGCGGCCGCCAATCGCGCCAAGGAAGTGCTGAAAACCTACCCCGAAGCCCCCGCCCTGGAAGAAGCGCTGGCGATCATGGTGGTGGCCTACGACAAGCTGAAACTGACCGATCTGCGCGACGATGCGCAGCGCGTGCTGACGCTCAACTTCCCCAACAGCAAGTACGCCAAGGGCGTCAGCACCGAAGGCAAGGCGTGGTACCGGTTCTGGTGATCGATTAGCGCGGCGGCGGATCAGACCGCCGCTTCGCCCGACTCGCCGGTGCGTATCCGCACCACCTGCTCCACCGCCGTCACGAAAATCTTGCCGTCGCCGATCTTGCCGGTACGCGCGGCGGCGATGATCGCCTCCATCGCGCGATCCAGCAAGCTGTCGGCGACGACGATCTCGACCTTCACCTTGGGCAGAAAATCCACCACGTATTCGGCGCCGCGATACAGTTCGGTGTGGCCTTTCTGGCGGCCGAAGCCTTTGACCTCGGTCACGGTCAGGCCGGTCACGCCGAGTTCGGACAGCGCTTCGCGCACTTCGTCGAGCTTGAACGGCTTGATGATGGCTTCGATTTTTTTCATGACAGTTCCCTTTCGGGTCGGTATTTCGAGGTAATCGGATAGCGCCGGTCCTTGCCGAAATTGCGCGGCGTGATGCGCGGGCCGGGCGGCGCCTGACGGCGCTTGTATTCTGCGAGATCGACCATGCGGATGACTTTTTTCACTATAGCGGCGTCGTAGCCCAGCGCGACGATGTCACGCGCCGCCAGGTCGCGCTCGACGTAGGCCGCCAGGATGGCGTCGAGCGTGTCGTACGGCGGCAGGCTGTCCTGGTCGGTCTGGTCGGGGCGCAGTTCGGCCGACGGCGGGCGGTCGATGATGCGCTGCGGGATGACGGCGGACAGGCTGTTGCGGTAATTCGCCAGCCGGTAAACCAGGATTTTCGACACATCCTTCAGCACGGCGAAGCCGCCCGCCATGTCGCCATACAAGGTCGCGTAACCGGTCGCCATTTCGCTCTTGTTGCCGGTGGTCAGCACCAGCGAGCCGAATTTGTTGGACAGCGCCATCAGCAGCGTGCCGCGCGCGCGCGCCTGCAGATTCTCTTCGGTGGTGTCCGCCGCGCGTCCGGCAAACTCGCCGGCCAGTTGCGCCACGAAAGCGTCGAATATCGGCCCGATGGCGATTTCGGAATAGCGCACGCCGAGCCGCTGCGCCATGTCGCGCGAATCCTCGAGGCTGATGGAAGCGGTGTAATCCGACGGCATCATCACCGCATGCACGCGCTCCGCCCCCAGGGCATCGGCCGCAATAGCCAGCGTCAGCGCCGAATCGATGCCGCCCGACAATCCCAGGTGCACCCCCTTGAAGCCGTTCTTGCCGACATAGTCGCGCACCGCCAGCACCAGCGCGTCGTAGGCCGCCGCCTCCTCGGCCTGCAGGCCATGCCGGGGTCCGCTGCAGCTGTTGCCCGCGATGTCCAGATAAAACAGCCCTTCGCGCCAGGCCGGGCACTGCACCACCACCTCGCCCCCGGCGCTGACCGCGAACGAGGCGCCGTCGAAAACCAGTTCGTCCTGCCCGCCCACCAGGTTGGCGTAAACGATCGGCAGGCCGGCTTCGACGAGGCGCGATCGCGCGACCGCATGGCGTTCGCGCTCCTTGTTGAGATGGAACGGCGAGGCGTTCGGCACCAGCAGCCAGTCGGCGCCGGCTTCCAGCGCGCGCGTTGCCGGCCCCGGCTCCCAGATATCGCCGCAGATATTGAGGCCGAAATTCACCCCGCCGCAGCTGAACACGCAGGGCGCGTCGCCGCTGTCGAACACGCGCTGCTCGTCGAACACGGAATGATTCGGCAGGTGGTGCTTGCGGTACACCGCCTCGACCCGGCCGCCGCGCAGCAGCGCTGCCGCGTTGAACAGGCCGTCGTCGGTGCGCTCGGGGTAGCCGACGATCAGCGCAAGTTCGCGCGGCGCCTCGTCTGCGATTTTCTCCAGCGCAGCCGCGCAGGCCTCGCAAAAATCGCGCCGCAGCACCAGGTCTTCCGCCGGATAGCCGCAAATCGACATTTCCGGCGTAAGCAGCAAGGCCGCGCCTGCCGCATGCGCCTCGTGCGCGGCGGCAAGCAATCTGCCGGTGTTGCCCGCGATGTCGCCGACGGTAAGGTTGATCTGCGCGACGGCGAGTTTCATCGAGCGCCGAGCGCCAGCTGCACGGCTTCGCCCAGGCCCGCCGGGCTCTGCGCCACGACGACGCCCGCGGCTTCCAGCGCGCGGATTTTCGCATCCGCCGTGCCGCTGCCGCCGGCAATGATCGCGCCGGCGTGGCCCATGCGCTTGCCCTTGGGGGCGGTGCGGCCGGCGATGTAGGCGGCGACCGGTTTGTTCATGTTGGAACGGATGTATTCGGCCGCCTCTTCCTCGCGGCTGCCGCCAATTTCGCCGACCAGGATCACCGCTTCGGTCTGCGGGTCCGCCTCGAACATTGCAAGGCAATCGATGAAATCCAGTCCCTTGATCGGATCGCCGCCGATGCCGACGCAGGTCGACTGCCCCAGCCCGAGCTGCGTGGTCTGATGCACCGCTTCGTAGGTAAGCGTGCCGGAACGCGAGACGATGCCGATCTTGCCCTTGCTGTGGATGGCGCCGGGCATGATGCCGATCTTGCATTCGCCCGAGCTGATGATGCCGGGGCAGTTGGGGCCGATCAGCCTGGCGCCGTTGGCCCTGAGCGCCGCCTTCACATTGAGCACTGTCTTAACTTGAAGCATATCGAGCACCGGGATGCCCTCGGTGATGCAGACGATGACCTCGATGCCGGCATCCGCCGCCTCCAGGATCGAATCGGCGGCGAACGCCGCCGGCACGTAGATCATGGTCGCATTGGCGCCGGTCTGCCGCACCGCGGCGCGCACCGTGTCGAACACCGGCAGATCGAGGTGCGTCTGCCCGCCCTTGCCCGGCGTCACCCCGCCGACCATCCGGGTGCCGTAGGCGATCGCCTGCGCGGAATGGAAGCTGCCCTGCTTGCCGGTGAATCCCTGGCAGATGACCTTGGTGTCTTGATTGACGAGGATGCTCATTGCGCTTGCTCCACCGCGAGTTTGGCCGCCCGAGTCAGGCTTTCCGCCGGCAGGATCGCCAGCCCCGATTCGGCCAGCAGGGTGCGGCCCAGCTCGGCATTGGTGCCTTCCAGCCGCACGATCACCGGCACCTTCACGCCGACCTCCTGCACCGCCTGGACGATGCCCTCGGCAATCACGTCGCAGCGCACGATGCCGCCGAAGATGTTGATCAGTACCGCTTTCACATTGGGGTCGAGCAGGATGATCTTGAAACCCTGCGCCACCGTCTCCGGAGTGGCGCCGCCGCCGACATCGAGGAAGTTGGCGGGCGCCCCGCCCTCCAGCTGGATCAGATCCATCGTCGCCATCGCCAGCCCGGCGCCGTTGACCATGCAGCCGATGTTGCCGGCGAGCGCGACGTAGTTCACGTTGGCCGCGTTGGCCGCCGCCTCCTTGGCGTCGATCTGGCTGTCGTCGCGCAATCCGGCCAGCGCACGGCGGCGGTACAGCGCGTTGTCCTCGACGCTCATCTTGCAGTCGAGCGGCAGCACGCGGTTGTCGGCGGTCACCACCAGCGGATTGATTTCGAGCAGGGAAAGATCGTTGGCGACGAACACGCGATAGAGTTGCGGCAGCAGGCGGCAAAAGTCCTTGTAGGCGTCGCCCGTCAGTTCCAGCGCAAACGCCAGCGCGCGGCACTGGAAGTCCTGCACGCCCAGCAGGGGATCGCAGACCTCGGTCAGCACCTTTTCCGGGGTGGCATGGGCGACCTCCTCGATGTCCATGCCGCCGGCGGCGGACGCCACCACGGCGACGCGTTCGGTCTCGCGGTCGACCAGCAGCGACAGGTACAGTTCGCGCGCGATCGGCAGCGTCTCTTCCACCAGCACCTGGTGCACCGGCTGGCCGTCGGGCGCATTCTGGTTGGTCGTCAACCGCTTGCCGAGCAGCGATTCGGCCAGCGTGCGCACCTCGCCGAGGCTTTTCACCACCCTGACCCCGCCCGCCTTGCCGCGCCCGCCGGCGTGGATTTGCGCCTTCACCACCCAGGCGTCGCCGCCCAGTTCGCTGGCGGCGTTTACCGCAGCCTCGGCGCTTGCCGCAACGATGCCGCGCGGCGTGTTAATGTTGCCCGACCGCAGGATCTGTTTGGCCTGATATTCATGCAGGTTCATGTATTTTTCGATGGAAACTCGCCAAGACGTGCATTTTGAAGCAAAGCCCCCCGCTACGGAAGCCAAAGCCGCAGAAACGGCAGTCCGCGTCGTCATGCGCATGGCCGAACTGCCGGCCGGCGCATGGAACGCCCTGGCCGGCGATTCGCCCTTCCTGCAGCACGCCTTTCTCGACGCACTGGAAACCACCGGCTGCGTCGGCGTCGACATCGGCTGGGAACCGGTGCACCTGGCGCTATTCAGGGACGGCCGGCTCGACGCCGCGATGCCCCTCTACGTCAAGCGCCACTCCTGGGGCGAGTTCGTGTTCGACTGGGCATGGGCCGACGCCTACCGCCGCCATGGTCTCGACTACTACCCCAAGCTGGCGTGCTGCGTCCCTTTCTCGCCGGTGCCCGGGCCGCGCCTGCTGGCACGCAACGACGCCGACCGCGGCGCACTGATCCAGGCAGCGCTCAAGCTCACCCGCGATCTGAACTGCTCGTCGTTCCACATCCTGTTTCCCGCCGAGGCGGATCATGCCGCGCTCCAGGCCACTCGACTATTGCATCGCAGCGGCTTCCAGTTCCACTGGTTCAACGCGGGCTACGCCGGCTTCGACGACTTCCTCGCCGCGATGACGCACGACAAGCGCAAGAAGATCCGCCAGGAAAGAAAGAAGCTGCGCGCGCTGGGGGTGACGTTTCGCTGGGTGGAAGGCAGGGAGAGCGCCGACGCCGACTGGGATTTCTTCTACCGCTGCTACGCCGACACCTACGCCCGCCACCGCAGCGAACCGCATCTCAACCGCGCCTTTTTCGCGAAGCTGCGCGAGACGATGCCGGGCAATCTGCTGCTCATCATCGCGGACAAGGACGGCGAACCCACCGCCTGCTCGTTCTGCCTGAAGGACGGCCAGCGGCTGTACGGCCGCCACTGGGGCACGCTGGAATACGTGCCCGGCCTGCATTTCGAGACCTGCTACCAGCAAGGCATCGAATACGCGATCGCGAATGGACTGAAAGTCTTCGAAGGCGGCGCGCAGGGCGAGCACAAGCTGTCGCGCGGGCTGGTGCCCACCGCCACGCATTCCTGGCACTGGCTGGAAAACGCCGAATTCCGCGAGGCGGTCGATCGCTTTCTGGAACGCGAGACCGACGCCATCGGCCACTACATGGACGAACTCGACGGGCCGTTCCGCCGCGAGCCGCCCCCCAAGGGCTGATGCTCAGACCAGGACGGCCGTCAGGTAGGTCACGTAAAGCGCGCCGTTGACGAACAGGTGCCACACCCGCAGCCCGCCGTTCAGCGCAGCCCAGCGCAGCCAGAACGCCGCGATCAGCGTGATGCCCACCCCCAGCAGCACCTCCTTCTGCGGCGACCACGGCGTGAGCGAGATGCCGATGGCGGGCAACAGCGTGCCCTGGAACACCATCGCGCCGGTGATGTTGCCGAACGCCAGCGTGTCCTTGCGCTTGCGGATCCATAGAATCGAGTTCACCTTCTCCGGCAACTCGGTCGCAACCGGAATGATCATCAGCGACAGCAGCAGCGCGGAGATGCCGATGATGGGGGCGGCCAGTTCCACGCCGTGGATGAAGCCCTTGGCACCGGCGACCAGAAGCGCCAGGCCCAGCGCCAGCTGCACGAGGATGAAGAACAGGTTCTGCGGCAGGCCGAAACGGTTGAGCAGCATAGGCGACCCGGCCTCGGTGGCGTGGCCCTCCTCGACCAGCTTGCTCGATGCGTGCAGGGTCAGCATCACGTACACGAAATAGATCGTCACCATGACGAAGGCGATCGAGCCGCGCACCCAGCCTTCTCCATGCGGCACGAACATGGCGGCGAATGCCAGCATGAACGCCATCAGGAAGAAGTCGAGGTCGCGCTTGAGGCCGGTTTTCTCCGGGGTGAGGTGGCCCAGCAACCCGCGTCGTTTCAGCACGGCCACGCTCATCAGGAACAGCGACAGCGTCGACAGCATGAGCGGCGCACCGAGGATGGCGCCGACGCCGATTTCTTCGTTGGTGGCGGCGTTGCCGCTGCCGGCGAAGATCGCCAGCAGCGGCACCAGGGTTTCCGGCATGGCGGTGCCGACCGCGGCGAACAACGAGCCGGTGACGCCCTCCGAGATGTGCAGTTTCTCGCCCAGATGTTCGAGCGCGTTGACAAAGATTTCCGCCGCCACCAGGATCAGCAGCAGATAGCCGAAGAGTTCGAGAAACAGCATGAGGGCCAGCCCGGAGGAAAAGTGCGATTCTACCAGCCGCAAGCTGCCCGCCCGGCCGCCACTTGCGGCGGCGCTGTTCGGCGCGCTGCAAGGCAGCGCGTGCCGGGCATGGAAGAAGCTGTTGCCGCAGGCGCTGGCCGACGCAACCGGCGCATTCCACGAAGCCGATGTCGGCGAAGCCACCGGGCTGGCGCGCGCTGCTTCGGCATTTTCATCCGCCCGCGGTCTACCTCTACCGCGATGGGCGGTTTCATGCCGAGCTGCGGTGCGCGGCGATTCGCCGGGCCGCGCAACGCCTGCTGACAGCCTCGGCGCAGGACGAGCCTTAACTATTGAGACGGCCAGACAATGTTTGAATCCCCCTGTGTTTTTCGCGCCGTCCCGAGCGGGGCGGTTCGTTGAGCCGCCTCAATAGAACGCTGTTTTCAATGGTTATTGATTCGGCCTCCCGCGCCGTCTCATGCAGTCCGGGCAAGCCGAGCTTCAATACCGTTCAAACTCCATCAGACCGAATCAATAAACGGCCAGCGCGCGTCCCAGGAATACCACCGCAATCGTCAGCAGCCCCAGGCTGAGGTTGATGCCGATCAGCCTGCGGATCTGCGCCAGCGCGGCGCCGCCGGCTTTCCAGTCCTGTTCGCCGACCGCGCGTTGGAGCTTTTTGTAGGGGGCGAAAAACACGTGCGCGAAGATCAGCATCATCGCGACGCCCAGCGCCAGCATGGTCATCGTGTAATGCGGCGCTGCGGCACCGCCGAGCTTCATCAGCATATGCAGGCCGGTTGCCAGAATCAGGACTACCGCCACCCACACCCAGGGGAAGAACCTGGCGAACACGCCGGCCCACAGCGTCAGCCGCTGCGGCGGTTCCAGCACGCTGGCGGCCACCGGGCGCAGCGCCATGTAGGCGAAGAACATGCCGCCGACCCAGACGACGATGCTCAGAAGATGCAGAAACAGGGACAGGATCACGGGTTTTCCTTTCAGAACAGTGGGGCTTGATCGAGAACGCGTTTAACCGGCGAGAAGCTGCGGCGGTGCTGCGGGCAGGCGCCGTGCGCCTTCAGCGCGGCCAGATGCGCGGCAGTGCCGTATCCCATGTGCCGGTCGAAGCCATAGGCCGGATAGTCGTCGTGCAGGCGGCACATGAACGCGTCGCGTACGGTCTTGGCAAGGATCGAGGCGGCAGCGATGGCAGCCACCTTGTCGTCGCCCTTGACCACGGCCTGCGAGCGCCATGCCCAGTTGGGGCAGCGGTTGCCGTCCACCCATACGTCGTCGGGCGCGCGCCCCAGTCCGGCCACCGCACGCTGCATCGCCAGCAGGGTGGCATGCAGGATGTTCAGGTGGTCGATTTCGGCAACGCTGGCCTCGGCCACGCACCAGGCGGCGGCACGCGCGCGGATCTCATCGGCGAGACGTTCGCGCGCGGCAGCGCCGAGTTTCTTGGAATCGCGCAGGCCATCGATAGGCTGGCCGGGATCGAGCATGACCGCCGCCGCCACCACCGGCCCCGCCAGCGGGCCGCGGCCGGCCTCGTCGACGCCGCACAGCCCGAGCGCCCCCAGATGCAATACGACGGGCTGACGCTGCATCATCCCTTCCTTGCCAGATAGGGCTGAACCGCCTCGGCAATCCGCGCGCTGGCGTCCTGCCGCAGGCTCAGGTGCAGGGCGCGGAAAGTTTCGCCGGTTGCGCGCCGGCGTGGCGCATCGTCAAGCCAGGCCAGGGCATCCGCGGCGAGATTGTCCGCGGTGGCGGCTTCCTGCACCCGTTCCGGCACCACGAAATCGCGCGCCAGGATGTTCGGCAGGCCGATCCACGGCAGCAAGGCTTTTTTCCGCATCAGGCGCGCGGTGAGCGCGGGCACGCGGTAGGTGATGACCATCGGTTTTTTGAACAGCGCCGCTTCGAGCGTGGCCGTGCCCGACGCCACCAGCGTCACGTCGCATGCGGCCAGCGCGGTGTGCGACTGGCCGTCCAGAATGCGCAGCGGCAGGTCCAGGCCCTGCATCGCCTGTCGGATCAGCCGTGCGGCCGCCTCGCTGGCGGCGGGCAGCACGAACTGCGCGTCCGGACGATGCTGGCGGATGCGCGCCGCCGCATTGAGCATCAGTCGCGCGTGGCGCGTCACTTCGGAGAGCCGGCTGCCGGGCAGCAGCGCGACGACCGGCCCGGCCGCCAGACCCAGCGCCGCGCGTGCGGCTGCCGCGTCGGGTTCCAGCGGGATCACGTCGGCCAGCGGATGGCCGACGTAGCTGACCGGGATGCCGGCATCTCGATAAATTTGTTCCTCGAACGGAAACACCACCAGCATGTGCGACACCGCCTGCCTGATGCGGTGGATGCGTTCGGGTCGCCATGCCCAGATCGACGGGCTGACGAAATGCACGGTAGGGATGCCGGCCTGTTTGAGCTTGGCTTCAAGCGTGAAATTGAAATCCGGCGCATCGATGCCGACAAAGACGCGCGGCCGTTCGTGCAGGAAATAGCGGGCGATGCGCGAACGGATCCACAGCAGTTCGGGCAGATGCCGCAGCACCTCGACGTAGCCGTTGACCGCCAGCTTCTCGCTGGGATAGATCGCCTCGACCCCAACTGCCTGCAGGCGTGGCCCGGCAATGCCGGCTGCGCGCAAATCGGGATAGGCCTGTTGCAGCGCGGCGATGAAATGCGCGCCCAGGAGGTCGCCGGAGGTTTCGCCAGCGACCACCCCCAGGTCCATCACCGGATGATGCCGCGCTCGGCGCGTGCCAGAAAATCGAGCAGTTGCCGCACTTCGGCATGGTTCGCCGCCTCGGGCGCGAGCTTGGCCTGGGCCTCGGCGAGGGTGTTGCCTTCGCGGTAGAGGATCTTGTAGGCGCGCTTCAGGGCGGCCAGCGCGTCGGCGGAAAACCCGCGCCGCTTGAGCCCCTCGTTGTTAAGGCCATGCGGCGCGGCCGGCTGGCCGGACGCCATGACGAAGGGCGGGACGTCCTTGAACACCACGCTGGAGATGCCGGTCATCACGTGGGCGCCGACCTTGCAGAACTGGTGCACGCCAGTGAAGCCGCCGAGGATCGCCCAGTCGCCGACTTCGGCGTGGCCGGCCAGCGAGGCGTTGTTGGCGAAGATGGTGCGGTCGCCCACCACGCAGTCGTGCGCGATGTGGACGTAGGCCATGATCCAGTTGTGGCTGCCGATGGCGGTGACGCCGCGATCCTGCACGGTGCCGGTGTTGAAGGTGCAGAACTCGCGGATCACGTTGTGGTCGCCGATCTCCAGGCGCGTCGGCTCGCCGGCGTACTTCTTGTCCTGCGGCGCTTCGCCGAGCGAGACGAAATGGAATATCCGGTTGCGTGCGCCGATGGTGGTGTGCCCGGTAATGACGGCATGCGCGCCGACGGTGGTGCCGGCGCCGATTTCGACGTGTTCGCCGATGATCGAGTAGGGGCCGATCTCGACGTCGTCGGCGAGCCGGGCGCCCGCTGCGACCAGCGCGGTAGGATGGATCGTCGCCATGTCAGGGCTTGTCGCGCAGGGTCGCCATCAGCTCGGCTTCGGCCACCATCACCCCGTCGACCTCGGCGCGCCCGGTGTATTTCCAGATGCCGCGCATCTCGCGCACGATCTCGGCCTTGAGCACCAGCTGGTCGCCCGGCTTGACCGGCTTCTTGAAGCGTGCGCCGTCGATGCCGGCGAAGTAGATGATGCCGATCTGCTCCGGCGTGTAGTTCTTGGTCTTGAACGACAGAATCCCCGCCGCCTGCGCCATCGCCTCGAGGATCAGCACGCCCGGCATCACCGGCGCCCCCGGGAAATGCCCGTTGAAGAACGGCTCGTTGATAGTGACGTTCTTGACTGCGGTGATGGATTTGCCGAGTTCGAGCTCGGTCACCTTGTCGATCAGCAGGAAGGGGTAGCGGTGCGGCAGGTACTGCATCACCTGCTCGATATCCATGATCATGATTTGCCTTCGAGTTCGTTGAGTCGTTTTTCAAGCTGTTTGACGCGGTTCGCCAGCTTGTCGAGATTGCGCATGTGGACGGCGTTCCTCTGCCAGACCTCGTGTTCGGTGAACGGCGGCGCCGAGGTGTAGGTGCCCGCCTTCGGCAGCGACTTGGTGATCAGCGTGTTGGTCGAGATGCGGGTGCCGTCGGCGATCTCGATGTGGCCGAAGATCATCGCCGCCCCGCCGATCGTGCAATGGCGCCCGATTCTGGTGCTGCCGGCAATGCCGGTGCAGGCTGCGATCGCGGTATGCGCGCCGATCGTCACGTTGTGCGCGACCTGGATCAGGTTGTCGAGCTTGACGCCCTCCTCGATCACCGTGTCTTCCAGCGCGCCGCGATCGATGGTGGTGCAGGCGCCGACCTCGACATCGTCGCCGATCAGCACGCGGCCGATCTGCGGAATTTTTTCCCAGCGGCCGTCGTTCGGCGCGAAGCCGAAGCCATCGGCGCCGACGACGCACCCCGAATGCAGGATGGCGCGGTCTCCCACTTCGCAGCGGTGGTACAGGGTGACGTTGGCGTGCAGCAGGCAATCGGCGCCGATGCGCGCATGATCGCCCACCACGCAGTTGGGACCGACCACCGAGCGGGCGCCGACGCGCGCGCCGCTGCCGATCACCGCGCCGGCGGCGATGCTGGCGTCGGCGGCGATCTCCGCATCCGGCGCGACCGTCGCCGCAGGATGGATGCCCGCCGGCGGGCGCGGCGGCGGGTTCAGCAAGGCGGAGACGCGCGCGAAATACAGATAGGGATTGGGGGTGAGGATGCGCGGCAGGGCGGTGGCATCGCGCGCATCCACTGGCAGGATCACCGCCCCGGCGCGCGTGTCGGCCAGCTGGGAGAGATACTTGCCCTGCGAAACGAAGCCGATTTCGTCCGCCGCGGCCCGGTCCAGCGGCGCAACCTGACGGATCGCAACGTCGCCGTCTCCAACCAGTTCCCCGCCAAAATGCGCGGCCAGTTCGGCCAGCGTAGCTGTCATCGGGTGCTTGTCTTCCGCGGCCAGGCTTACTTCCCGCCCAGGGCCTTCATCACCCGGTCGGTGATGTCGCTCTTGGGATCGACAAAGACGGCCTGCTCGACGATCAGGTCGAATTTCTCGGCGCGCGCGATGTCCTGGATCGCCTTGCGCGCGCGTTCCTGAATCTGGCCCAGCTCCTCGTTGCGGCGCAGGTTGAGGTCTTCGCGGAATTCGCGGCTCTGGCGCTGCAGATCGCGGTTGAGATTGCCCAGGTCGCGTTCCTTCGCCTTACGCTCGCTGTCCGACATGGTCACGCCGTCCTTGTCCAGCTGCGCCTGCAGGTCGCGCGCCTGCTTGGCGAGCTTCTGCAATTCCTGCTCGCGCGCGGCGAATTCGCGCTCCAGCTTTTTCTGCGCGGTGACCGACAGCGGCGCCTCGCGCAGCAGCTTTTCGGTGTTGACGAAGCCGATCTTGGTGTTGGCCAGGGCGGGGGCGGCCGCACACGCGGACGCCAGGATCAGGGAGACGGCAAGCTGCTTGATTTTCATCATGAATACTCCAGTAACGGTCTACCCTCAGAACGTATTGCCCAAGGTGAATTGAAACATTTCTTCCCGGTCGCCCGGCTTGCTGGCCAGCGGCTGCGCCAGGCTGAATTTGAGCGGACCGAGCGGCGATACCCACAGCACGGCAATGCCCGCCGAATAACGCAGATCGCCGAATGCGAAATCCTTGTATCTGCCCTGGTCATCGTTAGGGCCGAAGGTCGCGCCCGCATCGACAAACGCCGACATGCGCAGCGACTGGTCATCCTTGAGTCCCGGCAGCGGGAAGAAGAGTTCCGCATTGCCGATGATGCGCTTGTCGCCGCCGAGCGCATCGTCGTTCTGGTCCTTCGGCCCCAGGGTGCCATTTTTGAAGCCGCGTACCGAGCTGTTGCCGCCCGCATAGAAGTTCTTGAAGAACGGCAGCGGCTTGCCAGACAGGCCGCCGCCGATTCCCACCTCGCCGTTCAGCATCAGGGTGAAGCGCTTGCTCAGCGGCAGGAAATGCTGATGCTGGAACGACAGCTTGTAATACTGCAGGCTGCCAAGCGGGGTGCCGACTTCGGCCGCCACCCGCTGCAGCTGGCCCTTGGTCGGGAACAGGTAGCTGTTGCGGGTGTCGCGCGCCCACGAGGCATCGAGGCGCAGGGTATCGTTGTCGCTGCCGAACTCCTGCTCGAACAGCTTGTAGATGGTCGGGCTGCTCGGGTCGATGCTGAGCGAGGTCTGCTCGTAGGTCAGGCCGAAGGAAATGAAGTCGCGCTCGTTGATCGGCAGACCGAAGCGCACGCCGGCGCCGTAGGTGGACGTCTTGTAGTCGCCGACATTGTCGAGGCCGGTTGCGTCGATGTCGCGCCGGTACAGGTCGTAGCCCAGGCTGATGCCGTCGATGGTGTAGTAGGGGTTGGTGAACGACAGCGAATACACCTTGTTGACGCTACCCGAGTTGATCTGCGCCGACACCCGGTTGCCGGTGCCGAACACGTTGCTCTGCGACACCGAACCCGACAGCACCAGGCCTTCGGACGACGAGAAGCCGGCGCCCAGCATCACGTTGCCGGTGGATTTTTCGGCCACGCTGACGTTGACGTCGACCTGGTCGGTGGTGCCCGCCACGCTCGGCGTTTCGATGTTGACTTCGTTGAAGTAGCCGAGGCGATTCAGGCGGTCGCGCGAACGGTTGATCTTTTCGGCGTCGTAATACGCGCCTTCCATCTGGCGGATCTCGCGGCGCACCACTTCGTCGCGGGTTTTGGTGTTGCCGGCCACGTTGACGCGGTTCACGTAGACACGGCGCCCAGGGTCGACGAACAGGGTGAAGGCGACCGTGCTCTTGTCCTTGTCGAGTTCGGGCACCGCGTTGACGTTGGCGAAGGCGTAGCCGTCGTTGCCGAGGCGGTCGGCGATTTTCTTGGTGCTCTCGGTCAGACGGTCGCGTTCGAATACCTCGCCTGGCTTCACCGTGACGAGCTTCTGCAGCTCCGCTTCCGGAACCAGCATCTGCCCCGCCAGCTTGACGTCGGATACCCTGTACTGCGGCCCCTCGGTGACGTTGACGGTGATGTAGATGCCCTGCTTGTCGGGAGAGATCGACACCTGGGTGGAATCGACGTTGAATTCGAGGTAGCCGCGGTTGAGGTAGAACGAGCGCAAGGCTTCGATATCGCCGCCCAGCCGCGATTTGGAATACTGGTCGTTCTTGGTGTACCAGGTCAGCCAGCCCGGCGTGGTGGAAGCGAACTGGTTCAGCAGTTCCTTCTCCTTGAACGCCTTGTTGCCGACGATGTTGATCTGCCGGATCCTGGCGCTGTCGCCTTCCACCACGTCGAACTGCACGGCGACCCGGTTGCGCTCCAGCGGCGTCAGGGTGGACTTGATTTCCACCGCGTACCTGCCGCGGTTGAAGTATTGCCGCTGCAGTTCCTGCTCGGCCTTGTCCAGCAGCGCGCGGTCGAGTACGCGGCCTTCGGCCAGGCCGGTCTGCTTGAGGCCGCTTTTCAGATCGTCCTCGGAAAACTCCTTGATCCCGGACAGGGTGATCTTGGCGATCGAGGGGCGCTCTTCGACCGTGACGATCACCACGCCGTCGCGCGCTTCCAGCCGTACATCCTTGAAAAACCCGGTGGCATACAGCGCCTTGATCGCCGCCGCCGTCTTCTCGTCGGTCATCACCTCGCCGACCTTGACCGGCAGGTAGCTGAACACCGTGCCCGCCTCGGTGCGCTGGATGCCTTCGACCCGGATGTCCTTGACGACGAAAGGCTCGTCGGCGAACACCGGTTGCACGGCAAATACGGCTGCAAGAGCAAGCGCGGAACGGTTCGGGGTCATGGTTGTTTCATCCGCCTATCAGGCGTTGCAGATCATTGAACAGGGCAAACGACATCAGCAGCAGCAGCAGCGCCATACCGATCCGGCCGCCTATCTCCATGGCGCGTTCGGACACGGGACGCCCGGTAAAAACTTCGGCGACATAATACATGAGGTGCCCCCCATCCAGTAACGGGATCGGCAGCAGGTTGAGCACCCCCAGGCTCACGCTCACCAGCGCCAGAAAGCCGACAAAACTGATCCAGCCGAGCGCGGCGCTCTGGCCTGCGTAATCGGCGATGGTCAGCGGGCCGGAAAGGTTCTTCCACGAGACCTGGCCCAGCACCATGCGCCCCATCATCTCCAGCGTGAACAGGCTCATGTCCCAGGTCCTGACCGCGCCCCGCCCCAGCGCTTCGAGCGGGCCATAGCGCACTTCGGTCATCAGCGCGGCCAGCATCGTCTCGTCGACCTGCGGGCCTGCGCCGATCTTGCCGATGCGCCGGCCGCCTTCTTCCACCGCGTCGGGATCAAGGCTCATCACCTTGCGCTGGCCCTGCCGCTCGTATTCGATGCGCAGGGGCTGGGCCGGGTGCTGGCGTATCAGCTGCACCCAGCCCTGCCAGTTCGCCACCGCCTTGCCATCGGCGGCGATCAGCCGGTCGCCCGGCTGCAGGCCGGCGCGCGCAGCGGCGCCATCGGGCAGCACCTTGCCGATGACCGCGGGGATCTCGGGTTCATAGCGCACAATGCCGAGCGGGCGCAGCGTATCCTGTTCCAGATTCCCGGCCTGCATCGACGGGGCATCGAGCTGCACACGGCGTCCGTCGGCCAGTTCCAGCGTAAGCGTTCCGCCCGCCACCCCCGCGCGCAGCAGATTCAGCCGCAGATCCTGGAACGACGGCGTGTCGCTGCCGTTGACGCGGCGGATCTCGTCGCCCGCCACCAGGCCGGCCTGCGCCGCCGGCGTGCCGGCGGGCGGCTCGCCGATGAGCGGCTTCAGCGCAGGCAGGCCGTGCAGGAAGAGCGCCCAGTAGAACACGATGGCGAGCAGGAAATTGGCGGCCGGGCCGGCCGCCACGATACCGATGCGGCGCCACACGGTGGCGCGGTTGAAGCTGCGGTGCGCTTCCGCCGCCGGCACTTCGCCTTCGCGCTCGTCGAGCATCTTGACGTAGCCGCCGAACGGCAGCGCGGCCAGCGTCCACTCGGTCCGGTCGCGGCCGAAGCGGCGGCTGAACAAGGGTTTACCAAAGCCGACCGAAAAGCGCAGCACCTTGACTCCCGCCAGCCGTGCCGCGAGATAGTGGCCGAACTCGTGCGCCACCACCAGGATGCCGATGGCGACCAGAAACCAGAGAATGGTGTGCAGCACGCTCATGCGCGCAGCTGCCCGAGATACGCGTCGGCCACCCGGCGCGCCTGCCGGTCGGCCTCGAGCAGGTCGTCCAGCGTATGCGCCGCCCCGCCCGCCAGCTTGCCCAGCGTGTGCGCGATGCTGGCGGCGATGGCGTTGAACGAGGCGGCGCCTTCGAGGAAACGCGCGACCGCCACTTCGTTGGCGGCGTTCAGCACCGCCGCCGCGTTGCCGCCGGCGGCGAGCGCGTCGAACGCCAGTTGCAGGCAGGGGAAGCGGGCGGTGTCGGGCGCCTCGAAGGTGAGCTGCCTGCCCATCAGCTCCAGTGCCGACACCCCCGCATCGATGCGCTCGGGAAAGCCCAGCGCGTAGGCGATCGGCGTGCGCATGTCGGGCGTGCCCAGCTGCGCGATCACCGAGCCGTCGGCGTATTCGACCATCGAATGCACGATGCTCTGCGGATGCACCACCACCTTGATCTGCTCGGGGCGTGCGTTGAACAGCCAGCGCGCCTCGATCACTTCCAGCCCCTTGTTCATCAGGCTGGCCGAGTCGACCGAGATCTTTTTACCCATCACCCAGTTGGGGTGCGCCACCGCCTGCGCCGGCGTGGCGGCGGCGATGGCCGCGGCCGACAGGGTGCGGAACGGACCGCCCGAGGCGGTGAGCCACAGCGCCTTCACCCCGGCCTGCTGGAAATCGCCGCCGAAATCGCGCGGCAGCGCCTGGAAAATGGCGTTGTGCTCGGAATCGATCGGCAGCAGTTCGGCGCCGCTGGCGGCGATCGCATCCATGAACAGCTGGCCGGAGACCACCAGGGTCTCCTTGTTGGCCAGCAGAATCCGCTTTCCCGCCTGCGCCGCCGCCAGCGTCGCCGGCAGGCCGGCCGCACCGACGATGGCCGCCATCAGGGTATCGACCTCGGGCGCGGTCGCCATCGCGGTCAGCGCGGCGGCACCTTCGAGCACCTCGACTGCCAGGCCTTCTTCGGCAATCCGCGCACGCAGCGCCGCCGCCGCTGCCGGCTCGCTCATCACCGCAAACCGCGGGCGATGGGTGCGGCACTGCTCGACCATGCGCTCGACCTGGGTGGCGCCGGTCAGTGCGAAGACTTCGAAGCGATCGGGATGGCGCGCCACCACATCGAGCGTATTGACGCCGATGGTGCCGGTGGCGCCCAGAATGGTGAGGACGCGCGGCTTCATGCGGTGCGCTCCAGCCAGATCAGGATGCCCGATGCCAGCGGCAGCGTGGAGGTCAGCGCATCGACACGGTCGAGCACCCCGCCATGGCCGGGCAGCAAATCGCCGCTGTCCTTCATCCCGGAGACACGCTTGATCCAGGATTCGAACAGGTCGCCGAGCACCGACAGGTACAGCAGGCCCGCCACTGCGACGAACAACGGCAGCAGCGGCAGGTCGATGGCGCCGCTCAGCGCGCCGGCATACAGCGCCAGCGCGGCGAGCGCTCCCGCCACCCCTTCCCAGGTTTTGCCGGGACTGATGGCGGGGGCGAGTTTATGCCGGCCGAAGCGACGCCCGGCAAAATAGGCCGCGCTGTCGGCAATCCAGACGATCGCCATCACCGCCAGCAGCATGCCGGGGCCGCGCGCATGCAGATACAGCAGCGCCGCCCAGGTGGGCAACAGCAGCACGACACCGACCGCGGCGCGCAGAAACGTCTGTTCGGCGTGCCAGCGCCCCAGCAGCCACAGCGGGGCGACCCCCAGCCAGAACGCAACCGCCAGCACGATGAGGGCGTTCTGGAAAAGCGGCCACTGGCCACCCAGAGCGTAGGGCAGAGCCAGTGCGCACGCGGTCAGCAGCGCGGCATAGAGGCGCGCAGGCAAAGCCGGGAAATGGCTCAGGCGCGCCCACTCGTGCGCCGCCACGCCGACCACGCCGGCGATCAGGATCGTCCACAACCATGTCGGCGCCCACAATACCGCCGGCACGAACACCGCCAGCAGGGAAGCAGCGGTCAGCACCCGGCTGAGGAGCGGCGTCATCGATACGGTGCCTGGAAACAATTCACGATGCCGCGCGCACCTGTTCGCTGGTGCAGCCAAAGCGGCGTTCACGGGTGCGAAAGGAGGCGATCGCCGCATCCAGCGCCACGGCGTCGAAGTCCGGCCACGGCGCGTCGGTGAAATAGAGTTCGGTGTAGGCCAGCTGCCACAGCAGGAAATTGCTGATGCGCTGTTCGCCGCCGGTGCGGATGAACAGGTCGGGCTCGGGCAGATCGGCCATGCTGAGGTGTTGTGCCAGCGCGGCTTCGTTCACCGCTTCCGGCGCCATACTGGAAGCCATCAGCTTCTTCACCGCCTGCACGATGTCCCAGCGTCCGCCGTAATTGGCCGCCACGGTGAAAGTAAGGCGGGCGTTGTTGCGCGTCAGCGCTTCGGCGTCGCGGATCAGGCTCTGGATGCGCTCGGAAAAGCCCGACAGGTCGCCAACGACACGAAAGCGGATGTCGTTTTCGTGAAGCCGCGCGACTTCATTTTCCAGCGCACGCATGAACAGCTCCATCAGCAGGCTGACCTCCTCCTGCGGGCGCCGCCAGTTTTCGGAACTGAAGGCAAACACTGTGAGATGCGACACACCGCGCTCGGCGCAGGCACGGATCACCCCGCGCAGGGCCTCGACGCCCTTGCGATGGCCGGCCACGCGCGGCATCAGCCGGCGTTTCGCCCAGCGGCCGTTGCCGTCCATGATGATGGCGATGTGCCGCGGCACATCGGCGCCTGCCGGGATCGCTTGCTCGCTGCGGGTAGACACGCCGAATCCGCTCAGACTGCGAGCAGGTCCTTCTCTTTGTCGGCCAGCATCTTGTCGATTTCGCCGATGAACTTGTCGGTCAGCTTCTGCACCTCGTCCTGGGTGCGGCGCTCCTCGTCTTCGGTCGCGGTCTTGGCCTTGACCATGTCCTTCAGCGTGCCGTTGGCGTCGCGGCGAATGTTGCGCACGGCGACGCGCGCGCCTTCGGCTTCGTTGCGCACCACCTTGATCAGGTCGCGGCGGCGCTCCTCGGTCAGCGAGGGCATCGGCACGCGGATGATATCGCCGTGCGTCGCCGGGTTCAGGCCCAGATCGCCGTCGCGAATCGCTTTCTCGATCTTGCCGACCATGTTTTTTTCGTACGGCTGCACGCCGAGGGTGCGGCTGTCGACCAGCGACACGTTGGCCACCTGAGGCACCGGCGTCGGGTTGCCGTAGTAATCGACCATGACGTGGTCGAGGATGCCGGCGTGGGCGCGCCCGGTGCGCACCTTGGCCAGATCGTTTTTCAACGCGTCCAGGGTCTTGCCCATTTTCTGTTCGGCGGATTGCTTGATCTCGGCGATGCTGGTTTCAGCCATTTCAACTCCTTACAAAGTCACCCGCGTGCCTTCGCCTTCGCCCATCACCACGCGCTTCAGCGCGCCGGGCTTGAAGACGTTGAACACGACCAGGGATAGTTTCTGTTCGCGACACAAGGCAAAGGCAGCGGTATCGAGCACGCCCAGATTGCCGGCGATTGCCTGATCGAAGCTCAGCGTCTCGTAACGCTCGGCACTGGCGTCCTTCTTGGGGTCTGCAGTGTAGACGCCATCGACCTTGGTCGCCTTCAGCAACAGATCGGCGCCGATTTCCGCCGCACGCAGCGCCGCCGCCGTATCCGTGGTGAAGAACGGGTTGCCGGTGCCGCCGCCAAAGATCACCACCCGCCCGGCCTCCAGATGGCGCACCGCCGCGTCGCGCTCGAAATCCTCGCCGACATGGGCGATGCTGACCGCGGTCTGCACCCGCGCCTCGACCCCTGCCTGCTGCAGGGCATCCTTCAGCGCCAGCGCGTTCATCACCGTGGCGAGCATGCCCATCGAATCCGCGCTGGCGCGGTTCATCCCCGACAGCGCGCCGGTGGCGCCGCGGAACAGGTTGCCGCCGCCAACCACGATGCCGACCTGCACGCCAGCCGCCACCACTTCGCGGATCTGGCCGACAAAACCGGCCATGGTATCGGCGTGATAGCCGAAGCTGTCCGGCCCCATCAGGGCCTCGCCGGACAGCTTCAGCAGGATGCGACGGACCGGCGCCATATCAATCACCCCTGGCCCGATCAGACCTGGGAAGCCGCCGCCACTTCGGCGGCGAAGTCGTTCACCTTCTTCTCGATGCCCTCGCCCACCACGTACATCATGAAGCCATGGCACTGCGAGTTCTTCGACTTCAACACCTGCTCGACAGTCTGCTTGTCGTCCTTGACGAAGGGCTGCGACAGCAGGGTGACCTCCTTGAGGAACTTCTGCACCGTGCCTTCGGCGATTTTCTCCAGCATGGCTTCCGGCTTGCCGGCTTCCCTGGCCTTCTCGACCGCGACGCGGCGTTCCGTATCGATCAGCTCCTGCGACACGCCGGACGCATCCAGCGACTTCGGCTTGGATGCCGCGACATGCATGGCAACGTCGCGCGCCAGCGCCTCGTCGCCGGTCACGTCGACCAGCACGCCGATCTTGCCGCCGTGGATGTAGCTGGCGAACTTGCCCTGGCCGTCCAGACGCACGAAACGGCGCACCGACATGTTCTCGCCGATCTTGCCGACCAGTTCGGTGCGGAAAGCCTCCACCGTGGTGTCCTTGTAAGGCAGCGCGGACAGCGCGGCAACGTCGGCCGGGTTCTGCTTCAGCACCATCTCGGCCAGCGCGCTGGACAGCGCCAGGAAATCGTCGTTCTTCGCCACGAAGTCGGTCTCGCAGTTGACTTCCACCATGGCGGCCGACTTGCCGTCGGCACCGATGGCGATCGTCACCACGCCTTCGGCAGCCACGCGGCCGGCGCTCTTGGCCGCCTTGTTGCCGAAGCGCACGCGCAGGATCTCTTCCGCCTTCTGCATGTCGCCGCCGGCTTCCGACAGCGCTTTCTTACAGTCCATCATCGGCGCATCGGTTTTTTCGCGCAGATCCTTGACCATGCTTGCAGTGATTTCAGCCATTTCGAACTCCCCAGGATTCAATATAAATACAGCCAGTTTCAAACAATTCAATACAGAAAGAGGGGCCGCCGCCCCTCCTCATAACACGCTCGCCGGAAGACCCTCCCGGCGATGTTGCAGTGCGCCGCGCTTACTCGGCTGCAGGCGCACCCTCTTCTTCGACCTCGACGAACTCTTCGCCGCCGACGAGCTCGCTGATGACCTGGGCGCGACCTTCCAGCGCCGCATCGGCCATGCCGCGCGCGTACAGGCGAATCGCACGGGCCGAGTCATCGTTGCCGGGAACGACGTAGTCCACGCCTTCCGGGCTGTTGTTGGTGTCGACCACGCCGATCACCGGGATGCCCAGCTTCCTGGCCTCGACCACGGCGCCCTTCTGGTAGCCGACGTCGATGATGAACAGCGCGTCGGGCAGGCCGCCCATTTCGCGGATGCCGCCGAGGCTGCGGTTCAGCTTGTCGACCTCGCGCTGCACGGTGAGGATTTCCTTCTTCGACAGGCGGCCGGGCTCGGCGATTTGGGCCTCCAGGTCGTTCAGGCGCTTGATCGACTGCTTGACCGTCTTGAAGTTGGTCAGCATGCCGCCCAGCCAGCGGTTGTCGACATAGGGCATGCCGGCGCGCTGCGCTTCTTCACGCACGATGTCGCGCGCGGCACGCTTGGTGCCGACGAACAGCACGCTGCCCTTGTTGGCAGCCAGCTTGCGCACGAATTTCTGCGCCTCCTGGAACATCGGCAGCGACTTTTCCAGGTTGACGATATGGATCTTGTTGCGATGACCGAAAATGAACGGGGCCATCTTGGGGTTCCAGAAGCGGGTCTGGTGACCGAAGTGGACACCGGCTTCCAGCATTTGACGCATGGTGACAGACATTTGAATCTCCTAAAGGGTTGAGCCTCCACCCGCCAGCAGCCGCGCATCGCTTGCCCGGATGCGCCGCCACCCTTTAATGACAGGTGTGCGAATTTGTCCGAACCATTTCGGACAGCCCGCAATTCTAATTCGTCGAAGCATTCATTTCAAGGAGGAATGTCTGCCGGCACACGGCCCCGCCCATTGGCGGGCCATGCGGGCAGCCGGCACGCCGGGCTTTTCTCTGGCGCACCGCGGGCACGCTGGCTAGAATGTGGCTTTGTAAATTCCCGCCTCTCCGTTACATGACTGTCACCATCAAAACCGGCGCCGAGATCGAGGGCATGCGCGTTGCCTGCCGGCTCGCCTCGGAAGTGCTCGACTACATCACGCCTTTCATCAAACCCGGCGTCGCCACCGGCGAACTCGACCGGCTGTGCCACGACTACATGGTGAACGTGCAGGGCACCATCCCCGCGCCCCTGAACTATGCGCCGTCCGGCCACACGCCCTACCCCAAGTCGATCTGCACCTCGATCAACAACCAGGTATGCCACGGCGTGCCGGGCGACAAGGCGCTGAAAAACGGCGACATCGTGAACCTCGACATCACCGTGATCAAGGACGGCTGGCACGGCGACACCAGCCGCATGTTCGCGGTGGGCGAAGCGTCGATCCAGGCCAAACGGCTGATCCAGGTGACCTACGAAGCGATGTGGATCGGCATTGTCCAGGTGAAACCCGGCGCGCGGCTCGGCGACATCGGCCATGCGATCCAGCGTTTTGCCGAGAACCACGGCTACAGCATAGTGCGCGAATTCTGCGGCCACGGCATCGGCCGCGATTTCCATGAAGAACCGCAGGTGCTGCATTACGGCAAACCCGGCACCGGCCTCGTGCTGGAGCCCGGCATGACCTTCACCATCGAACCGATGATCAACGCCGGCCGCCGCGACATCCGCCAGATGCCGGACGGCTGGACCATCGTCACCAAGGACCGCAGCCTGTCGGCGCAATGGGAACACACGGTGCTGGTCACCGACAGCGGTCACGAAGTGCTGACCGTCTCGGCAGGCACCCCGGCGATTCCCGATCGCGTCCGCCACGCCGCGTGAGCGTCCCGCCGTTCGCCGGTCTGCGCGAGCGGCTCAAATCCGGCCGCGCGGCGCTGGCTGCGGCCTATCTTGAAAAACCCGTCGCCTCCCACTACCTGGCGCGCCACGCCGCCCTGGTGGACGGCGTGCTGGCGGAAATCGGCATCCGGCTCGCGCTGCCCGCCAGCTTCTGCCTTGCCGCCGTCGGCGGCTACGGGCGCGGCGAACTGTTCCCCGGTTCGGACGTGGACGTGCTGCTGCTGCTGCCGCACGAGCCCACCAGCGGGCAGCGGGCCACGCTGGAAAGCTGGGTGCAGGCATGCTGGGACGTCGGGCTGGAAATCGGCCACAGCGTGCGCACCGTCGAGGCCTGCATCGGCGAGGCCGACGCCGACATCACGGTCGAGACCAATCTGCTCGAAGCGCGATTCCTGTGGGGCAGCCGTCCGCTGTTCGAGGAACTCGAACGCCGCTTCCAGGCACGCTTCAGCCCGCAGCACTTTTTCGACGGCAAACTCGCCGAACAGCAGGCGCGCCACGCCCGCTTCGACGACAGCGCCTACAAGCTCGAACCCAACCTCAAGGACAGCCCGGGCGGCCTGCGCGATCTGCACATGATTCACTGGCTGGCGCAGGCCTGCGGCATCGCCGGCGGCTGGAACGGCATCGCACGCGCGGGGCTGCTGACCGAAGCCGAGGCGCGGCGCATCGCGCGCGAGGAACGCGCCCTGTCGGCGCTGCGCATCCATCTGCATCTGCTGGCGAAGCGGCGCGACGACCGCCTCGCTTTCGATTACCAGACCGGGCTCGCCGCCCGCCTGGGGCTCGCCGCCACCGCGCACAAGCGTGCAGGCGAACGCCTGATGCAGGGCTATTACCGCGCCGCCAAGCTGATCCAGCGCACCAACGACATCCTCATCCAGTCGTTGCGGGTGCGGCTGTTTCCGGTGACGGCGCCGCCCAGCCCGATCGACGCCGATTTCCAGTTGCGCGCCAACCTGCTCGAGGCGCGCGCCGCCGACCTGTTCGAACGCAAGCCCGACGCCCTGCTGCGCGCCTTCATCCTGTATGCCCAGCATCCGGCGCTGGCCGGGTTCGAACCGGCCACGCTGCGCGCGCTGTGGCGCGGCAGCATCCGCATCGATGCCGCCTTCCGCGCCAATCCGGCGCACCACGCGCTGTTCATGACGCTGCTGCGCCAGCCGCTGGGCATCACCCGGGCGCTGCGCGCGATGCATCGCTACGGCCTGCTGGGGCGCTACATCCCGGCGTTCGGCCGCATCGTCGGGCAGATGCAGCACGACCTGTTTCACGTCTACACCGTCGACGAGCACATCCTCACCGTGCTGCGCAACGTACGGCGCTTCACCGTGCCGGCGCTTGCGCACGAGCTTCCGCTCGCCAGCCGCCTGATCGCCGATTTCGACAAGCCCGAACTGCTCTACCTGGCCGCCCTGTTTCACGATATCGCCAAAGGCCGCGGCGGCGACCACTCCGAGCTGGGAGCGGGCGATGCGCGGAGGTTTTGCCGTCGGCACGGCCTCGACAAGGCCGATAGCGAACTGGTCGCCTGGCTGGTGGAAATGCACCTGGCGATGTCGCGCACCTCGCAAAAGGAGGACACCAGCGACCCCGAGGTGATTGCCGCGTTTGCCGCCAAAGCCGGCAACCTGCGCCGGCTGACGGCCCTCTATCTGCTGACCGTGGCCGATATCCGCGGCACCAGTCCCACGGTATGGAATGCCTGGAAAGGCAAGCTGCTGGAAGACCTCTACCATGCCACGCGGGCGCGGCTGCTTGGCGGCGACGAAGCCGTCGCCGACATCGCCGCCAAGCAGGCCGAGGCGCGCGTCAACCTCGCCTTGTATGGCCTGCCCACCGGCGCCGCCGACGCGCTGTGGCAGCATCTCGACGTGCGCTATTTTGCCCGTTTCGACGCCCGCGACATGGCCTGGCAGGCGCGCATGCTGTGGCGCCGCACCGACAGCGCCGACGCCATCGTCAGGGCGCGCCTGTCGCCGGCCGGCGAAGGCATCCAGGTGCTGGTCTACACTCCCGACCGGCCCGACCTGTTCGCCCGTATCTGCGGCTTTTTTGCGCGCATCCAGTACACCATTCTCGAAGCCAAGATCCACACCACCCGGCATGGCTATGCGCTCGACAGCTTTCAGGTGATGGACCTGGCCAATCGCGGCATTCATTACCGCGACTTCCTGAACTTCGTGGAGCACGAGCTGGCACGCGACCTCGACCCGGCACAGCCGATGCAGCCCGCACCGCGCGGCCGCCTGTCGCGCCACCAGCGGCACCACCCCTATCCCACCACGGTACAGCTGGAAGCCGATGCGCAGGGGCACGGCCACATGCTGTCGATTACCTGCGCGGATCGCGCGGGCCTACTGTTTGCGGTGGCCGAGGTGTTGATGCGGCATGGGGTAAACGTCTATGCCGCCAAAATCGACACGCTGGGCGAACGCGTCGAGGATACCTTTCTGATCCGTGGCGGCGCTTTGCGTACGCCGGCCGACAGGCTGGCGCTGGAAACCGACGTGCGCGAGGTGCTGAAGTGATTCAGCGCGCCGGCCGCGCGTATTCGTCCACGTAACGCCCGCGCGCGGGGGCCTTGCGTGTCGGCGGCGACTTCTTGCGCACGCTGTCGGCAGGTTTCTTGAGCTTTTCGTCCAGCTCGGTTTTGCTGCGGTTGCGGACCCGGCCGGGACGCACCGAGGTGGTGGTGCCCGCCGCGGCGACTGCGGCATCGGCCAGCCTGCTCTCCATATCCTGTACGGCAAACTGCGGAGCCTTCATGCCGCCTCCCGCCATTCCTTGAGACTGCCCGCCAGCGTATGGGTCAGCGCGATCAGGCTGCCCAGCGTGTCGGCGCTGGGCGCAAGCTCGCATGCGCTGATCTTGCTGTCGGCATACACCGACAGAATCAGCAGGTTCTGCCGTACTTCCAGCGGGAAAACCAGTGCGCCCTCGGCCAGCGCGATCTGAATGCCGTGCCACACCGCGCGGCTGGTCGCCAGCACCGCGGCCAGCTGGGCTTCGCGGCCGGGATCGTTCCATTGCCGCTGCACTGCCATCAACTGGGCAGCAATGGCGTCGAGCTGGGCCGCCTTCCCCATCATCGCGCCGGCGCGATGGATGCGGTACCTGGCCTGCCGGATCTGTTGTTCGGAGTTCATTGTCGTCCTTGCAGCTTGTGCCGGGGCACCCCGCCCACGGTTACGCTTCAAGTTAGCGGCGTGAACAGGGACAACTTTAGGCAAGCTAAATGCATGCCCGAAAGCGTCGAGAACCCGTCAATCGTCCTGCAGATTTTGCCCCGGGAACAGGGTGTCGGTGAAACCGAAATGGCGCAGGTCGCGGATACGCATCGGATACAGGATGCCGCGCAGATGATCGACTTCGTGCTGCACCACGCGGGCGTGGAAACCGCTCACGCTGCGATCGATCGGCTGCCCCGCCGCGTCGAAGCCCTGGTAGCGCAAAGCGGTATGGCGCGGCACCAATCCGCGCATCCCGGGAACCGACAGGCACCCCTCCCAGGCTTCCTCCATCGCATCGGACAAGGGGGTCAGCACGGGATTGACGAGGACGGTGAACGGCACGCTTTCGGCGTCCGGGTAACGCGGATTGGCATTGACCTCGAAGATCGCCACCTGCAGACCGATGCCGATTTGCGGTGCTGCCAGGCCGGCGCCATTCAAGGCGCGCATGGTGTCGCGCATGTCGACGATCAGCTGCGCCAGTTCGGGCGAGGCAAACTCCTCCACCAGGCGCGCCGCTTCCAGCAGGCGCGGATCGCCCATTTTCAGGACATCGCGGATGGCCATGGCTGCTCCAGTCGGGCGAGATCGCCGGCTTCCAGCCAGCGCCATGCGCCGGCGGGCAGGGTTGCGGGCAGGACATAGCCGCCGATGGCTTCGCGATGCAGCGACTCGACCCGGTTGCCGGCCGCAGCGATCATGCGTTTGACCTGATGGTATTTGCCCTCGGCCAGGGTCAGCCGCAAGCTGCGCCCGTCGAGCGCCTCGCACGCCAGCGCGGCGATCGGCGCCGGCTCGTCGTTGAGCTGCACGCCGCTGCGCAAAGCGTCCAGCATGGCGTCGTCAAGCTGCTCGGCGCAGCCCGCACGGTACACCTTGGCGACGCCCTTCTTCGGCGAGGTCATGCGGTGGATGAACTGGCCGTCGTCGGAAAACAACAGCAGCCCGGTGGTGTCCTGATCTAGACGCCCCACGCATTGCACCCCGCGCTGCACCAGCGGCGGCGGCAACAGGGAAAACACGCTGGGATGATGGCTGGGGCGATGCGAGCACTCATACCCGGCCGGTTTGTGCATCAGCACATAGGCTTTCTCACGGTAACGCCAGCTGACGCCGTCGAGCGTCAGTTCCAACTGCGCCGGGTCGACCTCGGCCTCGGGATCGTCGCAGGTCACGCCGTTGACCGCCACCTCGCCCATGCGCACCCGCGCCAGGCAGGCCTTGCGGCTGCCGAATCCCTGCGACTGCAGGGCGCGGTAGAGCTTCACAGGACCCGCTTCATCGCGCGTTCAGAACCGGCACAGCCCGGCAGCGTCGTTGGTCACCAGCTGCTCGAGCAGATGCCGCACCTGCAGCATCACCTCGCCCAGCACGGACTGGATCTCTTCCATCTGGATGCCGTCGGCCGACAGGCCGCGCCCGGCCGCATAGTTCACCACCACGCCCACCGCCGCGTAGCAGAGCGCCAGCTCGCGCGCCAGATAGGCTTCCGGCATGCCGGTCATCCCCACCATGTCGGCACCGTCGCGCTCCATGCGGTTGATTTCGGCCGCGGTTTCCAGGCGCGGCCCCTGCGTCACGCCGTACACGCCGCCATCGCGCAGGCTGATGCCTGCGCTGGCCGCGGCCTGAAGCAGCGCCTTGCGCATGCGGTCGCAGTAGGGAAACGTGAAGTCGAGATGGGTGACCGGTTTGCCGTTTTCGACCAAACAGGTGGCCTCCCGGCCATGGGTGTAGTCGATGATCTGGTCCGGGATGACCAGCATGCCGGGGATCAGCTCGGGATGAATGCCGCCGACCGTGGCCACCGACACCACGCGGTCGACACCGTGGTCCTTCAGCGCCCACAGGTTGGCGCGATAGTTCACCTCGTGCGGCGGAATGGTGTGGCCATAGCCATGGCGCGCCAGAAAGATCACTTCCTGGTCGCAGATGTGGCCAAAGGTGAGCGCGCCGGACGGCTCGCCGAAAGGCGTGCGCGCCACCTTGCGATGGGTGATTTCCAGATTGGCGAGCTGGGTCAGCCCCGTTCCGCCGATAATGCCCAACATATTATTTGTCCTTCAAAGCGTAAATAGCGGGCAGATTGCGCCACAGTCCGTAAGCGTCCATGCCGCAGCCGAACACATAGCGGTCGGGCACATCCAGCCCCACGAAATCGGCCCGGACCGGTTTGTCCAGCCCGTTGTCCTTGTTGGTCAGCACCGCCGACCATACCCGTGCCGCGCCCATGTGCAGGAGCTTGTCGCGGATCGCGGCCAGGGTCTCGCCCTCGTCCAGGATATCGTCCAGCACCAGCACACTGCGGCCCACCACGTTCTGGCCCGGCAGGACCCGCCATTCCACCTCGCCGCCGCTGGTTTTACCGCGATAGCGCGTCACGTGCAGGTAATCGAACTCCAGCGGAAAACCCAGCCGCGGCAGCAGCTGGCCGGCAAACACCACTGCTCCGCCCATCACCGCCAGCACCAGCGGAAAGTCCTCCGCCAGCACGCGGGAGATCTCTTTGCCCAGGCGATCGAGTACGGTCTGCACGGTGTCCGCAGACGCGACGCACTCGGCATTGTCCAGCAACTGTTGCGCTTCAAACGGTGTCATGACGCAGGGCGGGATTCGGCAAAAGCCGGCAGTCTAAGCCCTCGGCGCCGATGTTTCCAGACTATGCGCGGGTCGAGTAAGCTTGCGCCATGCCGCTCTCCGCCCTTCATCCCCGCATTCTCGATGCGCTTGGCTGGCTGTCCGCTTCGCGCCGGCTGCCCTCGCCCAATTGCGACGCGCGCCCGGAAGGGACGGCGATCGAACTCATCGTCATCCACAACATTTCGCTGCCGCCGGGCGTGTTCGACGGCGATGCGGTGGCCGACCTCTTCACCAACCGGCTCGACTGGGATGCGCATCCGTATTACCAGGGCATCCGTGGGCTCAGGGTATCGGCGCATTTCTTCATCCGCCGCGATGGCACCCTGATCCAGTTCGTGCCGTGCACGCTGCGCGCCTGGCACGCCGGGATGTCGACTTGGCAAGGGCGCGAGCGCTGTAACGACTTTTCCATCGGGATCGAGCTCGAGGGAACGGACGACCAGTCTTTCACCGAAGCCCAGTACGCCGCCCTGGCTCCGCTGGTGCGCTCGCTGAAACAAGCCTATCCGATCCAGGCCGTGGTGGGGCACAGCGACATTGCCGCGGGCCGCAAGACCGATCCGGGCCCCCATTTCGACTGGCAGCGCCTGCATGCGCAGATCGCCTGAATCGCTCTGCCTTGCCGGCGCGGCGCTGGCCGCGCTGCTGGCGCTGGCCGGCTGCGCGCCCACGCTCAGGATGAACGCCGAGCGCCCGCCTTCGCAGGCCATCTCGAACCACGCCGACAGCCCCCTCAAGGCGCACCTGTCGGCCCACATCCCGGCCGGCGAATCGGGCTTTCATCTGCTGCAGGACGGCCGTGCGGCGCTGGCCGCCAGGCTGGCGCTGGCGCAGCGCGCGACCCGCACGCTCGACGTCCAGTACTACCTGTTCCACAACGACACCACCGGCAAGCTGGTCGCCGCGGCATTGCTGGTGGCCGCCGAACGCGGCGTGCGCGTGCGCGTGCTGGTCGACGACATCGACACCGCCGACAAGGAACTCCGGCTCGCCACGCTGAACGCCCACCCCAACATCCAGGTGCGGCTGTTCAACCCTTTCCATACCCGCAGCACCAATCTTTTCGTCAAAGGCTGGCAAGCGCTGCGCGAAAGCGTCCGCCTCAACCGCCGCATGCACAACAAGGTCTTCATCGCCGACAACCAGCTCGGCATCACCGGCGGGCGCAACATCGGCGACGAATATTTCGATGCCCACCACGACCTCGCCTTCGTCGACCTCGACGTCATTGCCGCGGGCGCCATCGTCGACAGCCTGTCGCAATCGTTCGATCAATACTGGAACAGCGATGCGGTGGTGCCCGCCGCTGCCCTGCCGGTCAATGCCAGCGACATCCGGCTGCAGCGCACCACCCGGTTGTTGCAGCAGTACCGCGCGCAGCAGCTCGACAGCGACTATGGCCGCGCGCTGACTGCCGCCGACCCCCTCCCCAAACTACTGGCAGGGAAAATCCCCTGGCACATCGCGCGCGCCGATCTCATCGTCGACCCGCCGGGCAAGGTCCTCAAGCGCAGCAAATCGCCGTCCAAACTGCTGATCGGCCAGCTTGCAGGACTATGGGTCGACCCCTCCCGGCGTGCCCTCATCGTGTCGCCCTACTTCGTGCCCGGTTCCCTCGGCATGGCTTACTTCGAGTACTGGCGCAGCCAGGGCGTGCAGGTCGACGTGCTGACCAATGCCTATGCCGCCAGCGACGTGCCGCTGGTACACGCCGGCTATGCCAATTACCGCATCCCGCTGCTGCAGGCGGGAATCAATCTCTATGAACTGAAACCGGTCGCCGAACCCATCGGCGGCCGCCTGCGCGACCTCGGCAGCGGCTCGTCGCGCGCCAGCCTGCACGCAAAGACCTTCGTCTTCGACGACGAGCACGTCTTCATCGGCAGCTTCAATCTCGATCCACGCTCGGCGTTGCTCAACACCGAAATGGGGCTGGTCATCCATTCGCCCGAACTGGCCCGCCAGGTCACCGCCATCGCCGAGGATGCGATGCGCCCCGAACGCAGCTACCAGCTGCGGCTCGTCGTCGAGAAAACCGCAAAAGGCATCGCGCAACGCCTGCAATGGCGCGATATCCACCAGGGTGCCGAGCGCATTTTCGATCTCGAACCCGAAACCACCCCGATCCAGCGCGGCCTGTTGCGCGTGCTGCAGGCGCTGCCGATCGAGGAACATCTCTGAAGCACGGTAAAATCCCGTTTTTTTGCTCCCAGGATTCCGGCCATGCGCCTCGGCACCCCGCTCTCTCCTTCCGCCACCCGCGTCATGCTGCTGGGGGCGGGCGAACTCGGCAAGGAAGTCGCCATCGCCCTGCAGCGCCTCGGCGTCGAAGTCGTCGCGGTGGATCGCTACGCCGACGCTCCCGGCCATCAGGTGGCGCACCGCGCGCACGTGATCGACATGAGCGACGGCGCGACCCTGCGCGCGCTGATCGAAGCGGAGAAACCGCAGCTGGTGGTGCCGGAGATCGAGGCCATCGCCACCGAAACTCTGCTGGAAATCGAGGCCGCCGGACTGGCGGAGGTCATCCCCACCGCGCGCGCCGCCAACCTCACCATGAACCGCGAGGGCATCCGCCGGCTGGCGGCGGAAACGCTGGGCCTGCCAGCGTCGCCCTACGTGTTCGCCGACAGCCTGGCTGCGCTGTCGGCCGCAGCCGACCGGCTGGGCTATCCGGTGATCGTCAAGCCGGTGATGTCGTCGTCCGGCAAGGGGCAATCGCGGGTGGACGATGCCAGCCAGCTGGCGGCCGCCTGGGACGCGGCCGCCAGCGGCGGACGGGTCGACAAGGGGCGCGTCATCGTCGAAGGGATCATCGATTTCGATTACGAAATCACGCTGCTGACCGTGCGCGCGCTCGGCGCCTCGGGTACGGTCGAGACGCATTTCTGCGAACCGATCGGCCACCTGCAGGTGAAGGGCGATTACGTCGAATCGTGGCAGCCGCAGGCGATGTCCGCCGCGGCGCTGGCGCGCGCGCAGGAAATCGCCGCCGCCGTCACCGCCAATCTCGGCGGGCGCGGGATTTTCGGCGTGGAATTGTTCGTCAAGGGCGACACCGTGTGGTTCTCCGAAGTCAGCCCGCGCCCCCACGACACCGGCATGGTGACGATGGCGACGCAGCGGCAGAACGAATTCGAGCTGCACGCGCGCGCCATCCTCGGTCTGCCGGTCGACGCGAGCCTGCGCGAGCCCGGCGCCTCGGCGGTGATCTACGGCGGCATCGAAGCGGCCGGCATCGCTTTCGACGGCGTGGCCGATGCCATGCGCACGCCCGGCGTCGATCTGCGGCTGTTCGGCAAGCCCGAGGCCTTCGTCAACCGCCGCATGGGGGTGGCACTCGCCGCCGCCGCCGACACGGACGAGGCCCGCCTGCATGCCAGGGCTGCGGCGGCGGCGGTCAAGCCGGTGCAGGGCTGAGCGATGCAAACCCATTACGAACGCCTCGGCGGCGGCGAAACGATTCGCAAGCTGGTAGACCGTTTTTACGACCTGATGGACGAAGATCCGGATTATTACGGCATCCGCAAGCTGCATCCGGCGGACCTCACCGAGTCGCGCAACAAGCTCGCCTGGTTTCTTTCCGGCTGGACCGGCGGGCCGCCGGAATACACCGACCGCTTCGGCCACCCGTTCCTGCGCCGCCGCCATCTGCCCTTTGTCATCGGCGAAGCCGAGCGCGACCAGTGGATGGGCTGCATGGTCCGTGCGATGCAGGACGTCGGGGTGGATGCCGCAATGCAGCAGGAAATGACAGCGGCGTTCTTCAAGACTGCCGATTTCATGCGCAACCAGCCGGAATGACATGAAACGGCTTGTCGGTTGGGGTGCCCTGTTCGCCGTGCTGGCCGCGCTCGCCGTGCTGCCCTGGCTGATGCTGGACGACGCGCCGGCGATCGAGCCGCCCGCCGAGTTTCGCCGCACCGATCTGGCCTGGGTCAAAACGCTGTTCCAGAAACATGATCCGCGCCGCCAGACGCCCGACGTGGTTCAGAGCATCCAGCTCGACGAGGCCGAGCTCAACCGGCTGCTGAACTATGTCGTCGAACTGCGCCGCGTCAGCGGCATTGCCGCCGAACTCACTCCCGGCATGGCCACGCTTTCCGCCACCCTCGCCGTACCGCCCAACCCGTTTGGCCGTTACCTCAATCTCACCGCGGAAGTCGCCGAGGTGCCTGGCGGCATCCGGATTCAAAGCCTGCAACTGGGCAGCCTGCCGCTGCCCGGCGCGCTGGCCGACTGGGCGGCGCGCCAGGCGCATCGCTGGCTGCGCCGCGACAAGACCTACGCCGCGCTGGCCGATGCGTTCACCCAGATCAATTTCGATGAAAATCAGGCCACCCTGGATTACCGCTGGCATCCCGAATTGCTGACCCGACTGGAACGCAAAAGCGCGGAATTGCTGATTGCCCCCGAGGACCAGACGCGCATGCTGGCTTATGCCGAACGGCTGGAAGCCCTGCTGAAGCCCCATCCGCACGGCAGCACCGTGCCGCTGGTGCGGATCACCGGCCCCCTGTTTACGTACGCCCTGCAAACCGGCGGCGATGCACGCGAGGAAAATCGGGCCGCGCTCACTGCCCTGGCGGCCTATCTGGCCGGGATCAGCCTGCCCAAGCTACTGGAAGGCGACAGCCGCTCGATCCGCCGGGCGCCGCGCGTGCTGCTGTCGCTGCATGGGCGGCGCGACTTTGCCGAGCATTTCATGATTTCCGCTGCGCTGTCGGTCAACGGCGGTAGCCGTCTGGCCAACGCCATCGGCCTGATCAAGGAAGAGGAAGATGCGGGCAAGGGTTCCGGCTTCAGCTTCACCGACCTCGCCGCCAACCGCGCCGGCGTCCGGCTGGGCGAGCGCGCCACCGGCGCTGCCGCGACGCGGGTGCGCCAGCATCTGGCGCTTGCCCGCAACGATGCCGATTTGCTGCCGGATTTCCGCGACCTGCCGGAATTCATGCCGCAGGCCGAATTCGACCGCCGCTTCGGCCCCATCGGCAGCGCACGCTACCAGCACGTCATCGCCCGCATCGACGCCCGCCTGGCCGCACACCCGCTCGCACAATAACAACGAATTGTCAAACAACCATGCTATAATTTTGGGCTTCCCGCAATCCGGCCCCCCATCATGTCCCGCAAGCTCCGCAACATCGCCATCATCGCGCACGTCGACCATGGCAAGACCACGCTGGTCGACCAGCTCCTCAAGCAGTCCGGCACCTTCCGCGACAACCAGGCGGTTGACGAGCGCGTCATGGACTCCAACGACCTGGAAAAGGAACGCGGCATCACCATCCTGGCGAAGAACACCGCGATCACCTACGGCGACTACCACATCAACATCGTCGACACCCCCGGCCACGCCGATTTCGGCGGCGAGGTCGAGCGCGTGCTCGGCATGGTCGACGGCGTGGTGCTGCTGGTCGACGCCGTCGAGGGCCCGATGCCGCAGACGCGCTTCGTCACCAAGAAAGCGTTGGCGCTGGGCCTGCGCCCGATCGTGGTCATCAACAAGGTCGATCGTCCCGGCGCGCGACCCGACTGGGTGGTCGACCAGACCTTCGACCTGTTCGACAAGCTCGGCGCCACCGACGACCAGCTCGACTTCCCCATCATCTATGCCTCCGGCCTCAACGGCTGGGCCTGCATGAATCTGAAGGACGCGCCGTCGCAGGGTGGCGCCGCCGCCGACATGAAACCGCTGTTCGACACGGTGCTGGCGCACGTCCCTACCCCGCCCGGCTCCGCCGACGCCCCGCTGCAACTGCAGATTGCCGCGCTCGACTACTCGACCTACACCGGCCGTCTCGGTGTCGGCCGCGTGCTCAACGGCCGCATCAAACCCGGCATGCAGGTCGCGGTGATGAACCACGAGGAGCAAGTCGCCACCGGCCGCATCAACCAGGTGCTCGGTTTCCGTGGCCTCGAGCGCATCCAGGTCGATGAAGCCGAAGCCGGCGACATCATCATCATTTCGGGCCTCGACGACATCGGCATCGGCGTCACCATCTGCGACAAGGACAATCCGGTCGGCTTGCCGATGCTGTCGGTCGACGAACCGACGCTGACCATGGACTTCATGGTCAACACCTCGCCGCTCGCCGGCACCGAAGGCAAGTTCGTCACCAGCCGCCAGATCCGCGACCGCCTGACCAAGGAACTCCTGACCAACGTCGCGCTGCGCGTCGACGAAACCGGTGACGCCGACGTGTTCCGCGTCGCCGGCCGCGGCGAGCTGCACCTCACCATCCTGCTGGAAAACATGCGGCGCGAAGGCTTCGAGATGGCGGTGGCCAAACCCCGCGTGGTGTACAAGGAAATCAACGGCGAAAAGTGCGAGCCGTATGAAAACCTCACCATCGACCTGGAAGACGAGCATCAGGGCGGCGTGATGGAAGAGATCGGCCGTCGCCGCGGCGAGCTGACCAACATGGAATCCGACGGCAAGGGCCGAACCCGGCTGGAATACCACATTCCCGCGCGCGGCCTGATCGGCTTCCAGTCCGACTTCATGACCATGACGCGCGGCACCGGCCTGATGAGCCACGTGTTCGACGACTACGGCCCGGTCAAGGCCGACCTGCCCGGCCGCCACAACGGCGTGCTGGTGTCGCAGGACAACGGCGAAGCGGTGGCCTACGCGCTGTGGAAGCTGGAAGACCGCGGCCGCATGTTCGTTTCGCCCGGCGACAAGCTGTACGAAGGCATGATCATCGGCATCCACAGCCGCGACAATGATCTGGTGGTCAACCCGATCAAGGGCAAGCAGCTCACCAACGTGCGCGCCTCCGGCACCGACGAGGCAGTGCGCCTGACCACGCCGATCAAACTGACGCTCGAATCCGCGGTGGAGTTCATCGACGACGACGAACTGGTGGAAATCACCCCGAAATCGATCCGCATCCGCAAGCGCCATCTGCAGGAACACGAGCGCAAGCGCGCCAATCGCGCGGCGGCGTAATGCAAAACCCGGCCGGCGCCGGGTTTTTTCATGGCGGCACGGGTAAAATCCGCGCATGCATCCTGTCGAAATCGGCCTCTTCGCCGGCCTTGCCGCCCTCGTTCTCCTGACTGTTTTCCTGCTGCTGCGCATGCGTGCGCTGCAGCGCGAACAGGCCGGGCTGCCCGCGCTGCTGGCGCAGGACATGGAGGCCCGTCACCGCGCAGTGCTGACCGACTTGCATGCGGGGCTGTCGCAGCAATCCGATCGCATGCAAACCCAGCTGGCGGCCTTGCAGATCGCGCAGGCCGAGCGCTTGGCCGAGACGCGCGAAACCGTCACCGGCCAGTTCGGCCAGTTCCAGACCGCGATGCTGGAAAAGCTCATCGAACAGGGGCGCGCCGAGCAAAGCCTGCTGCAGGACACGCTGAAGCATATGACCGCGCAGTTCAGCGAGCGCGTGCAGCAGTTGTCGCAGACGGTCGATGGCCGCCTGAATGAAATCTCCGGCAAGGTGGCCGAGCGGCTCGACGAGGGCTTCAAGAAAACCAACGAGACGTTCACTTCGGTGATGTCGCGGCTGGCGGTGATCGACGAGGCACAAAAGAAAATCGAAGGACTCGCCTCCAACGTCGTGTCGCTGCAGGAAATCCTCGGCGACAAGCGCTCGCGCGGCGCTTTCGGCGAAGTGCAGCTGGAAGCGCTGGTGAGGAACAGCCTGCCACCCGACGCCTATGTCTTCCAGCACACCCTGAGAAGCGGCGCACGCGCCGACTGCGTGCTGATCCTGCCGGAGCCGACTGGCACGGTATGTGTCGACGCCAAGTTTCCGCTGGAAAACTACAGCCGCATGTTCGACGACACGCTGCCGGCGGCCGAGCGCGAGGCGGCGCGGCGGCAGTTCAAGGCCGACGTCAAGAAACACGTCGACGACATCGCCGCCAAATACATCGTCACCGGCGAAACCTCCGACGGCGCGGTGATGTTCCTGCCGGCCGAAGCGGTGTTCGCCGAAATCCACGCCTACCATGCGGATCTGGTCGAGCATTCACAGAAAAAGCGGGTGTGGCTCACCTCGCCGACCACGCTGATGGCGGTGCTGAATACCGCACGCGCAGTAATCCGCGATTCGGAAACGCGGCGCATGGCGCACGTGATCAAGGATGAATTGAGCAAGCTGGCGAAGGATTTCGCGCGCTTCGACGAGCGCATGAAAAAGCTCGCCTCCCACATCGAGCAGGCCAACAAGGATGTCAGCGAGGTGCGCATTTCCAGCGACAAGATCAGCCGCCGTTTCCTGCAGATCGAACGGGTCGAACTCGAACATCCGGACGCAGGCGCCGCGCGCCTGCTCGACGTCGACGAATGAGCTGGTTTTCCGGCTGGCGCCGCAACCGCATTCTCCGGCACCACCTCGTACCGTTCGCCGCATTCCAGGCTGCGGTCGAACGCCTGCCGATCCTGCGCGGGCTGACCTCCGACGAACTGGCGCACCTGCGCGAAGCCGCCAGCCTGTTCATCCACGACAAGACCTTCTCCGCCGCCGGCGGCGCCGAAGTCGACGATGCCATGCAGCTCGGCATCGCCGTCCAGGCCTGCTTGTTGACCCTCAACCTCGACGAAGACAGCTACCGGGGCTGGAACGAGATCATCCTCTACCCCGACGAATTCCTGCGTCCGCGGGTGGAGATGGACGAGGCCGGCGTCGTCCACCATACGCGCGACATCCTGGCCGGCGAGTCCTGGCACGGCGGTCCGCTGGTGCTGTCGCTCGCCGACGTCGAAGCGAGCGGCCGGGCCGACGGCTTCAACGTGGTGCTGCACGAATTCGCGCACAAGCTCGATATGCTGAACGGCGACGCCAACGGCTTTCCGCCGCTGCACCGCGGCATGGATTCCGCCAGTTGGGCGCGCGACTTCAGTGCGGCCTATGCCGACCTGTCCGCGCGCGTCGATAACGGCGAAGACACCGCGATCGATCCCTACGCCACCGCCAACCCCGCCGAGTTTTTTGCCGTGCTGAGCGAAGTGTTTTTTGAAACGCCGCACGTGCTCGATGCGGAATACCCGGCGATTTACCGGCAACTGCAGCAGTTTTATCGCCAGCACCCGCTGCGCCGGTCGGAAAGCCGGGCATGACCGCAAGCCTCCGCCAAACCGCCGCACGCATGGACGGCATCGCGCCGTTCCATGTGATGGATATCCTGGCGCGGGCGCAGGCGCTGGAAGCCGCCGGACGCGACATCATCCATCTTGAAATCGGCGAGCCGGACTTCGCCACGCCGAAGCCCATCGTCGCGGCCGGAATCGCGGCGCTGCGCGCCGGGCACACGCACTACACCGGCGCACTCGGCCTGCCCGCCCTGCGCGAAGCCATCGCCGGATTTTATGCCGCTCGCTGGCAGGCTGCGGTCGACCCCGCACGGATCGTGGTGACGCCCGGTGCTTCGGGAGCCTTGCTGCTGACGCTGGGCCTGCTGGCCGGCCCCGGCGACGAAGTGCTGATGGCCGACCCGGGTTATCCCTGCAACCGCCATTTCGTCCGCTTTTGCGACGCCCGCGCAGTCACCGTTCCGGTCGATGCCGACAGCGGCTTTCAACTCACCCTCGAATCCGTCGAGCGCCATGCCACTTCGGCCACCCGCGCCGTGCTGATCGCCAGCCCGTCCAATCCCACCGGCACCGCCATTTCCCCCGACGAGCTCGCACGCATCCGCGACTGGTGCCGCGCACAGGGCGTGGCCCTGATCGTCGACGAGATCTATCTGGCGCTCACTTACGACGGCAGCGAGCACAGCGCCGCACGCTGGGACGACGTATTCGTCATCAACAGTTTTTCCAAATATTTCTCGATGACGGGCTGGCGGCTCGGTTGGCTGGCCGCTCCCGCCTGGGCCATGCCGGCACTGGAACGGCTGGCGCAGAATCTGTTCCTGGCGGCCGCCACCCCGGCACAGCATGCGGCACTGGCAGCATTCTCGCCCGCAACCCTGGATGAACTCGAAAACCGCAAGGCCGAGTTACGCGCCCGCCGCGATTTTCTGCTGTCCGCCTTACGCGAGCGGGGCTTCGATATTCCGCTGACGCCGCAGGGGGCGTTTTACCTGTATGCGGATTGCAGCCGCCTCACCGCGGACAGCCACGCATTCGCCAATCTTTTACTCGAACAGACGGGCATTGCCGCAACGCCTGGAGTCGATTTCGGTTCGCATCGCGCGGCACGCCACATCCGCTTTGCCTACACCCAGCCTCTACCGCGGCTGGCCGATGCGATGACGCGGCTCGATCGTTTTTTGCAGGCATAAAAAAACCGGCCCGAAGGCCGGTTTTACGTTCCGTGCCCGGAATTACTGGGCGGGAGCGGGAGCAGCAGCATCAGCAGGCGCTTCGGCGGCAGGCGCTTCGGCAGGAGCAGCGGCGTCAGCAGCCGGGGCTTCAACGGCGGGAGCAGCAGCTTCCGGAGCCGGAGCTTCAGCAGCAGGCGCTTCGGCGGGAGCAGCGGCTTCTTCTTTTTTGCCGCAAGCGGCCATGGAAACAGCCAGCAGAGCAGCCAGGAGGACGGAATATTTCATTTAATTTCCCTTTACTTACGAATATAAAAACCCACACCAGAGATCGGTCCGGGACTTGTGATCCAGCCGACGCGCGGAATTCTAACAAAACCGTAAAAGAAAACCACAATCTACTAAAAAATTGATTTGGCGCGTCCCGGATGTTGCCAAATCGCAACAAAACGGCTTTGGTGCATTATTTTCTGGGCGTTTCGATGAACTCTCCCGGCTGGGTGCCAGGGCGCAATTTACCTTGATACAAAAAGCCGGCGCCATAGCGGCGGCCGCCATCCGGCGCGGTGATCAGCTCATTTTCGCTCCAGATCCAGACATGGCCGTCACGGGTGTCGAGGACAAACGCGCGCGCCCCGCCCTTGCCGCCCTCGGCACCTGCCAGCGGCAGCGCCTGATAGCGTTCATTCTCGGCCAGCGCACCCGTTGATAGCGTCAGCAGCCCCAGCAGCACCCATCCTGTCCGCATCGCGTGTCCTTTCATTTGCTTGTGCCCTTGACAGCGGACGCTTCCCCGTGCACCCCGGCTTGCTGCGAAGCGGCGTCCTTCGGGGTAAAAAGCGCGGCCACCGCGGCTGCGTCCAGCACATATTCATGGTTGCAGATATCGTCGTGAACCCGGATTTCACCCTGCTCGGCGATAATGGCCTCGCATTCCGCCTGTCCCACGCCGCGCAGCATGGAATGGATTTTGGCCGCGTCATACGGGCAGTGATAGCTGACCGGGCGAGGATCGTACACCCGCACATCCTCCTCCGGGAACAGGCGCTCGATCAGCTTGATCGCGCCGAGCCCGAGCAGTTCGTCCGCCCGCACCGTGTCGGCCAGGATCTGCATCCGGTTCCAGCCGTCCGCATCGCGCGCGGCCGCCCCCGGCAGCGCCTGCAGGAACAAACCGGCGGCTGTTTCGCGGCTGGCCGCCAGCCACAGGCGGGTGGGCAATTGTTCGGACTGCGCCAGATAATGCTCGAACACCGCGGCCAGGGTCTCGCCTTGCAGCGGCACATGGCTCTGATAGGGCTGGCGCATGTCGGCGGTGTCGAGCGTCAGAGTCAATGCGCCGTCGCCCAGCAAGGCCGGCACGCTGCCCGCCGCCAGGTCCGGAACGGTGCGCGCCACGCCGCGCAGGCGCAATTGTTCATCGCAATCCATCACCAGCAGCGATACTTCGCCGGCGCCGCGCAACTGAAACGTCAGCCGCCCCGCCTGCTTGAGGTTGGCGGTGATCAGCGTGGTCACCGCCGCCAGCTGGCCCAGCATTTCAAGGGCAGGTTCCGGATAATCGCGCCCAGCCGTCATCTCGCGCCAGGCCGATCCCAATTGCACCCAGGCGCCACGGATGTCGAGCTGTTCGAACAGGAAACTGCGCACCCGGCTGGGCTGAGCGTGCAAGGCGCTCAATTGAGTTGCACCCGCTCGCCCCATGGCACCATGCCCTTGCCCTTGACCAGCCAGATCACCGGGTAGTTGGGCGGCAGCCTGGGAAAGTCGCCTTCGGCATCGGTGAAATACACCAGCATGTCGGGGCTGCGGTTTTCGTGCTCGACCCAGTCGAACACCGGACGGAAATCGGTGCCGCCGCCGCCGTCGAGGCCGGCGGGAAGCTGCATGGTGTCCCAGGGCTCGAATTCCCACGGTGCGTTTCCGGCCACATGGTTGTCGCACGCCAGCAGCGTCACCCTGGCGCGCACCTGGCCCTTGAGCGCATCGAGCTCGGTGACGAATTCGCGCAGTTCGTCGTCGCTGATCGAGCCACTGGTATCGATCGCCGCCACCACCTCGATGCCCTCGCTCGACAGGCGCGGCAACAGCGCGTCGCCTTCGCGGCGCGAAGGCCGCCGCCACGAATAGTCGTCGCGCTGGTTGACCGCGAAGAAGCGCGCCAGCAAGGCGCGCCACGGCAGACTCGGGGCCAAAAGGCCGTCGACCCAACGCATCATCGACTGGGACAGTTTGCCGGCCTGGCGCGCCGCCTGGGCGGCGGCGGCCAGCCGGTTTTTCCATTGCTCGGCGAGTTCCTCGCGTTCGCTGGGCGACAACTCGTTCGGCTTCTGCGAGGCCTGGCTGCCACTGCCCTGCTGCTGTTCTGCCTCGCTCTGGCCTTCCTTGCCCTGGCCACCGGCCTCGCCGCCCTCGGGGTCGTCCTGGCGTTCGTCCTGATCGGGGCTGGCGCCTTGCTCGTTGTCGTTGTCGAACAGGTGCTGGTCGAAGGATTCTTCCGGGGTATCTTCCGGAATCAACGGATAGATTTCTTCGGCCGACAGCGTCATGAAGTTCTGGTCGGCGAGGATGCCGTGCAGCGGCGGCTTCAGGCCTTCCTCGATCAGGATCAGATTCACCGCGTGGTCGCAGGCCACATCCCAGCGCCGCTTCATCCGGTGGTTGCGGCGCTGGGGATGGCCCATGGCGCAGTGCATCGCTTCGTGTGCGAGTACGAACTGCGTCTGCGCCAGGGACAGGTTTTCGACGAACTTCGGATTGAAATAAAACGCCTGCGCATCGGTTCCCGTTGTGGAGCACCAGTCGCCGCCGACCTTCAGCGGCAGGTGCATCACCAGCGCACCAAGAAACGGGCGCTCCATGATGAGACGGGTGCGCGCGGCCGCCAGCTTGGTGAGGATGGGCTGCAGTGCGGCGTCAGGCTGATCGGCCATGGATCAATGCTCGTAGAGAACCAGGTCGGTGATGCTGTTGGCCCACTCGGCGAATGCCGGCACGGCGAACAGCGGACGGCCCACCGCGCGGTGCAGGTCGGACACCAGCATGACGCCCATTTCGCGCTGCGGGAAACGCTGCGCATATTTGAGGATGTTGCCGTATACCGCCGCAGCGTTGCCGCTGTCGGCGGCCTGCAATGCGCGCCGCACCAGCGCCGCGGCGACGCCATACTGCAGGTCGATGCCTGCGGGCACTTCGGCATCCGCGCCCGCGATGATGGCATCGAGATCGGGCATCTGCGCCATGTTGTCGACGAAGGTTTTCAGCTCCAGGCCGGCTGACTGGCCGACGCAGGCCTGCAGCGAATCGGCCAGCAGTTCGGTCCTGTCGAATTTCTGCAGCGCGCGGTGGGCATACTCCCACGAGCGCGGGCTGGGAAAGGCGATCGGCGTGTGCGCCGGGTCGAAACTGAACAGCAGGTCGGGACGGAAGCGCAGGAAGGCGATGACCCGCGGATCGATATCCTCGCTGTGCGCCCAGTCCACCCAGTCGTCCAGATTCACCTCGACTTCATAATGGGTGAAGCGGTTGGCCAGCGGCGCCGGCATGGCGTAGGTCACGCCACGGTCGCCCTGGCGGTTGCCGGCGGCGAAGATCACCCAGCCGTCGGGCACCCGGTACTCGCCCAGGCGGCGGTCGAGGATCAGCTGGTAGGCCGCCGCCGACACGGTGGGCGGCGCCGAAGTGATTTCATCGAGGAACAGGATGCCCGACGGGCCATGGCGCCCGGCATCCGGCAAGACCGAGGGTATCGACCACTCGACCAGCTGGCCGCTGCGGAACGGAATGCCGCGCAAGTCGGTCGGCTCCATCTGCGACAGGCGGATGTCGATCAACGGCACGCCATGCTGCTGGGCGATCTTGGCGACGATCTGCGACTTGCCCACGCCCGGCGGCCCCCACAGCATCACCGGGGTATGGTGGCCGTCGGCGGCGCTGTCGAATTCGCGGTCGAGGATGGTTTCGATGTGGGAAGGGCGCATGGTCGATCAGAACAACGGTTGGGTCTTGAATGATAATCGCTCGCGGACTCGCATTCCAGCCTCACCCTTGCTTGAGGTGGGGGGATTTTGTTACCGTGGAACGCAACTCGACCATTTGTTGGATGCAGCATGAATTTTTGCAGTGAATGCGGCAGCGCAGTGGTGCTGCGCGTGCCGTCCGGCGACCACCTGGCTCGCCATGTATGCCCCGGGTGCGGCGCCATCCATTACCAGAATCCCAAGATGGTGGTCGGCTGCATCCCCGAGTGGGAAGACAAGGTGCTGCTGTGCCGCCGCGCCATCGAACCCAAATACGGTCTGTGGACGTTGCCGGCAGGCTTCATGGAAAACGGCGAGACCACGCTCGAGGGCGCTGCGCGCGAAACCTGGGAGGAAGCCGGGGCGCGCATCGAAGTCGGCGGCCTGTACACCCTGTACAACCTGCCGCACGTCAATCAGGTTTATTTCCTGTTCCGCGCCCGCCTGCTGGATCTGGATTTTCAGCCCGGCATCGAATCGCTCGAAGCCAGATTGTTCGCCGAAGCTGAAATTCCCTGGGACGAAATTGCCTTCCGCACCGTACGTGCCACGCTGGAGCAGTATTTCAGCGACCGCCGCGCCGGCTCATTCGACTTTCATTTCGGCGACATCCGCACGCGCTGAGGCCCTGGCTCAGGCGGCGGCGGCGAACTGCTCCCGCCCCACCACATCCATCCCCACGCGCAGCCAGCCTTCGTGGCTTTCCTGCACCTCGCCCAGCCGCAGGCGGTACACCGTATCGCCGTCACGCAGCATCAGCGGCGCACCCAGACGGTAATGGGTCCGGGGAATCAGCAGATTGCTGACGCCCTGATCAGGGTGGGTCATCGGCAGAAAGAGCGCCCAGGTCTTGTCGCACGTGGCGCCCGGCACATCCGTTTCGGAATAGATTTCCACCCGCTTGGGATGGCGCGACAGGCGTTGCGTACCCACCAGATACTGGCCGTCCTCCTGGCGATTCCAGCGTATCGCCAGCAATTGCCAGACGTTTTCCGATGGATCCCAGCTCACTACCACCAGGCGGCCATGCGGCAGCGCCGGCTCCTCGGACAGCGCAAAGCCCATGCCTTCCGCGCTCTCGTCGCGCAGCATCCAGGGTTCCAGGGCCGGGCGCTCCCTGGCGGCTTCGGGCTGGGCCAGCGCCGCCAGAATGTTGTCCATCCCTGTTGCCACCCAGACCCGGCCGAAACGATGCGTGCGCTGACGGCTACGGCGAATGCCGCCGCGTTCGATCAGACTGGCCATCTGGCGGGTGAGCCCGTTATCCGTCTCCGCCGCCGGGGCTTGATCCAGCGATTTCAGGTAATCGACCAGCGGGCGCAGGGCAAAGTAGCGTAGCCGGCGGCCCTGCACCCATTCACTGTCCAGCATGCAGGCGCCTTCGCTCAGCGAAAGGTCCACCATATGCGTGTGCAGTTCGCGTTGCGGCAGGGTCGCAGGCAGAGGCAAGGGCTCGTAGCCCTCGATAATCTGCGCAATCGATTCGATTTCCTGCGCGCGGTAGCCCAGCGGATGCACCAGGCCCATCAACACCACCAGCGTGTACTCGCGCGCGCAATGCGTGGCGCGCGCGTTGATCAGCACTTCCTGCATGGCGAAGCCGTCGCGTTCGACCAGACGATAAAGCTTGTGCACTCGCCGCCAGGCCGACGCGGGCGGATTGCGCGCCTGATGATAGTCCCAGCGCATGACCAGGCCGGCGTAACGCAGCGCACGGGTGGCGATCGCGGCGGCAAACGGTTTGAGTTCCGCGCTGCCCCGATTCCGGTAGGCCTGTTTCAGCATGCCGAGCCAGGCTTCCGCCAGCAGCGACCAGAATATCCATGACTCGCGCCACAGCGCCTGGCGCGCCAGGCGAAACGCGGCCTGATTGCGCACATACTGCTCGACGATGCGCAGTTGCAGCGGCAGGCCCGCCTCTTCCAGCTTCATCAGCGATTGCATGCGGCCGAGGGAAGCCGCCTCATTCTCCGCGTTGAAACGCTCCAGCCCTTCGACCAGCGCATGATGCGCATCGTAATCCGAATCCGCATGCAGGTTTTTCAGCCATTTCTCGGTCGCCTTCACGGATGCGAACGGCGATCCCGCTTCAGTTTTTCTGCGGCGGGTGATCGCGCCCAACATTTCAAAGAAATCACTCATGGCTGGCGTCGGCTTGTAACGGATGCCTGCTGACCTGCACCATTTGTGCCAAACGCAAGGCCGGGGAGCACCCATGTCAACGCATTGGTTTTGTTCGGATTGGGCTAGGCTTCCCGCACGCCGAGCCGGCCGGATTAACGAAAAACCGACACTTGTTGATGAAGCCACATCAATCCGGCTGCGCCGGCGCAGCCGCTTCCGGCGCCCCGCACAAACCAGGATGAACCCGCTACAATGCGCGCCGTGGAGGTGTGGCCGAGCGGTTTAAGGCACCGGTCTTGAAAACCGGCGATGGCGCAAGCCATCCGTGAGTTCGAATCTCACCGCCTCCGCCAGCCGAATGACCGGGACGCCCCAGCAGGGCGTTTTTTGTTGTGCCGCCCCAACTGATGCGAGAATCCACGGATGGCGCATACCTTGCCTCTCACCCCTCGCAACCACGACCGCGACAGCGCGGGGATGACCTATGTCTATCCCGTCGTGTCGCGCCGCGCCGGCGGGGTGTCGGTCGGAATCAATCTCAACCCGGACAACGCGTGCAACTGGGCGTGCGTGTATTGCCAGGTGCCGGACCTGACGCGCGGCACAGCGCCCGAAATCAACCTGGTACAACTGGAAACCGAACTGCGCGCGATGCTGACCGCCATCCTCAACGGCGATTTCATGCAAGCGCGCGTTCCCGCAGGGTCACGGCGCCTCAACGACATCGCGCTGTCGGGAAATGGCGAGCCGACCAGCGCCAAAGCCTTTCCGCAAGTCATCGAACTGATCGGCCGGGTGATGGCGGACTTCGATCTGGCCGGCAAGATCAAGCTGGTGCTGATCACCAACGGCAGTCTCGCGGACCGCCCTCGCGTGCAGGACGGCCTGAAAAAAATGGCGGCCTTGAATGGCGAAGTCTGGTTCAAGTTGGACCGCGCAACCGCAAGCGGCATGCGCAGCATCAACCAGACCCGGATTTCACCCGACAGGCAGCTCGAGCGGCTAGCCGTGGCCGCGCATCTGTGTCCGACCTGGCTGCAAACCTGCATGTTCGCGCTCGATGGCGCGCCGCCTTCCGACGCGGAACAGGCGGCCTACCTGTCAGTCGTCGAACGCATCCGGATGCGGCAGATTCCGCTGCAAGGCGTGCTGCTGTATGGCCTCGCGCGGCCATCGATGCAGCCGCAGGCCGACCGCCTGTCCGCGCTGCCCGCCGCGTGGCTCGAAGCGTTTGCCGAGAAAATCCGTGCGGCCGGCCTGCCGGTAAAGGTGTCGCCATGATCCACGGCATCGGCACCGACCTGCTCGACGCCGAACGCATCCGCAGCGGCCTCGCCCGCTTTGGCGAGCATTACGCAGACCGCATTCTCGCCCCGGCCGAGCACGCCGGGTATTACGCCAGCCCTGACCCGGCGCGCTTTCTGGCCAAATGCTTCGCGGCCAAGGAAGCGTTTGCCAAGGCGGCTGGAACCGGGCTGCGCACGCCGGTGAGCTTGCGCAACATCGCCGTGCTGCGCGACGCGCAAGGCAAGCCGCATATCGAATGCGCGCCCCGACTCGCCGCCTGGCTGGCCGCGCGCGGCGTCACGGCGCATCATGTTTCGCTGTCGGACGAGGGCGACCTCGTGCTGGCCTTCGTGGTGCTGGAACAAACCGGCCCTCGGCCCAACCCACAGGAGCGCGCATGACGCTTGGCCCCTTGATGCTCGACGTGGCGGGCACCGAACTGACCGCCGACGACCGCCGCCGCCTGAGCCACCCGCTCGTCGGCGGGGTGATCCTGTTTTCCCGCAACTACCGCGATTCCACGCAGCTGGCCGCGCTGACTGCCGAGATCCACGCGCTCAAATCGGCGCCGCTGCTGATCGGCGTCGACCACGAAGGCGGCCGGGTACAGCGCTTCCGCGAAGGCTTCACCCGCCTGCCGCCGATGCGCAGCTTCGGCGAAATCTGGAACACGCATCCGCAGCGCGCGCGCGCGCTGGCGCGCGAAACCGGCTACGTGCTGGCGAGCGAACTGCGCGCGCATGGCGTCGACTTCAGCTTTGCGCCGGTGCTCGACCTGGATTACGGTGCCTCCAGCGTAATCGGCGACCGCGCCTTTCACGGCAACCCGCACGCGGTGTTCGAACTGGGGCAGGCGGTGATGCTGGGCATGAAGGACGCCGGCATGGCCGCCTGCGGCAAGCACTTCCCCGGCCACGGCTTCGTGACGGCGGATTCGCATGTCGCCATCCCGGTGGACGAGCGTAGCCTGGCCGCCATCGCCGTCGCCGACCTCGTCCCCTTCCGGCTGATGATCGAAGCGGGGCTCGCGGCGATCATGCCCGCGCATGTCGTCTACCCCCAGGTCGACGAGCGGCCCGCCGGATTTTCGCGCATCTGGCTGCAACAGCTGCTGCGCCGCCAACTGGGGTTCGACGGCACGATTTTCAGCGACGACCTCTGCATGGCGGGTGCCGCGGTGGCAGGCGGCGTGGTCGAACGCGTGGCGGCCGCGCTCGACGCCGGCTGCGACATGGCGCTGGTATGCAACCGCCCCGATCTGGCCGACGAAGTGCTGGCCAGGCTGCAGGTGGACTGGCCCGCTCCCGCGCGCGCGCGGCTGGCACGCATGCACGGCCAGCCGCATCCGCCGACGATGACCGCTCTGCGGGAATCGGCGCGCTACGTCGATGCGCTGCACCACATCGCCGGACTGGGGCTGGATTCCGCCGACCTCAACCTGCAAATCGATCCGACGGATTACTGTGGGCGTGCATAAACACGGTCACCCGCACGGCGAGGGCGGACACCACGCACACGCAGCGGCCCCCGGCGGCAATGGCAGGCTGGCCGCCGCCCTGCTGCTGACGCTGTCGTTCGCCGCGATCGAGGCGGTGGCCGGCTGGTGGTCGGGTTCGCTCGCGCTGTTGTCCGATGCGGCGCACATGCTCACCGATTCGTCCGCGCTGGGGCTGGCCGCCGGCGCCGCCTGGCTGGCGCGCCGCCCGCCCAGCACCCGCCATTCCTACGGGCTGGTGCGCGCCGAAGTGCTGGCTGCGCTGTTCAACAGCCTGGTGATGCTGGTCCTGATCGGCTATATCGTGCACGAGGCCATCGATCGTCTCGGCGCCCCGCGCGAGATTGCCGGCGACGCCGTGATCGGCGTCGCCGCCATCGGTCTCGCGGTCAATCTCGTCGTCGCCTGGGTGCTGTCGCGCGGCGAGCACACCTTGAACAGCCGTGCCGCGCTGCTGCACGTGCTGGGCGATGCGCTCAGCTCGGTGGCGGCGATCGCCGCCGGTATCGTCATCGTCACCACCGGCTGGACGCCGATCGATCCGCTGCTGTCGCTGCTGGTGGCGGCGCTGATCCTGGTCTCGGCGTTGCGCTTGCTGCGCGAAGTCGTTCACGTGCTGATGGAGGGAGTGCCCCTGCATGTCCGGCTCGATGCCGTCGGCCGCGACCTTGCCGCGCTCGAAGGCGTGCTGCGGGTGCACGACCTGCATGTATGGACCCTGTCGTCCGGCATCATCGCCTTGTCCGCTCACCTGGAAATCCGTACTCTGGCCGACTGGCCGGCCATCCTCGCAGCTGCGCGCCGGACCATGGACACACGGCACGGCATCCGCCATGTCACCCTGCAGCCCGAAGTGCCGGCAACGGCGCCGCTGGTACGCGCACCCCATCGCCCCCCCCACCCCTGAATACCTTGTTCTGCAAAAAACCGTTCATTGGCGCTTGACACATAAATGAGAATCGTTATTATTATTGACACTTGAAAAAGCAACAAATGTGTCGAATGAATCCCGATCAGCCCGAAGCAGACGCCGCCCCCATGCGAACGCTCCCCTCTTCATCCAGCCGTTTGCCGGTCGATTCCAGGCAACGGGTTTTTCCGTCGGATATCATCCCAACGAGCCTTTTATTCCAGGGTCATCAGGAAATCCTGATCAGCCACCAGGGCGAACACTACCGCCTGCGCATAACCAAGAACGACAAACTGATTCTGACCAAGTAGCACGCACACCATTTTCAGCTACCTGAAAATGGAATTCCCACCCGCCCGTGCGCCGGCGCCGGCCAGCACCCACACAAGGAAACGGGCATGCCTGCAGCCCATCCCCACGACACCCACGAAATCCCCATCGCCGCCACCTTGCGGCCGATACGCCGTCATCGGCAGGCCCGCTGCGGCAAACTCGGGCGCCTGGTCAAATGGCATCTGCGCTGGCTGGAAATCTTCGCCGCGAGCCTCGTCTGCTGCCGGATGCGCGCTGGTTCTCCATCGACCCGGTGCAACTACGCAACATTTTGAATACCGGCATGGGCCGATCCATTGACATCAATAATGCGAATTATTATCATTGACGTCATTGTTACCTGCCCGCCCTGACGGTTTCAGGAGCGGGCCGGACCAGCCCCTGCCAGGCAGGATCGCCGTTCGTCACGGACCGCGGTTCCGGCCGGCATCGTTTGTCAATTGAACTGGACACGTCCGGGATGACCGCCACGCTTACTGTTTCGCCGGAATACAAAAACGACCACGACACGGCAACGGCACGCGGCGCCCGCTCGGCATTCCAGCGCACGCGCATTTCCCCCGTCTCGCTTCTCACGGTAAGCCTCGCTCACGCCGGTTTGCTCGGCCTGCTGCTGTTCTCCGCCGACACGCCGCATCCCATTACGCCGCCACGGCCGTTGACGATCAGCCTGATCTCGCCTGAAGCCGAAAAGCCGCAGCCCGCGCCGCAACCCAAGCCGCAGCCCAGACCGGCGCCCAGGCCGCAGCCGCCTGAATCGGTAAGCGCCAAACCGCTGCCCCCGCCGCCGGTACTGACGGCCAAGCCGACACCCGCCAGCGCACCGCAGCCCATGATCGAGGATGTGCCCGTGCCGCTAGTTGAACCCAAACCCGTACCCGAGCCGGTGCCGGCACCCGAGCCGCTCCCGGCGCCGGTGGCGGCAGAAGTCAGCAAACCTGCGCCAGCGCCGCCCACGCCGCCGCGTCAGGCGGATTACCTGGCCAACCCCAAGCCGCACTATCCGCCGCTGTCGCGGCGCCTGGGCGAGGCCGGCACGGTGCGCCTCAACATTCTGGTCAATCCGGATGGCAGCGTCGCGCGCCTGGAACTGGCGCAAAGCAGTGGTTATTCGCGCCTCGACCGCTCCGCCATGGACACGGTTCAGTCCAGCTGGAAATTCGAGCCCGCCCGTCAGGACGGCAAGCCGGTGGCCGCCTGGGTCATCGTGCCGATCCAATTCACCCTCAGGAGCTAAGTCATGGAAACCGCAGCACACCCCACCCAGCTGGGCTTCGCCCATTTCCTCGCACAGGCCGACGGCCTCGCGCATTTCCTGCTCGTCGTACTGCTCGCGATGTCGGTCGTCACCTGGTATCTCATCGCCAGCAAGAGCATTGCCAACTGGCGCATGAAGAAGCACGCGCAGGCTTTCCTGGCGCGCTTCTGGGATGCGCCCGGCCTGGCCTCGGTGGCCGAATACCTGCAGAACCATGGCATCAACGACCCGTTCTCGCATCTTACCCACCACGGTCTCAAGGCCGCAGAGCAGTTCCGCAACAAGACCGGCCAGCGTCTGGTCGAGTCGGGCTCGGAAGACGAATTCCTCACCCGCGCGTTGCGGCGGGCGATCAATCAGGACACCGCACGCCTGGAGTACGGCCACACCATGCTGGCGTCGATCGCCTCCTCGGCGCCCTTCGTCGGCCTGTTCGGCACGGTATGGGGCATTTATCACGCGCTGGTCAACATCGGCATGAGCGGGTCGGGCAGCCTCGACCAGGTCGCCGGCCCGGTCGGCGAGGCGCTGATCATGACCGCGCTGGGCCTGGCCGTCGCAATCCCCGCCGTGCTTGCCTACAACTTCTTCAACCGCGCCAAGCGCAGCATGCTGTCCGATGTCGACGGCTTCGCACACGATCTGTTCGCCTTCATGTCCACCGGCGTGCGCAACAACACCCGCGTCGACAACGGCGAAGTGCGTATCTACAGCGCACCTGCGGCCAGGAGCGCATGATGGCCTTCGGCGGACTCACGAGCGACAGCGGCGACGGCGACAACGCGGAGATCAACATGATTCCGCTGATCGACGTGATGCTGGTACTGCTGGTCATTTTCATCATTACCGCGCCCTTGATGACGCACGCGGTCAAGGTCGACCTGCCGACCGCATCCAGCCAGCCCAACCCGCCCCGGCCCGAGACGGTCAACCTCTCGATCAAGACAGACGGCTCGGTGTTCTGGAATGCCGAGCCGGTCGACGCCGCCGCCTGGCAGGCACGCATGCAAGCCGCGGCGCAGCAGGCGCCGCAGCCTGAAATCCACATCCGCGCCGACGGCGATCTGGCCTACCGCAATGTCGCGCGGATCATGGCCGACGCCGCGCGTGCCGGGCTGAGCAAGCTCGGCTTCGTCACCGATCCGCGCGACGCGCGTTGATGCAAAGTCCGACAACCCTACCCATTCAGCCAGCCAATCGCATGCCTTGCGCCAGCCAGTCAACGCTACAGACGCAAGGAGAAATCACATGACCCGCAAGATCAAACCGCTCTGTCTGGCCCTGGCCGCAACGGCAGCCACCGGGATCCCCGCTCATGCATTTGCCGCAGACACGCTGCCGCGCATCGACGTGATCGGCGACGGCGAGCAAGCGATCGCCAAACAGCCCGGTGCCGTGGCGCTTATCGGCAAGGAGCAGCTGGAACTCATGCAGCCGCTGTCGACCCAGGACGCGCTCAAATCCGTGCCCGGGGTGGTGGTGCGCGAAGAAGAGGGGTATGGCTTTATTCCGAACATCGGAATGCGCGGCCTGGACCCCAACCGCAGCCAGAAGCTGCTGGTGCTGGAAGACGGCGTGCCCGTCGCGCCGGGCCTGTTCCTGGCAAACGAGTCCTATTACAGCCCCCGCATCGAACGCATGCAAAGCATTGAAGTGCTGAAGGGCGCGGCAGGCTTGCGGTACGGGCCGACAACCATAGGCGGGGTGATCAACTACAAAACCAGGAATCCCGAAGAAGGAGCCAGGCTCACCGCCAAGGCAGGCTCCCATGGTTACCGGCTGATCGGCCTGGACGCCGGCGGTGCGGCGCCCTCGGGCGAGGCGATAGGCGGCATCAGCCTGGTCAAGGCGCAGGGCGACGGTTTCCGCCACAACGGCTTCGACATGAGCGACGCCATGATCAAGGGCGGCATGGCGATCGGAGACAAGCAATGGATAGGCGCAAAATTCACCCGCTACAACAATGAAATCAATACCTCGTATGTCGGTTTGCGTCCCAACGAGTTCAGGAACGAGCCGACCAGGAACCCGGCTCCGAACGATTATTTCCTGACGCACCGCAACGCCTTCGATCTCAACCACGAGTTGACGATCAACGATGCCGCGACGCTCAAAACCCTGCTGTACTGGAGCGAACTGACGCGCGATTACTGGCGCCGGGATGTTCTGGGCCGCAGCGCGGACGGCACGACCTTCGTGGCGTGCGGCGGCGCGGCTTATTGCATGTCGGGGCGCAATCGCAACTTCGAGATGATGGGAATCGACTCGCGCCTGCACCTCGCCCACAACAGCTTCGGCATGAAAAACGAAGCCGAGATCGGCGTTCGCTTGCATCGCGATTCCCTGAGCAATCAAACCGTTCGCTCCAAAACCAATGAGAATGCCCGCTCCGGCGACTTGACCGGCGACGACACCCAGGAAGCCAGGGGGATTGCCTTCTATGGCCAAAACCGGTTTTTGATCGGCGACAAGGTGGCGGTCACGCCCGGCTTGCGCATCGAAACCTATGCCCAGGAGCGCAAGAACGAGTTGACCGGCGCTTCCGGAACGTCAAGCAATACGGAAGTGATGCCGGGAGTGGGCGTGACCTGGCAGATTGCGCCGCAAGCGCAGGCCTTCGCGGGTGCGTTCAAGGGTTTCTCGCCCGCCATGGTGGCGTCGGCAATCAGCGCAGACGGGCTCGACCAGGAACTGGAGGCCGAGCGATCGACCAATCTTGAAATCGGCGTGCGCGGCGCGGTGGACCGCCTGAGCTATGAAGCGACCGCTTTCCAGATGGATTTCGACAATCAAATCATCCCCCAGTCCGAGTCGGGCGGGGTGGGTGCCACCGTCACCAATGCGGGGAAAACCCTGCACCGCGGCCTGGAAGGCGCGCTGGGCTTCGACCTGGGCGCGGGCTGGAGCGTCTCTGCGAATGCAACCTATATCCCGACGGCCAAATTCAACAGCACAAAAATCATCGGCGGCATCGATCGCAACGGAAACCGGCTGCCCTATGCGCCCGAGTTGATGACGAACCTGGCGCTGAACTATGCGTCAGGGGGCCTGAAAACCAGCTTGAGCGCCCATCGCGTCTCCAGTCAATTCGTCGACCCGGAGAACACCAAGGCCGAAAGCGCGGATGGGCGGCGCGGGGAAATTCCGGCCTACACGACGCTCGATCTGAGTGCGCATTACGCCGTGAACAAGCAGTTGAATGTATTCGCTATCGTGCGCAACCTGACGGACAGGAAATACATTGCCAGCCGCAACCCAGACGGCATTTTTCCCGGCATCGAGCGCAACTTCGTGCTTGGCATGAATTACAAGCTCTGATGCCGCCCACTTGAATCCACCTTAAGCCCATCCAGCCGATGACCACGCTCACACTCGACCGACTTGCGGACTTCCAGGCCTGCACCGTAACCGGGGTCGCGCCTCCCGCCAGCGCGCCGGAGTGGCACGACTGGCTGGAAGAGATCGGCTTCATCCCCGGGGAGCGGGCGATGGTGATGGCGCGCGCCTTGCCGGGTGGCGATCCGCTGGTAGTGCGCGTCGGCGCGTCCACCTTCGCGTTGCGGCGGGTCGAGGCGACCTGCGTACGGGTTACGCTCGACGGGGGCAGCGCATGAAATCCGCCATCGTCCACGTGCATCGCGGCGGGCCTCTGCTCGCACTGGTGGGCAATCCCAATTGCGGCAAGACCGCACTGTTCAACCGCCTCACCGGCAGCCATCAGAAGGTTGCCAACTACGCCGGCGTCACGGTCGAACGCAAGGAAGGAAAACTCGTCACCGCAGCAGGCAAAGCCCTGCGCGTGCTCGACCTGCCCGGCACCTACAGCCTGCATCCGCGCTCGCCCGACGAGAAAGTGACCTGCGACGTGCTCAGCGGTCATGCCGAAGGCGAGAAACGCCCCGATCTGGTGGTGTGCGTGGTCGACGCAACCAACCTGCGACGCAATCTGCGGCTGGTGCTGGCGGTGAAGCGCCTGGGCCTGCCCTGCGTGGTGGCGCTCAACATGAGCGACCTCGCGGCGCGAAGCGGCATCCGGGTCGACGCTGCGGCATTGTCGGCTGCACTCGGCGTGCCGGTCGTCAACACCGTCGCAGTGGATGCCGACGGCGCCGCTGCCCTGCTCGACCTGCTCGACCAGCCTGGCATCTGGCGGCGGACCGCCCGCGCCGGCAACGGTACGCCCCCGGCCGGCACCATCGAGGCCGACCACGAGACGGTGCGCCGGATTCTGCAAGGCCTGGCGCTGGACCAGGCGATTCCGCGCCTCGCCAGCGACCGCATCGACCGCGTGGTGCTGCATCCGCTCGCCGGTCCGCCCCTGTTGGCAGTCATTCTGTTCCTGATTTTCCAGGCGGTATTCGCGTGGGCCGAGACGCCGATGAACTGGATCGAGGCGGCCACCGGCTGGCTGGGCGGTGCCGTCGCCAGCCTGCTGCCGCACGGCTGGCTGCAAAGCCTCGTAGTCGACGGCGTGATCGCCGGTGCGGGCGGCGTCATCGTATTCCTGCCGCAGATCGTCATCCTGTTCTTCTTCATCCTGGTGCTGGAAGAATCCGGCTATCTGCCGCGCGCGGCCTTCCTGCTCGACCGCCTGATGGGCGGCGTGGGGCTGTCCGGGCGCTCGTTCATTCCGCTTCTGTCGAGCTTCGCCTGCGCCATTCCCGGCATCATGGCCGCGCGCACCATCACCAATCCGCGCGACCGCCTGGTCACCATCATGATCACCCCGATGATGACCTGCTCGGCACGGCTTCCGGTGTATGCGCTGCTCATCGGCGCCTTCGTGCCGCAGCGCAAAATCTGGGCCGGTCTGGAATTGCAGGGAGTGGTGCTGTTCTGCCTGTACCTGGCAGGCATCGTCGGCGCCCTGCTTGTCGCCTGGCTGCTCAAGCGTCTCACGGCACGCAAGCTGATGCACCCGCTGATGATGGAATTGCCGGCCTACCACTGGCCACGGTTGCGCAACATCGCCATCGGCCTGTGGCAGCGGGTGATGATTTTTATGAAACGGGTCGGCGGCATCATTCTCGCGCTCACCGTCCTGCTGTGGTTTCTCGCCAGTTTTCCCGCCCCGCCCGCAGGCGCGGCCGGGGCCCCCATCGAATACAGCTTCGCCGGCATGGCGGGACGCGCGCTCGCCGTGCTGTTCGAGCCCATCGGCTTCAACTGGCAAATCAGCATCGCGCTGGTGCCCGGTCTGGCCGCGCGCGAAATCGTGGTGAGTGCGCTCGGCACCGTCTATGCCCTGTCGGCCAACGGCAACGCCGCCGCAGCGACCCTCGCTCCGCTGATCGCGCACAGCTGGAGCCTCGCCACCGCGCTGTCCCTGCTGGCGTGGTTCGTCTTCGCGCCGCAATGCCTCGCCACGCTCGCCACCGTCAAGCGCGAAACCGGCGGCTGGACCATGCCGCTGGTCATGGCCGGATACCTGTTCGCGCTGGCGTACCTGGCCTCTTTCATCACCTACCGCCTGGCGCTCGCGGCAGGCTGGGGATAGGCGGTGCCATTCTCCTCACAACCAGCAGCACGGCCTGGCCTGACCATTGCATCCGTCGACCAAGCAAAAATTTTTCAACAGCCAGCCAGCCAAGCGTTTTGCTCCGCCAGCCCGTTATTTTCCAATCAGGAGCAAATCCATGTCACACGCACGTTCACGCCCGCCTTCGGGCACCCTCCGCCAGCTGCTGGCGCGCATCCAGCCCGCCGCCGCGGCCCCTGCGGCGGCCTCGCTGGCATTCATGATGCTGGCCCCCGCCGCCGCGCTGGCGCAAACCCCTGCAGCGGCCGAAACCACCCTGGCCACGGTGAAGGTAGAGGACACCGCCGATCCCATGGCCGTCAATAACGGCTACCAGGCGACCGAAACCCGCGTCGGAAAAATCAAGCAGGACCCGCACGACGTCCCGCAGGCGATCACCACGGTGACCAGCAAACTCATGGAAGAGCAGCAGGTCGGCAGCCTGCGCGAAGCGCTGCGCAATGTATCCGGCCTGACCTTCAACGCCGCCGAAGGCGGGCGCGCCGGCGACAACATGATGCTGCGCGGCTTCTACACCTTCGGCGATATGTATCTGGACGGCCTTCGCGATACCGCGCAGTACAACCGCGAAACCTTCAACCTGGAGCAGGTCGACGTGCTGCGCGGCTCCGCCTCGATGCTGTTCGGCCGCGGCCAGGCCGGCGGCGTCATCAATCTGGTCAGCAAGACGCCGAAGCGCGCCGATGCCTACATGCTGACCGGCAGCGTCGGCACCGACGGGTACACCGAAGCCACGGCCGACCTCAACAAGCGCGTCGGCCAGGACGCCGCCCTCCGCGTCAATCTGATGAAGCGCGACGAAGGCAGCTGGCGCGAAAACCCCGCGACCGGAGCCCAGCCCGAGATTCATCGCGGCGGCGCGGCGGCCAGCCTGGCGCTGGGGATGCAGACCGACAACGAGTTCATCCTGTCGCATCAATTCACCCGCAACCGCGACATTCCCGACTACGGCTTCTCGTTCGACAACGCCACGCGCCGCCCGAACAGCAACTTCTCGCCGGACACCTTCTGGGGCATCGACCGCAATTTCGACGACAGCGATGTCAACATCAGCACCGCGACGTGGACCCACCGCTTTTCGCCGACGAGCGAACTGCGCACCGCCGTTCGTTACGGCGATTACCAGCGCAGCTACTGGGCTCGCACGCCGAGCGCCACGGTCGCGCCCGGCGACACCGGCCTCAACCTGCCGAGCACCAATGCCGGCCCGACCCGCTCGATGGACTACGAGACCGTCACCGTGCAGTCCGACTACAACACCCGTTTCCGCGCCTTCGACATGAAACACGAACTGGTCGCCGGCATCGAGTACCTGCACGAGGACAGCCATCGCAGCGGACTCCGCAATCTCGGCGGCACGACGGCAGACAATCCGCCGCTGTTCCGGCCCTACGTCGAGAACACCGCGGGCGCGGTCAACTTCACCGGCGATTCCTACGCGATCTACGCGCAGGACACGGTCGAGTTCCTGCCGTTCTGGAAACTCACCCTGGGCGCGCGGCGCGACGAGCTGAAAGCCGAGTACTCCAGCGCCACCTCGCCGCAGCTGGAATACGGCGAATGGAGCACGCGCGCCGCGCTGTCGTATCAGCCGAACGACCAGGCCCACTACTACCTCGGCTACAGCGATTCGTTCAGCCCGACCGCCGATCTCTATCAGCTGACCCTGGCCCCGCTACCGCCGGAAACCAGCGAGGTGGTCGAGGCGGGCGCCAAGTGGATGTTCCTCGACGGCGACCTCACCTTCCGCACCGCGATCTACCGCGCGACCAAGCACTGGGAACGCAACACCGACCTCGAGTCGACCGCAGCGATCCTTACCAACAAGCGGCGCACCGACGGCATCGAGTTCGAGGCGGCTGGACGCATCACGCCCGACTGGGAGGTGTTCGCCGGTCTCGCGCTGATGGACTCGAAAATCCTCCAGGTGGCATACAACCACGACGGCAGCGACGCCAACGCCGACCCGGACATCGCCGACCCGCGCTTCGCCGGGCAGCGCGCGCGCAACACGCCGAAGTACACCTTCAACCTGTGGAGCACCTACCGGCTCGGCCACGGCTGGAAGATCGGCGGCGGCGTCGAGGCCAAGGGCGACCGCTACGCCTACTCGCCGTCGGCGCAGCCCGGCGCCTCGACCGACGCGCTCTTTCCCGGCGGCGGGTTCAAGCCGAACACCGCGCCGGCCTATGCACGCTGGGACGCCATGGTGTCCTACGAGCAGAAGCGCTGGGCGGCCCGCTTCAACGTGCAGAACCTGTTCGACGAGGTGTACTACGACGCGGTCTACGACAATGGCTCCTTCTCGGTGCCTGGCCAGGGCCGTCGCTTCATCCTCACCGGCGAGCTGAAGTTCTGAGCCCGTCATCCCTGCCTATTGGCAGGGATGTGGCGCTGCCCGCGTGGCGCCACATCCCTGACAGGAGATACCGCCATGCTGCTGCACATTCCCGACGTACTCGATCCCGCCGCCCTCGACCGCTGCGCCGAACTGCTGAACCAGGCCGACTGGACCGACGGCCGCGTCACTGCCGGCAGCCAGGCCGCCACGGTGAAAAACAACCTGCAACTTCCGGAAGCCAGCCCGGTCGCCCAGCAGCTGCGCGCACTCGCGCTGGAGGCGTTGTCGAAGAATCCCGCCTTCTTCAGCGCCGCCTTGCCCAAGCGCATCTACCCGCCGCTGTTCAACCGTTACGGCGGCGAAGCCAATTCCTTCGGCAACCACGTCGACAACGCCATCCGCACCCATCCGGAGAGCGCCCGGCACGTGCGCACCGACCTGTCGTTCACGCTGTTTCTCAACGATCCCGCCGACTACGACGGCGGCGAACTCATCATCGAGGACGGCATGGGCGGGCGGGCGGTCAAACTGCCGGCGGGCCACCTCATCCTCTACCCGTCGTACAGCGTGCACCGCGTCGAAGCGGTGACGCGCGGCGCGCGGCTGGCATGTTTTTCCTGGCTGGAAAGCATGGTGCGCGAACCACAACGGCGCGCGCTGCTGCACGAACTGGACATGAGCATCGTCGCGCTGCGCGGCGAGCAGGGCGAGACCGATACCGCGGTGCGGCTGACCAGCTGCTATCACAATCTGATGCGGATGTGGGCGACGGTGTAGGCCAAGCGGGGCTTGTGGCTGGCGCATGGCGAGACCCCGCGCCGACGCTGTCGTTTTTTACTTTGCCAGGGCAGCGCCACCCTGTTTTTGTTATTGACAATTATTCTCATTTATATAAAACTACATTCAACCGATGCCACCGTTGGAGTGTTCACCATGTACGTCTGCCTTTGCCACAGCGTCACCGACACCGATATTCGCCGGCTTGTGCGTACCGAGGGCGTATGCTCGATGCGCGAATTGAGCAGGCAGTTGGGGGTCGCCACCCAGTGCGGCAAATGCGGCCGCTGCGCCAGGGAAGTGCTGGGCGAAGCCCTGCATGAGACGCGCAACGAAGCAGGCTGCGCCGCACTCGCGGCAGCCTGACCCCCTCGCCCCCATACCCGATTCGCCTTGCCCAGGCGCCGCCGAATCGCCGCGACTGCGCTTGCTTTGCAGGCCCGCACACCTAGAATGCCGGATGAACCTGCATTGCCCCTTGACCGGGCATTCGTCCTGCCACCAGCCCGCTCGCGGGCATTTCCAGCCATCGGGAGAACGCCATGAAAGGCGACAAGAAAGTCATCCAGTATCTGAACAAGGCCCTGACGGTGGAACTCACTGCCATCAACCAGTATTTTCTGCATGCGCGCATGTACAAGAACTGGGGGCTGACCGCACTGGGCAAGCACGAATACGAGGAATCGATCGAGGAGATGCGCCACGCCGACAAGCTGATCGAGCGCATCCTCTTTCTGGAAGGCCTGCCCAATCTGCAGGACCTCAACAAGCTGATGATCGGCGAGAACGTCCCCGAGTGCCTGGCATGCGACCTCAAACTCGAGCACACCGGCCGGGCGCTGTATATCGAAGCGATTGCGCATTGCGAAGCGGTCAAGGATTACGTCTCGCGCGAAATCCTGGTCGGCATCCAGGCAGACACCGAAGAGCACATCGATTATCTGGAAACCCAGCTCGATCTCATCCAGCGCATGGGCGAACAGAACTACATGCAAACCGCTGCCGGCCCGATCGAAGGCTGAACGCAGTCCGCCACACCATCAACGTCCCCCAGCGGGACACACGACTGCCCGGGCTTCGGCCCGCAGCAGAGGGAACCCCTGCGGGGGACGTTTTATGCCTGCCATCTTTGATCCGGATTGCCGCACCTGCCCGCGTCTCGCCGCCTTTCTCGACGAGGTGCGCGCACGCCACCCCGATTACCACGCCCGCCCGGTACCGGCCTTCGGCGACCCTGCGCCAGGCCTGCTGATCGTCGGCCTCGCCCCCGGCATGCACGGCGCCAACCGCAGCGGGCGCCCCTTCACCGGCGACTACGCCGGCGTGCTGCTGTACCGGACCCTGCACCAGTTCGGTTATGCCAGCGCGCCGCAATCGCTGTCGGCGGACGACGGCTTGCAGCTCATCGGCTGCCGCATCACCAACGCGGTGAAATGCCTGCCGCCCGTCAACAAGCCGGAATCGGGCGAAATCCGCGAATGCAACCGCTATCTCGCAACCGAACTGGCCGATCTGCCCGAACACGCCAGCATCCTGGCGCTGGGGCAGATCGCGCATCAGGCGGTGCTGCGCGCGCAGGGATTGAAGCTCAAGGACTACCCCTTCGCCCACGCCAGCGATTACCGCCTGCCCGACGGCCGGCGGCTGGTCAGCAGCTACCACTGCTCCCGCTACAATACCCAGACGCGCCGCCTCACCCCCGAGATGTTCGCGGCGGTGTTCACCAGGATTCAAGCCAAGGACTGACCATGCCCGTCGTCACCATCAAGCTCGCCGGCACGCTGACCCGCGAGCAGAAGCAGAGAGTCGCCGAGGAAATCACCGCCACGCTGGAACGCCACGCCGGCAAGCCGGCCTCCTACACCTATATCGCGTTCGAGGAGCTGCCGGACGAGAACTGGGCGATCGCCGGCAAGCTGCTGGATGAAGCCGACTGAGCCTTGAGCGTCGACAAGGACTTCCTCGCCTCGCTGCCCACCCTGCCCGGCGTCTACCGCATGATCGACGCGGCCGGCGCGGTGCTCTACGTCGGCAAGGCGAAGGATCTCAGGAAGCGGGTCTCCAGCTATTTCCAGAAAACCGACCAGAGCCCGCGCATCCGGCTGATGCTGAAAAGCGTCGACCATATCGACACCACGGTGACGCGCACCGAGGCCGAGGCGCTGCTGCTGGAAAACAACCTGATCAAGGAGCTGAAGCCGCGCTTCAACATCCTGTTCCGCGACGACAAGTCCTACCCCTACCTGCTGCTGACCGGGCACCGTTTTCCGCGCCTGGCCTATTTCCGCGGCACACCCAAGAAAAGCGACCAGGCATTCGGCCCCTATCCCAATTCCTATGCGGTGCGCGAAAGCATCCAGCTGTTGCAGCGGGTGTTCCAGTTGCGCACCTGCGAGGACACCGTATTCGCCAACCGCTCGCGCCCCTGCCTGCTGTATCAGATCAAACGCTGCACCGCACCCTGCGTCGGCCATATCGCACCTGAGCATTACGCACGCGACGTCGCCGAGGCTGCGCAGCTGCTGCATGGCGAAGCCAGCCGGCTGACCGGACAGATCAGCGAACAGATGAATGCCGCCGCCGCCGCGCTCGATTTCGAGACCGCTGCCCTGCTGCGCGACCGCCTGCGCATGCTGGCGACGGTGCGCGAAAAACAGTTCGTCGACAGCACCGGCAGCGAAGCCGACGCCGATGTGATCGCGGCGGCCGAGGCCGGCGGCGTGATCGCGGTCAATCTGACCATGATCCGCGGCGGCCGCCATCTCGGCGATCGCAGCTTTTTTCCTCAGCACGGCGAAGGGGCGACGCCCGCCGAAGCGCTGGAGGCCTTCGTCGCCCAGCATTACCTCGACCACCCCATTCCGACGCGCATCCTGGTGAGCGAGCCGATCGAGACCGACGCGCTGGAAGCGCTGCTGACCGAGCAGTCCGGCAAGAAAATCAGCCTGCAGCATCGCGTCACCGGCGAGCGCAAAGTCTGGCTCACCATGGCGCAGGCCAACGCGCGGCTGTCGGCCGAGCGCCGCAGCGCCGAGCGCGCCAACCAGTCGCAGCGGCTCGCCGCGCTGCGCGACACGCTCGACCTGCCGACGCTCAAGCGCATCGAATGCTTCGACATCTCGCACACCATGGGCGAGGCCACCGTGGCATCCTGCGTCGTCTACGAAGGCGACGACCTGAAGAAATCCGACTACCGCCGCTACAACATCGGCGGCATCACCCCGGGCGACGACTACGCCGCGATGCACGCGGCGCTGATCAAGCGTTTCCACAAGAGCGTCGAGGAAAACGGCGTGCTGCCCGACCTGCTGCTGATCGACGGCGGCAAGGGGCAGGTCGCGATGGCGGTCGAGGCGATGACCGAACTCGGCCTGGGCGAGGTCTTGCTGCTCGGCGTGGCCAAGGGCGAAGCGCGCAAGCCGGGGCTGGAAACGCTGATCTTCGCCAACGGCCGCGAACTGAAACTCGCCAAAGATCACCCCGGCTTTCACCTGATCCAGCAGATACGCGACGAAGCGCACCATTTCGCCATCACCGGCCACCGCGCCAAGCGCGGCAAGGCGCGCGTGCAGTCGACGCTGGAAGACATTCCCGGCATCGGCCCCAAACGCCGCAAACAACTGCTGGAACACTTCGGCGGCCTACAGGGCGTGCGCAACGCCGGCGTCGACGCGCTTGCCACGGTGAACGGTATCAGTCGAGAATTGGCAGAAACCATCTATAACGCCCTCCATTAACACCGATGCCGCTCAACCTCCCCAATCTGCTCACCTGGCTGCGCATCCTCTTCATTCCGCTGATGGCGGGCGTGTTCTACCTGCCCGACGGCTGGGTGACGCCGTTCGAGGCCAATTTGTTCGCAGCGGCTTTTTTCGGCGTGGCGGCGCTGACCGACTGGCTCGACGGCTGGCTCGCCCGCAGACTCGGCCAGACCTCGGCCTTCGGCGCCTTTCTCGATCCGGTGGCCGACAAGCTGATGGTCGCCGCTGCGCTGATCGTGCTGATCGACCTCGACCGGGTGGCGCCGCTGATCGGGCTCATCATCATCGGCCGCGAAATCACCATTTCCGCCCTGCGCGAGTGGATGGCCAAGGCCGGCAAATCGGCCAGCGTGGCCGTCTCCTTCGTCGGCAAGCTGAAAACCGCGGCACAGATGATCGCCATCGTGCTGCTGCTGTACTTCACCCCCATCGCCGGCCTGCCCATCGCCGCCATCGGCACCCTGCTGATTTGGGGCGCCGCGCTGCTCACCCTGGTATCGATGGCGTATTACCTCGTGATGGCAGCGCGCGCCCTACAAAAATCTTCGTGAGGTGTTGACAGAAAAAAACGAAATCACCATAATGCGCAGCCTTCAACGCGGGAATAGCTCAGCTGGTAGAGCGCAACCTTGCCAAGGTTGAGGTCGCGAGTTCGAATCTCGTTTCCCGCTCCAGTATTCTGGGGAAAACAGAAGGCTAAGCCCGGATGTTTTCCCCTTTTCGTTTAAGCGGTTTACCGCCCATCTCAGCGGTATTCAACTTGGGCGCGTTAGCAAAGCGGTTATGCACCGGATTGCAAATCCGTGTAGGTCGGTTCGACTCCGGCACGCGCCTCCAAATTCAGGGTCAGCCGTCCGCTTTGCCCGGATGGTGAAATTGGTAGACACAAGGGACTTAAAATCCCTCGCCAGCGATGGCGTACCGGTTCGATTCCGGTTCCGGGCACCACCTTCCCTTCCAGTCTACCGGCCCGAGTGGTATAATTTCGCCGCTTGATTATTTGTGTAATGGCGTTGGGCAAATGGGCGGTTCGCCCATTTTTTATTTGTGCCCGGTGCAAAGCAACGATGGATTTTCGATGATGGATCTGCCCACCCGCCTGGAACCTGTACTTGCCGGACTCGGTTACGAGCTGGTGATGCTGGAGCGTGCGGGGCGCGGGCTGATCCGGATTTTCATCGACAAGCCGGGCGGCATCACGATTGACGACTGCGTGACGGTGAGCAATCACCTGACCCACCTGTTTACCGTAGAGAACATCGACTACGACAGGCTGGAAGTCTCTTCGCCCGGCCTCGACCGGCCACTGGTCAAACCGCAGGACTATGCGCGTTTCGCCGGTGAGCAGGTCACGCTGAAGCTGCGGGTGCCGATGGACAACCGGCGCCGCATGAGCGGCCAGCTGGTCGGCCTGGAAGAGAATGCGGTGAAATTGATCGTCGATGGCACGGAAGTGTCGGTTGACTTGAGGAATGTGGACGCGGCGCGCCTGAAACCGATGGTTTAGGCTGGCCGCGCTGGAGGGAATGATGAGCCGTGAAATGTTGATGCTGGCCGACGCGCTGGCGCGCGAAAAGAACGTGGACAAGGAGGTGGTCTTCGAGGCCCTGGAGCAGGCGCTCGCCTCCGCCACCAAGAAACGCTTCAAGGAAGAAGCCGATGTGCGCGTGTCGATCGACCGCAACACCGGCGAGTACGAATCCTTCCGTCGCTGGCAGGTCGTGTCCGAGGCTGAACTGGAGTCCGAGGGCCACCAGATCCTGCTGATCGACGCCCAGGACAAGATTCCCGACATCGAGATCGGCGACTACATCGAGGAGCCGCTGGAAAACGTCGAATTCGGCCGCATCGGCGCGCAAGCGGCCAAACAGGTCATCCTGCAGAAGATCCGCGATGCCGAGCGCGAACAGATCATCAGCGACTTCCTCGACCGCAAGGAGCACCTTGTCAACGGCGTGGTGAAGCGCATCGACCGCGGCAACGCCATCATCGAATCGGGCCGCGTCGAGGGCTTCCTGCATCGCGACCAGATGATCCCGCGCGAAAACCTGCGCGTCGGCGACCGCGTGCGCGCCTACCTGCTGCGCATCGACCGCGGCGCCCGCGGCCCGCAGGTGGTGCTGTCGCGCACCGCGCCCGAATTCATCATGAAGCTGTTCGAGCTGGAAGTGCCGGAAATCGAGGAAGGCCTGCTCGAGATCAAGGCGGCCGCCCGCGACCCCGGCCTGCGCGCCAAGATCGCGGTGGTGTCGCACGACCCGCGCATCGACCCGATCGGCACCTGCATCGGCCTGCGCGGTTCGCGCGTCACCTCGGTGACCAACGAACTGGCGGGCGAGCGCGTCGACATCATCCACTGGTCGGCCGAGCCTGCGCAGTACGTCATCAACGCGCTGGCGCCAGCCGAGGTCAGCTCCATCGTGGTCGACGAGGACAAGCACAGCATGGACGTGGTGGTGGACGAGGAACAGCTGGCGATGGCGATCGGCCGCGGCGGACAGAACGTGCGCCTGGCGTCCGAACTGACCGGCTGGGAGCTCAACATCATGTCGCGCGAAGTGGCGGAAGAAAAACAATCGACCGAAAGCGGCAAGACGCTGGCCCTGTTCATCGAAAAACTCGATGTGGACGAGGAAGTCGCCCAGATTCTGGTCGACGAAGGTTTCTCCACGCTGGAAGAAGTCGCTTACGTCCCGCTGAACGAAATGCTCGAGATCGAGGCATTCGACGAAGACCTGGTCAACGAATTGCGTAACCGCGCCCGCAATGCCCTGCTGACCGCCGCCATCGTCGGCGAGGAACAGGTCGAGGCCTCGGCGGGCGACCTGCTGTCGCTCGAAGGCATGGACGCGGAAACCGCGCGCACGCTCGCCAGCAAAGGCGTCCACACCACCGAGGACCTGGCGGAACTGGCGGTCGACGAACTCACCGAAATGGCCGCCATGGATGCCGAACGCGCCAAACAATTGATCATGGCCGCACGCGCGCCCTGGTTCGCCCAAGGCTAAGAGGACTGCATGAACGTTGAACAATTCGCACAGGAACTGAAACTGCCGCCCCAGCTGTTGCTCGAACAGCTGAAAGCGGCGGGCGTCAGCAAGAATGACATCGTCGATCCCGTAACCGAAGCGGACAAGGCGCATTTGCTCGACTATCTGCGCAGGATGCACGGCGGCGGAACCGAGGCCGGCAAAACCAAGATCACCATCACGCGCAAGCAGACCGGTGAAATCCGCAAGACCGACAGCACCGGCAAGTCGCGCACCATCCAGGTGGAAGTGCGCAAGTCGCGCACCTACGTCAAGCGCGATGCCGCCGCGCTAACGGCCGAAGCGCCGCCCGTGGCAGAGCCCGCCGTGGAAGCGCAATCCGCTCCGCCAGCCGCAGAGCAGGCCCAGCCCGTCGCCGAGAGCAAAATCGAAGCCCCAGTCTCCGAACCTATCGTCGAACCCGTCGTCGAGCCGGTTGCGGTCCCGGCTGCCGGGGTTGCGCCCGCCGTCGCCGAGCCCGCCGTCGCCGAGCCCGCGGTGGCTGAACCCGTAGCGGCCGAAGCCGCGCCCGTGCCCGCTGCGGCGGTTGCGCAGCCCACCGCAGCGGAACCCGCCCCGGTGGTGAAGAAAACCACCCGCATCAAAAAAGCCTCGATTCTGAACGAAGCCGAGGTCAAGGCGCGCGAAGAAGAGGCGCGCCGTCACCAGGCGCTGCTGGAACGTCAGGCAGCGGATGCCAAGGCCCGCATCGAACGCGAAGCCCTGCGCAAACAGGCGGAAGCCGCGCGCGAAGCTGCCAAGCTTGCGGCAGCGGAAAAAGCCGCTACGCCCGCCGCGCCGGCTGCTCCCAGCGAAAAAACCCTGCACAAACCGGACAAGCCGGCTGCGGCCAAGGGCGCCAAGGGTCCGGACAAGAAAGCCGGAAGCAGCTGGAAGGACGACGCCGCACGCCGCAAGGGCGGACTCAAGACCCGTGGCGGCGCTGCGCCTGACGCGGGCTGGCGCGGCCGCAAGGGCAAATCCAGATCCGGTCAGGAAGACACCACCTTCGTCGCCCCCACCGAGCCGATCGTGCGCGAGGTGCTGGTGCCCGAGACCATCACCGTGGCCGAACTCGCCCACAAGATGTCGGTGAAGGCGGCCGAAGTCATCAAGGCGCTGATGAAGCTGGGCAGCATGGTGACCATCAACCAGGTGCTGGACCAGGAAACCGCGATCATCGTGGTCGAGGAAATGGGCCATATCGGCAAGCCGGCCGCGCTCGACACGCCGGAAGCTTTCCTCATCGAAACCGGCGAGGCCGGCGAAGTGGAAATGGCCGCGCGTCCGCCGGTGGTGACGGTGATGGGCCACGTCGACCACGGCAAGACCTCGCTGCTCGACACCATCCGGCGCACCCGGGTGGCCACCGGCGAAGCCGGCGGCATCACCCAGCACATCGGTGCGTACCATGTCGAAACCGAAAAAGGCGTCATCACTTTCCTCGACACCCCGGGCCACGAAGCATTTACCGCGATGCGGGCGCGCGGCGCGAAAGCGACCGACATCGTGGTGCTGGTGGTGGCTGCGGATGACGGCGTGATGCCGCAAACCATCGAAGCCATCCATCACGCCAAGGCGGCCAATGTGCCGCTGGTGGTGGCGGTGAACAAGATCGACAAGCCCGAAGCCAATCCCGAGCGCATCCGCCAGGAACTCGTCGCGCAGGGCGTCACGCCCGAGGAATGGGGTGGCGACACCCAGTTCGTCGAAGTGTCGGCCAAGGCCAACACCAACATTGACGGCCTGCTCGACGCCATCCTGTTGCAGGCCGAGGTGCTGGAACTGCAGGCGGCTGCCGACGGCCCCGCCAAAGGCATCGTGATCGAAGCCCGCCTGGACAAGGGCAAGGGCCCGGTTACCACCCTGCTGGTGCAATCCGGCACGCTGCGCCGTGGCGACATGGTGCTGGCGGGCCAGGCTTTCGGTCGCGTGCGCGCCATGCTCGACGAATCGGGCAAGGTTGTGAACGAAGCCGGCCCCTCGATCCCGGTCGAAATCCAGGGCCTGTCCGACGTCCCGCAGGCTGGCGAGGACATGATGGTGCTGCCGGACGAACGCAAGGCGCGTGAAATCGCCTTGTTCCGCCAAGGCAAGTTCCGCGACGTGCAACTCGCCAAGAAGCAGGCCGCCAAACTGGAATCGATGTTCGAGCAGATGGGCCAGGGCGAAGTGCAGCATCTACCCATCATCCTCAAGGCCGACATGCAGGGTTCCTACGAGGGCCTGGCGCACGCGCTGGGCAAACTGTCGACCGACGAGGTCAAGGTCAACATCATCCACAGCGCGGTGGGGGCGATCACCGAATCCGACGTCAACCTGGCGCTCGCCTCCAAGGCTGTGCTGATCGGCTTCAACGTGCGCGCCGATGCGCTGGCACGCAAGCTGGCCGAATCCAGCGGTGTGGATATCCGCTACTACAACATCATCTACGAAGCGGTGGACGAGGTGAAGGCTGCGCTGTCCGGCATGCTGGCGCCCGAGAAGAAGGAAAGCGTCATCGGCACGGTGGAAATCCGCCAGGTCTTCCACATTTCCAAGATCGGCACCATTGCCGGCTGCTACGTGCTGGACGGGGTGGTCAAGCGCGGCGCCGGCGTACGCGTGCTGCGCAACAACGTGGTGGTGCATCAGGGCGAACTCGATTCGCTCAAGCGCTTCAAGGACGACGTCAAGGAAGTCAAGGCCAACTTCGAATGCGGTCTGTCGCTGAAGAACTTCAACGACATCCAGGAAGGCGACATCCTCGAAGTGTTTGAAGTGGTGGAAGTCGCGCGCTCGCTGTAATGCCGAAGGACTTTCCGAGGGCGCGCCGCGTCGCCGACCAGATCCAGCGCGAACTGCCTGAACTGATCCGGCAGGAAGTGAAGGATCCGCGCGTCGGCATGCTGACCATCACCGAGGTCGAGGTCAACCGCGACATGGAGTTCGCCAAGATCTACTTCACCACCCTCGGCGGCCAGGCCGAGCATGACGCCTGCCTGCAGGGCCTGCAGCGCGCCAGCGGCTTTCTGCGTTCGCAGTTGTCGCACCGCATGCAGTTGCGCGTAGTACCCAAGCTCGCTTTTGTCTATGACCGCTCGGTCGAACGCGGCATCGAGCTCACCCAGCTGATCGAAACCGCCGTCGCCGAAGACGCCAAGCACCCCAAAGACGCGTGAAGCAGGCCCGCCAGCCTATCGACGGCGTGCTGCTGCTGAACAAGCCGGTCGGCATCACCTCCAACGCCGCGCTGCAGAAAGCCAAGTGGCTGCTCAACGCCAGAAAGGCGGGCCACACCGGCACCCTCGATCCCTTCGCAGACGGGCTGTTGCCGCTATGCTTCGGCGAGGCCACCAAGTTCTCGGCCTACCTGCTGGATGCGGACAAGCACTATCGCGCGGCGCTGCAACTCGGCACCACCACCACCACCGGCGACCCGGAAGGCGAGGTGCTCGACACCCGCGAGGCGGCGGTCGGCCGTGGCGACATTGCCGCTGTGCTGCCGCGCTTCATGGGCGAAATCGAGCAGATTCCGCCGATGCATTCCGCGCTCAAGCACCAGGGGCGTCCGCTCTATGAATACGCCCGCGCCGGCATCGAGATCGAGCGCCCGCCCCGCAAGGTCACGATCCGCGCACTGGAACTGATCGAATGCGCCCCGCCGCGCGTGGTGCTGGATGTGCAGTGCAGTGCCGGCACCTATATCCGCACCCTGGCGCAGGACATCGGCGCCGCGCTCGGTTGCGGCGCCCACCTCACCGCGCTGACGCGCACCGCGGCAGGAGGATTCAGCCTGAATCAGGCGCATACGCTGGCCGAACTGGAAACGCTCGATCCCGCCCGGCGTGCCGCCCTGCTGCAGCCGGCGGACTGCCTGGTGTCCCACCTGCCGGCGCTGCATCTCGACGATGCCAGCACAACGGCACTGTGCCAGGGCCGCAGCATTGCGCATCCCGCCCCGCACGCCGGGCTGGTGCGCCTGTATACGGCCGCAAACCGCTTTTTCGGCCTGGGCCAGGCAGACGCCGGCCAGCTGGTCCCTCACCGCCTATTTGCCACACAACAGACTTGAGTCGACCCATACTTTCCGCGTAAAATCCGCGGTTTCCCCCGAACGTGTCCCGCACAGCCGCAGGCCACGCGATTCAGAAGGAGTACACCATGGCTGTTACCGTCGCTCAAAAAGCTGAAATCGTCCAGAGTTACCAACGCGCCGCCGCCGACACCGGCTCGCCCGAAGTGCAGGTTGCCCTGCTGACGGCGCGCATCAACGACCTGACCGGCCACTTCAAGGCCAACATGAAGGATCACCACTCGCGCCGTGGTCTGCTGAAGATGGTGAGCCGCCGCCGCAAGCTGCTCGACTACCTGAAGCGCACCAACCTCGAAGGCTACAAGACCCTGATCGATCGCCTCGGTCTGCGCAAGTAATCCCGACAGGGCCACTGTGATGACCCGGCACTTCGCTGCACCGGCACAGTGGATGGGGATTGTTGCCCCCTGAATTTCCCACGCCCCGCCCATGCGGGGCGTTTTTGCTTTGAAAGGAACTCGTGTGAGCGCTATCAAGAAAACTTTCACCTACGGCCGCCACCAGGTCGTCCTGGAAACCGGCGAAATCGCCCGCCAGGCCTCCGGCGCCGTCATCGTCAACATGGACGACACCGTGGTGCTGGTCACCGTGGTCGCCAAGAACGAAGTCAAGCCGGGCCAGGATTTCTTCCCGCTGACCGTCGACTATCAGGAAAAGACCTACGCCGCCGGCCGCATTCCCGGTGGCTTCCTCAAGCGCGAAAGCCGTCCGTCGGAAGGCGAGACCCTGATCTCCCGCCTGATTGACCGCCCGATCCGTCCGCTCTTCCCGGAGGGCTTCTTCAACGAAGTGCAGGTCATCGCCACGGTGATGTCGTCCAACCCCGAAGTCAGCGCCGACATCCCCGCGCTGATCGGCGCCTCCGCCGCGCTGTCGCTGTCCGGCCTGCCGTTCGACGGCCCGGTGGGCGCCGCGCGCGTCGGCTTCATCAACGGCGAATACGTGCTCAACCCGACCCATTCGGAGCTGAAGGATTCGGCGCTCGACCTGGTGGTCGCCGGCACCGAGACTGCCGTGCTGATGGTCGAGTCCGAAGCCATGGAACTGCCCGAAGATATCATGCTGGGCGCCGTCGTGTTCGGCCACACCCAGATGCAGGCCGCGATCAATGCGATCAACGAACTGGCCGACGAAGCCGGCGCCGACGCCTGGGACTGGGAGCCGCTGGCCGAGGACACCGCGATGGTCGAGCGCCTCAAGGCGCTGGCCGAGGATGGCTTGCAGCAGGCCTACAACATCAAGCAGAAGCAGGCGCGCATGGCTGCGGTCGATGAAGTGCGCAGCAAGGCCTTCGCCGAACTGATCAGCGCCGACATGGACACGGTCGCTGCCAACCACGTCAAGGACGCGTTCCACCGCCTCGAAGCCGGCGTGGTGCGCAACCGCATCCTGTCGGGTCAGCCGCGCATCGACGGCCGCGACACCCGCACCGTGCGCCCGATCACCATCCGCACCGGCGTGCTGCCGCGCACCCACGGCTCCGCCCTGTTCACCCGCGGCGAAACCCAGGCGCTGGTGGTCACCACGCTCGGCACCGGCCGCGACGAGCAGACCATCGACGCGCTCGAAGGCTCCTACTCCGACCGCTTCATGCTGCACTACAACATGCCCCCCTACGCCACCGGCGAAACCGGCCGCGTCGGCTCGCCGAAGCGCCGCGAAATCGGCCACGGCCGCCTGGCCAAGCGCGCGCTGATGGCGGTGCTGCCCTCCAAGGAGGAATTCGGCTACACCATGCGCGTGGTGTCGGAAATCACCGAGTCCAACGGCTCGTCGTCGATGGCCTCGGTGTGCGGCGGCTGCCTGTCGCTGATGGACGCCGGCGCGCCGCTGAAGGCGCACGTCGCCGGCATCGCCATGGGCCTGATCAAGGAAGGCAACCGCTTCGCCGTGCTGACCGACATCCTCGGCGACGAGGATCACCTCGGCGACATGGACTTCAAGGTCGCGGGCACCGAAAAAGGCGTCACCGCGCTGCAGATGGACATCAAGATCAACGGCATCACCAAGGAGATCATGCAGGCCGCGCTGACGCAGGCGAAGGAAGGCCGCATGCACATCCTCGGCATCATGAAGTCCTCGGTTTCCGAGACGCATGAAATGTCGGCCTACGCCCCGCGCATCATCGCGATGAAGATCAACCCGGAAAAGATCCGTGACGTCATCGGCAAAGGCGGCGCCGTCATCCGCGCGCTGACCGAGGAAACCGGCACCCAGATCGACATCCAGGAAGACGGCAGCGTGAAGATCGCCTGCACCAGCATGGAAGCCGGCGAGCTGGCGAAAAAGCGCATCGAGGAAATCACCGCCGAAGTCGAAGTCGGCAAGGTTTACGAAGGCCCGGTCATCAAGCTGCTGGACTTCGGCGCCATCGTCAACGTGCTGCCGGGCCGCGACGGCCTGCTGCACATCTCGCAGATCGCCCACGAGCGCGTCAATACCATCGGCGACTACCTGAAGGAGGGCCAGGTCGTGAAGGTGAAGATCCTGGAGGCCGACGAAAAAGGCCGTCTGCGCCTGTCGATGAAGGCCCTGCTGGACGCGCCGGCACCGGCAGCCAGCGACAGCGAAACACCGGAAACTGCGGGCTGAAGCACCGCCTGCCGCCGCTAAAACCGCGCTCCCGGGCGCGGTTTTTTTGCGCTTACGCGGGCGGGAATTTCACGCTTGCCACCAGGCCCGTTCCGCCCTCCCCCGCTTCCAGGCTTACCGCCGCGCCGTGCAAATGCGCGATGCGCTGCACGATCGTCAAGCCAAGCCCGGCCCCCCCCACGCCGGCGGACAGCCGATAAAATGGCGCGAACACAGCGGTGCGCTGCTGTTCCGGGATGCCCGGGCCATTATCGGCCACCCGCCACGTCACGCCCTGTTCCGAACCGCATACTGTCAGTGTGATGCGCGCCCCGCCATAACGCAGGGCATTGTCGATCAAATTGGCCAGCAGCTCCCGCAGCAATTGCGCATCGCCCCTCAGCCACGCTTCGCCGTCTTTCATCTCGAAGCCGATTTCCACCCCTTTAGCCAATGCCTGCGGTGCCCATTCGCGCGCAACCGCCCTCATCACCTCTGCGCCATCCAGCCGGATCAGGCGCAGGGTATTTTCCGCGGCATCGACGCGCGCCAGGACGAGCAGCTTCTGAACCAGATCGCCCATGGTTTGAGTCGACCGCGCAATGCGCGCCAGCGCATGCTGCGCGTCTTCATGCCGCGCGCTCGCAAGGGCGGCTTCGGCCTGCATTCGGATGCCGGCGATGGGCGTACGAAGCTGATGCGCCGCATCGGCGACAAAGCGCGATTGCGCTTCGACCGCCTCCGACAGGCGCTGCAACAGCGAATTGATTTCATCCAGAAACGGCCGCAACTCCGCAGGCGTCCCCTCCAGCGGAACCGGGCTTAGATCGAACGCCTGCCGTGCCGACAAGCGGTCCCGCAGCCGGCTCACCGGCTCAAGGCCGCGCCCGACGCCAAAAGCGATGGCAACCGCCGCCGTCAGCGTCATGAGCAGCATCGGAATCACGATCGCCAGCGTGGCGCGCCCCGCCAGAACCGAACGGCGCGTCAGCGTTTCCCCCACCTGCACCAGCGCCGCGCCGCTTGCACTGGTGCCCTTGAGCGAAAGCGCAAATGCCGCCACCCGGACTTTTGCGCCATCCTTGACGCCGTCGTAGACGATCAGCCGGCCAGGCCTGAGCGGCTTTCGCGCGGGAAGACGCGGCATATCCCGCTCCCCCTCGATGACTCGTCCATCCGGGCCGGCGATGCTGTGAAACAACAGGTCTTCCTGGTCGAACACCAGCAATTCGCGCGCGGCGACCGGCAAATCCACCTGTACCCGGCCATGCAGCACCTCAACCCGATCTGCAAGCGCAAAGGTTCGCCGCATCAGCGAGCGATCGAACGCCGCATTGATGAAATACTGGCTGGAAAAATAGGCGATGGCGCACAGCAGAATGAACAGCGGCAACATCATCGCCAGCATGCGGACGATCAGTTGCCGCCGCAGGCTTTGCCGCTTTTCCCGATTCAACGCTCGGCCTCCAGCAGATAGCCGAGGCCGCGCAAAGTGCGGATCGCCACGCCGGAGCCTTCCAGCTTGCGGCGCAAGCGATGGATGTAGACCTCCACCGCATTCTCCCCCACGCCGTCATCCCAGCCGGTCAGGCGGTCTGCGATGGCCTCTTTGGCCGTGACGCGCCCGGCATGATGGAGCAGGATCTCGAGCACTTCCACCTCGCGTGCGGACAACACCAGCGGCGCCTCGCCAATGCAGGCTTGCCGATTGACGCTGTCGAAATTCAGGCGCCCGATGCGTATCTGGGTGTCGGCCACGCCATGCGCCCTGCGCAGCAGGGCCCGCAATCGCGCGAGCAATTCATCCAGCGCAAATGGCTTGAGCAGGTAATCGTCGGCGCCGGCATCCAGCCCCCGCACCCTGTCCTCGACCGTGTCGCGCGCAGTCAGAATCATCACCGGCAGGGTCGCGCCACGTTTCCGCAAGTTGCGCAGCACCTGCAGCCCCTCGCGCCGCGGCAGCCCCAGGTCGAGCAGCATGGCGTCGTAGGCATACCCCGCCAGCGCGTTTTCCGCCTGCACGCCATCCCGGCTCCAGTCGACCGCAAAACCCGCCTGCCGGGTTGCCAGCATGACCGCCTCGCCCAGGGTTGGATCGTCTTCCACAAGCAGGATTTTCATGCCAAAAGTCTGACACAAAGCGTGCCCATCGCACACGAAATGCTTATCAAAAATATCCGTCTGAGCCGGTTTTCGTAAGGTTCCTGTAAGCGTGGCGCCGCATAGTGGCCGGCATGCAGTTGCAATCCGCGATTGCATGGCACCCTCACTTGACCACACAGGAGAAAATGATGAGCAAACTGATGTCTTCCCTGGTCGCCGCGGCTATTGCCGGCGCGTTCAGCATGTCCGCTATCGCAGCCGACACGGCCGCGCCCCCCGCTGCCGGCGCCAGCTCCGCGGCCGAGAAACCCGCCGCCGCCCCCAAGAAGGCCCACAAAGCCAAAAAACACGTTGCCAAGGCCGCAGCGAAAAAGTCTGATGCTGCCGCCATGCCTGCCGAGCCCGCCAAGAAGTAATTCTTCCGGGCCACAGCGAACCGCGCTCTCGGGCGCGGTTTTTTTATGCCGGCGCGTCACGCGCCAGATGGCGGGCTCGCGCGAAGGCATGCGCTCATCTACAGAGCCGCCGTTGGGATCCTGGATCTCGCTGAGGCCGGGCGCATCGCGGCTGTCCGCACGGAACGATCGCGCAGCAAGTATCCGAAACCTGGCAGATCCCGTCCATCCAGCCCAAAACGCATCACGGGCGGAGGCTCGGTCAAGGCAAGCTTCGTAAGGTTCGTGTAAGCATGACGCTGCATAGTGGCGTCATGCAGTTGCAGCCCGCGATTGCATGGCAACCTACTTGATCACACTGGAGAAATTGATGAGCAAACTGATGTCTTCCCTGGTCGCCGCGGCTATTGCCGGCGCGTTCAGCCTGTCCGCCACCGCTGCCGACGCCCCCGCTGCCGGCGCCGCCCCTGCGGCTGAAGTGCACGCTGCCGCACCCAAGAAGGCCGAAGAAGCCAAGAAGCACGCTGCCAAGGCCGAAGCGAAAAAGTCTGACGCTGCTGCCATGCCTGCCGGGTCCGCCAAGAAGTAATTCTTCACGGCCGTAAAAAACCGCGCTCTCGGGCGCGGTTTTTTTATGCCGAATTATCGAGAAACGATTGCCACCAGCGTTTGCGCTGGCCTGTCACCACTCCGCGCATTTCGAGTTCGCGCGGCGGCATGCGGCTCATCAGCCAGCCCGGCAGGATCGACGATTTGGTCGCGCTCGACCCACACGAACTGCCGAGATGGTTGGGATCGTAGATCTTGATGAAGCTGGGCGTATCCAGATTGTCCGCGTAAACGATCGCGCAGTAATCTTCGTGATGCTCGCGCCGCAGCAGTTCATCCAGTTCGCGCATGAACTGCTGCACCTTGTCGGCAGAAGCTGGCGCCTGCGGCGCCTGCTGGCCTACCGCATAGAGATACCAGCCGGCCCCGGCATCCACTTTTTGCCAAAACGCCGTCAACTGATCCCAGCGCATCACGCTGTAAAGCAGCCCATTGTAATAACGGTCGAACTCGTCGGTATCTGCCATGGCGCGGATCAGCTTGCGAATCGGAAATAACCTGACAACCCGGTACGCCAGGCTTACTTGGCGACCTGGCGCTCGCGGATTTCCTCGAGCGTCTTGCAATCGATGCACAGGGTGGCGGTCGGTCGCGCCTGCAGGCGCTCCAGGCCAATCTCGACGCCGCAGGACTCGCAGTAGCCGTAATCGCCGCTGTCGATCTTGGCGACGGTCTCGTTGATTTTCTTGATCAGCTTGCGCTCCCTGTCCCGATTGCGCAGTTCCAGCGCCATGTCCGACTCCTGGGTGGCGCGATCGTTGGGATCGGCGAAGACGGTCTGCTCGTCCTGCATGGAGTGCAGGGTGGTATCGATGTCCTGCGACAGCTCGGCTTTCCAGGACTCGAGCATTTTGCGAAAATGCGCGAGCTGTTTCTCGTTCATGTATTCTTCGCCTTTTTTGGCCTTGTAAGGCTCAAAGCGCATCAAAGTTTCAGCCATCTCGTTCTCTTTGAAAATTTCGGTTCATCCAAAGCAAAGCAAAGCCCAACCCGACTTAATAACAGAATCATTTAACTGTCGCAACCCACATGACATTACACGCCCTACTCTTCGACGTTGACGGCACGCTTGCCGACACCGAGCGCGACGGCCACCGCCCTGCCTTCAATCAAGCGTTCAAGGATGCCGGTCTCGACTGGCACTGGGACGTCGCCCTCTACGGCAAACTGCTCGCCGTGACAGGCGGCAAGGAACGGATCAAACACTATATCGACCACTATCGGCCGGACTATAGGAAACCGGACAATTTCGACGCAATGGTGGCCGATCTGCATCAGGCCAAAACCCGGCATTACGCGGCGCTCGCCGCGCGCGGCGGCATTCCGATGCGGCCCGGGGTCGAGCGTCTGCTGGTCGAAGCGCGTGCCGCCGGGCTGCGGCTGGCGATCGCCACCACCACCACTCCGGAAAACGTCACCGTGCTGCTGGAACACAGCCTGGGTGCCGGCACGCCGGACTGGTTCGAGGTGATCGCCGCAGGCGATATTGTTCCGGCGAAGAAACCCGCGCCCGACATCTATCACTACGCATTGCAGAAAATGGGGCTCGGCGCCGCCGACTGCCTGGCCTTCGAGGATTCGGAGAATGGCCTGCGCGCGAGCCTGGGCGCCGGCCTGAAAACGCTCATCACGGTCAACGACTACACGCTGGAGCACGACTTCAGCGGCGCCGCCGTGGTGCTGTCCGACCTCGGCGACCCAGGCGCGCCCAACCGGCGGCTTGCCGGCGCCGATCTCGACCAGCCGTTCGTCGACGTGGCTTATCTGCAGGCGCTGCACCGCGGTTGAGCCGACAACAGGATTCAGGGGCAGGAACTCAGGGAATGAGCGCCCCTGTCCTCTAGGGATTGTGCATCAGCGCGGCTTCGAGCGTGTTTTCCAGCAGGGTGGCCACGGTCATCGGGCCGACGCCACCGGGCACCGGGGTGATCCAGCTGGCACGCTCCGCCGCGGAATCGAAATCGACATCGCCGACCAGTTTGCCGTCGGGCATCCGGTTGATGCCGACATCGATCACGATCGCGCCCTCGCGCACCCACTCGCCCGGAATCATGCGCGGCTTGCCCACCCCCACCACCAGGATTTCCGCCGAGCGCACGAAGCTTTCCAGGTCGCGCGTGGCACTGTGGCACACGGTGATGGTGCAGCCGGCCAGCAGCAGCTCCAGGCTCATCGGCCGGCCGACGATGTTGGAGGCGCCGACCATCACCGCATTCTTGCCGCGCAGTTCCTCGTTGGTCGCACGCAGCAGCGTCATGATGCCGCGCGGGGTGGAGGGCCGCAGCGTCGGCATTTTCACCGCCAGGCGGCCGATGTTGTATGGGTGAAAGCCGTCGACATCCTTGTCGGGGCGGATGCGCTCGATCACCGTCTCGGCATCGATGTGCGCAGGCAGCGGCAGTTGCACCAGGATGCCGTCGATGGCCGGATCGGCGTTGAGCTGGTCGATCAGCGCCAGCAATTGATCCTGGGTCGCGGCAGACGGCAGATCGTGCGAGACGCTGGCCACGCCGGCACGCTCGCAGGCGCGCTTCTTGTTGCGCACGTACACCGCCGAAGCGGCATCGTCGCCGACCAGCACGACCGCCAGGCCGGGGCGGCGCTTGCCTTGCGCCTCGCGCTCGGCCACCTTGTCGTGGACTACTGCAAGTATGGTGTCGGCCATGGCCTTACCGTCGAGGATGCGTGCGCTCATTAGGACAACCCTGAAGCAAAAGGGTGATTTTCCCGGAAACTCCCCCCCTTACTCAAGTGGAAATTGACCCGGCCGATTCGCCGCGGTATAGTCTCGCCTCTCCGAAATGCGCCTTGAGCGCCGCTAGGATTTCGGGGTGTAGCGCAGCCCGGTAGCGCGCCTGCTTTGGGAGCAGGATGTCGGAGGTTCGAATCCTCTCACCCCGACCACCCCGTTTTGCCCCCCAGGGGACGCCGATCCGCTAGGCGCCGAAGCAGTTGCGGAGTTGCACGCCCGAGAAGTGAGTCTCTGCCCGTAGCTCAACTGGATAGAGCACCAGCCTTCTAAGCTGGGGGTTACAGGTTCGATTCCTGTCGGGCAGGCCAAGGTTTTCGTCGCCAGCATGCTGGCGACAACAATGGTGGATGTAGCTCAGTTGGTAGAGTCCAGGATTGTGATTCCTGTTGTCGTGGGTTCGAGTCCCATCATCCACCCCATCTCATTCGATCAGAAGCCGTTACCAAGCCCGCGCCAGCGGGTTTGGTCTTGTGCGCCGACCGTGCCCCGCGATGTCCGTCCTCATTCGCGAATCTCGCCGCCGGCATACAGCCAGCGCCCGTCCAGCCGCTCGAAGCGGCTCACTTCGTGCAGCTTGAACGCACGGCCATTGAGCTTGTAGCGCGCGACAAATTCCACCTCGGCATGGCTGGCGTCCAACAGCACATGCGCCTTCACTGCCAGCCCCAGCCATTGCGGGCGCGGGCCGGCGTCGAGATCCAGCGTCGCGGGGCGGGTAGCGGCATGCCAGGTAGCCAGGAGATAGGGCTCCAGACCATGCACATAGGCGCTGTAGCGCGAGCGCATCAGGGTTTCCGCATCCGGCGCCGGTTCGCCGGCGTGAAAGCGTCCGCAGCAGGCGGCATAGGTGCGCCCGGATCCGCAGGCGCAGGCTGGATCAAGCGTCTTCATTTCGCCGGGCAGCGCAGTTTCGGTTTGAGGTACGGCCACACGGCGTCGAGCATGCCGGCCTGGGCCTTTTCGTTGGGATGGATGCCGTCGGCCTGCATCATGCCCGGCTGCGTGCCGACCGCACAGACGAAACACGGCACGTGCGTGACCGTTTCCGCGCGCGCCACCTCGCCGTACAGCTTCGCGACCGTGTCGGCATAGGCCTTGCCGTAATTCGGCAGCACCGGCGCTTCCAGCAACACCACCCATGCGCCGGCCGACTTGGCCTGGCGCACCAGGCCCAGCAGATTCTCACGGATCGCCTCGGGCGGCGTGCCGCGCAAGGCGTCGTTGCCGCCCAGTTCGATCAGCACACCCTGCGGACGCTGCCGGGCCAGCGCGGGCGCCAGGCGCTGCAGGCCGTTCTGCGTGGTGTCGCCGCTCACGCTGGCATTGATCACGCGCCAGTCGGGCGCGGTTTTTTTCAATCGCGCAGCGAGCCGATCCACCCAGCTTGAACCGTTTGCCAGGCCGTATCCGGAACTCAGGCTGTCGCCGACAATCAACAAGGAACACGAGCCGGCCGCGGCCCAGCCTGGCAGCAACAGCAACAACAGCACCCATACGCGATAATTCATTCACCCATCCTTGCCTGGCCCATCTCAATGACGTCTTCAGCCCGCGCCCGGTTCCCCGCCGAGTCGACCCGTCCACTGCAACCGCCCGGTGTCGTCAGCGCACGCGCCCTGTCGCAGCATGTCGCCACGGCGGACGGCGCACTCACCATCCTCGACGATGTCGGGCTGGCCGTCAAAGCGGGCGAGACGCTGGCCATCACCGGCGCCTCCGGCTCCGGCAAATCGACCCTGCTGGGCCTGCTGGCGGGACTCGACCAGCCGTCCGCGGGCGAAGTCTTCCTGCTCGGCCAGCGCCTCAACGATCTCGACGAGGACGCCCGCGCCCGCCTGCGCGCCGGCCGCGTCGGCTTCGTGTTCCAGTCGTTCCAGTTGCTGCCTGCGCTGACTGCGCTGGAGAACATCCTCCTGCCGCTGGAACTGGCGGGCCATCCCGCCGCCCGCGAACGCGCCGCCTACTGGCTCGACCGCGTCGGCCTTGCCACGCGTGCGGCGCACACCCCGCGCCAGTTGTCCGGCGGCGAACAACAACGCGTCGCCATCGCGCGCGCCTTCGCCACCGATCCCCAAATCGTGTTTGCCGACGAGCCCACCGGCAACCTCGACGCCGATACCGGCGCGCGCATCATCGAACTGCTGTTCGAGCTCAACGCCTCCGCCGCCACCACCCTGATCCTGGTCACCCACGACGACGCGCTGGCGGCGCGCTGCCAGCGCCGGCTGCATCTGCTCGCGGGCCGCATCGCATGAGCTTCCTGCGGAAGGGTCGCTGCGCAGCAGCGCCCCCCCCCCCGGATCATCCTTTACGGGTGATCCGGCTCGGCCTGTGGCTGCTGCGGCGCGAACGTGCCAGCGGCGAATGGCGCGTGCTGCTGCTGGCGCTGATCATCGGCGTCGGCAGCGTCGCCACCACCGGCTTTCTCGGCGACCGCCTGAAGCGCGCCATGAGCGAACAGGGCGCCAGCTTTCTCGGCGCCGACCTGCTGGTCACCAGCCCGCGCCCGGTCGAGACCTGGCCCGGCCTTTTCACTGGGGACGGCGCGCCCAGGGCCGGTGCGCTGGCAACCAGCCAGGCCCTCGAGTTTTCCAGCATGGTCACCCGCGGGGATGTTTTCCAGCTCGCCACCCTGCGCGCCGTCGATGCCGCCTACCCGCTGCGCGGTGCGGTGCGCATCGCCCCCCGCCCCTTCGCCGTCGGCATGCCGCGCCCGGCGCAGCCGCCGCCGGGCGCGATTTACGTCGAGCCTTCGCTACTGCCGCTGCTGTCGGCCAGCGTGGGTGATCAGGTGCAGATCGGCGAAGCGCATTTCCGCATCGCCGGCGTGGTGGCCGAAGAACCGGGACAGCTCGGCGGCGTATTCGGGCTTGCCCCCCGCGTATTCATGCGGGCCGACGAAGTCGGACGCACCGGGGTGCTGCAACCCGGCAGCCGCGTCACTTACCTCTACCAGTTTGCGGGCGACCCCGGACAGCTCGCGGCTTTCGGCGCGGCGCTCAAGCCACGGCTCGACAGCACCCAGCGCCTCATCGGTTCGCGCGAAGGCGTCGAAACCCTGCGCGGCGCGTTCGCCAATGCAGACCGCTACATCCAGCTCACCGCGCTCATCAGCCTGCTGCTGTCGGTGGCCGCTATCGCCGTCGCCGCGCACCACCACGCGCTGCGCCACTACGACCAGGCGGCGCTGCTGCGCTGCCTCGGCGCCACCGCTACGCAGCTGCGCAGCCTCTATGCCGGCCAGCTGCTGGCGCTGGGTCTCCTGGGCAGCGTGCTTGGCGTGGCGGTCGGCGCGCTGATGCAGCAGGCGCTGGCGCTGCTGATCCTGCCCGCGGCCGCCACCCGCCTGCCTGCGCTCGGCCTGGCGCCGGTGGGCGCCGCCGTCGCCAGCGGCTTGCTGGCGCTGGCGGGTGCCAGCCTGCCGGCCCTGATGCGCCTGATCCGCGTGCCGCCGCTGCGGGTCTTGCGGCGCGAACTGCCGCCGCTGCCGGTGGCCGCGTGGGCCAGCGCGGCCGTCAGCGGGTCCGCGCTGCTGTTCCTGATTGCCTGGTATGCGGGCGACGCCAGACTGGTCGGCGTCTTCGTCGGCGCGCTGGCCGCGCTGGCCGCGGTATTGATCCTGCTGGCCCGGCTGGCGCTGCTGGCCGGGCGCGGCGTCCAGCGCATGGCACACGGCCCGCTGCGCTTCGGCCTCGCGCAACTGCTGCGCCACCGCTTCGACAGCACGCTGCAACTCGGCGCCTTCACCCTGGCGCTATTCCTGGTGGCCTTGCTGGCGCTGGTGCGCAGCGATCTCGTCGCCGGCTGGCGCCAGCAACTGCCGCCGCAAACGCCCAACTATTTCCTGGTGAACATTGCGCCGCCGCAGCAGCAAGCGGTAGCCGCCTATCTGTCGCAGCATCGCCTCCAGGCCTCCGCGCTCTATCCCATGGTACGCGGCCGCCTGGTCAGCAAGAACGGCGTGCCGATCGCCGACACGCTGCCCGAAGGCGCGCGCGACAGCAACACCCTGCGGCGCGAGCTCAATCTCACCTGGACCGCCACCCTGCCGGCCAACAACGCCGTACTGGCCGGGCGCTGGCACGGCCAGCGTCACGCCGCCGAAATCTCGGTCGAGTTCGGCATGGCCGAACGGCTGCATCTTGCGGTCGGCGACCTGCTCGGCTTCCGGGTCGGCGACCAGACGCTCGCTGCGCGCATCACCAGCCTGCGCAGCGTGAAGTGGGACTCGATGCAGCCCAACTTCTTCGTCATTTTCGCCCCCGGCCAGCTCGATGCCCTGCCCGCCAGCGCCATTGCCAGCGTCTACGTGCCGCCGCAGGCGACCCGCGTGCTGCCCGGCTTCGTCAAAACCTTCCCCGGCATCACCGTGCTCGCGCTCGACAAGCTCATCGCCAATATCGAAGCCGTGTTTGCCCAGATCATCGGCGCGATTCAGCTGCTGCTGGGTTTCCTGCTCGCCGCCGGCATGGCCGTCGTCGTCGCCACGCTGCTGGCCAGCCTCGACGCGCGCCGCCAGGAAGCCGTCCTGCTGCGCACCCTGGGCGCCCAGCGCGCCTACCTTGCCCGCGGCCTGTGGAGCGAATTCCTCGCCCTGGGCCTGCTCGCCGGCCTGCTCGCCAGCACCTGCGCCGAAATCGCCATGGCGCTGATCGGCGAGCGCCTGTTCGACCTGCCGCCGCAGTTGCACCCGTGGCTGTGGCTCGCGCTGCCGCTGGCCGGCGCGCTGCTGGTGGGGACGAGCGGCTGGCTCACCACGCGGCACATCACCCGGGTGCCGCCGATGCAATCGATCCGAACGCTGAGTTGAATTGCGGCCGGCCCGGGCGGGCTTTTGCCGCGCCATTCCCGGGCTGCCGGATCGGTTCGATGACGTTTCCGTGACGTTTTCATGGCATTAATTTTGCAAATGATCGTATAATCACGGTCTATCGATACCGATTCAGCCACCCAGCGCGATGGCGCTGGATCGCGTCCGTATACCGTATCAGCCAGAGCGGACGGCACACGCAGGGTGCCGCAAGCCTCGTTTTAAAGATCCGAACAAAGATTGAAGCCCAGCAAGCTTGTCGCCCCGCTCTTGTTGGGCCTCCTCGGTTTTACTGTCTTGAGCGTAATACTCGCCCTCATCCTGGGCCAGGAGCGCCGGGATGCCTTGCTGGACCTTCACCCCGGCGATCGCGAACTGAACCACCTGATCCGCGGCAGAGACCTCCTCGCCAGCTCGGTACGCGGCTATGCGGTCACCGGCGATCCGCATTACCTCGATGCATTCCAGAGGGAGATGGAGGCCGCCCGCTCGCGGGAGCGTGCTGCCGGCCTGCCCGCCGCACCCGGCCTTGCCGCTGACGAAACAGCCCTGATCGAAGCGGCCAAACGCAACGCCGATGTCCTCGCCGCACTGGAAAGCCTTGCCCTGGCCGCCACCCAGGCGGGGGACCGCGAGCGGGCTGTCGCGCTGGTCTACGGCGAACCTTATCTTGCGGCCGAAAAGTCCTTCACGGAAGCGGCCGCCAAGGCGAAGGACAAAGTTGACCGCCGCCTTGATGAGCGGGTCGACGAGCTCGACCGGAAAGCCGATCTCGCGATGAAGGCGGCCGTGGCGGCACCGCTGCTGAGCCTGTCCTTTCTTGTGCCGGCATGGCTCGGCTTTTATCGCCGCAAGGCACGGCGACGGCCAGCGGATCCGACGCCGCAGCGCCAGCCCCCCTCGCGGGAGAGCGCGATACCGATTGCGGCCATCGCGTCGCCCGGCCTGAAATGGGCGATGCATCCCGCTCTCTGCAAAAAATACCAGGATGCCATGGCCGAACTGGAAAGCCAGCGGGCAAAATTCCAGATAGCGGAATCCTGGTACCGCCACATCATCGAGTTCTCCCCGGATGCGATGCTGGTGGTGAACCGGCGCGGCATCATCATGATGGCCAATCCCAAAGCCCATGAGGTTTTCAGCTATGCGGCGGGCAAGCTTGTTGGAACCTGCGTCGATTTGCTGGTGCCCCAGGATATGCGCGCGCTGCACGTTGCCATGCGCGAGCGCTTCATGGACGACGGGGGAACCGTTGCCATAGGCAGCATGTCCGGCGACCTTCGCGGAGTCGACAAAACGGGCCGGGAATTCCCCATCGAACTGGGCCTGACCAGGATGCCGCCCATCGAGAGCTGGGGCACCTGCGCCTGCGTCGTCCTGCGCGACATCACCCCGAGAAAGCAGATCGAGCAGGCCATCGCCGATCAGCTCGAGTTCCAACGGGTGCTCATGGATACCCTGCCCTACCCGGTGTTCTTCAAGGGGGGGGATGCCCGCTACCTCGGCTTCAATCGGGCTTTTCTCGAAGCATTCGGCGTCCGCGAGGAAGACCTGGTCGGCAAGGCCGTGCCTGAATTCATGATGCTGTCGGCCCCCGACCGGGCGGCCTTGCAGCAGGCCAATGAGCGCATCCTCCGCGAGGGCGGCACCTTCACGGCAGAAATAATGATTCCGTTTGCCGATGGGCGAATTCACCCCACCATTTACACGCTGGCAGGCTTTAACAGCGGCGACGGCTCCCCTGCCGGACTGGTCGGCACGCTGATCGATATCACCGTTCAGAAGGAATCTGAGCGGATTGTCGTCCAGGCCAAGGAGATCGCAGAAGAAACCACCCGAATGAAATCGGATTTTCTGGCCAGCATGAGCCATGAAATCCGCACCCCGATGAACGTCATCATGGGCATGTCGCATCTTGCCCTGGGAACCGGCCTTGACGCCAGGCAGCGCAATTACATCGAAAAAGTCCATTCCGCCGCCAAGAACCTGCTCGGCATCCTCAACGACATCCTGGATTTCTCCAGAATCGAAGCTGGCAAGGTGCGCGTCGAGAAGGTGGAGTTTTACCTTGAGGCGGTGATGGGAAACCTCGGGGATCTCTCCGTCCTCAAGGCCCAGGACAAGCACATCGAACTATTGTTCGACATCGGCACCGATGTGCCCACTGCGCTCATCGGCGATCCCTTGCGGCTGGGGCAGGTGCTGAGCAACCTTGTCGACAACGCCATAAAATTTACCGAGCAGGGCGAAATCACCGTGACCGTCCGCAAGGAGCGCGACGAGCCTGAAGGCGTACGCCTGCGCTTCGAGGTCGCCGACACCGGCATCGGCATCGACGCGGATCAATGCGGCAAGCTGTTCCGCGCCTTTACCCAGGCCGACTCCTCCACTTCGCGCAAATACGGCGGCAGCGGACTGGGGCTGACCATCAGCAAGCACCTGGTGGAAATGATGGACGGCGATATCGGCGTTGATTCCCAACCCGGCGCAGGCAGCACGTTTCATTTCACGGCGCGGTTCGGCCTCAAGGCGGAGCAGCGCGAACTGGCAGTCAGCGGCGACGACGTGCTGGGCATGCGGGTTCTGGTGGTCGACGACAATGCCAGCATGCGGGAAATATTCCGCGCATTGCTTGCTTCCTTGAAATTCGACGTCGCCACCGTGAGCAACGGCAGGGATGCCATCGAGGAGATACGGCGGGCACAGCAGGAAAACATGCCCTATCGCCTGGTGATCATGGACTGGATGATGCCCGGAATGGATGGCGTTGAAACCATTCGCCATATTCGTGCCGGCAGCCTTGCCCAGGCGCCGCGTTTCATCATGGTGACGGCTTACTGCCGCGAGGCGCTGCAGGAACGCCTCGGGGATATTCGGGTTGAAGACATCCTGGTCAAGCCGGTGACGCCATCCAGCCTGCTCGACGCCATACTCAATGCCTTCGGCCGGGAGGCGCTAGTCAAGCCGCCCAGGCAAGAGGCGCCGGCCGAGTTCAGCGAAACGCAAAAATCCCTGCGTGGCGCCCATCTGCTGCTGGTTGAAGACAATCTCGTCGACCAGGAAATCGCCGTTGACATTCTTGGCCGGGCCGGCATTCGGCTGGACATTGCGAACAACGGCGCGGAGGCGCTGGCCATGGTGTTGCGGACCGCCTATGACGGCGTGCTGATGGATTGCCAGATGCCGGTGATGGATGGTTTCGAAGCCACGCGCAGGATCCGCCAGCATGGCGGCTTTGCCGATCTGCCCATTCTTGCCACGACCGCCAACGCCATGGAGGGCGACAAGGAAAAATGCCTCGAGGCGGGCATGAACGACCATATCACCAAGCCGGTCGACATCGCCCGGTTGTTCATTACCTTGCACCGCTGGATCAAGCCGCGGCAGTCGGCAGCCGACGGTGCGGTCCCATCCGTCATCCCGCAGCCAGGCAATCTACCCGCAATCGAAGGGCTGCATCTGGCCGAGGCGTTGAAGCGCCTGGGCGGCAACACGGACCTGCTGCTGCGGCTGATCCATCGCTTCGCCGACACCCAGGCCGACGTCCTGGAGCGCATTGACCGCGCCCTGGCGGCGCACGATCTGGAAAGCGCCGCCCGCGTCGTCCACACCCTGAAAGGCCTGGCCGGAAATATCGGCGCCGCGGCCCTGGTTGCGCAATCGGCGGAGGCCGAGGCCCTGCTCAAGCACGGGAAACTGGACCGCCTGCCCGCGGCGTTGAAGCCAATGAAGCAGGAACTTGAGGGCTTGCTCGCAAGAATAAGCGCCGCCACGCCGCTTTCCCGGACTGCGCGTGATGCCGCGGAAGCGCCGGCATCGGGAGTGGACAAGGCCGCCCTCGCCGCAGAACTGCGCCTGCTGGCCGCCCAGTTGCGGGAAGACGATGCCGGCGCGGGCAGGACGGCACCCGGCATCGCCAGGCAGATCGAGCTGCTCGGGCACAGCGCCCTGGCCGGCGAACTGCAGAAACGCATCGCCCGTTACGCATTTGAAGAAGCGCTGGAGACCGTCGAAGAAATTGCCTTGATTCCGGGCCTGGCGGCAGATCCCTGAGGTATTTGCCGCGCCCGGCCGCAAAACGGCAAACCATTTCATCGGCATTCAAGGATCAATGTGAACGAACCAACCGCGCAAAGCAGCATTCTCATCGTCGACGACAGGCCGGAAAACATCGACATCCTCAACGATGTGCTGTTCCCCCATTACCGAATCAGAATTGCCCTCAACGGCGAGAAAGCCCTGAAGATTGCTTTTTCCGCCAGCCCGCCCGATCTGATTCTGCTCGACGTCATGATGCCCGGCCTCAACGGCTACCAGGTATGCGAAAAGCTCAAGAGCAATCCGGATACCCGCACCATTCCGGTCATTTTCGTCACCTCGATGAGCGAGGCCGATAACGAAGAAAAAGGCCTCGAACTGGGGGCGGTGGATTACATCACCAAACCCGTCAATCCGGCCATCGTGCTGGCGCGGGTCAAAACCCACCTGGCGCTGTACGACCAGGCTCGCGAACTCGCCCGCCTGGTGAGTCAGCGCACCGCGGAATTGAAGAAAACCCGGCAGCAGATCATTCGGCGCCTGGGGCGTGCCGCCGAGTTCCGCGACAACGAAACCGGCAACCACATTGTCCGCATGAGCCACTTTTCCCGCCTCATCGGACAGGCGGCAGGCCTGGGCGAAGAGTCTGTCGACATTCTGTTCAACGCCTCGCCGATGCACGACGTGGGCAAGATCGGCATCCCCGACAGGATCTTGCTGAACCAAGGCAAGCTCAAGCCGGAGGAATGGGAACTCATACGCCAGCACGCGCAAATCGGCGCCGACATCATCGGCACTCACAGCGACGACCTGCTTCAGGCAGCCCACACCATCGCGCTGTGTCACCATGAAAAATGGGATGGCAGCGGCTACCCGCAGGGGCTGAAAGGCGAAGACATTCCGCTCATGGCGCGCATCGTTGCAATTGCCGATGTGTTCGACGCCCTCACTTCCGATCGCCCGTACAAAAAAGCCTGGTCGGTTGACGCTGCCGCTCGCTATATCGAAGATCAGGCCGGCGCTTATTTCGATCCCGGCTTGATCCCGCCCTTCAAGAGCGTGTTGCCGGAAATTCTGCGGCTCAAGGAGCGGTTTTCCGACAGCCACGGCGCCCTGGCCGACCTGGATCTGGATCCGGCCTGAGGCCGCCCGGAAGCGGCACCGCGTGCTGGAACCGATGCCGGGCAACGCCGCCGCGCCGAAGCGCGTTGCGGGCTGAAGCCGGGGCGGCAGCCGCATGCGGCAATTCAGGGCCACGCTTCCCGGCAGAGCTGGCGGGGCGCTTTACCGATGCACCCGTCCCGCCGCCGGCTGCAAATCCGCACCCACCGCCTCGCGCTCGTCGAACACGAAGCAGTCGCCGCGGTAGTGCGCGCCGCCGACTTCCTCGAAATACTTGAGGATGCCGCCTTCGAGCTGGTACACGTGCTCGATGCCGACCGCCTTCATGTGGATGGCGGCCTTTTCGCAGCGGATGCCGCCGGTGCAGAACGACACCACGGTCTTGCCGGCATAGTCGGCCCGGCGTTCCGCCAGGCGCGGCGGAAACTCGCTGAAGACGCCGATGCCGTAATCGACCGCGTGCTCGAAGGTGCCGGCGGCGACTTCGTAGTCGTTGCGCGTATCCAGCATCACCACCGGGCGGCCTTCGTCGTCGCAGCCGCGGTCCAGCCAGGCTTTCAGCGTGGCCGCCGCCACCGAGGGCGCGCGCCCGGCTTCCGGGCGGATCAGCGGATGCTTCATGGTGATGATTTCCTTCTTCAGCCGCACCCGCATCCGCTTGAACGGCGGTTCGGCCGACAGGCTTTCTTTGGGCGCAAGGTCAGCGAAGCGCGGATCGGAGCGCAGGTGGGCAACCATGGCGTCGATCGCTGCGCGCGCGCCGGCCAGGAATACGTTGATGCCCTCGGGCGCGAGCAGGATCGTGCCCTTGAGGCGCAATCCCAGGCAGCGTGCGGCAAGATCGGCCTTGAGCGCCTCGCGGTCGGCGAGGGCGACGAACTTGTAGCAGGAAATGTTGACGACGGACACGGTAAAAACCCTTTCAGCAAGCCGGCATTATACGGAGCGGTTCTGCCCGGCTGGCGGTTTTGATACCCTTCGGGCTTCCCTCCCCCACTCGCCGACCATGAACGAACAACTGCAAACGCTGGAACACGCCCAGCAAACCGCGATCGACCTCGCCATCCAGTTCGGGCCCCGGCTGCTGGTGGCGCTGCTGATTCTGGCGGCCGGCTATTACGTCGGCCGCTGGGTGGGCAGGGTGGCCGACTCGATGCTGATGAAGCTCGGGCTCGACGCGACCCTGCGCCTGCTGCTGGTGCGCATGCTGCGCATCCTGGTGCTGGGCCTGTTCCTCATCATGGCGCTGCAGAACCTGGGGGTGCAGCTGCTGCCGCTGATCGCCGGACTGGGCGTCGCCGGCGCCGGCGTCGCGCTGGCGATGCAGGGGGTGCTGGGCAATCTGGCGGCGGGGCTGACCATCATCTTCACCCGGCCGTTCAAGGTGGGCGAATACATCGCCATCGTCGACGTGGAAGGCATGGTGGAGGAAATCAAGCTGTTCAACACGGTGCTGAGCCATCCCGACCGCTCGCGCATCGTCATTCCCAACCGCAAGATCGCCGGCGAAATCCTGCACAACTTCGGCAGCCTGCGCCAGCTCGACGTGGTGGTCGGCGTGGCCTACGATGCCGACATCAAGCAGGCGCTGGCGGCAATCCGCGAGCTGCTGGCGGCGCATCCCAAAATCCTGCGGGAACCGGAACCGATGATCCATGTGCTGACGCTGGCGGACTCCAGGGTGCAGATCGCGATCCGCCCATGGACCCCGGTGGCCGATTTCCACGCCACGTCGGGCGACATCACCCAGGCGGTGCTGGAAACCTTCCGCGAGCGCGGCATCCACATTCCCTTGCCGCAACGCGAAGTACGTCTGCTGGGGGCGGCATGAAGCGCGCCGCGCCCACCGTCGCCGGCACGCCGAAAACCGCCTACACCGACCCGCTGGCGGAGGTGCTGCGCCCCGGCCAGTCGACCGAACTGCTGAAGGAGCTGCACATCCTGACGCGCGACGGCAAACTCAACCAGGACAGCCGCCGCAAGCTGAAGCAGGTGTATCACCTGTGCAATTTCATCGCGCCGCTGCTGGACGACGTGCTGGCCCGGCAGGACACGCTGACGCTGGCCGACCACGGCGCCGGCAAGTCGTATCTGGGTTTCATCCTGTACGACCTGTATCTGAAGGAGCGCCCCGGCAGCCACATCTTCGGCATCGAAACGCGCGCTGAACTGGTGAAGAAGTCGCGCGAACTGGCGGCGCGGCTCGACTTTCCGCGCATGTCCTTCCTCGGCGCGACGGTAGCGGAATCGATCACCACCGACGCCCTGCCGCCAAGCATCGACATCGTCACCGCGCTGCATGCCTGCAACACCGCAACCGACGACGCCATCCGCTTCGCGCTCGCCAAGCAGGCCCGCCACATCGTGCTGGTGCCGTGCTGCCAGGCCGAGGTCGCCGCCGTGCTGCGCAAGCGCAAGAACGAATCGTTCGGCAAGACCCCGCTATCGGAAATCTGGCGCCACCCCATCCATACGCGCGAATTCGGCAGCCAGCTCACCAACGTGCTGCGCTGCCTGCAGCTGGAATCGCACGGCTACCAGGTCACCGTCACCGAACTGGTCGGCTGGGAGCACTCGCTGAAAAACGAACTCATCATCGCCACCCGCACCGGCGCGGCGCGCAAGAACGCGCGCGAGCGCCTGCAGCAGATTCTGCAGGAACTCAATCTGCAGGAACTCGAAGCGCGCTTTCTCGACCCGCAGCCCGCCTGAAAACAGCCTATGCTTGGAAGAGGCGGGTGTTTGAATGAGATGGCCGAATGCGCGTTTCAGTCCCGAGTTTTTCCTTCGCTGCACTGCTTTTGCTAGGCATGCTGGCAGCTTGCGCCACGCCGCAATACCAGACGACGGTGCGCCTGATTGCGCCGGATGATGCGCAGGGCCGGGCCTGCGTGCAGGGCTGCGAAGCCCAAAAGGCGGCCTGCCAGACCGATTGCCAGACCCGCTACCAGGCTTGCGCGAAAGAGCTCGAACCGCAGGTGGAGGCGCGCTATGCCGAAGCGCTGAAGGCGTACGAACTCGATCTGCGGCAGTATGCCGCGGCCCTGCGCCAATACGAGATGCAGCTGCGTTTCGAATGGTTTTACAGCCGCCCGTACCGCCACCCGTACTGGTGGGATCCCTGGCCTGGACCGTATTTTCCGCCGCCCTCTCCCGAGCCGCTGATGCCGACCCGCGCCGGCGTGCTGGCGCAGCTGGAAAAATCGAATTGCCAGGCCGACTGCGGCTGCCTGCCGGTTTACGACGCCTGCTTCGTCCGCTGCGGCGGGCAGCGGCTGACGGAAACCGTCTGCATCAAGAACTGCCCGCCCGAAAAATGAAGCGCCCGCGCAGGGGGAGGCCACGCCTTGCATGGCCGCCAAACCGGCTGCGGCCGGGTTCAGGCAGGCGATTGCAGGGTGGCCAGCGTTACCGGCACGCTCTGCGTATCGGTATTGATCCAGACTGCGCCGTCCTGCACCATGCATTGCAGGCGCATGCCGCGCTCCGCCAGGGCGGCCAGCGCCTGGCTGGTTTCGGCGGGCAGCTGCAGCACGGTCAGGTTGGAAAACCGCGTCAGCTTGCCGGCGATCTGCTTCCACCACACCTCGCAGCCACTGCCGTAGCACAGCACGACGACCTGCCCGGCGCGGCTGCAGGCGCGGCGGATGCGCGTTTCGTCGGGCTGTCCGAGGTCGATCCACAGGATGGTCTCGCCGCTCAGGCTCTTGACCCACACTTCCGGCTCGTCGACATCGAACAGCCCCTTGGTGAAGGCGATGCCGTCCTGTGCGTAAAGGGCATAGGCCAGCACCCGCGCCATCATGCGCTCGTCGGTTTCGGAGGGATGGCGCGCGATGGTCAGCGCGTGGTCGGCGTAGACATGCCGATCCATGTCGGCAATCTGCAAGTCGGCTTTGTAGATGGTGGCTTTGAGCGCCATGAGGCAATCACTCGGAAAAGGCGATGGATTGTAGCGCGCGCCCATAAAAAAAACCCCGGCGAACCGGGGTTTTTCACATCAGGCCGTAAGGATTACGACACGACCTGGATGTTCGAGGCCTGCTTGCCCTTGGGACCGGTCGTCACTTCGAAGCTGACGCGCTGGTTTTCCTGCAGGGACTTGAAGCCGCTGGAGTTGATTGCGGAGAAGTGTGCAAACAGGTCTTCGCCGCCGTTATCCGGGGTGATGAAACCAAAACCTTTTGCATCGTTGAACCACTTAACAGTACCCGTTTCCATCTTGTTTCCTATCTATCTAAAAAAATTGAGCGACATGCTCTATCGATCGAATTTCAAGGAAAACGCTTACCAGAGGTACCGCAATTTAAAGCTTGAATCCAACAGACCGTGCATTAATAACATAGATAAACGGGATGTCCAAGAAATATCGTCATTCCCCGCCAAGCGGGCGCAGCATCAGGGTGTCGCCGCGCTGGGTGAATTCCAGATGCTTCAGCACGCTCATCCCCAGCAATATCTGGTCGCCCGCCATCCCGGGGTTGAGGCTGGCGGCGATGCCACGCAGCGCGAACGGCCCGAACGCCAGCGCATCCACCCGGGTGGCGCGGGTGGCGACCGTGCCATTGGCGGTGATCGACCGCTGCGGCGCGCCCGCCTCCAGGCCCAGTTCGCCCGCCAGATGCGCCGGGATCGACACCAGGGTGGCGCCGGTGTCGAGCAGGAAGGTGACCGGCCGGCCGTTGATCGTGCCGGGGAAAACATAGTGTCCGTTGCCGCTGCGCTTCAGCACCAGTTCGGTCCCCGGCGCGACCTGCAGCTGGCGATTGGGATTGTTGCGCGCCTGCAGGCCGTTTTCGAAGTAAAGATAGAACAGCCCCAGCACCAGCAGGCTGGCGACCAGCGCCATGCCGCGTCCGAGCGGACGATGCGGGTTGCGGGAAGGATCAGGGGTTTTCGGATTCACGACGTGGTGACAGTCTGGCTTGTTCATCGTTCCCCGCACGAAACGTGCGGGCAATCAAGCCGCATTCATATCACACACGCAGGGCAATGGCCTCATGCCGCCCGCGCGGGCGGCACGGCGCAGGCCAGGCTCAGGCGACGTGCTGCATGCGCGGCTGGCTGAAGTGGCAGTGCGGCGCATCGCCAAAAATGTCGCGCAGATAGCGGGTTTCGATGTGCAACAGGCGCTTGTGGTCGCCGCCTTCCAGATAGATGTCCGGCTGCGCCATCAAATCGTCGTCCCAAACCATTTCCACCCCCCAGGCATTCGGCAGGCCCGGCACCACGCCGGGTTCGCATTCGCTGAACAGCCGGCTCACGCTGGCCTCATCGGCCAGGCTGAACTCCATGCCGTGATCCAGCCCCAGTTTTCCCAGGTGAATTTCCTGATCGGCGGGGATCATCGCCACCATCTGGCAGCCCTGGCCGTCGAGCAGCACGCCCTTGGCCAGCCGATTGGAAGGCAACCCCGCCGCGCGCGCCGTTTCGGCGCTGGTCTGGGTGTGCGGATGCGCCACGATGTCGAACGGAATCATATGCTGGTCGAGGAAACGTTCCATGCGATGCAGTGCGTTCATGATCGACTCCTTGCAAAAGCGATTGGCTGGTTTTCACTATAGTCCACCCCTCCCGCCTGCGGAGCCCGGGGACGGACCGCTAACGCCGGCCGGGGCGGTCGCCGGCGCGAAAATGCCGGCGCGGCGCCTTGGGGTGCTCCAGCATCTGGCAGGCGCGGCGAAATGCCAGCAGGGCATCCTGCGCATGCCCCAGCACGCTGCCATGGGGATAGTGTCCCGCCGCGTCCGGTTCGCCCGCCGCCGTCCCCGTCAGCAGTTCGATCCCCTCGGTCACATGCTCCGCGGCATGGATATGGAAAAGCCCGCGCGCGACGGCGTCGACCACGTGCGGCTCCAGCATCAGGTGGCGCCGGTTGCGCGCGGGGATCAGCACCCCCTGGCTGCCGTCCAGGCCGGCGGCCTCGCACACGCGAAACCAGCCCTCGATCTTCTCGTTGATGCCGCCCACCGGCAGCACCTCGCCGTGCTGGTTGAGCGCGCCGGTGACCGCGATGCCCTGCCTGAGCGGCAGGCCCGACAGCGCCGACAGCAGCGCATAGAGCTCGGCGCACGAGGCGGAATCGCCTTCCACGCCGTGATACTGCTGCTCGAACACGATGGAGGCATTCATCGAAAGCGGCGCCAGGTGGGCGAACAGCGCGGCCAGGTAGCCCTGCAGGATGAACACGCCCTTGTCGTGGATCGGCCCGGACAGCTCGACCTCGCGCTCGATGTTGAGCAGGCCGTCCTCGCCCGCGTAGGCATGCGCGGACAGCCGTACCGGCAGGCCGAAGCGGTAGTCGCCCAGATCGATCTGGGTAAGGCCGTTGAGCTGGCCCGCCCGTACGCCATGCAGGTCGATCAGCACGTCGCCTTCGGCGATCTCCTCGCGCAGGCGCTGCTCGGGGTAATCGTGGCGCGCGGCGTGCGCCGCCAGCGCCGCCTCGACGTCAGCCGCCGCCACCAGGCACGCCCCCCCGCGTGCGCGGCAGATCGCGGCACTTTCCATCACCAGCGCCTCGGTGCGGGCGAAGATCGCGCTCTCGCGCGCCTGGTCGCCGGCCTCGCGGTGCGACTCCTCGAGCAGGCGCGCCACCGCCGCCGCCGAAAAATGCGGCAGGCCGGACAGGCGGCAGGCATGGGCGACGAAAATCGCCGAGGCGCGGCGGGTGGCGGCGCTGGCGACGAAGCTGTCGGCGAAATCGACCTTGGCGCGGAAATGGCGGGCGAATTCCGGCGCCGCTTCCTGCAGCTCGTAGTACTGCTCGCGCGAGCCGACCAGCACCAGCTTGACCTCGGCGTCGACCGCCTCCGGCACCAGCGACACCGCCGCGATCGGCGAGAATGACACGCCCGGTTCCTCGATCTGCAGCCGCCCGCTGCGCAGGAAGCGCCGCAGCTTCTCCCATACCAGCGGATCGGCCAGCACGTCGGCGAGATGCAGCATCAGGAAGCCGCCGTGCGCCTGCAGCAGGCTGCCGGCGCGGATGCGCGTGAAATCGGTCGCCAGCACGTCGTTCTCCGACTGGTACTCGATGCTGCCGAACAGCGCGCGGAACAGCGGGTTGTCCTCGACGATCACCGGCGCGCCGGAAAGGCCGCCGTTGTCCACCACCAGGTTGACGCGGTAGCGCGCCAGCGCGGCTTGCAGGCCCTCCAGCCGCTCCTCGTCGCCTTCGCCACCGCTGAACAGCTCCAGCTTGTCGAACACGTCCTGCTCCAGCGCGTCGAGCCAGGCGTTGAGCTTGGCGGCGTCCTTGATCTGCTTCTTCAGGCCGGCGCGGATCGCCTGCAGTTCGCGCTCGACCAGCGGCTTCACCACCTGCCGCCGCAGCGCCGCCAGCGTCTCGTTCATCGCACGTTCCAGCGGCTGGGTCTTCTCGATGTAGCGGGTGATCTCGGCGCGCAATTCCTGCTCGGCCTGCTCCACCGCGACGCGGCGCGCCTTCGGCAGCGCCAGCACCTCGTCCTCGGTGAGCGCCTGCCCTTTCTTGCCGATCAGCGTGAACACCATGCGCCCGGCCTCGCGGTGCAGCGAAAAGCTGCGCGCCTCGGCAAACGCCGTCAGCTCGGCATAATGCCGCGCCACCTCGTCCTTCCAGGCCTGCTCGATGCGCTCGCTCTCGGCCTTGTAGTCCTGTCCCTCGAGCCGTTGCGGGATATCGCTTTGCAGCGTCTTCACCGCCTGCGCCAGCAGCTGCCGCAGCAGCCGCCCTTCGCCGGCCGGCAGGCGCAATGCCAGCGGCCGCTCCGGCGCGTCGAAGTTGTGCAGGTAGCAGAGATCGGGCGGCACCCGCTTGCTCGCTGCCACCTCGCGCATCGCCTGCTTGAGCAGCGAGGAGCGGCCGCTGCCGACTTCGCCGAGCACGAACAGGTTGTAGTTGGGCTGATCCATGCCGAGGCCGAAGCGTGCGGCCGCTTCGGCCCGCGCCTGGCCGATCCACGGCAGGGTCTCGTCCTGCAGTTCGGAGGTGTCGGCGAATCCCAGCGATGCGGGATCGATGGTCAGGCGCAGGTCGGCGGGGGGCAGGATGGCAATCGGCATGGGAAGTGACGCTGAATTCGGATGAACGGGCTCATTTAATTCTAAACGGCGCGGGCAGCAAGGTAAGCGCGGACAGCAGGGAGGCGAGCAGGCCGCCAGCCAGCGCCAGCAGCCAGTCGTCGAGGTGCAGCGGGCGCAGGTGCAGGAATGCGGCGAGGAGCGGAATCTGCACGAACAGCAGCGACAGGGCCAAGGTCCCCCCGACCATGGCCCAGGCAGCCGGGGTGCGCAAGCGGCTGAGGCTGAGGGTGATGCCAGCACTCGACGCGGTCAGCGCCACCAGCGCCATCGCACGCGCGTGCTCGACGTCGAGGCCGGCGCCAAGGCTGCGCACGTAGCTCATCGACACGATCACCGTCACCGCCGCGCCCACTGCCGCGATCATCAGCCACTGCCGCAGGCTGAAGAAACGCAGCCGCCGCGTGCGCACCACCGGGGCAAGCGGCACATCGGCCGGCATGTCCTGGAACACCAGCAGCGCCGTCGGGTGGATGATCAGTTCCAGCCAGACGATGTGCACCGGCAGGTAGAGCAGCGGGTAGCCGGTCAACGGGATCAGCGCGGCGGTGAGCACCAGCGGAATGTGGATCATCAGCAGATACAGGAAGCTCAGCTGCAGATTGGCAAACAGCTGCCGTCCTTCGGCGATCGCGCGCACGATGCTGCGGAAGTTGTCGTCCAGCAGCACGATGGCGGCGACGTCGCGCGCGCTGCGGGTGCCGCGTTCGCCCATGGCGATGCCGATGTCCGCCGCCTGCAGGGCAGGCACGTCGTTCACGCCGTCGCCGGTGACGGCGACGATCTCGCCCTGCGCCTGCAGGGCGCGCACCAGCGCGAGCTTCTGCGCGGGAACGGCACGCGCGATGACGTCGATTTCATGCAGGAACGCCGTTTCGCCGCGCGCCAGGCGCGCCTCCATTGCCTCGCCTTCGATGACCACGGGATCGGAACCGCCCAGACCGATTTCTCTCGCCACCGCGCCCGCGGTCGCCGGATGGTCGCCCGTCACCATGACGACGCGGATGCGCGCCGTCCGGCAGACCTCCAGCGCCGCACCCACCCCGTCGCGTACCGGGTCCTCGAACGCCAGCAGGCCGGCGAACTGCAGGCCGTGGTCGGGCTCGCCACCCGCCCAGGCGGCGGCATCGAGTTCGCGCCAGGCGCAGGCGATCACCTTGTGGCCGCTGCCCGCCAGCTGCTCGACCCGCGCCAGCCATGCGGCACGTTCGTCGTCCGCCAGCGTGCACATGGCGAACAGCTGCTCCGGTGCGCCCTTGACGGCGGACAGCAGCGCGCCGTCCTTGCGCACGATGCGGGTCTCGCGCTTGCGGTCCTCGGTGAACGGAAAGGTGGCCACCGGCGCGCCATCGGGGGGATGACCGAGCGCGTCGAGTATCGCCAGATCCATCGGGTCGCCGGTCTCGCGCCGCGACGCCACCGCGGCCAGGTACAGCAGGCGATCCCGATCGAGTCCGGGCGCGGGGTAATGATGGGTCAGCTGCAGTCGCCCTTCGGTGAGGGTGCCGGTCTTGTCCGAACAGATGCACGACACCCGGCCGATGTTTTCCACCACCACCGCGCGCCGCACCAGCGCCTGCCGCTTGGCCAGGCGATACACGCCGACGCCGAGAAAGAAGGTCAGCACCACCGGAAACTCCTCCGGCAGCGCCGCCACCGCCAGCGTGACCGCGGAGAGCAGTGCGTCGAGCAGCCCATGGCCCTGCTGCAGGCGAATCCATGCCAGCATCAGGCAGATCAGCGCCGCGCTCGCGAGCAGCACCGCGACCAGATTGGCCACCGCACCCTGCAGCGGGGTGCGGGTGGCCCCGCCGCGCGAGGCCAAACGCACGATCTCGCCGTAGAGCGTCTCGCCGCCGGTATGGACGACGCGCAACCAGGCCTTGCCGGTGAGCAGGCGGGTGCCGGCGAAGCCCCAGTGCTGGCTGTCGACTTTCGCTTCATCGTCGAGGCGGGGCAGCTCGGCCAGGGGAAGCTTGCGCACCGGATAGGCTTCGCCGGTCAGCGCTGACTCGTCTGCCTGCAGCTCATCGCCGCGCACCACCAGGCCGTCGGCCGGGAAGGCGTCGCCCACGCCGACCATGACCAGATCGCCCGGCACCAGTTCGATGGCCGCGAGGGTGACCGTGACGCCGTCGCGCAGCACCGTTGCCGCGCTGGCGAGGCGGCTGCTGAGCCCGGCGGTCGACGCATGGGTGCGGCGGTGCAGGAAGGCATCCATGCCCAGAAAAGGCAGCAGCGCGACCAGCATGATGATCGCCTCGGTCCGCTCGCCAACGAAGGCGAACAGCACACTGGTGCCGAGCAGGAACCACACCATCGGATCGCCCAGGGTGGCGCGCACCAGCAGCCACCCGCCGCCGCGATCGATCTCCAGGATCAGGTTCGGTCCGAAGCGCTGCGCCCGGGCTTGCGCCTCTGCGGTCGTCAGGCCGCGGTCAGCCTCAGGCAGTCCCTGCAGTCGATCGAGCGGCACGGTTCTCAGCATGGCGGGCGCAAACGGGGGCGGGAAAGTTCTGACCTACGCAACTATAGCCGCAGCGCTATTCGGAAGGAGGCGCCACCAACTTGGCCCACTGGGCCAGGCTGCGCCGGTATTGCACGCGCAGTTGCGCCGCATTTTCCCGCAGCACGCTCTCGGGCAAGGCCAGCGCCTGTCTCAGCGCAGGTTCGATCTGCTCGACCGTCACGCTGCGCGGCACCGCGTCCGGCTCCCAGGTTTCGGCAAAGGCAGTCAGCTTGTCGGGACGCGAGCCCTGCTGCGGAGAAAGCAGGCTGACCCGCGGCAGGCCGTAGGCCAGCGCGACGATCCGCCCGTGCAGGCTGCTGCTGACCACGCCGCGGCTGGCGGCGATCAGGGCGCAGATGTCCCACAGATGCAGCGAGGGGAAGCGCCGCGCCGTGCCGGGGGGCAGCCGACGCAGCACCTTCTCATGCAGTTCCGGATCATCGTGCCAGGGTGCGCCGCCAGCGCGGAACAGCACCAGCCCCAACCCCGCCTCGGCGGACGCGCGCGCCAGCCCCTGCGCCAGGGCATCGAGGCTGGCGTCGTCGCCGAAATCCGCGCTGAACTGGCAGGCCAAATAGCCCAGCGGATAGGCCTCGCGCATCGCTGTCACCGCACCTTGCTGCTGGTGCCTGCGGATCATCTCGCCGAAACAGTCCGCCACCATCACGGCCGGGTCGGGGCACAGCGGAACGTCGATTCCCTCGCGCCGCAGCGCGTCCCGCGTGACGTGATCGCGCACGCTGGCCCAATCCGCCAGCCCGATCGCCGTCCGTGCTTCGGCGCGCTGGACATCGGATAGAAGCGTCCATTCCACCCCGCCGACCGCGTTGAAGATCAGCCGCCCCGCCGGCGCCACGGCATCGCGCCCTGCCACGTAGGGGAGGCTGCGCGCGGTGCCGAGTTGCCGGGCGGCCCACGCCGCGGCGGCAACCGGATCGTCGTCATAACGCGCAATGGCCGCGGCGGCCGTAGCAGGATCGAGCAGCATGACCGCGGCCTGGTAGGCGCTGCAGCTCAGTAGTTCGCCGCCGGCATGGATCAGGTGGGCAGGCTGCACCTTTCCCGCCGCGGCAAGCGCCCGCACCCGGTGCCCGCCGAAGCTCCGCAGATCGCGCGCAGCCAGGCCAGCAAACTCGAACGACGAGTCCGGCAGCAGGGCTGTCATCAGGTGGGGGAACAGCAGGTCGCCGAAGTTGTGGCGGTCGAAGGCGCCGAACAGCAGCAGCGGGGTTTTGCCAGGCGATTTCATTTCTGCATGGTCGGATCAGTCATTCAGGCCTGGCCCCTGATTCGCGCGCTGCGCCATTTCCCACTACATTCTAGGAAACCCGGAACCTGAAATCGTTTGATGAAACCCTCCCGGCCATCTTTCTTCGCCCTCATCGCGCTCATCGGCGGGCTGGCCATTTTCAGTTCCACGCTGTCGAAAACGCCGGTGCTGCCGCTGTTCGCCCAGTCGCTCAACGCCACCCCCGCCGAGATCGGCTGGATCGTCATGGCTTCGACGATTCCCGGTGTCCTGATCAGTTATCCCGCCGGCGCGCTGTCCGACCACCTCGGCACGCGCCGCGTGCTGCTCGCCTCGCTGGTGGTGTTCGCCACCGCGCCCTTCCTCTATCTGGTGATCGAAACCGCGTGGCAACTGATGGCAGTGCGCTTCTACCACGGCTTCGCCACCGCGATCTTCGGCACCGTGGCGAGCGCGGCCATCGCCGAACGCTACACCGCCGACCGTGCGGCGCGGCTCTCCACCTATTCCTCGGTCACCATCGTCGGCCGCTCCATCGCGCCCTTCCTCGGCGGCACCCTGATCTCGCTGGCGAGCTTCGGCGCGGTCTATATCGCCTGCGCGATCGCCGGCGTGCTGGCGCTGGGGGTGGGCCTGCTGCTTGAAGGCCACGATCAGAAGTCGGCGGCGAAGCTGGAGCTGCCGCATTTCTGGTCAAGTTTGAGAACTGTGCTGCGCGACCGCGGCATCATGCTGGTGAGCGCGGTCGAGGCGGCGCAATACCTGGTGTTCGGCGCCATCGAAGCCTTCCTCGCGCTGTACGCGTCCTCGCTCGGCATCCCCGCGTGGCAGATCGGCATCATCCTCGGCGTGCAGCTCCTCAGCATCGTATTTGCCAAGCCGCTGATGGGCAAGGTGTCCGACCGCGTCGGGCGACGCCGCGTCATCCTGCCCGGCCTCTTGATCGGCGCGGCGAGCGTCGTGCTGCTGCCGGTCTTCCCGAACGTCATCGGCCTCTCCGTGCTGAGCCTCGCGTTCGGCCTCGGCTTCGCCACCGTCACCTCGTCCACCGCCGCGCTCGTCGCCGACCTCACCAAAGACGGCCGCTTCGGCTCGTCGATGGGCGTGCTGCGCACGGTGATGGACGTCGGCCAGTCGATCGGGCCGGTTCTCACCGGCTTCATGGTCGGCGTCGCCGGCTACGCCAGCGCCTTCACCCTGCTGGCGGCGATCGTGGTGGCGGCCGCGCTGATGCTGGGGCTGCTGCTGCGCGACGCCTGAGGCCGCGCCCGATCGGCTATAGTGAGGCAGCCCGTTTCTGCCAAGGAGACTCCCATGCGCATCCGTTCCCTGCTCGCCCTGCTGGCCTTTGTCCCGGCCTGCTTCGTGCTCCCTGCCGCCGCCGATTCGACCGTGGACCCTGCGCCTGCTGCCGCACAGCCGAAATCGATTTCACCCGAGGCCTGCATTGCGAATGCCAAGGGCATGCATCTCGCCCAGGTCCAGACAGCCTGCTGCAAGGCCCACAAAGGCATCTGCGGCTGCCGCGCCGGCAAGATCGTGTGTTGCGACAACTCCACCAGCAAGGAGCCGGGGTGTACGTGTCATGGGGATGAGGGAATCATCGAATAGCGTCCCACATCGCATTCTTGACAACTGTAGTTCATAGGATACACTTTGGGCATGCGTGTTTCGATGACCGAGGTCTATCGGGACTGGATCAATGACCTGAAGGACCGCGCCGGTCGCGCCCGTATTCAAATGCGCGTGGACAGGCTCGCACACGGCAATCCGGGACAGCATCGCAATCTCACGCATGGAATAGCCGAGTTGAAGATCGACGTCGGGCCCGGTTACCGGGTGTATTACACGGAGCGCAATGGCGAACTGATCATCCTGCTGGCCGGCGGCGACAAGTCGACGCAGCAGCAGGACATCAAAACGGCTACTGCGCTTGCCAGCAATCTGCAGGAGTAAAGACATGCCCAAGGCATCGGCCAAACCGACCACCAAGACCAAAACCATTCCCTACGACGTGGCCGAGCAGCTGCGCACGCCCGAGGAAATGGCCGCCTACCTCGACGCCTGGCTGGAAGAGGCTCCCGACGATGCGTCGGGCATCGCCCGTGCGCTGGGCGATATCGCCCGCGCAAAAGGTATGTCGCAGGTCGCGCGCGATGCCGGCCTCAGCCGGGAAAGTCTCTACAAGGCGCTCAGCGAAAACGGCAATCCGAGTTTCGCAACCGTGCTCAAGGTTGCGCGGGCGCTAGGGGTTCGGTTGCATGCGGAAGCGGCTTGAGCCGCCCCCTTTTTGGACCATACCGTCTAAATTACGTTAGCCGCATACACATATGGAAACTTGGCAAACAATACTTTTTGCATTTGGTGGCAATGCAGCACTCTTGGCCGTACTTGGCGTCCTAGGCAAGTCATTCCTCGATAAGCTGATCGTCCGAGATACAAAACAGTTTGAGAACGACCTCAAGGCAAAATCCGATGCTGCGATCGAACATCTCAGAAATGAACTTCAGATTAGAACCATCGAGCATCAAGTTAGGTTCTCGCGACTTCACGAAAAGCGCGCTGGCGTTATCGCTGAGCTATATGGACACTTGGTGGAATCTCTTTGGGAGGCAGAAAGCTTCTTATCGCCGATCGAATGGGCAGGAGAGCCCAATAAGAAAGAAAAACACCAGAAAGCCATGAACAAGCTGGTTGAGCTTTACCGCTACTTCGACAAGCACAGAATCTATCTCCCGCCAGAGGTATGCACCTCATTAGAAGCCCTTGTTCAGAATGTCAGGTCACAAGTCGTCAAATTCGGCGTATGGGTTCGATACGAGGAATATGAACTCACTGGCGACTCCCATACCAAGAAAAATGATGCATGGGATTCCGGGTGGGATGCCATCAAGAATCAAGTACCAGTGGCTAGAGAAAGCCTTGAAAATGAATTTCGCACATTACTCGGGGCAGCGGCCAACATAGCGGTCGAAAGGGGTGCTCCGCACGCTGCGTCTTGAATATCAAACAAAACAATTTCGTGCCATTCACTTACTCACCGCCACCCAAACCCCATCCCACTCCGCGCCAGGCGGCACCTTCCTAAACGCCGCAATCCGCTCCAGCATGACCTGGCTGGGCTGATCCTTCGGTTCGACCGCAAGGCATTCGCGGAACGCCGCTTCGGCCGCATCCCAATCCTGCGCGCGGTAGCGCGCCAGCCCGGCTTCGTAGGACTGCACCCGCCGCCGGTCGCTTTCGCTCAATTCGGATGCAAGCCCCAGCAGCTCGTACACCCTGACCGTTTCCAGCTTGCCGGCAACGCGCAGGCTGTCGATTTCGCGGAAGGCCAGGGTGTCGCCCGCCAGGTTGCGCGTCGCTTCGTTGACGAGAATCCGCGTGCCGTAGAACTTGTTGGCCTGCTCCAGGCGTGAGGCGAGGTTCACGGTGTCGCCGATGACGGTGTAGCCGCGCGAGGTTTCGGAGCCGATGTTGCCCACCGTCACCTCGCCGCTGGCAATGCCCATGCGCACGTTGACCACGGGCAGGCCGCGGGAAACGCCGAACATCTCGGGCAGCCAGGCGCGGAAGGCTTCCATGCGGGCTATCTGTTCCAGGGCGGCGAGGCAGCACAGGGTGGCGTGGTCGGCGGCATCGGTGAAGGGCGGGCCCCAGAACGCCATGACCGAATCACCGATGTACTTGTCGACGATGCCCTGCCGGGTGCGGATCACCTCGGACATCAGCGAAAAATAGCGGTTGAGGAAGCGCACCGCGGCGTCCGGGGTGAGCCCCTCGCACAGGCGGGTGAAATCCTGCAGGTCGGAGAAGAACACCGTCATCGCCTGGCGCTCGCCTCTGTCCGTCGGGATGCGGTTTTCCAGCAGGTTCTTCACGATACGCGGGTCGACGTACTGGCCGAAGGTGTCGCGGATGCGCTCCTTCTCGCGCAGGCCGACCACCATGTGGTTGAACGAGGCGGCGAGCGTGGCGAGTTCGTCGTGGGTGCGCACCTGGATTTCCACGTCGAGGTCGCCGGCCTCGACCGCGCGCGTGCCGCCCACCAGGCGCTTGACCGGATCGACCAGCGAACGCGTGACGAAGCCGGCGAAGATGAGGCCGAGCGCGGTGGCGATGGCGGTGACGATCCAGTTGAGGGTGGTGGCGCGTTTCTCCTCTGCCTTGGCCTGGATGGCGGTGTCCTGGGTCAGCTTGTTGAGGATGTCGATGGTCTTGCCGATTTCGACATCGACGGTGTCCTTCTCGCGCAGCAGGGCGTCGCGCACGATCTTTTCCGAGCGCGGGGTGCCCTCTTCCGCCTCGATCTGGAACTGGCGGAAGCTCATGTGAAAGTGCTGGCGGGCGGTCTGGATCGCCGGAAGCTGCTTGCCCAATACGGCGAGCGTCACGCGGTCGAGCTCGATGTCCTGTTGCGCCTCGGCCTCACCCAGCATGCGCAGCGAGGAATCGACGATCTGGTCGGCATTGACCCCGCGCATGTCGAAGCCGTTCGATTCCCTGGCGAGAAATTCCGGATCGGGGCGCGCCACTTCCATGCCTGCCAGAACGCGTTCCATGTGCACCATCTGCTGGCGGATAAGGATCTCGACGCTGGCCACCTGCTGCTGCAGCGGCAGGTACCAGTCGGACAGCGCGCGCACCTGGTTGTTGAGCTGGCGGAAGTTGAGCACCGACAGCCAGGTGACCACCACCATCAGCACCAGCAGGGCCGTGGTGATGCTGAAGATTTTCAGGCTGATGGGCAGGCGCATGGGGTCAGATCCTGGATGCTCGACACATTGAACCCTAGCGCAAGCCGCCCATCCGTCAACACCCCCGGGGCCGGGCCGGCGCAGTGCGCGATGCGGCCCGGCCTGAATCCACAGGTTTGCTTGCTATCTGTTTCCCGGCACCCGCGCCGCGCCGCTCGCCACGTCGCCGCACTGCGCGCGGTGGCGCAGCGCGTGGTCCATCAGCACGATGGCCATCAGCGCCTCGGCGATGGGGGTGGCGCGGATGCCGACGCAGGGGTCGTGACGGCCGTGGGTGACGACCTCGATCGGCTGGCCGTTGAGGTCGATCGAACGGCCGGGCAGGCGCATCGACGAGGTGGGCTTGATCGCGACGTGGGCGACGATGGCCTGGCCGCTCGAGATGCCGCCGAGCACGCCGCCGGCATGGTTGCTCAAGAATCCTTCCGGCGCGATCTCGTCGCGGTGCTCGGTGCCCTTCTGCCGCGCCGCCTGCATGCCGTCGCCGATTTCCACGCCCTTGACGGCGTTCAGCCCCATCAGCGCATGGGCGAGGTCGGCGTCGAGCTTGTCGTACAGCGGCTCGCCCCAGCCGGGCGGCACGTTCTCCGCCACCACGCTGATCTTCGCGCCGACCGAGTCGCCCGACTTCCTGAGCGCGTCCATGTAGGCTTCAAGTTCGGGCACGATGGCTGCATTGGGCGCGAAGAAGGCGTTGTTGCCGATTTCGTCCCACGACTCGAAGGGAACGTCGACCGGTCCCAGCGCGCTCATGTAGCCGCGGATCACGATGCCGTATTTTTCGGCCAGCCACTTTTTGGCGATGGCGCCGGCGCCGACGATGGGCGCGGTGAGTCGTGCGGACGAACGCCCGCCGCCGCGCGGGTCGCGGAAGCCGTATTTCTGCGTATAGGTGTAGTCGGCGTGGCCGGGACGGAAGGTTTCGGCGATGTTGCCGTAGTCCTTGCTGCGCTGGTCCTCGTTGCGGATCAGGAGCGCGATCGGCGTGCCTGTCGTCTTGCCTTCATACAGGCCGGAGAGAATCTCGACGCTGTCGGATTCGCGGCGCTGGGTGACGTGGCGCGAGGTGCCGGGTTTGCGGCGGTCGAGATCGTGCTGGATGTCGGCCTCGGCGAGCGCCATGCCGGGCGGGCAGCCGTCGACCACGCAGCCGATGGCGGGGCCGTGCGATTCGCCGAACACGGTGACACAGAACAGTTTGCCGAGTGTGCTGCCAGACATGGAAATAACCGCGGAAAGGACCGAAAGAATGCGCCGAAGTCTAGCACAGGCGCGGCTTTGCACGCCGCCCGCCGCATCCCGCCGGGCGCGCTGCGGCAAGACCGATGCGTTTTTAACCGCTATCCTGAACATCTCGCGGAACGAGGACGCCCCAATGAATGCCACGCAGCACCTCACCACCCTCGGCCAGAGCCTCTGGCTGGACAACCTCTCGCGCAGCCTGATCCGCGACGGCACGCTGGCCAGGCTGATCACCGAGGACGGCGTCTCGGGCGTGACCTCGAATCCGGCGATTTTCCAGAATGCGCTCGCCAGCAGCCCGTATTACGCCGACGACCTGGCGCGGCTGAAAACCGGCGAACCCGATGCCGAGCGGCGTTACGAAGCGCTGGTCATCCCCGACATCCGGGCGGCCTGCGATCTGCTGTTGCCGGTATTCACGCGCAGCGGCGGCAACGACGGCTACGTCAGCCTGGAAGTCGCGCCGCGCTGGGCGTACGATGCCGCGCGCACGGTGGAGGAAGCCCAGCGTCTGTCCGCCGCGGTGGACCGCAGCAACCTGCTGATCAAGGTGCCGGGCACGCCGGAAGGCATCGACGCGTTCGAGACGCTGACCCGGCTCGGCATCAACGTCAACGTGACGCTGCTGTTTTCGCTTGCCCAGACCGAGGCGGCGTTCGACGCCTACCTGCGCGGCCTTGCCGCACGCGTGCAGGCAGGGGCCGGCGTGCGCCGCAGCAAGGCGGTGGCGAGCCTGTTCCTGTCGCGCGTCGACACCCTGGTCGACGCGCGCCTCGATTCGATCGGCACGCTGGAAGCGCTGCCGCTGCGCGGCAAGGCGGCGGTCGCCACGGCCAAGCTCGCCTATCAAAACTATCTGAAAACATTTCGCGGCGAGACTTTCGCCGCCCTGGCGCAGCAGGGCGCAATGCCGCAAACCCTGCTGTGGGCAAGCACCGGCGTGAAAAACCCGGCCTACCACGCCCTGCTGTACGTCGAGCCGCTGATCGGCAGGGAAACCATCAACACGCTGCCCGACAAGACGCTCGCCGCGCTGCGCGAGCACGGCAAACCGGCGCTGCGGGTGGAGGACGGCATTGCCGAGGCGGCGGCGCAGTGGGTGGATCTGGCGCGGCTGGGCATCGACATGGACACGGTCGGCAACACCTTGCAGGACGAAGGCGTCAAACTGTTCGAAGCCGCGTACCGGAAACTGCTGCAGCAGACCGGATGAGCGGCGCCCCGATCCCTGCCGCGCCTGCCTTGTTGATGCTCCGGAAGTTCGGCATCATCGACCCGTCAAGAATCGCGCCATCTTTAAATTAAGGAGCCTGTCCATGAAAGCCCGTGCCGCCGTAGCCTGGGAGCCCAAAAAACCGCTGTCGATCGAGGAAGTGGACGTCGAAGGTCCGCGCGAGGGCGAAGTATTGCTGCAGGTCGTCGCCAGCGGCGTCTGCCATACCGACGCCTTCACGCTGTCGGGCGACGACCCGGAGGGCGCCTTCCCCTGCATCCTCGGCCACGAAGGCGGCTGCATCGTGGCGGAGTGCGGACCCGGAGTGAAAACGCTGAAGCCCGGCGACCACGTCATCCCGCTCTACATTCCCGAGTGCGGACACTGCGAATACTGCGCCTCGCCCAAGACCAACCTGTGCCAGTCGATCGCGTCCACCGTGTGGACCGGCTACATGCCCGACGGCACCCGGCGTTTCTCGAAGAACGGCAAGCCGATCTTCCACTACATGGGCTGCTCGACCTTTGCCGAATACACCGTGGTGCCGGAGATCGCGCTCGCCAAGATCAATCCCGCCGCGCCGCTCGACAAGGTCTGCCTGCTCGGCTGCGGCGTCACCACCGGCATCGGCGCGGTGCTGAACACCGCCAAGGTCGAGCCGGGCTCGACCGTCGCCGTGTTCGGCCTCGGCGGCATCGGCCTGTCCTGCATCCAGGGCGCGGTGATGGCCGGGGCCGCGCGCATCCTCGCCATCGACCTCAATCCCGACAAGTTCGAGATGGCGAAGGCGCTCGGCGCCACCGACTTCATCAACCCGCGCGATGTCAACGGCTCGGTCTCCGAGGCCATCCGCGACCTGACCAAGGGCGGCGTCGATTACTCGTTCGAGTGCATCGGCAACGTCAACGTCATGCGCGACGCGCTCGAATGCACCCACATGGGCTGGGGCGTCTCCACCGTGATCGGGGTCGCCGGCGCCGGGCAGGAAATCTGCACCCGGCCGTTCAATCTCGTCGTCGGGCGCACCTGGAAAGGCACCGCGTTCGGCGGCGTCAAGGGCCGCACGCAACTGCCGGGCTACGTCGACGACTACATGGCCGGCAGGATCGAGATCGACAAGCTGGTCACCCACACCATGCCGCTGGAAGACATCAACCGCGCCTTCGACCTGATGCACGAAGGCAAGAGCATCCGTTCGGTCATCATTTTCTGAGGCGGCACATGAAGCAAATCGAACGCATCAAGGAATTCGGCGGCTGGCTCGAACGCTGGCAGCACGAGTCGGCCGCATGCCGGTGCACCATGACCTTTTCGGTCTACCTGCCGCCGCAGGCGGCGACGCAGAAGCTGCCGGTGGTGGTCTGGCTGTCGGGGCTAACCTGCACCGACGACAACGTGCGGGTGAAGGCCGGCGCGCAGCGCTATTGCGCCGAGCTCGGGCTGATTCTCGTCATGCCCGACACCAGCCCGCGCGGCGACGAGGTGCCCGACGTGCCCGAGCGCTACGACCTCGGCCAGGGCGCCGGCTTCTATGTCGACGCCACGCAGGCGCCGTGGGCGACGCACTACCGGATGTACGACTACGTCACCCGCGAGCTGCCCGCGCTGGTCGAGGCGAACTTCCCCGTCATCCCCGGCAGGCGCGCCATCAGCGGCCACTCGATGGGCGGCCACGGCGCGCTGATCTGCGCACTGAAAAACCCCGGCATGTACGCCTCGGTCTCCGCCTTCGCCCCCATCTGCAACCCGGCGATCAGCCCCTGGGGGCAAGGCTGCTTCGGCGCCTATCTCGGCGATGACAAGCAAGCCTGGGAAGCGTACGACGCCACCTGCCTGGTCCAGGCCGGCGCGCCGCTGCCGCCCGCGCTGATCGACCACGGCACCGCCGACGAATTCCTCGCCGAGCAGCTGTTTCCGCAGAACCTGCAGGCCGCCTGCGCGGCACGCGGCATCCCGCTCACGCTAAGGATGCAGGACGGCTACGACCACAGCTACCACTTCATCGCCAGCTTCATCGGCGAACATCTGGCGTTTCACGCGCGGGCGCTGGCAAGTTAAGCCGCCGCGCTACCCCCTGCGCCGCCCCATATCAACCAAGAACAATTTATGCCCTGAGAAAAAATCTTGAATAGACAGGAAAGCTTGCGGGAGGGAGGATGACCTTAGCCGATCCAGCGCGCCCGGCCGGCGCGACGGAATCCCGAAATCGACGCAAGGAGACGCGCCATGAGCTTTACCCGTTTGCCCACCAGCAATCTCGATAAGACCGCCGGCCTGCTGCGCCCCGCCTGCGTATTGCCCGAACGCGTGGGAATGGACAACCCGGCGCTCGATGTCATGACCGATTTCCGCCGCCTGACCGCCTTCATCGCCACTCCCGGCGACACCATCAAGCAGGCGGAAGAGCGCATGATCCGCCGCAAGGTACGCCTGCTGTTCGTGATGGACAGCCAGGATCGCGTGGCCGGGCTGATCACCAGTTCCGACATCCACGGCGAAAAGCCCCTGCAGGTGGTGCAAAGCCGCGGCATCCGCCGCGACGAAGTGCTGGTGGCCGACATCATGACCTCGGTGGACCGGCTGGAAGCGGTCGATTTCGACGATCTGTCGCATGCCCGCGTCGGCCATGTGCTGGAGACGCTCAAGGCACGCGGCCGTCAGCATGCCCTGGTGATCGAAAATGCGGACGGCCGGCAAATGGTGCGCGGCCTGCTGTCGCTGTCGCAGCTGTGCAAACAGCTCGGCGTCAACGTCGAAACCACCGAGGTGGCGCACACCTTCATCGAAATCGAGCAGCAGCTGGCGCACGCCTGAGCTGCCGCCGCCGCCCCTGCGGGCGGCGGCGTCCTGCAGTGGCCGGTTTCCAGCGTATCCCGCACTCATTCCGCCAAGCCGGCCCCTGCAGCCGGACTCAAGCCCTATCCCACGCAACACCCAAGGTTTTCCCGCGCGGCGTCTTGTGCTCAAATCCCGGACGGACGCCCGCGGCGAAACGCGCGCCGGCGGAGCGAGACCGCACGACACCCTATTGAGACGGCCAAGCAATGTTTGAATCCATCAGTGTATTTCGCACCTCCTGAGCGGGACGGTTCATTGGGCCGAATCAATAACAAGCACATGAATATTTCCGTCAGCGAACTGATCGTCCGGTATCTGGAACGCCTCGGCATCGACCACATTTTCGGCATGCCGGGCGCGCACGTGCTGCCGATCTACGACTGTCTGCATGATTCGGGCGTGAAGAGCGTGCTGGTGAAGCACGAGCAGGGGGCGGCCTTCATGGCCGGCGGCTACGCGCGGGTGTCGCAGCGCCCCTCCGCCTGCATCGCCACCGCGGGCCCGGGGGCGACCAACCTCATTACCGGCATCGCCAATGCCTACGCCGAGCGGCTGCCGGTGCTGGCGATCACCGGCGAGACCTCGACCTACATCTTCGGCCGCGGCGGCCTGCAGGAAAGCTCCGGCGAAGGCGGCGCCATCGACCAGGGCGCTCTGTTCGCCAGCATCACCCGCTACCACAAGCTCGTCGAGCGCACCGATTATCTCGGCCAGGTGCTGAACCAGGCCACCCGGGCGCTGCTCGGCCACGAACCGGGGCCGGTGCTGCTGTCGATCCCGTACAACGTGCAGAAGGAGCGGGTCGATGCCAGCGTGCTCGAGCGGATTCATTTCCCCTGCCAGTCCGCGATTCGCCACACGACGCCGACGGGCGCGCTCGCCGAACTGATCCGGGCCGCGCATGCCCCGGTGATCGTCGCCGGCCACGGCTGCATCCAGGCGGGCGCGCGCGAAACCGTCGCCGCCCTTTCCGAACGCTTCAACATCCCGGTCACCACCAGCCTCAAGGCCAAGGGCGTGGTGGCCGAAGGCACGCCGCTGGCGCTGGGCTGCCTCGGCGTGACGTCCAGCGGCGACGCCTACCGCTACCTCGTCGAGCACGCCGACTTGCTGGTGTTTCTCGGCGCCGGCTTCAACGAACGCACCAGCTACCTGTGGGATGCGAAGCTGCTGACCGGCAAGAAGATCGCCCAGGTGGACCGCGACGCCGCCCAGCTCGGCCGCGTGTTCCAGCCCGACGTGGCGATCTGCGGCGACATCCGCGCGGTGACGGAAGAACTGCTCGCCGCGCTCGAAGCCGACGCCATGCCGCCCAAGGCCCGCGACCTGCTGGACGGCCACCGTGCGGCCACCCCGCCGCCCGCAAGCGGCGGCGCCGCGCAGGAGGAAGCTTTCCACCTGATCCAGGCATTCTTCAGCGGACTCGCCCGGCGCTTCCCGCGCAACGCGCTGGTGTTCGACGACAACATCGTCTTCGCGCAGAGCTACTTCGACGTCTCCGACCGCAACCACTACTTCCCGAATTCCGGCATCTCGTCGCTGGGGCACGCGATCCCGGCCGCCATCGGCGCGCGCTGCTTCGCCCCCGACAGCCCCGCCTTCGCCATCCTCGGCGATGGCGGCTTCCAGATGTGCTGCATGGAAATGATGACCGCGGTGAACTACGGCATCCCGCTCAACGTGGTGGTGATCAACAACGGCACGCTCTCGCTCATCCGCAAGAACCAGTTCCAGCTCTACGGCGAACGCTACATCGACTGCGACTTTGCGAACCCCGACTTCGGCCTGCTCGCGCAATCCTTCGGCGTGCCGCATTACCGCATCGAGACCGAGGCCGACCTCGACCGGCTGTTTGCCGAGGCCGATCTGACGCACGCGATCAACCTCATCGAGATCCTGCTCGACAAAAACGCCTTCCCGCGCTACCTGTCGGCCCGCTAGTTGTTGGGTTGCAACGGCTTGTTCATGGCCGCGAAGCGCCCGACTGCAACAGCCCTGCCGGCAGCCGCAGGCGCCGCCTCTTTCGACCTTCTGCAATAATTGGAACTTTCTTCTTCCAGCTTCGTTTAACGCAGCATGGAAAAAGATCCTCGGCCAACAATCCGGGACTGGCTTGACGGGATCGAGAAGCGATCGGGGCAGCGGGATGGCCGTATCCAGGAACAGGGCGTCGATGAACAGAGTGCCGGATGAACAAGAGTGAACCATGCGGCAGCTGGCAGCAGTTGCAGGATCACGAGTGCATCGCCCTGTTCCAGCACGGCGAGCAGGATGCGTTTGCGGAATTGGTGCGGCGCCACCAGAATCGCGTTTACCGTTTTCTCCTGCGCATGATGGGCTGCCGCGAAGAGGCGCTGGAACTGACCCAGGAGACGATGCTCAAAGCCTTTCGCGTACTGCCCGGCTGGCGGCCGGACGCGGCTTTCGCCACCTGGCTGTTTCGTGTCGCCAACAATGCAGCCATGGACAGGTTGCGGCGCAAGAAGGTGGTCAAGTACGTGCCGATCGAGGAGCACATGGACTTCCCCGACCCGGCCGCGGGGCCGGACGACGAGCTGCAATCGGCCCAGCGTTACCGCATTCTCGAGGCGGCGCTGCGGCGGCTTCAGGAAGACTACCGACAGGTCCTCTTGTTGCGGGAAGTCGAGGAAATGTCGTACGCCGAAATAGGCGATGTGCTGGGCTTACGCGAGGGGACGGTGAAGTCCCGCATCGCGCGTGCAAGACAGGCTCTGCTGGAAGTCTGCAAGGGCAGGATCTAAGGCCATCATTTGGAATTTCGGCAATTCAGAGAGCAGCGATCATGAACAAGCACTGTAAAAAAAGCGAGGATCTTTCCGCCTACCTCGACGGCGAGCTGGACGAGAAGACCCGCCTGAAATTCGAGACGCACCTGGAAGACTGTTCCGCCTGCATGGAAATGCTGCACGATTTGCGCTGTCTCCACGGGTGCTTCCAGACCCTGCCCCAGCAGGAAGTGGGGTTCGATCTGGCGCCCGCGGTGCTGGCCGAACTGGGGCGGCAGCGCGCCCGCCCGGCAAGCCTGCCGCGCTTCAACTGGTGGCGGCTGTTGCCTGCGTCCTTCGCCGCCGCGGCCACGGTTTTGCTGGGGGTGTTCCTGGGGAACCTCCTGACCGGCGCGCCCGACGCCGAGGTGGCGGCCCCGACCCTGGCCATGTTCGACCCCATTCCGCCAGGCGGCCTATGTATCGGATTCGCGGAATGCTATCCGAAGGAAAGAATCTGATGAAACGTTCCTGGCTTTATACATTGCTTGCGTTTTCCCTCCTTCTCAACGTCAGCGTGCTGGGCGCGGTGGGCTACCAGGCCTGGCAAAACGGCGGGTGGCCCGAACTGCATGCCGGCGACAAGCACGACCACCTGGCGGAATACCTCAACCTCAGCACGGAACAGCGCCGGCAGTGGCGGCAAAAAGAGGAAAGGTTCCTGCGGGAAATGGGAGCCGACTGGGAGGAGGTCCGCGTTCACCGCGAACGCATGATCCGGCAGATTTTCTCGCAGCAGCCCGACCTTGCGGCGATCGAAGCCGATCGCGCAGCCATCTCTCGCCTCCAGGAAAAGCAGCAGCGCCATGTCATCGAACAGCTGATGGAAGAGCAGCGCATGCTCGATACAGCGCAGCGGAAGGCCCTGGCCGCGCTCCTGATCCAGCAAAGGCCCGCCGGCTCGCTCGAGGAGCGGCTGCACGGCGATTGACGCGGCAGAGCCGCGTGGCCGGCATGGCCGGAGGGCGCGCACGCGCGCTCCGCTAATCGAGCCATCGACGATAGAAAACACCTCTTGCGATTTCCGTCCTCGGCCAGCCAGGCCGGCCGGCACACCCCAGCCTTATTGCAACGTGTAGTGACGGGCTGCTAGCCGCCCCGGCAGCATCGGCGGCCGCTTCCGCCATGTCCCCCGGGGCGGCCGACGGATCGCTCCGGCCGACTCCCTCCTGCCTGAACGCCGCCGCCATCCATGCGGCGGCGTTTCTGCCTTCCGGTTTCCACTGCCCCTCATGCCGCGCAGCCGGATTTGATGCGGCTGCGCAGAAAGCCGGAACATTTCTCCCGCCCTCTCGTTTAAGCCAGTGAAGGACACGATGTCTTCAAAGCAGACAACCCGCATCAATGTTTGTTCACCCAATAAAGACAAACGAGGAGGAGAACGGAATGCGCATCAAGAGAAGTTTTATCGTCGCCGCCTGGACGGCAGTCGGGCTTTCATCCGGCGGGGCAAGCCATGCAACCAACTGGGTGATGGCGTTCGGCACCGAACCCCTCGCCAGCACCCACCGCCTGCTCGGTGCGGTGCAGCTCACCTACGAAAACAACTTCGACTGCCGGGACACACGCGGCTTTGTGGGTCCCGCAGCAGCCAACAACGGGGTGGTGGTGAACAACTGCCGGGTTGGCCCGGAGCTGAGAAACGACGAGTCCGGCCTTTATCTGCAGAACCTGATGCTGGGCGCCCGGGGCAACCTGATTCCGGGCCGCATCAATTACATGCTCACCGCCAACGCCGGCGAGAACGTCGCCAACTACGAGCCGTACAACACCGAGCGCAGGCACATCGCGAGCCTGACCGACGCCAGTCTCTCCTTCCACTACATCCCCGGCATGCGGGTGCGGGCGGGCCTGCTGCGCAAGCCCGGCCCCGAGGAACTGTATCAGGGGCTGGAAGCGACCGACTACATCTTCCTCACCGACTTCGTGCAACGGGTGCAGATCGAGCGCTTCATCCATGGCAACGCCAAGGCTACCGGCCCGATCGCAGGCCAGGGTTATGCCGGCAACGTATCCAGGCACGGCTACGACGCGGACGCCGGACGCGACTGGGGACTGCAGTTTTTCGATGCCTTCAGCCGCGACAAATGGACCCACACCTACTCGGTCATGTTCGGCAACGGCAACGGCATCCATCGGGGCGACAACAACAGCGACAAGGATCTCAACCTCTATTTCTCCTCCGAGTACGACCTGCCCGGCGGCAAGGGGCCGCTCAAGCACGGGGTGAAGCTGTACGGCTACCACCACAAGGGCGTACGCAACTTCATCATCGACGCCAACGGCACCGAGAGCCAGGATTTCGAGCGGATCCGCTACGGCATCGGCATGAAGGCGCTCGGCTACCTGTTCGGCGAGGATAACGGCAAGCACCGGGTGGAATTCGAGTTGATGTTCGCCGACGGGATGATCAACTACACCCCCACCGCCAACACGGCGGACGCGCCCTACGGCGGGCTGGTCCAGTTCGCGGCGGAGCGCGGCAACAAGGCCAAGGGCATTACGCTCGACTACGGCTACTACTTCAACAAGAACTGGCAGTTCGACATCCGCTATTCGCGCAACGATCTGCTGTACGAAACGGCCAACACCAACCCGGCCGTCCAATACTGGACCAGCGGCGACGAGCGCATCCTGAAGTACACGACCCTGGGCGTGAACTACCACTTCACGCCCAAGACCCGGCTCACCTTCAACTACGAGTTCCGCAACGTCACCGCCCCGAACCCGGCGCGCACGACCGCCGGCGTCATCAGCAATCCCAGCACCATCAATGCGAACGTGGTCTCCGGTTCGGTGGGCGACCGCTTCGGGCTCAGGCTGACGCACAGCTTCTAGACGCGCGCCGGGCGACGGAAAAAAACGAGAGGAGAAATATTCATGAAACCGATTTTCAGCAAATGGCGGAACCTTGTGCCGCTGCTACTGGCCGCCTCGCTCGCCGGATGCGCCGCCCAGCCTGGCAAGCCGGCGCAGCAGGCGGCCGGGGCCGGCAAGGCAACGGATTTTTCGGAGTGGCCCTGCCTGAGCTACACCCTGGCCTGCGGCCAGATCCCCAACCGCAAGCCGGTGAAACAGGCGCTCGCCGGCCCGCTCGGCGGCGACCCGGCGCGCGGCAAGGTGTTTGCCAACGAGCGCAGCAAAGGCAATTGCGTCGCCTGCCACCTGATCCAGGGCGCGGAGCAGCCCGGCTCCAAGGGCCCGGATCTGAGCGCCTACGGCACCTGGGACAGAAGCGACGCGGAAACCTACGCCCTGGTCTACGACATGCGCTGGCGCAACCCGGACACCGTCATGCCGACGTTCGGGATCAACCAAATCCTGAACGAGCAGGAACTGCGCGACGTCGTCGCCTTCCTGCAGTCATCGAAGTAAAGGAGCCCTGTCATGGCTGGAAACCACCCTTTTTCCCTGCGCGCGCTTGCCCTGATGTCGCTGTTTGCCGTGGCGGCGCCGGGGCCGGCCGCCGGCGCCGACGCATATCGCGAAACCTACCCGAGCGCAGCAATCGATCCGTCCAGGGGCATCGCCGGCGCCGGCGATGCCGGCTTCGGTTCCACCCTGCAGTACTGGCAGGACGAGAAATCGCTCGAGCACCACAGGCAGTGGATCGGCGACCCGGAGCATGAGTGGAAGCTGAACTGGAAATTCCTCGACTTCGACCGCAGCGACGACATGCACCCGGGATACCTGGCGCTGGAGGCGGGAGAAAAGCTGTTCAAGCTGTGGGCCAAGCGCGAGCCGGCATTCCGCACCTGCCTCGGCGAGGGCAAAACCGACCTGAAGGGGCTGGCGGCGACCTACCCCAAGTACGACCCCAAGCTCAAGCGGATCATGACCGTCGAGAGCCGGGTGGAGCACTGCGCGCAGACCGCCCTGTGGGAGACCTTCAAGCAGGGCTCGCCGGCGAACAATCAGATCTCCCTTTACTTCAAGTCCCTGTCCGCCCGAGCGCCGATCAGGGTAGACACCGGCTCTGCCGAGATCATGGCGTCCTATCGGCGCGGCGAGAAACTGTTCTATGCCAAGGTCGGGCAGTTCAACTTCTCCTGCGCCTCCTGCCACACCTCGACGGGCCTGCTGGGCCAGCGCTTCCGCGGCCAGGTGCCGACCACCCCGTTCGGCGACGCGGCCCACTTCCCCACCTACCGCCTGGCCCTGGGGGATATCGAGTCGCTGCAACAGCGCTTCATGCGCTGCAACATGCAAGCCCGCACCAAGGCACTGCCGCCCGGCGACCCGGCCTACACCGACCTCGAGGTGTTCTACACCGTGCTTTCCAACGACTACCCGGTTTCCGTGCCATCGGCACGCTAACCGTTCGCTTCAACCTCAAACGGAGAACGACATGAACGAGCTGAATGAACTACGCAGGACCTTGCTGAAGGGGGGATGCGCCGCCGGCCTGGTCGCCTTTGCCGCATCCGCCGGGCTGCTGCTGCCGGGCCGCGCCCTCGCCGCGGAATGGAACAAGAGCGCCTTCGAGGCCAAGAACGTCGCCGACGCCCTCAAGGGCCTGGGGGCGTCGGGGGTCGCCGACAGCCGGGATATTCTGATCAAGGCCACCGACATTGCCGAAAACGGCGCCGTTATTCCCGTCGAGGTGACCAGCCAGATCGCCGACACCCAGTCCATTGCCATCCTCGCGGACAAGAACCCCTTGCCGCTTCTGGCGGTGTTCGAGTTCGTCGACGGGGCGCAGGGCTACGTCTCCACCCGCATCAAGATGGGCCAAACCTCCAACGTGCGCGTGGTGGTCAAGGCGGGAGGCAAGTACTACAGCGCGACCAAGGAAATCAAGGTCACCATCGGCGGCTGCGGCGGCTGAGAGAGCGAATTTAAATCCAAGGAAAGGAATGGAAAATGGCAGAACCGATGAAGATCCGCGCGCAACTCTCCGGGGACCTGGTGGCAATCAAGGTCCTGATCGGCCACATCATGGAGACCGGCCAGCGCAAAGACCCGAGAACCGGGCAGCTGATCCCCGCCCATTTCATCAAGCAGCTCAGTGTCGGCCTGAACGGCAAGACGGTCATTGCCGCCCAATGGGGCGGGGCCATTTCCAAAGACCCCTTCCTCGGACTGAAGGTGAAGGGAGCCAAGGCCGGCGACAAGGTAAGCGTGCACTGGGAAGACAGCAAGGGCGAAAAAAGCAGCGCCGAGGCCACGGTTGGCTGAGCCTGTCTCCCGACGCGCGAGGCAGGCGCAAAACATGGCCCTTGGCAGCACGGACCTGCCGTGCCGGCCGAAGAACATTCACCCATTTCAATTTTGGAGCACATTCATGAAACCACATTTCAAAGCGGCATCGCTCGGCCTGGCGGCAAGCCTGGTCATGGCAGGCGCAGCGGCCGACGTGGGCAAGGACGAACGCCTCAAGCTGGTTCTCGAACCGCACGAGCGCCATTTGGTACTGCTCGAGATGCGCAACTTCCTCCACGTTCTGCAGACCATGACCGACTCGCTGACCAGGGAAGACATGAAAACGCTGGCGGAAGCGGCGCGATCCATGGGCAGCGGGGCGGCGAATGAAATTCCGCCCGAGACCGTGGCAAAATTGCCTGATACCTTCAAGATGTTCGCCGGCACCGTGCACACCACGTTCGACACGATTGCACTGGACGCGGAAAGCCTGGGCGACCCCAGGCACACCCTGAAACAGATGGGCACCCTGATGCAGACATGCAATGCCTGCCACGGCATCTACCAGGTTTCGACCGAGCCTTTTCCGCCTCTGAAGCGGGGCGGTTTGACTTCCGGGAAAACGACTGCCGCGAAGCCGGTCCGCTAACCCGCCATAACCATGGAGTGAATCATGAAACCCATTCTTCTTTCGCTGTCCGCCGCCATGCTGGCGCTCCCCCTGATGGTGCAGGCTGCCGGTCCGGCCCACCACCACGATCACGGGGCCGGCGCTCCGCAATCAATCCAGCTCAATGCCGGCAAGAAATGGGCCACCGACGATGCGTTGCGCCAGGGCATGGGAGCGATCCGGACGCTTGTGGAAAACGCGCTGCCGGCCGCGCATGCCGGCAAGCTCACGACTGCCGGGTACGACGCCCTGGCGAACGACATCGACTCGCGCATCGCTTATATCGTGAGCAGTTGCAAGCTCGACCCCAAGGCCGATGCGCAGCTCCACATCGTCATCGGCGAGCTGGCCGGCGGTGTCGACACGATAAAGGGCAAGCAGCCCGGCCAGGCACGCGCCATGGGGGTGGTCAATGTTTCCCAGACCCTGAATACCTATGGCAAATACTTCAATCACCCGGGCTGGCGGGCGATCAAGCTGCCTCACTAGATTCACCCTGCCCATGCGCGGCCGCCGGCGGCCGCAAGCTTCTTCGGCCGCGCGGCCGCTGCCGCCTTCGGGCGCGACGGCGGCAGCGACACGACCTCGCGCAGCACCGGCAGCACCGCCCGCTGACCGCCCACGCCGTCCAGCCTGAACACGCTCACCGCCTCGGCAAGCTTCGCCGCCTGATCCTGCAGGCTCTCGGCCGCAGCCGCCGCCTCTTCAACCAGCGCTGCGTTCTGCTGCGTCATCTCGTCCATCTGGCCAACCGCCTGGTTGACCTGCTCGATGCCGGCGCTCTGCTCCTGGCTCGCCGCAGCAATCTCGCCCATGATGTCGGTGACCCGTTTGACCGAGCCGACGATCTCGTCCATGGTCTTGCCGGCTTCGTCGACCAGCTTGCCGCCGGCATCGACCTTGCCAACCGAATCCTCGATCAGGGCCTTGATCTCCTTGGCGGCACCGGCCGAGCGCTGGGCGAGGTTCCTCACCTCGGAGGCGACGACGGCAAAGCCGCGGCCCTGCTCGCCGGCGCGCGCAGCTTCCACCGCGGCGTTCAAGGCAAGGATGTTGGTCTGGAACGCAATGCCGTCGATGACGCCGATGATGTCGGCAATCTTCCGCGAGCTTTCCTTGATCGAGGCCATGGTGTCGACGACCTGGCCGACGACCTGGCCGCCCTTGACCGCAACGTCGGCGGTGGAGACGACGAGCTGGTTGGCCTGGCGCGCGTTCTCGGCGTTCTGCCTGACGGTGCTGGTCAGCTCTTCCATCGAGCTGGCGGTCTCTTCCAGGCTCGACGCCTGCTGTTCGGTGCGCGAGGAAAGGTCGAGGTTGCCGCTGGAAATCTGGCCCGACGCCGTGGCCACGCTGTCGGTGCCGCTGCGAACCTGGCCGACTATCCGGACCAGGCTCTCATTCATGTCCTTCAGCGCCTGCATCAGCTGGCCGGTCTCGTTCGTCGAGCGGGCTTCGATGCGCTGCGTCAGGTCGCCGCCAGCAATGGCGCGCGCAAGATTCACGGCGGTATTCAGCGGACCGGTGATGGAACGGGTGAGGCGCCAGGCGACCAGAGCGCCCAGAACCAGCGACAAACCCGCCATGGCAAGCACGAGCGCCCGCGCCCCGGCATAGGCGGCCTCGGCGTCTGCCAGCGCCTGGGCGCTCGCCTTTTCCTGGAACCTCGCCATGTCTTCCAGCGCCTTGATCCACAGGCTCTGCGCCGGATGAACCTCATCGATCAGCGTCTGCGTCGCGGCGATGGGGTTGCCGAGCGCGAAGCCCATCGCCTTGTCGAGCGAGGGGTCGGTCTGCGCGCGTGCCGCGGCGATCCTGGCGAACAGCGCCTTTTCCGCCTCGCCCGTCACCAGAGCGGCCAGCTTCCCGCTCGCCTCCGCATAGCGTTTGCGCTGTTCCTGAACCTGCTTCGCCGCAGACTCCATGGCCTCGTCATCCGTCAGCAGCACAAGATTGCGGGCCGAGATGGCGGCGGTTTGCAGGGCATCGCGCATTTCGCTGACCCGCTTGATCTTGACCATGTGGCTGCCGGCGACCCGGTCGAGATGGCCCTGGATCGTCGCCATGCGCAGCAGGCCGAGCCCTGCCGCCAGCAGCGCCAAGGCCAGAATCAGGCCGAACCCCAGGCCCATCCGGACCCTGATTTTCATGTTTTCGAACGACATCTTTTCCCCAGGCATTCCAGTCCTTGCATGGCTTATTGCTTGTCCTGCCGATCCCGGCAGATTCAAGCGCGAAAGGCGCGGACGTGCCGCGGCGCAGGGAAGGGAATTTAGCGGCGCTGCATGACGGCAGTGTTACCGTGCCCGCAAGGCCTCGCGGGGAGCCGGGGCATGTCAGCCGATAAGCACGGAAGGCAGCGCCTGTTCCTATAATGGATCGGCCAATCAAGGGGGAGGCTTGGTTGCCCCGGCCCCTGGATTGTCGCGTAGACGTTTCCACTTTCCCCTGAAGGAGTAGACATGAAAATCAGATCGCTGGCATACGCGATGGCCTTGAGCCTCGCCCCTCTGACCGCTGCCGCCGACAGCGTGGTGACGATGCATCTCGTGGATGAGAAAGGCGTCGGCGCCGCCATCGGCATGGTGACCATCAGCGAATCCGGCCATGGCCTTGTATTCACCCCTGCCCTCAGCGGTCTGACGCCTGGAATGCACGGCTTCCATGTGCATCAGAACCCGGACTGCCAGGCCAAGGAAAAGGACGGCAAGATGGTTCCGGCGCTGGCCGCGGGCGGCCACTACGATCCCGAAAAGACCAATCGCCACGGCACCCCGTGGGGCAACGGACACCTGGGCGATCTGCCGCCTCTGTTCGTCGACGCAAGCGGAAACGCGACCCAGCCCGTGCTGGCGCCGCGCCTGAAGATGGCCGACATGAAGGGGCGCTCGCTGATGATCCACGTCGGAGGGGACAACCATGCCGATCATCCGGCGCCGCTCGGCGGCGGCGGAGCGCGCATGGCTTGCGGCGTGGCGAACTAAAACAGCTCTCGTTCGAGGGCCGGGCCGCTCAAAACGGCGCCGGGCTCTCGAACGCAAGCGCGTCCCCCGTCAACGGATGCGCGAAACGCAGCGAGCAGGCGTGCAACAACAGGCGCCCGGCCCGGGCCTGCACCTCGGGCGGCGCATACAGCGCATCGCCCAGGATGGGGTGACCCAATTCACGCAGATGAACGCGCAACTGATGCGAACGGCCAGTGACCGGTTCGAGTTCCACGCGCGTGTCCCGGCCGGTCGCGCCGCATTCCAGCACGCGCCAGCGGGTGAGGCTGGGTTTGCCGTGAACCGGATCGACGATCCGCAACGGCCGCCTGGGCCAGTCGACGGCGATCGGCAGATCGATGATCCCCCAGCCCTCCGGCGGCGCCTCGAGCCGCCCGGCCACCACCGCGATGTAGCGCTTCGCCACCTCGCGCGCGGCGAACGCCTTGCTCAGCTCGCGCTGCGCCGCCGGGTTGCGCGCCATCACCATCAGCCCGGAAGTGGCCATGTCAAGCCGGTGCACGATCAGGGCACCGGGATAGCGGGCCTGCACCCGCGCACTCAGGCAATCCTGCTTGTCGGCGCCGCGCCCGGGAACCGCGAGCAGACCGCTCGGCTTGTCGAGTACCAGCAGGGCGTCATCGACATAAAGGCATTCGATGGCGTCGGACGGATCGGAACGATGCATGCCGGTCATTTTGACATCGGGAAACCCAGGGCCGAAGCCGGTTTATCCAAAAATGCCGGGCTCGGGCCCGGCTCAAGACAAGGTATCGGGATTTTTTACACTTCCGCCTGACGGTTCGCCCCAACGAACCGATCTGTCCCAAATTCTCTACATATTTCTTTGTCCGAAAGAAACCGGGAAGAAACAAAAGATTGTTTTAATTGGACAAATCCAAAAGGCATGGAGTTTGCTCGTGTCAACCGGGCCACTTCCAGCGCGACCCGATTGAAGCAGATTCAGGAGGAGTCTGAAATGCCTAACCGTAAAACGCTTTTCCACAGTCTGGCTGCCGCCGCCCTGTCGCTCTCTGCGTCGACGAGCCTGTATGCCGACACCTTCACAATTTCGCTTGCCGGCGTCGTTCTAATCGGGGATGAGCTCATCCCCAATGACTATGGCCTGACCGCGGGCGAACGGATCAGCGCGGCCGGTACGTTCACCGCACCCAGCGATTTTCTGACTGCAATACACAGCACGGGCACCTTCACCGACCTGACCATCGACCTCAATGGAACGCAGTTCACGCTTGCCGACGCCTCAGCCGCACCGACGGTGACATATATGGGTGGAAGATTTTTTGGTTTCGCTTACGCTTCAACAGCCGTGCCCGGCTTCAATTCGTCGTTCCAGTTTTTCGACAATAGGCTGGGCGTTTGGACCGCAGCTAGCGCCGCCGTCGTGCCCGAGGCCAAGACCTACGCCATGATGCTGGCCGGTCTGGGTTTGGTGGGCTGGATGGGTGCGGCCCGCAAGAAATCCCGGCAAGCCGCGGCCTGAGTCCGGCTCGCAGATTCAAAAAAACGGCTACAGAGGCAGCCGTTTTCCATTCCCTGCGTCAGAGCCGGCGCCTAGCCTTTCATTCCCTCCAGCAGCGCCATCCCCCACGCCACCCCGAAGCCGTTGGCGTCGCTCATCACCGCGCCCAGCCCGCCCTTGCAGCTGTGCCCCGACAGATCCATGTGCAGCCACGGCGCGTCGCCGACGAAGCGCGACAGGAAGCGGGTGGCGAGAATGTGGTCGGCTTCGCCTTCCATGCTGCACTGCTTGACGTCGGCAACCGCCGAATCGAGGCTCGCGTCGTAGTCCTCGGGATAGGGAAAGACGACGATGCGCTCGCCGCTTGAGGTGGCGGCGCGCGAAGCCTGGTGCGCAATCCCGCTGGAGCTGGCGAACACGCCGGACATGCGGCTGCCGAGCGCGTAGTGCATGGAACCGGTCAAGGTGGCGAAGTCGGCGATGAGATCGGGCTTGCCCTTCGCCGCCAAGGTCAGCGTATCGGCCAGCACCATGCGGCCCTCGGCGTCAGTGTGGACGACTTCGATGGTGGTGCCGTTGAGCGCCGTGACCACTTCGTTCTGCCGGTAGGCCTGCGGGCTGATGTGGTTCTCGGCGAGCGCGACCCAGCCGTCCAGCGCGACCGGCAGCTTCAGCTTCGACGCGGCGGCAAGGATGCCGAGCACCACCGCCGAGCCGTTCATGTCCTCGTGCATGCCCTGCATGTACTTGGCCGGCTTGAGATTGTGGCCGCCGGTGTCGAAGCAGATGCCCTTGCCGACGAAGGCCACCTTCTTCGCCCCCTTGCGCTTTGCCCTTCCCCCTTCCCAGCGAATCCGCACGATCGCCGCATCCTTCGCCGGCGAGCCCTGCGCCACCGCGCAGAAGGCGCCGGCACCCATCTTCTTCAGCTTGTCGAAGCCGTATTCCTCGATCGTCCAGCCATACTGCTTGGCCAGCGCCTTGATGCGCTTGCGGTAGACGCCGGGCGAGAGCTCGTCCGGTCCCTGCACGGTGAGGCTGCGGGTGAGCAGGTTGCCTTCGGCCAGCGCCTGGGCGCGGGCGAAGCCGTCGGCCGATTGGTGGCCGAACAGCTGCACGGTTTTCAGCACCGGATCGGGCTTGGATTTGCGCGACGGCAGCGGCACGGCATTGACCAGCGCGGTGTACACCGCCGCCTCCGCTGCACGCGCCCTGAATGCGTCCTCGCCGAATACGGCCAGCGCCAGCGCCTTGGGATGCTCGCCCAGCAGCAAGGCCAATGCCTTGCGCACCAGTTCGTGGGTTTCGAAGGTGCCGGCGTCGGCCTTGAGCATCGCGTAGACCGCGAGGGTGCCGCCGGGCAGCTGCACCGCCACCGGCGACTTGGCCAGCGCGTCGATCTTGAGATCGCGCCGTTTCATCGCAGCCTTCAGCTCGAGGCTGCCCGGCATCTCGGGCAGGGATTTCGACACCGGCAGCAGCAGCAATGCATGCGTCGCCGTTTCCAGCAATTTAGCGGTTATTTCCTGTTTGTTTTCAGTGAGTTTTGGCAGCATGGCGACTCCTTGCGGGTGGCGTTTTTCTTGATGGTTGGCGGGGTTTCCCGGATAATTGCGCGTTTGATTTTTTCCAGCGCGTTTTCCGCCCCATCCAACAAGGGTAACCGAATGAAGATTGAAGACAAGAAACGCGTGCTGCGCGAAATGGTGTTGCACCGCCGTTTTGAGGAGCGCTGCTACCAGGCCTACATCGAACGCAAGATCGGCGGCTTCCTCCACCTCTACCCCGGCCAGGAAGCCTGCTGCAACGGCGTGATGGAAGCCGCGCGTCCCGGCCACGACTACGTGATCACCGGCTACCGCGACCACGTCCACGCGATCAAGTGCGGCGCCGACCCGAAGGAAGTGATGGCCGAGCTGTACGGCAAGGAAACCGGATCAAGCAAGGGCCGCGGCGGCTCGATGCACATCTTCGATGCCGGCAAGCGCTTCATGGGCGGCTACGCCCTGGTGGGCGGCCCCTTCCCGCTCGCCGCCGGCATCGCCAAGGCGATCCAGATGAAGGGCGGCGACGAGATCGCCATCTGCTTCCTCGGCGACGCCGCCAACAACCAGGGTGTGTTCCACGAGACCATGAACATGGCCGCGCTGTGGAAGCTGCCGGTGCTGTTCGTGTGCGAGAACAACCTCTACGGCATCGGCACCTCGATCGAGCGCTCCACCGCGGTGGTGCACCAGCACAAGCGCGTCGCCGCCTACAACATCCCGGCCGACGAGTGCGACGGCCAGGACATCGAAATCGTCTACGAGCACGCGCGCCGCGCGGTCGACCACGTGCGCTCCGGCAACGGTCCCTTCTTCCTTGAACTGATGACCTACCGCTACCGCGGCCACTCGATGTCCGACTCGCGCGGCTACCGCTCGCGCGAGGAAGAGGAACTGTGGAAGCAGCGCGACCCCATCTTCATCCTGCGCGACCGCCTGATCAAGGAAGGTGCCCTCACCATGGCCGAGTTCGAGACCATCGAGAAGGAAACCGACGCCTACATCGAAAACGAAGTGATCAAGTTCTCCGAAGAGTCGCCCGAACCCCGCGTCGAGGATCTCGAGAAGTACGTTCTCGCCGAACGCGACACCCAGCTCCCGTGGCTCACCGGCAAGGCCGCTTAAGGTTTAAGGAAAAAACAGCATGGCAAACATCATGTACTGGGAAGCGATCCAGCGCGCCCACGACGAAGAAATGGCGCGCGACCCGCTGGTCATCTGCATGGGCGAAGACATCGGCGTCGCCGGCGGCACCTACAAGGCGACTAAGGGCCTGTACGAGAAATACGGCCCGCTGCGGGTGATGGACACGCCGATCTCCGAAGGCGGCTTCACCGGCCTCGCCATCGGCGCCTCCTTCCTCGGCGTGCGCCCCATCGTCGAGATCATGTCGGTCAACTTCGCCTGGCTGGCGATGGACCAGATGTTCAACTCCGCCGCCAAGGTGCGCTACATGTCGGGCGGCCAGCTGACCGCGCCGTGCGTGTTCCGCTCCGCCGGCGGCGCCGCGCACCAGCTCGGCGCGCAGCACTCGGCGCGCATGGAAAAGGTGTTCATGGGCATCGCCGGCCTGCGCGTGGTGACGCCGTCCAACCCGAAGCAGGCCTACGGCCTGTTGAAGTCGGCGATCCGTTGCGACGACCCGGTGTTCATCAACGAGCACGAGTTGATGTACAACATGAAGGGCGAAGTGCCCGACAGCGAATACTTCCACCCGCTGGAAGGTTCGGAAGTCGCGCGCGCCGGCACCGACGTCACCCTGTTCGGCTACAACATCTCGGTGCACTGGTGCCTCAAGGCCGCCGAGATCCTCGACAAGCAATACGGCATCTCGGCCGAGGTCGTCGACCTCTACTCGCTGTCGCCGCTGGATCGCGCCGGCATCAAGGCATCGGTCAGCAAGACCCACCGCGCCGTCATCGCCGAAGAAGACGAAGCGCCGGTCGGCGTCGGCTCCGAAGTCATCGCCATCATCAACGAGGAATGCTTCTTCGAACTGGACGCCGCGCCGGTGCGCGTGCATTCGGCACTGGTGCCGCAGCCCTACAACCATACGCTGGAAAAGGCGGCGATCCCGGATCACGAGGATGTGGTGAAGGCCGTTCTCAAGCTTTTCGGTAAGGCGTGAGAGGTTAGGCATAGCAAGCCAACCCGCCTCACGCCTAACGCCTAACGCTTAACGGAATAAACGCATGTCAAATCACTACGCCATTACGATGCCGCAACTCTCGGACACCATGACCGAGGGCGTGGTCGTCACCTGGGAAAAGCAGCCCGGCGACCGCGTCGAGCGCGGCGATATCGTCGCCACGGTCGAGACCGACAAGGCCATCATGGACGTCGAGGTGTTCAAGGCCGGCTATCTGGCCGGTCCGCTGGCCGACGTCGGCGCCACCGTCGCGGTCGGCGCAGCGCTCGGCTACATCACCGACACCGCCGGCGACGTGGCGATTGCCGCCGACGAAGTGGTGGAAGAAAAAGCCCAGACCGAGATGATCCCGCACCATGCCGGCACGCCCATCGTGATGCCGCAGCTGTCGGACACCATGACCGAAGGCGTCGTCGTCACCTGGGAAAAGCAGCCGGGCGACCGCATCCGCCGCGGCGACATCGTCGCCACGGTCGAAACCGACAAGGCCATCATGGACGTCGAGGTGTTCCAGGAAGGCTTCCTCTCCGGCCCCATCGCCGACGTCGGCAGCGTGGTCGAGGTCGGCCACCCGATGGCCTTCATCGTCGACGACGCCGCCAAGGCCAACGACACCGGCGTGACGATTTCCGCCGACCACAAGGTCAAGGACACCCACAAGGTCGCGCCGCATCCGGCCGACAAGCCTGCCACGATTCCCGTGCCCAAGGCTGCGCCCGCGCAGGTGTCCGCCGCCGGCAACGTGCCGCCGGTGGCGCGCCCGCAGGGCCGCCAGGCCAGCCCTTACGCGCGCAAGGTCGCGGCGCAGCTCGGCGTGAACCTCACCGGGCTCGCCGGCAGCGGCCCCGCGGGCGTGATCGTCGCCGCCGACGTGGCGCGCGCGCGCCCCTCGATGCAGGAAGTCGCGCACTCGCTGCCGCAGGTCGACGTGCCCGGCCAGGGTCGCGCGATGACCTCGATGGAAAAGGCCGTCAGCCACGCGATGACCGCCTCGCTCACGCTGCCGACCTTCAACGTCACGGTGAACATCGACACCGCGAAGCTGACCGCCGCCGCCAAGGCGAACAAGGTTTCGGTGACGGTGGCGATCGCCAAGGCATGCTCGGTCGCGATGGCGAAGTTCCCGCGCATGAACTGGGCCTACCAGCCGGTCGACAAGCTGGTCGAGCGTGCCAACCACGACTTCGGCGTGGCGGTGATGTCGAACGACGGCGGCCTGGTGGTGCCGATCCTGCACGGCATCGAGAAGAAGCCGCTGCAAGCGCTGCAGAGCGACTGGACCGGCCTGGTCGAGCGCGCACGGGTGAGGAAGCTCGCGCCGGCCGAGTATTCCAACCCCACCTTCACCATCTCCAACATGGGCATGCTGGGGGTGTCGCACTTCACCGCGATCCCCACCCCCGGCATCTCGGCGATCCTGGCGATCGCCGCCAACGGCCCGCAGGGAACCCCCTTCACCATCACCGGCGACCACCGCGTGCTGAACGGCGCCGACGTCGCGCTGTATCTCGCCACGCTGAAGCAGACCATCGAGGCGCCGGACGCCTGGATGGCGGGCGGCGCGGCGGCTGAAACCGTCGCGGGCGCGACTGCCACCACCAGCGCACCGGCCGTCTCGCCGATTCCCGAGGGCAACTGGGACGTGCAGGTCGTCGTCGTCGGCGGCGGCCCCGGCGGCGAGGATTGCGCGCGCGACCTCGCCGACCACGGCGTCAAGGTGATGATGGTCAACAACGAACCCTTCCCCGGCGGCGAATGCCTGTGGCGCGGCTGCATTCCATCCAAGGCCTGGCGCGCCGCCGCGGACAACATCCGCAACCGCGCGCACGACGCCGAGATGGGCGTCGACGGCACCAACGCGCCGAAGCTCAACTGGGAACAGGTCGAGAAGCACCGCCGCTGGGTGCAGACCAGCCGCGGCGAAATGGCGCTCAAGGCCGACCGCGGCATGAAGATCGACGTGCGCGAAGGCTACGGCGAATTCGTCGACGCCCACACGCTGAAGATCACCCCGGTCGAGGGCGAGCCCTACACCGTCAGCTTCGGCGCCGCGGTCATCGCAACCGGCGCCCCCGCCTTCGTGCCGCCGATTCCCGGCGCGCGCGAGAACCTGGCAACGGGTGGCGTGGTGACTTCGGACACGATCTGGAACCTCGCCACCCCGCCGAAGAAGCTCGGCATCGTCGGCGGCGGCGTCATCGGCGTCGAGATGGCGCAGATCTTCCGCGACTTCGGCACCGAAGTGCTGATGCTGGAGCGCCACGAGCGCATCCTCGCCGAAATCGAGGACGAGATCGGCAAGACCCTGATCGCCGCGCTGGAGAAGGAAATCACCGTCGTCACCGGCGCCGCCATCAACGAAGTCTCCGGCAAGCCCGGCGCGATGAAGCTGCGCTATGCGAACAAGGAGGGCGTCGAGTCCACCTTCGACTGCGACATCGTCCTGATGGCCACCGGCAAGCGTCCCGACACCGGCAAGCTCAACCTCGACAAGGTCGGCGTCGAGCTCGACGGCGCCGCGATCAAGGTCGACGCCCGCTGCCGGACCAGCGCGCCGCACATCTACGCGGTCGGCGACGTCATCGGCGGCTACATGCTCGCCCACACCGCCGCGACGCAAGGCCGCGTCGCCGCCGACAACCTGCTCGGCCACGCGAGCGTTTACGACCAGGACAAGGACTGCGGCGTCACCTTCTCGCGCCCGCAGGCCGGCTTCGTCGGTCTGTCGGTGGCGCAGGCCAAGGCCAAGGGCATCGACGCGGTGGAAGCCAAGATGCCGATGAGCATCGACGCCAAGGCGATGATCACCGGCGAGACCGAGGGCATGATCAAGCTGGTGGCCGACAAGGCGACCGGCCGCATCATCGGCGTCCACTACCTCGCCGACCACACCGATACCCTGATCGGCACCGGCGTGATGATGGTCGCGGGCGAGATGACGCTGACCCAGGTCGCCAAGGCCATCTTCCCGCACCCGACCCAGACCGAGCTGTTCGGCGAACTGGCACGGCGGCTGCTGAATCGCCTGCGGCGGACGGCGAAGAAGTAAGCGTCCCGAAGCGCCAACGACAGGGGCCGCATTCGCGGCCCCTGTCGTTTTTCCCATGCGCTGGGCTGTCCCCACGGATTGAGCAACGCCTCGACTTGGCACTCGCGCAGCCCTAAAATGAGGAGTCTGTCGAAAGAACCGTCATGGCCGCAGCCATGAAAGGCTTTCATTCTTTAGCCTAGTGTGGTGAAGATGACCAAGCCTTTCATTTCCCTGTGTCCCGAGATCACTCGGGCAGACGCGCTCAAGCTCATGGACTGGTTGGAAGACGAGTGCGTCACCCGCTACCTGAGCGATTCGCGCCATGTCTCCCGGTTTATCGAACAGGTTATTGGACGGGTCCAATTGCCTATCCTGACCCATCTGTTCAACCAGAGCGGCCGGTTCTTCATGGCCTACGACCGGCATGACGTGCCTGTGGGGTTTGTGCGTCTCGTCAAGACAGGCCCGGACTGCGAAATGGTCCTGGTCATCGGCAACCGCGACAACTGGGGGCGCAAGCTCGGGGCCAGCACCATCCGCGAAGGCATGAAGCTCGCGTTCTTCGAAATGCGGGCCGACAAGCTCATCGCCAAGATCCACGTGGAAAACGCACGCTCGCTGAAGGCTTTCGAGCGCTGCGGCTTCCTGCTGGAAAGCCAGACGCCTACCCTGAAGTCTTTCGCCATGACCTTCGAGCATTATCTTCGGCTCTTGCGCGAAAGCTCTGCTGCGGATCGTGCCAGCGGCATCCACATCACCGAAATCGACAAGGCACGGCTCACGAGCCTGCTCGCGTTCGAGCATCCCTCGGCTGTTTTCGAACTCGAGCACGAGATCGAGCGAGCCATCGTCGTCGATTCGTGCCAAGTGGCGCAGGATGTCGTCACGATGAACTCCAGGGCCTTGGTGCAGTTGGACGACGAGGAAGTGGAAGTGGCGCTGGTCTACCCAGAGGAAGCGGATGACAGTGCCGGGAAGCTGTCGGTTTGCTCCGACATGGGTACCGCGATACTGGGCTCCAAGGAGGACGATGCCTTCGACTGGCGCATCACGAACCGGACCCGCCATATTCGGATTGAGAAAGTACTCTATCAGCCGGAGGCCGCAGGCGATTTTTACCTGTAGGTTCGCACGCTGCGCCACAGTTGCCGATCGCGGACGAACGCTCGGGCCGGCTGCGAGTCGGCGGTCAAGGCGACTTCGCCAGGCGCATAGATAAAGCCGTCATCAAGCGCAGAAAGGTGAATGACGCCTCTTGGCCGGAACCAGACCAAGGCCCGACGCCGAAAACAAAAAAAGCGACCGCTCGTCCGAGGGCCGCCTTGCTTGTTCGCGTTCGGGCCGTCAGCCGAACAGCCCCCTGAAGAACAGGCGGATGCCGTCCCACATGCGGCGGAAGAAGCCGCCCTCCTCGACCGCTTCGAGCGCGACCAGCGGCGCCTGCATGACGACCTTGCCGTCGCCGCCCACCAGTTCGACGCGACCCAGCGAGGCACCGGCAGCGACGGGCGCGACGATATCGCCTTCCTTCAGCACGACGCGCGTCTGGTATTCGCCGCTGGCGCGCTTGGGCAGCGCAGCGGAGAAATCGGCCGCCACTCCGGCCTTGACCGTGCGCGCGGCGCCTTTCCAGACGGCTGCGGTCTGTATCGTTTCGCCCTTCTTGAAGAAGGTCTTGCTGTCGAAGAAGTTGAAGCCGTAGGCGAGCAGCTTGGCGGTCTCGGTCGCCCGCGCGGCTTCGCTGTCGGTGCCGAATACCGCCGCGATCATGCGCTGGCCGTCGCGCTTGCTCGATGCCACCAGGCAGTAGCCGGCTTCCTCGGTGTGGCCGGTCTTGAGGCCGTCGACGGTGGGGTCGCGCCACAGCAGCAGGTTGCGGTTCGGCTGCTTGATGCCGTTCCAGACGAACTCCTTTTCGGCATACAGCGCGTAGTGCTCGGGATCCTCGATCACGATGGCCCGCGCCAGCTTGGCCATGTCGAGCGCGCTCGAATAATGGCCTTCGGCCGGCCAGCCGGTGGCGTTGACGAAATGGGTGTCGGCAAGGCCCAGTCGTTTCGCTTCCTGGTTCATCAGCGCGGCGAAGGTGTCCTCGCCGCCCGCGAGATGCTCGGCCAGCGCGATGCTGGCGTCGTTGCCCGATTGCACGATGATGCCGCGCAAGAGGTCGCTCACCGCAACCTGGTCGCCGACCTTGACGAACATTTTCGAGCCGCCCATGCGCCAGGCTTTTTCGCTGATGGTGACGAGATCGCCCGCCTTGATGCGGCCGCGCTGAAGTTCCAGCGCCGCGACGTGCGAAGTCATCAGCTTGGTCAGGCTGGCGGGCGGCAGGCGCTGACTGCCCTGGTGGTCGACCAGCACGTTGCCGCTGGCGGCGTCCATCAGCACCCAGGATTTGGCCGCCAGTTGCGGGGGCGGCGGGACGACGGCGGCGGCGCTCCACGCGGCCGGTGCGATCAGAAAACCGAAGAGCAATACGAGTCGTTGCAGGAAATACGGGGTAGTCATGGGCTTATCGATGAGTAGGAACGGAATGGGCATTGAAACAGGCGGATACGCGCAAGCGCGCACGCGTTCAGGATAACATCGCACGTCGCCCGGCGGCAGCCCGGCGGCAACGGCCTGTTAAAATCGCGCCATGTCGACGGCCGTACCGCGCCCGTATGGCCGCCCCCGAAACCCGCGTCCCCTTCCGCCACACCCGGCTGCCTGAACCATGCTCTATACGCTGATCCGCCCCGCCCTGTTCTCGCTCGACCCCGAGGATGCCCACCGCTTCACCCTCGCCGGCCTCGACCTCGCGCACCGGGCCGGCCTGCTGGGCCTGCTGCCGCGCGCAACGGGCAAACCCGTGCACGTGATGGGCATCGACTTCCCCAACGCGGTGGGCCTCGCCGCCGGCCTCGACAAGGACGGCGCGCATATCGGCGCGCTGGCGGCGCTGGGCTTCGGCTTCATCGAGATCGGCACGGTGACGCCGCGCCCGCAGCCCGGCAATCCGCAGCCGCGCATGTTCCGCCTGCCGGTGGCCGACGCCATCATCAATCGCATGGGCTTCAACAACCGCGGCGTCGACAATCTGGTGCAGAACGTCGCGGCCAGCGGCTTCACCGGCGTGCTCGGCATCAACATCGGCAAGAACAAGGACACGCCGAACGAGCATGCGGTCGACGACTATCTCGCCTGCCTCGACAAGGTCTACGCGCACGCCAGCTACGTGACGGTGAACATCTCCTCGCCCAACACGCAGAACCTGCGCGAACTGCAGAAGGACGAAGCGCTCGACGCGCTGCTCTCGGCGATCAAGCTGAGGCAGTCCGAACTCGCGCAACGGCACGGCAAATACGTGCCGGTCGCACTGAAGATCGCGCCCGACCTCGACGACGCGCAGATCGCCGCCATCGCCGCGCTGCTGATGATGCACCGCATCGACGCAGTGATCGCCACCAACACCACCATCGCCCGCGATGCCGTCGCCGGCCTGCCCAACGCCGACGAGGCCGGCGGGCTGTCGGGCAGACCGGTGCGCGCGGCGTCGACCCGGGTGATCCGCGAACTGGCGCGCCACCTGAAGAACGAGGTGCCGATCGTCGGCGTCGGCGGCATCCTGTCGGGCGACGACGCGCAGGAAAAAATTGCCGCCGGCGCCTCGCTGGTGCAGCTCTACTCCGGCTTGATCTACCGCGGCCCGGGACTGGTGCGCGAGTGCGTGCAGCGCCTCGCCTGACGGAAATGAAGCGAGTGCGCGCATCTGTCCTTGGCCTGCTGATGCTGGCCGCCGCCGCGCAGGCCGCGCCGCCCGAGCAAGCCGTCGTCACCCGCTTTGCGCAGCCGGGACTCGCGGCCGGACAACTGGGCGTGATCGTCAACGACGACGATCCCGACAGCGTGGCGATCGCCGCGTATTACCTCGAAAAGCGCGGCATCCCCGCCGCCAATCTGATCCACGTGCGCTTCAAGCCCGGGCGCAGCACGCTTTCCCGCGAGGAATTCGCCGCGCTCAAGCGCCGCGTCGACCGCACCGCCCCCGGGAATATCCAGGCCTACGCCCTGACCTGGGCGCAGCCGTACCGGGTCGACTGTATGTCGATCACCTCCGCCTTCGCCTTCGGCTTCGATCCCGCTTGGTGCGCCAGCGGCTGCAAGCCGACGCAGCCCAGCCCGTATTTCAACAGCAGCGCGGCACGACCTTTCGACGTCTACAGGATGCGTCCGGCCATGAGCCTGGCCGCCGCCAGCGTGGCCGAGGCGAAACAGCTCATCGATCGCGGCGTCGCCGCCGACGGCAGCAACCCGGCGGGCACCGCCTATCTGGTCAGCACCGGCGACCGCGCGCGCAACGTGCGCGCCGCCGGCTACGCGGCGCTGCGCACCCGGATGCAGCGCATCCTGCCCACCGAAATCGTCGCGGCCGACGCCCTCGAAAACAAGTCCGACGTGATGTTCTATTTCACCGGACTGACCCATGTGCCCTCGCTCGACAGCAACCGCTTCCTGCCCGGCGCCATCGCCGACCACCTCACCTCGGCCGGCGGCGAACTGTTCGGCGGCTCGCAGATGAGCAGCCTCGCCTGGCTGCAGGCGGGCGCCACCGGCAGCTACGGCGCGGTGGTCGAGCCCTGCAATTTCCCCTCCAAGTTCCCGGTGCCCGGCATCGTCATGGCGCGCTACCTGCAGGGCGAAACCCTGATCGAGGCCTACTGGAAAAGCGTGCAGATGCCGGGGCAGGGCCTCTTCATCGGCGAGCCGCTGGCGCGCCCGTTCGCCGGCGTCGCCCACCATGCGCACGACGGCGGCCTGACCCTCGCGGCGCGCCTGCTCGCCCCCGGCGATTACGAGATGCAGGCCGCGCCGTCGATGATGGGGCCCTACCGCAGCGTCGGCCGCGTCCGCATCGGCTGGGGCGCCAGCGAGCTCAAGCTCGACCGAGTTCCGCCGGCCTACTACCGCTTCGAGCGCCGCGCCGACGTCCGCTCGGACCGCTAGCGCTCGCCAGCGCAGGGCCGCTTTGGTTATGCTGCGCGGGTACCCATCCTGCGCGAGACCCGCCATGCACATCGGCATTCCCAAGGAAATCAAGAACCACGAATACCGCGTCGCCCTCACGCCCGACGGCGCGCGCGAGCTGGTCCAGGCGGGACACCGGGTCAGCGTCGAAACCGGCGCCGGCGCCAGCGTGGGGTTCGACGACGCCGCCTATCGCGCCAGCGGCGCCGACGTCGTCGCCAGCCCCGCCGAGGCCTGGGCCGCCGATCTGGTGGTCAAGGTGAAGGAACCGCAGCCGGACGAACTGGCCGCCCTGCGTGCCGGCCAACTGCTGTTCTGCTACCTGCACCTGGCCGCCGCGCCCGCGCTGGCGCACGAACTGATGGCGCGCGGGGTGACGGCGATCGCCTACGAAACCGTGACCCACCCGAGCGGCAGCCTGCCGCTGCTGCAGCCGATGTCCGACATTGCCGGGCGGCTGGCGCCGCAGATGGGCGCACTCGGGCTGCACACCTCCCACGGCGGCAACGGCAAGCTGATCAGCGGCATGCCCGGCGTGCCGCCTGCGCACGTGCTCATCATCGGCGCCGGCGCCGTCGGCATGAGCGCCGCACGCACGGCCACCGGCCTCGGCGCGCAGGTCACCCTGCTCGACCGGCAGGCCGACAAGCTCGCCCACGCCGAAGCGCTGTTCGGCCCGCGGGTGGCAACGCGGTTTTCCTCGCCGCAAGCGATTGCCGACGGCCTCGCGCAGGCCGACATCGTCATCGGCGCGGTGCAGGTTTCCGGCCGCCACACGCCGCGCCTGATCAGCCGCGCCCTGCTGCAGCGGATGCCGCCGGGTTCGGTGCTGGTGGACGTGGCCATCGACCAGGGCGGCATCGCCGAGACCTCCCGCCCCACCACCCACAGCGCCCCGTTCTTCATCGTCGAAGGCATCGTCCACTACTGCGTAACCAACATGCCCGGCGCCGTCGCCCGCACCGCCACCGACGTGCTCACCCATGCCACCCTGCCCTATGTGCGGGCGCTGGCGGCCCAGGGCCTGGCCGCACTGGACGCGGACGCCGGACTGCACACGGGACTGCAGGTCCACGCAGGCAAGATCACCCACGCCGGGCTGGCGCAGGATCTGGGGATCGGCTAAAGCGGACCGCGGCGGGGAAAGTCGCGCGCGCCGCCATGCCTCACATTCAGGCGCGAAGAGAAAACCAGAGCCGGCTGCTGACCCAGCGGCCTGATTCCATATGCCCGACTTGCCGGGCATGCCTCATTGCACGACACTAACGCCCTAACGCAAGCAACACCGGACACGCGGAGAAAAAACCAACAAACGTCCCCGGCACCCGTGAGCAAATTCGACGAACTCTATCGCCTGCACCGCCTGCTGGACGGGCGGCGGACAGGCCTGCCGCGCAGCGTGCTCATTGGTGAGCACGGCTTTTCGCGTTCCACCCTCGCCCGCCTGATCGCCGACCTGCGCGACCGTCTCGGCGCCCCGCTCATCCACGACAGCGAACGCGGCGGCTATCGCTACGACACCGCCGACGGCAGTCACGCACTCCCCGGCCTGTGGTTCACCCCCGCGGAACTGCACGCCCTCGTCACGCTGAAGCACCTGCTCGCCAACTTGGAGCCCGGTCTGCTCGACGACCACCTGCGGCCGCTGCAAGCCCGCATCGACAAGCTGCTGGGCAGCAACCACCTGGGCGTCGGCGAGGCCGCCCAACGCATCCGCATCCTTGCCGCCGCCGCGCGCCAGAAAAACCTCCGCCACTTTCAAACCGTCGCCGGCGCCGTCCTGCAGCGTCGCCGAATCAAGATCGACTACTTCAACCGCGAACGAGACGAAACAAGCACCCGCGAAATCTCCCCGCAACGCCTCGCCCATTACCGCGACAACTGGTATCTGGACGCCTGGTGCCACGGCAAAAAAGGCCTGCGCATCTTTGCCGTCGAATCCATCCGTACCGCCACACCGCTCGGCAAAGCCGCCAAAGCCATCGCCGAATCCACACTCAACCGCGAACTCGCCAGCGCCTACGGCATCTTCGCCGGCCTGCCCGTCGCCACAGCAGTCCTGCGATTCACCCCCAAGCGCGCCCGCTGGGTCGCCGACGAAATCTGGCACCCCCGGCAACAAAGCCGCTGGCTGGAAGACGGCCGCTATGAACTCGCCGTGCCGTACTCGGACGACCGCGAACTCCTGATGGACATCCTCAAATATGGAGCGGAGGTCGAAGTCGTCGCGCCAGAAGTGTTGCGCGAGGCTGTCAGAAATCAGCTTGATGTGGCGGCAGGGCAGTATCGGCGGGGCGAAGCGCCAGGCTCGGAAATTGAGCCTGACGGTGAGTAGGATGAGAAACATGGCTCATCACCGTCCCATTGCCCACGCTGTCCAAAATACCGACGGAAGTTGGCGCGACCCGCATGATCTGGATGAACATCTCACCAGCGTCGCCGACCTTGCCGCCGAATTCGCGTGCGCCTTTGGCCCAGAGTGGGCGCGGCTGGCCGGACGCTGGCATGACCTTGGCAAATACCGGCAGCGTTTCCAGAATTACATTCGTCTCGCCAGCGGCTTTGAAGCGGACGCGCATATCCGTGGCGAAGTGGGAAAAGCACCGCATTCGACGGCTGGGGCAATACTAGCTTGCGACCGTTTTGGTGCTGCCGGACGAGTGCTGGCCTACCTGATCGCTGGCCACCACGCAGGTCTAGCAGACTGGTTCGGCGGGCTTGAGGGGCGACTTACCACCATCGACGGCCGCGCGGAACTCGACGAGGCGCGGGCCGAGAACCCACCCCCCCACATCCTTGATCACGGCGATTTCAAACCCAATTTGCGCGCCATTCCTGGTGGCCGAGATGGTTTCGCGCTGTGGGTACGCATGTTGTTCTCGGCACTGGTTGACGCGGATTTTCTCGACACCGAGCGCTACATGGACGCGGAGAAATTCGCACAACGCAATCAATGGCCAACACTGGATCGGCTTGTCCCCCGGTTCGACGCCCACATGGCCAAATTCGCCGCGCAGGCTGACCCCACGCCGGTCAACACGCTCCGCGCCGACATTTTGCGCCAGTGCCGTGAGAAGGCCGCATTCGCTCCTGGTCTGTTTTCGTTGACCGTTCCGACTGGCGGCGGTAAGACGCTCTCCGGCATGGCATTCGCACTGGAACACGCCCGCACGCACAGCAAGCGTCGTGTTATCCACGTCATTCCCTACACCAGCATCATCGAGCAGACGGCAGACATCTTCCGCAGCATCTTTGGTGAAGCCGTCATCGAGCATCACAGCAACGCCGAATCCGAGCCCAGCCAGGAAAATACCGCCTCACGCCTGGCTTGCGAAAACTGGGACGCACCCATCGTCGTCACCACCAACGTGCAGTTCTTCGAGTCGCTGTTCGCCGCGCGCACCTCGCGCTGCCGCAAGCTGCACAATCTGGTCGATTCGGTCGTCATCCTCGACGAAGCACAACTCCTGCCGCCGGAGTTCCTGCAACCCATCCTCGACGTACTGAGGCTCTTGACCCGCCACTATGGCGTATCCGTTGTGCTGTCCACCGCCACCCAGCCCGCCCTGTCCACGCGTGAATATTTCGATCCCAGTCAGAACCTGCGTGGCCTGGATGATGTGCGGGAAATCATCGACGACCCCGACGCACTCTACCAAGCGCTGGAGCGGGTGAATGTGCGTCTGCCCGCCGATTGGCAGCAGCCTTCCGAGTGGCCGCAAGTGGCGGATGAACTGGCCCGTCACGATTCGGTGCTCGCCATCGTCAACACCCGCAAAGACGCCCGCGCGCTGTGGGAACAACTGCCCGAAGGCACGCTACATCTCTCGGCGCTATTGTGCGGTGCGCACCGTTCGCAACGCATCGCCGAGATCAAGGCTCGGCTCAAATCCAGTGTTCCAACGCGGGTGGTCAGCACGCAACTGGTCGAAGCCGGGGTCGATGTGGATTTCCCTGTTGTCTACCGCGCACTCGCTGGACTGGACTCCATCGCCCAGGCGGCGGGCCGCTGCAACCGTGAAGGGAGACTTACTGAAAAAGGCGAAGTCATCGTCTTCATCCCACCCAAATCCGCGCCACCGGGACTATTGAGAAAAGGAGAAAACGCCTGCAAAAGCGTGCTCTACGGCGTCACCGAATCGCCTCTTTCACGTGCGCGCTTCGAGCAATATTTCCGGCAGCTCTTTGCCGCCTGCAAGCTCGACGAGCACGGCATCTGCGGCGACCTGTTCATGGCCAACGACAAGCTCGATGGCCGCGAACTGGCCGTCAATTTCCGCACTGCCGCCGATAACTTCAAGCTGATCCGTGACGAAGATAGCGCACCCATCATCGTGTTGTACCGGGGAACTGATGGACAGGACAACAGCATCGACAAATGGTTGGCAACACTGCGCCTCGAAGGCCCGCAACGCTGGCTGATGCGAAAACTCCAGCGCTACACGGTCAACATCCACCGGCGCGAAGCACAGGCCCTGCTGCAACAGGGAGACATCGTGGAACTGATGCCGGGTCTGTACATACAAGTGAGTGACTGGCTCTACCATCCTGAGCTTGGGCTGAACCCTGAAGGAATGCCGCCCAATTCAGCTAGCGCAATTGTTTGAAGGGAGAAAAATGAAGGTGTTTTGTTTGGAACTCTCCGGTCCTTGGGCCTGCTTCACCCGCCCAGAAATGAAGGTCGAGCGGGTCAGCTACGACGTGATGACGCCCTCCGCCGCGCGTGCCTGCTTCGAAGCCATTCTATGGAAACCCGCAATCCGCTGGCATGTACGCAAGATAGAAGTGCTCAAGCCGATCCGCTGGATCAACCTGCGGCGCAACGAAGTGGCCAGTGTGGTGTCCACCCGCAACGTCGAAACGGCCATGAAGAACGGGCGCGGCGATCTTGGCCTCAACATCGAAGACGACCGCCAGCAGCGCGCCGGCCTGTTCCTGCGCGATGTGGCCTACCGGGTGCATGCCGATCTGGAGTTCCTGCCCGCACGCGACCCGGATGCCAGTGCGACCAAGTACCTCGAAATGTTCGAGCGCCGCGCGGCCAAGGGGCAGTGCGTAAACCAGCCTTATCTCGGCTGCCGCGAGTTTGCAGCGAATTTCAGGCTGGTCGGCGATCCCACGGCCGAGCCGCCACCGCACGATGAAACCCGCGACTTGGGATTCATGCTGCACGACCTGGACTTTTCCAAACCATCTGACCCGCAGCCGCGCTTTTTCCGTGCCAGCCTAGAAAACGGCGTAGTGCAGATCCCTGCCTGGGATAGCGCGGAGGTGAGAAAATGATTCTGCAAGCACTGAATCGCTACTACGAACGTGCAGAACACATGCCGCGCGAAGGCTGGGTGCGTCGTGGTGTGGACTATGTGGTAGTACTTGATGAGCAAGGCGAGTGCGTCAACCTCGAAGCTATGGGAGAACAAAAGAAAGGCAAAACCATCCCGCGCGACATGCTGGTGACGGCAATCGGCAAACAAGCCATGAAGCACACCAACAGCGGCAAGGACGCCAACCTGCTGTGGGACAACGCCAGTTTCGTATTCGGCACAGGCAATAAAGGCGACATCAAACTGGCCAGCTTTATCGACACGCTCAAGCACTGGTTCGGCAAGCTCGATGATCCTGGCGTTGAAGCCGTTCACCGATTTTGCGTCGGCCTTCGAGCCAATCCTGCTGCCGTATCTGCCTTGATCGCACGTTTCCAAGTCAAGGACGATTTTGAAAAGCGCGATCCGGTTCTGAGCTTTCGCCTCGCACCCGATGTGGAAGGCATTCATCTGCGGCCTGCTGTTCGGAGCGCTTACGAGGAGGCTTTGAACGTCACCCAGTCAGGGAGCGAATTGCGCGGCAACTGCCTCGTAACGGGTGCGGAGGATGTACCACTCGCGCCAAACGAGTCCGTTATCAAGGGCGTTTGGGGTGGCCAACCTGCTGGTTGCAACATCGTTTCCTTTAACGCGCGAGCGTTCGAGTCTTATGGCAAGCGCGAACGCAACGGCGAAAACGCCCCTGTCAGCCTACGCGCCTCGTTCGCCTACACCACAGCGCTCAATCATCTGCTGGCCTCAAAACAGCGAATGCAAGTGGGCGACACCTCGACAATATTCTGGGCTAGCGAGCCGCACGAGCTGGAAAGCTCAGTCGTTGATCTGTTCGGCGACCCGCCCAAGGACGATCCCGACCGCAACACTGACGCGCTTAAGGCACTGTACGCCGCCGTGGACAAAGGCCGGTTCTCCCTGGGCGGAATCGATACGCGCTTTCACGTGCTCGGACTTGCGCCGAACGCGGCGCGGATCAGTATCCGTTTCTGGGAAACCACCACTGCGTTGGAACTTGCCCGCCGCATCAAACAACACTTTGACGACATCACGCTGGTTCACGCGCCACACGAGGCCGAGCATTTGTCGCTGTTTCGCCTGCTCACTGGCGTGGCGCAGCTCAATAAGGCCGACAACATTCCGCCCAATCTCGGTGGCGAGGTTATGCGCGCCATTCTCGAAGGCCTGCCTTACCCATCTACTCTGCTCAACCTGGCTGTGCAGCGTTGCCGGGCTGAGCAAAAACCCAGTTACGCCCGCGCCGCCGTCATCAAGGCCTGTCTCAACCGCTGGATTCGCTCCCGCAAAACTCAAGAAATGGAGTTCCTGCCCATGCTCGACCCTGCCAACATCAACGCCGCATACCGATTAGGGCGACTGTTCGCCGTGCTGGAAAAAATCCAGGAAGAAGCCAGTCCTGGCCTCAATGCCACTATCCGTGACCGCTACTACGGTGCAGCGTCCAGTATCCCGGTTACGGTTTTTCCTACTTTGCTACGTTTGAAAAACCACCACATGGGCAAGCTCTCACGTGGCCGCGCGACACAAATAGAAAAAATGCTGGGGGAAATCATGGAAGGCCTGGCTGATTTTCCTCGCCAACTCCCACTACAAGATCAAGGCCGATTTGCTCTCGGCTACTACCACCAGCGCCAAACCTTCTTCACCAAATCCACCCCGGAGGAATCCAAATGAGCCTGACCAACCGCTACGACTTCGTGCTGCTGTTTGATGTAAAGGACGGCAACCCCAACGGCGACCCGGACGCCGGCAATCTGCCGCGTCTGGATGCGGAAACAGGCCACGGTTTGGTAACCGACGTGTCCCTCAAGCGCAAGGTGCGTAACTTCGTTGGACTGGTCAAAGGTGAGCAACCGCCTTATGAGATTTACGTGAAAGAAAAAGCCATCCTCAACAAGACGCATGAGCGCGCCTACGAAGGCATCGGAAAATCGGATTTACTTAAGGGCGACGACAAGAAACGTAAGGGAGGCGACGCTGTTGGCGAAGCACGTGACTGGATGTGCAAGAATTTTTTCGACGTGCGCACCTTCGGCGCGGTCATGTCTACTGGCGTCAACTGTGGCCAAGTGCGTGGACCGGTGCAGCTGACGTTCGCGCGTTCGGTCGATCCGATCATCGCACAGGAGCATTCGATCACCCGCATGGCGGTGGCAACCGAAGCTGAAGCGGAAAAACAAGACGGCGACAACCGCACCATGGGCCGCAAGCACACCGTGCCTTACGGGCTTTACGCTGCGCACGGCTTCGTTTCCAGTTTCCTCGCCAAGCAGACCGGCTTTTCGGAAGACGATCTTGAACTACTGTGGCAGGCGCTCGCGCAAATGTTTGAACATGACCGCTCCGCCGCGCGCGGCGAAATGGCAACACGCGGGCTGTATGTCTTCAAGCACGACTCAGAACTGGGCAATGCCCCGGCCCATGTGCTATTCGAGCGCGTCAAGGCCGAGCGTAAGGTCGATGTACCACGCAGCTTCGCAGACTACGACGTGACGGTAGACGAAGCTGCCATGCCTGCTGGTGTATCGCTGCTGCGCAAAGCTTGAGATGCTACCGCCGCCCCGCCCAATACCCCGGACGGCGGCTGTGGTGCGCGACGGCAACGATGATGATCGTCTCGGGCATCACGCGGTAGACCAGGGTGTAAGGGTAATCGTGCAGAACAAACCGTCTTGCTCCGTGGCCCGTTTGGGCGCCCATCTCGGGATAGTCGAGCAGGCGCTGCGCGGCTTGCATGGTGGCTTGGTTGAAATCACGCGCAATGTCGAGCCCGGCCTGATCGCGGTAATACTTCAGCGCCTCTACAAATTCGACCTTGGCCTGGCTTTGCCAAGCGAGCCTCAATTGCCGGACTTTCTCAGCATTTCATCAATTTCCGCCATGACTTGCTCGTGCGGAATCAACACCGCAGTGCCGGCATCGATTTCCGCTACACGCCGGACGATTTCTTCGTCCCAGGCCTGGGCAATGGCTTCGGGAGTGTCTTCCGCAGGTCCTTCCAGGCTAACGATCAGGCGATGGATGAGTTCGCCGCGCTCTTGCGGCGAAAGCTGCAAGGCCTGGCTTTCAATCTCTTTCAATAACGCTGCCATGGCGCGCTCCAAAAATTATTTCCTGTTGGAATGGTAGCACTCGCATCATGGCCGAGACAGACGCGATCCCCCTTTCCGCGCTCCAGCACTGGGCCTATTGCCCGCGCCAATGCGGGCTGATTCATCTGGAGCAGGCCTTTGCCGACAACATCCACACGGCGCGGGGCCAGGCAGTGCACCATCTGGTCGACACGCCGGGCTACGAGATCAAGTCCGGCGTGCGGGTGGAACGCGCGCTGCCGCTGTGGAGCGATCGCCTCAATCTTGTCGGCAAGGCCGACCTGGTCGAATTCCACCCGGATGGCAGGGTGTACCCGGTCGAGTTCAAACACGGGGCGAAACGGCAAAAGCTGCACGACGACCTTCAACTCGCCGCACAGGCGATGTGCCTGGAAGACATGCTCGGACGCCCGGTACCCAAAGGCGCGATTTTCCACGCCAGCAGTCACCGGCGGCGGGAGGTCGTCATCACGCCGGAGTTGAGGGCACGGGTAATCGATACCGCAAATGCAATCCGCGCGATGCTTGTCTCGGGTGTGCTGCCGCCGCCGGTCAACGATTCCCGATGCAGGGAATGTTCCCTGAAAGAGATTTGCCAGCCTGAAGCCGTCGCCGACCGAACCTGGCAGAGACAACAACAGCACAGTCTGTTCGACCCGGAGGCATGAGTTGCATACCATCCAAAACACACTCTACGTCATGACCCCTCAGGCATACGCCCATCTTGAAAACGCCACCGTGCGTATCGACGTCGAGCGCGAGAAGAAGCTCCAAGTGCCGCTGCACCATGTCGGCGGACTGGTCTGCTTCGGCAACATCATGGTCTCGCCCGCGCTGATGCATCGCCTGGCCGACGAGGGGAAGTCCCTGGTGCTGCTGGATGACCACGGTCGTTTCAAGGCCCGACTCGAAGGCCCGGTGTCCGGAAACATTCTTTTGCGCCAGGCCCAGCACCGACAGGCAGACGACGCGGCCTTCAGCATCGAACTCGCCCGTGCCATCGTTGCCGGCAAACTCAAGAACAGCCGCAGCGTGTTGCAGCGCGGTGCGCGTGAGGCGACTGACGAACAAGAAGCGGCACATATCACCCGCGCCACCGACAACCTGGCCGCCTCGCTGCGCGCCGCCGCTGCCGCGACCACTCTGGACGAACTGCGCGGCGTCGAGGGCGAGGCCGCGCGCGGCTACTTTGCCGCGGTCAACCTCATCGTAAAACCCGCTGCACGCGAACATTTCCAGCTTAACGGCCGCACCCGCCGGCCGCCGCTCGACCGCTTCAACGCGTTGATTTCCTTTCTCTACGCCATGCTCATGAACGACTGCCGTTCAGCGCTGGAAGCCGCCGGCCTTGACCCGCAACTCGGCTTTCTGCATGCCGTGCGTCCCGGCCGCGCCGCACTTGCGCTTGATCTCCAGGAAGAATTCCGCGCCGTTCTGTGCGACCGTCTCGCCCTCACCCTCATCAATCGCGGCCAAATCAGTGCCGGCGATTTTGATCTGCGCGAAGGCGGCGCAGTCATGCTCAACGACCGTGGCCGCCGTACTGTCGTTACCGCCTGGCAGGAACGCAAGCAGGAAGAACTCACCCACCCGCTCACCGAAACCAAACTGCCGCTTGCGCTCTTGCCCTTCGTTCAGGCGCGATTTATTGCGCGCACTCTGCGCGGCGAAATGGAAAGCTACCTGCCCTATCTGGCGAAATAGGCCATGCTCATCATCATTACCTACGACGTCTCCACAGAAACCGCCGCCGGCCGAAAACGCCTGCGACGCGTCGCCAAGGCCTGCGAACGCGTCGGCCAGCGAGTGCAAAAATCCGTCTTCGAATGTACCGTCAACGAAATGCAGTTCGAGCAACTTGAGCGCGAACTACTGGATGAAATAGATCCGAAACAAGACAATCTGCGCTTCTACCGCATCACCGAGCCGGTCGAACTCCGCGTCAAACAACACGGCTGTTTCCGGTCCGTCGATTTTGAAGGCCCCTTGGTGATATGACGCGCGAACCCCCATCAACGGCACAAACCCGTCGAGTTCGCGAATGCGGTAACTCTTTGTTCTTTAACAATCTGAAGAAATCAACCATCACAAAACATGGCCACCAGATTGCGGCGCAAAGCGGGTTCGCGGAAACTTGTAACGCTGCGCAGAACAATCAACAGGTTGCATGTGTGGAGCATCGCCCGACCGTGAGGCCGGGCGCGGATTGAAACATGCTCAGCCAGTAGTCGATGCGGTTGTTGTGCGGCATCGCCCGACCGTGAGGCCGGGCGCGGATTGAAACGACAGCACATCGCCGACCAGCACCCAGCCGTCGGCCGCATCGCCCGACCGTGAGGCCGGGCGCGGATTGAAACGACACCCAGCCCGGCGCGGCGCTGGCCGGCGTGCCGGCATCGCCCGACCGTGAGGCCGGGCGCGGATTGAAACAGGTCCCACGCCTCGCGGGTGGCGGTGACCTCGGGCATCGCCCGACCGTGAGGCCGGGCGCGGATTGAAACAGCGTGGTGGGTAGCGTGTCCGGCGCAATGGCCGCGCATCGCCCGACCGTGAGGCCGGGCGCGGATTGAAACATGCGTCGACCTTGTCCTTGCAATCACAATTGCGGCATCGCCCGACCGTGAGGCCGGGCGCGGATTGAAACCAGCCAGACGTCAACCACGGCCGCGCCGAGCGCGGGCATCGCCCGACCGTGAGGCCGGGCGCGGATTGAAACGCCTTGACGCTGGCGTGGTCGCGGATGGCGGCGTAGCATCGCCCGACCGTGAGGCCGGGCGCGGATTGAAACACCATCCCGGTCACCCGGAGCGCGGCGACCACCGCGCATCGCCCGACCGTGAGGCCGGGCGCGGATTGAAACAGCGCCACGCTTGTGGCGAACGGGATCTGCTTGCGGCATCGCCCGACCGTGAGGCCGGGCGCGGATTGAAACATCAAGAGCCTAGCCGGCGATCTTGTCACATACGGGCATCGCCCGACCGTGAGGCCGGGCGCGGATTGAAACATGCTCAGCCAGTAGTCGATGCGGTTGTTGTGCGCGCATCGCCCGACCGTGAGGCCGGGCGCGGATTGAAACCAGAACAGGGAGAGGCCCAGCCCTTCCGCGTACAGGCATCGCCCGACCGTGAGGCCGGGCGCGGATTGAAACCTGCTGCTGGTCGAGCAGGTGATCGCGTGGGTGGGCATCGCCCGACCGTGAGGCCGGGCGCGGATTGAAACACGATCAACGACGGCACGGTGGATTTCACCGTCGGCGCATCGCCCGACCGTGAGGCCGGGCGCGGATTGAAACCGGCAAGCAGGCCGTCAAGCTCAACCGCGACGGCGCATCGCCCGACCGTGAGGCCGGGCGCGGATTGAAACTCTACGTGTTCGTAAGCGCCGTGGTCGGTGCCTACATCGCATCGCCCGACCGTGAGGCCGGGCGCGGATTGAAACATGCCGCAGGCGATGCGCTGGCCGTTCATGCTCAGGCATCGCCCGACCGTGAGGCCGGGCGCGGATTGAAACTTGCCGCGGATGATCTGCAGGCCGTGAACCTTGGCATCGCCCGACCGTGAGGCCGGGCGCGGATTGAAACACGACTTGCGTGGCAATGCCAAGCCTGCGAGCCAGCGCATCGCCCGACCGTGAGGCCGGGCGCGGATTGAAACAGCGATCCCGCCGAGGCGATGAAGGCCATCGCCGAGCATCGCCCGACCGTGAGGCCGGGCGCGGATTGAAACCACTCGACCCCGACGAACTCTGCCGCCGCTGGCACCAGGCATCGCCCGACCGTGAGGCCGGGCGCGGATTGAAACATTGCGCGGATGGCGAAGCATCGGTCGTGCTGCCGCATCGCCCGACCGTGAGGCCGGGCGCGGATTGAAACCGGTCTTGTCAGCCATGATGCCCCCCTTGCGCCAGCATCGCCCGACCGTGAGGCCGGGCGCGGATTGAAACCGATTTGAACCGGCGTCCACTCGGCAACCTCAGCGCATCGCCCGACCGTGAGGCCGGGCGCGGATTGAAACTGTTACTCGGTCGGCGGGCTGCCGCTTAACCGGCGCATCGCCCGACCGTGAGGCCGGGCGCGGATTGAAACAGATCGCGGCCCGGATGCTCAAGGACGGCATTTTCGCATCGCCCGACCGTGAGGCCGGGCGCGGATTGAAACATCTTGGCCACGGCGTTTTCGTGTCGGGTGCCCGCCGCATCGCCCGACCGTGAGGCCGGGCGCGGATTGAAACAGCTTGTCGCCGTCGCGGTGGCAGACGACCATTCCGCATCGCCCGACCGTGAGGCCGGGCGCGGATTGAAACATGCCTAACTCAACAGCGTTAGCCGCCAACCTGTGGCATCGCCCGACCGTGAGGCCGGGCGCGGATTGAAACCGTGGACGATCTTGTCGAGGTTGTTAGACTTCTGGCATCGCCCGACCGTGAGGCCGGGCGCGGATTGAAACAGCCCCATCAGGCCGAACAGGAACGCGCGGCGCTCGCATCGCCCGACCGTGAGGCCGGGCGCGGATTGAAACTTCTGAAAGGAAAAACCATGTCTGACATTTCCCAAGGCATCGCCCGACCGTGAGGCCGGGCGCGGATTGAAACAAGAAGGAAGCGCAGTCGCCGTGGGGCGCGCACTTGCATCGCCCGACCGTGAGGCCGGGCGCGGATTGAAACAAACAGTGGGGTGAGTGGGCTCCAAGACGGCCAGGCATCGCCCGACCGTGAGGCCGGGCGCGGATTGAAACGAAGTCACAGGCAAGCTCTCGCGCAGCGCGTTCGAGGCATCGCCCGACCGTGAGGCCGGGCGCGGATTGAAACTGGTCGGTGCTCGGGCAGGGGTACAGATCCCGGAGCATCGCCCGACCGTGAGGCCGGGCGCGGATTGAAACCTCAAGCAACGCCGGAGCCCGCGTGCCCACCGATAGCATCGCCCGACCGTGAGGCCGGGCGCGGATTGAAACTGAGCATGAGCGCAACCGTCGTCGTTCCCGTGTTGCATCGCCCGACCGTGAGGCCGGGCGCGGATTGAAACATGGCCTCGCGGAACACTTCGGCGGCGCGCGCCCAGCGCATCGCCCGACCGTGAGGCCGGGCGCGGATTGAAACATGAGTTTAGTCGGCATGGGTTCTGCTCCTCGTGATGCATCGCCCGACCGTGAGGCCGGGCGCGGATTGAAACTGCAGCGTCACGTCGACCTTGCGGATCGCGGCGAAGCATCGCCCGACCGTGAGGCCGGGCGCGGATTGAAACCCGTTGATCGATGCGACCTTGCTGTCGGTCAACTCGGCATCGCCCGACCGTGAGGCCGGGCGCGGATTGAAACCCCACTTCAGGCCCGGGAGAGATGGGAAGACGACGGCATCGCCCGACCGTGAGGCCGGGCGCGGATTGAAACATCTCACCAAAGCCCGCCACGCGCGGGCTTTTTTGGCATCGCCCGACCGTGAGGCCGGGCGCGGATTGAAACGTCAAGGAGATCGCCGCGCTCGACGTGTCCGCGCTCGCATCGCCCGACCGTGAGGCCGGGCGCGGATTGAAACCGCTGTAGGCGTCGGTCGTCGGGCACTGGACGTTCGCATCGCCCGACCGTGAGGCCGGGCGCGGATTGAAACAACAACCGCCAGGCTGGTGAACACGTTGTCGAAGTGCATCGCCCGACCGTGAGGCCGGGCGCGGATTGAAACCGCATGGACGGCCAGCCCGCGCTGTCGGCAGCGGTGCATCGCCCGACCGTGAGGCCGGGCGCGGATTGAAACGACATCGGCGATGTATTGATGACATCCGGCCAGAACGCATCGCCCGACCGTGAGGCCGGGCGCGGATTGAAACACCATCAACGGCGGCACCTACCAGGCGCGCGAGAAGCATCGCCCGACCGTGAGGCCGGGCGCGGATTGAAACACGGGGATGCTGCGCTGCTCGTGCGGTGCCGCGATGCATCGCCCGACCGTGAGGCCGGGCGCGGATTGAAACCACGCGACATTGATCGTGTCGAGCGGCGCGCGGGTGCATCGCCCGACCGTGAGGCCGGGCGCGGATTGAAACAAGCTGATGCAGGAGCGCAACGAGCGCGGCGACTTGCATCGCCCGACCGTGAGGCCGGGCGCGGATTGAAACCAAGAAGAGCGCTGCCAAGACCAAGACCAGCGACGCATCGCCCGACCGTGAGGCCGGGCGCGGATTGAAACAATTGCTGGTTGCGTTTGAGCGCGGCCACGAACGAAGCATCGCCCGACCGTGAGGCCGGGCGCGGATTGAAACACCTCGCCACAGGCTCCATGCTGATAGGGGCCGGGCATCGCCCGACCGTGAGGCCGGGCGCGGATTGAAACCCGATGCTGCAGGCGACGTCGACGAGGCGGATCGCGCATCGCCCGACCGTGAGGCCGGGCGCGGATTGAAACTTGATGTCGTCGGCCATTACTTCACCACGCGCACGCATCGCCCGACCGTGAGGCCGGGCGCGGATTGAAACCACAGCACGCTGATGTTCTTGGTCAGGCCGGCGTGCATCGCCCGACCGTGAGGCCGGGCGCGGATTGAAACCCATTGGCTCGCGCCGACCACCAGCACCGCGCCGCATCGCCCGACCGTGAGGCCGGGCGCGGATTGAAACGAATCCGAGCTGCATGTATTCGGCCTGCTCGCCCTTGCATCGCCCGACCGTGAGGCCGGGCGCGGATTGAAACTGATTGCTCATGCGTGGTCCTTTTCTGCCGTTTTGCATCGCCCGACCGTGAGGCCGGGCGCGGATTGAAACCAGTCGTCCCGGCTCACGATCATGTCGGCCTCGCGCATCGCCCGACCGTGAGGCCGGGCGCGGATTGAAACAAGGTGTCGAGCGCGGCCGGAGACGAATTGATCAGGCATCGCCCGACCGTGAGGCCGGGCGCGGATTGAAACAAGACTCTTGACGCTGCCGTGGCCGCTCTCCGCGAGGCATCGCCCGACCGTGAGGCCGGGCGCGGATTGAAACCCCATCGCCGCCACCAACAAGCTGATCGATCTGCGCATCGCCCGACCGTGAGGCCGGGCGCGGATTGAAACTGCCGTGCCGTCGCCGCTCACGCCGCCGCGCGCCGGCATCGCCCGACCGTGAGGCCGGGCGCGGATTGAAACATCCCGTTACCGATACAGGGTTTTTGCCGACCAAGCATCGCCCGACCGTGAGGCCGGGCGCGGATTGAAACGACCTTGCCCAGCGTCTCCTCGTGCGAGGCCAGCGCATCGCCCGACCGTGAGGCCGGGCGCGGATTGAAACATGGCGATAATGACCTTGTCACAAGGAAGCTATGGCATCGCCCGACCGTGAGGCCGGGCGCGGATTGAAACAAATACGCGTATGAGGCGACCGACATCGGCAAGACGGCATCGCCCGACCGTGAGGCCGGGGAGTCGCACATAGTGCCGCTGTATTCCCCGCTCGCGCGGGGATGAGCCGACGCGGCCGGTGCGCTGCGCCATCGGCCCGGCAACATGATGCATATCAATCGCGCTCGAACTGGGCTATACCAAATCCAAATCCGACATCGAGCAGGGATGGCATTTTCCCAAGCAAACAACACTTGGCCTCATCGTTCGCACACGCCTGAACGCGCTTTCTTGACACATTCAATCTTAAATGGATATATTTATCCACATATGCAGATATCATCGTATCTGCATGTGCTAATCCAGTTATCAATCACGGGAGACGTGTATGGAAGCGACAACCTACAACTATAAGGTCGTCCGCCAGTTCGCCATCATGACGGTGGTGTGGGGGATTGTCGGGATGCTGGTCGGGGTGACCCTGGCGACGCAACTGATCTGGCCGGAATTAACCTATGGGATCGAATGGCTGTCGTATGGCCGCCTGCGTCCGCTGCACACCAATGCCGTCATCTTCGCCTTCGGCGGCTCGGGGCTGTTCGCGGTGTCTTACTACATCGTGCAGCGCACCTGCCAGGTAAGGCTGTGGGCAGAAAAGCTGGCGGCCTTCACCTTCTGGGGCTGGATGGCGGTGATCGTGCTCGCCGCCGTCACCCTGCCGCTGGGCTACACCAGCACCAAGGAATACGCCGAGCTGGAATGGCCGATCGACATCCTGATCACGCTGGTGTGGGTGGCTTATGCGCTGGTGTTCTTCGGCACCATCGCCAAGCGCAAGACCAAGCACATCTACGTCTCGAACTGGTTCTTCGGCGCCTACATCCTGACCATCGCGATCCTGCATATCGTCAACAACCTGGAACTGCCGGTGACCCTGACCAAGTCCTACTCGCTGTATGCCGGGGTGCAGGACGCGATGGTGCAGTGGTGGTACGGCCACAACGCGGTGGGCTTCTTCCTCACCACCGCCTTCCTCGGCATGATGTATTACTTCATCCCCAAGCAGGCCGGCCGGCCGATCTATTCCTACCGCCTGTCGGTCGTGCACTTCTGGTCACTCAACTTCATCTACATGTGGGCCGGTCCGCACCACCTGCAATACACCGCGCTGCCGGACTGGGCGCAGTCGCTCGGCATGGTGTTCTCGCTGATGCTGCTGGCGCCCTCCTGGGGCGGCATGATGAACGGCATCATGACGCTGTCGGGCGCCTGGCACAAACTGCGCACCGACCCGATCCTGAAGTTCCTCGTCACCGCGCTGTCGTTCTACGGCATGTCGACCTTCGAAGGCCCGATGATGGCGATCAAGACGGTGAACGCGCTGTCGCATTACACCGAATGGACTGTCGGCCACGTGCATTCCGGCGCGCTCGGCTGGGTGGCGATGATCACGATCGGCTCGATGTACTACCTGATTCCGCGCCTGTACGGCCGCGAATCGATGTACAGCACCAAGATGATCGAATGGCATTTCTGGCTCTCCACCATCGGCGTGGTGCTGTATATCGCCTCGATGTGGATCGCCGGGGTGGCGCAGGGTCTGATGTGGCGCGCGGCCAACGCCGACGGCACGCTGACCTACAGCTTCGCCCAGGTGCTCAACACCATGTATCCGTTCTACGGCATTCGTCTGCTGGGCGGCGTGCTGTTCTTCAGCGGCATGCTGATGATGGCCTGGAACGTCTGGAAGACCGTGCGCATCGGACGGGTCGTCAATGATGCCGCCATTCCGCAAGCCGTCCACGCCTAAGGAGACCGAACATGATTTCGCATGAAACTATCGAAAAGAACCTCGGCCTGCTGATCGTGCTGACCATCCTCATCGTCAGCGTCGGCGGCCTGGTGCAGATCGTGCCGCTGTTCTTCCAGACCTCCACCACCACCCCGGTGGCGGGCCTGAAGCCCTACACCGCGCTGCAGCTGTCGGGGCGCGACATCTACATCCGCGAAGGCTGCGTCGGCTGCCATTCGCAGATGATCCGTCCGTTCCGCGCCGAAACCGAACGCTACGGCCACTATTCGGTGGCGGGCGAATTCGTCTACGACCGTCCCTTCCTGTGGGGCTCCAAGCGCACCGGCCCCGACCTGCATCGCGTCGGCGGGCGCTATTCCGACGCCTGGCATACAGCTCACCTGATGAATCCGCGCGACGTGGTGCCGGAATCCAACATGCCCGCCTATCCCTGGCTCGACCGTCCGCTGAAGGACGCCGCCATCCAGGCCAAGATGCGCACGCTGAACATCGTCGGCCACGGCTATACCGAGCAGGAAATCGCCGCCGCGCCGGCCGCGCTGGAAGGCAAGACCGAGCTCGAGGCGCTGATCGCCTACCTGCAGGTGCTGGGCACCCACGCCCCCAGGATCTGAGGCAGCCATGGACAGTGGAACGATCAGCGGCATCGTCACAGTCGTCTTCATCCTGGTGTTCATCGGCATCGTCTGGTGGGCATACAGCAAAGGCAACAAGCAGCGTTTCGAAGACGCCGGCAAGCTGCCTTTCGGCGAAGACGACGCTCCCACCAAGCAAGGAGACAAGCAATGAGCGATTTCACACACGGCTTCTGGCCGATTTACATCAGCGTCATCACCGTGGCGAGCATCGTCGGCACCTGGGCGTTTCTCCGCTCGCAGACCACCCGCAAGCTGGCGCCCGGCGAAAAGCCCGAGTTGATGGAGCACACCTGGGACGGCGACCTGCAGGATCTGAACAACCCGCTGCCGCGCTGGTGGCTGGGGCTGTTCTACGGCACCCTGGTGTTCGCGGCGGCCTATCTGCTGTTGTGGCCTGGGCTGGGCAACTTCGCCGGCGTGCTGGGCTGGACCTCCAGCGGCGCGTACGAGGCCGAGGTGAAGGCCGCCGAAGCCAAATTCCAGCCGGTGTACGCCAGGTTCATGAAGCAGGACATCGCCAGCGTGGCCGCCGATCCGGAGGCGCGCGCCATCGGCAGGAACCTGTTCCTGACCTACTGCTCGCAGTGCCACGGTTCCGATGCGACCGGCGCCAGGGGCTTCCCCAACCTGACCGACCATGACTGGCTGTATGGCGGCGACCCCGACACCATCGTGGCCACCCTCACCGGCGGCCGCAACGGGATCATGCCCGCGCTGGGCGAAGTGCTCGGCCCGCAAGGGACGAAGGAAGTGGCCAACCATGTGCTGTCGCTGTCGGGCCGCAAGCACGACGCCGCGCTGGCAGCCGCAGGCAAGGTGAAATTCGCCGAAAACTGCGCCGCCTGCCACATGCCCGACGGCACCGGCATGCAGGCCCTGGGCGCGCCCAACCTCACCGACAAGGTGTGGCTGTACGGCGGCAGCGAGGCCACGATCATCGAGACCATTACCAAAGGCCGCAACGGCGTGATGCCGGCCATGACGCAAACCCTCGGCACCACCTCGAACAAGGAAGCCAAGCTGCACCTGCTGGCGGCCTACGTGTACGGCCTGTCGCAGAAGCAGTAAGCAACGGGCGCTCGCCGGAATGCTTCCGGCGAGCCGCTTGAGCGCATTGCCCCAGTACGCTCAAGCGGCTCAGCCTCAACGGATGAAAGCAGTGACAGACGACAAGCAGCCCGCCCCCGCCGACGCGCCGATCGAGCAGCAGCTCTACGCGATCCGGCAAAAAATCCAGCCGCGCTCGGTGCATGGCGTGTTCGCCAGCTGGCGCATCGCGCTGGTGCTGCTGACCCAGGCGCTGTATTACGGCCTGCCCTGGCTGCAATGGGACAGCCGCCAGGCGGTGCTGTTCGACCTCGCCGCGCGCAAGTTCTACATCTTCGGCCTGGTGTTCTGGCCGCAGGATTTCGTTTATCTCACCGGCCTTTTGATCCTCTCGGCGCTGGCGCTGTTCCTGTTCACCGCCGTCGCCGGGCGGCTGTGGTGCGGCTACGCCTGTCCGCAGACGGTGTACACGGAAATCTTCATGTGGGTGGAAAACTGGCTGGAAGGCGACCACCTCGCGCGCAGGAAGCTCGACCAGTCGCCGTGGAACGCCAACAAGCTGCGCCGGCGCGGCCTCAAGCACCTGGTCTGGATGCTGATCGCGCTGTGGACCGGCTTCACCTTCGTCGGCTATTTCACCCCGATCCAGACGCTGGCCGCCGAAGTGGCGAGCGCCAGCCTCGGCCCGTGGGAAAGCTTCTGGATCCTCTTCTACGGCTTCGCCACCTGGGGCAACGCCGGCTTCATGCGCGAGCAGGTGTGCAAGTACATGTGCCCCTACGCGCGCTTCCAGAGCGTGATGTTCGACTCCGACACGCTGACCGTGACCTACGACAGCTCGATCGGCGAACCGCGCGGGCCGCGCAGCAAAAAGACCGACTACAAGGCGGCCGGGCTGGGCACCTGCGTCGACTGCGAAGTCTGCGTGCAGGTCTGTCCCACCGGCATCGACATCCGCAACGGCCTGCAGTACGAATGCATCGGCTGCGCCGCCTGCATCGACGGCTGCGACCAGATCATGGACAAGATGGGCTACCCGCGCGGCCTGATCCGCTACACCACCGAGAACGTGGTGAAAGGCAACTACCCGGATAGCAGCATCCTCAAACACGTGCTGCGCCCGCGCACCGTCATCTACAGCGTGCTGCTGGCGCTGATCTCCGGCGCCTTCGTCTGGAGTCTCGCCACCCGGGTGCCGCTGCGCGTCGATGTGGTGCGCGACCGCGTGGCGCTGTCGAAGGAAACCGACGAGGGCATGATCGAGAACGTCTACCGCCTGCAACTCATCAACAAGGACGGCCGGCCGCATCGCTACACGATCAGCGCGCAGGGCATCGCCGGCCTGCAGGTGACGGCCGCCGCGCGCGAAATCGCCGCCGCGCCCCTGCAGACGGTGGACATCCCGGTCAGCCTGATTGCCGATCCCGCCGAACTGAAAGGCCGCTCGATCGAGGTGAGCTTCACGGTGCAGGCCATCGACGACCCGCGCATCAGGCAGGCCGTCGCAACCAAATTCTTCAACCGGTGAACGCCATGACGAACCCTGCCCTGCAGTCCAAACCCTGGTATCGCGAACCCTGGCCCTGGTTCCTCATCAGCCTGCCCGCCAGCGCGGTCGCCGCCGGACTCGTCACCGTGTGGATCGCGGCCACCAGCGCCGACGGCCTGGTGGTCGGCGACTACTACAAGGCCGGGCTGGCCATCAACCAGACGCTGGCGCGCGACGACGCCGCCCGCGCGCTGGCGCTGACCGCCACCGTGAAGAGCGAAAACGGCGTCCTGGCGCTGGCATTGGGCGGACGCATGCAGGCGTATCCGGAGCAATTGACGCTCACCCTGGCGCACCCCACCCGCCAGGGCATGGATCAAATCCTCACCCTCGATCACACCGGCGGCGGACACTATCGCGCGGCGCTGCCCCTGCTGCACGCCGGCAAATGGCAGGTCCAGCTGGCCGACCGGGACGCCGCCTGGCGCCTGGGCGGCGTGCTGCATATCCCGCTAGACCGGGCCGTCACGCTGGCGGCTTCCGGACCCATCGTTCATCAACCAGAGGGAGACTGAAATGGACGTCGTACTCGATTTGTTGTTCACCAGCCCGATCGGCCTGCTGAGCCTGTTCACCATCCTCTTCATCATCGGCATGGCGATCACCCTGCTGAGCTGGTACAAGCGCAAGATGAACAGCCCGGAAGAATGACCGCCGCCGCCACGAGGAGCACGCCATGCCGAAGCGCCTGATCCACATACTGTGGCCGTCCTTTCTCGTTGCCGGAGTGGCCGGCATCGTCTTCTCCGCCCTGTTCGACCCGCTGGAAATCAGCTATCGCGGCGAGGCGCTGTTCGATCAGCGCATCGCCGCCTACACCGTCGGGTTCTTTGTCTTCTGGCTGCTCGGTATCGCTTCCAGCGCCATGACCTGCTACTTCCAGCGCAGCGCCGACGAGATCAACCGCTGCCCGCTGCCGCCGCGCAGCCGGCCCGAGGGCTGCCCCAAGCGCGACGACGGCAGCGGCTGCTGCTGACGGCTCAGGCCGTCCGCGAATAGCGCGGCTTTTCGCCGGTGGCTTCCTTCAGGTAGCGGTCGAAGCACATGCCGATGTTGCGCAGGAACAGGCGGCCGCTGGGAGTGACGCTGATCCTGTCGGCGGCGATCGTCACCAGCCCGTCGTCGGCCAGCGGGCGCAGTTCGGCCAGCGCGTCGGCGAAATAGTCGCTGAACCCGATGCCCCATTCGCTGCCGAAGGCGGCGAAGTCGAGTTCCAGATCGCACATCACGCGGGTGATGGCATCGCGCCGGATCTGGTCGTCGCGGCTGAGCTTCAGGCCGCGTTCGACCGCAAACCCGGTCGCCGCGATGCGTTCCTCGTAGCGCTTGAGGTTCTTTTCGTTCTGCATGTACACGTCCGCCGTCTGGCTGATGCCGGACACGCCGAAGGCGAGGATGTCGCAGTCCTTGTGCGTGGTGTAGCCCTGGAAATTGCGCCATAGCGTCTTGTTCCGCTGCGCACGCACCAGTTCGTCCTCGGGGCGGGCAAAGTGATCGAAGCCGATGTTGACGTAGCCCGCCGCCCCCAGCGCCTCGTTCACCGCCTGATGCAGGCCCAGGCGCATCGCGGAATCCGGCAGATCGGCCTGCTGAATCAGGTTCTGGTGCTTTTTCAGCCATGGCACGTGGGCATAGGAAAACACCGCAAGGCGGTCGGGCGCCCACGCCACCACCTGTTCCAGGGTGCGGGAAAAACTCGCCACGGTCTGCTTCGGCAGCCCTACGATCAGATCCAGGTTGATGCTGGAGAAGCCCAGTTCGCGCGACCAGTCGAGCACTTGCTGGATCAGGGCCGCGGACTGGATGCGGTTGACCGCCTGCTGCACCGCCGGGTCCATGTCCTGCACGCCGAACGACAGGCGGTTGAAGCCGGATTCGCGCAGCGCCTCGAGGTGCGCGCGGGTCAGTTCGCGCGGATCGACCTCGCAGCTGATTTCAGCATCCGGGGCGAGGGTGAAATGCTGGCGCATCATCGCCATCAGGCGGCGGATGTCGCCAGGATTGAGATAGGTGGGCGTGCCGCCGCCCCAGTGCAACTGGCGCGCCACCCGCGTCGGGTCGACCCGTTGCGCAGTGCGCGCCATTTCCTGATCGAGATAGGCCAGATAGGGCTGGGTTTTGCTGTAGTCGCGCGTCGCCACCATATTGCAGCCGCAGTAGTAGCAGAGCGAATCGCAGAACGGGATATGGGCATACAGCGACAGGCCGCGATCCACCGCCGATGCCGTCAGCGCCGCGTCCCAGTCCGCCTCGCCAAAATCGGTGCGGAAATAGGGCGCGGTCGGATACGACGTGTAGCGCGGGCCAGGCACGCTGTATTTCTGTAGCAGTTCCAGTGTCGTCGACGTCATCTTGGCATCCTTAATAGGGGACTTTGTTGTCTTTTTATCATAGGCCCCCCCTGAAATCCAGCACAGCGCCGGAGCCCGGCGCCTGTGCCAACGCGGTCGGTGCCGGCCCGGTTTTGCGGTAAAGTTCGGGGCTGGCAACCCGTCGCTCATTAAGGTACCACGCGCGCGTAAAACCCAATGGCACCTCCAAACCCCCTGCTGAACTTCATCCGTTCCCTGATGCTGGCGCTGCTGCTCGGCGCGGCCACCGCGCAGGCGGACGAGGCCGCGGACCTCGCGCAGAAAGTCCACGACCGCCCCAACGGGCGCGACCTCACCACGCTCGGCCGCATGGTGCTCACCGAGAAAGGCCGCGCGCCGCGCATCCGCGAACTCGTCACCTACCGTCTCGACAAGTCGGGCGGTGAAACCGCCAACCTGATCCGCTTTCTCGATCCCGAAGACATCGCGGGAACCGGTCTTCTCAGCATCGACAAGACCGACGGCAGCAGCGACCAGTGGCTGTACCTGCCGGCGCTCGACCGGGTGCGGCGCATCTCCAGCGACCGCAAGGGCGGGCGCTTTGTCGGCTCCGACCTGTATTTCGAGGATCTGCAGGAACGCAAGCCGTCCAGGGACCGCCACCGCCTGCTCGGCAAGCAGACCGAAAACGGCCTCCTGTGCGAGGTGCTCGAAAGCGTGCCGCTGGAGGCCGGCGATTCGGTGTACCGGAAGCGCATCAGCTGGATCGACCCCGCCACCGCGATCCCGCAACGGGTGGATTATTTCGAAAAGGACGCCAGCACCCCCGGCAAGCGCTGGCTGCTGCGCAGCAAGAAACGCAACCAGGGCTACTGGACGATCACCGACAGCCGCATGATCGATTTGGCCAGCGGCCACGAAACCCGCCTGGTGGTCGACAGCGCGCTGTACGACCAGAAACTGCCCGCCAAACTCTTCACCTCGCAAGCCCTCGCCGACGAAAGCCTGGAATCGGAATATCGCCCATGAAAAAGCTGCTGCTGACCTTGAGCCTGTCGCTCGCCGCTCTGCCCGTTTGCGGCGCCGACGAGCTGCCGCCGCCGCGCGCCAACTCTGCCCAGGACGCGGCGGACGACCTGCCGCCGCCGCGCGCCGCCACGCGCAAACCGCGCGCGCCATTCGCAGCCGCTCCCACCGAGGCCACGCCGCAGTCCAGCGCCGAAGACGATCTGCCGCCGCCCGCTGCGCGCAGCCGCAAGCCCGCCGCCCGCGGTTTCCAGCCCACGCTCAAGGCTGGCGTCGACGATCTGCTGCTGGAGGCGGGCGGCCTGCCCGACGCCGCCGAGGCCGACACCTATTCCACCCTGCGCACCAGCGCCTACGTGCTGTGGCAGCCCAGCCGCAACTGGGAATTCCGCGCCGGCGCCCGGCTCGACGGCATGGCGCAGGCCGGCGGCCGCGCCGATCACCGCGAACTGCTGGCCGACTACGGCGACACCTATGTGCGCTACCGCAACGGCGACACCCGCCTGACCTTCGGCGCGCAAACCATCATCTGGGGCCGCGCCGACGAAATCCCGCTGGCCGACCGCGTCAGCCGCGCCGACCTGACGCGCTTCGTGCTGGACGACCTGCCCGACCGCCGCCGCGCGCAGCTGGCCGCGCGCTGGGAGCAGACTTTCGGCGAGTACAAGCTGGACGCGGTCTGGCTGCCGCTGTTCCGCGCCGCGCAATTGCCGGACACCGCCAGCATCTGGAGTCCGGTCAACCGCACCAGCCGCCAGATCATCGGCATCGATCCCGCGCTCACCCCCTGGCTGAATACCGCGCGCATCGACGAGGACGAACACGGCAGCGGCGGCGGCGCCCTGCGCCTGACCCGGAGCGGCAGCGCGCTCGACTTCGGCGTGACGCTGGCGCGCACCCGGCAGTCGCTGCCGTACTACCGGCTCGACCTGCCCGCCTCCACGCTCACCGCAGTGCATCCGTTCAACACCTTCGTCGGCGCCGATGTCGAGCTGGTGCGCGGCGGCCTCACCTGGCGCATGGAAGCCGGCTACACCGACAACGTGCCGGTGACCCTCGCCACCACCGCGCTCGACACGACGCATTCGCTCGACTGGATCGGCGCGCTGGAATTCTTCCCCGGCGGGGCGGACACCCGCGTCAACCTGCAACTGGTGGCGCACGCGCTGCAGACCGACCGCAGCATCCTCGAACTGAAGGAGTATTACGGCGCCAACGGCGAAATCGAAACCCGCTTCGGCCAGGGCCGCTGGAAAGCCGGGATGCGCTTTGCCGCCGGCTTCAACGTGAACGATGTCTACCTCAGCCCCAGGCTCAGCTACGTCGGCTGGGAGCCGCACGAGATCTACGTCGCCGCCCACTACTTCGACGGCGAAGCACGCACCCTGGGCGGCTTCCACCAGGACCATTCGCTGATCACGCTGGGGCTGCGCAGCAAATTCTGATCGCCCCGACGCCCCCATGCTGAAATCCTGGCTCAACGGCAGCCGCATGCTGCCACCCTGGCTGGCGCTGGCAATCCTGCTCGGTATCCAGCTGGCGGCGCTGCCGTTTCTGCTGAAGCTGCATTTCAACAACGCGCCGGATATCTATTCGCCGCCGGATTCGTCCACCATCCAGCTGCGCGAATCGCTGTTCAGGGAATTCCCCAACGACGAAGCCATCATCGCCCTGTTCGAGGGCGACGCGCTCTACGCTCCGGCGTTTCTCGCCGCGCTCGACCGCGCCGCGCAAAAAATGGCGGCGCATCCGGCGGTCGACCGGGTGCTGACGCTGACCACGGTGGAGCACATCGACGCCACCGACGACGGTTTTGCCGTATCGCCGCTGATCGACCCCGGCAATCTGGACGCACGCACGCCGGCGCAATGGCAGGCCCGCGTGCTGGGCGACAGCTTTGCGCCGGGACTGCTCGCCTCGCGCGACGGCCGCGCGGTCGCCCTGGTGGTGCGCCCCACAATCCTGAAGGAAAGCCTGGCCCGCCGCGATATCCAGATCGCGCTCGACGCCGCCATTGCCGCCGAGAAACTCGCGCCCTATCACACCGCCACCGCCGGCACGGTGGCGCAGACGGTCGAGGAACTGCGTTCGCTGTGGCGCGACAGCGCCATCTTCATCCCGCTGACCTTCGTCATCGGCATGGCATTGCTATGGTGGGTGGTGGGGCGGGCGCGCCCGATGGTGGTGGGCGGCCTGGCCATGGGCACGGTCGTGTCGGCCAGCGTCGCCGGGCTGGTGCTGTCCGGCCAGCCCTACACCCCGATCACCGCGATGATTCCCACCCTGATGGCGGCCTACACCACGGCCACGCTGCTGCATTTGTATGCCGCCATCCAGCGTGCCCGCATCGCGCTGCTGCCGCGGCCGCAGCGCATCGCGCGCGCGCTGAAGGAAACCTTCACCCCCGGCCTGTTCAACGTGCTGACCACCGGCGCGGGCATGCTGAGCCTGCTGTGGGTGGAGATTCCTCCGGTGCAGGCCTTCGGCCTGGCGGGCGCGGTCGGCACCCTCATCGTGTTTCTGGTGGTGTTCATCCTGGTGCCGCCGATCCTGCTGAAATGGGATACGCCGCGCTGGCCGCGCCGCCGCTCCGGTCTGGCGCACGCGCGTCGCATCGCGGCAGCCGTGGCGGTGTTCAGCCTGCGGCATGCAAAAGCCGTGCTGACGGCCACCGCCCTGCTGGTGCTGGCGGCCATCCCGCTGGTGATGCAGGTCAAGGTCGAATCCAACATCATCGAGTTTTTCGCGCCCGACCACAGCATCAGCCGCAGCACCGCCAGGGTGGAAAGCACGCTTTCCGGCGTCACCGGGCTGGAAATCGTCCTCACCGGCGCGGCCCGCGACAGCCTGAAGGATCCGGCGACGCTGGCGCAGATCAAGGCGCTGCAAACCTGGCTCGAACAGCAGCCGGAAGTCGACCGCAGCTTCTCCCTGATCGACGTGCTGGAGGAAATGAACCGCGCCCTCAGCGGCGAGGATCTGGGGGCGGATGCGCTGCCGGCCAGCCGCAAGCTGGTCGAACAGCTGCTGCTGATCTACGACGGCAAGGATTTGTACGAGCTTGTCAACCGCGAATTCCAGCGCGCCCGCATCCCGATGAGCCTCAACGTGCACGGCGCCAACGAAATCGGCCGGGTGATCGACAGGGTGCGCGCGCACGTCGCCGCGCAGCCGATCGCGGGCGTGGAAATCGACCTCGCGGGGTACGGGCGGCTGTTCTCGGACCAGGAAGACCGCATCGTCGACGGCCAGGTCAAGAGCTTCGCCTCGGCCTTCCTGCAGATTCTGCTGCTGATGGCGCTGCTGTTCCGCTCGTTGCGCGGCGCGCTGATCTGCCTGGTGCCCAACCTGGCGCCGCTGTTCTTCATTTTCGTGGTGATGGGGACGGCGGGGATTTCGCTCGACGTCGCCACCGTCCTGATCGCCGGCGTCATCCTCGGCATCACGGTGGACGACACCATCCATCTGTATCACGGCTACCTGCACCGCATCCGCCGCGGCGTCAGCCCGGTGTTCGCCATCATCCGCAGCGTGGAGGCCTCGGGCCGCGCGGTGATCGCCATTTCGATGGTGCTGATCGCGCAGTTCAGCCTGCTGGGGCTGTCCGACTTCCGCCCCACCGCCCACTTCGGCATGCTGTGCGCGGTCGGCCTGTTCGCCGGCCAGGTGTTCGAATTGCTGCTGATGCCCGCGCTGCTCGGCCTGAAATTGCCGAGGCCGCGACCCGCCGTTACGGCACGGTGAGCTTGAGCGCGCCGAATTCGTCGTTGAACAATCCCACTTCGTCCCCCGAGGCGAACTGCCAGCCTTCCATGTGGCCGAAGTCGGTGCTGGACCTGGGTTCCAGCTTGAGCTCGAAGCGCCGCGCCAGGGACAGGGTCGGATTGCGCACGGCGAGGATCACGGTCAGATAGCGGTCGCTGGTGTTTTCGATCACCGCCACCAGTCCCTTGCCCAGCATCGACGAACGAAAGCCGATCACCACCGGCAGCGCGGGCTTGGCCGCCACCGCCGCCTGGATGTCGGTTTCCTTGTAGGCCAGCTGCGCCTTGAGCTGTTCGATTTCGCGCAGGCTGTCGGTCAACTGGTTGCGCGTTTCGATCAGGTAGCGCTCGGCTTGCTGGCGGGTTTCGATTTCCTTCGACAGCCGCCGCTTCACATCGCCCAGATCGACATTCAGCATGAAGGCATACAGCGCCAGGCCGCATGCCAGCAGCACCAGCACGACGTTGAGGCCGATGGCAACGGCGAGCCCGCGCCGCTTCGGCTGGGTGGGAGAGGCTACGTCCCTATCCTTATCCATGCTCAACCGGTGTTGCGCATCCCGGAGGCGATCGCATTGATCGAGCGCATCAGCGGCGTCAGCCAGCTATCCTGTTCGGACTCCCACACGCTCTCCGAGCGATAGCGTTTCAGCAGGCGCACCTGGATGTGGTTGATGGGATCGATGTAGGGGCGGCGGCGCGAAAGCGACAACGCCAGAGTCGGGTTGTCTTCCAGCAGGGTTTCGATCTGCGCGACTTGCTTGACCCACTCCACCGTAAGCGCGAACTCGTCGGCAATGGCGCGGTAGATCGCCATGGTGTCGGGGTGGTCGCACAGGCGCGCGTATTCCTCGGAAATTTCCATGTCGGCCTTGGTCAGCGCCATCTGCACGTTGGACAGCAGGCCGCGGAAGAACGGCCATTCGCGGTACATGATCCGCAATTGATCGAGCCCCGCCGGAGCGGACCCGATGAAATCCCTCAGCGCAGTTCCGATTCCATACCAGGCAGGCAGGGTATGGCGCGACTGCGCCCAGCCGAACACCCACGGAATGGCGCGAATCGACCCCAGCGAACGGTCGGCCTTCTTGCGGTGCGACGGCCGGCTGCCCATGTTGAGCAGGCCGATTTCGGTGACCGGCGTGGTCTCGTAGAAATAGTCGATGAAGCCCGGCATGCCGATCAGCGCACGATAGCTTTTCTCGCCGTCGGCGGCGATCCGGCCCATCCCGTCGAGGTATTCCTGCGGGTAGCGCACGTCGATCTGCGCAAGCGCAGTCGTACTGGCCTTGAGCAGTCCGGTGACACCCATGCCGATCTCGTAGTTGGCGGTTTCCGGGTTGCTGTATTTGTAATACAGCATCTCGCCCTGCTCGGTGAACTTGATCTCGCCGTTGACCGTGCCCGGCGGCTGCGACAGGATCGCCTCGTGAGTCGGCCCGCCGCCGCGGCCCACCGTGCCGCCGCGGCCATGAAACAGCCGGCATTCGACGCCATAGCGCCGGGTCAGCGCGATGATCGACAGTTGCGCCTGATACAGATTCCAGTTCGACGCCAGAATGCCGCCATCCTTGCACGAATCCGAATAGCCCAGCATGACTTCCTGGTGGTTGCCGTTGGCGGTAACCAGCGCACGGTAGACCTTGTTCGACAGCAGCTGGTCGAGGATGGACTGGCTGCGCTGCAGGTCGTCCACCGTCTCGAACAGGGGGGCGACCTGGATGCGGCAGAACCAGTCGCGGCCATTGTGGCCGCACAGGCCCACCAGCCGCGCCAGCAGCATCACTTCCATCACGTGGGACGCGCTGTGCGTCATCGAAATCACGTAGGTGCCGAAGACCTCGTCGCCCACTTCGGCCTGCAGCTTGACCATGCGCCGGAACACCGCGAGCGCTTCGCGCGCCTCGTCGTCCAGCACGCCGTCGTCCACCTCGACCGGGTCGATGTGGCCGATCCAGGCAGCCAGGCGCTGCAGCCGCTCGGTCTCGTTCGCAGCCAGGTAATCGAAATCGGGGTCGATCTGCCGCAGTAGCGCCGCCACCGTGCGCGTATGCACGGTCGACTCCTGGCGGATGTCGAGCTGCAGCAGGTGAAAACCGAAGCTTTCGACCAGCCGGATCAGCGCCTGCAGGTCCTGCATGGCGACGATGCGGTCGCCATGGCTGATCAGCGAATCGCGCACCAGGCAGAGGTCGGCGAGGAAGGCGGCGGCGTTCTCGTACGCCAGGTGCGAAGTGAAGCTCGGCACGTCGGCCAGGCACTGGTGGACGTAGGACAGGTTGGCGTCCAGCCGCGCCAGCATCATCGCCGCCATGCGGCGGTAGGGCTCGCGGCTGTAGATCTGCACCGCGGTGCCACGGAACACCTGCTCGCCGAACTCGGCCTCGTATTCCGACAGGCGTTCCAGGAACCGGGCGGAGGGCGTGCACCAGTCGCTGCTGTGGGTCAGTGTCTGGCGCAGTTCCAGCACCCGCGAACGGTATTCTTCGAGTGCGGCCTGCATCTGCTTATGCACCGTCCATTCGGTGACGTCCGCGGTCACGAACGGGTTGCCGTCACGGTCGCCACCGATCCACGAGCCGAAACGGATGAAACTCGGCACGCGGACGGTGGCGGTGCCGTCGGCATTCACGCCGTAATGCTTGCGCAGCGCCTTCTCGAAGAAGGAATACGCCTTCGGCACCGCCTCGAACAGGCTTTCCCGCACGTAGTAGAGGCCGTTGCGCACTTCGTCGCGCACCTCGAGCTTGGCGCTGCGCAGCTCGTCGGTACGCCACCCCACCTGGATCTCGGCGGCCAGCTGCGCTTCCAGTTCGCGGCGGTCGTTCACCCCCAGGGTGGGGCTGTACAGCTCGTCGCAAATCAGGAATATCCGCCGCATGCCTTCCATCACCGCACGACGGCGCGCTTCGGTGGGATGCGCGGTGAATACCGGCGCATAGTGCAGACGGTTGACCATCTCCTGCAGCGTGGCGACCGGCATGTCCTGCGCCTTGAGATCCGCCACAGTGCGGTCGAACGAGCCTTCCCACAGCGCCATGCCGTGCGACAGCATGCGGCGGCGGTTGCGGTGGGCAAAGCTTTCCTCCGCCACGTTGACCAGCTTGAAATAGCTGGAGAAGGCACGCACCACCAGTTCCACCTTGGCGGCGGGCATGGCGTCGATCATCGCCATCAGCTCGGTGCGGCGCTGCTGGTCTTCCTGCTGGTGCAATTCGGCGAAACCGCGGCGCAGGGTTTCCACCGCCTCGAACACGTCTTCGCCGGCAAACTGCAGCAACACTTGGCCGAGCAAGGTGCCCAGCAGCTTGACCTGCGCGCGCAGGTGGTCATCCGTCAGGAGGTTTTCGGGTGCATTCATGGCTGGAAAATTGAGCCCGGCACAGCGGGATTCATGCGACAAAGCCCATTATTTTCGCATAGTCGGCGCGCATCACCCAACCGCGCGCCGCGCGTTGCGGAACAGCCGCAGCCACGGGGCGGCATCGCGCATGCCGTCCGGTTTCCACGACAGCTGCGCGGCGCGGAACACGCGTTCCGGGTGCGGCATCAGAATGCTGAAGCGGCCGTCCGCTGTGGTGAAGCCGGTCAGCCCGCCGGCCGAACCGTTGGGGTTCAGCGGATAAGTCTCGGCCGGCGCCCCGCGGTGATCGACGTAGCGCAGCGTGGGACGTGCCTGCGCGGCGTGCGCAGGGTCGCGGAACTGCACCCGGCCTTCGCCGTGCGACACCACGATCGGCATCACCGAACCCGCCATGTCGGCAAAGAACAGCGACGGCGACGCCAGCACCTCGACCAGCGCAAAGCGCGCCTCGAACTGTTCCGACAGGTTGCGTTCGAAACGCGGCCAGGCGTCCGCGCCCGGGATCAGGTCGTGCAGCTGGCTCATCATCTGGCAGCCGTTGCATACGCCGAGGGCAAAGGTGTCGGCACGCCCGAAAAACGCCGCGAACTGGTCGCGCGCGCGCGGATTGAACAGGATCGATTTGGCCCAGCCGCCGCCCGCGCCCAGCACATCGCCGTAGCTGAAACCGCCGCACGCGGCCAGTCCGGTGAAGTCGCCGAGGCTGACCCGGCCGGAGAGGATGTCGCTCATGTGCACATCCACTGCGGCGAAGCCCGCGGCATCGAACGCGGCGGCCATCTCGACCTGGCCGTTGACGCCCTGTTCGCGCAGCACCGCCACCCGCGGGCGCTTGCCGGCGGCGATGAAGGGCGCGGCGACGTCGGCGTCGATGTCGAAGCTCGGCGCATAACGCAGGCCCGGATCGGCGGCATCGGCATGGCGCGCGAACTCCTCTTCGGCGCACGCCGGGTTGTCGCGCAGCTTCGCCATTTCGTAGCTGGTGCGCGCCCAGGCGCATTGCAGATCGGTGCGCGCCTCGTCCAGGATCACCCTGTCCTCGCGCAGCACCCGCACGCGATCGAGCGCATTGGGCTGGCCGATGACATAAAACTCGCCGCGCAGGCCGGCGTCGATGAAGGCCTGCATCACCGCCTGCGTATCGGTGCGGCGGATCTGCAGCACGGCGCCGGCTTCCTCGTTGAACAGCACGTTGAAAATGCGCGCCGAATAGCCCGGCTCGCCCAGCTTTTCCGGTTCCGGCCGCCCTTCGTCCTCGACTTCGTGGCGGATCTGGTCGAGGCACAGCTCGTCGATGTCGAGGTCCACGCCGCAATGGCCGGCAAACGCCATTTCGCACAGCGCGACGAACAGGCCGCCGTCGGAGCGGTCGTGATAGGCCAGCAGCCTGCCTGCCGCATTCAGCGCCTGCAGCGTATCGAAGAATGCGGCGAGCGACGCCGCCTGCGGCGCATCCGGGCAACAGTCGCCCACCTGCTTGTAGGCCTGCGCAAAGCTCGACGCGCCGAGGCGGTTCTTGCCCAGCCCCAGGTCGATCAGGACGAGGTCGGACTCGCCGGCATCGCTGCGCAGTTGCGGCGTGAGATGCGCGCCTGCATCGGAGGTATTGGCGAACGCCGAGATCACCAGCGAAATCGGCGAGGTCACCGCCTTCTTCTCGCCGTCGGCCTGCCACACGGTTTTCATGCTCATCGAATCCTTGCCGACCGGGATGGAGATCCCCAGCGCCTGGCAATAATCCGAAACCGCCGCCACCGTGTCGAACAGCGCGGCATCCTCGCCCGGGTGGCCGGCGGGGGCCATCCAGTTGGCCGACAGTTTCACCTCGCCCAGCCCGGCGACGCGCGCAGCGGCCAGGTTGGTGATCGCCTCGGCGACCGCCATGCGCCCCGACGCTGGCGCATCGATCAGCGCCAGCGGCGCTTTCTCGCCGATGGAAAACGCCTCGCCCAGCGTGGTCCGGTAGCCCGCCAGCGTGATCGCGCAATCGGCGACGGGAACCTGCCACGGCCCCACGCACTGGTCGCGCGCGGTGAGGCCGCCGACGCTGCGGTCGCCGATGGAAATCAGGAACATCTTCGACGCCACCCCGGGCATCGCCAGCACCCGGTAGACCGCGTCCTTCAGATCGATGCCGTCGAGCACCAGCGGCGCCGGTGCGGCAGCCTGGTGCGCGACGTCGCGCGTCATCTTCGGCGGCTTGCCAAGGATCACATCCAGGCTCACGTCCACCGGCGCATTCTGGAAATGGCTGTCGGTCACCAGCAGGTGGTGGTCTTCGGTGGCTTCGCCCAGCACTGCAAACGGGCAGCGCTCGCGCTCGCACATCGCGCGGAATTCGTCGAGGCGATCAGGCGGAATCGCCAGCACGTAGCGTTCCTGCGCCTCGTTGCACCAGATCTCGCGCGGCGACATGCCGGATTCCTCCGACGGCGCGGCGCGCAGTTCGAAGCGGCCGCCGCGGCCGCCGCCGTGCACCAGTTCGGGCAGCGCGTTGGAGAGGCCGCCGGCGCCGACGTCGTGGATCGACAGGATCGGGTTCCTGTCGCCGAGCTGCCAGCAGCGGTCGATCACTTCCTGCGCGCGCCGTTCCATCTCGGGGTTGCCGCGCTGCACCGAGTCGAAGTCGAGGTCGGCGGCGTTGGCGCCGGTGTCCATCGACGAGGCGGCGCCGCCGCCGAGGCCGATCAGCATGCCGGGGCCGCCCAGTTGGATCAGCAGCGTGCCGACCGGCAGCATTTTCTTCTCGACGTGGTCGGCGCGGATGCTGCCGACGCCGCCCGCCAGCATGATGGGCTTGTGGTAGCCGCGCCGCTGCCTGGCCACGGTCTCTTCGAAGGTGCGGAAATAGCCCGCCAGGTTGGGGCGGCCGAATTCGTTGTTGAACGCCGCCGCGCCGATCGGGCCTTCGAGCATGATCGCGAGCGGGGTGACGATGCGCTCGGGCTTGCCGTAGGCGCCGGCTTCCCACGGCTGCTCGAAGCCGGGAATGTTGAGGTTGGAAACCGAAAATCCGCACAGGCCGGCCTTGGGCTTGGAGCCGATGCCGGTCGCGCCCTCGTCGCGGATCTCGCCGCCGCTGCCGGTGGCCGCGCCGGGGAAGGGCGAGATCGCGGTCGGATGGTTGTGCGTTTCCACCTTCATCAGCACGTGGGTGAGTTCGCTGCTGTAGGCGTAGCTGCCGTCGGCGCGCGGGTAGAAGCGATCGATCTGCGCCCCCTCGATCACCGACGAGTTGTCGGAATACGCCACCACCGTGCCCGCGGGATGCGCTGCGTGGGTGTCGCGGATCATGCCGAACAGCGACTTCGCCTGCGCCGCGCCGTCGATCACCCACGCGGCGTTGAAGATCTTGTGGCGGCAGTGCTCGGAGTTGGCCTGCGCGAACATCATCAGCTCGACGTCGGTGGGGTTGCGCCCGATGCGGGTGAAGTTGTCGACCAGGTATTCGACTTCGTCTTCCGACAGCGCCAGGCCGAGATCGCGGTTGGCGGCCTCCAGCGCGGCACGGCCGCCCGCCATCACATCGATGGCGGTCAGTTCGCGCGGCGGCACGTGCTGGAACAGCACCTGCGCGGCTTCCAGCGAATCCATCACGGCTTCCGTCATGCGGTCGTGCAGCAGCGGCAGTAGCGCCGTCAGCGCCTGCCCCGAAAGCGCACCGCCCTGCGGATCGCACAGGCGGTAGGCCACCCCGCGCTCGATGCGGCGCAGCTGGGCCAGGCCGCTGTTCCTGAGGATATCCGTCGCCTTCGACGACCACGGCGAAATCGTGCCCGGACGCGGCGTGACCAGCAACTGCACGTCGTTCGCCGTCGGGCTGTCGGCGGGGGTGCCGTAATCCAGCGTTTTGTCGAGCTGCCGCGCGGCAGCCGCGTCCAGTTCGGCGTCCAGCTCCAGGAAATGCCAATGGCGCGCCGCCAACTCGCCTAGCGCGATGCCTAGCCGGGCAGCCTCCTGGCGGATTTTATCGATGCGGAAAGACGACAGCGCAGCACTGCCGGGGAGCGATACGATGGAAGACATGAGCGCCTTTGCAAACAGGGCAAAGGCGCTATTTTAGCCGATTGGAGCGCTTGACCGGACGGGCCTAGCGGCGAATCCGGCTCTGCTTCTGCCAGGCTTCGAGGCAGTCGAGCCCGCAAAAATGGTGGACGTAGTCCTGCGCATCCGTCAGTTTGGCCGCATCGGCGGGGACTTCCTTCAAACAGACTTCGCAGTTGAAAACCGTACAACTGTTTTCATCGGGGCATTGCGCCACCAAAGCGCCGGCAGGGGTGCGATGACGAGTATCCATGCGCATTCCAGAAAGTTTTGCAACACCTTGCAGTATAAGCCGTTGCGGGCATCCCGCAAGCCGGCCGGACGGGTCCGCGCGGGTCAGTAGCCGGCCTCGCGGATTGCCTGCTTGATCAGCTGGTAATCCGCCTGCTTGTCGATCACGAATCCCGTCACCTTGCTGTGGATGGTTTTTTGCAGGGACTGGATGACTTCCGGACTGAGCGCGGCGGCAGCGCTCCCCAGCTTGTCCTGCTCGGCCGCGGAGAAGCGATTGCTCGCCATCAGGGTGAAATCCGGGGTTGCGGGCAAGGCATACCAGGTCTCGAACTCGCCCCTGGCGACCAGTTCGTCGGCCAGCTTGCTGCGCAGGCTGCCGGCCTGGGCAAAATCACGCTGCATCGCCAGCACCACCTCCTCCTGGGTTTTCAGGTTGAGGATCTGGGCTGCATCCTGCCTGTTGCGCCTGAGCGTGTGGCGCGCCATCACGTCGAGCCAGGATTCCTTTTCGGTGAGCGCCACCGTCGTCACCGCGGCACCCTTGCGGCGCACCAGAACGCCCGTGGCCTGGTCGCGCACCCGCGCCACCGGCGAGTAGCGGTGGTCCAGCGCGGCCACCGCCACCGACGGCGGCACAAGATACATGTCCAGCCGGCCGCCCTCCATGGAGCGCGCAATGCTTTTGATGCTGCGGAACAGGGTAAGCCCCGGTTTCGCGCCCATGGCCGCGCCGAGAGCCTGGGCAAAAGGCATCGCCCAGGCGCGGAAATCCCCCATGAGCACGTCCGCCTTGCCGGTGCCCGGGTATATGCCCAGGTTCAGCTCCGTCCTGGCTGCATGCGCCGCCAGCGGCAGCACGGGAAGCAGCGCCAGAGCGGCCAGAAAGTGTCGTCGTTGCATCTTCATTCTCCATTTTCCGGGCTGGGCGCGCGGCAAACCATCAACGGCATTGCGGAAGCTTCGCTGGATACCAGGCGACGTAGTCATTTTCGACCAGTCCGGCGTGCCGCCAGGGGAACGCTGCACGCAATCGCGCCGCCGCCGGGATTAAGATGTCCGCTGCGTCCCGACTTGATTCCCCTGTCCGCCCATGCCGACCGCTCCCGCTTCCCTCGTTTCTCCGCCGCTGTTCACCGCCGCCGACATCCGCATCGTCGACCGGCGCTGGGCGGACAGCCGCCCCGAAACCTCGTTGATGGAAAGGGCCGGCGCCGCGGCCGCCGAACTGGCGGGCGCACTGGCCCGCGAATCGGGCGAGCCGATACTGCTGCTGGCCGGCCCCGGCAACAACGGCGGCGACGCCCTGGTCGCCGCGCGGCACCTGATGGCGCAGGGTTTCCGCGTGCTCGTCGCCAGCCGCGCCGACCCCGCGCGCCTGCCGCCGGATGCTGCGCGCGCCTGGGCCGCCTGGCGCGAAAGCGGCGGTGCGATCCTGGCGGGCATCCCGCCGTCGCAGCGCTTCAGCCTGGTCGTCGACGGCCTGTACGGCGTCGGCCTGCAGCGCGAGGTCGCGGGCGAGGACGCGCGCTGGATCGCGCAGGCGAACCGGCTCGACAGCCCGCGCCTGGCGCTCGACGTGCCGAGCGGGCTGGACAGCGACCGCGGCTGCGTGCGCGGCTGCGCGTTCGCCGCCGACCACACGCTGACCTTCCTCGGCCTCAAGCCGGGCCTCCTCACCGCGGACGGCCCCGACCACGCCGGCGAATTGCATCTCGACATGCTCGGCGTCGAACCGGCCGTCCTGCCCGCCGTGCCGGGGACCGCGCTGACGCAGCTGGAAGCGCGCCACCGCCTGCCGCCACGCAGGCGCAACAGCCACAAGGGCGCCTACGGCCATGTCGGCATCGTCGGCGGCGCCCGCGGCATGGTCGGCGCGTGTCTCATCGCCGGGCGCGCGGCGCTCGCGCAGGGCACCGGCAGCGTCACCCTGGGGGTGCTGGACGAGCGCATCGTGGTCGATTACGGCGAGCCGCGGCTGATGTTCGCCGCCCCGGAGAATCTGCTGGAGGCGAGCCCGAGCGTGCTGGCGATCGGTCCCGGGCTGGGTCAGGGCACGCGTGCGCATGCGCTGCTGGAAGTCGCGCTGGGGGCGCCCTGCCCGCTGGTGCTGGATGCCGATGCGCTGAACCTGCTGGCCGACGATGCGGCCTTGGCGGACCGGGCGGCACAGCGCACCGCGCCCACCCTGCTCACCCCGCATCCCGGCGAAGCCGCGCGCCTGCTCAGCGTATCCAGCGGCGACATCCAGGCGGACCGGGTCGGGGCGGCGCAACGGCTGTGCGCGCAATTCCACGCGCACGTCGTGCTAAAAGGGGCGGGCAGCGTGATCGCCCACCCCGGCGGCCGTTATGCCATCAACACCAGCGGCGGGCCGTGGCTGGCGCAGGCGGGCTCGGGCGACCGCCTGACCGGGATGGTCGCCGCGCTGCTGGGCCAGGGAATGGATGCAGGGGATGCGCTGGAAGCCGCCGCCTGGCTGCACGGCGGCGTTGCGGCGCGCTGATCAGCAGACGCGGTTTTTCAGATAGGCGGCGAAGTCCTCGCTGACTTCGCTGTGGCGCAGCGCGTATTCCACCGTCGCCTGCAGGTAGCCGAGCTTGCTGCCGCAGTCGTAGCGCACGCCGTCGTAGGCGTAGGCCAGCACCTGCTGTTCCTTCAAAAGCGCGGCAATGGCGTCGGTGAGCTGCAGTTCGCCGCCGGCGCCCGGCTTGAGATGCTGGATGTGGTGAAAGATGCGCGGGGTCAGGATGTAGCGGCCGACCACGCCGAGGGTCGACGGCGCCTCTTCGGGCCTGGGCTTCTCGACGATGGCGTTGACGCGCGACACGCGCTCGGCCATCGGGCTGGCATCGACGATGCCATAGGACGCGGTGTCCTCCGGCGCCACCTGCTGCACGCCGAGCACCGAGCACTGGTAGTAGTTGTACTGGTCGACCATCTGCCGCATCACCGGCGGCGTGCCGTCGAGCAGGTCGTCGGCGAGGATGACGGCGAAGGGCTCGTTGCCGACCACCGGCTGCGCGCACAGCACGGCGTGGCCGAGGCCGAGCGCCTCGGCCTGGCGGATGTAGATGAAGTTGACGCCGGCCGGGCGGATCGACTGCACCAGTTCCAGCACGCGCTTCTTGCCGCGCGCCTCCAGCTCGGTCTCCAGTTCGTAGGCCTTGTCGAAGTGGTCCTCGACGGTGCGCTTGGTGCGGCTGCTGATGAAGATGATGTCGGTGATGCCGGCGTCCATCGCCTCCTCGACCGCATACTGGATCAGCGGCTTGTCGACGATGGGCAGCATTTCCTTGGGGCTGGCCTTGGTGGCGGGCAGAAAACGGGTGCCCAGGCCGGCCACCGGAAATACGGCTTTTTTTACTTTTTGCATGTCGCTTCCCTGTCTGTCCTTTGGTTCAAAAGTCTAAAACGTGCTGCTCGTTATTGTTGTCCGCTGCCAGCAAGGCCAGCAGCCCGGCCTCGTCGAGAATGGCCACGCCGAGTTCCTGCGCCTTCGCCAGCTTGCTGCCGGCCTCAAGGCCTGCCACCACGTAGTCGGTTTTCTTCGACACCGCCCCCGCCACCTTGCCGCCTGCCGCCTCGATCTTTTCCTTGGCGGCATCGCGCGTCAGCGTCGGCAGCGTGCCGGTCAGCACCAGCGTCTTGCCGGCAAGCTTGCCTGTCGATTGTTGCATGCCCGTGGACTCCGGCCAGTGCACGCCTGCGGCGCGCAATTGGCTGACCACATCCAGGTTATGCGGTTCGGCAAAAAACTGGATGATCGACTGCGCCACGATCGGCCCGATGTCGCGCACCATCAGCAAATCGGCCTCGCTCGCGGCAATCAGCCGGTCCAGCGAGCCGAAATGCCGCGCCAGATCCTTGGCGGTGGTTTCCCCGACATTACGGATGCCCAGCGCGAAAATGAAGCGCGCCAGCGTGGTGGCCTTGCTGGCCTCGATCGCCGCGACGAGGTTGGCCGCCGATTTCTCGGCCATGCGGTCGAGCCCGGCGAGCGTGCCCAGCGTCAGGCCGTAGACGTCGGCAGGCGTACGCACCAGGCCGCGCTCGACCAGTTGGTCGACCAGCTTGTCGCCCAGCCCGTCGACATCCATCGCGCGGCGGCCGGCAAAATGCAGCAGCGCCTGCTTGCGCTGCGCCGGACAATACAGACCGCCGGTGCAGCGTACCGCCGCCTCGCCTTCCAGCCGCACCGCGTGCGAGCCGCATTCGGGACAGACGGGGTAGCTTTGCAGAATGCTGAAACGCGGCGGTTCGGGCTGGGGCCGCCGCTCGACCACCGTCGCGACGACTTCGGGAATGACGTCGCCGGCACGCCGCACGATCACGGTATCGCCGACGCGCACATCCTTGCGGTCGATTTCATCCTGGTTGTGCAGGGTGGCGTTGGTCACCGTCACGCCGCCGACGAACACCGGGGCGAGCCGCGCCACCGGCGTCAGCGCGCCGGTGCGGCCGACCTGCACCTCGATGCCGAGCACCGTGGTCAACTGTTCCTGCGCCGGGAATTTGTGCGCCACCGCCCAGCGCGGCTCGCGCGTGACAAAACCCAGCTCGCGTTGCAGGTCCAGGCGGTTGACCTTGTACACCACGCCGTCGATGTCGAACGGCAGGCTGTCGCGGCGGGCGGCGACGTCGTCGTGGAAGGCGATCAGTGCCGCCGCGCCCAGTCCGGCGATGCGCTCGCCGCACACCGGCACGCCCAGTTCAGCCAGTGCGTCGAGCGTGGCGCTGTGGGTGGGCGGCAGCGGCCAGCCCTGCACCTCGCCCAATCCATAGGCAAAAAACGACAGCGGCCGCTGCGCGGCCATTGCCGGATCGAGCTGGCGAATGCTGCCCGCCGCGCCATTGCGCGGATTGACCAGAGTAGGCTTGCCGGCCTCCCGCTGCTTCGCGTTGTAGCGCTCGAAGTCGTCGCGCCGCATGAACGCCTCGCCGCGCACTTCCAGCACGGCGGGCGGCGCGGCGGCATTCAGGCGCAGCGGGATGGCATGCACCGTGAGGATGTTCTGGGTGACGTCCTCGCCGGTTTCGCCGTCGCCGCGGGTGGCGGCCTGCACCAGCACGCCGCTCTCGTAGCGCAGGTTGATGGCGAGGCCGTCGAACTTCAGTTCGGCCGCGTATTCGACCGGCGGATCGTTTTCGTCCAGCCCCAGTTCGCGCCGCACCCGCGCGTCGAAAGCCTGCGCGCCGCTCGCTTCGGTATCGGTCTCGGTGCGGATCGACAGCATCGCCACGGCATGGCGCACCGGCGCGAAGCCATCCAGCGGCTTGCCGCCTACGCGCCGGGTCGGCGAATCGGGGGTGGCGAGTTCGGGGTGTTCGGCTTCGAGCGCCTGCAGTTCGCGGAACAGCCGGTCGTACTCCGCATCGGGAATGATGGGGGCGTCGAGGACGTAATAGGCGTAATCATGGCGCTCGATCTCCTGGCGCAACGCCGCCGCGCGCGCCGGCACATCGGGTGCAGGCATCAGGAAAACAGACGCAGCGCCCGCCGTGAGCCGGATGGCACGCCGCGCGCTTCCATGCGCTCGTAGATTTGCGTGAGCTGAGTGCGGATTTTTTCGATGCCGCTGTCGGTCAGCGGGCGCAGGTTGTCATCCACCAGGATGCCGCCGACTTCGCTGGCAAGCTTGCGGCCAAACGCCACCATGCCGTCGAATACCCTGAGGCCATCCGGTACGCGCGGCACGTCGAACTGCAACGTCACCCCCTGCGAGGCTTGCCCTTCCATCACCGCGGCATTGAAAGGCTCGGCATCGTGGTTGCACAGCGCATAGAGCGGCTCGCCGCGGCTGTCGAGCAACTGGAATACGCCGTCCATGCCCAGCACCATGCCGCAAGCTTCGGCCTCGTGCACGATGCGCGCCAGGTTCACCGCGCCCTCGCCGCGCGCCACCACATTCAGACCGATGAGGACGTCGACATCGACGCAGAAACGATCGATGGCCTGCGCGCGCTCCATCGCATCGGCCACGTCGTCGCAGGCGACGCGCAGGCCATGACTCTGCCCCACGTTCTGCAGCAAGGCGCACAGGGCCGAGAGTTGCTCTTCCTGCGCCGCACCATTGCGGTCGGCCAGCTGCATGGTGACCGCCACCTGCTGATAGTGCACGTCGCGCCAGGGCTGGACTTCTTCCCATTCCGCAGCGCCGGCCGGCAATCCGGCCCAGCGCACCGCCTTGCCCAGGGTGCGCGCATGATTGAAGGTGTCGGCAAACACATTCGCCAGGACGCCATCGCCGCCGACGCGGATGCGGTATTCGATCAGCTCGTCGTAGGGCGCCGGAAGCGCCGCCGCCGGGGCAGAGGACGGGCGTGCCTGAGCGGAAGGCTGCGGGACAGGCGCAGCAGGCGCCGCGCGCCTGGGCAGGTCGTCTTCCAGGGCGGCGTCCGCCCGCGGCAGGTCGGCATCGATCCGCACATGGGGCTCGTTGAACTCGGCGACGTCGCGTACGCCGTCGCCGTCATCGAAGACCGGTTCGCGCAGCGCCGGCTCAAGCCGTTCAGGCCGGCTGTGCGTTTCGCGCGACACCGTCCCCGGCTGCATCAGCGCATCGCCCGCCGGCGTCTGAAAAGCCGCGTCGGCCTGTTTTCGGAAGCGACGCTCCTGAATCCAGTTGAATAGCAGCACCACCGCCACGATGGCCACGCCAATCACCAACAAGCCGATTTGCAAGTCACTCATTCGTTTTTCCCGACTGAACGGTGTGGGCAGACACCACCCGGACGAACCATTCGTCCGGCGCAATCATGCCCAGTTCATTGCGCGCGCGCTCTTCGATGGCGTCGCGTCCCTGCTTGAGGTCGCCCAGCTCGGCCAGCAGGCCGGCATTGCGGGTCTGCAGGCGCTGGTTCAGCGCCTGCTGGGTGTCGATTCTGTGCGCACTTTCACGCACTTTCAACCACCCGCCTTCGCCCAGCCACAGCGGGTATTGCAACAGCACAATCGCAGCGGCCAGCACCCAGGTCAAGCCCTGGCTGCGGATATGCGCGACCAGCCTAGCCGCGTTGTGGTCAGCCGCGCTGGCGGAACGCATCGCGTCCGGGGTAGTTCGCCGTGTCGCCGAGTTCTTCCTCGATGCGCAGCAGCTGGTTGTATTTCGCCATGCGGTCGGAGCGCGACAGCGAGCCGGTCTTGATCTGGCGCGCGTTGGTGGCCACCGCCAGATCGGCGATCGTGGTGTCCTCGGTCTCGCCCGAACGGTGCGAGATCACCGACGTGTAGCCCGCCTGCTTGGCCATCTCGATCGCCTGGAAGGTTTCCGACAGCGTGCCGATCTGGTTGACCTTGATGAGAATGGAATTCGCGATGTCCTTGTCGATGCCTTCCTTGAGGATCTTGGCGTTGGTGACGAAGAGGTCGTCGCCCACCAGCTGGACACGCTTGCCGAGCTTGTCGGTGAGGGTTTTCCAGCCGTCCCAGTCGCCTTCGGCCATGCCGTCCTCGATGCTGATGATGGGGTACTTGTCGCACCAGGCCGCCAGGTAATTGGCGAGCTCGGCGGAAGTCAGCTTCAACCCTTCGGATTCGAGATGGTAGAGACCGTCCTTGTAGAACTCGGACGCGGCGCAGTCGACCCCGATGGCGACGTCGATGCCGGGCTGCAGTCCCGCCTTCTCGATCGCCTGCACGATCAGCTTGAGTGCCGCCTCGTGCGATTCCAGGTTGGGGGCGAAGCCGCCCTCGTCGCCGACGGTGGTCGCCATGCCGGCGTCGTCGAGCAGTTTCTTCAGCGCGTGGAACACTTCGGCGCCGTAGCGCAGCGCCTCGCGGAAACTCGGCGCGCCGACCGGAATCACCATGAATTCCTGCATGTCGATGTTGTTGTTGGCATGCGCGCCGCCGTTGATAATGTTCATCATCGGCACCGGCAAAGCCATCGGCGCGGCGCCGCCGAGATAGCGGTAGAGCGGCAGCCCGGCCTGTTCGGCGGCGGCGCGCGCGCACGCCATCGACACCGCCAGCAGGGCATTGGCGCCGAGGCGCGACTTGTTCTCGGTGCCGTCGAGCTCGATCATGGTGCGGTCGATGAAGGCCTGGTCTTCGACGTCGAGGCCGATGATGGCTTCGCAGATTTCGGTGTTGACGTGCTCGACCGCCTTCAGCACGCCCTTGCCGAGATAGCGCGACTTGTCGCCGTCGCGCAGCTCGATCGCCTCGCGGCTGCCGGTGGACGCGCCCGACGGCACGGCGGCGCGGCCCAGTACGCCGGATTCCAGCAGCACGTCGGCTTCGACGGTGGGATTGCCGCGGGAGTCGAGGATTTCCCGGGCGATGACATCAATAATGGCGCTCAATTGCTTTCCTTCGTTTCTCAGTTTTATCCGCGAAGTACGCGAATCAGGTTTTCATCAACTTGTGTTCAATAAACCCGCGCTGCTTCACCAGCGCGTCGATTTCCTTCAGGGTTTCCAGCAGTTCCTTCAGCATGCCGAGCGGCCACGCGTTGGGGCCGTCCGACAGCGCGCACTCCGGATTCGGATGGGTCTCGGCGAACACCCCCGCCACCCCGCTGGCCACCGCGGCGCGCGCCAGCACCGGCACGAACTCGCGCTGGCCGCCGCTGGTCGCGCCCTGCCCGCCGGGCTGCTGTACCGAGTGGGTGGCGTCGAATACCACCGGGCACTGCGTGGCACGCATGATCGCCAGCCCGCGCATGTCGGACACCAGCGTGTTGTAGCCGAAGCTGACGCCGCGCTCGCACACCATGATCTGCTCGTTGCCCACCGCGCGCGCCTTGTCGACCACGTTCTGCATGTCCCACGGCGCCAGGAACTGACCCTTCTTGATGTTGACCGGGCGCCCCTGGCGCGCGACGTTCTGGATGAAGTTGGTCTGCCGGCACAGGAAGGCCGGCGTCTGCAGCACGTCGACCACCGAGGCGACCTCTTCGAGCGGCGTGTCTTCGTGCACGTCGGTCAGCACCGGCACGCCGATCTGTTTCTTGACCTCGGACAGGATGCGCAGTCCCTCGTCCAGCCCGAGTCCGCGGAAGGACTGGGTCGACGAACGGTTGGCCTTGTCGAACGAGGATTTGTAGATGAAGGGAATGTTCAGTTCGGCGCACATTTCCTTCAGTGTGCCGGCAGTGTCCATCGCCAGTTGCTCGGACTCGATCACGCAGGGACCGGAGATCAGGAACAGCGGCTGGTCGAGGCCGGCCTCGAAATGACACAGTTTCATTTGCTGCCCTCCTGCTGGTGCGCCAGCGCCGCCTGCACGAAGGCGATGAACAGCGGATGGCCGTTGCGCGGGTTGCTGGTGAATTCGGGATGGAACTGGCAGCCGACGAACCAGGGATGCACCGCAGCCGGCAGCTCGACCATTTCGCACAGATCGGTACCCGGCGCGCGCCCGGCCACCACCAGGCCCTTGGCCTCGAGTTCCGCCAAGAGGGTGTTGTTGACTTCGTAGCGGTGGCGGTGGCGTTCGACGACGCTGTCCGCGCCGTAAATCTCCCGCGCCAGGGTGCCGTCCTTGAGCTCGCACGGCTGGCCGCCGAGGCGCATGGTGCCGCCGAGGTCCGATTGCTCGCTGCGCTTTTCCACCTGGCCGTCGCGGTCCAGCCATTCGGTGATGAGACCGATCACCGGATGCGTGGTGGCCGGCTCGAACTCGGTCGAATGGGCATCCGCCATGCCGGCGACGTCGCGGGCGAATTCGACCACCGCGAGCTGCATGCCGAGGCAGATGCCAAGATACGGCACCTTGTTCTCGCGCGCATAGCGGATGGCGGCGATCTTGCCCTCGACCCCGCGCTTGCCGAAGCCGCCCGGCACCAGGACCGCGTCCATGCCCTGCAGGCAATCGGTGCCGCTCTTTTCGATCTGCTCGGAGTCGATGTAATGGATTTTCACCCGGCTCTTCGTGTGCATGCCGGCGTGGATCATCGCTTCCGACAGCGACTTGTAGGACTCGGTAAGGTCGACGTACTTGCCGACGAAAGCGATGTTGACCGTGTGCTGCGGGTGTTCCAGCGCATGCACCAGGTTTTTCCATACGCTCAAATCGGCCGCGCGCGCCAGGATGTTCAGCTTGTGGCAGACGATCTCGTCGAGCATCTGCTCGTGCAGCATCGCCGGAATCTTGTAGATCGAGTCGGCGTCCAGCACCTCGATCACCGCCTCGGGCCGCACATTGGTGAACAGCGCGATCTTGCGCCGCTCGTCCAGCGGAATCTCGCGGTCGGCGCGGCACAAGAGGATGTCGGGCTGGATGCCGATCTCGCGCAGCTCTTTCACGCTGTGCTGGGTCGGCTTGGTCTTCAGTTCGCCGGCGGTCGCGATGTAGGGCAGCAGCGTCAGGTGGATGAAGCAGGTGTTTTCGGGACCGTCCTCGAAGCCCATCTGGCGGATCGCTTCGAGAAAGGGCAGCGATTCGATGTCGCCGACGGTGCCGCCGATCTCGACCAGCGCGACGTCGGCGCCGCTCGCGCCCTCGCGGATCGAGCGCTTGATCTCGTCGGTGATGTGCGGGATCACCTGCACCGTGCCGCCGAGGTAGTCGCCGCGGCGCTCCTTGTCGATCACCGACTTGTAGATCTGGCCGGTGGTGAAGTTGTTGCGCCGGCTCATGCGCGCGCTGGAGAAGCGCTCGTAATGGCCGAGATCGAGGTCGGTCTCCGCGCCGTCGTCGGTGACGAACACCTCGCCGTGCTGGAACGGGCTCATGGTGCCTGGATCGACGTTGATGTACGGATCGAGCTTTAACAGGGTGACACGGATGCCGCGCGATTCGAGCAGCGCAGCAAGTGAAGCGGAGGCGATCCCTTTCCCGAGGGAAGAAACCACCCCGCCGGTGACAAACACATACTTCGTCATTTTGTAAGCGGGGGCGGGTGATGGCGGATTCTACTCCATCCCACCCTACTGCTCAAACCGTGACGGCTTTTCCGCACCCGGCCCCTCAGCGGCGCGGTGCCACCGGTGCACCCAGGAACGGCGCGTGTTCATCGATCGCCTGAACCCGGCTGACGAAGTGGCTGGTGTCGCCGTAGCAGTGGGTGGGGATGCCGCGATGCTCCTCGTAGTGCAGTACCACGTGCCTGCCGAGCAGCGTGTTGAGCTGCGCCGCGACCGCCTCGTCGCGCACCGTGAAATTCCACAGCACTGGCGCGACACCCGGCACGGTGGTCATCGCCAACTCGCCTTCCCAGGTCTTGCAGATCCAGCCCTTGCTCGAGAACTTCTGCAGGTAACCGGCGCGCTCGCCGGAAGAATACGACCAGTTGAGCACGAAGGCGAGGTACAGGGCGAAGGCCAGCGGCGGCAGCAGTGCCACGCCGACCAGCCATTTGCGCCCGCTTCTGCGCCGCGGTGTTGTTGTCTGCATTGCGTTCCCCTGCGTTCGAAGATCTATTGTGCACAGGCCAGCCGCCGCCAGGTCGCCACCACCGTATCCGGATTCAGCGATATCGAGCCGATGCCCTGCTCGACCAGCCAGTCGGCCAGATCGGGATGGTCGCTCGGCCCCTGGCCGCAGATGCCGATGTACTTGCCATGCCGGTTGCACGCGGCGATCGCCTCGACGAGCAGTTTCTTCACCGCCGGATTGCGCTCATCGAAGCTCTCCGCCACCAGCCCCGAATCACGGTCGATACCGAGCGTGAGCTGGGTGAGGTCGTTACTGCCGATGGAAAAGCCGTCGACGTACTGCAGAAAATCGTCGGCCAGCAGGACGTTGGAGGGAATCTCGCACATCATGATCAGGCGCAGGCCGTTGTCGCCACGCTTGAGGCCGTTTTCCTCCAGCAGCTTCACCACCGCCGCGCATTCCTCGACGGTACGCACGAAGGGCATCATGACCTCGACGTTGGTGAGCCCGATGACGTCGCGCACCTTCTTCAGCGCACGGCACTCCAGCTCGAACGCCGGGCGGAACAACGCCGACACGTAGCGCGCCGCGCCGCGCAGCCCCAGCATGGGGTTCTCCTCCTTCGGCTCGTAGCGCTCGCCGCCGAGCAGGTTGGCGTATTCGTTGGACTTGAAGTCGGACAGCCGCACGATCGCCGGCTGCGGCCAGAACGCGGCCGCCAGCGTGGCGACGCCCTCGGCCAGCTTGTCGACATAGAAGGACACCGGATCGACATAGCCCGCGGTGCGCAGGTCGATTTCATCGCGCAGGGCCTGCGTCTGGCCGGCATGGTCGAGCAGCGCCAGCGGATGCACGCCGATCATGCGCGCGATGATGAATTCGAGGCGCGCCAGGCCGATGCCGTGGTTCGGGATCTGCGCGAACTCGAAGGCGCGCTCCGGGTTGCCGACGTTCATCATCAGCTTCACCGGGGGCTCGGGCAGGGTTTCGCTCGCCAGTGTTTCCACCGTGAACGCCAGCTTGCCCGCATAGACCTTGCCGGTGTCGCCCTCGGCGCACGACACCGTCACCGTCTCGCCGTCCTTCAACACCGTGGTCGCCTCACCGGTGCCCACCACGGCGGGGATGCCCAGTTCGCGCGCCACGATGGCGGCGTGGCAGGTGCGGCCGCCGCGGTTGGTGACGATCGCCGCCGCGCGCTTCATCACCGGCTCCCAGTCGGGGTCGGTCATGTCGCTCACCAGCACGTCGCCCGGCTGCACGCGATTCATTTCCGCCGGGCTGGCGATCACCCGCACCACGCCGGTGCCGATTTTCTGGCCGATGGCGCGGCCGCTGATGCGCACCTCGCCGGCGGCCTCCAGCACATAGCGCTCGCCGCCGCTTTTCTCGCGCGCCTTCACCGTTTCCGGCCGCGCCTGCACGATGAAGAGCTCGCCGGTCTCGCCATCCTTGGCCCATTCGACGTCCATCGGCCGGGCATAGTGGCGTTCGATCTGCACCGCCTGGCGCGCCAGTTCCAGCACTTCGGCGTCGGTCAGCGCAAACTGCCGGCGCAGTCCCGGCGGGGTCTCCTCGACCGCGGTGGCGCCGTCGCGCCACACCATGCGGATGGCTTTTTCGCCCAGTTCGCGCCGCACCACGGCGGGGAAGCCTTGCGCCAGCATCGGCTTGTGCACGTAGAACTCGTCCGGGTTGACCGAACCCTGCACCACGGTTTCGCCGAGGCCGTAGGCCGCGGTGATGAACACCACGTCGCGAAAGCCGGATTCGGTGTCCAGCGTGAACAGCACCCCGGCCGCGGCGAGGTCCGAACGCACCATGCGCTGCACGCCGGCCGACAGCGCCACCTCGGCGTGGTCGAAGCCGTGGTGCACGCGGTAGGCGATGGCACGGTCGTTGTAGAGCGAGGCGAACACCTTTTTCACGTGCGCCAGCAGCGCGTCTTCGCCGCGCACGTGCAGATAGGTTTCCTGCTGGCCGGCGAACGAGGCATCGGGCAGGTCCTCGGCGGTGGCCGACGAGCGCACCGCCACCGATACCGCATCGCCGAGTGCCGCATAGGCGGCGCGCAGGCCGCTTTCCAGCGCGGGCTGCAGGCTGGCCGCTTCCACCCAGGCGCGGATCTCCGCGCCGGCCGCGGCCAGCGCCATCACGTCCGCCACGTCGAGCGCCGCCAGCCGCGCATGGATGCGCGCGCGCAAATCGTTATGATCGAGAAAATCCCAGAACGCCTGGGCCGTGCTGGCAAAACCGCCCGGCACCTTGACCCCCGCTCCCGCCAGATGGCGGATCATTTCGCCGAGCGAGGCATTCTTGCCGCCCACGCGCGGCACATCCGCGATCGACAAGGCATCCAGCGGCACAATATAGTCAGCAGACATAGGTGGGCTCCATGAATGATTGCAGCGTATTTTGCGTGTCCGACCACACCGGCGTGACGGTCGAAGCCGTCGCCAAGAGCGTGCTGGCGCAGTTCCCGCGTCTTGAGTTTAGCCTGATTACGCTGCCCTTCGTCGACAGCGCCGGGAAAGCCCAGGCCGCCGCCGCGCGCATTGCCGCCGCGCCCCGCGCCCTGGTGTTTTCCACGCTGACCGACCCCGTGCTGCGCGGCGTCTTGCGCAGCGCGGGTGCGGGGCTGTTCGACGTATTCGAACTGCTCGCTCCCGCCGTCGAGGCCGCGCTCGGCCAGACCGCCATCCCCAGCGGCGGCCGCACCCACGGCATGGCGCCCGACTACGAGGCGCGCATGGACGCCGTCAACTTTGCGCTCAACCTGGACGACGGCCTCAGCCCCGAACGCCTCGGCCAGGCCGACCTCATCCTGGTCGGCGTCTCGCGCGTCGGCAAGACCCCCAGCGCGCTCTACCTCGCCCTGCAATACGGCCTGCGCGTCGCCAACTATCCGCTCACCCCGGACGACCTTGCCCATCCCACGCTGCCTGGCGTCCTGCTCGCCCATCTGCCGCGGCTGCGCGCCCTGACCCTGTCGGCCGAGCGCCTCACCGCCATCCGCCAAGTGCGCTACCCCGACAGCCGCTACGCCAGCCCGCAACAATGCCGCGCAGAGCTGGCCGCCGCCGAGGCGCTCTTCAAACGCCATGCCCTGCCCGTCCTCGATACCACCCGCATGTCGGTGGAGGAAATCGCGGCGCGCCTGCGGTACCCCTGAACGGCGCCGGCCGGCTGCCAGTCCGCCTGCTCTCAAGTTTTCCGCCGACCGGCCGTTTGAACAGTCGTCTTGGCGTCGATGCAGCCTGCGGTGCGCATCCCTGCCCTCGTTCAAACACCAGGAGTTTGCAGATGTCCGGCCATTTATCGAACCCCCGTTCACGCGCCGCCGCAGCAGGTTTGCGGACGGCTTGACGATCGCAAGCACCGGGAATTTCGCCCGAGAAATCGCAGTTTGAACCCTATGCACACCGAGATCGCCGCCCCTGCGAAGGCCGGGCGGCGTCCGGCTCGTCCCTCAGCCTGGCAGCGCGCGCTGTTCGCGGGCTTTGTCAGCCAGTTGCTGCTGATTCTGTTCGTTACCGCCATCGGCTTGCAGCAGCTCAGGATGACCGCCGACAACCTCGGCACGGTTGTCGATGTCCACATGCGCAAGCTGAGCCTCACCAAGACCATGATGACCGCCGCCCGCGAACGCACGCTCAACATGCTCAGGCTGGCGCAGAGCGACGACCCGTTCGAGCGGGACGGGTTTTTCATGCAGTTCAACGCCGGCGGCTCGGACTTTGCCAATGCGCGGACAGCGCTGCTGAGCATGCCCCTGAGCAGCCGGGAACGCGAGCTGATTGCCCTGCAGGGACGGTTGACCGGCATTGCCATGCAGATTCACAACCGGATTGTCGACACCTTCCGCAACGACGCCGGCCGGAATGCCGAAGAACGGATCCTCGCCGATGCCATCCCGGCGCAGAACAATGTTCTGGACGTGCTCGCGCAACTCGATGCGGAAACCCAGAAAATCGCGCTGGCGGCCAGCCGCGAGGCGCACCAGGCGCACGAAGTGGCGCGCTTCTGGATGTATCTGTTGTCCGGCATTGCCCTGCTGCTGGGGATCTTCGTCGCTGCGGCCGTCATTTATTACACCAATCGCGCCAGCCGCGAACGCGAGCATCTCGCCACCCACGACACCTTGACCGGCCTGCCCAACCGCATGCTGTTCATGGATCGCCTGGAGCAGGCGCTGGTGCGTGCGCAGCGGCGCAAAACGCTGGTGGGCGTCATGTTCATCGATCTGGACCGCTTCAAGCGCGTCAACGACACCCTCGGCCATGCCATGGGCGACACGCTCATCAGCGAGGTGGCCAGGCGCCTGCGGACAGCCACGCGCGCCGAGGACATCGTGGCGCGGCTGGGCGGCGACGAGTTCGTCGTGGTCATCGATGCCGCCAAGGTCAACCCTATCCTGCAGGTCGTGGAAAAAATCCTTGCCGTGGTAGGCAAGCCCTACCAGATCGCCGGGCGCGAGATTTTTGGCAGCTGCAGCATCGGCGTCAGCGTCTATCCGAACGACGGCGCCGACTCCGGCAGTCTGCTGAAGAACGCCGACACGGCGATGTACACCGCCAAGAGCGGCGGCAGAAACCGCTTCCAGCTTTACGACATGGCGATGAACGCCATGGCGGAAGAAAGACTGCAACTGGAAACCGAACTGCACTATGCGCTGCAGCGCAACGAGTTCGTTTTTCATTACCAGCCCCAGCTCAACCTGGAAACCGGGCGCATCCACGGCGTCGAGGCGCTGATCCGCTGGAACAGCCCGGACAAGGGTCTGCTCGGCCCGGCTGTTTTTCTGGAGCTGCTGGAAGAGTCCGGCGGGATCGTCGACATCGGGCGATCGCTTTTGAGGGCAGCCTGCCGTCAGACCGCAAGCTGGCACGCCGCCGGGTTCGCCGATCTGGGCGTTGCCGTCAACGTCTCCAGCAAGGAGTTCTGGCACGAATCGCTGCTCGCGAACGTACGCGACGCGCTGGAGCAGTCCGGCCTGCCTGCGCAATCGCTGCAGCTCGAACTGACCGAAGGCATTTTCATGGAAAACGTCGATGCGGCCGTAGAGAGAATCCTCGCCTTGAAGGCGCTGGGAATCGCCGTGGCCGTCGACGATTTCGGTACCGGCTATTCGTCATTGGCCCACTTGAAGCGCTTCCCGCTCGACGTCCTGAAAATCGACCGCTATTTCGTCAAGGACATTCAGCACGCCCCGGTCAACGAAGCGCTCATCGGCTCGATTCTCGCCCTCTGCAAGGGGCTGGGCCTCGGCACCGTCGCCGAGGGGGTGGAGAACAGGGACCAGCTCGAATCGCTGCGCAAACTCGGCTGCCACATCGTGCAGGGGTATTTCATCAGCCGGCCGGTTCCGGCGGAGCAGGTCATCGCGCTGCTGGGCCGCGACTGGCTGCGGGAGTTCGGCCAGGCTTGAGGCGCGCGCCCGGGCAGCGCAGGCCGCCTAGCGCCTGCGCTGCCGCGCGGCCTCGAATAGCGCCACCGCCAGCGCGGCCGACGCATTCAACGATTCGATCCTGCCCGCCATCGGAATCTGCGCGCTCAACTGCGCCGCGCCACGCACCGCGGCGGACAGCCCCGCGCCTTCGTTGCCGACGACGAGGGCAAGTGGCCCGCCGAGGTCGAGCGCATAGAAATCGCTGTCCTCGGCCGGGGCCAGCGCGACGCTCTGGCCGGCAAAGCCTTGCAGCCACGCCACCAGATCCGCCCCCAGCCGCATCGGCAGCACGAACTGCGCGCCCTGCCCGCCGCGCAGCGCCTTGGGCGACCAGGGATCGTGGCAGCCCTTCGACAGCACCGCCAGCGTCGCCCCCGCCGCTGCGCCAGTACGCAGCATGGCGCCGAGATTGCCGGGATCCTGGATGTCGTCCAGCACGATGACGAGCGGAATGCCACCCGACGGCGCCGGCGCGAGCCAGGCCGCTTCGGCGAGCAAGCCGGTCGGCGTGGCAACCGGCGCGAGCTCGGCAAACAGCGCGTCGGGCAAGACGATGGCCTTGGCGCGGGAACAGCGCGCAGCCAGCTGCGCGCATCGCTCCCGGCCGAACGAGGCGGCGCGTGCCAGCGTGTGCGGCTGGCCGCCGGCGTCGAGGTAAGCCGCCAGCAGGTGCTCGCCGTCGAGCAGCGTCATCTGCGCCTCGCGCCGCGCGCGGGCCGACTCGGCGAGCTTCTTCAGCCGCTTGAAGATGGGATTGTCGCGCGAAGTAATGGGCATTTCGGTCATGCGCCGATTATCCGCGATTCATCCGGCAAGCTACACTCACACGATGCGCATCGCCCTCATCACGCCGTATGGCCGCGAACACCGCAACGGCAACTGGCATACCGCCGCACGCTGGGCGCATTTCCTGCGCGAGGCGGGCCACACGGTGCGGGTGCAGGTGGAATGGGATAGACGCGCGGCCGACCTGATGCTGGCGCTGCATGCACGGCGCAGCTTCGCTTCGATCCACGCCTTTGCCGAGCGCTTTCCGAGCCGTCCCCTGTTGCTGGCGCTGACCGGCACCGACCTGTATCGCGACATCCACGAAGACAGCGACGCCCGGCAGGCGCTGGAACTCGCGCACCGGCTGATCGTGCTGCAGGATCGCGGGGTCGACGAGCTGGCGCCGCATCTGGCTGCCAAGACGCGGGTGATTTACCAGTCGTCGCCCGACATTGCCCGCCAGCCCGCGCCTGCCCGCACCTTCGAGGTGCTGGTGATCGGCCACCTGCGCGCGGAAAAAGACCCGTTCCGGGTGGCGCTGGCGACGGCCTATCTACCCGAACACTCGCGTATCCGGGTGACGCATCTGGGCAGCGCCCTGAGCAAGGAGATGGCCGACACCGCGGCGCTGGCGCAAAGCAAGCTGCCGCGCTGGCACTGGCTCGGCGAGGTGCCGCACAAGACGGTGCTGAAGCGACTGTCGCGCGCGCAGCTCATGGTCATCCCATCGGTGATGGAAGGCGGCGCCAACGTAATCTGCGAAGCCCTGGCGGCGGAGGTGCCGGTGCTGGCATCGCACATGCCCGGCAACGTCGGCATGCTGGGCGAGGATTACCCCGGGTATTTCCCGGTGGGCGACGCAAGGCGGCTGGCCCGGCTGATGGCCATGGCCGAGACCGACCCCGATTTCTATGCCGATTTGCTCGGCCACGCGCGTGCCCGGCGCAGCCTGATGCGGCCGGAACAGGAAGCCAGCCGCTTGCGGCAGGCGGTGGCGGAGTTCGAGCAGAGCACGGGGTGACGGTCAGCCGTCGGCAAACAGGATGCCGAACAGGCGCGCGCGTTCGGCTGCGCTCAGGCCGCGCAGCACCCGCACCGCTTCGTGCGCCACCCGTGCGTCGCGCGTGACCGAATATTCGACCGCCAGCGCGCGCCAGACCTCGGCCAGCGCCGGGTCGGCGGCCTGCAGCTTGTGCAGCGCCTGCGCCACCCCCGCCTGCCCTTTGACGAGATAAAACGTCAGCCCCAGGTTGTGCCAGGCCTGGACATAGCCGGGGTCGATCTCCAGTGCCGCGCGATACGCCTGCATCGCCTCGCGCGGGCGCCCGCTGTCGCGCCAGGCATTGCCCAGATTGTTGCGCGCATGCACATCGCCGGGGTCGAGACGCAGATTCCGCCGATACGCCGCGATCGCTTCGGCGAACCGCCCCAGCTCGCCCAGTGCGCGCCCCTGAACGAACCAGGCCAGCGCATTTCCCGCATCGACCTGCGCCCAGGCCTGCCCCCACGCCAGCAGGCCCGGCCAGTCGGCGTGTTTTTCCAGCGTCTGCGCCTGCCGCACCCACTCGGCCTGCGGACGGGCAGCCAGCGCTGCCTGGCCGCCGTCCAGGCCGAAGGTCTGGGCGGCCGCCGCCGGGCCTGCAAACGCAAGGCCGGGCAACAACAGCAAGCAGGAAAGGCGCTGAGACATGGGCAAGAGACAGCCGGCAAGGTTACGGATCGTCGGCATTCATTTTACGCCGCACTTGACGCATCGCTTATGCTGTTCGCTGTTCAGAAAAAAGCCATCTCATGCACGCCACCGAGCACTTCATTCCCGGCAAGGACGCCTCGCTCGAAGCGTCGATCGCCACCCTGCAATCCAGGCTCGAAGCGACCGGCTTCCACATCGAGGAACGCTCCTGGCTCAATCCGGTGGAAGGCGTCTGGTCGGTGCACATCCGCGACCGCGACTGCCCGCTGCTGTTCACCAACGGCAAGGGCGCCTCGGAGCTGGCCGCGCGGGCGAGCGCGCTGGGCGAATATTTCGAGCGGCTGTCGAGCAACTATTTCTGGACCCATTTCTACCTGGGGGACGCCATCGCCAACCGCTCCTACGTCCACAATCCCGCCGAGCGCTGGTTCGCGCTCGACGACGGCGACGATGCCTGGCCAAGCGGCCTGCTGACGCCCGCGCTGCACGGCCTCTACAACCCGGAAGCAAGCGTGCGCGCCGACCAGTTGATCGACCTCAATTCCGGCAACATCGAACGCGGCATCTGCGCCATCCCCTACCAGCGGCTTTCCGACGGCGAAACCGTGTACTTCCCGGTCAACCTGATCGGCAACCTCTACGTCAGCAACGGCATGTCGGCCGGCAACACGCCGATGGAGGCGCGCACCCAGGCGCTGTCGGAAATCTTCGAACGTCACACCAAGTTCCGCATCATCGAGGAAGGCCTGTGCCTGCCCGACGTGCCGGAAGACGTGATCGACCGCTACCCGCGCATCGCCGCCGGCATCCGCGCGTTGCGCTGCGCCGGCTTCGGCATCCTGGTGAAGGACGCCTCGCTCGGCGGCCGCTATCCGGTGATGAACGTCACCCTGCTGCATCCCAAGGACCAGGGCTGCTTCGCCAGTTTCGGCGCGCATCCGCGCTTCGAAGTGGCGCTGGAGCGCGCATTGACTGAATTATTGCAGGGCCGCGCGCTCGATTCGCTGGCTGGCTTCCCCGCCCCCGGCTTCGACCAGACCGAAATCGCCGACCCGCAGAACCTGGAAATCCACTTCGTCGATTCCAGCGGCGTGATTTCCTGGCAATTCCTGCGCGACACCCCCGACTTCGACTTCGTCGACTGGAACTTCGGCACCAGCACCGAAGAAGACTACGCGTGGTCGTGCGGCGCCCTGCACGCCGACGGGCACGAGATCTACATCGCCGACTTCGAACATCTGGGCGTCTACGCCTGCCGCATCCTGGTACCCGGCGTGTCCGAGATCTACCCGTTCGAGGAACTCGAATTCGAGAACAACAGCGTCGGCAACCTGATCCGCCCGGCGCTCGCGCGCCTGCCCGAACTCAGCGACGACGAATGTGCCGATCTGCTCGACCTCATCGGCGAACTCGAACTCGCCGACGACCGCCTGGTGCCGGTGCTGATCGGCCTGGCGCCAGATGCCGATTCGCCGTGGACCGATCTGCGCGTCGGCGAACTCAAGCTGCTGCTCGCGCTGGCCCTCGGCGACGACGACGCCATCCTCGAAGGCTGCACCTGGATCGCCCAGTACGGCCAGCGCAGCGAAGCGCGCCTCAAGGTCTACCGCTGCATCGCCGACCTCGTCCGGCTCGGCGACCCCAATCCCTTCGAATCCGCGCTGGCCCTGCTGTACGGCCGCGAGACGCTGGAACTGGCGTTCGCGCTGTTCAACCAGGACGAACGCTTTTTCGGCTTGAGCAAACTGGGCAGTGACTTCGAAGGCAGCGCGATGCACCGGAACCTGCTGGAGGCGTACCGCAAGGTGCGCGGCTAGATCGATACCCGATGAAAATCCCCAAACGCCTCGAACCCCTGCTCGAGGACGGCCTGATCGACGGCGTCGTGCGCCAGCTCATGAGCGGCAAGGAAGCCATGGTCTTCGTGGTGCGCTGCGGCGACGACATCCGCTGCGCCAAGGTCTACAAGGAAGCCAAGCAGCGCAGCTTCCGCCAGGCCGTCGACTACACCGAAAACCGCAAGACCAAGAACAGCCGCCAGGCGCGCGCCATGGCCAAGGGCAGCAAGTACGGCCGCCAGATGCAGGAAGCCGCCTGGCAGAGCGCCGAGGTCGATGCACTGTACCGCTTGGCCGCCGCCGGCGTGCGCGTGCCCACGCCATACAACTTCCATGAAGGCGTGCTGCTGATGGAACTGGTGGCCGATGCCGACGGCAACGCCGCGCCCCGGCTCAACGACGTGTCGTTCACTGAAGACGAAGCCCTCGCCCACCACCAGACGCTCATCCGCGAAGTCGTGCGCATGCTGTGCGCCGGCGTCGTCCACGGCGACCTGTCCGAGTTCAACATCCTCGTCGGCGCCGACGGCCCGGTGATCATCGACCTGCCGCAGGCGGTCGACGCCGCCGGCAACAACCACGCGCAGGCGATGCTGGCGCGCGACGTCAACAACCTGCGAACCTACTTCGGCCAGTTCGCGCCGGCGCTGCTGGCGACGCAGTACGCCGAGGAAATCTGGACGCTGTACGAGCACGGCAATCTGCATCCTGAGGCCGAACTCACGGGGCTGTATGAATGCGAGATGCCGCCGGTCGATCTGGAGGGGGTGATGCGGGAGATCGATGACGCGCGCGAGGAAGAGGCTGCGCGCCTGTTGCGATTGCAGGAACTGGCGTGACCCCCATCCGGTTAATGCCCATGCGGGTTGTCCGCCTATGTGCGTGGGCATTGGACCGCCTCATTCGGCCCAAGCTACGCGGACTTGAATGAAAACGCCCCGATTTGCCGGGGCGTGAGCAGCGGGGTTCGACATGGCTTATTTGGCGGGGGACATCGGCCCGCTCCTACCCTGATGCTGCATCATCTGGTCCATCATCATCTGCATCATGTCCATCCGCTGTTCCATACGGCGCTGACGCTGCTCCATCATCTCCGGCGACATCGGCCCCATGCCAGGGCCAGGACCCGCGCCCATTCTGCCGCCCGGCCCCATCCCCATGCCCCCGCCGCCGGGGCCCATCGTTCCCATTCCACCCATCATCATGCCGCGCCCCATGCCGCCGCGGCCCATCATCGTATCCATGCCTTCATGCATGGTCTTCCAGTGTTCCTCGAGAATTTTCTGGCGCTCTTTCGGGTCGGTGGTTTTGCTCAAACGCGCCATCTGATCCTGCATTTTCTTGTAGCGCTCCTGCATCGCCGCGTAGTACTTGTCCATCTCGGCATCGCTCGCCGCTGGCGGCGCGGCTTTGCCGGTTTTGGCGGGGGTTTGTGCAAAAGCCAGCGGTGCGCTCAGTGCCGCCGCCAGCATCGCTGCAATCATCAATGGAGTACGCATCATCCTTCTCCTTTAAGTTGAATCGCCCAGCGGGCAGTGGCTTGATCCGTGGTTTATCCCAATGCGAAATCAAGCAAGCTATTCAACATAGTTCATTTTGGCTTTGCGGCGAGGGGGCGTGAGTCGCTGCCCCGCGCTCCGTTCGCCCTGAGCTTGTCGAGGGGGCTGGTCGTTATAGTTGGGTGCTTTGCAGGACTGCTGATCGTTGGCCGGGGGTAGCCCGGCAGCTAGTCACTTTTCTTGTCTCGCCAAGAAAAGTGACCAAAAGAAGGCGACCCCGACATCCCCGAAACCCCGGAAATCGAGCCTGCCGGACGGGCGGCGAAGAACTCGCCCCGCCCTGCTGTTTTTAATTTGATTTTTTGTGGGCGGGACTCAGACACCTTCGCCGCTGATCCGCCCGCCAGGCTCGATTTCCGGCGGGGCTGTGAGGGGAGGAAAGTCAAAACCAGGATGGTGATGATTGGACGATTCAGCTCATGTAGGTTGGGCTGCCTAGCCCAAATTTTAGCGGTTGCCCACCTATGTGCGTAGATACGTTGGGCTTCCTCATTCAGCCCAACCTACGCGGGCTCGGGAGATATTCGAAGCTGACCCTTTTGGTTCTTACGCACGGAAGGAAGAGGAAGCGCGCCGGTTACGGTTGCAGGAACTCGAATGATTCCCGGTTTGGGAGCGAGCACGACCAGGGCCGCCTCGCCCCTTGGGATCAAGGCGTCTTCGTCAGCACCATGGCCTGAACCGGGGGCGTGCCCGATATTGCGGCCATCGCCTTGTTGACGCCGTCTTCAATGGCCTTGCTCGCCGAGTTCGAGGGGTTGGTGCTGAAGTCAAACCCGGGACTGCCCGCGGTGTCGCCGACACCATTCACGATAGGCACCGCACTCAAGGTATCGCCCTGGTAGACATTGATCTTGTAGGTGATCGTTGCCGGGTAGACCTGGAACTTGATCAACGGAATGTCAAAGCTATAGCCCTGGATCTCCGGGGCGACCATGAAGTCTAGTGCCTTGGCATCGGATTCAACCTTGCTCGGTTTGCCATTGAGCTTCACCACGGTGACGTAGTTTTTCTCCAGTGCGTCGCGAAACTGGCTCGCGCTGGCCTGCCCCAGATTGGTGAAGTTCCAGCCGTCCCCCCATTTCGATTCCGAATGCTGGAATCCCAGAAAGGCATCCGAAAAGTACACGCCCACGGCCAAAGGCGCCTTGTGGGCCGGTACCTTGATTGCGGCCTGACTCGGCGTGGCCGGAACCTGGTGGGCACAGCCCGCGAGAAAACCGATGGCGATACCTGCGATGCCCATCCTGATCATTGTTGCTTTCATTGCTTAATCCCCCTGTTGGTTAAGTTACTGCTCCTTGAAACACCCCGCCGATCCAAACTTCTTGTGGTTCGATTCGTGAGGACTCCGCAAAATCAACCCGAAACGCGCCTTATCTTTAGCGCGTGGAACGCTGCCGCACCGTCTCATACAAGCACAACGCCGCCGACACCGAGACATTGAGGCTTTCCACCGTGCCGCCGATGGGGATGCGCGCGACCTGGTCGCAGCTCTGCTTGACCAGGCGGCGGATGCCCGCGCCCTCGGCGCCGAGCACCCAGGCGATGCCGGTCTTGGCGTCGATGCCGGACAGCGGCTGCTCGCCGTCCATGTCGGCGGCGATGACCCAGATGTTGTGTTCCTTCAGATCCTCGATGGTGCGCGCGAGGTTGGTGACCATGATGTAGGGCACGGTTTCGGCCGCACCCGAGGCGACCTTTTCCACCGTGGCGTTGATGCCGACGGCGTTGTCCTTCGGCGCGATGACGGCGTGGGCGCCGAAGGCGTCGGCCGAGCGCAGGATGGCGCCGAGGTTGTGCGGGTCGGTGACGCCGTCGAGGACGACCAGCAGCGGCGGGCCCTGGATGTTTTCCAGCACCTCGTCGAGCGAGTGCGTCAGCGCGACCGGCTTGACGCGGGCGACCACGCCCTGGTGCTTGGCGGTCTTGCCGACCAGGCGGGTCAGCCGGTCGGCCTCGACCTGCGCCAGTTTGACCCCGTTGTCCCTGGCCTGATGCACCAGGTCGCGCGCGCGCGCGTCGCGGCGGGTCAGGTCGAGGTAGATTTCGAAGATGCCCGCGGGGTCCTGGCGCAGGCGCGCCAGCACGGGATGGAAGCCGTAGATGAGTTTTTCCGCAGCGTGCCTGTCGGCGGATTTGTCGTTCATTTCTGCTTGCTATCCTTGGCCTTGGCCGTTCTCTTTTTCGGCGCGGCGATCTCTTCCGCCGTCTCGACTACTTCGACCAGGGCGAAGTCGATCTTGCTGGTCTCGATGTCGGCGCGCATCACCTTGATGCGCACGCGGTCGCCCAGGCGATATTTCTTGCCGGTGCGCTCGCCGAGCATCATGTGCTTGGCCTGGTCGTAGTGGAAGTAGTCCTGGCCGAGCTCGGAGACGTGGACCAGGCCCTCGATGAAGATGTCGTCGATCGCGACGAACATGCCGAAGCTGGTCACCGCGCTCACGGTGCCGTTGTACTCGTCGCCGATGCGGTCGCGCATGAAATAGGTTTTCAGCCAGGCGTCGACGTCGCGGGTGGCATCGTCGGCGCGGCGCTCGGTCATCGAGCAGTGCAGGCCGATTTCCGCCAGCCCCTTGGCGGGCAGCTTCTCGCCGTTCAGCACCGCCTTGATGCCGCGATGCACCAATAGATCCGGATAGCGGCGGATCGGCGAGGTGAAGTGGGTGTAGGCCTCGTAGGCGAGGCCGAAATGCCCCTTGTTGTCGGGGCTGTAGATCGCCTGCTTCAACGAGCGCAGCATCACGGTCTGCAGCAGGCCGTGGTCGGGACGGTCCTTGATCTTGTCCAGCAGCGTGGCGTAGTCCTTGGCATGCGGCTTGTCGCCGCCGCCGAGGTCGAGGCCGAACTCGGCGAGGAAACCTCTCAGCGCCGCGAGCTTTTCCGCGGTCGGGCCTTCGTGAACGCGGAACAGCGCCGGTTGCCTGTTCTCGTGCAGGAAGTTCGACGCGCAGACGTTGGCCGCCAGCATGCATTCCTCAATGATGCGGTGGGCGTCGTTGCGGATCACCGGCACGATCTCCTTGATCTTGCCCTGGTCGTCGAAATTGATCTGCGTCTCGGTCGAACCGAAATCGATGGCGCCGCGCTTGGCGCGCGCCTTCAGCAGAGTGCGGAACAGCTTGTCGAGCGCTTCCAGGTGCGGCATCAGCGCGGCCTGCTTCTTCTCCGGCTTGGCGGCGCCGGAGAGCCAGTCCCACACCTGATTGTAGGTAAGGCGCGCGTGCGAATGGATCACCGCCGGGTAGAAGCGGTATTCCTTGATCGACCCCGCCGTGGTGATGCGCATGTCGCACACCATCGACAGACGGTCGACCTCGGGATTGAGCGAGCACAGGCCGTTCGACAGCGCCTCGGGCAGCATGGGAATGACGCGGCGCGGGAAATACACCGAGTTGCCGCGGTTGAAGCCTTCGCTGTCGAGCGCGTCGCGGGGCTGCACGTAATGGCTGACGTCGGCGATCGCCACCACCAGGCGGAAGCCGCTGCGGCCAAGCGACTCGCAGTACACCGCGTCGTCGAAGTCGCGCGCGGTCTCGCCGTCGATGGTGACGAGCGGCAGGTGGCGGATGTCCTCGCGGCCGGCCAGATCCTTTTTCAGCACCTTGCCTGGCAGCTTGGATGCCTGCGCCTCGACCTCCGGCGGGAACACGTAGGGCAGGTCGTGCTTCCTCAGCGCGATCTCGATTTCCATGCCGGGGCCGGTAAAGCTGCCCAGCACCTCCGACACCCGCCCCACCGCCTCGTTGTGCGCGCCGGGCTGGATGAGGATTTCCACCGTCACCACCTGGCCCGGCTGCGCGGCGCCGGCATGCTCGGCGGGGACGAGGATGTCCTGGTTGATGCGGCGGTTTTCCGCGATCAGGAAGCCGACGCCGCCCTCGAGGTAGTAGCGGCCGACGACGAACTTGTTGACGTGCTCCAGCACCTCGACGATCTTGGCCTCGCGCCGCCCGCGCCGGTCGAAACCGGCCACGCGCACCAGCACGCGGTCGCCGTGCAGCACGCGGTGCATTTCCTTGGGCGACAGGTAGAGGTCGTCGCCGCCTTCTTCCGGCACCACGAAGCCGAAGCCGTCGGGGTGCCCCTCGACGCGGCCCTTGATCAGGTCGAGCTTGTCCGGCAGGCACAGCTGGCGCTTGCGGTTGAGCATCAGCTGGCCGTCGCGCTGCATCGCGCCGAGACGGCGCTGGAACAGGTCGTGCTCGGCCTCGGTGATGTGCAGTTGCTCGGCGAAGGCGTCGGCGTCGACCGGACAGCCCGCCTCGGTCAGCAGCTGCAGGATGTACTCGCGGCTCGGCAGCGGCGACTCGTAGCGTTCGGTTTCACGTTCGTAGAACGGGTCGGCCAGGCGAATCGCCGGGATTTTGTGCTTGCCTGCGCGACTGCGCGATTTTTTTGAAGTCATGTTCGTTGACAATTTATTCGGTGCTCTCTAGAATGCGCGCCTTACCTGCCCAGATGGCGGAATTGGTAGACGCACTAGGTTCAGGTCCTAGCGGTGGCAACACTGTGGAGGTTCGAGTCCTCTTCTGGGCACCAAACGCTGTAAGCAAAAAGCCGACCTCGTGTCGGCTTTTTGCTTTGCTACGGTTTATTGCGGACATCACGCTTCGTAGGGGTGGCGACGCACGATCGTCTCCACCCGGTCCGGCCCGGTCGACACCACGTCCACCGGCACTTCGCACAAGGCTTCCATCCGCTTCAGGTAGGTCTGCGCCTTCTGCGGCAGCTTGTCGAATTCCTGCACGCCGACGGTCGATTCGCTCCATCCCGGCAGATCTTCGTAAATCGGCTCGACCTTCGCAATCGATTCCGCTCCCACCGGCAGGATGTCGCACGCCTCGCCGTCGATCTTGTAGCCCACGCATACGCGCACGGTTTCCAGGCCGTCCAGCACGTCGAGCTTGGTCACGCACAGGCCGGACACGCCGTTGATCTGGATCGAGCGCTTGAGCGCGGCGGCGTCGAACCAGCCGCAGCGGCGCGCGCGTCCGGTGGTGGCGCCGAATTCGTGGCCCTTCTCGCCGAGATACTGGCCGACGTCGTCGAACAGTTCGGTCGGGAACGGGCCGGAGCCGACGCGCGTGGTGTAGGCCTTGGTGATGCCCAGCACGTAATGCAGCGTGTTCGGGCCGACGCCGGCGCCGGTGGCGGCGCCGCCGGCGGTGCAGTTGGACGAGGTCACGAACGGGTAGGTGCCGTGGTCGATGTCGAGCAGGGTGCCCTGCGCGCCCTCGAACAGCAGGTTCTCACCCGCCTTGTTGGCCTCGTACAGGCTGCGCGGCACGTCGGCCACCATCGGCTTCAGACGCTCGGCCAGCCCCATCATCTCGTCGAGCGACTGGTTGAAGTCGACGGTATCGGCCTTGTAGAAGTTCTTCAGCATGAAGTTGTGGTGGTCGAGCACTTCGCCCAGCTTGGCGGCAAAGCGCTCGCGGTGGAACAGGTCCTGCAGGCGCAGCGCGCGACGCGCCACCTTGTCCTCATAGGCGGGGCCGATGCCGCGCCCGGTAGTGCCGATCTTGCCGGCGCCCTTGGCGATCTCGCGGGCGCGGTCGAGCGCGACGTGGTGCGGCATGATCAGCGGGCAGGCTTCGCTGATCTTGAGGCGGCTCGCCACGTCGACGCCGGCGGCCAGCAGCATGTCCATTTCCTCGATCAGCGCGGTCGGCGACAGCACCACGCCGTTGCCGATGTAGCAGGTGACGCTGTCGCGCAGTATCCCCGATGGAATCAGGTGCAGCACGGTTTTCTTGCCTGCCACCACCAGCGTGTGGCCGGCGTTGTGTCCGCCCTGGAAACGCACCACGCCCTGCGCGCGGTCGGTCAGCCAGTCGACGATTTTGCCCTTGCCCTCATCGCCCCACTGGGTGCCGATGACGACGACGTTTTTTGCTGCCATGCTGCGATCTCCCTTTATTGTGCACCCGAGCTGGCGATGACCAGTTCGCGTAAGTCCAGGCTAAAACCGGTGGCCGGACGCGCCCGGCCGAATATCCGCCCCACTTCATCGTAGCGTCCGCCCTGCGCAATCGCATGGCTGCGTCCGCCGGTATACGCCGCGAAGACGACGCCGCTGTGGTAGCCGTAGCCGCGCAGTTCGGCCAGATCGTACGCCACCTCGACGCCGCTCAATCCCTGGTCGAGCGCCGCCAGCATATCCAGCGCCGCATCGACCGCCGCCAGCCGCGGCAGGCGCGCACGCGCCTCGGCCAACATGCTGCGGTCGCCATACAGCTGCGGCAGCGCGGCAAAGGCATCGCGCAACGCCACAGGCAGGCCTGCGGTCAGCACCGCCACGGCGCTGCCGTCCTTGGTCTGCAGCGCGCCGAACAGCTGGTGCTCGATATCGCCGCTCAAGCCGGCTTCCTGCGCCAGCGCACGGTAGACGCCGACGTGGCCGATATCGAGCTGCACCGTTTTCACGCCGCACGCGGACAAGCCCTGCAGCATCAGGGTGAGGATTTCAAGATCCGCTTCGGCACCGGCCTCGCCATACAGCTCCGCGCCGATCTGGATCGGTTCGCGCGAGCGATGGAAGCCGGCGGACTGGGTATGCAGCACGCTGCCCGCATAGCACAGGCGATTCACCGCGTTGGCGGCCAGCAGGTGCGCATCGATGCGCGCCACCTGCGGCGTGATGTCGGCGCGCACGCCCATCAGCCGCCCGGAGAGCTGGTCGACCAGCTTGAAGGTCTTGAGATCGAGGTCCGCGCCGACACCGGTCAGCAGCGAATCGAGGTATTCCATCAGCGGCGGAATCACCAGCTGGTAGCCGCGGCTGCGGAACAGGTCGAGCAGCGCGCGGCGCATGTCTTCCATGCGCCAGGCCTGCGGCGGCAATACATCCTCGACGTTTTCAGGGAGCAACCAGGCGGTCATCTCAGTTCTGCCACATCAATTCAACATCATCAACAAAAAAAGGCCACCCAGCATCGAGGTGGCACCGATAAAACGCAATTGGCCGTCGCTGAGTTCCAGCATCCGGCGGAAACCGTCCCGCCATATGGCGGGCGCAGCGAACGGCAGGATTCCTTCAATCACCAGCAGCAAGCCAATTGCAGCAAGCCCGTCGAGGCCGGTCATTGACCGCCGGCGGCACGCGGGTTCTTCATGTACTTGAAGAAGTCGGCGCTGGGATCGAGCACCATGACGTCGCTTTTGCTCTTGAAGCTTTCGCGATACGCCTGCATCGAACGATAGAACGCATAGAACTCGGCATTCTTGCCGTAGGCCGCGGCATACACCGCCGCCGCCTTGGCATCGCCTTCGCCCTTGACGCGCTGGGCATCGCGATAGGCCTCGGCGACGATCACGTCCTTCTGCTTGTCGGCATCGGCCTTGATCTTTTCGGCTTCGGCCGCGCCGGTCGAACGCAGTTCGTTGGCCACCTGCTTGCGCTCGGCCTCCATCCGGCGGTAGACGTTTTCCGATACCGTTTCCGGCAGGTCGACCCGCTTGATCCGCACGTCCACCACCTGCACGCCGATCTTGCGCGCGTCAGCGTCGGCCTTGCTGCGGATGATGCTCATGATTTCCTCGCGGCGCCCCGACACCACTTCGTTGACGGTGCGCTTGCCGAACTCGGCGCGCAGCCCGTCGTTGACGGTCTGGTTCAGGCGGATCTGCGCCCGCATTTCGTCGCCGCCCACCGACACGTAGAACTGCTTCGCATCGATCACGCGCCATTTGATGAAGGAATCGACCAGCACGTTCTTCTTTTCCGACGTGATGAAGCGCTCCGGGTCGGCCGCATCCAGCGTCAGGATGCGGGTATCGAAGTAACGCACGTTCTGCACCAGCGGCAGCTTGAAATACAGCCCCGGCGTTTTCTTCACCGACACCACTTCGCCCAGCTGGAACACCATGGCGTTCTGCCGCTGGTCGACGGTAAACATGCTGCCGCTCAGCACCACCAGCAGCACGATCAGGCCGATCAGTACGGGACCCAGATTCCTGCTCATGGCCGATCCTCCCGGTCGCGGCTGCGTAAGGCGTCGCGCGAACGCGCATCCACGGGGGCGGGCGCCGCCGCGGCCGGCGGCTGCGACAGCACTTCGGGCGCGCCGCCGTAGGGCTGGCTGACGATCTGCTGCAACTTGTCGAGCGGCAGGTACAGGAGGCTGTTGCCGCCCTTCTGGTCTACCAGCACTTTACTGGTGTTGTTCATCACGGTCTGCATGGTATCGAGATACATACGCTGGCGCGTCACCTGGGGCGCTTTCTGATATTCGGCAAAAATTTGCGCAAAGCGGCTGGCCTCGCCCTCGGCATTGGCAATCACCGACAGCTTGTAGCCCTCGGCTTCTTCCTTCAGGCGCGAGGCCAGGCCGCGGGCACGCGGCACCACGTCGTTGGAATAGGCCTCCGCTTCGTTCTTCAGGCGTTCGCGATCCTGCCCCGCCTTCACCGCATCGTCGAACGCGGCCTGCACCTGTTCGGGCGGCTGGATATTCTGCAAGGTCACCTGGCTGATGCTGATGCCGGTCTTGTAGCGGTCGAGAATCTGCTGCATCAGCACCTTGGCGCGCGCAGCGATATCGGCGCGGCCTTCATACAGCACGAAATCCATCTTGTTCTTGCCGACGATTTCGCGCATCGCGGTTTCGGCCACCTGCAACACCGTATCTTCCGGCGCGCGGTTGACGAACAGGAATTCCTTCGGGTCCTTCAGGATGTACTGCACCGCGAATTGCAGATCGATGATGTTCTCGTCGTCGGTCAGCATCAGGGACTCTTTCAGCACCTTGCTCTTGACGTTGTTGCGGTAGCCGATTTCGACGGTGCGCACCTGATCGACGTTGACCACTTCGCGCGATTCGATCGGCCACGGCAGATGCCAGCGCGGGCCGGGCTCGGTGGTCTCGACATATTGCCCAAAGCGCAGCACCACGCCGCGCTGGCCGGTATCGATGATGTAGAACCCGCTCGCCACCCACACCGCAACCAGGGCGCCGATCAGCAAGCCGACCAGATTGCCGCCTCCCGGCAGTCCGCCGGAGGAAAAGCCGTCGCCGCCGCTGCCGCCACCAGTGCTCTTGTTGCCGAACATGCCATTGAGACGCTGGTTGATGCGCCGCCAAAGCTCGTCCAGATCGGGCGGCCCGCTGTTTTTGTTGCGGTTACCGTTATTGCCCCATTGCGGGTCGTTCCAGGCCATATCGTTTATGTAGAGAAAACTGTGGTTTGGGGAGGGAGGTCGTCTGGTTTGCCGGCTTCACTCCGAAGCCGGCCGGCCAGCAGGATTTCCGACAGCGCCTCGCGTAAAAGTTCAAGCCCCGCACCCGTTTGCGCGGATATATATACGCTCTGCAGTTTACCATATTCGTCGCGCCCCACCCCCGGCGCAACGCCCGTCAAATCGAGCTTGTTGTAAACCCGCAGTTGCGGCACGGCATCCGCGCCGATTTCCCCCAGCACCTTTTCGACCGCCTCGATCTGCCGTTCGCGCCCGGGGCTGGCCGAATCGATCACATGCAGCAGCAAATCGGCTTCGGCGGTGGCTTCCAGCGTGGCGCGGAAAGCGGCCACCAGGTCGTGCGGCAGACGGGTAATGAAGCCGACGGTATCGGCCAGCACCACTTCGCCGCTCGCCGGCTCGGCGCCGGCCGATTCAGCCAGGCGCGGCAAGTAGATCTTGCGCGTGGTGGTGTCGAGCGTGGCAAACAGCTGGTCGGCCGCATAGGCGCCGGCGCGCGTCAGCGCATTGAACAGGGTGGACTTGCCCGCATTGGTGTAGCCCACCAGCGCCACCGACAGCACGTGTTGGCGCGAACGCGAACGCCGCTGGGTGCGGCGCTGCTTACCCAGTTTGGCGAGCCGCTCGCGCAGCGCCTTGACCCGCACGCCGAGCAGGCGACGGTCGGTTTCCAGCTGCTTCTCGCCGGGGCCGCGCATGCCGACACCGCCGCGCTGGCGCTCGAGGTGGGTCCAGCCGCGCACCAGGCGGGTCGACAGATGCTGCAGCTGGGCCAACTCGACCTGCAGCTTGCCTTCGGCGCTCTGCGCCCGGCGGGCGAAGATATCCAGAATCAGGCTGGTGCGGTCGATCACCCGGCACTGCAGGCGGCGCTCCAGGTTGCGCTCCTGCGCGGGCGACAGTTCGTGATTGAAGATGACGACGTCGGCTTCGGTGGCGGCGACCAGCGCGGCGATTTCGTCGGCCTTGCCGCTACCCACGAAGAGTGCGGCATCCGGGCGGCTGCGTTTGCCCTGGACCTCGCCCCGGATGTCGAGCCCGGCGCCGGCTGCCAGCAGACGCAGCTCGGCCGTGCTTTCGGCAAAATCCGGCATGCCGAAATCGAGCGCCACCAGGATCACTCGCTCCCCGCCCGCGTGCCGCTCGATCAAAGGGGCTCCCCCTGTCTCCGCCCTCGTGCGCTCACCGGACACGCTCGCCTGCTGGTGCTACGAAATGAGTCATATCGATACAGAGACATTCTGCAGACATTGCGACTTGGCATGCATTGCAAGCTTCTCATTTCCTGTTGGTTGCGGCGCCTGATTCCAACTCGGGATCAAGCCAGTTGCGGGCGGCCGAAATGCCAGCCCTGCCCGTAGTCCACGCCCATGTCTGCGAGGATGCGTGCGGTCTCCGCATCCTCGACGTGCTCGGCCACGGTATGCATGCCCTCCTTGCGCGCAAAATTCGCCAGGCTCTCGACGATGCCCGCCACCTTGCGGTCCTGGCGCATATGCGACACCAGCCAGCCTTCGATTTTCAGGAAGCTGACCGGCAGATGCGCCAGGTACAGATAAGACGAATAGCCGCTGCCGAAATCGTCCAGCGCCAGCCGGAAGCCGAAGTCGATGAAGGGCTGCAAATCGGCACGCAATTTCTCCAGGCTGACGATGCGCTGGCGCTCGGTCAGTTCCAGCACGATGGGCTTGGCCGCCCCCGGCACCGTGCCGCAGGTCTGACAATAGCCCATGGCGTTGTCGAGCATTTCCTCGACCAGATCGCGGCGCGCCAGGAATTGCGGCGACACATTCACGAAATGGGCAAAATCGGCCGCCCCGCCTCCATTCATTCGCACCACGCAATGCTGCATCACCTGGCGGATCACCTGGCGGTCGATTTCGGCCATCAGCCCCAGTCCTTCCGCCATGTCGACGAACTCCTGGGCCTCGACGATCCCGCCGGCCGCGGTTTCGATGCGCGCCAGCGCTTCGTCCGCAATGGCCTGTCCGGTCTGCAAATCGACGATGGCCTGCGAGGCCAGCCTGACCCGGTTTTCCGCCAGCGCCTGCCGCAGCAGCGCACTGTTCCACGGCTGACGGCCATGCGCCGCCATCCTGACCTGGTCGCGGCCATCGGCCTTGGCCCGATACAAGGCATGGTCGATTTTTTCCAGCATCGGCAGGATTTCGCTGTCGTTCACGCCAAAGGCCGCCACCCCCGCCGAGAAGCTCAGTGCAATGGCCCCCACGCTGGTCTGGATGGGCGCCGCACGGGCCTGGCCGGCCAGCCGTTCCATGATGCCGGCAGCTTCGTCCACGGTGCCGCCATGCAGCACGAACAGAAACTCCTCGCCGCCCCAGCGCGCCACCCAGTCGCCTTCGCGCAGTCCGCTCTCGAAGCGGCGCGCCACGGCTTTCAGCACCTCGTCGCCGACGGCATGGCCGTAGCGATCGTTCACCATCTTGAAATGGTCAAGGTCAACCAGGGCCAGCGCGAAGCCATGGCCGTCGCGCGGCGTGCGCGCGCGTTCCTTTTGCAGGCGCTCTTCGGCCGCCCGCCGGTTGGGCAGGCCGGTCAGCGGGTCGGTCAGCGCGATGCGCTGCAGCAGGTCCTTCTGTGCGGACTGATGGAGGGCATTGCCGAGCCAGTCGGCGATCAGGCTCATGTAGGCGACATCCACTGCGTCGAGCGGCGATTCGCTGCGCCGGCGCAAAAAGGCCAGCACCCAGCGCGTCTCGTCGCCGACCGACACCGGAATCCCGGAGAAGGTGCGCATGCCGAACTCGGTCACCATCGGATTGCCTGCATGCCGGGGATGCGCGGCCAGATCGGCGATATGCGACGGCGCACGGGTATGGTAGACGTCATGGCACAGCGACACATCCACCGCCTGCCTGCTGCCTTCCGGGAATGCCCCCAGGCGGTCGCTGACATAGCGCGCGGTGCAGTGCTCGCCAAGCTCGCCCAGCACCACCAGATCCATCTCCAGCACTTCGGCCGCCATCGCCAGCATGGCGCGGATGCGCTCGGCATCGCCCAGGCCGCCCTGCACCGACAGCTTCCACAGCGCATTCAGGCGATCGACGTGCGCGTCGCCATGGCTCGCCAATGGCGCGTGCGGACTGGATTGGTTGACTCGCTGCATGAGTGCCGTGGAGGCTGGTTAACAGGTCGCCATTCTAGCCTTGCCGCGGCCGTTACAAATCCACTGCACGCAAACGCTCGGCGGCCTGTTCCGGGTTGATGGTGTTGACGAACAGCCCCGAGCCCAGTTCGAAGCCGGTCGGGATGGAGGTGCGCGGGCAGATTTCCAGGTGCCAGTGGTAGCTCGGTGCATTCGCCTGCCGCTGGCTGTCGTGCGGAACCGAATGCAGGAAGAAGTTGTACTGCGCGCCGCCGATGACGGCATCCAGTCGCGCCATGGTGCGCTGCATGACCCGCGCCAGGTCGGCCAGATCCTCGCCGCGCACGTCGAGAAAATCGGCCTGGTGCGCCAGCGGCAGGATGTGCACTTCCCATTCGTAGCGGCTGGCGAAGGGCTTGATGGCGATGAACTTCTCGCCGCGCTCGACCACGTACTGGCCGACGTTGATCTTGCGCCGCACCGCCCCCGAACTGCGGTCGTAGATCGTCGCCTCGAAAGTCAGCGCCTCGTCGATCAGCGCACAGAAGATGCAGTGGTGGTGCTTGGCGTAATGCGCGGCGCTGTTCCTCACCTCGGCGTCGACGTTCTCCGGCACCACCGGCATGGCGATCACCTGGCTGTGCGTGTGCGGGATCGAGGCGCCGGCGGCCGGGCCGAAATTCTTGAAGATCAGCACGTATTTCAGCCGCTCGTCGGACGCGAACAACTGCCGCATGCGCGTCTGATAGATACCAAACAGCGCGGCGAGGTGCGATTCGGCCATGTCGTGCACGGCGATGCCGTGCTCGTGGTGGTCGATGATGACTTCGTGGCGGCCGTAGCCGTCGATGGTCTGCTGCAGGCCGAAGTTGAAGCCGGCCTGCTCGCGGTCGTCGCCCAGCACCGGATAGAGGTTTTCCACCATGCGAATCTGCCAGTCGCCCTCGAGCGGCCAGCGCAGGATCACCGGCGGCGTCTTGTGTTCGTTGCCGCGGCAGAACGGGCAGGTTTCGACATGCTTGCGGGTGTCGCGCGGCGCCAGTTCCTCGGCTTTTTTCGGGCGCATGCTGCGCGCGGTGGCGACCAGCACCGATTCGCTCGGCACGACGGGATTGATGCGGATTTCGCGGACTTCACCATCGTTATCCGGGGTGTTCGGGTCTGACATGCGGTTTCTCCTTTGGCGGAAAGCATAAAGCAGACGCCCGGCAGTGGCGGTTCATTCTGCTTATGCCCCCAGTCAGGCTTTTTATCCCCCGCTTCCACCAGGGCCTTGCGTTGACGAAGCTCCGGCCGACGCCGACAATACCGAATCTTTGCCGTATTCCGGAGCATTCCCCATGGACGAAAAAGCCCTGCACGACGAGCAGCGCCTGATGCGCATGATGCGCAAAACGCTCACCTCCATCGTGCGCGACACCGCGCCGCGCGACGGCAATCCCAGCCCGCTATCCGAGGCCACCGTGCTCGGCATCAAGGATTGCCTGCTGGTGATCTCCAGCCGCGAAACCGAACTCGCCCAGCTTACCGGCCGCACCCTTGAAGAGCGTCCGCATTTCAGCGACGAGACGCCCAACACCCACGCCGTCAAGATCAGCAGCATCCCGAAAAAAACGCACTGAGCATGCCGCAAGCCACCAGCCTGTTCACCGATGTCGAATCCAGGGTCGTCGGCACCTCGGCGGTGGTGATCTATTCGCCTTCCGGCAAGAACCGCAAGCGCTTCCCCGAGGGCGTGGTCGAGGTCTACGCCAGCGAAGCCGAGGCGCTGGCGCACGCCGACCCCGCAAAAAACCGCCATGCCGCGATCGCCAGCGGCCCGTCGCGCTCGTCGGAAGGCTTCAAGCTGTTCTATCTGGTGCGCTGGCTGGATTGAAGCCGTTCTGCCACTCGGCCAGGCGTGGCAGCAGCGCGGCTTCGGCGAGCGGCGGCGCAAAGTAATACCCCTGGACGTCGTCACACCCCAGGTCCCGCAACAATTCGACCTGGGCTGCGCTCTCCACGCCTTCCGCCGTCACTTTCAGGCCCAGCGCCCGCGCCATTCCCACCATGCTGGCGACAATGGCGCGGGCCTCGGCATCCTCGACCATGTCCGCGACAAAACTGCGGTCGATTTTCAGACGGGTGGCGTCGAGTTTCCGCAGATAAGCCAGGCTGGAATAGCCGGTGCCGAAATCGTCGATCGCCAGCCCCACCCCCTCTTCCGCCAGGCGATGCAGCAACGCCGACCCGGCGAGCGTCTCCTGCATGATGGCCGACTCGGTCAGTTCCAGTTCCAGCAGCGCCGGCGGCAGCTCGGTTTCCTGCAGCACCGCACCCAGCCGTTCCTCGAACCCGGGGCGGCGCAACTGCAGCGCCGAGACGTTGACCATGACCGGCACGGTCGGCGCCCCCTGCTTGTGCCAGCGCCGCGCCGCCCGGCAAGCCTCGGCGAGAATCCAGTCGCCGAGCGGGACGATCAGCCCGGAATCCTCGGCAACGGGGATGAAGCGTGCCGGCTCCACCCACCCCCATTCGGGATGGCGCCAGCGCACCAGTGCCTCGACCCCGGCGAGCGCGCCGTGCGCAAGCGAAAACACCGGCTGGTAGAACAGTTCGAATTCGCCGCGCGCCAGCCCCTGGCGCAAGCCGGTTTCGGTGGACAGGCGCTCCCTTGCGCGTGCATTCTGCAGCGGGTCGGCAAACTGAAAAGTATTGCGGCCGCCATCCTTGGCCGCATACATGGCGCGGTCCGCACAGGCCAGCCAGCCCTCGGCATCCAGCGCGTCGTCGGGATACAGCGCGATGCCGACGCTGACCCCCACCGACACGCTCTGGGCGCCGACCGCGATGGGCTTGGCGAGCTCGGCGATGATTTTTTCGGCGACATGGCGCGCATCGTCATCGTCCCGGATTTCAGGCAGCAGGATCACGAATTCGTCGCCGCCCAGCCGGGCCACCGTATCGTCCTCCCGCACCAGCGCGCGCAATCGGCCGGCCACCGCGCACAGCAGTGCATCGCCCATGGCATGGCCGAGCGAATCGTTGACGTTCTTGAAACGGTCCAGGTCGAGGAACAGGATCGCCGCCCGGCTTCCCATCCGGTGGGCGTGCGCCAGCGTCTGGGTCATGCGGTCGGCCAGCAGGCGCTGGTTGGGCAGGCCGGTCAGGCTGTCGTGATAGGCCTGTTCGTACAGCCTGCCTTCCGACGCCATGAGCCGCGCATGTTCCCTGCGCGCGCGTGCCCGCATATAAAACAACAGGCCGGAGGTCAGCATGAACACCAGCGTTGCGCCGAGCGGCAGCATCGCCGCATGCAGCAGCGTTCGCCGCCATTGGCTGGCATCGACGTCCAGGCCCAGCACTGCGATGGTTTGCCCGGTCTGCGGGTCGACATGCGGCACCAGTGCGCTGACCCATACCCCCCAGCTATCCCTCAGCGGGCCTTCGGTCATCGGCCGGTTGCCGGAAAACAGGGCGATCAACTGCTCGGTCGCCTCGCCGTATACCATGCCGGAAGGTGAAAAATCGGATGAATCGGCCGGTTCGGAGTCCACCAGAAAACGGACTTCGCCCGCGTCATGCCATCCCAGCAGATACACGAAACGGTACTGCGGGCTGACGCTCCGCAACGCCTCGAGCTGCCGCTTGAGGCGGGCATATTCCTCGCGCGCGGCGTCGCTTGCCTCGCCGCGCAGCGCCTTCACCGCCGTCCAATCGAGCGAACGTTGCATCAGGCGCGCCTCGGTCAGGAACTGCACCCGCATTCCCGCATCGGCCGAACGAACCACCTGCAGCGTGAAGGTCAGCCCCGTCAGTACGCCACCCAGCACCAGCAGCCATGGCCAGATTCCGCGCATCAGGCGCCGCACCAAGCGCTCAATCCGCGCCGTAGACCTTGCGCCGCACCCGCTTCTTGCGCCGCATCCGCGTCGCCTCGCTTTCGCTCAGCGGCGCGCGCGCCTTGCCTTCAAACGGGTTCTTGCCGCTGTCTTCCTTGACCTGGATGCGCAGCGGCGTGCCCTGCAGCTTGAAGGCCTTGCGGAAACTGCTTTCCAGATAGCGCTTGTAGTCGTCGCGCAGACCTTCCAGCGCATTGCCGTGCAGGATGATGACCGGCGGGTTCTTGCCGCCCTGGTGGGCGTAGCGCGGCTTGGGGCGGAACAGTCCGTTCTTGGGCGGTGCGTGCTGCTCCACCGCCATTTCCAGCACCCGCGTGAGCTTGGGGGTCGACAGCTTGATGAAAGCGGCGGCGTGGGCGGCCTCGACGTCCTTCAGCAGGTTTTCCAGTCCCTTGCTCCTGAGCGCCGAAATGTAGTTGAAGCGCGCGAAATCGAGGAAGGCCAGCTTGCGTCCGATATCGCGTTTGATGTCGTCGCGCTGCTCGGCGGAAAGCCCGTCCCACTTGTTCACCGCGACCACCAGCGCACGCCCGGTTTCCAGCACGAAACCGGCCAGGTGCGCGTCCTGCTCGGAGATGTTCTCGCGCGCGTCGAGCACCAGCACCACCACGTTGGCATCCTCGATCGCCTGCAGGGTCTTGATGACGGAGAATTTTTCCACCGTCTCGAACACCTTGCCGCGGCGCCGCACGCCGGCGGTGTCGATCAGGATGTAGGGCTTGCCGGCGCGCTCGAACTCGACGTAGATCGAATCGCGCGTGGTGCCCGGCTGGTCGAAGGCGATCACGCGCTCCTCGCCCACCAGCGCATTGACCAGGGTCGACTTGCCGACATTGGGACGCCCCACCAGCGCGATCTTGGGAATGCCGAAGTCGTCGGACTGTTCTTCCTCTTCCGGGAACGGCGCCAGCGCCTCGGCGACCAGATCGGATATGCCGTCGCCGTGCGCCCCCGAGATCGCCAGCGGCTCGCCCAGCGCCAGCTCGTGGAATTCGGCGGTCACCACCGCGCGGTTCATGCCTTCGGCCTTGTTGACGGCCAGCAGCACCGGACACGACGCGCGGCGCAACCGGTCGGCAATCACCTTGTCCTGCGGCGTCAGGCCGGCGCGTGCATCGACCATGAAAACGATGGCGTCCGCCTCGTCGATGGCCTGCAGCGTCTGCCGCGCCATTTCAGCGAGGATGCCGTCCTTGGCCACCGGCTCGAGACCGCCGGTGTCGACCACCAGATAGGGTTTGCCGCCGACGCGCCCGCGCCCGTAATGGCGGTCGCGGGTCATCCCCGGCAGGTCGTGCACCAGGGCGTCGCGCGTGCCGGTAAGGCGGTTGAACAAGGTGGACTTGCCGACGTTGGGACGTCCGACAAGAACCAGAGTGGGAAGCATGGCTATCCTTGCTGACGCGCCGGCAAGGCCGGCACGTTGTGTTGTTTATTTGAGTCTGAAAGCGACGACATGGCCCTTGGCCGTCTGCACCGCGAAGCCGGGGCCGATGTCGACCGGCGCCGTGCGCACGCCGCCGTCGACCCTAGCACGCGCAACGAAACTGCCGTCTTCGGCCGACAGCACATGCACCACGCCTTCGCCGTCGGCCACCACCACCCAGGCGCCCAGCGCCAGCGGCGCGGTGACCTGGCGGCGCGCCAGCTTGTCCTGCCGCCAGCCGGCACGGCCGCTGGTCTTGTCGTAGGCGGTCACGGCGTCCTTGTCGTCGGTGACGTAGACATTGCGCTCGTCCATCGCCAGCCCGCTGTTGCTGGAGGCGTCGCGCGCCCACAGCGGCGAGCCGTTGCGGCGATCGAAGCAGGCCACCCGCCCCTGATAGGTAACGGCACACACCTGCCGTTCATCCACCACCGGATTGCCCATCACGTCGGCCACCCGTTCGAGTTCGGTCGCTCCGCGCGGCAGCGCCACCGTGGCTTCCCACAGCTGCGCACCGTTGGCGGCGTTGAGCGCGACCAGCTTGCCGCCGGGGAATCCGGCGTAGAGCACGTCGTCGCGCACCGTCATGCCGCCCGATCCGCGCAGGCTCAAAGCCGGCAGGTTGCGGCTGTACAGCCATTTGCGGCTGCCGTCCGCGGCGGCCAGGCCGTGCACGCGGCCATCGCCGGTGCGCGCGATAACCATGTCGGCCACCGCCAGCAACTGTCCGCTCACCTCGCTCGACAGCGGCACTTTCCAGCGCACCTGTCCGCTGGCGAAATCGAGCGCCAGCAATTCGCCCTTGCTGCCGCCCGCCAGCACCAGGCCCCGGCCCGCGCCGGCCCCGGCCGAAAGCTTCACTCCGGTATCGGTGCGCCACACCATGTGGCCGTTGGCCACGGCGATGCGCACCACCCGGCTGCCGCCGGCGGCCAGCACATCGTCGCCTTCGGCTTGCGGGCGGAACAGGCGGCCATCCGAGTCGCCGGTTTCGCCTTTCCAGGCCTCGCCGAGACTGGCGGTGGGCTTGAACTCGACCAGTTCGGCGGGTTTGGCCTTGGCCGGGCCGGCACCGAACCAGCCGCCCACCGTGCTGGTCATCGAGCCGACTGCGCCGCACCCCGACAGGAACAGCGCCAGGCCGGCGGCAATCAAACGCATCGTCACTTGGCCTCCCCTCCCAGCGCATCGAGTTTCAGTTCGACGATAGTGCGGTAGGGGTCGTCCTCCTGCATCTTGCCGAACGCCGCCTGATAGGCCGCGCGTGCTTCGGCCTGCTTGCCCTGCGCCAGCAGCACGTCGCCCTTCGCGTCGTGGAAACGGAAGGCGTAGGCATCGCTGTGCGTGGCCGACAGGGTTTTCAGCGCGGCGTCGTATTGCTTCTGGTCGAGTAGCACGCCGGCCAGCCGCAGACGCGCCAGATCCCTGACCGCAGGTTCCTTGCTGTTGGCCACCGCCCATTCCAGCTGGGCCTGCGCGCTTTTCAGGTCCTTGCCAAGAACGTTGAGCTTGGCCAGCAACATCGCGGCACGCGGGGCGTAAGCCGTGCCCTTGTACTGATCGATCAGCATCGAGCCTGCCTCGCGCGCAGCCTTGGCGTCGTTGGCCGCCAGCGACTGCGTCAGCTTTTCGTACACGGCGGCCGCTTCCAGGCTTTGTGTCAGCGTGCGGTGCTGCCAGTAACGCCAGCCCGCCGACGCGGCGATCACCACGGCCAGGCCGATCATCACCATGCTGCCCCAGCGTTTCCACCAGGCTTTCAGTTCGTCCAGCCGTTCCTGCTCGTCGAGGTCGTAGGTTGCCATCGTGCTATACCTTTTAAGTTGTTGCCTGTTTCAGAAATTCGATCGCCAGCGCCACCTCGACGCGGGTCTGCTCGGCACTGCCGCGCAGCGGCTTCAGCGTCACCTGCTGCGCCGCCGCTTCGTCGTCGCCGATGATCACCGCATAGCGCGCACGGCTGGCGTCGGCCTTTTTCATTTGCGACTTGAAGCTGCCGCCGCCGCAATGCAGCACGCTGGCGAGCCCCGCGCCGCGCAGCGCGGACGCCACCTGCCAGGCGTACGCCTGCGCCGCGTCGCCGGCGTGGACGATGTAGGCGTCCGGCACCGGCGTCGCAATGGCCCGCCCGCCCGCCTCGATCAGCGCCAGCAGCCGCTCGATTCCCATGGCGAAGCCGGCGGCCGGCGCCGGCTTGCCGCCCAGCTGTTCGATCAGGCCGTCGTAGCGTCCGCCGGCGCACACCGTTCCCTGCGCGCCGAGCTGGTCGGTCACCCATTCGAACACGGTGCGATTGTAGTAGTCGAGCCCACGCACCAAGCGCGGGTTGATCTCGAAGGCGATGCCGTTCGCGCGCAGCAGCGCCTGCAAGGCGTCGAAATGCGCCAGCGCCGCGTCGTCGAGTTCGTCCATCAGCTTGGGCGCCGCATCGTTGAGCGCCTGCATCGCCGGGTTCTTGCTGTCGAGGATGCGCAGCGGGTTGCTGTGCAGCCGCCGCTTCGCATCTTCGTCGAGCGCGTCCTGGTGCGCTTCGAAATAGGCGACCAGCTTGGCGCGGTGGCGGTGCCGCGATTCGATGTCGCCCAGCGTGTTGAGCTGCAGCGTCGGCGCGATGCCGAGCTCGCGCCAGAGATCGGCGCACATGACGATGAGTTCGGCATCGACGTCGGGCCCGGCGAAGCCGAGCGCCTCGACGCCGACCTGGTGGAACTGCCGGTAGCGGCCCTTCTGCGGGCGCTCGTGGCGGAACATCGGTCCCGTGTACCACAGCCGCTTGCCGCCGTCGTACAGCAGGTTGTGCTGGATCACCGCGCGCACCGACGACGCCGTGCCCTCCGGGCGCAGCGCCAGCGACTCGCCGTTGAGCTCGTCGACGAAGGTGTACATCTCCTTTTCGACGATGTCGGTCACTTCGCCGATGGCGCGCTTGAACAGCCCTGTGTGCTCGAGAATCGGCGTGCGCATCTCGCGGTAGCCATAGCGCCGCAGCCAGTCGCGCACGATCGCCTCGAAGCCCTGCCAGGTGTCGGTGACGTCGGGCAGGCAGTCGTTCATGCCGCGCACGGATTGAATGTTGTTGCTCATAAGTTAATCAAGACAAATGCGGTCACGCAGCGCCGTAATGGCTGCGCACGTAGTCCTCGACGATCGCCTGGAAGTCCGCGGCGATGCGCTCGCCCTTCAGCGTCACGGTTTTCTCGCCGTCGACGTATACCGGCGCCACCGGCACTTCGCCGGTGCCGGGCAGCGAGATGCCGATGTTGGCGTGCTTGGATTCGCCGGGGCCGTTGACCACGCAGCCCATCACCGCCACCTGCATGGACTCGACGCCGGGATACTGGCTGCGCCACAGCGGCATCTGGGTGCGCAGAAACGTCTCGATGTCCTGCGCCAGTTCCTGGAACACGGTCGAGGTGGTGCGGCCGCAGCCGGGACAGGCGGTGACCTGCGGGGTGAAGGCGCGCAGGCCGAGTGCCTGCAGGATTTCCTGGCCGACACGGACCTCCTGGGTGCGTTCTCCACCCGGTTCAGGGGTCAGCGAAATGCGGATGGTGTCGCCGATGCCTTCCTGCAGCAGCACCGCCAGCGCGGCGGTCGAGGCGACGATGCCCTTGCTACCCATGCCGGCCTCGGTCAGCCCCAGGTGCAGCGGATAGTCGCACTGCGCAGCGAGATCGCGGTATACGGAAATCAGGTCCTGCACCCGGCTCATCTTGCACGACAGGATGATTTTGTCGCCGCCGAGGCCCAGCTCTTCGGCCTTCTTCGCCGATTCCAGCGCGGACGCCACCATCGCGCGGCGCATCACCACTTCGGCGTCTTCCGGCCGTGCCAGACGCGCATTGTCGTCCATCATGCGCGCCGCCAGCGCCTGGTCGAGGCTGCCCCAGTTGACGCCGATGCGCACCGGCTTGTCGTAGCGGCACGCCGTTTCGATCAGGGTGGCGAACTGTTCGTCGCGCTTGTTGCCGCGCCCGATGTTGCCCGGATTGATGCGCAGCTTCGCCAGCGCCTGCGCGCATTCCGGGACCTGGGTCAGCAGCTTGTGGCCGTTGAAGTGGAAGTCGCCGATCAGCGGCACGCGGCAGCCCAGCACGTCGAGCCGCTCGCGGATGCGCGGCACCGCGGCGGCGGCCTCGAGGGTATTGACGGTGAGCCGCACCAGTTCCGAACCGGCCTCGGCCAGCGCCTGCACCTGGCGCACGGTGGCCGCAATATCGACGGTGTCGGTATTGGTCATCGACTGCACCACCACCGGCGCATCGCCGCCGACCGGCACATGACCGATCTGCGCCTGGCGGCTGGGACGACGGACTATCTGAGACATCATTCTTCCAGGGAGGTGTTCTTCAAGGACGGTTATTCTTCCAGCGTGAAGCGCGCGACCGTCGCGTCGATAAAGGGCTTCAGATCAATGGGACGGCCGTTGTACGTCATCCGCGCCTGGGCTGCATTGCCGATCACCACATCGAACGGCGGCTGGCCGTGGACATCCACGCTGCCGCCCGCGGGATTGAGCTGACGATGCAGCATGCGCCCGCTGGCATCCTTGATCTCGGTCCACGCCTCGTCGCCAAACTCGAGATGCAGCACACTGCCGGCCGCCGGCGCCGGCGTTGCGGGCGCGGCGGCGGCGGCCGGTTCGGCGGGAGCGTCAGGTTCAGCGGGTGCCGCCTCGACAACAGGGGGGACGGCCTCCGCCGGTTCCGCTACGGGCGCCGGCGCCGCAGCGCGGGCGGCCTGGGTTTGCGCGACAACGGGTCCCCGCTCGGTCGAGCCATCCCCCACCCCGCTGTTCAACCACAAATACAGCACCACCGGCACCGCCACCGCCACCACCAGGCCCAGCAGCGACAGCATCAGCCAGGGCGAAGTCAGCCAGGAATGCGACACCGGCTGATCGGCAGGACTGACCGCGGCAGGTTCGGCTGGCGCACCCTGCATGCGCGCCAGCAGGGCTTCGGGCGCGAGTCCCAGCAGGCGCGCATAGTTGCGCACAAACCCGCGCGCGAACACGGGCTGCCCCAGGCTCTCGAAATCATCCGCCTCCATCGCCTCGATCTGGCGATGCATCAGGCGCAGGCGCGCAGCCGCGTCGTCAAGCGCAATCCCTTGCGCTGCGCGAGCGTCACGCAGGATCTGTCCGACCGATGCCTGGCTGCTCTCGCTCATTCGTATTGCCCCGCCAGCAGCAATCGCGCTTCATTCGAATCGGGGAAACGTTTGCGCAGCTGCAGGCCGTAGGCCGCTTCCTGCGTACGGTCGCCCAGCTTGCGTTCCAGCCGCACGCCCAGCCACAGGCTTTCCGCGCTCGGCGGCGCCAACTCGGCATGACGGCCCAGCAGGCGCTGCGTCTCCACCAGCCGGCCCTGCCGGAAATGCAGCCCCGCCAGCTTCAGGATGGTGCTGGGGTTGTCGGGTTGCAGCTTGAGCGACTTCACCAGATTGGCTTCGGCCAGCGCGAGATCGCCCTTCTTTTCCGCGCACAGACCGGCATTGGCCATCGCCTGCTCGGGCCTTGCATACAGCGGATTGCGCAGGGCGGCGCTGAACTGCTCGAGACCTTCGTCGTAGCGGCCGCGCGTGCAGAGAAACCAGCCGAAATTGTTGCGTGCTTCGGAATCGCTGCGATCCAGTTCGATGGCGCGGCGGAAGTTTTCCTCGGCCAGCTTGTCTTCGGCCAGTTCCATGTAGATCAGGCCGTAGATATTGTAGGCCGGGCCAAACCGGCTGTCGGCGGTGATCGCCTTGCGCAGTTCGTCAAGCGCGACCTTGTACTGGGCACGGGAGAAATAGGCGCCGGCCAGGTCGGTGAACGCGCTGGCGCGCTGGCGGCTTCCGCTGTCGGCTTCCGTTTGGGCGACGCCCGCGCCCTCCCCGGCTGGGTGCCCCGCGCAGCCGGGGAGCAAGGCTGCCGCCATCACGATCCATTTCTTCACGCTGCCTCCTTGTGCATCCGTTTCATCACCCGCCCGCTCTTGTCGGCCACCTTGCCCGCCAACTGGCCGCAGGCGGCGTCGATGTCGTCGCCGCGCGTCTTGCGCGTGGTCACCACGTAGCCCGCATCCTGCAGAATCTCGCGGAATGCGCGCATGGCGTCGGCACGCGGTTTTTCATAGCCGGAATCCGGGAACGGATTGAACGGAATGAGGTTGAACTTGCACGGCACCTCGCGCGTCAGCTCGATCAGCTGACGCGCATGCTCGGGCTGGTCGTTGACGCCGGCCAGCATCACGTATTCGAAAGTGATGAAATCGCGCGGCGCGTGCACCAGATAGCGCCGGCACGCCGCCATCAGTTCTGCGAGCGGATACTTTTTGTTGATCGGCACGATCTGGTCGCGCAGCGCATCGTTGGGCGCGTGCAGGCTCACCGCCAATGCCACCGGGCGGCGCTCGGCCAGCCGGTCCATCGCCGGCACCAAGCCGGAGGTCGACACCGTCACCCGCCGCCGCGACAGGCCGTAGGCGTGATCGTCGAGCATGATGCCGAGCGCGGTCACCACGTTCTCGAAATTGGCCAGCGGCTCGCCCATGCCCATCATCACCACATTGCTTACCGGCCGTTCGGCGATTTCGCCGGTGGTGCGATTCGGCAGCGTTTTCAGGCTGTGCTGCGCCACCCACAGCTGGCCGATGATTTCGGCCACCGTCAGGTTGCGGTTGAAGCCCTGCCGCCCGGTCGAGCAGAAGGTGCACTCCAGCGCACACCCCACCTGCGACGATACGCACAGGGTGCCGCGGTCGTCTTCCGGGATGAACACGGTTTCGATGCCGTTACCGACCCCGACGTCGAACAGCCACTTGCGCGTGCCGTCGGCCGAGGTATGGGCGTAATTGATCGCCGGCGCCGCCACCACCGCCTGCTGCTGCAGTTTTTCGCGCAGGCTTTTGGCGATGTCGGTCATCTGCGCAAAATCCGCCACTCCGGCCTGATGCACCCAATGGAACACCTGCCTGGCGCGAAACGGCTTTTCGCCGAGTTCGGCGAACCAGGCGGTCAGCCCTTCGAGGTCGAGATCAAGCAGGTTTTGCGGCATCGGCAGCTTCGTTCAGCGGCTGTAGACTTCGCAGGCGGGGAAGAAATAGGCGATCTCGATCGCGGCGGTTTCCGGCGCGTCGGAGCCGTGCACGGCGTTGGCGTCGATGCTCTCGGCGAAGTCGGCGCGGATGGTGCCGGGTTCGGCCTTCTTCGGATCGGTCGCGCCCATCAGCGCACGGTTCTTGGCAATCGCGTCTTCGCCTTCCAGCACCTGCAGCACCACCGGACCCGACACCATGAAGTCGACCAGATCCTTGAAGAAAGGACGCTCGCGGTGCACCGCGTAGAAGCCTTCGGCCTCCTGGCGCGACAGGTGCTTCATTCTGGACGCCACCACCTTGAGGCCGTTGCTCTCAAAGCGGCTGACGATCTTGCCCACCACGTTTTTGGCGACGGCATCGGGTTTGATGATGGAAAAAGTGCGCTGAACAGCCATGTGAATGCTCCGGACAAATGAGAAAAATCGTACAAAAAACCATGAAAATCAGCCCGCTAGGATAGCACGGCCGGCCCTCGCCTGTCTTGCCCCAGCCGGTGGTTTTCGCTGCGCCGCGTGCGCCGCAGGCAAATTTTCTGCCCCCTGCGGCATGTCAAATCCGCCGCGCCTGAGTATAGTGCGTGCCTGTTCCCACCTCCGCCTTCCCCCATGCTCGAACTCCTGACCGACCCCAACGCCTGGATCGCTTTTGCCACGCTCACCGCACTGGAACTGGTGCTTGGCATCGACAACATCATTTTCATCTCCATCCTGGTCGACAAGCTGCCGGAAAAGCAGCGCGAACTGGCGCGCCGGCTGGGCCTGGGCATGGCCATGTTCATGCGCATCGGCCTGTTGCTGGTGCTGGCCTGGATCATCGGCCTGACGGCACCGTTGTTTACCGTACTGGATCAGGACATCTCGGGGCGCGACCTGATCCTGATCGGCGGCGGGCTGTTCCTGCTGTGGAAAAGCACTAGCGAAATCCATCAATCGCTGGAAGGTGAGGAGGGCCACAGTTCCAGCGTGGTCAAGGCCACCTTCGCTGCCGTCATCCTGCAGATCATGGTGGTCGATCTCGTGTTTTCGCTGGATTCCATCATCACCGCCGTCGGCATGGTGGAGAGCATCGTCGTGATGGTCGCGGCGGTGGTCGCCTCGGTTGCGCTGATGATGCTGTTTGCGGGCGCGATTGGCCGCTTCGTCTCGGCCCACCCCAGCATCAAGATGCTGGCGCTGTCCTTCCTGGTTGCGGTGGGGGTGGTGCTGATCGCCGAGGGCTTTGGCCACCACGTGCCAAAAGGCTACATCTATTTCGCCATGGCCTTCTCGCTGGTGGTGGAAATGCTCAACATCCGCATGCAGCGGCGGCGCGCCGACGCAGTGCGCCTGCACACCGCCTACACGCCCGAAAAGCGCAACGATTAAGCCATCGCGCGCGGGACGATGCCGGGCTCGCCGGGCGCCGCCCGCGCGTCGGCATCGAAGCCGATGCCGGCCGCCCACAGCAGGCGTCCGTCGCACCACAGCAGCGGCAGGCGGTCGCGCTGCCAAGGCGGGACGGCACGCTCCTGCAACAGGTTCTTCAGGCTGCGGCGAGGCCCGCCCGCATGCAGACGCAGGCGCTCGCCGCCCTGGCGCACCCCGAGCGTGACCTCTCCCGCCGCCAGCATGGCGCGTTTCAGGCCAGCGCCCAGCTCGGCATCCATGCGCACGTTCACCCCCGCGGACGGCACCGTCAGCGCCGCTTCCCCCTGCCAGCGCACCGGCGCGGCGGGGGCTGGCGCCACCGCTGCGAGGTAGGCTCCGCCTCGAAAGCGCCATACCTCCATCGGCCCCAGCCTGACGCACACGCGCGCATCGTGTCGCGCATCCAGCAGTTGATGCAGCGCCTCGTTCAACTGCCGCGCGCACGGCATGGGCTGACCCTGCCGCTCGATGAAGTGGCGCAGCAGATTGCGCGCGCGCGGCCGGCTCAAAGCGGCCAGCGCCGCACAATCGAGGCGATCGCCGGCAACGGCCGCCACGGCATCGAGCTGCGCCAGGTTGTCCAGCAACTCGGCCGCATCGGCCTGCAGCGCGGCAGCGCGCGCGAGGGTGACGCCGGCGCCGGGGAAATGCGCGGCCAGCAGCGGCATCACCTGCTGGCGCAAGGCATTGCGGCGGTAGCGGGTATCCTGATTGCTCTCGTCGTCGACCCACGCCAGGCCGTGCGCCTGCGCGTAATCCAGCAGCCCGGCGCGCGGCACGCCCAGCAACGGCCGCAGATGCGCGGCCCGCCATCCGGGCCGGACTTGCGACTCCGCCATTGCCGCCAGGCCTTTCGGCCCCGCGCCGCGCAGCAGCTGCAGCAGTAGCGTTTCGGCCTGGTCGTCCTGCTGATGCGCGGTGAGCAGAAAGTCGGTGTCCAGCGCGGCGAAAATGCGCTGACGTTCGCGCCGTGCCGCCGCCTCGATGCCGGCCGCATCGTCGCGCGCGATCCGTACGCGATGGATGCTTAATTCAAGCTCGCGCGAGGCGCACAGCTGCGCACAGAAATCCGCCCAACGGTCGGCATGCGGCGACAGGCCGTGATGCACATGCACCGCCCGCAGCTCAAAAGGGTGTTGGCGGCGCTGCGCCAGCAAGGCGTGGAGCAGCACCACCGAGTCGAGCCCGCCCGACAGCGCCAGCGTCAGACGTGCGTGGCGGGGGACGTGGCGAACCAGGCTGTCCGCCACCGCGGCGGCGGCCTTATTTGACAGGGGTTCCCTTGAAGCTGCCATACGCCCGCAGGCGCTGGTAACGTGCGGTCAGCAGCGCATCGACCGGCTGCTTGCGCAACTCGGCGAGGGTATCCGTCAGCGCGCGGCGCATCGACTGGAACATGACATCCCAGTCGCGCTGCGCGCCGCCCAGCGGTTCTTCGATGATGCGGTCGACCAGCCCGTTCGCTTTCAGGCGGTCGGCGGTGATGCCCAGGGTTTCGGCGGCGACCGACGCCTTGTCGGCGCTCTTCCACAGGATCGAGGCGCAGCCTTCGGGCGAGATCACCGAATAGGTCGAGTATTGCAGGATCAGCGTGCGGTCGCCGACGCCGATCGCCAGCGCGCCGCCGGAGCCGCCTTCGCCGACGATGGAGCAGACGATCGGCGTCCGCAGTTCGGCCATCGCGTACAAATTGCGTGCGATGGCCTCGGACTGGCCGCGCTCCTCGGCGCCGATGCCCGGGTAGGCGCCGGGCGTGTCGATGAAGGTGAAAATCGGCAGGCCGAACTTCTCCGCCAGGCGCATCAGGCGCAATGCCTTGCGGTAGCCTTCCGGGCGCGGCATGCCGAAATTGCGGTAGATCTTCTCCTTGGTGTCGCGGCCTTTCTGGTGGCCTATCACCATCACCGGTTCGCCGTTGAAGCGCGCCATGCCGCCGACGATCGCGGCATCGTCGGCGAAGGCGCGGTCGCCGTGCAACTCGGCAAAATCGGTGAACAGGCCCTGCGCGTAATCGAGCGTGTACGGCCGCTGCGGATGGCGTGCCACCTGCGACACCTGCCAGGCGTTGAGCTTGGCGTAGATGTCCTTGGTCAGCGTCTGGCTCTTCTTCTGCAGACGGCGGATTTCCTCCGAAATATCCAGCGCGGAGTCGTCCTGCACGAAGCGCAGCTCTTCGATCTTGGCTTCGAGTTCGGCAATCGGCTGCTCAAAGTCGAGGAAAGTGGTTTTCATCGGGGGTCTTCACAAGGCGGTCACAGAACACAGGTTAGCCGGGCATTTTAGCAGCCCGGCGGCGTTTGCCGTGCAGCTTCCTCAATGATGGTGATGGCCGTGAGCGCCATGCGCGTGGCGGTGCGAAACCTCGTCCGGCGAGGCGGCACGCACTTCGGCCACTACGCACTGGAAATGCACCGACTGCCCCGAATAAGGATGATTGCCGTCGACCACCACCTTGTCTTCGGCGATCTCGGTCACGGTGTAGAGCATTTCCTCGCTGCCGTCGACCGGCGAACCGACGAACTGCATGCCGACCTCGATGTCGTCGGGGAAGGCGTCGCGCGGCTCCAGCCGCACCAGGTCTTCCTCGTATTCGCCGAAGGCGTCGGCCGGCTGCAGCTTGAGGTCGATCTGATCGCCCACTGCCTTGCCTTCCAGCGCCTGCTCCACCAGCGGGAAGATGTTGTCGTAGCCGCCGTGCAGGTAGCTGACCGGTTCGTCGCTCTCCTCCAGCAGCTTGCCCTCCATGTCGCGGACGATGTAGGTGATGGTGACGACGGTGTCCTTGCCGATATTCAATTGAGTTCCCCTTTGCTCATTAAAGCAACCAGTTGAAGCACTTCCGCCGCGTGCCCGCGGCTGGAAACGCCGTACAGTGCGTGACGGATGACGCCCTGTTTGTCGATGACGAAGGTGGAACGCGCCATGCTTTTACGCATGACGCCGTCCACCTCCTTGTCCTGCAGCACGCCATAGGCTGCGCAGGTCGTTTGTTCCTTGTCGGCCAGCAAGCGCACGCTGATGCCGTGCTTGTCGCGAAACTCGCCATGCTTGATGCAGTCGTCGCGCGACACGCCGAGCACGCTGGCCCCCAGCCTGGCGAAATCGTTCTCCAGTTCGGAAAACTCGATCGCCTCGGCGGTGCACCCGGGCGTGTCGTCGCGCACGTAAAAATACAGCACCAGGGTTTTCCCCCGGAACTGGGACAGTTCGACGATATTCATGTCCGCATCCGGGTTGGAAAAATCCGGCGCGCGATCTCCAGCTTTCAACATGGGCAGTTCCACCGCGTATTTTTCGGCAGCATTCTAACAGGGGGCATCCAATCGCACCGTTATAATTCCGCCCATGACGACCCCCCTGCTTGGCGGCCTCAGCCCCACCCGCTTCCTGCGCGAGATCTGGCACAAACGCCCGCTGCTGATCCGCAACGCGATACCGGGCTTTGCCGGACTTCTGTCGCCCGCCGAGATGCGGCAACTGGCCTGTCGCGACGACGTCGAATCGCGCCTGATCCGGGGCAGCGGCAGCGACTGGCAGCTCGATCACGGCCCGTTCCGGAAAAGCGATTTCAGGCGCCTGCCGGAAACCGAGTGGACCCTGCTGGTGCAATCGCTCAACCATTTTCTGCCCGAAGCCGACGCCTTGCTGGCGCGCTTCAATTTCATACCGCACGCCCGCCTCGACGATTTGATGGCGAGCTACGCCGTGCCCGGCGGCAGCGTCGGCCCGCATTTCGATTCGTACGACGTTTTTCTGCTGCAGGGCCAGGGGCACCGCCGCTGGCAGATCAGTACGCAGACGGACCTCGCGCTGATCGACGATGCGCCGCTGAAAATCCTGCGCCGCTTCAAGGCGGAGGACGAGTGGGTGCTCGGCCCCGGCGACATGCTCTACCTGCCGCCGCACGTCGCGCACTACGGCGTCGCCGTGGATGCCTGCATGACCTATTCGATCGGCTTCCGCGCGCCCGCCGCCGAAGAACTGGCGCACGGCTTCCTGATGCACCTGCAGGACACCCTCGCGCTGGAAGGCCGCTATGCCGACCCCGACCTGCGCCGACCAGCCCACCCCGGCGAAATCGGCCGGGCGATGCTGGCGCAAATCGAAGACATGATCGCCCACATCAAATGGACCAAACGCGACATCGCCGAGTTCGCCGGGCGCTATCTGTCCGAACCCAAGCCGAATGTATTTTTCGACCCGCCGGACACCCCGCTCGGCCAAGCCGCCTTCGACCGACAGGCAGGCAAGGCCGGCGTGGCGCTCGATCCCAGGTCGCGCCTGCTGTTTGCGGGCAAACGCTTTTTCATCAATGGTGAGGCTTTCACGCCGCAGGCCGGCGAAACCGCCGCACTGCGGCAGCTGGCCGACCGGCGCCGCCACCCCGCGCCGCTGCCGGCCGCGCTGCGCAAGCGCCTGCATGACTGGTACCGGGCCGGCTGGCTGGAGATCGGCGCCGAATGAATGCCCTCGAAACCCCGGCCGAACTCCGCGCCGCGTTCGACGCGCTGCTCGCCGCCACGCAGCGCCGGCTGCGCCTGTACGACCACGACCTGAGTCTGTTCGACCTCGACCACGCCCCCCGCCACGCGGCTCTGCGCGCGCTGTGCGTGGCTGGCGGCGGGCGCCGCATCGAGCTGCTGCTCGATGACATTGGCCGCGTTGCAGGCGACCATCCCCGCCTGATGCAGCTGCTGCGCGATTTCGGCCATATCCTCGAAATCCGCCAGGCCGACCCCGACGCGCCGCGCCCCGGCCAGGCATTCGTGCTGGCCGACCGCCACGGCGTGCTGCTGCGCGCCGACAAGGCCGCGGTGCACGGCGTCCTGCATCCGGACGACCCCGGCAGCGCCGTGGCGCTGCATCAGGATTTCGAAGGCATGTGGCAGCGCGCGCCGGCCGCCGTGTCGGCGACCACGCTGGGCCTGTAAGCAGGCTAGAGCGAACTTAGCCAGGCCAGCTCGGACTCGCAGAAACCGGCCTTTCGGCGCGCCGCCAGATTGAACGGCGGTTTCAGCGGCGGCGCATCGTAATCGACCAGCAGCTGGCGAAACGTCGTTTCGGGCCGCAGCCCGCGCGCCGCGCACAGCCAGCCGAACCAGTGGCTGCCGATGGCGACATGACCGATCTCATCGCGCTCGATGACGGCGAGGATCTCGATCATGCGCATGTCGTTCACGGCGCGGAGCTTGTCGACGATCAGCGGCGCGGCATCGAGCCCGCGCGCTTCCAGCACGCGCGGCACCAGCGCCATGCGCACCAGCGGGTCGTGCGCGGTTTTCAGCGCCATGTCCCACAGGCCGTTGTGCGCCGGAAAATCGCCGTAGGCATAGCCCAGCGTAGCCAGATGCGCGTTCAGCAGCGCGAAATGCAGCGCCTCCTCGTCCGCCACGCGCAGCCAGTCGGCGTAATACGCGGCCGGCATGCCGGCAAAACGCTGGGCGGCGTCGAGCGCCAGATTGATCGCGTTGAATTCGATATGCGCCAGCGCATGGACGAGGGCTGCGCGGCCGGGCAGCGTGTCGGCACGGCGGCGCGGCACTTTCTGCGGCGGGACCTGCAGCGGTTTTTCGGGATGCCCGGGCTGGTCGATGGGGATACGCGGCACCTCGCCCGCACAATCGATCAGGCCCGCCTGCCAGTCTGCCTGCAGCGCATGCACACAGGCGAGTTTGGCCGCCGGCTCGCGCGTATTCAGGCACACCGCCAAACGCTGCGGCAGTGAATCTAGCGCCGGTCCACCCATCGGATACCCATCAGCGCGATGGCCAGGAAGATCAGCAGCGGCAGGATCGACACCACAACCGCAGGCCAGTCGTTCAGCAGGCCGAGATGGCCGAACAGCCGGCTCAGCAAATGAAAGCCGAGGCCGGCCAGAATGCCGATGAAAATCTTGCTGCTGGTGCCGCCGGAACGCGGCCCCTGGATGGCGAACGGCATGGCGATCAGCATCATGATCGGGATGACGAACGGGCTGAGAAATTTCGTCCACAGGGCAAGTTCGTAACGCGTGGCCTTCTGGCCGTTTTCCTTGAGATGCGCCACATAGCGCCAGAGGGTGCGCGCCGACATTTTCTCCGGCGCCACCAGCAGCACGCTGAGGATGTCGGGCGTCAGTACCGACTGCCAGTCCTGGCGCGCGCTGCGGGTGGCGTGGATGCCGTCGGTATCGAAGCGCGTTTCCACCACCTGCTGCAGGCTCCAGGTCTGGTTGCCGCGCCAGCTGGCCTCGGCGGCGGCGCGGATCCAGCCGAGGCGGCCAGCGGCATCGAAGCCGTAAATTTCGATGCCGCGCAGGGTGTTGTCGGGCATCACCTCGCGCACGTTGATGAAGGCGCTGCCGTCCTTGACCCACAGGCCGGAGCGAAACTGCTGCGCCACCACCGAACGGGTGGCGGCCAATTTATAGCGCTGCGCCGTTTGTTCGGACCACGGCGCGACGTATTCGCCCAACACCAGCACCAGCAGCGACAACATCACGCCGATCGCAGCGAAATAGGACGCCACACGCCAACTGGACAGGCCCGATACCCGCATCACCGCGAATTCCGAATTACCCACCAGGCGGGACAGCGCGAACAAGGTGCCGATCAGCGCCGCCACCGGCAGGATTTCATACAAGTGCCCGGGCAGGCTGAGCAGCACCACCACGGCTGCCTGCCCCAGGCCATAATTGTTGCGCCCCAGGCTGCCGAGCTCCTGCATCACGTCGAAAAAGGCGAACAGCACCAGTAGGCCCAGCAGCACGAATGACGACGCCGCCAGCACCTGGCCCGCCAGATAGCGCGCCAGCAGCTTCATGACCGCCTCCGGCGCGCACCATGCTGGCGCGTGCGCATGTAAAACAGGGCGACCACGGCGAACAGCATCAACAGATGCGACGACAGCATCCCCGCCCACGGATTGAGCCTGCCCTGCGCCACCCAGGCCTGCGACAGCGACAGCAGATTGCTGTAAACGAAATACAGCAGCAGTGCGATCACCAGCCCGTAGGAGCGGCGCGCCCGCGTGTTGACGAAACTGAGCGGAATCGCCATCACGGCAAGAATCAGCGCGCTGAGCGGCACACCCAGCCGCCACAGCAGTTCGGCGCGCGCCGGTGGCGACGCATCGCCGATCAGCTCGCCCGGCGGCGCCTGGCGAATGCCGGTTTCCTTGCCGCCGGCAGCCACCGGGTCGAGCCGCATCCAGTAGCGTTCGAACTGCACGATGCGATAGTCGAGCTGGCCGGGGATGCCTTCATAGCGGCGTCCATCCTTGAATACCAGATAGCGCGAGCCGTCGGGCAGCTGGGTGTGGCTGCCTTCGCGCGCCACCACCAGGCCGAGCTGGCCGTCGATGCGCGACTGCATGAACACGTTGCGCACGATGCCGGTCAGCGGGTTGAGCGATTCGACGTAATAAACGCGCTGACCGGCGCTGGATTCGGCAAACAGTCCGGGCGCGATCAGGGAGCTTTCGCTGCGGCTGCGCAAATCCTGGCGATATTCGCTTTTCTTGGTCTGCGCCCACGGATTGAGCACCAGCGTCAGCAACAGGATCACCAGCGAAAACGGCACGGCGAACGTCAGCACCGGCCGCATCCATTGCGTGAGCGACAGCCCGGCATTGAGCCAGATGACCATTTCGCTGTCGCGCCACATGCGCGACAGCGGCAGCAGCACGCCGGCGAACAGCGCGATCGTCATCAATACCGGCAGAAAATACAGCAGCGAGAAGCCGAGAAAGGCGAATACCGCCTCGTTGGCGAGCTCGCCCCGCGCCACGTCGCCCAGCAAGCGGATGAACAGCACCACCAGCGCAATCGCAATCAGCACCGCCAGCACGGCGCCGGTGGCAAGGCCCATTTCGCGGGTCAGCGCACGGCGATAGAGCATGGGGCTATCCGGGCGTCATTCGGGGCATGAACGTGCTTTTGACATTCCACTGCGGCTGCGCCAATAATCGCCCGACCGGCAAATTGCATTTTTTTGAGCACAGACATGGAAAGCAAGGACATCGAACTCGAATTTAGCATAAAAAGCGGCGCGCCCGAAAAGCAGCGCACCGCCTGTGTCGTCGTCGGCGTGTTCGAAAGCCGCAAGCTGTCGGCGCCGGCGATCGACATCGACCGCGCCAGTGACGGCTATCTGTCGGACATCCTGCGCGGCGGCGACATGGAAGGCAAGGCCGGCACCACGCTACTGCTGCACAAGGTACCCAACATTCTGGCCGACCGCATCCTGCTGGTCGGCCTCGGCAAGGAACGCGAGTTCCACGAAAAAGCCTACCGCGATGCCATCGCCAGCGCGGTGAAGACCCTGCGCGACACCGGCTCGATGGAAGCCGCCATCACCCTCAGCGAAATCCCGGTCAGGAAGCGCGACGTCACCTGGAACATCGAACAGGCGGTGATCAGCGCCCACGATGCGCTGTACCGTTTCGACCACATGAAGAGCAAGCCGAGCGAGGCGCGCCGCCCGCTCAAGCGCGTGATCTTCGCCGTTTCGCGACGCGGCGAACTCAAGTATGGCGAGGTCGGCCTGGCGCGCGGGCTGGCGATCGCCCGTGGCATCGGCCTGGCCAAGGACCTGGGCAACACGCCGTCCAACATATGCACCCCCGAATACCTGGCCGGCCAGGCGCAAAAGCTGGCCAAGGCCTACGGCTTCCGCAGCGAGATTCTCGACTATGCCGCCTGCGACAAGCTCGGCATGGGTTCCTTCCTGTCGGTCGGCAAGGGCAGCGACAAGCCGCCGCGCTTCATCGTGCTGAAGCATGAAGGCGGTGCCAAGGGCGACAAGCCGGTGGTGCTGGTCGGCAAGGCGGTCACCTTCGACGCCGGCGGCATTTCGCTCAAGCCGCCGGCCGAAATGGACGAGATGAACTACGACATGAGCGGCGGCGGCGCGGTCATCGGCGCCTTCCGCGCCATCGGCGAACTAGGGCTTGCGCTCAACGTCGTCGGCCTTATCCCCGCCTGCGAGAACATGCCGGACGCGAACGCCAACAAGCCGGGCGACATCGTCACCTCGATGTCCGGCCAGACCATCGAGATCCTCAACACCGATGCCGAAGGCCGCCTCATCCTGTGCGACGCGCTGACCTACGCCGAGCGCTTCGAGCCCGATGCAGTGATCGATCTGGCGACCCTGACCGGTGCCTGCGTGATCGCGCTCGGCGCCCATCCCAGCGCGCTATTCAGCAACCACGACCCGCTGGCGCGCGAGATCGAGCACGCCGCCGACCATGCCTGGGACCGCGTCTGGCGCATGCCGCTGTGGGACGACTACCAGGAGCAGCTGAAGAGCAGCCTCGCCGACATGGCCAACATCGGCGGCCGCCCCGCCGGGTCGATCACCGCGGCCTGCTTCCTGTCGCGCTTCGCCAAAAAATACCACTGGGCCCACCTCGACATCGCCGGCACCGCCTACAAGGGCGGACGCGAAAAAGGCTCGACCGGACGCCCGGTGTCGCTGCTGGTGCACTTCCTCCTGAACCGCGTCCAGAAGTAAGCCGCCGGCAGTGACCGAAATCACCTTCTACACCTTTGCCGCCAACCCGCTCGACGTCGCCCGCCGCGTCGCCGCCAAGGCGCACGGCCAGGGCAAGCAGGTGATGATCTACGCGCCCGACCCGACCATTGCCGACGCCATCGACCGTCTGCTGTGGAGCGCACCCGCGCTGAGCTTCGTGCCGCACTGCCGCGATAGCGACCCCCTGGCAAGCGAGACGCCGGTGCTGATCGGCACCGACGCCGACGCCCTGCGCCAGGCGGACGTGATGATCAACCTGCACCGCGAGCAGCCGCCCGCCTTTGCCCGCTTCGAGCGCCTGGTCGAAATCGTCGGCCAGGACGAAGCCGGGCGCGAGCAGGGACGCGCGCGCTACCGTTTTTATCAGACCCGCGGCTATGCCCTGCAAACGCACGACCTGCGCCAGCACGCCGGATAAATGCGAGGCTGACATGAGCGACAGCCACCCGCCAGGACAACTGGACACACTGAGCAAAATGGACGCGCTGCTGAGAAAGCATCGCGGCGGCGCCGAGGACAGCCGCGATGCGCCGCCCGTGCACGCGCCATCCGGACAGACGGTCCCGCCCGCTGCCTGGCTGCCGGTGCTGACCCAGGTGATCGAGCGCGGCACGCCGCCCGCTTTAGCCGCAGCGCCCCCACCACCCGCTGCGGCTGCAGCAGCGACCTTTCACGCATCGCCCGAAACATCCGCAGCCGCCGTCAGCGACACCCTGGCCGAGCAGCTGATGAGCGAACTGGCGCCCCGCTTGTCCGAAGTCATGGAAAAGCAGGTCGCCGCCGAGCTGCGCAAAAACCTCGACGAAACCGTGGCCAGCCTGCTCAATCAGCTCGACGTCAACGTGCGCGAGATCGTGCGCGATGCCGTCGCCGAAAAACTCAAGCAACCACGCGATCCCCCTGCCTGACACGGCATCGGTACAGCGCGCGTTTCCCGCTGCTTTTTTTGGGGCTTAGCCCGGGCCTTTTTGGGACTTGTCCCAGGTATTTTTGGGATAATGGCGGTTTTGCCCGCACGCCATGGAACTCGCCAAATCCTTCGAACCGGCTGACATCGAGAAACGCTGGTACGCCCAGTGGGAAAGCGCCGGTTACTTCAAGGCAGGCGATCAAGCCGACGCTCCCGCCTACTGCATCATGCTGCCGCCGCCCAACGTCACCGGCACGCTGCACATGGGCCACGCCTTCCAGCACACCCTGATGGACGCGCTCACCCGCTACCACCGCATGGCGGGTGACAATACGCTGTGGCAACCCGGCACCGACCACGCCGGCATCGCCACCCAGATCGTGGTGGAGCGCCAGCTCGACGCGCAGGGCGTCTCGCGCCACGACCTCGGCCGCGAGAAATTCCTCGACAAGGTGTGGGAATGGAAGGAGCATTCCGGCTCGACCATCACCCGCCAGATGCGCCGACTCGGCACCAGCCCCGACTGGAGCCGCGAGCGCTTCACCATGGACGCCGGCCTGTCGAAGGCCGTCACCGAAGTGTTCGTGCGGCTCTACCGCGAGGGTCTCATCTACCGCGGCAAGCGGCTGGTGAACTGGGATCCGGTCCTCGGCACCGCGGTGTCCGACCTCGAAGTCGTCAGCAGCGAGGAAGACGGCTTCATGTGGGAAATCAACTATCCGCTCGAAGACGGCTCCGGTTTTTTGACCGTCGCCACCACCCGCCCGGAAACCCTGCTCGGCGACAGCGCCGTCGCCGTGCATCCGGAGGACGAGCGTTACCAGCACCTGATCGGCAAGCATGTGCGCCTGCCGGTCGCCGAGCGCACCATCCCTATCATCGCTGATGACTACGTCGACCGCGAATTCGGCACCGGCGTGGTCAAAATCACCCCGGCGCACGACTTCAACGACTGGCAGGTGGGGCAGCGCCACAAGCTGGTGGCGATCAGCGTGCTGACGCTCGACGCGAAAATGAACGACCTCTGCCCGACCGAATACCAGGGCCTGGATCGCTACGACGCGCGCCAGAAGCTGCTCGACGCACTGCAGGCCAAGGGCCTGCTGGTGTCGGCCAAGCCGCACAAGCTGATGATCCCGCGCGGCGACCGCACCCATGCGGTGATCGAGCCGATGCTCACCGACCAGTGGTTCATGAGCATGGAAGGCCTGGCCAAGCAGGGCCTCGCCGCGGTCGATTCCGGCGAGCTGAAGTTCGTGCCGGAGAACTGGACCACCACCTATCGCCAGTGGCTCGACAATATCCAGGACTGGTGCGTGTCGCGCCAGCTGTGGTGGGGTCACCGCATCCCGGCCTGGTACGACGCCGACGGCAATTTCTACGTCGCGCACAGCGAGGAAGAGGCAAGGAAGCAGGCCGGCGGCCGCGAACTGACGCAGGACAACGACGTGCTCGACACCTGGTTCTCCAGCGCGCTGTGGCCGTTCTCCACGCTGGGCTGGCCGGAACAGACGCTGGAACTCGAGCGCTACCTGCCGACCTCGGTGCTGGTCACCGGCTTCGACATCATCTTCTTCTGGGTCGCCCGCATGGTGATGATGTCCTTGCACTTCACCGGCCGCGTGCCGTTCCGCGAGGTCTACGTCACCGGTCTCGTGCGCGACTCCGAAGGCCAGAAGATGAGCAAGTCGAAGGGCAACGTGCTCGACCCGATCGACCTCATCGACGGCATCGCCGTCGACGACCTGGTCGCCAAGCGCACCCAGGGCCTGATGAATCCCAAGCAGGCCGCCAGCATCGAGAAGCGCACCCGCAAGGAATTCCCGGAAGGCATCGCCGCCTACGGGACGGATGCGTTGCGCTTCACCTTCGCCAGCCTTGCGACGCACGGCCGCGACATCAAGTTCGACCTGCAGCGCGCCGAGGGCTACCGCAACTTCTGCAACAAGCTGTGGAACGCCACCCGCTTCGCGCTGATGAACCTCGAAGGCCACGACTGCGGCCTCGACACCGGTGCGGCATTCGACTATTCGGATGCCGACCGCTGGATCGTTTCGCGCCTGCAACAGGCCGTCTCCGAAGTGCACGAAGCCTTCGCCGCCTATCGCTTCGACCAGGCCGCCCGCGCGGTCTACGAGTTCGTATGGGACGAATACTGCGACTGGTATCTGGAGCTCGCCAAGGTGCAACTGAACAATGGCACGCCGGAACAGCAGCGCGCCACCCGCAGGACGCTCGCCACGGTGCTCGAAACCACGCTGCGCCTCGCCCACCCGATCATCCCCTTCATCACCGAGGAACTGTGGCAGAAGGTGGCGCCGCTCGCCGGCGCTACTCATAAGGCATCACCCTCCGGCGATGGCGGCGACAGCATCATGCTCGCCGCCTATCCGCAGGTGAATGAAGCACAGCGCCATCCAGACAGCGTCGCGCGCATCCAGTTGCTGAAGGAACTGGTCAACGCCTGCCGCACCCTGCGCGGCGAGATGAACCTGTCGCCCGCCCAGCGCGTGCCGCTGGTGATCGAAGGCGACGCCACCGCGATCAACGCACTGGCGCCCTACATCGCCGCGCTCGGCAAGCTCTCCGAGGTCAGCGCCGTCGCTGCGCTGCCGGAAGCCGACGCCCCGGTCGCCCTGGTCGGCGACATGCGGATGATGCTGGTGGTGGAAATCGACAAGGACGCGGAACGCGCGCGCCTGGCCAAGGAAATCGCCCGCATCCAGGGCGAAATCAAGAAAGCCGAAGGCAAGCTCGCCAACCCCAGCTTCGTCGACAAGGCCCCCGCCGCCGTCGTGCAGCAAGAGCAGGCGCGGCTGGCTGATTTTGCTGCCATGCTGCAAAAGCTGGAGGCGCAGCACGCTCGGCTTGGTTGATGCCAAATGGACGACTACAAAAAAGCGCGGCCGAGTCCGCGCTTTTTTGTTCTCTCCGGAATAATCCTCCAGACGCACATAAAAAAAACCGGGGCCTAAGGCCCCGGTTTCCAATCAGCTGAAACACTGCTGAAAATTACATCTTCCAGCTGTACTGGATGCCCAGCGAGTTTTGGTACATCTCGATCGTATCGACATTAGTACCGAAGGGCGCGCCAGGACGTGCCGCACTCACATCATTCTTAAAGCCATGCATATAGGCCATGGAGACTTCGTCCCCCGAAGACAGCGTATAGGTAAAGCCAAGCGTGACATGATTTTCAATCACTGCAGGTGCAAGGATATTGAACAGCACCTCACCCAGGTCGGAGCCGCTGATAGGGTTGTCGCTATGGCTATACCCTGCGCGCAGAGTCAGATTCTGGCTGTATTTGTACTCCGTGCCCAGTTTCCACACATCGATATTGGAGTAGCCAAAACCAGGGCCATTGGCGGAACCGAGCGGCTGACCCAAGACCAACAGATTTGACACAGGGTTGCCAACCGAAGCCACTTTACCGTAGTTGATACGCTGGTAATCCAGGGCCAATTTAACGGCAGGAGTGGCTTGCCAAGCCACACCCAAATTATAGTTTTCAGGAATATCAAAATCGCCCTGCTCAGCAAACAAGCCCTTGTACTTGCTGAACTCTTCGAAATTCATTTTCGACGCATACGCAGCGCCGATGGTGACGGTAGGCGTGATTTTGCCCATGTAACCAATGCGCACGCCATAACCATATGCGTCATCGTTACCACGGTTGGTCAAGTTAGCTGCATCAGAGGAATATGCGGAGAAAGGCTGGATGCCCGTAGCAGCAAAGCGCTGATAACCCACCAACGGGGAAATACCGATGGAGTGATTAGGAGCCACCTTGTAAGCAGCAGTCGGGGCAACGATCAGCTGCATCAAGTCGACACCCAGGGCACCCGAACCACCCAATATATTCATCGTCCCAAATGCACCGCCAAGCGCAGGGTAGTCGGTATTCATGCCGCCGTTTCCATACACAGTCACGCCAAGGGACAGATTGGGGTTCATCATTCGGTTGTAACCGAACTCAGGCACCAGGAAATAATTGGCATCGCTCTCGGACGTAACCGGAGTACCGAAGTCTCCCGCATTGGATGCCTCGCGAATCGGGCTGAATATATCCATACCCAAATCCATACGGTTACCAGCAAAAACCATGGCGGCGGGGTTGTTCGCACCACCAAACGCATCGTCATGCAGGGCGGTGGATGCACCGGCCATGCCCTTGGCCTTCATGCCGTAGCCGTGCGAAAAATAACCGTTGGTTGCGTAGGCGCTGCCGGCCAGACCGGCCAGTGCCATGAATGCGAAAACTTTTGTCAATTTCATTTATGTCTCCTTGGGCGAAATTACTACAGATAAGCTCATTGAATAGCCTGCCCTGAAGGCTACGCCCGCTCTAGGGCTTAAACAAGCAAGCCAGCCCGGGGCGCCCAAAAAACCGGATGCGGTGTGGTACAAAAGACACATAAAAAAAGAGCCGGGATTTCCCGGCTCTTTTTCATCAGGCTGCAATCCGTTTCAGATAAACAGGCAGATGTCGGTCTCGCCTGCGAACTCGAGGAAGGTGGCGGCGCCGCCGTATTCGAGGCCGTCGATGAAGTCGGAATGCTCGAAACCGAACAGTTCGACGGTCATCTGGCAGGCGATGAACTTGACTTCGGCTTCCTGGCACAGTTCGCGCAGGTCGGGGATGGTGGCCACGCCGTTGTTGGCGATGGTCTGCTTCATCAGGGCCGTCGCCACGCTTTCATAGCCGGGGATGATGGCCTGGATGGCGTTGGGCATGTTCCAGTTGATGCTCTTGAACCACTTGGGGCCGAACGGCATTTTCATCGGCATGCCGGGGTTGCCCAGCGGGCTCACCTTGAGGCCGGACAAGTCTTTGCGAACGAGTTGAAGGCCGTAGAAGGTGAAGAAAATCTGGGTTTCATAGCCCAGCGCGGCCGCCGTGGAGGCCAGGATGAACGGGGGGTAAGCCCAGTCCAGCGTGCCCTTGGTGGCGATAATGGCCATTTTTTTGGTATCCATGCTCAGTCTCTCCTCTGCCGGTTAAAAAAACAGCGCCGCATGTTCTTTGAACAGACGGCGCTGGTTTGGTTTTTTGTATTTATTTTTTCTTCATGAAGAAGGTGAATTCGCCGCCCGCTTCGGCGGTAGACAGCAGTTCATTGCCGGTCTGCTTGGCGAAAGCGGCGAAATCCTTGACCGAGCCCGGGTCGGTGGACAGGATTTTCAGCACCTGGCCGCTTCCGACTTCGGCCAGGGCCTTCTTGGCGCGCAGAATGGGCAGCGGACAGTTCAGGCCGCGGGCATCGAGTTCTTTATCGAAATTCATTTAGTTCTCCTTACATTCATTAAATAATTATGTACTAAAAACGCTGCGGTACCTTAAACCAGAAATTTTTCCATTGCAACCGAAATTGCTGCGCCGCTGAAAAATCTGGCGACACCTCCAAACCGATCCTGAAGCGGGGTTTTAGCGCGGCCGGCTGAGGGCGTTTCCGGAGCGCGCCCAAGCCATGATGCCGCCAGCCAGATTGTGCATGTTGCCGTAGCCCTGGGAAGCCATGAACGCGCACGCCTGGGCCGATCGCGCACCGGAACGGCAGTAGATCACCACGGGCCGGTCCTGGGGAACATCGGCCGCGCGCAGGGGCAGCAAGTGCAGCGGAATGTGGATGGCGCCATCGATCACGCCTTGCGCCACTTCGGCCTCGGTGCGCACATCGATCAGATGCGCGCCCTGGGCTGCGATTTCCGCGACATAGCCGGGATCGACTTCCTTGAAACCTGACAGTCCGAACATAGGTGTCACACTCCTGTAATGGAGAAATTAGAGTTCTCTAATATATCTCAAAGCGAGGCGCGCGCCAAGCATCGGGCCGCGTAGCGGCGCCCTTGCAGCCTCTGGGCGCACGCCCCGGATTGCGGGCCTTTTTGCGGCATTCCGGGCTTGCTCAACAGCGCTGGGCACCGTGATACAGGTTGACCACGTGGCGCGCCTCGGCAAAAAACAGCCAGCGCTCGACCGCGGCGCCGGCGATGCCCGCGAAGGCCGCGACAATGGCGGCGGTTTGCCCGCCATGCTGGTTGAAGACCCATACCAGCATCAGGCCGGGCAGCGCGAAGCCCACCACGAAAACCACGGCCTTGAGCAGGCCGGCTTTCTGCCGCGCGATCCGGAAGCCGAATTCCTGGGTCAGGAAGGTGCCATGGGTATGACCGGTGTCCAGCAGCTTGACCTTGGCGCGGGTCAGGCCGGTGGCGGTATTGATGGTGGGCGTCAAGCCGGGGCTGCGGATCCAGAAATAGTAGATCGCCTTCAGCACTGCGGCGATCGAGACGATCAGCGCCGACATCGCGATGTAGGGCGTGGTATCGAGGCCGGCATAGACCGCGCCCAGCAGCAGCAGCAGGCTGCCGCTGGCATAGCCCAGAGCCAGATAATTGGCGGGTACCAGCGGGGTGTTCCACTGGCGGATGGTTTTCAGGCAGGCGTAGATCATGCCGGTGGAGAACACCGTGATCCAGGCCAGCACCGCCGTCAGGAAACCGAAGGTTTCACGCAGCCACAGCGGCGCCTCGAACCAGATGCACACAAGGTAGATCAGCGCCAGCGGCATGAACACCACGGCAAACACGCCCTCGCGCGACAGCCACGAGGTGCGGAAGCGGCTGAACGCGCGCCAGGCGTTTTTCGGATTGGCGAGGTGGAAGGTGGACGACAGCAGGCCGAACACGATCAGGCCCATCGCGACGAGTCCGCCGACGACCAGCTGTTCGCGGCTGAAGCCGCCGCCGAGCTTGAACGTGTCGGCGATGAACAGCAGCGAAATCAGGCCGAAGCCGGCGCCCGATGCGACGGTAAAGAAAATGACTGAGAAAGCGGGATGCATGGATACTCCTGGCTCGATTTATCGGGCGCGCGACTCAGCGGCGCACCAGCTTGTTGGCGAACTGCTTGATGCTTTCCTTGAGGCCGCCGCGGGGCTTGGTGTCGACCGGAATCACCGGCTTGCGGCGCGGCGGCAGGTACTGGTTGGTCGGGTTGTAGTTGAGCTCGGGCATCAGCGGGAAGCCGCCGCGCTCGCGCACCGCGCGCGACACCGCCGAATCGGGATCGTCGAAGTCGCCGAACATGCGGGCGTGCGCCGGGCAGGTCAGCACGCACGAGGGCTGGCGCTCCTCGACCGGCAGTTGCTGGTCGTAGATGCGGTCGACGCACAGCGTGCACTTCTTCATGGTGCCGCTGGAGCGGTCGAGTTCGCGCGCGCCGTAGGGACACGCCCACGAGCAGTAGTTGCAGCCCATGCACTTGTCCTGGTCGATCAGCACGATGCCGTCTTCGGCGCGCTTGTACGAGGCGCCGGTCGGGCACACGGTGACGCAGTCAGCGTCCTCGCAGTGCATGCACGACATCGGGAAGTTGACCGTCTTGTTGTTCGGATACTCGTCCATTTCGTAATGGCGGATCCGGTTGAACCACACGCCCGACGGCTCGGCGCCGTAGGGCTGGTAGTCGGACAACGGGCCGATGGTGCCGGAGGCGTTCCATTCCTTGCAGGCGATGGCGCAGGCATGGCAGCCCACGCACACGTCGAGGTCGATGACCAATCCAAGTCTCATGTTGTGCTCGCTTTATATTTACGGATGCTGCTTAGTTCTGCTGCTCTCAGTTCTTCTCATGGCTGCGGGCGTCGTAACGCAGCACGTCGGGGCGCTCGTAGCGCTCGTCGCCCGGCAGCGGCTTCAGCGTGTCGAATTGCGGCCACGAGCCGGTCTCGCCCGGCGCGGCCTTCCATATCTTCACGCGCAGGTCGAACCATGCCGCCTGGCCGGTCACCGGGTCGGAGTTGGTGACGCGCCGCTCGCCGGCTTTTTCCGGCAGCAATTCCGAGATCAGGTGGTTGAGCAGGAAGCCCTTGGTCGCCTCGGACGCGTTTTCCTTCAGGCCCCAGGCGCCCTTCTGCTTGCCGATGGCATTCCAGGTCCAGATGGTGTTCTCCTGGGTGCCTTCCATGGTTTTCACCTGGCAACGGATCTTGCCGTTGTGCGACTCGACCCAGATCCAGTCGAAGTCCTTGATGCCCATTTCGGCTGCCTTGCGCGCGTTCATGTACATGTAGTTCTGCGCCATGATCTGACGCAGCCACACGTTCTGCGAATCCCACGAGTGGTACATGAACATGGGACGCTGGGTCAGCGCGAAGAAGGGGTACTCGTTCGCGTCGACACGCTGCTGTTCGAGCGGCTCGTACCACATCGGCAGCGGGTCGAAGTACTTCACCAGGCGCTCGCGGTCGACCTGGTTGTTGGGCTGCGGACCGTCGTACAGGCCCTGCCCGGCGAGACGGAATTTCTGCAGCGGCTCGGAATAGAACTGCATGATGATGGGCTCGGCCTTGCCGACGAAGCCGACGTCCGCCGCCACGTCGAGGTAGTCCTTGTTGGCGTAGCGCATGTACTTCTGGTTGTCGGGCCAATGGTGCGCGTAGAAGCTCTGGTTCTCGATGTACTTTTCCCACTGGTTGGGGTTGGGCTCGCCCTTCAGCGACTTGGTGCCGTCCTTGCCGCGCCAGCCGGCGAGGAAGCCGATGCCGGGCGAACGCTCGTAGTTGACGATGAAGTCCTTGTAGCCGCTGAACTTGGGGGTGCCGTCGGGTTTGGTGAAGGCCGGGAATTTCAGGCGCCCCGCCAGTTCGACCATGACTTCCTGCCACGGCCGCACGTCGCGGTCGGGCTTGACCAAGGGATGACGGATCGCGTCGGCTGCCGCGTCCGGCTCGGAAATCGGGCGGTCGAGCAGCGAGATCGAATCGTAGCGTTCGAGGTAAGTGGTGTCCGGCAGGATCAGGTCGGCGAAGTTGGTCATTTCCGAATGGAAGGCGTCGATCACCACCAGGAACGGAATCTTGTATTCGCCCGGCTCTTCCGGATCCTTGGCGCGCAGCATGTCCTGGATGTTGGCCGTGTTCATGGTCGAGTTCCACGCCATGTTGGCCATGAACAGGATCAGCGTGTCGAGCGCGTAGGGATCGTGGTTGGTGGCGTTGGTGATGACCATGTGCATCAGGCCGTGCGAAGCGATCGGCACTTCCCACGAATAGGCCTTGTCGATGCGCAGCGGGTTGCCGAATTCATCGATAACCAGGTCTTCCGGACGCGTCGGGAAGCCGAGCGGCGGACGCGACAGCGGGGTGTTCGGCGCGTTGATGACGTCGATGTTGTTTTCCGGCAGCTGGTGCGGCGGGATCGGCTTCGGATACGGCGCGCGGGCGCGGAAGTTGCCCGGCGCATCGAGTGCGCCCAGCAGCATCTGGATCATGTGGATGGCGCGGCAGGAATGGAAGCCGTTGGAGTGCGCCGCGATGCCGCGCATCGCGTACATCGCCACCGGGCGACCGACCACCTTGTCGTGTTTACGGCCCCACACGTCGGTCCATTCGATCGGCAGCTCGACCGTTTCCTGGAACGCGACATGCGCCATCTCGAGCGCGATGCGCTCGATGGTTTCCGCCGGCAGGCCGCACTCCAGCGCGACGTTTTCCGGCGCGTAGCGCGCATCGAGATAGCGCTCGGCCATCAGCGACATCACGGTCTTGACGCGGCGACCGTCCGGCGCCACGTATTCGCCGAACAGCGCAGGGGCGATGTCGCCGTCGAGGCCATTCCTGAACGCCTCCTTGTCGATATCCCAGATCAGCGGCTGGTCGTTCTCGTCGCGCAGGAACAGGCCGTCGCCCTTCTGGCCCGGAGCCTGCACCACCAGCCAGGAGGCGTTGGTGTAGCGCACCAGGAATTCGTAGTCGAACTTCTCGTGCTTCAAGAGCACATGCACCATCGACATCGCCAGCAGGCCGTCCATGCCGGGCTTGATCGGCAGCCATTCGTCGGCGATCGCCGAATAACCGGTGCGCACCGGGTTGACGGTGACGAACTTGCCGCCCTTGCGCTTGAGCTTTTCCAGGCCGATCTTGATCGGGTTGGACGAGTGGTCTTCCGCCACGCCCCACATCAGGAAGTACTTGGCGTAGTCCCAGTCGGGCGCGCCGAACTCCCAGAACGAGAAGCCGATCGAATAGAGACCGGCCGCCGCCATGTTGACCGAGCAGAAGCCGCCGTGCGCCGACCAGTTGGGGGTGCCGAACTGCTGCGCCCACAGGCCGGTCAGCGCCTGCATCTGGTCGCGCCCGGTGAAGTAGCCCAGCTTGGACGGATCGGTGGCGCGGATCTCTTCCAGGCGATTGGCCAGCACGTCGAGCGCCTGATCCCAGGAAATCGCCTCGTAAATTCCCTCGCCACGCTCGGTGCCCGGTTTGCGCATCAAGGGCTGCGTCAGCTTGGCGGTGGAATACTGCTTCATGATCCCGGCCGAGCCCTTGGCGCACAGCACGCCCTGGTTGGTGGGGTGGTTGCGGTTGCCCTGGATGAAACGGACCTTGTTGTCCTCCAGCGTCACCTTGATGCCGCAGCGGCAGGCGCACATGTAGCAGGTGGTGTACTTGATTTCCTGCGCGTCGTGATTTTCGAGTTTTATCTTGGCGTTCATGCGGTCTCTAAGTTCAAAATCGTCCCCACGGTTCCACGCTGGAACCGCGTCTTTTCCTGCCCGGATATACACACTAGGTGACTGCTGGAAGCAGCGCCAGCGCATCGGCACTGGATGCTGCGGGGACGGCTATATATTAAACATTCCGAATATGCCGTTATTTTGCACTTCAAGCCCCCGGCATGGCAAGCAAAAAGGCTGATGGTCTTATAAGACCATCTGATGAAAAACCCTTATTTATTACGGACTTAAGCATCCTGATTTCGCTTATCTCGCGCGCGCCGGCAACTCTGCCAACAGCGACTCGATCACCCGCAGCGCCTCGCCCTCGTCCCATTCGGTCGGGCCGGTCAGGACATAACGTATGCGGCCCTCGGCATCCAGCAGGAATGTGGTGGGCAGCGCAAACACCTTCCAGCGCCGGGTGTTGCTGCCATCGGGATCGAGCAGAATCGGGAAGCCCAGTTTCATTCTGGACAAATAGGCCTTCACTTCTTCGGGCGTCTCGGCGCTGTCCAGCGCGACGATCGTCAGCGGCCGCCCGGCCATTTTCACCCGCAGCCGCTCCATTGACGGCATTTCGCGCAGACAGGGCGGGCACCACGACGCCCAGAAATTGAGCAGTACCACCTTGCCGCGATAGTCGGCCAGCGTTCTCGGCGCCCCGCTCAGGTCACGCGCCTTCAGTTCCGGCGCCGGCTGGCTGGCGCGCGCCTCGAATCCGGCAGCTTGCGCGCCGGCAACCAGCAGCAGACTCATCGCGCACGTCATCAGCAATCGTTTCATTTGCACCCCCAGGCATTCAATTCACGCAGCAGCATGGCGTCCATGCGGCGGCTCTCGGCCACTTCGAATTCAGTCGGCGTTTCGCGCGCCCAGTAGCCTTCGCGCAGGCTTTCCAGAACGGCCGCGCTGACCGTCGCGCCGTGCAGCGCCAGATGATCCAGCAGTCCCGGCAACCAGGGGGTCGCAGCGGAACGGCGCGGCTGCAGCACGCGCACCTGCAAACCGGCCAAGGTTCCCAGATCGAGATAATCCGGCGCGGCCAGCGGCTCCGCCGTCATGTAGAGATTCGGATACAGCAGCACCACGCAGAGTCGCTGCCGCTCGACCGGCTCAAGCGAGGCCGCGGCACGCAGCAACGGAACCGCAGCGCGCGCCACGGCAACGGCCGCCACCCGCTTGCCGCTGGCCTGTGCGGCGCGCAGCCAGTCGGCCATATCGCGCACCGGCACGTCGTCCATGCTGCTCGGCAACTGCGGCAGGAAATAGGCGCTGGTGGGGTCGAGCGACCAGGCCTCCACGCCCTGCGCGGCCAGTTGCTTCGCGGCCAGCAGCTCGGGCTCGGCGCGCCCGCGCTCGGACGCCACCCACAGCAGCAACTGCGTTCCCGTGGCCGGGAACCTCAGGTGGTCCGGCATATCCGCCCGCGCAGCGGACGAGCATGCCCACACCCCCAACAGCAGGAATCCGAAAAAGCGCATGTGACGGTTCGATTTCTCCACCCCGACATCATGCCGCGGTGCGAGGCGGGCGCAAGATGACGTTATGACCAGACGCCCGCCGAAGGGGACGAACGCCAATGGCCGGAACGTCCGCCCTGCTTTTCCAGCAGCCTGATGTCCGACATCGCCATGCCGCGATCCACCGCCTTGCACATGTCGTAGATGGTCAACAGCGCGACGCTGACGCCGGTCAGCGCCTCCATTTCCACCCCGGTCTTGCCGACGGTTTCCGCGGTCACCGTGCAGGCGACCCATGATTCCGCCTGGTCGTGGCTGAATTCCACGCTCACCCGGGTCAGTGCGATCGGATGGCACAGCGGGATCAGCTCGGCAGTGCGCTTGGTCGCCTGGATCGCCGCGATGCGCGCAATGCCGAGCACGTCGCCCTTGGCCGCCTGGCCGTCCAGAATACGCGCCAGGGTATCGGGTAACATGTGGATCCGGCCGCCCGCCACGGCGACGCGCCGCGTGTCGTCCTTGCCCGCCACGTCAACCATGACGGCGCGGCCGCGTTCATCAAAATGGGTGAATTCGCTCATAACACAGGAACCTTGTTGACAATCCGCGCATCGTAAACGAAATGCCATTCCCAGCTCTCATCCTTCTTGCCTGCTGATGCTGCGCACCCTGCTCGCGATCGCCCTGGCCGTCCAGCCGGCCATTGCCGCCGACCTGCCCGATCTGGGCGAAGTGTCGCGGCAGTATTTTTCCGACCAGGAAGAGCAGACGCTGGGACGCGCCATCATGCGCGACGTCTACGCCGACCCGCGCTATCTCGACGACCCTGAGATCGAAAGCTATCTCAACCAGCTTGGCTACAAGCTGGTCTCCGTCAGCACCCGTAACCAACGCGAATTCACTTTCTTCGTCGTCAACGACCCCTCCATCAACGCCTTTGCCATGCCTGGCGGCAACATCGGCGTGCATACGGGCCTGCTGCTCGCCGCGCAAAGCGAATCCGAACTGGCGGGCGTGGTTGCGCACGAAATCGCCCACGTCACCCAGGACCATATCGCACGCATGGTCGCCTCGCAAAGCCAGAGCTACTGGCCGACCATGGCCGCGCTGGCGCTGGCGCTGCTGGCGTCGCGCTCCAATCCCAACGTGGCGGGCGCGGCCATCGCCACCACCCAGGCCTATTCCATCCAGAATCAGCTCAACTACAGCCGCGATTACGAACGCGAGGCGGACCGCCTGGGTTACGACATGCTGAACCGCAGCGGCTACGACGTGCGCGGCATGAGCGGTTTTTTCAGCCGCCTGCAGCGCGCCAACCGGTTTTACGACACCAGCGCCCCGGCCTATCTGCGCACCCATCCGCTCACCACCGACCGCATCGCCGACATGGAATCGCGCAGCGAAACCGCGCCCTACCAGCAGGTTGAGGACAGCCTCGATTTCCAGCTGGTGCGCGCCCGCCTGCGTGCGCAGGAAGACAGCGCACAGGATGCCGTGCTGGCTGCGCGCAAGGCGCTCGACGAAAAACGCTACAACAGCGAAACCGCCGCCCGTTATGGCCTGGTTACCGCGCTGATCCGCGCGCGGCAATTCAAGGAGGCCGAGACCGAAGCGCAGAAGCTGCCGTCCGGCAAAACCGGCAGCCCGATGATCCAGTTATTGATTGCCCGCACCGCGCTGGCCGCAGGCAACCAGGCGCTTGCCTTGCAGCGCTACCAGGCCGGCAGCCAGGCCTACCCCGGCTATCGCCCCTTGCAGTACGGCCACATCGGCGCACTGCTGGCGGCAGGCCGCAGCAGCGATGCGCAGGCCCAGGTCGACAGGCAACTGGCGCTGTATCCACTCGACCGCCGCCTGTGGCGGCTGGCCGCCCAGGCCCACGCCCAGCAGGGGCACCGCCTGCTCAGTCATCGCGCGCAGGCCGAAGCGGCGGCATTGAGCGGCAACCTGGTCGCCGCCATCGAGCAGATCGCCCTCGGCCTCAAGGCTGGCGACGGCAGTTTCCACGAAATGTCGGCGGCCGAGGCGCGGCGGCGCGAATGGCAGGAGATCGAAAAATCACAGCGAAAAAACTAGCGGCGCGCGCGCAGCTCCGCACCGGGCGGGGCTGGTAGGAAATTACCCTGCGATTTGCACGTAAAGATTCATGTCCGGCCTTGCATGCCAAAAACAAATTCCACTATGCTTGGTTCCATCCATAACTGGATAGCGTTCACTGCAGGGCATCCCCAAGCGGCAAGCGCTTTCATAACCATGTCAATAAACTTAGGAGGATGACTATGCGTAAGTTGCATCAAATAGCAACGGCCTGCGCGATCAGCGCCATCATGTTGTCGGGTACGGTGCTGGCACAGGCGACCGCCCCCAAGGAGGAAACCGGCAAGGACATCGCGTTCAACCGTGCCAAGGGCAACTGCCTGGCCTGCCACGGCATGCCGACCGTGCCCGATGCGGAATCCACCGGAATGTATGGCCCGCCCCTGATCGCCATGAGCGCACGCTATCCCGACAAAGCCAAGCTGCGTGCCCAGATCTGGGATGCGACCGTCGCCAATCCCTCCACCACCATGATTCCGTTCGGCAAGCACGGCGTGCTGACGGAAGCCGAAATCGATAAAGTGACCGATTTCGTTTACGGTCTGTAACTACCCGCAGATTTTTCAACAAGGAGATATGCAAAATGAATGCACTTCGTAGAAACGTACTGAAAGGCGCCGCAGGCGCAGGCACCGTGGCCATCGCCGTGGCCGCCGGCCTGCTGAAGCCCACCCAGGCGATGGCCGCCTGGAACAAGGCCGCCTTCGAGGCCAAGAACGTCGGCGACGCGATGAAGGGGCTCGGCGTTGCCGGCCCGGCCGACAGCAAAGAGATCGCCATCAAGGCGCCGGACATCGCCGAGAACGGTTCGGTTGTGCCGGTGGAAGTCACCAGCAGCATCGCCGGCACGACCGGCATCGCCATTTTTGCCGAAAAGAACGGCACCCCCCTGGTCGGCTCCTACACCCTGTCGGGCGGCGCCCAGGGCTACATCGCCACCCGCATCAAGGTGGCTCAGACTTCGTTTATCCGTGCGGTGGTCAACGCCGGCGGCAAGTCCTACACCGCGGCCAAGGAAGTCAAGGTCACCGTCGGCGGCTGCGGCGGCTGATCCCGGCCTGGCCGGACATCATTCGTTGAACTGAATTCTTTTTAGAAAGGAAAGCCAAATGGCTGAACCCATGCGTATCCGCGCCACCATGGCAGGCGACGTCGCCGACGTCAAAGTGTTGATGAACCACCCGATGGAAACCGGCCTGCGCAAAGACGCCAAAACCGGCCAGCTGGTGCCCGCCCACTTCATTCAGGACGTGACGGCCACCATCAACGGCGCCACAGTGCTGAACGCCGACTTCGGCACCGGCATCTCCAAGAACCCCTACCTGGGCTTCAAGGTCAAGGGGCCCAAGAAAGGCGACAAGGTCGTCGTCAACTGGGTCGACAACAAAGGCGACAAGAACTCCGCCGAAGCCACCATCGGCTAAATCAGGCAACACCCGAGCGGGGCAGCATGCCCCGCTCGCGTTTTATCATCAGGTTTGAGGAGGACGGCATGAAACAAAAAAACATCTTGAAACTGCTGGCAGGCATGACCGGCTTGGGTATCGCCCTGGGCGCCGCCACGGTATACGCTTCGCCCGAACAGGACCGGCAGGAACTCATCAAGTACTACACATCCAAGAATCCCAACGTCAAGATTGAAGATTACGTCTACGGCGCGCTGGCATTCGATGCCGACAGCAAGGCGCAATACGACGCCATCATGGAATTCCCGCCCTACGAAGCCACCATCGAAGCCGGCCGAAAGATGTGGGAAACCCCGTTCAAGAACGGCAAAACCTATGCCGACTGCCTGCCCAACGGCGGCAAGCAGATTGCCGGCAACTACCCCATGTTTGACGATGCCAAGGGCAAGGTCGTAACCCTGCACGATGCGATCAACGACTGCCGCACCGCCAATGGCGAAGCTGCCTACAAGGTCGACGACATGAAGACCATGGGTGTCCTGACGTCCTACATGCGCACCCTGTCCGACGGCATGCTGGTGAACATCAAGGTCGAAGGCCCCAAGGCCACGGCCGCCTACCAGGATGGCAAGACGACCTTCTTCGGCCGCAGGGGGCAGCTCAACTTCGCCTGCGCCAGCTGCCACGTGCAGAACGCCGGCGTCCGTCTGCGCTCCGAACTGATCTCCCCCGCGATCGGCCATACCGTGCACTGGCCGGTGTTCCGCGGCGGCGACAACCTGACCACCCTGCAACAGCGCTATAGCGGTTGTTTCAGGATGGTGCGCGGGGTACCGGCGGCACAAGGCAGCGCCACCATGAACAACCTGGAGTATTTCCATTCCTCGCTGTCGAACGGCCTGCCGATGAAGGCTTCCGTATTCCGCAAATAAGCGGCCGCGTCATGTGAAAAAGCCCGGGCAGCCGGGCTTTTTCATTTGCAGGGCCGGTGCGGTTGCGCATGGGCCGGAGCTACCATTTACCGGCTGCGCCTTATCAACTGACAATACCAAAAACATCATCACATTATTTTCGAGGAGCGTTCCATGCACATGAACCGCCGTGAGTTTCTGCAATTGCTCGCCGTCGCTGCAGCGTCCGGCATGGCACTGGACAGCAAGTCCGCACTGGCCGGCAAGGCGCCTGCCAATTTCTACGATGTGCCGCGCCACGGCAACGTCTCGTTCATGCACTTTACCGACTGCCATGCCCAGCTGATGCCGGTGTGGTTCCGCGAGCCCAACGTCAACCTGGGAATCGGCTCGGCCAACGGCAAGGCCCCTCACTTGGTCGGCCGGCATCTGCTGAAAAAATTCGGCATCAAGCCCGGCAGCGCCGAAGCCCACGCCTTCACTTACCTCGATTTCACCGAAGCGGCCAAAGTCTATGGCAAGGTCGGCGGCTTCGCCCACCTGAAAACCCTGGTAGACAAAATCCGCGCGCAGCGCCCCGGCGCGCTGCTGCTCGATGGCGGCGACACCTGGCAGGGTTCGGCCACTTCGCTGTGGACCGATGCACAGGATATGGTCGACGCCTGCATCGCGCTCGGTGTCAACGTCATGACGCCGCACTGGGAATCGACTTTTGGCGCCGAACGGGTGATGGAAATCGTCAACAACGACTTCAAGAAAGCCGGCGTCGATTTCGTCGCGCAGAACGTCGTCACCAACGACTTCGGCGACCAGGTATTCAAGCCCTACGTCATGAAGGAAATGAACGGCGTGAAAATCGCCGTCATCGGCCAGGCCTTCCCCTACACGCCGATCGCCAACCCGCGCTGGATGGTGCCGGACTGGAGTTTCGGCATCCGCGACGACGGCATGCAGAAATGGGTGGACGATGCGCGCGCCAACGGCGCCAAGGTCGTGATCGTGCTCTCGCACAACGGCATGGACGTCGACCTTAAAATGGCCGGCCGCGTCACCGGCATCGATGCCATCTTCGGCGGCCACACCCACGACGGCGTGCCGCAGCCGATCAAGGTCAAGAACGCCAAGGGCATCACGCTGGTGACCAATGCAGGCTCCAACGGCAAGTTCCTCGGCGTCATGGACTTCGATGTTCGCGGCGGCAAGATTCAAAGCTACCAATACCGCCTGCTGCCGGTGTTCTCTAACCTGCTGCCGGCCGACCCGGCGATGGACGCGCTGATCAAGAAAGTGCGTGCGCCCTACGAAGACAAGCTCAGCGAGAAACTCGCCGTCACCGACGACTTCCTCTACCGCCGCGGCAACTTCAACGGCACCTGGGACCAATTGCTGGTCGATGCGCTGATGGAAGTCAAAGGCGCGGATGCCGCCTTCTCGCCCGGCTTCCGCTGGGGCACCACGCTGCTGCCGGGCGACGCCATCACCATGGAACGCCTGATGGACCAGACCGCGATCACCTATCCGCAGACCACGCTGACCGAGATGACCGGCGAGACCATCAAGAGCATCATGGAGGACGTCGCCGACAACCTGTTCAATACCGACCCCTACTATCAGCAGGGCGGCGACATGGTGCGCGTCGGCGGCATCGAATACACCATCAACCCGACCAAGAAAATCGGCCAGCGCATCAGCAACATGATGCTGAAGGGCAAGCCGGTCGATGCCAACGCGGTCTACAAGGTCGCCGGCTGGGCGCCGGTGGGCGAAGGCGCAGAGGGCGAGCCGGTATGGGATGTCGTCGCGGCCTACCTGCGCGACAAGAAAGTCATCAAGGGGCTAAAGCTGAACGAGCCCAAAATCGTCGGCGTCGGCAAATCCAACCCCGGCATCGCAGACTACCGCGGCGGCCTGTCCTGAGCCCGGCGTTCGCAAAAACCTGAAAAGGGGCGCAAGCCCCTTTTTTTACGTCCACGTAACGCCTGCGGACGCCACGCCGACAGCGCAACCGGGTGCGCGAGCAAGCATGCGCACCACGCCAGTCCGGCAACCTCCCCTCCCACCTCAAAGCACGCGCAGGCAGGCGTCAGCTTGCGGCCCGGCCCGCAAGGCGGCGCTGCGTGAGCGCCGCTCGCCGCCCGCCGAACTGTCTCAATAAAGCAACAGGCGAATTTTCCTCTTTACCTAAGATGTATTTTAAATATATATTAAGACCTCGATAACCGAGCTTGGCGCAGGCAAGTGGAGGACGCGCCTCAGCACGCGATTCGTATCCAACCCAGCAAACGAAAGGGACCCAACCAAATGAGCTCGGCATTCACAAAATCCGCAGCCCGCAACATCTTTTACGGCGGCGCGGTGTTCTTCTTCCTGCTGTTACTCGGCCTTACGTTCGACACCATGAACACGCTTCCCAAGCGCGACAACCGCGCAAACCTGAGCGAGTCTGCCTTGCGCGGCAAGCACATCTGGGAGACGCGCAACTGCATCGGCTGCCACACCATGATGGGCGAAGGCGCCTATTTCGCGCCGGAACTGGTCAACGTCTACACCCGGCGCGGGCCGGATTTCATCAAGACCTGGATGAAGATCCAGCCCAGCGGCGCCCCCGGGCGGCGCCAGATGCCGCAGTTTCACCTGGACGAGCAGCAGCTTGACGACCTGGTGAGCTTCCTCAAGTACGCCTCGGAGATCAACACATCCAAATGGCCGCCCAACATTGAGGGCTAGACACGTCATCAAACGCAATGCAACAAACGGGGAACTTTATGAAATACAAATCACAGGCGGTCGCGAAGCCCTATTTCATCGCGGCAATCGGCCTCTTTCTCGGCCAGATCGTATTCGGTCTGATCATGGGCTTGCAGTATGTGGTCGGGGATTTCCTGTTCCCGGCCATCCCGTTCAACGTGGCGCGCATGGTGCACACCAACCTGCTGATCGTGTGGCTGCTGTTCGGCTTCATGGGCGCGGCCTACTACCTGATTCCGGAAGAGTCGGAACGCGAACTGCATAGTCCCAAGCTCGCCCTGGCGATGTTCTGGATATTCCTCGTCGCCGGAGCGGCGACCATCCTCGGCTACCTGCTGGTGCCCTATGCATCGCTGGCCAAATGGACCGGCAACGACCTGCTGGCCACGATGGGGCGGGAGTTCCTCGAACAGCCGCTGCCGACCAAGATCGGCATCGTGGTCGTGGCGCTGGCGATGCTGTACAACCTGTCGATGACGGTGCTGCGCGGCCGCAAGACCACGATCAACCTGGTGATGCTGATCGGCCTGTGGGGACTCGCGATTTTCTTCCTGTTCTCGTTCTACAACCCCGGCAACCTCGTCAAGGACAAGTACTACTGGTGGTGGGTCGTGCACCTGTGGGTGGAAGGCGTGTGGGAACTGATCATGGGTGCGATGCTGGCGTTCGTGCTGATCAAGGTGACCGGCGTGGACCGCGAGGTGATCGAGAAATGGCTGTACGTGATCATTGCGATGGCGCTGATTACCGGACTCATCGGCACCGGCCACCACTATTACTGGATCGGCGCGCCGGAATACTGGCAATGGTGGGGCAGCGTGTTCTCCGCCCTGGAGCCGATTCCGTTCTTCATGATGACGGTGTTCGCCTTCAACATGGTCAACCGCAGACGGCGTGAGCACCCGAATAAGGCGGCCGTGCTGTGGGCGCTCGGCACCGGCGTGATGGCTTTCCTGGGGGCCGGCGTCTGGGGCTTCCTGCACACCCTCGCACCGGTGAACTTCTATACCCATGGCAGCCAGATCACGGCGGCGCACGGTCACATGGCGTTCTATGGCGCCTATGCGATGGTCGTGATGACCATGATCAGCTACACCATGCCGCTGATGCGCGGCCGTGCCGCCAACAGCAGGAGCGCGCAAGTGGTCGAAATGTGGTCGTTCTGGCTGATGACGGTGGCGATGGTCTTCATCACGCTGTTCCTGACCGCCGCCGGCATCCTGCAGATATGGCTGCAGCGCGTCGCGGCAGAGCCGATGTCGTTCATGGCGGCGCAGGAACAGGTCGCACTGTTCTACTGGATGCGCGAAGTTGCCGGCCTGGTCTTCCTGATCGGCGTCCTGCTGTACATCGGCAGCTTCTTCATCAAGGGCAAGAGCGAAGCCGCTACGGCCTGAGCTTGACGATCCGCCCGGCTTGTCCCGGGCGGACGGGGATACCGACTTGAGCCAAGCAATCATTTCCTCTGCACCACATGGCGATCGCCGCGAGCTACCGGGCGATCTTGCCATGTGGTTTTTCATTCTTGCCGAATTGCTGGTATTCGGCGTCTTTTTTCTGGCGTATGCATTCGCCCGCACGCGCAATGTCGAATTGTTCAATGCGTCGCAACTGGAGCTGGACCAGCTCAGCGGCGCCATCAATACCGTCCTGCTGATCTCCAGCAGTTATTTCGTGGTGCGTGCCGTCGATCAAATCCGGCATGACCGATCCCGCTCCTGCGCATACTGGCTGATCGCCGCGATGACCTGCGGCGGCACGTTCCTGGCGCTCAAGCTGGTCGAGTTCGGCGCCAAGCTCGAGGCCGGCATCACCATGTCGACCAATACCTTCTTCATGTTCTATCTCGGCCTCGGTTTTTTCCACTTCATGCATGTCGTGCTCGGCATGGTCATCCTCGGCGCCGTGACGCTCAAGGCGTGGAAAGGCGGCTACAGCGCGACCAGCTACGGCGGCGTCGAAACCGGCGCCGCCTACTGGCACATGGTCGATCTGGTGTGGATCATTCTGTTTCCCTTGATTTACGTGTTGCACTGATCATGATGAAAGCGGCGACTTTCCAATGGCTGATCCTGCTTGCCATGACGGCGGTGGCGGTCGGCCTGTCGCAAGCCTCCCTCTCCGACAATGCCATCCTGGCCCCGGTGCTGCTGACGACGCTGGTCAAGGGACGCATCGTGATCGACCGCTTCATGGCCCTGCAAGGCGCGATCGCGCCCTGGCGCTGGGTCGTGCTGGGCTGGCTGGTAGTGGTGGTAGGCCTGATCGGCTATGCCTTCCACATGGCGCAGACTTAACCGGAGAACCCCATGAACGACCTGACCGCTCCCGGCCTGGAGGCCACCCTGAATGTTCCGTTCTACCAGCCGGTCGGCAACGAATGCGAATTGTTCGAGTACGCCTTCCGCAAGCGCCTGCCGCTGCTGATCAAGGGGCCGACCGGCTGCGGCAAGACGCGCTTCGTCGCGCACATGGCGGCGCGCCTGGCGCGGCCGCTGATCACGGTGGCCTGCCACGACGACCTGACCGCCGCCGACCTGGTCGGCCGCCATCTGATCGGCGACGGCCAGACCGTGTGGTCGGACGGCCCTCTGACGCGCGCGGTGCGGCAAGGCGGCATCTGCTACCTGGACGAAGTGGTGGAAGCGCGCAAGGACACCACCGTGGTGCTGCATCCGCTGACCGACGACCGGCGCATCCTGCCGATCGAGCGCACCGGCGAGGAACTGCAGGCGCCGGACGACTTCATGCTGGTGGTCTCCTACAATCCCGGCTACCAGAACCTGCTGAAAAGCCTGAAACCGTCGACGCGCCAGCGCTTCATCGCGATCAACTTCGATTTTCCGCCGGCCGCGCTGGAGGAGAAAATCGTGATCGCCGAAACCGGCGTCGCGCCGCTGCTGGCGACGCAACTGGTCGCGCTGGCCGGCCACTTCCGCCAGCTCAAGGACCACGATCTGGAGGAAGCGGTTTCGACACGCCTGCTGGTCTACGCGGCCAGCCTCATCGGCGCAGGCTGCGATCCGGTCGCCGCCTGCGAAGCCGCGCTGGTCCAGTCGCTGACCGACGACGCCGACACCGCCGAGGCCTTGCTGGAAGTGATCAAGGCAAGCTTCGGCCAATAATCGAATGGATGCCCCCTCCGACCCGCGGGTGCAGGCCGTGCAGGCCGAAGCGCTCTACCTGGTCAATCTGCTGCTGGCGCCCGGCCTGGCCTTCCTGCTGCTGCTGTGGCTCGCCCGCCGGCATCGCGCAAGCGCCAATCCGCTCACGCGCTGCCATCTGCGCCAGGCGGTCACGGTGAGCCTGCGGGCGGGCCTGCTGCTGATCGCCGTGCCTGCCCTCGTCGTGCTGACCGTCGACCTCGACCAGCCGGCAGCCTGGATACTGCTGCTGCTGTATGTCCTGTGCTGCCATGCAACGCTGGTGCTGCTGGGCGTGCTCGGCCTGTCGCGTGCGATCGCCGGGCAGACCTTCGTCTACCCCCTGCTCGGGAGCCGCACGTGGTAGGCACCCAGGCAACGTCCGCAATCCGCGCCGGCATCGCGCGCAGCACGCGCGGCTGGCTTGGGCTGCCGGTACAGCGCTGGCGCCAGCTGACCCAGGCGGGGTTTTTCCTGCTGTTCGTTTTCGCACCGGTCTTCGACATCTTCCGGCTCGACCTGAATCTCAAGCACTTGATCCTGTTCGGCTTCGACTGGACGCTGGGGATGGACGATTTCCTGGCCGGCCGCGCTTCCGCCGGCGAGGCTTCGCTGAACATCGTATTGCGCGGTTTTCTGCCGCTGCTGGCGGTCGGCGGCACGCTGATCTATGTCAGCCTGAAATGGGGGCGGCTGTATTGCGGCTGGCTCTGTCCGCATTTCTCGATCGTCGAAACCATCAACCAGACGCTGCGGCGCGCGATCGGCAAGCAAAGCCTGTGGGACAGGAAGCCGCTGCCGGCGCGCAATCCCGACGGCAGCGAGACCCGCCACGACGCGCTCTGGTGGTTCGCCGTGGTTCCGCTGGTGGTCGCCTGCGCGGTCTTGTGGGCGGTGGTGCTGCTGACCTACCTGCTGCCGCCGGCCGAGGTGTACGGCAATCTCTGGCACGGCACCCTGACGCGCAACCAGACGATTTTCCTCAGCGCCGCCAGCATCGCGTTCTTCGTCGAGTTCATGTTCGCGCGCCACCTGTTCTGCCGCTATGCCTGCGCGGTCGGCCTGTTCCAGAGCCTGGCCTGGATGAGCAACGACAAGGCGATGGTGGTCGGCTTCGCGCGCTCGCGCGCCAAGGATTGTTCAACCTGCTATTCGGCCTGCGACCATGTCTGCCCGATGCGCCTGAACCCGCGCAACGTCAAGCGCATGATGTTCGCCTGCGTGCAGTGCGGCCAGTGCGTGGACGCCTGCGACCAGACGCAGGCCGGCAACCCGGATGGCCCATTGCTGAACTGGGTGCACGACCTGCACGCCGAGTCCGAAGCCGCCTTCAATGTCAGGGCCGCCCGCGCCATACCGATCATGCCGGTCGCCAGCCCCCCGGCCCAGGACAGGAGCTAGCCATGGAAGAATTCGTCGGCGGCTTGTGGGACAGGCTGATCACCCGTAGCGCGTACCGCGGCTTTCCCAGGGCGCGCGTGGAACTCAAGCAGATCGAGCGCATTGCGCCGGTCTTCTTCCGCGCGCTGGGCGGCGATGCCGGCCTGACGCTGCGCGCCGGCACCGCGACCGCGCATGGCGCGCGCCGCAGCTGGATGGAACGCGTGGCAGGCATCGGCGACAAGGTGGAGCTGACCTGGAGCGACGACACCACCCTGCACCTGCCGGCCGCGCTCGACGTCTTTCCGGAGCGCGCGCAGAACCGCGAACTGTACCTGTGGCTGCTCGCGCTCGCCGCACACGATGTCGCGCCGGATGCGCCGTGGATCGTGCGCAACCAGCAGGCGACGCGCGCCACCCTGGATGCGCTGCCCGGTCTGGCGCAGCGTTATCGCAAGCTGGTCGAGGCCTTGTTCGCATTGCGCCCGCATCCGGATAGCTTGAGCGGCCAGGAACGCGCGGCCGAAGCCGCGATTCGCGCGGCGCTGGCCGAGCCGGGCTCGGTCGGGCAATTCGAGCCCGGCAGGCAGGCGCCGCTGCCGGTGCCGCTGTGGCTGCACCCGCAGCCGCCGCACAACCCGGGGCAGCAGCGCCAGGCCGGCAGCGCGAAATCGCCGCAGCCGGGCGCCAAATCTACGGCCGACCAGGAAGGCCGCAAGCGGCGCGCCGAGCGGGTCGACATGCCGCAGGCGAAGAACCCGTTCATGCTGCTGTTTCGCGCCGAAAGCCTGTTTTCCTGGGCCGAATTCATCAAGGTCGACCGCCCGCTCGACGAGGACGAAAACGAGCATGCGACCAAAGCGGCCAACGACCTCGACATCCTCAGCATTGCCGACGACGACAACAGCACCGCCAGCCGGGTGCGCTTCGACCTCGACCTGCCGGCCGAGGCCGACGACGACCTGATGCTGGCCGACGGCATCCTGCTGCCGGAATGGGATTGCCGCAAGCAGCGCCTGCAGCCCGCGCATTGCCGGCTGCAGATGCTGCTCGCGCGCGATGCCGAACCGTGCGCGCTGCCGCAGGCCCTGCGCGCACCGGCCAAGCGGCTGCGCCAGCAGTTTCAGGCGCTGACCACGCAGCGCGCGCGCCTGCGCGGTCAGCTGACCGGCAACGACCTCGACATCGACGCCTGCGTGCGCTTTGCCGTCGACAAGGCAGGCGGCATGCGCACAAGCGAGCCCGGGCTGTATCTCGACAGCCGCCGGCAGCAGCGCGACCTGTCCTGCCTGCTGCTGGCCGACCTGTCGCTGTCGACCGACGCCTGGGTCAACAATACGGCGCGCGTGATCGAGGTGATCCGCGACAGCCTGCTGCTGTTCGGCGAGGCGCTGGCGGCCACCGGCGATCGCTTTGCGCTGTATGGATTTTCGTCGGTGCGCCGCGACAATGTGCGCTTTCACCTGCTCAAGGGGTTCGACGAGCGCTACGACGACCGGATTCGCGGCCGCCTGGCGGCCTTGAAGCCCGGCTTCTACACGCGCATGGGCGCGGCGATCCGCCATGCGGCAGCGATCCTCTCGACGCGAAAGACGGCACGCCGCCTGCTGCTGATCCTGACCGACGGCAAGCCGAACGATCTCGACCGGTACGAAGGCCGTTACGGAATCGAGGACACCCGCATGGCGATCATCGAAGCGCGTCGTCTGGGGCTCACGCCGTTTTGCGTGACCATCGACGAAACAGCCGGGGATTACCTGCCGCACCTGTTCGGCGCGGCAGGCTATGTGGTGGTGCGCGATGCGGCGATGCTGCCGCGGGTGCTGCCGGACCTGTACGCAAGACTGACCGAAAACGTCTGATTTTTTCACGCGAGGAGCAAACATGAAAATCGAAATTCTCAATATCGTCAGCCCCATCGATGCCGCGATGGCAGAACGCGCCGGCGCGATCCTGAAGACGATGCCCGGCGTGCACGAGGTGTCGTTTTTCGACACCCCGGCGAGCCTGCACGCCCGCCTCGGCCACGATGCGCCGACGCGGGCGGAACTGGTGGCGGAGCTGGCCGGGGTCGGCGTGCAGGTCGAAGCGGAACGCCGCGCCCACGCGAGCGGCGGTTGCTGCGGCGGCTGCGGCAGCTAGGTTCCGGCTTTCCCCGCGAAGCACGACCCGCTCACGGCCCCCAGCGGGACAGCCTGCTACCTGGGCGGCGGCGCCCACAGGGCATCCCAGCCGGCGTGCCCCAGCGCCTTCAGCGTTTCGATGTTGCGTTCATAAATCGTTTCCGCTTCCGGGAAAGCCGCCACCGCCCGCGCGATGCTCGCCTCGCGCAGCAGGTGCAGGATGGGATACGGCGCGCGATTGGTGTAATTGCCGATATCGTCGGGGGCCGTATCGGCAAACTGGAACGCCGGATGAAAGCTGGCGATCTGGATCACGCCTTCCAGCCCGTGCTCGCCCACGGCCGCCTCCGCCAACTGCATGAAATCGTTGAAATCGAGAAAATCCGGCAGCAGCGTCGGATGAATCAGCAGCGTGGTGTCGACGGCCTCGGGATCGGCCGCTGCCAGGAAATCCAGCTCGCGGTCCAGGTCTTCCAGCAGGCCATCCAGATGCCTGGCCGTGCTCACCGCGAAACGCACCTGGTTCTTCACGTACACCGCCTTGGCGAACGGGCACAGATTGAGCCCGATCACCGCCTTTTCGACCCATTCCCGCGTTGCCGCGATCACCGCCTCGCTATCCATCTTCCCCGCCCATGCCGCCTGTAAGGGCTGAACTTTACCGGATACAATGCTTTATTGCCCGACGTTCACGCTCGACGACACCACAACACCATGAAAAGCAGCGCCATCCGCCAGAATTTCCTCGATTTCTTCGCCTCCAAGGGCCACACCGTCGTTCCCTCCAGTCCGCTGGTGCCGGGCAACGACCCCACCCTGCTGTTCACCAACGCCGGCATGGTGCAGTTCAAGGACGTGTTCACCGGCCACGACAAGCGCGCCTACACCCGCGCGGTGTCGTCGCAGCGCTGCGTGCGCGCCGGCGGCAAGCACAACGACCTGGAAAACGTCGGCTACACCGCGCGCCACCATACTTTCTTCGAGATGCTGGGCAACTTCAGCTTCGGCGATTATTTCAAGCAGGACGCGATCAAGTACGCCTGGGAATTCCTCACCGAGGTGCTGCAGTTGCCGGCCGACAAGCTGTGGGTCACGGTCTACTTTGATGACGACGAGGCCTACGATATCTGGCACAACGACATCGGCGTGCCGAAGGCGCGCATCGTCCGCATCGGCGACAACAAGGGCGAGCGCTACGCCTCCGACAACTTCTGGGCGATGGGCGACACCGGCCCCTGCGGCCCCTGCACCGAGATCTTCTACGACCACGGACCCGAGGTCGCGGGCGGCCCGCCCGGCTCGCCCGACGAGGACGGCGACCGCTACATCGAGATCTGGAACAACGTGTTCATGCAGTTCAACCGCGACGAAGCGGGCGTCATGCACCCGCTGCCCAAGCCCTCGGTCGACACCGGCATGGGGCTGGAGCGCATCTCCGCGGTGATGCAGCACGTGCATTCCAACTACGAGATCGACCTGTTCCAGGCGCTGATCGCCGCCGCCGCGCGCGAGACGCACACTGAAGATCTGGCAAACAACTCGCTCAAGGTCATCGCCGACCACATCCGCGCCTGCGCCTTCCTCATCGTCGACGGCGTCATCCCCGGCAACGAAGGACGCGGCTACGTGCTGCGCCGCATCATCCGCCGCGCCATCCGCCACGGCTACAAGCTCGGTGCGCGCGCCGCCTTCTTCCACCGCATCGTGCCGGACCTCGCCGCGGCGATGGGCGAGGCCTATCCCGAACTGCTGGCGGCGCAAACCCGCGTGACGGACATCCTGCGCCAGGAGGAGGAGCGCTTCTTCGAGACCATCGAGCACGGCATGGGCATCCTCGAATCCGCGCTGAAAGCGCTGCCCGCCGGCGGCACCTTCGACGGCGAGCTGGCATTCAAGCTGCACGACACCTACGGTTTTCCGCTCGATCTCACCGCCGACATCTGCCGCGAGGCGAACGTCGCCGTCGACACCGCGGCCTTCGACGCCGCCATGGCGCGGCAGAAGGCGCAGGCGCGCGCCGCCGGCAAGTTCAAGCTCGGCGCCGGACTGGACTATGCCGGCGCGGCGACCACCTTCCATGGCTACGACACGCTGACCCACGACGCCACCGTGCTCGCGCTGTACAGGGACGGCAGCGCCGTCGGCGAACTCAGGGAAGGCGAGTTCGGCGTGGTCGTGCTCGACCACACCCCCTTCTACGCCGAATCCGGCGGCCAGGCCGGCGACCGCGGCGCGTTGCAGAGCACGCAGGGCGCGTTCGAGGTCGAGGACACGCAGAAGATCCAGGCGCAGGTGTTCGGCCATCACGGCGTGGTCAAGACCGGCTCGCTGGCGGTCGGCGACGCCGTGCTCGCCCGCGTCGACGAGGTCGCGCGCGCGCACACCATGCGCAACCACTCGGTCACCCACCTGATGCACAAGGCGCTGCGCGAAGTGCTCGGCGAGCATGTGCAGCAGAAGGGCTCGCTGGTGGATGCCGACAAGACCCGCTTCGACTTCGTGCAGCCCACCCCGCTGACCGATGCGCAGATCCGCGAGGTCGAGGCGCGCGTCAACACCGAGATCCTCGCCAACTCCGCCACCCAGGCGCGCGTGATGGCGATCGACGAGGCGCAGAAGACCGGCGCGATGATGCTGTTCGGCGAGAAATACGGCGACGAGGTGCGGGTGCTCGACATCGGCAGTTCGCGCGAGCTGTGCGGCGGCACCCACGTCGCCCGCACCGGCGACATCGGCCTGTTCAAGATCGTTTCCGAATCCGGCGTCGCCGCCGGGGTGCGCCGGGTCGAGGCGGTCACCGGCGACAACGCCTTGAATTACGTGCAGACGCGCGAGCAGGAAATCCGCCGCGCGGCAGCGGCTCTGAAAGCGCAGCCGGCCGAACTGGGCGCCAAGCTGGCCCAGGTGCTCGATACCGTGCGCACGCTGGAAAAGGAGCTCGACCGCCTGAAATCGAAGCTCGCCGCGAACGCCGGCGACGAACTGGTGCAGCAGGCCGTCGACATCGGCGGCGTACGCGTGCTGGCGGCGCAGCTCGACGGCGTCGACGCCAAGAGCCTGCGCGAAACCGCCGACAAGCTGCGCGACAAGCTGAAGTCCTGCGCGCTGGTGCTGGGCACGGTCGCCGACGGCAAGGTCAGCCTGATCGCCGCGGTGACGCCCGACGTCACCGCGAAAATCAAGGCCGGCGAACTGGTGAGCTTCGTCGCCAGCCAGGTCGGCGGCAGGGGCGGCGGCAAGCCGGATATGGCGATGGCGGGCGGCAGCGAGCCGGCCCAGTTGCCGGCGGCGCTGGCCGCGGTGCGGGCCTGGGCGCAAGCCAGGCTGGCCTGACCCGCGGGTACAGAATTTGCTCAACTAACCGTAATAGTGCCTGAAAACACGACTCGTCATCACGGGATAGACCGCACACCATGAACTCGCTGGCAAATAAACTCGCCTCGCAATTCGCTCGCTTTTCGCCCTCTTTTGGCAAACGGATCGATGATCCGTTGACCAACATCAAGGTGGCCGCGCGCTGGGTCGAGAGCCTGCCAATCGGCGACGCGTTCAAATGCCAGCAGGCCATTCTCGGCGAGCTCAAGCGCTTCAACGAAAACTCGACGCAATACACGAAAGACCGTCTGGCCGTGCTGATGCTGCTGGACGAGAAGTCGCGCGACCTGCAGGACACGCTGGTGCGCCAATACCTGCGCAATCCGCGCATGTCGCGCCCGGTGGAAAGCCAGCTTTGGCATGCCGTGTACGGCCTGTACTGGGAAATTGCGCGCGGCTACCATGCCTTCGTGCTGTACTTCGCGCGCGAGGCGGGGCGGAGCCCGCACGAAAGCCGGATTCCGCTGATCGCGCTGCGCGCCATCCTCGCCTTCGGCCAGCTGCTGAAATGGCGCACGATACGCTACCAGCCCGCAGGCGAAAAACTCTGGCAGCGCCTGCACAATCTGTATCTTGTCGCCGAAACCGAAGGGTTTCATCGGCAGCCGCTGCGGGCCTACGCTGAAGACGCGTCCGACTGCAGCTGCGAAACGGCGTATCTGCATATCCTGATGCTGAAGCTGGCCGACTCCGGCACGCTCTACCCCAGACAGCTGGATCTGCTCGACCGCTGGCTGTGCGGCTGGCACGGGATGATGCGGCTGGACAACCGTCTGGATACCCATGTCCACAATTTCGTGATCGACCTGTCGTCCGATCAAGGCCCCCGCCGCGTGCGCAAGCCCGATACCGACAAACCGCTGCGTTTCTGGTCGACAGCCGATCTGCTGCGAAGACTGCAGGAAATCCACCTTGCCCTGCGCGAAGGCCGCGCGCCTGCACAACTGGGCTTGACGGAAAACACCCGCACCGGCGAAAGCCTCGAACTGCTCGACCACCTGCAGCGCCAGTGGTCTTCGCTGGCCGCCCGCGAGCAGCGGCGTGCGCCGCGCGAATCGATCAAGCGCCTGGTCGATGTCGCGCACGGGCTCGGCGCCATCGTCAACCAGGTCAAGGCATCCGAAGCGCCCGCCAGCGTGTCGCCGTACGGCACGGGTTTCAGCTACAGCGAAGCCGACGACGTGCAGGTATACGGTTTCATCACCGATCGCACACGCGAACGCATCTCGCACATCCAGCCCCCCCGCCAGCCCGAACGCGCCCGACGTCGAACGCTGGGTGATGCAGGACGAAAGCAAGTGCGGCTATGGCGCCACGGTCGAGTCCCGCGACAAGGACTGGCTGCGCGTAGGCGCATTGATCGGCATCAAATCGCACGACGCCGCCACATGGCAGCTGGGCATCGTGCGCCGCCTGGCACGCCTCAACGACGACACCAGTTCGGTCGGCATCGAAACCCTGGCCGAAACGCCCGTGCTGGCCATGTTGAACGGCACCGCACCCGCCGGCTACACGGTGAACGGACTCGACAACAGCGGCGCCAGCCTGCCGTATTCCAGCCTGTGGCTGACAAGCAGCGCCGGCGTCGACAGCGTGATTATCGATCCCGTCCATTTCACGCCCGGCAAGGTAGTGCAGATCCATGGCGTGCCGGAACGCAAGCTCGTTGCGCTGGGCAACCCGATCGAGCGCAGCGAAGGCTGGATGCGCGTTGCCGTCGAGCCGGCAAACGGCTGATCCCCTGACCCGTCCCTGCCGTACCGCAAACGCATCGCCCCGCTTGCGGCATGCGCAGTCCCGCCGGTCTGCCGCGGTTTAACTTTCACCGGCTCTCTGGCACAATCGTCGAAAATCCGACACGCGCACAACAATCCCTCTCTCCACCAGGAGCAGACGCGGTCGCGGCACCATTGGACCTGGAGGATATGTGTCCCGAACCAACAAACCTAGCTTGCTGATCGTCGACGACGATCCACTGATTTCCGATACGCTGACCTATGTACTGAGCAAGGATTTCGACATCTCGGCCGCCGAGTCGCGCGCCCAGGTGAAAAGCCTGCTGATGCAGCTGGACGAGCCGCCGCAGCTGGCTTTGGTGGATCTGGGCCTGCCGCCGCAACCGCACAAACCCGACGAAGGCTTTGCCCTGATCGCCGATCTCCTCGGCATCTCGCCCAGCATCAAGATCCTGGTGCTGTCCGGCCAGAGCGACGAGGCCAACGCGCGCCACGCGCGCGCCCTCGGGGCGATCGATTTCGTCGCCAAGCCTTGCGAACCCGAGCGGCTCAAATCCCTGCTCTTCAATGCCCTGCTGGTGCAGGACGCCGAGCGCAGCGCCGACAAGGCGCCCGCGCCGGCCAAGGATTCCGGCATCGTCGGCAGCAGCCCGGCGATGGACAAGCTGCGCCAGCAGATCAAGCAGTACGCGGCAGCGCCCTTCCCGGTGCTGATCGAGGGCGAGTCCGGCAGCGGCAAGGAGCGCGTCGCCTCCAGCCTGCACCAGTTGTCGCCGCGCTCGCACAAACCCTATCTGGCGCTCAACTGCGCAGCGATCTCGCCGACGCTGGTCGAGCCCACCCTGTTCGGCTACGCCAAGGGCGCTTTCACCGGCGCCAACAGCGCACGCGCCGGCTACTTCGAGGAAGCCGAGAACGGCACCCTGTTCCTCGACGAGATCGGCGAATTGCCGCTGGAACTGCAGGCCAAGCTCCTGCGCGTACTGGAAAACGGCGAATACCAGCGCGTCGGCGAGACCCAGCCGCGCTTTTCCAACGCCCGCGTGGTCACCGCCACCAACCGCGACCTGCGCGCCGAAATCAAGGCCGGGCGCTTCCGTGCCGACCTCTATCACCGGCTGTCGGTGTTCTCGATCGCGGTGCCGCCGCTGCGCGACATGGGGCAGGACAAGCTCACCCTGCTCGACTACTTCCGCGATTTCTACGCCCGCGAGGCCAAGACCCCGCCATTCCATCTCGACCCGCGCGCGCAGCAGATGTGGGAGGATTACCATTTCCCCGGCAACGTGCGCGAACTGCGCAACATTGCCATCCGGCTCACCACCAAATACCCCGGCATGGCGGTCAACGCCCAGCAACTGGAAGCCGAGCTCGACACCGACCAGGCCTTCCCGCAGGAAATCCCGCTCGCCAACGACAGCAAGGCGCTGATCGAACTGGCGCGCAAGCAACTGCAGACGCTGGCCAATTTCAACCTGGACGTCACCCTGCGCCAGTGGGAAAAAGCCTATGTCGAGGCCGCGCTCAACATGACCCACGGCAATCTGTCGCAGGCCGCCAAGCTGCTCGGCATCAACCGCACCACGCTGTACAGCCGCATGCAGACGTACGGCAGCGAATAAGCCCCTGTGTATCTCGACTATTTCGGCCTGAAAGAAGCCCCCTTCCGCATCACGCCGAATACCGAGTACTGGCATGCCGGCGGCCAGCGCGGGGAAATGCTCGCCGCCTTGCTCTACGCCATCGGTCAGGGCGAAGGCATCATCAAGGTGGTGGGCGAAGTCGGCAGCGGCAAGACCATGCTGTGCCGCAAGCTGGCAGCGCAGCTGCCCGACAGCGTCGACAGCGTCTATCTCGGTAACCCTACGCTTGCGCCGGACGACATGCTGGCGGCGATTCTGGCCGATCTGGGGATCGAGCCTCCCGAAAACGGCCGCCAGGCCCGCCTGGCACAGCTGAATGCCGCGCTGCTGGCGCGCCATGCGGCGGGACGCCGCGTGGTGGTGTTCGTCGAGGAGGCGCAAGGCATCGCGCTCGACAACCTGGAGTTCCTGCGGCTGCTGACCAATCTGGAAACCGCCACCGACAAGCTGCTGCAGATCGTGCTGTTCGGCCAGCCCGAACTCGACGTGCAGCTGGCCGACCCGCGCATCCGCCAGCTGAAGGACCGCATCACCCTGAGTTTGAGCCTGTCGCCGCTGGTCGAGGCAGAGGTGGCCGATTACCTGCGCGCGCGTCTCACGGTGGCGGGCTACCGCGGCCCCGACCTGTTTTCGCCTGCGCTGATCGCGCGCATGACGGCGCTATCGGGCGGCCTGTCGCGCCGTATCAACGTGCTGGCCGACAAAACCCTGCTGGCGGCCTATGCCGGGCAGACCCATACGCTCACCCCGGCCCACCTGGATGCCGCGGCGGGCGACGCCGACATGCAGCCGCCCCCGCATCGGCACGCCGGGATGCGCCGCTGGGCATGGCTGAGTATCGGACTTGCCGCCGCGCTGGGCTTGCTGGCATGGGTTGCGTGGCAGGCGCTGGCGCCCGCCCCGGCTCCCGTCACCGCCCTCCCCCAGACCTCCCGCCAGCCTGCCGCCGCCGCACCCGCCGCCGAAATCGCCGAACGGGCACGGCAAACCAGGCTCTGGCTCGCTGCCGCCGCAGCCGGCACCCATGTCATCCAGATCGCCACGGCTAAAGAAGCCGGCGAGGCAGCCGTATTACTGGAGAGTTTGGACGCCGCCACCCCGCAGCCGGTGCGGGTGCTGCACGGCTTGAGCCAGGGTGCGCCCGCCTGGATGATCCTGGCAGGCGAATTTGCCAACCGCGACGCCGCCATGGCGGCGCTGCGCGCGCTGCCCGCCTCGCCGACCGGCGCGCCGTTTCTGCGCACGGTCGGCAAAATGCGCAGCGCAGTCTTGGAATGATGATGAACGCTGTGTCGAAACGCTCCGCATTGACGAGACTGGCTCTGTCCAGCCTCGTGTTCTTGGGCGGCTGCATGCCGCCCAAGGCGTTCGACACCTCGCCCGGCCACATCAGCCAGCCCAGCCAGCCTGCCGTGCCGGGCACCCCGCCGCCCGCCCCGGTCAGGGCCGCGCCGGCGCTGTCCCCGCCCAAGCCGGTCGCGCCGCTGCCGACCTACACCGTGGTGGTCAACGACGTGCCGGTGAAGGACCTGCTGTTTTCCATCGCCCGCGATACCCAGTACAACATCGACCTGCATCCGGGCATCGCCGGCAACGTCTCGCTCAATGCGGTACAGGAACCGCTGCCGGCCATCCTCGACCGCATCGCGCGGCAGGCCGGCCTGCGCTACGAGATGAACGGCCGCACCGTGTCGATCATGCCCGACACCCCCTACGTCAAGACCTATAGCGTCAATTATGTGAACGTCGCCCGCAACACCGCCTCCAGCGTCGGGGTGGCGGCGCAGATCGCCAGCACAGGCGGTGGCATCGGCACGGCAACAGGCGGCACGACCAGCACTGCCAGCGGCAACTCCTCCACCACCACGGTGGCCAGCCAGTCCAACAACGACCTGTGGACGGTGCTGGCCGACAACATCCGCACCATGCTCGCCGGCACCCGCGCGGTCACGCAAAGCAGCGAGGAACGCGCCGCCCGGCTGGATGCCGAAAAAGCCGAGCGCGCCGAACGGGTGTCGCAGGCCGAGGCGGCCAGCAAGGCCGGCGCCGGTGCCGCCGGCCTGTTCACCGCCGCGTTTGCCAACCAGCCGGCAAGCGACGGCAAAAACGATGTCGCGGTCAACCCGGTGGCCGGCACCGTCAGCGTGCTGGGCACCGCCAAGCAGCAGGAACTAGTGCAGCAATACCTCGACCGCGTGATGCAGTCGGCGCAGCGCCAGGTGCTGATCGAGGCCACCATCGTCGAGGTCACGCTCAAGGATCAGTACCGCGCGGGAATCGACTGGTCGCGCGCCTTGCAAGGATCGGTCGGGTGGAAAATCGATACCATCGGCGCGGTCGGCGGCAGCAGTTCCAATGCGCTCGCAGGTTCGCTGGCGCCTTTCATTCAAGCGACCTACAACGGCGGCAACGGATTCAAGGCGGCCATCGACCTGCTGGAGTCCTACGGCAACACCAAGGTGCTTTCCAGCCCCAAGCTGATGGCATTGAACAACCAGACGGCACTGCTGAAAGTCGTGAACAACCTGGTGTATTTCATCGTCAAGGCGGACACGGTTTCAACCGCCAACGTGGGGGCGACCACCACCTTCACCACCACCCCGCAGACCGTACCGGTCGGCGTAGTCATGTCGGTGCTGCCGCAAATCAATGAAAACGGTCTGGTGTCGCTCACCGTGCGTCCGACCATCACGCGCAAGGTGGGGGATGTGGACGACCCCAACCCGGACCTGAAAAACGCCCAGATCAGCAACAAGATCCCGGTCATCCAGGTGCGCGAAATGGAATCGCTGCTGCAGGTAAGGAGCGGCCAGACCGTCATTCTGGGCGGCCTGATCCAGGACGACAGCAACAACGCCCGCGACGGCATCCCCGGCCTGTCGCGCCCGGAAGGCATCGGTGCCGCATTCGGCCAGCACGAGCGGAGCAACAGCCAGACCGAGCTGGTGATCTTCCTGCGTCCCATCGTGGTATCCAACCCCACGCTGGAAAGCGATGAACTGCGTCAATTTCAACGCCTGCTCCCCAGCAGCGCGCGGAGCAGCCCTTGAGCCTTCTGCTCAAAGCGCTGAAACAGGCCGAGGTTGCCAACGGGGTCAAGCCCGATTCCGGCAACCGGATCGAGGGCGACCTCGAACTGGAGCCCCTGACCCCGCCCGGCACAGCCCAAGCGCGCGAATGGGTGGAACCGCCCGGCCTGCTGTTCGGCAGCGGCGCAGGCGCGCCCAAGCCGCGCCGTGTGCGCGATTTTCGCTGGCCGCAACTCTCGCTGGTGCCGCTCACCGCCCTGCTGGCCGCGCTGATCGCATTCGGCTACGGCTTGTATCTCTACTTCGCCCTGCAGCCGCCGGCCGCGCCCAGCCTTGCGCCGGCAAACGACACCGCGCCCGCCGCCGCGCCGGTCGACCCCGCCCCGCTCGAACTCGAATCGGAACCCGCATCCGCCGCGCTGCCCGGCGCGCCGCCGGCGCCGTCCGCCCCCGTGCCTGCCACAATGCCCGCTGCCGCCGCGGCCCGGCCCGCCGCCGCCCGCGCACCCGCGCACCCCGCCGCCAATCCGGTACGCGCCCTGGCCCCGTCGGCAGCGGCCCCGCTGCTGTTCCAGCCCGACACGCAAGCGACTCTGCTCGGCCAGGCCTACGCGGCCTACCAGCGCGGCGCACTGGCCGAGGCGCAACAACTCTATGCTCAGGCCGCCGCCCACCGACGCAGCGTGGACGCCTTGCTGGGGCTGGCGGCAATCGCCAGCGTCCAGGACCGCGACGCCGATGCGCAACGCCTGTATCGCGAGGTGCTCGATCTCGACCCGCGCAACGCCGCCGCCCAGGGCGCCCTGCTCGACCTGCTCGGCAACACCGACGGCAGTGCCGCCGAAAGCCGCCTGAAAATGCTGATCGAACGCGACCCCAGCCCGCACCTCCACCAGACCCTCGGCAACCTCTACGCCGGGCAGGCACGCTGGAACGACGCGCAGGCCGCCTACTTCGAGGCGTACCGCGGCGCACCCGGCAACGCCGATTATGCCTACAACCTGGCGGTCAGCCTCGACCAGCTGCAGCAGTTTGCGGCGGCCCTCAACTATTACGAAAAAGCGCTCGCGGGCGGCGGCGCGCACCGCTTCGACCGCGCCCAGGCCGAAGCGCGCGTGCAGCAACTGAAGCCGGTCCGCTGAGTTTTCCCGCCATGGAAAGACGCAAGAAACTCCGCATGGGCGAAACCCTGGTCACCCAGGGACTCATTACCGTCGACCAGCTGCGCATCGGGCTCAAGGAGCAGAAGGCGACCGGCCTGCCGATCGGCCGCCAGCTGGTCGCCTTGGGCTTCATCACCGAGGCGGTGCTGCGCGACCAGCTCGCCAACGCGCTCGGCAGCCAGGGCATCGACCTCACCCAGGTGGTGGCCGACCCCGAAGCGCTGCAGCTGGTGCCCGAGGAATTCGCACGCCGTCACCACCTGCTGCCGATCGCCCACGATGCGGCGAGGAACGTGCTGACGCTGGCGACCACCGACATGTTCAACGTGGTCGCGCTCGACCAGCTGAAAGCCGCGCTCGGCGGCCAGCTCGAAATCGACACGCTGCTGGCGGGCGAGGCGCAGCTGCTCGAATGCATCGACAAGTTCTACGGCTTCGACCTCTCGCTCGACGGCATCCTGCGCGAGATCGAGACCGGCGAGGTCGACTACGCCAGCCTCAACCCCGACACCGAGGAATACACCCAGCCGGTGGTGCGGCTGGTCGGCGCGCTGCTGACCGACGCGGTCAAGCGCGAGTCCTCCGACATCCACTTCGAGCCCGAGCACGCCTTCCTGCGCATCCGCTACCGCGTCGACGGCGTGCTGGAGCAGATCCGCAGCCTGCACAAGACCTACTGGCCAGGCATCCTGGTGCGCCTGAAGGTGCTGTCGGGGATGAACATCGCCGAGACGCGCGCGCCGCAGGACGGCCGCATGTCGCTCACGCTGAACGGCCGCCCGATCGATTTTCGCGTGTCGTCGCAGCCGGGCATCCACGGCGAAAACCTGGTGCTGCGCATCCTCGACCGCGAGAAATCCATCATGCCGCTGGAGCAGATGGGCTTCACCGCCGACGCGCTGCGCGAATTGCAACTGATGATGGCACGCCCGGAAGGCATCCTCGTCGTCACCGGGCCAACGGGTTCAGGAAAAACCACCACGCTGTACTCGATGCTGTCGCATCTCAACAACGAGACCGTGAACATCATGACCCTGGAAGACCCGGTCGAATACCCGGTCACGCTGATGCGCCAGAGTTCGGTCAACGAGACGCTGAAGCTCGATTTCGCCAACGGCATCCGCTCGATCATGCGGCAGGACCCGGACATCATCCTGGTCGGCGAAATCCGCGACAAGGACACCGCTGAGATGGCCTTCCGCGCCGCCATGACCGGCCACCAGGTGTTCACCACCCTGCACACCAATTCCGCGCTGGGGGTGTTCCCGCGCCTGATGGACATCGGCATCCAGCCCGGCATCCTCGCCGGCAACATCATCGGCGTCATCGCCCAGCGCCTGGTGCGCAAGCTGTGCCCGCACTGCAAGGAAGCCTACACGCCGGACGAGGACGAGGCGCGCATCCTCGGCGCCGACCCCGCCCAGCCGCCGCAGATCTATCGCGCCGCCGGCTGCCCGGCCTGCAGCCACAAGGGCTACCGCGGGCGGCTGGCCCTGATCGAGCTGTTGCGGATGGACCCCGAGCTGGACGAACGGGTGGCCAACCATGCGCCGCTGCACGAAATCCGCCGCGCGGCATTCGAGCACGGCTACCACCCGCTGGCTGAGGATGGAATCAAGCGGGTGCTGGACGGCGTCACCTCGCTGGCGGAAGTGGCGCGGGTGGTGGATTTGACGGGGCGGGTGTGAGAATGGGGCTCGCGTTACTTTTACCGTCTGCGGCTGCGCTACGGCTCCGCTTTTCGCCTTTGGGCGAGTCACTTTCTTTTGCATGGCCAAAAGAAAGTAACCAAAGAAAAGGCGACCCCACATCGCTGCCCTGCGGGTTCCCGATTTGGCGTGGGCGGGCGGGACAAGAGCGGAACCGTGTCCGAGCTCCGCAGCAAGGCACGTTTTGTGTGCCTTGCCAGGGCGAGTTGGTGGAGCGCCCGCCCGCGCACGCCAAATCGGCAGCGCTGAAGGGGAACACCCCCCGCTACCGCCGTCACGTAATGCCATCTCACCACCAAGCACTGGCGCATGCTTTGGAGCCCCTCGTGTGTCGCCGAGAAGCGCAGCCGGACGGGGGGGAAAGGTGCGGGGTGTCTGAGCCCGCCAGGGCGAGTTCCCGCACCGCCCCGGCCGGCGAGCATCGCAGGGGAGCCGAAGGCCGACACGCCAGGGGTGGCTTTTTCTTTGGTTACTTTCTTTTGGCCACGCAAAAGAAAGTGACTCGCCCGCAGGCGAAAAGCGAAGCCCTCGCGAGGCCCGCATAACCATGCCCTTCTTCGACTACCGCGCCATCGACCAGACCGGCCGCACCACCCGGGGCACGCTGTCGGCGGTCAACGACGTCGACCTCGAACTGCGTCTGAAGCGCATGGGGCTCGACCTCATCACGCTTTCCGAGCTGTCGCGCCAATACGCCCCCAGCGGCCGCGAGCGCGTCACCCGCCGCGATCTGGTCACCTTCTGCATCCACATGCGCTACATCACCCGCGCCGGGATTCCGCTGCTCGAAGGCCTGCGCGACCTGCGCGACACCATGGACAAACGCGGTTTTCGCGATGTGCTGACCGCATTGCTGGAGGACCTGGAGGGCGGCAAGGTGCTGTCGCAGGCGCTGGCGGCCCACCCGGCGGTGTTCGGCGCGGTGTTCGTCCACAGCGTGCGCGCGGGCGAGCAGACCGGCCTGCTGGATGCGGTGTTCGAGCGCCTGGCCGAATCGCTGAAATGGCAGGAAGAAGTCGCCGCCAAGGCCAAGCGGCTGATGATCTATCCGGCGCTGGTGCTCGCCGTGGTCGGCGCGGCCATCCTGTTCCTGCTGGTCTATCTGGTGCCGCAGGTGCTCACCCTGGTCGAGACCATGGGCGTGGCCCTGCCGCTGCCGACGCTGATCCTGATGGCGGTATCGAACGCACTGCGTTCGTACTGGCTGATCGGGCTGCTGCCGGCGCTGGCGCTGGGGGTCGGGCTGCCGCTATGGGCAAGCAAGAGCGAGGCGGGGCGCGACTGGTGGGACCGCACCCAGTTGCGGCTGCCGATCCTCGGGCCGATCGTGCAAAAGATCGTGCTGTCGCGCTTCACCAACACCCTGGCGATGATGTACCGCTCGGGGGTGACGGTGCTCGACGCATTGCGCGCGGGCGAAATGGTCGCCGGCAACCGGGTGATCGCCGGCGGCATCCGCCGCGCCGCGCAGCAGATTGCCGATGGCCGCGGCCTGTCGGAGAGCTTCCAGTCGCTGGCGCTGTTCCCGCCGCTGGTGATCCGCATGCTGCGCGTGGGCGAGACTACCGGTGCGCTCGACGAAGCGCTCGACAACGTGACGTATTTTTATAACCGCGAAGTGCTCGACTCGATCGAAAACGGCCTCCGGGTGCTCGAACCGCTGCTCACCGCCATCCTCGGTCTGCTGCTCGGCGGCATCCTGGTATCGGTGCTGCTGCCGATTTACGACCTGATCGGGAACCTGCCGCTGTGATGCTCGACCACCGCCTCATCCTGCTTGCCACGCCGCGCCAGATCGGCGTGCTCGACTGGCGCCCCGGGCACATGCACTGGCTGGGCGATTTTGCCGCCGGCGCCGAAGGGCTGGCCGCATTCCACCGGATCGTGGTCAAGCATGCGCAGCTGCCGGTGCTGCTGGTGGTCGACACGGTGGACGAGGATTACCGCAGCGAAATCCTGCCGCACGTGCAGGGACGCGCGCGCGACGAACTGCTGGCGCGCAAGCTGAAACAGGTGTTCCGCAATGCGCGCTTTACCGGCGCGTGGCGGCAGGCACGCGAGACGACCGGCCGCCGCGACGACCGTTATCTGCTGGCCGCCCTGCCCGACGCCGACTGGCTGACGCCGTGGCTCGGCGTGCTGCACCGCGAACGCGTGCCGCTGACCGGCATCACCCCGCTGGCGCTGGCGTGCCAGCACCTGCTGGACAAGCTGCGGGTACAGGAGCCTCACGTGCTGCTGGCCTGCCGCCTCAACAACAGTTTGCGGCTGTCTTACTACCATCACGGCTTATTGCGTTTTTCGCGCCTGATCGGGGGCGACGCCCCGACCCAGCTGCCGGACAGCGCGGCCGACGAAATCGCCAAGACGCAGCTTTACCTGACCGGTCAGCGCATCCTGCCGCGCGAAGCCCGCCTGCATGTGCTGCTGCTCGACCCCGGCGGCCAGCTGGACAGCGCGCAGGCGCCGCTCAACGCCGACCCTGCGTTCAGCACGCGGCTGATCGACATGGCCAGCCTCGCGCGCGCCCTGCGCATCCCGGGCGACTTTCTCGCCGCCACGCCGGAAATCGCGCCGCTGGCCGCGATTGCGGGCGAGGCCATGCAGCTGAACCTGGCCCCTCCCGAACTGCTGCAGCGCCATACCGAATTCCGCTGGCGGCGTGGCCTGCACGCGGCAGCGGGCATCATTGCGCTGCTCGGAATCGGCATCACGGCCGCCTACTGGCTGCACGCACAAGACCTGACCGACCAGGCCAGCCGGATGCTGCAGCAACAGCAGCAGTTCGACGCCCGCTATCGGGCCATCGCGCGCACGTTTCCCATCCAGTCGGCGGCGCCCGAACAATTGGCCCAGACGGTGGCGCTGGCGCGCCAACTCGGCGGCGGCCAGCCCGATGCCGGCGCGCTGCTTGCCGCCATCGGCCAGGCCATCGATGCGGTGCCCGGCATCACGCTCGACAGGCTGGAATGGGCCGACGACACGCTCACGGCCGGCGGCGGAACGCGGATCAGCCTCGACGCCTCGCTGGTTCCGTTCGACGGCAATTACCGCGCGGCCATGCAGCGCATCGAGCGGTTCATGCATACCCTGCAAGCCGTGCCCGCCCTGCATGACGTGCGCTTGCGCAGCAGCCCGGTGAACGCCGATTCCGCCAGCACCCTGTCGGGGCGAACGCTCGATGCCGGCGCGGGCGAATCCCCCGCCGCGCGTTTCAGCCTCGGCCTGCGTTACCGCGAGGCCCGGCCATGAGGCACCCGCCGCTCGCCGCACTCAAGCTGTCGCTGCTGCTGGTACTGGCGGCACTGCTGCTGGCCGGGGGCGGCATATTGTGGAGCCGCGGCCAGGCGCACGACGCCGGGCTTGCCCTGCAGCAGCAACGCAGCGCGCTCAACGGCGCGCGTCAGCAGCTCGACCGCAGCCGCCAGCAGCAGCAGCTCATCGCCACTCACCTGGCCGATTATCAGGCACTCGCCGCACGCGGCTTTATCGGCGCAGAAGACCGGCTGGCCTGGATCGAAGCGGCGCAACTGGCCAACCGCGATGCCGGGCTTTACAGCCTGGATTACCGGCTGACGCCGCGCGCCGCTTCGCTTCCCGCGCTCGCCCAGGGCTTGCCGCTGGGACAGACGACCATGAGCCTCGCCCTGCCGCTGCTGGTGGAAACCGACCTCATGCGCTTCCTGAACGCGCTCAAGGCGCGCGCACCCGGGGTCTACCGGGTGCAGGGCTGCCGGCTGTCCCATCCCGGCGATGCGCCGTTCGAGCCGGTCAACCAGCCGCGCCTGCTGGCCGAATGCGAACTGCTGTGGTTCACCGTGGCGGCAGAATCAAGGACTTCGCAATGAAAATCCGTTCACCGCGGAGGCACGGAGGTATGTCCCGCAGGGACGGTATCCCTTGGGGCACGGAGAACAGCAGACCCGTTCGGCGCGGAACGGGCCGTCACCGTTCAGCCTGGGTTTTCTCCATCTCCCTGTGCCTCTGTGGTCCAGGCTTTGCAGCAACCGCCGACCCCGGGCGCCTGTTCTACACGCCCGAGCAGCGCGCCCAGCTCGAAGCCGCGCGCAGCCGCAGCCTCACCCAGCCGCGCGGCCCGAATAAAACCGCCGCCCCCGCAGCGCTACGTTTCGACGGCGTGCTGATCCGTTCCGACGGCAAGACAACCCGCTGGGTCGACGGCAGGCCGCAACTCGACGGCGCGGCCGTATCGGGGCTGAAGCCGGGACAGATCCGCGCCGACGGCCACGTGTACGAACCCTATCAGGTATTGCGCCCGCGCCCGCCCGCGCCGGCCGCCCCCGGCGAGAAGGAATCCCCACCATGAACTCCCAACGCGGCTTCACCCTGATCGAACTGGCCATCGTGCTGGTCATCATCACCATCCTGATCGGCGGGCTGGCGATGCCGCTGTCGGCGCAGATTCAGGCGAGGCGGATTGCCGAAACCAAGAAGACGCTGGAGGAGGCGCGGGAGGCGATCCTCGGCTATGCGCTGACCCATCAGACCTCAGGCTCGCCGCCCAGGCCCTATCTCCCCTGCCCTGACACGGATGGCGACGGGCGAGAAGACCGCCCCGGCAATGAGTGCACCAAGCAATCCGGCTGGTTTCCCTGGGTCACCCTCGGCGCCGCTGCGCAGGATGCGTGGGGCAATCGCCTGCGCTATACCGTCCATGCCGACCTGAGCAGCAAAACCAATGGATTCCATAATGACAGTGCGCCCCCCCCCGGCGCGTGGAATCAAGTTTGTTCAGAAGAAAACTGCCCGGTCGTCGACGTCGCCGCCGATGTGCCGGTCGTGCTGGTATCGTACGGCGCAAACGGCCGGGGAGCCCGCAATGTCAACCTTCCCTTTGGCAGTCCCACCCCTGCGCTGCCCCCCGGAACCAGCGCCAAGGAAATCGAAAACCTCGACGCCGACCACCGCTACGTCAGCCGTCCCCCCTCCAAGCCGGGCGACGCAGCGGGCGAGTTCGACGATCTCGTCGTCTGGCTGCCGTTCAGCGTGCTGATCAACCGGGTATGCCCGGCGGGCGGTTGTCCGTAGCCTGCAGGCGGAACGCCACCCGCCCCGCCTGGTTGTCCGGCAGTTCCAGCCGGAATCCGGTGCGCGCGGCCTGCCGCGCGGCCTGATACAGCCCCACTCCGAGGCCGAAATCCGAGGCCACCGGGCTGAGGAACAGGTTGCGCGCCACGTGCTCGGGTGCCGGCGCGCCGCTGTCGGTCACCGCCAGGCTCACCAGCGGCCGCAGTTCCAGGCGCACCGCCACCGCCACGCCGGGCTCGGCCTGGCGCTTGCGCAGCGCGTTGGTGAGCAGGTTGTCGGCGACGCTGTCGAACAGATCCTGCGGCAACGGCGTGTCGTCGAGCGCCTCGGCAAAGAATTGCACGTCGTCGTGTTCGTAGCGCGTCTGCAGCTCCGCCCACCACGCCTGCGCCGGGATGTGCGCGACATCCATTTCGGCCGGCTGCTTCAGCTTGTCGACCGTCTGCGCCAGCCGCGTCGCCAGCTGCGGCAACTGCCGCTTCATCAGTTCCAGCAGACGCTCGCTGTCCTCGGGCGTGGACATGTCGGCGGCGGCGAGCAGGGTTTTCAGCGACTGCAGGATATTCTTCACGTCGTGCGTCAGCCGCGCGCCGGTGTCATGGATCGCCTGGCTGTAGGCCTGCTCGCGCAGGGTTTGTTCGCGCACCTTGGCAGCGTAGAAATAGCCCAGCAGCTGCGACAGCAACCGCACATGCAGCGCCAGCGCCGGGGTGAGCGGGCGCGCGGATTGCCAGGTGAGGCTCAAGCCATGAAACGCATGGGTGATGGCGTGTTCGGCGGGTTCGCCGAAACTGCCTTCGCCGCGGGCCGCCTGCCAGCTTCCGCCGCGGATCCAGGTCAGTTCGTGCAGGTCGGCCAGCGCATCGCGCACGAAGGATTCCGGATCGCGCTCGCGCTCGGCCAGCGTCGCCAGGCGCTGCGCCCAGCCCTCGAACGGCAGTCCCACCGACAGCAGGTAACGCGAGGTGAGTTGCCCCAGTCCGGCAAACCCGGCACGCGGATTCCACAGCCACGACAGGGTCAGCAGCAGCGCCGCCATCCCCAGCAAGGTCTGCACCAGCGCCCACGCATAACTCACCCCGGCCACCGCCACCACGGCGAATACGCCCAGCGCCATCACCATGATGAGCAGCGACAGCATCAGGCCGTAGATGAAATCGAGCGTCGACGAGGCGCCGCGCTGGCGGCTGACCGGCAGGAACAGGATCACCAGCGGCAGCAGCGGCAAGCCGTAGCGCACTGCGGCCTGCAGCGCATCGGGCAGCCCGGCGCCGCCCAGGCTTTGCGGCAGCACCCAGGCCAGCAGCAGCGCCAGCAAATAGGCCAGCGCGAACAGGTAGGCCAGCCGCTGGCTGCGCGCGTTCTGCGAAGCCGCCACCGCACCCACCAGCCCCGCCAGAATCGCCAGCCACAGCGCCATCACCCAGGTGCCGTCGACCAGCACCAGCAGCGCCGCCATGGCGAACACCGGCAACGCGAGGCGCGGCTCGATGCGCGCCTCGCTGCGCACCAGCGGCTGCCACAGCAGGAACAGCCCGTAATGCGCCAGCAGGAAGGCACGCGTCACCGCCGCCTCGGCGTCGAACACCACGGCGGCGTGCAGCGCCAGCAGCATCAGCGCCAGCCAGCGTCCGGGCGCCACCCGCGTGAAAAACCCGACCAGCGAGGCCAGCCCGGCCTGCCGCGGCCTGTTCTCAGCAGACTCGGTCATACCAGGTCACGGCGCGCGGGAAATTCAGCATGACACTGCTATCGGCAATCCATCGGGGAAATGCAGTCCGACTGCGGCTGCGCGCAGCAACAAACATGACGGGATTCCGGCGGGCGCGTCGTATTTTCATCAACCCGGCCCCGGGCAATGCGTATTTATTCTCATTTTTTTATTGTAAATCAGAGAATTACAAACACTAACCCGGTGGCATGCATTTTGCACAATTGCACGCCAGGCAATAACACAACGGAGCCTTCCACCATGCCCCACCCCTTCCCGCAGCGCCAGTCGGGTTTCACCCTGATCGAGATCGCCATCGTGCTGGTCATCATCGGCCTGCTGCTCGGCGGCATTCTAAAAGGCCAGGAACTGATCACCCAGGCCCGCATCCGCAACGTCGCCAACGACTTCCAGTCGGTAACCGCGGCGATCAACCTGTATCAGGATCGCTATCGGGCTCTGCCGGGGGACGATCTGGGCGCCGCTGCCCGCTGGACTGCGACCGGCAGTACAACAACCAGCGGCAACGGCGACGGCACTATTGGCTCCGGCACAGCAGGGACACCTACTTATAATTCCAACACCGACACCGAGGAATCCCGTCTATTCTGGCAACACCTGCGTCTCGCAGGTCTCGTTGGCGGCGCAACCACCACCGGCGCAATCGGCACCGCCAATCCACCCAACGCCGCCTCGGGCGTAACAGGCGTGCAAAATGGCGCGTTCGGGATTCCAGGCTTGGTTATTTGCTCAAACAACCTGTCCGCCAAGATTGCGCAGGCAATTGATACGCAGTTTGATGATGGTATCGCCACAACCGGCACAGTGCGTGGTGCGACTGGCACTGCTGCAGGCACCACCGCCCCAACACTCAATTACGTTGATGACGGGGCCAATTTCTACGTAGTCTGCAAAGCGCCTTAACCCTGCAGCACTCTGAACTCCGCCGCCGCCAGTCCGTCGGCGGCGCCGCGCAGCACCAGCACGTCGCCAGCCTGGATACGGGTGTCGGGCTGGGGATCGATTCCCTTGATACCCTGGCGGCGGATCGCCACCACCTCCACCATTAACTCCTCCAGCGCCAGCTCTTCCAGGCTGCGCCCTACCGCGGCGGCGCCCTGCGTGAGCAGGACGGTATTGAGGCGCGGCTGGGTCTGCTGGTCCAGCTCGTCGTCGGCGTCGCTGGCGCCGCGGAAAAAACCGCGCATCATGGCGTAACGCGTTTCGCGCACATCGCGAACGCGTTTCAGCACCCTGGACAACGGCACCCCCACCAGCATCAGCGCGTGCGAGGCGAGCATCAGCGAGCCCTCCATCACCTCGGATACCACCTCGGCCGCCCCCGCCGCCTTCAGCGCGTCGATGTGGGTGTCATCGATGGTGCGCACCACCACCGGCAACTCCGGCTTGAGTTCGCGCACGTGGCGCAGGATCGCCATGCTCGAATGCACGTCGGAATAGGTCACCACCACCGCCTGCGCACGGGAAAGGCCGGCGGCGACCAGCACTTCGCGGCGGCTGGCGTCGCCGTACACGACCGACACGCCGGACGCCGCCACCGCGCGGATGCGCTCGGGGTCGGCATCGAGCGCGACGAAGCCGATGCCTTCGGCCTCCAGCAGGCGCGCCAGGTTCTGTCCACTGCGGCCGTAGCCGCAGACGATCACATGCCGGGTCTTGCCGAAGGTCTTGACCGCGATGTCGTGCACTTCCTTCGCCCGTCCGGCCCATTCGCTGCCGGCAAGCAGGCGGGTGAGCGTGTCCATGCGATTGATCAGCAACGGCGCGATCAGCATCGATACCACCATTGCCGCCAGCACCGGCTGGGTGATGCCGGCGCCCAGCAGCTTGAGGTCTGCCGCCTGCGCCAGCAGCACGAAGCCGAATTCGCCCGCCTGCGCCAGTCCCAGCGCGGTTCGCACGGCGGTGGGACGGCTGCTGCCGAAGGCCGTGGCCAGCCCGACGACCAGCACGCCTTTGCCGATGACGATGGCCGCCACCAGCAGCAGCACGCTGTTCCAGTTCAGCATCACCTGCATCAGGTCGAGCCGCATCCCGATGGTGACGAAGAACAGTCCCAGCAGGACATCGCGGAAAGGCTTGATGTCGTCCTCCACCTGGTAGCGGTATTCGGTTTCCGACACCAGCATGCCGGCAAGGAAGGCGCCGAGCGCCAGCGACAGTCCCGCCTTCTCGGTCAGGAAGGCCAGCCCCAGGGTGAACAGCAGCAGGTTCAGCGTGAACAGTTCGGGCGACTTGCGCCCCGCCACCCACTGGAACCACGGACGCATCACGCGCTGGCCGACGAACAGCAGAAACCCCAGCACCGCCACCGCCTTCAACACCGCCAGCCCCAGCACCATCCCCATGTCGTCGGCATCCTTGGCAAACGCCGGGATCAGGATCAGCAGCGGCACCACCGCCAGATCCTGGAACAGCAGCGCGCCGAAAATCTGCCGCCCGTGCGGCGTCTGGATTTCCAGCCGTTCGGCCAGCAGCTTCGACACGATGGCGGTCGACGACATCGACATGATGCCGCCCAGCGCAACCGCGGCCAGCAGCGGCAAATCGAGCAGCCAGGCGATGAGCGCGGCACATGCGATGGTCAGCACCACCTGCGCGCCGCCGAAGCCGAACACCGTCGTGCGCATGGTCATCAGGCGCGGCAGGCTGAACTCCAGGCCGATGGAAAACATCAGGAACACCACGCCGAATTCGGCCAGGTAACGCTCTTCTTCGCTGTCAGGAATCCATCCCAGCGCGAACGGGCCGATGACAATTCCTGTCACCAGATAGCCGAGCATGGTCGGCAGCCGCAGCGCGCGCGCCGCAGCCACCACCAGCACGGCGGCCGCAAGCAGGATCAGCACGAGCTGGAGGCTGGAATGCATCAAGGAAAACGGGGAGGGAAAGACAGGCTTTAGTATACTTGCCGACCATGCGGCCCCAATCCACCTCCCCCGAACATTTGCTGGTGCTGGCGCGCCAGGTGCTCGACATCGAAGCCGATGCCCTGCGCGCCGTGTCCGCGCGTCTCGACGCCGGCTTTGCCGACGCCGTGCAGCTGATCCTGGCGTGCAGCGGCCGCGTGGTGGTGTCGGGGATGGGCAAGTCGGGGCACATCGGCAGCAAGATCGCCGCCACCCTGGCGTCCACCGGCACCCCCGCCTTCTTCATGCACCCGGGCGAAGCCAGCCACGGCGACCTCGGCATGATCGCGCCCAACGACGTGGTGCTGGCGCTGTCGAACTCGGGCGAGAGCAGCGAAATCGTCAGCATCGTGCCGCTCATCAAGCGGCGTGGCGCCAAACTCATTGCGATGACCGGCAACCCCGGCTCGACCATGGCGCGCGAAGCCGACGTGCACCTCAATGCCGGCGTCGACAAGGAAGCCTGCCCGCTCAACCTGGCGCCCACCGCCAGCACCACCGCGGCGCTGGCGCTGGGCGACGCACTGGCGGTGGCATTGCTCGACGCGCGCGGCTTCTCGGCCGACGATTTTGCGCGCACCCATCCCGGCGGAAGCCTGGGGCGGCGGCTGCTCATCCATGTGCACGACGTCATGCACACGGGGGACGCGCTGCCGAAAATCGACAGCACCGCCTCGCTCAAGCTCGCCCTGCTCGAAATGACGCAAAAAGGGCTCGGCATGACCGCCGTGGTCGACGCCACCGGCAAGGTGGCGGGGGTATTCACCGATGGCGACCTGCGGCGGGCCCTGGAGCACGCGCTCGACCTGCAGCAGGCGCAGGTGGTCGACCTGATGACCAAAAACCCCAAAACAATCCGCGCGGACGAACTCGCCGTGGCGGCGGTAGAAAAAATGGAAACGCTGAAAATCAACGGCCTGCTGGTGGTCGACGCCGACAACACCCTGCTGGGTGCGCTCAACATGCACGACCTGCTGAAAGCGGGGGTGGTTTGATGGCTGCGGACCTCATCGCCCGCGCCCAGAAAATCCGTCTGATCGCATTCGACGTCGATGGCGTGATGACCGACGGAACCTTGTTCCTGGCCGACGACGGACAGGAATACAAAGGCTTCAATTCGCTCGACGGCCACGGCCTGAAAATGCTCAAGAGCAGCGGCGTCGAGCTTGCCATCATCACCGGACGCAGTTCGCGGGTGGTGGAACACCGCGCCAGGAATCTCGGCATCGAGATCGTCCACCAGGGCGCGCACGACAAGCTGGCGGTCTATGAAGCACTCTGCCGCGAACTCGGCATCGCCAGCGAAACCACCGCCTACATGGGCGACGACGTCGTCGATCTGCCGGTAATGCGGCGCGCCGGCCTGGCGATCACCGTGCCCGCGGCGCCCGATCTGGTTAAGGCGCACAGCCACCTGGTCACCACCCGCGAAGCCGGGCACGGCGCAGTGCGCGAAGCCTGCGAATTCCTGATGCGCGCGCAGGGCACGCTGGACGCGGCGCTGGCACCGTATCTGAAATGACACACCGTGCACGGGCCGCATCGCGCGCCACCGGTTCGAGGGCGGCATGATCGCGCGCGGGTCGCTGTGGCTTCCGCTGGCCATTCTGCTGCTGCTGGCTGCGCTCAGTTTCTGGATCGAACGTTCGGTGGAACTGCCGGCCAGCGACAGCCCGTCCGCCCGGACCGATCCCGAAGGCATTATGGAAAACTTCGATGCGCTGCGCACCGACCCGGCAGGCAACCCCCACTATCGCTTGTCCGCCAGGAAGCTCAAACATTATTCCGGCAGCAAGCGTACCGAACTGGAATCGCCGCGCTTCCTCCAGTTGGGCGTGCAGGCCGGCGAAGTGAGCGCGGAGGCGCGCGAGGCCACAGTTTCGCCCGACGGTCGCGAGGTGGATCTGCGCGGCAGCGTCGTCGTGGAACGCGCCGCCCGCCCGGGACAATCCGCCATGCTGCTGCGCACCGAGCGGCTGCTGGTTTTTCCCGAACGCGACCAGCTGCGCGCGCCGGGCGCGGTGAACATTCGCGACGCCACCTCGAATTTGCGCGCAAGCGCCATGGAATACGACGCCAGGCAACGCGTCATCAAACTGACAGGACGGGTGCAGGCCCGTTATATTTCCGGAAAAAGCTAAGGGCTTAGTTGACGCCATGCAAACATTGAAAACAGGGGTTTATGCGATTCTGTGCGCCGCCCTGCTGATCTCGCCCGCCCACGCCGAGAAGGCCGACCGCGACAAGCCGGTCAACCTCGAGGCCGACACGGTCACCCTCGACGACATCAAGAAAATCAGCGTCTACCAGGGCAATGTGATCCTGAGCCAGGGCACGCTGATGCTGCGCGCCGACCGCGTGCAGGTGACGCAGAATGCCGGCGGGCTCGACAAGATCAGCGCCGTCGGCCGTCCGGTGGCGTTCCGCCAGAAGCTCGATGGTCGCGATGAATTCATCGAGGGATTTTCCGACCGCATCGAGTTCGACAGCGCCAGCAGCCAGCTCGAACTGATCGGCCAGGCCCGCCTGCGGCGCGACGGCGACGAACTGCGCGGCGCGCAGATCTCCTACAACGCCGACACCGAGTTCTACAAGGTCGTCGGCCAGCCCGGCGCCCAGACCCCGAGCGGCCGCGTGCGCGCCGTGATCCGCCCGAAACCGCGCTCCGGGCAGCCCGCCGTCAAGCCATGAGCCGGATTTCCGCCCAGGGCCTGCGCAAGACGTATGGCAAACGCACCGTGGTGCACGACGTCTCCTTCGAGGTCGAAAGCGGCGAAGTGGTCGGCCTGCTCGGCCCCAACGGCGCCGGCAAGACCACCTGCTTCTACATGGTGGTCGGACTGGTCGCGGCCGATGGCGGCAGCGTGCAGATGGACACCCACGACCTCACCCACATGGCGATCCACCAGCGCGCGCGGCTGGGCTTGTCCTACCTGCCGCAGGAGCCGTCGATATTCCGCAAGATGACGGTGGAGGAAAACATCCGCGCCATCCTGGAACTCAAGCCTTACGGCAAGGACGAGCGCGACGAGCATCTCAACAACCTGCTCGAGGATCTGCACATCGAACATCTGCGCGATGCCGCCGCGGTCAGCCTGTCCGGCGGCGAGCGCCGCCGCGTCGAAATCGCCCGCGCACTGGCGATCAACCCGCGCTTCATTCTCCTCGACGAGCCTTTCGCCGGGGTCGACCCCATCGCCGTGATCGATATCCAGAAGCTGGTGCACTTCCTGATCGAACGCAACATCGGCGTCCTCATCACCGACCACAACGTGCGCGAAACCCTCGGCATCTGCGACCGCGCCTACATCATCAACGAAGGCCGCGTGCTGATAGCCGGCACGCCCGACCTCCTCATCCAGGACGACAACGCGCGCAAGGTCTACCTGGGTGAAAATTTCCGCCTGTAGGCGCGGCCTGCGCAGCTGAATCGCGGTACACTTGACTCAAGTCGGCACGATTTTTGCCGTAGTCAAGATTCATGAAACACAGCCTTCAACTCAAGCTCGGCCAGCACCTTGCCCTGACGCCACAATTGCAGCAGTCGATCCGGCTGCTGCAGTTGTCGACGCTGGAATTGAATCAGGAGCTGGAGCAGATGCTGCAGGACAACCCGCTGCTGGAACGCGAGGAAGAAGACGAAGCCGCTTACGCCGTTGCCGACGCACCGGCGCATACCGCCGAAGCCGAAGCGCAAGGCACGGAAACGCCAGCGCCGGAAAACGCCGAATCCGAACCGGCCGCCGCGCTGGACGATGCCGACTGGAACGACTACAGCGCCGCCAGCGGCGATGACGAAGACAACGACTATGCGCAGGGCTCGGTTTCGGGCGCGACGCTGCGCGAGCATCTGCTCAACCAGCTCATCGTCAGTCCGCTCACCCTGCGCGACCGCACCCTGGTCGCCGCGCTGATCGACGACCTCGACGAAGCCGGTTTCCTCACCCAGCCGCTGGCGGACATCGTCGCCAGCCTGCAGGCCGAAATCGAAGAACTCGAACCCGAAGAAGTCGAGACCGCGCTCAAGCATCTGCAAAACATGGACCCGACCGGAGTCGGCGCGCGCAATCTGGCCGAATGCCTGACCCTGCAACTGCGCGCCCTGCCGCCCGACACCCCGGCGCGCGATGCGGCCATGCGGCTGACCACGCATTACCTCGATCTGCTGGCCGCGCGCGATGTCGGCAAGCTGAAAAAGATGCTCGGCATCGACGACCTCGCGCTGCGCGCCGCCCGCTCCCTGATTCTTTCGCTCAACCCGCGGCCGGGCGCGGCCTTCGGCGCCGACGAAACGCACTACGTCATCCCCGACGTGTATGTGCGCAAGGTCAAGGGCATGTGGATCGCCAGCCTCAACGCCGACGCCATGCCGAAGCTGCGCGTCAACCGCGTCTATGCCGACATCCTGGCGCGCCACCGCGAGTCCGGAGGCAGCCAGCTGGCCAGCCAGTTGCAGGAGGCGCGCTGGCTGATCAAGAACGTGCAGCAGCGCTTCGACACCATCCTGCGCGTTTCGCAGGCCATCGTCGACCGCCAGAAGCACTTCTTCGAGCACGGCGAGGTGGCGATGCGGCCGCTGGTGCTGCGCGAAATCGCCGACGTGGTGGAACTGCACGAATCGACCATTTCGCGCGTCACCACGCAAAAATTCATGATGACGCCGCGCGGGCTGTACGAGTTGAAATATTTCTTCGGCAGCCACGTCGCCACCGATAGCGGCGGCGCCTGCTCGTCGACCGCCATTCGCGCACTCATCAAACAGCTGATCGCCGCCGAAAGCGGCAAGAAACCGCTGTCCGACGGCCAGCTGGCCGAGGTGCTCGGCCAGCAGGGCATCGTGGTGGCCCGCCGCACCGTCGCCAAATACCGCGAATCGCTGCAGATCCCTCCCGCCAACATGCGCCGCGCGCTTTGATCGCAAAGGCTTTCCGGGCAGCATCCGTCCGAAAAAAGGCCGCGCGCTTGAATGTGTCCTGCTTTCGCTCCACAATGAAATCGAGCGTGACGAATCGCTCCTGAAGCCGGAACAGAAACCGGCTCTCAGCATTTTTCAGCAGACTCTAGGAGGCGCTATGAATTTGAAGATTTCCGGTCATCACCTGGAAGTGACCCCAGCCATCCGCGACTATGTTTCCGAGAAGCTCAACCGCGTCAAGCGCCATTTCGACCACGTCATCAACCTGAACGTCATCATGCAGGTGGAAAAGCTGGTGCACAAAGTGGAGGCCACCCTGCACGTCAAGGGCCATGATTTCCATGCCAGCAGCGAAGACGGCAACATGTACGCGGCGATCGACCTGCTGGCCGACAAGCTGGACCGTCAGATCGTCAAGCACAAGGAAAAAATCTCGGATTTCCATCAGGACGGCGGCAGTTTGAAGCATCAACCGACGGAAAGCGCCGCCTGACGCCAAACCGCTTGAATCGAAGCCACGCACACCGGGGGCAGTTTGCCGCCTCCGGGCGTATAATCTGCAGGCGCCGGTTTTTCCAACCGGCTTTGCAACAGGCATGAACCTAATCACCCCCCTCATCACCCCTGACACCACCTTGCTGGATGTGAGCTTTACCAGCAAGAAAAAGCTGTTCGAACACGCAGCCGAACTGTTCGCCAGAACCCACGCGCTCAAGGCCCCGGATATTTTCACCAGCCTGTTCGAGCGCGAACGCCTCGGGTCGACCGCGCTCGGCCACGGAATCGCCATTCCGCACGGCCGCATCAAAGGCCTGAAGGATGCCAGCGGTGCGTTTTACCGGCTGAAAACCCCGCTGGAATTCGACGCCCCCGACAACCAGCCGGTTTCCCTGTGTTTCATCCTGCTGGTTCCCCAGGACGCCAACGAACGCCATCTGCAAATTCTCGGCGAGCTGGCGCAGCTGTTCGGCGACGACGCCATGCGCGCGAAAATGCTGGCCGCCGCCGCGCCGCACGACCTCATTGCGCTGCTCGGCGCATGGACGAGCTAAGCCGCGTTTCGGTTGCAACCCTGTTCCGCGACATGGCGGGACAGCTTGGCCTGCAATGGGTGGCCGGACGCGACGGCGGCCAGCGCATCCTGTCTTCCGAAACCATCCAGAAACCGGCCCTGGCCCTCATCGGCCACCTGAATTTCGTGCACCCGAACCGGGTGCAGGTACTCGGACCCGCCGAAATGGACTACCTGCGCGGCCTGTCCGAATCCGGCCTGCAGGAAGCCATCGGGCAGCTGTTTTCGAGCGAACTCGCCGCCATCGTCGTCTCCAACGGCGAAACCGTGCCGGTCTTTTTAAGCGATGGCGCAGAGCGCACCGAAACACCGTTGTTCACCTCGACCCTCGCCAGTCCGGTCCTGGTGTCCTATCTGGGGCATTACCTGACGCAGCACCTGGCCGAATCCACTTCGATCCACGGCGTGTTTCTCGAAGTCCTCGGCACCGGCGTGCTCATCAAGGGCGACGCCGGGGTCGGCAAAAGCGAACTGGCGCTGGAACTCGTCACGCGCGGTCATCGGCTGGTCGCCGACGACGTGGTCGAATTGAGGCATGTCGCGCCGGAAACGCTGGAAGGCAATTGCCCGCCGCTGATCCGCGACTTTCTGGAAGTGCGTGGGCTCGGCATCCTCAACATCCGCTACCTGTTCGGCGAAACGGCGGTCAAGCTGCAGAAGAACCTCAAGCTCGTCGTCGAGCTGGTGCATCCGCAGGAGATCGGCGAAGTCGGCCTCAACCGGCTCGACATGGTGGCCTCCACCGAAACCATCCTCGACGTCGCCATTCCCAAGGTGCGCATCCCGGTCGCGGCTGGCCGCAACCTGGCGGTGCTGGTCGAAGTGGCGGTGCGCAATCACATTCTGAAAAGCCGCGGCATCAATCCGGTCGAGCAGTTCATCAAGCGCCAGCAGGCAGCCATCGACGGGGGCGGCTGAGATGCAGATCGTGCTGGTTTCAGGCTTGTCGGGCTCGGGTAAAAGCATCGCCATCGCGGTATTGGAAGACGTCGGCTACTACTGCGTCGACAACCTGCCTCTCGCCATGCTGCAGCCGCTGGTCGACTACCTGAAGCGCGAAGGCCACGACCGCATCGCCATCGCCATCGATGCGCGCAGCGGCGCAAGTTTCACGCAGCTGCCGCTGATCGCCGAAGCGCTGCGCAACCAGGGCGCCGACCTGCGGGTGATCTTTCTCGAAGCGAAAACCCTGTCGCTGGTCAAACGCTTTTCCGAAACGCGGCGGCGGCACCCGCTGTCCAGCGACAGCGTTTCGCTGCAGGAGGCCATCCAGCTCGAACGCGAGATGCTCGCCGAGATCGCGCCGCTGGCGCACCGCATCGATACCAGCGACCTCTCCGCCTCGGCGCTGCGGCTATGGATCAAGGATCTGATCGGCCAGGATCGTTCGCGCATCACCCTGCTGTTCGAATCCTTCGGCTTCAAGCACGGCATTCCGCTCGACGCCGATCTGGTGTTCGACGTGCGCTGCCTGCCCAATCCGCATTACGTCGCCGAGTTGCGTCCGCTCACCGGGCGCGACCGGCCGGTGCAGGATTTTCTCGAAGCCAGCCCCAACGCCATGGCGCTGCTGGCCGACATCCGCGGCTTCGTCGAAAACTGGCTGCCGTGCTTCATTCGCGACCACCGCGCCTACCTGAGCGTGGCCATCGGCTGCACCGGCGGCCAGCACCGCAGCGTCTACTTCGCCGAAACGCTGGCTGCCGCCTTCCGCGAACGCGAGCAGGTGCTGGTACGGCACCGCGAACTGAGCTGATGCTGCTGCGTGCCGGCGATATCGGCGTGCTGCTGGCGGGCGGAGGCATCGTCGTCGCGCTGGCGGTGTTTGCCTGGGGCGGCGGACGCGGCGACACCGTCGTCATCCGCGCCGCCGGGCAGGTGGTGGAGACCGCGGCGCTCACCCACCCGCAGCGCTTTGCCGTTGACGGCCCGCTCGGCACCACGCGGATCGAAATCGAACCCGGCCGCGCCCGCGTGGCGGCCGACCCCTCGCCGCGCCAGCTGTGCGTGAAGCAGGGCTGGCTCACGCAATCGGGGCAGGCAGCCCTGTGCCTGCCGAATCAGGTCAGCCTCGAAATCCGCGGGCATGCCTCGGCCTATGACACACTCGGCTATTGATCTGCCCGTTACCGCGGACGACCGCCGCATCGCGCGGCTGGCGGCAATGGCGATCGGCCTGACGCTGGCCGAAGCGGCGATCCCCAGCCCCATCCCCGGGGTGAAACCCGGGCTCGCCAACATCGTCGTCCTGCTGGTGCTGCTGCAGCACGGCTGGCGCGCGGCGGTCTGGGTATCGGGTTTGCGCGTGCTGGCCGGCAGCCTGCTGCTGGGCAGCCTGTTTGCGCCGGGCTTCTGGCTGTCGGCGGCCGGCGCCCTCGCCAGCCTGGCGGTGCTGGCACTGGCACGCCACCTGCCCGCGCGCGCATTCGGCCCGGTCAGCCTGTCGGTGCTGGCGGCCTGGGGGCACATCGGCGGACAGCTTGCGCTGGCCGGCGCATGGCTGCTGCCGGGCGCAGCGCTGATCAAACTGCTGCCCGTGTTTGCCGCCGCCGCCCTGGTTTTCGGCGCCGTCAACGGCGTCATCGTGGCGCGTCTGCTTGCCGTCCCGGAAGCGGACAGACGGACGCCGCCATGAACCGCAGCCGGCTGCCCGCAAGCGCCAGATGCGATCCGCGCGGCGCAATGGCGGCGCAGTAGATTATTGGCGGCATCCAAGCGACAATTCGCGCCATGCATCCGCCCCTCAATACCGTCACCCTCGCGCTTTCCGGCGCGTCCGGCATGGCCTATGGCCTGCGTCTGCTTGAATGCCTGCTGGCTGCCGATCTGAATGTTTACCTGCTGGTATCGCAGGCCGCCCACCTCGTCGCCAAGCAGGAGCTTGGCGTGACGCTGCCCGCGCGCGCCGGCGATCTCGAAAAACAGTTGTCCGCCGGCCTCGGTGCAGGCGACGGCCAGCTGCGCGTATTCGGCCGCGAAGACTGGAATGCGCCGCTCGCGTCGGGCTCCAACCCGGCCGACGCGATGGTGGTATGCCCATGCTCGATGGGCACGCTCGCCGCGATCGCGCACGGCCTCTCCGACAACCTGATCGAGCGCGCCGCCGACGTCATGCTGAAGGAACAGAAGAAGCTGATCCTCGTTCCGCGCGAAGCGCCGTTTTCCACCCTGCACCTGGAAAACATGCTGGCGCTGTCGAGGATGAACGCCGTCATCCTGCCCGCCAACCCCGGCTTCTATCACCGGCCGCAAAGCGTCGAGGACATCGTCGACTTCATCGTCGCGCGCATCCTCGACCAACTGGGCATCCAGCACGCGCTGATGGCGCGGTGGGGCGACGACCGTTGAGCGCCATGCCCGGACAGGCCAGCTTGCCGCTATTCCCGCTCAATACCGTGATCTTCCCCGGCGGGCAGTTGCCGCTGCGGATTTTCGAGCAGCGCTATCTCGACATGGTCAAACAGGCCATCGCCGAAAACACGCCGTTCGGCATCTGCGCCATCCGCGAGGACGCCGGGAGCGGCGCCCCTGCCATTCCCTACTCCGTCGGCACGCTGGTCCGCGTCACCGACTGGGACATGCCGCAAACCGGCATCCTGCATATCGGCACCCGGGCGGAGGCGCGTTTCGTCATCCGCAGCACCCATACCGAGTCCGGCGGCCTGCTCGTCGGCGCGGTGGAAGCCCTCAGCAGCGAGGCCGCCACCGCGGTCCCGGAAGAACTGGAACTTGCCGTCGAGATCCTGCGCCACATCATCGACGAATACGGCGACGCGCGTTTCCCCGCACCGCACGAATTCGGCAACGCCGTATGGGTGGGCTACCGGCTGTCCGAAGTGCTGCCGCTCACGCTTTCCATCAAACAGAGTCTGCTGGAAATGAACGACAGCGTGACCCGCCTGCGCATCCTCACCGAATTCCTCAGGAAGCAGATCAACTGATGGCACGCTTCTATCCCGCTCTCGAAGCCAGACACCGTGCCTTCATCTCCGCACAGAAGCTGTTCTTCACCGCCAGCGGCACCGCCGCCGGCCGCATCAATTTGTCGCCCAAGGGGATGGACAGCCTGCGCGTGCTTTCCGATTCCCGCGTCGCCTATCTCGACCTCACCGGCAGCGGCAACGAAACCGCCGCCCACCTGCTGCACGATGGCCGCATGACGCTGATGTTCTGCAGCTTCGACGCCGACCCGCTGATCCTGCGGCTATACGGGCACGGCCGCGCCGTGCGCCGGCAGGATTCCGAGTGGGGCGAATTGCGCCGCCACTTCCCCGCCCTTCCCGGCGAGCGCCAGCTCATCGTCCTCGACATCGAATCGGTACAGACCTCGTGCGGCTATGCCGTGCCGAGGTACACCTACGCAGGCGAACGCGACACGCTGGCACGCTGGGTCGACAAGAAAGGCCCGCTCGGCCTCGTTGATTACTGGCGCGAAAAAAACCGCTTCAGCATCGACGGCCTGCCCACCGGATTACTGGAGGATGCGTGATGAAAACGACCCTGATTCCGCTTGCATTGATCCTGGCCGGCTGCGATCCCACTCCGCCGCCACATCCGGAAACCGAACGCGCCCAGAGCCCGGCATTCGCAACGCAGACTCAGGCGATGGAAAAAGCGCGCGCGGTGGAAGCCCGGCTGCTGGAAGCGGCGGAGGCGCAGCGCGCGCAGGCGGAAGGCGCGCCGCCGCCGTAGGCAGGCGTCACGCGGCCAGCAGCCGCTGCACCACCGCCCCCGCCAGCATCAGGCCGAACAGCGGCGGCATGTAGCTGATGGTGCCGTTGACCGCGCGGGCGCGGCCGCGCCCCTCGACCGGCTGCGGCGGCAACGGGGCACGCCCGGCTTCGTCGGAAAACACGGTGAGCACGCCCTTGGCAATGCCGCGCTTGCGCAGGCGCTTGCGCATCACCGAGGCGAGCGAACACATGCTGGTTTTCGAAATATCGGCGATCCGGATGCGGGTAGGGTCGAGCTTGTTGCCAGCACCCATGCTGGACGCCACGCGCAACCCCCGCTCGACGCTGCTGACGACCAGCGCGACCTTGCAGTTGAGCGAATCGATGCAATCGACGACGAAATCGACATCGGCCGGCACGCTGTCGGCCACGGTTTCCGGAATCAGGAACTCACGGATCACGGTGAGCTGGCAGTCCGGGTTGATGTCGCGGATGCGCGCCGCCATCAACTCGGCTTTCGGCTGCCCGACCGTGGACAGCAGCGCTGGCAGCTGGCGATTGATGTTCGATGCCGCGACGACGTCGTGATCGATCAGGGTAAGCCGTCCCACCCCCGCACGCGCCAGCGCCTCGGCGCAATACGAGCCGACGCCGCCCAAACCGGCCACCAGCACGTGTGCATTGGCTAGCCGCGCCTGCTCGCCGGCATCGAGCAGAATCCGGGTACGTTCAAACTGCGGCGGCAAGACTGCGTCCATCGGCTAAAATTCCCTCATGGTTAAATGGCTGGTCACACTCGTTCTGGCACTATTGGTATTGGGACTGCTCACCCCCTGGCTCAACCGTCTGGGGCTGGGGCGGCTGCCCGGCGACGTTCAGGTCAAGCGCAAGCGGGGCGTATTCTACTTCCCCTTTACCAGTGTCATTCTCATGTCGCTGGCGCTCTCCCTGCTGGCCTATCTGCTGGGCCGCTGAACCCGGCCCGCCCCCTGTTGCCTCCCCCGAAATGAACAAAGCATTCGTGAAAGAAACCGATGGCCCGGATGCCGATGAAGACGACATCGTCGCGCCGGCGCTGCCTGCCGGGTCGAAGAACTACATGACGCCCGCAGGTTACGCGCGGCTGGACGCCGAATTCAACCAGCTGTGGAAGGTCGAGCGACCCAGGCTGGTGGAAACCATCTCCTGGGCGGCAAGCAACGGCGACCGATCGGAAAACGGCGACTACATCTACGGCAAGAAGCGGCTGCGCGAAGTCGACCGCCGCATCCGTTTCTTGTCCAAGCGGCTGGAGCACGCCGAGGTTGTCGATCCCGCCAGCCGCGAGGACACCGATCAGGTATTTTTCGGCGCCACCGTCACCGTCGCCGACCAGGACGGCAGCGAATCCACCTATGCCATCGTCGGCATCGACGAGGCCGACGCCGGACGCGGCCGCATTGCGTGGATTTCACCGATGGCACGCGCACTGCTGAAGGCGCGCGAGGGCGACCGCGTCAGCGTGCAGACCCCGGATGGGCGGCGCGAGGTTGACATCGTCGCGGTGCGCTATCAGGCCATCGATTGAGCGGAATGCGGCAACGCCGGGGCAATCGCCTCAGTTCAACGCGCTCGCCAGCAGGCGCCGGTAGCGGCTCACCAGTTCGCCGCTGCCCAGCAGGGTGAAAACCGAGAGCAGGGTTTTGCGGCCGATGTCGTCCTCGAAGCCGCGGTCACGGCGGACGATTTCCAGCAGCTGCACCATGCCGGGCTCGAACCGGCCGGCCGCCACATGCAGGTTGGCGAGCTTCAGCCGCGCCTCCAGATCGTTTTCATCCGCCGCCACCCGCGCGCTCAGCTCAGCCTCGTCCGCGTCCGCCGTGCCGACGAACTGTAGCCGGGCCTTGAGTTGCGGCGCACGCGGGTCGGCGTCGTCCGGCACGCTCGCGAGCAGGCGGCTGGCTTCGTCGGCTTCGCCCAGATCGAGCATGATTTCAGCGGCATCGAGTCGTATGCCGACATGGGCGGGGGCGAGTCTTGACGCATCGGCCAGCCGCTGCAGCGCGGCCGAGGTATCGCCCGCAAGACGCAGTTCGGCGGCCTGCGCACGCAGTTCGTCCGCCGGGCTCGGAATGAGGCGGTCGAGAAAGGCGCGCACCTCGCCTTCCGGCAGCGCGCCGGAAAACTCGTCGACCGGCTCGCCGTCGATGAAGGCCTTGACGCTGGGAATGCCGCGCACCGCGTAACGCGCGGCGAGTTCCTGGTTGTCGTCGGAGTTGATCTTGGCGAGCAGGAACTTGCCGCCGTATTCCGCAGCGAGTTTTTCCAGGATGGGTTTCAGCGATTTGCACGGGCCGCACCAGGGCGCCCAGAAATCGACCACCACCGGGCGCTGCCTCGATTCTTCGAGGACGTGTTGCTGGAAGTCGGCAAGGCCGACGTCGAGTGCGTGTTCGGACATGGTGACTCCGCTTCAATCGCCGGGTCGCATCGATCCGGCTTAAATCAGACTGCCTTAAATCTGCCTGGCCAGTTCGGCCGCCATTCCGGTATAGGACGCCGGCGTCAACGTTTTCAGGCGCGCCTTCTCGGCATCCGGAATCGTCAGGCCGTCGATGAAGCCGTGCAGCGTGTCGCGCGTGATGCCGGCCTTGCCGCGCGTCAGCTCCTTCAACTGCTCGTAGGGATGGGCGACGCCGTAACGCCGCATCACGGTCTGGATCGGCTCGGCCAGCACTTCCCAGTTGGCGTCGAGATCGGCCGCCAGCGCAGCCGGGCTGGCTTCGAGCTTGCCGAGACCGCGCAGGCAGGATTCGTAGGCGAGCAGGCTGTAGCCGAAGCCGACGCCCATGTTGCGCAGCACGGTGGAATCGGTGAGATCGCGCTGCCAGCGCGAAACCGGCAGCTTTTCCGCCAGATGCCGCAGCACCGCGTTGGCCAGCCCCAGGTTGCCTTCGCTGTTCTCGAAGTCGATCGGGTTGACCTTGTGCGGCATGGTCGAAGAGCCGACCTCGCCTGCCTTGAGCTTCTGCTTGAAGTAGCCCACCGAGATGTAGCCCCAGACGTCACGGTTGAGGTCGACGAGGATGGTGTTGGCGCGCGCGATCGCGTCGTACAGCTCGGCCATGGCGTCGTGCGGCTCGATCTGGATGGTGTAGGGATTGAAGCTCAGTCCCAGCTCCATGACGAAGCTGCGGGCGAAGCCTTCCCAGTCGAGATCGGGATAGGCCGACAGGTGCGCGTTGTAGTTGCCGACCGCGCCGTTGATCTTGCCCAGCAGCTCGACCGAGCCGATGGCATCCCACGCCCGCCGCAGGCGGTAGACGACATTCGCCAGTTCCTTGCCGACGGTGGTGGGCGAGGCGGGCTGGCCGTGGGTGCGCGACAGCATCGGCAGGTCGGCCAGTTCGTGCGCCAGATCGGTCAGGCGCGCAATCAGCTTTTCCAGCGCCGGCAGCAGCACGCCGTCGCGCGCGCCTTTCAGCATCAGGGCATGCGACAGGTTATTGATGTCTTCCGAGGTGCAGGCGAAATGGATGAACTCGGCTACCGCGGCGACTTCCGCGCTGGCCGCGGTTTTTTCCTTGAGGAAATATTCCACCGCTTTCACGTCGTGGTTGGTGGTGGCCTCGATGGTTTTGACGCGCTCGGCATCGGCCACCGAAAACGTGTCGGCAATGCCGTCGAGCAAGGCGATGGCCGCGGCGGAAAACACCGGCACCTCGGCGATGGCAGGCTCGGCGGCCAGCGCCTTCAGCCATTCGATCTCGACGATGACGCGGTATTTGATCAGGGCATACTCGCTGAAGAAATCGCGCAGCGGCGCGGTCTTGCCGCCGTAGCGGCCATCCAGCGGAGAAAGAGCGGTCAGTGCATTGAGTTCCATCGTGTCATCCCGTGTTATCCGTTATTCAGTGATTGGTCCATGCGGCGCGCCATGCCAAACGGTGCGCCTGTCGCGCCGCATTAAACGGTGCGCCTGTCGCGGACGGCCTGCGCCAGCGTGCCGCTGTCCACATATTCCAGTTCGCCGCCGGCCGGCACCCCGCGCGCCAGCCGGCTGACCTTGAGGCCGCGCGCTTTCAGCAGCTCGCCGATCGTGTGCGCGGTGGCTTCGCCTTCCGGCGTGAAGTTGGTCGCCAGGATCACCTCCTCGACCACGCCGTCGAGCGCACGATTGATCAGCCGTTCGAGGTGGATCTCGCGCGGGCCGATGCCGTCGAGCGGGGAGAGGCGTCCCATCAGCACGAAATACAGGCCGTCGTAGCTTTGCGTGACTTCCATCATGTTGAAGTCGGCCGGCATTTCGACCACCGCCAGTTGCCGTTTGTCACGGCGCGCGCTGGTGCAGACTTCGCACACCTCCGCCTCGGAAAAATTGTTGCACAGGCGGCAATGATGCAGATGCGTCAACGCATGGTGGAGCGCCCCGGCAAGCTGCTCGGCGCCGCGCCGGTCGCGCTGCAGCAGGTGATAGGCCATGCGCGCCGCCGACTTGGGGCCGACGCCCGGCAGCACGCGCAGGGCGGCGATCAGGTGCTCCAGTGCGGCGGGCTGCACAGACAGCGCCTCAGAACGGCAGCTTCATTCCCGGCGGAATCGGCAGGCCGGCGGTGACGCTGCCCATTTTTTCCTGCACCGTCGATTCGACCTTGCGCACCGCATCGTTGACCGCGGCGGCCACCAGGTCTTCCAGCATTTCGCGGTCGTCGCCCATCAGGCTGGGATCGATGGTGACGCGGCGCACGTCGTATTTGCAGGTCATCGTCACCTTGACCATGCCGGCGCCGCTCTGCCCCTCGATTTCGATTTCGGCCAGCTTGGCCTGCATCTTGGCCATGTTTTCCTGCACCTGCTGGACCTGCTTCATCATGTTGCCGATGCCGCCCTTGATCATGTCGATTCTCCTGATGGCTGTATGGTTGAGGCGTCGATCTGGCCGCCGAACTGGTCGACCAACTCGCGCACGAATGGATCCGATTCGATTGCGGCCACGGCCTCGGCCTGGCGCGCTTCCTTGATGCGGGTACGCACCTGCTGCGGTGTCCGCTCGGCGGCGGCGCCGATCTCGAAGCTCACCTCAAGCGCCGCGCCGTACTTTTCGCGCAGCGATCCCACCAGCCTGTCCTGATAGGTGCGATCGAGCAAATGCTTGTGCGCTTCACCCACGCGCAAGCTCACCGCATTGCCCGTCTGCGAAACCAGTTCGCAATGGTCGGCGAGCATCTTGGCCATGCCGCCGAGGCGCAATTCGGACACGACCTTGAGCCAGTCCCAGTCGCCGCGCGGCACCGCCTGCGGTGCCGCAGGAACGACCGGCACGTCGGCCTGATAGGCGGGCGGTGGCGGCGACTCGGCCGGCACGGCTTCTACGCGCGGTGCGGCAGGCGCAGGTTGCGGGGTGGCAGGTGCGACGGCACGCGGCGCCGGCTCGCCCCCGGCAACGGGCACCGCACGCACGGGAGCGGGGCGATCCGCCGGCGCCGCACCCGGGGCGAAGGCCAGCATGCGCAACAGCGTCATGCAGAAGCCGGAAAACTCGTCCGGCGCATACGCCAGATCGCGCCGGCCGTTCAGCGCGATCTGGTAATACAGCTGCGCGGTTTCCGCATCCAGCTGCGCGGCGGCGGCCTGCATCCGCTCGGCATCCATGCCGGCTTCCATCGCGCCCGGCGCGTGCAGCAGCAGCGCCAGCTGGGTCAGCAGGCTGCCCAGGTCCTGCAAGGCCGCGTCGAAGGCGATGCCGCGCTCGGCCAGCTGGTGCGCCTGCTGCAGCAGCGCATCGCCGTTTTGCGCCGCCAGCGCGTCGAGCAGGTCGAACAGGTAATCGCGCCGCACCGTGCCGAGCATGGCCTCGACTGCGGCCGCCTCCACCGTGCCGCCGCCGTAGGCGATGGCCTGGTCGGTGAGCGACAGTGCGTCGCGCATGCTGCCGGCGGCGGCGCGCGCCAGCAGGTTCAGCGCAGCCGGTTCGCTGGCGACGTGTTCCTGCGCCAGCACCTCGCCCAGATGCTGCGCCACCAGCGCCGGCGGCATCGGCTTCAGGTTGAACTGCAGGCAGCGGCTCAATACCGTGACCGGAATCTTCTGCGGATCGGTGGTGGCGAGGATGAACTTGACGTGCGCCGGCGGCTCTTCCAGCGTCTTCAGCATGGAGTTGAACGCCGGCTTCGACAGCATGTGCACTTCGTCGATGATGTAGACCTTGTAGCGCCCCGCCGTCGGCGCGTACTGCGCGTTGTCGAGCACCTCGCGCATGTTGTCGACGCCGGTGTTCGACGCCGCGTCGAGTTCGAGCAGATCGACGAAGCGGCCGGCATCGATCTGGGTGCAGGACGGACACGCGCCGCAGGGCGTCGCGGTGACGCCGGTCTCGCAGTTGAGGCACTTGGCGAGGATGCGCGCCAGCGTGGTCTTGCCCACCCCGCGGGTGCCGGTCAGCAGATAGGCATGGTGCAAACGCCCCTGCGTCAGCGCGTTGGAAAGCGCCCGCACCGCATGCTCCTGCCCCTTGAGGTCGGCGAACGCGCGCGGCCGCCATTTGCGCGCCAGCGCAAGTGCGGGAGATGCGGAGTCGCCGAAGAGATCGCTCATATCGAGAGAGGCGTTAGGGGTGAGGCGTGAGGACGGCTCTACGCAAGTTCACGCCTCACGAATTCAAAATGGCGAGCCAGAACCCCGGCACTGGCATCGGTCGCTGTGGCTGCTTCCTTCCGGACCTGACCCGATTCACGACTTAGCCATGCGGGGAGGCCCGCCACGCGCATTTTAACCCGGAAGCGCGCTTATTCCTCATCCGCCGGCGCGCTGAGGCGGCGTTTTTTCACCGCGTCGGCCAGCATCCGCAGCAGCGGGACGGTGTCGTCCCAGCCGATGCAGGCATCGGTGATCGACTTGGCGTATTCCAGCGACTGGCCCGCGACCAGATCCTGGCGGCCGGCATTCAGATGGCTCTCGACCATGGCGCCGATGATGCGGGTATCGCCGCCGGCCACCTGCGCTGCGACATCGGCGGCGACATCGATCTGGCGCTGGTACTGTTTGCTCGAATTGGCGTGCGAGAAATCGATCATCAGCTGCTGGCGCAAGCCGGCCGATGCCAATTCGCCGCACGCCAGGCTGACGCTCGCCGCATCGTAGTTGGGCGCCTTGCCGCCGCGCAGGATCACATGCGTGTCTTCGTTGCCGGAGGTGCTGAACACGCCGACATGGCCCGACTTGGTGATGGAGATGAAATGGTGGCGCGCGGCGGCGGCCTTGATCGCATCGACCGCGATGCGCAGGCTGCCGTCGGTGCCGTTCTTGAACCCCACCGGACACGACAGGCCGGACGCCAGCTGGCGGTGCGACTGCGACTCGGTGGTGCGCGCGCCGATGGCGCCCCAGCCCACCAGATCGGCAATGTATTGCGGCGAGATCAGATCGAGGAACTCGGTCGCGCAGGGCAGGCCGATTTCGTTGATTTCCAGCAGCAGTTTGCGCGCCAGCCGCAGCCCCTCGTTGATGTCGAAGCTCTCGTCCAGGTGCGGGTCGTTGATGAGGCCTTTCCAGCCCACGGTGGTGCGCGGCTTTTCGAAATACACGCGCATGACGACGATAAGCTCGTGCGCCAGTTCGTCGGCCAGCGGCTTCAGTTTGCGCGCATAATCGAGCGCGGCGGCCGGGTCGTGGATGGAACACGGGCCGACGACGACGAACATGCGGTCGTCCGCCCCGCGCAGTACGTCATGGATGGCACTGCGGGCTTGCGCCACGCGCGCCAGCACGGTTTCGCTGGCGCGCAATTCGCGCATGATCTGCATTGGAGCGAGCAGTTCGCCGCTTTGCTCGATGCGGGTATCGTCGGTTCGGGTGGCAGACATGTTCGGGCTCCGTTGATTTAGGTTGACCGTGCCGGCGGCGTAAACAAAAAAACCGCCAGCGGACTGGCGGTTTCGTTGAGGCGCGCCGTTCGTTTCAGCGCCTCCCGACCGCCTGCGGCGTGGGATAAAAGCGGCTAAAAAAGAACACTGCGGCACGAATCATGCATGGCAGTCTACCAAAACAGGTGGGGGCTCGCCAAGCGCCCGCGAGCCGGCCGGATTCGGACGGCACGGTGATGGCCCATCGGGCAAACGCGATAAACAAAGGGTATGGAGTGGAAATGTTGGCTAATGCGACAGAGATTCGGCATCCCGCACAGGAACTGCGGCGCGACAAGCGCTTTCAGGTTTCGCAGGCAGCCATCATCGCCCAGCCGGGGCATACCGAAATCGCCTGCGAGATCCGCGATTTCTGCCTGGGCGGGCTGTTCCTCAAGTTCACCAACCCCGAAGCGGCGATCGCCTCGCTGGCCAGACGCGCGGACGCCGAGGTGGAAATCGTCTTCACCCCGGCCTCGATCGATACCAGCCAGACCTTCCGCGTGCCGGCGCAGCTCAAGCGCCTGAGCCCGCTCGGCGTCGGCGTCGCATTCGTCCGGCAGCCGGTCGATGCGCTGCGCGCGCTGCAAAAACTGCGCATGGCCGGGCATCGGCAAAAACTCGCCGCCCTGCCCCCGTCCCACGCGCATCCCCAGCTACGCGAAGCCAGCAGCGCGTTGCTGAGCGAAACCCTGCTGCAGGTGCACGACCAGATGATGCGCATGCTGGGCGACAAGCTGAGCACGGCGGCGATGCACGCCTCCGGCATTGCCGAGCACAGCGGGCTGCTGAACGCCGTCCACGAATTCGGCAAACACGCGGCTGCCGTGCAAACCCGCTTTGTGCAGCAGGTGCTGGATGCGCTGCGGCAGGCCCGCCCGGTGCAAACCCAGGCCACCCGCGACACGCTGGACGGCGGGCTGGCCCTGGTCGACGAACTGGATTTCGAGGACTGGCTGGCCACCTCGTCCGAAGCCAACAAGCTGGAGGAACTGTTCCACGAACAGCTCGCCGACATCGAACCGCGCATCGGCCAATTGTTCGACTTTGCCTGCGACCACAGCAACAACCCGTTCGGGCCCGCCGTCATCGGCCACGCCTACCGCAGCGCGCTGCAAGACGTGCCGGTGCCGGCACGCGCACGGCAGGTCGCGTATGCCGCGTTGCGCGACGTGCTGTCCGAGCAGCTGGCGGCGCTGTATGCCGAGTTGCTGGCGCTATTGCCCGTCTCGCAGGCCGAGATCGCGCAGCAGCCCGTCGCGCCGCCGCAACCCCGGCACGCCGCTCCGCCTGCGGCGGCGCCCGCTGCCGCCGCCCCCGCGCCAGCCGAATCCCCGGCTCCCGCAGCGGCGCCGCAAGGCACCCTCGGCCGCCTGACCAGCTCGCTGCTGGATTTTTTCCGCGGCCAGCCGGCCGCCCCTGCGGCCCCGCTTCCCTCGGGCGCGGCGCCCGCCGCCGCGGCAGGCCATGCCATGCCGGGTTATGCCGCGCAGGGTGCGGCGGCCGGCGGCCAGCCCGCGATGGCGAGCGCGCCCGGCGTGGCCCGCTCGCCGGTGCTGCAGCGCCTGGCCGCCGCCGGCGCGCTGCCGTCCGCCGTCACCCACGAAATGCAGCGCTCGGTCGACATGTTCGGCGCGCTGTTCGACACCATGCACGCCGAGAAATCGGTCAGCGAGGGCATGCGGCCGTTCTTCCAGCAACTGGAAACCAGCCTCATCAAGCTGGCGATGTCCGACCCGCAATTCCTGAATTCGCCTGCCCACCCGGCGCACAAGGTATTGAACACGCTCGACCGCATCAGCATGGTGGCCGGCGACGACGGCAAGATCACCGACCAGCGCCTGCTGCGGCTGATGAGCCGCTGGACCGACCGCATCAACGCCGAGGCCGACAAGAATCCCGGCGTGTTCGACGAGGCGCGTACCCAGCTCGAACGCGTGGTCAAGCCGCTGCTGAACGAACGTGCCGCGCGCGTGTTCCGCCTGCAGGAAATGTGCGAAGGCCGCCAGCGCGCCGAAGTCGTCAAGCAGCGCATCCTGCGCGAACTGCTGGCGCGGCTGGGCGAACGCCAGGTACCCAATGCCGTGATCGAACTCCTCAATGGCGGCTGGCGCAATGTTCTGCTGATGGCAGAGGTACGCCACGGCGCCGACAGCGACGAGGCGCGCGAGGCCTGGCAGGTGCTGCAGCAGCTGTGCGCCTGGCTCGACCCCGAGCAGTCCGCCCCCCCGGCTGCGGCGGACATCCAGACGCTGCTGCAGCGCATCGATCAGGCGCTCACCCGGGTGTGCGCCGACAAGTTCGCGCAGGATCGCATCGTCGACCAGCTTGCGGCCGCGCTGTTCGACGAGGACAAGTCGCTGCATCAGCACACCCCGGTCGCCGCCCGCCTCAACGACGCTGCCGGCGAGCCGCTCTCCGAGGCGCAGGACAACCTGGCCGAGCGCCTGCGGGTGGGGGACTGGCTGCAGTTCGATTCGCTCGACACCCCGCTCAACCTGATCTGGATCGGCGACCAGCCGCCGGTGTACGTGTTCGCCAACTACCGCGGCATCAAGAAACTCGACCTCAAGCGTCAGGATCTGCTGCAGTCGCTGGAGGACGGAACCGCACAATGGACCGAGGACCTGGAACTGCCGCTGATGGACCGCTCCTACAGCGCGATGATCCAGAAAATGCAGCGCGACCTCTTGTGGCAATCCTCGCATGACGCCGCCACCGGGCTTGCCAACCGCAAGACCTTCTTCCGCGCCATCCGCCGCAACTGGCTGCGCAGCGAGACCACGGATGGCGGCTACGTCGTCGGCATGATCCAGCTCGACATCAGCAAGCCTGCGGGGGAGGCCGCGGGGGTCGAAATCCGCGCCCCCATCCTGCGCGAACTCGCCCGGCTGCTGCCCGCAGCCCTGCCGGCCGACGCGCTGTTTGCGCGTGCCGGCGAAGCCGGCATTGCCTTCTGGGCGGGGGCCGCCGACAGCGCCGCCGCCATGGCGCAAGCCGGTGCTCTGCTGCAAGCCATTTCCGACCAGCCGCAGGAAATCGACGGCACCCGCTACCGCGTGCAGGCCGCGGTCGGCCTGATGTGGGCACGCGACTGCCTCAGCCCGGAAGCGTATTACGACAACGCCAACGCTGCCTGCGCCCGCGCCCGCGAATCCGGCGCGCCCATCGTGCAGTACGGCAGCGAAGCCGGCGACAGCGGCGTGCTGGCGCTGGCCGAGTGGGCCCACGACCTGACCGCCATCCTCTCCGGCAACCGGCTCAGCCTGAATTGCCAGCCTGTCGTCGCCGCTGCCGATTCCGCGGGAGCCCCGCTGTACTACGAAGTGCTGCTACACCCCACGGCCCATGCCGAACGCAGCATCGCCACGCGCGACCTGATCGCCGTCGCCGAGCGCCTGCAGCGCATCACCGAGATCGACCGCTGGGTGGTGAAAAGCGTCCTGCAATGGATGCGCGACCATGCTGAAAAGGCCGCCCGGCTCGGTGGCCTCTCGATCAACCTGTCCGGCCAGTCGGTCACCAACCCGCTGTTCCTGAAGCTGCTGCTGGGCGAACTGGCGCGCGGCGACGTGCCCGGCGACAAGCTCATCTTCGAAATCAGCGAAGCCGACGCCGTCGAAGGCCATGCCCAGACCCAGCTCTTCATGCGCCAGCTGCAGCGCCACGGCTGCCGCTTCATCCTCGACGATTTTGGCGTCGGCACCAGTTCCTACACCCGGTTGAAGAGCATGAAGCTCGACTACCTGAAACTCGACCGCGCCCTGGTGCGGGAAGTCGGCACCAGCATGATCGACGAGGCGCTGGTGCGCTCGATCCTTGAGACGGGGAGCTTTCTGGGGATCAGGACGGTGGCGGGGTTTGTCGAGGATGCGGAGACGCTGGCGAAGCTGGGGGAGATGGGGGTGGATTGCGTGCAGGGGTACTTGATCGGGGAGCCGAAGCCGCTGGAGACGCTGGCCTGACGGTTACGCCGTCATTTTCGCTGTAGTGAAGATGTTCGCAGGACCACTGACCGTTGGCCGGGGGTAGCCCGGCGGCTAGTCACTTTTCTTGTCTCGCCAAGAAAAGTAACCAAAAGAAGGCGCCCCCGACATCCCCGAATTCCCGAAAATAGAGCCCGCCGGACGGGCGGCGAAGAACTCGCCCCGCCTTGCTGTCTTTAATTGATTTTTTGTGGGCGGGGCTCAAACACCTTCGCCGCTGATCCGCCCGGCAGGCTCGATTTCCGGCGGGGCTGTGAGGGGAGGAAAGTCAAAACCAAGCCAGCGTTAAGACAAGTTCTGTGTGCTTGTGTTGCGACTTCTCGTCAAGGCTTACTGCACTGCATGCTGTCCAATGGCTTGCTGAGTCGCAACGATGATTCCCCTTGCAGCGATACCTCTAACGCCTCATAGCTCATCTTGACCCGCAACACTTGATCAGGATGTAGCCCGTAAGCGTTGACGGAGATTCAGGCGTTGCAAAATCAAGGCCCCAATAAGTGCCCTCGTGCACAGCGTCGCATCTAACGTCATGCAGAATTGAAATCAGGTCGTCGCCACCACCCTGGTTTTGACTTTCTTCCCCTTGCAGACCCGCTGGAAATCAAGCGCATCGGGTGGATCAGCGGCAAAGGTATTTGAGCCCCGCTCACCAAATCAAATCAACCCAGCGAAAGCGGGGCGAGTTCTTTGCCGCCCGTCCGGCAGGCTCGGTTTCCGGGGTTTCGGGGATGAGCGGGGTCGCTTTTTCTTTGGTTACTTTCTTTTGGCGAGACAAAAGAAAGTGACTAGCCGCCGGGCTACCCCCGGCCCACGGTCAGCGATCCTGCGAAACCACTCACTACTCGGTAGTGCTCCGCGCCTGACCATACTGGATTGCTTCGGCGCTCCGCGCCCTGCAATGACAGGGATGCACTCTGACAATGGTAGGCATTGCCGCCAGGGCATTACGCCGTCCCACCCACCGTCAACCCATCGATCCGCAACGTCGGCTGCCCCACCCCCACCGGCACGCTCTGGCCTTCCTTGCCGCAGGTGCCCACACCGGAATCCATCTCCATGTCGTTGCCGATCATGGAGACGCGGGTCAGCACTTCGGGGCCGTTGCCGATGAGGGTGGCGCCTTTGACCGGGTAGGTGACCTTACCGTCTTCGATCATGTAGGCCTCGGCGGCGGAGAAGACGAACTTGCCGCTGGTGATGTCGACCTGGCCGCCGCCGAAGTTGACGGCGTAGAGGCCGTTCTTCACCGAGGCGATGATCTCCTGCGGGTTCTTGTCGCCGCCGAGCATGAGGGTGTTGGTCATGCGCGGCATGGTCAGATGCGCGAAGGATTCGCGCCTTGCGTTGCCGGTGATCGGCATGCCCATCAGGCGCGCGTTCATCATGTCCTGCATGTAGCCGGTGAGGATGCCGTCCTCGATCAGGGTGGTGCGCTGGGTGGGGTTGCCTTCGTCGTCGACGTTGAGCGAGCCGCGCCTGAGCGGGATGGTGCCGTCGTCGACCACGGTGACGCCGGGCGCGGCAACGCGCTCGCCGATGCGGCCGGAGAAGGCCGAGCTGCCCTTGCGGTTGAAGTCGCCTTCGAGGCCGTGGCCGATCGCTTCGTGCAGCAGGATGCCGGGCCAGCCGGAACCGAGCACGACGGTCATGCTGCCGGCCGGCGCAGGACGCGCGTCGAGGTTGACCATGGCCTGGTGCACCGCCTGGCGGGCGTATTTTTCCAGAATGTCGTCGCTGAAGTAGCTGTAGTCGAAGCGGCCGCCGCCGCCGCCGCTGCCCTGTTCGCGGCGGCCGTCCTGCTCGGCGATGACCTGCAGCGACAGACGCACCAGCGGACGCACGTCGGCGGCGAGGTGGCCGTCGGAACGGGCGATGAAGATCACTTCGTATTCGGAGGCGAGGCTCGCCATCACCTGGATCACGCGCGGGTCCATGGCGCGCGCCTTCTTCTCCAGCCGTTCCAGCAGCGCGACCTTGTCGGCGTCGGCCAGCGAAACCAGCGGATCGACCGCGTTGTACAGCAGGCGGCCTTCGCCGCGCCGCACCACGCCGAAGCTGCGGTTCTGTCCGGCGCGCGCGATGGCGCGGGTGGCGTCGGCGGCGGCGCCGAGCGCGTCGAGGCTGATGTCGTCGGAATAGGCGAACGCGGTCTTCTCGCCCGAGATCGCGCGCACGCCGACGCCCTGGTCGATGTTGAAGCTGCCGGATTTGACCTGGCCTTCTTCCAGGCTCCAGCCTTCGGAGCGCGAATACTGGAAATACAGGTCGGCGTAGTCGACGTCGTGCGTCAGCAGACGGCCGAACACCGGCGCCAGCTTGTCGGCGCCCAGCCCGTTCGGGGTCAGCAGCGTGGCTTCGGCGGAATGAAACAGCTGCTCGGCGGTTTGGATGGGAACGAAGGCGTCGCTTGGGTTCATGGCTGGTCCTGATCCTGCTGGATTCAAAATTATTTGGTGGCGGGTTCGCGCTTGGCCGGCACCCGGCGCTCGACCACGTCGACTTCGATCTGCTGGCACTGGATGTGGCGGTGCTTGAGCGCGGGCAGGCTCTTGCGCAGACTGGCCTGATAGGCCGGGTTGATGTTGGCGATGACCACGCCGGAGCCGCGCGGCAGGCGGTCGAGCACCACGCCCCAGGGATCGACGATCATGCTGTCGCCGTGGGTCTCGCGGCCCGACAGATGGTAGCCGCCCTGCGCCGGGGCGATCACGTAGGCGAGATTTTCGATGGCGCGTGCGCGAATCAGGGTTTCGAAATGCGCGCGCCCGGTGGTGGCGGTGAACGCCGCCGGCACCACGATGATGTCGACCTCGGGCATGGCGCGGTACAGCTCGGGGAAGCGCAGGTCGTAGCAGACCGACAGGCCGATGCGGCCGAACGGGCTGTTGAGGACGACCACCTTGTCGCCCGGCTCGATCAGCTTGGCTTCCTGGTAATGCTCGTTGCCGAGATCGAGACCGAACAGGTGAATCTTGTCGTAGCGCGCCACCAGCTTGCCGCGCTCGTCATACACCAGGCAGCTGTTGCGCACCTTGTTCGCCGCGCTGGCCTCCAGCGGCACCGAACCGCCGACCAGCCAGACGTGATGCTTCTTCGCCATGCGCGACAGAAAGGACTGGATCGGGCCGTGGCCCTCCGCCTCGCGCGCCTTCACCACGTCGGCGTCTTTCATGGCCATGATGCAGAAAAACTCCGGCAGCACGACCAGGCGTGCGCCCCCCTCGACCGCCAGTTCGATGAGCCGCTCGGTTTCAGCCAGGTTGGCCGGCACGTTGGGGCCGGATGCCATCTGGATGGCCGCCACGCGCACAGTGCCTGCCTGCGGCGCGGATTTTTTGACTTGCGCGCCCCGGGAGGGGGCCACGGTGGTTTTTGCGGGTTTTTTTGTCGTCATGTACGGGTTCCACGATCAGGGTTCGGACACTGGGGTTTCGGCTTTGGCCTTGGGCAGTCGTTTGACATCGGGTGCCTGCCACGCCCCGGTCACCATGTATTCCTGGCTGATGACCTCTTCGAACGGATCGCGCAGCAGTTTCTGCGCGGCCAGCGCGCCCACGCCTGCCAGCGGCCCACCGAGCAGGGCGCCTGCCACGGCCACGCCTTCGGACAGTTTCGGAATCACCTTGACCCTGAGCTGCACGGTTTCCTGGTTGAGGTCGGCCAGTCCCGACATGTTGACCTTGGCGGCCGGCCCGCGCATCCTGAAGTCATCGCTGTAGACCACGCCGCGCGCAATGCGCAGGGTGGCGCCGATGTCGTCGAAGGCATAGCCTTCATTGAAGATATCACGGAAATCGAAGTTCAGCCGGCGCGGCAGCGATTGCAGGCTCAACACGCCGAGCAGCTTGCCGACGCCTGGGTCGATCTTGAGGAACTGCCCGCTTCTGGCCTTGAAATCGAGTTGTCCCGCCAGCGTGCCAAACGCGAAATCGGCGGGCGAGCCTTCCCACGCGGCATTGCCCTGGACCTCGGCGCTGCCGCGCTTGAGCGCATCGGGGTAGCCAAAGCGGGCCAGAAACCTGCCCGCATCGAGCACATTCAGGCTCAGTTCCGCCCGGGTTTCGCCCAGGCCGCTGTCGCGCCACAGGCCGCTCATGCGAAACACGCTGTCGGGATGCGTGAGCTGCAGGGTGTCGATCATCAGGCCCTGCGGCGTGCCGCGCGCCACCGCTTCCAGCCGTCCCAGGGCATGGTCCTGCAGCCGGAAGTCCTCCACCGCCAGATCCAGCATCGGAAAATCCGCTGCCTTCATGTTCATTTCATCGGCCGGCCCGCTCGCCGGCATTCTGGCGGGGATGGTCAGCTGCCTGAACTGCGCCGACACGCGGGCGGGCTGCTCCCTCAGGGATTCCGGCCCGCCGCGGGCCGAAGCGCCGGTGGAATCGTATGCGCCGGCCGGACGATAGGTCAGCACGCCGCTCATCTCACGCCCACTCACCTGGGTTCGCAACAAGCCGCTGCGGGTGCGCCCCAGCAGGCGCACATCCTGATAGCGCCGCCCCATCAGGTCGAATGCATCGAAGCTGAGATCGATGGACGATAGCGGTACGCTGGCACCGCCTCCGCCCACGGGCAACAGCGCCATCCAGCCGGAGACATCCAGACCGCGCCCACTGCCGGCCAGACGCAGGCCGGGTTCGCTCGGCATGGCCGCCTGCCCGCCAAAACGGATTTCGCCGCGGCCGAAGCCGCCTGCTACGGTGCTGCGCCACAGCGCGCTGAGGGTTCGGCCCAGCCGGACTTCGTTCAGCCGGGCATCGCCCTGCGGCTGGCGGAGCACCAGCAGCGGCAGCGTCTGGGCGGCCGCTTTGGCGAGCGGCGCCGGCAGGCTGGAACCCAGCCCGGCCAGATCGGATTCGATGCGGATCCGCTCCCCTTCGGGCTCAAGGTCGATCTGGCCGCGCCACATGGCCTGTCCCGACAGATGCTTGCTCCACGCCGCATTGAGCCACGGCGCCATGCCCGCCGCGGTAGCCCGTCCCTGCGCCTGAATCTGCACCTGACCGTTGCGGGTGGCGGTATCGATGCGCACCGGTCCGCCCAGAAGCTGCGCGGCGATGCTTTTCGCGCTCAGGCTGTCGCCGGTGAAATCGATGTCGCCGCGCACCTGGTTGAGCTGCGGCAAGCCGGCTGGCAGCAGGGTATTGCCCAGGAAGGACAGGGTGCCGGCCAGCGCGGTGTTGTGGCTGTAGCGCAGCGGCACCTGCAGCTTCAGGGCGAGCCGCATCGGCCCGCTGCCGTCCAGCTCGTCGGTGAAACCGCGCAGACGCTCGCCCACCGGGCTGAAGTTGGCAAAACGGATGAAGTCCCGGATCGGGCCATTGGCCTGGCCTTCGATGTTCAACTGTTCTTCCTGGTGCAGCAGATCCGGGATGACGGCTTTCACCGGCGACAGCGCCACGCCGTAAATCCGCGCCTGGCTGGAGGTCACTTCCATGATCTTGCCGTGGAACGACAGGCGCGCCTGGATGCCCTCGATGCGCGGCCAGCCCGGCACATAGTCGATCACCGCATCCTTGACCTGCGCATCGACGCGGAACACGCCGTCGCCCTGATCGAACGGAAACCGGGCCAGGTCGCCTTTCAAGGCCAGCCGCACATCGTCGGAATCGCCGGCCACGACACCCTGCTTCACCCAGTTGACGGTGTGATCGCCGATTGTTTTCGGCAGGTAGCGGTACACCGCAGTACCATCGGCACGGCTCAGATGCGCGCTCAGATCGATCACGCCGCGCTGGCCCGGAATCAACTCGTAGCGCCCCCTGGCTGTGCCTGCCATATCCTTGTTGGCGAAAGCCAGATCGTCCAGCGTCAAGCGCCGGCCGCGCGGCGTTTTTTGCCAGTTGCCGCGCGCACGCAGGCCGGCAAACTCAAAAACAGGCTCGCGGAACAGGCCGGGAAAATCGAGTTTCAGGCGGTCCGAGTCGATCTCGAACGCGCCTTCGCGCGCATCGCCCTCGATGCGCCCGGAAAGATTGAGCAGCCCGGGCTGATTGCCGGCTGCCGTCACCCCCAGGCCGGTAAAACGGGCGGCAATGCTGAAATTGTCCAGCCCCGGCTGCGCTCCGCTCCAACGGAACCGTAAGGTGTCGAAGCGCCCTTGGGGCTGCAGGGTTTGCAGGCGCGCGCGCAGTTCGGGATCCATCGGCAGGCTCGGCAGCAGCGACTGCCAGCCGCCCAGGCTGAGGGCTTGCGCGGTGATCTCGTGCGACGCGGCATTCCAGGCCAGTCCGGCGTTGAACGGCGCGCCCAAGGCTGCACCCGGCCGCGCCACGCGCAGATTTTCAAACGTCACCCGCTGGCCGTCGCCGCTGCGCTGCCACCTGGCCTGCCCGCGCAGCTGCGCCAGCCGCAGCGCGGGCAGACCGTCGCCGAGCACGGCCTCGACCGCGCGCAAATCCAGCCCTGCGGCGACCCCGGCGAGCGCGCCGTGCGCCACGTCGAGCTGCAGGCTCAGCGCGCCCCAGCCCTGTTGCGGCTGATACGGCAAGGCCAGCCAGGCGGCGAGACGCGGGAACGACACCCCGGCGACCGTGACGCCGATGGTGCCGTTCCAGGTTTTGAGGTCGTTCGCATTGCGCGCACTCAGCTTCGCCTCGATCGTCAACGGCCGCGCCAGGCTGGCCGGCGGGGTGGCGCGCAATTGCAGGCGATGGGTATGGCGCACATTGGTCAGCGTGAAGTCGACCGCGGTCAGGATCAGCGGCGGCGCATCGCGCACTTCGTCCAGCCAGGTCAGCGTGGCCTTGCCCACATGCACCCGCCCCTGCCGCAGCAGCCAGTCGGAAAAACCGCTGTCGGGCGCAGCCGGATTGATCGGAATGCCGCCGACATAAAAGTGCCCGTCGCGCGCACGCCGCACCCCCAGCGCCAATCCCTGCAGCTCGATCCGGCTGAAGCGCGGCTCCAGAAACAGCAGCGAACGCCAGGCAAAGGCGGCCTCGAGCTCGGGCAAATAAAGGACCGGGTGGCCCTGCTGATCGTGCAGGCGCACGCCTTGCAGCCGGAACTCGGGGCGTGCCTGCTGCCACGTCCCGGACACGGCTTCGAGCGTCACGCGCTGTCCCAGCGCGCGCGACATCAGATTCGCCACCGTGTCGCGATGCTCGGCGATATTGGGCAGCACCCAGAAAAACATCAGCGCCGCGGCGGTCGCGAAGCCGAGCGCGGCAAGCGCAGCCAGGGCCGCCAGCCAGCGCGCGGCACGGCGCAGGAACAACGACAAGGCAGGGAAAACGATCATAACTTGCTGCTCTCGGAAGCCCCGATTCTATGCGTTTGCCCGCGTATTGCGCGAAAAGGGCCGTGGTAGATTCTTGCGTTTCATTCGCCGGTGAAACGATGGATCTGCCGCCGGTCGCGCTTGGTGGGGCGCCCCTTGATCGCCGCCGCCGGGCTGGCTGCCAGCTTGCGGTCGCGCGCCTGCTGCTGGCGCCGCGCATGACTGTCCGGGTCTTCCTCGTACAAGGCCTGCGCCAGCGGCGCCGGGCCGCGCTGCATCGCCAGCGCGCGCACCGTCAGCATCCAGACGAATTCGCCAATGCGGATGTCCAGCCGGTCGCCCGGCCTGACTTCGCGCGCAGGCTTGACGCGCTCGCCGGCGAGCTTCACGCGGCCATGCTCGATCGCCTGGGTCGCAAGGCTGCGTGTCTTGAAAAAGCGCGCCGCCCACAGCCACTTGTCCAGCCGCATTTTGTCGGGCGGCGCTTGCTCAGGCGGCACCGGACTCTCCGGCAAACCTGTCGGGCACCCGCCCGGCCCCGCCGCCGCGCCAGGCCGGACGCCGGATTTCGCGCAGCTTGCCGTCGGTGGCGGCGGGAATGGCCGGGACATCCGGGAGCAGGGGCATGTTCGGGTCACCTTGAATGAGTCGGTCCAATTGTGCCGGTTTTATCCGCGGGGAACCACGCCTATAGTCAGCCCATCGCCCGAATGCCGGGCCAACCCGCAGGAGACATCATGCTGACCGTGCGCAAATCGTCCGAACGCGGCCACGCCAACCACGGCTGGCTCGACAGCTTCCATACCTTTTCCTTTGCCGGCTACCGCGATCCCGAGTGGATGGGCTTCGGCCCGCTGCGCGTCATCAACGAAGACCGTATCGCACCGGGTGCCGGCTTCCCCACCCACCGCCATCAGGATATGGAAATCGTCACCTGGGTGCTCGCCGGCGCGCTCGAACACAAGGATTCGCTCGGCAACGGCAGCGTGATCCGTCCCGGCGAGGTGCAGCGCATGCGCGCCGGACACGGCATCGCCCACAGCGAGTACAACGCATCGGCCAGCGAACCGGTGCATCTGCTGCAAATCTGGATCGAGCCGGACGTCCATGGACTGGAACCGGGCTACGAACAGATCGCTTTCGCAGCCGACAGCCTGCAGGGCCGGCTGCGGTTGATCGCCTCCAGCGATGGCCGCGAAGGTTCGGTGACGATTCATCAGGATGCGGCGATTTATGCGGGGCGGCTGGCGGCCGGCGAACGCGTCGCCCTGGCGCCCGCACCCGGGCGGCGAATCTGGCTGCAGGTGGCGGGCGGACGGATCAAGCTGAAGGGCTTCCCGCTGGAAGCCGGCGATGCGGTGGCGATCCGTTTCGAATCCGGCGTCGAAATCGAGGCCTTGGAGGCCAGCGAGCTCGTCGTTTTCGATCTGGCCTGAAGGCCCGATACAATCATCCGTTTTGCAAACGCAAGGACACTCATGCCCAAGATTCTCGCTTTTTCCGGCAGCATTCGCCGCGACGCCTGGAACCGCAAGCTCATCCAGGTGGCGGTGGGAGCCGCCCGTGCCGCGGGCGGCGACGTCACGCTGATCGACCTGGCAGACTATCCGTTGCCGCTATACAACGGCGACCTGGAAGACAGGGACGGCCTGCCCGACAACGCGCTGCGCCTGAAAGCGCTGTTCAAGGGGCACGACGCCTTTCTGATCGCCAGCCCGGAATACAACAGCTCGATTCCGCCGCTGCTGAAAAACACGATCGACTGGGTATCGCGCGAATGGCAGGGCGAATCGGGACTGGCGCCCTACCAGAACAAGGTCGCCGCCATCATGGCGGCTTCGCCGGGCACGTTTAGCGGAATGCGCATGCTGCCGCACCTGCGGCAGATCCTGAATACCCTGGGCGTGCTGGTGCTGCCCGGCCAGTTCTCGCTGCCCCACGCCGACCAGGCGTTCGACGAGGAGAACGGCGCGCTGAAATCGCCGGCGCGGCTGCATACCCTGGTGGTGGAACTGGTGCGCTCGACCAACCTGTTGGCGGCCGACAAATGACCGGGCGCACACAAGAAACAGGGCACCCCGCCCCCGGCCCTTCCCGCACGCCATCCAGAAAAAACGCCGGCTGACCGGCGTTTTGCCTGCAATGAGCGACTGCGATCTCAGGCCGCCTTGCGACGGCTCCCCCCGCCCCAGCCGGCCAGCCCCGCGTCCAACCGGAGCTGACTGACGGGTTCGAAAATACCTACAGACGTGCCTGGACGGGTGCGGCGACGGCGGGCATCGCGACCGGCTTGTCCCCCTGGGCACCAGAGGCAGCGTGGCTGATGCCTGCATAGCCCGACAAGGCGGCCACCAGGGCCAGGCACAGGGTAAACCCCGGCGCGCTTCCTGTGCGGTAACAGCAGCGGCTGTCGGTTGAGCGGATGGGAAATGGACATTGTTTCGACATCACGGCTCCCAAGGTCAAGAACGTCCTGAATCAGGACACGACACCACTCAGGCCGACTTGCGGCGACGCGCCAAACCAAAGCCGACCAGACCCGCGCCCATCAGCAGGAGGCTGGCAGGTTCGGGGATGTTGCCACCGCCACCGCCGCCGCCGTCATCGCCCGTGCCAAGATGCGCCCATTCCTCAAACGTACCGAAGGATTCCGAGCCGGCATTTGCAGCATTCTGCAGACCGAAACGCGACCACAGAATGATGTACTGGGAGCTTGTCACATTGGCAAAAACGCTCGTCGGCACCTGCATCAACATATCGCTGACACCATTGCCCGGGTTGCCATCGCGGTTGGCGTCGAGCAGGATGTAATTGTCGGCAAGCGCATCCATGTCCCAAAGCAGGGTTCCCAGAATGCCGTTCGCATCGCCGTTCCCCGCGACCGAATCGCTGCTCTGCCCCGGGGTATTCGTGACATAGAGCTTCAGGCCATCCAGCGACAGCAGGCTCTGTTGCGCGCCTTGGGCCGTGCTGACCGGCTCGCCGATGTCCAGCACGAAGTTATAGGCTCCATTGACGATCTGCAGGGCGCTGAAAGGCAGGTCATGGGTCCAGTTGCCAAACTTTTCCTCGAAAGGCAGCTGCCCTGCATTGGCAAGCGTGGTGTTGTAGCCCTGCTCCGTTCCGTTTTGTTGAATACGCAGGAAAGGGTCGAGCACACCGGTGCCGGAGGGTTGCTGCTTGTCGAACACGAACGTGACCGTATTGGTTCCATCGCTGATGGTGCCGCTATTGTTCGCCGTCAGGTCCACCGCCATCACTGCGGCCTGCGCGCTGGTGGCCGCCAGCAGGACAAGCGCAGAGGCGGATGCGAGAGCGGATAGGGAAATGCGGGAGGGGGTCATGATGGACTCCTAAAACATACACATCAAGAAAAACAGCAAGTTCCATTCCATCAAGCAAAACAAAATCAAAACCACCCGCTGTGCATTGAAATAAAAAGGGAAATAACTTCCTCCCGGGCAATTCCCAGGACTTTCGATATCTAATCCGTAAAAAAACCCGACAAAAAAAAGCGCCCCGACGGGCGCTTTCTTACTGTACGGCCTGTACGGCATGTCTACTTGTAAACCGTCACCGTCCTGCTCGTCGCGTTGCCGGCGTTATCGGTAACGCGCACGGTGACCGTATGCGCGCCTTTGGCCAGCTTGCGGGTGTTCCAGTTGTAGCTGAGCGTGCCGCCGTAGGCGAGAGCCACTTCCTTGCCGTCGATGACCAGCGAGATTTTGGCGACGCCCTGATTGTCGGTGGCGCTCACGCTGACCGTCTGCTTGCTGGGCGAAATCGTCATGCCGTCGGTCAGGCTGAAGCTGCCGATGGTGGGCGCGATGCTGTCGTTGCCGACCGTAACCGCCACCGACGGCGACGTGCCGCGGTTGCCCGCCGCGTCATAGGCCTGCACGCTGAGGGTGTAGCTGCCGTCCGCCTTGCCGGCGGTGTCCCAGGCGAAAGCAAAGGGCGCCAGGCTGTCGCTGGCGGCCAGCTGGCCGTTGACGTAAAAATCGGCACGGGTTACGCCGACGTTGTCGGAATAATTGACATCGACCGGCACCACGCCGGATACGCGACCGCCGGTGGGCGAAGCAATGCTGACTGAGGGCGCCTGGGTGTCGGCGGCGACGGTCTGCTTGGCGTTCAGCACCGCCGCTGCGGCATTGACGCGGCCGGAGCCATAGTACTGGTCGTAGCCGGCCGCGCCGAGATCGAGCGAAGTCGTTTTCAGGATGCGGTCGACGTCGGCCGGAGTCAGCTTGCCGTTGGCGGACAGCATCAGCGCTGCGGTGGCGGCAACCACCGGGCTGGAAAACGAGGTGCCGGAGGCGTTGGAATAGCCGCCGCCGACGGTGGTGGTGTACACGCTCACCCCCGGCGCCGCCAGGTCGACATAGGCGCCGTAGCTCGAAAAGCTGGCGCGCGCGTCGTTCTGGTCAGTGGCGGCGACGCTCAGCAGGGCGTCGCTGGCCGCAATGCTCTCGAGTCCGCCGCTGTTGCCGGCGGCCACCACCACCACGCCGCCCTTGCTGCGCAGGTATTGCGCTGCCGACTGCACGGTGGCGCTCCCGGACACGCCGTTGTAGCTGACGTTCACCACCTTGGCGCCATGGTCGGCAGCCCAGTAGATCCCCTGCGCAACCGTGCTCCAGTAGGCATAGGCGTTGGCGTCGGCAATGCGCACCGGCATGATCTTCGCGCCCCAGGCCACCCCCGCGCTGCCCTTGGCGTTGTTCGCCGCCATCGCCGCCACGCCGGCCACCCAGGTGCCGTGGCCGTTGACATCGGCGGTATTCGAGTTGTTGTCGTAGACGTTCCAGCCCGGCACCAGGTTGGGCGCGAGATCGGGATGGGCGCTGTCGATGCCGGTATCCAGAATGGCGATGGTCACGCCGCTGCCGTTGGCGCTGTCCCAGGCGGCGGGAGCCTGGATCTTGGGCAGTGCCCAGCTGTTGCCGTAGGCGGGATCGGACACGCTGGCGGCGGGCGCGACCGCCATATCGAGCTCGACGTATTTCAGCTTGCGGTTCTTGCGCAACTCGCGCATCGCCGCGGCTTCATCGGCGCCCGTGGACAATTCGACCACGTGCGTATTCAATTGCCGGATATAGCCCTTCGAGCGTCCATTCACGGATTTCAGCGCCTGCTCGAACTGGCCCGCGGACAAGCCGGCACGCGGCGCAACCAGCAGCCGCCCGCGCGCCCAGCCGACATACGGCGCGGCTTTTTCGACCACCGCCGGGGGCTTGTTGCCCTGCGCCGATGCCGATGCCGGGGCCGCTTCGCCGAAGCCGGCATACCCCGCCAACAGGGCAAGCAGCAACAGGCTCAATGAAAAACCCGATGCACTGCCGCTGCGGTAGCAACGGCGATGGTCGGAAAGCTGGACTGGAAACGGGCAATGGTGCGGCATGGTGGGTCCTCGATCGAATAAACTGCCTGAATCAGGGCGCACAACGCAGCGGCCGCCAAACGGCCTCACACCACGGCGGCCCCGCTGCCTTTTCACAGGCCGGAAGCTTTGCGTCCCCGCTTCGCAACGGGTTTGCCCTTGTACAGGTTATCAACAGTAACGACGATTTTTCGCCACACTTGAGCGCTTGAACAAAAAATGATCCCCATATCTATCAATGGGTTACCAAAACATCCCGCCCTGTCGCAAAAAACGAAAGCCCCCGTTCGGGGGCTTTCGTTTTCCATTCCCGCTGCGCAATGAACGCAAGGCTTCATCGCCGGGGTTCAACCAATGGTCGCGGGAATGGATGGGCCTGATCGGCCCCGGGGGGCCGGCGATCAGAATGGCCATGGCGCCGTCCCGTGCTCCATGGTTTCGCACCAGAACGGCCGATCTACGGGCGGGCGGCCGCCGTCTATCTCACCGCTTCCTTCAGCTGCTCCAGGATGGCCGGGTTTTCCAGGGTGGAAATGTCCTGGGTGATTTCCTCGCCCTTGGCGATCGCCCGCAGCAGGCGGCGCATGATCTTGCCGGAGCGGGTCTTGGGCAGGTTGTCGCCGAAGCGGATTTCGTCGGGCTTGGCGATCGGGCCGATTTCCTTGCCCACCCACTCGCGCAGTTCGAGCGCGATCTTGCGGGCATCCTCGCCAACGGGGCGCGCGCCCTTGAGCACCACGTACGCCACCACCGCCTCGCCCTTGATGTCGTGCGGACGCCCCACCACGGCGGCCTCGGCCACGCGCAGGTTGGACACCAGCGCGGATTCGATTTCCATCGTGCCCAGGCGGTGGCCGGACACGTTCAGCACGTCGTCGATGCGCCCCATGATCCAGAAATAGCCATCGCTGTCGCGGTGCGCCGAATCGCCGGCGAGATAGGTCTTGCCGCCGAGCTCTTCGGGGAAATAGGTCTTCCTGAAGCGGTCGGGGTCGTTCCACAGGGTGCGCAGTTGCGAGGGGAACGGCCGCTTGATCACCAGATAGCCGCCGTGGCCCTTTTCGACCGGCTCGCCGTGCTCGTCGGTGATCGCCGCCATGATGCCGGGCAGCGGCAGGGTGCAGGATCCCGGCTTGGTCGGCACCGCGCCGGGCAGCGGCGAGATCATGTTGGCGCCGGTCTCGGTCTGCCACCAGGTGTCGACGATGGGACAACGGCCGCCGCCGATGACCTGGTGATACCACATCCAGGCTTCCGGGTTGATCGGCTCGCCCACCGTCCCCAGCAGGCGCAGCGACGACAGGTCGTGCTGCGCCGGCAGGTCGGAACCGAGCTTGATCAGGCTGCGGATCGCGGTCGGCGCGGTGTAGAAGGTGGTGACCTTGTGCTTGGCGACGGTTTCCCAGAAGCGCCCGGCATGCGGATAGGTGGGGACGCCCTCGAAGATGATCTCGGTCATGCCCAGCGCCAGCGGGCCGTAGGCGACGTAGGTGTGGCCGGTGATCCAGCCGACGTCGGCGGTGCACCAGTAGACGTCGGAATCGGGCTTGGCGTCGAACACCCACTGCATGGAGAGGATGGCGCCGAGCAGATAGCCGCCGCTGGAATGCTGCACGCCCTTGGGCTTGCCGGTCGACCCCGAGGTGTAGAGGATGAACAGCGGATGCTCGGCGGACACCCACACCGGCTCGCAGGCTTCGGCCTGGGTCTGGGTGAGCTCGTGCCACCACAGGTCGCGCGAAGTCCAGTCGGTCGCGCCGCCGGTGCGGCGATACACCACCACGCGCTCGACGCAGGAGGTGTCGCCCATCGCCAGCGCCTCGTCCACCGCGCGCTTCAGCGGCACCGCCTTGCCGCCGCGCAGCGATTCGTCGGCGGTGACGACCACCTTGGCCTGCGCGTCCTCGATGCGCTCGAACAGGCTCTTGGCGGAGAAGCCGCCGAACACCACCGAATGGATGGCGCCGATGCGCGCGCACGCCTGCATCGCCACCACCGCCTCGATGCTCATCGGCATGTAGACGACGACGCGGTCGCCTTTCGCCACCCCGAGCGACTTCAGTCCGTTGGCGAACTGGCAGACGCGGGCGTGCAGCTCCCTGTAGGTGACTTTCGTCACCGCGCCGTCGTCGGCCTCGAAAACCAGCGCAGTCTTGTCGCCCTTGGTCGCCAGGTGGCGGTCCAGGCAGTTGTACGAAACATTGAGTTCGCCGTCGTCGAACCACTTGTAGAACGGCGCGTTCGATTCGTCGAGGGTGCGCGTGAACGGCTTTTTCCAGTCCATCGTCTGGCGCGCGAGATTGGCCCAGAAGCCCTCGTAATCGGTCGCGGCCTGATTGCACAGCGCCTGGTACGCCTCCATGCCGGATACGTTGGCCTGCTTGACGAAGGCGTCCGCAGGCGGGAATACACGGGTTTCGGTCAGGATCGACTCGATGGATGCCATATGCTCTCCCCACTGATAGAGTGTTTGATAACCGCCTGATTCTAATTCAAAGCGCCTCATTCAAAGCGCCCCGATCCAAGCCATGAGCAACCCCGCACTCGACCGTGTCGCCCGCTGTTCCCGCTACGGCCGCCGCCTGCAGGCGGCGCAGCCGCAGCTGGCCGATGCCGTGGCCGGGCAACTCGGCCATCCCTTCACCCGCGCGGCGATGCAGGCGTTTCTCGCCGAGCCGCCGTGCGCCGATGAAGCCGCGCTGCATCAACGTTTAAGGCAGCTGCGCCAGCGGGTGTGGCTGGCCGTCACTGCGCGCGACCTCGCCGGCAGCGCCGACCTCGCCGAAGTCGTCGCCGCCTGGAGCACGCTGGCCGAGGTGTGCATCGCCGCCGCACTGGATTTCCACCACACCGCACTCGCTGCGCGCCACGGCGAGCCGCGCGACGAGCACGGCCGTCCGCAGCGGATGGTCGTCGTGGCCATGGGCAAGCTCGGCGGCGGCGAACTCAACGTATCGTCCGACATCGACCTCGTCTACCTCTACCCCGAGGAGGGCGACACCGCGACCGACGATCCCGCCGCCGCGATTACGTCCCGCAGCGATGGTATCCAGACGGGCAAATCGATCAGCAACCACGAATTCTTCGTCCGCCTCGGCCGCAAGCTGACCGCCGCGCTGGGGGAGAACACTGCCGACGGCTACGTGTTCCGCGTCGACCTGCGGCTGCGCCCGTGGGGCGACTCGGGCCCCTTCGCGATGGGCTTCGCGATGCTGGAGGACTATCTGGTGGCGCAGGGACGGCCGTGGGAACGCTATGCCTGGATCAAGGCACGTCCGCTCACCGGCGCCCGCCACGACGAACTGGCCAGCATCGTGCGGCCCTTCGTGTTCCGCAAATATCTCGACTTCGGCGCCTTCGCGGCGATCCGTGACCTGCACGTGCAGATCCGCCGCGAGGTCGCGCGCCGCGAGATGGCGCACGACATCAAGCTGGGGCCGGGCGGCATCCGCGAAATCGAGTTCACCGCGCAGGTGTTCCAGCTCATCCGCGGCGGCCAGATCGCCGCCCTGCAGCAGCGGCCGACGCTGACGGTGCTGGCCGAACTGGTGAAGAACGGACTGATGACGGCGGACGCGCAGCAGGAGCTTGCCGCCGCCTACGGCTTCCTGCGCCGGCTGGAGCACCGCATCCAGTACCTCGACGACGCGCAGACCCAGCTGCTGCCCGACGACGCCGAATCGCAGGCGATGCTCGCCGAGGCGATGGGGTTTCCCGACCATGCCGCGCTCCTTGCCGCGCTCGACCGCCACCGCAACAAGGTCACGCGCCATTTCGAGCAGGTGTTCGCCGCGCCGCAGACCGACCAGAACAGCCATCCGCTCACCGTCGTCTGCAGCGGCACGGCGGACGCCGCCGCCACCCACGCGCTGCTGGAAAATGCCGGCTACGGCGATCCGTCGCAGGTGCTGGCGATACTCGACGCGCTGCGCCAGAACAGCGCACGGCTGGCCGAGTCGACGCAGCTGCGGCTCAACGCGCTGCTGCCGCCTGCGCTCGAAATCATCGGCCGCCAGCCCGACCCGGCGGCCACGCTGGAGCGCTTTGCCGCGCTGGTGCAGGCGATTGCGCGGCGTTCCACCTATCTGGCGCTGCTGACCGAATACCCGGCGGCGCTGCGCCAGCTGGTGCGCCTCTTGGCGGCGAGCCCGTGGGCGGCGCAGATGATCACGCAGCAGCCGCAGCTGCTCGACGAACTGATCGCCCCGCAATCCCTGCTGAGCGTGCCCGACTGGGCACAGCTGGCCGAGCAGTTGCGCACGGAACTCGACGCCCACCCCGGCGACACCGAAGCGCAGATGGATGCGATGCGCCGCTTCAAGCAGGTGCAGACGCTGCGCCTGCTGGCGCAGGACGTGGCGGGCCGGCTGACGCTGGAGTCGCTGTCGGATCACCTGTCGTATCTGGCCGACACGCTGCTCGCCGAAACCCTGGCACGCTGCTGGGCCGGGCTGAAGACGCGCCACCGCGACACCCCGCGATTCGCCGTCATCGGTTACGGCAAGCTCGGCGGCAAGGAGTTGGGCTATGCCTCCGACCTCGATCTGGTGTTCCTCTACGACGACGCCGACGAACGCGCCCAGCAAATCTACGTGCGCCTCGCCCAGCGCATCAACACCTGGCTCGGCACCCCCACTCCGGCCGGCATCCTCTACGAGACCGACCTGCGTCTGCGGCCGGACGGCGCATCGGGCCTGCTGGTCAGTTCGACCGCAGCCTTCCGCGACTACCAGCTGCACCACGCCTGGGTATGGGAACACCAGGCGCTGACGCGGGCGCGCTTCGTCTGCGGCGACCTCGATATCGGCGCATTTTTCGAGGCGCTGCGCCGCGATGTGCTGGGGCTGCCGCGCGACGCCGGAACGCTGCGCGAAGCGGTGCTGGCGATGCGCGAAAAAATGCACGCCGGCCACGTCAACCACAGCGATCTATTCGACCTCAAGCATGACAGCGGCGGCATCGTCGACGTCGAATTCTGCGTGCAGTACCTGGTGCTGAGGCATTGCCATGCGCATCCCGAACTGGCCGACAACTTCGGCAACATCGCCCTGCTCGGACGCGCAGGCACGGCCGGGCTGATCCCCGCCGACATCGCGCAAGCCGCTGCCGATGCCTACCGCGAGCTGCGCCGCCAGCAGCACGCGATCAAGCTCTCCGGCGCAGCCTACGCCCGGGTGCCGCCAGCCGCCGTGGAAAGCGTGCGCGGCGCGGTCGGGGCCCTGTGGACGCGGGTCTTCGGCGCGCGCAACGGCTAGACGCTGCGGTAAAGCATCCCCCGCCGCACCAGCGCCTTCTCGATCTCCACGCCGATGAACACCACCGAGGACAGCGCCAGGCACGCGGCCAGCTCGCCCGGGCTGAGCGGTGCGGTGCGGAAGACGGGGTTGAGCCAGGGCACGTAGAGCACCGCCATCTGCAGCGCGAAGGTCAGCACGAGCGCGCCGATCAGCACCCGGTTCGACAGCACGCCCTGGCTGAACAGCGATTCGCGTTCGGAGCGGATCGCCAGCACGTGGCCCAACTGCGACAGCGTGAGCACGGTGAACACCATGCTCTGCCAGTGCGCCGAGCCGCTGTGGATCGCCCACGCCTGCGTCAGCAGCGACACCCCGCCCATCAGCAGCCCGACCCACAGGATGTGCTGCCACATGCCGCGGGCGAAGATGCTTTCCTGCGGCGGCCGCGGCGGCCGTTGCATGACGTTGCGCTCGGCCCCCTCGCCGGCAAGTGCGAGCCCGGGCAATCCATCCGTCACCAGGTTGATCCACAGGATGTGGATCGGCAGCAGCGGGATCGGCAGCCCCATGAAGGGTGCGAGGAAGAGGGTCCAGATCTCGCCCGAATTGCTCGTCATGGTGTATTTGACGAACTTGCGGATGTTGTCGTAGATGCGCCGTCCTTCGCGCACCGCCTGGACGATGCTGGCGAAGTTGTCGTCCAGCAGCGTCATGTGGGCGGCCTCGCGCGCCACGTCGGTGCCGCCACGGCCCATCGCCACGCCGATGTCGGCCATTTTCAATGCGGGCGCGTCGTTCACGCCGTCGCCGGTCATGGCGACGAATTCACCGCGATCCTGCAGCGCCCGCACGATCTTGATCTTCTGTTCCGGGTTGGTGCGCGCGTACACCCGCACCGATTCCGCCTCGCGCTCGAATTCCGCCAGACTCAGCCGCGCCAGCTCGCTGCCGGCGAGCACCTTGCCGCCTTCGTCGATGATGCCGAGCCGGCTTGCGATGGCGCGCGCGGTGGCGGGATGGTCGCCGGTGATCATGACGGGGATGATGCCGGCGGCCTTGCAGGCGGCAACCGATTCGGCCGCCTCGGGGCGCGGCGGATCGATCAGGCCGGCCAGGCCGACGAAGGTCAGGCCGCTTTCCAGCGTGGCCGCATCGAGCGCGTCCGGCAGGCGCGGCAGCCGTTTCAGCGCGAAACCCAGCACACGCAGGCCCTGCGCGGCCAGCTGCTCGGCTTCGTCGCGCCGCGCCGCCTGGTCGACGGGTGCCGTGCCGGCGGCGACGAGCCGGTCGACGCACAGCGACAGCACCCCTTCGGGCGCGCCTTTCACCAGCACCAGCACCGCCTCGCCGTCGCGATGCAGCGTGCTCATGCGCGCCCGTTCGGAATCGAAGGGAAGCTCGGCCAGGCGCGGCAGCGCTGCCTGCCATTCAGGCCGGCTGAAGCCGGCGGCTTGCGCGGCTTCGAGCAACGCCGTCTCGGTGGGGTCGCCGCTCAGTTTTCCGTCGGCGTCGGCGACGGCATCGTTGCACAGCAGCATCGCCACGCCCAGTTCGCGCCAGGGCGCATTTTCCGCCTCCTGCAGCCCCGGCCGGGTCTCGCCCGCGGCCTGCACGCAGTCGACCTGCATCCGGTTCAAGGTGAGCGTGCCGGTCTTGTCGGAACAGATATAGGTCACCGAGCCGAGCGTTTCCACTGCGGGCAGACGGCGGATCAGCACGTTCTGCCGGACCATGCGCGCCGCCCCCAGGGCGAGCGAGATGGTGACCACCGCCGGCAGCGCTTCGGGAATCGCAGCGACAGCCAGGCTGATCGCGGTGAGCAGCAGCGGCAACAGCGGTTCGCCGCGCAACCAGCCGGCCACGAAGAAGATCGCGCAAAGCGCCAGCACCGCCAGCGCCAGATGCTTGCCGAAGCGCGCCAGCCGCTTCTGCAGCGGCGTCTTGCCGGCTTCGCCGGACAGCAGCGAGGCAATTTTCCCCAGTTCGGTCTGCATGCCGGTGGCCACCACCAGGCCGCGCGCGCGGCCGTGGCTGACGACCGTTCCCTTGTAGGCCATGTTGAGGCGGTCGCCCAGCGGCAGGGCGGTCTCTTCCAGTTGCGCCACCCGTTTCTCGGCCGCCTGCGATTCGCCGGTCAGCGCTGACTCATCCACCTTGAGCGCCGACAACTCCAGCAGGCGCAGGTCGGCCGGCACCACGTCACCGGCTTCGAGCAGGACGATATCGCCCGGCACCAGCTCGGCCGCCGGGATTTTCCGGACCGCGCCATCGCGGATCGCGGCGGCCGCTGGCGCGGCCATCCGTTTCAGCGCCGCCATGGCACGCTCGGCGCGATACTCCTGGACGAATCCCATGATGCCGTTGAGCAGCACGATGACCACGATGGCGACGCTGTCCTGCGGCTCGCCGACAAAGCCGGCGACGACGGCGGCGGCGATCAGCACCAGGATCATGAAATCGGTGAATTGCGACGCCAGCATGGCAAGCGGATGGCGCCTGCCGGCCTCCTGCATGGCGTTGGGGCCATATCGCGACAGCCCGACAGAAGCGGCCGCCGCCGACATGCCCTGCTGCGGGTCGCTGCCCAGGCGGGCGACGGCATCTGCGCTGCTCAGACGGTGCCAGTGCGGCTGGGAATCGCGGGAATCAGGCGTCATGATGCGGACACGGAAATGCGGCCTGCGGCGAAGACAGGACGCCTGCGGCGCCGATTGCGCCGGAGCAGACGGGGGGTGGCAATGACGCAGTCTTGCATGATGAGCCCCGCCGCCTCCAGTTCGATCCGTGGATACTCAAGAATACGCCATCTCCATCCCTGCGACGACGCACCTGCCGGCAGCCGAAATGGCGCCGCAGCGGAACCCTGGCCATGCGGATGGCGTCTCCTGGATTTTGCAAACCAGCGATTCGGTGTTTCATCCGGCATGATCGTGTAGGCTGAGCGGGAATGAAAAACACACTTGTCCTGCTACCCGGCACGGCGGCCCGCGTCCGGCCTTGCCCCACCGCATCCCGTCGCCGGCATGTCCTCCGCTGAACCGTTCCCCGCCCAGGAGCCGTCATGACCCAATCCAGGAAAATTCTCGCCGCCACCGACTTTTCGGCACCCGCCCGGCATGCGCTGGAACGCGCGGCGCTGCTTGCGCAGGCGCACCCGGACACCCGGCTGATCCTGGCGCATGTCGTCAGCAGTTCCGCGCTCGACAGCCTGCGGCGCCTGCTCGGCCAAGACGCCGCCGAGCAGGAGGCCCGCCTGCTCGAACAGACGGAGCGCACCCTGGGCGAACAGGCGGAACGCCTGGCGGCCCGCCACCCCGTCGCGATTGACGCCGTGCTGACGCAGGGTTCGGCGCAGGCCGCCCTCGTCAGGCTCGCCGAAGAACAGCACGCCGATTTGCTGGTGATGGGCGCGCGCGGCATGCATTTCGTGCGCGAACATCTGCTCGGATCGACCATCGAACGCGTGCTGCGCACGTCGCGCCGCCCGCTGCTCGCGGTCAAGCAACGCCCCTACTCCCCGTATCGGCGCATCCTCGCACCGGTCGACTTTTCCGATCATGCCGCCGCCGCCATCAACGCCGCCCATGCCTGGCTGCCCGATGCCGACTTTGTGCTGCTGCATGCGTTCGAAGTGGAGCTGGAAAGCACTTTCCGCCTCGCCGGCATGGACGACAACCAGATTCATCAATACCGGATTCAGGCACGCAACGCGGCGCAGACCGAAATGGAAGACTTCATCGGCAAGCTGCAGGTGCCGGCCAGCCAGCTGTCGCGCCAGTTCGTTCACGGTGCGGCCACGCTGCGGATTCTTGAACAGGAGCAGACGATCGACGCCGACTTGATCGTCATCGGCAAGCACGGCCGGTCGGTCATGGAGGAGCTGCTGCTCGGCAGCGTCACCAAGCACGTGCTGGCGCATTCCAGCAGCGACGTCCTCATTGCCGGCCAGCCCGCCTGATCGCCTGCTACGATAGGCCTCGGCATTAACGACGACGAAGGAGACCGCCATGACCATTCGCTCCCTGCCGGCCCTGCTCGGCTTGCTCGCCGCATTTTCACTGCACGCCGCAGAGCCGGCTGCGGCGGCCAGGATGGGCACCTACTACGGCGCCAGGACGACCGAGTATCCCGCCTGGTTCAAGAACAGCTTCCTGCACCTGAAGGAGGACATCGACGAGGCGCGAACCAATGGCAAGCGCGTCATCCTGATGTTCACCCAGGACGGCTGCCCGTATTGCTCGGCGCTGGTGGAGCGCAATCTGTCGCAGCGCGAGATCGAGGCCACGATGAAGGAAAAGTTCGACGTGATCGCGGTCAACATCTGGGGCGACCGCGAAGTCGTGGGACTGGACGGCAAGCGCTACACGGAAAAAACCTACAGCGCGGCGCAGAAGATCCAGTTCACCCCCAGCCTGCTGTTTTTCGACGAGGCCGGCAAAACCCTGCTGCGCCTCAACGGCTACGTGCCGCCGGCACGCCTGCAGGCCGCGCTCGACTGGGTCGGCGGGCGCCATGAAAACAAGACCGCCTTCCGCGACTTCGTCGCCGCGCGCGAGGTGCCGAAGCAGGCCTCCGGCGAGATGATCCAGCAGGACTTCTTCCTGAAAAACGCCGTCGACCTGCGGCGCCGCGGCAAGTCCGCCAGGCCGCTCGCGGTGTTCTTCGAGCAGAAGGACTGCCCCGACTGCGAGGTGCTGCACCGCCGCGTGCTGGCCGACCCGGAAACCCGCGCCGCGATCGCGAAGTTCGACAACGTGCAGCTCGACATGTGGTCGCGCGAGCCGATCACCACGCCGCAAGGCAAGCGCATGGCGGTGCGCGACTGGGTCCGCCAGCTCGGCGTCAACTACGCGCCCGGCATCGTCCTGTTCGACTCCGCCGGGCAGGAGGTCATCCGCTGGGAATCGTCCTTCCGCGTGTTCCATACCCTGGGCATGTTCGACTACCTGACGTCCGGCGCCTACCGCAAGGAACCCAGCTTCCAGCGCTTTCTTGCCGCCAAGACCGAGCATATCCGCGAAGCCGGGCTCGACGTGAACATCTGGCGCTACGCCGACGAGCCGGTCGCGGCGACCGCCCCCTAGGCAGCGCCGCCGCAGCGGGCGTACCGAAGCCCCAACGCCCCGCGTACCGGCGAGCCCCGGCCCAGGCCGATTTGCCGGGAAACGCCGCCAGCGGCATCGAAACCTGCCGACAGCCGGCTGCAATGTTCTACACTTTACACGTCGCAAACAAATACTGCCGGCAGACGCTGTTTCACGATCGCCCCGCGGCAAGAGCCGTCGCCGGACGCGTGGGGTGGCCGGCATCACCTACATCGGGCGGGCGCTTTGCAAGTCTGGGAGGAGACACTGAATGGTTTCGGTTGACCGGGACGTCGTGGCGCTGGTGGACGACGCATTGCACGGCAAGCTCCTCGGCTGCCTGCGGGAGAGAGGCTGGAAACTGCACCGGGCGGCCAATACGGATGAATTGGCCGCGCTCTTCGAACGGCAGGACTTCCATGCTGGGCTGCTGCAGTTGCAGCGCACCGGCAGCAGCAAGCTGTATGACCTGGTGGGACGGCAGCAATCCCTGCAATGGATTGCGCTGATGGACCATGCGTTTTGGCGGCCCACCCCGCAGCACCGCAATTTTCTGGCGGGGGTGTACGATTTCCATACCCTGCCGGTCGACCAGGACCGGCTGTCCGTCTCCCTGGGACATGCCTGGGGCAAGGGCCGGCTGCTCAAGCAGCCGCCGCCGCGTCCCGACACCCTGGAACAGCATGGCATCGTGGGCAGCAGCCCGGCGATGCTGGCTTTCTGCCAGGCATTGCGCAAAGCCAGCAAGGCTGACGCGCCCGTGCTGATCGGCGGGGAGAGCGGCACCGGCAAGGAACTGGCCGCCCACGCCATCCACGACATGTCCGCCCGCGGCACGAAAGCCTTCGTGGCGGTCAATTGCGGGGCCTTGCCGCCCCATCTCATCCAAAGCGAATTGTTCGGCCATGAGAAAGGCGCGTTCACCGGGGCGCACCAACGCAAAATCGGGCGCCTGGAAGCGGCCCAGGGCGGCACCCTCTTTCTGGACGAAATCGCCGACCTGCCGCTCAACCTCCAGGCCACCCTGCTGCGCGTCCTGCAAGACAAGGTGATCGAACGCCTGGGCTCCAGCCAGCCGATACAGCTGGACATCCGGATCATCGCCGCATCCCATATCAATCTTCAGGAGGCCGTTGCCAAAGGCCATTTCAGGGAAGACCTTTACTACCGCCTGAACGTCATCAACCTGACGGCGCCGCCGCTGCGCGACCGGCAGGGCGATGTGGAACTGTTGGCGCAGGCTTTGCTGGAGCGCTTTTCCCGCGAAACCAGCGGCAAGGTCAAGGGCTTCAACCAGCAGGCATTGCGTGCGATGAACCAGTATTCCTGGCCCGGCAATGTGCGGGAATTGAGCAACCGCATCCGCCAGGGCGTGGTCATGGCCGAGCGCCCCTATCTCACTCCGGACGACCTGGGGATGGAACGGCGCGCATCGTACGCCGGACACCCGACGCTCGACGGGGCGCGTGCCAAAGCCGAACTTGATGCGATCCGCTCGGCATTGCGCCGCTGCCAGCACAACGTTTCCGAAGCGGCCCGGGAACTGGGCGTCTCGCGCGCCACCTTGTATCGCCTGCTGGAGCGCCACGCACTGTGCGGCCCGCACAAGGAAAAAGCCGCCCGGGAGCCGGCATGATCGCCGCAACGCCGATGGCAATGAAAGAACGTCTTGACGCGGCCCGGCCCTGCCGCTGCGCGCCCGGTCTTTCCGGATTCCGGGGGACAATATCCGCGAAAAAACCATCGCTTGAGCCGCCATCGGGGTGAGGTTTTCAGATTGCCGGCACGCATCGTTGAATCCGAGCCATCGCAGGCTTGCCAGGCTCGAAGCATCGCATCCAGTCACGACAGGGAGGGGATCATGAGAATGCCGAAGAAGGGAACCTGGTTACACGCCAGCCTGGCGATGATGTTGAGCACGCACGTGGCCTACGCTGAAACCTTGCGCCAGACGGGCCGGGATGCGCCGGCCGACGCCGATTACCCGGCCCTGCGCCAGCAGCTGGCCGAACAGGCGAAGAGCCTGGCCGAGCAGCAGCAACGGCTGGCGCAGGAGATGAAGAAGCTGGAAGAGGCCCAGCGCCGCATCCAGGCGATGCAGGGGCAGTTGGGCATGCCCGCGGAGATCAACCCGCAGCGCCTTGCCCAGGCTGACGAGTCGACGTTCCGCGGCCGCGGCGACGAGGCCGGGCGGGTGGACAGCACCACCCTGGATGTGGCGACCGTGTTTTCCCAGCCCAGCATCCTGACGCCGAAGGGCACCTTCGTTTTCGATCCCTCGCTGCAGTATTCCTTCAGTTCGTCGGACCGCGTGACGGTGGTCGGTTTCAGCGTGCTGAACGCGGTGCTGATCGGGGCCATCGACGTGCGCAGCGTCAATCGCAACAACTTGATTGCGACCCTGGGCGGACGCTACGGGCTGACCAACCGGCTGGAGATCGAAGCCCGGGTGCCGTATATCTATCGCCGCGATGATTCGCTGTCGCGGCGAATTTCCGGCAGTGCAATAGATGAATCATTCAATTCGGACGGCAGCGGCATCGGCGACATCGAACTGGCCGCGCGCTACCAGCTCAATGTGCCCACGGGCGACGCCCCCTTCTATGTTGCGGGCCTGCGCCTCAAGACCCGCACCGGCAAGGACCAGTACGAGGTCGCCTACGATACCGACTTCAACCTGCCGAAGGAGCTGCCGACCGGCTCCGGCTTCTACAGCCTGCAGCCCAGCCTGAGCATGGTGCTGCCCGCCGATCCGGTGGTGTTTTTCGGCGGCATCAATTACACGTGGAACATCAAGCGCGACGTCAATGCCTCGATCCCCTTCACCAACTCTTCGGGCACGGTCACAACCCGGTCCATAGGCGAAGTCGATCCCGGCGACTCGCTCGGCCTCAACGTCGGCATGGGGCTGGGGCTCAACGAGCGCAGTTCGTTCAGCCTGAGCTACGAGCATACCTGGATCGACAAGACCAGGCTCGATGGCAAAGTGGCGGATGGATCGATGTGGGTTCAGCTGGCCACCCTGCAGGCGGGGTTTTCCTATCGTCTGAACAAGCGCACCAACTTTAATCTGTCGATCGGCGCCGGGCTGACCGACGATACACCGGACACCACCGTCACCTTGCGCCTCCCGATCAGGTTCTGAGCCTTGATCGCGGCACAGCGAAAAGCCGGGCTGGGATGCCCGGCTTTTCGCTGCGCCGATTGCGCGTAGCGGCCTTAACGCAGGCCATGCTGGTCGAGGATGGCGTTGAGCCGCGCCTGCGCCGCCAGCATCTGGGCATCGATGGTGATGTTGAGGGTCGTGATATTGCGGATGACCTGGTCGTTCACCGAGTTTTGTATGATCGTGGCCAGCGAATCGAGCGCAGCGCCCGACGGCACCACGAACGCGTTGGCCGCACCATTCTGGATGACGATCAACGCGCCTTGCGTGGTCACCTGCGCAGCCGCCGTGCCGGGGCTGGCGGATGCCGGCGCTGCCGTATCGAGGTTGCCGGAGGATTGCGCGGTCTGCGTCGCGGGCAGCGAAGCCGGAGGATTCGCAGGCGATCCGCTTGCGGCTTGTTCGAGCGGCGCCGGACCTGCCGCCACGCTTGCACCCGAGCCGGCATTCGCATCCGCGGATGCGGCCGGCAAACCCGCCGGCACGGTGCCGTCGAGTGCGGGCAAGGTTGGTACATTCACGCCGATCTGGCCATTCTGCGAGAAGGGAACGAGCGCCTGCGGGTTGACCCTGGGCGCCACCAGTTCGCCGTTGACGAAGGTCTGGCCATTGATCTGGGTCAGGCGTTCGATGCCGTCGATGGAAAATGGCAGCAGGAACTCCTGGCCGTTCCAGTTGACGACAAATCCGCCGCGCATGCGGTCGAGTTCCTCGTCGCTGGCGCGCGGCGCGTCATCGAAGGCGGACGATGCGTGAGCGAGCCCGCCCGACAAGAGGGCAAGCAGTAAAAAAACCAGACGCAGGCTGGACATCGCCACCTCCTCAAAAATCACCTGCCGGCCGGCGCATCAGCGTGACGTTGGCCAGATCGTTGGGACCTGAAGCCATGCCGACGGGGGCTTTTTCGCGGACTTTCCAGTCCTTCGGGTCGTTGAACACCACTCCGGCATTGCGCCCGTTGATGACGAACAGGATGCGGTTGATCATCATGCGCTCGAATGGCGCCTGATCCATGACCCGCGCACCCTGCGCGGGATCGCCGAAAGCGATTTTGCCGTCGCGAACCCCCTTGACGACGACGAAATGGTTGTAGGCGCCATCGCGAATCAACACGATGGCAGGAATGCCCGCCTTGCCCAGCTTTTCCAGGCTGGCGTTGTAACCGTCGGCCGCATAGCCGCGCGATTCGAGGAAACGCTTCATGTCGAGCATGGAAAAGCCTTCCTTGCGGATTTTGGCCTGGTCGCCCTTTTCCCACATGGCGGTGTACACCGCCTCTTCCTTGACCGGGTCGCCGTAGTGATGGGTGAGCAGGGTGGAAAGCGCGGCGGAGCCGCAACTGAAATCGTACTGCTGGCGTTCGGTGTAGCGGAACTGCCGCTCCTTCATGCTCATGGCTTTGACGCTGAAGGAGCCGGAGCCGGCGCCCGGGATCTCGACCATGCCCGCCCGCGCGGCGGGCATCGCAACCAGCACGGCCATCAGGAACAGCGCGGCATTGCGCATGGGAACTCCTTATTGCATCTGGATATTCAGAATCACTGCGTTCTGGATCAGCACGTTGTTGCCCGAATTCTGGATGACGGTATTGAAGCCGGAGTTGTTGATCAGCGAGCCGTCGCTCACCAGGTTGTAGCCGGTAACCAGGTCGTTCGCACTGTTTGCGTACACGGCGCCATCCAGGTCATTGGTGTTGGTGATCAGCGCCATGCCGCGCTGGCCGTCGAGCATGTCGTCGGCAATCGCCGCGTCGAACGCGTCGTTGCCGGGAATGGTTTCATCGGGCGCGGCCCAGGCCAGCTGGACGGCCAGCGCGCAGGCCAGAAACGAAACGGGTTTCAGTAATGCGAGAAAGTCATTCATGGCGTCTTCCTTCCGGAAATCCCCGGAACCGCCGCACGGCGGTTCCGGGGTGGCGGTTCACTGAACCGTCAGGTTGGCCTGCACCGTCACGCCGATCTGGGTCAGCGCATTGATGCCGGTGTTTTGCGACGCGGAGATGATGCCGGCGCCATTGGTCAGGCTGCCGGACATATTGTTGGAGACGTTGAAGTCTCCGGCATTTCCGCCGTACGAGTGCCCCCCGTTGCCGCCCGCGCCGCCATAGCCGGTGGTGGCGGAAGCCATGGCTTCGCTGCTTGCGCTGCCGCCATTGCCGCCCAGCCCGCCGGCGCCGCCGTTGCCGTTTGCCGTGGCCGTCCCGCCGGCGCCGCCGGCACCGCCTTCACCGCCGGCACCGCCGCTTGCGCCGTTGCCCGCCAGTCCGCCCTGGCCGGTGCCGCCGGTTCCCGTGGCGCCGACCGCGCCATTGCCGCCGGTGCTGGTGCCCGTCGCGCCGACCGCGCCGGCACCGCCGGCGCCGCCATTGCCGACTGCGCCAACCGCGCCATTGCCGCCGGCGCTGGTGCCGGCCGCGCCGGTACCGGTGGCGCCGCTGCCGGTCGCGCCGGCCGCCCCGGCGCCCGCGGTATTGGTGCCGGCCGCGCCGGTGCCGGCGGCGCCGGTACCGTTGCCGCTGGATGCGCCGTTGCCCGCGGTGTTGCTGCCTGCCGCGCCGCTGCCGGCCGCGCCGGTGCCGGCCGCGCCTGCGGCACCCGAGCCGCCGCCGCCGCCATTGCCTGCGGCTGCCGTGCTGCTGTCGTTGGCCGCGCCGCTGGCGCCACCGCTGCCTGCGCCGCCGGCGCTGGCGCCGGCGGTGCTGCCGCTCGCGCCACCGCTGCCGCTGCCACCTGCGGCCATGCCGTCGGCAGCGCCGCCCGTGGCCGCGCCGCCGCTGGCCGCAGCGGAACCGGCGCTGCCCGTGCTGGAACTGTTGCCGGGATTGGCCGTATTGCCGGCGCTGGCGGACGAGTCGTTGCTGTCGATCGGATTGTTGTTTGCGTTGGCATCGCCGTTCGAGGTGTAAGGCTGCTGCCTGACCAGTCCGCTGCTGGCGCCGGAAATGCCGCCTATTCCGCTGGCGTTGCCGCCATCCGAAACGTTGCTGCCGTCGCCGCCCGCGCCCTTGCCGCCGTCGCCGGTGATCGAGGCTGCGGCGCTGTCGCCGCCGTAGCCTCTGCCGCCGGGACCGCTGAAGGCCTTGGCAAAGCTGTCGCCGCCGACGCCGGTGCCGCCGTGGGCACCGGAGCCGCCGTCGCCGCCGACACCGATGCCGCCGCTGCCGCTGCCGCCGCTGGCATTGCCGTTGCTGCCGCCATCGCCGCCGGCGGCGGCATAGCCTTTGCCGCCGCTGCCGGAACCGCCATAGGCGTCTCCGGTGCTGCCGCCGCTGCCGCCGTCGCCGCCGGAACCGCTGCCGCCGAAGCCGGAGCCGCCTTTGGCCATGCCGGAATAGCCGCCGCTGCCGCCGTCGCCACCGGCGCCGGTGCCGCCATTACCGCCATTGCCGCCATTGCCGCCATAGGCGCTGCCGCCGTCGCCGCCGGAACCGCCGGAGCCACCGGCGCCCATGCCGCCGATCCCGCCGACGGCATTGCCGCCGTCACCGCCATGGCCGCCCCGGGCGCCGTCACCGGCGTAGGTGTCGCCGCCGATCGCCTTGGCCGAGCCATTGCCGCCGTCGCCGGCCGAGCCGCCGTTGGCGCCCCAGGCCTTGCTCGCCGTATCCTGCCAGGCATCGCCGCCGTTTCCGCCTGTGGCGCCGTCGCCGGCTTTGCTGCCGCCTTCGGCGTAATTGCCGATGTCATGAACCTGGTTGTCGAAGACCTTGCCCTCGAGCATGGTTTTGGCCGACACATCGGTATTGAAGGAGCCGTAGTTCTGCGACTGGTTGTTGAACGAGTCGTGGTTGTTGGAGGAGGTCTCGTTGTACGAACCGTTGTACTGGCTCGCCTCCGATTCGTCATTGGCCGCCGCGCCGGTGTTGCCGTCCTGGGCAGCGGTGCGGTTTTTCACGTTCTGGTTGGCGGTCGAGAACTCGTTGGCTGCCGCGCCCGTCTGGTCGGCCTGATTGTTGGTCGCCGTGGCCGCCTGATCGGCATTGCCATTGTTGTCGAATGTGCCGGTGGTGTTGGTCGGATTGGCCCAGGCCTGGGCCGACATGCCCAGCGCCAGGGCGATGGCTGTGGATAGCAAACTCTTGTTCATTTCACTCTCCTGAATAGGGGGTCAACGCTGCGCTTGTTTCAGGCCCCCCGGAACCGCTCATCGCCGTTCCGGGGCAGTCCCTGGTTCACTGAACCGTCAGGTTGGCCTGTACCGTCACGCCGATCTGGGTCAGGGCATTCGCTCCCGTGTTCTGCGACAGGGAGATGATGCCGGCGCCATTGGTCACGCTGCCGGACATGTTGTTGGAGGCATTGAAGGTGCCCGCGTTGCCGCCCAGCGAATCGCCACCGTTGCCGCCCACCCCGCCATAGCCGGTGGTGGCCGACGCGATGGCGCTGCTGCTGGCAGCGCCGCCGAGTCCGCCGTTGCCGCCATTGCCGCCAGGCCCGTTCGCCGTGGCCGCCCCGCCCGTTCCGCCGGCACCGCCGTTGCCGCCGGCGGCACCGACTCCTCCGGCGCCCGCGACGCCGCCTTCGCCGGTCCCGCCGGTGCCGGTCGCGCCCGCTGCGCCGGCGCCGCCGGTGCTGCTGCCGGCCGCGCCGACGGCGCCTGCGCCGCCTGCGCCGCCATTGCCGACGGCGCCAACCGCGCCCGCGCCGCCCAGGCTGTTGCCGGTCGCGCCATTTCCGGCAGCGCCGGTACCCGTCGCGCCCGCGGCACCGTTGCCAGCGGTGTTGGTGCCGGCAGCGCCGGTACCCGCAGCGCCGGTGCCGTTGCCGCTGGCAGCGCCGTTACCGGCAGTGTTGGTGCCCGCGGCACCGCTGCCGGCAGCGCCGGTTCCGGCAGCGCCGACGGCACCCGAGCCGCCCGCGCCGCCCGTGCCTGCGCCTGCCGTGCTGGTTCCGCTGGCGGTCCCGCTGCCGCCGCCGGTGCCGGCGCCGCCGCCGCTGACGTCATTGGTGCTGCCGCTGGCGCCGCCCGCGGCATTGCCGGCGGTCGACGTCCCGGTTGCCGCGCCCGCCGTGGCGGTGCCGCCGGTTCCGGCGCCCGACGTGGCCGCACCGGTTGTGCTGGAGTTGGAGGGGCTGGCCGTGTTGCCGGCGTGGGCAGCGGAGTCGTCGCTGCCTTCGGAGGGCGTATTGGTCGCGCCGGCCTGGCCATTCGTGGTGTCGGGATTCTGGCTCACCAGGCCGCTGTTGCCGACCGAAATGCCGCCCACCTCAAAAGCGTTGCCGCCGCTCGCGCCATTGCTGCTGTCGCCGGCATAGCCTTTGCCGCCGTTGCCGGTCGCCGACAAGGCCGCGCTGTCGCCGCCGGAGCCTTTGCCGCCGGAGCCGGTCGCGGCCAGGGCGCCGCTGTCGCCGCCGTAGCCCTTGCCGCCGCTGGCGCCGGCGCCGCCGTCGCCGCCGATGCCTTTGCCACCGTAGCCGCTGCCGCCGCTGGCGTCGCCATTGCTGCCGCCATCGCCGCCGGAGCCGGCATAGCCTTTGCCGCCATAACCGCTGCCGCCGCTGGCGTCGGCCGTGCTGCCGCCGTCGCCGCCGGAACCGCCATAGCCCTTGCCGCCAAAGCCGGAGCCGCCGATGGCCGAGCCAGAACCGCCGCCGGAGCCGCCGTCGCCGCCATAGCCCTTGCCGCCGTCGCCGCCGGAACCGCCGGAACCGCCGGAGGCGCTGCCGCCATTGCCGCCGGAACCGCCGTCGCCGCCATAGCCCTTGCCGCCGATGCCGCCCCAGGCCATGCCGCCGTCGCCGCCGGAGCCGCCTTTGGCGCCGTCGCCCGCCTTGGAATCGCCTCCAACGGCAAAGGCATGGCCGTCGCCGCCGGAGCCCGCATCGCCGCCGTCGGCGCCGATGGACATGCTGAAGGTGTGCTGGCTGGAATCCCCGCCGTTGCCGCCTCGGGCGCCATCGCCTGCGCGGCTGCCGCCTTCGGCGTAATTGCCGATGTCATGAACCTGGTTGTCGAAAACCTTGCCCTCGAGCACAGTTGTGGCCGAAACGTCGGTATTGAAGGAATGCTTGTTCTGGGACTGGGTGTTGAAGGAATCGTCGTTGTAGGAAGAGGTGTCGTTGTAGGAGTCGTTGTACTGGTACGCGCTGGAACCGTCGTTGGCCGTCGCGCCCGTGTTGGCGGACTGGGTGGCGCTGCGGTTCTTCGAGTTCTGGCTGGTGCGTGAGTACTCGTTGGCCGCGGCACCGGACTGGCCGGACTGGTTGGACTCCGCCGTGGCCGTCTGCGTGGCGTCGCCGTTGTTGTCGAATGTATCGGCGGTATTGGTGGGATTGGCCCAGGCCTGGGCCGACATACCGAAAGCCAGGGCTAGAGCCGTAGAAATGAGACTTTTGTTCATCATAACCTCCACTAGGCAGTTGAGAAATCAAAACGGCGAAGCCACGGAACACCGACTTCGACAGCCCAACAGCAAGGGGCGTACCAGCACATCTATCCAATTGAATGGAATGGGTTTTTCCTGAAAAAAGCCGGGCTGGGAGGCGAACATCCGCATGAAAGCTGTCCCAACTTCCGGACAGCCCGGATGAGAGGCAATGCCGCATTGAGAAATAATCATTTAAAGTCATGCGCTTACATTCAAGCCCTTGCGAAACGCCCGCCTGTCTCATGTGCGAGAAAGCCCGTGGAGCCGATGCCACGAGCAGGCGACGGGATTGCCGCAGGCGCGGGTTGACATGGATTTGCCGCGGCGCCGGCGTTGCCTGCCCCCGCTTCAGGGCTGCCCGTGATGCCCGCAGGCAATGGCCGGCGGCGCATGGCCACCGCAGGTTCTGCGCGTCTCCGACTCACGTTAGAATGGCCGCGTCTTCCGGCCACCGGCCGGCCATCCCGATTCCCTATCGATGACGCTGTTCTTCGCTGTCCTGACTCCATTCGTGGGCGCAGCTCTGGTTGCGCTGGCATCCCGCCGCGGACGTTCGCATGCCGCCTGGGCGGCGGGCGCGGTGACGCTGGCCGCGCTGCTGTGGCTGGCGCCCGCTTTCCCCCTGCCGTTCGCCGGCAGCACGCTGATCCAGCAGCACGACTGGATGCCGGCGCTCGGCCTCAAGCTCGCCTTCCGCCTCGACGGCCTGGCGCTGCTGTTCGCCGGGCTGATTCTTGGCATCGGTCTCCTGATCGTGCTGTACGCGCGCTACTACCTGTCCGAGCGCGACAGCATGGGGCGCTTCTATGCCTGTCTCATGCTGTTCATGGGTTCGATGCTCGGCATCGTGCTGTCGGAAAACCTGATCCAGCTGCTGATCTTCTGGGAACTCACCAGCCTGTCGTCCTTCCTCTTGATCAGCTACTGGCAGCACCGCGAGGAAGCGCGCCAGGGCGCGCGCATGGCGCTGGCAGTCACCGGCCTGGGCGGCTTCGCGATGCTGGGCGGCTTCCTGCTGCTGGGCCACATCGTCGGCAGCTACGAACTGTCCGACGTGTTCGCCGCCGGCGACCTGATCCGCGACCATCCGCTCTATGTGCCGACGCTGCTGCTGATCCTGCTCGGCGCGTTCACCAAGTCGGCGCAGTTTCCCTTCCATTTCTGGTTGCCGCACGCGATGGCGGCGCCCACCCCGGTGTCGGCCTACCTGCATTCAGCGACCATGGTGAAGGCCGGGGTATTCCTGCTGGCGCGCCTCTACCCGGCGCTGTCCGGCACCCCGGAATGGTTCTGGCTGGTCTCCGGCGCCGGCCTCGCCACGCTGCTGCTCGGGGCTTACGTCGCGCTGTTCAAGCACGATCTGAAAGGGCTGCTGGCGTATTCGACCATCAGCCATCTCGGCCTGATCACCCTCCTGTTCGGGCTGTCGACCCCGCTCGCGGCAGTCGCCGGCGTGTTCCACATCATCAACCACGCCACCTTCAAGGCCTCGCTGTTCATGGCCGCCGGCATCATCGACCACGAGGCCGGCACCCGCGACATGCGGCGCTTGCACGGCCTGTGGAAGTTCATGCCCTACACCGCGACGCTGGCGATGGTGGCGGCGGCGGCGATGGCCGGGGTGCCGCTGCTGAACGGTTTCCTCTCCAAGGAAATGTTCTTTGCCGAGGCGGCGCAGATTTCCGCAAGCCTCGTCGGCGGCTGGCTGCTGCCCGCACTGGTGACGCTGGCCGGCGCGCTGGCGGTGGCCTACTCGATCCGCTTCATTCACGACGTATTCTTCAACGGCGAACCGGTGGACCTGCCGCGCACGCCGCACGAGCCGCCACGCTGGATGAAGCTGCCGGTGGAAATCCTGGTGGTGCTGTGCCTGGTGGTCGGCATCGCGCCGGCGCTCACCGTCGCGCCGCTGCTGGCGGTGGTGGCGGCGGATACGCTGCAGGCGCCGCCGCCGGAATACCGTCTGGCGCTGTGGCACGGCTTCAACCAGGCGCTGGCGATGAGCCTCGTCGCGCTGGCCGGCGGCGCGGCGATCTACGCGCTGCGCCGCCCGCTGTTCGCGCTGCATGAACGCGGCCTCGGCCGTCTCGACGCGCGGGCGGCCTACAACGCGCTGCTCGACGCCCTGTTCGTCGTGTCGGGCTGGCTCACCCGCCGCATCGACAGCGGCTCGCTGCAGCGGCAGGTATTGCTGTTTCTGGCGGCCGCGCTGGCGCTCGGCTTCGCGCCGTGGCTCGGCAGCGACACGCCGCTCGCCGGCAGCCGCGCCGGCCTGCCGCTCGACCCGGTCAGCCTGCTGGCCGGCGCCACCCTGATCGTCGCCTCGCTCGCCACCGTGTGGCTGCATCGCCAGCGTCTGGCCGCGCTGATCACCATCGGCGTGGTCGGGCTGGTGGTATCGCTCGCCTTCGTCAGGTTCTCCGCACCCGACCTCGCGCTGACCCAGCTGTCGGTGGAGGTCGTCACCATCGTGCTGCTGCTGCTGGCGCTGCATTTCCTGCCGCAGCATGCCGCGCGCGAACGCGACCGCGGCCGCGTCTGGCGCGACGGCGCGATCGCGCTGGCCGCCGGCGGCGGCACCGCGCTGCTGGCGTGGGCGGTGCTGACGCGGCCCTACGACACCATCGCCGGCTATTTCCTGGAGAACAGCGTGCCGGGCGGCGGCGGCAAGAACGTCGTCAACGTCATCCTGGTCGACTTCCGCGGCTACGACACCCTGGGCGAGATCACCGTGCTGGCGCTCGCCGGCCTCGGCATCTACGCCCTGCTGGAGAACCTGCGCCTCGACGCACCCGATGCCGACGCCGCCGGGCGCGCCTGGAACCGCGATCCCCATCCCGTGATCATGGCCACGCTGACCCAGCTGCTGCTGCCGCTGGCGCTGCTGGTCGCCGTGTTCATCCTGCTGCGCGGCCACAACCAGCCGGGCGGCGGCTTCATCGCCGGCCTGGTGACGGCGGTGGCGCTGATCGTGCAGTATCTCGCCCACGGCAGCGCATGGATGCGCGAGCGGCTGTCCGGCGCCACCCAGCCGGTGATCGCCGCAGGGCTCGGGCTCGCCACCTTCACCGGCCTGGCCAGCTGGGCGTTCGGCCATCCCTTCCTCACCTCCAGCTTCGGCCACCTGCGCTGGCCGCTGGTCGGCGAATTCGAGCTCGCCTCGGCGATGGCGTTCGACCTCGGCGTCTTCCTCGTCGTCGTCGGCGCCACCCTGCTGATCCTGGTCAATCTCGGCGCGCTGCACGACAGCCGCAGCCAGCGCAAGGCGGCGCCCTGATGGAAGCGCTCATCGCTCTCGCCATCGGCGTGCTCACTGCCTGCGGCGTGTTCCTCGCCTTGCGCGGCCAGACCTTCCCGGTGGTGCTCGGCCTCACCTTCCTGTCCTATGCGGTCAACCTGTTCCTGTTCGTCATGGGCCGGCTCGCCATCGGCGTGCCGCCGGTGATCGCCGACGCCGCCGCCTACACCGACCCGCTGCCGCAGGCGCTGGTGCTCACCGCCATCGTCATCAGCTTCGGCATGACCGCGTTCGTCATCGTGCTCGCGCTGAAGGCGCGCGCCGAGCTCGGCAACGACCACGTCGACGGCCTGCACAGCGACGAGGACACACCGCGATGAACGGCCTCGCGATGCATCTGCCCATCCTGCCGGTGCTGCTGCCGCTAGTCGCCGGCATCGTGCTGCTGGCGCTGCGCAACGCGCCGCTCGCGCTGCAGCGCGGCCTCAGCCTCGCCGCGACGGCGGCGCTGGTGCCGCTGGCGTTTGCGCTGTTGGCGGGCGCCGCCGACGGCACCCAGCTCGTCTACAAGCTCGGCAACTGGGACGCGCCTTTCGGCATCGTGCTGGTGGCCGACCGCCTCGCCGCCTGGATGCTGATGGCCACCGCGCTGGTGGCGCTGTTCGCGCTGCTGCATGCGCTGCGCGGCAGCGACACGCAAGGCCGCCATTTCCACGTGCTATACCAGCTGCAGCTGTTCGGCCTCAACGGCGCCTTCCTCACCGGCGACCTGTTCAACCTGTTCGTGTTCTTCGAGATCCTGCTGCTCGCCTCCTACGGCCTGCTGCTGCATGGCGGCGGGCGGCTGCGGGTCAAGGCCGGGCTGCATTTCGTGGTGATCAACCTGGCCGGCTCGACCCTGTTCCTGTTCGCCGTCGGCACGCTGTACGGCGTCGCCGGCACGCTCAACATGGCCGACCTCGCGGTCAAGCTGGCGCGCACGCCGCCCGGCAATCTGGCGCTGGTCGAGACGGCCGGCCTGCTGCTGTTCGGCGTGTTCGCGCTGAAGGCGGCGCTGCTGCCGCTGCACCTGTGGCTGCCCGCCGCCTACGCCCACACCAGCGCGCCGGTGGCGGCGCTGTTCGCGATCATGACCAAGGTCGGCGCCTACAGCATCCTGCGCGTAACCAGCCTGATGTTCGGCGCCGACGCCGGCGCGCTCGCCAACCTGCTCGCCGGCTGGCTGATGCCGCTGGCGCTCGCCACCCTCGTCGCCGGCATGCTCGGCGCGCTCGCCAGCACCGCGCTACGCCAGCAGATCGCCTACCTGACGATCGCCTCGGTCGGCACCCTGCTCGCCGCCTTCGCCCTCGGCAGCGTCGACGGCATCGCAGCCGGCCTCTACTACCTGCCGCACACCACGTTCGCCACCGCCGCCTTGTTCCTCCTCGCCGAACCGATTGCCCGCGCGCGCGGCGCATGCGCCGACCGCTTCGAGCCCGGCCCGGCCATGCCCGGCGCCGCCGTCCTCGGCGGCCTGTTCTTCGTCGCGGCGATGGCAATGGCCGGGCTGCCGCCGCTGTCGGGCTTTCTCGGCAAGTTCATGCTGCTGCGCGCCGCCCTGGAATCGCCATGGCTGATCTGGATGTGGGGCGCGGTGCTCGCCGCCGGCCTGGCCGGCGTGATCGCGCTGGCGCGCAGCGGCAGCCTGCTGTTCTACCGCACCCAGTCGAGCGCCGAAGTGCTGCCGGTGCCGCGTGCGGCCGACTGGCTGCCGGCAGGCGCACTGCTGTTGCTGCTCGCCGGCATGGTCGTGTGGGCCGACCCGCTGGCCCGCTATGCGACGGCCACCGCCGCGCAACTGCTCGCACCGCAGGCCTATATCGATGCCGTGCTGGGAGCGCGTCCATGACGCGCATGCTGCCGCATCCGCTGCTGACGCTGACGCTCGCCATCCTGTGGCTGCTGCTGGTCAACACCGTCTCCGCCGGCCACGTCGCGCTGGGCCTGCTGCTGGGCTGGCTGATACCGTTCGCCACTGCCTCGCTTTGGCCGCAATCGGTGTGCATCCGCAACGTGCCGATGCTGCTGCGCTATCTCGCCGTGGTCATGTACGACATCGTGGTCGGCAGCTTCCGCGTGGCGCGGCTGATTCTCGGCCGGCCGTCGCGCCTGCGCCCGGCCTTCATCGTCGTGCCGCTGGACCTGACGAGCGATCTCGCGATCAGCCTGCTGGCCAACACCATCTCGCTCACCCCCGGCACCGTCTCGGCGCTGCTGAGCGAAGACCGCCGCAGCCTCACCGTCCACAGCCTCGACACCGAGGATGCGGCGGCGGCGGTGGCCGAGATCAAGCACCGCTACGAGGCGCCGCTGAAGGCGATTTTCGAATCATGCTGAATACCGTCATCCCGATCGCCTACGCGCTGGTCGCGTTCGCCTTCCTGTTCAGTTTCTTCCGGCTCGTCGTCGGCCCCGACGCGCCCGACCGCATCCTCGGCCTCGACACGCTGTACGTGAACACCGTCGCGCTGCTGGTGCTGCTCGGCATCGACCTCGACAGCCCGATCTATTTCGAGGCGGCGCTGCTGATCGCGATGATGGGCTTCGTCGGCACCGTCGCGCTGTGCAAATACCTGCTGCGCGGCGACATCATCGAATAGGGGCGCGCCATGCCGGAGATCCTGCTGTCCATCCTCATCCTCGTCGGCGCCGCCTTCACCTTCGTCGGTTCGCTCGGCCTCGTCCGCTTCAGGGATTTCTACACCCGCCTGCACGGCCCCACCAAGGCCACCACCCTCGGCGTCGGCTGCCTGCTGGCCGCCTCGTCGATCTATTTCAGTTTCGACGGCGACCTGAGCCTGCACGAGATCCTGGTGGCCCTGTTCCTGTTCATGACCGCGCCGGTCTCTGCCCACCTGCTGGCCAAGGCGGCGCTGCACCTCAAGCTGCGCTCGCTCGCCCCCGCCCCCGAAGAGGACGGCGACACGCCATCGCGATGACCGGCGACCGCAGCATGGGGGCGTAGAGCGGGCGGACGGGGCCTGTCGGGCGCCGCGCAAGGCCATCCCGACGCCGGCCTGCCCGTCGCGTCAGCCCCCGGCGGCGGGCCAGCCGCAGCGGGCACGGACCTCCCCCGCCAGCATCCTGCCGCATTCCTCCCCCGGCACCGCGCGGCTGTATAGCCAGCCCTGGAATCCGTTGCAGCCCAAACCGGCCAGCACAGCCCGCTGCGCCTCGGTTTCCACGCCCTCGGCGATGACCCGCAGCTCGAGGCTGTGGGCGAGGCCGACCAGGCCGCGCACGATGGCGACGTCGTCCGCGTCGTGGGCCACGTCCTTGACGAAGGAACGGTCGATCTTGAGCTTGTGAAGCGAGAACATCTTCAGATAGGCCAGGGAGGAATAGCCCGTGCCGAAATCGTCGATGGCGATGGTGATCCCCAGTTCCTCCAGTTCTTCCAGCGCCTGCGCCGCCGCCATCGGTTCCCCCATCAGCGCGCTTTCCGTCAGTTCGAGCTCCAGCAGGCCCGGCGATGCGCCGCTTTCCGCCAGAGCCGCCTTCACCACGCCCACCAGATTGCCATGGCGGAACTGATGGGCCGACAGGTTGACCGCCACCTTGGTCGGCAGGCCTGCGTCCTGCCAGACCTTGATCTGGCGGCAGGCGGCATGGATCGCCCAGGTTCCGATCGGGACGATCAGGCCGCTCGCCTCGGCAACCGGAATGAAACGCGCCGGGCTCACCTCGCCCAGTTCTTCATGGCTCCAGCGCAACAAGGCCTCGACGCCGCAAATCCTGTGGCTGGCCATCTCGATCTGGGGCTGATAGTGCAGCTGGAACTGCCCCTCCTCCACGGCGCGGCGAAGACAGGTCTGGAGCAGCAGGTTTTCGCGGATGAGCGTATTCAGGTCCTGGGTGTACAGGCGCATGCAGCCGCGCCCCTCCGCCTTGGCCCGGTTCATGGCCACGCCGGCATTGCGCAGCAGGGTGGTCACGTCCCCGCCATCCACCGGAAACACCGTGACGCCGAGGCTGGCGCTGGCGAACACCTCGTTGTCGCCGACGCGAAACGGCCGCGAAAACGCCTGCAGCACCTTGTCCGCCACCTGCCCCACGTCCTCGACGTGGCCGAGGTCGTTCAGCAGCAGCGCGAACTCGTCCCCGCCCAGGCGGGCCACGGTGTCGTCCGGGCGCAGCACCGCCGTCAGGCGCTGCGCCGCCTCGCTCAGCAGCAGGTCGCCGTAGTGGTGCCCCAGCCCGTCGTTGATGACCTTGAAATTGTCCAGCCCCAGCATGATGAGCGCCATCAGCCGGTCATGGCGGCGGGCCTGGATCATGGTCTGGACCAGGCGGTCCTGGAACAGCGTGCGATTGGGCAGGCCGGTCAGGGCATCGTGCGTGGCCTGATGGAGAAAATCCGCCTCCATGCGCCGGCGCTCGCTCATGTCGCGGATGAATGCCGTGACCTGGATGCCGGCATCGGATTGAAACGTGCTGAGGGCGATGTCCACCGGCACCTCGCTGCCGTTCTTGTGGCGTCCGACCAGGTCGAGCTTGCTGGTCATGGCGCGAACGGCTGGGGCCTGGATGAAATGCTGCCGATGGCCATGGTGCTGCGCACGATGCCGGTCCGGCACCAGCATCTCCATTTTCTGGCCCAGCAGCTCCGTGCGGGCATATCCGAACATCTGCTCCAGGCGCCCGTTCACCATCTGGATCTGTCCTTGCGCATCCACCACCATGATGGCATCGGGCGCGGTTTCCAGCAGTTCGCGGTGGCGCCGCTCGATTTCGGCCATCTCTGCGCGCGCCCGCCGGAAGCGCTCGATCGGCGCCAGGACGCTGTTCTGGAAAATGGCACGGTACAGGAACAGGTAGGCCAGCGCCTTGTAGGCATGGCTCAGTGCATTGGCCATGCTGGCGGCCTGCGGATGCAGCATGAAGAAAGCTTCGCTCGCCAGCAGGAATGCCGCCGCATAGATCAAGGCATGGTGGCAAAGGCGGTTGAATTCGTGCCGGCGCCAGAGCAGAAGGCCCAGCGTAACGAGATTCGCCGCCACCGCCCCGGCCACCAGACCGGCAGTGAAAGGCGCGCCGCGGACGCCGTCCGTCAGCCAGTCCGCGTGCCACATCCCCACGTACCCCGCCAGCAGCACATACAGCAGGCTCGCGGCCAGCCACCCGCGCCGGGGGGCGCCGCCCATGCGCCGGTAGGGCATCAGGACGAAGGCCAGCAACGCGAACGCGGCGGCGTATTGCGCCGCCAGCCAGAAGACCGTGGCCTTGCCGGGCGTGTTGCGGGTGATGAAATCCGCCATGCCGGGGTAGGACATGGCATGCAGGAAATCCAGCACTGCCACGGCCAGGAACGCGCAGGCCAGCACCATCGAAGCGGCCGGACGTTTCTTGTCGTGGATATGCCAGCCGGTGATGAACACCATCGCAGCCACCACAACGGCGAACATCTCCACCACGATGTGGAACGGCAGGAAGAAGGCCGTGTCGAGGGCAAACCGGCCCGCCGGCACGGCCTGCCAGATCAGCGGGGCCGCAGCCAGAACCAGGAACGCCACGCCGGCGACGTGCAGGTTCCCCGCCGGCGCCGCGCGCTTCCCCGCTTCATGGCCAGGCATGGCGCTTCCCCCGCTCAATCGCGACACTCAAGGGCAAACCGGAATCGTTGCCGGCATCTTCCCGTCCGCCTTGCCGTCATGCCGCGTGCTGGAACAGCGCGCGGGTGCCGATGTCCGCCCCCCGGATGTCCCGCGCCGTCTCGCCCGGGCGCTCGGCCAGCACCATCGCCTGGGTGCAGGCATCTTCGCCGCGGGAAGAAGAGCATCTGCCGGCAGCGGGTGAAATCATTGTCGCAGAGCCTGGCATCGGGCATGGCGGCCTCACGCAGCCTTCTTCGATTGCGGCCGCGATGCCTGCAGGCCGGACCCCACCTCGAGCTCCGCGAACCAGTTGATGAAGCGCATCACGTCCGCCCCCTGGTAGATCGAGCCGTGCTGGGGGCAGAGCAGGTCGACATCCATGGCGGCGGCGCGTTCGCACCAATCCAGCACGGCCGCCCTGGAGCCCATGAAGCGGCGGTGGAAGCCCTGCGCATGGCGGATGTGGCGGTCGAAATCGGCGACGAACAGTGCGTCCTCCTCCGGCGGCTGCAGGGCCGCCCCGACGTCGCCGCTGAACAGTATCCGCGCCCTGGCGTCGTACAGATGCAGGTTGCCCGACGAATGCAGGTAATGCGCCGGCACCGCATCCAGCTCGATGCCGCCGAGGGGAATCTTCCCGCCTTCGTCGGGCAGGCCGATGAAGGTGCTTGCGTCGCCGCCGTAATGCGGCAGAAAACTGCCCCAGATGCGGCTGGCATAGCAGCGCAGCGCCGGGTTGAACTCCAGCCACAGGCTCAGGCTGCTGACCACGTCGGGGTCCTGGTGGGACGCGAATATCCATTTCACCCGGCCCGGGTCGAAGCCGGCCGCCAGGGCGGAAAACACCACCGGAAAAATCTCCATGCCGCCGGGGTCGGTGAGCAGGGCCTCGTCGCCGTGGGCCACCAGGTATTCGTTGGTATCGATCAGCGCGCTGGCGCGCTGCGGGTCGCGGGCGATCACCCGCCATTGATGCGGGCCGTCCGAAAACAGGGTTTCCAGCCTTTTCATGCGCCTGCCTCCTCCACTTCGGCGCGCACGCCGCCCAGCGTGTTCGCCACGGAATGGATGGACTGGGCCAGTTGCTCGGCCACCTGCCTCAAGGCAGGCGCCGATTCGCCGCCGTACGCGGCCTCGATCAGGGCGCTGCGGGACAGGCTCAGCCCGAGGTCGCACAGGCGCAGCGCGCGGGTTGCCATCAGGTGCAGTTCGCGCCGCCGGAGGCCGAGCGACAGGTTCAAGCGGACCATCTCCGCTTCCTGCTCGCCGAGGATTTCCGACAGCCGGCCGGCGACGTGCGCCTGTTTGTCCCGCGCCCGCTGGAAACAGGCCTGGTTGCGCTGCCTGCGCTGGCGCTGGGCTACTTCGCCGACCATGCCGGACACCAGCGCGGTCAAGCCATGCATGGCCTCCGCGATGCGGGAGGAAACCCCGCGCAGTTCCGCCGACGCCACCCGGAAGCCCACCGCGCTGTCGCCGCCGCGGCGGGAAGACAGCATGGCATTCAAGGCCGCCAGATTCACCTCGCGGGCGGCATCCACCACCTCCCTGATGCCGTTGCCGATGCGCACGATGGCATGCAGGTCTGTCGATCGAGCCGCCGGCTCATTGCTGTGATACGCCATGCTGGCTGCTCCTTTCGGTCGGCCGGAACGCATCCCGGCCTTGTTGTAAATCGGGCCGCGTTCGTGCGCACGGCCTGGCTGTGATGAAGGCTCAGGGCGCCGTCTCCTGACCGTCGGCGGCGGCCCGGCCGAGGATCGCCAGATCCTCGGTGGAGAGCACGTTGTTGACGTTGAGGATGATGACGAAACGCTCCTGCACCTTGCCCATGCCATGGATGAAATCGGTACGGATCCGGGTGCCGAACGAGGGCGGCGGCTCGATGTCGGCAGCGGCGATCTCCAGCACTTCGTTGACCGCGTCCACCACCACGCCGATCACCTGATCGCCCGCCTCGGGTTCCAGTTCCAGAATGACGATGCAGCTGCGCCGCGTGATCTGGCTGGGCTTGCCGCCGAAGCGGCTGGCCAGGTCCACCACCGGCACCACCGCGCCGCGCAGGTTGATCACGCCGCGGATGAACTCCGGCATCATCGGCACGGCGGTAAGCTGGCCGTATTCGATGATCTCCTTGATGTGCAGGATGCCGATGGCGAACACCTCGCCTCCCAGCATGAAGGTGAGATATTGCCGGGGCTCGTGGGCGGCCGCGGACGGCGCCGCCGCCCGGCTGTCAAGCTTGACCAGTGCGTTCATGGCCATCCCCTCAGAAACGCACGAACTCGGCTTCGCCCACGGGTTCGGTGACGGATTGCACGGTCTTGGCCAACTGCCTCATGGGCGCGGCGGATTTCACGGCGGCCTGACGCATCGTCGCGGCAGCCGCGTTGCCGGCCTTGAAGAACGCCATCAGCTGCTGCAACTGCTCGGCCTGGCCGCTCATTTCCTCGGCGGTGGCGGCCAGCTCTTCCGAGGCGCTGGCGTTCTGCTGGGTGGCCTGGTTGAGCTGGTTCATGGCGACGTTCACCTGGCCCACCCCGCTGGCCTGCTCTTCCGAGGCGGCGGTGATTTCCTGCACCAGGTCGGAGGTCTTGTTGATGGAGGGCACGATCTCGTCGAGCAGCTTGCCGGCCCGCTCCGCCAGGTCCACCGAGCCGCCCGCCAGTTCGCCGATCTCCTGCGCCGCCACCTGGCTGCGTTCCGCCAGCTTGCGCACTTCCGCCGCCACCACCGCGAAGCCCTTGCCGTGCTCGCCGGCGCGCGCCGCCTCGATGGCGGCATTCAGCGCCAGCAGGTTGGTCTGGTAGGCGATGTCGTCGATGATGCCGATCTTGCCGGCAATGCTCTTCATCGCGGTCACCGTCTGCTTCACCGCCTCGCCGCCCTCGGTGGCCTCCTTCGCCGCCTTCGACGCCATGCCGTCGGTCACTTTGGCGTTCTCGGTGTTCTGGCTGATGGATGCGGACATCTGCTCGATGCTGGCGGACGTCTCTTCCACGCTGGCCGCCTGTTCGCTGGCGCCCTGCGACAGCGATTGCGCGGTGGCGGACACCTGCTCGGAAGCGGACGACAGGTTGTCCGAGGCGCTGCGCACTTCGCTGATGATCTGGGTCAGCTTGGCGACCATGGCGCCCATGGCGCCCAGCAACTGGCCCATCTCGTCCCTGCGGTCGGCCTCGACCTGCATCGTCAGGTCGCCTTCCGCCAGGCGGTTGGCGATGTCCACGGCCTGGCGCGCCGGGCGAGTGATGCTGCGGGTGACCCCGTAGGCGACGCCGGCCCCGAGCATGCCGGCGGCGATGGACAGGGCGACGACCAGGGAGAAGGCGCTGCGGTAATTCTCGGCGGCCTGCTTGCCGGCCTCTTCCATCATCCCACCCTGGTATGCGATCAGCCGGTTCAGGGCTTCGATGAACGCTCCCTGCTTGGCGGTCACCTCGGTCAGCAGGAAAGTCACGGACTCGTCGCGTTTTCCTGCGTTCGCCAGTTCGAGGTACCTGTTGCCGGCCGCGATGAACGCCAGGCGCGCGTCGTCCGCCGTTTTCAGCAGCTTCTTGCCCTCCTCCGAGGTGACCGTCTGCATCAGCTTCTCGAAGTTCGCGGCCACGATCTTGCGCGCGGCCAGCAGCTGTTCGCGCTCGGCGGCGATCTTCGCCGGGTCGTTCAGCAGCGCGATGTTGCGCGAGGTGCGGGCGACGATGTTGAGGTTGTTGATGGTGGCGTTGGCCCAGACCGTCTTGGGATAGCGGTCGTTGCTCATCTTGTCGACGTTGTCGTTGAGCAGCCCCATGCGGGTGATGGCGATGACCGCGATGACGGCCAGCAGAAGCAGGACCAGGCCGAAGCCCAGGCCGAGGCGCATACCGATTTTCATATTGCTGAACATTTTTTCTCTCCAGAAAATAAAGACAACTACAGTCGGAAACTTCAAGCTTGCAGCGCGGCCGCCTGGTCCGTGGCCGCCTCGTCCAGCAAGGCGGGCACATCCAGCACCAGGGCCACCTGGCCGGAGCCGAGAATGGTGGATCCGGAAATGCCCCGGACCCGGGAAAAAACCTGCCCCAGCGGCTTGATGACCGCCTGGAACTCGCCTTTCAGTTCGTCCACCACCAGTCCCGCCTTGCGCCCGGCGCAGCGCACCACCACCACGTTCTGACGGCGCAGCGGGCGGCCTTGCAGGGCGAGGTGCTGCCGCAGGCGCAACAGCGGCAGCACTTCGCCGCGCAGATTGAGGAAGTCGCGCTCGTCGCGGCCGGCCTCCAGCTCCACGCACTCCAGAACCGTGTCCAGCGGCACCACGTAATGGCCGTCGGCCACCCCCATGAGAAAGCCGTCGATGATGGCCAGCGTGAGCGGCAGGCGGATGCGGAAGGTGGACCCCACGCCGGGTTGGCTCTCGATCTCGACCGAGCCGCGCAAGGCCTCGATGTTGCGGCGCACCACGTCCATGCCGACGCCGCGGCCGGACAGGTTGCTGACCTGCTCGGCGGTGGAAAAGCCGGGCTCGAAGATGAGGTTCCATACCTCGCGGTCGGCGAGGCTGTCGCCGTCCTGGATCAGTCCGCGCTCGCGCGCCTTGGCCAGGATGCGATCGCGGTTCAGGCCGCCGCCGTCGTCCGTCACCTCGATGACGATGCCGCCCGCGTCGTGGTAGGCATCGAGGCGCACGCTGCCCTGCGCCGGCTTGCCGCGCGCCAGGCGCACCTGGGCGGATTCGATGCCGTGATCCATGGCATTGCGCACCAGGTGCGTGAGCGGGTCGCCGATCTTGTCCACCACGGTCTTGTCCAGTTCGGTGTCGGCGCCGCCGATCAGCAGCTCGATGTCCTTGCCGATCTCCTTGGAGACATCCCGCACCACGCGGCGGAAGCGGTTGAAGGTGTCGCCGATCTCCACCATGCGCAAGCGCATGGCGCCATCGCGGATATCCTCCACCAGCCGGGCCATGCCGGACACCGACTCCGCCATGGCGCCATCCTGGTGGCGCGCGGCCATGAGCCCGACCCCGGCCCCGGCGATCACCAGTTCGCCCACCAGGTTGATGAGGCTGTCCAGCTTGTCGGCATGCACCCGGACGAAGCGGGCTTCCTGGCTCTGCCGCTGGCGCGCGTCCTTCTGCTTGCTCAGCGCCGCGCCCACCAGTTCCGGCTGCACCATCTGGTGTTCCACCAGTATTTCGCCCAGCGGCTGCACCGGTTCCTGGCGCGCGCTTTCGCATTCCTGGATCGCCAGCGACTCGTCCAGCTCGCGCTGGGTCAGCGCGCCGCTGGCCACCAGCAGTTCGCCCAGCCGGGTCCTGTCCTCCGGCAGCGCCGCGATCAGTTCGAGAAAATCGGCCACCCGGCTGCCGGGGGCGAGGATGCGCAGCTGGCAGTCGTCGCGCACGAATTCGAACACGCTTTCGATGCGCGCCTTGTCGGCCTCGCTCTTGAGGCTGATCTCGAACCCCAGATAGCAGCACTCCGGGTCCATTCCGGCGGCCGCCGGCAGGGCGTCGGCCAGCGTGGCGAGATGGCGGATCTCGCCCAGGGTGGCCAGGTAGCGGATGAAGGACAGCGGGTCCATGCCGTTCTTGAGCACGTCCTGGCCGAAACGCAGGGAGAGGTGCCAGGCCTCGCCCGCCGTCCGGCCGCCGCCCGCGCTGACGACCGGGGATGCCGCCTCGACCGGCAGCGGGACGTCCGCGTCGCCCATGCAGAGGCTCAGCCGCGAACCCAGCGCCTCGCCCTGAGTGCGGACATCGTCGTCCATTTCCCCCTGCGCGGAGGTGAGGTCCACCAGACGCTCGATATGATCGCGGCACGCCAGGAACAGGCCGATCAATTCCTCCGTCAGGGGCAGGGCGTTGTTGCGCACCTGCTCCAGCACATTCTCGGCCTTGTGGGTGAAGGCGACGACGGCATCCAGCCCGAACAGGCCGGCCGCGCCCTTGATGGTGTGGGCGGCGCGGAACACGGCATTGACCGCTTCGGCGTCGTCGGGCGCGGTTTCCAGCCGCAGCAGCGCCTCCTCCATGTCCTGGAGCAAGCCGCGGCTTTCCGCGAAGAAGGTGTGCAGGGCATCGCCCAGGTCCAGGCTCATGGCGTTGCCTCCCATGCCGCGCCGAGGCCCGCCGGCAGCAACTGCGGATCGCCGAACCAGTTGCCCAGCCCCAGCAGTTCGAACACCTCCAGCACGGCCGGGCTGTGTCCGGCCAGCCTCAATGTCTTGCCGGCCGCCGCCGCTTCGCGCTTCAGCAGCATCAGCAGCTGCACACCGCTGGTGTCCATCTCGCCGACGCCGGCAAGATCGATCTCGATTTCCTCGCTCTGCCCCATGGCGTCGAGCAGGGCAGGCTTGAGTTCGGCGGCGCTGTAGATGGTCATTTCGCCGGCCAGGTACAAACGCAGGCAGGCTTCGTGTCGTTCGCTACGGATTTCCATGCTCCTCCCGGCCTCACGGCATGATCAGTTTGGATACCGCATCCAGCATCTGGGCCGGCTGGAAGGGCTTGACCACCCAGGCCTTGGCGCCGGCCATCTGGCCGTCGCGCTTCTTGGCCTCGCCGGCTTCGGTGGTCAGCATGATGACGGGGGTGAATTTGTAGGCGGGCCGGACCTTCATTTCCCTGACGAAGGAAATGCCGTCCATGTTGGGCATGTTGACGTCGCTGATGACCAGGTGCAGCTTGCGCCCGTCCAGCTTGCCCAGCGCATCCCTGCCGTCCACCGCATCGACGACGTCGTAGCCGGCCCCCTTCAGGGTCAATCCCACGACCTGCCGAATGGATGCCGAGTCGTCGACGATCAGAATCGTCTTGGCCATGTCTTCTCCTAAAAGAACGTTATTTCGGTTGCTTTGGCGGGCGCGCTGCTTTGCGTGCCCAGATGGTTGTCCAGCTGCTCGAGGGTCGTGTAGGTGCGGGAAAGCTCGTCGAGCCAGGCCGCCACGTCGATGGGCGCGGCCGCCTCTCCGCGCGCGCCGCCCTCGCTGCGCTCGTCGAGGAGGTTTTCCAGGCGGGCCATGTCGTCCATGGTCTGGCGCAGGATCTGGCTGACCCGGTCCTGGAACTGGAGCGAGACGATGACGCCGGACACCGTCTCCTGCACCGCCCGGCCTTCGTGCTGGAACCGGGTTGCCGCCTCGGTCAGATGCCCGACCGCGCCGCGGAACACGTTCAGCACTCCCTCGATGAGCCGCTCGGAATCCCGCATGGCACGGGCATCCTGGTCTGCGTACTGCTCGGCGATCCGCACTGCGTCGTAAATCGCATGCGTCACGCCATCCACGCGAGCGGTGATTTGCTTGCCGGTATCCCCCGACAGGATGGAAAGCTTGCGCACTTCATCCGCGATCACCGCGAATCCGCGCCCCGACTCGCCCACCCACGCGGCCTCGATGGCGGCATTGAGCGCCACCAGGTTGGTCTGATTGGCGAGCGCCGAAACCGAATCGGCCATGGCCTTGAGCTCGTCCGAGAACCCGGCCACTTCGCGGATGCGCTCGAGCATCGCCTGCTTGGCCCGGATGCCGGCGCGCAGCGAGGAAAGCATGGCCGACAGATCGTTCTGCCCCTGCTCCAGCATGGCCATGACGTCGTCTTCGCCGCCGCTGTCGGACAGCCTGCCGGTGCTGCTGCGATACAGGCCCAGCGCCGCATCGAGGCGCTGATGGATGTCGCCGAAGCAGGCGGCCAGATCGACGAGGGAGGTCTCGGTCTGGCTGCGGGCGGTTTCAATCTGGCGGTTCCAGATCGGCAACACCTGGCCGCACAAGGCGTCCAGGCCAGCGACGCCGGGCGGCGGCGGGCAGGCCGCCTCCGCCTCGCGCCGGGCAGCAGCCAGCGCTGTGCGGACCATGGCGGCGAGAAATCCGCCCGCGAGCACCCCCGCCACCCCCACTCCGCCGGCCCACAGCGGACTGGCCGCGGCGCCCGGGAAAGCAGCGGCAGCGGCGCCCAGCAAGCCGAGTCCGGCGCACAGCGCCCACGCCAATCCGGCGATGCGGTGATCGTTCGTCGTGACCGTGCTCACGGCCCCACCCGCGGACAGGCATGGGCGTCCGGATCGAGCAAGCGCTCGACCAGCGCCTCGAACTCCAGGGATTTATCGAAGAATCCATCGGCCCCGGCGAGCCTGGCCTTGTCGCGGAACTCGATCTGGTTGGTGAACATGTACACCCGGGTATGCGGGGAGTCCTTCTTGATCGAGGACAAGGCTTCGAGGCCGCTGCCATCAGGCAGGTGCACATCCAGCACCGCGGCATCCGGACGCAGCAGGCGGCCTTTCTCCACCGCCTCCCGCAGGGAACGGGCGATGGAAAGGGCGGTGAGATGCTCGACCCCGCCCAGCATCTCCAGCAAGCGGCCGTAAACGGCCGAAGAATCGTCGACGATCAATAATTTCACCGCGGCCCGCTCCACAAACAGGTTGTGAGCGGATAGTGGCGCGCCGATGCGGACGGGGGTATCGGCGGATGCCTCTTGACGGGGTCGGCCGAAGCCGAATTTCATGTAGGGGCATTCCTACCCCCCGCCTGCCGGCGGGGGGCATTTCAGCCGCCGCTCAGGCCAGTTCGTGCTTCAGGGCGTAGCGCACCAGGTCGCTGAGGTTGTCGAGGCCGAGCTTTTGCATGAGACGGCATTTGTGGGTGCTGACGGTCTTGGCGGACAGATGGAGCGTTTCGGCGATGTCGATGACGCTGCGCCCCTGGACGAGCATCAGGAAGACCTGGTATTCGCGGTCGGACAACGCGGCATGCGGCGCGGCGGCCTCTTTCGGCGAGGTGTCGAACAGCAGGCGTTCGGCGACGGCAGGCTCGATGTAGTGCGCCCCGCCGGCAACCTGGCGGATGGCGGCAACCAGGGTTTCCGGCTCGCTGTCCTTGGTGATGTAGCCAGCGGCGCCGGCCTTGATGGCGCGCCCGGCGACCTGGCTCTCGCCATGCATGGAAAGCACCAGGATGGGCAGCCGCGGCGCTTCTGCGCGCACCCGCTTGATAAGCTCCACCCCGCTGGGGCCGGGCATGTTCATGTCCAGCAGCAGCAGGTTGGGCGAGCAGGTGCGGATGTGCTCGATCACTTCCCAGCCGTTCTTCGCCTCGGCAACCAGTTCCAGTTCCGGCATCAGGGTCAGCACCAGGCGCAGCCCCTGGCGGACGATGGCGTGGTCGTCGCCGATCAGGATACGGATCATCGGACGCCCTCCGCTGCGCATGGAATACGCACATACAGGGCGGTTCCGGCACCGGGGCTGGAGTCGATGCGGGATTCGCCGCCGAACTGCAGCGCCCGCTCGCGTATGCCCATCAGGCCGAATGTCTTGCGGTTCCGCACCGCGGCATTGTCGAAGCCGACGCCATTGTCGCGGATCTCCATTTCCAGCGCGCCGCCGGTCAGCTCGATGCGGACGTTGACCTCGTCAGCCCGGGCGTGGCGGACGATGTTGGTGAGGGATTCCTGCAGCACGCGGAATGCGGCGGTGCCGCGTTCCTCGTCCACATCCAGGTACTCCAGCGGAGCATGCAGGCGGCAACGGATCCGGGTGCGTTCCTCGAAGCCGCAGAGCAGCCATTCCGCTGCCGAGACCAGGCCCATGTCCAGCGCTCCCGGGCGCAATGAAGCCGCCAGGTCGCGCACCACCCCGATGGTGGTGTCGATGGTCTTCTTCATGGTGGCGACATGGCGTTCCAGCTCGGGATTGTCCGTGCCGAAGCGGATGTTGAGCATGGCCGTATCCATCCGCAGGGCGGTGAGGTATTGCCCCAGCTCGTCGTGGATTTCCCGGGCGATGCGGGTGCGTTCCGCCTCGCGGATCTTTTCATGGTGCGCAGCGAGTTCGCGCAGATTTTGCCGCGAACGCAGCAGTTCTTCCTCATGCTGCTTGGGCTCGGTGATGTCCTGCGTGGTCCCCACGCCGCGCAGCAAGCTGCCGTCGGCAGCGTATTCCAGTTCCGCGCGCTGGCGCACCCACTTCACTCCGCCCTCGACCAGGATTCGATGCTGCACATCGTAGGGCTCGCCGTTCATGGCGGCCCGCCAGGCCGCCTCGACCGCAGCGCGGTCCCGCGGATGAATGCGGCCGAGCAGCGCCTGGTAGCTGAGCGGCGTGCCCGGCGGCAGGCCGAATATGCGGTAGTTTTCGGCCGAAAACTCGACCGTGCCGTCGGCAATGTTCAGCACCCAGCTTCCCAGCTTGCCCTGGGCCTGGGCGCGGGCCAGATGCGCTTCGCTCTCGCGCAGGATGTTTTCGGCCTGGCGGCGCGCCGTGATGTCCTGCACGTTGACGACGCGATAAAGCACCCGGCCCGCCTCGTCCTTTACCGCAGTGGCATCGGCCTGCACCGGAAAGCGGCTGCCGTCCTTGCGCAGGTGCCACGATTCCCAGATATGGTGGCCTTTCTCGTGGGTCAGGCGAATATGCCGGGCGAGCTCCGCGCCGCATGCTTCCACGAACGTTTCGCTGGCCGGCCGGCCGGCGAGTTCCTGCAGGCTGTAGCCGTGCATCCGGGCGAACGCGGGATTCATGAGTTCGATTCGCCCCGTCTCGGCGTTGCAGACGATCACGCCCCATTCGGCGTGATCGAAGATGTGTTGCCACCTGGCGAGGAGGGCCTCGTTGCGTTTGCGCACCGTGTTGTCGCTGAACACCACCACTGCGCCGGTTATCTGCCCGGCTTCCCAGATGGGCGCGCTGACGTACTGCACGTCGAGAGGGCGTCCATCCTTGCGCCAGAACACATCGTCATTGCTTTGATGCGGCGTGCCCTCGCGATAGGTCGCGAGCAGCGGGCATTCTTCGGCCGGGTGCGGGCGGCCGTCGCTCTTGCTGTGATGGATGAGGCTGTGGACCGATACGTCGCCCACTTCCGCCAGGGTGTAGCCCAGCATCCGTTCCGCCGCCGCATTGGCGAAAGTCATCCGGCCCTGGCTGTCCAGGCCATAGATGCCCTCGCCCGCGCATTGCAGGATCAGTTCGTTTTTGTGCAGGGCCTCGGTCAGGATGGTTTGGGACTCCCTCAGCCTTTGCGCGAGAGGCAGGATGTAGCGATATAAAAACAGGGCGCCGCCCATGGCCAGAAGCCAGTGCAGCACGATCCCCACCCACAGGCCCTCGTGCACGAACAGGTCAGGCGCATATTTCACGGCGATGGCGCTGCTGATCAAGCCGCCGAGCGTCAGCAACGCCAGCAGCACGAAAACCGTGATGAAGAGGATTTGCCGATCCGGGTAACGGGCGTAATAAAGCCGGAAACGCTCGCTGACAAAGACCAGGCGATACAGGCTGAGGCTCAGCACGATCAAACCAATGGTGGTGGGCACGCTCATCGGGAGCGCTTCAACCGGCCCGCCGGGATGCCGCCGCATGCCACCGATCGGCAAGCGCGGGCCGGCATCGCCGCTGCGCAATTCGCGGCGACGGGCTCGCGCCCCGGTTCGATGCGTTCGTGCTCAGGCATGCGTCTATACCCGGGCAGGGCCGGCATGCTCCGGCGCGCTGCCGGAAAAATCCGAAGCCAGCCAGATGGCGCCCGTGACATGCCCCATCAGGCCGATAAACGCCATCAGGAACATGCCGCCGAGCAGAAGATGGATCGCCACGATGCCGGCGCTGCCGCGGACGCGCGACAGCATCAGAAAGACACACCCCGCCAGCAGAAACGCCACCGCGGCGCCGGGCGACATCCGCCCCGGCCAGGCGCCGCCGGCGGTATTCAGCACATAGCGCCAATAACCGTCCTGCGGAAACAGGTTGAGCAGATGCTGCAGCAGGACGCCCAGGGACAGCAGGGCCAGCAGCAGACCCAGAGCAGCCATGAGCCGGGGAGCGGCGCTGGCCAGCAGGGCCGCGCCGCACAAACCGAAAGCCAGCTGGGTGTTGAGGCCCATCGAACTGAAAGCCGGCAACAAGCGGGCCAGGCCTCCCGGGGCCAGCGTCGCCGCGGCCGCCATGGCCGCAGCCAGCAGCAGCATGGCCGCGCCAATGAAACGCAGCATCGCCGTCCCGCTGTCTCCTGAAGCCGTTTGCGGCATCCCCCGTCACCTCGGCTTTGTGCCTAGTAATTCTAATAGTTGACGATTATTTACATTTTCCCGCACGGAAACCATGATCACCTGACACCCACCTCCCCCGCCTGCCTCTTTGGGAGGCAGCGCGCCTGCGCCCGGCCATTGGTTGCCGCCCGGTTTAGGGTCTAGATTGAGTGGATGACGCTTCCACTTCGCTGCCTGTCGTGCCTGATCGTATTTGTCTGCCTGGCATTGGCGGCCGCCCCGGCCAGCGGAGCGAAGGTGCAGGTGTTGGCGGTGCAGGGGGCGATCAGCCCGGCCAGCGCCGATTACCTGCTGCGCGGCCTGCACAAGGCGATCGAGGACAAGGCGCAACTGGTGGTGATCGAACTGGACACGCCGGGCGGGCTCGACACCTCGATGCGCGACATCATCAAGGCCATCCTCGCCTCGCCGGTGCCGGTCGCCACCTATGTCTCGCCGCAGGGCGCGCGCGCCGCCAGCGCCGGCACCTACATCCTGTATGCCAGCCACATCGCGGCGATGGCGCCGGCGACCAATCTGGGAGCGGCGACGCCGGTCGAGCTGGCGCCCGGCGGCAGCGACAAGCCCGCCGGCGCCAGGCCAGCCGACAAGCCGCCGGGCGACCCCCGAATGCGCAAAGCGGTGCATGACGCGGCGGCCTACATCCGCGGTCTCGCCGAATTGCGCGGCCGCAATGCCGACTGGGCCGAGCGCGCAGTGCGCGAGGCGGCCAGCCTGCCGGCTTCCGAGGCGCTGGCGCTGAAGGTGATCGACGTGGTGGCGGCCGACCTCGGCGATCTGCTGAAGCAGGTGAACGGCCGCGTCATCAAGATGGACGGCCGGACCGTCACCCTCGACACCGCGAATGCCGTCGCCGAACGCGTCCGGCCCGACTGGCGCAGCCGCCTGCTGGCGGTGATCGGCGATCCCGGCATCGCCTACATCCTGATGCTGCTGGGCATCTATGGCCTGCTCTACGAGTTTGCCAACCCCGGCATGCTGCTTCCCGGCGTGGTCGGCGGCATCTGCCTGCTGCTGGCGTTGTTCGCACTGCAGGTGCTGCCGATCAGTTACGCCGGGCTGGCGCTGATGCTGCTGGGCATCGCCCTGATGACCTCGGAAGCCTTCGTGCCCAGCTTCGGCGCGCTCGGCCTGGGCGGCATCATCGCCTTCGTCATCGGCTCGGTGATGCTGATCGACACCGACCTGCCCGGCTACGGCCTGCCCTGGACCCTGATCGTCCCGGTCGCCGCCGTCAGCGCCCTGTTCAGCTTTTTCGTCGCCGGCATGGCGCTGCGCGCGCGCCGCCGGCCGGTGGCGACCGGCGCCGAGGAGATGCTCGGCGCCGGCGGCGAAACCCTGGAAGACATCGAGCGCGAAGGCTGGGCGCGCGTGCATGGCGAACTCTGGCGGGTACGCAGCAGCGCGCCGATCCCGCGCGGCACCCCGATCCGGGTGCGCGCCCGGCACGACCTGGTACTCGACGTGGAACCCTGGCAAGGAGAATGATCATGTTCGAATTCGGCGGTTTGACCGTTGCGCTGTTCATCGTCGCCCTGCTGGCCTCCAGCCTGCGCATCCTGCGCGAGTATGAACGCGGCGTGGTGTTCCTGCTCGGCCGCTTCTGGAAGGTGAAGGGGCCGGGACTGGTGGTCATCGTTCCCGGCATCCAGCAGATGGTGCGGGTGGATCTGCGCACCGTGGTGTTCGACGTGCCGAGCCAGGACGTGATCTCGCGCGACAACGTCTCGGTGAAGGTCAACGCGGTGGTGTATTTCCGCGTCATCGACCCGGCCAAGGCCATCCTGCAGGTGGAGGATTTCCTCAACGCCACCAGCCAGCTGGCGCAGACCACGCTGCGCGCGGTGCTGGGCAAGCACGAACTCGACGAGATGTTGGCCGAGCGCGAGCGCCTCAACCAGGATCTGCAGCAGTTGCTGGACGCGCAGACCGACGCCTGGGGCATCAAGGTGTCCAACGTCGAGATCAAGCACGTCGACATCGACGAATCGATGGTGCGCGCGATCGCCAAGCAGGCCGAGGCCGAGCGCGAGCGGCGCGCCAAGGTGATCCACGCCGAGGGCGAGCTGCAGGCCTCGGAAAAACTGCTGGCCGCCGCCGAAATCCTCGCCGGCAGGCCGCAGGCGATGCAGCTGCGCTATCTGCAGACGCTCTCCAACATCGCCGGAGACAAGTCCAACACCATCGTTTTCCCGCTGCCCGGCGAGCTGATGAACCTGCTGATGCGCAACGGGCGGGCGGGCGAATAACGGCGAACAGGCCCGACAAAAGCCCCAGCGTCTCCAGGGCTGCGGGTGGCAAGCCGGCCCGCATCACGGTATCCTCACCGGCAACCCCCGGCCCATCCGGGAACCTGTGCCGCGCAAATCCACTCTGACCCGGCATACTGTTCTGCCATTCACAAAGAGGAGCTTGAATGAACCCGCAAGTCACCACCATCGGCCGCAGCCAGTCTGCCGCCATGTCGACCAACAAGGTCGTCAGGAACACCTACATGCTGCTGTCGATGACGCTGGCCTTCGCCGCGCTCACCGCCGGCGTCTCGATGTCGCTGAACCTGCCGCACCCCGGCCTCATCATCACCCTGGTCGGCTACTTCGGCCTGTTGTTCCTCACCACCAAGTTCCGCGACAGCGGCCTCGGCATCGCCTTCGTGTTCGCGCTGACCGGCTTCATGGGCTACACCCTCGGGCCGATCCTCAACGCCTACCTCGCGCTGCCCAACGGCACCCAGGTGGTGATGATGGCGATGGGCGGCACCGCCGCGATCTTCCTCGGTCTGTCGGCCTACGTGATGACCACCCGCAAGGACTTCAGCTTCATGGGCGGCTTCCTCATGGTCGGCATCCTGGTGGCCTTCCTCGCCGGCCTCGGCGCCATGTTCTTCGAGATGCCCGGCCTGTCGCTGGCGGTCTCCGCGATGTTCGTGCTGCTGATGTCCGGCCTCATCCTGTACGAGACCAGCAACATCATCCACGGCGGCGAAACCAACTACATCATGGCGACCGTCACCCTGTTCGTGTCGATCTTCAACCTGTTCACCAGCCTGCTGCACCTGCTGGGCTTCGCCAGCAACGACTGATCGTCGATGCCCGCGGCAAGCGAAACGGCGTCTTCGAAGACGCCGTTTTTTATCGACACCCACTGCCATCTCGACGCCGCCGAGTTCGATGCCGACCGCGACGCCGAGTACGCGCGCGCCGTTGCCGCCGGGGTGGCGATCCAGATCGTTCCCGCCATCAGCCGCGACAGCTTCGCCGCGGTGGCCGCCACCTGCGCGCGCTATCCGGGCTGCCTGCCGGCCTGGGGGCTGCATCCGATGTTCATCCACGTGCACCGCCCCGCGCACCTCGTCGAGCTGCGCGCGCAGATCGAGGCGCAGCGGCCGGTGGCGGTCGGCGAAATCGGACTCGACCTGTTTGTCAAAGGACTCGACTACGCCAGCCAGGAATTTTTCTACGTCGAGCAGTTGAAGATCGCGCGCGACCACGACCTGCCGGTGCTGCTGCACTGCCGCAAGGCGAACGACGAGCTGCTCAAGCACTTGCGCAAGATCCGCGTGCGCGGCGGCGTCGCCCATGCCTTCAACGGCAGCCCGCAGCAGGCGGACGCCTTCATCAAGCTGGGATTCAAGCTCGGCTTCGGCGGCGCCTTCACCTGGCCGCGCGCCAACAATCTGCGGCGGCTGGCGGTCGACCTGCCGCTCGATGCCATCGTGCTGGAAACCGACAGCCCCGACATCCCGCCGGCATGGATCGGCCGCGGCCGCAACGCACCGGGGGAGTTGCCGCGCATCGCGCAGACCCTGGCCGAACTGCGCGGCATCGACGTCGCCGCGGTGGCGCAGGCCACCAGCCGCAACGCGCGCGAACTGTTCGGCCTGGCTTGAGGCCGCTTCAGCCGGCGTAGCCGAATTCCCCTACCCACTTGCCGCGGCGGTAGTCGATGGCCAGCCAGTTGGGCACGTAGGGGCGCGGATTTTCGAGCGGGAAGCATTCGGCAGGCGGCGCCGCGCCGCCTTCCGCCACGCTGCAGCGGCGCGTCATGACGGGCTTGAAGCGCACCGCCAGGCGGTCGTTGACCGGCACCGCCAGCTCCGCCGCCTCGCCGAAATGCACCCGCTTGCGCAGCAGGCAGGAGAACAGCAGTTCCATCTCGGCGACCAGCGGCGTGTCGCGCCGGGCCAGCGCCTTTTGCGCAGCGGCGGTGAGCCGGACTTCCAGCGATTTGTCGTGCAGGGTAATGCGCATGGCGGGCTCCCGAATGACATCGTCCTACCGATCCATAACGGCCCTGCAGGGCCGCGCTGTAGCCAGGAAGCCGCCGCGAGCCGGCGCGCCCCGCTCACAGCCAGCGCCGCACCCGGGTCTTATAGTCGCGGTAGGCGTCGCCGAAGCGGGCATCGAGATGCGCTTCCTCGTGGCGGATCACGCCGTAGCGCAGCAGCAGCCAGATCAGCGGCGCGAACGCCAGCGGCCATGCTGTGGCCAGCAACAACGTCACCCCGGCGTAAATGAACCAGTCGCCGACATAGATTGGGTTGCGGCTGAAGCGGAACGGCCCGTCCGTGCAGAGTTCGGACGCGCCCCGATAGGGGTTGACCGTGGTGCGATGGCGCTGGAATGTCCACAGCGTCCAGACGAACAAGGCCAGCCCGATGCCGGTCAGCAGCCAGCCGAGCGCGTGCGTCGCCGCGCCCCCGCCGAGCGGCAGCGCATGCACCTGGCGGTCCAGCCACCAGCCGCCGAGCAGGGCGGCCGCGTAGGGTGCGGGGGGCAGCATCCGCGTGGCCGGCTTGTTGGCATGCAGGGTCATGTGGAATAGTGTCCTAGCGCAGCTCGGCCGCGCAGCGCTCGGTAGGCGCAGCCTGCGCTGCGCCGGGCCGGATCAACGCAGCCTCCGCTGCGCCGTGCCGAATCAATGCAGCTCCCGCTGCGCCGTGCCTGATCAACGCAGCTCCCGCTGCGTTACGGCGCGCAGGAATTCGTTGCGCATCTGGTCGCTGGCCAGGAAGCAGCCGGTGAAGGCCTGGGTGACGACGCGCTCGTCGCCGCGCCGGTCCTCGCCGAGCAGCAGGCACAGCTGCTCGGCCTCGATGATGCACGCCGCGCCCTGCGCCTGGCCATGCGTCACCAGCGCCTCGGCGATATCGCGCGTCATCCATTCCTGATAGGTGAAGCGATGGCCGATGGCATCGACCAGGCGCGCGATTCGCCCGAAGCCGTGCAGCCGGCCGCCGGGGATGTAGGCCACGTGCGCGACGCCGCGGAACGGCACCAGGTGGTGCGGGCACACGCCGTGCACCGCGATGCCACGCACCACCACCATGTCGTCGCGGTCGTCGGCGAAGCCTTCGCCGAGCGCCTCGGCGGGTGCGATCGCGTAGCCGCCGAGCAGCCGCTTCTGCCACAACTCGCGCACGCGTTGCGCGGTGCGCCCGGTGTGCACCGAATCCGGCGCGACCCCGCAGGCCACGAGCATGGCGTTCACCGCACGCTCGAACGCTGCCGGGTCGAATGCGCCGACTTGCGGAATGCCGAGGCTGCCGCTGGCGTGCGGGGCGTGGCCGTGGTGGTCGCAGGCGTCGCCCATCTTATTTCAGCGTCGCCTTCAGGAATTCCAGCGTCCGCGTCCACGAATCGCGGTCGGCCGCGTTGTCGTATTTGAGCGGCAGCCCGAATTGCGCGGCGTAGCTGTCGGCCTCGCGGTTGGTGAAGGTATGTTTCACGCCGGGATAGGCCACCAGCATGTAATCCGCCTGGGCGTTGGCCATTTCGGTCTTGAACGCCTCGACCTGCTCGGGCGGCACGAGCGGATCGGCCTCGCCGTGGAAGATGCGCAGCTTGGCCTTGATGTCGCCCGGCTTGACCGCCACGTCGGTCGCCAGCACGCCGTGGTAGCTGACCACCGCCTTCAGCGGCTCGCCCGCACGCGCCATGTTGAGCACCACGCCGCCGCCAAAGCAGTAGCCCAGCGCGGCCAGTTCGCCTTTTTTCACGTTGGGCTGCTTGTCGAGGAATTTCTCGGCCGCCTGAAACCGGGCCAGCGCCAGCGGCGGATTCTTGTTCACGCTGCCGGCAAGCGCGCCGGCGTCCTGCGGGTTGTCGGCGATCTGACCGTTGCCGTACATGTCGACCACCAGCGCGACGTAGCCCTCGCCGGCCAGCATGCGCGCGCGCTTCCTGGCGTAATCGTTGGCGCCCCACCACTCCGGCACCACCAGCACGCCGGCACGCTTGCCCTTGATGGCGTCGTCGAACGCCAGATAGCCTTTCATGACGGTGTCGCCCGCCTTGTAGCTGACATCCTTGCCGACCACGGCGGCGAGGGCGGATGAGGTGAAAAACAACAACGACAGGGCAAGCGCGGTTTTCATGGGCGTCTCCGGATCGGGGGGATGGGTTGGTCGACCCAAAAGCATACCGCGCCCGCGCTTGCAATAACAACCGCGCCCGAACAGCGGCCATGCGCGCCTGCGGCTTGCCGCAGGCGCGGCGGTAAACTTGCAGGTTCTTCACTCGCCGCTCCCCGCCATGACCGATCCCGTCCGCCTTGCCAAACGCGTCGCCGAGCTTCTCGCCTGCTCGCGCCGCGAAGCCGAACAAATCATCGCCGGCGGCTGGGTGCGGGTGGACGGCGTCGTGATCGAGGAGCCGCAATTCCGGGTGACCGATCAGCGCATCGAAATCGACCCGCTGGCCGACCCCACGCAAACCCAGGCCGTCACCCTGCTGCTGAACAAGCCGCCCGGCTATCGCACGCGCCCGGGCGACGACGCAGCGCCCTTACCGCACGCGCAGCAACTGCTCGCTGCCGCCGCCCGTTGGGCCGAAGACGCCTCCGGCATCCGCCCGCTGAAAAAGCATTTCGCCCAACTAACCTTGTGCGTGCCGCTGGAAACCGACGCCAGCGGACTGGTCGTCTTCACCCAGGACTGGCGCGTGGTGCGCAAGCTGACCGAGGATGCCGCCACGCTGGAGCACGAAGTCATCGTCGAAGTCGCGGGCGAACTCATCCCGCACGGACTCGAACGGCTGAACCAGGGCATCCCTTTCCACCCGCAAGGGGCAGGCGGTGGCGGGAAAGACGCCAAAGCGCCGACAGCCGCACGCAATGGCCGCACGCCGCCTGCCATCAAGGTCAGCTGGCAAAGCGAGAACCGCCTGCGGGTGGCGCTGAAAGGCGCCCAAATCGGGCAAATCGCCCACCTGTGCGAAGCCGTCGGCCTGCGCGTGGTGTCGATGAAGCGCATCCGTCTCGGGCGCGTGCCGCTGGCGCAGCTGCCGCCCGGCCAGTGGCGCTATCTGTATCCGGGCGAGCGGTTTTGAGGGCTGCGCGCGGGCGCCGGGGCAACCGCTTCGCGCGCGTCTCGACTGCCCCAACCCGGCTCCGGCGAATCCGTCAGCCGGTACTCCAGGCGCGCGGACGCTTCATCCCAGCAATCTTGCACGCCTGCTTGACATAGCCGTACGCGAACAGCCTGAAAAGCGCATTGCGCGCATCGGCCCCCATGCGCTGGGAAAGGTGCTTGATCACATAGCGGGCATCCGGGGCGATCTGGTGCTCTTCGTAGTATTCGCGCATGAAGCGGATGACGTCCCAATGCGCGTCGGTGAGCTTGACGTCCTCCTTTTGCGCGAAATATTCGGCGAGGGCTTCGCTCCATTCGCCGGGCTCGATCAGGTAGCCTTCCTCATCGAGGTCAGGCAAGTTCAGTGTTGCGGTTGCTTCCATCGTTCTACCTCCTCAGAAATGCCCGGCTCCGGTCAGCCAGGCAGGCCAGAAAACGGTGTTTGCAGAATCTCAGGCTAGCGCCGGGACGAGCCCCAGCATGACCAGCATCACCCACGCGGCCAGGCCGAGCGCCGTCACGGTATAGGCGATGTCGAAAGCGACGAGCCCCTCCTCGACCTTGAGGATGCTGCCCACTCCGCGGAAAATCAGCACGACCGACCCCGCCACCCCCAGAACGACCATGGCCATGATCAAGGCGATCTGGTCGGAGAAAAGCGCCAGCGACGAGAGCCAGAGCGGCACCGGCGCGACGGCGGCGAGCGTGAAGGCATCGTGGTAATAGCTGCCGATCCCCTTGCTGTTGGCCACCGACTTGATCGCCCAGGCCATCAACGGGACGCTGATCAGTTCGGCGATCAGGAAGAAGAGCGCGGCGATGCTCCACGCCTGGGCCGCGGCATCGGGAAACAGGACTGCGCCCAAATGCTGTCCGGCATACTCCAGCATCAATGGCGGGAACAGCGAGAACGGCACCACCAGCAGGGCGAACAGCTTGATGGCGGAGGGCTGTATGCGCGCGAACTCATTCCACCCTTCGGGCGACGAGACGAACAATTTGTGGATATGCAGGATACTCATGTGAATCTCCTCTTTTCGAGCGCGGTCTCTGAACACGCAGACGGGATTCCCGCTCACCGCCGCAACGAAAGTGGCGGCAAGCCCGCGAAACCATCATGATTTATTTGTATCACAACATGATACAAAAACCAACGGAAAACCACTTGAGCCGCGATCAGACCCAATGACTCCCTTACCTCTCAGCAAAAGCGACTTCGAGACGCTCTCCCATTTCCGTTATCAGCTCCGCCGCTTCCTGCGTTTCAGCGAGGAAGCGACGCACCGCCATGGCATCACCCATCTTCAGTACCAGCTGCTGCTGCACACACGCGGCTTTCCGGATCGCGAGTGGGCCACCGTCAGCGAATTGGCGGAACGCCTGCAGGCCCATCATCACGGCGTGGTGTCGCTGATCTCGCGGTGCGAAAAGCTTGGACTGGTGCAGCGCCAGGTGGGGCGCAACGACCGGCGCGCGGTGGAGGTGCACCTGACCCCGAAGGGAAGCGATGTGTTGAATGCGCTCGCGGGCCAGCACCGCGACGAACTGCTCAAGCTGCAAGGCATCTTCCGCGTACCCGGAGCGGATGAACTGGACGCCGGCGCAGCGACCGGCAAGCGCTGATCCGCCGGCGCGGGCGCCCGGCGGCAGCGAAACCCGGCCGATCGGGACCAGGCCGGGGGGAAAGGGCATTGCCGCGCGGCCGGGGAACGGCGAGCGCCTGGCGGCGCCCGCCTCGCGCTACACGCGGCGGGCCGGATTTATTGCGCGACGACGGGCTGAATCCACAGCTCGACGCGGCGATTGAGCTGGCGGCCCGCCTCGGTGCCGTTGTCCGCCCGCGGTTCGGTCTCGCCCTTGCCGTAGGCCTGCAGCCGCAGCGGATTGACATTCTGGCCGGCAAAATAATCGAGCACGGATTGCGCGCGGTTTTCGGACAGGGTCTGATTGGCTGCGTTCGAGCCGACGCTGTCGGTATGGCCGATCACCGTCACGGTGGTTTTTCCGTACTGGTTCAGCACCCTGGCGATCTTGTTCAGTGTCGGCGTGTAGCCCGGTTTCAGCACGGAGGAGTTGGTGTCGAAGCCGGTGGTGGAAGTCATGCTGACCAGCAGGGCGTTGTCGCTGGCGCGTTTCTCCACGCTGATTTCGCCGCGCTGGATCTCGGCCTGCAATTGCTTCTGCAGATCCTTGGCCTGGGTATCCATGTAATAGCCCACTCCGGTCCCCGCCAGACCGCCGCCGACCGCGCCGATCAACGCGCCCTTGCCGCGGTTCTTGTGATTGACGATCGCGCCCAGCGCCGCGCCGCTCACGCTGCCGATGATGGCGCCTTTCTGGGTGTTGCTCATGTCGCGGGAATCCCCCAGATCGTTCGTCGCACAGGCAGAAAGCAGCAGTGCGGCCAGCAGGGGGGTCAGGAGTGCTCGTGTACGCATGGCGGAGGTTCGGATTCGTTGCGGGAGGCGCAAGTATGGCGCATCCGCCGGCATCGGGCGTAGCGGACATTTACCATTGACTTTTCCGCCAGCCAGCGTCGGCGGCCCGTGCGCAGCCGCCCCGGCCGCCCTGTCCGCCCGCTACCCGGGCAGGAACAATTCCAGCAGATCGTTCAGGAAGCGCTGGCCCTGCAAGGTCGGCTTGAGATGGCCAGCAGCGGTCTCCATCAAGCCCCGCGCCTGCGCCTGTTCGAGCGCCGGCGCACAAACGCATAGCGGCAAGCCGCTGCGCTCCTCGAACAGCGCAGCGGGAACGCCGTCGTTGAGCCGCAGCGCGTTCATCATGAATTCGAACGGCAGGTCGCTGCGCGTAAGCGCGCGCACGTCGGCAATGTGGCGGTCCTGCCGAACCGCATCCATGTACTGCTGCGGATGCTTGGTGCGCATCTGCCGCAGGATGCGGTCGTGGAAACTGAGCTTGGAATGCGCGCCGGCGCCGATGCCGAGGTAATCGCCAAACCGCCAGTAATTGAGATTGTGGCGGCTGGCGTGATGCGGACGGGCATAGGCCGAGGTTTCGTAGTGCCGCAGGCCGGCCTCATTCAACCTGGCCTCGATCGCCAGCTGCATGTCCGCGGCCAGATCGTCGTCCGGCAGGTTCGGCGGCGCGCTGTGGCCGAACGGCGTGTTGGGCTCGAGGGTGAGGTGGTAGGCGGATAGATGCGGCGGCGCGAACTCGAGCGCCGTTTCGAGATCGGCCAGCGCCTCGGCCAGCGTTTGCCCCGGCAGGGCGAACATCAGGTCGAGATTGAAAGTGTCGAAATGCGTGGCGGCCAGTTCGGCCGCGCGGCGCGCCTCGTCGCCGTCGTGGATGCGCCCGAGCGCCTGGAGGTGCTGCGAGTTGAAGCTCTGGATGCCGAGCGAGACGCGCGTCACTCCGGCTTCGCGAAACCCGGCGAACCGGGCCGCTTCCACCGTGCCGGGGTTGGCTTCGAGGGTGATTTCCGCGCCCGGAAGCAAGGGTGTGAGGGTGCGCACGCCGCTCAGGATGCGCTCGATGCCTTCCGCCGAAAACAGGCTGGGGGTGCCGCCGCCGAAGAATACCGTGTGGATTGCGCGTCCCCAGATGTCGGGCAGCGCGCGTTCCAGATCGAGCAGCAGCGCGTCGATGTAGGCGGTTTCGGGAATGCCTTGCGCGGCGTGCGAATTGAAGTCGCAGTACGGGCATTTCTTCACGCACCACGGCAAATGAATGTAGAGCGACAGCGGCGGCTGGACCCTCAGGCCGCTGCCGGCAAAGCGGATGACGGACTCAGCCAAGCCGCTTCAGCTTGTCGGCCAGTTCGCGCAAGGCCTGGCCGCGATGCGAAATGGCGTTCTTCTCGTCCTCGCCGAGCTCGGCGCCGGTTTTTCCAAACTGCGGCAGCAGGAAATACGGGTCGTAGCCGAAGCCGTTCTCGCCGCGCGGGGTATCGATGATTTCGCCGAACCAGCGGCCCTCGGCGATCAGCGGCTCGGGATCGTCGGCGTAGCGCACCAGCACCATCACGCAATAATAGTGCGCGCGGCGGTTGGACTGGCCCGCGAGGGCGGTGATGAGCTTTTCATTGTTGCGCGCGTCGGATTTCGGCTCGCCGGCGTAGCGTGCGGAATACACGCCGGGCGCGCCGTTGAGCGCCTCGACGCAGATTCCGGAGTCGTCGGCCAGCGCCGCCAGGCCGGTGTGCGCGCTGGCGTGGCGCGCCTTGGCGAGGCAGTTCTCGACGAAGGTGACGTGCGGCTCGGGGCATTCCGGGACGCCGAAATCGGACTGCGGCGCGGCTTCGATTTCGAGCGGCGCGAGGATGCGCGCGATCTCACGCAGCTTGCCGGCGTTGCCGGAGGCAATGACGATTTTTTTCATGCTTCCAGCGCCTTGTGCTGAGCTGCGGTGATCTGCGCGATGCCGGCGGTCGCCAGATCGAGCAGCGCCTCGAGGGTGGCGCGCGAAAACGGCGTGCCTTCGGCGGTGCCCTGCACCTCGACGATGCCGCCGCTGCCGGTCATCACCACGTTCATGTCGGTGTCGCAGTCGAAGTCTTCCTCGTAATCAAGATCGAGCACCGGCTGGCCCTGGTAGACGCCGACCGAGACGGCGGCGATGCTGCCGGTGAGCGGGGTTTCGGCAAGCTTGCCGTCGCGCAGCAAGCCGGCAACGGCATCGGCCACCGCGACCCAGGCGCCGCAGACGCTGGCGCAGCGGGTACCGCCGTCGGCCTGCAATACGTCGCAGTCGATGTGCAGGGTGCGCTCGCCGAGCTTCTTCAGGTCGACCACCGCGCGCAGGCTGCGCCCGATCAGCCGCTGGATTTCCTGGGTGCGTCCGGACTGCTTGCCGCGCGCGGCTTCGCGGTCGCTGCGGGTGTGGGTGGAACGCGGCAGCATGCCGTACTCGGCCGTCACCCACCCCTCGCCGCTGCCTTTCTTGTGCGGCGGCAGCTTGTCGAGCACGCTGGCGGTGCACAGGACGCGAGTGTCGCCCATGGCGACGAGCACCGAGCCTTCGGCGTGCTTGGTGAACCGGCGAGTGAAGGACAGGGTGCGCAGCGCATCGGGCGCACGGCCGCTGGGGCGGGAAATCGGGGACATGGCGGACAGTCGGGACGGAAAGCGCAATTTTACCGCGCCGCGCGTGCCCGCGCCCACCGGGGCCGTGCGCCGCTTATTTGGCGGAAATTTTCTGGATGGCCTGCTGGATTTCGGCAATGGCGCGCTCGATCTCGTCGTCCGACACCGCCGGCGTGCCGGGCACGGGACGCAGCGCGTTGATCTGCGTGGTGACGCCGCCGTCCGGCAGCGCCAGGGTGGAGATGGAATCCCTGCTCGGCATGCGCGCCTCGCCCCAGGTCATGGCGATCAGGCTGAGGTTGTCGCCGTGTGCGCCGCCGCGGAATTCGGCATGGTCCATCAGGTGGCGCACCGCGTCTTCGAGCGTGTAGGCATGCAGCAGGGCCGACACTTCGGGAATGCTGATCATGCCCCAGATGCCGTCGGTGCACAGCAGCATGGTGTCGGCGTCGTGCAGCGGGACCGGCGCATTGCACTCCACCTGCGGCGCGACATAGCCGCCCAGGCAGTTGGATACCTTGTTGCGCTCCGGATGGTTGCCCGCCTCTTCCTCGCTGATGATGCCGTCGCGCACCAGTTGGGCGACGGCAGTGTGGTCTTCGGTGCGTGCGATCAGACTGCCGTCGCTGAACAGGTACAGCCGCGAATCGCCCACATGCGCCCAGTACGCGGTGTTGTCCTGCACCACCGCGGCAACGCAGGTGGTATGGGGGATTTCCAGCAGATCCTGTTCGACCGCGTAATCGTTGATGGCGAAATGCGCGCGCGTGGTCACCTCGGCCAGGAAAGCCATCGGATCGTCCAGGCGCGGTTTGGCCATTTTCTGGAACTGCTCGGTCAGCGTCTGCACCGCGATCTGCGCCGCGATCTCGCCGTGCATGTGGCCGCCCATGCCATCGGCCACCACCATCAGCAGCGCATCGCGGCTGTAGGAGTAGGCGACCCGGTCCTGGTTGTTTTTGCGCCCGCCCTGACGGGATGCCTGGTAGATGGTGAATTTCATGGTGCGCAGTCTAGGAGTCTGTCGGACTTATGGGGCCAAGGCGAAAATTCGGCTGGATGAGGACGGATTTTGCCGGTTTTCCCGGTCAACAGGCATTCCATTGACCGGGAAAGCGGCGAAACATGGACCGTCCAGGCGGATTTGCAGCCGTTTCATCATAAGTCCGACCGGCTCCTAGAACAATTCCTTGCTCAACGAACGCTTCAGGCTGCTAAAAAACGAAGTGCGCGGCGGCGTCATCGCGCTGCGGTCCATCAGCACCTTCTGCAGGCTGAATACGCTTTGCGGACGCTCCATGTAGTTGAGCCTGAGGCAATGATCGATGGTCTCCAGCAGCTGGTCGGAGTAGGCGCCGCGCCAGTTGACCGTCGCCGGCACCAGCTTGTCGTTGAGCAGACGCGCATCCGCGGCCTGCGGCGGATAGCCCGCCAGACAGGCATAGAGGCTGGCGCCCACGCTGTAGACGTCGGTCCACGGCCCCAGCCGTTCGCGGTTGTGATACTGCTCGGGCGCAGCGAAGCCGGGCGTATACATCGGCTGCAGCTTGCTTTCCTCTTGGGTCAGCGTCTGCCGCGCCGCGCCGAAGTCGATCAGTACCGGCGAGCCGTCGAGGCGGACGTACAGGTTGGACGGCTTGATGTCGAGATGCAGCAGCTTGTGCGTGTGCACCTCGCGCAGGCCGTTGAGCAATTGGGCGAACACGCGCCGAATGAAGCTTTCGCGGATGCTGCCGCGATTGGCCTGGATGTGCTGCTGCAGCGTTTTGCCGCGCTCGAAGCGCATCACCATGTAGACGGTTTCGTTGGCGCGGAAGAAGTTGGTCACGCGGATGACGTTGGGATGGTCGATGCGCGCCAGCGCCCGGCCTTCCTCGAAAAAACACTTCATGCCATGGCGGAAGACATTGTTGTTTTCGGACGAATTGGCCTGCACGATGACCGAGCCCTCGGTGCGCAGCACCAGCGCGCCCGGCAGGTATTCCTTGATCGCCACCGACTGGTTGGCGTCGTCGCGCGCCAGGTACACCATGCTGAAGCCGCCGCCGCCGATCTTGCGCACGATGGTGTATTCGTTCAGCCGGTACCCGTTGGGCAGCGCCTGATTGGGTTGAGTCGCCATAGTCGAACGTCTATTATCTTTGCCTGTTAATCGGCCATGCCGCAAAAACTCACCCCGGCTCCGCGCCGGCAATCGTTCCATAACCCACGTTTCAGGCCATCCATGACCGCCAGCATGACCGGGTTTGCCGCCCACAGTCTCACCCTCGACCATGCCAGCGTCAGCATCGATCTGCGCAGCGTCAATCAACGCTTTCTCGAACTGCACTTCCGCCTGGCCGATGAGTTCCGCTCGCTGGAGCCGCAACTGCGCGACCTGATCAATCGTCGTCTCGCGCGCGGCAAGGTGGAGTGCCGCATCAGCCTGAACCTGCTGCCTGCCACCACGCTTGATAACGGCCTCAACCCGGCCATTCTTGAGCGCCTTTCGCACTGGCAGGCCGAGGTGCTGCAGCGCCTGCCGAACAGCGCGCCGCTCTCCGTCAACGAGATCCTGCGCTGGCCCGGCGCGGTGCAAACCGCCACGCTGTCGCAAGACGCTCTGAACGAAGCCACCCTGCAAGGCATGCAGGCGGCGCTGGACGAACTGATCGAGAGCCGCCAGCGCGAAGGCGGCAAGCTGAAACGGCACATTCTCGACCGGCTCGACGCCGCCGAAGCGCAGGTGGCCGGCTTGCAGCCCCTGCTGCCGGCGCTGGCCGCGGCGCAGCGCGACAAACTGGCGGAACGCCTGCGCGATGCGCTGGGCGAAACCGGACACGAACGGCTGGCGCAGGAAGTCGCGCTGGCGGCGCAAAAAGCCGATGTCGACGAAGAACTTTCCCGCCTCGCCACCCACTTTGCCGAAGTCCGCCGCGTGCTCGATCAAACCGGCGCCATCGGCAAGCGGCTGGATTTTCTGATGCAGGAACTGCACCGCGAAGCCAACACCCTGGGCTCCAAATCGGTGGCAATGGAGACTTCGCGCATCTCGCTCGAACTCAAGGTGCTGATCGAACAGATGCGCGAGCAGGTGCAGAATATCGAATAACAGAAACCGGAACGATCATGACCCCTACCCCCAGCCAAGGTGTGCTTTATATCGTCAGCGCCCCCTCCGGCGCAGGCAAGACCAGCCTGGTCAAGGCGCTGCTGAAAACCGACCCGGCGATCCGCCTGTCGGTGTCCTACACCACGCGCGCGCCGCGGCCCGGCGAGACCGACGGCCGCGACTACCATTTCGTCAGCCGCGAACGCTTCAAGGCGATGCTGGCCGAGGGCGAATTTCTCGAGCACGCGGAGGTCTACGGCAACTTTTACGGCACCTCGAAAGGCGTCATCGCCCGCGACCTCGACGCCGGCCGCGACAACCTGCTGGAAATCGACTGGCAGGGCGCCGCCCAGGTGAAGGCGCATTTCCCGCAATCCGCGTCGATTTTCATTCTGCCGCCGTCGTTCAATGCGCTGCGCACCCGCCTCAACGGACGCGGACAGGACAGCGCCGAGGTGATCGAGCGCCGGCTCGCCGCCGCGGCTCACGACGTCGCTCATGCCGGCGCGTTCGACTATATAATTGTCAACGATGATTTCGACCACGCCCTGCAGGACCTGGTCGCCATTACCCGCAGCATTCGTCTCGAAGCGGCGCGCCAGCTGGACCGGTACGCCGCGCTGTTCGACGAATTCGGACGCATCTAAACCCGCACCGCCTGAAGCAGGAGTATCCCTATGGCCCGCATCACCGTTGATGACTGCATCGACATGTTTCCCAACCGTTTCGAACTGACGCTCGCCGTGACCTATCGCGCACGCCAACTGGCGCAGGGTTCGCAGCCCATGGTCGAATCGAAGGACAAACCCATCGTCACCGCGCTGCGCGAAATCGCCGCCGGCAAGGTCGGACGTGAAATCCTCAACCGGGGCCGCGCCTGAGCGTGCGCCCGCCCATCGACCGGCGCACGCAAGCCGCGCGCCGGCAATGATGCGCGAATTTGAATCGCTGCGTCCGGCCCTGGCCTACCTGCCGCCGGACGAAATCGGCACCATCGAACAAGCCTACGAGTTCAGCCGTAACGCCCACGAAGGCCAGTTCCGCAAAAGCGGCGAACCCTATATTTCCCACCCGCTGGCGGTTGCAGGCATCCTGGCCGGCTGGCATCTCGATACGCAGACCCTGGCCGCCGCGCTGCTGCATGACGTGGTGGAAGACACCCCGGCCACCGCAGGCGAGATCGAGACGCGCTTCGGCAAGGCGGTCGCGCTGCTGGTGGAAGGGGTTTCAAAGCTCGACAAACTGGCGTTCGCATCCGAGTTGCAGGCGCAGGCGGAGAACTTCCGCAAGATGCTGCTGGCGATGGCACAGGACGTGCGGGTGATTCTGGTCAAACTGGCCGACCGCCTGCACAACATGCACACCATGGGTGCGATGCCGGCCGAAAAACGCCGCCGTATCGCCGCCGAAACGCTGGATATTTACGCGCCGATCGCCAACCGCCTGGGGCTGCATTCGGTATACCAGGAACTGGAAGATCTCGGTTTTCGCTACAGCCATCCCAACCGCTATCAGGTGCTGTCGAAAGCAGTCAAGGCGGCACGCGGCAACCGCCGCGAACTGGTCGACAAGGTCAGGATTGCGCTGCAGGAAAAACTCGAACTATGCAAGATCGAGGCCGCCATCACCGGGCGCGAGAAACACCTCTACAGCATCTATCGCAAGATGCAGGAAAAAAACCTGGCGTTCTCCGAGGTGTTCGACATCTACGGCTTTCGCGTGGTGGTGCGCGACCAGCCCTCCTGCTACCTGGCGCTCGGCGCCCTGCACGCGCTGTACAAGCCCATCCCCGGCAAGTTCAAGGACTACATCGCGATTCCCAAGGCCAACGGCTACCAGTCGCTGCATTCCATCCTGTTCGGCCCCAACGGCACCCCGATCGAAATCCAGATCCGCACCACCGACATGAACCGCCTGGCCGAGTCGGGCGTCGCTTCGCACTGGATGTACAAATCCGCCGACACCGCACTGAACGAGGTGCAGACGCGCACCCACCGCTGGCTGCAATCGCTGCTCGACATCCAGGCCGACCATGGCGACTCGCCCGAATTCCTGGAACACATCAAGGTCGACCTGTTCCCGGACGAAGTCTACGTGTTCACCCCCAAGGGCAAGATCATGGCATTGCCGCGCGGCGCCACGGCGGTGGATTTTGCGTTTGCCGTGCACACCGACGTCGGCCGCCACTGCGTGGCGGTGAAGATCAATTACGAACTGATGCCCCTGCGCACCCAGCTTCGGAACGGCGACCACGTAGAAATCCTTACCGCTGCCAACGCCAGCCCCAATGCCGCCTGGCTGAATTTCGTCGTCACCGGCAAGGCGCGTTCGCATGTCCGCAACTACCTGCGCAATACGCGGCTGGAAGAGGCGGCGGCGCTGGGCGAACGCCTGCTCAACAATGCGCTCGCCACGCTCAATCCCGAGGCGGTCGTGCCCGACTTCGCCATCTGGGAGCGGCTGATCAAAGACTATGGCCTGCAAAGCCGGCAGGAACTGCTGGCGGGAATCGGCTTGGGCCGCAAATTGCCGCTGGTGGTGGCGCATCAGCTGTTGCACGTGCAGGGCGAAAAAACCGGCGAACCGGCGCACCCCCACGCCATCAGCATCCGCGGCACCGAAGGCATCGCGGTCGAACTGGCGCAATGCTGCCATCCGATCCCCGGCGACCCGATTCTCGGCTTCATCCACAAGGATCGCGGCCTCATCATCCATACCCACGACTGCCCTTCGATCCGCGCCTTCCGCGCCGACCCCGACAAATGGCTGGACGTGGAATGGGAGGCCGAACCGGGGCACATGTTCGACGTCTCGATCAAGGTCGTCGTCGGCAACCAGCGCGGCGTGCTGGCCAAGGTCGCGGCGGCGATTGCCGAGCACGGCTCCAACATCGGCAACGTCTCGATGGAAGAGGAAGACGGCAGCCCATACACCGTGCTGTTCTTCACCGTGCAGGTGGAAAACCGCATGCACCTTGCACGCGTCATGCGCGGCCTGCGCGCCTTGCCCGACGTGGTGCGGATTTTCCGCATCAAGGGGAAAAAGGACGGCCGCGCCGCGCCTCCCCAATAAGCCCATCTCACCCACCCGGCAGCAGGAACCCAGCATGAACAAAAGCATCATCCAGACCGCCGACGCGCCTGCCGCGATCGGCACCTATTCGCAGGCCGTGCGGGTCGGCCATACCGTGTACCTGTCCGGCCAGATCGGTCTCGATCCCGCCTCCATGCAACTGGCGGACGGCATCGAGCCGCAGATTCATCAGGTGTTCAAGAATCTGGCCGCCGTGGCTGCGGCTGCCGGCGGCTCGCTGGCGGATGTGGTGAAGCTGAACGTGTTCCTCACCGACCTCGGCCACTTCCCCAAAGTCAACGAGATCATGGCCGGCTACTTCGGCCAGCCCTACCCGGCACGTGCCGCGGTGGGGGTGGCCGCGCTGCCGCTCGGCGCGCTGGTCGAGGCCGACGCGGTCATGGTGACCGGATAAATTGCCGCCTTGAAAGCGGCCTCGCCGTTTTCCTTTCCCGTCAGTCCTGCGCTCGTCGCCAAACTCGCCAAGCTGGGCCTCGTCCGCGATGCCGACCTGGTGCTGCACCTGCCGCTGCGCTGGGAGGACGAAACCCGGGTGACGCCGATCCGCGACCTGCGGCCGGGACAGACCGCGCAGGTGCAGGCGGTGGTACGCGAGGCCAGCGTCGCCTACCGGCCGCGCCGCATGCTGACGCTGACGGTGGAGGACGATGGCGGCGTGCTCGGCATCCGCTTCCTGCATTTCTACCCCAGCCACCTCAAGCTCTTTCAGGCGGGGCAAAGCTTCCGTTTCAACGGCGAAGTCCGCGGCGGCTTTCTCGGGCTGGAGATGGTGCACCCGCGTTTCGCCAAAGCCGATCATGCCACGCCCCTGCCGACCCAGCTCACGCCGGTGTATCCGACCACCGCCGGGCTCGGCCAGGCCACGCTGCGCAAGCTGGTCGAGCGCGCATTGGCCGCACCGATTGCCGACACCCTGCCCGCCGAGTGGCTGGCCGCGCTGAACCTGCCCGAGCTGGAAACCAGCATTCGCCTGCTGCATCAGCCTCCGCTCGACTGCGTATTGAACGAACTCGAATCGCGCCGCCATCCCGCGTGGCAGCGGCTGGCCTTCGACGAACTGCTGGCGCAGCAGCTGTCGCTGGCCAGCGCACGCCGGCAACGGCAGTCGCGCCCGGCCCAGCCGTTGCCGTCCCGGCAACGGCTGACCGCCGGCTTCATCGGCACGCTGCCGTTCGCGCTGACCGCCGCGCAGGCGCGCGCCTGGCAGGAAATCAGCGCCGACCTCGGCGAGCCGCACCCGATGCGCCGCCTGCTGCAGGGCGACGTCGGCAGCGGTAAAACCGTGGTGGCTGCGCTGGCCTGCCTGCAGGCGATCGAAAACGGCTTGCAGGCCGCCTTCATGGCGCCGACGGAAATTCTCGCCGAACAGCATTTCCGCAAATTGTCGCCGTTGTTGTCCGTGCTCGGCGTGCGCTGCGCCTGGGTGTCGGGCAGCCAGCGCAAAGCCGAGCGTGCCGCGGCGTGGCAGGCGATTGCCGCAGGCGAAGTCGATCTGGCATTCGGCACCCACGCACTGTTTCAGGAGGCCAGCAGCTTCGCCCGCCTGGGCCTGGCGGTCGTCGACGAGCAGCACCGTTTCGGCGTCGGACAGCGCCTGGCACTGATGCAAAAGGGCACGGAGCCGCACCAGCTGATGATGAGCGCAACGCCGATCCCGCGCACCCTGGCGATGAGTTTTTTTGCCGATCTCGACGTATCCGTCATCGATGCGCTGCCGCCGGGACGCACGCCGATCGTCACCAAGCTGGTCAGCGCCGCGCGCCGCGACGATGTGCTGGCCCGGGTGCGCGAGGCCTGCCTCGCCGGCGGCCAGGCCTACTGGGTGTGCCCGCTGATCGAGGAATCCGAGAAGCTGCAATTGCAGACCGCGCAGGATACCCATGCCGCGCTGACGGCGCAGCTCCCGGAACTGCGCATCGGCCTGGTGCACGGACGCCTGAAGCCGGACGAGAAACAGGCGGTGATGGCGGCGTTCCAGGCGCACGAAATCGACCTGCTGGTCGCCACCACCGTGATCGAGGTCGGCGTCGACGTGCCCAACGCCGCGCTGATGGTGATCGAGCATGCCGAGCGCATGGGACTGGCGCAGCTGCACCAGCTGCGCGGGCGGGTGGGGCGCGGCAGCCGCGAATCGGTATGCGTGCTGCTGTATCAGACGCCGCTGTCGGAACTCGCACGCGCCCGGCTCAAGGTGATTTTCGAGTCGACCGACGGCTTCGAAATCGCGCGCCAGGACTTGTTGCTGCGCGGTCCCGGCGAACTGCTCGGCCACCGCCAGAGCGGCCTGCCGATGCTGCGGTTTGCCGACCTGGAACGCGATGTCGCGCTGCTGGAAGCCGCCCGCGATCTGGCGCAGCGCTGTCTCGCCGGCCACCCCGACATCGCCGCGCGCCACCTGGATCGCTGGATCGGCCAGCGGCAGGCGCTGTCGTCGATCTAGCCGGGCTGCGGCATAATGCCCACTTTCCGCTTTGTGAACCGCACGCCGTGCTCGATTCCCGGCAGGGCTGGCTTGCCCACCCGCACTCGCTTCCGCGCTCGCTGCGCAGCTGGCTCAGCGATCACGGTTCGCTCACCCAGCGCCTCAAATCGCGCTGCGCGTCGTTTCGCGTCGCGCCGCTTGCCGTCGGGATGGCGCGCGCCCACGCCGACGAATACGCGCTGCTGGGCATGACGCCGGGCAACCGCGCCTATGTGCGCGAAGTCGTGCTGCTATGCGACGGCGTGCCGGTGGTGTTTGCCCACAGCGTGCTGCCGCCGGCCGGTCTGCGCGGCGGCTGGAGCGGCATCACGCGGCTGGGCAGCCGGTCGCTCGGCGAAGCCCTGTTCAGCGACCATCGCATCGAACGCCAGCCCCTGGCTTACCGCCGCGTGCGGCGCGATCATCCGCTGTATCGCGCCACCGCCAGGCAACAGGCGGTGAGCGCGCGCAGCCTGTGGGCGCGCCGTTCCGTTTTCTGCCTCGACAGCCACCCGCTACTGGTAACCGAAGTCTTTCTGCCCGCCATCTACGCGCTATGACCCTGACCGAACGCCTGTCCCACTATGAAAAACTGATGCGCCTGGACAAGCCGATCGGCATCCTGCTGCTGCTGTGGCCCACGCTGTGGGCGCAATGGCTCGCCAGCAACGGCGATCCGGACTGGTTGATCCTGTGGATATTCGTCATCGGCGTGGTGCTGATGCGCTCGGCCGGCTGCGTCATCAACGACTACGCCGACCGCGATTTCGATCCGCACGTGGCGCGCACCCGCGAGCGTCCGCTGGCAGCCGTCAAGATAGCGCCCAAGGAGGCCCTGCTGCTGGCGGCCGGCTTGTCCCTGCTGGCGTTTCTGCTGATCCTGCCGCTGAACAATCTGGTGCTGGGATTGTCGGTCGTCGCGCTGTTTCTGGCCGCGAGCTATCCGTTCACCAAGCGTTTCTTTGCGATTCCACAGGCCTATCTCGGCATCGCATTCGGCTTCGGCATCCCGATGAGCTATGCCGCGCTGCGGGGCGAAGTCCCGCTGGAAGCCTGGCTGTTGCTGACCGCCAATGTCTTCTGGGCGATTGCCTACGACACGCAATACGCAATGGTCGACCGTGCGGACGATCTCAAGATCGGCATCAAGACCTCGGCGATCACCTTCGGCCGCTTCGATCTCGCCGCCATTGCCGTGTGCTATGCGGCGACGCTGGGGCTGCTCGCCTGGGTCGGGCTGCAGCGGGAAATGGGCATGGCGTTCTACGGCGGGCTGGCGGCGGCGGCGGCGATCGCGCTTTATCACATGAAGCTGATCCGGCAACGCGATCCGCGGCAATGCTTTCGCGCGTTCCTGCACAACACCTGGCTCGGCGCCGCGGTGTTCGGCGGCATTGCGCTGGACTATCTGCTGCGCGGCAAGGGTCTGCTCCAATAAACCCTGTTGTTATGACGGGCAGGCGACCCGCGACTGCTGGCTGTTCGGATAGGCCTGCTTGATCCCGCCCAGGCTTTTCAGCGCGTCCGGATCTTCACTGCGAATCACGAAGTAATACTCCGTCCCCTGGCGCGGCTGCAATTCGACGCGCGTGCCGAGCACACCCCTGTCCTCGACAGCGCGCACCCTCCGGCGCGCGGCTTCGTCGTTGGCATACAGGCCGAGCGAAATGGCATTGCGCCAGACACCGTCCCTCACCACAAAGGCATCCGGCACGCCCGCCGCCGCCAGCTCGCTCAACTTGGCAGCCGCCGACTCGGCGCTGGGTAGCGGCGGGAAAATCACCCAGTACCGGGTATTCAGCGGCACCTCGGTAAACGACATCACGCGTTCGTTCGCCAACGCCTTGAGCTGCTCGCGCACCTGATTGCGTTCTTCTGCGCTTAACCCGCGCCATTCCACGCACAAGGCCTCCGCCCCCCCCGCCTGCTGCGGAGGCGGTGCGTTCGATGGATGCGCCGACTCGCTGCGCAGGCTGAGACGGTCCACGTTCATCGGCGCATTCTGTCCGGATGCAGGTTGCGGCCAATGGCCGCGCCCGATGAAAAATCCCGCCACCGCAAGGTTGAGGGCCAGCAATGCCCAGGCAATCCATTTCATCGTGACAAGCCCTCTCTGGCAACGCGATCTATGCCTTCCAGTACCAGCGCGGGCACATGTTCGGCATACACCTTCAAATGCGGCAACACCTTCCCGGCGTCGCCGCCAGTCATCAGGCAATGCGGCGGCGCTGCGGCGGCTTCAGCCAGATGCGCATACTGCTGTTGAATCGCGCCGCACAGCGCTGCGATGATGCCGCTCTGCACCGCGTCGGCCGTGTTGCGCGGGAATGTCCGGCACGCCCCCGCCGGCACCGCCACGCGCGCGGTGCCCTGCCGCAGTGCCTGCTGCATCAGGGACACGCCGGGCACGATCAACCCGCCCAAGAAAACCCCGTCCGCCGCCAGGGCGTCCACCGTCATCGCCGTCCCGACCGACACCACCAATACGGGCGAACGGGTACGCTGGCGCGCGGCAATCAGACCCATCCAGCGGTCAACGCCCAGTTGCCGAGGGTCCGCATAAGTATTTTTCACATCCGCAAAGCCGGCTTCAGCCGTCAGCCAGCGGGGGACGATGTCCGATGCCTCTAACAGCGCGGCAAGCCGCCGTTCGTGCCCGATACGTGCCACGCTGGCGATGACGCAGTCCATGCCCGGCTCAAGGCGCTGCATGAAGCAAGACAGATCGGCGTAATCGTCATTGCCCTGATCGCGCCACCGCGCGCCTTCGGCCACGGCCCACTTCAGTCGCGAGTTGCCTGCATCGATCAACAGGCGGCGCCTGTTCATCGGCCGGCATCCAGTCGCAGACTGATTTCGCCGCCACTGTAGGTGTTCATGTTGGCCTGCGCATCGCGCAGCAGAAATGCCCCCGTCTCGTCCACACCAGCTGCCACCCCCTGAACGCTGCGGGCATCCGGCAGCAGCAGCGCCACCGCCTTGCCGGCATAAGCATCCAGCGCCAGCCAATCCTCGCGCAGCGCCGCGAAGCCGCGCTGGCGGAACAGGGTCGACACGGCATGCAGTTCCCGCAGGCAGTCCGCCAGCAATTGATTGCGCCCCACCGTCACCCCCATTTCGGCCAGATCGACCACAGCCTGCTCGACCGCATCGCGTTGCGCCTCGTTCAGCCGGACATTCAATCCAACCCCCACCACGGCGAAGGCCGCCCCGTGCATGTCGCCCTGCACTTCGACCAGAATCCCGGCCAGCTTGCGATAATCCACCAGCACATCGTTCGGCCATTTCAAGCGCGCCGGGTGGCGGCTGTGGCGATTCACCGCACGCGCAATCGCCAAGCCCACGGCGAGGCTCAACCCCGCCAGCGATTGCAGTCCGCTCTCGAAACGCCACAGCAGCGAAAACGTCAGGCTGCCCCCCAGGGCCGAATGCCAATGCCGGCCGCGCCGGCCCTTGCCGGATTGCTGGTGTTCGGCACACAGCAAGCTGCCATCCGCAGCACCGCTCAGGGCGGCAGCCATCAGGGCCGTGTTGGTCGAATCCACGCTGTCGCATAGATGTATCGTATAGGCAGACGCCAGGGTTCCCAGGTGGCGTGCGGCAACATCGCTGTCCAGCCACTCCACCGGATCGGGCAGCCGGTAGCCGCGTCCACGCACCGCGTGGACCGTCAGCCCCATCGACTCCGACTGACTAAGCATGTTGTAGATACTGGCTCGCGAAAGCCTGAACTCATGCGCCAGCGCCTGGCCCGAATGAAATCGGCCATCAGACAGGCGGCGCAGGATCGGGAACAGGGCTTTGTTGGTACGGGTGTTCACCTGCCGGATTTTACATGGCTTGAGCTGGCGAATTCCCAATAAAAAACCCCCTCATTTTGAGGGGGTTTTTTATGTACCTTTAGGTACGCA